>Ga0316204_10000012_pt1 | contig 883869 bp, 762 predicted proteins | sample 6monrhotite_MG_2_FD_205661 | JGI IMG/M metagenome (GOLD analysis project Ga0316204, IMG submission 205661) | Microbial mat bacterial communities from mineral coupon in-situ incubated in ocean water Damariscotta River, Maine, United States -... | ecosystem: Environmental > Aquatic > Marine >... | reverse complement strand
ACCTGGCGCTGATTCTGCTGTACTGGCAGTGGCAACCAATTCGAACCGAAGTGTGGATGATCGAGAGCGAACTCTTCGCAAACATCATGTGGGGAATCTGCTTCTTCGGTTGGCTGATCGTTTTCCTTTCGACTTGGATGATCAACCACTTCGAACTTCTCGGGCTGCAACAGATCTACTTCAACATGAAGAATGTTGAGTCGCGCCCACCCACGTTCCAGGTGAACTTTCTCTACAAGTTCGTCAGGCACCCGCTCATGGTCGGCTTCATCATTGCCTTCTGGGCAACGCCATACATGACCCTTGGGCACTTGGTGTTTGCACTGGCAACCACCGGATACATCGTGATTGCGGTTGCGATGTTCGAAGAGAAAGATCTCAAAGACGCCATTGGCAAGGAATACGAGGACTACCAGAAGGAAGTCCCGATGTTCATTCCGTTCACCAAGTAGATAGCGACCTAAGGCCAACCCGTCAGGCCAACGGATCGTCAGGCCAACCCGCCAAGCGCCATGTCCCCACTGAGGTAGTAGGGCATGGCGCTTTGTTTGGCTTTGCGCACAGTTTGTAACGCTGGCCCGAAGCCGGCACATCGAATGCTGATGGGAGTGCGTTGGTAAAGAGTGGTCGAAAGCCGGAACTAGAGTGTTATCAAGGCACCAGCCTCGAGCGGATACGCAAAAACACAAAGGGAACGCACGCATGTCACAAGATCTCGAATCCTCTCTGAATGCCCAATATGGCCCATCCAACCTGGGTGATCGCATCTTGCAAGCCATGGTCGGCGCAGGCAAAGACGTAGGCACGTTGAGCCGGGAAGATCTTGAGGGTTGTTCTGAGTTCCACATCGGCGGTCGCCCCGCCACTCGAATGCTCGCCGAGATTGCCAAGATCGGCAAAGGCACCAAGGTGCTCGACGTCGGCAGTGGCCTTGGCGGCGCTGCTCGCACCCTTGCCAGCGAATTTGGCGCAACGGTAACTGGCGTCGAAATCTCGACTTCGTACCATGAGGCTGCGCAAGTCCTTACAGAAAAAGTAGGAGTAGAGGGCGTGACGCATATCAACGGAAACGCCCTGGCCCTTCCCATCGAAGATGCCAGCGTCGACGTGGTGTGGTTGCAGCATGTCCAAATGAACATCGAAGACAAAGCCGCCCTGGCAAAGAGCATTCGCCGCGTTCTAAAGCCCGGCGGTCGATTGGCTTGGCACGGTATCGTTCGGGGCACCAACCCCCAAGGGGTGCGGTATCCGGTGCCCTGGGCCGATAGTGCTGAATTGAGTCACCTGGTGGGCGTTGACGCGCTCAAGGCACACTTTGCAGACGCTGGCCTGCAGTTGATGGACGATAGTTGGCGCGACATGAACGCTGCAGCCATGGATTTCTTCGCGCAGGCAAAAGCCAAGAGCGCGGCCCTAGCGCCCGAACAGCGCCTTGGCCTCAACCTGCTCATGGGCGACTCGGCCATGCAGAAGCTTCCGAACCTGAAGGCCAACATCAAGAGCAAGCGCGTCTCGGTTTACATGGGAGTATTCGAAGCTCAGTAGAGCGTTGCGTGCTCGCGAAACTTCATCGTCGGCGAGACGCGAGCACCGAAGCAAAGATGGAAAGACCGGCCGCACCGGTCTGCATCGTTGCTTTTCCCGTGTGTGGTCCCGCGCCTATTCGCCGAATTCCAAGGGCATCGATACGATAGGGTCGATTTCGGCCTCGTAGTCTACCCCGGGGAAAGCAAAGCCGTGCATTTGCAGGAAGGATCGGCGGCACCCGGCAAAATCGCTGAGTTCCATGAGATTCTCGGTCGTCAAGTTCGGCCGGGTGTCTCGAATGAAGCCCTGGATATCCTCGCTGAGTTCCAAATCGTCCAGTCGCAAGCGACCGACTTCATCCAACTTCAAGTCGTCGTCGACGAACAGCTTTTTGAAGAGGCGATTCGTCTGATGAATGCATTCCTCATGAGTGCCCTTGGCTTTCATCGCCTTGAACAACAGGGAAAGGTAGATCGACATGGTGGGGATTGCCGATCCGCCCTTGGTCATGATGCCCTTCATGACAGCCACATAGGCACGTCCCTCAATCGACGCCATCGGTTCTTGGAGCGCAACAGCGGCCCTATCCATATCGTCTTTCGCCTTGCCAATTGTACCGTGATGGTAGATTGGCCAGGTTACATCGCTGCCAAGGTACGCATAGTTGGTCGTGATGCAGCCCTTCGCGAGAACACCGGCTTCAAGTAAAGCCGCGATCCAAGACTCCCAGTCCTCGCCACCCATCACTTTGACCGTATCGTCGATTTCTTGCTGGGTTGCAGGCTCTATGCTGATGCCACGCATGACGCCAGTGGTCAGGTTGATGCTGCCCCCTTCAAATATTTCTCCGATGGGCTTTAGCGAGCTGCGAACGAAACTACCGTCTGGGAGCTCCCGAGCCGGCGAGGCGATTGAGTAGACGACCATGTCAACTTGCCCCAAATCGCGTTTGATCACCTCGATGGTGGCCTGCTTGACTTCAGGTGAGAAGCCGTCGCCGTTCAAATCGGTTGCGTAGAGCCCGGCTTCGCGGGCTTGCTCGCTGAAGGCCGCCGACTTGTACCAGCCAGGCGTTCCGCTTCGCTTCAGACTGCCTGGACGCTCATAAAACACGCCGACCGTCGCCGCGTTGCAGCCAAACGCCGCTGTGATCCTGGATGCCAAGCCGTAACCACCCGACGAACCAATCACCAGTACCTTCTTTGGGCTGTTGGGAATAGGGCCAGCCTGCTTCGCAACATCGATCTGGTTCTTGACGTCTATCGCACACCCCTCGGGGTGGGACGTGGTGCACAGGAAGCCCTTGATTCTTGGTTCTACTTTCATGATTCGGTATCAAACAGCCGTCTAGAGGCTGCCTAAGAGAATAACAGAAGACGACCGCCAACGCGGTGACCGCGCGCAGTCTTCGTCACCCATGGCCAAGACAATGTTGATTCGCTTCTTCTCTTGCCACGAATCGTGTCCCTAAGAACTCTGCCATCGCGACCGAACGGAAAGGGTAACGACAATTTGAGAAGGAGCCCTAATCCGCATGTAGGAGCCAGTACGACCACATCAGCTCAACATTGAGGCTGCTTGTGTACCCAGAACAAAGGGGATAACATTGTGTGATGACACACCCAATTGTTGCTGAGATTTCAGCTTTTAACAAAGAGCATGTCCTGGGTCGCGAGAAGTACTTTGACGATGCTGATCAAATGCCGCCTCTCCCAGAGTTTCGCGAAATGGCCAAGCGAAAGCTCCTTCATTGGTGGATTCCAGAGAAGTACGGTGGCCGAGGCATAAGCTTCGTTGACACGATCGATATCGTTGCCGAGCTAGCGTATGCCGAAGGCGGGATCGGGAGCTTGATGCCACCTACCGTTCTTTGCTCGATGCAGCTTGTCATGTGGGGCACCGAGGATCAGAAAGAACGTTACCTGCGGCCCATGGCTGAACAAGGCACATTTGCCGCAATGGTTGGTAGCGAAGAAGCTGCCGGAAGCGAACTACTCAGGCTCGCAACAACCGCCACGAGGGACGGTGATGACTACATCATCAATGGCGACAAGTACTTCTCAACCAATGCCGACCACGCTGACTACTGGGTTGTTTTAGCGCGCAGCAAAGACAATCCGAGCTTTAAGTCGCTGATCGTGCCACGCAACACGCCCGGTGCGATTGTGGTCAAGAGGTGGTCGAGCATCGGCGTGCGCGCCTGTCCGATCTATCAATTGAGATTCGAGAACTGTCGTGTGGCGGCGCGTGACATTTTGCCGGTTCACGGGCTGCGTGCACTCGAAGGTGCGCTGAACCCGAGCCGGGTCATGCTAGCTGCTTGTGCGGTCGGCGGCGCGCGGCGTGTCAGAGATGTCTGCATGGCGTACGCGAAGGAAAAGGAGCTAAAGAAATCCACCCTGGTCAAGAACAACGCATTCATTGCGAAGATGGGTCAGATGGAGATGGAGATCGAAGCCATGTACCTGGTCGCGAAGGCCGCTGCGCGCGAAGTCGACGAGGCGACCTCGACCGAGGAGGGGCGGAAAAAACTGCTCAAAACAGGCACCATCAAACAAGCACTTGTAGCCAAGATGCTGGGTGGCCAACTCGGCTACAAAGTCGCCGAGGAAGGCTCAAAGATGTTTGGCGGCTTTGGCTACACAGAAGAATCTATAATCGGAAAGCTGGTACGCGATTTGCGTTTGGTTGCGATCATGGAAGCTGGCGAAGACCCGATTCGCGAGATGATTTTCCACCGCTACGTACCAAAGGGCTAAGGCTCTAGCTGCGCATCGATGTCGGCCTCCGGGCTTTCCCAAAGAGAGTCAAGGACGCCGACGTCCACGCACAGGCCACACACTCTGATTCCGATGGTGTGGCTTTGGGCATGGACTCAAAACCCAACTGAGCGCTAAGAAAAGCACTGAGTTTCGCAGCCAGGACAGGAGCATGAGCTATTTAGAACGGGGCTGACACCGAATTGCGATTGCGTTTGGAAGTGTTTCGAAAGCACCCCCCCGACTGTAAGAGTTTTTCTCAACACAGCCTACTGACATCTTGAGTGTCGCGGTGGCGGCCAAGCCGGGTTCGCGAGATGGATCCAGCCCTCGCCCAAACGCGATTCGAGGCGCTCGCGATTGCGTCGCGCTGCAAGAGATTGGCGGAGTGCACTTCAGCCCGCCCTTGCCTTGCTCGCAAGAAAAACTCTTAGCAACATATAGTAGTCGAGAGGCTGATAATGCCTACAAGGCTCACTAGAGCCAGATCCTCGTGAATGGCGCTATTGACTCTTTCAATTGGCCTGGGTTTGTGTGGCGCAAGCAAAGGGTGTACTTTGAATTGATTGAGGGACTGTTGTTTGAGTCGCGCTGGGGATGGCGCGCTCATGGACACAGAGGAGTTGCGCGCAAAATGAAGAAAATGATTGTTCTTGTCTATGGCCTCGTTTCGTACGCGGTCTTTCTCGGGGCTTTCCTCTACGCAATCGCGTTCGTAGGAAACTTCTTTCTAGGGGAGTGGTTTGTCCCTAAGACAATTGATAGTGGTCCGGAGGGTGACCTGGTTACAAGCCTGCTCATCAACGCCGGCTTGCTCGGTGTCTTTGCCGTCCAGCACTCGATCATGGCAAGGCCTGCGTTCAAAGCGTGGTGGACCAAAATCATCGGAACTGCTGCCGAGCGTTCGACCTTTGTTATGGCGACGAACCTGGCGCTGATTCTGCTGTACTGGCAGTGGCAACCAATTCGAACCGAAGTGTGGATGATCGAGAGCGAACTCTTCGCAAACATCATGTGGGGAATCTGCTTCTTCGGTTGGCTGATCGTTTTCCTTTCGACTTGGATGATCAACCACTTCGAACTTCTCGGGCTGCAACAGATCTACTTCAACATGAAGAATGTTGAGTCGCGCCCACCCACGTTCCAGGTGAACTTTCTCTACAAGTTCGTCAGGCACCCGCTCATGGTCGGCTTCATCATTGCCTTCTGGGCAACGCCATACATGACCCTTGGGCACTTGGTGTTTGCACTGGCAACCACCGGATACATCGTGATTGCGGTTGCGATGTTCGAAGAGAAAGATCTCAAAGACGCCATTGGCAAGGAATACGAGGACTACCAGAAGGAAGTCCCGATGTTCATTCCGTTCACCAAGTAGGTAGCGACCCAAGGCCCACGCCTATGGCCCACGCTGTTGTCAGGCCAGCGCTCACGGCGCCATGTCCCCCATTGGGGCGTGGCGCTTTGCTATGGGCACTGTTGCTGCCGCTTTATTGCCGGTGTCTTGCCGCACCCTGGGTCACTTCCTGAATGCGAATTCGACTGACAGCGCGATTGTCGATTTTTGACGCTTTGCCGCCCCAGTAGCGATTTTTGCTGACAGCCATGTGTAAACTTTGGACGTATGTGGACACCTGGAACGAAGACCGAACTGTTAGCTGAAGACCTCAAGCCCTTTAACTCGCCTTACATTATGGAGGGCGGTCAAAACCAAGACGTCTTCCAAATCGACAAGCTCACAGTTGATGGTCGCGAGTGCCATGCGCAGTGTTCTTTTCCAAAGTACTTCACGTCCCCCACCGACACGAGCTTTCACCTAAGTGTGCAGCGCTCCGTCGATCTTGTGACGCAAATTGCTCTCACCCACGCACTTGTTCTCAACGGTATCGACAAGAAGGAAGTCGAAATCTGGATGCCGGAGATCAGTCTTCGCCTCACCAAGCCGCAGCGGGATCCGGATAACATCAAGATTTCGCTATTCCTCTACGGCCGAACCGTCGTTGCACCAACTGGTCAGCGCAAATCCCACCGAACCTTCTACCGCTGGCGCATCGAAATTGGTGACGGCGATTGGTTTGGAAACGTGACGTACTGCCTTCCGATCGAAGGCTAGCCCTCTGCTGAACTCTCGGCCGAGCGAGCGAAAGCAAGAGAATGCCAACACATCCATATCCCCCTAGGTCCACGCGTGGTGGCGGCCATCCGATGGTCAACATCATGCGGAGACGCGCTGAGCTGCTCGCAGAAGGTCACAACCTCATCGACCTCACCATTGGTGAAGTTGAGGTTAAGGCGCCCGATTGGATTCACGATGCGTTTGCACGAGCTTCGCGCGACGTCGACGTGCGGCGCTATCCACAGCCACGCGGGAGCAAGGAGTTGCGCGTTGCGTTCGCAGAGTTCTACGAACGCCGCTACGGACTCGCACTGGATCCAGAGACCGAGATTCTGCCGCTGATTGGAACCAAGGAAGCCCTCTCACACTTGGGCCGTGCCTACTCAAGCCCCGAGCGCCCGGCAGTACTCCCCAAGGTTTCCTACCCGGTGTACCGCTCCGCTGCGGCGGCTACCGGGGCACCAACGTATGAATTTGAGGGCGACTTCAGCACCAACTACATGACTCGCTGGCCAAAAGGCACAGAGAACATGCGTGGTGGGATCGGATTTGTTCTTAGTGTCTCAAATCCTACAGGCGCCGTTCTCGACAAAGACTCCTTGGCAGACCTTGTCGAGAATGCTCGAAGAACCGAGGCTGTTTTGTGCGTCGACGCCGCCTATGCAGAGCTTGGGGGCTCAAAACCCACGGAATTGGCTCTGCCAACTCACGGCACTGAAGGCGTAATCGAGCTGCATTCCTTTTCCAAGAGCCTGGCGATTGCGGGTTGGCGCGTGGGCTTTGCTGTTGGTGACGAGGACATTCTGGAAGCGCTGCGCTACCACAAGTCATTTTTCGACGCCGGATTGCCCTCTCCAATCCAACAGGCGATGGCCGAGATTCTGCCAAAGTGTGATTCGCTTTTGGACGAAACCCGTGCAGCCTGTGTTGCCATGCAACAGCGTCTTCGCGGGCTCATCGACGGCTTGGGCCTAGAAGTCTTTGATACCGACGCAGGGCTCTTTTGCTGGGCGCGACTCCCAGGAGTGTCCGGCAAAGAACTGGCGGCAGCTTGCATGGAGCAGCACCTCTCGGTGGTGCCCGGTTCCATCTTTGGCGAAGCAGGTAGCGATTTCATTCGCATGCGCATCGTCAAGGACGACTCCCTCGACACGGAACTTCGCCGTCGGCTAGCCGCAGCGATCGAACACGTATCGCGCTAGCGATAGCGGCTAGATTGCCGGCCGCGAAACGAAGAAGGGACACACCGAAGTGCGTCCCTTGCTTCATCACCTCGTGTGGTGCGAACTACTGTGGATTGGCATTCGGCGTCTTGGCCATCACTGCGGTCTTCGCAGCAGGCTTGCTATCGAAGGCCACTTTGACCACGTACCAGTTTCCATCCTTGGCGTCTTTGCCATCAGCAGCTGGGTCGATGGTGTGGGGCAAGCTGACGGTGCGAGTGACATCGCTATTGCGGTCCGCCCACGTTCCGTAGGTGATGGTTGCGCTTGTCATGCCATCGGCGGAAATCTCAAGAGTCTTTCCGTCGGCAGCTGAGACTTCCCATTGGAAGAAGACAACGGGGTTCTTGTCGCTTGTTGGGTGGATGTTCGCGATGTCGTAGTTGAGCCCATAGCCTGTCTTGCTACCCGAGCTGTGGCTGATGACCGAAGCATTGCCGTTCCAAGTGTGACCATCGACGGTAATGTCAAAGGCTCGAGCGGGCTCGCTGGTCGCCGTGGAGCCAGCTGCGTTGGTCGCCGTGGCGCTCACGTCAGTTACAGCCTCTGGCTCTTGGTCGTACTGCACAGCGATTACATAGTACTGGCCATCGTTGGCGTTCTTGCCGTCTTTGGCAGGGTCGAGAACAAACGGAAGGGTCACGTTCTTGAACACTCGATCTGTTGCTCGGTCGCTCCAGGAGCCGTAGGTAATCGTTGCCTTACCACCGCCGCTAATCTCGAGCTTGCGGCCGTCGCGACCATCAATCTCCCACTGAAAGAATACCGCTGGGTTGGTGTTGCCGGGGTGCACTCGGCTCATGTCCTTGTCGAGTCCGAATCCTGAGTCGGTATCGGAAGTCATGCTGATGATAGAGCCGTTTCCGTTCCAGCTGCTCTCGCTAACCGGCTCGGTCGCATCAATGGACAACTCATAGATTTTCTTAACGTCGCCCCATTTGATTTTTCCGCTAGCAACTCGAGAAGACGTGGAGAGCGTCGTTGGAAGCCATACAAAGTCGGGGTGGTCGGTCTTGCTACTGCCAACCCACTCGCCGCCAATCAGCTTGCCATCGTCATCAAGCTCAAGGATGTACTCGTAGGTGTCGGTGCGGGTGAAGTCGTCGATGCGGCTTGAAAGGTTGCCATCAGCCGTCGATGCGGACTCTGTAATCCAGCTCACCGTGTTCTTTACGTAGCGGAGGTTGGTCGCTTTGGAGTTGAACTTGTAGGTTGTTGGAACACTTCCGTGTTCGATGTTGAGTTCAAAGTCTGAGCTGTCAGCAAAGCCCTTTACCGATACGAAGAACTCTGTGCTGTTGGCCGAAGCGACCAAGTTGCAGCTCTCTACCGTATTGTCGCTAAACGGACGGCAGTTAAAGTCGCTGTCGGTTGGCTCACCGTCGAGGCGAACGTGAAGGTCCGCGTCGTTGGTGCCCGTCATTGCAACGTTGATGCTGTCGCCGCCGTTGACCTGGTACGGGCCAAAGTGCGTCCACTCGTTCTTCTTCGCGGCGCCGGTCTCTTTAACCTTCACAACGTTGTCTGGCTGAACACCGATAAGCTCGTTGGCCTCGGCAATGGTGACTTCGCGCTCATCGTCGATTTTGAAACCGCGAATGGGCTGGTTCCAGACTTCTGCCGAGAAGGTGCGGTCTTCAACGAAGGATTGCTTGCGAAGGCCTAGGTAGTTGGCGAGCAAGATATGGTAGGTCGCAGGGTTGGTGAAGCGACAGCTGTTGCTCTTCGGACGGCCATCTTCATCAAGCTCGATGTCGTCGGGGTTGGTGTTGCATCGAAGGGATACGAACTTGGAGCCCACCCGCTCGTGCGAAATACTTACGAGTGCTTTGATGTCGTTGATCTTGAACGTCTCGCCCTGAAACTCTACAGGGTGTTCTGGTTCTGCAAGCGTGACCGCTGCGCCCGCCCATGCGGGGCAAATGCCGAACCATGTTGGAATGCAGAAGCCTGCGTCCTCGCCTTCGCGAATGGCACATGCCTCCACCTTGTCGTCATCACACTCATCGTCAGTCGTGCAAGCGGTGCGATGGTCTTGGCTTTCCACACCATGCTCACGCGAAACGCCGTCTTCGACACCGCTTAGGCTGTAAGCATCCTCAAACTTCTGAGCGGCGGACTTTGTATCGCTGCCATCCCATCGGTGATTGATGCTGTCTTCGAAGTAGGGCCAGTAGCTGGACGCCCATGGCGTGGTCGCCGCCTCACCGGATTTGGGCAACTCTGTGTAGGTCGTCTTGACGTTTGGGTCGAAGATGAATGGACTGTCTGCGGAGGCCCATGCATCGGCTTTGCCTCCTGCCCCCTCGCCTTTGGGATTTCCAGCCTCGGTATCGAAGGGCTGTCTGTCATCCATGGAGCAGGCTGAAACGCCGCCCATCGCGATGGCGCCAATGCCAATGCTAAGAACGATTTTCTTAAGTTGGATCCTCGTAGACATGATGTGCGCGTACAGAGCACATCTCGTACCAATTGACTCGTTGAGTCAGAGATCGAATCGGCCGCCGCCTAACGAACGTAAATCAGGTAATGCGTAGCGTTTTGTGCAACAGCAAACGCCAGTGGTTTTCACGTTCTGATAGCCCAGGTCACAGGCTCAAGTGCCTGCCTGGCTACTCAACTAGCCTCCCAAACCAGGCGTCCTAGCCACCCACACAGGTAGGTAGATTTCCAATCGCGAGTTGTCGTCGATGCCAACACGTCCCGTGCGCTTCCTGAGATAGAATTACTCCGGTGGTAATGGGAGCGAAGCCAGCGGCCGGCAAAGGTCTGCGTATCGCGTCTGGGTGCTCAACCCTCGACGAATTCACTGCAGTCTTTCGAAAGTTCTGCACGCCAAACTCGATCTTCATTGCGACGAGAGTTCCGCGCCCAAGCGGCATCGCAATCCGCTTTGCCATCACGCTCAAAGACGGCAAGGCCGTCATGTCTGGCGCCGGGACGATCGTGGAATCGTTTGAGACCAAGAACAACCGCTACGAGCGCTCGGGCATGGTTGTCGAGTTCAGCAAACTCGACACGATGGGGCGAATCTTACTTAGAGAGCTCAACGCCTCGTCAACGCGTTCAGCGCCAACGCCCGAAGCGAGCAAGGGCAAGAAAAAGAGTGAGAACTTTGAGGTCCCCACCGTCGTCTCTGATCCAGATGAAGACACGCTAGCCGCTACCCGCCGATCGGAAGAGCGCGCTGCTGTAGTGCCAAGCGATGCTCCTGCGGCAGATGACGAGAGCAAGTCGGAACCCGATGCTGATGCTAGCGATTCCGACGCTGAAGCTCCGAGCGCGGAGGCTGCAGAGGACGCTGCTCCAGAACGCGCCAAAGGCTCGAGCATCATCTTGCCGGCGAATCCATTTGGTGAGCTTGCTGCCAAGAGCCTTGAGGCCTTCATCGAGTGCACTCTCTACGAGGAGACGGGCGAACTCGATATCTCCGCGATGGACGCAGGACAAAATCCCGTTGAGGAGATTCCGCTGGCGCCCCCCAAAGACACGGTAGCTCTAGATGACTTGCTAGAGCCTGAGCCCGAAATTGAGAGCGACGCCGAGAGCGGGAGGGCAAAGTACATCCCCAGGCCCCCAAAGATTCCTGCGAGTGCCCAGGTGCACACCCCGCCGCCGCCCACTCCTGCAGCAAAGCCTAGAGTGCCCGATATTCCGGTGCTCGCGCCAACGGCACCGCCCTCCCACGAAGTTCTTGTATCAGATAAATCCCTAGATGAGGCGAGTCTGGTAGCGACGCCGCCGGCCGCAACGACACCGGTAACGACGCCGGCGCCAACGATGCCAATGGCGACGCCACCGCCGGCCGCAACGATGTCGGTCGCGACACCGGCGCCAACGACGCCGGTAACGACGCCACCGCCGGCCGCAACGATGTCGGTCGCGACACCAGCGCCAACGATGCCGGTCGCGACACCAGCGCCAACGACGCCGGTAACGACGCCGGCGCCAACGATGCCAATGGCGACTCCTCCGCCGGTACAACCGCCGGCACCGAGCGCCGGTGCTCAGGCTGCTACAGGGCCTCTCGTCCCAGCCCCTACAGGCCCTGGCGCCGCTGGAGTTCAGGCCGTCGCTCTCGCCCCGCTAATTCCAACGCCCGTGATGGCGGCCCCAAGCTATGTGGGCGCCGACGGCCAGCCCAGCGCGCCGCATGTGGCTCCGCCATCTCGAACTATCACATTCACTTGGAACCAGGCGATTGGACTCGTAGGCCTTTGCGTCGTGGCGGGACTTGGTTTTGGTTTGCTTGCCTCAGGTGGCGGCAACACGTCAGAAGATCCCGCGGCTCGTCCGACTCCGGTATCTTCGCACGCCGCACCGCTAGCTAAGAAAAACACGGAAGCTCTGGCCGAGGGGCGCTCCAACGAGCCCGAAGCACCGACTGAAGCCCCCAAGACTGCCATGCCGGAACCCGCTGACCTGGTGGTAGCGAGCGAGCCGACACCGTCGGTCGAGGCCGAGCCCGTGGCTGCCGAGCCCGTAGCCGCAGAGCCCGTGGCCGCAGAGCCTTTGGCCGCAACCACTGTGCCACCAACCGCGCCAACAGAGCCATTCGCGCAATGTAACCTTCGTCTCGACCTGATTCCAAAGGACGGCATCGTTGTGGTCGGGGACGTCGCAGTGCAACGTGGTGCGAAGCAGGCAACCGTGCCATGTGGAACGCAACCACTGGTTGTGAAGCACCCGCGATACCTCGATCACCGTGGCGAGATTGTTGTAAATGCCGAAACGCCCAGCGTCTTGCGACTTCGGATGAAGAGACCCATCGTCACTCTCCGAGTACTAAGCACACCCAGTAAGGCGACGGTTAGCATCAACAAGCGCCGAGCTGGCAAAGCGCCACTCAAGCGCAACATCCCCGCATTCGAGAGTGTCCAGGTAACCGTCTCGAGCCCCGGCTACCAAACGTATAAGCGCAAAGTTTACCCTAAGAAGAATACGACCATGAACGTGCGACTTCGCAAGAGTGCAACCAAGCCGCGGCGAAGTACGGTGAGTCGCCGCAACTAGTGTTGCGGCCAAATTCTAGCGCTCGAGCCGCACCGGTACACCGTTTAGCACGGCATTCCCCGACAGCTCGTCGACACATGCATCGTCGGTGAGATCATTCATGCTAACGCCTGGATGGCTTTCGGCTGTACGAGTCTGTGTGCCGGATCGAGAGTGTCCCCATCCGTGCGGCAAGCTCACCACACCTGGCATCACCTCCGACGTGACCTCAACCCCCACGCGGATGTCACCGGTCTTCGATCGAAGAGTGACGGTGTCGCCACTATTCAAACTGTGTGCTTCTGCGTCCGCCGAGTTCACCATCAACGTGCAGCGGTCTTTGCCCTTCACGAGGCGCTGGCTGTTGTGGAGCCACGAGTTGTTGCTTCGAAGGTGCCGGCGACCAATGAGGCGCAACGGAAACTCGCTATCGGATTCGGTTGCAGCGCGCAGCCGCGTTAGGTCCTTGCGATAGGGGTCTGTCACCAGGTGAATGCGCTTGTCCTTGGTAGCCAGGATCGACGGCATCATTGGTTTCAGAGCACCCAAGTCAACGCCTTCCGGAGTTTTAAGAAGTTTACCTAGACTGAGTTTGTGAGGACCGGTTCTAAGCGCTAGTGCCAGCACTGCTCGCGGCCCAGCCTTTAGGGCTGCACGCCTTAACAGCGTGGCCTTCGCTCCCGAAACGCGCCCGGGCTTCTTCTGCATTCGGGCCCAGAGTTCAGCAAATATCTCCCAATCATGGCGTTGTTCTGGTTGCCGCTCAAACACCGCAGGAGCGAATTTGGCGTTGTTGCGCACCATGAGCAAGCTAAAGACAACATCGTAGTGGTCCCGTTCAAGCGCGGTTGTGGGAGGTAAAATGATGTTCGCGTGTTTCGTTGTCTCGTTGATGTATGGGTCAATGGCAACCATGAACTCCAGCCCCTCGAGAGCCCCCTCGAGCTTTGTGCCATTCGGCGTCGAGAGAACCGGGTTTCCTGCGATTGAGACCAGTCCGCGAATTTGGCCTTCACCATCGTGGAGCATCTCGTCGGCCATTGTTGCAACAGGAAGCTCCCCGGAAAACTCCGGTAGGTTGCGCACGCGAGATCGGTATTTATCGTAGTGCCCTTTTAGGCCAAACCTCTCCGCAAGGCCGGGGATGTCAACGGCGGGATTTGCGAACATGGCACCACCGGGCTCATCCAAAGCGCCGACGAGGATATTGAGCACGTTGAGCAACCACGCAGTGAGCCCGCCAAACTCTTGGGTGCAAGCGCCCATACGGCCGTAAAAGACCGGATTGCTGGCATTGGCCGCTCCCCGCGCCAAGGCGCGAATGGACTCGGCATCAATGCCCGTTTGCTCTGCAACACTCTCGGGCGTTGTTTCGGCAGCGAGCGAACGCATCTCGTCTAGGCCGTCGACGAATTGTTCCAGCCGGCCAACCGCAACGAGCTTCTCCTCGAACAACGTGTGCACCAACGCCAGAAGCAGGTACGCGTCCGTGCCTGGTCGAATGAAGAGGTGCTCGCTTGCAAGCGCGGCCGTCTGCGTTCGCCTCGGATCAATTACGACAAACGTTCCACCGCGTTCTTTCAGAGCAGTGAGACGTGACTTCATTCCCGGCGCCGTCATGATGCTGCCGTTCGACACCAGCGGATTGCCTCCCACAATCACCATATAGTTTGTGCGGTCAATGTCGGGAACAGGCAAGCGCACCTGGCTTCCAAACATTTGTTGGGCCGCGAGCATATGCGGAAGCTGATCGGCCGATGTTGCCGAAAAGCGATTTCTAGTGCGCACGCTGCGTATAAAGAGTTGCCCAAGCGTCATGATGCCCAGGCTGTGAACCGATGGATTGCCTTGGTAGAACGCCAAGGCGTTTCGGCCATACTTGGATTGAATGGACCGAATCCCCGCGGCCGTTTCATCGAACGCCTCCTGCCACGAAATCGTCTTCCAGCCGGAGGAAGTGCGTTTCACTGGCTCCCAAAGCCGGTCGGGATCCTCGTAGAGATCCTGCAGCGCAGCGGCCTTGGGGCAAATGTATCCTTTGGAGAAAACGTCGTTTTCGTCGCCGTAGATCTTCAGGACTCGACGCCCCTCCGTTTCGACCACGATGCCGCAGGTTGCCTCACAGAGTGAACAAGTACTGTAGTGCGTTTCGGGCATTCCAGGACAATACGCGCAATCGCTTCGTCTCACCAGTGACAGTCGTAGCTCGCTACATTATGGTCTCGCATGGACCACGCTGAAGCGTTCTTGCTCGACTTTCATCGCCGTCACCCGGGGTGTACTCGCGTCGCTTTCGAGTCGGGAAAGAGCCTAGAGGCAGGGATTTCGTCCTACGAACTACTCTCATCCCTCGCAACCGACGATTCGGTCTTGGACCTTGGCTGTGGAGACGGGCACCTGCTCTCCCTACTCGAAACGCGCCCGCTCTCGTCACGCCCCATAGGTGTCGATTTTTCTCCGAACGAACTCGCAGCAGCACGACGAGAACATCCGAACATGCTGCTTGCGCAAGGAAGGGCCCAGAACCTTCCGTTTGCCACGGGGAGTTTCTCCTTGGCGCTCTCTCACTTTGCCTTCCATTTGATGAGTGACTTGGATGTCGTCGTCGATGAACTTGCTCGCGTTCTCACGCCATCCGGTCGCTTCGCCGCTGTCATCGGAGGTGGCCCGAAAGTGGGCGACACGTTTGAAACATTCCTGGACGTTCTCAAAACTCACACGCGCGCCGAGAAGCAAGTTCCGAGCATTGGCGAACGCCGAGGTCGCACCGAGGAAGGGCTGTCCCAACTGTTTGGGGCTCATCCAGCATTTCGAGATCAACTCGAAATACGCGATCACTATGTCGACTTTGGTGGCAGTTTTGATGAGGTGTGGACGCGACTCTCAACAGTTTACGACCTGATGTACTTCACAACGGAGGAGATCACGGAGGTGCGCGAGTCGTTTCGAAAGCGTTTGGAAGACGATCGCGCCAGCCATATCCCCTGCACCATGGCAATCCGTCGCGTGATCGCCCAACGGGGCTAGAGATACGCGAGGGGACTTGAGACACTTCGGGTATGGGATATGCGAGCCACTTTGTGGGCATTGTTCGGGACAACCAAGTTTGCGACTTGTTTGGTGAGTGTGCGAAACCTGCTGCCAACGAGCACGTTGAAGGGACCATTGTTGAAGTTCACAACGACCAACAACGCCTACTCGCAGCAGCAGGCTCAGCCGAGGCCGCCCTCTACCACCTCGCCGCAAAACACGGCCTGGACCCCGTCTTTCCCATCGACGCCGCGAACCAAGTAGCGGGCTTGCTCGAAACGACGGGTATTGACGATGAGACTCTCATCGACCTGACGTCCGCACCGTTCGTGACGATCGACGGAGCCGATTCCATGGACTTGGATCAAGCGGTCTACGTCGAAGAGTCGGCTGCAGGTCACATCGTTCACTACGCACTCGCCGATGCATCCTACTATGTGGCATCAGGAACGCCACTCCATGTGGAGGCACTGCGCCGGGCCGCGAGTTACTACATGCCGGGCATCATGGTACCCATGTTGCCTCGCGCGCTTAGTGAGGGGCTGGTTTCGCTAAACGCGAATGTCGACCGACGATCGGTTGTGTTCTCCATGCATCTCGATGGCGAAGGTCGCTGCACAAAGACAGACATCGTGCCTTCTCGAATCCGAAGTCGAGGAAAACTCTCCTTCACGGCAGTTCAAAGCTTCTATGCTGGTGGCGATGGCTTTGGAGACGACGTTGACCAGAGCCTGCAGCACCTAGCCCACGTCGGTCGATTGCGAATGTCGCTTGCGGAAGAGCGCGGCGTTGTCAGCTATCGGCGGCATGAAGTGAGCGCCAAGCTCAGCGGTGGGGGGATGCGCTTCACCGCCACAAGTTCCGTTCGGCGCGACGTTGAACGATACAACGAGCAACTCTCACTGCTGTGCAACATTGAAGGCGCCCGGTACTTGGCGAATCACGGCGCGGACTTTGTCGAACCGATCTACCGAGTGCACCCTGCTCCCTCCGAGGAGAAAATGCGGGCGTTCCTGCAAATGCTCCAAGCTCTTGTCGCGTCTCAAAAACTCGATCCCACGATCTGGCTTTGGACACTCGACGACAAACGTCCTCTCAGACAATTTCTGGATGAGCTGCCAAATGAAGGCAGTCAAGGGCGCATTGCTATGGCCATTCATCGGCAGGCAGTGATGGCGAATCTGCGTTCTACCTTTCAAACCAAAGCGGGCTCCCACCACGGGGTTGGCGCCGAGGTCTACGCTCGCTTCAGTGCCCCCATGCGCGAGATGGTTGGCGTGTTTTTGCACCGCGAACTCCTGGAAGCTCGCGCCGGCCATGGCCATGCAAATTCAGAATTGCGGCAAGCCGTGGTTCAACAGGCAAATGCCGCAAAGTCGCTGCAACGAACCGTTAGCAACGAAGGGAACCGCTTGGTACTCGAGCAGCTCTTCGAGGACGCGCGCAAAGCGAATCGAAAACTCAGCGGGACACTGATGGGCGCGGAGGGCAGCAAAGCGTACATTCGCTTGGATGAACCTCCCATCGATGTGAAAGTGTATCTCAAGCTTGCTAGCGAGCCGATGGTTCCCAGTGATGATGGCACCTGTTTGCTCCGAGGCGGCGACGTCGTATTTCGGCTCGGTGATCATGTGTCGGTGAACGTTGTCGATAAGCACGCGACCAAGGACCGTTGGATTCTCGATTTAGCGTAACCTTTGCGCGCCCGGAGCCAGCTCCAAATCGCTGGGTTGGGCGTGCGCTCGGCCGAAGGGCAGCACAAACCATGCGACACTCCCCACATGCGAATCGCACTAGGCTGCATGGCCTCCAGTTTGCTGGCCCTCTCGTTCTCGTGCAGTGGAGGCGGAGCAACGACGCGTCGTAACAATGCCCCGACGGTTTTACCAACAGCGCAAGCTGACGCAGGCGCAGCGCCAGTTCCAACTCCCATGCCCGTTCCAACTGTAACTCTCAAGCTCGACACCCCTGTTCCCCTGCGGGGCGAATCAGGAATTTCCGCAAAACTCGTGGGCTACACCATCGAGCAAATCGCGGAATCCCCCGAGGATCCGGAAGCCTACCCAGCGGGGAGTGGCGTAGTAATGAACGTCGCCATTGGTGGCTACACCGTGGACCTCTCAGACCTCTCGGCAGGATACGAAGGTGTGGCAGAAGCTTGGACTCCGGATCACCGCGTTGCCCTGGTTCGTCACGATCCAAGTACCTCGTCGGTAACGCTTCAGATTGAGAAAATCACCAATGCCGTTGACGAAGCACTTCACCAAGAGACACGTCTCGATCGAGGCAAGTCGCTCTCCCTTGGAGATTCAGCAGAAGCGGTGTTTACGGGCCATAATCACAAGATGGTGTACGAAGGACAACGCTCACCTCTCGTCATTCTCATGTCGTATCGGCGCGAAGGCCAAGAGGTCGAAAGTGGCAGCTACAACCTCTATCCCGAAGAAGATGGAACATGGCGGTGGCGCAACTACCACTTCACCATCAAGAACTACGAATACGACGTCTTCATGGAACTCGATGTTTCTCAACTGGCGATGGAAGCGCTCACGGAAGGCGCACCATAACCGGGACCTTGCATTCGGCAAGCCGCAGACCCACAGGTGAGGCGGGCGGGCTTGTTCTCTCGCATTCCCACCGCAGAAAGAAGCGCCCAATGGATGTACTAACGGACCACCAAAACAACGTTGCGAAACGTGTCGTACACGAGGAAGAAGCAAAGCGGAAGCATCTGGTCATCGCGCTAAGCGGAGCGCACGCCTATGGATTCCCCTCGCCTGATAGCGACCTCGATCTCAAAGCGGTGCACATTGAACCGACGGTGCGTTTGCTTGGCCTCGGCGGTACGCGAGATGCGTTTGACAGACTCGAAGTGCTCGATGACGTTGAAATTGACTATACCTCCAACGAACTGCGCGGCGTACTTGCGGGGATTGCTTCTGGCAACGGCAATTACATAGAGCGCGTACTCGGAGCGCATATCGCGCACAGCTCGGCGGAGTTAGAAGAACTCCGAGAACTTGTTCCTGCGGCCCTGTCACGGCGAGTGCATCGACACTATCGCGGTTTTGCGAGCAGCCAGCGGAAGGCATTCGAAGAGGCAGGATCACCAACGGCCAAGAAACTCTTGTACGTTCTCCGGACCGCTCTAACCGGAGCACACCTCTTGCGCACCGGTGAACTGCGAGTGGACCTGACGACCGTCGCCGATGAATACGGGTACGAGGATGCGCACGATCTCATCGCAGCAAAGCGCGAAGGCGAGCAAACGGTTCTCTCCAAAGCCGAGCAAGCAGCATGGAGTGCTCGGCTCGATTCGCTCTTTACAATATTGGACAACGCTGTCGAGAACAGTGTCTTGCCAGCGACACCATTCACCGATGATTTAGAAGCCTGGCTAATTCGCACGCGCCTCGGCTCGAACTCATCGGTCGCAGGCCACGGAGAAAAGGCGAACTCGTAGTATGTCGCGTGAAGGCAGTACGGGCCGTCTGCTCCAGCTTTGCACCGGCTATTTCACCTTTTACGTCCTCTACGGTGTAGCCGTGAAATACCTCCGCGGGCCATTGGGCATGGATGGCATCGCCGTCTTGACCTTCACAACCTTGGGTGGCGTCGGCATCGTCTTTCCCATCGTCGTGGCTCGTAAATGGTACCGGCTGCACTCGAACGCCAGCGTCACAAAGTTTGGCCTAACGTTCCCCAGTGAGTACCTCTACATCATTCCATCGGGCATTTGTACAGCGATCGTAATTCCCACCACGACGCTTATGTACACGCTTCCGATCACCGTGATGGTCGCGATGACGATTATGCGAGCGAGCATTATCATCATTAGTCGGCTGGTTGACGCAATTCAGATTCGCCAGGGCCTCCTCGATAAGCGAGTCTACAAGGAAGAGAACATTGCCATTGTGCTGGCGTTGGGCGCCGTGGGCGTTCATCTGTACTTTGGGGCCAAGGAGAACTCGGGGTTTGACTTCCTACACAACACCGCAGCCCTTGTCATTCTCGGCTGCTACATCACTTTCTATGCAATAAGAATTTATCTTATGAACTATTTCAAGAACACACGAGCCGCGGGTGTGAAGCTTGACAACCAAGGCTTCTTTGCCATTGAACAGTTTGCCGCCATGGCTGCGATGGCGGTCATTGCTGGCAGCCTCCTACTCATCGCTGGCGACGGGCCGCGTATGACTCTCTTTCGCGCGGCAATTTCGGCACCGCCTACGACGTGGCACTGGGGCATCATTGCGGGTGCCCCCTTTGGTCTTGCTGCGTTCTTCTCTGTCTTCATCTACATGTTCAAGGGGCGGACCGCGACATTCGCCGGCCTTGTGAACCGCCTAACATCACTGGTGGCAGGCACCGTAGCAACACTCCTCTTCTGGTTGGTATTTGACGGAACGCCCCCCGAGACGCAAGACTGGCTCGCTCTCGGCTTTATCGTTTTGGCCGTGTACTTTCTAACCGCGGCTGAGCGACGTCGGGCCGCAGAATTGCCCTAACCATGTTTGCCCTTCATCCACGCCTTGCTACCGACTCCGTATCGGTCGTTACTCTTTCCCTTTGCGAGGTGCGCCTGATACGAGATGCCAACTATCCGTGGCTCATCTTGGTGCCGCAGCGCGAAGCGATTCGCGAGATCCACGACCTCTCGGTTGCCGATCAGCAGTGTTTGATGGAGGAAATATCCAAGGTCTCAAAGTCCCTACAAACGCACTGCAAGGCCCCAAAGATGAACGTGGCGGCACTGGGGAACATGGTGCCACAGCTTCATATTCATATCGTTGCACGCTTCGAAAGCGATCCGTCCTGGCCCGGGGCCATTTGGGGAACCGTTCCCGCAGTGCCATACGCCGACAGTGCCCTATCCGAAACCGTTCGAATCCTTGCCGAGCGACTGCAGGCCTCAGCGTGATCGGATACGGAAGAGCACTACGTGGAACAGCACCTCGCGGAGCACTCGTATGAGCCAGACAAACTACCTAAAAGGATATGCTCCAGACATCGTAGAGCAGGTTGAAGAACTCATCCGAACAGAAAAACTCGCAGGGATTCTGCGCAGCCGGTATCCGGAGAATCACCAGTTGCGCACCGACAAGGCGCTCTACCAGTACACCATGGACCTCAAGAACTCATTCTTGCGGAAAGCCGGCCCCCTCTCAAAGGTGATCTACGACGACAAGATTAGCCTGAGCCACCACGCTCTAGGGCTGCACTCCTTCGTCTCTCGTCCCCAAGGACGAAAAACAAAGGCGAAAAACGAAATCCGCATTTCTTCGCTCCTCAAGTTCGTTCCCGAGCCAATGCTGCTCGCAGTTGTGGTGCACGAGCTCGCTCACCTGAAGGAGAAAGACCACAACAAGGCGTTTTACAACCTTTGCTGTCATATGGAATCCGACTACCACCAGTATGAATTCGACTTGCGGCTCTACCTCGCGCTTGTCGACTCTGGCGGCACGCTACACGGCCGCGGATAACAGAATATCTCTTACTGAACGCAGAGCTGAATTTCGGAGACGGCCAGCCCCGTTGGGTTGGAACGAAGTGTCACCGCCGTAAGATTGGGATTGTCGCTCGGGGATAGGAAGTCGCTCCAATCGACAGCGTAGGTGCGGTGGGTACTAATCGGTACGGTTGGCGCAAAGGCGAGTGAGCCGTAAATGGGCGACTCCAACACCGCGTTGGGAATCCCCGAACCATCGGCGTGCGCTGTGATGTAGAGCGTTGCTTGCGTGAAGCTCAGGCCAGCCGCACTAAACCGCACGCGAAAGAAGTCATTCGAACTATTGAAGAGAATACCGGGCCCAAAGTTCGCGTAGTTGTGTGGCTCTCCACTGAGCGAGCAAGCTTGATTCGCCAGCGAATAGTCGCAGCCATTATCCCATTCTTCCACGGTTGCGTAGCCGGCGGCATTGGGGGGAAACGTCAGGCGCCAAAGTGCCTGGCCGTCACCAAAGGTGCAAGCAGTTGTGATACCGCCGCCGCCCGCATCGGGAAGGGAGGCGCCCGCATCAGGAAGGGAGGCGCCCGCATCGGGAAGGGAGGCGCCCGCATCGGCAACAGACAAACCGCCATCGGCAACAGACAAACCGCCATCGGCAACAGACAAACCGCCATCGGCAACAGACAAACCGCCATCGGCAACAGACAAACCGCCGTCCACAACATCGCCAGCGTCGTACACATCAGATGCGTCAATCCCCAAGGGACTCGCGTCGCCGGGACCTGCGTCCCCCTCGAAGGTCCCCGATGGATCCGCTCCGCAGGCAACGAGCATCGAGGCAACAAGCATCGCGCCGCCTAAGCCACCAATCTGATTACCGATACGCACCATCGACTCTCTAGAGGCCGCAACACTGCCGTTGTCGCACAAAGAATGCAAATCTTGGTTGGGGACAGCCGAAGACTGTTACCGTACTTGGGTGAGAATCGGCCTCCTTCTCGTACTGTTGACTGCATGCGATGCCCCGTCCGCTGAGCCATTTAGCCTCGCGTTTCCCGTGCAGGAGCGCGATCGAATCGATTGGCTCATCGGAGTCGATCACGATCCGGTAGTTCAAGAGCCCGGTCTTGCGCAGGGCATTTGCCTCAACTACCGCGGCCGCGCTGTCCCCGATTGCTATGACGAACACCGCGGCAGCGACTACGTGCTCGCCGGCGGTTTTGACGCGATGGACAATGGCTCCGCAGAGGTATTGGCAGCAGCGGATGGTGTTGTCATCGAGACCCACGATGGCGAGTACGATCGGTGTCACCTGGTCGAAGGGCAAGTGGGAGTCGACTGTGATGGCTTTCCCATGCGAGCCAACATGGTAGTGCTTGAACACGAAGACGGAATTGTCACAACGTACTTGCACCTGAAACGCGACAGCGTGGCCGTGTCGGTTGGAGATCTTGTCGCCTGTGGAGAACCCATTGGCATCATTGGCAGCAGCGGCCTATCTTCGTTTCCGCATTTGCACTTCGAACTGCGAGACTCAGAAGAAGTCGTAGATCCATATTCGGGGCCCTACTCTCAAGAGCGCTCCTGGTGGACCGAACAACATCCACCAAGCGAGATGTGGCCCAGCTCTAGATGCCGCTGACCCTTGGCAACTCTGGCGGCGTGTCGCAGCACGGCGGCCGACCTAGAGTTGCACGCCTTCTCGAATGCAAATCTGTGTAACGGAGGCACGCTTGCTCTCGCCCGTAATCGCGTCGATATGCGACTTTGCTATCTTGGCATCCCCTAGATTGCAGGCCGCGATTGCTCCCACGAGTCGAGCATCCTGATTCTCTGGTTCGAAGGCGATGGCCGTTTGGACAAGGCTCAATCCACCTGCGTAGCGAGCGTCTCGTGTTGCTTCTCGGGCTTGCTCAACCAAGGACGCAACAATCAACTTCATTTTCTCCCCTCGCGTCTTCCCGACTCGTTCGTATTCCGCACGTCGCGCTTCTTGCGTCTCGGGGTTCATGGGGCCGTCCGGGTCCGTGCAGCAGGCCAAATTGGGGTCCACCAAGCAAACAACTTCGTCGCACTCTCTCTCGCTGGACAGCGCCTCGTCGCACATTCGCTCGGCGTCCCGTCGCAAATCGATGGATGCAATCCTCTGTGTGAGTCGAAACGAAGATTCGGTGTCTGGTACCGCAGTGCAGTAGGCCAGAGCGCAAATGAACGAGGTGCCTTCGCTTAGCGGATCGATCCCCATCGACTCAGAACAATTCGCAATCGCATCATCCAGCTTGCCATCTTTGAGAGCCTGATCGCTAAGCCCCGCCAACTCGGTGATCCGCGGATTGTCAAAGCTGCGCGATGCTGGTGCGGGAGCCTTTGTGGAAGTTTTTGGGGGCGGAGAAAGAGTGGGAGCTGGACGACTTGCCCCGGGCGCGGTTTCGAGTTCAGTAACAGCAGTTGCAACCTCGCCCTTCGACTCATCCGGCTGCCGCAGAACGTAGAAGGCGAGCACGGCAGCCGCGGCGAAAGCAACTCCTCCAATGACGGCTGTTCGAGTGCGAATCATGTGGGGTGGTCTTGCTTGTTCCATGCTTGGGCCTTTCCAGGGTGGGCTTGCCTCCAGTGCCAGCGCATCGGCATCGGCATCAGCAACAAGAGTGAGGTACGCGACCATGCAGGCGGGACATTCCGACAAATGATCATGAAGTAACTTCGAATCGGGCGGCGTGAGGGAATCGACAAGCCCCATTAGCCCGTCGACGGTTTCACAGGCCGCGGCATTGGGTCGCTCGAGTTCGCGCATCGCAGCAAGGCTTCTGCACGCATCACAACCCTTCAGATGAAATCGGTGCTCGTCCTTGTGCAACGTTTCAAAGCTGGGACATATCATTCGCTCTTCTCCTTGAATTGCCGGCGCAATCGCTGTCGAGCCGCCTGTAAACAGCGACGCGTGCTGCCTGCGTCGAGGCCAAGCTCCTCAGAGCAGTCGTCGACCGTATGGCCACTGAGCCACAAGAGCAGTGCTCGGCGCTGCTCCTCAGGAAAGTTCTCATCGCGAATCCAGCGCAGGACACGACGCGCATCAAGCGCAAACGATACCGTGCTTCGAACATCGACGTGGTTCTCGTCTTCAAAGGCAACATGCGCTCGGCTGCGCAACTCGCGGCCCTTGCCAGCTCGCGCTCGGGCAACGTCGGGCTGCGATCGAATCTCATCAATTGCAGCGTTGTTGATAATGCCGCGCGTCCACTTCTCAAACTCCAAGTCTGGATATGACTCGCGCAACGCAAGAAATCGATGCAGTGCCCGGTAGTTCTCTTTCTTGAGGCGCTCGATGACGCGCAGGGCGACATTGTTCGCGAAATCGCTATCGCTCGCCGCGGGCCGTTTCTCACAGATCGCGATGGCGAGCGAGTGCACCTCGGCGATGAGTGCAGGCCATTGGGCCCCGTCCCCACCGAGCAACCGCTGCACGACTTCGAGCACATCCACAGTGTAGTGGGCCGCTCCCAACTCCGTTGTCGACCGACAGCCGACTTCCACAACCATTGCCACACCCAGTACAGCGGACCAACGGCGGCTTTGATGACAAAGAAATCGACGTTGTTTGCGACTTCTCTAAAACCCCACTGTTTTCAGCGAATTGCGCAGCTCCAATCCATCGTCTAGGGAGCCAGAGCGCTGCTTAGGGGACATGACTCGGGATCGACATGGCGACCTTTTCGATAGGTGTCCAGAAGCTTGCGCGAGCGCTCAGCGAGCAGGCGACGAACCTCACGGCGCATCCCTTTCACTCGCGGAATCTTCATATCGTCATACTCCGTCGTTTGGTGTCGAAGCCAAGCAATGGTGGCAGCCTCGGCGCGCTTCTCGATCGGAATGCGAGCAGTCCTGGCGACGGTGCCACTCCCAACCTCAATGCCGTGCTCCGTAATTACGTACGAGAGCCCTTTGCCAAGTTGCGCGTAGAGCGGGGCGAAGTTTAGAAACCGTTCCACTTCACGCTGAAACTCGGCCGCGTAGATCTCCTGATCTCGCTCGCGTTTTTGGCGGGCCGCATCCAACTTCTTCTGATACGCCGGATCCGTTCGTTCGTCTGCAAGCTCCAACCGGATGCGAGCAACCACAGCACCGTCGGTCCACACGCCCTGCGAGAACATCCGCCGTCCTCGCTTCTCTTTCACCGTCCAAGTTGGCCCAGCCTTCTTGATTCTGCGCGTTAGGCCTGGGTCACCCGGAGGTACGAGGACCCAATGCGCTGGCACTTCCAAGACGCTGCCATCTTTGGTGCGAACGCTCTTGGGGGTTGGACCAGGACTCACCTCTCGGGTCTCGCTTGCCATGAGGCCTGTTACCGCAGATTCTGCTCAGTCGGCCAGCGCAAGCTCGCGTCTCAGCATTCCTGTGAGCCATTCAACGCGATCTCCCTCTAGCGCCTCGTTGCCATAGACCGCAATCGTTACAGATTCACTGTCAAAGAGATGCATTAGCGAAATCATGATGGTCCCAATTCGCGACGAGGACGAAGCCTGTGCGTTTGGCACGCCATCGAGCAAGCCCGCCTCAAACGCCTGCAGCGTCGGAGCAACCCGCTTGTGCAATGCCCTATCCGTTCGGGCTGCAACCATTACTTCGTGCCAAGCAGCGTGATCATCGGTACGCGTCGCGGAGCGAATTTCGCGGACCAAGGCTTCGACAGAATCACCGGTAGAGGGTTGAGAAAAACTCGCAAAGGCCACTGCCATGCGCTCGAGGTGTCGCTTGCACAGCTCATCAGTTGCGGCAGCAATAAGCTCGTGGCGAGTTGGAAAATGTCGAAACAGCGCGCCTTGAGACATTTCAGCTCGCTTGCACACTCCGGTTGTCGTCGTTCGCGCGTATCCAAGCTCCGCCAAGGACTCGATGGTAGCGGCAAGAAGTCGGGCGATTGTGCTCTCACGTCGTTCGGCCTGGCTCTTGCGACTACGAACCGGCAACTGCTGATTCCATGTGTGTTGATTCCATCTGCGATTTTGGCGCCGCAGTCTTGGTGTGAGCTCGAAGAAATGCCCCAAACCTCTCGGTTGTCCCAAACCCTTCAGAAAAACTCCCATATTCGAACGCCAGTTTGCCACCGATAATGGTTGCGGCAACCGCACGGTCGTTGCGGCGAACCATGCGTTCCAGCCCGCCAAAGCATGGCATTGGAGCTTCATGATACGCCGATACGGAGTCATCGAGCCCGGCTGGATCGATGACGGTGACGTCTGCGCGCTCGCCAACCGCCAGATGCCCGGCGTCGACTCCATACCAATCGGCCAATTCTCCAGTCAGCTTCCAAACGGCCTTTTCAAGCGACATCACCGGCTCTCCTCGTTCTTTTGCCCGGGTGATCATCCGCAAGAAATAGAGAGGAAAGTTGTAGAACGCCATGTTGCGAACGTGCGCCCCCGAATCCGCAAAGCTTATGTGCACGCTCGGGTGCGTGAGGAGCTTCTCCAGGGCTCGCGGGCGATGGTTTGCAATCGTTGTCTTCCAGCGCAGCCCAGTGCCGTGCTCCACCACCAAATCGAGAAATGCATCCACCGGATGAAGTCCTCGTTCGTCGGCAACTTGCCCGAAGCTCTTGCCTCGCAACGCAACGTCGGGCGCATCGACAATTTCTGCGTCGTAAAAGTCACGATGCCATACTCGGGGGCTCCAACGTTTTTCGTAGTCCTTTCGAAACCGACGACGATACGCAACGCCCTTAATGAGTTCGTTGCGCTCAAGCTCCTCGGCGAGGTGCAATGCCGCCTCTCCGGAACCAAATTCCTCAAAGACCACCAAGTCCATTCCATCGGCGTACACCTCAAACGGCATGGGTACCGACTGCCACCGCAAGTCTCCGCCGAAGAAGCGATTGAGAACCCCTGTCGCCTTCGTCAACGCGCCTGCGAGCAAGGGATTCGCCTTGGTATCCGCCGCCGTAATCAGGGTCGTCTTGAGCTTTCGTCTCCATCCAAAGGCTGCACTTGCCGCCATGAAGAAAAGGACGTTGTACTTCGTTGTGATGTTTGGGGCACTCTGCAAAATCCTGTCGCGACGCCTAAGAACTTTGTGGAAGCGGCGGTACTCCTTCCAGGATGCATAGGTCGAAGGGAGGCGAGAGGAGCGATATCGCTCGCCGCCAACTTTGTCCCATGGATTCGTCATCGTTGACATGCCAAGGAAGCCCGCATCGAGGGCCTCGTCGAGCATCGCTTCCATCGCTGCCTGCTCGTCCTCGGTCGGCTTCACCTTGGGGTTCACCGCGCGTCCCAGGCCCATGGCTCGGACTCGCATATCGGAGTGGCCGGCAAATGCCATGACGTTGGGTCCCAGCGCTCTTTGCTCAAGGGCCTCGATATAGCCTCCGGGCCCGGTCCACTCTTTGTGCTCACGAAGAGCCGCTTCCACATGCTCATGGGGCAGCGCCTCAACGCGCGAGAAGACATCGGCACAATCTTGGGGCTCAGAAAAAATCGTACCGAGGGAACAGGAACCAACGAGCACCGAAGTTACCCCATGACGCACAGATTCTTCGAGACCGGGAGCTACGAGAAGTTCCGCATCGTAGTGCGTATGTGTATCTAGAAACCCCGGCATGACCCACTTGCCTTCAGCGTCTATGCGACGCGCACCGGGAGCATCGATCGGCTCAGAAGAAATCGTATCGATACGACCATCGCGAATCAGAACGTTCGCTCGCTCTGGTGCGCTGCCCTGCCCGTCAAAGACCCAACCGTTCTCAAGAACCAACATGGCGAGACAATAGCACTTAAAAAGCGCTCACTCTTTATATATTTCAGCGTTTTTAGCTAGCCTAAGCACCCGTAATTGCATGCAGTTCAGGTGAAGATGATCTGAGCGCCCTCACTGAGATCGTAGAAGTCACCGGCGGTTATGACCTCGTGAACCTGTGGCAGGAGTTCCTCTTTCTCGCGCTTGAACATCTGCATGGCGAGCTCACAGCCATAGAGCTCACAGCCCGCTTCCTCAAGGATTTCGATCATCTCACGAACCGTAGGCAGGTCGAGTTTCTCCATGCTGTTCTTCATCATCATTGCAGCCAGGCTCTCCATCCCAGGAAGCCCTCCAACAATCGTCGGCATTCCACTAGCGGGATTGCCGGCCAGGTTTACGTGCAGATGATCGACCTTCTTCTCCGTAATCACATCGAGCCCCCAAAACGTAAAGAAGATCATCGCGTCAATGCCAGATTGACGAGCCGCATTGGCCAGAATAAGCGCGGGGTAGCACTCATCGAGACCACCTTTCGAACAAATGATTGAGACTTTGCGAGCGGATTGGTTTTGTAATTCCATACGAATGTATTCCTACGTCTTAGAGACAGCCAGCAGGTTTTGGGCAACCCGCAATTCGAGCGATCGTACGACCGGGTGCTTTGGGAAAGAGCCTGTAGATATCGCGCGTCGATAGCTCGGTAATTGTCGTGAGTCGTCGAATATTTGGGGATGCGCCAGACGCCAAGAATTCATCTCGGGCAGCGGCAATGAGCGTCCAGTGCTGATCGCCCAACTCCAAACCTGCAGCAACGCCAATGGCAGAGGCAATTGACCGATTCCAAGCTGCAGCGTGCACCATGTGGCCATTGGTACAGAACTCGACTCCATCAATCGTGACGCAGGTTTTGGCCACAATGGCATTGGCTCCTCGCGAGGGAGACTGGGGACGGGCCGCTTGGGCCTGGGCCTGGGCTGGCGGAAGACGTCGCTCGGTTCCAAGGGTTTTGCGCTTTGGACCGAGCATGCGCGCCAGGCTCTTTCTCTTATTGCCTTTCGCCCCCTGCTTGACATCCATCGCATTGACACCGTGCCCCACGCGCTTGAGCACCTCGATCATCACCGACATCCCACGCTGAACGTCAGAGTTTTTCGTAGACCGAATCATTCCAATGAGCCCCAGAGGCTTGGCATCGTCGGCGTGCTCAAGTGCCTCAGAGGCATCCTTGGCGATCCGCAGAACGTCCGGCTGGGTGAGAGCCTTAACAGCGTCGAGGATGCCGACCACTGCGTCACCCAACTGGCGTACATCAGCTGGTGAGAACCCTTCGCGAACGCGCGCGCCAATCCCTGCGAGCTCTCGGGCAAAGTCCAGCGTTCCATCGCGCTCTAGTGCGTCGAGTTTGGTGATAGAAGCGTCAAGAGCCAACTTGGCAATTGGCACCATGTCTTCTAAGAGTTCCTCTTGTTTTTCTTGCCGCCGCACCAGGTAGTCGACGCTCTTTGCCAGTGCAGAAACCTGTTCGGTGAGTTGGGATAGTTCCGATTGAGACATGGTCGTCCTTGATTCGCCTAATTGAGTCACGCGGCGTGCTTGCCAGCCATGAGCATTCGGTGGTCCAGCGGCAGCTCTTTGCCTGCGACCAAGAGATTCCAGTAAATCCACTTGAAGGCGAGTTTGCCGTAGTGGTTGATGGCGCTTTCGGCCAAGAGGGAAAATGGCCCAATGCCCGGTAGTGGGTACTTGCCAGGCAGCGGCTCGGTCTCATAGTTAAAGTCGATCAACATGGCCTTGCCGTGACCTGTTTCGATGAAGCAATTCGAGTGCCCGTCAAACGCCGGCTCCAGGGCACGACCATCGATGTAGCGCAAAATATTGTCGACAAGCACGTCGGACTGAAAGTGCGCTACAGCGCCAGCCTTCGACGCCGGAACATCCGTCGCGTCACCAATTGCAAAGACACCCTCATGCTTGGTCGATGCCAGCGTGTGTTTATGGGTCGGAAACCAGCCACTGGCGTCGCCCATTTGCGAACGGGTAATAAGACCGGAGCCACCATGGACAGGCACGCTGACCAATAAATCGTAATTGGTTTCTCGGCCATCGTAGGAGGACAAGATGCGCTTCTCGCCATCGACTTGTGAGGTTGCGAAGTCCCCAAGAACTGAGATGTTGCGCTCCGCCAGCATGTTGCCCAAGTAGGCCGATGCAACCGGTTTGGTGAACGCCCCTTCCAGTGGCGTGGCATAGGCAATTTCAACGCTGTCGCGAATTCCTCTCTGGGCAAAATACGCGTCCGCCAGGAAGAGGAACTCCAGTGGGGCTACGGGACATTTGATCGGCATCTCCACAGGGTTCACAACAAGGCGCCCGCCGGTAAACGACTCCAGCGCCTTCGCGACCCCACAGGCCCCACTCAAACTGTAGAAGTCGAACGCCGACTCGTTCCAACCCATCCCAGTGAGCCCGTCGGTTTGCTCTGGCCGCAACTCGGCACCCGTGGCGACGATCAATATGTCGTAGGCCACTGTCTCGCCACCACACAGGAAGACGCGCTTTTCATCCGGGGCAACTCGGTCGACTCCGCAGAGGCGGAGTTCAACTCGCGAGTCTACGAGCCGCTTGCGCGAACGAACCAACTCTTCTTTGCGATACTGGCCGAATGGCAAGAGCAGCAGTCCAGGTTGGTAGATATGGTCGTCGTCCTGATCGAGCACCATAACCTCCCATCCGGCAGGCACGGTTCGGACCAAGCGATTGGCCATCATGGTTCCCGCGGTTCCCGCGCCTAGAATTGCAATTCGTTTCATCGCTCGCAGCGTAAGAGCACACCCCATGCCAGCCGCACCTTGTGCAATTCTTGGCCCCGAAGCGTTCGCAGCGACAAAACCGGTTTCCCCCTCAGCTTGGTGCGCAAGGCTTGCGCGTTTGGGAAGCTCCCTTTGGTACATTGCGCCCGTGCTTGGGAGCCAGAGAAGATCGCCAGTGCAAGTCGGACTTGTTCTTATTGCGCTTGCCGCCCGTGGTGCGGAAGGTGCTAGCGAGCCCCAATGACACGGCGCACGAGCATAGCCATTCACGCGGTTCTCCTAGTGCTGATTGCGACACCGTTGCACTACTACCTCGCCAATGACGACATGCGTGATGAACGATTCGCTTGGCGCATGTTTTCTCCAATTCGCAGCGAGAAGTGCGGCACACAATTTTTGCTGGGCGAAAGCAGAACCGCCCTAAAGGCTTCAGATACCTTTCACAGCGCGTGGGTTGGCCTCGCCTTGCGCGGGCGCCAGCAAGTCATCAAGGCCATGGGGAATCGCCTTTGCGAGACTTTTCCCGGACAAGAGCTGCGCATCCGCGTGCAGTGCGAGACGCATCCCGGCAGCGCAGCAAAGAAGAAGGGAGCACTCTACGATCGAACTCGCAAGGCATCAGACGATGATGTAGACCTCGTCGCCCGTGGGCTCTTTGACTTTTGCGAAACGGGTGCCCTATGAGCGCCATCAAGAACTACGAAGAGTTCTGGGTTGGGCTCACGATGTCGGACGCAAAGCTCAAGCTTTTCCGGTTTGGCTTCTTCTTCGTATTTGCTCTCGATGCATGGCTACAAATCGGCAACGCTCCGCGATACGGTTTTGGCGAATTTAATGTCAGCCACGCGCCGTTTCTCGACGGGCTAGTGCCTATGCCGACTCGAGCTGCCATGTCGGTGGTCTATGGCGCGCAAGTCTTGTTGGGGCTGCGCATTGCGTTGGGTGGTGCCAGTCGCGCGAGCTACATCGCACTCGCAACGCTCTTCGCGGGCGGGTATTTTATCTCCCAGCTCAATTCGTACCAGCACCACTACTTGCTCGCCCTCGCCTTGGCACTCTTGGCGGCGTTTCCGTGGCCCGACCTTCCCAGGCAAAAGGCGAGTCCGAGCAAGGAGCGCTTCTGGCCGGTACGCATGCTGCTCGTCGCGCTCTCGGTGATGTACATCTTTGCGATGATTGCAAAGCTCGACGGCGAGTGGCTCGACGGCAGTACCATGCAACGGCAAATCACGGAAGGCTGGATTCGCGACCTGGTTGAGGACGTTGGTTGGGGGACCGCCGCAACGCTCACGATTGTTGTCGAACTCTCGCTCGCCATACTCATTCACATTCGCAAGCTCTGGCCTCTCGCCATTGTCATCGGCGTCGGTATGCATATGGCGTTCGAGTTTTCGGGCTTGCGGATTGGCCTCTTCTCCTACTTTATGGCGACCCTGTATCTCCTTTTCCTGCCCGAGACATGGATTGCGACGGCCAAGCGATGGCTCGCACCTCTTCGCACCAAGGCAGAAGAGTTGCGATCAAAGGTTCGCATCAGCAAACTCGTTGGGCTCGGCATCTTCGCCGTGACAACCGCAGCTGCGGCCGCTTTGACACAAATCATATTTCTCGACTCGGTAAATCTCTTAACCTGGTGCGTCTTGGTCTTTGCCATCGCCGACGTGGCTCTCACCAGAGCTCCCGCATCGGCCGGCATCAAGATGCTGATCGCCTGTTTGGGCCTGCTTGCCTTCGTGCACACAACCGACGGTCTTCGCACCTACTACCACTTCTGGGGCCACAACGATCGCAGAAACAAGGACACGGCAAGTGCCATCATCCACTACGAAAATGTCGTAGCGATTGATCCAAGGTATGCATCCGGTCATTCGCGTCTTGCGGCCAGCTACTTGCGCATGGGGCGCAGCGACGACGCCTTGCGACAATACGAGGCCGGGCTGGTGCACAATCCCAAGCACTTCAAACTCAACCGGGCTGCTGCGCAGCTTTACGACCGGGCTGGCAAGGGGCCAGAGGCCTTGGCCGCCGCCAAGCGAGCTCTCGCTGCAAGGCCAAGTGACCAAGTCGCCAACCAAATTCGCAAACGCTGGCAACAAACTCTAGGAACCGATGCTCAGAACTGACAAAGCCCAACGCATTCACGTCATGCTCGATGAGCTGTACCCCACAGTCCCCATCCCGCTCGATCACACCGATCCATTTACCCTTCTGGTCGCAGTGCTGCTTTCGGCTCAGTGCACTGATAAACGGGTGAACACGGTCACCCCGGCGCTTTTTGAACTTGGGCCAACCCCGCACGAGATGGCCAATGCTCCCGTCGACGAGATTCGCGCGATCATTCGCCCCTGTGGGCTCTCGCCAGCAAAGTCTAAGAACATCTCCAATCTATCCAAACTGTTGCTTGAGCATCACGGTGGAATCGTCCCTCAGAGTTTTGCTGAGCTTGAAGCTCTGCCAGGAGTTGGTCACAAAACGGCGAGTGTTGTCATGGCTCAAGCCTTTGGCGTGCCGGCATTTCCGGTGGACACACACATTCACAGGCTCGCTTCCCGTTGGGGCCTATCGGCGGCCCGCAACGTCGTGCAAACGGAACGCGACCTCAAACGTCTCTTTCCCAAGGCCTCCTGGAATCGGCTGCACCTGCAGATCATCTTCTTCGGTCGCGACTACTGCCCGGCTCGCGGGCACTCCCTTGCCGAGTGTCCTATCTGTGGGTGGGCGGCGACGAAGAAGCGAATTCGCGACGAGGCCAAGCGCTAGCGAGTCGCATTGCGGGAGACAGCTGGGGGGCCGTGGGAGGCAGTCTGGGTAGTGAATCCCCGCCGCGATCGCGCATTGATGTAGTTTGATGTGGCACAGCAGCAACCGCAACTCGCTGATCTTAGGCAGTCAAATCTTGTGAAGGCCGCCAAGCCAGCATCGACATGAGTGGTCCCTCGATTGCATAATTTGCGCGCAATACTACGCGAATACTGCGCGGTGGTCGACGCGCCGACTTTGCCGTTCCCCCCAGCGCCCTTAGGAAAAAACCCCATGATGATTTCAAAACTTAGATTGCTTCCCGCTCTTCTTCTCGCTGCCTCCCTCGGTGCCTGCACCGTCGGAGACCAAGGTTCGGAGGGCCCCGACAACGCCGGTGCAGCCGACAGTGGTGTCGAAGCGGCAGACGCAAGTGGAGAAGTCGCCCTCACTTGGACAGAGACGACAGCGGGCATCGCAGGCATTGCAGCCGAGATGCACTTTGTCTCGCCAACTGAAATCTACGCCGTCATCAACTCAAAGATTTGCATGTGGAACGGCACCGAATGGTTGGACCATACAGCCGACGCCATCGGCATTACCTCCTCGATGCACTTCGTGACCCCAACGCAAATCTATGCCGTTGTTGGCAACGTTGTGCAGATGTGGGATGGGACCGTATGGGCCCCAATGACGGACGCACAGGCGGGAATCAATATCGCCGGGTCTGCTGAGTTTCACTGGGTTTCCGACAACGAGATGTACGCAGTTGTTGATGGCACTCGCATTTGCAAGTGGACCGGCATCCTCGGTGGTGGCGGCGCATGGGCCGACTACACAGAAATTGTCGTAGACCTTGGTCACGCGATGCACTTCGTTTCGCCAACGGAAATCTATGCAACCGTCGGCCTCAAAGTCTGCAAGTGGACGGGCCTGCTCGGCGCAGGTGGCGCTTGGGCCGACCTAACTCCTGACACGCCCGACTTGGCGGACGCCATTCACCCAGTCTCCGACACAGAGATTTACGCGCAGATTGGCGAGAAGATTTGTGAGTGGGACGGCGCAACTTGGACGGACCTGACCGAGGATATGCCTGGCCTCAAGCCCGTCTTTCACTATGTGAGCGACGAAGACATCTATGCGATCGCGGGCATCGCCGTGAGCCAGTGGGCCCTTCCCGCCCAATAGTTGCTCTTCTCTGCGTACTCGGGGGCGCCTAAGCCCCCGAAACTACTTTGACCCCTCTCAGGTTTTGTCGGCTCTCCTCGATGAATCGCGCTCACATGCGTATGGTTCGCTCGTGCCGCTCTCAATGCTGTTTCCTCCAACGCTTGGCCGAGTCCGAGCAAGCGCTCGGGCCCAACTCTTGGCCGAGACTCTGGGCCGACAGCTCGGTGAGCGAGTTAACGTTCGTGTTGCCCAGACCTACGCCGAACTAGAAGAGAAAGTCTTAGAGAGACAAGTTGATGTTGCTTGGGCTCCGCCAAGCATTTGCGCACGAGCCGAAGAGCGCGAGCAGACAATTCTCAAAGCCGTGCGACTCGGCCGCTCGATGTATCGGTCGGTGCTCATTTGCCGACAGGGCGAAGGGCTCACGGTCGAGACGCTTCAAGACAAGCGCGCCGCTTGGGTGGATCCACTCAGCACCGGTGGCCACCTTCTCGCGATTTCGCTGCTCCGACAACAAGGCATCAATACACAGACGCTCTTTGCGTCACAAGAGTTTCACGGTTCGTATCAAGGCGCACTGCTCTCCTTGATTCGCGGGCAAGCCGACATCTCATCCATCTACGCGTATGGCACCGAAGACGTCGATGTGCGTCGCTCCCTGAGCGAACACGTTGGTGCATCCGAAGTGCAGCTGCAGAGCTTTGCCTTCACCGACGAGTCTCCCTCTGATGGACTTATTGATACGGGAAGCTCGGAACTCGCAGGCGAACTCGTTCGACTATTGCTCCATGAACCGCGCAACCGAGCACGCGCACTATTGCTCGATCTCATCGAAGCGGAGACACTAGAACGCGCTTCGCACAACGACTACTGGGCAGTACGACAAGCCCTGGCAGAACTATGAGCCTCTCCGAACTCTTCCAAGATCATATTGCACACCTTCAGACGGGCTATGCGAAGGCCTTAGAGACAACGTCCTTCGACGCAGTGGTACTCCACTCGGGGCGAGGTCTCAAGCAACGTACCGTAGACGACCAGTACTGGCCGCTTAAGGTCAATCCAAGCTTCGCGCATTGGCTCCCATTGCTCGAGCCGAATGTTCTTGTGGTCGTGCAGCCAGGCAAAACGCCACGGCTTGTGCGCCCCAAAGCATCGAGCTTCTGGGAGGGGCCAGCGCCCGTTCCCGGTGATCATTTTTGGTCGTCGTTTGACGTTGTCGAGTGCGCGTTCGATGCGATGAAAGAGCACTGCCCAAGTGGACGCGTGGCCTTTATTGGCGATGTGGCTGAAGCGGCAGAACCGTTGGGAATCGCCTCCGAGCTCTGCAACCCCGCCGCACTTCTTGCCGAACTCGACTCGCTTCGCACCATCAAGACTGGGTACGAAATCGCCTGTCTCACCGAGGCATCCCGCATCGCAATCGGCGGGCACATTGCGGTCGACTCAGAATTTCACCAAGGTATGCAGAGCGAGCTCGACTTGCACTTGCACTACCTTCGTCAGACGAAGCAAGACTCGACCCAAACGCCCTACGGAAATATCGTAGCGTTCGGTTCCAATGCGGCGATCCTTCATCACGTGCACTACGGGCGCGAAGTCGATCGCAATCCGAACCAATCGCTCCTTGTCGATGCCGGCGCCAACTACATGGGCTATGCGAGTGACATCACCCGAACCACCGTGCGCGGATCCAGCCAAGCCGCGCAAGACTTTCGGGCGCTCATTGCCGGTCTCGATGCTGTGCAAGTGGAACTGATAGCGGACGTGAAACCGGGTGTGGCGTACGAAGCTCTGCACGATCTGGCGCACGCCAAGCTGGCCGCGCTGCTCGTAGAAAGCGGACTTTGCACCGGCAATGCCGAGGACTTGCGAAGCGCGGGAATCACCCAAGCCTTCTTTCCCCACGGCCTCGGCCACTCGCTCGGGCTCCAAGTGCACGATGTTGGCTGCCGCCTCGTTCCTCCGTCAGACCAAAACCCCTTCCTGCGCAACACCAGCATGGTCACGGAAGGACAAGTCTTTACCCTCGAACCAGGCTGCTATTTCATCGAAGCACTCCTCAGTCCGTTGCGCGAAAGTGCCGCCAAGTCCATGATTTCCTGGTCCACCCTCGCAGCGCTACAGCCCTTTGGTGGCATCCGTATCGAAGACAATTTGGTAGTTAGCGCTACCGCTTCCATCAACCTCACCCGTGACAATTGGTCACCATCGCACTAAGGTCCGACCCATGAAACGCGTTTCCAACTTCCTCTTTGCCGCAACTCTCGCCTCCTCCGTCGCAAGCCTAGGCGCTTGTCAGAAGGCGGAAAAGAAGAGCAAAGACACTGACGAAAAAGCCGCCAAAACCACCGATGGCACAAAGGCCGGAGCCTCGCGCCCCGATCCAACCAACAAGGGCCCAAAGCCCGGCGACATTCCCGCTCCAGCTGACGTAGCAGCCGCTCCCGCTGACGCCATGAAGACGGAAAACGGCGTTGCGTACAAGGTGCTCACTCCTGCAGCCGCACCTGGTGACAAGCCCGGTGTCAACGACACGGTCGAAGTGCACTACACAGGTTGGACCACCGACGGAAAGATGTTCGATAGCTCGGTGAAACGCGGCCAGCCAGCAACCTTTGGTCTTGGCAAAGTGATTCCCGGTTGGACGGAAGGACTTCAGGTCATGACCACCGGCGAGAAGACTCGCTTTTGGATCCCAGAAGAACTCGCATACAAAGGTCGCAAAGGCGCACCAGCTGGCATGCTCGTTTTTGATGTTGAACTCATTAGCATCAAGAAAGCTCCGGAGCCTCCCGCTGATGTCGCAGGCCCGCCAGCAGGAACCGCAAAGACTGACCTTGGCGTTTCTTACAAGGTCCTCAAGAGTGGCGATGGTGGCGAGAAGCCCAACGCCTGGGACAAAGTGAAGGTTCACTACTCGGGTTGGACAACTGACGGCAAGATGTTCGACAGCTCCATCACGCGCGCACAGCCCGCACAGTTTGCCGTCAACGGTGTCATCGCTGGCTGGACCGATGTTCTTCAGCAAATGACCCCTGGCGACAAATGGCTTATCTGGATTCCAGAAGAGCATGCCTACCAAGGCAAGCCTGGTCGCCCCGAAGGCATGTTGGTCTTTGAGGTCGAGCTTCTTGAAGTGACAGCAATGCCAGAGCCACCGAAGGCCCCTGAAGATGTTGCCGCTCCTCCTGCCGATGCCAAGAAGACCGCGAAAGGCGTCTCCTACAAAGTCTTAGAGGCAGGAAAAGGCGGACCAAAGCCAACGCCCACTGACAAAGTCGAAGTTCACTACTCAGGCTGGACCACCGACGGCAAGATGTTCGACAGCTCGGTAACTCGTGGACGCACGGCAACCTTCCCTCTCACCGCAGTCATTGCTGGTTGGACAGATGGCCTCCAAGTCATGAGCGTTGGTGACAAGGTTCGCTTTTGGATCCCAGAAGCTCTGGCCTACAAAGGGCAACCTGGCAAGCCTGCCGGCATGCTCGTCTTTGACGTCGAGCTGGTATCGATCAAAGCGCCACAAGCGAAGAAACCGATCGCCCCAAAGGCAGTCGCACCCAAAGCTGAAGCAACGAAGAAATAGATGAACGTTCCTGCCAGCGTTCTCGATGCCTACGGCTTTTCAGCCAACAACGTCGAGAGCGTGAGTGGCGGGCTCATCAACCAGACCTATCGCGTTCAGAGCGACGACGGCACTGCAATCGCCGCTCTGCAACGACTGCATCCAATCTTTGCTGGCGAGGTCAATCTTGACCTCGAAGCCATCACAGACTTGTTGGCCATGGCACACATGCCAACGCCACGCCTTCGCCGCACCCTCGCAGACGTGCCTTGGGTGGAGCACGACGGCCACGTTTGGCGCTGTATCTCATGGGTGGAGGGACGATGTTTCTCAAAACTGCCGAGCCCTGCATTCGCTCGCGCCGGCGCCGAACTCGTCGGGCGCTTTCACCGCGCCCTCGATGGCGTTGAGTACAAGTTTCAGTTCACGCGCTCCGGTGTGCACGATACGCCCGCGCACGTAGCAAAACTTCATGCGGCAACAGCTAGGAGTTTTCCGGAGGAGGCTCTAGCAAAGCGAATCCGTGAGGAGATTTTTGCGCAAGCCGAGCTGCTGCCTCCTATGCCCGACGTGCCAACGAGGATTTGTCATGGTGACCTAAAGATATCGAATCTGCTCTTTGACGCAGATGGCAATGGCCTGTGCCTTATCGACTTGGACACGTTAGGTCCGCAAACCATTGCATACGAACTTGGTGACGCACTTCGCTCCTGGGCAAATCTGGGCGGTGAAGACCAAGATGCCGCAGCCATCGACATCGATGTTGTCAAACAAGCGGCCCTTGGCTACTCAGCCGGTTCGCAGGGGCTTCTCAGCAAACTCGAAACGTCCTCAGTAATTGTGGGGCTTGAGACCATCTGCCTCGAGCTCGCCACACGATTCTGTGTCGACATTTTTGAAGACAACTACTTCGGATGGGACTCGTCGCGCTACGACAGTCGCAGAGCGCACAATCTGCTCCGAGCCCAAGGACAGCTCGCCTTGTGTCGATCCGTAGCCGCAAGGCGCAGCGAACTGCAATCCGCTTGGACTAGCGCGTTTTGAGCTTGCTATGAGCACCGAAGATCTCCGATCCTCGTGGGTGTGAAGCACAATGGGTATTCTTGGATCGGCGCCTTTCTGATTCTTGCCGCCTGCGGTGAAGGGGCCACCCTCTCAGGGGGAACTCCCGACGGCTCTCTGGTGGATGCAGGACTAGCAGACGCGCCTCTAGCCGATGCAGAGCCTGCCAATGACGCGGCGATCGATGCCGCTCCAAACAGTCCGGCCGTGATCTCAAGCATCGACGACCAAACAACCCAGTTTGAGCCGGTGGGGCCAATTGCGTTTGATGTGAGCGATGCCGAGACCGCGCCCGCTGCCCTTGTCGTCACCGCGACCTCAAGCGACCAAGCCGTCTTGCCCGATGCGAGCATCATCTTGGGCGGCGCTGACGGCCAGCGAACAATCACGCTTACGCCACAAACCAGTGGCACAGCGACGGTCACCATCACGGTAAACGACGGCACAACCAATTCATTCAGAAATTTTCTACTTACCGTTACGAACCTAGCACCGACCGCAGCGGCGGATACCTTCGCGACTGTTGGCAACACAGTCATCACGGTCGCGACCGCAGAGGGGGTACTTGCAAACGATGTTGATGACGATGGCGACACCATAACGGCGATCGCTGACAGTATCGTTTCATCGATGGGAGGAAGCGTCACCCTCTCCGCTGACGGAAGCTTTATCTACCTTCCACCGGTCGGAGTTCGCGACTCCATCGATACCTTCGACTATCAAGTTACGGATGGTTTCGCAGCAAGCACAGGCACTGCCTCGGTCGAGATTTCGGAACTCGTTTGGTACGTCGATAGCACGGCACCGGTTACAGGCGATGGTCGTTCTACGTTGCCTGTGCAAACGCTTCCCGAGGCGGAAGTTGCCTCCGGTGACAACGACATCATCTTTGTTGCAGGAGAGTCTTATGCAGTAGGAATTTCTCTGAAGGATGGCCAAGCACTAATCGGAGCTCCCACGGGCCTCACCGTAGGAGGGGTCGAGCTCATTGCGCCGTCAGCAATCAGACCGACGATAACCGATGCTCTTGGTGACGGAGTCCGACTCGCCGCGACTGCTGAGATCCGGGGGCTGGCAATTGAAAACACCGCTGGCGATGGAATTCACGGCAATGCGGTGACGCAGACAATCATCGACGACGTGACCTTGCTCAATACGGGTGGTCAGGGCATCGACCTTGGGAACACCAACCCCGCTGGCCCGGTAGAAATCACGATCACCGGCTCCAGCATTATCGGCATCAGCGACTTCTCCAACACCCCCATTGGCATTGACATCCAAGTTGGCGGTGCAGGCGGCGGCGTCGCCCAAGTGCTCATTGATGACAATGCAATTGGCCTCGTGCCTGTGGGTGTGTTTCTCGCGGTTGGCGGAACGACCGGAACCGGCGTTGATGGAGCAAATACGCTTACGCTCACCAACAACACCATTTCCGATTTCGATGATGATGGTGTGCAAATAGAGCCAGATGACACGGCCGTTAGCTCCATTGTGCTTTCCAACAACACCATCGATGGCATCGACCTTCTCGCCGGTGCCACACCCGTGCGAGGCGTGGACTTTCGCGTGCGCACATCCGTAGGTGGATCGACAGCGCTCACAATGCAGAACAACATCATTCGCGACAGTGAGCTCGCCTGCGCAAACCTAATCAGTTCGGGCAGCAACAACGGCGGAGACTTCACCGCGCTCGTGCAAGGCAACTCGTTCTCAAGCTGCGGCCAAGAGGGGGTACTAATCTCGCCCGACGATGCGGTTCAGATCTTTGCAACGGTTGATAGCAACACCATGGTTGGCAACGGTGCGCCCTCCACGTTTGAGTTTAGTACAGGCACGACCCACCGCTTGGATCTCAATCTCTTGAACAACGACGATGATCAGGGCTTCCAACTCGAGCGAAGCGAAATCGGTATCTTCAACCTCGCAGGGCTACTGGGCTTGGGCTCAGCCTTTGACGATGACAATGGCAACGTTGCCAACAACGGCAACACCACCGCGACTGCGGCACCTGTGGTCACAATCGTGAACGAGGCAAATCCGCTGCAAATCAACATCGTAGACGCTGCTACGATCTTGACGCCGTAATGGCCCCTGGTCACTCGCCGCAGAGGTTGTAGGCGAAGCCAAAGAGAAACGGCAAACGAACCGATACGCCTGCGGTTGCAGCGAACGATGCCTCGTTGTCTAGGCTTCGTCGCGCGCCGCCTTCGAGGAAGAGCCCGAGCGCTGTTGTTCCATAGGCGTACCCAGCTCCACCTCCGCAGTCTTCTGAGTACCCACCACCGCCCTCACCCGCTCCGAAGATCTCCCAGGTGCCGCGGGCCAAGACGCTGATGCTATCTCCACCATCGGCCTCCGATGCATGAAGGTACTCCGCCTTTACTCCGAGCCAGGTTCGGTGATTCTCCCGAAGGTTGTTGGCCATGAGCCGCGCCACTGAAACATACGCGCCCTGACTTGTGCGTGGGCCCGCGGCGTCCATCGCCGACTTGCTGGTGATGTCGCCGGCAGACTCATCGACTCGCTCGTAGACGTAGCCAATGCCAATGTCGTAGTCCTGCTCCTCGTTGAGCGTGCCACTCGCATAGTGGGCGCCGGTCGACATACGGATACCCGTTCTAGTCTCGCCATTGGGCTGCTGCAGAGTTGTGCCGATATCACTACGCGTGGGCGGCAAGGCACCCGCAACACAGGCCGACGCCCCACAACACAGAAGACCAATTGCTACCAAGCGCATCCACCCGTTGCTTGAGCAAGGAATGGACCATCCTAACCTACTGCAAACACTCATAAACTCGCCAGCATTTGTGGCGTTAGCGCCACATGCTGACTGCCCCTGTGGCGCCCACGTCGCTGCTGGGCCGCCTTGGGTCCAAGCCCTGAGCACGGAGTCCATCGGTGCACGCCGCTTCTAGTCGTCACTTTCGTCGGCTTCGAGTTCGGCGAATGCATCGCGCACCTGCGCTTCAACGTCGCGCAGTTTGTGATCGAGTTCCTTAATGAGGGCAGCGCCCTTCTTCACGTCCTTCGCGAGGGTATCGATTGGCGTTTCGGCGTCATCAAGGCGACGCAAGATGTCCTCGAGTTCAGCGACTTTGTCTTCGTAGCTTGGTTCTTTTTTACTCATCCGCTTTCTCCATAATCGTTACCGCCGTGCTCTGCACCGAGCCATCTGCCAATTCAGCTCGAAGCGTTTGGCCGGCTTGTATATCGTGTACCGAGCGCAAGAGAGACCCGGCTTCGTCGTACACCAAGGCGTAGCCTCGCTCAAGGTTCCGAGCCGGGTCCGCGGATCGCAGTACTTGCTGCCAAGCCGCCGTTCGTTGTCGCTCACTTCGCAATCGGTTCAGGACCACCTGCGAAACCAACCGATCCTGGAGGCGTTTCTTTGCATCAACGCGAGTGTTCATCGCGCGCCCCATTGTCTTGTGCAAGCTCTTGCGATGTTCCAGCAAGGCTCGAAACGCCACCGACGATTGTTGTCGAGCAAGAGACTCAAGCTCCGTCTTGGAGCGGGCAAGCCTTGCATCTTCGGTTGTAAGTCGCTTCTGCACGAGCAGGCGAAACCTGTGTGCATGGCTTTTTCCTTCGCCTCTTCTCTCGCGCAACACTCGCTTAGTAAAACTCTTAATAAGTTCGCCAGAGCCGTCGATGCGGTCACGTTCTGGCCTGAGACGCAGTTGCACAAGGCGCCGGAGTTCACGCAACGCCCCTTGTAGCTTTTCATCCGCTTGCGAGTACCGAGCGATAAGATGCTCGCCAACGGCAGTGGGAGTCTTAAACGAGGTGTGCGCAACGGCGTCGAGGACACTCGTGTCAATCTCGTGGCCAATCGCCGTCCACACGGGCACCTTGTAGTCGGCGATAGCCCGGGCAATTGCCTCGTTATCCATATAGGACAAACTGACCCGCGATCCACCTCCGCGAAGCAACACCACAACGTCTAGGTCCAAGGTTGCAAGTTGCTTGAGCGCTCTGAGCACGGATGACTCGGTGGAATCACCTTCGACACGAGCATCGGCGGCATAGATCGTAATCGCATAGCCGCTCGCTTTAATCGTTGTTACAAAATCTTTGTATCCAGCCGTGTCACGACTGGCAACGAGACCAATGCGACGAGGTAGCGCCGAGACGGTATGCTCAGAGTTTTTCCCAAGTAACTTCTCGTTGCGAAGTCTCTCGACAATTTCAATTCGCTTGCGTTCAAGAGCACCCAACGACTCGGCAGGATCTACGTCAACAGCCGTAACCGACATGCCGTAGAGATCATGATATTGGATGTGGCATCGAAGACCGACTTCGTTTCCATCGCCCAGTAGGTCGTCGAGACGTGCTGCTGCGAGCCGCTCGCGGATAAGCGTGAGCTCTCGGGGCCAGATGGTGCATCGCAACTTGGCGACCACTCGGCCGTTTTTTAGTTCGACAAGGTCGCAGTACAACCTCCCGCCGCTGCCACTCACAGAGGAGAGTTCGGCCCGGATCCAAAACGGCTTGGCGTTGAGCGCTGGCTCCAAGAGCTTGCGAAGGCGCGAGTGAACCCGCGAAACGCTTGCAAATGTACGACCTTCCGTTGCCACAGGCGCAGCTTGCCACGCCAAGTAGGGCAAGCTCAATTCCGTGCCCACAGTCTTGTCGATATGTTACTAGTCGGGCGTGTCGGCCCTAGTCACTCAAGGAATGCTGGACCCGCGAAGCAGCATCTTCGCGGGAGCTGTGCCCCGTTCAGAGCAGCGGCCCGCGGCCTTCTTGCCTAGCACCCGCCGAGAAATGCAGGCACTGGGCTGGGATGAGTGCGACGTCATCATCGTTACCGGTGATGCCTACGTGGATCACCCGAGCTTCGGCATGGCCCTAATCGGTCGACTCATCGAAGCGCAAGGATACCGAGTCGGCATCATCGCGCAGCCGGATTGGGAAGACAGCGAAGCCTTCAAGGTGCTCGGCAAGCCGCGACTCTTCTTTGGGGTCACCGGCGGCAACATGGATTCGATGGTGAATCGCTACACAAGCGATCACAAAGTTCGCAACGACGACGCCTACACACCGGGTGGTGAAGGCGGCGCACGACCCGATCGTTCGGTCTTGATCTATTCGAATCGCTGCCGGCAAGCCTACAAGGGAGTGGGCGTTGTGATCGGTGGCATTGAAGCGAGCCTTCGCCGGCTCGCCCACTTTGACTACTGGTCGGGAAAGGTTCGCAGATCAATTCTCTTTGACTCCAAAGCCGACATTCTGCTCTTTGGAAACGCCGAGCGAGCCATTGTCGAACTGTGTCGCCGAGTGGACGCGGGCGAAAGTCTTCGCGACATTCGCGACATTCGCGGCACGGCCTTCGCCGCTAAGGAAATTCCCGAGGGCTATCATGCAGTTGATTCGAAGACCATCGACGCCCCGGGTGTAATCGCGCTTAAGCGCAAGAGCGGTGTGACACCGCCCCGCGATCAGCAAGTCATCGAGCTACCCAGTTTCGCAGCGGTCACCGGCGACAAGCAGCTCTACGCCCACGCTTCTCGAGTTCTTCACTTGGAAGCAAATCCCGGCAACGCGAGAGCGATGGTGCAAGAGCACGATGGCCGCTTGCTGTGGATCAATCCGCCGCCGATTCCACTATCGAGCGCCGACATGGATGGCGTCTACGAGCTGCCCTATGCTCGAATTCCGCACCCTGAATACAAGGCGGACATTCCCGCCTACAACATGATCAAAAACTCGGTGACGATCATGCGTGGTTGTTTTGGTGGCTGCACGTTCTGTTCAATCACGGAGCACGAAGGCCGAATCATTCAAAGCCGCTCGCAGAAATCGATCCTGCGCGAAATCGCCGACATGCCAAAGACAATTCCAGGCTTCACCGGCGTCGTCTCCGATATCGGCGGCCCAACCGCGAACATGTACCGGCTTGGTTGCAAAAGCCCTGAAATCGAGGCGGCCTGCCGCAAGCCCTCGTGTGTCTACCCGGGAATCTGCTCGAACCTAAAAACCGATCACTCCTCACTCATAAGCCTGTACAAAAAGGCCCGCACAACTGACGGCATTAAGAAGGTCTTCATTGCTTCTGGCGTGCGATACGACCTCGCCGTCGAGTCGCCTGAGTATGTGAAGGAGCTCGTGCAGCATCACGTCGGTGGCTACCTCAAGATCGCGCCAGAACACACAGAAGACGGGCCGCTTTCGAAAATGATGAAGCCCGGCATGGGCACGTACGATAGGTTTGCCAAACTCTTTAAGAAGTTTTCTAAGGAGGCGGGCAAGGACCAATACCTGATTCCGTATTTCATCGCAGCTCATCCGGGAACCACCGACGAGGACATGATGGAGCTCGCTCTTTGGCTCAAGAGCAACGGTTTTAAGGCCGACCAAGTGCAAACGTACCTCCCGGCTCCCATGGCAACGGCGACAACGATGTACTACACCGAGAAGAATCCGCTTAAGTCGCTCAAAGCCAACGAGTCCCTCGAAGTGCCGAAAGGCAAAACGAAGCGCACGCTGCACAAGGCGTTTCTTCGGTATCACGACCCCAACAACTGGCCGATACTTCGCGATGCGCTGCGCGATATGGGCCGAGAAGACCTGATTGGCAACGGTCCCAATCAGCTCATTCCCAGCTACCAGCCTCATGGTGCTCGAGCGAAACAAACTGCGAAGCGCGGCGGCCCAAAGCGCGGCTCGGTGCGAACGCAGCACACGGGCTTGCCTCCGAAACATGCGGAACCTGGCCGAGACAAACGTCGCGGAAACGCAAAGCGCAAAAAGCGCTAGCAAGCCTACTCGAAGAAGCCAAAGCGGCCGTCCCCAAAGGGGGTAAGAATCGCCGGCGGCCAGACGTCTATGCCGACGGTGAGTGAGAGGGCGTGCACCTGTATCCCCTCGTCGAGCCCCAGAAGAATCCCTACGAGCGGAGTCTCAACTTGGACGCCAAGCTGTCCAGACGACATCGAAGCGCCGACAATGCCTCGATAGTCCTTTCCAATACCGGTTCCATCGAGCGTCCAAGGCAAGTCGCACTCGCGCAACATCGCTTCCACAAACGTATTGCTGTTGGGGCCCGGCCAGGCGCGATACGTCTTGCGATGCTCGTAGGTAGGCCCTGCCTGCGCTAAGCATCTTGCGAAGTCTCTGGCCTGCGAGCCGCGCCATTCGTGCACAAGTTCTGCATCGCCGCCACCGACGCCAGAGTCCCACGCAAAGAGACTCTTGTGCACGTGCCCCCACGACTCCCCTCCTTGATCTGCGGTCTGCCAGACTTCCCATCGCCGAAAGTCTTCGCCCTCAGTTCGGATCGCAAACCAGTAGTGCTGCGCAATCCACCCCAGTGCGCTTGGAAGCGAAGCGCGCATCAGTCGCACCGACGGTCCCGGAGTTTGCTGCGCGGAAGGCCCACTCGAACTAAAATGCCCTACACAGCAGAGCACAAACCACGCGAGCGCAAGCCACCGCAAAATGCGGCGCAGAGAAATGCGGCGAGGGCTCACGAGCAGCATAGTATCGCCCTATCGCTGGCTTCGTGGTGTCGAAGCGAAGACGACGGTCAATTCGCTCGTTCTACTCGTTGGCTCGCTTGCGAAACCACGGGATGACTGCGGGCAGTATGAAGAGTGTGAGAATCGTTGAGGTGACCAGGCCGCCAACAACAACCGTGGCAAGTGGCCGTTGCACCTCGGCGCCCACCCCTGTCGCAACGGTCATCGGAACAAAGCCAAGCGCTGCCACCAGTGCAGTCATCATGACGGGGCGCAAGCGTGCGAGAGCGGCGCGTCGTGCAGCTTCCTTCGGAGGGTGTCCTGCCTTTTCCTCTGCAACCAGCGCACTCACGAGAACAACGCCATTCAGTACAGCAATACCGCTGAGGGCGATGAACCCGATAGCTGCCGAAATCGACACAGGCATGCCTCGAAGACTCAACAGCGCAATACCGCCCACGGCTGCGAATGGGACGTTGAGGAGTATTAGGAGAGCTGGGCGAATGTTGCGAAACAGCCATAGGAGCAACACCAGGATTGAGGCGAGAACAACGGGCACCACAATCAAGAGTCGCGCGCGTGCTCGTTTGAGCCCTTCGTATTGCCCGCCCCATTCAAATCGCATTCCATCGGGAAGTACGATATTTTCTGAGACGCTCTTCTGGGCATCTTCCACAACCGACCCCAAATCCCGGCCGCGCACATTAAACCCAACAACGAGACGCCTTTGCGCACCGAATCGATTAACGAGAGCGGGCGCCCGAACCTCGGTGACCTGGGCCAGATGTGCGAGCGGCAACAAACGTCCATCTTCCGTTGGCACTCGCAATTGCCCAACGCGTGACGCATCAACATTGGCTCGCAGCTTGGTTCGCACAGGAATGGCCAGGGGCCCGTCGTAGGTAGTTCCGCTGTCCAATCCAACGCGCAGGGCCGTGACATGATCGAGAAGCGCGTCCGCAGCAAACCCTGCTCTGGCTGCAGTTAGGTGGCGAGGAGTTACCTCCAACACACGGACATCCGGTGGTGCCGAGACGCGAGCATCTACGCTTCCAGGAATGGCTTCGAGCAAAACCACTGCTTGGTCCGCAACCATTCTGAGTTCACTGAGATTCTCACCGTAAATGCTCAAGGAGACATCGGTTGCCTCTCCGCCAACAAGCTCATTGAAGCGCATTTGAATTGGTTGCGTAAATGCGACGTCTTCCGCCGGTGACGCCACCGTGCCGAGTGCCGCTTCGATCTCCTCAATCAGAGTATTTCTGGTCAGCCCGCTGCGCCACTCGGACTTGGGCTTGAGGTCCACGAACACGTCCGCCTGCTCAAGTCCCATGATGTCGGTCGCAACAGCGGGGCTGCCAATACGACTCACGACATGTCGCACTTCCGGAACCTTTGCGAGGATCGCGGATTCCATTGCGCTCGCATCCGCGACGGCTGCACCGATGTGGATGTCGGGCGCGCGAGTCGTTTGCAGCACCAAGTCACCCTCGTCGAGTTGCGGCACGAACGAACTCCCCGCGCGGCTGTACAGCATCATGCCTCCACCGAGCATCGCGATGGCAACCACAACCACAAGCGCCGGGTGGGCGACCGCACGCTTTAGGAGCGGTTCGTAGGCAGCGCGAAGCCCGCGAATGAGTATGGGCTCTTTGCTAGGCACATCCTTTGCTCTGAGCAGTACCTTTGCCGCAGCCGGTACAAAGGTTAGGGAAAGCAGCAATGAGGTAAGCAGCGCAAACACCACTGTTAAGGCCATTGGGCGAAACATCGCTCCCTCCACGCCCTGAAGGGCCAGAATAGGCACGTACACCAACAGGATTATCGAGATTGAGAAAAACACCGGGCGGGCCATCGCACTGGTTGCTTCTTGAACTCGTTCTCCGAGGTTGCCACGCCGAAGCACATATGCGTGAAACACGCCCTCGACCATCACGACCGCCCCGTCGACTAACAGGCCAAAATCGAGAGCACCAAGACTCATCAAGTTGCCCGGAACGTCAAAGAGCACCATCCCAGTAACCGCCCCAAGCATGGACAGTGGAATAATCGAGGCAACAAGCAAGCCGGCCCGAAAACTTCCTAGAGCCAGGAAGAGCACCACGATAACGAGCAATCCTCCTTCAACGAGATTCTTGAAGACGGTTCCCAACGTCGCGTAGACCAGTTCACTCCGATCGTACACTTCGTCTAGCTGTACATCTGCGGGCAACGTATCGCGTACCACCTTCATTCGAGCATGCACGCCGTCAAGAACTTCGAGCGCATCGGCGTCAAGCAGCATTTGCACCATGACATAAACGACTTCCCCACGACCATCGGCGGTGGCGGCGCCAATGCGCGGCAACGCCCCTTCTCGTATCTCCGCTACGTCGGCAATTCGAACGAGGGAACCGTCATCGCTTCGATACGCGATCGCAGCGCCAAGTTCAGAAGCCTCGGTGGGTCTTGAGACACCGCGAAGCAATACGCCGTGAACACCGAACTCAACACTTGCCCCCGGCGCATTGCGAACCGACGACTGCACGGCCTCATGCAACTGCCGAAGCGTCAGGTTGTGACGCGCCATCTTCTCAGGAATGCCGACGACTTCAAGCGTGCGTTGATGCCCGCCCCAGGTGTTCACTTCCACGACCCCGGGCACCGTTGCCAGAAGTGGAGCAATTTGAAGTTCCGCCAACTCAAATAGCTGAGCAGGTGTTCGCACCGGAGAGCTTAAAGAGAAGTGGTAGATTTCCCCGAGCCCACCAGTGAGGGGACCAATCTCTGGCGCATCAACGCCTTCGGGAAGGTCACCAGAAGCTCCCTGGAGACGTTCTCCGACCATCTGCCTTGCGCGAAAGAGATCGGCGTCAGTTCCAAAAATCGCCGTCACTGATGAAATTCCGTATCGTGAGATGCTGCGCTGCTGCTCCATGTCTGGAAGCCCACCCAGGGACTTTTCTATCGGGCGAGTGACGAGCAGCTCAACTTCTTCGGGTGTCAACCCGGGGGCGCGAGTGAGCACGACGACTTGTTTTCCTGTCACATCGGGAACGGCGTCAAAGTCCAACGAAGACCCGACGATGGCACCTACGACGGCGAGTAGTGCCGCCATAAAAAGCACTGCCGTGCTGCGGTCGACACAGAACCGTACAAACCTCCCGATCATGGTGCCCCTGGGACAGGGGCAGTTCCGTCAGCGGAGACTAAATCTCCCGTTTGTAGGTCACCACGTACCAAGACACTGGCCCCCGAACCGCGGAGAACCACCACAGGGATTTGCGCAACAACGTCGGCTCTTCGCCGCAACAGCATGGTGCCCTCAGAGACCTTCGCAATTGCACCAGAGGGAATCTCCCAGAGATCTTCTGAGACCGAAAATTCGACAGAGCAACGCAATCCATTGCTTAGAACGGCCGAGTGATCTTGGAGTTCGAACCAGGTTAGATGCATTCCGCTATTGGTCTGAGTAACGCTTGAGACGGGCTGAGGCACGAGGTCATAGCGAAGCCCGTCCGCCGTGCGCATCATTATGGAGGTGGCGGGCGCCAACGCTCCGGCAGAGCTAACCTCAATGCGAGCACGTGCAGGAGCCGATATCTCAGCGAAGGTCATGGCCCCATCGAGTACCTCGCCGGGGTGTGCGCTGATACTCGCGACGACGCCATCCACAGGAGCCGACAAGGTTAGCCGAGTGCTCTTGGCGATCCGAGCAGCATCACTCGGCGAGAGCTGCGCAAGTCTGAGAACTGCGGCGGCCTCGCGCATACCAGCGGAGAGTTCAGCGACAAGCGCTTGTTGTTCGAAAACAGCAGAGGATCGCACCATGCCTTCCTTGCGAAGTTCTCCAAGCGCAACAAGGCGCTCTCGATGAACCTTGAGCCGACTCGAAAGTCCCAGGTACGTGGCTGCGGCGGAAACAACGTCTGGCGACGTTACTTCGACAATGGCTTGGCCTCGCGTAACGACATCGCCAACCTGAACAAGCACGCGTTGGATCTGCACGCGAAACGAGCTACTCACTTCGCCGGTTGCATGAGCTTCGGCCCGAACGATACATGGTGCCGACAACATGGATGCGTCTTCTGCGGGGCGCAATGGCACCCATCGGGCAGTAATGCTCGAAACGGCCGCACTCGAAATATCGCGTTGCGGTACCGTCTCTTCCGACGCCACGTCACTGCTCTTGCTACATGCTGTGCCAAGCAACAGCACAACCACGAGTACAACCCTTGTCATTTCGTCTCCTTCTCGTCTTCTGCCACAAGTAGTTCGGCAAGCAATAGCCATATGTGAACCTGCGCCCAACGACGCTCTGCATTTGCCTCCGCAGACATCCGCCTTGCCGACAAGAGTCGAGTTCGGGCCCTAAGAACTTCTATGACAGTCCCTTCGCCGAGTTCGAGTTCTCGCATGCGACGCCGCAAGAGTTCCTCACTTGCAGGTTCTAGTTCTTTCGACACCAGCTGCCACACCTCTTCGCTGTGCTCCAGTTCGTGCACCGCCTCGGCCATCTCTGCACGCAGCGAAACCGAAAGGCCCTCGGCCTGTAGAGCTCGACGCCGCGACTCAGCGTGGGAAATCGCCTCTGCTCGCTGACCGCGATTTGCCCCGGAGAACGAGAATTGAACGGTGCCAAAAACTAACGTCGAACCTGTCGATTCGCGCTGCACCGACGCGCCAACTCCAAGCCTCCGCCCGTAACTCGCCCGCGTTTCAGTCGCCCGCGCCAAGGCCGCAACGCTTTGTAGTCGCAGAAGTGCAACCCTTGGCAAGAGGTCAACGCGCTTCGAGAGTTCAGCGATCCTCGCGGCGGGCGGCAATTCAGGTTTCGGCAGTGGCCCATGAGCGCGCAACTCGGAGTCCGGCTCTGTGCCGAGCGCTGCAGAGAGAGCCAATGCTGCACTCACCCGCTCGCCTTCCAAGTAGCGCTCAAGTCGCTTGGCCTCGGCGTGCGCAGCCATGGCTTCGGCTTCCGCGACCGAGGTGATAAGCCCTGCTCGTTTCGCCCGGCGATTTGCTTGGTCCAGTTCGGCAACGACGGCGAGTTCATCTCGAACGATTGCCAGGGCGGACTCCGCTCGATGCAGCTGAAACCAACGTTGTGCAACATCGATTTTTGCAGCCAAGGCGCGGGCACGCACCTGGGTCGCAAGAACTGCGCGTTCTGCGCGAGCAGCCTTGCGACTGTGGCCGGCCAGGTCACCGAGGTTCCAACCTTGCATAATACCGAGTTGGACCTCGACGCCCGATTCCGCGCTTGGCGAAAGCCTCTGCCCAGGAGTGAGGCTTATGGTTAGTGGGCCTCGGTTGCTGGGAAGGTCTTTGTCTTCCGCGTTGCGGACCGATAGTTCCTCCGCAGTCGCGCGCACCGAGGGCACCTCACTCGCCAAGGCAATGGCCTGGTCGAAGCTCACCTCGTTCGCACTTGCAACACGCGCCGTTGCGGCCGCGAAAAGGACAAGCAACATCAAGGTTCGGTAGTGGGCTGGGTTCAACACGCTGCCCATACGTAGGGGCTTTGTCCCAGATCGTCCATACGTCGGGTGACGGATACCTTTTGAACTCAAACACTTGCAGTAGACTGCGAGATCATCGACCTAGTCTTGGGAGGGTACTAAGAGCTATGCTATGTGATGAAGCCTATGCAGCAGCAGCAGCAGCATGCGGCGTTTTGGTGGACCATCGGACTCACGCTCGTCGCCATCATCACGGCCGTTGACCTCTTTCTGGATTTCGCGACGGGGGTTCATCTCTTTCACATTGTGATCGAGAGCCTCGTACTCGCTCTTCTCGCTGCTATCTCAACAGCGATGTGGAGAAATCGCGGACGTCGCATCGAAGAGCTAGATCAAGTGGTGCGCTCCCTCGATACGCAAGTTCAAAAGCTCGACGAAGAAGTGGGTCGCTGGCGGGGAGAGAACGAGGAACTTATGCGCGGCCTAGGCGTCGCCATCGATGAGCAATTTGAACGTTGGGGCCTATCGGGTGCCGAAGCCGAAGTGGCACTACTGCTTCTCAAGGGGCTCAGTCTCAAGGAAGTCGCCGCGGTTCGAAGCACAAGCGAACGCACATCCAGAGATCAGGCGCGTGCGGTCTACAAGAAAAGTGAGCTCGCAGGACGCTCGGAACTCTCGGCGTTCTTCTTGGAAGACCTGCTGCTACCAACGTCTCCGCGCCAAGACGCGGCCTGACGCCGCACCCCTGTTCAACGCCTCTGCGATGAGCGAAGCTTTGTGCATGTTGCGCCATGCACTTCTTGTCTCACTCGTGATTGCACCTCTTGCGTGTGGAGGATCGTCCAAACCAAAGAGCGACGAACCCACGGCTTCACAGGCGGGTCCCGTGCATGGGCCCGACGCCCACCACCCACACACGCACGGCCCGCACGCCCATGGCGACAAGCCGCTTGGGCACCGATTTGAAAACGCCGAGGAGTGGGCCAAGCGCTTTGATGCTCCATCGCGCGATACTTGGCAAAAGCCCGCCGACGTTGTCGCTCTCATGGAAATCACTCCCGGCATGGCCGTGGCAGATGTTGGTGCCGGCACGGGCTACTTTTTGCCGTACCTATCGAAAGCAGTGGGGGAAACAGGAACCGTTCTCGGCCTCGACATTGAGGCGGATATGGTGCGCTACATGGTGACCCGCGCGGATACTTTGAACCTCGGCAATGTCAAAGCCCGAACGGTCGCGGTTGCGGATCCCGAATTATCCCTAGGCTCCGTCGACCGAGTTTTGATTGTGGACACTTGGCATCACATTCCCGACCGGGTTGGCTATGCAAAAAAGCTAGCGCAGGGGCTGCGGCCGGGTGGTGCTGTGTTTATCGTTGATTTCACGATGGAAACCGAGCGGGGCCCCCACAAAGACCATCGTCTCTCCGCGGAGTCCATTCTAGCCGAGCTTGCGGAGGCGGGTCTGGCCACGGACCTACTTGACGAGGAGCTGCCAGATCAGTTCATCGTTCGGGGCCGATTGCCCTAGACTGGGGGCGTGAACAACGCAGTGCGAATGAAACTTCAGGACGCGGTGGGCAGCGACAAACTCGCCCTTCGGCTCCTGCCAATCGTCACCCAGCCAACGGGTGTGAGTAGCGCTGGTTTCCCGTTTTTAGAACGCTGCGCGTGGGAGCAATTCCGCGATCGAATTCCGCACATTCTGAGCATGGGCCAACGCACGCTCGAAGCCAATGCATTGATTCGAAGTGCACTTGACGATGTTGCACCAACCGACGCGGAGGCGGTTTTGCGAGCCTGCAAGGTCGTCGATCAGATTGTCTCAACGGCGGCCATAACCGCGCCACCGAGTCTGTGGCTCGCCCGGCATCTTCTCGGTTGTTACAAGTCTCTGGGGCTGCTTGACCGGCTACTCGCAGGCAAGGCCATTTACCCGGATGACTGTGAGATTTCGTGGGAAGGGAGCACTCAGAAACTCTCTGGTGCAGAACTTGGCACCGATTTTCTCTTCTTCCTCTCGTTGGGTTTTGTCGAGCAGTACGACGATAGTTATCGCATTGCGGGACATCCAAGAGTGCGCAGGATTTTTGAATCCGTCGGCCCAACCCTGCTCTCTCATGACCCCGCGCAGACATGGCTGCGGCTCTTTTCTGGCGGTGCCTTGTCCACGGCCGACAAGGAGGAGTTGCTCGAGCTCGGCTTTGGCATCATGCCGCGCTTGGGCCTCAACCAAGAACACTGGCTGCCCACGCTCTCAGAAATCGAGCTCGGCTATCGACTTGTGCCCGTAGTCATTGGGATGCGGGCAGCGGGCATCACTACGAACTTAACCGAGAACAGGGAACTCACAAGCAACGACTTGAGCCCGAACTCCCCCATGTGCGCAGCGGGCGCCCTTGAGATTCTCACGGCGGCTGGCTGGTGCAAACGCAACGGAGAAAACTACCGAATCACTCGCACTGGTGAACGGGGACTGCAGCGCGGCCCTGGCCCCTTTGGCATCATTCACACCTATCACCCATACATGACGCAGGCAAAAGAGCTGCTTCGAAGTGATTCGAAATCTGTTTGGGTTGAGCGAGGAGAAAACGTGGCGGCGAGCCAGGACGCGAACAAAGGGACATTCCTACGCGCGAACGATGCTCTCGATCGATTCTCAACTGACACAGGGTTTTCCCTAGGTGTTTTCATCGAACATGCGATTGGGCGCGGTGAGGCTACGCGCCAACGCTACGAGCGTTCCGGCGATGCAGCCCTGCGCTTTGTTGGTGCGGATCTAGAGGACGCCGCGATCGATGCCGCCATCGCCGAACAGTCTGCAGGGAAGCTTCCCAGCAACATGGTCTTTGTGAGAAACGCCGACATCGGAAAGCCCGAGGTGTTGCTCACAGCACTCGCCGAAGCCGATATTGAAGCCCGTGGAGCCGTAATGATTGTGGGCAATGGGTTCCATGAGATTCGCAACCAAACCGACGACTCGATGAAGGAAGTGTTTCGCGGCTATTGCGACGCCGGAATCATCTTGCTGTTTACAGAGGAGAATGCGCTCGCCATTGACGACATTCGCCAAACGGCTTGGAATACCTATCACGCGGCGTTTAAGTACGTTCATGAGAAGTCAGGCCAAGGGCTGCGCCCGGCCAATCCGCGCATCGGCGTGCGTCTCGGACGTGGGCTGCGCGCAGCTTGGAGTGAGTGCGCGCAAGCGGGCGGCTACGTTCGCGCAGAGAACTACTGCGAGAAGACACGAACGATCTATCCCTACACACCGAAGAATGGAATCAATCCATCCATCAGCGTGAATCATTTCTTTGTCCCGCGAGATATTGCGGCCGAACTCGGAATGAGTGAATCGTAGCGAGAGCGGCTTGCGGCGTATTTCTCCTAGAAGCTCGGGCTACTCGGCGAGCTCGAAGGCATCTTGCTGATTTCGCTTCGCCTGAACACTAGCTTCCCGGGCAGGCGCCGCTTCTGCAAAACCGCTATCGGCTCCACTGAGCGAGCCAGAGGACTTTCCAAACGCACTGTTAAAGTCGCCCGCGCGCCCCATCGGAATGTGTTTCGCTGCGGCTTTGCGGCGTGACGAAGTCTTGGTCTTCTGAGCGCGAAGGATGCTTCGGGCCTGGCGTGCGTCACCGCGACCAAAGGCAAAATTAGCCTCCTCCAAACTCTTGGCAGTCTCACTCTGAGTCAAACGACCAGAAACGAGGGCATCGAGTTCAGAAGTTTCCGTAGCATCCGATGTCGCAAGCGCTATGAGTTCGCCCTCACAAATTCCGTCTTTGGCTTCAGCCAAATCGTCATAGCGAAACTTGACGTTTGCAATTGGCCGCTCGCCCTCCGGCCCTTGGGGCACGCGAAGTCGCACGAGCAGCGTCTTGCGATCATTCTGAGCAAAGATGCCGAGAGGAACAATCAAACGATTGCCCTGACGCTCAAAGGGGCGGTCAAAGACCTCATCAACAAAGACTCCCGGTTCCAGTTCCACGGTGACCTCAGCGTTCATGGCCACGGTCTTCGCTAGAGATTCCATTTCCTTGCTGAAGATGCTGGCGAGCTGGTCTGGGCGATCGACAAAGTGATGACGCCCGTTGGAGCCCCTGGCCAAAGCCGCCATGATGCGCTCGTTGTAGTCGACATCCACACCGATGGTCGTGATCGCCATATTGTTCTTTCGGCAGTCCTCGGCGATGCGAGTGAAGCCGGCAAAGTCTTGAATGCCGACCGTTGCTTCCCCATCGCTGAGCAGGACGATTCGAGTCACCTTGTCGCGATTGGCTCGAGCCATGCGCCTTGCCAGGTCGATGCCGCATGAGATGCAGGTCTCGCCCCGAGCGCGGATCTTGTTGAGTGCGGTGAGCACAACGTCGCGAGAGGCGCTGGTGATAACGGTTGGCGAAACAATGACATCGGCGGTTTGGCCATAGGTGATGACGCTAACGACGTCGCCGTCGCGCAGCTGGCTGAGTGCCGTGCGTGCGCCTTCGACAGCGTTCTTGAGCCGCTTGCCGCGCATAGAACCCGATTTGTCGATGACGATGGCGAGGTTGAGTTCGGCTGGATTGACCGCCTGCTTGGTGGCGTCAGCGTTGATATCAACAAAGAGAAACGACTCACTGCCGCGCCGTGACGGGATGATTGCGTGCCCGAGACGTCCTTCCATCATCAAGGTGTCACCAACGATGAACGAGGACTTGTCGACGAGTGGTTTCTCATCGATTTGGGCTGCGATGGCAGTGGCTCCGGGCTCAGCCTGGCGAGCCTGCAGAGAACTCCCGCTCGGGGTTGTTGCTGACCACACGGCAACCGAGGTGCCCGCCATTCCTGCCACGGCAACTGCGATAAACACTGATAATTTCATACCCTTTTCTCCTTCTTGGCTCTCAAGCCATGCGTCAGCCATTGCAGCCATTGCACCTCGAGACTGGTATCAACGTGCGAAGACGAATTAGGTTCTAGCGAAGGCGAAATCGATGGGTGACTGGTACGAACCGCAACAGATCCATCTCCGATGTCTTGAAGCCGTCCGTCCAGTTGTTGATCACAAGTAGGTGCCCGCTTGCGCCGCGTCGGTTGGAGACGATGCCGATATGATCCGGGCCACTGCGCTTGGGAAACGTATCCATAAAGACAATATCTCCTGGCCGGATTGGATCGTCTGCATTCTCAAGGCTGGTCGAATGCGCCTCCCACTTGCGTTCAAAATAGGGCAGCAGCGTCTTCACCCGACGGTGATCAATATTTGGATTGCGCTTCTTCACCATGGGAAATGACTTCGGCGAGCGCTTGATGTCCTCTTGCAATGCGGCCTGAATATCGAGCCCTGCGTTGCGGACAGCACGAATCACGACATCGGTGCAAACACCGTCTTCCCGGGGAATATCGCCTCCCGGGTAGGCAATTCGACGATAGCCCCCGCCGTAATTCGCACCATTGTGAACCGTCTTGATGGCGCCAACCAGGACATCGAGCGTATTGGGAATGCCATCGCGATCGCGGTCGCCCTTGCCTGCCTTGGCCACCACTTGAACGTTCTCTGCCGTGAGAAGAGGCGCCAGTTCGACGGCGTCTCCCGGGCGCAGCATCAATTCATGGTCGCCAATGCGAAGTTGTTTGGAACCGTTGGCAGGGTAAATCTTCAGAGGCCAATCGCCGTCGAAAAGCACCACAACACCGTGCTCCGTGTTGTGCTCCGCTCGCAGAGAATTCGACCCGAGAGTACTGGGTAGAACGATCTGGGTTTGTCCATCAAGGTCGGGGAAGATTCCGGTATCCGCGACGCCCAACGCGTCTTCGGCAATCGCGGAAGAGACCGCGCTCTTTGCTTCCGCCTTCGATTCCTTCGATGACGGACCCGATGTAGGCGTGGCCTCGGCACTCGTGGAAGAGGCACAGGCCCCCAACACCACCAGCGCACCAAGAGCCCAAGTCATCGCCATCGTCTAAGTGTAGACGCGCCAGCGCTAGATTCGATCTTCGGAAATCGAGATGCGCTGAAGAACCTGCGAGCCGCGGGGGGCGTTGCCGCAACAATTGCGCATTGGCTCAAAGGGGCACTCGGCGCTCGAGGGCCCAAACGTGGCACAATTGCTGCTTTAAGGAACTCGTAGGACCAAGTCGGAGGCAACAACATGTCGAATGAAAAGCGCATTGGAGCAAACCAGATTGGTGCAACCGGCGTTGGCGGGGGCAGCATCATAAAGAAAATCGAAAGCGATCAAGCACACGCTCTCAACCACTTGCTGCACTTGGCAAATGATCTGTGCCTGGCCTATGGGACCGCCAGGCGGCGAATCGAGGATCCAGAGCTTTTGGAAACGCTGTCGAACCTCGATACCTCGCATGATCGATACCGCGTTGAACTTGCGGAGTGTGTCACGAACCTTGGCCACACCCCATCTGCCAAGGGCGACCTGCATGGGATGTTAGAGCGCGGCCGCGTAGTCTTGGGAGAGTTGCAGGGGGACGAGGGCATTCTTCGTGCGATGGCGAAGAACGAAGAGGAGATGGCGTCTGCCTTTCGGGAGGCATTGCACGATCACGCCCTGCCCGCCGAGGCGATCAAGGTGATTCAGCGTGCCCTAGAGCATGAGGCTTCGCATGCCGAGTTCTACAATCGTGCCCTGGGCCGATTCGTCGGGTGAATGCGAACTATTCTTAGTCGATCGTGACACAGCCAACTTGTGTCACCTGCGCTCCGTTGTTGTTTAGGTCGCATTCCGCCACCGTCACAGCGGTGGTCCCATCGACCTCTGCAAAGTAGTCGGTGTCTTCCACAGGCGCCGTTACTGCCAAGGTTACAACCGTCGAACCGCCCGGGAGTAGTGCCTCGGTAGTGACTGCCGTTCCGAGGTTCGTTCCTGTGGCATCCGTCCCCTGATAGAAGGTGACCACAGCTCCTGGAGGAACGCCCAGAGCACCAACATTGGATACGCGCGCCTGAAGCTCGTGCTGGCCGCTGTCACATAAGTTCAATCCAACCGAGATTCCCAACGTCAGGTCCGGTGCATTGAAGACCCCATCCCCTTGCACATTCTGTCGGTAGTTGTTGAGGCCGGGTTGCAGCCAATTGTCGACCTCGGTCATTGGCACATTGCCCGTCGAATCGGAATTGGTGACATGGTAGGCGTGCTGTGTCCAAACGCGGCGAGTTGGCACCCACTCATCATTTACGTCGCCGTACACAAAGAGCCCTTGCCGTGTGGTGTAGCCGGGGTCGTTGCAAGCGCCAATCCCTGTTGCGACAACCATGATCTCGGAGTTGCCATCGCCGTCCACATCCACCACGAGGGGATACTCGTGAATGGTTGCATTGCTATTGGCAATCTCAAGTTGCACCGTCCCGTCACTGCCCGAGTACACACGCATGTAGCACTCGTCGTTGTAGATGACCTCTGCGGCACCATCTCCTTGGAAGTCAAACACCGACGACCCGGTAGCATTTGAAGAGTTGTCTTGCGTGGGATTGCTCCAGCGCGCGAACAGGGCACCTGCCGCAGGAGCCGGCGCGCCGCTTGGCTGAACGATTTGCTCACCCGCGCGGTTTAGATCGTAGACGCTGTACGAGCCCGCGCCCGCGACGCCAATCTCAACCCGACCATCCGCATCAAAATCACTAATGGTTGGCGGGCCACCGCGCCCACCTCCGGGAAGTGCGATCGCTTGCGTGCGCAACGCTGGGTTGGCAACGCACATCGCATCGGTCGAATCAATCGCGCAGAACGCGAGGCCCGTTTGGCCATTGAGAACGTGCAAGCTGCCATTGGCAACGAGAACAACTTCGGGAATGCCATTGCCATCCAAATCCGCAACTGCTGGGTAGCCATCATCGGTTGCAGCGGTCCAATACTCAACGAGCGAAACCGTAGGAGGGTCGCCAGCGGCCGCTCCTGGCACCCAATTGACCTTCCAGGCGTTGCGCCCAGAGATGACTTCGGGAATTGCATCTGCATCAAGATTTGCCACGGCGGAGACTCCTCCGTAGTAGCCGTTGTTTGTGCCAAACCCTCCACCGAGCCCATCGCCTGCAGCGTCAAAGACCAGCAATCCGGTGTGATCAAAAATGGCGGCACCAATTACGATTTCGGCTTGTGGGTCATCATCGAAGTTTACGAGTGTAACGGCCGCGTTCTCTGTCTTCACCGGGTAGTCGTTGCCTGCAAGGTCATGCGACTTCCATAAAAACGCGCCCGTGCCATCGATCGCGATGATCTGGCTTCGGTCGGCAACGACACGCCCTGCATACACAATATCGGGAACCGCATCGCCACTCACATCACCCACAGCAATCGTCGAACGACCGTGAGAGCCGTATTGGTTATTGGCGGGGTCGTGAGGAATGGGTCCAACTTGCACCGCGCCATCGTCGCCACTCAAGATAAGAATTCTTCCAACGGGATAACTTCCGCCATCTTGCTGTGTGAGATTCACAACAACTTCCGGTAGCCCATCGCTGTCTACGTCGGCAACAACGGGAATCGAAATAATTTCATCCAGTTCATAGGACCACTCCACATCAACATCGAGTGCATCAAAGTTGGGAACCTGTTCGCAGGTGAGTGGGTCTGGTTGCGGCAAGCACTGCCCCAGTGTCGGTTCACAGAATTCTCCCGGCTCACAGTCGTAGGAATCCAAGCAACCGGCACCGGGCGTTGCGCAAGTATCACTCAGGCAAACCTGGCCGCTTTCGCAGCACACATCATTGGCCGCACCGCAGCGAACTCCCGATTCACAAGAGTCCAAGCAAACGTTTTCGATGCACTCATTGCCTTGCGAGCAACAAGTCGCTGGTTGGCCGCATAGACTCCCGCCCGCGCAATCGTCTGTGTTTGCATCGATGTTGCCACCGGCGTCGCTCGCGCCTCCCCCGGGAATACCGTCGTCGGTATCGGTGGCCCCACAACTCGCGATCAAAGCGAGAACACAAATTGATCCCAGCACGTTCGAAACAGCAAAACTACGCATACATAGATAGTATCGAATTCGAACACCCTGTCGCCTTGTGAGCTATTGCCCACAGCGTAGCGAAAGGTGCGCCGGGAATACTCTCGGTCACAGAAACGTAGAGGCTCGGTGACAACGCCGGGACGAGTCGAGCGATTCCTGCATCAAGGACGTGTCTTTGGAAGTCGGTTCGCTGACGCCCACGGCGTTTGGGCCCGGTGGCTTTATGAGCTGATCGTCTTTGGGGTCAAGCAAGCTTGGTGCACGCTCTTTGGCGCGCTCCTGCTCGTGCTCCTGCTTGTCACCCACTTTGTGTATCCCGCCGATGCATGGCTTGCTCGATATGACGTACTTGTGATCGCGTCTGTCCTGATTCAAGTTGCTCTTCTCGCGACCCACATGGAGACGAAAGAGGAAGGCAAGATCATCCTCATCTACCACCTTGTCGGAACGATCATGGAGCTCTTTAAGACGCAGGTCGGCTCGTGGCATTACCCAGAAGACAACCTTCTCAGAATTGCAGGAGTGCCACTTTTCTCGGGCTTTATGTACGCAGCGGTGGGCAGCTACATCGCCCGAGTTTGGCGCCTCTTTGCGTTTCGCTTCTCAACCTACCCTCGTCGGCGCTGGACGATTCTTTTGGCGATGCTTGTCTACATCAACTTTTTCAGCCACCACGTGCTGCCCGATGCACGGTGGCTCCTCATTGGCGCCATTGTTCTGCTCTACGGACGCACGTGGGTGTACTTCCGCATTGATCGGGAGGCTCGCAAGATGCCACTCATCGTGGGATTTGCGCTCGTCACCGTCTTTATTTGGATCGCGGAGAACATCGCGACCTATGCACAGGCCTGGAACTACCCTTCACAGGAAGAGCAGTGGCACATGGTCGGCTGGGAAAAACTCGGTTCTTGGTTTCTGCTAATGAACATTAGCTTTGTGCTCGTCACTCTCATTAACAAACCAAGAACCAAAGCGGAGCGCTAGCTCCTATGATTTCCAGCGCAGTTGAAGCTCAAGTTCCTCTTCTCCGTCGGATGCTTCATGTTCGATGGAAAGAGTCGCATTTCCTGGCACCGTGAATCGCTTGTTCACGACTTGAATTCGAAACGGCTCCTTCTTCTCCAGGCTATCGGCCAGTCGTCGGAGGGTCTCCACAAAGCTCTCAACAGAGCAATCTCGTTCTACGTCTCTATCACTCATCGTATTCTATCCTTTTGGTGGGGTTGACTGCCCTTTTGCGCGCGCTGCACGCCGGGCGAAGTATCGTTGGGCCGCGCGCTGGCTCTCAGGATCGCGCAGTGCCGCGAGCAGTGCAGCGGCATCGGTTTGCGCATCAAAGCTCCCTGCTCGAATCGCCTGGAGTTGTTGTTTCGTCGCCCGCAAGACGGCACCCGGCTTCTCCGCGAGAGTTGCGACAGCGTCTTTCACCATCGCGCTAAAGTCACTATCGATGCGACGCGAGATGAGCCCATGCACCAGCGCCTCTTCCGAGCTAAAGCGCCTGCACGTTAGCACCAGTTCCGAAGCCATCGTATCGCCCAGAAGCTCTACAAGTCTCTGCATGCCGCCCCAAGCCAGAGGAATCCCTAGGTCTAGTTCGGGAGCTGAAAACCACGCATCTGAGGTCGCCCACCGCAAATCACATGAAGCTGCCAGGACGAGCCCGCCGCCAACGCAGTGCCCTTCAACCGCAGCAATCGTAATTTGCGGCAATGCCAAGAGCGCCTCGGCTGCGAGTCGGCCCACATCGGCAGCCTCAAGCGGATCGGCCCCGTGCATGCTCGCCATGAAGCCCATCAAATCTGCTCCAGCAGAAAAGACTCCAGCGGCTCCTGAAAGGACAACGACGCGGACGCTGGCATCGGCTGCGAGCGCAACACATATCTCTCGAAGCTCTCCTAGCAGCGATGGGGTGAGCGAATTGCGAGTTGCTGGCCGATTTAGCGTCAACCAAGTGACGCCCTCCTCTCTTCGAATTTCCAATTCCGCCATCGCAATTGCAGCCTAGCAGCAGTGCTACGCGCGAGGCACGAGCCTATAGTGGGAAGCGTAGTGACGCTGTCCAGAGAAATTGCGATCCCCTCCCATGAGCCCATGCGTATCGCTGTGATTTCCGATACGCACAGTCAAGCGCATCCCGATGCGATTGGGCATTTGAGCAAAATTGCCCCACACCTAATTTTGCATGCCGGCGACATCGGAGATACCAAGGTGCTCGCTCCATTTGAAGACCTGGCAGAGACCCTGGCAGTTCGCGGCAACATCGATGGCAAAGACGCTGGGCCAAAGACCGTGACGGTAAAGCTCCACGACGATCACAACTACGAGGTGCGCATCGTCATGACGCACATTGCTCTCTACGGCCCGCGAGTTCGTCGCGACGCGAAACTCTTGGCCCACAAACACGACGCGCATCTCCTCGTCTGCGGTCACTCGCACGTGCCGTTCCTCGGCCAAGAAGGCAAACTCATCGCGTTTAACCCGGGCTCCATTGGCCCGCGCAGGCCGCCCTTGCCGATTACCTTTGGCCTGCTAGAGTTCGGCCCCGGACACTCGAGCATTCAACACATCGATTGCGAGACCGGCGAGCCTTGGCTCCCTTAGACGCGTCATGTGGTTTGTACTTGCAGGAACAGCTCTACTCGTCGTCACTGTTGGCGGCATCTACACCAGGCGTCGCGCGATGTCTGCCATTCGCGACCTCGGTGGATCGGAACGCCTAACCAAACGAGTCGGCCTTGGCATGCGATGGTTCCTCTTTGGCTACCCCGCAATCTTCATTTCCTTCGTCTTCCTATCGCTCGCGCTGGGCCGTGAATCCGTAAGTCTCCCAGTCAACTCGTGGATCACCTGGGGGCTTTCGATCCCGTTCTGGATATCGATGCTCGCAATGCTGCAAGCGCTGCCCTTTCTTCTTCTCATCGATCTCGCAAGTTGGGGAAGTCGGGCGGCTGGCAAGTTCTCCATGCCGAGACGCGGGCGAGCACTGGCCATGCTGCTGCCTATCATCGCCTTCTTGCTCTACACGCCGCTTCGAATCCTTGTGGAACACAATAGCCTGACGGTGCACCACTACTCTGTCGGGCATGGTGGCGAGTCGCTGCGCATCGTCTTTGTGGGCGATTTGCAGCAGGACAACATGACCGGGCCTAGCCGCGCGAACGAGTTTGTCAGTCTCGTAAACAAGCAGGGCGCCGACCTCATTCTCTCTGGCGGGGATTGGATCAACATTGGCCCTGATTACATTGACGCAGCAACAACCTCTGCGGGGATGCTGAAGAGTCGCTTGGGCACGTTTTCTGCCGAGGGCGACCATGAGAACTTTGGGTACCGCGACCAAGAAAAGAGCCTAAGAAAAGTTCGGGAAGGCCTCGCAAACCATGGCGTGCAGATGCTTCGCAACGAAGTGCGAGTGTTTGAACAAGGGGAAAAGCGCGTCACGGTGCTATTCCTCGCATACAACTATATCTATAGAACACCAGCTGACGAGATTCGCGATCTCATAGCGCGCGGTGCGGACTCCGACTACACAATACTCGTCACACACCAATTTGATGCGCACGTAGCGGCACTAGCTACGGATGCCGTGGACCTCGTGTTGGCAGGGCACACCCACGGCGGCCAGGTAAACCCGGTCGTCGGCTTTTGGCATGTACCACTGGCTCGCATTGAGACGGAGTACATCGATGGCAGGTACCGGCTGAGCCCCCGAACCGAAGTCATCGTCACGGCGGGCATTGGCTTCTCGCTAGCTCCGTTTCGCTACGCATCTCCGGCCTCGATTGAAGTTATCGATTTGCAGTTCTGAGCCCCAATCCGATGAGCCGCGCAAGAAGCACGATGCAGAACGAGCCAGCACACAAGCGTTCTTCATCCCAAGCGGACGGAGCGATTCACCGCGGGTGGAATCTATTGCGCGATGCGTTTGCAGACGACTTGTCTGGCCCATTCTCTGCCGAACTAAGGGACGCCCAGCGCGACATCATTCTCTCTCGAACCCTCGTGCTCATCTGGATCTCGGTTGTCGTCATGCCAACCGCCATCTTGCCCTACGTTTCTCTGGTCCACCCTACGCAGTTCAAAACCGCTGCGGTAATTGTTAGCAGCGCAATGGTGGCGGTCTTTGTCCTGCGCACCATGGTGCTTCGCGGGCTTTTTGATCGCCACTACCATGGCTCGATGCTACTGCTCGTAGGCGGCGTATTCGGCCCCACCGGCACTGCTGTAATCGAGGTCACTCGTGGCGGCGATGGCAATTTCTTCTTCGCATTCTTCTTAATCTACTTTGCCTTTACTGCACTGTATCCTGCGACCGTTCGCTGGGTGCTAGCAACCTCCGTGTTGCTCATGCTTGAGTGGACCGCAGGACACTTCCTTGGAGGCGGCGCGGGCTTTGGCGAGCAGCGTTTTGCCGAGAACATCATCTACCTCTTGGAACTCACCTTTATTGGAATCGTGCTCAACCGTGTGGTGACCCAGCTCTTCTTCTCGGAGCGCACCGCCCAATTCCAACTTCGGTTGGCGCAGTCGCAGCAGCTGCAAAGCGCGCACAAAATCTCCAACGCCATTCAAAAAACCCAAGGAGTTGACAGCACGATGCAGGGCCTTGCGCACGAGCTCATGCAGGCACTGCCGTCCATCGGCGACGTAGAGGTTTCCATCGATTTTGAATCGGACGGAGTACGCATGCACAAGCACGTCGGCGCTGTGACCGACCGCAGTCATCCCCGTATCCAGCGCTCGCTGCACGCAAGAAACGAGACCGTTGGAACGCTAAAAATCTGGCCAAAGCATGACAGTGATGCGGACGAGCTCATTGTGGCCATCGACTTTCTCATGCCCACCCTGTCGATGGCGGTAGAGAACGCCCTAAACTTTGACGAGATCGACCGCTACAAAGGCGATCTGGAAAAGCGCGTGCAAGAGCGCACAGAAGAGCTCAGCGACGCAAAGGATAAGCTAAGTACTTCTCTTACCGGCCTGCAAGACGCAGAAGCGGCCCGCGACCGAATCTTCGCCAACCTCAATCACGAATTGCGCACGCCGCTATCAATTATGCGACTCGCTACAGAGGAGATTGCCTCGTCCCTTGCAGGGCCCTCGCTGCCACTTGTGAGCCAACCCCTGGAGATGATCGATCGCAATGTTAGCCGCCTGCTCAACCTTGTAAACGGCCTCCTCATTCTTGCCTCCCACGACGAGGGAAAGCTCGAGCTCCACAGTTCACAAATGGATTTGCGAGACCTGGTTCGCGATACCAGCCACGCCTGGAAGCCCCTCTGCACAGAGCACGGAATTACCCTTCTCTACGACGAACTTGAGTCGGCCGAGCTTCGGATTGACGAGCTGAGCATGGAACGCGTACTCAGTAACTTGCTCTCCAACGCAATCAAATACACCCCAGAGGGAGGATCGATTGCGGTTCGGCTTCGTGCCACCGCCGAGTCCTACGTCCTCACCGTGCAAGACACCGGAGTTGGCATGCCCGCAGCCTTCGCCTCGCAGGCGTTTGATCGTTTCAGCGTGGGCCCAGCCCCCGTTCGGCACATGCTTGGCCGTAGCGGAATCGGCCTCTCGCTTGTGCGCGAACTCATCGAAGCCCAAGAGGGGCGCGTTGCCCTCGAGAGTTCTGAGGGCAACGGCACTACGGTTACGATCACAATGCCGATGCGCGCACAGCATGTCGGCCAAGAAACCTCGCAGCCCACAGCCACCCCATCGACGACTCAGAGTTTTCCCAAGAAGCATAACGTCGCCTCCCGCGAACAGGCCCTCGACTCCGCCCCCACAATCCTCATTGCGGAGGACGAGGATGAGCTGCGCGAGAGCATGGCGCGAGCATTGGGACGTCATTACCGCGTCATAACGGCACGCAATGGCGTCGAAGCGCTCGCCAAGGCAAAAGAGCACGGACCTGACCTTCTGGTGACAGACATCGAAATGCCCGAGATGAACGGCATCGAGCTCACTCGCGCATTCGCCGATCAGGCTGTGGGTCGGGTAGCACCTACGCTTATCGTTACCGCGCGTTCTGATCTGAATCGCAGAATCGCAGGATTTGATGCCGGGGCCGTGGACTTCATTTCCAAGCCATTTCACCAATCGGAATTGCTAGCGCGCGTCGATGCGCAACTTCGCATTCGCGAACTCCTATTCAAACTCCTTGAGACAGAAAAACTCGCATCGATTGGCTACCTCGGCGCCGGCATGGCGCACGAATTTCGAAATCCCGTAAACATTATCGTTAACGCGATCGACGCGTTGGAAGGGTTTATCCCCGAGGACGTGAAAGCGGGCTCAGCGAGCCTACTGCTGGCCGCATTGGCCAGAAGCTCTCAACGGCTACGCAATATGTGTGATGCGGTTTTGGCGTTGGAGAACCCCAGAAACGTGACTAGAACCAGAATGCCAATCCGCCCGCTCCTGCAAGTCGCGGCGTCTCGAGACTACGCGGGCGAACTAATCGTTCAATGCGACGCCAAGCTTGAAGCGCCCGTATCGCGAATTGTTGTGATGCAAGTGCTCCAATGCCTCGTCGACAACGCCATCAAGATCTGTGGAGACCAGGGCCGAATCGAAGTCTCTGCAAGGATCGAAGGCGAACATCTCTCGATTCGAGTCGCAGACAACGGCCCCGGAATTCGCGCAGATCTTCGCGAACGGGTCTTTGCGCCATTTTTCACAACCGCGGAAGTCGGTGAAGGCACCGGCCTCGGTCTCGCGTTAGCGCGAAAGCTGGCGAGCGAACAAGGCGCAACCCTTCGCGTTCTAGGTTCTGACATAGGCTGCACCATGGAACTACGACTTCCAATTTCGAACAGCGATACCGTGAGCACCGCCGGTACTCTTGATTTGGCGCCTGCTCGCTCGGCGCCCACAAATCCCTGATAGGTTCATCGCTGTGTCCTCCAACGAAATCGCAAAGCGGTCGGCACTCCCCCGTGCCGTTGCCATGCTGCGGGAGACGCGCTGGGCAACCCTTTGCGTCGTCAACCTTCGCATTCTCATCGGCTTCGCGTTTCTCCCTGCCGGCCTCAAGAAGCTCCTTGCCCAGCCGTTCACCGACCCCGAAAAGACCGGTGCCTTCCACGATTTTTTGCATGCCTTTCTCGCGACCGGCGTCTTCTATCGCTTTGTTGGCACCCTGCAACTCATCGCGGCGTGCTTGCTCATGACCCAGTACTTCGCGTTTCTCGGCGCCGCCATCATGCTACCGATTTTGCTGGCCATTAGTGCCCTGTGTTGGAGCACAGGCGTTGGCACCCCCACGCTCATTACGGTCACCCTCATGAGTGTCGGCACCTTTGGGCTCGTGCTTTGGGACGTGGACAAGTGGCGCGGCATGTTCGTGCCAGAAGGTGGCAGCGCAACCCAAACCATTGCGGCGCCTGCAAAGACCGTAGACGTCAAACTCTGGTCACGATGCGGTTGGGCGGTGCTCATTACGTACGCCATTGCCAGCGCGCTGCACGGCGGCGTGTACCGACCTCGAGGCGTAGAGCTTGGCAATCCGGCTTTCTACCTCTTGCCGCTCATCACGGTGTACCCATTCGTTACGTGGGTCGTGGACAGAGCCCGGTTTCGCAAGGCACAGCGCTAGCGCCAATCCGCCGGGAAACGGTTCCGATCCCGACCGCTTCAGCGACTCCGGCAAGACCGCCTAACTGCTCTGAAAATGTCGTGTTTCGCGGCTCACTCCGGGAGTCCTCCAGGGGGCACTCCCACCGGTAGCGCAACCTTCGCCCCCTTGGTACAAGCGAAGCATGTCCGAAGGCAGAAGTATCAAGCTCGACCCAAGCAAAAGAGTCCTATTTCTCACCAAGGACCCGGAGAAAATCCGACAGCAGCTCAGTGGCGAGGTAACTCTCACGATGGACGACGTTGGCGTCGACGACTTGCTCGACAACATCAACACCGATGCCATGACACCCGCGTGGGTTTGCTTTGATTGGGATCCTGAGAAGATCGCGCGCAACGCCTATGCAGGTCTCATCGTCGACAATGAGCGATTGATTGGCCAGGACGCGGTTGCCAATGGCGGCTTTGAAGTCATCGTCTCGGGATACCAGAAAGGTGTTGGTTCCTCCCGTGAAACAGCGGCGCAGTGCGAGGCCTACTCGGGCGTTCGAATTGCTGTCGCTGCGAGCTTCGCGCCGATTCATGCACGCAACAACATCAACATTGGGCAGTTGATGTGCGACCACGCAACACTCGGTCGTTTGATGGCAGGAGAAGAGCTCTCCATCTCAGAGTTTACCGAAGGTCATGACGCCATCACCAAGCACATCATCGAGTCAGGCGGGCTCTTCAAGTTTTGCGAGCGTCTCGACAAGGGCAAGATCGCATTGCAGAGCCCAGGCACGGCCAAGCGTCCGATGAACATGACAGAAAAAATCTTAGCCAACAAGCTACTCCCCGGTCAGGGCGAGTACCTCAAGGCTGGCGACGCAGTCATGGTTCGTGTCGATGGCGGCTACTCACACGAGTTCACCAGCGCGCAAGTGCACCACTTTCTTAGAACCGAGTACGGTGCCGACTACAAGATCAAAGACCCGGCAAGCTTCGCCGTATTTGAAGACCACCTGATCTACGCCGATGGGGTTGCCAAATTCGCGCCCTTCGCCGACAAGATTGAAGTGCTTCGAGAAATGCAGCGCGAGTTTCAAGCGCACACCGGAGTTCGCAACTACAACGCTGTCGACAAGATCTCTCCAGGCATTTGCCACCAGGTTGCTCGTGAGCAGTTTATTGAGCCCGGTGACTTTATTCAGGCGACCGATAGCCACACCTGCATGGGCGGCGCAAACGGCGCTCTAGCGTGGGGTGTTGGTGCAACGGAATACGCCGCACTCGCCTACTGGGGCGTGACACCGCTCAACGTGCCCGAGTCCATTCGCTTTGAGCTTGAGGGCACGATGCGCGCGGGTGTCACTGCGAAAGACGTTATCCTGCACATCCTAAATACCTTTGCGAAGCGCGAAGAAACGCTGGATCGCGTGATGGAGTTTGGCGGCGAAGGGCTCTTTGGCATGTCTCCAGACGAGCGTGCAACGCTGGCCAACATGGCAACCGAGTGCACGGCTCGCGGTGCTGTTGCGGAATGCGATGACGTCATGGTTCAGTGGATGGCCGATAGGCGCCCCGATTCTAGTTTCGATGCACTCAAGGCAAAAATCGTCGTACCCGATGAAGGTGCGGAGCACGCCGGCGGCACACACAAAATCGACTTGGCCAGCATTGCTCCGATGGTTGCTACGCCTGGCGACCCGGAAAAAGGTGAGGCCTCGGACCCCAAGAACGGCGCCAACATTGATGAGATTGGTGACGTCAAGATCGACATCGCTTATGGCGGCTCCTGCACGGCGGGGAAATGCGATGACATCGACTTCTACGCAGAGGTGATGGCCGAGGCTGACAAGGCGGGCCGCAAAGTTGCCGACTCAGTAAAGTTCTATCTGCAATTTGGCTCGAAGGAAGTCGCCGAGTACGCAAGAGACAAGGGATACCTTGAGCTTTTCGAGCGCACCGGTGTGGAAATCATCAGCCCTGGTTGCGGCGCCTGTATCGGCTGCGGACCCGGAGTCTCGATCAATTCAAAACAGGTGACCGTCTCGGCCATTAATCGCAACTACAAGGGACGCTCAGGTCCAGGCAATCTCTATTTGGCCTCGCCTCTCACGGTCGCGGCCTCGGCGGTTGCCGGCAAGATCGTCGAGTACCGAGCCGGCATGTTCGCTGGCTAGAGCGAATTGGATTCGCCCCAAGAAAAGCCGTCGAAGTAACGGCGAAGACGCACTTTTGTCACCCTGATGTCACACTCAGCCAGCAGGGTGACGGCCATGAAGCTCAGAAAAGTCACGGCTGCCTTGGTGGCCCTCGGATTCTCAGTTCCAGCAGCGAGCGCTCTGGCCCAGGCGCAACCGCCGGAAGCGACGACGCCGGTGGCCGATGCGCCCGCAGCAGCAGACCAGACGCCTCCAGCAGCCCAGACGCCCGCCGCACCGGCACTTGGTCCTGGTCCCGAAGCGGATGTCGTGACAGAGCCCGCCCCCGCAGATCCGCCGGTTGTAGAGGCCCCTGCTCCGGAGCCCAAGGCGACCAAGCCAAAGGCCAAGAGCAACAAGATACCCAAGAGCAAAGAGCTCATGGCCGAGGGCGAGCATGAGAAAGCTTCGCTCCACCCAGCCGACGTCGAGACCGTAACCTGGAAGCCGGGCACTGGGCTCACGGTGAATAGCAAAGACGGCCTCTTCTCTGTCGCCACACGCATTCGTGTTCAAGTTCGTGGCGAGGTTGCCAATGAAAGCAATAGCCCGGCAGAAATGGGCATCCTTCTTCGTCGGGCCCGATTGCAGTTCAAGGGTCACAGCTTTGGCAAGCACAACAAATTCAAAGCGGAATTCGCATTCTCCCCAGCGGATCTCCGAATCAAAAGCATTGACGGCAACAACCTCGTCCGCGAGACACCGCTACTCACTTGGTACATGGAGTTTGATCAAAATCCCAATGCCACGATCCGAGTTGGGCAGTACAAGATTCCCTATTCCCGACAGCGCGTGATTTCGTCTGGTAACCAACAAATGGTTGATCGCTCGATCGCCAACGGAGAGTTCAATCTCGACCGAGACATCGGCCTGGATGTTCGCTCAAAAGACCTTTTCGACCTTGGGCATTTTCGCTACTACGCCGGCGTCTACAACGGTGAAGGCCGAAGCGCCTTTGGCTTTGGCAATAGCGACCTGATGTACCTAGCGCGCTTTGAGTACCTGCCCTTCGGAATCTTTAAGGATTATTCTGAGTCTGACTTCGAGAGGCTCTCGCGCCCGGGATTGAGCATTGGTGCTGCCTACTCATATGCCCCGAACGCCAGTGGCACCAAGGTAAACCGCAATGGTACCCCGGCAGATGGAGGGACCACGGATGTTCACAGTGCCAACGCCGACGTAACGTTTAAATATCGTGGTTTCTCGGCATCTGGCGAGTTTCACTTTCGCGATGGCGCTCGCGACGCCGACGAGGCCGATCCCAACTTTGAGGAAGCCCGGAACGGAATTGGCTGGTTTGCCCAAGCCGGTTACCTACTGCCACGCAAGCACATTGAGGTTGCGGCGCGCTTCGGCCAAGTGATCGCAGCGGATAGCTCATCCATAGGTGACAGCAACGAGGCAGGCGTGGCGTTGAGCTACTACCCAGGCCAGCACCCGTTCAAATTCCAGGCTGACGTATTTCAGCTTTGGGGCGACGAAGACCTTGGCGATGGCGAGACCAAAGCCCGCGTGCAGATGCAGTACTCCTTCTAGGGAGAGCTGCATTCGATCCCTTCGTGGACGAACGCGAGTTCGTACAGAGGTAACAAACCTGTCACCGTCCCGACACAAAACGCCCCTAGGGTGGGATGCAACTAGGAAGACTTATGAATCTAAGCAAGCAAATCACCGTATCCATTTTCGCTGCGGCCCTCGCTCTTCCCGCATGTAAGAGCGACAAGAAGCAAGAACCCGCTTCGGGCAAGACCACAGAATCCGGTAGCGCCAAGACGACAGGCAAGGTTGGTGGTTCGGTCATCAAAATCGATGGCTCCAGCACCGTCTTCCCCATTACCCAGGCCGTGGCAGAGGAGTTTCAAATTGAACGCGGCGGTCAGGCGACTGTCGGAGTGTCGGGAACTGGTGGTGGCTTTAAGAAGTTCTGTCGCGGAGAGATTGCCCTCTCTGGTGCTTCTCGGCCCATCAAACCCACCGAAGTCGCCATGTGCAAAGACGCCGGAATCGACTTTGTTGAGCTCCCAGTCGCCTACGATGGAATCGCTGTTGTCGTGAACAAGAAGGCAACCTGGGTCGATCATCTCACGGTCGACGAACTCAAGAAGATGTGGTCGCCAGAGGCCGAGGGCCAAGTAACAAAGTGGAGTGACATTCGCGAAGGTTGGCCTGATAAGAAGCTTCAACTCCTTGGGCCAGGCGTCGACTCTGGCACCTACGACTACTTCACAAAGGCTATTGTCGGGACGGAGCATTCGAGCCGCGGAGACTTTGCGCCAAACGAGGACGACAATGTTCTCGTTCACGGCGTATCAAACGACGATGGCGCACTCGGGTACTTTGGATACGCGTACTACGCAGAAAACAAAGACAAGCTAAAGCTCGTTCCAATCGATGATGGCATCGCTGAAAATGGCGAAGGAGCCATCGCACCATCGCCTGAGTCTGTTGCCGGCGGCACCTACCAGCCGCTCTCACGGCCCATCTTCATCTACGTTTCAAGCAAAGCAATGGAACGCCCGGAAGTTGATGCTTTCGTGAAGTTCTACCTCAACGAAGGCAAGGCTCTCGTCGCCGAAGTTGGCTACATTGCCCTTCCAGACTCGGCATACGCTCTTGTGAACAAGCGTTTCGCCGACAAGACCATGGGCTCGATGCTCGAAGGTGGTTCCAAAGTCGGTGCCACCGTCGAACAAATGCTGTCGGGCAACTAGCGTCGCCACATAGGAAGTGGAGATGAGATGCTAAGTGCAATCACAGCGGCGCTGCGCACAGTGCGGGGCGAAGAGGCGCCCCCCCGAGCCGCGGGTCACGGAGAGAAGGCCATCGAGGGCATACTGCTTCTGTGCGCCATTCTCTCGGTCGTCACGACGATTGGAGTGCTTGCCGTTCTGCTCATCGAAGCAGTTGGTTTCTTCTCCGAAGTGTCGTTTTCTCAGTTCTTTGGTGACACAAAGTGGACACCGCTCTTTGCGAACAAGCACTTTGGAATCTGGCCCCTCATAACCGGAACTCTTCTTACCTCCGCCATTGCCATAGCCGTAGCACTTCCACTGGGGCTCATGGCAGCAATCTACTTAAGTGAGTTTGCAGGTCGGCGCACTCGGGCGATCGTGAAACCGACGCTAGAACTTCTGGCCGGAGTTCCCACGATTGTCTATGGCTACTTTGCACTCGTCTTCTTAACGCCAATCCTCCAATCGGTTGTCCCTGGCGTGGGCGTTTTCAACGCTCTTTCGCCAGGACTCATCATGGGCATCATGATCATGCCGATGATTTCGTCTCTGGGCGAAGACGCTCTTCACGCCGTGCCCAATGCGCTGCGCGAAGGTGCCTACGGATTGGGGGCAAGCAAGCTCGCAACAATCTTCCGGGTGGTCGTTCCAGCCGCCAAAAGCGGCGTTGTTGCTGCCGTAACCCTCGCCGTCTCGCGTGCGATTGGCGAAACCATGATCGTCACCATCGCGGGCGGTGCTCAACCCAACTTCACGTTTGACCCAAGGGGAGCGGTTGAGACCATGACCGCCTTTATTATCTCCGTCTCAAAGGGCGACACACCCACGGGAACCATCGAATACCAAACGATCTTCGCTGTCGGCTCGATGCTCTTCTTGATGACCTTTGTGATGAATCTTGTGACGCAGCGGCTTCTTCGCAAGTCGCGCGGACGGGGGCTCTAGAATGAGTCAACAAACCATCGACATCTGTGGCAACCGAGGAAAGCTCGGCGAGCGCCTCTTTCACGTGGGTTGCTGGTTAGCAATTCTCTTACCGCTGACCATGCTAGTCGTACTCGTCGCCGACGTTGCCATCGATGGTCTCGGCCGACTCGACTGGGACTTCATCAAGGGCTTTCCCTCGAGGCGCGCCCACCGAGCTGGCATCTGGCCCGCGCTGTGGGGCACTCTGTGGCTTGTCGGGCTTACCGCGCTCCTCGCGATTCCGATTGGTGTCGGCGCAGCGGTCTACCTTGAGGAGTACGGCGGCAATCGTCGACTTGCAAACTTCATCGAACTCAACATTGCCAACCTCGCCGGCGTCCCCTCAGTGATTTACGGGCTGCTTGGCTTAGAAGTATTCGTACGCATCGCAGGCTTTGGGTCCAGCGTTCTTGCAGGAGCTTGCACGCTGGCGCTACTTGTCTTGCCCATCGTAATCATCTCGGCCCGCGAAGCACTTCGAACCGTGCCGTACGGTCTTCGAGAGGCGGCACTCGGCCTTGGTTGCACCCCTTGGCAAATGATTCGTCGCATCGTTTTGCCCATGGCGTTGCCCGGAATTCTCACCGGCGCCATCCTCTCGGTCTCTCGCGCAATTGGCGAAACAGCCCCGCTGATCCTCGTCGGTGCCGTGGTGTTTATTACCTTCACTCCTGAGGGAGTGGACTCACAATTCACTGCATTGCCAATCCAAATCTTTAACTGGGTTTCGATGCCGCAAAAAGGCTTTATGGAGAATGCCGCCGCAGGCATCGTCGTATTGCTCATTACTCTACTGTCGATCAATCTCGTGGCGATTCTGCTGCGCAATCGCTTCCAGCGTCAGAAGTACTAATGCTTGATTCAATCACCAATACAGAACCCAAAATCGTAGCCAAGAATGTGAAAGCATGGTTTGCAAGCAAGCAAATCCTCAAGGGCATCGATATGGCGATTCCCAAGAATCAGGTTACCGCCATCATTGGGCCCTCAGGGTGCGGAAAATCCACCTTCATTCGGTGCATCAACCGCATGCACGAGCTGGTCGACATTGCGCGTTTTGATGGCACGATCCTGTTGGATGATCAGGACGTGTACCAATCCAATGTCGACCCGGTTCTATTGCGACGTCGCGTGGGCATGGTCTTCCAAAAGCCAAACCCGTTCCCAACGATGTCGATTAAAGACAATGTCTTAGCTGGGCTTAAAATGACAGGACGCCTAAAGAAGTCCGAAGCCGCAAGTATTGTCGAGCGCTCTCTTGGACAAGCTGCGCTGTGGGACGAAGTTAAGGACAGACTTGGCGAACCGGGGGGCAGCCTCTCTGGTGGGCAACAACAGCGCCTGTGCATCGCTCGTTCTTTGGCTGTGGACCCTGAGGTCCTGCTTATGGATGAGCCTTGCTCGGCTCTGGACCCCATCGCGACGGCGAGAATTGAAGATCTTCTAAACGACCTACGCGAATCCTATACAATCGTCATTGTGACCCACAACATGCAGCAGGCAACTCGGGTATCCGATAGCACTGCCTTCTTCCTGCACGGCGAACTCGTTGAGTATGGAAAGACCGACACGCTCTTTACACACCCAACAGACAATCGAACAGAAGACTACATCACCGGAAAGTTCGGATAATGAGCCCGAAGCGCCACACCAATCGCGAATTTGAAACTGAGCTCGCGCAAGTCCGAACTCAACTCGTCGAGATGACACAGATGGTCGAGTCCATGATTGTCACCTCCGTTGACAGCCTGCTCAGCGGTGACATGGGCGTCGCGAAAGCAACCATCAAGCTCGACATGGACGTCAATCGTCTGGAAGTTGATACCGACGATCTGTGTCTTGTGATCCTCGCAAAGAGGCAGCCGATGGCATCCGATTTGCGCTTCATTACCCTCGCCATGAAGATGGTGACCGACCTTGAGCGCATTGGTGATTTGGCGGTGAACATCAGCGAGCGCACACTTGCCCTCGATGGTTTTAAGCCGGATGTAGTGGGCTCGACGCTTCGGCGCATGGCAAAGATCAACAAGGCACTGATTCGCGAAGCGACCGAAGCATTCGTCGAGCAGGACCCAACCAAAGCCGAAACGGTCATCAAGCGAGACTCCGAAGTCGATCAGCTCTACCTAACGGCCTCAAACGAAATCCAAAAGCGGATGTTTGCCGACACGGAATACCTGTACCACGGCATTCATTTGCAGGCAGCCGCCAAGTTCCTTGAGCGTATTGGCGACCACATCACCAATCTTGCCGAGCTCGTCATCTTCATGGTCTGGGGCAAGGACATTCGCCACACAGGCAAGCTGCCGAGTGGTGGCTCAACCAAAGATCAAAACGACGAAGACGAAGACCAAGATCATTCTACCGACGACTAGTGCAACTGCGTCAACGAGTGCAGCTGCCTCGGCGCTTTGGGCCCATGCGAGCCTGTTCTAGTTGCTCGGCGAAAACCGAATTGGGTAGGTGTCGATGCCTACCGTTGTCTTCTGCGGCTTGGCCAACACCAACTTGCCCACTTCCGCAATGATGCACTGCTGAAGCTCCGCATCGTTGATTTCGGAGTGAGCAACTCGAACCTCTTTGAACTTGCCCGTCTTGGGTTCGATCCGAAAGCTAACCACCACATCGCCTGCAAAGCGTCTGCTTCGAGTTAGCGCCGTCTTGTAACACTCCGAGATGGGGCCTTCTGCCGACGCCATCTGTGTGGTGACGTCGGTGCGAACCCCCTTGCCGGTTCCAGCGCCGCCGCAAGCGGTAGCGAGTAGTACGAAGGGAATGAATCCTGTGAATCGGTGCATGGTTCTAATCCTCATCCTGTACGAGGGTCTTCTTTTGGCCCTGCTTCACAATATTGAATTCGACACGGCGGTTTTGCTCCCGCCCTTCTTCCGTTTCGTTGTCGGCGATGGGTCGTTCAAGACCGTAGCCCTTGGCCTGTAATCGACTCTTCGCAACGCCCGACTTGGCAAGGAATTCCACAACCGATCTGGCGCGCTCCTTGGAGAGTTTCTTGTTCATGCTTGCTCCACCCTTTGCATCGGTGTGACCTTCAACATCCATGAGTTCAATTTGTGGATTGTCGGAAAGCATGGCCGCGACTTCGTGAAGCAAGCCGTGCGACTGCTCCAGAATCGTCGCGCTTCCCGTTTCAAACATGACCTTGTCCTGGATGACAATCGACGAGTCCGTGAGAACGACCCGAGGGGCCTTCTTTGGCGGACGCTCAGCCTGCACATCCAGCGGCGGAAATGGATCCTGCTTGACCTCAATCAGCGAACAACTGCAGAGGAACATGAGTACGGTGCCCATCAGTAAGCGCATGTCCGCAACGTAGCGCAATTTTCGCGCAGAAAAATTCCCCGGAGACCACTAGAGTTGCAATTTCGCCCTTGTTTCAGCCCTCTCGAAAGGCATAAATGGCTCCATGCCCTTCGTTGTTGCGGCCCTCTACCATTTTGTCGACTTGCCCGAGCATGAGTCCCTGCTCGAACCAATGCAGGTCTTCTGCAAGAAGCACAATATTCAAGGCACGCTCTTGCTGGCTGCGGAGGGGATTAACGGCACGATTGCTGGAAGTCGCTCTGACATCGACGCCACCCTGGCCTACTTGCGCAGCATCGACGGCTTAGAAGAACTCGCACACAAAGAGTCTTTTTGTGACATCGCGCCATTCTTTCGACTCAAGATCAAGCTTCGCAAAGAAATCGTCACGATGGGCATTGACGACGTGCGCCCGGTAGACCGAGTTGGCACCTACGTTGAGCCCGAAGAGTGGAACGAGCTCATCTCTCAAGAGGATGTCGTGCTAATTGATACGCGCAACGACTTTGAAGTTCGCGTCGGGCACTTCAAGAACGCTGTCGACCCAAACACCACATCATTCACCGAGTTCCCAGAGTACGTCTCCGACAACCTATCACCCAAGAAGAACAAGCGAGTTGCCATGTACTGCACCGGTGGAATCCGCTGTGAGAAAGCAACGTCGCATCTACTTGAACAGGGGTATGAGGAAGTGTTTCACCTCAAGGGCGGCATTCTTAAGTACCTTGAGAAAATCCCCGAGTCGGAGAGCATGTGGCAAGGCGAGTGTTTCGTCTTTGACCGGCGCGTTAGCGTGGGGCATGGTTTGGCAGTCGGCACCTTTGAGCTTTGCCACGGGTGTCAGAGCCCACTATCGGCCGAACAGCGCGAGCACAAGGACTTTGTCTTTGCGGTGTGTTGCGAGTACTGCGCCGACACCATGACACCCGAACGGCGAAAAGGTCTGGAGATGCGCCTGAACCAGATGAAGTTGGCGGAGTCTCGAGGAGAGAACCACCTCGGCATGGATGAGCAGCAGATGTATTTGCGGCGCAAGGCGAAAGAAGAAGCCAAAGAGGCCGAACGCCTTCGCCAAGGCCACGCCTCCCGAGGACAGTAACTCGCTTGCGAACGGCTCGGGTGCCACCAGCCCAAGCTCGATTGGACGAGTCGCCAAACCCAGGTGGCGCCCTAGGGCTTGCGAAACGCGATAGCGAAGCGATCGGTCCTGGGCTGTGGTTTGGTCCATGCCAGAGAGGTTCGGTCGTCGTCGCCATATCGCAAGAACGAAGCGGTTTCGTCCACGACAAAGCCTGCCTTCACGACCTCGGCGATTAAGAACTTCTCTGAGATGCGATGCAGCGACTGGGCAACCCGGTCGTCATCTTCGTCTCGGGCGGCATGGTCCACAACAACATAGCGCCCGCCAGACTTGAGCGTAAGCACTCGCCCTTACCCCGGGAACACGACAAATGCGTGCATTGCTTCCGAACCTTTTTGCACGATTGGGCGACTTACCCCAAGTCTCCCCGAATTCTTCTAGTAGCTTAAACTCTCGTGCCGATGTCAACAAAGGGGAACGAATGAAGCTCTTCTTGCTTAGAGAACTGATCAATCACCGTTACTTGATCAATGGACTCAAGCCTGCGTCGTTCTCCGAGCAGGCCGTCCAACGCGACCTCCACGGCCCAGTGCTGATAGTCCTCCGTAACGTTGCCTAGGGACTTGGCTACGACCAGAACCTCATGGAAACCGTCAGGATACTCTAGAAGCGAACATTGCCAGGCTGTCGCGTCGATCTGCAACGGTTTGCCATCTGCGCCCGCGATCTCAAACCTACACTTCCAGTCCTTCGGTGGCTTTGCAGAGTGAAACTCCCAGCCGTCGACTTCGGGAGCCTCCAGGACGATTGCTTGCGTCTCGGCAAGGCGTTCCTTGTCACCACCGGGAGAAATTGTGAGTGCATGAGCGGCAGCGATTCCAGGGCCGATTTCCCAACAGTAGTCTCCCAACCCCCGTATGCGACGTTGAAGCTCCTTGAGTAGCGGTCTGTTCGATAGAGGGGCGCTTAACCGAGCCTCATTGTCGAGGAACCATTTCCAGAAGCTGCGATAGTCTTTTGTTTGTACCACGAGGGAGTTGTCTCCGTGCTTTCAGGATTGCGCTTGGTGTGCGGCTGTGCAGATTCTGCAACAATCGCCAGGCCACACGGAACCCTCGTCTCAGTTAGCCATCAAAGTCGCTGGCGTCGTGACGCTCTTTGAGCTGGGTTGCTTCGGGGCCCCAGGTTCGATTCACCCGGCCTCCTCGAATCACCGCTGGGCGCTGGGCGATTTCGCGGGTCCAGCGCATGAAGTGCTTGTACGAGTCGACAGCGAGAAACTCGTCGGCGTCATCGTAGCCCTGCCCAAGAGCCAGCCCACCATACCAAGGCCAGATCGCGATGTCGGCGATCGTGTACGCATCGCCAACCATGTAGCGATGGTCCGCAAGGTGCTTGTCGAGCACATCGAGTTGACGCTTTACCTCCATAGCGTAGCGATCGATGGCGTACTCAATCTTCTCTGGAGCGTACGCGTAGAAGTGCCCAAAGCCGCCACCGAGATACGGCGCACTTCCCACCTGCCAGAACAGCCACGACAGACACTCGGTGCGTTGTGAAGACTCGGTGGGCAGCAAGGCCTCAAACTTCTCGGCCAGGTACAGCAAGATGGCTCCTGACTCAAATACGCGTTGCGGAACGTCTCCACTGCGATCTACCAGCGCTGGGATCTTGGAGTTGGGATTGATCGCGACGAAGCCACTGCCAAACTGGTCGCCCTCGCCAATGCGAATGAGGTGCGCATCGTATTCTGCGCCGGACCTGCCCAGGGCTAAGAGTTCTTCTAGCATGACCGTCACTTTCACACCATTGGGCGTGGCGAGTGAGTAGAGCTGCAGCGGGTGTTTGCCGACGGGCAGTTCCTTCTCGTGAGTTGCGCCTGCAATGGGGCGATTTGTCTTGGCAAATGCACCGCCGTTCTCTTTGTCCCATGTCCAGACTTTTGGAGGGGTATAGTCAGCCATGGAGAGACCATAACCCACAGCGCCACAAGCGCCATCTCTCCTAACGAAGGCGGGACCGTAGGCTTTGTGACCACCGGCTAAAGTATCGATCAGCCATCCTGATTGAGGCCAAGCTCGCGCTGCTTCTTCTTGCTCAGCCCAAGCGAAACGATCCGATGCGACTCGATGATGTGCATGCGCAAAAGCTCGTCGGGCAACCCGGGGGCCGCGTAGTGCTGTAGCCACTTCATGCCTCGGGACGCAAGGTAGGGCGCGGGCCGAATTCCCGGTTGGTCAGCCAAACTTGTGTAGTCGGAGGGCGAGACTTTGAAGGTGATGCCCAACGTTTCCGTGGTGCCATTCCAGCCCGCGATCGCAAAGACTTTTGTGGCGACCTTCCAAACATCAGCACCGCCCCACTGCACAACGTGGCTCGTAGCGGTGAGCCCAGCGCAAAACTCATTGTACTCGTCCTTGGTCATTGTGCAGGCCTTAGTTGGGCAGCGAGGGCACAGAATACGCCATGGCAGCCCTGCTCGCCCGGGCCCGTGTTGCACAGTCCGCCAAGCTCGCCTACGCTTTGGGGATGTTTCGCAAAATCGGCGGCTCGCCCGCCATTGTGCTGCTTGCTGGGCTGCTTCTCGCGGGCTGTCCAAAGCCAAGCTCCGGCCCGACTCCTAACGTCGCTGACAAACCTGTGGTTCCAGCAGTTCCACTCGATGTACGCGCAGAATTGACGGAGCCGTTGAACGGCCACGATCCTTCCGCCGCATCTCCGCTGCTCAAGATCATGGCAAACGAGAATGCCCGATGGATGAAGACCTTCCAGGCATCCCCTGCGCCGGCGTATTTTCTCAGCTACACGATTCACGACAAGCAGGTCATCGCACTCGGGGCCGAAGCTGGCGCCCTCACGGTCGATGCCAACGAGACGCATCGGGCACTGGACGTTGAAGTTCGTGTTGGAGATCCCAAGATTGACAATCGCCACCCGATTCAAGATCCGCAGGTTGCGCGATTTACGGGATTTCAGCACCTAGGAATTGTTCCTAAAGGCGAAGATCCCAAGGCGATTGCACACCACATTTGGCTAGAGACCGATCGACGCTTTCGCGAGGCAGCACTCACAACGCGAATCGTGATGACGGAAGCGCAGATTGGCAGCGCCAAAGAGCTACCACCAGACTTCTCCCACGAAAAGCCCGAGACGTTCATTCAACCCATCGGATCACTCGACTGGAACCGAAGCGACTGGGAACAGCGCATGCGCGATTGCTCCAAGGGCGCCATGAAGGGTGTCGCGACTCGTGGTACCTGCCGCGTCTACGCCGAACTCAACACCATGTACTACGTCAACTCCGAGGGCAGCACGATCCAGAAGAGCTGGACGACGGCTCGCCTTGAGCTCAGCGTTGGCGTGAAGGCCGACGACGGCATGCCCCTCGGTCGCTTGGAGCAGAGCTTCGCTCCGACCGTTACGGCGCTGCCCGACGTGGCCGAGCAAAACCGCCTGCTCGGCGTGATCACCAAAGACCTCGATGACCTTCACAAGGCTCCGATCGTCACACCATGGGCTGGGCCCGCCATTCTCGAAGGCCGTGCAGCCGCGGTCTTCTTTCACGAAGTCTTTGGCCACCGCATCGAAGGCCATCGTCAGAAGAACCCAACGTTTGGCAAAACCTTCACCGAGATGATCGGCAAGCGAATCATGCCCGATTGGCTCAGCGTCTATGACGATCCGCGCATCCACAAACTCAATGACATCTACCTCAACGGCTTCTTTCACTTTGATGACGAAGGCGTGCGCGCACAACGAGCCCCCCTTGTGGAGAACGGCGTGCTCAAAGGCTTTGTCATGAGCCGCTCTCCCATCGATGGCTTTCCTGGGTCCAACGGCCACGGCCGTGCTGAAGCCGGCCTACCCCCGGTCGCTCGTCAGGGAAACCTCGTTGCAGAAGCATCCGAGACTCTTAGCAAGGAAGAACTCTATGCCCAGCTCGTCAAGGAAGTGAAAGCGCAAGGGAAAGAGTTCGGCATGGTCTTTACCGACATCAGTGGCGGCTTCACCAACACCTCAACCTTCTCGGCACAGAGCTTCAAAGTGCAACCAATCATGGCCTATCGCGTGTACGCCGATGGCCGCAAGGAACTCGTGCGCGGCGTGGACATCAGTGGCCTACCACTGTCGGTCCTCGATAGCGTTGTAGCGGCAGGTCGTCCTCTAGAGACCTTCAACGGCATGTGCGGAGCCGAATCCGGCTGGGTACCCGTCTCAGCCTCTGCCCCAAGCCTCTTGGTAAAAACCCTAGAAGTCGAACGCGGCTTCGAACCAAACGGCTCCGACCCCGTCTTGCCACCACCATCGTCTGCGATTTCCGCTCTCGCATCAGGAGTTCAGTAATGTTTCGCCCGTTCGTAACGACCTCGGTCGCCTTGCTCTCAGTCCTTGCTCTTGGCGCGGAAACACAAGCGAAGCGCATGGCCCCGCCGCCGTCTGCGCCGCCTTCAACATCCGTCACGCCAGAAATTCTCGATGCGGTTAGTGCCGAGCTTGAACGCGCGATGTCCAGCATGCGCATTCCGGGGGCACCTGCTCCCTACTTCATTGGCTACAAGCTCACGGAAGTTGATGTGCATGATGTGGTCGCGAGCCTCGGCTCGATTACTGACGATCAAAATCGCGACTTCACCGGCCTAGAAGCGCACGTACACATCGGCTCGTACGAGCAGGACAACTCCAACTTTGTGCCATCGCAACGCGAAGGCCTCGACGGCGTTACCAATATCGGACTGGCCCTGGAAGCCTCACCAGCTCGCGCAAGACGCTCTGCCTGGTTGGCAACGGATGGTGCGTACAAAGAGGCGATTGCCCAGTGGCAAGCAAAGCGCGAGGCAATGGCTTCGGGCGTCGCTGGTGGAGCAAGTAAGATTGCCAGCTACACCAAAGCCCCGCCTATTGTCACCGAGACTCCCGTACGAGTTCCCAAACTTGAGACCAACGACGGGCTGGGCGAGCGAGCGAAGAAACTCAGCAGCGCGTTTCGCAAGTACGACTTCGTGCGCAACTCGCATGTCGGGCTCACAAGCTTTCTGGAAAACCGCTGGTACCTCAATAGCGAAGGAACCAACGCGACGGATACGCGCCGCGTCGAAGGCATTCTTATTGTCGCCACGGCCCAAGCAAACGATGGCCAAGAGGTCGCGCTCTACTACAGTCGCTACGCTCGCAGTCGGCAAGGTCTTCCAAGCGACTCCGAAATCGAAGCGCAAATCGATGCGATGAGCAAGCAGCTCGACACGATGCGCAGCGCACCGCTGGTAGCGAACTACACAGGTCCCGTACTCTTTGAAGGTGCGGGTGCGGTCGGTATTGTTCGGCACTCTCTTGCGCCTCACCTCTCTGGTACGCCGCCGCCTGTTGGCATCGCGAGCACCGACGCTCTTGTGGCGGGCAAGCTTGCGGGTCGCCATGGGCTAAAAGTCATTTCCGACCTGATCACCGTGGTGGACGATCCAACCACCAGCACCGTTGACAACCGCTTTGTCATTGGTGGCTACAAGTTTGATGACGAAGGTGTAGCCCCAAAACGCGTACAGGTCATTAAGGATGGAAAACTAGAAGAACTCTTAATGAGCCGAACCCCAAGCCCCGACCAGGGAATCAGCAATGGACACGCGCGCCTGCAAATGCCCGGTGGCGTCTACCGCGGCGCCGCCACCAACCTCGCCATCAGTGGCAAGAAGACGCAATCGCGAGCCCAATTGCGCAAAAAGCTGCTCGCCGAAGCCAAGGCCCAGGGCTTGCCATACGCGATCATCATTAAGCAGTTTGATGACGTTGAGATCACCTCAAATACCGAGATTAGTCGGATTGCAAAAGTCCAGCTCCTGCAGTCGATGAACCCGCAATCGCCCCCTCCTGCGACACTCGCCTATCGCCTCTACCCAAACGGACGTGAAGAGCTTGTCCGTGGAGTGCTACTTGAGCCGGTCGACATGCGCGCGTGGAGAGATGTGATGGGAGTGGGAAAGAAGAGGACGCTCAAGAATTTTCTCGCGACGACCGATAGTCCCTTCTTTAAGCTGATCGCAGGTGCGGGTCCGGGACGTGTTCCTTCGGCAGGCATCGAGAGTTCTATAACTACCCCTGATTTGCTATTTCGTGAACTGGACCTCAAAGCAAGCAAGTACGGATTGCGACCGCCCCCTTTGCTTCCCGCGCCGTAGCACAAGGAGTATCCTTGGGAGGATGGCCCGCCCTCTCAAGCTCATTGCGCTATTTGGCTGGCTACTGGCGGCCAGTTGTACTTCGTCCCCCAGTTCGGTCGGCCAATCGCAACAGGCCATCATCGAGTGCAACGGCGGCAGCGTCGGACTCGCCTGCGATACCGATGACAATCCCTGCACGCAAGAGCTTTGTGTGCAGGTGGGTCAAGACGTCAACTGCGAGCTGCAAACGCTGGCGGCCGATGGCACGCCCTGCCTATCTGATGGCAACGCCTGTACCGCAGATACATGCCAGCGCGGCCTTTGCGAAAACGCCGCACTGCCCGTCGATACGCTTTGCGACGACGGACTCTTCTGCACAACGGGCAGCACCTGCGATGCCGCCGGTATCTGCGGCGCCGGTTCTCCCAGTTGTGAAGACGGCAACGCGTGTACCGACGATCTGTGCGACGAAGCCGGCAACACGTGTGACAACGTTGCACTGGCGCCTGGCGCAAACTGCGACGATCAAAATGCCTGCACCGACACCAGCACCTGCAATGCCGGTGGCGCGTGCATTGGCTCCGACCCCGTCGATTGCAGCGATGGAAGCGAGTGCACAGCAGACAGTTGCGACGTAGCTCTCGGTTGCCTCAACGAGATTCTTGAAGACAGCCCCTGTACTGATGCGTTCTTCTGCACCATTGCCGAGGCATGCACGATTGATGGCAATTGCGAGGGTGAGGCAAATTGCAGCGATAGCAATCCGTGCACAACGGATAGCTGCGATGAACTTGGCGACGCTTGCTCAAACGTAATCACTCCAAACGAGCTTTGCGACGATGGCAATGAATGCACGGAAAGCGATAGCTGTGATGCTCTTGGCGGTTGCTCGGGGGCTCCGGTTGCCAATGGCACGAGTTGCGGAAGCGCTGGTGGTTGCCTCGCGGGAGGCACCTGCACCGATGGCTCGTGCGTTGGCGGCGTTCCGCTTCCCGACAACACAAGCTGCGATGACAACAGCGTCTGCACCGATTCTGACACCTGCACAGGCGGCGCCTGCGGCGGCTATCCCGTCAACTGCTTCGATGGCGATCCATGCACCGCTGACGGTTGTGACGAAGTTACCGGTTGCTTCAACTTGGTTATCGAGGGCTGCAATATCGGCCCCGATGCAGGCCCAACGGATGCGGGCGTTGGCGCAGATGCAGGCCCCGGTGGCGACGATGCAGGCGTTGGCTTAGATGCTGGGCCCGATGGGATTCTCGGTGGCGGCGGCTGTAGTTCGGGCGGCACTCGCTCTCAGCACACCGCCTTGCTGCTCTTCGTGGTTCTCGCCTTTGGCCTGCGCCGCCGCAAGCGAATGCTCGCCTCGGCCGTAGCGATTCTTGCGATTGCGAGTTCTTCTCAGACCGCAAAGGCGCAAGGGTTCGACACCGAGATTTTCAAGCCAGGCACCTCTTCCACAAGTTTCCTCAGCCAAGAGAGCCCGCAAGTGCTGCCCTCTTGGACCATGAACCTCGGTGTTTCTCTGAATCTTGTGAGCGACCCGCTGGTCTTGCGAGATCCCGATACTGGCGAGGCCATTATGAATGGCGTGGTGGTATCCGACCGACGTGGCGCGTACCTCACAGCAGGCATCGGCCTTTTCGGTCGTCTCGAAGTTGGCATTGCCCTTCCGATGGTTCTGAGCCAAGACGGCCAAGGGAATCTCCTTGAGAACTCTCCCGATCTAAACTCAGCCAGCTTGGGTGACGTGAGACTGACGGCGAAAGCGGCGCTGTTGCGCAAAGGCAATATGCGACTCGCTGCTGCCCTCTCTGCCTCACTACCAGCCGGCAACAGTGATGAGCTTTACGGTGAGCAAGGATTGAGTGCGGCACCGCAGCTCATTGCCGGTTGGCAACGTGGGCGCGCAAGCATCGCACTCAACGTTGGGGCGCACTTTCGCGAGCCCACTGTGGAAAGCGACCTCGCGATTGGCGATGAGCTCACAGCGGGTGCCGGTGCCCAAGTAGAACTCCTGCACAGGCGCGCTTGGCTTCTTGCGGAAGCCTACACACGCAGCGCTCTTACCGAAGCCACAGCTGAGAACTCCCCAGCAGAAGCCCTGGTTGGCCTTCGAGCGACCGTGTGGGGGCCGTATCAAGTACAGGCAGCCGTGGGTGCCGGTCTTGGACGAGGCTATGGGGCTCCGGCGTTTCGCGGTCTCTTTGGCGTCTTCTATCGACCACAACCCGAGTCAAAGGCGATTTCCCCGGAGCCAATTCCCAAAGCCATCGTTGCGAAAGCGACGCCAAAGCCCAAGACGAAACCGGAGCCAACGGACAGCGACAGTGATGGCATCTTGGACCCCGATGATGGATGCCCAACCGAGCCTGAGGACATCGATGACTTTGAAGACACAGATGGTTGCCCCGATCCTGACAACGATCGCGATGGCATTCTCGACGTCGATGACGCCTGCCCACTCCGCGCCGAAATCGTAAATGGCATCAACGACGAAGACGGCTGCCCCGATGAAGGCATCATCACAATGGTGGAAGATCGTGTGGTACTGGGCGAAACCGTCCTCTTTGACAAAAACCGTGCACGGGTAAAGCGCAAGGGTCGCAAGGCACTACGCGCGATCATCACGCTCTACTTGCAGCACCCAGAATGGGGCGAGATGTCAGTAGAAGGCCACGCAGACACCCGCGGGCCTGAAGACTTCAACATGAACCTAAGCCGTCGAAGGGCCGACCGCGTTCGTCACGAAATGATCGATTTGGGAATGCCCGCCGACAAGATTACAAGCAAGGGCCTTGGAGAGACCGTCCCTCTTGTAGAGGGCGAGAGTGAAGAGGCCAGGCAAACCAATCGGCGTGTGGAGTTTGTAATCCGCAAGGTGCACCAAAAGGTGGAAGAGCGACGGCTCCCGCCAGCGACCCCGTAGAAGCACGCGCTACCCCGTAGAAAAGGGCTGCGCTTTTTTGGCTAGTGCACGGTGCCCCCCAATTGGGACACAGACTGCTTAGGACCGAACTAACGAGGAACGTGTCAGCGTCGCATGACAGGGGCTGGCAGAGATGCAGCCCGAAGATCTACCGCGTGGTTGAAGTATTCATGCCCAGGCACCTCCAACACGACCGAGTTTACGCGAGAGGTGTCTACAGCGACAGGGAAGCAGTAGTCTCCATCTGCTTGGACCATCGCTCTATCTGACTCTTCTATGTATATTTGAAGGCTCAGCTCTTTGTTCTCGTTTAATGAAGCCTCACCGAATGCAACGCGAAGCTCCACGCTTCGAGCACCCACCTGCAATAGCAGCAAGACTTCACGGGTAAAATCAATCTTGCCCTTTTCCAACGCGGCATTCAAGTCGGCGCGCCTACCAGTGGGACCTGGTCGACTCATTAGCTTGTTGATAAAGATATCTAAGGCTTCCTGTGAGGCAAAAGCTCCAGAGCTAAACGTGTTACAGAAATCTCGCTCGCTTTGAGGGCCGCGGCCAGTATTCTCAAGATCGATGCGGCGAAACGCTCCCTTTGCCCGTGCAACATCCTGCGGATCGATAGCCTTGGGCTCCTCCGTCACTCTCCTTTCAACTAGGATTCCCTGACGGTTGCCTTGATGCTCCTCCTCCGCTTCGGTGCTAGCCCTCGCGCAACCGAGCGCAAGGGCGCAGCCTATTGCTAGGCCGGTTCCTGCTCGCAGAGCTGTGGTTCTTTTCATCGTCTTACCTGCCTGGGTAAACGTAGGAGAATGCCTCGGCCAGAGAATCCTCAACCAACCGGGCGCTGCGCTTACTCGGCGAAGACAGCGTTGTCGTCAATCAGAGCTTCAACTCCGACACGGGACTCAACTTCGATGAGTCCGCCAACATCAACCAGCACGGTGTGTGTCCCAGCTGGGGGTACGAACGTCATGGCTTCCTCTTCGGCGAGGATGTTGCCGTCCTCGTCAAAGGCAATCCAATCGCGGGCCAGGTCGCCCTCCGTCTCATCGTAGCCACTCGCCTCGATGCTGTACACACCATCGGCAATTACCATTTCAGCTTCGACATCGTAGATGGACCAGATGTCCTCCCCGAAGATGAGATTTGAGATGAATCCGAAAAACTCTGAGTCCAAGGTCGAGGTGCGCCAATCGCAGTGAATATGACCAGAGTTGGCGTATTTGGCGACATAGCCGGCGCCCAAGTCGCGACACTTCTGCATCAGAGCATCGCGTCCAGTTGCGCCAGGCATCACGTCAAAGGCATCGCCGTACATGTGGCGCGACTTGGTCGCACCGCCGACAGAGGCATTGTAGTCAGGCGATCGAAAGCCTGAGTTGACAGTAAGCGCGTGGCCTGCCGAATCTCGCAACTGCTGCAGCTTGAGAATCGCGTGGGGCTGAACGACTTGGTACTTTCCTTTAAGTCGAACAGCGATTTCACCCAGGCGAAAGTTCGCGCTGATCTTGGTGTTCAAGTCGACAGCATCAATATCGAGAAAGCCTGTTGGCCTAGAATAGTTCCCACTGCCAGCGGGATAGGTGTAGGCGTTAATGTCGACGACGGGCAAACACGTTGTGTTGTTTCCCGAGAGTCCTGGGTAACACGCTTGGTTCGCGGTGCTTGGCGGCGGATCGGGATTTGGGTCAGGATTGGGATCTGGGTCAGGATTGGGATCTGGGTCAGGATTGGGAGTTGGTGAAGGCTCAGGATCGGATTCAGACTCCGATTCTGGCTCTGACTCCGGGTCGGTTTCATCAAACCCCGCGTCGGCTCCAAAGTTCTCGCTGCCGTCCCCAATGCTGCCGATGTTTGTTGTACAGGCGAGAGAGAGGGTCGAGATCAAGAGGCTTGAGAGGGCGGCTTTTACATACAGGGCACTCGACACATTCCGATAGATTGCACGGGTTGGGCCAAACTTGTTCGCGGCCAACTAGCTGAAACAACCGGGTGCTCTTGCCCTCAACCTGGGGCTTTGGCCCCAGATCCCATGACTCGAGTTCCCACAGGGCGAACTATAGCTTCGTGGGATCGTTGAGGTTTTCGAGCGGATCACGCTCTCGGGCAGGCCTGAAGGGTGGCACCAAAGCGCGAGCTAGGTCGCACGCAAAGCACCGACCCACGACGCCTACCAGCGTTGGCGGATCGTGTGCGTCTTGCCCTTTTTGAGCACGAAGCGGTGTGTCTTTGTCTTGCCCAAGGGCTCGTTGACTATCCGCAGTTTGTGCGAGCCGGCCGGAATCGTGACGCGAACAGGCGTCTGCCCTAGGGCTTTGCCATCGAGAAACACCAAGCCCCACGAGCCAGGCGCGGTCACCTGCAACTGTCCCTTGCCACGATTTCTGGGCTCGCGTTGCGATGGGGGTTCTTCTGTTGCCGGGGCAACCGGCACTGCAGCGTCGTATACCGGCACTGCAGCATCGCTCGGCTTTGGTGCGGCATCCATTGTCGGCACGCCCGCATCGGGCGTCGCGTTCACGTCGGTGCCAGTCGCTACAACAAGCGCGGGTCCATCTATTGGCTTGGCCTTATTGATCGTCTTGCCGCGCTGCCCAACCCACCAAGCTCCAAATCCAATCAGCGCGACAAACGGCACAAGCAACAACAGCTTTGGCGTTCGCCTTGTCGGATGCACCGCAAGGCCATCACTCGTGTGCGTCGCTCGAATCGCGGCCTGTGGAGCAACAGCGACCGTCGCATCGGCAAGCAATTCCTGCACGGACTGATATCGATCGTCTGGTGCCTTTGCCAGCGCCTTCGCGACGATACGAGACCATGCAGGAGCAATGTCGTTACGCGTGTCGCCAAGATTGGGCGGGGCTTCGCTGATGTGCTTGAAGATGAGCGAAGCAAACGTTTTGCCGCCAAACGGTGGTGCACCGCTCAGCATCTGAAACAACATGACGCCCAGAGAGTAAATGTCAGTGCGGTGATCGGCTTCTAGGGTATTGCCCTGCGCCTGCTCGGGCGACATGTACGTTGGCGTTCCAAGCACCACACCAGTTTGCGTTTGGTTGATCGCGTCATCGTCTTGGCTGCGAAGTTTCGCGATGCCAAAGTCGAGCACCTTCACTCGCATCGGCTGATGAGGGTTCCGCACCAAAAAGATGTTCTCGGGTTTTAGGTCGCGATGAACAATGTGTTTGGAGTGAGCCGCGGCCAACGCCGAACAGATTTGCCGAAGAATCTCCAGGACCTCGAGTTCTGGGAGACCGCCCTTCGCCTGCAAATAGTCCTCAAGGCTCTCACCTTTGAGATACTCCATGATGATGAATGGCCGACCATCGGGCAGATGACTGAAGTCGGTAATGTCGACGATGCTCGGGTGACCAATCAGATTGACGGCACGCGCCTCGTCAAAGAATCGCTGAACGATTTCTTTGCGCCCCGCATACTCTTCGTGCAGTAGTTTGAGCGCCATGCGCTTGTGGATGGCCGGCTGCAACAGTTCATACACGGCCCCCATGCCGCCTTGCCCGATTGTTCTCTCGACCCGATAGCGCCCAATCATCGTCCCAATAAGCGGGTCCACAACCTCGCTCTCAAGGTCGTCGATTCTATCCAAGGCGCACCATCCTAACGCCCTCAAGGATACATGCTAGAATCGACAAAGGCATGGTCGTTGCGCGTCTAGCTTTCCTTCCGCAAGTGGCCTCGCTTCAACACCACCCCAAAGGTAGGCGAATCTCTCCAATGCGAGAGCCGAAGTCGTCGCGCTGAGGAATACGCCGAGACCTTGGCGTGTTGCAGGACGTACCCGTGCCCGATACCAAAGAGCCAAGCACCGCAAAGAGTGTATTTGCGGCACTCGGAATTCTCGGGGCTGGTGGTCTAGCAATCGCCAGCATTGCAGGCCTTCTCGGACGCTGGTGGTGGCTCTTGGACCTGTGCTCTCACTTTCGGCTGCAGTACGCCGCCCTGGCAATTCCCCTCCTCGCAACCCTTGCGTATCTTCGCGCGTGGCGTTGGGCCACCGTCGCTGGAATTGTGCTTGCGCTCAACGCATCACTGGTTGCACCTCTGTACTGGGGCGGAGCAAGAGGCATCGACAAAAAACGGCCATCGATTCGTCTCGTTGTCTTCAACGCCAACTACCAAAATACGAACTTTACTGAAGTCGCAAACTACTTGGCCGATGCCGATGCCGACGTTGTGATTCTTGTGGAAGCAACCACGGTCATGCGCGAGGCTTTGGAGAAACGATTGCCGAGCTACGATGCCTTTGGTGATACGCGAACTGATGCTTTCGGAATGTTGTCGCTCACGAGGCTGCCTGTACGAGACCGCGAAATGCACACGTTCGCCGATAGCCTCTTGCCGGCCATCGCTCTTGAGGTCGAGAAAGACGGCGAGCACTTCTCAATCCTGGGACTCCACACAATGCCACCGGTAGGGGCAAGCAACGCAGCGCTTCGCGATGCCATGATGCGCGAGGCCACCACTTGGGCACGCACCCACGAGAACGCCATCGTCGCTGGTGACTTCAACGCCACCCCCTGGTCCTTCGCCTTCACTGATATGCTGGAAGACGGCAATCTCCGCAACTCTCAGCGCGGCTATGGCTTGCAGACGAGTTGGCCCTCGCAACTCTGGCCCATGTCCATTCCGATTGATCATTGCGTGCACGCACAATCGCTTCGTACCGCACATCGCAAGGTCGGCCCCTTTATGGGTTCGGATCACAGGCCGGTCCATCTCACGCTCGGATTTGCCCACGGCGAGCGGTAGTCTTGGCGCATGTCTATCTGCGACCACAAACTCATCAGCGAGCGCTACTTTTTTCCACGGCCAGGAAGCGTCGCTGACGTAAAGGTCGCGGTGAGCGGTGCAACCCTTGCCTGCGCATCAAACAACGGTGGGCACGCCCAGACGCTTCTACACTTTCACGGCAACGGTGAAATCGTCGATGACTACGTCCCCGGGTTTCCCGAACTCATGGACGGCCTGCATCTCAATACCTTCTTTGCCGAGTACCGCGGCTATGGAGGCTCCACAGGCACACCACTACTCGCTACCATGCTTGGCGATGTCGACGCGCTTGTCGAAGCGGCTGGCGGCCCCGAGAATCTCATCGTCTTTGGTCGCTCCATTGGTTCTATCTACGCCATCGAAACGGCCCGTCGGTATCCGCAAATCGCAGGGCTCGTACTCGAAAGCGGAATCGCCAATGTGCTTGAGCGTATCTTGCTCCGGGCGAGCCCGAGCGAGATGGGAGCGAGCCCTGACGAAGTACGAGCGGCGTTCGCAGAACACTTCGATCATCACGCCAAGCTGAGCAAGGTTACCTGTCCGACACTCATTCTCCACGCGGAGCATGACCATCTGGTGGACAAGAGCCACGCCGAGCTAAACGCCGCTTCGGTCGGCGGCCCGTGCAAGCTCGTGATCCTTCCGCGTGGCGATCACAACTCGATCTTCTTCGAAAATCGGGAACAGTATTTAGCCGAACTCAAGAGCTTCGCAGAAGACCTGCGAAGCCATTGAGTATCAAGCCTGTGCGGGGCACCTATCGAGCGCCAAAGAGCCTTGAAAAGACACTTTGCGAAGTCGTACTGGAGGCTTCGCAGGAACACCGCTCCTTGACGGGGACGTCGCCCAAGACAGACTCCACATGAGCGCCACATCCAGCCCAGTGGGGCTTTTCACAGGTTTTGCACGTAACTCGTCGACACATAGACTCTCCTTTGGTTTGCCAACCTCGACCCTCGAGGCCTCACTAGATAGAGCCATCACCACGGCAAAGTGTTACAGGAAAGTGTTGCAGGGCCTCAAACCCTGGGTTTGGCGCTACCAACTTCCGTCGTAGACCCCATTGGGGTCCTGTAATGCCACGCTGTGAACCGCCGGCACTTCAACATCACCGTTGTCCCCAATCGGGTTGCCAAACTTCGCCACATCCATCTCGGCCACGGACTTCACGCCAGCAAACGCGGTCGCTCCATGTACCGCAGGAACATGCTCGTCGTAGAGGTCGAACCAAGGCAAGCCCGCCTGCTCGTACTCCCGCGCAGAGACCGGCGAACGAGGCGCCTCTTCGCCTGTGATGTCACGCCAAACATGGCTATTGACGAGGTGCACAAAAACGCGGCTGGTATTCATTGCATCCCAAGTTTCGATTCCGTGCCGGTCCTCATAGATCTTCTGTTTCATACGACCGCCGGCAGCAAGTCCCATACTCTCCTTGGCAGCGGCTGGAGCGCAGGGCATTGCCGCACTCTGGGACATTGGCGCGCTTCGGCATCGTCTTGGCGACGGCACTGGTGGTTCGGTGGGAAAGAGCCCCGCCTTTGGTTCGAATACTTTGAGTTGCACTCCACCAAAGACCTCCTCTCCGGTGACTTGCCCTTCAACGGTGTAGCCCATGCCCAAAGGCATCGCGACAAACTGTCGAATGGTGCCATGCCCATCCGCGATTCCATCCAGCCAAGGCTGTTGTGGTAGCGACATATAGTTTTGCTTCTTAGAACGCAGAGAACCTGTCCATGCCGCGCCCGAAACCGCGCACACTTTTCCGACACCAACTTGCAGCGCCCTTGGTCGCCACGAAGGACATGAGAAGTTGAGCCACATCGCTTCTCGTTGATACATCGGCAAGAACACGCCACCGCGCTCGCGCCACTCTTTGGGGACTCGATCGAGGTAGTCGTGCACGCGGCGGACCGGAAACGAGCCAAAGCCTGGTGGTAAGGGATACGCATTTCCGTTGTCGGGAATGCGAAGCGTGCGCATGAAGCGGACCTCTACGCCGTGGGGGCCAAATACAATTGCGTCGTTCTTGATACGGATGGTGCTGGTGTTTGTCATGGTCTCTTCCTTTCCTTGGGACTGACGCCAGGATGCTGGGCACGTCACAGGCCGTCTTCAGCGACAGCGCAACCACTTAAAACCAATGGTGATTTTTCTTTTTGCGATGTTGTTGGTGACGTTTCCCTCGCTTCGTCGTCTACCTTTTGGTGGTGACGCAATCCGCCAGTTCTGAGCCCTTTGCCCAAGCGCTGCGCGCAGGCAACTTACAGTTCGCTGGGGACTGGCTAGTGCGAAGCTTCACCTCAGAAGTATTCGGGCTATGCCAGGCAATCGTCCGCGACCGCACTACCGCCGAAGATTTGTCGCAGGAGATCTTCGCGAACGCCTTTGCAAGCCTGGCAGGATTTCGACAAGAAGCCTCGGCTCGCACATGGCTGTTGGCCATTGCCCGCAATCGCTGTATTGATCATTTGCGGTCGCTGCAAAGGTCTGCCGATTTCGATCGTGATAGCGACCCAGAAGAGTTCGCAGAAGAAACGGCCCTTCCCCTTTCCATTCTCGCTCGCCGGACCGAGATTGAACAGGCTCTCGAAGACCTCACTGAAATGGAGCGTGGGCTCATTGTTCTGCGGTTTCGCAATGGACTTGCCTACGAAGAACTCGCAAGAGCATTTGGGCTCAAACCCGGAACCGTTCGCATGCGAGTGTCTCGAGCACTGAACAAGATGCGTGGCACTCTTGAGTCCACCGTCCCCAAAGCCGAGCGCTCGCGGCGCAAGGAGGCCCCACCATCGCAGGCGGCGATGCCCGCTCCGGCCGCACCATCGGCGCCTGCACGTTCTTCTACGCGTGCTCGCGTGCCAGCCTCGAGTCCACCCTCGCCTCGGGCACCACAGCGCCGCGCCGCACCTCCCGCGCCTCCTGCCATGGCAGCCTCCTCCGAATCGTACAGCCCGGCATCGGCTTCCAGAGGCGCCGCCAAGCAACGCCATGCGCTCAGCGACTTCTTTTCCGCGACCGAGTTTTCCGAGAACAATGCTCAGCCCTCATCGCAGCTCAGTGCCACCCTCAGTGGAATGGCAGCAGCGCTGTCCTCAGCCCCCTAGGGCCTACTTTAGGTCTTTCCAGCGAACCAGCAAGTCCCCCAGTGCGGCAGGGGCATTCTCGGGCGCGGGGTTTCCAAGATGGTCGGCCTTGTTGATGCCATGGCATGCGGCACACACGCGAATCTCGCCAGGTGCAAAGCTCACCCAGTTTCGCTCGCGAACCACCGGTTCATGCTGGGGAGAAACCAACTGCCAGGCTAGCGCTCGTCGTGCCGGCACAAACGCCGCCATGGACCCGTCGAGGCCGATGGCCGCAGAGCCTACCGGACCACCTTCGTTAGTCAGCAGGTCGGGTCCATGAATTGGGCGGGATAACACCCGGCGGCCCGCTCGGAGATTTTCGTAGGAGCGCACGTAGTCGGCCTGAAAGAACTGGATGTGTTCAACGTCGTATCCTTCGTTATCACCAGCCGAAGAAACACCGCCGGGAACCGTGAGTCGATACGGCTGCTGCACGTCGTTGCGATCTCGAGAGGTAACATCTCGCGAAACCAAAAGTGCCAAGTCACGCTCAAGCAGCCAACTTCGAAGTTCATCAGGATCCACACCGGCAGTCTCAAAGACAGTCTTCTCGATATCGGGCAAACTCTTAGTTCGGAACGGTGGCCGCGGCCTCGGGGCAACCTCGACAGGATCGAGTTCCCAAAGGACTCCGGACCAACTCGCCAATTCATCCGGCGACCACCAGCTCACGCTGCGTTCGATTCCTGACGTTAGCGTTCCACCGGCTCGGTATCGGTCACCGTCGGCTGCGAGAACCTTGATGCGAAAACTGTAGTTCCAGTCGGGGGCGGTGCGTGATCCATTGTTCTCAAGAACGCCATCTGCATCGGTGTGCACCGCGAGATACGTGCCGTCTGTCTGTCGCAGTGGATTGCGGAAATAGCCTGTGTCCCGTGGAATCGACGCTTCTTCGGTCCACGGCGTAAGTGGCAATACGCGCATATCCTCGGGGTTTACGGCAGGGTCTCCCTCCATTTGCACCAAGACCCCTGAGCTTCCCGTGGCAAATTCCTGTGCGATGGTCGCGAGGTACCAGCCTGTATCGGTGGGGTCTTGACGCACTTGGAAGGCGCCACCGTCATCGGGAAGATCAATGCTGCTACCGCGATACAAATTGGGTGCACGGAACGTTAGCGCAGGATCGTCGCGGAAGCTGCCCTCAGAAAATGACCCACCCCATTCTTGCCGACCTACGTGATTGAGAGTTTCTTCTTCTGTGCCATCTTGATTGATCTCCCAGACGAAGAATTGGTTGTAGCGGTGAGGCTCGATTGCATCATCGAACGCCGGGTCTCCTTCATCGCGCGGCTCGGGAAAGCTCTCTTGCCCTGCGATGGCTGTGGTGGTTGCTGCGTCAGCCGATTCATCAGCAAAGGTATAGGGTTCAAAGGTAGACGCGACACCGGCAGTATCGCCCTGCTGGTCGCGCTGTAGATGGTCCCACTTCGTAAAGATGACGCGGCCAACCGAGTCGACGGTGATGCTAAAGACGCCACTGGGAGAGTGCTCAATGAGACGCGCCTCCTGCGAGCCAGGATCAAGTCGATAGATACCGACAGTGCTCGGCTCCGACTCGTATTCGTCGAGAAGCGGGTAGTGGTGCATCTCGCCATTGCGTGGTCGATCCGAAGCGAATAACACCGCATCGTCTGAACCGTAGGCCGCCGACACGTTGTTGAAATCTGCTGGCTGTCCCGGCACTTTGGTAATCGCAACCGCTTCGCCTTTGGCGAGGCCAGTCACTTCATAGATTTGCCATCGGCTCGAGGGACGCTCGTACTGCTCAGTTGGTGCTCCTATTGCCATGGAGAACAGAGCTCGATTGCCATCCCAATGCACAACGGGTTCGCGAACCGCAATGCCGTTCGCTCCTTGCTGTTCGGCGGCCTCACCGAAGCCGGCTTCACGAGTGAGGTTTCGCAACTCACCATCGGGGTAGCGAATCATTAGGTCACCACCTCGAGGCGCGGACTCGAAGGAACCCAGATGATTCGCAAACGTGCTCATGACCGTGGAGAGACCTCCAATGGGAACTTGCGTTGCAAAGAGAATCGTCCCGGTTTCGCCTTCGAAAACCTCGGGTTCGGTCTTCTTGTTGTCGTCGCCGCCACACGTGCTGCCAAGGAGGAGGACAAGAGACAAGAGGCTTAGGGATACAAACGTTTTCATGCAATTTCCTTGGCTCAACGGGAGCATGCGAAGACTAACTCTGCCACAGCGTGAGCTCCAACGAGTCACGTGCAGCCTTTACACATCGGCCAATTCGCCTCGTGAGCAAAGTCATAAAACCTGGCAGACCACAATTCTTGGTTGTGACGAGCGCCAGCCCAAAGCGTCTCAACTCAATGCTAGTGTGCGGGCATGAATTGGCTGAAGACGGGCGCACTTATCGCACTTTTGGTTACCGCTTGTGGCGACAACAGCAAGTCGTCTCCGGAAACGGATGCAGAGCCAGAAGAGACCTTTGACCTCACCGTTTCCGTCCCCGACCTCGACGGCAAGGTTTCGGCGTATTTCGACGATCAGGGCGTATTGCACGCAGAATGCGCAAGCAACGCCGATTGCTATGCCGCACAGGGCTACTTCCATGCCTCCCATCGCTTCTTTCAGATGGACCTGCGGCGCAGGCTTGCTCGCGGCCGCCTCTCCGAACTGGCAGGCCCAATTCTTCTCGACACAGACGAACGCTCGCGGACCGTCCTGGCGACAAGAACCGGTGGTCGCATTGAGCAATCACTCTGGGACAGCGCAACCCCCAAAACCAAAGCGGCGATTGAAGCCTACACAAAGGGCGTCAATGCCTGGATAGGAGATCTTCGCAACGAGAAAAACGGCGCCGTGCTCTCTGCCGAGTACGACTTCTCCATTATCGATAAGACAAACATCGCCGATTGGGACGTGCTTGATTCGGCAGCGTGTTTCGTTCCGCTCATGGACCAGTTGACCAATCGCTCGGGTTCGGACCTTCTCGCCGCCGAAGCGGTCGCACTTCTTGGAGCCGACATCGCGGGAGACCTCTTCGGGCAGCAAACTCCATCGGCAAGCACAATTCTTGAGCAGCCACAGACCAAAGCTGCTGCATCTCCAACGCCTCAGGCGAATCTCGGTGCGCAACAACAAGCCACCATGAGACGTTTTCTTAGTGTCATCAAGGACGCCCAACGCATGGGAACCACGGTGAGCGGCTCTGACGAGGTGGGATCCAATAACTGGGTTGTGGGACCGACTCAGGCTGGCGGCTCTGCGCTACTCGCGAACGATCCCCACCTAGCTCTCTCCAACCCAAGCATCTGGTACATGAACCACCTCGATGCAAAGACCAATGGGGACGGCACTCTGCACATTGCCGGCGCATCCTTTGTGGGGCTTCCTGGCATCCTCTTTGGCCAAAACGAGAACATCGCGTGGGGCGTAACAACGACCTTCTTTGATCAGAGCGATGTCTATCTAGAAACGCTGAATGCTGCCGGCACGGCCGTCATCTTCAACGGCGAAGAAGTGCCACTTATCAATGTCGACTACGAGTACAAGGTCTCCAATGCCGAACCACAGATTCGGCAAGCGCAATACGTGCCACATCACGGCCCGATTCTCTCGATCGATACAAACGCCGGAACAGCGGTGAGTCTTCGCTGGGCGGCACAAGACGCAACCACCGATCTCAATTTCCTCACGGAGATTTGGGAAGCCAGTACCACGGAAGAAGCCCGCACCGCGCTGCTGAACGTTACGAGCCCGGGGCAGAATTTCGTTGTCATCGACACCGCAGGTGACATCGGTTGGTACCCGTACAACCAAGTGCCATCGCGTCCGTGGCGTGAGACCACGCCTGCCCACTTGCCGCTCCCCGGCGACGGAACCGCCGAGTGGGATGGCTACTTGGACTACGCCGACCTGCCACAAGCAACGAACCCTGCAAGCGGATACATCGCCACGGCCAACAACGATATGACGGGCGCGATGTTTGACGGCGACCCTACCAACGAGGCCCAGCTGGCCCTACAGAGTCACGTTGCGGATGGGTACCGACACGAGCGAATTGCACAGCGACTCGCTGCGCGCAGCGACCACGACATCGAATCGATGCAAGAGATCCAGGCCGACAATCATTCGCTCTATGGCGAGCGAGTTACCGCCCTACTCACCTCGGATCTCGACGCCGCCACTGGACTGAGCGCCGAGGCAGCTACCCTGCGAGATCTTCTTAAGGCGTGGGACTACAAATGCCCAAGTGGTTACGAGAACACTGATGCCGAGAACCCCGTCGCATCGACCGACGCGGCGACAACAGCATCGGCTCAAGGATGCGCAGCCTTCCACGTACTCTGGTCTCGCCTGCGGTCCGCCACATTCCAAGACGACTTGGACGCTGCCGGTGCACAGCTTCCGCTTCGTCACCAGGCTATGGCCCTCGCCCTTCTTCGCCCCGAAACGCTGAGCCAAACCTACTGGGATGATGTCTCCACCGGACCTGTTGAGACCAAGGCGGATACTGTGGTTGCCGCTGCCGAAGCTGCTGCAGCCTTTCTGGTTAGCGAGCTTGGAAGTGATGCGGCCGACTGGCGCTGGGGCGCTCTCCACACACTCACGCTGCGCGCCGACCTTTTCGACGCAGCCGGAGTTGCCGACTTCAACAGCACGACCTTCATCAACGATGGTGCCCTATCAACCGTCGACGTCGCATCACCGATCAATGATATTGACGATAACTATGCCCACTCTGCTGGAGCGTCGACACGACTCACCTGCAGTGCTGATAGCAGCGGCGTTTCGTGCCACCACGAATTGCCCGGTGGACAACGTCACGCGCGTTCGAGCAACTTCTACCTGAGCCTCTTTGAGAAGTACCTTGGCAATGCGCCTTCGGCGCTCGGCTTCTCGATTTCCGCGGCTCGCGCAGGTGCAGCCGAATCGGTTCTCGTCGAGTAACGCCTATCCCGAGCCAGCGAGATAGGGTTCTAGCCGACTTGCAGTGGGCGGCTAGCAGCCCACTGATGTGGGGAGAAGCACCACCGCATGCCCACGCGTTGGCGACTTCGAGTGCCTCGCTTTGGACGGCGTTGAAAACGCATCCAGAGGGCATTCCAGACGACATGCGGGAACAGCGCAGGGCGCCGATTGGACGCTACTTCGAGCGCCTCGTTGCGTTCTGGCTCGCAAAACAGCCGGGCGTCTCAAACTTCCACGAAAACCTGAGAGTGCAAGGAGCCAGCGAGACCCTGGGCGAAATCGACATGCTCTTCACCTATGCTCTGCATGTCTATCACTGGGAACTCGCTGTGAAATTCTACCTTGGCGTTGGCGACTTGAGCAGTGCTTCCAGTTGGCACGGCCCAAGGGCACGTGATCGTCTGGACACGAAACTAGACAAACTCTTAGGCAAGCAACTGCAGCTGCCATCGCACCCAGAAGCCGCAGCGTGTTTGGCCGCCCTTGGCATGACGTCGCCCGAGAGCTACGCCTTTGTAAAGGGCTACCTCTTTCATCCAATCGATTGCTGGCAGGATAGAAGTGTGGAGTTGCCCGCCGGGGTTAATCCCGATCACAAGCGAGGCTGGTGGCTTCCGGTGCAGCGTTGCGGCGAACTGCACAGCCTCCCCGCAGCAGGTTGGCAAATCCTTCAAAAGCCCGATTGGTTGGCGCCTTGGCGTGGAGAGCCAGAGATTCTCCCATCCGAGCTCACCACTTCGCTCGCGCGTTGCGTCGGCGAGTATGGCCCAACCATGCTTGCAGCCGTAGGAGATGACGGAAGCGAGCTGCACCGCGGCTTTGTGGTCCCCGAGACATGGACTCCCATCCGCTAACACCCCTTGTGCTTGGTTTGCTGCGAACCATAGGCAATGGGTCAAAACGCAAAACCGTGGCTGTGCGTTCTGTGCTATTGCTTGCCTTAGGGCATCGATGAGGTACGCACGATTCGCAATCTTTTTGTCAGCGCTCATGATCGCCACCGGAGTCTTTCTGCCCTACATCCAGCTTGGGATCGGCGGCATTGCCTTTGGCAAGGGTAGCTCGATGACGCTCTATGGCTCAGTGAGCAACTACAAATTTCTCGAAGCTGCATCGGCACGAGCGGATGTGAGTCTCGCCGAACGCATTACCGATGGCCTGCTCGCCCAGGCGGGTGAGAAAGCAAAGCCCCTCACGCGCAAGCTCAGAGAGGCAAAGTCTACCCTTCGGGATATTCGAGAAGTTCGCAACGAAGAGTACGTAGAAACACTCGGCACGGTCTTGCGCATAACCGGAATTGGGTTCCTCAGTATTCTTCTGATCGTTGGCTGGCTGCTCATGAAGAGCCTGTCCACGGGTCTTGCGCATCGACGAAGGGCAATCGTCATCGCTGTGATGATGGTGCTTGTTTCGGCGATTAGCGTTGCCTTGTTTATCGTCTCCGGTGAAGCACTGCGCCTCGGTAATGCCGAGATTGGAGCCCCGCTCCTGGGGCTCGGCAGCGGGGCGTATACAATGCTTGTCGGGGGCGCTTGCGGCGCGCTCGCGTCCCTCGTGGCGCTGTGGTTTGAAGTCAAAGCAACCCGCAAGCCCGCAGTGCAGGCCTAGGTTGTTACCAGCCTAGGTCGAGAAGCGATCGAGCTTTTGCTCGGAATCTCGCAACAATTGCTCGCGGCGCGGATCGGGAAAGACACGCTTGCGGAAATAGGACATGCCACCGACGATTCCGTCCGTGAAGATCAGGGTGAGCAAGAGGACGTTTGAGAAGAACGAGAGCACTCCACTGAAAATACGAATAATCCCCAGTTCGAGCTCGGTAATGAACTCGTAGAGGCCGAATACAAGAAACCCTGCCGCGACACTCATGAGGAGAATGTAGGCCAGCCACGCTCGGTGAATTCGGTCGTGGGCATCCGATGAGTCGAGAGGGGTCGTGAAGACGCGCCCGGACCAGGCGATGAAGATTTGGGCGGCCAAGAGAAAGACATTCCCTGCGACGAAGTACCAACTGCCAGTAATCTGATAGGGCAAGAGCACAATGATGTACGCAAAGAGTGCATAGAGCGGCGCAGCCAGAATCATCAACCATCCTGGCGCGGACATTCCGGGAAAAAGCAGCTTGGAGACAATCGAAGCCCGAATCAGGCCAGGCATGAGCGAGATGACTTTGGGCCCGAGCGCCAAGAGTGCCTGCACGCCAAAGACGAGGCCGACACCATATTCGAAGGTGCTCCTTTTGAGCCCAATCGGAAGTCCGCCGGCTGCCGCGGCCTGTTTGGCAAGCCGGAAATTGCCTTCGAAGTCACCGCGGAACGGATAGAGATACACAAGGAATGGCGCGAACATGAAAAATGCCCAGGCAAAAAAGAGCACTCGCCGCTGCTTCTTCCACTTCGTCCAGTTCTTGAGTTGGTCGAAAGCGATGACGCAGAAGAGGCCTTCCGCAAAGGCTGGCAACAGCAAGAACATGCGAGCGCTGGTCGGAAGAGGCGGCCCCTGAAACGCTTCGATGAAGCGCAGCACGGTTAGCGGAACAAAGGCCATCGCCACCAAGAGAAGTACCGAGCGACGCCAAGCCAAGAAGGCTTGCTGCTCAGGGTCAACAATGTGCTCAGCATCTTCGGCAAGCGTCTTGCGTTCGCTCCGCAACACTTCGCGACTGTGAATTTGCAGACGAAACGCTCGCCACAGAGAAATTCGTACGAACTGCCCCGACAGAGTCTCGATGGGTATCGTCGTCGTTTGGCGAGGCGTCGGAGCTTCTGCAGGTGCCTGCGCCTTGCCAGCAGCCTCTGCGGCGCTTGCGAGATGCGGCGCTTGCGGAGCTTGCGCTCCAGCCTGCAGCGCCGGTGCCACAGCGTCCACATGCGGCACTGCCGCTGCAACATACGGAACCTGCGCCACCGCGTTGCCATGGGGAGCCTGCTCGGCAGCTTGCGCGTTTGCCAGTGGCTCTTGAGCCAGCACCCCGTGCGATACCGGTACATCGCCAGGGCCGGCCACAGGAAGCGACTCCTCACGGGCTGCGTTCGCGGAGTCCTCTGCAGGAGGCACGACTGCCGCGCCCATCAGCGTCTTTCGGTCGTCTGAACTCACAGCCGCCGTCTCTATATCGCCACTCGCACCGGATCGCAAAGCCCTCTCAAAAAGTCACACACTTGCAGGGCCTGGCCTAGGTGCTGCTACGATTCTCATGCGTGCGATCCCTCCTGCCTGTCTCTCTCTTGCTCACGCTTGGCCTCGCAAGTTGTGCGAGTCCTTCTGCGGAGCCTGGTGGCGTTCGGATTCTCACTCTCAACCTCCTCACCTTTGCGGTTGGTCCCGATGTGGATCTGCGCACCCAAATGGCCATCGATCTCATTCGCCAAGAGGGCCCCGATATCGTCGCACTACAAGAAGTTGCGGAATCCTCCGAGGTTGCGAATCGCGCTGAAGTTATTGCCAGCGCAACCGGCTATCACTTTGTCTGGACGGCGACCGAGACCGATGAAAACGCCGACTACCACGGCGGCCCAGCGGTCCTTAGTCGCCGGCCAATCGATTCGCAGCGCATCGTCGACTTGCCGCATCTCGATTTCGAAGGCGAAGTAATACGACGCGCCATCCAAATCACAGCAGAAACACCCGCTGGCGTCGTGCGCTTTGTGGGAAATCACACTACGACAAATTCTGATTCTCAGAAAAAGACAGACCAGGTTGTGGCAGGTGTTGTTGGTGCGCTTGCAGACGAAACTGCAAGCCCGCTTTTCTATGCAGGAGATTTTAACGCCGAGCCAACAAGCCAGGCGATGCGAGTTTTACGAGGCGAGGAGAGCTACGAAGGAAGTACCTTCGGTTTTGAAGACGCTTGGCAAACAATCAATCCATCAAGTTTGGGCCACACGTATCCCTCCCGAGATCCTGCGAGACGCATCGACTACATATACTCCGTGGCGGGTGCGGAAGCGCGCGCACGCGTAACGGCTTGTCGCCTAGTGCTCCAAGAGCCGCAACGTGGCGTCTTGGCATCCGACCACCTTGGCGTGCTCTGCGACTTTTCCATTGAAGCGCGGTAGCCTATCGGATTTCCGTGCGCCCGGTCTCGGTATCCACAACCAAGAGAGCATCGCCCTCCGGCGGTAAAACTCCTAGAATCTCATCACCTGGCCCGAGTATTGCGGATCTTCCGTAAAACGGCGTACCTCGTTCGTCACCCCAGCGGTCGGCGGCGACCATCCATCCCTGCCAGCCAAACAGCCGCATCCGCCAATACGGCAGGATCTCATGGCCCTCATCGATCCAATTGGTACAGAACGCCAACACTGTGGGCTTCTCGCTCAAGATGAAACGTGCGAAGTTGTCATCATTGATATCCATGCAAATTGCCGGGCACAATAGGCCGAGCGTGTTGGTGGCAATCAGGCTGCGCTCCGTACCTCGCTGCGCCCATGTCTTGTCCTGTTCAAAGAGCAAGACCTTTCGGTAGCAGCTCACCAACTCTCCGCTCGGTGCTACAGTGAGCGCGCTATTGTAGAGGGCGTCGCCATCGCGCTCGGCAATGCCACACACGATCCATGCACCAAGCTCGATGGCGCACTCTGCAAGCATCGAATACGTCTCACCATCTGCGGCTTCAGTGTGCGGAGCAATTTCGTCAGCACTGTCAAAGACATATCCGCTAATAGCCATCTCGGGGCACACAACCAGCTCAACGCCTTTGGCGCGCATCAACAATTCGCGAAGCTGCTCTCGGGCACGAGCGGGTTGCCCATGCGGAGGACAGTATTGGAGCGCGGCGAGTTTCATGACCGAGATAGAGGCTAGCACCTGTGCCGGCGGGCAACGTTCGAGGGGCGTTGTGAGCCGCACTCGTACGAGACCGCCCCGCGAACTTCGCGCCGGGGAGCCCGGCAATCTGGGTCCAGCAGTTGAGCCAAGAGCAGATTGTCAGCGAGGGGCGCCGGGGACACCACCCGCTGAGAACAATGCTGAACGAGCCATTTCGCAGATCGCAACCACTCCGGCATGACGAACGCGTCGTTCCATAGAGATCGCGTAGTAGTCCTCTTGGATTCCGGCGGACCGGCCAATCACCTCTACATCATATTGTTTGGCGACCTCCTCTTCTATGACACTGGGAATCGCGAAGAACCCAACGCCCTGTTGGCCAAAGATCTTGAGCAGCGCACTATCTTCAAACTCAGCGGCAACCGTCGGTCGCACATCTTGCTCGCGAAACCAGCGATTCAATTCACTTCGAACAACCGCATCTTCGGTGGGCAACAAAACGGGAGTGCCATCAAGCGATTTTGGAAAGCCTTGCCGAAGTCGTCGGGCCAATCCAGGCTCTGCCATGAAGGTCACGCCGCAGGTTCCAAGGTGATGATTGAAGGCCTTCACCTTGACGCGAGGAGGCAGTGGCGCATCCGACAACACAACGTCGACTCTGTGAATTGCTAAGTCGGCCAGGAGTTGCTCTGGCGTGCCCTCGCGGCACAGAACCCGGACCGGGCGATCAAGATCAAGCGTGGGCTCAATCAAACGGTGCACAATGAGTTTGGGAAGCACACTCGCTACGCCAACCACCAGTCGCAGCGAGCGCTCTGAAGGTTGTCCCCGGAGTGTCTCGAGGAGTTCTTGGCCGATTGAAAAGACCTCATCGGCATATCGCAACGTAATACGGCCAATATCTGTTAGAACCAAGCGACGCCCCTCGCGGGTAAAGAGCTTCTCTCCAAGCGACTCCTCAAGCGCCCGAATCTGGGCGCTGACCGTTTGTGGGGCGAGATGTAGCTCTTGACTAGCCCGTGTCAGGTTACCTTCTCGGGCGACCGCCCAAAACAATCGCAGGTGATGATAGTTCAGAGATCTCACAACTCTTCTTATCCTATAAAACCTGACGAAACGACATATAAGTTCGAATAGACCGAACCAATGACAGGGGCTAGTCTTTTGGACCACGTTGAACGACCGGAATCCACACGAATGAATCCAAGCAGTAAAAGCTACTTTGCAACGTTAAAATCCGACCTGCCCGCAGCGGTGGTGGTTTTCTTTGTCGCCCTGCCCTTGTGCCTGGGTATCGCGCTCGCCTCGGGCGCCCCCCTAATCTCAGGGGTTATTGCCGGGATTGTGGGTGGCATCGTTGTTGGCAGCCTAAGTGGCTCGCCTCTTGGCGTCTCAGGCCCAGCCGCAGGGCTCGCGGTCATCGTCCTCACCGCCATCCAGGACCTCGGCTCGTTTGAGATTTTCCTCGTCGCCGTAATCCTCGCGGGCCTCATTCAGGTCGCACTTGGCTTCTTAAAAGCCGGCGCGGTCGGCTACTACTTTCCCTCCTCCGTTATCTCGGGAATGCTCGCAGGTATCGGCATCATAATTTTTCTTAAGCAGGTGCCCCACGCACTTGGCTATGACAGCGATCCGGAAGGTGACTTCTCGTTCAAGCAGTTGGACGGCGAGACCACCTTCTCAGAACTTCTCCAAGCCCTAGAAGTGTTTAGCGCGGGCCCCGTCATCATCGCCTCCGTCTCCTTGGCAATCCTTCTGGGTTGGGGACACCCTTGGATCAAGGGCAACAAGATTCTCTCCTTGATTCCGGGCCCGCTGATCGCAGTGGGCACGGGTATCGTCATGCACCTGGGATTTCGAGACTCTGCGAGTTTGAATCTAACCAGCCAACAACACGTAAGCCTCCCAAGCTCCGATGGTCTTGCGGGTATCGCAGATCTTCTCACCTTCCCAGACTTTTCCGGCTTGAGCATCGGCGCCGTGTACAGCACCGCCGTCCTCATCGCTGTAGTCGGTAGCCTCGAGACGCTCTTATGTGTTGAAGCAACCGACAAGCTCGACCCAGAAAAACGCGTCACTCCAACAAACCGAGAACTCAAGGCACAGGGATTGGGCAATGTCGTTTCGGGACTCATTGGCGGCTTGCCCATCACACAAGTCATTGTTCGCAGTTCGGCAAACATCCAAGCTGGCGGCAAGAGTAAAGTCTCAGCCATCCTTCACGGTGTGCTCCTGATTGTGAGTGTCCTGGCGCTGCCCGCCCTGATGAACCTCATCCCCTTGGCCACACTCGCCGCGATTCTGCTCATCGTCGGATACAAGCTCGCCAAGCCCGCACTCTTCAAAAAGATGTTTAAGGAGGGGCCAGGCCAGTTCATTCCGTTTGCCGCTACGATCGCTGGCATCGTCTTCACAGACCTTCTAATCGGCGTTGGTATCGGGCTCGCGATTGCCATCATCGCGCTCCTCAAAGAGAACTATCAAATCCCTCATCAAGTTGAGCGGGGAGACGAACAGGAGCGCGGCGAATTCGTAAGAATTGTTCTTGCTCAGCACGTATCTTTCCTCAACAAAGCGAGCCTTTTGCACTCGCTCAATTTGATTCCCGACGAATCAACCGTCGAAATCGACGGAACCAGCGCTATCTACGTACATGCAGATGTTGTCGAGATTATCGACAACTTCGCGATTGCGGCAAAGTCCAAGGGTATCGAGGTCTCGATCCTTGGCCTCGATCATCACCAGAAAGGCCACCCGACCGGTGGCGCAGACTTCACCGTTACCCCATCTAAACCCTAGGCTCACTACGAGGCACACATGAATACGCTAACCAAAGAAGCGCAGGCTGCACTCACCCCAAACACCTCACTCGACCTGCTTCGAGCAGGCAACAATCGGTTTCAGGCAAACGTTAGAGCGGGCAGAAACCTACTTGAGCAAGTGCGAATTTCAGGCGCCGGTCAGTTTCCCTACGCCGTAATTCTCAGTTGCATCGACTCACGCACCTCAGCGGAACTGATGTTCGACCTGGGGCCCGGCGATGTATTCAGCGTTCGCATCGCTGGCAACATTGTCAATGAAGACATCCTTGGCTCGATGGAGTTTGCCTGCAAGCTCGCAGGGGCGAAGCTGGTCGTGGTTCTTGGACACTCAGCATGTGGCGCTATTGGCGGTGCTTGCGATGGGGCTGAGCTCGGAAATCTCACGGGGCTTCTGCGGAAGGTTCAACCCGCGATCGACTCGGTTGGCCAATCGGACACCCTGCCCCGGGCAGACCGTGTTCAACGAGTCGCCGAAGCAAACGTCGACCATGTGGTTTCCGAAGTGCGTGCCAAGAGCGAAGTCCTCGACGCGATGATCTCCGATGGAAACATCGGAATCGTAGGCGCCATGTACGACGTAAAGACGGGCGTTGTCTCCTGGGGCGAACTCACAACCGGTACAGCCTCCTAGACCAGTAGGCAGTTTCACGGACCGCCCGTCGCTCGTCGATGGGTGGTTTGTCAGCCTTCCTTCTCAAGGAATGGCTCCAAGGCACCGACTCCCCATGTGGTGCCCGACCTCGCGGCAAATCTCACAAGGGTCTCGAAGGTTGGCGATTGCCAGTCTCGTGCCTGTTTGCGCTCGCAGCAAGCCAGCGCCCGGGATGACGGGGGCGGCAAGTGAGCGTCCGTCTCAAGCTGATGACGATTGTGCTCTTCGTAGCGCTCCTGCCAGTATCGATCTCGGCGTACAGCATGCTCCGCGTGCACAGCGACTCGTCAAACCTTCGGCTTGCGGAACTCCATCAGAAAAATGCTGAGCTCGGAGCGACCTTCTCCCGCAGCTATCTAGAAAACGCCTCCAACGCCCTCGACAGCTTGGTGCGCGACCGCATCGATTGGGCCGCGCTATCCGCGGAGGAACGCACGCAGGTATTGTGGCTCATTTATGAGCAGCTCGATGGAGTTGTCGTGGTGTCCCTACTCGACGAAGCGGGCAAGGGCATTGGTCCAAGCGTCTATCGGGACGCAGCAGAATCCGCTGCAGTCTTGCAGGAGCGCCCGATCATTTCGACAGCGCAGCTCACTCGCTACGCGCACGCGCTCCCCCATGAACGTGCCCTGCAAGACGGCTTTAGCGTCGGGGACGCGCTTGCCCCAACGGCAGACGCCGGTGCCACTCTGCCGCTCGCCTTTGCGGTCCGCGGGACGGAAGGCCAGCGATGGGTGGTCGGTGTTGGGTTATCCCTCTCCCCGGTGTGTGCGCAACTCACTGAAAATCGCTCGCGAGCTACTCGCCTTTCACTGCTGAGCAGTAGCGGTGCTTCGTTGTGCCAAAATCCAGAGCAAACGGGAGCCCCACATCCTCGCCTGGTGGCAGCTTTGCCAGCAACACAGCCGGCCACCCTGTCCTACCCAGATTCACAGGGAAAACGCCTTCTTGCCGCAACCGCACCGGCCGGAGCGGATTGGAGCATTGTAGCGACACAATATGCTTCTACAGCTTTTGCCCCAAGGCGCCGAATTCAGAAACAGATCGTGTTCTGGATTGGATTTGGCGTGTTGGGTGCACTCGTTGCTGGAGTTTTTCTGGCGCGCGGTATCACGCGTCCTATCGCAACCCTGTCGCAGGCAACGGGACAAATTGCAGCTGGCCAATATGACTGCCAACTCGTCGTCGATGGGCGCGATGAGTTCGCTCAACTCTCCAACGCCTTCAACATCATGAGCGCGGAAGTGCGTTCTTGGAATACCGAGCTGACAAACCGTGTCGACGAACGCACAAGAGCACTCTCCGACGCGCAAGAGCAGCTACTTGAGTCAAAAAAGATGGCAGCAGTTTCCTCCATGAGCGCGGGCATTGCGCATGAGATCAACAACCCGCTCACCGCGGTCATCAGCTTTGCCCAAGTGTTAGAGGCTCGCGCTGGACGCGATCCTGCGCAGGCAAATCAAGCGTCGATTCTGAACAAACTCACAGAGAGCGCGCTTCGAATTCACGACATCGTAAAACGCATGCAGCGCCTGTCTGAAGAGTCGGCACGAGGCATGGCTAAAACACCTCCACACATACTCTTGGAAGGAGCCATCCACTCGATGCAAGAGAAACTCGAAGCTCAGAATGTTGAACTCTGCCAAACCTTGGACCCACAGCTACCAAACGTCTTCGTGCAGGCGAGTCAACTGCAACACGCCCTTGTGCAGATTCTCGACAACGCAATCAACTCGCTGGATGGTGAAACCCGGCGCATTACGATTGCGGCACGTCGAATGGGAGACGACCTGTTGCAGTTTGAGATCACTGACACAGGCCGAGGAATTGCGGATTCCATTATCAAGAAAATCTTTGAGCCGTTCTACACCCTCAAGAGCGAGTGGCGCGGGCAAGGTCTAGGTCTCGCAGAGGCCAAACAGATCATTACGGCAAACCACGGAACGATAGCCGTTCAAAGTGAAGTTGGAGCAGGCACAACAATGACCATCCTGCTGCCCGTGGCGACAGAACAGGCCCACCTTGTCTGAGAGTAAGAAAATCCAGCCATCGGTGGCACCAAGCACCGAGAGCGCTAGTGATGCCCAAGTGACAACACAACGTCTCGCATCGATTGGTGAGCTGCTTGCCGGCATCAGTCACGAATCACGGAATCTGCTCTCTGGGATCCTTTCGTTCGCGCAAGTTGGGCAAAGTCGCAAAAACGACCCAAGCAAGATGGCTGAAATTCTCGAACGAATCGAGCACGAAGCACTCCGGTGCATCGATCTCCATACGACGGTTTTGGCCCATGTAAGCCATGGCAGAGCCGTAACGCACTCAGAGCGGGACGCTCCCGTGGATGTGGGCGAGGCGATACTCTCTACGGCGCGGCTCGTCAAACATCACATGAGCCTAAAGCGGCAGACATTGACCGTTGACCCACCACCAGAACAACTCTTAGTCTCATTCAAGTCAGCTGCACTGCGCCAAGTCCTACTCAACTTGCTACTCAACGCGATGCAAGCGACACCGGAAAACGGTTGCGTTCGAGTGGTCGCATCCGCACAGCCTGGTGGCCTCGTTTGTATCTCGGTGGAAGACTCAGGGCCTGGAGTCCCCGAATCCTTACGAGAGGATATCTTTGCGTCACTCTTCACGACCAAGGAGCAAGGCACAGGCCTTGGACTCGCCATCACGACGCGACTCCTGCGTGAAAACCAGAGCTCGATCGAAATCGGAGATAGTGCACTTGGAGGCGCTCGCTTCACGGTGATCATTCCCGCGCACAAGGAAGCCAGCTAGCGTGGCAAAACGTCTAGCAATCGCGTTTGCGCTTCTCGCCGTTGTCTTTGGCTCCGGCACGTTGCTCTACAGCCTGCTGTTCGCCGTTGAAGAGGCGCCGAAGAATCGCGACGTGAGTTCTCCTATCGCCGCAGCAGCGCCTGCGCTCAATGCTCCTGACGCTGGCCCAACTGCCGAGCTTGCAATCGTTAGTGCCATTGAGGGCACGCTTGAGCGCAAGACACCGGAGGGAAGCTGGCAGCGGGTTTCTGTGGGCGATGCCGTTGGCAAAGACGACGCACTTCGAACCATTGGTACGGATGCATTCGCCGTCCTCGAAATTGGCAGCGATGGCACAACAGTTGAGCTCGCTGGTGAGTTCACCGTTCCAACGCTAACTACCGAGTTGTCGATGGTGGAAGTCGTCGACGGTAGCGTGGCTGCACGTGTCGCTTCCTCTGCAGAAACAACGCTCCGTGTCGAGGCGCGCGGGTCCGATGCCGTTGCGCAAACCAACGATGGCGAGTTCTCCGTCCTGAGCACAGGTAATGGCAGAGTTGCTGTGGCTTCACAACGAGGTCGCGTTGCCGTGTCTGCCGCAGGTGAAACGGTTTCGGTGGAAGCCGGGACGCAAACCCTGGTCGCCGATTCGGGACCTCCATCCCCACCAGAGACTCTTCCCGCTTCCTTGCTGCTAAAAGTGGGCAAGACTGCCCGACAACTTCGGGTACGAGAGACCACGGTACGAGGCACAACGACACCCGGCGCCATCGTGAGTGTTGGGGGCATCCGTGTTCAAGCCAACGACAAGGGTGAGTTTCAAACGAAACTCGCTCTCAAGGAAGGGCGCAATCGGTTTCGGGTTGTTGTGAAGGACGCAGCGGGTCGAAGCCTTAGCCAAGACTTGCCGTCCTTCACAGTGGATTCTAAGGCCCCGACAACCCATACCGGCGTAGAGTGGTAACGCTCGATGATGTCCCCGTGTGGGTTTTCATGTGCTTTGGGCGATTCCAGGGCGATCCCCCCGATTTTCCCTTTGGAACGTGAGTATCCGACCGATTCACCTACGGTGAGGGAGGAGCAACAGCGAGTGAGCAGACGACCGCCGTCGCGCTCGGTGGGTGGATCAAGAATACTTCTGAGTCTTGCTGCCGTGTGCCTCAGCCTTAGCCTCGCAAGAGAAGCCAGGGCCGATACGACGGATACGGGTCTGCAAATGCAGGCGCCCGATTCGATGCTCCTTGGTCGCGACACATCGGCGAGCATCACGATGAGAAGCATCCCCAAGGCACTGCGGCTCTATGCCAGCGTTGGAACGCTAACGGTGCCTACCGAGGTGAAGGGCCGCCTCACGGCAACCTACACGCCTCCGTCTACACGCTTCCCTCAGGTAGCAATTATTGTCGCCGCTACAGACGATTTGAGTGTTGTCGACTTCGTGACAATCCCGCTGCTGGGCCAGCCAACGATTCGAGTTGCCTCGGAACCACGCGCGGTTGTGCACGTTGGTGTCGACGGAAAAAAGTTCGGTCCGCTCAAACTCAACCGGCGTGGTAAAGGAACGATCCAACTGATCGTTCCTCCGGGCGTGGCAACGGCAACCATCCACTCGGCAGATCATCTCGGCAACGAAAAAACCGAACCTCACTCTCTTGGTGTTCCAGCCTTTCAACAACTGCTTTCTCTCTGTCCACAGGGAAGCGAGGAGTTAGTTGTGGTTGCGATTGATCAACGAGGTCGTGCCAAGACAAACGCATCCCTGGCCCTGAGTGCGGACATCGGTTCGCTCGCAAAGCCTTCGATGCGGGCTCCTGGCATCTATGTGTCCCGGTTTCAGGTTAGCGACGCACTGTCCTCGCTTGGCGGTGCAACTCTCAAGGTAAACATGCGCGCTGAAGGTTCGGCTTCACAAACAAGTTGTAACGCCCAGGTTCCGCGCGAACCACCGTCGGGGCTATCCGTTTCTACCGATCGTCAAGACTTCGTCGCCGGCAGCGGGGCCACTATCGGCGTATTGGTGAAACTCTCATACCCCGGAAAGCGTCTGCCCCGCCTTGTGATCCCAACGGTGAACGTCGACGTTGGCACCGTCTCCGCTCCAGAACCTGTCGACCAAGACAGCTATCGTATTGTTTGGACGCTGCCCGACTCCTTCGATGGAATGCCCCAGGCAACGATTGAAGTCGGAGTCATCGGCGATCTCTTGACGGACCAAGCTCAAGTGAGGCTCGTCGGAGGGAAGCTCGCGAACATCTCGCTCAAAGCGAGCAAGGCACAGCTCATCGCCGATCGCGCAGAGACCACTCGTGTGTCCATCCACTCTTTCGACTCCTTTGGAAACCCCGTTGCAAGCCAGAACGTGCGTGTATCCGCCAAAGCAGGCACCTTGGGCGATATTGTGACAACGGCCAGCGGCAGCGAAATACACTATCGCGCGCCTCTGCGGCACACAGCCTCGCGCGACACCATCAGCGCGCGTTCTTCCTCTGGTGTGCATGCATTCACCACCGTACTGCTCGCTCCGGCGCCGCGTCGCATGCTCGCCACGATGCGCGTTGGGTACGCGACGAACCTCGGGACGGTGTCCACTCTCGCACTCGCGGCCGACGCCGCATACCGCGTTTTCCTTGGCCGGCAGCAACTCGCTCTGGGTATCGAATCAGGATACTTCTCAAGTTCGGAGTCACGCCCGCGAAGCGACGAGATGGAAGACGTCGCCATGCGCCTTTCCGTAGTTCCCGTCATGGCACGAGCCGTCTACGAAGTACGCGGCCTACCAATCGATGTCTATGCAGGCGGCGGTGCAGGAATTCTATTTGCAAGCGCGACCATCGAATCTCCTCGCGCCGGCACACGAGTCGAGGCCTCATCCAATCTTGGCGTCTCTGGTCTGATCGGCGCGCGCAAACGCTTGGGCCGAGGCCTGCTCATCCTGGAAGCCGCCTACTGGCACAGCAAGCTCAATGAAGCTGGGCTCACGGGCAATATCGGCGGCCTACGCCTCACGGGAGGCTACGGATTTGACCTATAGGCAACACGCCTTCGCGCTGCTGGTAACGCTTATGCTTGTTGCTTGCGCCGACGCGACCCCAAGCATTCCAAGACTAACCGGAGTCACCCCTGCGACGGTGACGACTCTCAGTGGAATAACTCTTAGCATCGAAGGTGAGAACCTCTTTGGCTTTGCATCCGGGAGCTTCGACAATCGAAGTGCCCCAGTCGTGGACGAAACATGGTCGGTACAAATTGGCTCGATGCCCGCTCTCGATGCAACGCTTATCGATTCGGGCCAACTGCGAGTTGAGCTTCCCGCTGGCGTCGCACCCAATACGTACGACATCAGCGCGGTTGCACCCGATGGACGCGTCGCGCGACTCGCGAATGCGCTCAACGTCGTGGCCGAACCTGTGGGACTTGCCATTTCCATCGAAACGGCATCGGGAGGCCAAGGCACGCCACTTGGGGCTACCGTCATCGAGGCAGGCACCGCGTTCCAGGCGTTTGCCGTCCTTCGTGACAACTCAGGAGTTTTCTTAAGCGACGTAGAGGTTTTGTGGTCACTGAGCCAGCCCATAGGATCTATTGTTGCGGGTCCGGGAACGAGCACGTCGTTTCAAGGGGAATTCGTCGGGACCGGCGCCATCGAAGCGACCCACACGAGCGCGGACTCCTCTCTCAGTGGCACGATCGAAGTGCGTGCGGGAACTGCTTCACAGATCGCTGTGGAAGATGCTGATGATGGGACCGGTTCACCTGTTGGCGACCTTCCCAACCTCTCCACCGATGACAACCTCGAACTGCACGCTGTGAGCCGCGATGCCTTTGGCAACTTCGCCGGCCTCAGAGCTGTGCCTTGGACAAGCACAGGCACACTGCAAGCCGTTCCATCCGAGGCCCAGTCGAGCCTCGTGGTAGCACTCTCAACACCGGGAATCGGAACCGTTCTTATCTCCGATGCAACCCTGGGTTCGGCCGATACCGGGACCTTCACCGTGGTGCCAGGCAAGGCCCAAACGCTGGAAGTCTCCCCCGACACACTCACTGTGAGCGCCGACGAAGGCCCACGCGTTTTTTCAGTCACGGCGATTGATGCCGACGGCAATGCAACGTTCGATCTTGGCGCCATCACATGGTCGGTTGCCTCAGGTCCCATCACATCGATCAACAGCACTACCGGCGCGTTTGACCCAAGTGCAGCGGGGACAGGTTCAATTCGCGCGACAAGCTCGCATGGGCCCAGCGACGACACCGGCGAAGTCTCAGTTGTGCCTGGAATAGCGTCCGCAGTTGCGATTGCGCCAAACACCGCCAACGTGACAGCAGATACTGCCCCATTCGACTTCACCGTCGTGGGAACCGACGCTGATGGCAATCCAACCAGCGATGTCGGCACGCTTCTCTGGTCCGTTGCAAGCGGCAGCATTACTGCCATCAACCCAACCACAGGGGAGTTCACGCCAACCCGAGCCGGCAGTGGAACGATTTCGGTCATCAGCGCACTTGGACCGAGTGCCGTCAGCGGCGCCGTCGCAGTGGCGCCCGGTCAGGCGGTAAACCTAGCTGTCTCTCCCGATACGGTAACGGCCAGCCCCGGCGATGCTGATACGAACTTTGCGGTCGCCGCAAACGACGCCGATGGCAACGCTACAACGACCACCGGCGTCATTACCTGGAGTGTCTCCAACGTAGCTTCAATAGACAGCGCAACCGGCGTCTTCACCCCCACGACACCAGGGGTCGGCAACGTGACTGCAACAAGCTCGCTTGGAATCTCAGACGACTCCGGTACGGTTCATGTCCTTGGAGGGCTTGAGGTTGTCGACATCTTGCATCCCGCAGTCGTCGTACCAGGCACAAAAGGCGTCCCCTTGGAGGTTCATGTCCGCAATGGGTTTACCGAGGCCATTCCACTCACAGGTATCTCACTCACCTTTGACGCGCTCGGCGATGTTAGCGATGAGTATTTTCTCTTTCCTGCTCCCGGAACTGCACTGGAAATCGCAGCAGGCCAGACGGAAGCATTCGTCTACATGGTGGGTATTGATGGGACGGCGAGTCTAGGCAGCGTTTCCATCAATGCAGAAGTTGAGGCCTTTATCCCTTCGGCTGCATCGCTTGAACGGGCAAGCCTTAGCGACACCTGGCTTGTCAACACAGGGACTCCGGTGGCTCCAGAACTCTCCGCTCCGGTAGTTCCAAACAACCGAATATGCCTGGGCGATACGATCAGCTTTGACGGTTCCTCTTCGACAGGAACGGGTGCACTGGGATTCCTATGGGACCTGGATGGCAGTACTCCGGGAAGTAGCACCAGTAGTGTGCCATCCAGCATCGCCTACCCGACGACTGGGAGTTTTCCCTATAGCCTCACCGTCACCGACACGGTCTCCCAAGCGATTCGCTTTGGCTCGCAGCCCATCTATGTTGGCTCGGTTGCTGGCACTCCGACCGATCACTACGCCACAGGTTCAATCTCGTTCTTGCAGCCGACCCAGAGTCAAGCAATCGACATGGACAAGCTCCCGAAAGCTGAGATCGATCAGGATACCGGGACCGGCGTCGCGATGTGCGACGGGAATGACATCGATGTTAGCGGACACTGCTATCTCACACTCTTTAGCGACCGTGGGACCCTCGACGTCACTCGAGACATTCAACCGGCCCTTGCCGGCATTCAGGTTGAGTTGCACGAATGCACCCACTTTGACGATGTGGACTTCGACAACGACCCTGCGCAGCTCGAAGGAACCGGAATGCTCTATGCCGAGTACCGTGATGAATCCCAAGGCGTTGTCACAGCGTCTGGGTTTGTGGGCTTTCGAATGACGAACGACCTCATTCCGCCAACCGTGGACGCAACGGCTCCAACGGCGCCCTGTACCAGCCCTTGCTATGGCAAGGATCAGCGCTTGCTATTCAAGTTTAGCGAACCCATGGACGAGAGTACGATTGTGGCCGGAACGCGTGTAGCAATCTCTAGCGCAAGTACCTGCGGGGGTACGTTCTCCGATATCACGGTGGCTTCAAGCATTCTCTACAATGCAGAAACTCGAAGCGTTTCTGTGGTCCCAGAGGTTCAGCCCCTTGCGAACTATTCGGTTCGCATTTCCTTCGCGACAACCGTTACCGACAACTCGTCCAACGCCAACACTCTCACTCCCTTCACGCAGTGCTTTGTGCTCGAGGATCAGGGTTTGCCACCAACACCAGTGCAACCCACAGGAGTCGCACTTTCTGTCGCGAGTTTCTCCCCCGATGGCGACGGAGTGAGCGATGCAGTCACAATCACTATGACAGCGGATGTGGGAACCACTGCGGTTACCGTTGCAATTCGCCGAGGCACCACAGAAGTAAGAACTATTCTGGAGCCTACCGACGGAGCCGGAAACTACAACGTTGTTTGGGATGGTAGAGACAACGAAGGGCGAACCGTCCCAAATGGTCACTATGCCCTCTACATCTCCACGGAAAACGCCGTGGGGGCCTCCTCGTCCCCTGTGATTCGTGCCGTGGGCGTGGAGAGCGCCATTTCGTTTGTCGGAGTACCGCCGAGATTCTAAGAACCAATTCGCCCAAGTGCGTCACTTATGCCAACACCAACAGATACTAGCCCCCTTTCCACTGGACTTCGCCTCTTACTCATCGATGATGAACCCGCGATCCTCGCCAGTTTTGCGCTGGCATTTGGGGATCAAGGCTGGGCCGTCACGACCGCCGAGACCGGTGAGGATGGTCTCGCCGCCCATGATGCGGACGCCTTCGATCTGGTCATCACCGACAAGAATCTGCCAGGGATGAGCGGAGTCGAGGTTGTTCGCCAAATTCGCCAACGTGACGACTCCGTAACCATTATCATGCTCACCGGCTTTGGTTCGACATCGAGTGCGGTCGACACGCTCAATGCCGGCGTCGACGCCTACGTCGAAAAACCTGTTCGCGATGTGATTCGACTAACGGCAAGAGCCGATGCGATCATCAAGCGGCGACAGAAACAACGGTCACGCGCCAAGTCAAAAGACGCAGCACCACCGGATCCATTTGAAGTGCTTGTGCTCACGGCTGATCAGAGAAACGCCAAGCTCATTTCCGCAGATCTTGTTGGCAAGGTCGACTCGATCACCGTTGCGAAGAATCTTCAAGAGGCGCTTGCCCTGTTCGAAACCAAGCCCTTTGGGCTCGTTCTCGTTGAAGAAGCGCTTGCCAACCTATGCGAGACGATCGAAAGCCTCAAGGCGGTAGCAACGTGTCCCCCGGTCGCTGTTCTCGGTCAACACCTTGGTCTCGATACCATCATGCAGCTTGTTGAAACCGGCATTGCCGCGTGCATCGTACTCCCCGTGGGCAGCCCGCCGTGTGCCATCCGACTTGCAAACCTTGTTGGCGAACTGCGCGAGGAAAACGCTCTCGCCACCAGCCAGGCCGTATAGCCCCTAGGATGCGTACTCACCGCCCACGGTATGCAGTGGCGTGAGCGTGGCGACCTGAAACTCTGAAGAGACCGCTGCCACATCGTCCACAAAGCCGCTGAGATTTACGTTCGTGGAAAACTCCATCGGCGACTCTAGAGGGTGAAAGAAATTGTCGTAGTGGTTGGGGACGACGACCTTTGGCTGTAACGAGCGCAGAATCCGGTCCGCGTAGTCTCGTGTAAAGCCCCTGCCCGCGATTCCTGCCAAGAAGAAATCAACGCCTTTGTGGCGCATGGCCTCTTCGATCAAATCCGCGCTGCCTTGGTGATAGAAGGTAGTCCCGGCAACTCGAATGTGAATACCAAACACCTGGCCACACTTGTAGGCTGAAGGCGTTAGGTCATCAAAATGGTCGCAGCACACGTCCCCCGAATAGGGCACAGACAGGCCCAAGAAGAGCTTCGAGTGCACGCTCGGCACAAAGGTCACTTCAAACGGGCCCAGCTCATACACTTTGTAGTTCTCAACCTCGTGCATGGCATGTTCCTGGCCATGGAGCGCCATCAGGTTCGCGGTCGAACGCGAGCCGTAGACTGGGCACCGGAATAATTCTGAAATCTTTGGCGCGTCTAAAGCGTGATCGAAGTGCGTGTGGCCAATGAGAATTGCATCGGCCCCTTCGAGATGTTTGTGTATGCGCTGCATCGATGGTGGAACCACACGACCTCGAAGAACAGCGGAGAGCGGCACTCTCGTAAGGTAGGGATCGATCAGCAATTGAAACCCTTGGTAGCGGAGCCGAAACCCTGATGTCCCAAGCCACTCGAGCTCTAGGCCGTTCGGAAGTGGCAACCCGCTTTGCCGACTCCAAGCGAGCTCATCAGCAGCCTGCGAATCGTGCGTGTTGTGCGCTTTCCGGTGAAGCAAATAGCTCAGGAACGGTGGAATCCGAGGCCGTAACATGACTGAGGTATTGTACGCCATGCATGCAGCCTGTCCCGTTGATGGTCGAGGTCGCAATGGAAGTGCAGGCTAGTCAAGCGGTGACAGCTCGCGCGAAAGAAACAGCGAGCGTCTCCGATGTCTATGAATCGCGAGCTAGTACGTGATCCATTGGAATTGGTTTTCGCCCGCGACGGGAGTGCATCTTCTGGCAAGGCGAGAACTAGGAGTTTGGCGGGCCAAACGACGCTGTGGGCCGAAGGCGACCAGGAAGCGAAAAACCGAGTGAGCGGAATCGATGTCAATGATTCAAGCACTAGACACACTCCCCTCGGTGCGCGATCATAAATCTCAACTATGTATCAGTACCATCGCCAAGTCGTCCTGCTCACCTTCGTTCTCGCGGCTCTGCCCTCTTGTAAAAAGAGTGCCACTGACCAGCCCACTGCCGCTGGTCAAGTCATAGAAGAGACCGAAGAGTCGTCGAGCGCGACCTCCATCGATGCGGCGCCCGGGCAGAGTGCCGATACCGATACCCAGTACTGCGCGGCTGGAGGCCGAGCAACGTTGGCAGGGACGGTCGGCGAGAACGATGTCGATGTAGCGGGGCTTACGTCCGCATGGTTCGTCGAGCCGAAGCCAGGGCTCATGGCCATCGCTCTACAGGAAGAGGGCCTATCTTGTGGCTTGAATGAATCCCTAACGGTGGCTGTAATGTTTTGTAGCCGCGATGCAAAGACCTACACCGTGATGCCTGCTCCCGAAACGGGCCCGGATTGCGCAACCAAGCCGAGCCATGCCTATGTGCTGGCCGAGGGCAAAGATGGAATCGACATTGGTCTCGGAACGAAGGGCACTCTAACAATCGAGCACGGCAGCCAAGACTGTCTCGCTGGGACTTTCGATTTCGAGATTGCCGACAAGCCGATCCGCGGCTCATTCGAAGCCGTATTCTGCGAAGACGCGAAGGGGCTCCACTACCCGGAGTAGCCTGCCCCGGAGTAGCCTGCCCCGGAGTAGCCTGCCCCGGAGTAGCCTTCGAGGCGGCGTCTTGTAGCAATGGCTTCGCGAGAGCGTCGGCCGCTGAAGTCGTTGCCCTGCTCCAGAGCAGCAGTGACTAGAACGCCACGCTCCCACCCAGACTCGCACTCTCCTCACCAAGGCCCAAGACCTCGGCGAAGAAGTCAATCTTGCCCGGAATACGGTAGCTCGCACCGAGACCAAGGGTGTAGTGGTATTTGTCACTTCCAATGACATCTTCGCCACCGAGTTTCCAGTCCACCGGCCCACCAAAGGCGCGTGCACTTGCGAACGGCACGAAGCGTTCTCCGATGGTTTTTCCAACCATAATTCCCGCACGCAGATCGTAGGCAATCCAATCGTGGCGCATGGTGTCATCAGAGACCGCGCTGGTTCGCGAGTGTCCAATCGTCAAGCTTCCAAGCAGGAAGGGACGCTTCTCTGATTCGTAGAGCGCCAAGTAGGTTCCGCTCACGGATGCGACCACACCCGAACCAATATCTCCATCGACCCCGTGGTTGACCGTACCGCCGAGGATTCCTCCGGCCGACGCTACAACGCCCCACCGAGTTGAGACTTGGTATCCAAGAGTCGCGCTAACGCTTGCCTGCTCGATGTCGACATTCTGATCTCCATCGAAGACGATCGTTGTGGAGAACGCACCACCGCTTGCGCCGGCGCGCCACTTGTTGCTGGAAGAGTCACCATCGCATTCATAGGGCAATCCCGTTGGACCAACGGGTGGCGAAAGTCCTCAGGCCTTTGCATCGCGAACGTCAACAACTTGTGAAAGAGACACGGTCGCCGCCACCAGCAATAGAGCGCAGGTCATTCGGGAAATCATCGAGGCACCTTATCAGATCGTTTCACCTCGCTTGCCGAATCTGCAAGCAGGGTTTTGAGTCGCTCGTCCATCCGAGACGAGCTTGGGTCAATTTTGGCAGCATAGCGTTGGAGCGCAATCGCCTCTGCTCGTCGTCCTTGTGCCTCGCGAATTTTCGACATGAGCTCCACAAGCTCTGAGCGATTCCAGTCCTCCAGATCGCCAGCGATCGAGGCCGCCGCGTACGCCACGTCCAAGTCGCGTTCAAGAACTCCTGGCGCAGCGAAGATATGATACGCAAGCCCTTGGAGAAACTCTGATTCGGTAGCGAGCACACTCTGCATCAGAACCTCGATGAGTTCGTAGGCCTTGGCCGAGTCCTCGGCAAGCAATGCCACCGCAGTTTGGGCGTACGGCACTGTCAGGCGTTGCTGCAGGGCCAACGTTCTTTGCTCGTCAAGATCCCAATCGCCACTAAGAACTCTTGGCACAACGCTGCCTAGAACCTCCGGATGCCCAGCCCAAGCGATTTTCCCATCCCTCCCGACAATGAAGGACGCAGGCAAACCGGCCATTCCCGCGCGTTCAATCCAATCCGCCTGCATTCGGCCCTTCGCATCGTACCCAACGGGATATGCCATGTCGCTATCGTGGTCGCGCACAAATGCCCTAACCTCATTGAGATTGTCTGATTCGACATTGATGGCGACGACCGAGAGCCCGTCGTCTTCATGACGTTTAGCCAGGGCCGAGAGGTGAGGCATCGCATCGACACAGGGCTTGCACCAGGTCGCCCAGGTTTCGACGATAAGAATAGTACCTGGGTATATTCCCGATTCGCGCCCCTTCAACCAGCCATCCACGGAAAGCGGCGGCGCCTTCGAACCAATATGCAGACGCGGCTCTACAACACTGGTTTCGTAACGGGAAAGCACCGCCTCGATGTGTGTTCGGTCGAGTACTGGTCGAACGCTCCGATTGGGGCGTGAGACAGAGGCTGCGGTCAAGGCAGATGGCGAAGCCCTAGAGGGAGACTCGGATACAGCATCGCAAGAGGTCAGTGCGAATCCCGCGAGTAAACAACGGAGTAGAGGCCAATGCATTGCTCTGAACTTAGTTGGGGATGCTCAGAGTTTGGCGTTCCTCGGCAAAGGGCAGGCCTTCTGCAAAGTCAGCAGCCTGAGGATCCAACGGTGTTCGCGCGAGTTGATTCGTGTAGTTCGACATCACCTTCGCTGCGATATTCGCGACGACATCAAGAGCTTGTGCACGGCTGTACCCAGCATCCAAAAAGTTCTTAAGCTCCTTGTCACTAATTCGTCCCTTGCTCGCATACACTTGAAGTCCAAAATCTCGAAGCGCATTGAGCTTTGGCTCTGAAAGCGCAGCCTTTTTGCGCAATGCCTCCAGTTGCTCGTCAGGGCTCTTAAAGAAGATTTTGCCAGCGAGTGTGTGGCCAGCAACGCAGTACTGGCACTCATTCTCCATGGCGATGCTCATCTGAACGATGTTGTTCTCGGGCGGCGTGAGTGCACCGTAGGCTTGAAGGTTTTGTTGCAGCGCCAAGTACGAATTCATCAGCACGGGCGACTCGGCCATCACGCCACCAAGATTGGGAACGAACTTGATCGTATCCTCGTAAAACTGAAACGAAGCATCCGTCTTTGCATCTGCAGATGCTCGCGTGTGAATCGCAAATCCCCGTTCCGTCATCTTGGTCGCTGCCTCTCGATGCGTACTCGGCTTGACGCTTGGTTGGCTTGCAACCTTGGCAGCGGGCTTTGGTGTGGCCGTCATCTCGGTCGCCTCAGCGGTCTTCGCTTGCTCATGCTCTGGGTCTTCTTTGGCACAGGCCCCCGTGGTGGCGAGGGCGAGTAGAAGGGTTGTGGTTGTCGTTAGGAGCGATTTCATCCTGGTTCTCATTTCCGGCAAATGTGCCTGTATTTGGTGTTTCATAAGCTAGCTGGATGTCTATTCGTATACAATGCGATGAATGGGACACTCTACTGATGCAAAAACTGCAACAAAGATGCTTCCCCACTTGGCTTCCTTTGTGACAGTCATGGAATCGGGAAGCTTCAGCGCAGCCGCTCGGCGGCTCGGTATCGACAAGACCTTGGTTAGTCGCCGCGTAAAATCGCTGGAGACCGCATTGGGCGTACGGCTTCTACAGCGCACCACAAGACAGATGGCCGCCACCGATGCGGGTCGCAAGTTATTTGAACAAGTCGCCAACCCGCTGGGCGAAGCCGTCAACGCACTCCTTCACGCAAGCGAACCTGCGCAAATCGAAGGAACGGTGCAAATTGCGACCGGTGCCGGCTTGAGCGCCGAGATTTGGGTGCCAATTGTGGAGCGCCTTCGCACTCTCCATCCTTTGGTTCGACTTGATATCCGGGCGCTCGATACCTTTGTTGATTTGATCGGTGGGGGCTTTGACTTCGCATTGCGCACCGGCAACATGCCCGACTCAACGCTATCCGCTCGCAGCCTCTGTGCATGGCCCTACATTCTTTGCGCGACCCCAACGTGGATTGAGAAAAACTCTCATCGAATTCAACGCCCAGAAGACGTGGCTGATGATTGGATTTTGTATGGCGGTGTTCCGAAAGCGAACCGATGGCACTTTCGCCGAGAGGATGAAACGATTGAACTCGAAACCGGCGCAACGGTGATCGTAGATACCTCGGAGGTTTTGCTGTCGATGCTCTATGCCGGCCTAGGTGTCGCAGCGCTGCCTGCATTTGGCGCCCGCCTAGGTCTTGAGAGTGGCAAGCTGGTGCGAGTCCTTCCTCAGTGGAGTATCGAGCATGGCCATCGCATTTGGCTCGTCGTGCCCAATCGCGAGTACATCCCGGCACGTGTTCGCGCCGTAATTGAAGTGGTTGAAGCGAGAATCGACGAAGTTGAACCCAAGTGGCGAGCTCTGGCCGACGCTGCGCACGATGCCTCCTGACAGCGCGGGCTCCCTGCCGTAAGCTCTAAGGCAATGTTCCTTCCAAGGCAGCAAATGCGAGTGGGACTATCGCTCGCATGTTTCGCTCTCGCGATGGTGTTTTGGACAAAGGCCGCCCACGCGCAAGAGGGGGAAGGAAGCCTGCTACTGCAGATCGACACCCAGTACCAACGAACGCAGGATGCGACGCAAGTGCGTGGTCTCCGCGATGTGCAAACGGCGGGCTTGTCGATCGACGCCAACGGGCGGATGGGAACCGGGCGCATTGCTCACTCAGCCTATATCGATGCGCACTTTGGCGCTGGCCTACAAGGGGGCTTTGCCTATCGCTTCGCGTTGCTGCCGGTCGGCTTTGCACTCTATGACAAACGGCAACTTGTGATTCTCAATGTAGCAAGCGGGTTGATGCTTTCGGGAGTCACCGAACACGAGCCTTTGGGCGTGCTTGCGCCGCTACGAGTTTCTCTTATTTCCCGGCTGGGTGATCACGTATTGGTCAATGCTTGGGCCGCAAGCGATTTTGCGCTTCGCAAGAGCCGCAGGGGCACACCGAGTTATGCACCTTTTGGCGATGAGCTCCGCGCCGGCATCACGCTTCGCGCCGGCACCAGTGGCGCAATGCGAGGCCGGAAGAAGGTTACGTTCGGCAATGGGTACTTCGTGGGTGTGCTGTATGCAGAGCGCTTCGAAACAGCGTTCTGGGGCCTCACGATTGGGCACGGCATGAATATGCGCGGGGGCTAGCTATCGATCCGCAAAGCCAATTCGCCCCGGTCCAAACGGAATGACGATGGCCGGCGGCCAAAGGTCGATGCCAAACGCTAGGGTAAGAAGATGGACTTCGATTCCTTCCGTAAGGCCCAGGCGAAACCCAATGAGAGGTGTTTCCACTTGGAAGCCCGTACCTCCGCTTGTCCACGATGCTCCGATAAAGCGCCCGCGATAGTCCTTGCCGATTGCCGTTGAGGGCAAGTCCGCCCGAAGCTTGCACTTGCGAAGCAGCCTATCGACAAAGGTGTTGCTGTTGGGGCCGGGATACGGGACGTAATTTTTGACATAGGCATCTCGGCGCCACTTGTCGAGGCAGGCGATTCCTCGCTCTGCGTCGGCACCTCGCCATATCGCGTGAACATCAACATCACCGTGATTTGTCTTTAACGGCCCAGGCCCAAAGCCGCCGTACTCGATCTTTCGCCAGTTATCGCTGCCCTCTTCCCGAACGGCAAACCAGGCATGTCTTGCAATCGTATCGATGGGCTCAGGCATGGTGACACTCGCCAAGAGAATCACGGCATCGTTACCGGTTGGCACCTTCACATCGTGCTTGCCGATCACGCACCCGGAGGCGAGCGCTAGCATCGCTATCGGGGCAATCAAACGCACGCCTCATCGTAGCACTGTCAACGGTTGCTCGGAGCGCTACTGGTCTCTCTCAACCTGCACACCGAGTCGGCCTTCTTCGTCCCGCGAGACAAAGACACGCCATGGCCGGCAGCAAACGGCGCAGTCCTCCACATAGCTTCCTTGGGTTCCCGGATCTACGTACAGTTCTAGGGACTCGTAGCAGTAGGGGCACTGCACCATGGCAAGGTCATCCATCGTCTTCTCCGACTCTACGATCAGAATAGTACGTAGTTTGGGCCCAATATGAGCCAACGTCTGTGCGCCCCGGCCATTGCGCGGCTTCAGGGCTAGCGTGCACCTTCGAACTCGTTGTGCACTCGGTTGGACAGCGCTTGACTAGCGAGCGGAACAGCCTTGAATCTCGCCCTCGTTGCGCTCGGCTGTTGCGAGACAGCTTTCCGCAGCGGCAATCAACATATCGCGGGTTGGGAGATGACAGCTGCCATCGACATCGGTTTGGCTGATCCACTTGATGAGTCCCGTGCGCCAAGCCCAAAGGCGTGCACCTTGTCCACTTCGCTCACCGCCAGAGTAGTCGTCGTTCCAGTTGAAGAATCGGCCGTTCCAGTTCGTGGTCTCAAGCACGTCGAGAATCTCTTGGGGAGCGTCGGCCATGATGCTTGAGAAGCGAACGGCACTCGCATACATGCATCGCTGACCGAAGTCGGTACCAACGGAGAAGCTGAAGGTCGGCATTTCACCACCGGGCCAGCGTTGCCAAAACTCAGTGCCGCCAAGTCCCATTTCGGTGTCTTGCTCAGGCACGGAATAGAAGTCGGGTGCGATCACGTCCTCGTCAAAAACCAGGTGAGCCAGATTGACGTCTCGCGCGATATCAAAACCGTCATCAACGACTTCGATTTCTTCTTCGCCCTCTTCGCCTTCGCCTTCTTCGTCGCCTTCGACATCCGCAATATCGTCGGCGCGGTCGTCACTAAGGCCGTCATAGTCGGGACCGGCAGCGCATGCGGCCAGGCTCGAAGCAAGAACGAGGGGGAGAAGGACGTGCGGGCGAAGGATGTGGGAAGTGCTCATGGTGTGGCTCCGGTTTGAGGAATCGATACTTTGTGTAAAGCAAGGTGTGTGCCACTAGGTAGGCTCGCTACCTACAGACAGATTGCCTAAAAAACAGGTACTTGGCTGCTGCGACGGCAACACCACATGTGGGACGAGAGTCCTCAGCGGCTACTGGGGCGGCCTGGTTCCGAGTCTCTAGACCGCGCCGAAAGCTCAGGCGCCAAGCCTGGAAGACCGGTTCACGGTTGGCAGTGGGCACATCAAATGAAGCAGCCGGGACGGAGTTCGTTGTGTGGCACGATGCCTTCATGCACCGGAACCCATCCAAGCTGCGACTCTTAATTGTCATGATTGGACTACTCACAGCATCGTGTGAGTCAGGCTCGGATGAGAAGCAGAAGCCAACGGGCACTCCAACTGATCCTGTCATGGAGTGCGAGAAACACGGCCAGGTCTGCCGCATCGACTCCTCAAGGCTGGGCGTTTGCATCACGCCAACAGAAGAGAAGCGCCAAGCGATTTGCGAGGGGCGCTTTCCCTGCCTCCAATGCATGCCGCAACACTAGGACACACCATGATTCCCACACTTACGATATCTGACTCAGCCGCAGAAGCTCTCCGCAACGCGATCGGCGATAGTGGCGAGGTCGTTCACATGGCAGTGAGCGCAAGTTTTGACCACGCTCTTGAGATTGGCCCAGCGGGCTCCGACGCGACGGTTGTGACGGTCAATGGCATTGCCATCGCGATTGAAGCCGAGAGCACAGAGCGCGCAGAAGGCATGTGCATCGATTTTGTCGACGGTCCAAACGGTGCAGGGTTTCGAATTGAGAATCCCAATGCACCTCCGAAGATTACTGAGCTCGAAGGTGCAGAGCTTAAGGCTCGGCTGGAGTCGGGCGACATCGAACTCTTTGTTGACGTTCGAACTGTTTGGGAGCGCGAGCTGGCGAAGCTTCCGTCCTCGTTCTTGCTCGACGATGACTCGAGCGCCAAGCTTGCCGGTCTAGACAAAGACACACCCATTGCCTTCTACTGCCACCATGGCATTCGCAGCCGTGCGGCAGCAACGCACTATCTCAACCTCGGATTCACCAAGCTCTACAATCTCACCGGAGGCATCGATGCCTGGTCTCAGCTTGTCGATGTCTCCGTTCCTCGGTATTGAGGTCGAAGGTGTCTGAACTCAGCATTCTCGATATCGCCGAGACCGATTTTGGCACGGTCTATCTTGGTTCGCGCGAAGTTCGGGGGGCCGAGGCTACGGTCTTTGAGATCCTAATCGGTGACGATGTATTGATGACGAGCCTCTCACCAGTTTCTGAGCGGAGACTCTCAACCAGTGCACTCGCGCAGCACGCAGGAAACGAGTCTCTACGTGTGCTTGTCGGCGGCTTGGGCCTTGGCTACACCGCTCACGCTGCGCTCGTTGACACAAGAGTTGGCAGCGTTCGAGTTGCGGAGAAGATGTCCTTCATCATTGATTGGATGCAGGAAGGAAAGCTCCCACTCTCAGAAGAGTTCGCAAATGACGAGCGGCTGAGCATCGAGCAGAGTGACGTGTACAAGACCCTTCTGGGCCCGGCAACAGAGCAGTACGACCTCATCCTCATCGATGTCGACCACGCCCCCGATGATAGGCTCTCGGAAGAGAGTGCGCCTTTCTATACGGCCGAAGGCCAGCGACGAGTTTTGGCGCATTTGCGCCCCGGAGGCATCCTCGGCGTGTGGTCCGTGGTGGAGAATGACGCGTTCTTGCAGGTGCTAGGCGAGGTCTATGGCGAGAGTCGTTGCGAAGAAGTTGCCTGGCAGGACCTGGAGTTTCCCGAAGCCGACTACCAAAATGCGCTCTTCTTCGCGCGAACACCGCGGTAGCCGAAACGCTACCGAGCTTCGTATCGAGAAATCAGCGGAGCTGTGAGCATCACGGCGAACGAAGCACCAAAGACAAATTCTGGAAAGACTCCGACCAGGATAAAGATGGCGCATGTGGCAACGACTGCCATTCCGAAGTAGTTGAGCCAAGGTGTGGAGAGCCCCCCTACTTTGCCGTAGCGGATCCAGGGCGTATTCATCGCCAAGCCAAAGGCAACCAACACCGCTCCGTAGAGCCATAGGGCGTTTGTATCGACAAGGCCGTTGCTGTAGCCCGTGTTGATGCCCGCCGCATACACCCCACCAGCGAGGGTGCTTGGGACCCCGCGAAATTCCTTCTGCGCCTCTTGCAGCGAAAACCGAACCAAGCGCAATCCGCAGCCACCTATGTAGAGCGCCATGGGCAAGAGCAAGACCGACCTAAACCCACTTGGGCTTGCGCCCAGAAAAAGGAACGCCGGGGCAACCCCGAATGCGACAAAGTCTGACGAGGAGTCGAGCCAAACCCCGAACTTGCTCGTTGCCTTAAGGGCTCTCGCCGCGACTCCATCCATGCGATCGAGAATGGTCGCGTAGAGAACAAACCAACTGCCTTCTACGGGTTTTCCCTGCGCTCCATACACCGCAGCAATGACGCCACACGCCAAAGCCAAAGCCGTAATACTTGTGGGTACAAGATAGCGTAGTGACTTCATTCGAGCACCGAGATACTGCCACATGGAACGCGCCCTCGCCTCTTTCCTCGACCATGGCTGCTATGCTGCCCGCATGATTATTTGGCGATCCGGGTGGCAGATTCTACTGGTCACTCTCGGGCTGCTCGCCTCGTGCGGAGGCAGCTCCTGGGATGCCGCTGTGGACGACGCCAAGACGTCCAAGAAGGTGCTTATTGTTGAGTTCTACGCCGATTGGTGTGGGCCCTGTAAGCACTTCGAAGCCAACGTTCTCTCCGACAAGGAGGTAAAGGGGGCTCTGCAGAATGTCGAATTTCGGCGCTTTGATTACGACTCAACGGCGGGCAAAAAGTACGCCCATCGCATGGGGGTTCGCGCAATTCCTGCGGTGGTGGCTGTCGGCCGTGATGGCAAAGGATTTCGGGCTCTCAAAGGCTCGGTTCCCAAGAGCATGTTCCTTCGCTTTCTCCTTTGGAGCCAAGAACAAGTCTACCCACCCGCCGGGTAGCCCCTCACTCTTGGTGCAATGGATCGCGAACCGGCACCTGGACCGGAGTGACCGTGCGCGAGCTTAGATCGATGTCGATGACTGTCGCGCCACGCTCGCACTCCCAAGTTGTTACGTTGGCAAACGTCGTTGTTGGGTCATTCGAAAACACGCCCCCATCTTGGTGAATGTGCCCAAAAAGGTGAAGCATGGGCTGTGTGCGCCGAACTGCGGCTAAGAGATCTTCGCAGCCCGCTCGAACCGACATACCACTGCGATCGCCAATGCCCTTTGGTGGGCCGTGGGTCACAAGCACATCGCACGTCTCAGGGATGAGCGCCCACTTCTCGGCAAGAGCCGCCCCTCGAGGTAGGTTGTAGGCCCAGCCGCCGTATTCTGGTTGCCACGGCGCCCCCCAAAACTGGACGCCGTCGATCTCGCAGCTTGCATCTTGCAGATACGTCACGCCACCGCCAAGTAGAGCACACGCCGCTTCTTGCTCTCGCGCAAAGCACCAATCGTGATTTCCGGCGACCACAATCTTGTGCCGGTGGGGCAAAGACCGAATCCACAGTGCCGGCCCCGCAAGTTCTTCTAGGGTGCCCGCGCGGACAATATCGCCAGCGTGAATAAAGACGTCGCCCTCGGGGAGTGTGCCGAGGTCCGCCTCAAAGGTGTGGGTATCGGCAACGGCCACAATGCGCATTGATGCAGTCTAGCACGCTGTTCCCAACTCGCAGGAAGGGCTCTCCGGGAATTAGAATATTCCCTAGCCAACCTTGCCAACGTCCACTTCGGTTCGGCGCCCTATAGAATTGCACGAAGCGCTCACCTAAGCGCTTGGGCCGAGCAACAGCGCCACCATATCGAGGAGCGCCGCTTTGGAAAGCGGTTCGCCGCCGTGTCTGCGCCAGGTATACTCGCCGATGAGCGCTCGGTACATTAGATGCGCTCGACTGAGGGCGACGTCGGCAGGAATGCCTGCCCCTCGCAGAAGCTCGGCGACATACCCAATTCGCTGTTCATCAACTTGCGAAACCATCTCGGCAACTCCAGGAGCGGATGCTGCCCATTCGCGTATTGCACTTTCGATGTTGTCAAAGTCCTCGCGCGCTTCAAAGACAAACAACGCAAGGTTCCGCAACCGCTCTCGCGCATCCACGGTCGAAGCATTTGTCTCTTCAATGACTTGCTCGGTGGCAATGCGTTGCCAGTACGCGACCATGCGATCGAGCAGCACCTGCCGCTTTGCGAAGTGGTGATAGAAGCTGCCTTTGGTGACCCCAAGTTGCTTCGCCAAGGTCTCAACACGAACGCCTTGCACTCCCGAAGTACCAAGCGCGGATAGAGCAGCCATCAACCAATCTCGTTCTGCCAGTGCCGCCATGATTCTCTTGCAGGCGACATTAACATACGGTAGCGTATGCAAAACATACGGTAGCGTATGCAAAGGTAACCATGGATAACTCCTCAATAATAATAGCTTCCTGCCTGTTGGCCCTCGCAATTGCACATTCTCTCCTGGGGGAGCGGGTGATTCTCGGCCCGCTCTTTCAAAGCGCCTGGGAGAAGCCCGCGCCCCGATGGGCCATGCAGCGAATTCTCCGATTTGCATGGCATCTCACCAGCATTGCCTGGCTCGGGATGGCAGCGGCGGTACTAGGTCTCGAACTCAACTTGGCCATTGCCGTGATGGCGCTGCTCTCTGCAGCGATTGTCTTCTTCGCTCTCAGAGGCCACCTCGCGTGGCCGCTGTTTTTCCTAGCAGGCGTTGCGGCTCTTCATGCGGATGGGCACCTCTCCCAATCGCTTCTCGCCTCTGCGGTCGTTGTGACTCTGGTGTGCATTCTTGGGATCGCTGTGCTGCACATGTACTGGGTCGTTGGTGGGCGATGGGGATTGCGGCAGGCCATTCCAAGCGACAAGAACGGAGAGCCAGCGTTCCGACCACCCGCCATGCTCACCGCCCTCGTCGCCATCGCGCTGTTCGCGTTTGCGGGCCTTGTTGCATGGACATGGCTCGCTTCAGAGACACCAACTTGGCCACGTGTTTTGCTCAGCCTGGCGATCGCCGTACTCGTCGTGAGGGCGATTGGCGATGGCAAGCAAGTCGGCTTCTCAAAGACTCAGAGAAGTTCTAGTTTTGCCCAATGGGACGATCGCCTCTTCACGCCCCTGGCCGTCCTCATGGCGTTTGGTTCGGTTGCTGCCCTGCTCGTCTAACTACTCATCGTCAATCCGCTTTAGGAACTCTACATGGAAGAGGACCGGGCCCTGGGGGGTAACCCTGTGCGGGACCATCGGTTCTACAATGCCCACCACACCGGGTTGCAGGACCCAACTCTCATGATCGATGGTGTAGAGCAAGCGCCCCTCTGCAACAACGATGCGCCCCCAAGTACCGGCCTTCGTCGTGTGATCGGTTAGCAGACCCTTTGGAACGCTCGTCTCGTCAAAGGCCTTCGTTTTCTTGTATGCAGACAGGCCTTGAGGCAAGGCCGGCATGTTGCACAAGAGACAGTCAAGCTCGGAGCCAATGAGCGATTGCCGCCCCGACTCGGTCGTCACTGCAACTCGTTCTTCGAAGGGCGGCTTGTGACGAAGGTGCTGCCCATGTCCGCAGACAAGATCAGCAACCCAATCGCACTCGTCGTCTTGGTGAAACCCTGTAATGGTACGTAGTGGCAAGGTAGCCATGATGCCTCACAACCATGAGAAAGCAGAAGGCAAATCCCTGGCTGTGTGGCGCAGTTCGAAACTCGCCACAACATCGCAAGCGTGCCTACTGCCCCAGCGACACGCTCCCAACGCTTGCGGGAGCTTCCGAATCGCCCACGTCGGCGGTGCTGCCATAGCCAAGTTGTCCCAGGCTGCCTTTGCCCCAGCAGCGAACTTCCGCCGTATCGACAACCACACAGGTGTGAAATGCGCCCGCATCGATCTCGAGGACGCGAAGACCGATGTCCACAACTCCAGCCTCGCTTGGCAACTCGGTATCACCGATGTTTCGTTCGTTGCCATAGCCAAGCTGCCCGCTTCCGCCAAGACCAAAGCACTGGACGTCCCCGGTCGCGAAGGCAACACAGGTATGCGAGCTGCCGGCGGTAACAGCGATGGGAGTCGCAGTGAGTTCAACGGGCGCAACATCCGAGGGCAGTTCGTTGTCACCAACATCGCCCGGAACTCCGGTTCCAAGGGCACCAAAGAGTGCACGCCCCCAGCAGCGAAGCTCACCACTTTCGAGAAGTGCACAGCTGTGGTTGGCTCCAGCGGCCAGTGCGATGGCATTGCCTCCGAGAGACACGGGCCCCGCATTCACAGGTTTCTTTGTAACGCCAACAGCATTGCTATCCCCATAACCAAGGCGCCCGAAGGAACCAAGGCCCCAACAAACAACATCGCCCGAGTCTAGGAGTGCACAGGTATGGTAGTCGCCGGCGGCAATTGCCGTCACTGCTCCCCCAACATCCACAGCATCGTTGCGTCGTATTGGCTCTGGTACAGGCCCTGCTCCGAGTTGTCCAAATGCATTGTCGCCCCAACAGCTCACAATGCCGCCGTCCAACAATGCACAGCTATGCTTCTGTCCCAGGGCGAGTTGAACAGCGCTACTCGGCATAGGAACAATTCCTACGTCAGCGGGAACTTCATCGTCGCCGACATCTTCATCGTCTGCGTAGCCAAGGCGGCCGTCCTGGCCAAGCCCCCAACATCGCACACTGCCGTCTTCAAGGAGAGCACAGTTGTGCGCCCCACCGACGGCAAGCTGCACAACGGCGAGTTCAGTAACATCGACGATGGAAGCATCGCCCGCAGTTTCGTCGTCACCAATCGTCACTGTGTTGCCATGGCCTGTGCGCCCATTGCTGCCAGATCCCCAACACTTCACGACACCTTCATTCATGAGAGCACACGTATGTGCATCACCAGCGCCAACGCTTTGCGCTTTGACCGCGACGTCCTCACAGACGCCATCGGCTCCGGCTCGGTACCCCCTGCGACAGGTGCAATCAAAGCCGCCATCGGTATTGCTGCACGATGCGTTTAGCGGACAGTCAAAGGTGTTGGCGGCACACTCGTCGACATCGAGGCACGTGAACCCATCACCTTCAAATCCGGCTCTGCAGTCGCAGGCATACGCTCCAACGGTGTTGCTGCAAAGAGCCCGTTCGCTACAGGCATCTAGGCCAAGCGTGCACTCGTCAACATCAGAACACACAAAGCCCGTGCCCTCGTAACCTGGCGCGCACGTGCAGTCATAGCCGCCTTCGATGTTGCTGCAAAGGCCGTCCTCACTGCAGCTATCGGTGCCCAAGGCGCACTCATCAACATCAGCACAGGTGGTACCGTTGCCCTGATACCCAGCTTTGCACTCGCAGGCAAAGTCGCCCTCAGTATTGATGCAATCGGCTTGTGCGCTACACGTCGCGAGACCGGCGCTGCACTCATCGATGTCATTGCAGGTAAACCCGTCGCCGGAGAACCCGTCGGGGCAAGAGCAGAAATAGAATCCTTCTGAGTTCGAGCATTCAGCGAGCGCATCACACGAATCGATTCCCAGAGCGCACTCATCGATATCGAAGCACTCAAAGCCATCCCCACTCCAACCGCCATTGCACTCGCAGGTGTAGCTCCCCTCGGCGTTAAAGCAGGTCGCTGCATCGTGACAAGAATCGAGTCCGAGGGCGCACTCATCAACGTCCTCGCACACAAAGCCATCGCCTTCAAACCCGTCAAGACAGGCACAGCCAAAGCTCCCAGGAGTATTGGTGCACTCCGCATCGTCGGCGCATGTGTCGGTTCCAATGGCGCACTCATCTATGTCTGTGCATGTCTTGCCATCACCTTCATAGCCAGCATCACAAGCGCAGTCGTAGCTACCCGGTGTGTTTACACAGGCGGCATTCTCATCACATTCGAAGGTTCCAAGTTCGCACTCATCGACGTCGACGCATAGGAAGCCATCGCCTGTAAACCCATCGCTGCACGCACATTCGTAGGCACCAATCGTATTGGTACAGATGGCATTGGCACTGCAGCTATTGTTTCCGGTTTCGCATTCGTTCTCGTCTTGGCAGGAAAAGCCATCGCCAACGAATGAGGCATTGCAGACACACTCGTAACCACCCAGCAGATCGTTGCAGGTAGCGTTGTCATCACAGGTATCAATGCCGAGAGCACACTCATCGACCAACGGCTTGAATGCGCAGGCTGTTAGGCCATCGAAGTCGGCACCACCGGTCGTGGATGCAAGCCCCGGATTGCCGATGGAAAGCTCGCCGACCAAACCGCTGAGTCCCGCAATGCTGCTGATGCCATCGCTCCCAAATAGACTCGCCGAGACGTTGCCGTCGCCGTGAAAGAACACATCGAGATAGAGCCACTCTCCTGTCGGAATCGCTGCGAACACTTCGCGAATGAGTTCCGGTTCACCGTGTCGTGTCCAGCGGTAGAGCCCAAGCGCCCCGCTGCCATCCGCTTGCAGGAAGACACCCGCGTCGTCGCTACTTCCAAAGGCGAGCGAAGCTTCTGCGCCAACATCCTCCAGGCGAATCCACACGCCCAGGGCATCCTGCTCTTCACCAAGAGCGACCGGCGAGTGTAGAGCCATGCCATCGAACTGCGACAAGCCCAAGTCTCCAGTTCGCGCCGCGCTTGCGGCTCCAATACCCGCGACCGCATGGCCGTACGGATCCCTCCAAGCGGCGTTGGGCCACTCGGCTTCAAAACTCTCAACGCTCAGACACCCCTCATCCGGCGTGCAACTAGAGCCGCTTCCAGTAAAGTGCGGAGAACAGGTGCAGTCATACGCACCAAAGGTATTGGTGCAAAACGCGTTGGCGTCACAAGCGTGACTGCCATCGTCGCATTCGTTCACATCCTCACAGGTCGTGCCGTCTCCGACGAAGCCTGCATCGCATGCGCACTCGTAGCCCTCAAAGGTATCGGTGCAGGTCGCATTGTCGTCGCATGTATCTAAACCAAGCTCGCATTCGTTTGGCGGAAGACAGGTAATGCCGTCTCCTGAGAATCCGTCGAGGCATTCGCAAGTAAAGCCCGGCTCGGTATTTGTGCAGAGGGCAAAGTCGCTGCACGTATCGGTGCCGTCCGCGCACTCATCGACATCAGAACATGTCTTACCATCACCTTCGTAGCCATCAAAGCAGAAGCACTCGAACGAACCAGGAAGGTTTCGACAGTCTCCGTTTTGCTCTGGATTTGCACAGTCATCGAGGTCCAATTCGCATTCGTCAATATCGATACACTGGGGTGCTTGCACCTCCATCACAACGGGAACCAAGACCGTATTCACTGACGAGGATATGGTGATCGTCGCTGAGTAGCTGCCCACTTCAAGACCAGCTCTATCGATTATGACCGGATAGCTATGAACGTCGTCTACAACGGCAACGGCTCCGAACTGCAGCCATGGAGCGTCTGCGCTCGGTTCATCAATATCGAGCGAGCCCTCCCCGGCGTTGCGCAAGGCAAGCGTTCCAGCGGTCTCTGCGGGATCAAGGAAGCTCATCGATGTCGGTTCAGCAACGAGCAACGGTTGCTCAGGCGACGGTGCCCCCGCAACAAACTCCTGCGCTCGCAAGACTGCGGCCTCCGCATTGATGAGGCCGTGTCCAAAACTATCGTCGCGCCCAGCGGGGCCGAGGTCGGTGGTGATCGCTCCTGATACGAGCAACGCATCAATGTCGGAGGGGCCAAGCTCGGAATTCGCCGCGCGCATGAGCGCCACAACACCAGCCATATGTGGCGAAGCCATGGAAGTACCTTGGTAGTACTTGTAGATAGGCTCAATGCCATTGGCGGAGTCGGCTCCAAGAGTTGAGAACACGCCATCGCCCTGACCATCGCCGTTGCGATCGACTCGTACATCGCCTCCTGGAGCGGCCACATCAATCGCGCCTCCAAAGTTTGAGTAGTAGCTCAGGCCATTGTCGAAGTCGGTCGCACTCACAGAGATGACGCCCTCATACGATGCCGGATATGCCAGTGCCGATGTACTGGAGTTCCCAGCCGCGGCGACAACAACAACTCCAAGAGCTCGAACCTCTGCAATCAATGCCTCAAACGCTGGATCGCGCCCCGCTCCTCCGAGGCTCATGTTGATGACGTCGGCGCGTTGCGCCGGGACAGTGCCCGAATCGTTCTGCATACCGGCGGCAAATCGAACCGATTGCATGATGTCGTAACTACTTCCACCACCAGCGCCGAGAGCCCGCAAGGGCATAATGCGCGCACCCTGCGCAACGCCTGCCACACCAATGCCGTTGTCGGTTTCCGCGGAGACAGTGCCTGCGACGTGGGTTCCATGGTACGAGCTCGCGCCCGGGCTTGCGGAATCGCCCACATCATCGGCATCGTCATCAATGCCGTCACCATCTCTGGCTCGGCTCGGGTCGCGAATAAAATCGTAGCCGGGCACCAAGACGTTTTCGAGATCGGGGTGCGCCAGAATAACTCCGGTGTCAATCACAGCAACCGTGATGGCGCTCGCATCCGTCACCGTATCCCAAGCTTGAGGAAGTCGAATGGCTGGATAGTGCCACTGTTTCGCAAAGTGCTCGTCGTTGGGAATTGTACTCGCTTCGTAAAGGTAATTGGGTGAGGCGCTTAGAACATCAGGCCGACGCGACCAAGATTTTGCCATCGCGATCGCATCATTGGCGTTCTGCAAACCAGAATTGTTCGCAGCCGCGAACACAGACGCGCCACTCGATTGGCGCATGAGCATCGCGCGGCCCGCTTGGCCACTGGCATGCTGGGTTCCCATCCCCTGTGCAACCGTTGCGAGACTATGAGCAACATTGGCCCGCGGATCAAAGCGCACAATCACTTCCCCCGGCACGAAGCGCGGTGATGGCGTATTTCCAACTACGGCGCTCGCACCAAGAGGCTGGCCAAACACCAAGGAGTACTTCGATGCACCCGAGCTCGCTTGCACAACGACTAGATACGTCCCACTTGTCTCTGCGACGACAGATTCAAAGCGCGTTGTCGTGAGCGAACGAATTGGCGCCCCAGAAGAATCCCGTACCGGTTCTCCCGACAAAGTATGCAGGTGCAACTCGAGATCGTTTTGAACGCCATCTTCCGTCACAAAGAGTGAGGCCGCTTGCCCAGCAGCGAGCTGGGTACGATAGATGTCGATAGCGTCGGTATCAACATTCGCCTCTCCTTGTATCGTTGCGAGGCCCTCGACACGCTGTGCATTCGCGATCGCATCATTCGACCCGGCTTCGTAGTGCACCGTGGCGAATGCGAGGTTGGTGTCCGCAGAAGTCGAAGCAGAACTCACTCCTGTGAGTAGGTAACCATCCGGGCACAGCAGAGGTTCATCGGGGTTATCGGGATTCTGCCCCGGGCCCGTGCAGGTGAAGCTGCCCTCGGTGTTGATGCAGATTTCGCCGTCGACGCAATTGTCGCTACCTCGCGAGCACTCATTGATGTCTGCACAAGCACCTCCGACATCTTCGTAGCCAGCCGCACACGCGCAGACCTCGCCAGTGCCAACAAAGGTCTCAAGGCACACACATTCATACGAACCTGGTGTGTTAATGCAGCCTGCGTTGACATCACAACTGTCCAGCCCAAGGGCACATTCGTCAATGTCATCACACGTAACGCCATCGCCGGCGAAACCGGGCAAACACGCGCAGCTGTACGTGCCACTGCCATCGGTGCATTCCGCATTCTCGTCGCAATCGTCGTTGGATGTTGCGCATGCGCCACCGCAGGTTACCCCGTCCCCGAAGTAGCCATCGTTGCACGCGCACTCGAAGCCGCCATCCGTATTGATGCACGTCGCATCCTCGGAGCAATCATCCGTCTCGTTTGCGCATTCATCAGTGTCTTCGCAAACCATCCCATCGCCTTCATAGCCCGAGTCGCACTCGCACTCGTAACTACCCTCGGTGTTGGAACACGTCGCCACTTCAGAACATGCATCAATCTCCAGAGCGCATTCATCAATGTCATCACACGTAACACCGTCTTCACTGAGACGGAATCCTGCGGGACACACCGCGGCAAGAATGGGGCAGTCGCCCATCGCAGCCGGCCGTTCATCATCACCGACATTTTCCGTTCCCTGATAGCAGAGCTGTCCGTGTTCTCGAGAGCCCCAGCAACGAACGGTGCCGCCATCAAGCAAGGCACAGGTGTGAAACGAGCCCGCCGTGATTTGTGTAACGTGTCCGCCGACATCAATGTCACCAGCTTCAAACGGGTGCTCATTGTCACCGATCGTATTGGTGTTTCCATAGCCGAGTTGGCCGTCGCCTCCATAGCCCCAACAACGAACGTTGCCGTTCTCCAGTAGCGCGCAGGTGTGATAGGTGCCAGCAACAAGTTGACGCACAGGGCCACCCACGTCGACGCTTCCCGCGTCCAGAGGCAACTCGTCGTCACCAATGCTCTCCCGATTTGCATACCCGAGGGCGCCCAAATTTCCGTAGCCCCAACAGCGAACGCTCGCATCATCGAGCAGCGCACAGGTGTGATACCAGCCGGCAGCGAGTTGCTGAACGGATCCGCCAATGTCCACCACGCCGGCGTCGATAGGAAGCTCGTCATCACCAATCGATTCCGTGTGGCCGTAGCCGGTCGGGCTGTGCTCACCACGCCCCCAGCACTGCACAGTTCCATCGTCGAGCAATGCGCAGCTGTGGTCACGCCCGGTCACAACTTGGGTCGCGGTGGAGAGGAGTTCAACAGCCCCCGCGGAGAGCGGATCTTCATCATCACCGAGTGGCGAGGTCGTGCCATAGCCAGTCTGCCCATCGACGGAAAGTCCCCAGCAGTAGACATCGCCGTCGAAATCAAGGGCACAGGTGTGTTCGCCACCTCCAGCAACTTGAGCAACTCGCATCCCACCAAGAGCTAGTTCAGAAGAACTCGGAACCTCAGTATCACCAATATCATTCGTATGACCAAGGCCAAGAGGACCGTAGAAGTTCCGTCCCCAGCAGCGAAGCGTATCGTCCTGCAAGATCGCGCAGGTGTGAGTGACTCCGAGGCTCAGCGCTTTTGCCGTGGAGCCCAGCTGCACGTAGGGAGAGGAAGCAGGTTCGTTATCAACACCGATGTCTTCGGTGTCCCCGTGACCAAGCTCGCCATAGATTCCCCATCCCCAACACCGCACCATGTTGTTGTCAAAGAGCGCGCAGGTATGTGCGCCTCCGGCCTCTACGCGGATTGCGCGCGCAGCTGCATCGTTGCAGGTCGTGCCATCGCCAACAAACCCTGCGTCGCACTGGCATGAGAAGTCCCCCGGTGCGTTCACGCAGTGGCCGTGTTCACCGCACTCTTCAACTTGGCATTCGTCAATGTCCACACATTCTTCTGCGATTCGCTCGAACCCACTCTCGCAAGCACAGTCAAACGCACCTATGGTGTTTTCGCACACGCCAAAGGCGCCACAGATGTCGACCTCTTGGCATTCGTCGACATCATCGCAAGACTCACCAGTGCCCGAGAACCCTGGGTTGCAGCTACATGAGTAGTCACCCGAAGTATTCTCACAACGCGCATTCTCATCGCAGAGGTTCGCACCCTGGCATTCGTCAATGTCATCACAGACGAAGCCATCTCCCACAAAGCCCGCGTCGCACGCGCAGTCAAAGCCTCCGGGCCGGTTGCTGCAAACGGCATCGGTGGAACAGGTATCGAGCTCTTCAAAACACTCATCAATGTCCTCACAGGCAAAGCCGTTCCCGCGGTACCCAGCGTTGCACTCGCACGCGAAGGAGCCTGGAACGTTTGTGCAGCTTGCGTCAGGACTGCACTGCGCAAGCCCAGTCGCACACTCATCGACGTCCAAACACGTTTGCCCATCCCCCTCAAAACCGGCCTTGCACTGACAGGCAAAGCCGCCGTCCTGATTCACACAGTCTGCATTGTCGGCACACGTATCGGTTCCAAGCGAGCATTCGTCGATGTCCAAACACGTAGCCCCATCCCCTGCATATCCGCCAATGCAGGAGCATAGGAAAGCGCCCGGCGTATTTTGGCAAGTCGCGTGCTCGTCACATCCAGCGACATTGCCCTCGCACTCATCCACTTCCTGACAGAACGTTCCATCACCAACGTAGCCACTCTTGCATGCACACGCGAAGCTTCCGGGAGTGTTGGTGCAGTTGGCATCAGACGCGCATGTATCAAGGTCGAGCTGGCACTCGTCGACATCGAGGCAGGTCTTGCCATCGCCCTCAAAGCCCGCACTGCAAACGCACGAGAACCCACCAGAAATATTCTCACAGGCGGCATTCTCACTACAGTCGTCGACATCAAGCGCACACTCGTCCACATCGATGCATTCAAAGAGCGATTCGTCCTTGCCCGTACCGAAGTCAGTGACCCCGGGCAGAGCCTCGAACCCCTCAGGGCACGAGCATGCAAAGGTTCCCACTTGGTTCTCACAGAGTGCCGACTCCCCACAGAAGTCGAGCCCTTCGGCGCACTCATCGATATCAACACACACGCCTTCCACTCGGCGGTGGCCAGCTTGGCAGTCTACGAGTTCTTCGCAATCGACTCCGTCACCGAAGAACCCCTCAGCGCATGCGCAAAACGAGCTATTCCCTTGGCGCTCACATGTCGCATTCTCAGAACACGCGATTCCACAGCCTCCACAATTCGCAGGATCTTCTCGAACGTCAACCTCACATCCGGTATCCGCATCCGAATCGCAGTCGCCGTGCCCATTGTTGCAGCGAATCTCGCAGGTTCCCTCTCGGCAACTCACAACCCCACTGTTGTTGTTGCAGGAGCGGCCACAGGAGCCACAGTTGTTCGCATCGTCCTGAATAAGCCGCCCGCACGGGTTCGCCTTGCCACCAAAAATCACACCAAGGGTAGCGAGTTCGGCCTCTAGAGTCGCCTCTCCAACGTCGGCGCCGAGGTTCTTGCTCCCCAAATCATCGACGGTGAACAGAGCGGGGTCCTCTCCCTCTGCAGAGATTTGCACGACCGCTGGAACCTCAAGGGCCAAGCCCTGAGGCTCAAGTAAGAAAACCTCTGAGTACGCCTCCTGCCCATCGGGAACAGGAAGACCTCGACGCAATGTCAAAACACGCTCATCGGTCAGCGCCCCCGCCGGCACTTGGATGTGTGCTCCGGCCAAGGTGATCTCCCCACCGCTCGGTCCGATCGTCTCCGTCACACTCATCGGAGTGTCGCCCGCGTCGGTGGGCTCACTTCTTAGGTTGCAGGCACTTGCGAGCCCAAGACACATCAAAGCGGTATATATACGCAACCCCATTCAGCGAAGGATCGGGCAGATGGATCGATGCTAAAGGGCAAAAGCCCACTGATTTCAGCCGATTGGTGTGTCCCGGGGGTACTCGTGGACATCTCGACTACATGCAGTCCCTATCGACTCACACGCCCGTAAATCACCGTTGCTGGCATGAAGCCCCACTCCAAGCTGCGCTCGCCATGCCATCCATAGCCAATGGTCTCGCCCGACGCATCCGTCGCAAAGAGCATGGTTCCAAAACCAAAACCGCCCTCGCTCTCTTGTGGCCTCGTGTCATCGCCATGCGGTAGAGAAGTCGCGTCCATAATGCGAGCGACGTAGATGTTTGGTGCATCAGGATGTGGAGTTGGCGCCGACACAAAGAAACCGACATGCCCCGACACTCGCGACTTTGACAGAGGTGAGCGCAGCCACGCGAACAAGTCGCCAGGCTGTGCATCCGAGACATGGGGCAACTTCTGCCAACCTTTGCGCGCTCGCTTGGTAGGTGATCGGTTGATAATCTTAAAGTAGTCCCGCGCTACGGGCCGCGACTTTTCGATTGCTCGCAAAGCGTTTGGAGCACTGCGCTTGAGTATCCATGAACTCATGCCAGAACAATCCCAAGCGTAGTACCCTGTCTCTGGGCGCACGATTGTCCGCCCTTGGTACTTCGTCTCCAATACCGATTCCCGAAGCTTCAAAGCCAAGGCAATCACGCGTTTGGCAGCCTTGCTTTGCCCTTCCTCTTCTCGAAGTACCGATTCTGGTGGCACAAACACCGACTGCGGCAATGTTGGGCTTTGCCCCAACTGCGGCATGGCCTGCGTTACGCGTTGGGTGGCAATCACCGTTGCGGGTCGCGGAGTTCCATTCGGCTGCCCCCCAGTCGCTTGATCCGCACAGGCACTCAAGAGCACGATGCTCACGTATAGGCTGGCAAGGCGAAGGTGCACCGTAAGAGGGTACGCGACGCAACGGCTGCGCGCACGTTGTTCTCACAAGGAGCCCATGTACCGCCCTCGGTCACGCCAGCGCCCTTCTCCCACCTGCAGTGCATGTCAGGGCCTGCGCAAGCTTCGAACAGTGCGTCTTGCAACCACAGGCACAAATCTACCTAGTTGCACGGCAACGTCTTGAGCACTGTGGGAACGCACTTTGCACAAACACTGGATCGACCATGACTAGCAACAAGACCAATCTTCACTTTGCATCTCTCAAGCCCGGAACGCGCTCGTACGCGACGGCCTTTGCCTGTGCTGCTCTTCTCGTGGGCGCGTGTGGAGGCGATGATCCCATCAGCATTTCTGCACCCGTGGGGATTTCCCTAAAAGCCGAAGCTGGCGACTTTGAGAACAACGTGATCACGGTCGACAAGGGCATCAATACCGAGTCTGGAAACCCCTGGGGAGCGTTTGTTACGGACGTCGACGCCCAATTGGGTGGCCCTCCAAGCGACATTGAAATTGAGTCTCTCGATCTCTTGCTTGCCGCATCGTCGGAAGGCTTTACCGAGCTACGGGGCGTGTTTCGTGGAACCGTCGATGTGCAATTCGAAATGAACGACACCGGCAACTTTTTCCCGGCAGGCACCGTCGTAATTGACGAATCTACAGAAGGGCGCACTGTTGCCTTGCAGACGACGTTTGACTACGGAGCAGTACAAGGCGCCGATCTCGACAAGCTTCTCGCCGGCTCATTCAAAGTCGTCATGTCTGGGCCTGCCGCGACAGGGTTTGAGGCAAGCGATGGCAAAGCAGAGCTACAACTAACATTCGCATTCGCAGCGTTTGAATAACCTGTGCTGCGGCGGTGTAGGCGCATGACGCTTCGCTCGTGAAGCAGTTACACTGCCGCATGACCGAAGCAATGCAAGCGCAAATCCTGGAGTTCTGGTTTGGCACAATTGGCCCAGAGGGCACGGTAGATTCTGCCAAGCAGTCGCGATGGTGGAAGAAGTCCAGTGAGTTCGACGCGCTGTGCCGCAAGCACTTTGAAGCCGAGCTCAAAGGAGCGGCCCGAGGCGATGTGCTTCCAGCCATGGAGACAGCACGCGGGGCCCTAGCGTTTATCATTCTTTGCGATCAGTTCTCGCGCAACATGTACCGAGATACCCCAAGCGCCTTTGCAACCGACCCGCTTGCCCTCTCGGTCACCCAGAAGCTCATCGAGACCGGCGCGCTGAGCCAACTTCTTCCGGTGGAAAAGAGTTTTGCCCTGATGCCGCTCATGCATTCAGAAGAACTCTCAGTCCATGAGCAGTCAATCGAGCAGTTCCAAGCACTCAAGGCCGAAGGCCACGATACTCTCGACTTTGCCGTCCGCCACCAGAAGATCATTGAGCAATTTGGCCGATATCCACACCGAAACGCGATTCTAGGGCGAGTCTCAACGCCAGAAGAGGTTCTTTTCCTCGATCAGCCAGGTTCCAGCTTCTAGCGTCTGCCCAACTCGAAGAGTATGATTGACCGCAGTGACTGCTCACCTAGTCATAGGTAGTATTGCAGCCGCACTCTCTCTGATCCTCGGACTCTTTTTTGTCAGCGTGGCCAGAGCGCCGGGCTGGCGACACTATCGCACGTTTAGTCTGATTGCGATGGTGACGGCACTCTACGCGATGCTCGAAGTTAGCGCCGGCAGCCTCAGTGGCGCCCACTGGCAGAGCAAGTTTGGCGCGTCGGCGTCCTTGCTGCTTGCACTTGCCTCTGGGCCTTTGTGGCTCAGATTCGATGCGCAGCAAGAAGGTCGCTCGCTATCGAGACCGGAGCAAGGAGCCAGCGTCGTGCTTCTCATTGGTTGCGCGCTCTGCTTGATTCCCGGCCTGATGATTGGCGATTGGCAGACCATTCACTCTTCGTGGATCGAGATTACCTACCACGTCCCGTCGACGACATGGCTTGCAGACATCTTCATTGCAGCCCTGCTCCTCTCGATGGTCCAGCTGGTGATTCGATATGCCCATCGCGCCTGGTCTGGAAATGGATCGTGGCTTCGCATGAGCTCAGGTCTGGTATTCACGCTCGGCGAAGTCGAAGAAGGGCTCACCGCGACCGGCGTCGTCGATTGGCCGTTCCTTGGATGTAGTGCGTTTACCGCAGGCATACTCTTGATGGCCGTCGGCCTGGGAGTTCATGTTGCCCGCAATGCCGAACAACTTGCTGCTATCAACCTCGAGCTAAAGGCCCGCATCGCCAAGCGAACAGAAGATCTCGTAGTGACTCGAGAGGCCCTAATGGCAACCGAACGCCATGTTGCACTTGGCCAGCTAGCCGCAGGCGTAGGCCACGAAGTCAATAATCCGCTCAGCTATGTAAAAGGCAACCTCGACTATCTCCGCGAGCAATTGCTCGAGAACCCCAGCATAGACAAAGAGGATGAGGCGCTCCAGGCAATCGACGATGCACTCCACGGCAGCGAGCGAATTCGTGTCGTCGTCGACAACCTAACCACGTACGCGAGAAGCGCTCCTATCACCGGCGCTGCCCAAGTCGCTAATGCGGTAGACGTAGCCATGCGGGTTGTGCGTCCACACAGCAAGTTCACCATGCGCATGGAAATGCAGTTGCAGGAGACGACGCCGGTAGCAATTGACGAGAGCCGACTTATCCAGGTGTTGGTAAATCTCCTAATCAATGCCGCACAAGCGAGCCGTTCCGTATCCCCTCCACCGACCACAACGATCAAGGCTTGGCAGGACCATCTACAAGTCGTCATTGAAATCGCCGATCATGGCTGTGGCATGTCGCCATCTATCCTGGCGAGCGTGCTGCAACCATTCTCGGATGCAAACGAAGAGAGTGGCATTGGGCTCTTCTTGTGTCGTTCCCTCATCGAAGCCGCAGACGGCAGCATCTCGGTAACGAGTACCGATGGGATTGGAACGACGGTTCAGCTGCGCCTCAAGTCCTCAGGAAAAGACTTTCCGAGTATTTCTGAGCTGCCGAAGAGCGCAAGCGACACACCAATCCCATTTCAGATAGAGGGTACTCATTGATCTACATTGCGATCATGAGTGGCGCAGCTGCCGCGATTCACTTTTCGATGGTTCTGATTTGCCTCGCCTTCGCACGCGCTCCCGGATGGCAGTCCTACCGTGTCTTTGCACTCATTGCGTTTCTCATGGGGCTATACGCAACACTCAACGTTCTGGTGTTACGCGGTTTCGACGTAACCATATTCACTCTGCCGGCCGGTCGCATCAACGTTGCCATTGCCCCCATGGTGCCCTCTTTGTGGCTCATCTTCAGCAGATTCCGCGACGACGAAGCGTTCTCGCGCGTCGACAAAGTGCTGCTGGCAATCCTCTTGCCACTCACGCTGCTCGCTCTTATTCCTGGAGTAATCGTCACAGGGACTCATGTGACGCTCATTGAGCCTCTCGACTTGGTCTACCAAACACCAGATGTCTCAATCCTTGGAGACTTCCTCTTTGGGGCCTGCATGTTGGCAATGCTCATCATGGCCGTTCGCTACGTGCGCAAAGCGCGAGGGGGCACCACAGGGGAGAAACTGAGCGCGTTCGGATTCTGCTTCTTCGTCGTCGTGGCTTGGGAAGAAGTTCTTGTCGCTTTGGACCTAGTGAACCTTCCCTACCTTGCGGATCTCGGCTTCGCAGGAATATCCATTACGTTTGCCGTGGAACTCTCATCGCGAGTCTCTGACGACTCGGTATCTCTAAGCGAGTTAAACCGTGGCCTCGAAGAACTCGTAGATGTGCGAAGCACGGACCTTGCCGAAACCCGCGAGGCACTTCTCGTCGCCGAGCGCCACGCTGCAATAGGCCAACTCGCCGGCGGTGTTGGACATGAAATCAACAATCCTCTCGCCTACGTCAGCGGAAACCTCACCTTCCTGCGCGACCACCAAGGCACTCACAAGTGGACCAAAGATGAACTTGAAGCCATCGACGAAGCGCTCGACGGCGTGGGGAGGATTGCCCGAATTGTTCGCGACCTCACGGTGTTCTCGGGCGGCGCCGAAGACAACAACGAAGTCGCAGATGTGCAGCGCGCAATTCAGAGCGCAATTCGCATCGCACGACCAAAGCATGGTCTGAACGTCCGGATTCGCACAAACGTCACGGCTGGTGGCAACGTCGAAATGGATGAGAGCAAGCTTACCCAGGTCATTGTGAACCTGCTCGTCAACGCGGCCCAAGCGAGCGTGGGTACCGGCCCACACAAAATCACCATCGACTGTGTTGTTGCCAACGGCAAGCAGATTATCGATGTGAGCGATGAAGGTTCGGGGATTGACGATGCAAGTCTCGAACGAATCTTTGATCCGCTCTACACGACCAAAGAGGTGGGCCAAGGCACAGGCCTTGGCCTCTACGTCTGCCGCGGTATCGTTGAAGACGCAGGCGGAACGATTTCGGTCAGAAGTCGTTTGGGCTCAGGCACCATGCTAACGCTTGAGCTGCCAGCAACCGCACGCGCCAGCACGGCGATTACGACAATCCCTCCAAGAATTTCGCCGGAACATGCAGTACTAGAGGATGGGGCGACAATTTACGTTGTTGACGACGAAATCCATGTAACGCGGGCGTTGGAGCGGATGCTCAAAGAGGCTGCCGTGACAAAGGAGAACGACGGCCGTGCAGCACTAGCCCACCTAAAGAAGGCAGAGAACTACGATGTTGTGATTTGCGATCTCATGATGCCAGACGTAACGGGCATGCAACTCTACAACGAGCTCAGTGCTTTAGATTCGTCGCTGTGTTCACGATTCCTCTTCATTACAGGAGGCGCGGTTACCTCTGCTGCCGAAGAGTTCTTAGAGCGAGATGACATTCGCTATCTGCTCAAGCCCGTCATGCCCATAGCGCTCAAGACGGCGATCAACGAGATTATTGCGACGCGCGGCCAGAGATAGACCGCGCGCCAAGCCTCAGCTTCCAGCGGGCTTCACGTCGAATCGCAACGGCGGCAGATGCCCGGACTCGCGCCCCACCGTGATCATTGTGGGTCCGCTCTGCATCTTGCCGGCGAGGGTTGGAATCACCCGCAAGCTGCCAGAGAAGCGCTTTGCGGGCTCGAGGGCGGCAATTTCCAGAGTGACCTGACCGTCCGCAACCTCGTAGCTTCGGAGCGCGCCACTCTGAACCATGGCATCAAGAGAAGCGTTGTCCAATTGCACGCCAGCCGGCAACGCAAGTTTGATTTGAAACGGCATGCCACTTGGCGCGATCGCCTGAACAGAAACCGTAGCAGCCTTGCCAACGGTCATTCCATCGCTTGGTTCCACGGCGAGCTCAGTGCCCAACGCTTGCTGTGCGGTCCAAGGCACCCAACTTGTTAGAGCTAGTGAAAAGCCAAGCCCGGGAACGGCGGGTTCCGCGACAACGCTCCACTCGTGCTCACCCGAGATCTCGAGGGCATCAGCACCAAGTCGAACCACTTCACGGACACTAGACTTCTCAAGTTTCCCCTCAGCGACAATGTCACCATCTTTCTTAAGAAGGATTCTTACGACATCGGGAAGCGGATCTTTGAACAATTGAACGGCGGCTTCCATACAGACTAGATTCGCTCGTCCATCGCCCCAACCCCAGTGCGGGGCGTAATTGGCAAGAATGGTCGCGCCCAGATCTGCGAGTGGCGCGTTGGCCACGCCGTCTAGAGCAAGCACCGCCAGTGCGGTCGCTTCGACAACGCTTGGAGCGCGTCCATCGGCGCGGACAACTCCGCTTGGCACCACAAGCACCTTCGCTCCATCGTCCCGCTCTTCGATGGCGGCAAGCACTTGAGCACGGAGCGTTTCCTGCAATGCTCCACTCGCTCCGTTCGCCGCAAGAATTGCTGCAGCCGTGTACGGATCAGAGATTTCCTTAGCGTTGCGCTCAAATGCCCCGGTAGCGCGAATCGTCACATTGGGGGAAGTGTGAGCCGCACGTGAGCAGTCAGCGGTAGCAACTAAGAGACGTTGCAGCGTCCATCCCGTCTCGCCACCGCAGGTGCCATCGGGCGCCTGTGAGCGTTCAATCGTGGCAATGGCCCGGTCGCCAAGGCGCTCCAAAACCGGATTCCCCACATGCGATCGAGCCGCTTCCGCGATAAGCGCTGCATTCTCGATAGAGAGAACGCGAGCGTGTTTCATAACCTTCTGTGAAGCAGTGATGCTGAGTTTGCGCAGCGCCTCCGGGTCAGGCGTATCCCCCAACGAAGCGAGAAGTTCAGGAGCTTTGCCAGCGATGAGAAGCGCGAATGCATCCTCGGCAACGCCTCCGCGATGCACGGCTGCACTCATCTCCGATCGCAGAAGCGATAGCGCACCTGGATATACAGAGAGATCCGCGACTCCCTTGCTGGCATCCGCGGCCTCCGCTCCAACGAGCGCGAGAGTTCGCGGAGCCGCCAACGTGCCACTGCGAGTCTGGCGAATGGGCTGGCCGGTTGGCAGCACGTCAATCGTGCGTACTACCATGTCGGAATCACCCATGCGGGCCATCAGTCGCAATTCGCCCCGTTCCGTAGCAACCACTTGCACAAAACGAACAGCAGAACTTCTCTTAGCGATGGTCACAGACTGGCTGCTGCTCTCAAGAGTACCGCCCTGCACTTCGACCTTGAGTTGCGTTTGCATCGCATCGTCAGTGTTGTTTACAAGCTGGACAGGGATCCGTACCGAATCTCCAACGCGCAGAAATGATGGAACGACCGGGTCGACGTAGGCCGGCAACGTGCCCTCAAAACTCGCCGTGGAGCCGGCCTGGCTACCATTGCGACTGTGGGCCAACCCCAGCACACGCCAGGATGTGAGCCTATCGGGCACTTTGACACTTACGCTTGCCTTGCCAGTGTCATCGGTAATCACGAGAGGATTGAATAGAAAGGTCTCGGGAAACCACGCGCGTGGTGCCGGCCCTTGTTCGGCCCCACCACCGCCAGCTCCGGGAGCCCCGCCAACAACGCGGCCAAGCTCCTTGTCCTTGCCGCCATACCCAACCTTGGAGTCTCGTTTCTTGGGTCGATTGGCTGAGACACCGTCTTCGATAGGTTCTGGCGCCATGGCCGGCATACTTTCGCCCTCGGCACGCATGTCCTCTTCTTCTTCCATGATTGCGGCTGGTTCGTCACTGGCCGTTTGTGCTGCCTTTTCCGCACGTTCGTCAGACTTGGCATGGCAGCTCCACACAAAGAGGCACGCCGCTGCCAGCACTGTTGCATTCATCTTCAATCGATTCATGGCTTCTCCTCCATCACCCACTGCTGCCAGTTTTCAACGTCCTCGGGTAGTCGCGTCGCATCGGCAACCACTTGCGCCGGTGCAACGAGCGCTAACAAATCCGAAGGCAGCCAATGCAATCGCAGTGCTCGCCCATACGCATCAACAGCGGGCTGTCCTTTGCCCTTGCAGGTCTTGAGAGTCGCTTTCCAAAGCCCCGCCATGATCTTTGGCGACATGGTTTCACCGCTTGGCGCCGATGCCTCCCACGCACGGGTCTGCAAGTGCAGCTCGGCCAACGCGATGTAGAAATTGTCGGTGAGAACAGTGATGGGTTCGAACGCCGTCTTGGCATTCTCATAAATCACCCGGTCAACCGCGTCGGGCGTCGGTACCGATTCCACCCTAAGGATCGTTGCTTCCGCTGCTTGGGCACCCCGAATTCTTCCTAGACTCAGCGCTTGCGCGTCGAGAGTTCCAAACGCCTTTTCTCGCATCGCAATCACAGGTCTCACGCTTCCAAGGTCGTCGGGCCCTCGGAGGGTGGCGATCTGCGAAAGGCTGTTATCGACGCCAAATAGGCCAACGGCCGCCTTCGCGCCTTGTCCAGCAATGCTGGTTTGAATGGCAATATCAGCGTTTTCCCCAGGACGATACGTTCCGGCACCAGGAGTTAGGCTCACAGCCAAGTCTTCGTTCGAGCGAACAAAGACCAACGCTCTCGCCCCACCAGCGCGAAACTCATACCAACCCTTGGCATCGACAGGCAGTTGGAAGGTTGCTCCCTTTGCGTCTTTCTTGAGCTTGATGATGTCGTGTGCGCCCTCGTGAGCCAAGCGGATTTCCTCGGGCAAGTCACCTTCGTAGTCAGGCCCTCGATAGAACGCCAAGTCGATCTCTTCTGCGGCAGAGGCAATCACTGGAGTCGCTCGCAGGCGTAGGTTTGGGACCGCGCCCGGTTGCATGCGAAGCGTTGTCTCGCCAATCGTGTCGGCCCCCATCACAGCACGCACGGAAAGTTCGTAGCCTTGCATGATGGTTGCTTGTGGCTTTGCTTCGCCACGCGCGCTACCAGGTTGTGAGAGTTGATAGCGAACAAGACCAAGAGCACTCGTAGGCGCCTCCTCGGGAAGTTGTACAGTGCCGAGCTTGGAAAGAATGCATCGGTCGACTCCTGCCGGCATCGGCTCCAAAGCCCCGGTCGACTTCATCCAGCTCACCTCCACGTTTTTGCTATTGGCAGAGGCACGCCAAAACAGTGGCCATGGCAGCCCACCTTCGAAGGTTGTTGGCAAACAGGTACGAGCTTCTGCCGCTGCCTTCTCAACCAATTCCTGCAGCCCATTGGGAGCGCTCATGGTGGTCGTCACAGCTGCATCCAATATCGGTAGATCCGATGCTTGGAGCGTAAACGATGCGGTGTAGAGCCTATCGGTTCCAGCTGGCAACCGCTTCGCCTTGATCGCCTCCGTCACACACGCGCTGAGCGGAGAGCGAGGATCGGGCACAGCCGAGAGAGCGCCGCTCGCGTTCGCCCGAAAGGACGTTCGGGTGTTTTGGGAGCCGTTCCGGACCCACAGAGAACACTTCTTAAGGTCACTCAGCCAGCTTTCAATTGCCACTTGATCGGCCAGGGCCCGCTGCCCGGATACCATTTCGTTTAGGTTGGCCAGCGTCACCGCACCGGCTGCGGCCCGAATGCTCTTTCGGACAGGCATCGGGGGAATCACCACATTCACCGGGCGTCCTGGATCAAATTGAATCCGCGCAACACCGTCGGCATCGAGTTCAGCATCAATGCCTTCATCGCCCGGAGCCCAAGCGCGTTTCACATTGATTTTCGCCCCACCCATGGCCGATCCCGTTGGATCGGTGACTCTAAGATAAACTCGGTTATTGGTGTTTTCGACAAGCCCACCGTCAAGCTCCGTTACCGCGGAGACCGCAATGGAATTCTCGCTGAGCAAGACGGATGCACTCGCCTGCACTCGGTCGCCAGCTGGATCTACCGCGGAGATATAGGCACTGAGCGTAGACATGCCTCGCAAGTCGTTTGGAATGGCTGGAAGCACGAGCTCAAACTCGCCATTCGCACCCGTTTCGGCCTGCCTCGGCAACTCGCCTCCCGCGATCCACGCATTGGGAGGCGGCCAAGCGCCCGATGCCGACCACGATATTTCCAACTGTGCGCCTGCGACTGGGGCACCAGAACTGTAGACCACAGCGCCGCGAACGAGGGGCGTATCGCCTGCCTGATAAAAACTCTTATCGCTCGCACTCTCTACACGAAACCTTGGCAAGACGAATGGCTCAACCGTAAAGGTCGTGCTCTCTTGATCCTCGCCCGAACGCCAGGCAACCGTCCACGTACCCTCTTCGGCATCATCAGCGAGGGGAAAGTCCCCGGCGACAACGCCCCATTCTTCGGCCGGCGCCTTTTCTTCGAGTAAGACTTCTCCCGATGGATTGGTAACAATCCAAGAACCGGGTCGATTATCAATTGGACTCAGGTCGCTCGCCCGAAGCGCCAATGCTCGAAACTGCACGGTGTTGCCAGGTTCATACAGTGGACGGTCGGTCAGCATGTGGATGCGAGCTGGCGCGTAGAGCGGCAGTTTCATGTCAACAACGCTTGGGCCGATCTTTGACGTGGCTTTGGTGCGCAAGAGGTAGTCGCCGTCATCAACTTGAGGCAAGACAATCGTCGCCCTCTTGCTCTCATCGAGTTCTTGCCACTTCCCCTTAATTGGAAGAGCAGTTTCCTTTCCGGATGCATCGACAAGAAAGAAGGACGCTTTGTACTTCTTGATCGGAATGCTCAACGCTTCATCGGCCTTGGCGGTTGTGTAGAGCGCATCGATAGAAACCTCCATCGTGCCATCGCCGCTGCGTTTGAGCTCCCTTCCCCAAACCGAGACGATTTGCTTCGGCGAGCCAACAGGGCACTCCGGGACTTTGAAACCGTAGGAATCGTAGGCCTTGTCACAATAGCCCGACGGCATAAACCAATAGATCGCGGCCCCAATGAGCACCACGATCGGAACTACAACTGCAATTCGATTCTTCATCTTCCCCTCCCGGTCGTGCGTACGCCCAGAGGGGTAGCGTAGTCGAAAAGTCTAGGCTGCGTGATAGGATGCACCGGCATGCGCAACCTAGGTACGTTCTTATTACTCTTTGGGTCTATGGCTTGTGGAGGTTCCGGAAACGGCAACACAGGCGGCATCGATGGCAGCATTGGCGGAGATGGCTCTTCCTCATCAGATGGTGGTGGTGGCGAGCCTTCAGATGCACGCATTGGCCCAGACGCCATGCCCAACGCCGACATGAGCTTCTTTGTAACCAGCACCGGCAGTGGTGCTAGTGGCGGCGATCTTGGCGGCCTTTCGGGCGCCGACGCCAAGTGTCAAAATTTGGCAACCAACGGCGGTGCCGGCGCACGCACCTGGCATGCCTATCTCTCCACAGGCGCAACGGGACCAGGCTCGGCCGTCGACGCGCGCGATCGAATTGGTTCAGGCCCTTGGTTTAACCAGAAGGGCACGATGGTCGCTGCCAGCGTTGCCGAACTTCACGCAAACGGCCTCCTGGGCAATGTCATGTTTGATGAACTCGGTGGAACCATCCCCGGCGATGAACACGATGCGCTCACCGGAACCGCTTCGGACGGCACACTCAATAGCGACAGCGAAACCTGTGACAACTGGACCAACAGCACGGTCAACAGCCAGGGACAAGTGGGTCACATCGATACCGAGACCGGTGACGGCGAGAGTTGGAACAGCCAACACAGCGGTTCTTGCGACGAAGCATCACTCAATGGCAACGCGGGAACCGGACGGCTCTACTGCTTTGCTATCGACTAGCGTTCGATCATGCGCCCCACGTTCACCCGGGGCGCAAGATCCAGCGTGCGTATCTACTACTATTTCTTAAGTGATTTACAGGCGGCGAGAGCAGCGGCTTGTTGCTCTTTGGTGCTCGCCGTAGTGCCACAGGTGTAGGCCTTGCCATCAAACGTGAGGTGAGACTTCACCCAGTAGTTTGTCCCCATGCCGCCTTTGTTCTCGAAGGTCACGTGCCAACCGCCTTCGACTTCTTCCTGAGTAACGTTGGTCGCGGTGTACATGTCTTTGGCTTCTTCCAACTCAGCGGCAAGCGTCTCGGCAGCGAACTGTCCAGCGGCTTCAACGCCTACGACAAGGCCATCGCCCTTGATGAGCTGACTTCCCGCCATCTCACTCACGCTCGAACCTGCAGGAGCATCCATCGTAAGACCGAGCGCTTCGATCTTCAGGGGACCAGCAGCAGCGGGCTTTGCGGCCGCCTTGGCTGTCTTGCCGTCATCGGTCTTGGCGGCGACTGGCGTCTCACCTGACTCTTTGGATTCAGCCTTGTCTTTGCCGCAAGCGCCAAGAGCAAGAAGTGCGAGGAGTGTCATTTGAATCTTCATGAGTTCGCATCCTATCTAGGCTTAGGACCTCGCTGGGCGACGGCGACGGCAATTCTCAGTTCGGTACCCGGGGCCGGTGAACCGGATGCCCAGGGTCAATGAGGGCTGTCTGCAGAATCCTCTTGCAGTTTTAGTAAAACATGTTTACTTTTTATACATGGTTCGCGAAACACCTCTGAAGGCACCGGATCACTCCCCGCGAGTGCAGCGTAAACGCCTAGAACGAAAAGAGTTAATCGTTGATACGGCCATGCGGCTTCTCGGTGAGGGCGGCCTCGAATGGGTCACGGTGGGGCGCCTTGCCAAGGAACTCGACTACACCCCCGGTGCCCTCTACCGATACTTCCCCTCCATGGATGTGCTGCTGGCCCACATGCAAAAGCGCGCGATTGCCTCGCTTCACAAGCGAATCAGTGAGGCGATCGCTCCCCTTGCTGGCGCGGGCAAGGAGATCGATCGGCTCCGGGCGACGGCGGAATGCTACCTCAGTGCTACCGAAGGCGAGGCCAGCCACGAACTGAGTTTGATTGGCCAGATGCTGGCATCGCCCAAGGTGCTTATCGGCGACCCAATCGCCACGGAGACCGCACCAAAACTCATCGCGCTTCTGATGCTGGTCGAGCAACAGATTTCACACGCGCAAGAGGCAGGTGTTCTCTCGCCTGGTATCGCCCGCGAGCGAGCGGTGCAACTTTGGGCCGCACTTCAAGGTGCCATCGCCCTGGGCAAACTCGCGCGCTTCGACGCCGGCCTTTTCTCCGCCCAGCACGTGGGACATGGCCTCCTAGAAAATCTCTTAGTCGCTTGGGGCGCACCTCAAGACGCAGCAAACAAGTGAGCCACCGATGATTATTGTATACCTAGCCGCTAGCACTATTCTTGGAATACTCAGTTGGTCGTTTTCTGAATATGCCCTCCACAATTGGTATGGGCATCGAGCCAAAGGGCGCAATCGCTTCTCTCGCGAGCACCTCAAGCATCATACAAACGGGCAGTACTTTGCGCCGGCTAGCGAAAAGGCCATCGCCGCGAGTCTTGCGCTTGCGGTAGCGATGCCAGCAGCAATCTGGATCGCTGGGCCACTCTACGGCCTATGGTACGCCGGTGCCTTTGCATCGACCTACCTCGCGTATGAGTGGCTTCACCGACGCTGCCATACCCACGCTCCGAGCTCTCGATACGGTGCTTGGTTGCGGCAGCACCACCTGCATCATCACTACACGCGCCCCAAAGAGAATCACGGCGTCACATCGCCTATCTGGGACCTGGTGTTTGGAACATTGACCCCTTCGAGCATTGTTCGCGTTCCCGAGCGCAAGACCTTTGAGGTGCCCTGGCTGGTCGATGAGAACAACGAAGTTCGCCCAGAGTTTGCCGAGCACTACGTGATTGCTCGTCCGCATCAGAAGAAGAAGACCGCCACCTCCGAGGCCGCCGCCTAGCACCCCTAGAGCAGCGGAGAGACCAGGCGGGCGAAGCTCTGTCCCAAGCGGCGCAGGCGGCTGTAGTCGGCGACCATCTCGACTGTCACTTCGGTTGCAAACGCCAGGTCGCCTTCAAACGCGGCCACCAATTGCTCACAAACGTCACCGTCGTAGCACGCCACCCCAACTTCGAAGTTGAGTCGAAAGCTGCGATTGTCCACGTTTGCCGTGCCGACAAGTGCGAGCATATCGTCCACAACAAGGGTCTTGGCGTGCACCATGCGTGGTCCGTACTCGAAGATGCGCACACCGACGTCGAGCAAACCCGGATAGTACGAGCGCGAGGCCGCACCAATAAGCTTGAGGTCGTTCTTCCTTGGAACGAGGATTCGAACATCAGCACCGCGCAGTGCTGCAGCGTTCAGCGCGTCACAGATGGTGGGGTCGGGCACGAAATACGGCGTCGTTATGTAGACCCTCCGCACCGAGGCAAAGAGGCTTGAGGCGATGAGTTTGTGGATCGCGTTTCGGCTTTCGTCGGGTCCCGAAGAAACAATCTGCACCGAGCGAGCGCCGTCTTGAACAACGGTGTTGGTTGGAAAGAACTCGACCCCGTCTAGGATTTCACCCGTGGAGTCGTACCAGCCTTCGTTGAAGACCATCTGCAAGCCGCGTGTAGCCGGGCCTTCGAGCCGAAGATGAGTGTCACGCCAGGCGTTCTCTCCTGAGAACTCTTCTGAATGCACATCGATAATGTTCATTCCTCCGCTGTAGCCAATTCGGCCGTCGACAACGATGATCTTGCGGTGCGTTCGAAAATTCCCCGTGCGCCTTCGAATCGCAAGTCGATTGAAGTGGGAGACAAGACCGCCAGCCTCCGTTAGTGGACGCCAGAAGCGCTTGTTTGCCTTTGCAGATCCAACGCCATCAAGGTGAAGCCGCACGGCAACACCGCGCTTGGCACTTGCCACCAATGCATCTCGCAACCGGGTGCCAATCGAGTCAGGCTCCCAGATGTAGTACTCCATGTTGATGTGGTGCTTGGCTTGGCCGATATCGTCAACAATCTGGCCATACGTTTCCACACCAGAGAACAGCAGCGTGAGGCTAGCTGCGCGTCGGTGCGCGGATGCCCCCAGCGCGCCATTGTTCATGGCAACCAGGAACTCAACGTCGTCCCCATTGTCTACCGCCCCATCGTCCGGCACTACTAGAGCTTCTTTGACCGCCTGCTGTGCCTGTGCCCGCCTTCGCTTCTTTCGATCGAATCGGCGCGGTCCTAAAAAGTAGTAGACAGCAAAGCCGACGATCGGCAAAAAGCCCAACGTGAGTACCCACGAGATTGTCGACGCAGGCGACCGCCTCTCCGATACAACGTAGACCGAAAAGATGACTGCCCACACCGCTAGGGCAGACAGAATTAGCGAGAGCCATTCAGCGATCACGTTCTAGCTTTCATTGCATCCGCCAGCCGCAGCCAGAGGCTCGTGTTTGAACTCTAGACTGCATTGCACACAAGAACACGGGGGTTACTTGGCGAGCGCCTTCATCACACCGTGCAGTGCGCCGTGCGCTGCGGTGAGTTCAGCTTGCACCGAGGCTTTCTTTTGGCGGCATGCAGTGGAAACCGCTTTGACCTTCTCTGCGAGAGATTTTGCGGCCGCGGAATACGCGATCGCTTGATCTCGCTGTGCCTTGTGTTGGGCAACTGCCTTCGCAAGCGTTTCCCACTCGCTAGCCTTTGCACAACCGCCGGCACTCCGAGCCTCATCGCTCTCCAAGTGCCACACAGGAGCAAAGGATTCGTGAAACGCGTTGACCCCAGCCGGCAGGTTAGCGTGCATCTTCTTGTGCTCCGCATCTTCGCCGTGGTTCCCAGTCATGCCACCGTGGTGACCCTTCATGCTGCCATGGCCCTTCATCCCACCGTGATGCCCCTTGCTGCCATGACCTTCGGGCATACCGTGGTGGCCCTTCATGCCATGAGCACCAACCGGTGGATGGCCTTCGGGAAGCGCGTGATGGCCCTTCTTGCCGTGTCCTTCGACTGGGGGATGGCCTTCGGGAAGCGCGTGATGGCCCTTCTTGCCATGGCCCTTTTTCCCGTGGTGCTTGCACCCGCCCGCCTTGTCTCCCTTGCTGGGAACTTGGTGGTGGTAGTGGTGCACAGTGCATGCGGAGAGCAGAAGAGAGGTGCCAAATACAATCGAAGCTAGTAGTTTGTTCATCGCCGAAACCTTTGCTGGAAGTTAGAGCCAGCAGACCAGATTTGTGGCTCGTTATCCAGCTAAGCTGCACACAGGGTGCCCGCAAACGAAGACAGAGAAATCGCGAATCGCATCGCCGAGATACAAGACTCCATGGCCGAAGCCGCCCGTTTGGCGGGCCGCTCGCCAAGCGATGTCGTGCTGCTCGCAGTAAGCAAGAAACAGAGTCCAGGGCGCGTGCAAGCCGCGTACGACGCCGGCTTGCGAGACTTTGGCGAGAACTATGTGCAAGGCCTGGAGGACCACGTCGCGCTCTTGCCCGACGATGTGCGCTGGCATTTCATTGGTCATTTGCAGAGCAAGAAAGCCAAGCGCGTTACGAATCTCGCCTTGGTTCACAGCGTTGACTCCCTCAAGCTCGCAACCAAACTGGCCGCGGCAGCCGAGCACCTTGAGCATCCCCTGCCCTACCTTCTCAACATCAATATTTCTAGCGAAGAGAGCAAGTCAGGCATCCTGCCCGGCGATACGTTGCCGCTCCTCGAACCGTTGGCCGAGCTTCGCCACATCGAGCTTCGAGGGCTGATGTGCATCCCGAGTCCCGATGAAGAGGCCAAGCGCGCATTTGCCCGCTTGCGTGCCTTGCGGGATGACGCCGAGACCAAGTTGGGCCTAACTCTCCCCGAGCTTTCGATGGGAATGAGCGGCGACTACGAAGCTGCTATCGCCGAAGGCTCCACCATCGTCCGAGTCGGCACTCGAATCTTTGGCCCGCGTGACGTCCCCTAGTCAGCGACGCCCGAGTCGGCCACTCAGCCCGGGAAGAGCACGTCTCGAATTTTGTCGAAGAGTGGATACTCATTGCGATCAATCCCGTCGACAATGATCGAGTCGTTGAAGTAGCGCATGAATCGTGCGCGTTCGACCAGAGCTTCTGGCAACACGGCAGCGAGCACTTCCAGATGATGATCTAGGTTGGCGGACTCCGTCTTACCCTTCGCCAATAGTTCATCGGCCTCCACCGAAGAAGCTCCAAACTCTTGTGCAAAGAACTCTCGAAACCGGGAGCGCTCGGCATTTGTTGTCTGCCCATCCACTCCAATAACGGCGGCGGCGATACAGGCAAACGAGTCGCGGAGGGGCTCTAGCTGCGGATTGTTCTGCATGTGTACAGCCAAGCCTAATGGAGAAGTGCCAAGGCGGCCATGGCAAATTGGGAGCGGTTTGCCGAGGCTCCTCCTCCAAATCTGCGGCGTGGACTCCGAGATGGAAGTGACGCCTTTCGGGGCAAAGGAACGTGCAAACAACGCGTTGTGCACATTTTTTTCAGAACCCGTGCGCCACTGACGACTTTGGCTGCGTTGTCCTACTGAAAGCAGCAACAAGACTCTTCGCCCCATTCCTAGGACCCAATATGCAACGCAAAAATTTCGACATTCCAGCCCTCGTACTGTTCCTCGCCGCGACCACCACTGCGGCCTGTGCACCACGCTCAATCAACGTGGCAGCGCCCACGCAAGCACCAATCGATGATGCCACCCAGTTCGTCGGTGAAGGCCGACTCTCGCATGCACCGGAGTACATCGAATTTGCCGTTACGATCCGTTCCGAGTGTTATCCAACGGCCATGGCCGCGAGCCAAGCGACCGATCAAGCGGCCGCTCGAGTCATGAAGTTCCTGCGAGCGACCGTTGACGCGAGCAACCCCAAAGACGGTGTGTTCTCCGAGGGTGGCTTTTCACAGCCATTTTCTCGTTACATCAATTCAAACCTAACGACCTGTCAGAACACGTTTCAGAAGACCAGCACGATTACCATGAAGACCTCGAAGATCGACGACCTCGAAGCGCTACGACGAGATTCAAAACCAGATCTTCTCTCAGCTACAAGCGCCCAATGGCACTTCGCAAAGTAAAAGCGTTACCTTCGCTACGATTAACGTCCCGCAGTCGCGCCTGTACTACGAAACTCGAGAAGCCCTTGAGCAGCAGGCACTGGCCGACGCGCTCTCCAGTGCTCGAGAGAAGTTCGAAACGACATCCAAGATGGCCTGCGGCATCAAGAACTATCGAATTAAGAGTTTTACTGAGACAAACCCTGGAGCGGGCCGCCCCATTGCCTACGCACGTTCAACTCCCTCACCGTCAGGCGAGCAAGCCCTAGCCTTCCATGCCATTTGGATCAACAAGCTACTCAACGTGAAGTTTGAAGCGAAATCCGGTGACTGCAAAGCGGGTTAACGCAGATCAGTCTAAATCCACACCGTGCTTAGACTTGCAGTAGCGGCGCACATCCCGCCGATCGGACCGTGCAACTCGAGCGATCCAATCGGTGGCAGCGCCGAAGTTGTGCTCGCCACAAAAGCTCATGACAGTAATTGCATAGCCTCGCGGGGTCTTGGCCGCCGAAGCGTTGACCCTAAGAGTTTTTCTTGCCGCGACATACTTCCCTGCTCGCAATTGCGATGAGGCGGTATCGAGTGCGGATGCCACCGCTTGCGAATACGCTGCCTTTTGAGAAGAGGCTCCTTTGGGGTGTCGAACCTCCTGCCCCTTTTCCCCTGGCCCAGTACGCTCTCGCCCGGGCAGTTCTTGGACGTCGCTCGACTCGGAGCCAGCATCCCCGAGGTTCACATGGGCATCGCCAGCATCCAGGGTTTCAGGCATCGCATCGAGCGTCCCCAGCGTTCCAGCATCCATCACGACGACGAAGGATTCTGCGGTAAACCGCGCGTCCGCTGGCGCAGAATCCTGTCCCGTTCCCGCACCGCCGCGAGTCATTCCGTAGTACGCCAAGGCCGAACCAGCAAGGATCGCCACCACCACAGTTAGACCGAGGGACAGCGCTCGCCTCGAGTCACCCGCCGTGGATGCGGGCGCGGACGGAGGTTCTGGTTCACTAACGGTTGCTGCTGTGGCCTCACCGGCTGCGAGTTTGACACTGCGACTTGAGGGCCGACTAGCAACGGTTTCCATCGTAGCTGGACTCTCCGCAGCCACACTCGCGACTTTCTCGACGGCGATGTCATGGGAGCGCGCCGCCGGTGTTGCTGTAACCGTGGCATCCGCCGCCAGAGACGGCAACGTGCGGCCTTCGAGAGCCGCAACAAAGTCAGCCATAGAGGGAAAGCGATCGCCTGGCTCCTTGGCCATAGCTCGCTGCACCGCTGCCGTTATCGCCGGAGCGAGTTCCGAGTTTATCTGATCTAGCGGTATCGGATCGACGTAGCAGACACTGTGAATGATCTCTGCCAGGTCACGCCCTCCAAAGCATCGCCGACCTGTGAGCATCTCGTACATGATGCATCCGAGGGCAAATTGGTCTGAGGCTGGACCAACTTCGTCGTGCTTGCCCATCGCCTGTTCGGGGGCCATATAGCGAGGGGTGCCGATAATCGCCGACGTCTGTGTGATTGCAGTTTCGGCGTCGGCCTTCTTTGATACGCCAAAGTCCAGAACCGTCGCATGCTCACGCCGCTCTCCGCCGATTTCGACGGATCCAAGAAAGATATTGGGGGGCTTGAGGTCCCGATGCACAATCCCTTTTGCGTGCGCAGCCGATAGCGCAGAGCCTATCTGTCCAACAATGACGAGCGCCCGATCGGGCGGGACAGCGCCCCTACTCAGCGTCTTCGCCAAGTCCTCGCCTTCGAGAAACTCCATGACCATGTAGGGACGGCCGTCGGGAAGGGTATTGAAATCGAAAACGCGAACGATGTGCGGATGGCCAACACTCGATGCAATCTCCGCTTCCTGACGAAAGCGCGCCAACGATTCTGCCTGGTGCTCTCCGCTGATTACCTTGATCGCAACCCGTTGGGGCAAACGCTTGTGAACCGCCTCGTACACTTTACCCATGCCGCCAGAGCCAATCACGGCATACACTCGATAGGTATCGGCAATGAGGGTGCCTGGAGCGAGACCATCGTCTCTCTCTCCGGATCCGCTTAGCGCATCATCGAGGGCCTGCGCCACCGAAACAACCGATGCGAATTGCTCCTCGTCACCAAGACCACGGCAGCGTCGAACGATCGCATCGATGTCTCGCGGAACCAAAGGCTCGTTGCCTTCTGTTGCAGACTCGGAACGCGCTGCGAAGAGTTCCTCGATGAGGCCACCGAGAGCATTGATGTCTCCGCCTACGGTAGCGGCACGACGCTGGTCCGACGAGCGATCCAGTAGCGGCCCAACAATCTTTACGGCCTCTCCTGTATGGGACAGCATCACAGAATTCTGTGACAGCTCGCCGTGAGAAAGCCCAACTTGATGCATGGCCGCAATTCCGGAGCACAGTTCCGCGAGAACACGAGAGGACTCTTCGGGTGCGAGAGGCGTATTTCGATCTCTAAGAAGAGTTCCTTGAACCCATTCTCTTACGACGTACGCTCGTCCATCGCTGAGTTTTCCGTAGTCATAGAGCTCGACAACATTGGGGTGGCGAATGCGGCTAATAATGCGAGCACTTTGCTCGATGCGTTCGTGCATTGAGTCGCCACAGTGTTGCAGGTGGTGGACGCGAACCTCCGCCTGGCGCTCAAGCTTTCGATGAACGCCCCGATAGATGGCGTAGTGCGTTCCATCGCTGCGCAGCTCTTCGACCCTGTAGTCTCCAACGAGTTCTCCGACTAGCGAAGCGGTGTTTGAATCGGAAGAGGGCACGATGCTGAGCACATCGTATCAGCACTACTCGCAGACGAAGCCCAACTCGTCACCATAGTAGACCCCGAGCTCATCGTAGATCAGCCTTAGATTCGCTCGAACCTTGACTGGTGTAAGCGGGGTCTCCTTGCGCCCACGAATCCAAACCGCGCTTCGGTCGCCGCTATTCACGACAAGTCGCAAGTCGCCTTTCTCGGTCGAGAATAGTGTCCCCTCGCTGTCTTCCACGAGCCGCTTGAGCTTTGTGATTTTGAGTTGGCCACGTCTTCCAACGAAAACCCGATAGCGTTTGCCGCCAAACTCTCGCTGGTAACGATCAACATAGTAGTACGTGCCATGCGAATCTCTCGATAGAAAATAGGGTTCGCGTTTCCACTTTGCCTCGGCCTCAAAGGTGGCGTTCTTCAAGATTGCATCACGCTCCACTTTTTTCAGCTCCTCGAGGGCTTGAACTTTGCCACCACAGTTCAACTCCCAGACGCCTTCCTTCGTCCTACCTAGTTGGCCCACCACCGCGCCAGAGGGGAGCGAGAATGTACGAGGATCGCTATCTTTCGACATCTGACCGGCCCAATAGCTATTGCCGCGTCCGTAAAAGACGAACGCCCGGTCCAATTTGTACTCGATGATGAAATGCTGATCGCCAAGACGCAGCACTTTGCGCTTCGTATCGAACTTCTCTCGAAGCAATTGAAGAATTCCAGAGAAGCGACCCTCAGTATCCCCACCAGGGACATATGTCATACCACCATCAGAATTTTCCTTAAGCGACCACCGGCTTCCCGGTTTATCGTGCCCCTCGCTATACGTGCATACAATGGACAGCGAGTCTCCGACCATCTTGGCCTGCTTTGGATTCTGCTCACAAAAGTTCTTCGTGATCACAACCGGAGCACGAAAGAGTTCGGAAATCGAGGTGCGTTCAAAGGCTTCATCGGGCACCGTTGACCAATCCACGGAGAAGCGAAATCGCCCACAGTCTCCAGGAATTTCCGCCATCGACTCATCAAGAATCCGCTGTTGCCACTTCTCTTTCGCTTCTCTTGTCTGGGGCTCGATCTCTCGAAGGGCACTGTCTCGCTGCTCTTCACGAAGGGACAGCAGCGTTTCTCCATCGACGGTGCCATCGATCGGGCGGAGAACTTCGTCATCCGCATGTGTACTGTCGTACCCCCTGAAGCTCCAATTTGCGCTCCCCGTGAAGTGGCGAAGTAGCCAACCGGGTTCCCCCCGCAGTTGGCCGCGGAACGAGAGAACCTTATTGTATCGCTCGCGCACTACGACGATAACCAAGCCGTCAAATTCCGATTGGGTTCCCGTGGCGCGTAGCAAGTAGCGGCTTTTAAGCGATGGATCCAAAGGCGATCGAACTGCCACAAGTTCCAGTCTCACACCATCGGCGTTCCCAAAGAGTCTTGTCGGGACATCAGAAACAAGCTCCCACTCCTTGGCCGTGGGCGGCGTTTCTTCGGGCGGCGCCGCCTTGGGCATCGACTCAATTGCGGTGCTGCTTGAGCCACAGGCAGCCAGCAGCGCAAAAATCGCGAGATGTAGACGCACCATATACGTTCCTCTTCCTTGTACCCAGCCACCAAACCTTGTGCCGAATGGCAAGGATAGGCCGGAATCCACCAACCCTGGAATGCGACGCCAACAGTTTTTCTCGTGATTTCTCGAACAATCGCGAGAGCGAGGAATTGTTGCCCATCTCTCGCTGTTACGGGATGAATGGCCGTGCATTACAACCTCGTTCCCATGAGCATCACCCTGTGCGTAGCAATTGCAGCCTGCGGCGCTGCACAGCAGGCTCCGTGCCCAGCACAGATTCAGTGCCCGGCGGTTGAGAAGCCCGTAGAAGTGCCACTCCCTGTGGCGCCCACGCCACCCGCGGCCCCCGAACCAACGCTAACCCTAGAAGCCGTCGACTACACGCAGCTTCCAGGCTGGCAGGCGGATTCCGTTGGCGATGCACTGCCAGCGCTTCGCAAGTCGTGCTACCGCCTGTCAAAGAAGAGCGATGCACAGCTTGTGGGCCGCGACGAAATTGGCGGGACTGCAGGGCAATGGCGAGCCGCGTGCAAAGCGGCAAAGGCGGTGAATGCCAGCGATCATGTTGCTGCCAGGACGTTTTTCGAAACCCACTTCCGTCCATTCTTGGCTAAGAATAATGATGAGCCCGAAGGGCGTTTCACCGGCTATTACGAAGCGTCGCTTCGCGGATCCCGCAAACGCCAAGGCAAGTACCAGTCTCCGCTCTACAAGCGGCCCGCTGATCTGGTCATGGTGAACATGCGAAATTTCACATCAAATCCATCGCGGCGCAGAATTGCCGGGCGCGTCGTCAATGGCCTCTTGCGCCCGTATGAGACCCGAAAGCAAATCCGCAATGGGTCCCTTAAGGGCAAGAAGCTCGAACTGCTTTGGATCGATGACAAGGTGGATGGGTTCTTCACACAGATTCAGGGGTCGGGGCTTGTGAAGCTCGACGATGGCAAAGAAATGCGTATCGGCTATGCAGGGCAAAACGGACACTCATATACGGCAATCGGCCGTGAACTTGTTCGCGATGGTCACATCACCCGCGAAGAAATGAGCATGCAAGCGATTCGCTCATGGCTCGCCAACAACCCAAAAAAGGCCGACGAAATGATGGATCGAAACCAGGCCTTTGTCTTCTTCACTGAAGTCACCGGTGGCGGCCCTGTCGGCTCACAGAACGTCGAACTCACACCGGAGCGGAGTGCTGCAATTGATCGCAATTTCATTCCGCAGAGTGCACCACTTTTCATCGACACCATGGTTCCAACCGAAGACGGAACGGCAGAAGTTGTGTTTCAACAACTCGTCATCGCGCAAGACAGCGGTGGTGCGATTCGAGGTCCGGTAAGGGCTGATATCTTTTGGGGTGCAAGTGATCGCGCCACCGCAATTGCGGGGCGCCTAAAGAGTCGGGGCAAGTACTATCTGCTCCTGCCCACCGCAGTTGCGGCAGACCACAGCAAGTCGCCGTAAGCACTGGTACACTGGGCCTCCGCCGCACTTGGGTGCGGATTCTTAAGGAGACCCGATGACAACTAAGAAACTCATATTTTCCGCTGCCATGCTCGCAAGTTTGGCGACTGCATGCGGCGGCTCCAACAACGGCAAACTAAACCGCCGCGTGAATCAAGGCCACCTCGCTCCGGTGAGTGCTGCTGAACGATCTGGCGAGGCAGACGCGCAACGTGAGTTCTTTCTAGCGGAATGGCAGGTCGCGTCTACGGAGAGCCAACTTCGCGGAGCAAAACTCGACATCGATATTGCCAAGAACAAACTCGCCAGCGCCAAATTGGCCCTCAAGAACTCGAAGCTTGAAAACGCAGCCGCTGCCGAGTCAAACGACCAAAACGCGATTGCGGAAAAGCAACAAGCGGAGCGCGTTGCGACGCTTCAAATCGAAGTTCACAAACTCGCAATTGAGCGCGCGAAGCAATCGAAGCGCTACCTTGAAAAACGCCTAACCCACGAGCAACGCAGCCTTCGCAGTCGAGAAGCTGGCGTTGAGCTCGCGCGAGCAAACAGCTTGAACGCTGCGGGGATCAAGCCTCCCAATTTTGACGCAAAGAAATACAAGGCCCAGCACACGGAGCGTGCTGCCAGCGAGAAGGCCGCAAAGGCTGCGGTAGACACCGAGAAGGCGAAGCTCGCTGCCACGGAGAAGCAGCTCTTGGGCGCAAAGAACGCGGTTGCTACTGCGGAAGGCAACCCGGTGCTGAAACAGGATCCAATCCCAAGCAAGCCGATGGAGCCGCTCGAAGGTGATACTCCACCCGAGCAACCACCAGCGACCGACGGCGAGAAGACCGACAGCGAGAAGACCGACGGCGAGAAGACCGACAGCGAGAAGACCGACGGCGAGAAGACCGACGCGAAACCTGTCCCGAATTCATCGGCCACAGAGTCAGAAGAAGCGCCGACGAAAACACCACCACCAGCAGTCGGTGGAGAGCCGGTCAACGACACCACCACCAAACCCGGTGCGCCATCGGAGGAGTCTTAAATCATGACACCAAAGCAATTTCCCCTTCTCGCGATTTTCGTCATGAGCATGGCCATTGTCTCCACAGGAGCAGCAGGCTGTGGTGGCTCGCCGCCAGCGATCAAGCACCGCATGCCGATGGATATGCTTGCGCCGGCTCCCGCAGAGGCAAGGACGCCGGTCGCAGACGCATATCGCAGTCACTACCAGGCGCAACTCGCCCTCGACCATGTGCGGTTCCAACTTAAAGACATTGAATTCGAACTCAAGATTGCCCGGGCTGAAAAGGCACAGCGCAAGCAAGAGCAGAAGGTCGCCAAACTCCAGGCGCAACGCAGTGCAGCGGTGTTTCGAGCTGCTGCTTCAAAGGCAGCGGATGCACTCTTCAATGGAATGAAGAAAAAGCATCGCGCACAAGGTGAGCGCATTCGGTACCTCAAAGCACAGCGTAGCTATCTAAAACGAGAATTGGCACACGCGAAGTTAGTGCTTGTGCAAGCCGAGGCGACGTTTGAACTTTCCAAAGCACGACTGGCTAAAGAGCGAGAAACAGTGCCTAAGAACTTCAAGCTCGCTCAATTCGTCGAACAAGAAAAGCGCGCAAAGGCAAACGCACAGTCGAAGGCTCAGAGTGCAAAAACGGCGAAGGCAAACGCGAAGAGTCGCGAGCAGGCTTGGAAGAACGCGAGTAAGTGATCCAGAGCGCAGACCAAGCTGTATCCAACCAGCAGCTCAAGGCTATACTGCTCGCCTATGGGAGATGAGAAGCTGGGGCGGAGTTCCCAGCTAGGTCAGTACATCTTGGGAGAACGCCTTGCCGCTGGTGGCATGGCGGAAATCTTTCATGCCAGTTGCCTAACTCCTGGGCGATTCGATCGGCCGATCGTTCTCAAGCGAATGCACAAGCATCTCGCAGAGAATCGCGACTTTGTGAGCATGTTCGTTGATGAAGCGCGCATCTCAACTCGGCTCGATCATCCCAACATCGTCCAGCTCTTTGACTTCCAAGCGAACTCGGATGGTCTTTACATCATCCTCGAATACATTGAGGGGCCGGATCTTCTTAGCCTCCTAAAAGGAGCTGCACGAAGACGCACCACGATGCCGCCAGAAATCGCGGCATACATCACGTGCCACATTCTGGAAGCACTCGACTATGCACACAGCATGGAAATCAACGGACGCCCTTTGGGTGTTGTGCACAGAGATGTGTCCCCCGGGAATGTTCTGATCTCCCAACATGGCCGAGTGAAGCTCGCCGACTTTGGTATTGCGCGGGCAAACGACCGTCAGCGGGAGACGGCAACAGGCACTCTCAAGGGCAAGTACGGCTACATGTCGCCCGAGCAAATCGAGGCTAAGCATCTCGACGGTCGATCCGATATATTCTCAACAGCTATCGTATTGGCCGAACTACTGATGTCGAAGCGGCTGTTTCGAGCAACGAACCAACTCGACGTGCTTCTCATGGTTCGAAGTGGAGACTTGGGCAGGCTCGAAGCCAATGGTCAGCACATCGATCCAGCGCTCCTCACAATCATTCGCAAGGCGCTGTCTCGCGATCGCGATGACAGGTTTGCAACCGCGGGCGAGTTTCGCGATTCGTTGGCCGAGTGGCTTGCTTCGGGCAAGCTGCGCATGAGTACAAGCATTCTAAAATCCTACATTCGCGAGCTCACCGACGAAGGGTATGTGAAACCCGCAAGCCAGGGCGAAGGAACAGGCTCTCTGACCATGAGTGGCACCAACACGCGAGCACTCTCACTGGCTGCCCGAGGAGCTGCAGCGATCGGACGAGAGATGTTCGAGCTCGGCACCATGGGAAGCGTCGATATGACTCTTGGTGCTGCTGGGGTCACGGTCATTACCAGCCGTCCCGAGGTACTTCAGGAGATCGAGGACGAGTACGAAGATGTCACCATCGAGACGCCGCTAGAAGCCGGCGAAGCGCTTGAGTGTGGCCATGGAGACTTGGGGTTTATCTTACCTCTCGACCTCGTTGGAGCGATCGCATGCGAAGCCCGCACCGGCTTGCTCACCCTTGAGCAGGACGCCACTACCAAGCAGGCATACTTTGTCGACGGCCACCCCATCTTTGTCGCCTCCAACGATCCCAAGGAGCGATTTGGCCAGTTTCTCCTACTTAGAGGCCTGCTTACTGACGAGCAGCTGGAGCGCGCTATTGCGACCATGCCGCACTTTGGAGGCAAACTCGGTCAGGCCTTGGTTGGGCTGCACCTCCTAAAGCCGGTTGATGCGGTCCACCTCCTTGCCGAGCAGGTTACAGAAAAACTCTTAAACTCTTGCGGATGGGACTCTGGGCGATTCGTTTGGCAGGAAGGCCAAGAGAACCCTCATGACACGGTGGCTCTTCACCTCAGCAGCCACCGCATTGTTGCCCGAGGCGTCCAGCTGATTCCCGCAAAACGCCTGGACGAGTGGATCTATGTTCGACGAGACACAACGCCAAATCTCGCGCAGTTCGCGCCCTATTCCTCATACGGGCTTGGGCCCTCGCTCAGCAAACGCCTCGCAACGATGGATGGACAGCGCACCCTAGGCGCCCTCATCGACTCGGTCTCGAAGAAGAGCGCCAAAGTAATCAGCGCGGCGGCATACGCAATCATTGCGACCCAAAAGGTGTGAAGGCATCTAGGACATGCAAATTTCGGCTGTCATAACAGGCGCGAGCCAAGGTATTGGCGAAGCTCTCGCGCTCGCCTTCGCGAAGGAGGACGGAGCCCGTCTCTTTCTCGTCGCCCGCAATCGCGAAAAGCTACAGAAGGTTGCCGACCGTTGCGCAGCAGTCGGAGCCTATGCCGAGGTGCTGCCCTGCGACCTCACCGATGCAAACGCTGTACAGGGCGTGGCAGACCGTCTCGCACAGGCGGGTGAAGCCCCCAATCTACTCATCAATAATGCCGGGCGCTTCACGCAGCAAGAACTATTCTCAACCACCGTCGATGAGTTTCGCGCCTCCATCGAGACCAACCTTGTCAGTGCATTTCTGATGACGCGCGCCCTCGCGCCGGCAATGATGAAGCGAGCAAGCGGGACCATAGTCTTCATGGGGTCAGTGGCGAGTACGCGAGGCTTTGCGGAATCGGCGGCCTATACCGCTGCGAAACACGGATTGCTCGGTTTTGCACGCTCGGTCCGTCTTGCGACCAGAGACGCGGGCTTGCGCGTCACAACGATTATGCCCGGAGCCACCGACTCACCGAGTTGGGAGGCGAGCGCCATTCCAAAGTCGCGTCTCATGCCCGCCGAGGACATTGCCGAAAGCGTACTCTCCATCGTGAAGCTCAGCGACCGAACCGTGGTTGAGGAAATCGTCCTGCGTCCCGTCGCTGGCGACCTGTAGAGGTAGAGCCCGAACGCTGGCGCTAGCCCGCAACCGAAACAATGGAATCGACGATGGGCTGCCCCAGAGCGCGCTTTGTTGCCTCTTGGGCCGCTTGCATTGCGACGACACCGCGGTCGAGGTGGAAGGGGTTGGCCCTTGGCAGATCGGTAATGCGAAGACTCACCATAGATTGGCGACGGGGAATTTGCAGAGCTTTGCTACCTGCACGACGCCACGGCGAACGGGATGCGATGTGATGGTAGAAGGTGCGCGCATCGGGATTCATGCCATCCAAGCCTGGACGATCGGCAATCCCGCCATCGGACAGTAAGCAGCCTTCTCGCTTCACAGGATGAAAGAGCACGGGAAGAGCACACGACGCCAAGATGGCGCTCGCAATATCGCCTTCTTCAAGAATCCTGGTCTTGCGGGTTCCCAAGTCGTAGGTAGAAATCGACACGGGTGCACGACACTCAGAAAAACTCGTAACGGGAAGGAGTTGTTCAAGCTTGCTGCGAAAGAGGCGCCCTCCGAGAAGCCCAAACCCCGGCTTTGGATCCCAGAAGTCACTGCGTTTAAGAGCTTGCAGTTCGTCACCGAGTTCGTTGGCAGAAAGCCCTGCGCCCCACAGACCCGCGACGAGGGCTCCCGCGCTAGAACCAGACAAACTCTTAGGAGCCAGCCCTTCGAACTCGAGCGCCTTCAGCATGCCTGTGTGCGCAAAGAAACTAAAGAACCCCGACGACATCGCCAGAGAAAATGGCTCCGCTTCCAACCATTCGCCTAGAGTCATGTGCTGCATACGACCTTGCTACCACACCGCGGGACGCTCTGAACCATGGTGCGCTTGCCCGGATTTTTGGCAGCGCAAACGTGGGGTCGAGATCCGCAAAGCAGTGGCCGGCTGACACTAGTCGTCATGTCGCGCCTTGCCCCTGCCCTTTTTGACATCCGATCGTTTGCGCTTGCCGTCGAGCCGACGACGGACCGAAGCCTTGGTCGGACGGGTCGCCCGCCGCTTTTTGGGACGGACTAAGGCCTGCCTCACAATCGCTGCGAGTTTGGTTCTGGCCTCTTCTCGGTTGCGAACCTGGGTCCGGTGCTCGTCACACGTGACCAAGAGTTCGCCCTTATCGGTCAGACGACTTTGCAGACGGAGCAGCAAATACCCATGGTCATTTGCGCTAAAGGCCGCGCTATCCTTGGGCGCCCAACGCAACTCCACCTTTGTGGCGACCTTGTTTACGTTTTGCCCACCCGGACCGGTCGCTGTGACAAACGATTCGCGAACTTCTCGCTCCGGAATCACGACGCGGTGGTTTATACGGATTTCTCTCATTTCAAACTTAGCCCAATCCCCGTGACCAAGCCGGGTTTACCACGCCGACGAGTACCCCCATGAAAAACCTCAAGACTGCTTCCAACAAGCCTGCTTCCAACAAGCCTGCCTCCCGAAAGACCTTCAAAGCGATCTCCCTCTGCGCACTGCTCGGGCTCGCGCAGGCCGCCTGCGGCCCATCGGAAACTGGCGACGGCAACGGGGTTGGGGCCACGGACGGGGGTGATGGGGATGCGAGAGGCCCCGCCGCCGATGCACAGATTTTTGCGGATGCCTCGTGCGGTGCACAGACCGCTGAGATTCCTTTGGTTGAACTGGGCGACCCACCCGACCTGTTGATCGTGCTCGACAAGAGCGGTTCGATGACGCTGCCCCCAGGGTTTCCCTTTACGCTAGGAGCGAGCAAATGGGACATCATGGAGGATGCAATTGAGAATATTACCAACGCCTACAACACCAACATTCGCTTTGGCCTCACGTCGTTTCCAGCCGATAGTGATTTGTGTGGAGTTGACCCAGGTGCCGACGTTGCAATCAATCTGAGCAATGCCCCTGCCATTAACGCGTGGATGGGCAGCCACTCTCCTGATGGCAACACGCCGGCGCACCTCGCACTGCAAAATGCTTCAAGCATCTACTCTGGATTGCCCGTCAACCCAGGTGGCCAATACGTACTCTTCGCTACCGATGGAGCGCCAAACTGTGGCGGCAACCCGGTCGATCCTGAAACGGGCAGCGCCAATGAGACGGTGGCTGCGGTTACGGCGCTCAATTCGCAAGGAGTTGGCACCTTCGTGCTGGGCTTTGGCAGCGTGCTCGGACTCGATACCGGTGTGCTCAACGATGCCGCTCAGGCTGGTGGCCACCCCAAACCCGCGGGACCTCCGTACTACTACCATGCTGATGACGCCCAAAGCCTGGACGCAGCCCTCATGGCAATCGCCGGCGGCATTGTGGTGCCAACCTGCTCCTTCGAGGTCACAGAGACGCCTCCCGATCCGGATCTGGTGACTGTGACCATTGAAGGCACGCCAATTCCGCGCGATCCGAGCCATTCGAACGGTTGGGACTACCATCCCGATGCCAGCACCATCACATTCTTTGGCGCCGCGTGCGACTCGGTGCAAGAAGGTGAAACGAGTGTGAGTTTCGTCTTCGGTTGCCCCGGTCCCATCGTAGAGTAGGGCCGTGTCCCCACCAGCAGTACCAACGCCGGAGCAGCTTCTCGCGCTGGACCGGCTCTTAACGCTATCGCCCCACAATTCCTTTTTGCGGATGAAGCTCGAATCCGCAAAAGACAATCGGCTCTCGGTCTCGCTGCCCCTGCGAGACGAGTTGATTGCCAGCGAGCCGGGAGGAATGGTGCACGGAGGTGTGGTTGGCTCGATCTTGGATACGAGTTGTAGCCTGGCGGTGATGCTGCGACTCGGCAAACTGATTCGAGTGTCCACCTTGGATATGCGCATCGACTACCTTCGCGAACTGCCGGCAGAAGGCACGCTGCACAGCCGATCGTCTTGCTATCGGCTAACCGACCAGATGGCCTTTGTGCGGGGCATCGCCTTTACCATCGACAAAGACGGCAACGAGGACAAAGTCGCAAAGGCGGCGGCAACCTTTCTTGTCATTCACCAGCAACGAGTCGCAGTATGAGTGTCCTGCAAGCCCTTTCGAAAGCGCAAGAAGCACGCGACCCGCAATCGCTGATTACGTATTTTCCCTATGCGAATGCGATAGGAATTTCTGCAACGCTGAGCGACGGAGAGCTCGTTGCACAGTTGGCATTCGACCAGCACATCATTGGCGATCTTGGAGCGGCAGCGCTGCAGGGCGGTGCAATCAGCACGCTTCTTGAGAGCGTAGCGGTGCTCACCATTCTGTGGAAAATCGAGAAGATTCAGATGCCACAAATGATGAATCACTCGGTCGAGTACCTGAGTTCAGGGCGCCCGAAACCCACGTTCGCACGCGCTGAAATCACCCGTCACGGTCATCAAATTACCAACGTGCGAACCATTGCTTGGCAAGACGATCAAAGCGCTCCCATCGCCGCAGCGCACACCCACTTTCTCTTGAATCCGACGGCGAAATGACGAGCGCACAACACCCGGTCATCGACAATTCGAGATTCGATGCAGGCCGTGGCAGTACGGGAATTCTCTTACTTCACGGCTACACCAGCTCTCCTGCGGTGGTGCGCCCCATGGGCGAGTACTTGGCTGCACAAGGGTTGCGGGTGGTGGCACCGCTACTTCCCGGCCACGGAACCAGCCCGGCCGACCTCAATACGCGCACATGGCGTGAACTCGCCGATGCCGCGGCCGATGAGCTCTACGCGCTGCAATCCGAGTGTGATCGCGTTTTCATCGGCGGGCTCTCGATGGGCGGCCTGCTCGCGCTGCACCTGGGACAACGCTGCTCGGGTATTAGTGGAATTATCCCCATGGCCGCAGCGCTCTACGCCAAGAGTGCGATGCGCTACCTAATCCCGTTTGTACGGCGCGTCGTAAGTACAATTCCTAAGAGCAAAGACCCGAGCATCAGCATCGAAGACCTCAGCTGCGCTCCGCTGCTTTGGACCTATGACCACCAGGCACTGCATTTTGTCGCACAGCTCTTTTCACTAATGGAAGACGTCCGCGACCACATGCCGAAGCTTCACCAACCCTTGCTGATTTTCCAGGGGGAGCACGACAAAACGGTGCCCATGAAAGCTGCCTGGGAGATTGCCGAGAAGTCGAGCAGCCATGACACCGAGCTCGTAGTCCTGGCCCATTCTGGCCACTGCCTGACAATCGATGGCGAACGCCAGCAAGTCTTCGAGAAGTCGCTGCAGTGGATTCAGCGGCTCTCGTAGAGCGCGTTCGCAGAAATTCGCAATCGATTTTCGCAGCAAGGGCCGGAGGAATCCGCGACCGCGACCGCAACGTTCAAGGCACTGCCGAATCGGATGACTACGGTGGGATCATGCCCAACGTACCAGTATTGTCTAATTTCAAGCACCCTGCGGTTGTCGCAAAGGCGGCGGAGCTCACCGATTCCAAGACCGGTGACAAAGAAAAACTCGCAAGCATCTTCGCCTTTGTTCGAGACGAAATTCGCTTCGGCTTTCCTCCCAATGGCGATCTCACTACCGCGTCGGAAACACTTCGCCTGGGAATGGGACAGTGCAACACCAAAGGAACGCTCTTCCTAGCACTGTGCAAAGCCTCTTCCATTCCGGCTCGGCTGCACTTCTCTCTTATCGACAAAGACATTCAACGCGGTCTCTTCACAGGCCTCGCGTATTGGCTAATGCCGCCAAGCCTGTCGCATTGCTGGATCGAAGTTCGTGTCGATGACCAATGGCATGCGATCGACTCCTATATTAATGACGAGGCGTTCGCACAAGCCGGAGCTGCGGAACTCGCACGATGTGGCTGGGATACAGGCTTCTCGCTCGCATGCTCCGGTGGCCCGATCAGCACAGAGTTCCGCCTCGACCGCGAATCCTTTGTGCAAATGGATGCCGTCGTAAAGGACCAAGGCGTTTGGGACATTCCCTCGCGCTACTACGAGAGTTCGCACTACAAAAACCGCCTAGGATGGTTTCGCCGACTGATGTACCGTTTGCTCATCGGCCGTTCAAACCGCCGCATTCGCACCCTTCGAAATCGAATCGGCCAGCAAGCAAACCAGTACCAAGTAACGACCCAGCCCAACTCGGATCTGATGTGAGCACGCAGAGGGACAGCGCAATCGGCGAGGCACGTTCTTGGGCGGGCCGTCTCATCATGGCACCCGGCGTGATGCTCTACCTTGGCCCCGGCGCCACCGCCGCCAAACACCAGCACCATGCTCTACAGTTGGTGTGGAGCCCGGAGAAGCCGATTTCGCTTGAGACCGCGACGGGTACGGTGCAAACGCATGCGGCACTTATTCCCGCCAATCGCGAGCATTCCCTCTCGGCAACCGGCCAACGTCTACTCGTCCTCTTGGTCGAACGACATGGAGCGTTGGGACGTGCGTTGCATCAAGTCGCGAGCGCCACCGATGCCTTGGACCTTGCCGACCGACTGAAGTCTGTGGCGTTTCCCGAACCTTCGCTTAGTTGCGACGCGCTGATGCGATGGAGTGAAACGCTCGTTGCCGCGCTTGGTCACGCCGACAAGCGCCAGGCCCTGTCCCCACCAATTCGCCTTGCCATCGAATACGTTGAACAGCAATTGCCAAAGACTCCGAGCTTGGCGCAGGCAGCACAGAGCGCCTCGATCTCCCCAACCCGCCTCACGCATAGGTTTACCTCTGAAGTCGGAATCCCGTTTCGCCGATTTGTTCTGTGGAGTCGACTCAAGCGTGCGGCCCAAGGAGCGGCCACATCGAATTTGACCGAGGCCGCCCACGCAGCCGGATTTAGCGACTCGGCGCACTTGAGCCGCACCTTCCGTTCCATGTTTGGGCTCGCGCCATCTCTCGTCTTGCCGCGCATGGAATTTGCGTCTCTCTCCTCGGCACGGGACTCGAAACCCTCGCACTAGATTCCAGGTCTGCCCAAACTGCATCACGAACCGGCGCCCTGCTCGTGGCAGGTCGAGCACCAAATCCTGTCACCGCATTGTTTCTTGACGCAGCGCGCAAGATCGAGCTACATGGGGTTCAGCGACGCCGGCCTGACCGGGGCCACCAGACTCCGAACCTACCTAGTGTCATGCAGCCATCAAGTACCCAAGCGCGTAACTCACTAGATTCTATTGCTCCGCTCCTGCCCTCTTCCCCCACCAGCCGTATGAAACCCTCACTCCAACTTGGCACGATTCTCGGATCAATTTCCCGTGTGCCACCACACCGAAATTCGAACGAGACTAACGAAGCCGCCGAAAGGCGCTCGGAAGCTCGGACCGGTGAGCGCATCCCTGTGTCCTTCTTTGAGGTCAAAAAGCAGATTCGCCACCCTGGAGTCCTCATAAACGGCTCTGACGGAGGGGCGTTCATCGAGACCAACAAGACTCTCCCGCTGCTGACGGAGATCCGCGTGGAGGGCCCCGGACTCACCTGCTACGCAGTCATTTGCCGTGTTCACTGGCTTGGGCCAGAAGAACGGGCCTTCCGCAGTGGTGGCATGGCAGTCCGCCTCATTTCACGCAAAGAACACGGTGCCAGCCAGGTCCCGGACCTCAAGGCCGCCAAGTAGCGCCCCGTGTACGCTTGCCACCCATGTGGTGGCAAGGCTTCTTCGACGAGACATACCTCGAACTTTGGGGACACTTGCATCCGGCAGAGCAGTGCGAGGAGGAGGCAGCTCAGCTTATGTCGCTCTTGGACCTATCCGCAGGTGACTCGGTGCTCGATGCGCCCTGCGGCTATGGTCGCTTGACGCTGCCTCTCGCCAAGCGTGGACTCCGACTCACCGGTGTGGACTATTCGGCGGAGCTGCTGCGACACGCACAGGAGAATGCCGATTCAGAACAACTCGCAAAACTTGTTCGATGGATAGAGTCTGACCTCCGTACGGCGACTCTCCCCAAAAATCACGACGCTGCAATCAACCTCTTTTCCAGCCTTGGCTACGGAACCTCAGCGGACGATTTGGCGACCCTCGGTACGATTCGCGATGCACTTGCCCCCGGCGGCAGGCTCTTCATCGAAACCATGCACAGAGACGCGATTGTCCACTCCCGCGCACTAGGCAAGACCACCGGCATTCGCGGTCCGTCGGGCATCACACTTCGTGAACGCAATACGTTCGACCCGGTCGCAGGCCTTATCCACAGCACCTGGACCTGGACCAGCCCCACAATCGCCGGCAGCCGCAAGAGCACGATTCGCATCTACTCCGTGACAGAACTGGTGGCACTGGTGGAGCGAGCCGGTTTCACCGACATCCAATGCACAATTGGGCTGACAGGCAAGCCGATGAATGAGCAAAACCTCCATGAGCGACTCGGCCTCATCGCTGTCGTCCCCCGCGGATCGGACCGAGAAAACTAGGCTCGTTCTAATGCGCAGCAGCCTTGTCGAAGAGTGACAACACTGCGTACTCTCTGCGTTCTTCTGGCAACAGAGAAACCCGCTTCGAAAGAGAAACTCAGTATGAACAAGCCCATTAGACGTGTAGCTGTGATCGGCTCGGGTGTTATGGGAGCAGGCATCGCCGCTCACATCGCCAACGCCGGACTCCCCGTCCTCCTACTCGACATCGTTCCATCCGGCGTCGACAAAGATGCCAGCGCAAAAGAGCGCAATGCGATTGCCGCAGGCTCAGTAAAAGCCCTGCTCAAGAGCAAGCCAGCGGCGCTCTTCAACAAGAGCCACGCTCAGCTCATCGAAATCGGCAATATCGACGACGACCTCGAAAAGGCTGCCGAGTGCGACCTCATCGTGGAAGCGATTATCGAACGACTCGACATCAAGCGGGGCCTGTTCAAGCGCCTCGAGCCACTGCTTGGCGACAGCATTCTCGCTTCCAACACCTCGGGCTTGCGCATTGTCGACATGCTTGAAGGCTTCAGCGAGGAGTTCAAGCAGAACTTCCTCGTCATGCACTTCTTCAACCCACCTCGCTACATGAAGCTGCTGGAGCTTGTCGCTGCGAAAGAGACCAGCAAAGAGACAGTGGAGCGCGTTGAGCACTTCGGCAAAGAAGAGCTCGGCAAAGGCATCGTCTGGGCCAAGGATGAGCCCAACTTCGTCGCCAACCGCATTGGCACGCACTCGATGATGACCACGGTGCACCTCATGCTCGAAGAGGGCCTCACGCCCGAAGACATCGACAACATGACCGGTGTGCCCATGGCGCACCCAAAGAGCGCAACCTTCCGCACAGCGGATATGGTCGGTCTCGACACACTCGCGCACGTCGTCAACAACTGCTACGAAGTTCTCGTAGACGACGAAGACCGCGATGTTTTCAAGATGCCCGAGTTCCTCAAAGGCATGCTTGATAAGAAGCTCCTCGGTCGCAAGACCAAGGCCGGCATGTACCGCAAGACCAAAGGTGGCATCGAGACGATCGATCTCAAGACGCTCGAGTTCCGTGCAAAAGGCGGCGACGAGAAAATCAAAGCCACCTGCAAAGCCCTCAGCAAAATCGAAGATTCTGCCGAACGCATTTCGGCCACCGTCGCCAGCGAAGGCATGGTCGGTAAGTTCTCTTGGACCGTGATCTCCCGGAGCTTGGCGTACGCCGCACGTCGCGTTGGCGAGATTTGTGACGACATCGCAGCCATCGATAAAGGCATGCGCTGGGGCTACAACTGGGATCTAGGCCCATTCCAAGTCTGGGATGCTCTGGGCTTTGCCGACACGTACGACCGCATGGTTGCCGAAGGCATCGCACTCCCCGACTCCGTCAAGCGGATGCGCGAATCTGGCGCAACCAGCTTCTACAAAGGCAATGAGATCTTCGATCTCAGCACCGGCATGTACACCGCAGCTGCTGTGGACGAGCGCGAAGTTAGCCTTCAAGTTCTTCGTCGCGGCCAATCACCAGTGCTCACCAACAAAGGTGCCGACGCTTGGGATCTTGGCGATGGCGTTCTTGGAGTTACCTTCAAGACCAAGATGAACAGCATCGATGCTGATGTCATCGGCCTGCTCAACGATGCTGTCGACAAAGCAGAGAGCGACTTTTCGTCGATTCTTATCACCAACCAAGGTGACAACTTCTGCGTCGGTGCAAACCTCTTCTTAGTTGCCGGCGCAGCTGCGCAAAAGAAGTGGGACGAGCTTCGCGTCATGGTCAAGGGCATGCAAACGACCATGCAGCGCCTCAAGTACTGCACGGTGCCCGTGATTGCTGCACCACATGGCATGACCTTGGGCGGCGGTCTCGAAATCTGTATGGCCTCCGACGGAGTTCAAGCAGCGGCCGAGACGTATTCGGGTCTCGTCGAAGTGGGCGTTGGCCTTCTTCCCGGCGGCGCAGGCAACGTCAATATGCTCTGGCGCGCTCTCGAAGGCATCCCACAAGGTGCTGACGTCGACACATCGGCCATCGTGGCTCAAGTGTTCAAGAACATCGCCATGGCAGCGGTTGCTACCTCGGCAAACGAAGCAAAAGAGTTTGGCTACTTCCGCCACACCGACGGAGTTTCCTTTGATCGCGCACGACAGCTTTGGGAAGCCAAACAGCGCTGCATCGGCATGGCAAACTCGGGCTACCACCCAGCCATCCCACGCGCCTACCGCCTTCCTGGCGACAGCGGCATTGCAACCATCGGCATGCTCATCAGCAGCATGGTTGCTGGCGGATACGCCTCCGAGCACGACGCATTGATCTCCGGCAAGGTTGCCGAAGTTCTCTGTGGTGGCAAGGGCGGCGCATCTCGCAAGGTCACCGAGCAAGAAATGCTCGACCTTGAAGCCGAGGCTTTCGTCTCTCTTTGCGGAGAGCCAAAGACAATGGCGCGCATCCAGCACATGCTTATGAAGAACAAGCCCCTCCGAAACTAGGCCCATAGAGAAAAGGACTTCAGAATATGGGAAACGACAATCCAATTGTTATCGCCGACGCAGTGCGCTCGGCTGTAGGTAAGGCGCACAAGGGCTCACTCGCCCTCAAGCGTCCAGACGAACTCGGCGGCGACGTGGTTCGCGCTCTTCTTGCGCGCAACCCACAGGTCAAGCCCGAGATGGTTGACGACATCAAAATCGGCTGTGCAATGCCCGAGGGCGATCAAGGCCTCAACGTTGCTCGCCTCATCGGCCTTCTCGCCGACATTCCTCAAGAAGCATCGGCTGTGACGGTCAATCGCTTCTGCTCCAGCGGACTTCAGGCCATTGCAGATGCAGCGGGTGCAGTCGCGATTGGTTCTTGTGACGTTGTTGTCGCGGGCGGCGTGGAATCCATGACGTCGGTACCGATGACAGGCTTCCACTTGAGCGCGTCTCCAGAGCTAATGGACAAGATGCCTTCGGCACACACGCCCATGGGTATCACGGCCGAGAACGTCGCCAACAAGTTCGAAATCTCGCGAGAGGTACAAGATGCCTTCGCACTTTCGAGCCAAATGAAGGCAAAGGCTGCGCAGGAGAACAACGTCTTTAAGGACGAAATCGTTCCTGTTCGCGCCCTTCGCTACAAAGATGGTGAGCGCGTCTACTCGGACTTCGACAAAGACGAATTGCCACGACACGAGACAACTCTCGATGGTCTTGGCAAGCTGCGCCCCGCATTTGCGATCAAGGGTTCGGTAACACCGGGCAACGCATCGCCGCTTAGCGATGGTGCTGCTGCCGCTTTGGTGATGACAAAGGCAAAGGCTGACGAGCTTGGCATCAAGCCACTCGGCATCTTCCGCCAGTTCGTCACGGTTGGTGTCGACCCTGCCATCATGGGCATCGGTCCTCTTCCGGCCATTCAAAAGCTGCTCGCCAAGACTGGTCTCAAAGTCGAGGACATTGACCTCTTCGAGATCAACGAGGCGTTTGCAAGCCAGGCGGTTTACTGCCAAAAAGAGTTGGGAATTCCCGACGAGAAAATCAACGTTAACGGTGGGGCAATTGCCCTAGGCCATCCCTTAGGTTGTACGGGAGCTAAGCTCACGGCAACGGCTCTCCATGAACTAAAACGACGCGGAGGACGGTACGCCGTCGTATCCATGTGCATCGGCGGCGGCATGGGAGCCGCAGCCCTCTTCGAAGCAGCGTAGGAAATATCGATGAGCCTCCCGAACCGAATTGAATACTGTGGTCACCTTCTTGGCGGCCAACCATCTGAATCTCAGTACAAGCAGCTCTCTGTTGAGGGTTACAAGACTGTGGTCAGTTTCCGAGTTGAGACCGAGCCAGGCGCTGAAAAGAGCCAAGCACACGCTGAGGGCGCTGGCCTGAAGTACATCTCGATCCCTGTTGCAGGGGCCGGAGACTTCACCAAAGAAAAGGCCAACGAGTTCCACGAGGCACTCGAGAAAGAAGAGGGCCCGTTTGTGGTGCACTGCAAGTCCGGTGGACGAGTTGCAGCGCTCTACACGCTCAAGCTCGGCTGGTGCGACGGCAAGACTGTCGACGAAGCCATGGCAGAGGGCGAGAAGATCGGCCTCGGTGGCCTCGACGCCACCATCCGCAAACTACTGCGATAAGACCGTGCAAGCGGCTGCCGGGTAACTCCGCAGCCGCTCTGCCCCGCTCCCGCGACACGAGTTCGGCGCTTTTGGGGCGCCTGGCTCGCATTGCTCCACGCTTTCACGGCGCGGCGTTTGCGGTGCTTCTCGCTCGCATCGTTCGGCGCATTTGAAGCGCGGCGTTTGCGTTCTTGGTTTGCGGTGCTTCTCGCTCGCATTGCTTGCGGCGTTTGCGCTCTTGGTTTGCGGTGCTTCTCGCTCGCAGCGGTGCGGCCTGGGCTTTGTCATGGGCTCTGTGGCCGTGCTCAAACAGTGCTCGCCGGTGAATCAGCGTGGTGTGCGCTTGCTTCAGCTGCCTGCGTGACCTGTGCGTTGCGGCTGTGCAACTGCGCCGGCCACAGAACCCATGCCTGCCCGCGGCTTGCGAAGTGCGTTGCGGCGTTTGGGTTCGGGCACCCGCGTTTCCCGATGCTGCCTGCTCGCATTGCTTGCGGCGTTTGCGCTCTTGGTTTGCGGTGCTTCTCGCTCGCAGCGGTGCGGCCTGGGCTTTGTCATGGGCTCTGTGGCCGTGCTCAAACAGTGCTCGCCGGTGAATCAGCGTGGTGTGCGCTTGCTTCAGCTGCCTGCGTGACTCGTGCGTTGCGGCTGTGCAACTGCGCCGGCCACAGAACCCATGCCTGCCCGCGGCTTGCGAAGTGCGTTGCGGCGCTTGGGTGCCTGTGTTTCCGGACACCACCAAGCCAGAGATTTCGTGGGTTGTGCTTGGAACTGTGCAAACGCAAAGCCGCCGACCATCAACCCGCAAACGCAAAGCCGCCGACCATCAACCCGCAAACGCAAAGCCGCGCCGCAAACGCAAAGCCGCGGGCCAAGGTTGGGTGCCTTGCTTCAGCGAGATTGCACAGCCGCCAAGGCATTACCAAACACGCCGATATCGGGCGCATGCCACCAAACTCAGACGGCGAGCACCGACCGCAGCTGGAGCAAGGTACCCGACCGCCGGCCAGGCTGCACCGCCACACGCAACCCGTACCGCAAACCAAACACCAGCAAACCAAACACCAGCAAACCAGTCACCAGCAAACCAAACACCAGCAAACCAGTCAGCAAACCAAACACCAGCAAACCAAACACCAGCAAGCCAAACACCAGCAAACCAAACACCAGCAAACAGCCCCCAAAGAGCGCGCTAGTTCACCACCCGATTCGCCTCACGAACGTCCTGAACCCGCTCAAACCAAGCAGCCACCCGCGGTCGCTTCATAATGTCCGCAAACGCCGGGAAGTCCTGAATGCAAGTAAGACAGCCATGCGCCGCAATATCCCCAACACTCAGATCATCGCCACAAACAAAGCGCTGCTCACCCAGCCATTCCTCAAAGCGGTCCATCTCCGCGCCAAGCATCTCCTTGGGTTTGCCGCCGCCGCGCTTGGCCGAAATCTTCTTGGCAACCTGGTGCATGATGATCGAACCACCACCGCGAACGACGGCGTTCTGCACAAAGCCGAAGTTTGAGGTCCGAGCAACCACCTTGGCCGCTCGAGCCGCATCCCGCCAAGTGCCGTAAATTACAGCAGGTAGAACCTGAGCCAAGTCATCATCGGTCCACTGCTCGATCATGTCCGACTTTGCCTTGCTGTCCCCTTTTGGAGTCAGGCTGGCCTCTCGCTCCTCAAGGTGATTGAGGATGGCCGTTGAATCGGCGATGAATTCGCCATCGATCTGCAGCACAGGCACCTTGCGGCGCACGTTGCTATCCAGCTCGGGCAGCTCCTTCTTGGTCATTGGATTGACCTCAACAGTCTCGAACGCGATGCCCTTGGCTTCAAGGGCAGCCCGCACCTTGTGGCAAAACGGGCAGAGTTCGAACTGGTAGAGCGTTGTGGTTTGCACGCTCCGCTTTTGCCAAGAATCGTTTGGAAGCGCAAGCGGGAAGCGTCGAGGGAGAAATCGCCAAACGGCAATCCCAGCTGAGAGCCCGAAGCTAGAATCGGGCCTCAGCGGGTGTGGGTAGCGAGAGAATGCTACTCGACGTCTGAAGGCATTGCCTTGAGGCGCTTGAGAGCCGTTACCTTAACTTTGCTGCTGGCGGGCTTTGCGGCCACATCCATGAGCTCGCCTGGCTTGAATGGGTTTGGCACTCCAGTCCGAGCAGGACGGGCAGGCTTAACCACAGTGCTGATCTTCAGCAGGCCGGGAAGCGTGAAGACGCCAGCACCATCTTTGGTGAGGTGGCGTTCGATGGTGACAGCGAGCTCCTCGAGCACGGCTTTAACCTCTTTGGGGCTAAGCTCAGTGTTCGTGGCAAGCTCGTTGATGAGAGTGGTTTTGTTCATCGCGGTTTCGATGGGCGTGATAGACATACAGCTAGCCTAGCCTCATATTCAGAGTCTTGTGCGCGCCGAAACCCCTGTTATGCAGCTTGAGGCGGGTTCAAAGACGAATTTGAGGAGATCTACACCGCTATTTCTCGCTAATCCGCATTTCGCCGTCCTCAATCGCGACGGTCATCGAGTACTCGACCTCTGGGTCTGTGGGCACCTTCACACCGACAAAACGCAGTGTGTAGCGCTCACCACTGCGCAGCAGAGCGATGTCGGCGGCTCGAATAAACGGAATCGCCGTCAAGGTGCCTTTGCGCCAAGCCTCATACGATTTGTCGACAGCACCATTCGCCTCGAGTGCATCGCGCCGAGCCTTGGTGTGAAGCGCAGGCCAACCCGATGCATCGCCCTTCTCAATCGCTGCGAGAAATCTCTCAGTAAACGCCTTGGCTAGCTCGCGCTCCTCCTCGGTTGCAGAGCTTGGTAGCGACGGCACTGCTGCTGGAGCCACCGAAGCGCTCGTCTCCTTGGGAGCCTCTGGTGCTGGAGCTTCTGGTGCAGCGGCCGGAGCTTCTGGTGCAGCGGCCGGAGCTTCTTTGTCCTTTGCTTTGCACGCGCCCGATACACCGAGACCCGACGAAACAACGAGAGCCAGAACAAGGCGAGACAGACCAACGGTAGTGAGGGATGCGAATTTCACAAACGCGAGCATACGGCACGAGGGCATTCCGAGCTAGGTTCCAGTCATGCGCAGCCTACCTGGTACACGGCATCTCACTCTTCTCGGGCTATCTCTTGTTCTCGCAGCGGGTTGTGTCAGTGACGAGGACGGCAGCGATGGCACACCAAACGGCGGAATTGATGGCGGTGGCCGTGTTGATGAATTTGCCGATGCTGCGCCGCCTGAGGCCTGCGAGAAAATGGACATCCTCTTTGTCATCGACAACAGCGGATCGATGAGCGAGGAGCAAACCAACCTCATCGCCAACTTTCCCGGCTTTGCCGAACTCATCGAGAACTATCAGACGGCCAGTGGCGAACCTCTCGACTACCGCATCGGCGTTACAACGGCCGGGCGCGACGTTAGCTACACCATCACGATTCCGATTCTAAACCAGTCGATTCCCTTTACCGAAGGCGGCGACAACGGCGCGTTCCGCGGAGGCTGTGGGCTCGACCGTCAGTGGATCGAAAAGGGCGACCCAAACGTCTCCAGCACCTTTGCCTGCAGAGCAGATGTGGGAACCGGCGGTCCGGGAGCGGAGATGCCACTGCTTGGGCTTGAGTGGTCCCTCGGCCGGCGCTCAACAGATGGCACCAACGCCGGATTCTTGCGCGACGACGCTCTTTTAGCGGTTGTCATGATCACCGATCAAGATGATTGCTCTCGTGAAGACGACGGCTTTGTTATCGATGGCAATCGCCCAAGCTGCTACACGCCGGGCGACACGGGCCTCACGCCCCTATCCTTCTATCTAGACTTCCTCGATACGATCAAGGGAGCCCGAGGTCGCTGGGCGAGCGCCGTCATTGCTGGGCCTGGGCCCGGCAGCTGTACCTCCTCATTTGGCGAAGCCGCCGAAGCTGAGCGCATGATCGACTTTGTCAGCCAAGCGGGAGATAACTCAAGCCTGAGCTCGATTTGCAGTGGCGACTTAACCGCGGCCCTTGGCCAGGCGCTCGACACCTTCGAGGCGGTCTGCAACCGATTCCCACCAATCGAGTAGCCCCATGAGCCGTACCGTGCGCGCCCTAAACTCCTTGCCCTAGCCCATCGACATTTTCGACCTCGTCATGCACAACGCGCCGTGGATGGTGCTCCTTGCAAAACTCGGCGTCTCCGCGACGGCAAAGCGCTAACAACCTACTCAAAAATTACGGTCTTGTTGCCGTACACCAAAACCCGATCTTCGAGGTGCCATCGAATCGCCTGGGCGAGTACGAACTTTTCTAAGTCGCGGCCCTTGCGAATCAAGTCGGGCACATCATCGCGATGGGTGCAGCGCGTGACGCCCTGTTCAATAATCGGGCCTTCGTCGAGGGTTGCCGTTGCGTAGTGCGCCGTCGCTCCAATGAGTTTTACGCCGCGCTCGTGAGCTCGGTGATACGGCTTGCTACCCACAAACGCCGGCAGAAACGAATGGTGAATATTGATAATGCGGTGCTGATGCTGCGCCACAAAATCGTCACTGAGAATTTGCATGTAGCGAGCGAGAACGACCAAATCGATTTCGTACTTCGCGAGCAGTTCGAGTTCCACAGCTTCTTGTGCAGCCTTGGTCTCGCGAGACTTGGGCACCAAGTGATAGTCGATCCCAAAGTGCTTCGCGGTCGCCTCGAGGTCTGGATGGTTGCTGATGATGAGCGCCAGATCACAATTGAGTTCGCCGCTTCGGTGACGCAAAAGAAGATCGTAAAGGCAGTGATCGTACTTCGAGACAAAAATCGCGACGCGCTTTTTCTGCTTGGCCTCAGCCACGCGCATGTTCATGGAGAAACGCTCTGCAACCTCTTCCAGCGCCCGAGTAAGCGTTCCGCGGTCCGTCGTCATTTCAGCCAAGTCGCATCGAATTCGCTGAAAGAACTGGCCCTCTTCACGGTCGGTGTGTTGATCGGAATCGAGAATGTTCACGCCGTGGCCCGCGAGCAGCTGAGCAAGTCCCGCAACAATGCCCCGTCGGTCGGGGCATGAGACCAGCAAGGTAATCAGCTGCTCGGCAGCGTTGGTAGTCATGGAATAAGCATAGCAAGCACGGCTTCCGTCTTGCGCCCCAGAGCCACCATGAGAGAATTGCCGCGCATGGACGTCGCATCACGTTGGCACTTTGGAACACTGCTATGTGCTGCGCTGGTGCTGGGCAGTTGTAGCCTCGTCTTCTCTGAGGGCGAGCCAGGTGAGGCGAGCGACGCAGGCGGCTCACTGGCCGATGCCGCTGCCCTCGACGCGGGTTCCATCCTCGACGCCGGTCCCGTGTTCGATGCCGCAGTTCCGCTTTCCGACGAATCCCTCCTGCTGCGCTACTACCTCGACGACGACATGCCCCCCATACTGCGCGACGTTGGCCAGAGCCCCGCGGACAATCTGGTGATGGAGAGCATCGTCGTCTCTGGCACCAGCGGCAGACGCGGACTGCGATGGGAGACCGCGAGTGCGCCGGGGGGTGCGTGTGCTGTTCTTCTCAAGCACACCCTGAGCGAACTCGAAGCCCAAGATACCTTCACGTTCGAGTTTGTCGTTCGTGTCGACGGCGCAGGGCCCACTGCTGCGCCCTCGATATTGTTCATCCTCGCCAACGACGCCCCCGGTGAAGGCAACACCTCGCTGCAAGTGCATTCAGAGGAAGGCAACGACTACGTGGTGGATTTCGTCTTTGACGGAGTCGTGGTCCAGTCATGGTCGGATCCTGAATTGGCAAGTCGCAGTGTTCTCCATCTCGTGTTTGCGTCGCCCGAAAGCGAAGGCAGCAAACGGGTGCGCCTCTATTCCAATGGCGTGGAACTGTCATCCACTTCAGCGGCGAACGAGCTTGCGGAGTTTTCAGTCATGAAGATCGACAAAGCGAGCACCTTCACGCTGGGCAACGCACCGACGCAGGGTACCCAGTCGATCGCAGGAAAGCTGGGCTACTTTGCCGTCTATCACGAGCCGCTGACCGATACCGTAATCAGCCGAAATGCCTCGATTCTCCTCAAGGACGACGATACCCCCGAGTAGCCTCGAAAACGCCGCCACAGTATTTTTTCGAGTTTAGGGGGAACCTGGCGAGGGGACCGGTGTCTCTACGAGCAAGAACCCGCGACGAGTTGCCCTAGCCTCACAAGACTGTTTGTTCAAAACGGTCTGGTCTGTGAGTGCTCGGAAGTATTCCTATCGACTCGCTCGCACCTCACACCCCGCCAGGAGCTCGCTATGCGCATTCTCTCTCGCCCGGGCCTGTGGATGCTTTGCGTCTGCTCGCTATCCGGACTCACCGCCCTTCCCTTCTCGACCCCCAATGCCAATGCAGAGCCCGATGCAAAACCGGCTCGCACAAAGACGAAGCGCGTCGTCAAGAAGACCGCAAAATCGAAAAACGTCCGCCGATGCATGCGCTTCACCCAGAAGATCGGCGCCGACGAGGAGAGCGTAGACCTCTCACTGCAGAGCAACTGCAAGTTCGAAGTCATTTGCTCCCTCGAGTGGGAACTCACCTGCGAAAGCGACGACGGCGAGGCGAGCTCCAACCCGGGCAAACGTTCTCAAACCTTGCTCTTTGCCGAAGACTTTAAGGTCAACGCCTCGGCCTCCATGTGCGAGGAGAGCTGGGAAGTGGGCGATGTGAAGTGGAATTGCGTACCGGCCGACGCCTAGAGCGCGCCAGACACAACGTGTCAAGCCGCCAGTGCGGCCTTTGCGGCCCCCTCGGATCCCGGCTGCTGTGCGTTTCTTACAAATTTATTGCGACTCCCCCGCTGGCTGGCCCTCTCGTACATGAGCGCTGAAAAATGGCGCTACCCTACAACTCAAACCAGACCCTCACTTGGGAGTACCACTATGAAAAGCTTCAAAACAATGACCCTCGCGCTCGGCCTCACGAGCATCTTCGCCCTCGGTGCTTGCGGAAGCGACGCACTTGATGACGCCAAAAAATTCGCCGACGAGCTCTGTGCTTGCAAGGACGCTGAGTGCGTCGCCAAAGTAAGCGAGAAAGCCAAGAAGTCTCTCGACGACAAGGCAATGGAAAAGCTCGCCAAAGAGAGCCCAAAGGAAATGGAAAAGCTCATGGGCAAAATCATGGAGTGCTCGATGAAGCACATGCCTGACATGCCTCCAATGCCTAAGTAGGCTGGCGACAAACGACATCTCCGGAGAGATTCTCCTCGGTGAAGGTAGGGAGCACACTCAAATCGAGTCGTGCTCCTTTTCTTTTTGGCCGCCCCGGTTTCCCCCAGCAGCTGGATGCGTACAATGGGTCGCCATGACTCGCTTCGTTGGCATCGACTTCGGCACCACCAATAGCGCCATTGCGATCGCCGAGAATGGTGAAGCGCCGCACCTCGTACCGTTCCCCCAGCCGGGCGGAGACGCAGTGCCAACGTGGCGAACCGTTCTGTACTTTGAACCTTCGGATGGCCCACGCCCCGACGTGAGCGCGGGTGCCATGGCGATTGGGCGCTACCTCGAAACCGGTGGAGATGGCCGCTTCATTCAAAGTGTCAAATCACACATGGCATCGCGACTCTTTAGCAAGACATCGATCTTAAGTCGCAACTACTCATTGGAAGACCTGCTCTGCGCATACCTCATGGAGATGCGCAAAGCCGCTCCCGTGGACTTGGGAAACCGCGCGGTCGTTGGCCGCCCCGTTCGCTACTGGGGCGCTTCCGATGAGGCCGACGACGAGCGAGCGATTGGGCGAATGCGACGCGGACTTGCCCTCGCCGGTTTTGACGATGTCATCTTTGAGAACGAACCCAACGCCGCCGCCGCAAAATACGGTGCCAGCCTCGAGCAAGAAGAACTCGTACTCATCGCCGACTTTGGCGGTGGCACAAGTGACTTCTGCCTTCTCAAGATGCGCCCGGGAAAGGCCGAGAGCACAATCCTCGCAACCGGCGGCCTCGGGGTCGGCGGAGACACCTTTGACGGCTGCATGGTCGATTCGATGGTTGCGCCCAAACTCGGCAAAGGCACCACCTACGGCGATGGCTTTGGTGCCCAGACCGCCGTGCCGCGCAGCCTGTATTCAAACCTTCGGCGCTGGCACCACCTAGCCTTCCTAAAGTCGCGCAAGACGATGGCGCTTCTGCAGCGAATTGCCGGAGCCGCCGAGTATCCCGACCGCATTTACAGTTTCATTCACGTCGTGGAAAACGACCTTGGCCTACCGCTGCATCAGGCGATCGAACGCGCCAAGGTCGGGCTCTCCAAAACCGAAGCGGGCGAACTCGACTTTCGCGATCCGCCCATCACCATCGCCGCGCCGCTTTCTAGGCAGGACTTTAATGACTGGATTTCAAACGACCTCGACAAGATCGATGGCGTCGTCTCGCAAGTTCTCGCTGACGGCGGGGTAACTGCAGACCAGGTGCACCGCGTGTTTACAACGGGTGGCTCGTCCTTCGTCCCAGCAGTTCGAGAACGGCTGGAGCAACGCTTTCCCGGCCGTTTGCGCGGTGGTGAGGAAATGACGAGTGTGGCGTTGGGCCTGGCCGAGCGCGCCCGCGAACTCTTCTCGTAGCATCCTCCGAAGGATCCTCCGAAGGCGCGGTTTCCCCTTCGTGATCAACGTTCGCGATTGCGGAGCTGCGGAGCGGAGTGAGAGAATTGCGTCTGATGGGAATTCTTCGGAGTACACCTCTAGCCCTTGCACTTCTCTCAACGCTGGCCGCATGTGGAGGCGATGGCGGCAGCGGCGGTGACGGAGGCAACACGCCAGGCGCCTTGCCTGACGCGGGCGGGCCGATCCAACCACCCGCAGCATCGTGCGCCGCCGGTGAAGAGGGCGCAGCCGTTTCGATGGCACCACAACTGCTCGCCAGCATTTCCGAACGATGGCACGAAGGATGGCTCGCATCCCCTGCCGTTGCCGACCTCGATGGCGATGGAAGCATTGAACTCATCGCTGCAAGAGCCGGCCGCCTCAGCGTTTGGCATTCCGATGGCAGCTTGGTTTGGCAGGCCGATGTCGAAGGTCGCATTTGGTCGTCGCCCATCGTAGGTGATCTTCTACCGGGCACCGCAGGCCTAGAAACGGTGATTGCGAGCCGCGAATCCATCTCGCTCTACGACGCGGCTGGCACTCTCATGCCCGGCTATCCCTTCACCTGGCGAGATGAACTTCGCAGCTTGGCGGCAAGCGATATTGATGGCGATGGCAGGCTTGAAATTGTTGCGGTCACCCACAACCGGCTTGAGGAAAACGGCAAGCGCGACATCATCATTGCAATTGAAGCCGAAGGGGCAGAACCCATCGCGGGCTTTCCTCCCAATACCAGCGGCGCCTCTGGTTGCGAAGACGCGTGCTACGTAACCGGTGGCTACGATCAGAATCTTGCCCTTGGCGATGTGAACGGCGATGGCGCAGCAGACATCTTTGCAACGCAAGACAACGCCTACTTGAGTCTTCACGAAGGCGATGGCAAAGCATTTCCCGCAGCGGCGTTTTTCGAAGACCGCAACTTCTTTCCGGGCATTCGTTTTCTGCACGACTACGACGAAGCCAAGCAAGGCTACGCAGACGACGAAGACACTGCGAACCAAGCCCACTTTACAAACTCGGCTCCCGCCATCGCCGACATTGATGGTGACGGCCAAGCCGAGCTTGTTGTTTTGGGCTCGGTGCAAAACGCCTCACAAAATGATCGCGAACGAGGTGTGGGGCTTTGGGTCCTTCACAATGACGGAACGCGCCTCGCTGGCTGGGAAACTCCGTTTCACGCCGAGGGCTACTTGAGCGGACTGTGGGATTTTGAGGGCACGAATATGGTTGGAGCCACAAACCAAGTCAGCGTTGTCGATCTTGATCCCGAGCGCCCTGGACTGGAGATGATCTTCGCGGGCTTTGACGGCCGCATTCATGCCGTTGATGCGAGCGCCACGGAAATGTGGAACTACGGCTACACCGACGATCCCAATGTACTCACGGGCGGCGTCGCCATCGCAGACCTCAGTGGGGATGGGAGTCCCGAAATTGTTTTCGCGAGCTACTCGCCTGACGATGACAAGTCGCATCTCTTTATCCTTGGAGCGGGCGGCAGTGAGCAGCACAAGATTGCCTTACCCGATCGCGGCTCGATGGCGGTACCAACGATTGCCGATGCAAATGGCGATGGCGTTTTGGAGATTGCCTTGGCAATGAAGGCCGGTGCAGATGACCAGCCGCAACTCATGCTCTACTCCGTCCCCGGTTCGGGCGATGCCTGCTTGCTTTGGCCGACAGGTCGCGGAAACTTGCTGCGCAACGGCTTCGTGCCTCCCGCGCAGCAGTAGTGGCTTCGGCACATCAGGCCATCTCCGGCGTTTCACCCCGGCGTAACGCTGGAGTCTCTCGGTGTCGACACTCCAAGAGGCCAGCATTCGAGTGCGTGCTCCTGGATTCATCCTTGCTCTACATAGAGGGCAAACAAAGGAGAATGCCTATGACACACGGAACGTATCGAAACGACCTCGATGCAGCGCAACGGCGGAGTGCAGCGCTGGAAGTTGACCTCGCCTCCGCGCAATTGCGAATCCAACATCTCGAAGGAACGTCGAAGCCGAACCCTCTGGAGAACGGTTCGCTACAGCGTCTACTCAACTCTGGCGCCCTCGAAGACAAGCTTGCACACAACCGCAAGATTCGGCGCGACGCCAAGGAACAGGCCTCAGCGGAACGTTCCAAGCTTCGCCAAAAACGCTGGGACCGCTGGTCTGCTGCCCGCAGACGTCGTCGGAGCATGTCGTTCTATCCGGTGCTATCGCGGTGGAGCCTGCCACTTATCGTGGTGTCGATGCTCGTGCCGTTCACCGCGCTCTTCATCATGTTTCATGCAGCGCAAGTGTTTCTCGTCTACCTACTGGCGTCGCTCACAGCAATCTACCTTCCCTCAGTTCCCTGGGGTTGGTGGGCGATGCATCGAGAGCGCGGACGCGTGGGTCAGTTGCCATTTCACGTCTCCGGACACATCGCCGTACTTGGTAAAGACAAGCGCGCCCCAACGGTTCGCATTTCGTTTGAAGGCAAGGCGCCGACAAAAGCCGAAGCGCGAGCCCTGTTGCTTGGCCTTGCGAAAGACACGACCAATCCGTTCACCGCACTCTCGTTGCGAGAGACCGAGGTGGACCTCTCGCAAAATACGGTGACGTTCAGCGCGAAGAGCATCGAAACCACATGGCACATGGACAACCGCGGCTATTTGCTTTGGTACCGCCGTCTTGTTGAGTCGGGCGCAGTGGTCTTGCACCAAACCTATCCAGTTCGTTGGGTTGGCATTGAGTAGTGGTACGCTCCAACCTGCATGTCGAGGTTGTTAGGGCTATCTATAGGCGTTTTGGCCGCAACGGCCTGCGGGAGTGCCATTCCACCACAGCCCGAAAGTGCGGCTCTACATCGCGATTTGGAGCGCCTGGTCGAGCTTGCCGACGCCGAGGGTTGGAGCATTGATCGCGTCGAAGTTGACGAAGCCTTGCCAACCGCTCTCGAGTCGGTCTGTCGCACAACACTTGAAGCTCGAAGCACGCTCCTAGCTTGGCTCGATGCGAGAATTGAAGCCGAGGGCGGCGATGTTGCCGAGGTCTATAAAGCTCGAGGCAAGGATCTTGGTGAGGTAAGTGAACTTCTTACTCTCACGCGAATCCGCATGCTTCTCTCGAGCAGCATTGATGCCGCAGATGCCGACTGCCCTTTTTGGCTGGAGCCAACGTCGGGGTTTCGCGGACGGCAAATTCTCGACGACCGATGGTTTCTCTCACTCGGTGGTGGGGGCAAAGGAATCCTAGAGCAACAAGCGGGTGAAGCGGACCTAAACTTTGGCGGTGCCGGGCGACTTCTTGTTGGGCGCGGCTTTGGCCAGCACGCCACGTTCCTAACCGGCCTTGAGCTCGGAGGGAGCGCGGCATTCCCCAAAGACGACTTGGGCGAGCGAGGCGACCTCACAGTGACCGCAGACCTTATGGTGCCTCTGATTTATCGGCACCGACGGGTAAACAGTTACTGGGAAATCGAAGGTGGTTATGTCGCGCGCACCACGGAGAAAGACTTGGATCTTTCGCATGGCTTTCACATTGGAGTAGCTCTTGGCGGCAGTGCATCGAGACGGCGTTGGGTCTTTCCCGGTGCCGCCTTTGGTATTGCGTACGAGCGAATCGCCGAAGACGACACCCTGCACTTCATCAAGCTCGGATTTCGTGTCGCCCTCGACTTTGTGCGCTAAGAGTTATTCGCAAGCGCCATCAGCAATGGCATCAACACCGCCGGCATTGGCGAAACACGCATTGCTATAGGTCTGCCCATCTCGCCCACAGACCGGGGCGAACTCAAAGGTGCAGGCTTGTGGTCTAGCGAGACAAACACCACTCATGTCAGCGGATGCTCCCGTGGGGACCTCGCCAAAGCTGCACCAGTCATCGCTGCTCGCGCAGGGAATGTTCGCAAAGCCGCCGCACATCGCCGGCTCGGGTGCATCACACGCGCCTTCGTGTCCAACGTCGGTGCCATCCATGTTCGCAGAGCAAGCATTGTCGTAGGTGATTCCGTTGAGACCGCAGACCGGTGCGAAGATTTCTAAGCACGCCTCGGGCTTCGGCATACAAAGGCCGGTGAGGTCTGCTGCCGCTTCTGCGGGTGGTTCGCCAAAGCGGCAAAACTCGCCATCATCGCAGGGGAGATTTGCAAAGCCACCACACACGTCGGTCGCGCAGCAGCTATCTGGGTAGACGCCGTCCGCCGGCGTGCGGCAGGTGCCGAACTGATCGCTCCAGGCGCCCCAACACTCGTCGGGGGCCGGCGCTTCTACGCAGAAGCCAGCGCACACAGCGGGGCAGATTTCGCCAGGGCCACAGGGCGAAAGGCAGAGTTCATCGGCGTTGCAGGCTTCGCCGCTAACGCAATCGGAGTCGGAGTAACAGTACTGATCGCCAGCGCAATCGGGATCGGGATTGGCGCAGAAGTCGTCGCAGATACCATCGCCGTACCAGTCGAAGGCCTCGCAAAAATCGAAGCCGTTGTCAGCTTTGCTCGCTTGTGCGCGCGCATCGGCTTTCGTGATTGGAGCGTCGTCGGTGGGTACCGCGCACGCTGCGAGGCTGGCGACAAAGAGAGAGGCGAGAAGGAAGGAAGATCGAAACATGGGGGTGTCTCCTGGGTGGGGGGTGTGAAATCCTTCTACGCCAAGGCCGAGCCCAAGCACATCCCAGAGTTCCTAAGAAGTGGGTCAGTGGCACAAATACCGCATTTAAATCAAATACTTAATGCTCCTGGAGGCCCGATGCTATGGTTTATTTGGCACAACGTTTAGCCTTCTCGAGCCTCCCCATGCTGTTGCAAGCACGCGAACTCCGAATTCCAGAGAGGAGCGGACATTCCCCATTGCCGGGCCCCATTGATTTGTCGATCGAGGTCGGCGATCGCATCATCCTGACGGGGCCCTCTGGGTCGGGAAAGAGCACATTACTCCGATGTCTTGCCATGCTCGATGCCCGAACCGCGGGCAGCCTTCAATATAAGAACTCTTCTGTACAAGGAGATAACGTCCCCGCGTTTCGGCGTTCTGTTGTCTACCTAGCGCAATCCCCCGTTCGCTTCCCAATGCTTGTGGAGGACTCACTGCGTCGCGCGTTCTCCTTTGCCGCATCGCCACACGACTACGATCCAGGCCACATCGACTCGTTACTCGATCAGCTCAAGCTACCAAGAACAATTCTTAGAAGGCAGTTAACGCAAACATCCGGTGGCGAGGCACAGCGCATTGCTCTAATTCGGGCGCTCGCCCTGAAACCAACAATACTCTTGCTCGACGAAATCACCAGCGCCCTGGATGCGGAGACCGAAGCCTGCGTGGTCGAAACTCTAGCGCACTGGTTTTCCGGCGGCGACCGGGCAGGAGTGGCAGTGACACACGGAGCAGAAGTGTGGGCCGGTGATGACAACCGACGACTCCACATGGAAACCGGAACGTCGCTAACAGAGGCCCGTCCGTGACGGCCATCGAAATCTCCAATCAAGGGCTGGCAATCGCCGGCGGCTTTGTCATCTTGGCCGGGCTTGTCTCGTTTGCGCTGCGACTTGGCGTGCAAACCAAATTGTGGATTGCATCCGCTCGCACCATCGTTCAGCTCGGCCTCTTGGGGTTGGTGCTCAAGTGGGTCTTCGAGCAACGTGAGTGGTATCTCGTGACAGCGGTGCTCGTCAGCATGATCGTCAATGCGGGGATTGCAGCCGTTCGTCGAACCGAGCGGCGCTTTGCAGGTATATGGTCCAGTGGTCTCATCGCTGTGAGCGTGAGTAGTGTTCTAACAACGGCTATCGTTCTCACCCTTGTCGTTCGCGTTCAGCCGTGGCACGAGCCGCGATATGCCATTCCGCTGCTTGGCATGGTACTAGGAAATACTCTGAACGGCCTTTCGCTCTGCCTTGACCGCATCATGACGGATTTGGATGAGAAGCGTGATCAGGTGGAGGGCTGGCTCGCACTCGGTGCAACTCGTTGGGAGGCCTGCAGGCCCTTCGTTGGCGATGCCGTGCGCACTGGCATGATCCCGATTGTAAATTCCATGAGCGTTGTTGGCATCGTCAGCCTCCCCGGCATGATGACCGGCCAGATTCTGGCTGGCGCTTCTCCCGAGGAGGCGGTTCGCTACCAAATCGTTGTGATGTTCATGATTGCCGGTGCAACGAGCCTGGGTGCTCTCCTTGCCGGTTTGCTCGCCTTCCGAAGGCTCGTCACCGCAAATCATCAGCTCGACCATCATCGTCTGCGCAAGCTTGAGTGATATCCTAGGACCGTGTCCGGACCGCTCTCGACGTTGCAAACCCTTGAAACCATCCTAGCGCCCGCCGGCGGTGGCGTGCATGTCGTGTCCACAGGACTCGAAGAAACTCGCGCGCTTCAACGGGCGATATACGGCGCAGCGACGACCGAGGAAATCGCGGGCTGCTGGAGAACGGCACTGGAAAGCATTGCGGGAGCGCGCGTCGTGCTTCTTGGTGTGCCCTCCGATACCGGCGCCGGATTTGTCCGTGGCGCAAACCAGGGCCCTGCGCAAATTCGCAAATCGTTACTCGCCGATCCATCACATGTGGCGCACGGTAGTCATGTCGTTGACGCGGGCGACGTGCGAGTTATTCCTCATCTACTCAGCGAAGAAATGGTTTCGGAGGAGCAGATCGAGCGATGTCGACTCTCCCTCTACGGCGATGCATCGCTACCACTTCCCGTTAGCCCCCTTGACCAGTGTGCCTTGGCGCTGCGAGAGATTCGAAAGCTAAACCCAAGCGTTGTACCGATTGCGATCGGCGGAGATCACAGTGTTGGTTGGCCAGCGTTTTTGACCGCATTCGAATCGGCCAAGCAGCAGGGCAAACACGTTGGTCTACTCCACTTCGACGCCCACACCGACCTTCTTGAGGAACGCCTCGGCGTGCGCTACTGCTTCGCAACGTGGGCCTACCATGCCAACGAATTGCTGGAGCGAGATGGACGGCTGGTCCAGGTGGGCATTCGTGCAAGTGGCAAGAACCGCGAACACTGGGAGTCGACCCTGGGCGTTCGTCAGTACTGGCCAGAAGAATACCTAGTGCGGCCCATCTCGGACATCGCCGAGGAAATCGCTCAGCGGTTTGAAGAACGCGGCGTTGACTGCCTCTACATAAGCAACGACATCGATGGCACTGACAGCGCCTTCGCCTCCGCCACGGGTACACCAGAAGATCGAGGGCTTCGCCCCGAGCAGGTAACGGAACTGTCACTTCGACTGGCCCGCCAATTCCCTCTCATCGGCGCAGACCTTGTTGAGGTTGCGCCACCTCTCGGAGGAGAGGGCGAGCCGGAAACAACGCTGCGAACCGCTTGCACATATCTGACCGACCTCATAACGGCCGCAGCCCCGAGCTAGGGGCCGCTCGCTACAAGACTTGCTCGCTACGAGACGCTCTCTGTCAAACGTCGCGAACCGAACCGTCGCTTGGGGACGGACCTCGACAGGTTGCGACGAAGCGCGCCCACGACTCTTGAGCGATGCTGCGGGGGCTGGACCTGGTCTCGCCAGCATCGCTGCGCCAACACGGCCTTGTTTCGGCAAACCGGCAAACTCGACAATTTGATAGTTTTACGTCTCCTTCGATCATTCGATTACAGCAAATACAGTCAGTTATGGCTGATTCGAATTCCCATTGTGACAGTTTTGACAGATTTTACTTGGAGAATGCTCGCAGGAGGACTAGTGTAGAACTCATGGAAAGAGCAATACGCACAGAAGCGGACGAACCATCAATCGGCGCGGGCATCGTGTATCCCGTGTTCATGTACTTCACAATTCTCGTCGCATCCTTGGGAATTTTCGGATGAGAAGAACACTGAGAAACGACTCCGATGGCCCTCTTCAATCTCGCATCGAGGTCTTCTTCGATGGCGACTGCCCTCTCTGCAGACGAGAGGTAACGTTCTTAACCAAGCGAGACAAGCATCGACGCATTGTTGCTACTGATATCGCGCATGCGGATTTCGATGCGTCGAAATTTGGACGCTCACACGAGGAGTTCATGGCAACGATTCAAGGACGGCTTGCCGACGAGACATGGATATCGGGTGTGGAAGTCTTTCGAAACCTGTACGCAGCGGTCGGATTTACCCGACTCGTTCGCATTAGTCGATTCAAGCCACTCGCGTGGATTCTCGATTTGTCCTACGCATTCTTCGCAAAGCATCGACTCCGTCTCACCGGAAGATGCGCCAGTACCGCTTGTTCCATCCCAGGAACTGCAGCGAATGACAACGAATCATCTTTGACTTCGGATTCTGAAGTTGCCACAGCAAACACAGCTGATGCCGTCTCTGCGGCAAGGCGCCTAGGCCCTGTGCAGACGCAAAATGCGCTGCTTGTCATAAACCACAATCTTCGGCGCATCACTGAGAGCCAAGAACGAGCCTCACACACCACCCACAACACGACAACTTCGAAATTGTCGCCAAGGTTGAACTAATGACTGAAATACACAACGGCGGCCTCGTATCCGAACCCGGGGTTGCATTCGCAAAGGTGCTTCCTCCGTCACGACAAAACAAAGTGGTTACGACAACAAACCCCGACACCGGTTGTGCCCAAGTGGATGCGCTCTTGGATTGCAGTCCAAGCGGTATCTTTGCCGTGCTTACGGATTTCGAAAATCTTCCAAACCACATCTACGGGCTCGAAGAGGCGTTTGTCCTCGCGCAACACGAGAACACCGCATCGGTGCGCTACCGCATGAAGCTGCCGTTCCCACTTGGGCGAGTCGCTTGGACAAACGTTGTAACGATGTCTCAACACCATGGCGGCACACATTGCCTTGAGTGGGTGCTGGTCGAGGGTGACCTTTCGCAATGCAGTGGCAAGATTCAGTTGAGTCCAACAGGTGATAACGGCAACCAGACCTTCGCACGCTACGAAATCCGTGTTGCGCACAAGAACCGTCTGCCCAAGAAAGCACAAGAGCTCGCAGTTCGCTGGTTAATGCCAAAGGTCATCAATCGGCTCTGCAAACGGCTGGAAGCGAATGCCAAAGAGTAGGCGAACGCCTGCGAGCCGACCGTACATCATCGAGGTTGATTCCAGCTTCAACCAATCTCTCCGCCCCTCCCCCAACGAGCAGACTTTCATGAACCCGTTATTTTCTTCATCGCACTCCAAGAGCACACCGGCCAATACTGCGCAACCATGCAGCACCGACAAACTGTCTTGGTTCGCCTTGGTGCTAGCCTCCGTATCGCTGGCGTGTTCGGCATCTCCCAGTGTCCAGATCAAGGAACAGAATCAAGTGAACGGCAACGATGCATCAGACGAGAACAGTTCTTACTTACAGACACTAAGCAGTGTTCGAGATCCTGGAGACATCGATCGATGGGCCGTAATCAACGATGGTGTGATGGGAGGACGGTCCCAAAGCACTCTCGAAACGCTTCCAGCGGGTGCGATTTTTGCGGGTGCCGTATCCTCAGAAAACGGCGGCGGCTTCGCGTCCGTGCGGGCGTCACTATCGAATCCAACAGCCCCGGATGGACGCGCCATCTCGGTGCGCGTGCGAGGCGATGGCAAGACCTACCAATTCCGAATTCGAACCGATACGCGTTGGGATGGACCGGCCTACAAATATACCTTCACCACAGAGCCGGGAGAATGGCAGGAGATCGTCATGCCACTCCGTGAGTTCCAGGCATCCTTTCGGGGCCGGCTTGTGGCAGATGCGCCAGCAATTGAATCAGGTGCGATTCAACAGGTGGGCTTTCTCATTGCCGACAAACAACTTGGATCCTTCAAGCTCGAATTTGATGACATCAAACTCATCTAGTCGTTGCCCGCGCTGTTGGGCTAGGTGAGTGGCAGTACTCCAAAGATCGAAATGCTCCACGTCGCGTGGGTGAGAATCGCTTCACTAATCCGGCCCGACATTGCTCGTTGCACACTGAACACGCCTCCCACGAAGAGTGCCGTCACCAGCAAGAGCCAGGCGCCGCCAATCACCTGCGGCAGCGCATACAAAAAGGTACTTGCAAAAACGATTTGTACTTTGGACATGCGCGGCTCCAACAACTGAAACGCCACTCCTCTCCAAATCAACTCCTCCGCCACGACAATGAAGCCGATAAGAGGAATCATGAGAGCCATGGGCGGCGCCGTTAAGCGGATGTCTTCGTAAAGCCCCTCCACCACCCCTTGCAGGGCGGGAACGGCCATAACCATTCCTCGATAGCCCACATGGGTCAAGGCGACCATTACGACGCCTAGAGCTACAGCACCGAGCGCGGCATTGCGGCGAACTTCTATGAGTTCGAGCAGCCCCTTTCTCAACACGGCTACTGCCAGCATGCAACTTGCGAAGCCCGCGACGAAGTTTAGCAACCACGGGTTGAACTGCGATCGAATGGCAATGCCGAGCCCAAAGAGAATGGTCGCGACAAAAAGCGTCAGCCCTGCTGCCGTATCACGTTTCATTTTGGAGATGCCGCAAACTCCATTCCAATCGCTCGGACCCGCAATAGGCCGGAGCGCGATGGAACAGATGGAGAGGTTTCGTCATCCAGCGCCAGCTGGGCCCCTGTTGCGATTGACATGGGAACGTGATCGACCTGGTTCCAGAAAATGGCTTCGGTAGGATCAAGATCGAAGCGGACGCCCTCGACAAGTTCCTTGACCATTTCGAGGTCAACCCTCGTTACCAGAGCGACCCAATAGCTTGAGAGACGCGGCGTGAGTATCGGAATGTTAATCATGCGGCGGGTATGGCCCTGCAGAGACGCGACTCGCTGCAGCATATCTCTGTGCGAAATTCTCTCAGGTCCTGGCACGTCGTAGACACGTGAGCCCTCTTCCGGGCTGTGAAGCGCGGCGAGAAGCGCCCAAACGACATCGTCGACGGCAATTGGATGCGAGTTGTTGCGCAACCATCTTGGAAGAACCATGGCCGGAAGCCGTGCTGCAAGATCCCGAACCATTGTCCAACTCACAGAGCCAAGCCCGACAATCATTGCCGCCCTTAACTCAATCGTACTCACACGTCCCGAACGAAGGATCCGCCCGGTGTTTCGTCGGCTCGCCAGGTGTTTTGAAACACGTTTCCCTGTCGGTGGCAGAACACCGCCAAGATAGACGATGCGCCGCACCCCACATGCTTCGGCGGCCTCCAAGAAGTTGCGTGCGCTCTGAGCCTCGCGCTCAGGATAGTCAGAACCCTGGCCCATACCGTGAATTAAGTAGAAGGCTCCATCACAGCCCACAAGGGCTTTGTGGAGCGTTTCGACCTGTTCCACATCGACTCGTACCCACTCGCGGTCTGGAAGCCGTCGCTTTGCAGAGGCAACATCTCGCGTCCCGCAAACAACGTCGGCCCCAGAAGCCACAAGCGCTTCGTAGAGATAACAACCAACAAAACCTGTCGCACCCGCTAGCAATACACGCATCAGAATTCTTCCTATCTAGTTGACGGAGACAAGTCCGCCGGCACGAGCCCAAAGTGGTCTCTTGGATCGCATGCTGCACTCATCTCGGCGGCAACATGATTAGTAGCGGGGTGCTCTTCTTATATGTTTGATACGCGGCGCTGTTACCGAACTTTTGGTCGCATCGCTCTTCAAGTATCGGAATTCCGCTGCCGTACCGAAGCAGTAGAAAAACAAAGACGGGGGATACGAGGCCAAGCCATGAGAGGCCAGTCATGCTTGCGCTGGACATGATCGCAAGTCCCGTCCAAAGCACGATTTCTCCAAAGTAGTTGGGATGGCGCGACCAAGCCCACAGTCCAGTCGAGATGAACGGAAGCTTGGAATTCGATCGGCGGAACTCCCTCTTCTGTTTGTCGGCAACACGTTCAACGCTGAACCCCACAAGCCACAGCATTGCTCCAAGGAGATCCGATAGGCCCAAAGGCACTTGTTCGCGAGCACCAATGCTCAGGACGACTGCAAGCAGTGTGACGGAGACCCAGAGCCCCTGTAGGGACCAGGCAAGAAAGAAGCGAGGAGCGCTCTGCTTAATCTCATCGAATCGAGAGTCCCCGCCTTGTCTCCTCACGCGAGTGAATAGAAAAGTACCTAGACGAAGTGCCCATATCGCAACGAAGGCGATGAGCAGCGCATCGCGCCCCGTGAGCGATGCAGAGATCAAACCAGCCGTCGCAATACAGACGAGGTATGTCGTGGCGCCCCACAGATCAAAAAAGTGTTCGGATTTCGTTAGTGCGGCCGGCACAAAGGCGACCCACTGCATTCCGAAGGCAATCGCAACACACGCAAGAGGCAGCGGCACACCGAGGACGTGCTGGCTTGTTCGACCCGCAAGCAGAGCCAGCGCAATCCCCACGAAGACAGCCATCATGCTGATTGCCAGGCTCTTGCTCCACGTCATGCCACCACCATGTCTCCAAAACCGCCCACGGTCAAGGGCAAATCGACCAAATCGGCCAGACGAAACCACTAACAGCCCAAAATCAAACGAATCGGCCAACCAGCCACAGAACGCACAATCGACCATTCCGCCCAACGTGGTCTTCGGGTACCGCGTCCAGACGTGGTGACAAACCGCCCAAACCGGAAGCGGCAACTGGGCCAGACTAGGGTGGCGTTTTCCACGATTCCCAGGGCGCCATCAGAATATCCCCTAGCGTGGAGCCTCGCCAATCGCACCCCGAAACTCAGACTCGCACACTATGCCGCACGGCGCATTTCAGAAACGCGAACTGACCCGTCGGGTAGGTGAAGGCTCATGCTTGAGAGCACGCCGTCCGTGTAGTGCCGAGTGACCTTGAGTTCGCCCTCCTCATAGACACAGAGTCTTTCGATGATTCCTTCATCATCCCAATAGCTCGAGTCTCCATCGAGTATTCCATCTCGTCGGCGCTCTTCACATGCTCGGAAGCCGGTTGCGTGAAACTCGGTACGCACGGTCCAAGCGCCGTCGCTCCGAGTTTGGGGCGACGTGCAGATTTCTTCGCCATCGTCGCGCCAAGTGCGCGTGTGGGTCACGATGCCGGCGGTGTTGACGAGCTCTAAGGAGGCGATGTGTCCTGTCGTTTGGTTGTACGTCGCTCTCGCAACAAGAATCGTAGGACCAATAACAGGATCCTCAGGCTCAAATGAATCGAACGCAAAGGTCTCCATCGTCAAGGCCTCCGCAAGCAAGCGGTCGCGCGGTTCCATGGGTGTGTAGAACTCTCCCGAGACTCGACAACCCGCCTCATACCGCATGAGCCAAGCTCGTTCCCCAGAGGCCCAATGACCAAGCCAACGTCCCTCGCGAAGACCCGCTCGATACTGGCCCTCCATATGCAGCGTTCCGGTGCTTCGGTAGTACCGCCAAAGCCCATGTTGGCATCCTTTGACAACGTACCCCTCGGCTTCTCGTAGGCCGTTTTCACCATGAGCAACCACCCGCTCGCCACTCACCGCAATCCAGACCTTGCCGTTCGGATAGCGCAACTCATTGCCGCGAATGTGTTGAACGCTATCTCCGAGGCACACTAACCCGGGCCCAACGACCTTGCAGAGAGTCCCGCGTAGTCGCCGAGCACGGTGCTTCTTCTCGTTCACCCACATCAGGGCGTCTTGGCCAAAGCGCTTTGAGAACTTCTCGCAGCCACGGTGCACGTCGGCACTCACCTGCAAGATTACGGATCCCACACGCAGAAGCGAACCCGTTGGAATGTGCTCGACACTTAGGTCGAAATCGACATAGAAATTGTCGCCAGCGGTCTCAATAGGCTGCCCATCAGCGATGAGTCGAGCCACGCTGAGTTCCATGAGCGTGACTTGCCGACTTGCCAAGCGCACGGGCTCTGGCTGCCGATTCCACTCATCCGAGAGCAACCCCGTTTCACACATGACACGCGCCTCTTTGAGGGCTCGATGTCCGTGTTCAGGCAGGCGGGCGTTGATATGCACGACGCGTCCCAACGTCCGCGGCCGTGACGACAGGGACTGCCATCGCGCTTCAAGCTCATCCCGCAATCTCATCAAATTGTGGTTCGCCCCAACCAAAGGAATCTGAAGGCTTCGTGGCCAGGTGAAATCGCTACAGCGAAAATCGGATCTACATGTGTACAAACCATCAATATTGAAGGCTTTTTCGTAGGCGCAGTTCCGATTGCCTCCGTCTTGCGAAGACGATGTGGCAGCACGCTAGTCTGGAACGGGCAAATCGCCGAGAAACAGGGTGCCGCCCCCCGTTGGTGTCGCAAACACCGATAGCACCGAGTCGCGGCCGGCGTTCTCGAAATACAACGCCACCCAGCCATCTGCGTCGGTTTGTGGGATTGCCTCTTCTCCCCCCGATGAGGAGCCTACTAGGCGCCCCCCTTCGGGCACCGAGCGAAGGCTGCCAAGTGAAACAGACGACGCGGGGCTGGCAGCGACGCTAAGAGTTTCTCTGTAGAAGAGTTGAACCTCTAGCCGAGTCCAAGAATCCGTGCGATCAACACTCGAAACACCAACGTCGTAGCCGGGGAATGCCTCCCCTCGGAGGTTAGAGGAATGTACGAGAATGGGCTCGCCTCGGGCTCCCGTATAGTGCACCTCGAGGTCGGCTGCAACGCTACTCACCCACTGGACTCTCGCAACGCCTTGCATCGAGGGTGGCGTTTCGGAGCACTCTGAATCGCCGCCATTCGTGGGCACAAGCTCTACCGCATTCGGTACCAACGCTCCGGCTGTGGCCCCCAAACTCAGCGCGCCATGCAGGGTATTTGCGTAGATGCACAATTGATGAGCGACTTCGCCTGGCCACACCTCGATAGCTCTCGGCTTGCCAACGGTGACGGCGATTGGAGCGAACGCAATCTCTAGTGAACTTGCCAGCGGCGCAACCTTGAAAGACACCGTCGCAAGCCCCGGATCATTCGAGACCACCAAGACTTCGGCGAGGCCCTCCTCATCCGGCCCAGGAGCCACAAGTTGCACGGTCTTCTCTCGAAGTGGCGAGCCGGTGCTGCCACCAACAAACTCAGCAGACCGAAGGAGCAGAGTGAGAGTGCTTCCAGCCTCCCCTCGAACGAGTACCGTCACCGGGGTGCGTCCATCTGCAACACCTTCGCTACCCGACAATTCGAAGTACGCGCTTGTGTAGGGCGAAAGCATGCTGCCCTCATCGCCAAGCACACACCCGGACACCGCAAACAACAGCACCAACAAAGCAGATTTTCCGGTGTCGACAATACTCATAAAAACCCCTAGGGCCGGCTCCCATTGCTGTAGAACTGCGATGGAGGCGATGAGACTCGCGCCCAAACACTGGAAAACGCCTTCTGAAAGAGATTGAGATCAAAGGAAAGCCCCACGCCAACACCGACAGAGAGGGTGCGTTTTGTTGGCACGTAGTCTCCCAGGTTGGGCGAGTTGCCGCCGCCGGGAATGCTCAAGAACTGACCTTGGTTGGTTTGGCTCGGAGTCTCGCGACGAGAGAAGTGCGCGAGCAACGTTGTTGAAATGCCATTGGCAAGTGGCAGAGAACCACCTAGGTATACATCCTCCCAAAAGCTCGTCTTCTTCACGGAGAACCCGCACAAGAGCGAGGCGTGCCGCCAATAGGACGGCGTCCAAGGGCGATGGCTAAAGCTGTATGGATCGCGGCCAAAGGGGTATACGGCGAGAAGCATCGCAATGTCTTGGTTTGTACGTCCGTCGGTTTCCTCGACAATTTCGTAGAGGTCCTCTCCGGCGGCACGGGCGGCCGCGGTTCTGCGCGCCGTGAGACTAGGCGCACGGAAAAACGAGTAGCCCACATGCACTTGCAGCCCCATGCGAGAGTAGCCGTGCACGTACACCCGCTCGTTGACTATGATGTTCTCGGTGCTGCACCCCACTTCCTCGGATGGCACCTGACGCTGCCCTCCCCGGGTTTGGCTACAGATTCGAATCCCGTATTCACTGTTCCCGGCCGGCGCTCCAAGGCGCAAGACACGAGAGCCAGGATAGCGCGCACGCCGGGGAAGAAGTGGTTGCCCAACCGAGGCACCCACACCGCGAATGTACTGATTGGGGCGCGGTGCGACGGGCCCCTCTTCTTGCGTTTGACCAAGCAAGGGTGGCGGTTCGTAGCCAACGCTTTGCCCATTGGCATACTCGACCTTGACGGCACCGGCGGGTTCGATGTCGCGCACCCAAACCACCAAGTGGTCCCCCTCTTCCACCTTCGACGTGCTGCCATTGCGACCGCGCCCAAAGTCCACGGGGATGACCGCCTGTCGCTCTCGGTCTCCAATGGGCACTTCATGATCCACAACCGGCACCCAAGAACGGGCAATTCGACATGCCTCAGCATGTCCAGGTCCTTTCGCGCGTCCCGTTGGATCAGCGCCATTGATGCGCAACACCTCCTTGAGCGAGACGCCCCTCGCCTTGCCAAAAACACCGATGGTCAAGACGTCTTGAGCCTTCACGCGTTCGTCGATCCAATGGCCAACAACAACGGTCTCTCCCGGCCAAAGACGCTCGGGAACACTGCTGGTGGGGGCAAGCCCCAACGTGATCATCAGCGGGTGGTCGCCGTCGAAATCGGAGATGTCGATACACAACGTGGCGTTCTTGCGATGCTTGCGCTGATCGAGACGTCGGTTGACGTGCATCTGACCGCGTTCATCGACGTACAAGTCTGCGTCCCGACACGTCTCCGCATTGTGCGTTGCGACCGCCAGTTCCGCGCACAGACTATGGCGAATGCGGCCCCACCGACGTCCCCACGCATCGGTGTTGAGCACGGCTGCTTGTCGTTCACAAACCTGCTCTTGAACACCTAGGTAATCTTCTGGAACTAGACCGAGGAAGTGCCCATCGGTGACCTGACGAACCGCTTCGACAGACTTCGCGACAGACTCCGGAAGCGGCGCCGATAGGCCAAATCGCCCAGCATTGTCAGCGCTTCCCCCTGCCTCCTCCCGAATGCTCGTTTCAAGTCCCGTGCAGCGCTCGCGGAGTTCGCGATTGGTGTTTCGGTCTGGGCTCGCACAAACCTCGTGGCTTGCGACCAGGGCGGCACGTTCGCCGCCCACACGCTGGTACCGTCGCAAGGTTGTGAGTTGCTCGCGGGTTTGTTCGCAGTGCCCACTTTCCCGTGGCCCATGTCCCAGGCACTCCGTCTTGCGCACAGCCGGAGCAAAGAGCGCTTCCGAAACGCGCGCGATGCCTGCGGATGTTGAGAAGAGTCCTTGGCAAGCCCCGTCGAGGAGTGTCGTCTCATCACTAGCACTTGCATGTTGACGGCAAAACCCAAATGCTCGCTCCGCCAAAACGATGTCGCGCTGAATCTCGAAAAGCCGCGCCAAGCGAGCAGGACCGAGTTCACGCCGGGTCTCGTACAGGGGAAAGCGCCAGCCGCCATCGCACACGAGCACTTCGTGTTCCATCGGCTCGGGAGCCAAAACCATCGCCTCAGATTCCTCGCCCGGGTCCTCCACATCAGCGGCAACGGCGCTCCTATCGGTCATCAGCGGAAGCCCGAGGAAGACGATCGCAGCGCGCAAAAGTACGCCTAGTACCAACCTCCCAAACCTAGTCTTTCTTGCCAATGCCATCGAACGCGCCCCCCGCACACACAACTTCGATCAATACGAAGCTCCGCGCGTGGCTATTCCCACAAAGGCAGACACCGGCCTATAAGGTAAGTTTCAGGAAAACTGAGTTCGCTACAGCGGATGGTCGTGCGTAGCAGTACACTCCCGCGAAGACATGAAGAAACTCGCCTCCGTGCTATCGCTAGTTGTCGTCCTTGGGCTGCTGGTTTTCGTCGTTCAGAACCTGCACGCCACAGAACTGCAATTCTTGGTTTGGGACTGGAAGATGAGTCTGGCCGTGCCCATTGTGGGCGCATACATCCTCGGCGGGCTCACAGCGCGCAGTCTCTATCGGCTTCTCAACGGGCAGCGCAAGCAGCACGGCACCGAGCGAAAAGCCAAGAAGCAGGCGGAAGCCAACCTCAAGAAAGAACACGCTCAGGCTGCGGAGAACGAAGCTCGCCGCTAGCCTGAACGAGTTTGACTTAGTTCGTACCGGCGCTAACGGATCCACTCACCTCAACGGAGGCTTGCACTGATACGTTAATGCGAGCAGCAGCAGCCACCTGCGCTTCGACAGCGAGGCGCAAGCAATCAGCGGCTTCGAGCCCAACGTCGGCAGCAGCTCCTGCGGCAGCGCTGAGTCTACCGGGCAATTCGGCGGCAGCAGATACAACAATGGCGGTCTGCGCAGTGGCAGCGACAATTGTGCCGTAGTTGTTGGTGAGCGTAGCAGCCAGGGCTTCAAGGTCGGTTGAAAGCGCACCGTCGAAGCTCACGATCACATTGGGCTCGCTGCAAACCACATCGAGTGCAACATCCGACTTGCAAGCAGATTGGCAATCGGCGCTCGCCTCGACATCGAGAGTTCCACCTTCGCATGTAGGAGCATCAAACGCGACGTCGCAGGATCCCGAACAGGTCCCCGAGCATTCTCCCGAGATGTCCGCACGGCAAGATCCAGAGCAGCTGCCTTCGCAACTACCGGAGCAGCTACCTTCGATGGTGCCCGAGCATTCTCCCGAGCAGGTGCCGGTGCACTCTCCCACACAGTTGCCGGCGGCATCGGTCGCGCTACACGTACCTTCACACTGTCCCGTACAGGTACCAGTACACGTTCCCGATACAGATCCGGTGCAGGTTCCGGAACAGGAAGCGTCGCAAGTTCCCGTACATTCCGCGCTCGCTGCGACCGAACAGCTTCCTTCACACGAGCCTTCGCATCCACCTGAGAGCTCGCCCCCCTCACACGTAGGAGGAGTCGCTGTTGCGTCAAAATCCACGTCGCACTCTGCGGTGCATTGAACCATCGCGTCTAGGCTTGCGTTGCATACCGCAGGTACGAATTGTACTGAGAGAGTGGCTGTGGCCTCAGCGGCCAGCACGCCGTCAATCGCGGTGGCGGCATTCGAGCAAGCAACCGCGGTGTCCTCAGAAGTCTCCGCCCCCAGGTCACCCGCGATTGCGTTACACGCCGCGTTGACGTTGCTATCGATCGCCAGCGAAGAGACGTTGAGCTTGGCAGAGACCTCAAGCAATGCGTCGAGTTCTGGCGCTCCAAAGTTTGAGTCGACAAGGCCCGAGAAGTTATGCGGACACTCGCCAGGCAAGCTCGACTCATCGCATGCCGCAGTGGCACCAAGTCCCGAGACGAGGAGCCCGGCGATGAAGTAACGAGCGAAAGGAATTTTTGAACGGTTGTAAGCTAAGCCCATCTGGCCATGCTAGACCGCTATCGTTCGGGGCGCCATGCTGTGGCCCCCGCTAGGGAACGCTTACCCCACGATTACCGGATCATGTGCGTTTCACTACAGCTCGCTCGCTGTAGCCCTGCCCCCTAAGGCGCCGCGAAGTGTTTGCTGTGAAACGCCAAACTGTCATCAATGCGATCGGCCCAGAACGACACGTTGTGGGTACCTGGAGCCAATGTGAAGTCGTGTGCGATACCCCGCGATTCCAACACCTCGTGCAGATAGGACACACCATTGTGGAGTCGAAATTCGTCTTCCGTCCCGCAATCGAGATAGATCGCAAGCTCGCCGTCATTGAGTGATTTGGCGAGAAACGCCGGGTCATGATCGCGCCAGTTTTGGATATCGGTGCCGAAGATCGAATACAGAAGAGTTCCGATACGCCCAAAGTTCTTTGTTACCGTCATAGGATCTTCAATGAGCTGAGTCTTGCCCGTTTCAAATGGGAACGGTCCTTTGTAGAGAAGTGCAGTCACCCCCGAGTGGCTCGCCACTGACGAGAAGACGTCCTTGTGGCGCATCCCAATCATGAGGGCACCAAAGCCTCCCATCGAAAGCCCGCCGATTGCTCGTGCCTCGCGTTTTGCGATCGTGCGGTACGTCGAATCCACATGAGCAACCATGTCAGTCGCAACATACGTTTCGTAATTCGCGTGTTTTACGCAGTAGGTTTCCAATGATGCTGCGCGACCAAATGTCCTGGGTTGCCCCAGACACTTTTGGTAGTCCGCAGGAGTTTGGCTGTTTGCGTAGAAGCTATCGTCGCCATCCATCATGACGACAATCGCTTCTAGCTTGAGTTTGTCGGCCGCAGTTACGAGCCCCATCTTGGACCAGTTGTCTTCATCACCGCCAAGGCCGTGAAGCATGTAGACAACCGGGTATCGGGTCTCGCTCCCCTCATAGCCAGCAGGCAAATAGACAAGATACGACTTGTCGACTCCGAGCGAATCCGAGGGGAATGTTGCAGTCTTGAGAAGTCCAGCCTGCTCTGGCTCGGCAGCGGGTTCTTTCGCGACCTCCCCTGCTGCTACCTCGGTTTCCGGTGCACTTTGAGAAGGAGTACTTGAGCCGCAAGCGACAAGTAGGAGCAAGAGAGCAAGTCTGCGCATGGCCTGACTATACGCGTGAACCAGCCCACAGATAGGGCTTTGCCCTACGACTGACCGGGACTTCCGGGCTCCGATCCGGGTTCCTCGCCTCCTGCGCCATCGTCACAGACGGTATCTCCATCGCTTGTGACGGTGCAATCGTCCTCGGGGGCGTCACCGCCAGCGTCGCTGGAGCACATGAGCTGACCTGGATACGATTCCAGAATAAGACATTCCCCATCGCCACAATCGAGTACATCGCACGCGGTTTGGGAGTCGATGCACACAGCGCTTCCGAGGCCAAGGGCATCAATGAAGAGGCACTCGAGCCCGTCGGCGCACGGGGTATCCACATCGCAAAGCGGAGCGGAGGACAAGAGTGTTTCGCTCTCTTGTTTGATGCTTCCGGGATACGTTGTGTCTTCGGCGATGTCCTCGCTGCATGCCATAAGGCTGGTGGTTGCAAAAATAAGTGTCGAGAGTAAGACGGTAGTTTTCATAAGAGTCGCTTTCTAGGGGATAGGGGTTATTGGGAAGTGCGCCTCCAGGCGCGTTTGGTTGGGGGTACGCGGATACAACAAAGATTTAGGACGCAGCCCTAGCAATGCACGAGCACGTCGGCTGCGAGTCACAGAGAATTATTCTTAGACGAAAGTCTGGCGACTACGGACCAAAGGTCGCAATCTCAAACCCCGTCGACGACACCGTGGCGCCGTCCGAGGACTCGGATTGCCCCGAGATACTGCCGCTTGGGACGCCCGATACAAACTCGACATCGACGTATGCCGAGACCGCATCCGCATCTTGCTCCAGCGCGTAGCTAGCAATGTCGAGCGAACCGGTCACAGCGTCAAAGGCATAGGTAGTGGTCGCATTGTTGGCAGATGTGGCAAGCACGCGAACGGACCAGGATTCATTGAGGCCGCCGTCGTCGGTTTGCAGCCCCAGCAACATCTCGATCTCGACAACATCTTCGCAATCCCCGAGCCCAATCTCTTGAGGTGCTTCGGTACCAGTCTCGCTATCTACCCACTCGCGATCCTGAAAGGTAATCGCACCGGCGGAGCTCAGCTCCAAGGTGAGCGAGGTCGCACCGCCATCCGCCCAGGTGAGAGGAAGCTGGTGGGTGCCAGAAATCGCACTCAGAATCTGCTCGGCGGCAAACCCAAGAGGCGACTCTTGAGACGGATCAAGGACGGTGTCTTCAACAGATAGGCAGGCGAAGTTTTCTTCTCCGACCTGTCCACCGCCGCTGGGCGCACAAGCGCTGAGTTCCGCTATGAGGGTGAAGAAAACGAGGGTGGGGAGAATGTGTTTGGGGAGGCGTTTCATGGGGTTCCTTGCCCATTCAAAGTGCCTGAGATGGTCACCCTACGCAACAGCGTTTTGAACATAGCATGGGCATGTTTTGCCTATCCATGTGCGAATCTCTTATAATCCACAGATGGAATCGTTGAATTTCGAGGCGTTGGCGGCACAGATTCTTCGCACACTTCGCGGCCATCGATCCCAGGTCGGATTTAGCCGCCGACTCAAATACAAGAGCAACGTGGCATACCTGTGGGAGTCTGGGCGCAATTGGCCTCGCGCCTCAGTGTTTTTCTGGGCCGCATCTCGAGTCGGGGGCGATCCGCACGGCGCTCTTCGGAGCTTCTATCGAGATGTCCCCGAATGGCTGGACAAGGCAGACGTTGCGGATGGGAAAACCATCGCGCGCCTCTTGGAAGACCTTCGCGGCGCCACTCCTATCCAAGAGTTGGCGAGTCGCACTGGGCGCAGTCGCTACGCCGTTGCCCGATGGCTCAAGGGCGAAGCCGAGCCGCGGCTGCCCGACTTTCTCCGAATGGTGGATGCCACATCGCAGCGCCTTCTCGATTTTGTGGCACTGCTTGTCGACATCGACACGCTACCGGAGCTTGCCGAATCATGGCGAGAACTCCAAGCGGCGAAGGATCTCGTAGCACGCATCCCTTGGGCGCCCGCTGTGCTGCTAGCGCTTCAGACAGAAGAATACCTAGCACTCAAAGCCCACACGGTTGGATGGATCTCGAAGCGGCTTGGACTTCCACTGGACATCGAAGTCGAGTGCATGGAGTTGTTGAGGGCCAGCGGCCAAGTACGTCAACATGGCAAACGGCTTCGTGTTGCTCGCATCCAGTCCATTGATACCCGAGCCGATCCAAATGCCGGCCGGCGCTTGCGTGAGTGGTGGGCCGAGGTGGGGCTTGATTACATTCGCAAGGAGAGACCGGGGCTCTTCTCGTTCAACGTCTTTTCGGTTTCGCAGGCAGACTACGAGCGCCTACAAGAGATGCACAGAAGCTACTATCGTTCCATGCGTGCGCTCGTTGCTGCGTCAAGCCCTGAGCAACGAGTCGTGGCTGCAAACGTGCAGCTCTTCCCACTCGACAATCACGACACCTCTGCCTCTTAGAGCGACCAGCTTGTCTTCCAGATTGGTGCCACGTAGCCTGGCTCGATGTATGGCGTGTAGTACTTCTCCACGTCTTCAATCTCTTCCTCGTCCTCGTCCCGATCATCTTCGTCAGGCTCATCGCTGGAAAGTTCTTCCTCGAGAGACTTCAGCTCAAGGTTCATCTCCGCTCCCTCGACAATGATGTCTTCCAACACCTCGGCTCCCTCGACGCGGCCATCGTCTGGATCGTCGAATGCTAGGTCTGCGATCGCAACAGAGCAGTTACAGAGCTCTTGCACTTCCAGCCAGAGTCCATCATCGTGCAAATCGCGCTGCCAGTTTTCCGCGTCGTCGAAGAGCCCCTCATTCACAAAGCTGAGGAAGACAATCTCCACAGCATCAATGTTCTTGTGTTCCGCTACCGCAATGCGCAGGTCGGCCCAGTTCTCTTGTTCGATGTAGTCATCCCAGGCGGACTCATCCTCAAACTCAAAGAACTTTTCGTAGGCAAACTCAGCTTCTTCCAAATCGACAAAGGCGTAGATGTCGAAGGTGCGAACGAATTCTCGAAAGCGCGCTCGGTAGTTTTGCACAGCCGCTAAACCAGACGCAGAAAGGGTGTACCCATCCGCCGTTTCCAAGTGCCCGCGGCTCTCAAGCCATGAGAGGCTGGGCGCAAGATGGCTATCGTTGCCAACGAGTGGCAAGGCGAGCGCTCCGTCGTTCTCAAAGACGTAGTTGAGCGTTACGATTCCAGCGAATTGCTGTCGTTTTTCGGCGTCGATAAGATACTCGCGAATCATGGCCCGGTTGTAGGCCTCATTCGCTGAGAAGGAAACCGCTCAAGTGCGGTCTCGTTGCCATTGCTGTTAAGAGGCGGGATTCACTCCGTAGAAGCGACACAGCTCTTCGTACAAATCGGGGGTGTGCTCGAGCATCCGTTCGGGACGCTCGAAAAACGCCTCGGTCGCCACCGCAAAGAACTCGGCCTCATTGGTAGCCCCATACTCGCGCAGCACCCGGCTCTCATCCTTCTTGCCCTTGCGTAGCTTCTCGTAGTGCTCGCTCAACACAAGCGCCCAGGGACGGTAGTGGTCTCGGGCACGCAACTCGGGGGTGCCGTTGAAGTCTCCGCTGTTGCGATCTAAGACATGCGCAAATTCATGGGTAGCCGTGTCATGCCCGTCATGAGGATTCCGCAGACCTTGGAGAACCGCATCCCAGGAAAGCACCACAGTCCCCCAAGCATGAGCTTCGCCAAAGATGACGCCACCCTCGTCGTCGTCTGGATGATGATAGTGGCTTGGGTATACGACAATTTCTGAGAGGCGCCTGTAGATGTCTTCGTCGAGGTGCAGGGCAATGCGAACAGCAGCGGCAGAAATCACCACCCGCACTTGGTCGTCGATTTCCATGCCGCCGGCTTCAATCCACGCAACGCGCCAAACAAAGGCTTTCAAGCGAGTGAGAAAGAGAGAGCGCTCCGCGTCTTCAAAGCCTTCGAAGAACGGAACATCTTCGGTGAGAATCGCTAGCCAGTGGGTGGGTAACGGACGACGCGCATAGCGCGAGCGCTTCCAAGATCGCCAAAGGCCAAACATCGAACCCGTCTAGCCTTCGAGCTTCTCGACAATCAGCTCAACAAAGCGCTGCGCGTCAAAGTCTCGATAGGAGTACTCCTCTTCGAACCAAGTGACGATGGAGTCGCTCTTGCCCTCCCGAAGCTGGTCCCTCACAGAGCTGTATCCGCTCGTTAGTTCGACCAATCGGCCCACGACGCCTTCTGCAGCGGGGTGATCCCGCCCGTAGCGCTCCCGCAACCAAGTCACAATAAAATATGCCAGCGCTGGGTCGGCTTCTTCGATGCGTCTAGCTGCTGTGGAGGTGCCAAGCGTGCCATTCTCGATTCCCTGCAGAAGATAGAGCGCGTCTTGTTGTTCTTGCACGAAGGCCATGGCTCAGCAGTATATGGCAGTTTGTCGGGCTTCCCACCAAGGCTGTGGTCCCCAAGTGGATTACCCATCCCTTTGGAACTGTGTTCTGGCATACTTGTGATGGTTTTTGTGACCGAGGGGTGGAGAGAAATCGATCCTAGAGTCATGATTTGGGGTAAAAGAGCCTTAGGACTCGTTGCTAAAGCGAGATGCTGAGATTGGCGCACTGCGCAGGAATAAGGATTAGGAAGAATGTCGAGTAAATTGTTTGTAGGCGGCTTGAGCTGGGACACAACGGACCAGAGTCTGGCAGCAGCCTTTTCGGCCTTTGGCACTGTCACGGATGCAAAAGTCATCCTTGACCGTGATACGGGCCGTTCGCGCGGTTTTGGTTTCGTAACGTTCGATGCCCCTGCCGATGCGCAGAAGGCAATCGCCGAGATGGACGGGGCGGACCTAGACGGTCGCGCAGTTCGTGTGAACGAAGCTGAAGACAAGCCTCGTCGCAGCGGCGGCGGCGGCGGCGGCGGACGCGGTGGTTACGGTGGCGGCGGCGGTGGCGGTGGCTACAGCGGCGGCGGCGGTGGCGGCGGTGGTTACGACGGCGGCGGTGGCGGCGGTTACGACAACAGCAAAGGCAAGGGCGGCAAGGGCAAAGGCAAAGGCAGCCAACGCGGTGGCCGCGGACGCGGCGGACGCGACGACGAACGCTGGTAGATCCCGCTTTCCTCTTAGAGGACCCTCATGGAGGACCACCCTTGTACAAGTCGCGCGCATAGCGTCGCTACTTAGGGCAGGTCGGTCCAACAGCGAAAGCCTGGTTGCGAAAGCAGCCGGGCTTTCAGTGCTTCTTCCTAGCGCTACTTGCAGCGTCACAACGTGCTGCGGGCGGCTTCTCGGCATACCAAGCAAAGAAATACTTTCCCGCAAATACATGTGGCAATCCACCTAAGGGCTTGTGCTAAAATGCATTCAGGCCACAAGCACCAAGGTGGTGCTGCTAACGGCGACCACGAAAAGAGATAAAGATGACTGAAGGTACTATCAAACGACTCACGGACAAGGGATTTGGATTCATCGCTACAGGCGAAGACAAAGACGTGTTCTTCCACATGTCTGCTTGCGAAGGATGCCACTTCGATGACCTCCAAGAGGGACAACGTGTCTCGTTTGAGATCGGTGAAGGCCCTAAGGGCCCTCGCGCTGAGAACGTTCGCGTTCTCTAAATTATAATTTCCATTCTACAAAACAACTAGCAAAGCCCAGAGCCATTTGGCCCTGGGCTTTTTTGTGTCTTGTGTCGTAAGCCTGCCCAGTTCGCGCTAGCAACGGCGACGTCGACGAAGCAGTCCCATCATGAGCAGCAGCAGCGCGCTGCCAAGAAGGCCACCCGCGCTACCTCCGCTCGAGCAAGCCATGGGATCTTGGCCTGCGTAGATGTCATCGTCGTACGTCGGGGGAGCCCCTGAACCACACAATTCAGTATCCGCTCCCAGGGTTATTAGATTCTCGGCAAAGAGCTCCAATAGGATCATATCTGCGGCGAGGTCCTGATTGGGATTGTTCTGAGTCCAGCGTCCCGTACTTGCGCGAAGCTGCTCTATCGTTGCCAGTGAGCAATGGTAGTCATCCTCAGCCTCCTCGGAAGCGCGCAAGAGGCCCAGAAAGACGTTGTAGGTCGCATACGCCTTGAGCATTTCAAGATGCGATACGTAGCCAGCGTCGGGCACTTCGGCTCGGAATGGATTGTCGACGACAATTTCCTGAAGCACGTACTCTTCGGTTCCTGGGATTCGGTAGCGCACTTGCACGGTTGCCATGGCCTCGCCTTCGAACGCGCCGTCTAGGCGTTCCATCGCGATGAAGAGAGAACTGCCGCCTCCACGCCTGCCGTTTTCTGTTGGCTCATCGCTCGTTCGGCTTGCCAGAAACACCGCAGGGATGGACATCGCGCCGCCCTCAACACCAAAGCTCTCCCAGAGCCTCGTGCCGTACACCTCTCCAATCGCGTGACTCGGATCGGACTGAACTCTCACTTCCAAGTCGAGCGCAAGGGGCTGCACAAAGTAGTCGAGCTCTTCGGTAAAGACTTCCGTTACAGCGCTTGGGTCTTCGACGTAATAGAAGTTGCCCGCACCTCGTTCTGCGAGACCTCGCATGAGTTCTAGATTGAAGCTGTCCCCGACTCCAATCGTCGTCAGCCCAATGCCCTGTGAAACATAGCCTTCGGCGAGACCTAGCACCTGCTCACCACTTGGCCCTGCGTTAATGAGCCCATCGCTAAGTAGAATAACTCGGCTCTGCCTCTCTGTTGAGAGTTGTTCTGATGCCATCTCCATGCCCAATTGCATGCCCTCATAGATATTGGTGCCACCATCTGCGACGAAGCTGTCGACGATGTCATGGAGATCTTCGCGTGTTTGCTCTCCCAGACCTGCAACCACTTGCGCGTCACTCGAGTAGCGAACAATGCCCAGGCGGTCCCCCTCGTCAAGCTCATCGATGAGAAGCGAGAGCCCTTGCTGTACATAGCTGAGGCGATCGTCGCTTTCCATCGATCCGGATGTGTCCACAACCACAACCAAGTCGAGCGGCTTGTCCGAGAGTTCATCCGGTGAGATGGAGGAGTTGAGAGCGACCCGCAAGACGGCTTGATACTCATCATCAACCCAGTCTCGATTCACTGAGACCATGCCGTGAAGACACAGCGATTGACCACAGTCGGCTGGGGGCAATTCGGTGAAGTGCTCGCTAAAGAACCCGTTTGCATCCAGGGTTGCGGCGCCTGGAATGCCGCCCTCCTGAAGAATGTCGCGAAACTGTCCAATGTCCTGGGCTCCACCAAAGCCCACGTTGCCACCTCCGCCAGCGCTGTCGAAATCTCCATCGGCACAGCTGGCTAGGAACATCGACAGGAGGGTTGCTAGGAGATGCTTGCGAGTCATGTGCTCTATCAGAGCAACATCGATGCCATTGTAATATCAACCACTTACAGCAAAACATGGCATGCAATCGGACTTTCCTGTCCGGAATCCCGGAGCGCTCCGAAATGCGCCATCAGGCGGACGACATTCAGTGCAGGAGCGACGAAGGCGTCGAAGGGGCCCGCGCAGGCACAGGCTGCCGTTCGAGCCGTTGGTGGAGCGCTGCGATGGCCTGGTCGAGCCTCTCACGCCGGAAGGGCTTCATCACCACCTGCTCCGAACGCTCTTCGAGAAAGGCCTCAGACTCAGGTGTGAATGCGCCCCCTGTGATGAAGATGAAGCGCTCACCAATGCCAGGTCGGTTTTCTTCGGCCCATGCGAAGAGTTCTGCCCCTGTGCGGTCCGGCATCATTAGATCGCAGAAGATCACATCATAACTCTGCTGCGAGAGTTTGCTCATGGCGTCCTCTGCGTTGGTAGCAATTGTGACCTTCTGCCCGCGCAGCATCCGTCCAAGCGTCCGACATACGAGTGGTTCATCGTCGATAATGAGAACCTCTAAGCCATCGACTGGCGCTGCTGTTGTGCGAGCAGGATTCGCTGGTTTCTTGCCACCATCGAACGGCGGAAGGGTAATGCGGAACGTGGTACCGCGACCAAGCTCGCTATCAAAACTCAGGTCGCCTCCACACTTACCGATTTCGTTCATGCAGTAGTAGAGACCAAGCCCGGTGCCCTTCCCCACTTCTTTGGTCGTGTAGAACGGCTCGAACAAGCGACGCTTGGTCTCCTCGTTCATACCTTTTCCGGTGTCGCTCACTTCGACAATCACATTGCCGCTTTCGTCCTCGCGACATCGAAGGGTAATGCGATTGGTCGTGCCCAGCTTGTGCTCGGTCTCCTCAAAGGAGTGGGCGGCATTGATGATTAGATTTAGAAAGACCTGACTGAGGCGAGCTGGGTCTGCGGCAACCTCCGGCACCTGGCCAATGTCCACGATAACCTTGGAGCGGTGCTGCAAGTGAGGCTGCGCAATTCGAATGCTCGACTGAAGAACCTCAGCAAGGTTTGCTCGTTCGTTGGTGCGCTCAAACCGAGCCATCGAGTTCAAGTCGCGCACAATCGTCGCCACGCGTTTCGCGCCATGCAAGCTCTCGTCTAGTAGCTCCGAAATATCCCTAGACTGCTCAGCACCAATCGAGCCGCGCAGCTCTTCGATTTCATCCTGCAATATGGCAAGATTGCCAATCACGTAGGCAAGCGGATTGTTGATCTCGTGCGCAACACCGGTGGCAAGCACACCGATCGCGGCCATCCGATCGGCAAGCTGAAGGCGCGCATGCAAGTCTTGATTTGCAGCCGTCACATCGCGCCCCATTAAGAGGATGGCAGGCTTGTCGTCGTGGGTGACTTCACTCGCTTGCGAGAAGTCCAGCACCACCGATTCGCCATCGCTGCGACGAAGCGTGAGCCGCGAAGGACCAGACGTCGCAACTGTTCCTTCCAATACAAAGGTGCTCAGCAATTTACCGAGTACGTCGGCTTCCGAATGCCGGAGTGTGCTTAGAAATGCCGGATTGGCGTAACAAATGGAGTCGCTCGCAATAATCAAGAATGCATCAGGAGCCCGCTCGATGAGTTGCTGAAAGTCTGCGCGTGCTCGCTGAGCCGCGACGAGCGCCTCTTTGGCTGCGTCGCGCTCTCGAGACGCTTCATCGCGAAGCGACAGCACGACGATTAGGGAGGAGCGGCGGGCCGCAAAGAGAAAGATGGAGAGGCATGCACCAACCACCATGAGACCACCAACGATTTTCCAATCATCGACATTTGCTCCTGCGATAGCCCAAGTCGCGAGCCCAAGTGCGACGACGGTCGCGGTGAAGAGACCGGTGAACCAACGAACGTCTGTGACGATCAGGCTCATGGACACAAGAAGAAAGACGAAGTGATACGCCTGCCAAGAGGTGCCTATGAGATAGTAGTAGAGCGTAACGTTAAGAAGAATTATGAGGATCGAGGCACCAATCCAATTCTCCCGAGATTGTTCCGTGAACTCGTAGCGTCGAACTCGCAAGGTCCAATACACAAAGTAGAGGAAGGTGGCGCCTCGAAGCCAAGTGAACCAGCCGGGCAAGGGCTCACCGCTTGCGCTTGTTTGGCCAAGAATCGCAATCACGGTAAAGCTGAAATACAGCAGTGCCACGAACGGCACGACCAACATGAAGTTGGGTGAGCGAAGCCAACGGCTTAGTGAAGATGTTGAAGCGGCCAACACCTAATTCTAACAGCTGGGGCGAAGTACCACTCAGCGGAAATTTCACCACTCGCTACTTGAGTCGCACGCGGACTTTGTCCTCGAAGCAGCATGTTCTAGAACCGTCCACTGCCCGTACCACATCGGCCCACTCCAAATCTGCGGGAACATCGACAATGACGTCATGGAGCCCATAGCCCTTAACTGCTTCACGGACAAGCTCACGGGTAAATGCCCGATCTACATGAGAACGGTCACCCCGTTGCACGCATTTCGCCTCGGGACTATTGGGCGGAGCAACACACAACTTGCCACCCACACTTACAAAAACCTTTATGGGGTCGCCCTGCAATTCATCACGAAGTTTGAACGATCCTTTTTTTCGACCGTTCGCAACAATCAGGTGAGGAACGCGGCCACGTTCGACGAGTCCCTTACTCAAATCGCGAATTTTTGCCCAGCGAACGTCACGTGCAATGGCGAGCAAGACGTCCTTGCTCTCGCCCAAGACCGGGTCGGAAGCATCGGCGGGCAGCTGACCTCGAACCAAGGCGACCGCCTTGCCAGACGGTAGAGCTTCGATGCCCTCCGCCTGCGCAACCCAGACCCCGGCGACTTCAGCTTGGCTCTTGCTCTTGCACGAAACTAGCGCGAGGCCGATCGCTACAACGCAAATTGCTCGCACGCTGAGCACATGGACGCGGAGCCGCTTCATCTAGTGCGTGATCCATTGGAATTGGTTTTCGCTCGCAACGGGAGTTTGGCGGGCCAAACGACGCTGTGAGCAACGATGAGCCGAAGGCGACCAGGAGGCGAAACACCGAGGGAGCGGATTCAATGTCAACGAATCAAGCACTAGTGCACCGGGCCATCGGCGTCGGATGTATCGATGCTGCTCGCGCGAGCGGCATCCTTCATCTCGGCTCGAGCTCGCTCAAGAGCATCGTCCACCATCGCTTGGTGCTCCGCTGGATTGCCCCAACGAGCTTGATTCTCTTCGTCGAGAGTATCGACGGGATCGAAGTAGAGAAAGAAGCCGCTCTTGACTGCAGGGGAGGTGTAGACCGAGATTCCGGTTGAGCGATTGTAGTGCTCGAAGGAGTGAATCTGGCGCTTGCCACCACCGCCCGGAGCATCACAAACAAACGTCGGCGTGTTGAAGCCCGCGACATCTCCTCGGACGCGCTTCTCGATGTCCATGCCAGTTTGAATCGTGGTGCGCAGATCCTCAACACCGCTCACAAGATCGTGCGCATAGACGTAATACGGTTGCACGTTGCAGTAACTCAGGCGACGCACAAGCTCGCGCATCTCGCTAACGGTGTCGTTGACACCGCGCTGAAGCACGCTTTGATTTCGAATGATAATGCCGCGCTCGTACAATGCGTTCATCGCATCCCGCGTCATCTCGGTAATCTCATTCGGATGGTTGAAGTGCGTGTGCACCACAACCTCCTTGTGCAGTTTGCGACCGTGTTCGGCCACCCAGGTGAGTTCGCGAACCCAGTCGTGATCGGTGAGCAACTTCTGTGGCATCACCGCTGGTCCCTTGGTCGCAAAGCGAATGCGGCGAATGTTGGGCATGTTGAGCAGTGTCTCGCCAATTTGACGAATCTGCGCAGCCCGCAAATTGTAGGAGTCGCCACCCGAGATGACGATGTCTTCCAGTTCTGGGCGCTCAGAAATATACTGAAAGGCCTGTTCCCACCGATTGCTCTTAGCCTTTAGCGAGACCTTCTCCACGTCCTCTGTGTCGATGCCAACCGCGTAGCTGCGTGTGCAAAAGCGACAGTACACCGGGCAGGTATCGAGCGTGAGAAAGAGTGCCTTATCGCGGTAGCGGTGGGTGAGTCCCGGCGTTGGTGCATCGTCTTGCTCGCCAAGTGAATCGAGCGTGAGTTTGGGGTGGTTCGGCAGCAGCTTGCTTCCAACCGGAATGAACTGTTTGCGAAGAGGATCCTCGTAGGGATTATCCCAATCGATGAGGCTCAGCAGGTACGGAGAAACTCGGACACTCATGGGAGAGCGACGAAACCCGTCTGCGACATCTTCGTAGAAGGACTGGGGCACCAGGTCCTGCACAGCAGACAAGAGCTTGTCGACGCGCGAAATGGTGTTCCGCATTTGGAACTTGTGGTCCAAGAAGGTCGCGGTATCGACATCCTTGTAGGCTGGAATCTTTCGCCAAAAGTCGCCGCTCAGAAGTTCGCGGTGGCGCAGGGTCGATGGGTCAACGGCTGGCTTGAGATGCCTGATCTCGTCGGAAGGTTCTTCGCGCTTGCCAATTTGAATCGTCTCGGAGGTCGTCGTTTTCGTCATAGTCGTATCCTCAATATGTGTACAGGTATGCGTTAGTGATGGTGCTGCCGAGGAGCGCACACATCAGGCATATGAGGGACGTTGCCGAAAAACCACATGGCGTTGGGCCAGTGTATAGGAGAATCCCGATTCCGTGTCAAAAGGCTTCGCACCGAAGCGTCGTTCACGCCAAACGGGTTCCGCAAGGGCGCCGCAGGTTAGGTTCTGCGCTTGCTGAACTTGCGAAACTCGTTGATATGGCGAATCGCTGAGCGGGCGTCTCCGAGCTTGTCGAAGATCGTTGCGAGGTTGTAGTGCGCTTCGGCCAAGCCGGTTTCAAAGGATAGCGCGGTCTCGTAGTAGCCAATCGCCTTGTCATCATCGCCCCGATCTTGGGAGATAACGCCAAGATTGTAGAGTGCGGTCGCCTCACACGGATCAACGGCAAGCGCTGCTTCAAAGCACACGCTGGCTTCGTCAATTTCATTGCGCTCGGCGTGGAGTCTGCCGAGGTTGATCAACGTTTCGGTGCACTCGGGCCGCTGTCGTAAAACTTCTTTGTAGGCAGCCATCGCTCGCAGTGGCTCCCCTTCTTCGCACGCCAACGCCTGCTCGAACCACTCGTCAGCGGTAAGGCTCTCCATGAATTCTGGCCCCAAAGCCAGTTCACGATGCGGTAGCGGAGTGACGTCGCCAATGGGCGTGGCAAATTGAAATCCAAAGACCAGTTGCCCGGAGTCGGCCCGCCACACTTGCTCTTCTTCGCGAACAACGACGTGGCCATCGTGGGCATCGATACTGAGGCTGGCGAGCGAACGATCGGGGCAGCAACGCTCGCGAAGTTCGCCAAGTTGGCGACGTGCGCGCCGAATGCTCACGCCATTGCGCGTCAGGCTCTTGAGCACCTGCAAAACTTTGAGGTCTTGGAAACTAAACCGCAGAGGAAGTGCATCGGGACTTGCGTCGAGCAAGCCTTCGCGAACGCAACTGCGCACAGCCCATTGGCTTAAGCCCACCACATCGGCGGTGTCCTTGGTTGAGTACCCGGTCCACACCCTGCGGGCACTTTCTCGCCGGGGCGAGTGGCTGTCAAGCGGGCGCCTTCGGAGTTTGCGATTCGGCAGGAAGGTAGAGTCGCTCGCGCAGCTGGGCACTCATCGCGAGAATCACGGATGCTCCAATCGGAGCGGCAATCGCGACGAGCGCGAGGGACCACTCGAACACCGATGTGAGCCTGTGCTGATTGAATTGGACAAGTTGTACGATCCCCATAGCCGCATCACAGGCCGCAAGCACCGAGAGCAGTCGCGCTTTGCCCTTGTCAAATCCGAGTGCGAGATTGACAAGGCCAACAAAGAGCAACATGTCGAAGCCAATCCACGCGGCTCGAATGCTGGCACTGGGAAACCAGTGTTCAACGGCTCCCTGACTTAGCAGTACCGTCCAGGGAATCAGCAACAAGGCAAACCACCAAACGAGTGTCGCGTGCGCGTGCGCGAGCGTGCGCAGCCCAAAGCCTATCCAACTACCGCCCGCAAATGCGGTGAGAGAATCGATGGTGGCGCGCACCCCTTTCTCTTGTTCGGGAAAGCTCAAGTAAATGCGTTGCCACCGCTGTGGAACGAGCTTTGCCTTGAACGCGCGCAGGCCCTCGAAGTCGTAGAGCCACCGCGAGTGATCGCGAACCGCTGCAAGCCATGCAGACACATCGCCGGCGAGCGGAGCCAGCCCAAAACTCACTAGCTCGATTCCCTCTTCGGCAGCAACTCGAATGGCGCAGTCAAAGAGAAGTTCTGTTGTGCCATTGGAAGCATCGTGTGCGCGAAGGAGGTTTTCGAAGAACCAGCCTTTGCGCGCGGGAATGGCCGCCGCAACCAAGAGGCCTATCACCCTGCCCTCGCGCTCGGCGATGAAGTAGCGCTTGTGCTTCTCGTTTTGAAAGAGGTCCAAGGTGACCAGAAATTGCATCGGTGCCATCTGCCGACTCTGTTGCCAATCGCGCACCATCAGTCGAACCTGCTTGTGAAGCTCGCCCTTTGGGTTGCACACCTCGCGAGCGTTGACGGCCCGCACCGAGACGCCTTTGGCGCGTGCCCGTCGCAATTGCTCTCGGAGAGAAGCTTTGCTGGCAAGGGTCGCTTCCCACTGCGTTGGCTCCCACTCTGCTTGCTCCCCAATGAGAACCGACGAGAAGCCTGCGCAGGCATCTTCGGTGGCAAAGAACCTGGGCCGCTTGCCGGCGACGGTGGCGGAGGAGGCAAAGCTGCGCATGACCGCTTGCCGCTTGTCCTGGTCGCAAATCGGGCCGCCTGCAGCAACCCACGCTCCGCCAACGGCAGCATAGGCGACACAGGCATCGCCGTCTTCCGAGAACCAATACGAGAGCCCTGGCTCAAGAGCCTGTGAGCACACCGTATCGTGGCCGTAGCGCTCTAGGAGCGCCGTCACCTTCTCGAATGACATTGGTGCGAAGGGTAACGCAACGGCCCCCGCCGCACCATGCCGCTATCGACGTGCGAGCTTGCTCTTTAACTCGCGAGCCTTTTCCATGAGCGAAATAAATTCCGAACGCTCACTCTCATACGAATCGCCGGAGGCCTTTGCGATGGAAATCACCTCTTCGAGACTCCACTGTGCAGCATGCTCGCTTCCGCGGAGTATCTCTGCTGCTCCCATCACCGCACTGGCAAATCGAAAGTCCTCTGGAGCTGCCGAGAAGCTCGCAAAGCTCTGCTTGGGCGAAAACGCATACGCGGTTTCCTTCGCTTTGCTGCCCTTTGGTGTCTTGGCGCGCAGACGAACGGTCACCGGTACGGCGTCTTCGCGGGTTAGCTCCACTTCGTACATCGCGGTCACGGTGTGCCCGGCGCCAATCTCGCCAGCGTCGACTTTGTCGTTGCGAAAATCTACGTCCGCGACATCGCGATTCTCGTAGCCAATCAAGCGGTAGCGACTGACGACGTCGGGATCAAAATCCACTTGAATCTTTACGTCTTTGGCGACGACCTCGAGAGTTCCGCCAAGTTGCTCTTGAAAGACGCGACGCGCCTGGTTCATGCCGTCGATGTAAAAGTAGTTTCCGTTGCCCTTGTTGGCCAGCTGCTCCATGAGGGTGTCTTTGTAGTTGCCCATGCCAAAGCCAATGGTGGAAAGCGTGACGCCCTCTTTCACTTTGCCAGCGATCGACTTGAGCATCGCGTCGTGGCTGGTGTTGCCGATGTTTGCGTCGCCGTCGCTGAGTACAATGACACGACTCAGCGAATTGGGACCGAGCGCCTGTGCAGCGAGTCCGTACGCGAGTTCCATGCCCGAAGCCATCGCGGTTGAGCCGCCGGCTCGAAGGTCTTCGAGAGCGGAGATAATCTCGCCCTTCTTCTCAAGACCCGTCGGTGGCAACACCACACGTGTGCTGCCCGCATAGGTGACAAGAGAAACCGTGTCGCCGTCTTTGAGGTTGTCGACAAGAATGCGAAGTGCGCGCTTTGCCAACTCCAGCTTGTCAGCACTCTGCATGGATCCGGAGACGTCTACGAGAAATACCAAGTTGGCATTCTTGCGCTCTCGCAAGCTGAGTTTCTTGGCTTGCACACCAACACGCAAAAGCTTGCGCTCTTTGGAGAACGGAGATGGCGCCATATCCATGTGCACGGCAAAGGGGGCATCATTGGCATTGGCTGCGGGCCCCGCGTAGTCGTACTTAAAGTAGTTCACGAATTCCTCAACTCGAACTGCAGACTCGGGAGGCAGCTGCCCGCTCATGAGCTTGCGCCGAGCGATGGCATAGGAGGCAGTGTCGACGTCCACGGCAAAGGTGCTGAGGTGATCCTCGGCGGTGCTCACCATGGGATTCTTGCCATAGTCTTTGTAGTCCTCAGAGCCTTGGCCAATGTCTGTGGGCGGCGGCGGTGGAGACACCGGCATCGCTTGTGGGCTCATCGCCACACTGGGCTTTGCACGGGCCCCAGTGCGCCGAGCCATGTCTTTTGATGCAGGCATCGCCATCGGTTGCTCGGACTTCTCAGGTGCCGGCGAGTTGATCTCGTAGGCCACACTGTCGTTAACGACGTGGCTTGGGTCCATCTTGCTGTCCGCAGAATCGCGGCCCTCTCCGCCGCTCGGGATGTGGGCCAATGTGTTCTCGTTCGACGCGGTGTCTACAGAGTCCTTCTTGCCACAGGCAGAAACGGTGAACGTGGCGAGTGTGAACGCCCAAAGGGCGTGGGAGATGGTCTTTTTCATCGGGAGTCCTTGGTTTGAGTGAAGGGTTTGTGAAAGCCCCTATGTCAACGCAAGGTTTCTGCGTTCGGTCTGCAAACCTATGAATTTTCTTGTATCCGAACCTCTACATTTGCAAGGCCGTGCCGACGATCAGCACAAGGCTCAGTATTTCTCGCAGGCCCGAAACGGCAAAACGCCCCAGTCAAAGACCAGGGCGCCTGCGGGAAACCGGCTGCGATGCCGATCGCTTGTTAGCAGCTACTCAACCGTGACAGCACGCTTGAAGAGCTCAACCCATGCATCAGAATTTCCCTGATCAACAACCCATGTCGACATGGTCAGGTTGTTGCCGTCGTACTTGCCGTTGGCGAAGAAGCCGTAGGCACCGATGAAAGGGTCTTCGGCGCCAGCAATCACAATGCGACTAAACTCGCCAGCGTTGTTTGGGTAGGCGATGAGAAGCTCGTGGGTGGTTGCATCTTGGTAGGCGATGTACACGCCGTCCGCTGTAATGATGAGCGTGCTGTCATCTCCCACAAAGTGAAACTCGGGAATCGGCAAGCCGTCTTCGGTAGTTCCGACGATGCGGTAGCCGTTGTCTACAACCGTAGCGACTCGATCGTCATCATTGATGTAGAGCAAGTCTTGGTTGAATGCGTCGACGTAGCTCGCGTGCACAATGCCCGCGTCATCAACATCAATGCTTGGGTACCAACCGACATCTCCGCCCTCGGCGAGCGTCTCCACATCAAAGCCACCAGCTTCGGCGGCGCGTGCGAGCTTGAGATCGCCATTGACGCGGTCGTAGTAGGCGAGGATTGGCGCGTCGCTGAGGTCGCGTGTGAGCTCTACAAAGAGGCCCGTTCCAAGGGGAATGGTAAGCACATCCGCTTCGGCGTCTTCTGGCGATACGGCGGCTTCGTCGACAAGCTCGATGGCCCAATCGCTGCCTCCGCGAGGCTCTGGGCCACTGGCGACGGCGTAGCGAACTTCGGTGCTGGCCTCTGCCGTTCCAATGTTCACGTGGGCAAAGTAGGCGATCGAAGGCACGCCGTTGGCGTCCAACGAAATCGATGAGTACTGGCCTGCGAGTTTGCCGGCCGTTGCGTCATCATTGCTGAGGTCGCCCTGATCCACCAAGTGCACCTGCCAAACGCCGCCGTAGTTTGCGGCGAACTTGAGGCTGCCGCTCGAAGCATCGAAGTAGCTCACCATGGCAATGCCTTGGTCGTTTACAGCGATGTCGGTGTAGAGACCAACGTCTTCGCCCTCGGCCTTTACGCCACCTCGAGTTGAGAACGGTGGCAGCACAACAGGCTCAGCGGGAACACCATCAACGAATTGCCAAGCAGCATCGGGAATGCGACCCATCTCGTAGACGCCGGCGACGACAAGGTCACCGTGGGTGCTGTTGTATCCCGAGACCCAAACTTGGCCATCGGGGGCAACATCCATCGAAGAGAACTGGCCAATGCGGCCGTACTGCACTTCGGCGAGGCAGCGACACTCTTCTTCGAAGCACTGCCCAACTTCACCCTCGGGACAAGCGCCCAGACAATCTTCGTCGACGAAGCATGCAGTACCCGCAGCATCGCTGCCACAGCTACATGCCGGAGTCATCGACATCGTTCCCACCAGAAGTACTGCCATGAGCGGGACCTGCTTGCGAAGACGGCTAGCGCCGAATGCGAGCAGAACAAGTAGTAGGCCAGCCCAGCCGGTGGAACCACCGGAGGAACAGCCGCCACCGGTTGTTGCGGTGAGAGACGCGGCAGAGATGCGAATCGTTTCAGCGTTTACGTTGCCCTGTGGGTCGCGAGCGAAGACTTGAATCTCGCCATCGACGGCAAGAGCCTCAGCTTGAGTAAGAGAGAGGGAACCCTGTCCCCACTCGGTGCTTGGTAGTTCTGCGCCCAAGACGCCAAAGGCGACTTCGACATTGCGCTCGTAGACGGTATCGAAACTAGGCACGGTGATGGCGTGAGCATTCTTCTCAGCTTGCTCGAGGAGGATACGAGGACCAACCGAGTCGAAGACCACTTCGATTGGAGTGACAACCGGATCCCATCCCTTGTAATCGCCAACTGGGCGAGCGCGGAACTGAAGCTGGTATTTGCCCTGAAGGTTAAACGCACCATCTTCGAGAGTGACAAGGCCACCCTTAACGAATGGTCGCCAGAGGCCCCCCTCGATGTTCCAAGTCCACTCAAGCTCGCGACCCATTTCGTCGTGCGAGTCGAGTTCGACAACAACCGCAGGAGTCTCGCCACCGTTTCCGAAGAGAGCAGCGCGCATTTCCTGTGGGCTTGGAGCAATGACTTCGACAAGTCGCGCCGAGGCCGATGTTGGGAATCCTTGGCGTGGTGCCATCTCTTCTGCCAACACAGCAACCGATGGGTACTGCTCACTGAGCATTGCCATCATCGAACCCGCTCCAAGGCTTGCACCGATGGATAGGAAGTCATCCTCACTTGTGGTTACGCGCTCAACACCCATATCGGTGAGTTGGAAGCCCGCTACCTCAGGCAGCGCGAAGCTGTCGAGGGAACCGGTAACCAGAGGAAGAACCAAGTCGAGAAGTGTTGGGAAGACCGTCTCAAGTGTGGCCTTGTCTTCGCGAAGGAACTCCTCGTTGAGGATCGTGACGCCGATGTTGTCGGTGTCGAGACCGACGAGAATTGGTACGACGGTTGGGTTGCCCAGAGTGTCGGTTCCGAACTCCAAGTTGATGCCAATCTCCATATCGAGAGTCACCGTGAAGCCACGGGTGTAACGCTCGAAGAGGAAGGCGTAGAAGTCGATGGAGAACTCGTTGAGGCTCATCGTGATCGATGGAGACTCTTCGGTGCCGTCGCCAATCGTGAAGTCGATAGGCTTGGCAGGACGCGTGACGAGGAGCAGTGGATCGTTGCCTTCTGCGGTGCCGAGTTCGGCGAGAGAAGGTACGAGGATGCCAATGGTGCCGAGGTTGAGCTGGCCAACCAGTTCGGTGCCGAGCTGCAAGCAGAGGGCGCCGGAGCTCACCATGTGATGACCAACCTGGTCGAGCATGGTCTCGGAGGCGCCGATCAGAATGTGACGTCCAGACTCGGGAAGACCGCGGAAGGTGTCTGCGGGGTTGAGCATGAAGTTCTGGCGCACGCTCTGTGCAAGCGATGCTGGAGCGGCACCAAAGTCGGGCGCAGCAAACGGCGGCACGCAAAGGGCGGGCTCGCTGTCGAGGTCTGGAGTTCGAGTGGCGAGATCTTCGTCGGCGTTGATGCCGGTGATGATGCCAAGGCTGAGTCCGCCGTTCTCAAGTTCGACGTAACCGCCGGGAACGATGCGAGCTTCCATGGTGGCTTTGGTTCCAGGAGAAACGTCGCCGATGAGCCCGCCGAGATTGGCGACGGCTTCGATTCCCAATGGATCGGGAAGCAGGCCTTGGATGATTGGCTCGAGAAGCGGAGTAAGAAGATCTCGGATAAAGCCAACGTCGAGGATGGCACCAATGCCGTTTACGATGCCGCTTACGAGACTGGCGACCGCATCAATAATGACGCCGCAATCGCTAGCATCGATGTTGATGTTGATGTTGATGTCATCAATGCGCTCGAGGTTGAGCTCTAGCTCACCGCTTGCCGCGTTGATGTCAAAGCTAACGATGACGTCGAAAGCAATGTTGTTTGCCGTGGCATTGATGTCACAGCTTGGGGTTGTAAAGAAGAGGTCGGCCTCGACCGGCACATCGATGTCAACATCGAATTGCACTGCGAGCCGAAGCTGATCGTTCGCTGGGACACTTACCGATACGCTGTCGATGTTGAGATCAACTTGGCAGCCATTGGTGCACGTGCCGTCATTCTCGTAGCAGTAGTCGACAACGGCAAAGCCGCCTTCGGGAATGCACGTTCCACCGGCAAATGAGTCCTGCACAATGGCGGGTAGCACTTGGGTAATGGTGTCGAAACCTGCCGCGCTAATGCGCAACTGGGCACCGCCCTCGATGGTCTGATCGGATGGAAGACCACCCGCTGGAAGATCTTCCAACGCACAACCACCACAACCACCACCGCCGGAGCAAGCTCCTGCTGTCAGTACGACCAATAGTCCTAAGAACGCTCTCTTAAATGTCATCGTATTCCGCCCCTCGCAAATGTAGGAAATCGGCTGCAAAGTACTCACTCCGCCTCGCATTTGATACTCAAAAATGAGGCTGATTACTGCTTAGTTTCTAAGCACCTGGTGCTGCTCCGGAGGCCACACTGCCAGACCATGAGCAGTCTTCACATACCGAACCAAAGAACTATAATGCACCGGCTTCAATATGCCTAGGTGTTTGGACAGAGGCCAGTTAACGCCGCAGGACCTTTGATGCTGCTGCGCGTTGACATACATGTGCTCGAACCGCTATCTAGTGCCCGTCGCCACATTGGCGTCGGGGGCCCATAGCTCAGATGGATAGAGCGCCGGACTTCGAATCCGTAGGTCGCACGTTCGAGTCGTGCTGGGCTCACCCTCTTAAACCCCGCAGAACGCCGCTTCGTGGCTGTCTGTGGGGTTTTTGGCTTTGGGGGCGACTGGGCAGGCTGTCGACTCGCTCGGACACCACCTGCGTCTGAACGTGTTTTGGTCCAGAATCTTGTCAGTGACAACGGTTCCGCCAATGACAGAATTTCTCTGTAACGAGCTAGGGTTCACCCTCGACGTAGCTCGAGAGCCCAGACGACATACGCTGCCACTTGAAGCAGACGAAGACTTGGTGGCGCACTTTGATTGTCACGAGCCGCGTGCGGAGGGAGCAATCGCCCTGACGGTGCGGCGTGCTCCTATAGCCTTGATGCTCGACCAGGCTGGCAGGCGAGAGTTCCTGGGGGCCGTGGTAGAGGGATTCCTCAAGCGCTGGCACGCAAGCACCTCTCCTGAGAATGCCGAGTACGGTGAAGATGCGAGTGGCGCGGAAATCCAATTCGAATCGATGCACCCGGTGCTCAGCACGATTCACGGTCGGGTGAAGTTCGTCATCTCCGGCGGGCGCCTGTACGAGCTCTTCTGGATCTCAGGATCGGATCAGACCAGCGTCTCCCGAGAGGGCGACATCATGCTCAACTCCTTTCGAGTGCAAGCGTCAGTCGCCGCGAGCTCATCAATAACGCACTACTTTGAACAGTATCTGCCGAACAGGCCCGTTCCCTCTCCAGAGGATCTCAAGTCGACCAGCGCGTTCGGCCTATTTGATGTGGCTGCAAGACAAGCAAGTACGCTTCAGGAGACGAACAAGAGACTGGGGTTCATTCGAGATACAACTGCATGTCTGGCATTCCTATTGGTCGAGTTCCACGGCGCCCTTCCTGTTGACGGCAGCACTGCGGAAGCCGTTTCGATCGATGGCTGTCGGCTCTTTATTCGATCGTGGGTAGAGAAATGCTTGGCGGATCCAATCGGCGATTCAATTCTCGCGAAATGCTCGGTCTTTCTCAAGGTTGAGGAAGAGGTGCCACGCTCGCAACCAATAACTCTGCTCAAGAGCGACCAGATAGAATGTCTGTGCGACGCACTTGGTTGTCCGGGCGCGGCTAACGACCTACACGAGATTGCGATTCGAACCCTCGACATTTGTGCGGCGAGAGACAAGGGAGACTTCAAACGTGGCTCGTTGCAGAACCTCTGGCAGGACGTTGAAGCAAAGTCTGAACAGGAACAATTGGCAGCGCTCTTCATGGCGATAAAGCTGAGAGACTACGCGTGGCAGGGCATGCTGAACGGTGCGAATCAGGTGCAATCGTTTGTTCCTCAGACGGTGGAGGCTCTCTTCAGCAGTCAGAGAAGCCGATTTGCCTATGCCACTTTCGTGGCAGGCCTCTCCTACCTGCAGGACGCACCCGTTGGTCCGAACGGGGATCTATTCAAAGCCATTTGGAAGCTGTCCACAAAGGCAGCCCCGGCGAAATCGGATGATGAACGATTGGCAGCCGTTCACCTCATGCTGGCATTGATCGAGAAGAGGTTTTCACCACGACATTGGAGACTTCAAACGCATTCTCAAACTTCTTCCTGAAAGCGGCCAGGAGATGATGCAGGCATTCCGCCCCAAACATCCACAGCGTTGCTTCTTGGTACTTGGAAAACTGTATCGCGAGTATCCTCACATGCCGCTTGGAACCAAGCGGATCTTGGTCGAGCTCTTGGACACTGCGAGAGGCTCGGCCCCATCTGTTGCCTGGGAGAAGAAAAAGGCGCTTCTGAAAGATTCGGGCTTCTGGTACGACGTTGATGAGTTTGCGCGCTGGATGCATCTAGACGACGACCTTCACGATGCGCTCGTCCCAAATGGCTGGAGCGATTCTATCTTCAATCGGTTTCACAAGGCCGCCCAGTGGATCCTCTACCAGCGATGAGCAAGAAAAACTCTTAGCGGGCGAAACCGAGCTCGACGAGCGTTTGGTAGTAGCCAACGAGGAGTTCGCGATGGGGAATGCGCTCGGTCATGTCGGCAGGCATCGTCGACTCGGGAACGGCGCCGGTCGCAAGCTCCCACTGCCAGTGATTGCCTTCGGCAACAGGCGACATCACTTCTAGATCGGCAACTGGGCCGCCGAGGATTTGGTTGTCCAAGCGCACTTGCATGTCGTTGTATGGACGTCGTTCGCCGGCGCGCTCCAGCAGGGCATGGAAGAGGCGGTTTGATGAGGGAAGGTTGGCGGAGACATCCGAGATCGCGGTGCGGAATGAGTAGTAGAGAGCGTGCTGTGGCAATTCAGAAGCTCGTTGGTTCCAAAACGCATTCGCCTCGGCTGTCGAAAGCGAGGCGATGCCCGGAAGGTGTCGCTCAAAGAAGCTTCGCAGATCCGGTGCGTTTGAAACGCCATCCTCGGCCTCAATAAACGCCTCTAGCGACGCAAGCGGTACACCCATGCTCAATGCCACAAGCTCAAGAACCCAATCATCGGGGCGCGGTGACTCTTGTGCGGCGATTTCACAGAGCGGCGTGGCGAACTCCGGCAAGGACTCGCAGAAACTCGCGACGCCGCCTGCGAGTGGATCGAGAATGGAACGCCCCATGTCAGCGACTTCCGAGCCGTGGGCGGCCGAGTTCATTACCATCACCGATCGCACGCGGCTCTTGATTGCGGGCTTGTTGACTAGCGTGGTCAAGGAGTTCATCGCGCCCTGGGAGTAGCCCAAGGTATGCAACGGAATCTCTCCGTATTCTTCTGAGATGGCGGCGGCGGCCAATTCGCCCTGGTCGGCATTCACGCTGGGTGCGACGAAGCTTCCAGTCTCGACTCGCAGTGCATGAAAGCACGGCAGTGCCTCTTCGATGGCAACGGCCTGTTCAGTAAACTCGTCTCGGTCTGTTAAGCGAACCACGCCTGGGAAGATGAGTAGGCCTTGGGGCGCTTCGCAGAGGCCTTCGGTTTGTGGTGCGAGATCGAGAAGCGCAAAGGGAAAGCTGCCCTCCGGGTACGCGGGAAAGTGCTCCGAGACAACGAGCTGCGCCTGTTCCGCGTAGTCGCCTGCAACAGAACGCGTGCCAGAATCGGTGAGAACATTGTGAACGAGCAGGCCGAGTGCGCGTTCGCGAAGCAGGTATCGAAAGGCGGGGTCGCGTCTGGTATCGTCGGGATTGCTTTCCATCGCAGATCGAGCGACTACGAGAACTTCTGAGTAGGCATCGTTTGCGGCACTGCGGTCGCCGCCAATGATCGCATCAAGTGCAAGGTCTTCCGCAACGCGCATGGACTCGCAGAGCACATCTTCTCGCGCATTGGGGCAAACCTCGTTGAGACCTGAGAGAGCCGCCACCTCTTGCAAGGGCTCTTGATCGCACTGCCCAAGCCAGTGCAACGCCGGGTGGCACCAAGCATCCGCTTTGTCGTCGAGCAGCCCCTCACAACCACCGGCTACGATTGCCGAAGCCTGCTCCTCATACACACCAACACAGCCCTCGGCAGGATAGGCGGCTCGGCTTCCGGTGCACGAATCGACTAACGCGATCGCCTCTTCACAAACGTCGGGCTCGGCATCCGAGGCGCATCCAATGGCGAAGGCTGGGAGCAGCGCAAGAGAAAACAGCGAGGCAAGTGAGACGCGGGCTTTCATAGGAGCTGCTTTGGCGTGCAATGACCGATCCAGCGCGGAGTGGTCTGAGTGCAAAGCACAGTATGGACCTTCGGGTGAGAAATCCATCAATTGGCCGATCGCGTTGGATTGGCCAACATTCCGACGCCGTGGCCTGGGGCTCGTAGTCACCAGAGCGCGTCGCCACTCTGCAACGCAAGTACGTGCACCGCCAAGCATCCTCTTTGGACTCAAGTTTGCGCACACGCAGACGATCCAACCGTGATGAGCGAGATTGGTGCGCGAATGCGAGCTGCGGCGGCCGGGCAATCCTGGCAGATCGAAGATGATGATATGGGTGAGTCCCGCGAAGAGCAGTGGGCTGCACTTCGGCAGCGCTTGGTCTCCGACCTGAAGGCCGATGCGATTGAGATCCCCCCACTCCCCAAAGTCGCGGTGGAGCTTCATCAACTCGCCACGTCGGCAGATCCGGACCTCCGACGAGCGCAAGCGATCTTGGAGCGCGATCCGCAACTCGCGGGGCGGGTTGCCCAAGTTGCATGTTCACCTGCGTATGGCGGACGGGCTGTCACTGGACTTGAGATGGCGATTGTTCGGCTTGGCACAACTGGACTCAGAGACATTGCGATGGCAGTTGCGATGGGACGAGTGTTTCGCAGCAAGCAACTCGATGGCTACGTGCGAGAGCAAATGCAACACTCATTTTCCGTTGCGTCTGCAAGCAGGACCGTTTGCTCCATGCTCGGCCTTGATCCGCACTATGGATTCCTGTGCGGGCTCTTCCACGACATTGGCAGGCTCACAATCGGCATGGCCGTGTCTACGTATTATTCTGAGTCTGATAGGGCCATCGATATGCAAGCCCTACGCGACCTCGCGGATGCCCACCACGAGCAGGTGGGAGCGCACATTCTCAGCAAGTGGGGAATGCACAACATGGTCAAAACCGTGGCCGCACACCATCACACACCGGCCGAGGCAGGCGCCGCAACTCCAATGGCCATGGCAGTCGCCGCAGCTGATGCTGCAGACAGAATCGAGGCCGCAACCGTTGAAGAGCGGACGGAAGCGCTCACCAAGTTGGCCGCCCCGTACCAGGCTGGACTCACGAGTGCTGCGGACATGGAGAAGCTCGCAACGGCGGTTCAAGATGCCAAGGATGACAGCGTCATGTCATCTCTGGTGAGCTGAACTGGCGACCAACGGGCACGTCGCTCGGCGGCCTTCTCAAGAAGGTGAAGCATGGCGGGCAGGATTGTCCAAGTCTGCGCCACAATCGTCGGATACCGGGAACGTCTCGGTGGCCCTATACTGCAGCCAAGCAGTTGAGGAGACCGACACCATGAACACCGAGAAACACAAGGACTTGCAGCGCGACGCTACCATTGAAGCGAAGCAGCACACTTGGATTGCATCGCCGGCACGAGGGGTCGAACGCTGCATTCTTGAGCGGCAAGGTGGTGAGACAGCATTGCGCGCTACCAGCCTTGTGAGGTTTGCCCCAGAGAGCTACTTCCCAGAACACACCCATCGACTAGGAGAAGAGTTCTTAGTTTTGGACGGCGTGTTCTCCGACGGGACAGGTGATTATGCTGCCGGAACCTACGTGCGAAACCCGCCGTCGTCGTCGCACGCTCCACACACAAAAGAAGGCTGCACGATCTTTGTCAAGCTCGAACAGTTTGACGAGAACGATGCATCGCGAGTGGTTCTCGATACACTCGACAAAACGTTGTGGAAACCGGAAGTCGATGGTGTCTCACAACTCTCGCTGCACGTATTTTCCAACGAGCACATCGACCTGCTTGCGATTTCCAAAGGGCGCGCACTCCCAGAGTTGACGTTCGACGCCGGCGCCGAGTATTTCGTTGTCAGTGGTCTCGTCGAGATCGATGGCACCTCGCTGAGTCCTCGGAGTTGGCTTCGTCGCGCCGGGGAAGTGGCGCAGCGCGTTGTGGCAACGGAGGATTCCCTTTTGTATCGCAAAACGGGTCACCTCCGATCGACGTTGCAAACGCCATGACGTCAAAGCAGCGTTGCGAAACGGTAATTGTTGGCGCTGGCTTGAGCGGCGCCCACACCGCGTATCGACTTTCGCAAGAGGGAAAAGACTCGGTAGTGCTTGAGAGCCGACCTGAGGCGGGAGGGCGGTTGCTGAGCAAAGACGGCCTAGACCTTGGTGGAACATGGCTGTGGAACTCACACATGCGCATTCGGGCCCTTCTCAAAGAGTTGGCGCTCGAGACCTTTTCACAAGCTGAGCAGGGGCTTGCACTTCACGAGCAGGGGACGCGCATTCAAACGTTTCACGCGGCGTCCGGAGCCCGCGCCCATCGCATTGCGGGCGGTGCCAGCCGGCTGGTTGAAACACTCCAAGCGCGTGCTGACGCCTCCCGCTTCCATGGTTCCACGGCTGTAGAAGGAATCGAGCAGGATGGAGACATGCTCACGGTTCGCGCACGGTGCCAAGGAATTTCGAATGCGCCGATGCTCGAATTCACGGCAAGGCATGTCGTCCTCGCCCTACCCCATCGGCTTATTGCCAATATTCAATTCGGGCCTCCACTCCCCCGCGAGCTTGAGCGATCACTAAGAACAACTCCTACCTGGATGGCAGGGCACGGGAAATTCGTTGCTCGTTACGCTACACCGTTTTGGCGGCAAGCAGGTCTCTCGGGACAGGCGTTTAGCAGCGTTGGGCCGCTTTGGGAAATCCACGATGCATCGCCCAACGACGCAAGTTGTGGCGCCCTCATGGCGTTTCTTGACGGCGGCACAGATGCGACTCGCGTGGCACCAATGGCGATTGCACAACTCGCCCGGCTCTTTGGCGATGACGCAGGGACGCCTCTCGCGACGTACCAAAAAGACTGGCGTTCTGACACGTGGACGGCCACACAGGCGGACCACGAACCGTGTACGGTACATCCAGCGTATGGCCTGCCCCTGGGGGCGCAGCAACTCCTCGGTGGCAGACTCCTGCTCTCCGGGACCGAATCGGCTCGCGACTACGGCGGGTATATGGAGGGCGCGATCGAAGCATCCGAGAACGTGCTGCAAACACTTCTCGGCCAGTAACGGGCGCACACGTGCATGGCAATCCCAACCTACCCACTAAACAACCAAGGCCTTCGAGTGCACGACTTAAAGGCCTACTTGCGCCGAGCCGGCCAAGCGGCACAGCGCTCTCATCGCCACGACTTCTGGCAAATTATTGCCTTCAAGGGCAACGGCTCCCATCACGTTGATCTCCAGTCTCATCGATATAGGACCGGTACTCTTCTGATCTTGGCGTCCGGAGCCGTTCACAAGTTTTGTGGCACCAACACACAGGGCTTGATGCTTCACTTCCCAGCAGCGTTCTTTAGCCGCGGAGCAGACGATGCGAGCAGGCTGCTGCGACTCCGGGCCATTGCCTTAGAAACGCCAATCGTTACTCCAGCCCCATCGGATCGAGATCGCCTGCGAGCGCTCATGCAAGAGTTTCGAGACGAGGCCAATCGCTCTCCCGAGGACAAGCTGATGCAACAGAATATGTTGCATACTCTCGCGTTACTTCTACTAAGAAATTCTCCTAACTCCTCCGAAGCCCGCCAAGACTACATACGGCTACTGGAGTGCATCGAGAAGCACTATACCGAGCGCCCGACAATTTCTGAGCTGGCGCGCGCACTGCAAGTTTCCACCAAGCGGCTCTTCGCCATCGCAGCAACAGGAAGCGGCGTATCGCCCGGCAAGCTCGTCGACCAACGGCTCGTACTCGAAGCGAAGCGAAGACTCATACACTCAAGCGAGCCAATTTCCTCCATTGGTTTCGCTTTGGGCTTTGCCGACCCAGCCTACTTCTCACGTTTCTTCCGCAAACACGCCGGGCAGTCTCCACGCGACTTTCGAAACCAACCTGGCTAGCGTGCTCCTTTTTCGTCTTTGTGATCTAATCGTTGGCCAGTTGTGCGTAGCGGCTCCTTGACTCCCACCCCGCAACTGCAGAAGCCACCCGGCTGGGGTCTAGCTTCCTCAGAAAGCCACCATAACCTGCTGTAATTAAACCCATCTCGTACACGCGAAGCTGGCCTGGTTCTGGCAATTGCACAGCGGAATGCGCGCGCTCTCTTCACTCCTCGTCTCCCTCGCAAGTATCGCGTGTCTGAGTTTCGTGGCTCTGCCACCCGCTGCGGCCTACGCCGACGACGCAAAGGTCGCAAAGGCGGATGTGGTCGACTTTGCCATCGGTCCCAATGAATCGAGCAAACTCTTTGGCACGGCTCAGAAAAACTGGGAGGCGGTATTCAAGCCCAAAGCGCTTCGAGTAACACTCAAGGGTCTTGCATCGGGAGAGCTTCAAATGACTGAGGCATTGAAGAAGGACCTCTATGTTGTTCGCAAGAGCAGCTCGATTGTTCGGGCGAGTTTTCAGTTGCTCGACGAAGGCCACCAAAAGCCCAAAGCGCTTGACCGATATGTTCGAGCTGCCGGCAAACTCAACGATGCAATCAATGCGGGACAGGCCGAGAAGATTCCCGATCTTGCAAAGAAGACTCTTAGAGCGATGAAAGTGAAGTCCATCCGCTCGGAGGTCAAAGGATTTGTTCCGACCAGCAAAAAATCCTTCAACGGATACCTCTACACCAGCATGCTCTTCGCCGAAAAGGCTGGGGCGAACAAGGCCGTCGATGCTCCTGTCTTTCACCAACTTCGCAAAGAGATGACAAACATGCTCGTGCTCTTTGAGCCTGGAGCAAAGATGTCTCCCGCGATGACCAAGTTACACGACCGCCTCCACAAGATTCGCTTCAGCATGGGCGATGTACACGACGAGCTTGTTGCCAAGAAGACCAAGAACCCAGGCGACTACAACACCAAAAAAGTCAAACTGACCAAGATGACCCGCAAGGATGTTCGAAGCGTAATTCGAAGCATTCGGGTGACAACGCCACAGGCCAAGACGGTCCACTACAACCGTTGGAAAGCCAACGTTAAGCCCGGGCGCGGTGGCACAAAAGCAGCCCCAAAGCGCGCGCGCTAGCTAGCTCTAGCTCTTTGCGCTCGATCGAATGAGCTGAAGCGCGGAACTAAGGTCTGTGCGATCTACAGGCTTGTTGAGAACGATGCCATTCCATGTCTCAAGAAAGTCTCGCGACCTCTCGGTGAATGCGCCCCCCGTGCAGAAGACGAGGCGTTCTGCCAAGCCCTGATCTAACTTCGTGAGCTCTTGGTACACACTTGGGCCATCGAGATTAGGCATCATCATGTCGCAGACGATTAGATCGAAATCTTGATCCTTTTCTAGGATCGTCAGCGCTTCTCGCCCGCCCGACGCAAGCACGACGTCGTGCTTGCGAGCGATGCAGCGGCGATAGGTGCGAAGAACAAGCTTCTCGTCATCAATGCAGAGAATCCGAGCTGGACTCTCTTCTTGCTCTTCCGCGCCCTTGTCAGTGGGGGCGCGCCCAGTTCCCTCAAGCGCAATCGGAACTTGAATTTCGACGGTCGTGCCCACCCCTTCTGCCGATTCGAGCGTGAGCTTGCCTCCGTGAGCCGCAAGAATATCCACGCAGAGTGCGAGCCCTAGGCCCGTTCCAACTCCGGCTTTCTTTGTCGTGAAGAACGGCTCCAATGCCCGCCTGCAGACGTCTTTCGACATGCCATGTCCCGTGTCGCGAATGCGAACCACAACGTTCCCTTCCGCTGTGCTCGACGAGACCGCAATGACATTGCCTTCCTTGTTCCCCTCCTCAATCGCATGGGCTGCATTGACGAGTAGGTTCGTTACAACCTGTCCCAGACGACTTTCGTCGAGCAAGATCGAGGGCAGTTCGGAGCCCAAGTTCAGCTCAAGCTTGGCTCGATGGCGAATTTCATTGGCCGTCATTCGAAGCGCAACATCGATCACCGAATTTAGATTCACGCTTTTCATCATCACGCGTGGGGTGCGCGCAAACGACACGAGCTGCTTGGCAACGGCTTCGATTCGAAGGATGCCGATAAGTGCATCCTGCAAGGCCTCGACCCGTTCCTCGTGATCCATGGGTGGGCCCATGGAATTGCCTTCCTCGCTCTCTAAGAGAATCTCTATGTTTGACTTCACGAACGTGGCAGGATTGTTTATCTCGTGCGCGACGCCCGCCGAAAGACGCCCCACTGCTGCCAACCGTGCGCTGTGCAAGAGCTTTTGGTTTGCCTCGTCAAGTTCTTCCTCGCGAGCAACGTCGTCGCTGATATCGCGAATCACGCCCAACTGGCATTTGCGACCTCTACTGGTGAAAACGCGAAGAACTACCGAGCCCCAAAACAGCGTGCCGTCTTGGCGCTTCATTCTCATGCGGTGTGCACGAGCTCGTCCAACGTCCGATAGCTCGCTTGTGATGCGTCGAATGATTTTTCGTTCTGAGGACGCAACCAGCCTCGCTCCGGCCAGTTGGCGAATTTCTTCGATGCGGTAGCCAAAGGCCCCAAGGGCTGCGCGATTGGCATCGATAATCTGGCCGGTCTCCATGTCTGCCACGAGAATCAGATCCTCGGCTGCGTCGACCATGTCTCGGTAGCGCGCTTCCGATGCAAGGGTTCGAGAGAGTGCCGCTCGGCCGCTCTCCTCGCTGGCCGCATCGAGGCCGGTGAGAGTCACACTCTGTTTGAGTGCAACCCCGTGCACGATTTCACCAGCATCGCCCTTCACCGGAATGAGTGTGGCAATACTGTACGTATCGCTAGCGTCCCGGTGCTTGCCCAAGAGTTCGCCGTTCCAGACTTCGCCTCGGCGCCACGTTCGCTCCATGCTCTCAAAGAACTCTTTGCTGTGCAGGTCGTTGCGCAGGAACTGCCCTGGCGACTTGCCGATGGCCTCTTCCTTGAGAAACCCCGTTAGCAACGTAAACGCTGGGTTTACGTACTCGATGCAAACGTCGGGCGAAGTGATTTCCACCGACTCAGACATGTTCTCAACGACAGCCTCAAGTGCCCGCTGATAGTTATGAGACTTCTGGCTGCGTTTCCACGTTCCATAACATTCGCGCAGCAGGAGTTGCCAAGCGTCATCATCCTGCACCGGCAAAATACGGTCGGCCCCCACCGCGAGCGCCGTCGTGGCATCCAAGCGATTGCCTACGAGCGCAACAATGAACCGCCCATCGACTTGGCGCGCAGCTTCGATCTGACTTGCCTCACTGCAGAGAAAAAGAAATGCATCCGCTTGCTCGCTCGAACTTACAAGAACCTCAAACTCCAAAGCCTGCAGCACGTTGTGAAGTCGACAGCCAAGCGCCGTATCAAACGAGAATACCTTCATGGCGAGATGCATCTCGCTCGCCCCGCGGGCCCAGAGAGTTTGTTGTGAGTGGATTGCGGCACAGCTTGCAAAGAGCACAAGGCAGCACGTTGTCTCAGCTCAGCTCAAGTATCGCATATAGGCGCGCAGAGCGGGTATACGAACTTCTGGGTATTCAGAGACCCGGCTGCGCACCTGGTTAGGACCACTTAAGTAGCACTTTGCCCACCGCTTTTCGCGTCTGCAAAAACTCATGCGCATCAGCGACCTTTTCCGCATCGAACGTTTGTCCAACATGGGGCACAAGCGGGTATTCGTCGAGTTCGGCAAACGCCTCGCCGAGCTTTGCGATCCAGTGATCATCCTGAAGCACGTGCAGTGCATTCAAACCAAAGATTCCAGTGTTCGCACCAAAGAGCTTTACGACAGAGATGCGCGGAGTCTGCACAACCGCCATCAACATGCGCAGCACGTTTCGCTTGCCATCGCGAACACCCGAGTTCATTCCCAGGCAAACCATTCGACCGGTAATGCGCAGGCGTTCGCGCTGCCTGTCAATCTCGGCGCCCCCCGAGGCATTGAGAATAAAATCGAAGTCCTTGTGACTCGTGTCGCCGTAGAACTCATCGCGAGTGAGCGCAGTTGCGCCCAAGTCTTCAATATAGGATTTCTTCGATGCCGTTCCTGTGAGGCCAATAACTTCAGCTCCACTGCGAATCGCCATTTGAATGGCCAACGTGCCAACGCCGCCGGTCGCGCAATCGATCATGATGCGGTCGCCGTTTCGAATGCGCGCCATTTCGAAGAGAGCGACATGGGCGGTAAAGAAGTTCACGGGCATGGCAGCCCCAGCCGCAAGATCACTGCCCTTCGGCATGGGAAAGACGTTGCGCTCCGCAAGGTTGATGGACGACGTGTAGCCGCCAAAGACCGTGCCCGCCACAACCTCGTCTCCCTCGCGAAACCGGGTCACCCCCTTGCCTACAGCGGAGACGACGCCACTCACTTCGTAACCGGGAACGAAGGGTTTTTTCGGAGCGTCTGGATAGAAGCCGAGACGCATTTGGATATCGGCGAAGTTGATGCCCGAGTAGCGCACGTCGATGCGAACTTCCCCGGGCTTAGGTGCCTCGGGCGTGAGCGCCTGCATCCGCATGGCGTCGGCGTTACCGTACTTGGCAATGATGATCTCTCGGTGATTTTGGGTTTGCATGTTGAGCTTCCTCCGTTAGTTCGCAAAATGTCGAAGTGTTTGAGTAAAAAAACGCACGTCATGCTGACCGTGCGGAGAAGAATGTCGCGATCTCTTCCATGGCGTCTGGGCGGATGCTGCAGACCAGCTGCTTGCCTTCTTTGGTTGTCTCAATAAGCCCTGCGGACTCGAGCTCCCGCACGTGATGGCTGATGCTTGGAGCACCAATTCGCAAGTTATTTATAATACTTGCGAGAAAGCAGTCGTGGGTCCGCCCCTTGGCCAAATCAAGCCGGCTCTCGTCCAGGAGATTGAGAAAGAGCTGCAAGCGGTTCTTGTTGGAGAGCGCTCGAAAGACCTTGCTCATCTTGGTGACATCCGGGGTAGACACAAGAAGTTAATACGACAACTGTCGAAGTGTTGCAAACACAAAATGGCCGAAACGAAAAACGACCGAAGGCAGGTGCACCTCGGTCGCATCTCTAGCTCTCAGAATCGAGTCAGTATTTTGGACTTGGTCTTCGGACTAGTTGCTAGGCGTTGGGCCATCGGTCGGAATGGCCTTGTCCCAAGAAGCTCCGCCACCGGTGAGCGTACAAGAGCCATCGCGGATGAAGCCGTCGTTTGTGTTGCCACGAAACCCAACGAAAGAGGCGCTGCCGCCACTTGGGGTGAAGCTACCGGCAAAACTGCCTTCGACAGATGTGATGACCAACGTGCCCGCCTGCGCGGTGTAGACCATTTCGGGCGCCTGCTCATCGGCTAGGTTGGCAAAGACCCCCACGCAAGCTCCGCAGAGGTTGTAATCCGTCTGGTCACCGGTGATTTCGTACGTTCCGGGCACAATGCCGTTTGCAAAGGGAGCAAATCCCGAGAAGAGCTCGACAATGAAAAGGTCCACTGGTGCGCTGGCATCGAGGGTGCTGTCAATGCTCAGGTACTCAGCTCCGGTGCCAAAGACCTGGCCGTCGATCCTGCCAAGATCGCCAAAGTCGGAGACCTCCGCGCAGGTTCCGCCGCCACCGCCGTCGGTAGCACCACCGCCACCACCATCGCGATCAACGCCGCCACCATCGCGATCAACACTGCCGCCGTCGGCTCGGCTACCACCGCCGTCTCCGCTTCCGCCGCTGCATGCTGCAGAACCAGCGCCCACGAGAGCAAGTGAGAGTGAAGCCAGTAGCAATGATGATTTGCGCATGGCGCTCGTAATACCCCCTGCTACTTTCTTAGGCAAGCAGGATCTTCTCTGCAAACTCAGCATCTTAGACTCTCCCCTGGGGGCAGCCCACATAGAAGATTGAAGTCTCCAAAGTTTCAATGCTATCTGCTCCACAACTCATGAGCGAACAAATGTCCGTCTCGACGCAGACAAGTGCCCGATTGATCGGCCAACTCAGCAGCATTGCCGATCGCAATGGGCTCGCGGATTTGGCCTCGCGCCTCAAGTCGCTTTGGCAGTGGGTTGAGGATGACCTCCGCTGTTTCGAAGTTGAAATGAAATCACTGCCGGTTGGTGACAGCCGAGTAGAAAAAGCGGCCCATCATCTTACCGATATGGGTGGCAAGCATTTGCGACCTCTGTGCCTCGCCGTTGCATCAAAGGCCGGAACAGGCTTTGACGAGCGCGCACGAAAGCTCGCCGTTGCCGTGGAGCTTGTGCACAGCGCAACACTTATGCACGACGATGTCATCGACCTTGGTGATACCCGCCGTGGCCATTCCACATCGCGGATGATCTATGGCAACGCTGCCTCCATCTACGCTGGGGACTGGTTGCTGGTGCAAGCGCTCATGCGAATTCAAGCGGCCAACGTCGACGGCCTCATGGATCAGATGCTCGCAATTATTAACGACATGGTTCACGCCGAGTCGCTGCAGCTCGAAAACCGCGGCCGCATCAACGGAAGCTTCGATGACTATTTCAGTGTTGTTGAAGGCAAGACCGCGGCGCTCTTTCGATGGGCCCTCCGCGCTGGCGGCATGGTCGGTGGACTCGATAGCGATGCCTGTGACGCACTTGAGAGCTACGGAAAACACCTAGGAATTGCCTTCCAGGCTGTCGACGACCTCCTCGACGTTGACGGCGATGCGCAAGTCACGGGCAAGGCGCTCTTCACCGACTTGCGAGAGGGCAAGATGACCTATCCGCTGCTCATGGCAATGGAACGCGATCCAGGCCTTCACGAGGCGGTCCGGGAATGTGCTGAGAAGCCGCCCGAGATGCCACTTCCCGAAGATGCACTGCAAACGGTTTTGGCCGCACTCCACACAACCGGTGCCATTGAGGCTTGTCGCGAGTTTGCTGCAAAGCACAGCAAGGATGCGGTTGCGGCCATCTCAGGGCTGGCCAGCGCAGAAACGGCTTCCGCACTAATCACCATCGCCGAAGCCACCACGTTTCGAAAGAACTAGAGATGTCTGAAACCAACAGCAACAAGAAGCGCAACCTTCCGGCAACGGGCAGTGGCGCGATGTTCGACAATCTCGCTCCTCGGTACGACTTGCTCAATCGCCTGATGTCGTTTGGCGTGGACAAGCGCTGGCGTCGGCGAACGGTTCGCTCGCTGGAGCTGCAGCCGGGCGACAAGGTTTTGGATCTTGCGACAGGGACCGGCGACTTGGCGATCGATATTGCCAAGACGCACCCAGAGGTTACGGTCGTTGGCGTCGATCCATCGGTAAAGATGCTCGAAGTCGGCCGTACGAAGATCACCAAGTTTGGCCTCGCCGAACGCATCGATATGCGTGAAGGCATCGGCGAAGAATTGCCCTTTGAGGACAATACCTTCAATGCAGTCACCATCGCCTTTGGCATTCGCAACTGCACCGATCGCCCGCAAGCCGTTCGTGAGATGAAGCGCGTCACCAAGCCCGGCGGACGTATCGGGATTCTTGAACTCGGCGAGCCTCGCAAGGGGTTCATGGCACCCGTCGCGCGTTTTCACATTCACCAAGTGGTCCCGCGCCTTGGCGCCTGGCTCAGCGGCAAGCGTGAGTATCGCTACCTCCAGCAATCCATCGAGGCATTTCCACCCTCAGAAGAGTTCGCAGCGACGATGGCAGAGTGTGGCCTAAACGTACTCGAAGTCGTGCCGTTCTCGTTCGGCTCCTGCCACCTCTACCTCGCCGAGGTACCCAAGGACGAGGGTCACATTGCAAACTGATCCTTCCAGAAGGTCGGCCGACGCTGAGCTCTCCTCCGGGAGCGAATTTCTCGCCTACTGCGAGGACGCGTTTGCTGTCGCCCGAAATGCGGGCAAGGCGCTTGTGCGTCTCACCATCGCAGCGCCCGTGGCACCACTGCTATCGCACCCGCAAGGCACGATGCTCTGGTCTCCTCCGGCGGGCAACCAAGTTGTCGGTTCCGGCCAAGCAAAGACCATAGTTGGCCATGGCGCCACACGCTACGAGCAGATCAAAACGGGCGCCGAGGAGCTTTGGGCTCAGCTGTGCGACGTTCCCCACCCATCTGCCCATGGCGAACGCCCGCGTCTCTTTGGCGGTCTCAGCTTTGCGCCCGACAAAGCCACCGGGGCTTGGAGCAATTTTGGCGAGGGGCTCTTTTGGCTTCCTCGCGTGCTCTACGGGCACGGTGAGGGTGGCGCTTGGCTCAGCCTCTCCGTGCCAAGCGACGGCTCTCCTGCCGATGCAGCGACAGAGCTCACCGAGGCAAAGCAGCGGCTGCGTTTGGCTGATGCGGCGCCGGAGCGCCAAGCGCAAATCGAACATGCCGAACACTTGGCCGCAGATGCTTGGGCGCAGCGAATCGAAGCAATTCGCGAGGCGATTGGTGAGGGAACGGTTAATAAAGTCGTTGCCGCTCGCTCAAGCCGATTGCACTTTCGCGATGGCATTGCCCTGCGCCCTGCCCTCGAGCGCCTATCCGAACGCTATCCCGACTGCTACTGCTACGCCTTCCAATTGCAGGACGTGACGTTTGTGGGAGCGAGCCCCGAGACCCTCGTCGACAAACACGGATTGCATGTGAGCACACAAGCCTTGGCGGGCTCGATTGCCGCCGATCTTGAGAATGCCGACGAAGCGCTTCTTGGCAGTAGCAAGGATCGCCACGAGCAGGACATGGTTGTGCGCGCCATCGCGAGCGCGCTAGAGCCTCTGTGCAAGTCGCTCGATTTTGAAGAGACACCAATTCCGCGAACACTGCGCCACGTAACGCATCTCTGTACTCCGATCGAAGGCGAACTCGCCGAAGCAAAACACGTGCTCGATCTTGTTGAAGCTCTGCACCCAACTCCTGCCGTTGGTGGATCGCCGGCGAGCACAGCACTCAAGTGGATTGCCGATACAGAAGACAGCCGCGGTTGGTACGCAGGTCCTGTCGGTTGGTTTGATGCCGAGGGCGACGGTCACTTTGCCGTGGCGATTCGTTCGGCACTGTTCACGGGCAACGATGCGCTTGTCTATGCAGGTGCTGGCATCGTTGCGGATTCCGATCCAGCGTTGGAATATCTAGAGACGGGCCTTAAGCAGCGCGCCATTCTGGATGCCCTGGGAATTCTTGGATGAGCTCCGCGTTCTGTCATCGGATCTTGGAAGGCTTGTGGGCCGCCGGGGTTCGCGACATGGTTGTTACGCCCGGTTCTCGCTCAACCCCGCTATTGCTGGCAGCACTGCGTTCCAAGCTTCGTCTTCACTCGGTTATCGATGAACGAAGCGCGGCATTTTTTGCTCTCGGACGAGCTCGTGCACAAGGACGCAGCGTAGCGCTTCTCTGCACGTCGGGTAGCGCGGGGGCCCACTACCTTCCTGCGCTCCTAGAGGCTCGATATGCGCAACACGGGCTCATTGCGCTAACAGCGGATCGACCACCTGAGCTTCATGGGACTGGATCCAATCAAACGATTGATCAGCGCATGCTCTTTGCAGCTGCGTGTGCCTGCGTGGAAATCCCGGTTCCCGAAGCGAGTGATGCGGCAGCGCGCGACGCGGCCATGCGAGTGCATCGTGCGGTCGCTCTCGCAGACGGGCCGGTGCACATCAATCTGGCCTTTCGCAAGCCGCTGGAACCAAGTCCCGATGAGGTGGCCCCATCGCCTTTTGAGCTTCCCCCGGTACGCCGGCCCGACTTGAAGATAGACGCTCGAGTGACAGACAAACTCTTAGAGCGCTGCCAGGCAACAACCAAAGGCGTGATTATTTGTGGGCCGCTGGCGGATGCGAAACTGGCCAGCAGCGTTCAGATGCTTGCTCGCAAACTCGCTTTCCCGTTGCTCGCGGAAAGCACAAGCGGGGCGCGCTTCGTTGGCGAGAAGACGTTGGAGCGCATCGATGGCTTCACGCACATTCTCGGAATCCCATCACTCGCTAGCGCCCTGCAGCCCGAAATCATCCTGCACTTTGGCGCCGCCCCAGCCAGTGGGCCTCTCCTGCGTTGGCTCGATGCTTCTGACGCGAGATGCGTGCACTTCACCGGCAGTCAACCGTGGCGGGCGCGGCAAGAAACCGTAGAGATCGTTCGAGGCGACGCCGCTGGCGCTTGCCAAACACTTGCAGCCCAAGCCACACAGCAGCCTGGCAGCGACTACCTCAGCGCTTGGCGAGGCGCTGAACAACGCTGCTGGAAGGCGGCGGAGCACGAGCTTGCGCGAGAACGCGATGGACTCTCCGAAGCAATGGCCATCTCGGCCGTTCTTCGCGGGCTGGCTGCGGATACCCAACTCACCATAGGAAACTCGCTCCCGATTCGAAGCACCGACTCTGTCACCACCGGTGATGCTCTGCAACTTCGCGTACTGCACCAGCGCGGCACATCAGGCATCGAAGGGCTTATCGCAGGTGCGCTTGGCAGTGCCCATGCCGGCCGCAGTGCGCTGCTTATTGGAGATGTCTCCTGCGCCCACGACCTCTCAAGTCTTGCTCTACATGATCTCGCCGAAGGCCCACTCCTCATCATCGTCATCGACAATGGCGGCGGTAAGATTTTCTCTCATTTGCCTGTCGCGGGGTTAGCACTCCCGAAAGAAGATTGGACGTTCTGGGAAACCCCTCCCCAGGTTGATTTTGCTCTCGCATGCGCGGCCTATGGAGTCGTTCATCGCCTGTGCGAGAATGAAGACGACTTGACCGGCGCGCTGCTCTGGGCACAGAGCACCAAGGGAGTGAGCATGGTGCAGATCAAAGTGCAGCCCGATTCCATGAGAACATTCCTTAGCAACGTTCAAGGCGCCCTGGCGTGAGATTCGCTCTTCACGGGTTTACTGCCACGCCAGCCATGTGGCAAGACGTGCGAATGGATGGCCCTGCGCTCTTGGGGCATGGGCCGCAGTCGCCTGCACAGGGCGAAGAGTCCTTTGCTTCAGAAGTGGAGCGACTCGCATCGTTGCTTCCCGATGCATCCGTTGACTTGGTTGGCTACTCACTCGGCGCGCGTCTGAGTCTCGCGCTGGCGCTGGCGCATCCCACGCGAATTCGCAGGTTGAGCCTTATCGGCGTTACGCCGGGAATCGAGGACGAGAAGGCTCGTGGCCTACGCGTCGCAAGCGATGCTGTGTGGAGCGCGAAGCTGCGCAACGAAGGCATCACCGCATTCGTAGACGCATGGCAAGCCCTCACATTGTGGAACACACAGGCGAAGGTTTCGGACGCACGTAGAGAAGCGCTGCGCCGCGAGCGACTGAGCCATGACCCAGAACAACTCGCACGGGCGATGGACGCTCTCGGAACCGGATCCATGCCATCGATGTGGCCCGCGCTACCTACGCTCACGATGCCGGTCCAGGTGATCGCCGGGGCGCTCGACACCAAGTATGCTGCGATCGCTGCACGCATGTGCCAAATGCTCCCAAACGCCTCCCTGCACCTCATTCCAGGCGCTGGGCACAATCCAGTTTTTGAAGATCCACAGCGTGTGTACAACGTGCTAAACGAGGCTGTATGAGCGCCCCTGCCATCGCCCCCGGTTCTGCCCGCGCCTGGCTACTCGCATCCAGGCCCGCGACCTTGAGCGCTGCCGTGGTACCCGTTGCCGTTGGAAGCGCTGTAGCACAAGCTCTGCACGGCTTTGCACTGTGGCCCGCGCTCGCCGCACTCCTCGGGGCCATGTGGATTCAAGTCGGTACAAACTTTGCCAACGACGTCTACGACTACAAGAAGGGTGCCGATACCGGCGACCGAGTTGGGCCAACGCGCGCGGCGCAAGCGGGTCTGCTCGCGCCAAAGCAACTCTTCTTGGGAATGTTCGTAGCCTTTGGACTCTCGGCTTTGTGCGGCCTCTTTCTTCTGACCCACGCAGGCTGGCCCATCGCGGTGATTGGAGTTGCCTCGGTTCTCTCAGGAATTGCGTACACCGGTGGCCCTTATCCTCTCGGCTACAATGGTCTGGGCGATGTCTTTGTCATGCTCTTCTTTGGCTTTGTCGCTGTCTGTGGAACGGTCTTTGTACAACTTGGTCATGTGCCAGGTGTCGCGATTTGGGCCTCGATTCCCGTGGGCGCTCTCGCCACTGCGATCCTTGTGGTCAACAACATTCGCGACGCCGACACCGATGTTCTCTGCGGCAAGCGCACACTCGCCGTGCGCTTTGGGCGCTCGGCGGCGCGTTTCGAATACGTCATCCTAGTTGTTAGCGCCTACGTCGTTCCCACGGCGCTGGTTCTGCGCGAGCAGCTTCCAGCCACAGCGCTGCTGCCCTGGCTAAGTGTTCCGCTCGCGGCAACCCTTGTGAAGACGGTGTGCACAAGTGCCGACTCGAACGTCCTCAACGGCTGCCTCAAACGCAGCGCTATGCTTCTTCTCTTGCACGGCACCCTCTTCACCATAGGAATTCTTCTGTGAAGCTGCATTCCAAGATCGGCCGATTTGGGGGCACACTCGACCATCAGGTAGGCAACGCCAAACAGCGCTGGTCCGAACGCGAAGGCCTCATCTTTGTCGCAGAAATGCGCACCAACGATCGTGGAGGCGAAATGGTACATCGCGGGTACGGAGAAGCCTCACCACTCCCCGGATACTCTCCCGATACCATCGAACAGTGCGAGTCATGCTTGCGGGATATGGAACTCTTTGAGGCATCCAACCTCTCCCTCAACGCGATCGCAGCTCTCGTTTCTGCGATGCCACCACTCCCCGCCGCGCGCTTCGCTGTAGAGACCGCACTTCTAGACCTCCTCGCGCAACGCCTGCAACAGAGCGTTGGTGGGCTATTTGGCCAATATGCCACAAGCGCCCGTCGGTGTGCATTGCTCGATCCTGAGCGCCCCATGCGTTCTGCCGAGGCAATCTTAGGGCGAGGTCTCACTTGCGCAAAACTCAAGATTGGCGGTGAGTGGTCGCAGGAACTTGCAACGATCAAACGATTGCGTGCCGAGTTTCCAAAGCTATCCCTTCGCCTCGACGCCAATGGATCGTGGACACTACCCGCGGCCAAGAAACGCCTCTCACTTCTCGAGGGGCTTGGTATCGAATTCGTCGAGCAACCCGTCGCACCGGGCGTCATGTATCGATTGGTTGGGAGCCCTGTGCCGATCGCCGCAGACGAAAGCCTGCACACCGTCGAAGGTCGCGCAGCTCTTGAGCCCCTTATGCGTGAAGGTGGCTTGCGCGCCATCGTTCTCAAGCCGACAGTGCTCGGGGGATTTGCGGCCTGTCTGAAACTGCAGCAGTGGGCGCGAACGCATAAGACCGTAGCCATTGCGAGTCACACCTTTGAAGGGCCCGTTGGCACCGCGGCGGTTGCCGAGTTGGCTTTGGCCATGGATTCTCCGATGGCATCCGGCGTCGACGAGCACGAGGTCCTTGCCAGCGTTAGTGACGTTGTCGTCCCGCAACTGGGAGCGCGCTACCTGCAACTCCATCACGGCGGCCTTGGCGTCGCGATAGACGTTTGAGCGACGCACTCTCCATACACTCGGCAGCCGCTGAGCATCCTGATCGCATTGCTCTTATCGCAGACGGGAACGAGTTCACCTACGCCGAAATCGCCTCACGAGCGGACTCTGTTGCGCTTTCGACACCAAACATGCATCGGGCGACTGGTGTCTTTGAAACAGCGTTGGTCCTGCTCGCCTCGTTGCAGCGAGAAACCCCCTTAGCGATTCTCAGTAAGAATACTTCCGACTCTCAATTCGCTGCGATGCGATCACGGATGCAAGTTGCAGCCGCAGAGCACGCTGCACTGCTGCTCTTTACTTCGGGCAGTTCCGGCACAAGCAAAGGCGTTCTTCTAAGCCGTCGTGCACTCGCTGCGAGCGCAGATGCTGCCGGCCAGGTCCTTGGATGGGCCAACGATGACCGCTGGCTCTGCTGCCTTCCGCTTTCTCACATCGGTGGCATCTCCGTGGTAATGCGAGCGCTATCGGCACGCAAAACGACAATCCTGTGTGAAGGCTTTGACGCCCAAACGATTGCCACAAGCATCCGCCGGCATCGCGCAACACACATCTCGCTGGTGCCAACAATGCTGTGGCGGCTTCTGGAAGATGGGTTTCAGCCTCCAAGCCACCTGCGAATAACACTGATGGGCGGGGCAGCTCTCGACGACACTCTCGCGACTCGGGCACGTCAAGCGGGCTTCTTGCTCCGCCCGAGTTACGGAATGACCGAGACCGCATCAATGGTGGTGTGCGACGGACACCCCCTTCCTGGAGTCAGCCTTCGAATCGGCGAAGATCAAGCCCTCAGCATTCACGCGCCAATGCTCATGGACGGATACTTGCCGCCTGACGATACCGAGAACCCGCACGACGGCTGGTTTCGAACCGCGGATCGGGCGAGCCAGTCACACGGCCATTTGCAGATTCTGGGCAGACTGGATGCAACGATCATCTCCGGCGGTGAGAACATCGATCTCACAGAGGTAGAAGCAGCGCTCAACCAACACCCGCGGGTGCATGCTAGCCTCGCCCTTGGCGTTCCGGATCCAGAGTGGGGCCAGCGACTCGTTGCCCTCGTCGTGTCAGATGGCGCTCCGGAGCCAATTCGGATTGAAACACTTAGTGCTCACAAGCGACCGAAAACCATCATTCCCGTAGATGCACTCCCGCTTCTTGAAAATGGCAAAGTCGATCGCCAGGGCGCCTTGCAGTTGGTCCTCGGTCTAGAAATCTAGGTCATATTCTGGCCTTTGGGGCCCCCGCCTACACATACTGAACACATGCGCAGCGGAACAGCAAATCTCCCTCTTCATGGCGGGCGCGTCCCAGCTTGGCTTGGCAAGCGAATGACGGCGATTGGCACCGTTATCACCCAAGCCATTGTTCACGAGTACGGTCGCGCGGAGTTTCTCAGAAGGCTTTCCCACCCGTTTTGGTTTCAGAGCTTTGGTGCCGTCATGGGCATGGATTGGCACTCCTCCGGTATCACGACCTCGGTCATGGGAGCACTCAAGCGCGGGCTTCTTCCACTGACAAACGAACTCGGAATCTATGTTTGTGGCGGACGTGGAAAGCACTCGAGAAAGACACCAGAAGAACTCCTAGCGGTCGGCGAGAAGACAGGGCTTGATGGAGATGCATTTGCCCGCACTTCAAGACTCGTAGCCAAGATCGACAGCGCGGCGGTTCAAGACGGATTCCAACTCTACTTGCATAGCTTTGTCGTTACAGAGGATGGCAACTGGTGCGTCGTGCAACAGGGAATGAATGGGGACAAGAAACAGGCGCGGCGCTACCACTGGCTTTCAGATGAAGTCACAAGCTTTGTGGACGATCCGCATGCGGCGATCGATGGCCCAAATCAGGGCAATATCATCAATCTTGCGGATCATCGGGCAGAGCGCAGCAGACAAACACAAGTGGACATCATCGGTCAGGGCCCTGATGCAATCTTGCACAGTTTGCGACGCGACGTGATACCCAGGCTCGTCATGCCTGACCATCACGATGTCCGTCCCGAGGATGTGATCCCCAGGCGTCTCCATGGCACACTTGCCGCCGCTGCCGCTAGAGGCCCTGTCGATTACGAAGAACTCTTACTAACGCCCGGTGTGGGGGCACGAACCGTCGAAGCATTGGCACTAGTCGCGGAAGTCATCCACGGGCAAGCCTCGCGCTTCTCCGATCCGGCGCGCTTCTCGCTAGCGCATGGAGGAAAAGATGGGCACCCGTTCCCCGTGCCGCTGAAGGTTTTTGACAAGAGCATCTCAGTATTGCGGCAGGCCATCGAAAGCGCCAAGCTCGACAATAGCGATCGGCTGGTCGCACTCAAGGCGCTGCACCAAGAATCACTGCGACTTGAGGCGACGGCCACCGGCCCATCGGTTGCGGAGTACATCGCCAGCGAGCAGCAGGCATCACACAGCTACGGTGGCCGCACGGTCTTCCAGAATCACAGCAAACGGTCTAGCCTTGCTGTCGAAAGCCGCGGCCAAGACCAACTCGCAGCGAAACAAGGACCTCGCTCCAAAACTGCTTCTACAGAAAATCGTCAGCTATCGTTATTCGCTGACACCTTGGGAGCGTAGCCACGCATCGAGGTTGGGCTTCGGCATGGCTCCGCTTTGTCGAGCGCTTTCTTTGCCGCCCTCAAAAAGAAGCATCGTCGGAATGCCGCTGATCTTCAGGGATGAAGAGAGCTGCTGGTTCTCGTCTGAGTTGACTTTGAGAATCATCAGCTCGCCCGCACGCTCCTTGCCGATCGATTCTAGAACCGGTGCCACCATGCGGCAGGGCCCACACCAAGGCGCCCAAACATCGAGCAAAACCGGAACGGGAGCATTTCGAATCGCGCGTTTAAACTGCGAGGTATTGACCTCTTGTGGCTTTCCGGACGTATCGAGCACGGACTTGCACTGCCCACACTTCGCGGTCCCCGCATCTACATCCGTAGCTTTGATTCGATTGATTCGGCCGCACTCGGCACAGCGAAAAATAGACATCTGGCACTCCTTCCAACCCAACGTAGGGCTGGTTTCGCAGAGAGCAAGGGGCCGCGCCCAACCTAGGGCATTTCGCGAATGACGCCATCGAGCCGTTGGCTCATCGGCGCCGCTTCGGTGGGATTGCTCCGGGCCTCTGGTGTCATCGTCTGCCACTCCGCCACAACTCGGTCGAGAGACTCTCGCACGCCATACAGGGATTCGGCTTTTTGAAAGGCCTGAGCGATCATATCGATTGCGCCATGCGGGCTGATGTCCAACAACGGCTTCACAGCTTCGAGAAGCTCTTGAATGTCGTGTTTTTGATCGCCGTCGTGCGTAATCAGAACGTCGCGTTGGCTCACCGCTGCAAGTGAGTCGAGATACTTGTCGAGCCCTTCGCAATCGAAGCGCGCCGCACTGCGAGTCTTGCTAGAAATCTCACCCAAGAAATTCTTGAGTTCAAGGCGATCTGCTGGACGCATAACGCCAAAGACCTCACCTCCAATAAACAGTTCAATTTCAGAACAAATCTCAGCGAAAGCTTCGGCTTGCGGAGCGTCACCACCAACATCGCTCTGAAGCACCGCATTGGCGGAATGCACGACGTGCCGCAAGTCTGCTAAGCCACGTCGCACAGCAAGAGCGCGGGACAATGTGCTCTTGTGCCCAGGAAGCACACCGTCTCGATCGACGTCATCAAGATACGCTTCGTAAATGGCTGTCATGAGCGCAAAGACTCCATCGGTGACGGAGCGGCCGACGTCGTTGAGTTCACGCAGCGCTTGTTCAAAGCGCCCGTCTTTAATGGCGCCCGCAAAGCGTTCGTCAAAGTCGCGAATTTGGCTTCCCAACGCATAGGCAAACGACTCGAGTTCCCCCAACAGGGAACGCCACCGCTCAAGGCACGTCTTTTCGGGCTCGGGAGCACCAAGCATGTCAAAGGCGCCGTCCAAATCTAGATCGGCAATGCTTGGTTCCTTTGCGGGTGGCGTGTCATTCGATTCCCCAAATCCGTCGAGGCCATCAAAGTCGGCGAAGTCATCCCCAAAGCCCTCACCAAAGTCTTCCTCATCCACCGTGCTCTCCGGAGAGACTTCCACTCCGGTTTCGAAGTCAAAATTGAACTCCATGTCGGCGTCATCTTCAGACTCCACCTCAGCAGTATCGGGCTGTTTGGCGTGCTCTTGGAGATGCATTTCCAACGTGCGCACCCCCTGCAGAATGTCACTGGCCAGGGCTTCCAAAACTGGCGCCGCAATGCTCGTATTGCTCAGCTTGCCGGCGTCCGCACCATGGTGTTGATAGATTCTCTCGTCAAGTTGGGAGAGGTCATCAACCGCAGCGGTGCTCAATTCGATCAGGGTATGCGCCTCCTTGCGAATGCGAGGATCTGAAATTGCAGCCAAGAGCTGCTCTAGGGGCGTCAGCGACACGAGTACCGAAGGATAAACCCTGGCATGCAATGCCCGCAACGTTTTGACCTTCTGCTGGGCCGTGTACTTCGATAAGTGGGCTAAAAGGCGTCTACTACCTCGTCCCACACTCCCTTGACTTTTCGTTTCGCCAGTTCCGGTGCAAGTGTCTTTATGACGTGCTTTGCGAGACTAAGAATTTGACTTAGTTCTAGCTTTGTAGGGTCGGGATTTGGCCAGGAGAACGGAATCACAATGGGCTTGGAGCCCATCAAGCTGCCTCCTACCGAGAGGGTCTTATCGGCATACGCAACCATGAGTTCGACGGAGCCGGGAAGGTGGAGTCCGGCTTTGAGAGTTTCGGTCTTATAGAGCCATGACATGGCGTTGTGCAGCTCCACATCCTTTGCGCGGGCCTCATCAATGGTCAACTCCGCCCGCCCCAATCCCGGAAAGAGGCTCGTTACTGCAAGTGTCACCCGCGAGTCGCGCATAATGAAGCGCTCAACCGACAGCTGGCGAACGGCCTTACTCGACTGCAACGTCACAGCTCCAGCGGCCGACAAATCCAGGTGCGCCCGAACGACTTCGAGGCGACTCGGCTCCTGAGCAATGAGCGACCAACCAACGGGAGCGATATCAATTTCAACGACGTCCATCGTCAGCGTGGCGGTTCCGAGTCCGGTGCGCTTTGCCTTGACTCCGTGGACTGCGACTCGTCCTCGGATGAGACTCACATCTACGCTGTCGATTGAAATATCGTTTGCTCGCAATGTGTACGCGAGTTGCTTCTTTACTCGTCGCTCGACAACACCTTCGAGGGCCCAACTCAAGACAAGTAGAACCGCGAAGTAGACCAGCGCTAAGGCAAGCCCTCCGATAAGGAGCGTCCGGAGGCGCTTCATTTCGCAGCCCCAAAGTCGAGCAACAATTGCAGTGGCGCCGATGTCTCTCGCGAGCGTTCTGGAGCCGGTGAGCAAACGATTGAAAAGCCCCCCAAGCGGCTTCCGTACTCTTCCCACAAGTTCTCACAGTGTTTGTCGGGCTCTGGATCAGCCACGTAGATCCGCTGTGGCGAACGACCAAACCCATACACTACGAGCCAGTGCTCCTCGTCTTCGAGATAGCCGATCAGAACTTTCCCTGCACACAAGCTCGACGCCATTCGATCAAAGTCCATGTCATAGCGCAGGTTCGCGCGCACCCCTTGCGCTCGCAGCACTCGCACAATTGCGCTCTGGCCGGTTCCATCTTGAGCCGTTCCCAAGGCAGTGAAGAGCGCCTCGCCACAAAGGCCGCGCTGAAAGTGTTTGAGCACCATGAGAGTCACAGCGAATCCACAACAATAGTTGCGAGCCTGTTTGTACCCAGGCACCGGTAAGGTCACCACCTGTGGATCGCCTTCCGGGTGCACCAGAGCAAAGGGCGGAGCCGAATACGGCTTGAGAAGACGATCTCTCACGCACTTGGACCATACACTGGGACATCCCCTGGGACACTGTCCCAGGACCCTAAGTGGCCAAAAAACGGCAATACGAGCGGAAACAAGGCGTTTGCACCGGCAACCATCGTGCTAGGGTCGGCTCGCCTATGACCAATCGACTCATACTCTCCGCAACCCTTTTTGCCGCAGCAGCCTGTGGTTCCAGCCCTGAGAAGGCCGCCATCCCAACCGACAACACGGTTGCCAAGGACAGCAGCGCTTCGCCGAACACCTTGCCCGTCGAAGCCACAACGCTCGCGGCAGTTGGACTGGACCCAGCGGCGCTCAACCGAGATGTGAGCCCATGCGATGACTTCTACGAATTCGCTTGTGGTGGCTGGCTTGCAAACACGGAGATTCCGTCCGACAAAGCTCGCTACGGACGCTTCACGCAAATCTACGAGCGCAACGAGTCGACGCTACACTCGGTCTTGGAAGCCGCCAGAGATGGCAAGCTTGAGAGCCCTGTCGCACAGAAAATTGGCGCCTACTACGGCACATGCATGGACGAGGAGGCTGTCGAATCCGCGGGCTTCACTGCCATCAAGCCCATGCTTAAGGTCGCTGGATCGGTTCGCAACACCAAGAGCTTGGATGCGGCGATTCGCGTACTTCACAAGGGTGGAATCTCGGTGCTCTTTCGCATTGCCTCCACGCCAGACTTCATCGACGCAACCAAGATGATCGGTGACCTAGGCCAAGGCGGTCTGGGACTTCCCGACCGCGACTACTACCTAAAGGACGATGACCGCAGCAAAGAGATTCGCAAAGCGTACGTCGCCCATGTCACTGCGATGTTTGGTCTCATTGGCTGGTCCAAGGCAAAAGCTGCCAAGGGCGCAGCCGACGTCATGGAGATTGAAACCGCACTTGCAAAGGTCACGATGTCTCGCACAGAGCGCCGCGATCCAGAAAACGTCTATCACAAGATTGATCGCGAAGGCGTCGAGAAGCTCGTTCCAACATTTAATTGGAGCGCCTACTTCACCGCGATGGGTATCACCGACATCAAAGAGATAACGGTAGATAACGAAGCGTTCTTCGCAAACATCAACACGATCCGCGGCACCGTGAAGCCCGCTGCTTGGAAGAGCTACTTGAGCTGGCACGTTGTGCACAAAGCTGCCGCTCTTCTGCCACAAGCCTTTGTCGACGAGAACTTCAAGCTCGCACAAGTCACGTCTGGTGCCAAAGAGCTGCCTCCTCGTTGGAAGCGATGCGTTTCGTCTACGGACAATGCACTCGGTGAACTTCTGGCTCAGCCCTACCTTGAGCGCATGTTCACGCCTGCTGCGAAACAAGGTGCTGATGCAATGGTTCAGGGCATCACGGGCGCGTTTGGCAAAGTGGTTACCGGCCTCGATTGGATGAGCGACGAAACCAAAGAGAAGGCGCTTGGAAAACTCAGCACCATTAGCCCGATGTTTGGCTACCCAGACAAGTGGAAGACGTACGACTGGGAAGTGAGCAACAACTACGCTGCCAACGCAATGATGTCTCGCTCCTTCGAGCAAACGCGAGATCTTGCAAAGATCGGCCAGACATACGATCGCAGCGAGTGGTTCATGTCGCCACAAACGACCAACGCCTACTACAACCCACAAGCCAACCAGATGGTTTTCCCTGCGGGAATCCTTCAGCCACCGTTCTACAGCGAGACGGCTCACGTTCCCGTGAACCTTGGCGCAATGGGAATGATTGTTGGCCACGAACTAACTCACGGCTTTGACGACTCCGGCGCTAAATTCGATGGCGCAGGCAACATGAACAACTGGTGGGCGGCGGCCGACCTGAAGAAGTTCGAAGAGCGCGGTGAGTGTGTCGTTGAGCAGTACAACGCCTACAAGCCACTCGAAGACTTGAACCTAAATGGCAAGCTTACCCTTGGTGAGAACATTGCTGATATCGGTGGCGTGAAGCTCGCCTTTATGGCGTACCGAGAGATGCTTGCCAACGCTGACAAGCAACTGGTTGCTGACGGATACAACGAAGATCAGCAGTTCTTCATGGCCGTTGGCCAAGCGTGGTGTTCCAAATCACGCGAAGAGATCAGCCGCATGCTCGCAGTCACCGATCCACACTCGCCGCCAAACTTCCGAGTTCTTGGCGCGCTCACCAATACACCCGAATTCTCCGAGGCATTTAGCTGTGAAAAAGGCAGCAAAATGAACCCAGAGAACACCTGCACGATCTGGTAGCCCAGACGTCGTTGGCATCATGCACCGGGCGTGTATGATGCCAATGTGTGGATTCGATTCGCGATTGCCATGGCGGCCCTACAAGCCTGTGGTGGCTCTCAGTTTCAGAGCTACCAGCCCGTCGAGATCGAACAGACTTCCAAAAGCGAGACGTTCTCTCTCGCCCTAAATGCCATGCGCAGCAACGACCTGCGAATCTTAGAGCAGGACGAAGGCAAAGGGCTGCTCTCCACCCAATGGCAGAAGTTCGGTTCTGAGCACTACAACTTGCAAGTGCTCATTAGTCCTGTGAGTGCCGTTGTCAATATCGGTTGCCGTATCGAGAAGTCGATGACGATTCGTGACTGCGGCGAAACAACTCGCTACCCAAGCTCCTTGGTTCGCAAGGCGAAGCAACTCAGCTCCGCAATCCAGTAATACTCTTAGGCGCGGCCAACTCCTAGGCGCGGCCAACTCCTAGGCGCGGCCACCAAAGTCGAAGCCCGCATCCTCGATGACTTGCTGTACCGCATCGTCGTCCAAACCACCGATATCGGCGGTTGCGGATTCCAGATCCACTGCGATGTGGGTGGCCTTGGCGTTCTCCAGCGCCTTCGTTACCGAGCGCACACAACCGTCGCAGGTCATTCCTTCAATCTTGTATTTTGTGGACATTCGTCTTCCTTCTTTGGCGCTCTTGCCAAGTCTTCTAGAATGGGGCAATCGGGGCGCTCGTCGCCGTGACAGCAATCAATGAGCGTTCGCATGGTAGCTCGGAGTTGTTCCAGGGCATCGATCTTCTTGTCGATTTCTGCGAGGTGCGCAACGGCGAGTTTCTTCACCTCGGAGCTTTCCCGCGAATCGTTGGCCCACAGCGCGAGCAAGTTGCTCACATCATCTACCGAGAAGCCCAGGTCTCGCGCACGCTTCACAAACCGCAAGAGATGCACAGCCCTCTCGCCGTACATTCGATACCCATTGGCGGCGCGCCCGGCTTCAGGAATTAGTCCCGTACTCTCATAGTAGCGAATGGTTTTCGCAGACACGCCGGTTTGCGCGGCAACTTCACCGATGGCGTAGAGGCTCATTTGGTTGGTCTCCAGCGGCGCAAGAGAAGGGCATTGCCAAGTACACTAACGCTCGACATCGCCATGGCACCGCCTGCAATCATCGGTGAGAGAAATCCCAATGCCGCCAAGGGAATGCCAATGGTGTTGTAGGCGAACGCCCAGAATAGGTTTTGATGAATCTTGCGGGTCGTAGCGCGCGAAATCGAGATCGCGTCGGCCACCAGCGAGGGTTCAGAACGCATAAGCGTTACGCCGGCTGTGTGCATCGCGACATCGCTTCCCGAGCCCATGGCAAAGCCGACGTCGGCGGCGGCCAGCGCCGGCGCATCGTTCACACCATCGCCGACCATCGCCACAACGTATCCCTCTTTTTGGAGCGCCCCCACCTCCTCCGCCTTTTGACTTGGCAAGACCTCGGCAATCACTCGTGCGACCCCGAGATCCAAAGCAATGGCATTTGCGGCGGCCCGATTGTCGCCCGTAAGCATCAGGGTTTCGATGCCCGCTGCAGCGAGATTCCTAAGTGCCTCACGGGCACCTGGGCGGGGGGTGTCGCCAATCGCAATTCCGCCGAGGAGCCGACTCCCTTCGATCACCCAAACCACCGTCATGCCCTGCCCCTCAAGCTCGGAAGCCTGTTCCTGCCAAAGGTCGAGCGACAAGCCGAGTTCACCGACAAGTCGAGGACTACCTACATGCACGGTCTCACCGCCAACGACGCCTTGAACACCCTTTCCCGGGAGGGCTTTGAATTCCGAAGCTTTGGGAACAGCGAGTTCGCGCTGCGCGGCGGCACGGCGGATTCCCTCGGCGAGAGGATGCTCGCTACCGTGCTGCACAGATGCGGCAATTGCCAGCAATCGCTCGGGGTCGTCAGACAGAACTTCTCTTACCTCGGGTTTCCCCTCCGTCAGAGTCCCCGTCTTATCAAAGACGACGAGAGTAACTTCGTGCGTGCGTTCAAGGGCGGGTGCGTCTTTAATAAGGATACCGGCTCTAGCGGCGGCTCCTGTGCCCACCATCAGTGCCGCTGGCGTCGCCAACCCAAGAGCACACGGGCAAGCGATCACGAGAACCGATACCGCATTGATAATGGCGAGTTCAGTACTGGCCCCGTAGATCAACCATCCCGCGAGTGCAAACAGGGCCACAAGTACAACGATCGGTACGAATACTTCTGAAATTCGATCAACAGTCTTCTGTATCGGCGCTTTCGATGCCTGGGCCTCTTCCACGAGAAGGACGATGCGAGCGAGCATTGAGTCCCCCCCCACATGAGTCGTCTCAATTGCCAAGAGGCCAGCCCCGTTCACCGATCCACCCGTTACGTCGTCGCCCACCTCTTTGCTCTGAGGCAAACTCTCGCCCGTTAGCAGCGACTCATCGAGTTGGCTCGCGCCTTCGACGATACGACCATCCACGGGAACACGCTCTCCCGGCCGCACCACAACAATCTCTCCACTGCCCACTGCCTCGGGTGGTACTTCCACTTCTCGATCGCCCCGCCGAACGCGAGCGAACTCCGGGCGCAGTGCCATAAGCGCGCGAATGGCTCGCGTTGTGCCCTGCTTTGCCCTGGTTTCCAGCCATTTTCCCAGGCGGACAAACGTAATCACCGCAGCCGCTCCTTCGAAGTAGAGTTCGCCACCGCGAGTCATCATGACGATCGAGAGAATGAAGGCGGCCGTCGTTCCCATCGCCACCAAGACATCCATATTGGCGCTCTTCGACAGCAGGGCTCCCCAGGCTCCTTTGTAGAAGCGCGCGCCGGCAACAAGCTGCACCGGAGTTGCCAGCGCGAGCTGAGCCCATCCGGGAAGCATCCAGTGCATGCCAAACGGCATAAGCACCATCGGCGCCACAAGCGGAGCTGTGAGGAGTGCAGACATCAGTAAAACACTCAGTTCCCGCTTTGACTTGCGGGCAGCACGTTGCTCACGCTCCTCTCGCTCAGCGGCCGTTGACTGAGCTATCTCGGCGGTAAAGCCCGCCTTCTCAATCGCTGCGATCAGGACCGAGCTCTCAAGCATGCCCGGCGTCATCGCGATGGTTGCCACTTCGCTCGCCAGATTTACCTGAGCTGAGACAACACCGCGCTGCCGCATGAGCACCTTTTCGATACGCCCGGCGCACGTTGCGCAGGTCATGCCTCCGATTTGTAGGCGGAGCGTCTCCGGTGGCACGCGAAATCCCGCCCTCTCAACGGCGTGCGCAAGCGACTCCGTATCCGTTTTCTCCGCATCGAAGACCACCGAGGCCTTGGAGCTTGCGAAATTGACAGATGCATCCGCGACTCCTTCCTGCTTGCGCAAGACCCGTTCGATCCGAGCGGCACAACTGGCGCAGGTCATCCCTTCCACCGGCAGTGAAACGCGCGACTCTGTTGGCTCCGACATGACACAATTCTAAACCTTCCAGTCACTGGAAGGTCAAGAAATCACCGGACGACCGCCTGCATGTTTCGCGTTTCCAAACTCCACTGCGCGCAGGATTTTCCACAAGTAGCCTCAAGCTCACGAGACCAGCAGCTTGTTTCTAGGCATGCCGTGTGCAATTCAGGAACACATGAATGATGCCAGCATCGTTGTAGCCACCGACTTTTCAGAGCAAGCCGCCGACGCGATCTCCCATGCGGCGACCATCGCCAAGCAGCGAGGCGCGGAGCTGGTGCTTGTGCACGCCTTGAGCATGCCGGATAGCGGGTACAACCTGCCCTACACGTTTCGGGTTCCGGAGGCCTATCTTGAGCTCGCCGATGAGATTCGCAATGACTCGCAGGCCAAGCTCAACACGGAGAAGGAACGTCTCGAAGCCCTTGGTCTCCAAGTCTCAATTCGATGCGAAGCGGAAATGCCCGACCGGAGTATTCTCGCCGCAGCCGAAGCCTGCAACGCCAGCCTCATCGTGGTCGGTAGCCATGGTCGCAAAGGCCTTGCGCGCTTTTTGCTCGGCAGCGTCGCAGAGCACGTTGCTCGCCACGCGAAATGTGACGTCTTAGTCGCCCGCGGTCCCGCACCTGAATCGGGCTATCACAAGCTGCTCGTCCCAACCGACTTTTCAGAAGTTGGTGAGCTCGTCGTAAGCCAAGCCGTCGACCTGGTTGCGGGCAAAGGCGAGCTTGACCTTCTTCACTGCTGGGAACTCCCCGGTGTGCCGGTCAATTACTGGGGCAGCACCGACTACGGTCTAGGTGAAAGCATCCGCAAGGGCGCTGAGGAATACGGCGCAACCTGGACCAAGCGTTTTGGTACCGAGGATGTGACAATCTCGTTCTCCACAGAGCGCGGAGACCCGCGCCACGCCATCGAAGATCGAACCAAGAACAAGGACTACGACCTGGTAGTCATGGGCTCTCACCACCGAAAGGGCATCCAGCGCTTTCTACTTGGGAGCGTGGCCGAAACGACGCTTCGGCACCTGAAGAAATCGGTCTACATCACGCGGCCGATTTCCAAGGACGAGAAAAAGGAATAGTTCTTAGCGTTGAATCGACACCGAGACGCTTCCCGAGTGTTGCGCATAGACAGTACCTAGCCGCAGCTCCCATGCGGCCTGGGCTACGCACTGGGCGTAGGGCGAGGCAGCATCGGGCAAGCGCACATCGACAATCTCGCGCCCGGTGGTTTCGATCTCCAGTGCCAGCATGGCGTCGGGATTGCCGTGCTGCACCGAGCAGGAGACGGCGTGCTCTTCGAGAAGCCCGGAAAGCGCTGCTCCAAAATCGAGTCCTTCGCCAATCGTTGGCGTGGAGCGCCCGCTGCCCATGAATGCGCCACCGCAGGTGCTCGAGCTGAAACTGTGGAAGCCATGTAGCCGCCCCGAATGTCCGACTAAATGCTGCTCGCTGTAGTTGTACGAGGACGGCGCAAGCTGAGGTTTGCGAGCCAAATATGACGTTTCCGGCGAGACGACTTGGCCGAGCATGGCGACTTCGAGAACCTCGTCTTTCTTGAGGTCATCGACAACGCCGAGCCCCACACTCATGGCGGGAATCGTTTGCGCTATGCCGGCATGGTTTTCGGCGTTCCAGACAACGTCACGGCCCCAGATCTTCCCTTTGATGGTTACCGGCCCTGGCGAGGTTTCGAAAACACGCATCAAGCGAAGGCCATACCCTTCGCCCAGCGTCTCCGGCAACATCGCAGCGTCAGCCCAGCCCTTACTGTTTTCAATGGAGACGTGTTCGAGTTTTGATGGACGTACAAGAGACAACATCGCAGCCTTTGTGAGAGCGCGAGTTTCCCCGGGGAAAACCGTGCCCAGAACGCCGCCAGTTGCCTGAACGGCCGCTGCTAAGAAGTGTTCATCATCTCTTTCGAATTCCCCATCACTGTATCCGCTCATGTCAACGACATGCATGAGCACATCGGGAGCACCTGCCATCGCCGCACGCAGCGACTTGGGGCTAAGACGTTTCCTTAGTTTCGAATCGGTAAATGCGACAATGCGCCTTGGCCCCGAACCCTCAGAAGCAAAGAGAGAATTCGCGAGACCAACCGCGACATCGAGATTCGAGCCATTGCCGCGCGTGGGAAGGTTGTTGCGAAGCACCTTTAGCCGTTGCCGCGCCTTTGCTGCCGGCTGAAAGGTGTCAAAGAACGCCCTTGCCGTTCGCCGGGCAAAGACGATTTGGTAGCGAGCATCGGGCAGGTTCGCCAAGTATCCTTCCACCAAGTCGATCTGGCTCTTGATGTCGCTCGGCGACTGCGAGTACGAGGTGTCGAGTACAAAGACAACGTCTGCGCCTTTCGGAAGGCTCCCAAGACTGGGTGCAACTTCGACGTGCAACGCACTCAGACTACGGGTCGATCCCAAGCGGTGGGTGCCAACGCGAACCCGCAGAGGTTCCGAAATATGCTCATCAAAGAGCAGCACATGATTCTCGTCGACGACCGCAAGTTCACCGCCACTTGCATCTAACGCACAGGTTTCAACGGACTCGTTCGCTTGCGCCGAGATTGACGCGCGCTGTGAGTGGACGCGCCCACCGCTATTGCTTGCGATTCGAATCTGTGCCGCTGGTAGCGCCTTGCGATCTTCGGTTTTGGGATAGAATGCGACTCGTTTGCCACCGTGATAGCAGGTTGGGGCGAGAAGCTCATACTCGACAGTGACGGTGTCGTTGGCTGCAATAGGAAATACTCTTAGTCTCTGAACGCCGAGTTCGTCCCAGGCAAGAAGTGCAGGCCCCGTTGAGGCAAGCGGACCTGAGCCCGTGAAATGCTCGTAGACATCGAGCGCCTCAGCCATCGGGACGAGTCGGCCAGGAAGCCATTGAGTCCCTTGTTTGGTGCGCAGGCTGGTTGTAGCGGCGTGCAGAGGAAGGCGAACTTCCAATTCAGCTTCCTCGACGCGCGCACCGCTATTGTGAATTTCCCGGCGAACTCGAAAGACCACGTCATCGCCCCGACGCTCGGCAACGACGGTATGCGAGCGCTCCTGCAGTGAATCTCCATAGGTCGCTGTCAGCGTGTCGGCATGCGCGTTGGAAACACCGGTGGCGAGGGCAAGCGTGCCAAGGAGTGGGAGGAAGGACTTGGGGGAGGAACCCATGGCCAGTAGGACACGCATCCTCTTGGCAGGTTCCTGAAGATGTGAATTCCCCGACCGCTTGTAGTGCTAGCGAGTGATTTCAGCCGAGTAGCAAAGCACTAAAGTACGTATGCGGCGCCGAGCATTAGGCCAATGAAACGGTCACTGCCCGCCGCTTGCGCTTCGCCGCCACCACTCGCGAACGTGAAGACATGCGAGTAGAGGCCGAGATTGAACACGGCACGTAGTTCAACTGCGCTTGTGACTCCATAGCGAAAGCCTGCTTGGGCACCGTATGCGGTGACTTCGGTTTGGCGGAAGTGTGTTCCCAGATTGCCAAGCGCTTTGACGACTCGATAGTTGGCGGACGCCCAAGCGCCCATCTTGGGAGAGAAGTCCATACCGCCATCAAGAGCCGCGCGAATGAATCGATAGTCGACTCCCGGTACTTCGTTGAGCAGGGTTCCCGTTGGGTCATCTGATGCAAAGCCAAACGATTGGCCAGCATAACCAACCTCTGTGCCAATGTAGCTTGTTCCGAGTTTGTACTTAAAGCGAACGTTGGCATCCCACTCATCCCAAGACGACTCAAGCGTTTGCATATCCGCGGTCTCGGACGTTAGAGGAAGCGCCTTGGCGAAGGATCCCGAAAGCCCCCATCCGGCCAATAGTGGATTGGTGGATTTGGCCAACGGAAAGACTTCGAGGCGCACCCTAAGCATCGGAACGGCAGCAGCGGTATATGGGCGCACGTTCGGCGCGTCATTTACCCCTGCAGGAATTGTGTAGGTGAAGCTGCGATTGCCGACTTCGGGGCCAACAACGATCGTGAAGAGTCCACTTGCGGCGGCTTCCGTTATGTCGTCGTCGTCGTCATCGTCGTCATCGTCGTAGTCGTCATCGTCGTCATCGTCGTCATCGTCGTCATCGTCGTCATCGTCGTCGTCGTCGTCATCATCATCATCGTCGTCATCATCATCATCGTCATCATCGTCATCATCGTCGTCATCATCGTCGTCGTCATCATCGTCATCGTCATCGTCGTCATCATCATCGTCATCGTCGTCATCATCGTCGTCGTCGTCGTCATCGTCGTCGTCGTCGTCGTCGTCGTCGCCGTACTCGTCGTAGCTAGCGTCCGGATCCTCTTCTAGCTCCACCTCGATCGTTGTGGTCTCGCCGGCCTCAACCTCGATCCACTCTTCAAAGATTTCGTAGCCGTCCTTTAGGATTTCAACTTGATGGGCACCAGCTGCCACATTCTTAATCGTGCCTGGAGCCTTCCCTGCCGGGTCGCCATCAATCAGAACTTGTGCGCCTCGAATGTCCTCTGCGTCCTCTGCAGCGACAACTCGAACTTTGCCAAAGGAAACCTTCTTCAACGTGAAGTAGAAGTTCTGGCGACCACGTTTCTTTTTCTTAACAACGATGGTCTCGTAGGTTGATTGGTACCCACTCTTTTCGATGTAGAGGGTGTATTCACCCTCGGGAAGCTTGCCCTCATATGGGGTCTTGCCAAGACGGTCACCATCCTTGTCATCAAGGTAGACCTTGGCACCAGACGGATCGCTCCCCACTTCGATGGCGTAACTTTTTGCCAACGCCTCGGTACCAAGCCCCAAAAGGGCTAGCAGCCAAGTCGCCAGCACAAGACGCATACCTAGACGTCGCAGCCGCATTGGGCCAATTATACTGGGCATTTGCCTCAGACGCTACTTGCGTTCCATGCCCTCGCCCGAAGGGGGCAGGCGCAAATAGCGAGAAAGCAGCCGAGTTCCCAAATAGAAGGGCCCAGTATCGAGAAGTGCAACAATAAGCTTAAAGCCGTATCCTGAGGCGATGTAAACCAAGAGCTGGCCCGCAACGCCCTCGTTGGGCTTGATTAGCAGCGCTCCCGCATAGAAATGGGTGATGAGAATCACCGCGGTCGTATCCACAAGCTGACTCACCAGGGTCGAGCCATTGTTTCGAAGCCAAAGATGACGGCCCTTCGTGAGTCGTTTCCAAAAGTGAAAGACGCGCACATCAATGAACTGCGCGACCGCATAGGCGATCATCGAGGCGACGACAGCGGCAAAGGCGAGCTTGCGAACGCCGTCGAAGACCGGGCTCGAAAAGCCTGGCAACACCCCACCAAGCCAAAGCAGTGCCATCACCCAAAGGTTGAGTCCAAGCCCCACCCAGACAACGTTGTTTGCGCGCTGCCGTCCGTAAAGTTCGCAGATAAAGTCGGTGCAGAGAAACGTTACCGGATACGGCAAAACACCGATTGCGACCACCATAGGAACGGTGAGCTCAATCCCTGGAATTGTGAACGTAAGGTCGACAAAGCGCGTGATGCCGATAATGTTGAGCACCGAAAGAGTGCCTAGAAAGATACCGCTGAGGATCAGAAAAACTCGCTCCCGACGTCGAAACACTTCGATCTCGGTGAGCGTCTCTAGATCCGCGTACGCATACTGCTGCGAGGGAAGCAGCTCTTCGGGAGGCAAGGAGCCGGCCATGACAGCAGGATACCGCGAATTGCGGTACCCTGTTCGCTAGCGAGAGCGAAGTTATGGGCAAAGGGGAGCGAATACGGGATGGGCGCTACGAGCTGATCGACGTCGCAGGTCGCGGGGGAATGGCCATTGTGTGGCGAGCCACGCAACACGGCGATGTGGGCTTCAAGCGCACTGTGGCTGTGAAGCAAATGCACGACCACCTCAGCGAGAGTCCGCTGTACATCGATATGTTTGCCGAGGAAGCGCGTGTTTGCGCTGCCATGCAAAGCCCAAATATGGCGCAAGTGTACGACTTCGTCCGCGAAGACGACCGCTACTACCTAGTTCTCGAGTGGATTGATGGCATTGACCTTGGCAGCCTCATTCGCCACTACACAAAGCGCGAGCAGCAAATGCCCTGGGAAATGAGTGCTGCGATTGGTGTTGGCGTCTTGCGAGCATTGGCTGACGCACACGAACGCAAGGATGACGAGGGCAATGTGAGCCCCATCTTGCACCGCGATATCTCGCCTCACAACATCCTCATAACGCAGCGAGGCATGGTCAAGCTCATCGACTTTGGTCTTTGCCTGGCCCCCGATCGCAAGAAGGACCTAACCGAACCCGGCGTTGTAAAGGGCAAGATGTCCTATCTCTCGCCCGAAATTGTGCAGGGCAACCGCCCTACTCCAAAGAGCGACCAATTCTCCGTTGGCTCGGTTCTTTGGGAGAGCCTCGCCGGCAAGAAGCTCTTTGATGGCGAAAACGATTTCGACGTTTACTCCAAGATTCGCGAAGGCCAAGTAGCGCCAATCCGCCCAATTCGTCGCGACTTGCCAAGGGCCATGGCCACCGTGCTGCAAAAGTCTCTCGCCACGGAAGCGGAGAATCGATTTAGTAGCGCTCGTGAGATGGGCAGAGAGCTCGCCGCCGTACTGAAATCGGCTCGAGCGTCCAAAGATCTTCACGCACTCATTGGCAGAACCGTGGTTGACGCGCGCGAGCACTTGGAGATGGGTGAGCGCACCGGTGATCACTCAACAACAACACCAATTGCCGATCCGGTAATCGACCAAGTTACGTTACCCGGGAGCGAGCCCGCACACGATTCCAATCGCAAGAAGCGGGGCACGGCTCCCATCAAGACCGATGCGGTTGTCGAGACTACCGACAAAGAAGAACGCAAAGGCCTCTTGCACCGGCTTCCGTTCTTTAACCGACGATAGTCCTCGGCTCTTGCTTACATAGGCGCACAGCGCATCCCTCATACGAAACCCCATTCGAGGAGGTCGTAGGTTTAATCCGCAGTAGGTGCAGGTGCGCACGCTCTTGCTACCTAGCAATGTCCTTCCTGACCTTCTGCAGAAGCTCGGCTATACTCTGCGCAGACCTTTGCTGGGTGCCTTGACCACGCCGACGAACTCCCCAAGTTTTGGGAGCTTTACCCTACTCGCGAAACTCGCACGTGGGGATATCGGTGATCTCTTTTTGGCTAGGAGCCAAGGTGCCGGAGGTTTCGAGAAGCTTGTCATTATTAAGCGCATCCACCCGGAGTTCATGCGCGATGAAGAGATTTCGAAGCTCTTCCATACCGAAGCACAATTGGCGGCGCGCATCGAACACCCCAACGTTCGCATCGTCTACGAAATCGGCAGCAACGACGCGCACCACTACATAGCGCTTGAGTACCTAGAAGGAGTTCCGCTTGTTGATCTGCTTCTCTCTCGAAAGCGCGAGAGACGGCTCGCAGATCCAAGACTCATCGCGTCGCTTATCTCACAAGCCTGCCAGGGGCTAAACGCAGCCCACAAGATCGAACATCACGGGCGGCCACTCGTTCATGGCGATATCAATCCCCGCAGCATCTTCGTAACAGATTCAGGCACAACCAAACTTCTCGACTTTGACATCGTAGAAATGCGCGGTGCCCTCGCCAAGCGTCATGGGTTTGTTCGACGAACGATCGCCTACATGTCTCCAGAAGAGGTTCGAAGCGACGTCTGTGACCGACGAAGCGACATCTTCTCTCTCGGTGTTGTTGCGTGGGAGGCCATCACGGGTCGTCGACTCTTTAAACAAGAAAGCCGCGATCGAACGCTTGCGGCTATCGACCGCGGACGCATTCCCAATGCCAAGGACCTGCAAGGCGGAATCTCAGACGCGCTGAATGCGACCATCATGAGGTCGCTCAGCCGGGATCCGAGTCTTCGGTTTCAAAGCGCGCAGGACTTTGGCTCTGCGATTGATCGAGCCATGCTTGAGGAAGGGCCACCGCTTACTCCTGTCGCAATCTCTACGCTCATCAAAGCGGCGTTTCGTCCCGCGCTTGAAACTCAGCGTGAATTTGTACGAGCAGCTCGCAAGTCACAAGATGGTAACGAAGCCGCCAAGCGAGACGTGCACGGCTCCTTCACCGACTTCGAGAAGCCCACCGTAGTGGCAGCGAGCCCCCTCGATCCCGACGATTGGAACGGTGACGATTCCGCTACGACGGTCGGCGGAGAGGAGCTGATTGCCGCGATTGAAGCGATGGCTGAGGCGGGTGACTTTAGTGAGGGTACCGGCGCATCCACGAACCCCAAAGTTGTAGCGGATCCGTTTAAGAAAATCTCTGAGAACGCTGACTTCTCGGTATCTAGTAGTCCACCCATTTGGCAGGACACTCGCAACCTAGTTCTCTCCGAGGTCGAAGCAGACACCATTAGCGCGCGGGATGACGAAGAGAAAACGGGCGCTGTCGTACTTCCCCGAGCCGATGCATTTGGCATTGAGAACTATGGGCTAGCGCCCGACGCCGCAGAAAACCAAGCTCAAGAGGATGCAGAGACCGATGACAAGACGCTTCCCGGCGAAGAGGATGCGCAAGAATCCACCAACCAGCACTCCTTCGGACCGCCACCTGCATTGGAGGCGCCACTCGTAGCCGGCCCGGAACTCAAGCGACAGGCCCGCGTGACCTCGGCACCGGGAAGCATCTACGACCGACGACTCGGCACAATCAATTCACCACCGAGGCCCACGAATTCACCGCCGAGGCCCACCGGCGAGGCCAGCATCCCGACTCCGGAGGAACCAAGCCCCATCCCCGCGGATGTGCGGCCAAACCATGGCAAAGCGCGCTATGTGATTGCGTTTCTCGGTACCACCGCTGTGGTCCTAGCGGCGTTGCTCTTTCTCTCGTCAGACAAGAGCACCAAGCCCGCAGAATCGGCCAGCGTCGTTCCACAAGCTGACCTCGATACAAAGCCTCTTGAGGTCAAACCTTCTAACAACTCGGGTGCCGGAGCTGCTGCAGGCATCCTCGCAGCAGCCAATGGCAATCGCGACGGTGAAACAACGGCAGAACCGGCAGAGGTTCAGCCTGTTGCTGTCGTTAGCCCCGATGCGGGGCCCGTCGCTTCGGCGGTTCTGGCCGCGCAAGATACTTCGGAACCGTCGTCGGAAACGGATGCCGGCATCAAGGACGAGCCAGCATCCGACACGAAGAACGACCGCGACATCGCTCGTAAGAAAAACACGAAGACTCCGAAGAAGACAAAAACGAAGACCAAGACATCGGTGGCAACTTCATCCACAAAGAAGAACAGCAGCAAGACACCGGTCACGAAGACGACCAAAGCGCCAAAGACGACTGGCAAGGGACCTGGGTTTCTCACCGTTGCCGCAAGTCCCTATGCGACGGTCTTTGTCGATGGCAAGAAACGCGGCATCACACCGATCGTAAAGCTAAAACTGCAACCCGGTGTACATCGGCTAAAGCTCGTAAGTTCTGCCGGGGGCAAATCTAAGAACATGAAAGTGCGCATTACATCCGGTGACGTTATGCGCCAGAATGTTCGCTTCTAGTCTCAGCAATCGATGTTCAAGCGAATCTCAGTCTCTGCCCTTCTACTCATTGCTCTTGCCAGTGCCTCTGTTGCGCACGCAGATTCCGTCACAGAGAAAGCCCAGGCCGGTTTGGCAGAGCTTCGCTTTGAGGACGCACGCACGATCGCCACCGATGGTCTCGAAGAAGGCACGCGAGGGCCCGATGAGTTATCACCCCTCTATATGATTCTCGGCCAGGTGTCGGCTTCGCTGGGCGAGGACAAAGAGGCAGAGGCGCATTTTCGTGCAGCCATCAGCCTTGATGCAAACGCGAGCCTTCCCGAGGGAGTCTCGCCCAAGCTCAGTGAGCCCTTCTCCGCAGCAGTGTCGAGTTTGAAGAACGAGCAAGCGCTCGACTTGCTGAGTGAATTGGATGCCGACGGCCAACTGAGTGTGCAAGTGGCATCGGACCCTGCAGAGTTGGTCGGTGGCGTGGAAGCGACCTTTCAGCTTGATGGTGAGTCCAAATCGGAGCGCGCAGAGGGCACCGGAACGCTCCGACTCGAGTTGCCAAGCGGCGTTGCGAACGTGCAAGTGGCTCTTATCGACAAGCATGGCAACAGGCTGACCGCGTTCACCAAAGTGGGTTCGAGCGAAGCAGTCGAAGCCGACATCATCAGCACCAAGCCACCAGGCAGCAGAGCCGCGGGCCCACCGATTTACAAACGGTGGCAGCTCTACGCCGGCCTGGCGGTCGGAAGTCTGGCGACCGGTGCGTATTTTGGCAACGTGTCCCGCTCCAAGACTGACGAAATTGCTCAACTCGAAGACGGAACGGAGTTTTCCGTCGCACAAGACCTAGAAGATCAGGCCAAGAAGAACGCGCTATTTGCGAACATTGGATTTGCAGCGACGGTCGGCTTGGGTGCTGCCGCCGTGTGGATGTACATGAGTGAAGAGCCAACAGCGGAAGCCGACAGTGCCACCGACAGTGCCACCGCATTCGTCCCGATGCTAGGTACGGATCGTATTGGGGTTGCAGCCCATGTTTCCTTCTAAGTGCCTTCTATGGTGTTTTCTGCTGGCGTGCTGCGAGAGCGGCAGCGCTTCGAAGACGCCAACGCCAGCCGTGCCTGTGCCCCTTGCGAGCAGCGACGCCCGAGCGAGCGCCCAGGAGTTCACCAGTGTCGATGCCGCACCAACGGATCCAAAGGCGTTCGTCGACATTCAAGATCTTGACCCAGAAATACTCTTAGACATGCGATACGCGGGCACGAACAACTTCGCTCACAAAATCGTGTACCCAAAGTCGCGATGCCTGCTACGCGCGCCGGTTGCCGAGGCACTGCTTCGCGTTCAGAATCGTTTGCGCGCAGAGGGATTGCAGCTTTGGATCTGGGATTGTTATCGCCCATTCCATGTGCAGGAAGAGTTCTGGAAGCTCGTTCCGGATTCTCGTTATGTAGCCAAACCGGCGCGAAACAATGGCAAGCCATTTCGCGGTTCGAAACACAACCGAGGAGCCGCTGTCGATCTCAGCCTCGCCGATGCGAGCGGGAAACAGCTCACGATGCCAACGGATCACGACGACTTCTCGGAACGTGCGCATCGCGACGCAAAAGGCACTCCCGCCAAAGCGGCAGCGCACGCCCAATCCCTTGATACGGCTATGCGCGCGGAGGGCTTTGAAGGAATACAGAGCGAGTGGTGGCACTACGACTATGCGGGCTGGAAAGAGTATCCGCTCTCAGATGAGGGCCTGTAGCAAGTTCCAAGGGGCCAGCGTCTAGAGCAAAGCCGAAGCCCGAACTTCTCTTAGTCCCTCGCATCTGCGACTTGCATTCCGAGTTCTTCGCGCAGGCTCATGTGAGCCTCTGAAACCGAAGCGACTCTCAGAGCAAGGCTCTCCTTGTCGCGAACTTGCGAATTGGCCCCATGCTCTTTGCGAATTGCTGCGATACCAAATTCGAGGTCGCCAGACAGGAGGAGAGCGGCGTGATGCGCAGTGGCATCTGCACCTCGGCACCAGGTGTCGAGATCAAAGCGTGCTCCGCCCTGTAAGAACGCGTTGCCTGCGTCTTGGAGTTTTCGGCGCCAACTCGGTGGCAAATCGCGCGCAAGAACGTCGCGAAACGCTTCGACCCGCACGGCGAGCCCCTGAGGAATCGACGTCGGAGGGTGCGCCAGACTAAGGCCTGCGTAGAACGCCGCCGCAAGCTCTGCAGGATCGGTAAGTGCGAGCCGCAGGTAGTAGGAGCGGCGTCCAAGCGCCAAAACTCGCCCAAGACCGCTGGCAATCTGCGGAACCGTGCGTCCTCGATACAGGGATTCACCGAGTGCAAAGGTAGGCACAAGCCCGCTCCCGCGGCGAAGGTTTAAGAGCGCGACAGGTTGCGAGAGCTTGTCGCCAACGATGCAATCGAAACGTGGCAGGCCATAGGCGTACGAGGTTGCCGAGAAGAGCTGACGCAACTGATCAAAGTGACTACCACGCTGTTCACTGAGTTTCGCAAGCGCCGAAGGTTGGGTGCATTGCTGTGCGATGAGTTCGCCAACCAATCCGAAGATTCTCGAAATGTTGGGGTCGACCCGACTATCTCGCAACCTTGACCACATCTCGGAATTGAGAGGCCGTGTTGGCCACTGCATTTCTGTAGGTTGATTGCGACGGAAGAAAGCCGTTTCACGATGCTCGGCGGCATCCATGGTTTCGAGCGCACGGCATACGCACCAAACACGGTCCATTTGCCGAGTGCGCACATAGAGCCCGCGCAGTGCTTTGTAGTGTTCGGGGTTGTGAGGTTCTGCTTCGAGCAAAAGCCGACGTCGTTCGATCGCCTTATCAAGTTGGTCGGCCCCAGCACCTTCGTAGAGATCAACCAAGATGCGATGCGTTGTGAGGCTCGCTCCCGCCAACGATGATGCGACTTCGAAGGAGTCAATTGCCGCGTCGGTCTCTCCGAGTTTTTCTCGGTACACATGCCCAAGACCGGACCAAAGCCTTCCCACATCAGGGTCCCCTGGCTCGAGACGACAGATCATCTGTCGATAGTTACGCTCGACGCCACGCCAATCGTCGGCGCCTTCGAGTAGCTTGAGTATGTCGTCAAAGCACGCGAAGCATGCGGAGCGTATCTCTGCGTTGGTCGACATCATGGTGTGGGCGAGATAGCTATCCATCGCACGATTGAGCAACGCCACCGCTTCTGTGACCTGGTTTTGCCGCCGAGCAATTGCCCCTGCAGCCTGCAAATACCTGCCACGACGAAGGCCACTTGTTTCGAGACCCGCCATGCGCACAATCGTCTTGATCGCGTCGCGCCACTGTTCGTTCTTTGTGTAGAGCACTGCCAGCCGGTGCAAGGCTGGTCGCGATTCGCTGCGAAGCGACAGCGCTTGCCAGCAGAGGTCGATCGCAGCTTCGAGATCACCGATTTCTGTAGCGAGCGTGTCGGAAACGCTGCACAAGAGTTCTATGCGATCATCGGGAGACGCTGTTTCGGCAATGCGCAGTCTCATGGCAACGGCTTTGTGAAAGTCGCCTCGCAGACCGTGGAGCTCCGCAAGTGCCTGCATGCTCTCTGCGTGCTCGTGAGCTGCGCATCGCTCATACAAGGCGATAGCACGTCCCTGCTGTCCCAGGCTGCGATGTGCCGAGGCACAGACCGCGATCATTTCAATCGATGTCGAGTCGTCACCGACACCACGCTGTGCGATCGCCTGTTGCGCAACTTCGACTGCTTCGGGAAATCGTCGCAGCGCGAGCAGGCACTTTGCACTGCCTTCAAGAGACTCCAGACAATTGTTCTCTAGCGCCAAGACCGCTTGGTAGTGCTCCAGTGCACGCTCATGCTTGGCAAGTGCAGACGCACAAAGCGCTGCCTTGCGAAAGAGTTCTCGACGATGCTGTGGCGCGAGAGTATCGGTGTAATCGGACGTTAAGAGAGGCTCAAGTACTGCCTCGAGTTCGTTCCAACGCTCCTGTTCGAAGTAGCGTTCAATGACAGGCATCGACGCAGCTTGGTGGCCTGGCCTTGCTTGCAGAGCAACAGCAAAGAGGTCAACCGCGCGAGTGTTTTCGCCAAGCTTGTCAGAATAAATCTTAGCTGCATCGCAAGCGTACTTGGCCTTCGCTTCCTCGGTCGTACTGCAAGCACGTGCCTCTTCCAGAAGGCTCGCGGCATTTCGAAACTCACCGCGTTCTGTATGCAAGGCCGCGAGCGCATCTCGAGCGTCGTTGCGCCGCGGGTCGAGGCGGATTGCCTCGTTCCAATGCCAAACCGCTGCTTCATCCTCATCGCGTTCCAATTCAATTTGGGCGATGCGATGGTGGTATTCAGACCTCTGGACGACAGACTGCGACATTGCAATCGCGCGAGACATGAGACGAGCAGTTCGCTTGTGGTCGCCAATTCGGTGACTCACCGCAATCATCGATTCCAGCTGCGCCAAGCCGCGAACCATTCGCTCAAGCGCATCAAGGTAGGGTTCCACGCGGCTGGGAACGGCATCCTCCACGCGTGCAAGTTCTGCAAAGGCACCAACCAAGTCACGCAATCCGTGAGCTCGGGCGCATGCCAATCGGATTCGCAACTCACCTGCACTCGAGGGCTCGTCGCAGCGAAGGCGTTCAGCAGACTCAGTAAAACTCTGAACTAGGTCGCCCCACTCGCCGGTTTGCTCGGTGAGAGCCTCCAGCTCTTCCACCGCATGCATGTGCGAAGGGTCAATCTCGATGGCCTTCTGCAAAATGGCATGAGCCCCGGTCAAGCTCTCCAGATTGGTCTTGTAGAGGGTAGCGGCTTCAACCAATAACTCAGCTGCATCCGATGCGTTGCGGGTCTGCTCAGCGCGCTCGATGAGAAGCTGGGCGAGTGCGGCCCAATCCTGTGCCTCGCGCAGGTTTTGCTCACGCTGAATGAGGGCCCCCGCGTTTGGTGCGAGATCGATCTGGTGGACCTCAAAGCCCTCCTCGGCAAACGTGGGCAGCTCGGCCACATCGAGAGTTCGATTGATCGAATTCTCGTCGCAAAGGTCTAGGACGACCTGCATGACATCGGTGCCCGAGACATCTGCGTGGATAGGGTCTGCCTCTGGAGAAACCACGACCTGGGGATCCGTTCGCGATTCATCGATGGTCGCTTCTGTGAAGCTCTCGGTATCGTGTAGTCCCGTTGCCATACTCAGGCATCACAGTTTCAATCCCTGGGCCAACCTAGTGGTTCAAGAGAGCATGTGTTTCAAGGCACTTACGACGAAGTGATCACCGACACCAGACCCCAGCCTGCGGACTTGTGGGCCCTCGCTACAGCTCGGAGATGGTGCCTTCGACAAAACTCGAGGGCGCTAACTCAAACGATGGCACCAGGAAACTGCCGTTTGCCGGGTTGCAGTCGGCGCCGGACCTCACGAAGACTGGATCTGGGTGTGGCGCGGAAGACAACACTCTCCGACCAAGCGGTGCGTTGGCCGTGAAGTGCGATCGCCCGTCTTGGCAGGAGTCATTGAGCGCCAGCTGGATCCCCGTGGTGCACGTGGCATTGGTGAAGAACAACCCTGAGGACAGCGGCTCTGGAAGGCAGCGGAAACTGCCATCGACAGCTGCACGAAACTGACAATCGGTCTCCAGCACGGTATCGCGCCACAAGCCCTGGAACCCCAAGAACGTTTGGCCATCCGAGAGCAGCGTGCGCGTGAGTCGTTCGCCACCCACCTCCAGTTCGTTGGAGAGTGAGACAAATTCTGAGTTGACGACGGTTTCCCCCACCGGAAAGAAGAGATCGGTTCCCGAGTCGGCGACACACGAACCACCGGAGTCAACGAACCGCTGCGCCAGCGCCATTGAGGTCACGGCCTGTACCGTCGTCCCCGTCGCACCACAGGTGAGAGGTTCGGTGGTCCTCGCGTAGGCGGGGGGATCATCTTCGCAGCGATCCACGACGACGACCGAAGTCTGATCCGTGCACCCTGCGTTGTTGAAAACGTCTGTTGGATTGCGAGCCGATGGAAGGCAGTAAAGTTCTGAGTCAGCGCCAAACCCCGGCGAGCACTCTGCGGCCAGGTTGGTGTCGACCAGGCTGCCCGTGAAGTCGCACATCGAAGAACCATCGCTGCCCGCAAATGCTGCTGTAGCAAGCCTGGAGGGCGCGTTTGACGCACCTCGCGTTGCTGTTACAAAACTCGAAATGGGGAGTTCTGGCCCTGCGAGGTAGTAGTCGCGAGTCGGCGCAGTAACTTGCGAACATGTTCCGGTGGTGTCTTGGCTAAACACGGTTTGGCCGCCGGTCACAGCGGATGGCATTCCCACCCGTCGAAAGTGACGGCCAAGAAAACACGCTCCGTCACTCAGCCGTCGCGCCCGCGCAAAGGCCTTGGGGACGGCACCAACAGACACGCCGACGATCGCAGACGTGCAGGCTGCATCTTGAAACCGGATTAGGGATTCAAAACTCTCGGGATAGCAGGTGTAACTGCCATCGGCTTCGACTAGGAAGCTACAAACTTCCCCCAGCTCAGAATCGACAATGTCGAACTCTTGCCGTGCGCCCGCAGCGGGTTCAATGAATTCGCGTGTGAGCCGAGTCCCCGGTGTACTGCTACACACCGCAGCAACAGGGGTTGTATCTGCATCCGGCACACTCGTTGCGTCGGATACAGTGGCATCCGGCAAGTCACCGATGGAATCTCCGCCGCAACCAAGGGGGGCTGCCAAAACGGTGATGAGAAAAGCCTTTGAAAGCAGGGCGCGCGTGGAGGATGCCATGACTGCCGCTAGTGTAACGCGATGGCCAATTGACTCAAAGACGCAAAGCTGGGAGGCTCAAGCCCGGCTGACGCCACTTCACCTACATCTCCATTCATGCACGCCTCGCGCCTCAACCATGCCCTCCTCGCCCTTGCTTCCGCACTCTGTATCGCGTGTGGCGCTTCGGCTGATAGTTCGCGTTTTGACCCGGCTCTCGACGGTCTAAGCCTGCAAGAAGTAAATCCAGGAGTCGTGCTTCCCGGTTCGATCTTGGTGCTGGAAGGCCGCTCCTTTGTCGGAGCCCCATGGGGCACGCCAGAGCTCGTGATCGATGGACAGTTCGACAATGGAGACGAAACCTACGAGGTGCGCTTTCGCACAGCAGTTCGCTTCATTGACCTTGAGACTCTCGAAGTGGACGTCGATGATGCGTTCTTCGATCTCCTCGGTAGCAACTCGGGAGAGTTCTCGGGTTCTCTGCAAATCGATATTGAAAGCGTCGTCGACTCCCAACGACATTCTTCTTCGCCGCTCGCCGTAGAGCTGAGCTTTCGATCGCATCTCACCCCCAGCCTTGAAAGCCTTGTCGATAGTGGCCCGATCTATGTCAACGATCACATTGCGGTCACCGCCGAGGGACTTCTTCTCGGTGGTGCGGAAGGCGAAAGCTACGCCGAGGTAACCGGGTGCTTTGTCGCAGCGGGCGTCGGCGCTTGCATCCCGGTTGACGGGTTGGAGATTCCACTCAATCCGGCCTCACCATTTAACCGCTCTGAAGCGAGCTTTGTGTTCTCCCCCAAGCTCGCGGGTATCGAAGCTGGACGTTTCGAAGGCGATGTGAAGCTCCTCAATCGTCACGCCTCGGAACGTCTCGAAGAGAGCGCGTCACATGAGGTGTTGTATGAGCTGAGTGAGTCCACAGTGTTTTCCCTAGGCCAAAGCGAGGTGAGTCTTGGCCAGTACATTGATATTGAAGGTGCGGGCTTTGTTGCCACTGGGCCTGAGTCCAATACGATTCTAGAACTCACGGGGGAGTTTACGCCGTCCGAAGGGCGTCCAACCAGCATTGACCTGATCTTGGTGCCAAGCTTCGTCGAGGGCAGAACGCTGCGCTACACCATCAACGAGGACGATGCTCTGGGACAGCTACTCGATCTCCGAAGCACCAAGGGCACTCTTTCGGGCACCCTTGTGGCGCAAGTTAGCCACGGGGGGACCTCGGTCTCTGGGCAACCACTCGACTTCTCAGTTGGCTTGGCTCCCGTGAAACAGGTTGTCTTTCTAAACTTCACGCCGCAATACGTCGATGCGTTGCGCGCCTTCGGATTGCGAGCAACCGATGCGGCGATTCGAGAACGGGTTCTGCAAGCGGTTGGTCGAGACTACAGAACCGTCAACGTCGATCTTCGCCTGGAAGAGCCCTCAGACTTTTCCCTATACTCAATTGTCGACATCGGTGGCTTTGATCCCAACGGGCTCGGGCTTCTTGGCTACGACAACACGCCCGGCAAGGATTCTGGCAACGAACGTTTGCATGACCACATCGGCGGGGTGAATGCCAGCACACAAGAAGACGGCTTTCCCGGTTACGGTGGGGTCTTTATCGAATCGCTCTTCATATTCTCGGAGCACCCTGGCGATTTTGCGCCTTCGGTCCCGGTGGCTGATCCGCTCTTTGACGAGATCTTTGATTCCTTCCGTCCCGATCGCGGCGGCTCACCAGTGCGCGCTGCAGATCTAGCTGGAGGGGTAGCGATGCCGCCCGATGGATTTGGATGCCCCGCAACCGAGCGGAGCGGTCAGATCGGCTGTGCGAGCTGGACACTCGCAAACCTCATCAGTTCGACGATCAGCCACGAGATCGGGCACTCACTGGGGTTGGCAAATCCTGACGGCGGCGATTCACACCACGCGGGTAACGCGCCAAATCGCCTAATGGACTCGGGCTCTTCTCGACCGTTTGATGAACGCGCTGAGTTGCGCGGTGCGGGTCCAGGCGAGTTTTGTGGCGAGGCATACGCCTACTTGAGGCGGGTTCTTCCGACTGACGAACCCGACGATATTGCCGGCCGTCCCGACTGTTTCTAGTACTTGATGCGTGCCAGGATAACGCTCTGGATGCAGGATGGCAGTTCCAAATCGCTCCTAGGTAGCGAGCTCGACCGGCGATATCGAATTCTCGAACCACTGGGCGAGGGCGGAATGGGTGCCGTGTACCTTGGCGAGCACATCCGCATCGGTCGCCAAGTTGCCATCAAGGTTCTCAACCCAGAACTGGCAAAGTCCGATGACTTTCTAGAACGGTTTGAGCGCGAGGCCATAGCCGCAGGGCGCCTGGACCACCCCAACTGTGTACCGGTCACAGACTCCGGACACCTCGATGACGGCACAGCCTATTTGGTGATGGAGCTTGTGAGCGGCAAGAGCCTGGGCTCGGTTCTAAAAAGCGAGGGGCCCCAACTCGTTCCGCTGCGCGCCTTGCGGATCATTCGGCATGTTCTTCGCGGGCTCGGTCACGCGCACGATGTGGGCATCGTTCATCGCGACATCAAGCCCGACAACATCATGCTCTGCGAACGCGAAGGCGACCACGACTTTGCTCGGTTGCTCGACTTTGGAATTGCCAAGTTGCGTGATGAGGATAGCCAGGACAAAGCCGCTCTGACCCAAGCCGGAGTCGCCGTTGGGACTCCCGCGTACTTGTCGCCAGAACAAGCGCTCGGCGATAAGATTGATCTCCGAAGCGACCTCTACTCGTGCTCGGCTGTGCTCTTCACCATGCTCTGTGGCAGGCCTCCCTTTGAAGCTGCAAGTCCTATCGGAATCCTGACGAAGCACGCGGGCGAGGATCCACCACACCTGTGGGAAATTGCTCCACACTTGGAAGACCTGCCCGATCTTGACGCCTTGGTGCAACGCGGACTCGCCAAAGACCGAGACCATCGCTATCAAAGCGCCGAGGAATACGTTCAAGCCGTTGACTACACCTTAGTGCAAATGGGTGCCCTCCTAACTCCGGTTCCCAGCCTTCGACACATCACCAACGCGCCTCATACTGGCCCAGTTCCGCTGCAGGCGCGTGCTGCCTCACAAGTACAGGGACGGCTTCAAACAGCCAACACAGGCCTTGCTCACCACACTGTGGCGCCAACCCTTGTGGCGCCAACCCTTGTTGGACCCGCCCCGCGGCAGTTTCGATTCGGACGACTCTTGGTAGCCGGCGTAATCCTGCTCATGATCGTGCTCGCCATCGTCCTTTCCACAGGTGATGACGACAGTTCTACGCCGATCTTGCCCGGGCTCAACGACAACGTCATGCTGCGCTCGTATACGGCCCAACTCCAAGAAGGCAAGACCTGCAAAATTCGGCTCGAAGCGGTCACAGAGCTTCATCGGTTGGGCGATACGCGCGCGATTCCCGTCCTCAAGAAAGCGCGGCGCCGAATGCGTGGCGGGCTTCTCGGCGTCGGTAAGAAAAACACCAACAAGTGTTTGGTCAAAGCTGCGAAGAAAGCGATCGCAAGCCTACAAGCAAAATAGCCCTGCTACCGCTGTTACTCACTCGCCTCACTGACGAGTTTGGCGCCTGAGAAAATTCCCCAGGCCCAAGCAGCCGCCAGCAAGGGCAAGCCCACATTCACGACAGCGAGCGGAAGCCCCACCATAAAGAGCGACATCTGAGCGACACCTACTGCATTGCGCCCGCCCACCATGCTGCCGATGCCCGGGCAAACCAGTGCATTGATAAAGAGTGCTGCGGTTGCCCGCGCCGGCGATACGCGCTCGCATGGTTCTGGAAGGGTGGAAAAACGTGGAATCATCGCGGTGCAATCCCAATCGCCAGCCGACCAGTCTTGGCTTGGCCCTGCCGTGAGCGCGAGCGTGCAGTCGCAAGCGTTGGTGTCCTCGCCCTCGTCAAAGAGTGGCTCACCAGGCCGGTCCGGCATGATGTAGCGCAAGTGGCCAACGTCGTTTGAGTCCAGTTCCAGGGTTCCTTCGTCGACCATGCGCTGCATGTACTCGGTCGCTCTGGGAACCGGCAGCCCCAGCAAGAACGCTGCAGCACAGGGCGAGAGTTCGTAGGACGTTGTAAATGCCAATCGCAGAAATTCTGCTTCAAACCCCCGGTAGTCCATCACTACTATAAGTCGACCGATTCCAGAGAAACCGGAGTGCGATTCAGCGATTGAAAGATCTGGCAATTGAGCGCGGGCGCAAACCGTATTCATCAAGCAGAACGGCCGCTTATGGCCTACTTTGCTTCGTCTTGCCGCCAACAGATTGAGGGTGCGTGCCACCAACGCAGGTCTGTCGGGCAAGGTGGGGGCGCCGCACGAAACTCCTGAACGACACCGACAAGCGCGGTGACAGGCATGTGCCAAGCCGTTTGCAATCGGGCTGCTAAGCCCAATAAGATTGGAATAAGCGTTCTACAAACATGTGAAAACCAAGCATGTTTGCATTCAAGCCAGGAAGCATCAGTGGCGGAAACCAACACACGTCAAGCAAGTCGCGCTCCGGTAACGCTCAAGATTAAGTTCAAGAGCGAGACCCTCGATCAGTTCATCGAGCGCTACTCCGTGGATATCAGCCACGGCGGAATATTTATCCGAACGAAAGATCCGCTAGCGGTCGGGACGGCGCTCAAGTTTGAGTTCCAGCTCAAGGACGCGACGCCACTCATCGCTGGTGAGGGCACTGTCGTCTGGACTCGAGAGCATGATCCCAAACGCAGTGGTGTTTCACCCGGCATGGGTGTGCGCTTCGACAAGCTCCCGAGCGAGAGCCAAAAAGTACTGGATCAAGTGCTGGCCAAGAAAGATGGCGGCGCCGAGGAAGAGGAAGAAGAAGTTGAAGAGGAAGAGGATGACATTGGCGAGGGCTTTGGAGATGACTTTGTCGACACGCCGACACGCGTTGCTCCCGCAGCCCTTGTAGACAGCCTCACCAGTGGCTCTGAATACGATGAGGGCGACATGACGCCCTTGCCCAAACCCATGCCGTTTCATGGCGACATGGACGATTTCAGCGACGAGGCGTTTTCCGAATCAACAAAGGTCGCATCACTCGACAGCATCCTTGCTCAGGCCAAAAGCGCAGAATCCGATCAAGACGATAGCGACTACGACGATCAGGTTTTTGCAAGCACCAGTGCTCCTCCGCCCGCAGCTCCAGCACAGGCTCCGGCAGAAGAGACAACGACTTCCGCAGACAATTACGAAGATCCGTTCGCCGACCTCAACGACGATGAGGACGACGCCTCGGACCGTGCACAGACCATCGCTCTTGAAAACGATGACGACACGGGCGGCGATACCGACGAAGATGCGCCGGCACCAAGCAACCTCGAAGCTGTGGCAGAGCCCGAGCCTGAGCCTGAGCCCGAGCCTGAGCCCGAGCCCGAGCCCGAGCCCGAGCCCGCAGCAAACCTCTCAACTCGCACCGGTGCAGCAACCGGTGCACCAAGCAAAGCTGCGGTTGCGATCGCCGCTGCAGAGACCGAGCGAAGCGGCAGCAGCATGCCTTGGATTGCTGTCGCCGCCGTCATAATCCTAATTGGTGGTGTCGGCGGTTTTTGGCTCCTCAACAAGGACAAAGACGGCGATAAGAAATCGGAGGCAGCAGCAGTGCCCGCCGTCCAGATCGATGCAACGAGCGTTGATGAGAACGGCATTAAGGATCCGGTTAAGGATCCACCACCGATCGAAGAGCCCGCTGTTCCAACCGTCTCGGTGGCCATCAGTACCGTGCCTGCAGGAGCAACACTCAGCGTCGAGGGCACTGACATCACAGCAACCAGCCCGGCAAGCCTTGACCTTCCTGAGGGCAAGACCTCAACGATCGTGGTGACGCACTCAGAGTTTCTCTCTCAGAGCATTGAGGTTGTCGCAGATGGCACCGATGTTGGGCCAATCACCCTCGTGGCAATGCCTCGGATGCTTCGCTTCACATCGACTCCGCCTGGCGCAAAAGTCTTCGTAAATGGCCAGAAGCTTCCGGGCGTAACTCCTCTCGACTTTCCCTTCAATTCGCGAATCTCGCGACGAGCAAAGATGAGCGTGCAGTACCGACTGCCCCGGTACAAATTGTGGGCCGCTAACTTGGCAACACAGGAAGGCTTTGTCGCCGTCGATAAATCGCTTGTGCGAACCATTGATGGTTCGTTGGAAGAGCAACTCGTAAAGCGCCCCGCCATCAAGCCTCGTCCACCAAAAGATCCTTCAACTGACACGCCTCCGGTGGAACCAACCAGCGGCGAGGATCCACCCAAGGACGATCCACCCAAGGACGATCCGCCCAAAGAGGATCCGCCCAAAGAGGATCCACCGAAGGACGACCCGCCCAAAGCCGATACGCCGGGTGACGGCGAGCCGACACCCGACTGGATGAAGTAAGTAGTCTCCGGTGATTCCTTCCCATCGCATACGTGAGCTTTCGAGGCTCACCGTTGCGCTGTGCACCCTATCTGCCATGGCAGGGTGTAAAGACGACAACAGCTTCGCTAGCGACAAGATGCCGGTCCCGACAAAGGCTCGACCGACCGGCTATGACGACGTGGACACCGGCGTGCGTCCAGTCTTGCAAGACGATGGCTCCAAGAAGGCGAAGCCTGCCAAAGCCGCCAAGGCCGATCCAAAGAAGCCCGCCTTCACGGATGCCGACATCAAAGAGTTGCGCGATCGCCTACCCGCTCTTGAGGGAGAACTTGTCTTAGAAGCGCTTGGAGTTGTTGCTCACAGCCGGGCTGCAACGCTAACGGTTTGCCTCCACAAACCGCTCACAGCGGCCACGTCCCAGGTGATACGCGCCTACAAGGAAACGTGGCAGGACATAAAAGTTACAACCCCGCCCAACAACAAGAAACAGCGTCGCCTCAGCGCAAACGACAAGCGGTTTCGCATGACGGCCGCTGTGGTGGGTGGCTCGACCATCGGCTGCCCCGCGCCGGAGACGCACACCAAGGTATCGTTTCGCTTTCAAGAGCGCACGCCACCAGGGCTTCCCAGCTCGGCGCTCAAGCTTGAGGGCATTGCCCCTCTGCACGATGCGACTGCAAAAAAATCACCAGTGAAAGAGGCGACTGCGAAAGATGCGCCGGTGAAAAAGGCACCGGTGAAAAACGCGCCTATGAAAAAGGCTGCGCCCGAATGGGATCCGGCCGCTGCCCGCCGCGGACGAGGTAGCGTATCGCCTCCTCCAGCCCCTCGAGACTGAGGTGGTACATCGGAAAGATGCCCGCGATGGCTTCGACGGTCGTTCGCGGCCAGTATCGCTCGGGCTCCGGGTTGAGCCAGGCGGTGAAGCGATAGTGCTCTTCTAGGCGCCGAAGCCACGTTGCTCCAGCAGAGGCATTGTGGTGATAGAAGTAGATGGATCCGCCAGGCGACATGAGCTCACCGGGATGCATGAGAGCGTCGCCCACGATGACAAGCCGTTCGTCACGGCTCGTTCGCGCAATCAAGTCGTTGACCGCAACAGGCTTACGAAACGCAGCATCCTCGTAGACATGTTCGTAGACGCAGTTGTGGAAGTAGTAGTGCTCAAAGCTCGCAAATCGCCCAGCTCTGGACGCTGCGGTAAAGAGCCGCTCTACCATCAGCGAATACGCATCCATCGAGCCGCCAACATCCATGAGCAAGATGAGCTTCATGCGATTGCGCTTTGGCGCTGTGAAAACTAAATCGAGGTCGCCAGCGTTCTTGCAGGTCGCATCAACAGTCTCGTCAATATCGAGTTCCTCGACAGCACCTTCGCGCCCAAGACGTCGCAAGCCTCGCAGCGCTACATCGATTTGCCGCACATCGAGAACGCGGTCCTTTCGATAGTCTCGGTAGCGACGCATCTCGGCGACCTGCATGGCGGACTTGCCGCCTCCAGGCCCGCCAACGCGCACGCCGCTAGGATGGTAACCGCCGTGACCGAAGGGCGACTTGCCGCCCGTGCCGATCCACTTGCCACCACCATCGTGACGCTCTTTCTGTTCCTTGAGGCGCTCCTCAAACATCTTTTGTAGTTCTTCGACGTTGAGCTGCTGGAGTAGCTGCTTCTCTTCTTCGGTGAGACCCGCAAACTTCTTGGGATCTTGCAGCCAGCTGAGCAAGTCGTTTGTTACCTCGGCGACATCGACATACACATCTTTGAAGTACGCCAGAAATGCCTGATCGAACGCATCAAAGTCGCTGACGTCCTTTACGCAAATGCACCGCGCGAGCCTGTAGAAGCCATCTAGGGACGAATTGTGGAGCCCCTTGCTCATGGCTTCCATCAAGCTCATCCACTCATGAGCGGACACCTTGAGGCGCTGCTTTCGCAGCTCGAATAGGAAATCAATCAGCAAGGATCGCTCGCTAGTTGTTGCCCAAGATGGCCATGTCTTGCTCGTTCTTAAGGAGTGTTCCCAAGAAGGGAATCCCGCCGCCAACGCGCGCTAGATCGACTCCCGCTTTGCGCAGGGCAAAGATCCAATCGATGAGTTCGGATGTGCTTGGGCGCTTGCGGATCCGAGGCACCTCGCGGAGCTTGAAGAACAATTCCAAACACTGATCGAGAACCAGCTCTTCAATATCTGGATGGTGCACACGGACAATTTGGGTCATGAGCTCGACGTTGGGAAAGTCGATGTAGTGGAAGATGCAGCGGCGGAGAAATGCGTCGGGCAGCTCTTTCTCGTTGTTCGAGGTGATGATGACTAGCGGTCGCTCTTTCGCAACCACCTCTTTGCCCGTCTCATCAATAAAGAACTTCATTGCATCGAGTTCGGTGAGCAAGTCGTTGGGAAACTCGATATCCGCCTTATCGATCTCATCAATGAGAAGCACGACGCGTTTGTCGGCAGCGAGCGCGCGACCGAGAGGGCCGAGTTTGATGTACGAGCTGATGTCATTGACATCGGAGTCACCAAAGCGGCTGTCGTGAAGTCGTGCAACGGTGTCGTAGACGTAGAGCCCGTCGCGGGCTTTCGTAGTGGACTTCACATGCCACGCGATGAGTTCCATACCGAGGGCCGACGCCACGTTCTGCGCTAGAACGGTCTTGCCTGTGCCCGGCTCTCCGCGAAGAAGGAGAGGCTTCTCAAGCGCGACTGCAACATTGACTGCTTGCTGCAGGTCCTCTGAAGCAATGTAGGTCGTGGTTCCCGTAAACTGATTAAACGCGTCCGACATCTAGTGCGCACGCTATCACTCCCGCCACAGGATTGGCGATTTGCTCTTCTACGTATTTGAAATTGCAGGTTGGATATCGTTCACTCGGCTAGCAAAATCGCTGCGGAACGAGGGGGCAAGGTGATTGGTGTCGCCGTAGCCGTGCCCTCGAGGAGATCGGTGTAGCTGCCACTGGGCACGCCCTCTGCGGTTCTGCTGGTGTCGGCTCGGTTGAGAGCCACCACAATGCGATCACTGCCGCGGACCATTTCGTAGACAATGGTGTCGTCGTTCACCGCCAAGACCGTTCGTGTTCCGCGCCGCAGCGCACCGTGCTCCTTGCGAATTGTTCCTAGAGCCGCAAGCCGAGAGCGCATCCAATCCTGGTGCTCATTCGTGCCCTCCCATTGCATGAAACGCCGGTTGTCTGGATCCCCTGCCCCGGCCATCCCAAGCTCGTCGCCGTAGTAGATCAGAGGAACCCCTGGTGAGGTGAAAAGAAAGGCAAAGCCCAGGGCCATGCGCTCATAGGGCGCCCGTTCGCCCGGCTGACCTGGAGGATTGTCCCATCCACTCCCACTCGCGGTATCCCAAACGCCATAGCGCGGCTCGTCTTCGGCGAGGTGGATCACTCGTGGCAGATCATGATTCCCAATGAAGGTACTCATGATTGACGCCGGGTGATACGTCTCTTCTTGACTCGCTACGAAATTTGCCAAGTCTCGAAGCGATCCATCGCGACGAAGTAGCGTGCGAGTAAGCTCTGCTCGAAGCGGAAAATCAAATTGGCCATCAAGTTGCGTGAGTGGATCTACGTACGACGAGATAAGGCCAGAGTCTGCGCTAAACGTCTCTCCAACCATGTAGAAGTCTTCTCCACGCTCGGGTTCGATTTCCTCGCGAACCCGTTTGCGCAAGTCATAGAGCCAGCTGCTCTCAATGTGCTTGATGGCATCGAGTCGCAAGCCATCAACGCCGCTATTCCGAATCCACTGCACAGCATTGTTAACGGACCACGCTCGCGCGTCGTCGTTGGTAAAGTTGAAGTCTGGAAGGTATTCGGTGAACCAGCAGCGACGCCCTGGATCCCCATCCCAATCACAGCCAGAGCCGCATACACAGTCACCACCAAAGCCGTTGTCGTTTGGCCAAAACCATGACGGGTTCTCGCTGTAAAGCGGGCTTTCCGCATGCACGTGATTCATCGCGTAGTCGAGAATTACCTTGATGCCACGCGCGTGTGCAGCATCCACCATCGCCTGCATATCCGTAAGGTTGCCCAAGTGCGCGTCAATCGCCTCCATGTCCCTCGGCCAATAGCCATGATACGACGAGTAGCTTCGGCCATCGACGCCGCGCCCCAGTCCTGCTGCGTTGTCGAGTGGGGACGTAATCCATAGAACGTTCACTCCGAGGTCATCGAAGTAGCCTTCTTCGATTTGCTGCGTAAGGCCTGCAAGGTCGCCTCCTTGATAGTTGGCCTTGTAGGGCACGCCTTCCACCGATGCGTTGTTGCTGGCATCGCCGTCGCGAAATCGGTCGAGGAAGACAAAATAGAGAATGCCATCTCTCCAATCGAATGTGCTCTCGCTGCATCCGCAGTCCGCTTGAACAACCGAGTTTAGATTGCCAGACTCGTCGGGTTGGCGACTGCGATTTACTGGGTCGAGGACCCACTCTTCGCCGTCCAATACAAACTTGTACTCCAAGAGTTCACCGTCGGTAAGCTCCAGTTCCGTGGACCATGTCGTTCCGGTTCGAGTGAGTTCCTGCCCGGTAACCCAAGGCTCAGCACCAAAGGCTCCGCGCAGCTCCACTCGAGAGACTCCTTGCTGCGCCGGAAAGGTGAACTCGACGCTGCATGTGGCCGTGCAGGGTGATTGTGCGTCCGTATCCGCTCCCGCGTCAGACACCGGCCCGCCATCGGAGGCCTCGGGCGAGACCGCACTTGAGCACGCCAATGAAAGCGGAAGAAAAGGGCAAAGAGCAACAAAGAGTGTTGTCGCCGTATTAAGAGTTTTACTCATTTCGTTTCTCCTGCCGTAAATGTAGGTCGCAAGGGCGTGCCAGACACGGCCCTCGCAAAAAGATAGCGATTGCCGCCATCCTCCCACTGCTGCTGTGCACCGGCCTCGCGCACAAACTTAAAGACACCAATTTCATTTGCACGCATGGCAATCGTGAACGCAATCAACCCATCGTCCTGCCGCTTGCCAACGACGCCTCGACTCGGGTCCCAATCCCCAAAACTTGGTCCTGCGCCAACAAGACGAAGGTTCTCGCTATCGGCTTGCACCCGGAGGGTCACCTTGCGGAGATCGTTGGTGCTGCTCTCCATGTTGAGGTCTGCGTTCTTGTAGATTCGAACGCTCACAGATAGAGGAGCCACCGCCAAATCGCTCGTTGTCGGTCCACCAAAGAGATCGAGCCCCGACACGCCCTTTGCGGCGGGAAACTCTGGAGCCCACGACGTCTCTCCCAGATTGATCGCGATCAGAGCCGACTCCTCTCGACCTTCGCGAAGATAGAGATAGCGGTCGCTTGATAGGTGTAGCGGGCGCGCTTGCCCGTTGCGGAGGACCTCGTGCGTCTTGCGAGCAGTGAGCAGTGTGCGAATTAGCGACGCAAAGCGGGCATCTGCGTTGAAGTCCATGTCTCGTCGATTCTCGGGCTCTCCTGCTCCCGGAAGCCCAAGCTCGGTTCCGTAGTTCACGGTAGGAATGCCCCGAGCCGTCAACAGGAACGTGAGCAGTGCGCGAACCCGGCGCTCCTCTCCACCGCAAGCACTCCAGACGCGCGGGACATCGTGATTGTCAGCAAAGGTCACGAGCCGATTTGCGTCTGCGTATAGAGAATCAAGTGACAGGGTTGCCGCCAGGCGTCCCAAGTGCTGCCCTTTGCAGAACGTGTCCTTCATGGAGAAGTAGAGAGGAAAGTCAAAGAGGTGGCTAAAGCCGCCATCGGTGAACCCCTCTGCAATCACTTTCGGGTCACCATTGTAGAGTTCACCAATGGTGGCAAAGCCCTCGCCAGCATGCACTCCCAAATCCTCTGTGTAGCGCTGCCAAAATGGGTTTCCCACGTGCTTCACCGCATCAAGCCGAAATCCTGCAGGTTGCAGAACTTCGATCCAATGCGCTGAAGCCGAGAGAAGAAATTCGTACACAGCGTCCTTCTCTTGTGCCAGATCGGGCAGACCGTGCACATCAAAGGTTGTCATTTGCACGGCATCATCCCATTTCTTGATATCGCCATTGTGGTGAAACCAGTCGGGGTGTTCCGTGACAAGCTTGGTGTCGTAGCCGACATGATTAAGCACCATGTCCAGCACCAGGTTCATGCCGCGCTTCTCAAGCTCGTCTCTAAGCGCTACGAGTTCTTCTGTTGTTCCAAAACGGCTCTCCAACATTCGTACGTCTTCGGTCCAGTAGCCGTGGAACGCACCGTGCTCGCCAATTTTCTCGGTTCGCATGGAGAACACGGGCGAGAGCCAAATCGTCTTAAAGCCCAGCGATGCAATGTGATCGAGTTTTTCGATGAGACCGGCGATGTCACCTCCGTGAAACGCCTGGGGATCCGCGAGGTCAATCGCGCCATCGTTCTCCGAGCGACCATTGTGAAAACGATCCAGCATCACGAAGTACATGGGGCCCACGTCGCTCATCGAGCCCGTGTCGCTTGTGGCGGACTTGGCGTCATCAGTCACCGCCAGAGTTGCTAGATCGAGGCCAGCAATGAAGTCGTCGATTTCCTTGCCGAGCTTGTTGGCGATTGCCGTTGCAGCGTTCGCCAATGCTTCTTTCTCCCGTTGGTGGTCAAACGTCAGCAAGACGGGAACCGTGAAGCTCGCGGTGTTTCCCGCGGTCGTCTCACCAGCCTTCGCCATGCTGAGCTTCACGTAGACCGTCCAGCGATAGCGGCCATTGAGCTGCGAGTAATACTGAGCTCGGGTTTCGACCAAGAGCGTGAGGCTCGCGTCCGCAGCCAACGCCGAGACGCTCTCAAAGCGGTCTCGGCTCGCGCGTTTCCTCTGAAAGACCGCTTCGAAACTCGGCTGCGCGATGGCCCGCGGCACAAGATTCCGCTCGACCAAGACGTCTCGCACACTGGTCTCCAGCGCTGTAGGCACAGAGGCCAAGACGTTGCCCTTGTCGTGCACAATGGCGACTGCGATGGGTGTTTCCTGCTGCAGGCGCCGCGTTGGCTGGGTCTTCAGACAGCCCGACCACAACAGGGCAAACACGAGAAGTGCCCACCGCCATGAGCGCCCTGAGAATTGTTCTAAAACCATGCTTCTGCCTCGAGCGCCAACAAGTGGTGCCAATGTTCTTCTTGGTTGGGAAAGACGTTAAAGTCGTCAAGGCTGTCGATAAAGTTGTTGCCAAAGGCGTTGTTCTGATTGGAGTACTGAGCCCCGTAGAGCAAGCGCAGCGACGGCCTGGAGTAAATCCCCATCCCCATCGGGTTGAGAACCCAACCCAATTTCCCCTGCCATGTCTTGCGGGTCTTGATGTCGCCAAACTGCAACCCTCTTGGGTCACCAATGCCATCGGTGTTTTGAAAGACCGAATCAAAGTGCGCACGGTAGAGGTTGCCATTGTTGCTGGTTTCGCTTGCCAGGCTGGTCTCGGCAAGGATGTGCGTCGTTCGTGTAACGTAAAGTTGAGCGCGAGCTACCGTCGACATGAATGTTCGGTCGTTGTCATTGGCCACAATGTCGTTGTCTTTGTCAAAGTGGTGGCCCCACCATGCGGCAACGTTTAGGTCAAGGAGTCCCGGAACGAGGCGCAGCTGCATCTCGGTCCCGATGTCGAGGCGAAAGCGCTCGTCGGTAAAGTCATTGGTGTAGATTGTGTACTCACGCCCCATGTACTGCTCGGTGGTGAAGTTTTCCGGGTGTGCCTTGGTGAAGTTCACAAAGACGTTGCTCCAAATCAGCGGACCAAAGCCACCAAAGCCCAGATAGCCGATAGCCTTGTGGGATTGCGATGACGTTGCAACGGGTCGTGGAAAGAAGTCTTCCATGCCGGGATTCTCTTGCAAGAAAGACTCTGCCACTTCGCCCCGTACGAAGTCTTCGTAGTCGACGCCCGGCGTGTTGTATGGTGCGAAGCGATTGCCCTCGACTTCAGGCTCGAAGTAGAACTGCCCACCAGCGCCGAGTTCGAAGTGGTCGCCAAACCTCATTCGGGCGGTAGCTCCGCCTGTGAGAACTGTTGAGTACTCATCTCCCCGCAGAGAGAAGCCCGCATCGCCAAGCCCCACCAAAACTTCCAGTGGGCCCTCTCGGTATTTTGCTGAGAGCCCAACAGTGCCAAAGAAGACGGTAGCGGGACGAAAATCGTAGAGCCCCAAGTCGCCAAAGAAGTACTCGAGGGTCCCGAGCTGCCACGTCACGTTTTCGAGCAGAATGTTTCCGGCTTGAGCGTAGAGTTGTGTGACTCGAAAGTTTTGTAGCGAGCCCCCGCCTGGGTCCATGTTCGCAACCGAGCCGCCCTCGACTCTGGCATGCACGCGCGTCCAAGCTTCTTTGGTGGTCGGATCTTCTTTGAGAAGTGCGAGTCGCAACTCCAACATGCCGTAGGGGCCCTCGTTGAGAAGACGACCATAGAGATTCCAAAAACCAAGTTTGGAATCACCACCTTGAAGGTCGGGGCGAGCCATGACTCGAAAGTAGCCGGCCGCTGCAAAGCGGTCTTCGGCGGTGTCTGCCCGGAGAGATGCACTGGTCAAGAGAATGACCAGTGCGCCAAGGGCGGCGATAAGCATGCGCATGTCTGTCTCCGAATCGAGAGCTACTGGCCACTGCCGGCGACGGCAATAACGATGGAGCGCGGGTTGACGAAGTAGGTGCTCTCAAGCGAGGGGCCGTCGGTATCGAAGTTCCCTGTCGAGGTGATGTCACGACTGATGCCCTCGAGATAGGCCTCGGTATCGAAGAAGTCGCTGGTGTCCACAACGCGCTTCCAATCGCGCCCTGGAGGCAGGGTAAACTCAACCGGCCCGGACTCCATGTTCATGAGAATCACAATCTCATCGCCCGCACTACTATCGTTGTAGTGCTGCATCAGATTCCGACTATTCCAATCCGGGTCTGCGTTGTTCGCGGCGTTGCGCCAAACGTATGGAGCCGACTCGCCGTACTGCGTGGGTGCGAATGCGTAGCGATGGCCGTGCCGAAAGCGCGTCATGTTGGAGACAAAGTCCTTCATGCGATTGCGCGATGCATTGGGCTTCCAACCGCCCCAATCAAACCAATTGGCTTCGTTATCAGCCTTGGTGGAGTATGCATTGTTATTGCCAAGCTGGGTTCGCATCCACTCGTCACCACCCAGAATTAGCGGCGTCCCTTGCGAGATCATGAGCCCCACGAAGAGGTTGCGCATTTGCTGGCGTTTGACCGACTCGTCGCCCCAATTGCGAGAGTGGTTGTTGTTGTCACCACTGTCTCGATCGCAGAAGGGTGAAGTGAGATCTTCGCAGCAAACCGGGTTGAGTGGGCCACAGCCGTTTTGCTTGTTCTCGTAGGAGACAAGGTCGTACATCGTGAAGCCGTCGTGCACGGTAATGAAGTTGACCGAGTGGTAGGGGCGCCGACCGTTCCATGAGAATAAATCGTAGCTGCCTGTCAGCGTTGATCCGCCATCACCACCGCCGCCGTTGCTGCTTAGGCGCCAATCATCCTCATTGATGAAGTTGCGCCACCAATCTCGAAAGTACGCGTTCCACTCGTACCAGCCAGACTTGCCATTGCCCTCGGTTGCTGCGGGAAACGCCCCCATACTCCAACCGTATTCACCGCCTGCAGCCCAAGGCTCGGCAATGATGCGCGCGTTGTGCTTGCTGAGAATCGGATCGTCGAGAATCTCTTGCAGTACCGAATCCTGAATTTCGCCCCACTTGTTGGGATCGATATCGCTAGCGCCGAGAACGGGAGCCAAGTCGAAGCGAAACCCATCGACGTGAAGCTCTTCCACCATGAAACGCAGCGAATCCATGATGAGCTTGCGCATGGGCTTTGAGTGGGGCCGTGTTTGATTGCCCACACCGGTATTGTTCCAATAGGTTTGATTGCCCTCGTTGAGCGCGTAGTACGACTTGTTGTCCAAGCCTCGGAACGAGTAGAGCCCGGCAACTTCCTTGGGGTCGAAGTTCACAAGATCGCCGTAGGAGCTCGGATCTAGCAGGGTATCGACCATTTCGAGCTTCTCGCGCCAAAGTCCACCTTCGCCCGTGTGGTTGTAGACCACGTCGATGATGACTTCGATATCGCGCTTGTGCAGCTCTTCGACCATGCTCTTGAACTCGTCAACCGCATCAATCGCGCGAGGCGCCGATGAGAACGAAATCTCCGGGGCGAAGAAGCTGAGATTGTTGTAGCCCCAGTATCCACCATCTAAGGGTTTTTCGTGGATGGGCAGAAACTCCACCGCGTTGATGCCAAGGTCTTGTAGGTAGTCGGCGTTCTCCGCAAAGCCGCGAAAGGTGCCTGGATGTTCAACGCCCGATGCCGGTGAAGCCGTGAAGCCTTTGGGATGCACCTCGTAGAGAATGAGATCACTCCAGCGATGTCCTTCCCAATCGGCGTTTTGACGATTCTCGCGCCAGGCAACTTCTTCCGGGCCCCACTCGTGCTCCGTTGACCAGACAATACTCTTGGCACCGGCACCATAGGTCGAGAGTGTTCGCGCCGGTCCAGAAGCGAGACTTGCCTGCAGCCAATCGTGGTCGCGATGCAAGACCTTGGCGTACGGATCGATGAGTAGCTTGTTGGGATTGAATCTGTGTCCGTCGGCATCAACGTCAGCGAGAAAGCCGTGAATGGTTCCGGGAATGAACTCTTCGTGCTCTTCCCAGTTTGGGCCCCAAGCAATGTAGCCGTAGTGTTGACCGCGACCGATGCCTTCAACGTAGAGGTTCCAGACGTCGCCAAAGCGCTCCATCTCAAATTGCCGAGTTGGCAAGTTGCTCTCTGGGTCATCGAAGAGCAAAACATCGACCCGGGTTGCGTTCGCCGAGAAGACGCCGAAGTTCACACCCGTCTCAAGGATGATCGGTCCCAAGTGCTCGAGGGCTTCAACGTCGCCCTGCTCAAGGCCTGGGCCAAGCGGCTCGGTGTGATAGAGCCGGACCCGACCCTCGTCACCCTCACCGCAGCTGGCGCTGAGTACGAGGCAGAGGAGCGCGGGGAGAAGACGTAGATTGGCGTGATTCATAAGGCTCTCCTCGGGGCGCCCGACGCTACCCCAGAATATGAATGGGGTTCCAGATATTTCGAAGCTTGACCACTTCTGCAACCACCCGTTGCATTTCGCAACGCGGGTGAATTGTAAGCGCTTGGAACTCTTATCATGTGGTCTAGACGATGCAGGATCCACTCCGACATGAACGCACCCCAGTTGGCAAATGATCCGATCGTGGCTCGGACTCCGATTGACCATCGGAGTTTTTGCTTCTACGCTACGAGGTGCTCATGGCGAAAACCAAGCGACTCCCAAAGATCGGCGACCTCGAAATGGCGGTGCTGCAGCATCTCTGGGCCAGCGGAGAGGCCGACGTTCAGGAGACCCACGCAGCCATTGGACGCGCGCGCGGGATCACCACCAATACGGTCGGCTCAGCACTAGAGCGGCTGCATCGCAAGGGGCTTGTGCGTCGCGAAAAGCTGAGTCACGCGTATCGATACGTCGCCGGGCTTACGGAAGACGAGTTTGCAGCGCGCAGAATTATGGATGTTGCGGGGGGAACACAGGCGCTTGCCGAAGCTGGGCTTCTCGCAGCCTTCGTCGATCTTGTGGCGGACGAAGACGAAGAGTCGCTCGATAGGCTTGAGGCGTTGATCGCACAAAAGCGAGGCCAACGATGAGCTTGGTGATTTTATGCTTGGCCACGATCGGCATTGTGTCAGTGGCAACCTCAGTGCTTATCGCTGTGCTCTCGGTGCTTCTTCGCAAGCTGTCAAAACTGGCTCCGGAGACATCAAGGCTGGCCCCAGCGGCGCAAGCCCGCATCCTCCTGGCCGGCGCAACGTTTCCCCTCGTGGCGTCTTTGGTCCTATTGGTAACCGCCCTGTCGCCATCCTTTGGGTGGATACGCGATCACTACGCCGGCGAGTTGCACTCTCACCCGCATCTCTGTTCCGCACACCCAATCTCCGGCTGGCCGAGCATTTCACTCGTGATTGTGGCGATCCTGGTTGCAGCGAGGCTACTACAAACTCTGATCGCCAGCGTCCGTGCTCTCTCGCTCTCTCGTGAGGCAATTCGGTCAATGAAGCAGGCGAGTCACCTGGGCCAAGACGGTCTACGAATTCTTCCAACGGATGAACCGCAGGCCTTTGTCATCGGCCTGCTTCGCCCAACCATCTACGCGACCCGCGGGCTAGTCTCAGGTCATGCCAAGCATCACGTTCCTGCCGTCTTGGCTCACGAGAACGCCCACCTGCGTCGCTACGACCCGCTGAGGCGCTTTGTCGCCACTCTGGGCCTGCGCTTTCACATTCCTGCGGTCGCACGCCGCATTGATCTCGCTCACGAGCGCGCCCTTGAAATGGCAGCCGATGAGCAGGCAGCACGAGAGGTTGGCAGCAAAATCGCTGTTGCCTCTGCCCTCGTAGCTCTCGCCAAGGCTCGTCTGCAAGTGCCAACCAGCGCCTTTGCCGTGGTCGGAACTCGCTCTGCATCCGACATCGAGCGCCGCGTTGTCCAACTCATGGATGACGGGACCCAGCGCGACTGGCCAAGTCGAGCAGCGCTGTCCATCGCAGCGATATCCGTCGTCTTGATCATCGCAATTGGCGCGGACACCGTGCACCACAAAGTCGAGCTCTTGCTCGGCGCATTCGGAAATTAGGACTATGCGCGTTCATTTTAAGGTGTTCTTCGCCGCATCAATAAGTCCGAGCTTGCCTCGGATTTTCGCTCTTCTTGCCGCACTCGCAATCTTCGCTGCTTCGACGACGTCGCAGGCCGAAGACCTCCGGGAAGCAGACATCGCAGCCCTAGCCAAGCAGAATAATCCCAAGGCCGGGCAGCTTGCCCAGACGATTGCAGTGCAGAAGGCGAACCAGAAGGCCGTTGCACTGCGCGCCAATCCGCAGATCGCATGGCAACGCGAACACCTAACGTCATCCTCCGACGCCGAAGACATTCTTTCTGTCACACTTCCGCTCAATCGAACGCGCCAGCAACGCGTCAACCAAGCTCTTGCGCGCACCAAGGTCGCAGAAGCAAAAAGCACTGCACTGCTGGGAGGCTCTCGTGCGGTATATCGCGCCTTAGAACTTTTCTATGCGTGCTTGGCCCAAGAGCAGCGAATCAAAATTGAAGAAGCGACTTGGCAACGTTTGGTCGAAGCGAAACGGGTGGTTGCGCGACGTCGCGAGGAAGGGCGCCTATCTGGATACGAGCTGTCTCGGGTAGAACTCGAATCGGAGATTGCACGTAGCCGTGTCGAAGAGGCTCGAACTGTTCTCGCAAGCCTGCAGAGCGAACTGGCACCACTCCTTGGCCGCACGGTTGACGAACTCAACCTGATTGGAACGCTCGTGCCCGCATCGACAGAGCGTGCCGAAAATGCCCCAGCGAGCCCTGCCCTCTTGGCCCTGCGCTCAGCTGCCGGTTTCGCAGGATCTGCAAAAAGCCGGGCCGAGAGAACATGGATTCCCACCGTTTCAGCGACCGCTGGCATGAAAATCGCCAACGCCCAGGACACCGACTACGGGTATGTGGCGGGCCTCTCACTAAACCTGCCCATCTGGACGGGCAGCACAGCAATGCAGAAGAAGGCGCACGCTCGACAAGAGCAAGTCGTAGCCAAGGCCGATAGCATCATAGCGGAGCGTAGCATTCGCGCCGCTGCCGCCGGAAAAACTCTTACTGGCCTTCGCACCGAGGCTGAGCGATTCGAATCGGCAACGAAAGCACAGAGCATCGCCCTCAAGTTGGCCGTGGAAAGCGGCTATCGCGAGGGACAGCGAACGTTGGTGGAACTCTTGGATGCAAGCGCAACACTGTCGTCGGTCCGAACCCGCACACTCAATCTACACGTAGCGATCAAGCTAGCAGAACTCGAGCTGCGCGACTCGAGAGGGGAATTCGAATAATGCGTCTGCAACACGCTCTAGCTCTTGCCTTGCTACTGAGCACGGTCACAGCCTGTAAGGGGGAATCCGGGGGACACAGTCACAGTTCCGATCACCCTAGTGGTCATGATCATCACGCGGAAGGACATGGACATGATGCTCCCACCGTATCTGTGACGCGATGGAGTGGAGACTACGAACTCTTCGCAGAGCACACGGCTGGTGTCGCGGGTCAAGAGCTGCGTTTTCTCTTGCACCTAACCAAGCTTGAGGGCTTTGCGGCACTTGGCAGTGTTGGTGTGTACATCGAGATTACCGGCCCGACGCAACTGCCAAGCACAGCTGCAAAGGAGGTCGCACCAGGCGTCTTCACAGCAACGCTAGCGATTGCGAATGCGGGCATTCACACTGCGACGCTTAGTATAGATGGCGGCGGCACGATCACATTCCCGATCGAGGTAGCGGCTGCTGGTGTGGTGATTGCAGCAGAAGAAGAGGACGACACGGGCCTTATCGAATTCCTTAAGGAGCAGCAGTGGAGCGTTCCTTTCGCGACGGAGTTTGTGAAGACAGGAACGCTCGTTGCTTCCGTCGAAGTCTCAGGAAGAATACAGACGCCCCCCGGCGGACGAGCCGAAGTAAGTGCGCCAATCTCCGGCAGGCTACTCGCACCAAAGAGCGGCCTGCCCTGGCCCGGCACCGATGTCACGCAAGGACAGGTGCTAGCAGAACTCCAACCTGCGCCATCATCTCCGGAAGAAGGCGCACGAGCATCGCTGGCAGTAGCAGAGGCACAAGCGCGAGCTTCAGCGGCAAAGGCCGAGCTTGAGAGAAGCCAGCGGCTCTTCAAGGACGACGCCATTGCAAAACGTGATGTCGAGGCGGCGGAGCGCGAGAACCGTGTTGCTCAAGAGGCTGTGCGTGCAGCGTCCAGGGCCCAGCGACTCTTCTCCGGAGCTACGGGAAAGGCCGGGCAAGGTGCCTGGCGGCTCACAGCTCCCATATCGGGAACCCTGGTCTCTGTGCACGGTACGCCGGGTGCCACCGTGTCTCCGGGCGAAGCGCTCTTCGAGATCGTCGATGCAAGCGAGCTGTGGATTCTAGCGCGTGTTCCCGAACAAGATGCAGCGAGACTGCGAAGCGACCGGGATGCGAGCTACCAACTAACGGGCCAAGACTCATGGCAGCCCATTCACATCATGGGTGAGGACGCAACGGCGTCTCTTGTGACGATTGGAAAGGTCGTGGATGCGCAGTCACGAACGGTTGATGTCTTGTATTCGCTCAAGAAGCCCGACGATTCACTACGAGTTGGCGGTCTTGCATTGGTGAGTGTGCCCGCGGGCGAAGAATTTGTCGGGCTTGTGATTCCGCGGGCGGCACTCGTTCAACAAGGTGGTCGCGACATTGTCTATGTGCAAATGGACGGCGAGCATTTTGAAGAACGCTCCGTCCGTGTGATCGCGTCGGCAGGAATGCATATCGGCATCGCAGGTGAGCTAAAGGAAGGTGAGAGACTCGTAACGCGAGGAGCCCACCTTGTTCGTCTCGCCGAGAGTGCGAGTGGTCCTCCCTCCCACGGACACATCCACTGATGATCGAACGGCTCATTCGTTTCTCCCTTGGGCATCGTTGGCTCGTCCTAGTCGCGGCCGCAGGCCTACTCGTCGTGGGTGTGGTTCGCTCGGCAAGTATGCCGGTCGATGTCTTCCCCGACCTCACTGCCCCTCGAGTCACGATTGTGACCGAATCCACGGGCATGGCCTCAGAAGAAGTAGAACGACTCATCACCGTGCCCATTGAGGCAAACGTAAATGGCACTGCTGGATTGCGACGAGTTCGCTCTGCGTCGGCACCCGGCATCTCGGTCGTCTTTGCAGAATTTGACTGGGACACCTCCGCCACCTTGGCACGACAGCGAATCACCGAGCGGTTGCAGAGCATTGCGGGGACCTTACCCCCAGAAGCCAGCTCTCCAGTCTTGGCACCGGCCTCTTCGGTGATGGGCGAGATTGCCTTCGTTGCGGTGACCAGTGAAACTCTTACACCAATGGAGCTTCGTCGGATTGCCGAAGTCGATCTTCGCAGGCGCCTACTCGGCGTGCGTGGTGTATCTCAAGTGGTTCCCATTGGCGGCGAAGTAAAGCAGTACCAAATTCTTATCGAGGCCAATCGCATGGAGCCCTTTGGCCTCACTCTCGACGAAGTCGTGCAGGCGGTGAAACGTGGGAGTCGCAACGCCCCCGGCGGCTACGTCGTAGAAGGCGGCCAGGAGTCCGTAGTGCGTGTCTTGGGCCGAGCCCACGGGGTCGCAGACCTCGAACGCATCGTTCTGATGATGCGCGGCGATGCTCCGGTTCGGCTCAGTGACGTCGCAAACGTCATCGAGGGCCCAGCGGTTGCCCGCGGGAGCGCGAGCTACAACGCACAAGCGGCGGTCCTGGTCAGTATTGTCAAACAACCCTCGGCCGACACGGCTTCCACAACTCGCAGGCTCGACGTCGCTCTGGCAAGCTTAGAAAAAGACTTAGCCGCTCGCGGCGTAACGCTGCACCGAGAAGTCTTCCGACAGAAGGACTTCATTGATACCGCCATCTCCAACGTCGTCGAAGTGCTGCGCGATGGTGCCATCTTCGTCATTGTTGTGCTCTTCCTCTTTCTCTGGAGTCTGCGGCCCACGCTCATTAGTGCCATTGCGATTCCCCTCTCGCTTGTCACTGCGGTCCTCGTGCTCGACATCCTAGGGCTCACAATCGACACCATGACGCTTGGTGGGCTCGCCATTGCCATCGGTGAACTCGTTGATGACGCGATCATCGATGTGGAAAACGTTGCTAGGCGTTTGCGCGAGCGAACTTCGCTGCCCGAGGACGATCGGCCAACCGTTATCGAAACCGTGATTGCCGCATCTCTTGAGATTCGAGCCGCCATCGTCAGTGCGACCTACATTCTCATGCTGGTCTTCGTGCCCATCCTCTTTCTCGAAGGGCTTGAAGGCAGGCTCTTGCAGCCGATCGCAATATCGTATCTCGCAGCGATTCTCGCCTCTCTCGTTGTCGCAGTCACGGTAACACCCGTCCTTTGTTCCTTCTTGCTTCCTCGCGTCGCCGACAAGCAAGGCAGTGTCGAGCCGCCGGTGATGCGTGCGTTGGGCAGGCTGTATGCGCCCGTCTTGGCTCTCGCTGTCAAGCGCCCGCTTCCCGTCGTGATGGGTGCGGTTCTCATTGTTGCGGCCGGCACCTTCGCTATGACAGGTCTAGGGCGCACGTTCCTCCCTGAGTTCAATGAGGGCAGTCTTACAATCAATATGGTTTTGCCGCCCGGTACTTCTCTTAGCGAATCCAATGCGCTTGCGACCATGGCGGAGAGAGCACTTCTCGAAGACCCTGCAGTTCTCTCCGTAGGACGCCGGACCGGCCGCGCCGAGCGCGACGAACATGTACTTGGCGTTGAGAGTACGGAGCTAGAGGTTCGCGTTCGAAGCAGTGATCCGCGAACCAGAGAAGTTCTCTTCTCCGACATTCGCGAGCGACTCACAATCGTGCCGGCGCAGTTTACCCTCGGGCAGCCCATCTCTCACAGAATCGAGCATATGGTCTCGGGCCAACGCTCCGCGTTATCGATTAAAGTATTCGGTGAGAATTTATCTGAGTTGCGCCGAATTGCAGAAGCCGTCAAGGGCACGATGGAGACCGTTCCCGGCATCGTTGACCTGGGCGTTGAGCAAGTTGTGGACATTCCACAGTTGGTGATTCGTGTCGACCCGCAAGCAGCTTCCATGTACGGGCTCTCCACGGGCGAGGCAGCAACCGCCATCGGCACGGCTCTTTGGGGAACCACCGCTGGCAATATCTTTGAGCAGGGCATGGCAACCGACATCGTGGTTAAGTACCCGCCCAAACTCGCATCGGATTTGGAGGCGATTCGGCGAATTCGCGTACCGACGCCGAGTGGCGCCCTTGTGCCTATCTCGGCTCTGGCAAAGGTGCAGCGCGACCTTGGCCCCAACTACGTGCTGCGCGAGAATGTGAGCCGACGGCTTGTCGTCACTGCGAACATTTCTGGTGGTGACATTCGCGGAACCTACAACGAGGTGCGCAAGCGAATCGAGGCCCAGGTAACGCTGCCCAGCGACATTTACATTACCTACGCAGGGCAATTCGAGCGAGAAGAAGCGACCAGTCGCAGGCTCTTTATGCTTGGCGCCCTCACAATTATCGCTATCGGCTTTATTGTTACTGGAACCATTCGCAGCATCAGAAGAGCTCTTATTGTCTTAGTCAACATGCCGCTAGCGCTCGCAGGCGGCGTGGTCGGCGTCTACTTGGCAGGAGGTGTGCTCTCGGTGGCTACAACCATTGGCTTTATTACGCTCTTTGGCATAGCGACGCGAAATGGAATCTTGCTGGCAACGCGGACCCGGGACCTAGAGCTCGAAGGCAAGACCACTCACGACGCGGTTGTGATTGCCGCCCAAGAACGACTCTCGCCGATTCTGATGACAGCGGTGACGGCAGCACTCGGCTTGCTTCCCCTCGCGCTTGCCCTCGGGCAACCCGGCAGCGAGATTCAGGCACCGATGGCGATCGTGATTCTCACTGGGCTCGCAACATCGACAGTTCTGAACATGCTGGTTGTCCCTGCGCTTCTCGCGCGGTGGGGCGGCCATACGATTGTCGACTCCGAGGCGGCGTAGCGGTCTAACTCGCTGCTGGGGCCCACTGTTTTTTCTCTTCCTCACTTCGGGTGTTCGAAAATTGCCAAAAACTTGAAGGGCCGCGGCAGGCCCTGCTACGTAAAGAACACCATGAAACAGCTCTACAAGCCTGCTCTCGTCATTTTCGCCACCTACGCGGTCTCTGCACTCTCGATCTGGACACACGGCTAGCCTGCCAACGGAGGCAATGAGCGTGACGAGGCTGGAGCTACTTCAGCAGGATATTCGAGCAAGCGTAGATCCTATCGTGCTGAATACGCGATTCAACAAGCCGTCGTCAGCCAGTGAAGACCCAGAACAGCAGAACGTTCCACTGCAACCTTGTGATTCGGCCCCCTTACGATGTCCACTCTGAACGGGACTACACCGCGGCCTGATCCTCCGAGTTGTTCTCAAAGGCCTCTGCGTACTTCGCAGGCGTTTTCCTGCCCAGCGAGCCATGAGGCTCGACGGCAACAAGAGATTCGTGCTCTGGTACTCCGACCGCCAGCACGGGCGTCATTGTCGATGATGCCAGCATTGTCCCTCGTTCAGGAGTGACCAAGCCATTCGAGAACTGGTCGCTGCCTAGGACATGGCCCTAGAGCTCGAAGAGCCCATCCTTCACGACCTCGACGCAGTTGTCGCGTGGCTGGGCGCACCATCGTGAGTATTCCAAAGAAGTCTGGTGGCTCGCGATTGCTTGGGATTCCAACGGCTGCGGTTCGTGTGTAGGTTTTCGCGCTAGGCTTAGCCCCGGCCCTATGGGTTGGGAGTGGTGAGGCGACGATTGCGCTTGCTCCAAATGCAGGTCAGGGCGGGCGTGCTCAGCATCTCGCGCTGCTGCCCGAGTTCGTGTGCTCGTGGCGGGAAGTGTGGCGCTTGCAAGCGATTCGAACGTGGCGTGCGTTTGCAAGCGGCGGCAACGCCGAGGGTGGTACATCTCTTCCGACGATGGGATACCGAAACGACCTCGACGCAGCACATGCGCGCGCGGCAATGCTGGAACAAGAACTCGTGGCGGAACAGCGGGAGACTGAGCGCCTAACGCACGAGGTGGAGCGTCTCAAGAAGCCTCGTGCACAGGAGCAAACCTCAGATCTCGACTCCTCTGCACTCGGGGACGAAGCGCCCGAGGTGGTGCGGCGTAGGGGCCCGCTCCTGCGCTCTGTGGTGGCGGTCGCACTGGTGGCGGGAAGTGGCTTGGGTATCTACAAGGCTCGGGCTTGCCACCAAGCGGCGAGCCGAGCAGACGCACGGCATGAGCAGGCCCAGGAGTCGCTCATTGCTAGCTTCAGTAACGCTTGGGCGGATGGGCGCTACCCCGAAGCCTGGGAACTCACGAGCGACTCCTACAAGGGCGCGGTGAGCCTGGAACGTTTCACTCTCGAGATGCAGCAACACCCCTTTGTGCAGGGCGCAAAAGCCGTGACGGTGAAGCCTGTTTCGAAGCGAACGGTGGATGGCAGGAGAAGAGCCGTGCTTCACACCGACTCTGGCGACTTCCCGCTTACCGTGAAGATGAGCAAGAGCGGGATCGAGAGCATGACCACCAATAGCTTCGACATGCTGCCGCCGCAATCTCTGTCGGAAATCGTGGGACATCGATTTGTTCGAGCCCTCATCGACCAGCGCTTTGCGGATGCCTGGCAGGTGACGCATCCGGTCTATCGGAAGGGCATCGGCGCAGCGCGTTTCGCCGAAGATGCTTCCACCAATAGCTGGCTCAAGGCGGCTACTGGTTTCATGCTTCGGCGGTCGGTATCGAGCGCTACCAACAATGTGCTCACCGGAACTCTTCTGATAGAAGGAGTAGCTTTGGACCTCGAAGTGCGATTGACCGGTACGACCACGGATGCCTGGGTTTCCGAAGTGCGTATTGAGGGACGAGCTTCGCTACCCTCACTGTAGTGTGCCTAGTCCCTGAGGACAACGCGAAGAAGACAGCAGCGGCCGCATGACGGAATCGGGGCAGAACTCTCCAGTTAAGGGTGGACCGAAAAAAACGATCCACCCTCACAAGAACTCTGATAGGCCGCGTTACTCGATGATCGCAATTTCGAAGACGTCACCGCTAACTGGAACCGCCTGCACGAGCGTCGCTTCCACATCTTGGTCTGGCGTCGTGAAGTCGGTCGTGACGTAAACCTCAGAGTTGCTGTTGTTTCGAAGATCGCCCAGGCAAATGAGTGTTGAGGAGTCCGACGTAAAACGCATCAACGTGACATCTTGGGTTAAGCCGGCAGGTGGCACCCAAATACGCACACCGCCAGCCGGGCCCGAGGCAGGGACGAGGAAGCCTGCGGTGTCGTTGTCGAGGTCTCCAGCGTTCACCGCCCAATCCGCAGCGACAGCGAGTTGGCTACCATCTGGGCTCCAGGCAAGAGTGTGGCTAAATAGGGGGCCACTTGAATCGCCCTTTGCTGGCGGATCGACCGTTACATTGGATTGCAGCGTAGCGACACCGCCAATGTCAGCGACGTAAATCTGATAGAGGGATTGGGTGGGAGCATCTGCGCTAAAGGCGATTTGGCTACCGTCGGGCGAAATCTGAAACGTGCCTACTTCGGCTTGTCCAGCACCGTTCATCAGTACGCTTGTCGTCGATTCTTCCGCCAAGTTCTGACCGTCCAGGTCGACGCTGTACAGTCTGAAAGTGCCCTCGTGGTCGCTCTGGAAGTAGACTCTGGCTCCAGCGAAGCCCGGTTGGTCTCGGACCTCTTGGCCGTCAGATACGAGATTCTCTGGAACGAGCGCAACCGGGACGATGGGGCTATCGGTGATATCACTGACGTAGAAGTTGTCGACTGCGTCTGCTACGAGGTCGCCTCGATAGACCACGTGGGTGTTGTCGGCCCACGCAACGATGTTCGCGTCTTGGTTCGCGCTTTTCGGGTCCTGGCTAGTGAGCACTGGAACGGCGCTTCCGTCTGCCGGTGCGCTGTAGACGCGTCGGGCGCCGTTGACTGGGCCGTCAGCGATGTACGCAAGTTGCGTCCCATCTGGCGACCAAGCGAGATTGCTAAACTCGAATAGGGCATCGCCCAGGTCGACGATGGGGATTGGCGTGCCCGTGCCATCCACGTTCATAACGTAGAGCGTGGAAGTACCGCCATCGTGTTCAATGGCGATCGCGAGCTGCGTGCCGTCGGGGGAAGGCTTAACCTCTTGCACGTCGTCAATGACCGTGACGCCTGCGATGGCAAGACTCGAAATTCCGGTGGTGCCGTCGTAGAGCGCAATTTCCTCGACGCTGTTCTCGATGAAGTCGCCGTACCAAAGCGCGCGCTGGCTCCCGGGGGGAACTGCCGCGTCAAGTTCGATGGGAGTTGCATCGAACGCTGCAGCGTCAGCAAGTGCAGCATCCGTGACAGGTGCAGCATCGACGGTGCCTTGTGCGGCGGCATCTGCCGCGTTGGAGCTGCTATCGCCGCAGCCTACGAGTAGGCTCGCGGTAAGGGCGCTAACGCCGGCTAGGGCGCGACGTGCGAGTGTCGTGGGCGAGCGATCGTTGGGCTTCTGCATACCGAACGGTACGCTGCTATCCACTGCGAGTTGAAGTTTTCTTTGCTTGAGCAGCAAAGGTCCGCCGTTTCGGATTGTTGGCATCCTCCACAGCCGTGCGAGAACCGCACAGCGTTTCGCCTCGCATCAAGAGCTCCCATCGCAAAGAGCAGACTCTCGCTAGCCGACAACGGTCAGGTGGTCGTGAAGCTAAAACGACCCTTGCAAGACGGACGTCGCGAGCTGCGATTTGGCCAAGTCGAGCTCCTGCAAAAGCTCGCCATGCTGATACGAGAGCCGGCCGGCCGAGAACGCCCAGAATGATGCTACCGAGTTTCTAACGGTCTTTCTGCTAGCGCATCCGCAGGTTTTTCTGCGCCGCCACGTTCATGAGGAGCGGTGGCCTGAGCATCTTCTTGGCCAGCGTCCGCGACCCCCGAGTCGTAACACGAGAGACAATTGACATCAGGACTGTCATCATCGCAGCCAATGCTAAGAATCAGAGGAGCCATCAGTAGTAGGATTTTTGCAGGCTTCACAATGCACTCAATTCTACACGGTGTGAGTCGGGCGCGCTGCGTCTCGACGATTACACCCCCTTGCAGCTGGCGACCCTGGTCGACGATCGCTTCGTATCATCGGTCACGGAACAGATTGATTTACGCGGCACCGTCGGCCCCATGCTCGCTTGTGCTCTGTGCCTAAATCGCTATTCAGTCTTTCGCATGTAATCCGGTCCGCGAAACGGTTTCCCGTCATCATCCCGCGCTTCGCGATGCTCCTTCTCATAGGCAAGGATTCGATTCTCAAGTAAGTGGTCGAGCTCGTCATCGTGCTCGGCGTCAATTATGAACTCAACAGTTAGCGTCGACGCAATACTCGACGCGAAAGAGAAGAATTCTGGTCAGCGATGAAAGCCGGCTAGCAAGACTCAGATGCTCTTTGAAGAAGTCGCTAAGCTACCGATCCGGTAGTACATCGAACGCTGGTTTCACGGCACCAAAATTCAGAGTTTTACTGATACTTGCATCTAGCCTTTGGGCAACGTCCTTGATAGCGCCTTCACGCCGTCAAGCGACTACAGCATTTTCTTGAGCCGGGCTTCGAATACCCATAATTTTCGTGGAAGGCACGAGGCCACTTGGTTACTGTGTCGATCGACATTGCACATGATTCGCGGGACAAATACTGGTCGAGAACTCCGGAGACTCATTCTCGCGTCAATGCTGACTTGGTTCGCATGCACGCCGGCCAAGACTCCGTCCAGTTTCCGGCGCACCTCTCCCACCGGGCAGACACTCTTCGAGGTCGGGCTGAAGAACGGTCTCCCAGAAGGCGTGGGAACCGCCAATCACTCGAATGGCACAAAGGCCAACCGAGGCCCGTACCAAGCGGGAATGCGACATGGTCTATTCGACTACTGGGACGATCAGGGAACCTGGCTAAAACAAGAGTTCTACTTGTTCGGGCATCTCGGCTGGACGTCCACCGAGCGTACCGAGGACCCTCCCAAAGAAGCTTTGATGGTAGACGCGATCGCTGCCAAGCAACTGGCTGGTGAGCGAACATCGCCAGGAGCCTCACACTCCTGGATCGATGAGTACATTCCTCCTCCGCCTCGCACTCGTTTCATCACAGGTCTCGATGGGCACGGTTCCTTTGCGCAAGCCACCCTAGGTAGAGGAAGTGGCGTGCCAAGCTCGTCCGCTCAGCGCCTTAATGCTCGTGGCTCCCTAGCCAAGGGGCGCTTGGGTGCTTCTATGGGCCTAGTGGTTGCCAGGTACAGTGACGCCACAAACTCTTCGTGGGCCAAGCCTATTGCTGAGCCCCAAGTTTCATACCTGCTTCCTCATCACAGTGGGACGTTCATCGTTCGGGCGGGCATCGTCGTGCCGCTGGGCAACGACACCAACAAAGCCGCCTTGGCGGGCGCAGCCAGCGTGGTCCAGAGTCCTAACGAAGCCATCTACATTATGCCTTCGGTTCTCGCACCGCGAGGATCCATCTCTTGGTTCGGCGGTTCGGAGTATGTTCGAACCCAAATCGACTTTGGGATCGACGTGGGACTGTTTGGGTACGATACCGGGATTCATCCCATTGTCCATGTCAACGGTGCTGTCGGCCTAGGAGCGAAGGGGTTTCTAGTAGGGGGCGAGGTTTCCACTGCGATCGCTTGGACCGACACAATGAAAAATATGGTCCTCTCTGGAGTCGCACTCTACGGAACTTTTCGGAACTCGACGTACGGCGCGTTTCTGGGGCGAGGCGACCAGAGCAATGTCTTCCGCTTAAGGGTGGCTCATGACTTCTAGACTCTCCTTGCACCTTCTGGCTGCCTTGTTCATGTGGACCGGATGTGATGTGGAGCCAGCGCCAAATCTGACGCACATCAGCGCTGGGATCGGGCAAGGAGTTACGCTCCGAGGGCAGAGCGTTCCTGCAAAGGATGTTGAATGGCTTATTGTGGAAAGACCGCTATCTACAGCTGGTGATTTCGTTTGGGAAGATTTGGAAGAGGCAAACTTCGTCCCCAATGAGGGCGAATACGTTATTGATCGCTGGGTCCAGTCAGGACCCGCACAGGTTTTGACTGACCGCTTTATCGTTCATGCTCAAGGGTACCTTCCCGGGCTGCGCCTTTCGGGGCCGGGAGAACTAGGCGCAGGACTGCCTGGCGAGTATGAGGTGGTCCTACGCGAGCCGGGCGAGGAACTCGATGGCCTCACTATCTTGTGGAATTTGCGGTCCAAGCAAGAACGAGGACAGATAGGCATCCAACAGATTTCGGAGTCTGGTGACCGGGCTACCTGCATTCTGAACGAGGTCGGAAACTACACTCTATCCGTCCGGGGTATTTACAACCAAGGCGAGACCTCGCAGCAGACTCGCAACATTCAGGTTCGCTAGAGGGGAGCTTCCGACCTTCCGGACCTTCCGGACCGGACCTTCCGGACCGAGAGTCCTTAGCAAACTCGTCGTCCAGGACCTTCCGGGACCTTCCGGACCGCACCTTCCGGACCGAGAGTCCTTAGCAAACTCGTCGTCCGAGTGGGGCGGATCCCGACGCACCTAGCATCCCAAAGCGCTGTCTGAAAGCGTTCCATACTCCACGAACCGTCGCCAATTGAGAGTTCTTCTATCGCTCCTTCGCTCCACGCGCAACGAAACACCAAGGCGACCAACCTTGGTGCTTGACCTTCCGGACCGAGAGTCCTTAGCAAACTCGTCGTCCGAGTGGGGCGGCTCCCGACGCGCCTAGCATCCCAAAGCGCTGTCTGAAAGCGTTCCATGCTCCACGAACCGTCGCCAATTGAGAGTTTTTCTATCGCTCCTTCGCTCCACGCGCAACGAAACACCAAGGCGACCAACCTTGGTGCTTTCTGCGACGATGTTGCTCCGCTCGCGCCGCCGAAGCGGTCAGGTCGGAGCAGGCTCGACGAGCACGTTCCAGCGCTGCACAGCGAGATAGCTGCCAAACGGAAAGACAACTCCTACTTCACCAGCTTTCCTTCGAAGCCGAGCATCATCATGCTTCGCCCGGAAGCGCTGTAGTCGCGCAATCGCGGCGAGCCGATGCTCCTTAATCCGTGCACCGATGAGGGGCGCAAGGCCAAAGAGCCTGTGTGGCGATTTGGGAAAAGACCTGGGGACTGGCCGCTGATCTGTCAGGTCACAGCGAAACGGTTTCCCGTCATCATCTCGCGCTTCGCGATGCTCCTTCTCATAGGCAAGGATTCGATTCTCGAGTAAGTGGTCGAGCTCGTCATCGCTTAGCCCTTCGTATCCGGGGGGGCGCGTAAAGCGCAGGACGACTTCATCCGGCGCGGTACCGCCGTCTTCAATCGAGCGCCAAAACCCTTCGGGCCGTTTGATCCCCCTATCTGGTTGCGGCCAGCGCAGGCGAGTGCCTTTGTGATTCTTGCCCTCGCGTTCAATCCCGTCTGCCACTGGATTGCCCATCGTGTAGACAATGCGGTGCAGGATGTCGTGCTCGGCCACGTTGTCGACGATGTTGGTCTGCTTGTTCGAGAAGAACGCGTCGGCCTCCTTGTAGTAGCGATTGAGCTGACGAGCGACAAAGGAGTGGAAGTCTTGAAGGAACTTGGGGCGGAGGCCATCAGCATCCGTGTCTACGCGATGCATGTGATTGCCCTCGACGATGATGGCGTGCAAGTCGATACGGTACTTCTGCATGCAATAGGCAAGCGTGTACTCGATGACTTGCTTCACGTAGTCATCTTCGATGAGCAACAACTGGCGCTTATGTACGCGCTTGGTCACCATCGCTGTGGAGTCTTTGTATGTGGGGCGTGGACGCGTGATGACAAGCGAGTAAGCATCGACTGTGCCGACCGTAAGCTTTTGAACTTGCATGCCATAGCAGGCTTGTCCTGTCCGTGGCGTCCGAATTCTGGCCGTACAAACAACCTTCGGTCCGGACGCCCCCAACCTTCGGTCCGGACGCCCCGGTCCGGACGCCCGACGCCCAGGACGCCCAAACAACCTTCGGTCCGGACGCCCGACGCCCAGGACGCCCAAACAACCTTCGGTCCGGACGCCCGCGGTCCGGACGCCCCTCGCAGTCCAACCCAGTTCCCCTGGTCAAGGGACCAGCAAGCCTTTATTCTTTGGAGATCCAGAGAACACAAAATTGTGAATTAATTCCTCACGTTTTCGCAGTCGGCGGCATCTAATAGTGGCAAGCACCTCATGATAAAGAACGACATAAGCATAGACGACCTCGTTGAGCACCAAGAATGGCTACGGAGGTTGGCGTCTTCGGTCGTGGGCGAGAGCGAGGCCGACGACTTGGTACAAGACGTCTTTCTCAAGGCGGTACGACAGCCCCCCATACTGCACGGTCCGATTCAGGGCTGGCTGACAATCGTCCTTCGCAACACAGCTAGAATGCGCTTTCGAAGCGAGTCGAGGCGGCTGTCTCGAGACTCACTAGTCTGCGACGACGCAGGAGAAACCGCACCTCTTCCGTCTGAGCGCATCGAACGGCACCAGTACGAGCGGCTCTTGCACACCATGGTTTCCGATCTTCCCGCTCGCTATCGAGCGACTGTCGTTGGGCTGTATGGAGAAGGACTGAGCGCGGTGGAATTCGCTCAAAAACACGGGCTGAAATCGGCGACGGTCCGCCAACGTCACCGGCAAGCGCTTCTACTTTTGCGGCAACAACTTCAAGGTAAGCCTACTAGCAGGCTCGGCCAATTGCGGCTGTGGTTCATGACCCTCATTCCCGCGGCCGCCACCGAAATGAGTGGACCTCTGGCTCTCGAATTCTACGAGTTCGGTCTGATCGTCTTGTAGCGGCTGCGAAGCACCTTTGAGGCCGCGGTGACTTCCCTCTGTCTTGGGGACGATAGGGAAGTTGCGCGCTTCAATCCAAGTACCGACAAACCACACACACAATCCTAACAACCACAGCACCCCTAAGGAGTTGCAATGAACCTTGCCCCGAACCGACCGACGCCCTTTTCACATTGGTATCTGATCCTCGCATTCATATCCCTTACCTCTTGCACAGTCGTGAATCAGGGGGAAGTCGGGGTACAGCGCACCCTGGGCCAATACGAGAATCGTACAAATACGGGCGGAATCGAATTCTTCAACCCCTTTACTGCCACAGTTATCAAGATTCCGGTCCGTACCGAGAACCTCGAAGTCCATTCGAAGTTGCCTTCGAAAGAAGGTCTCAACATACAAGCCGTAATTTCTATCTTGTATCGAGTGAACGCAGCACAAGCGCCAGAGCTTCTGCGCAGTATTGGTACGGGCTACGAGAAGAAGCTAATTCTTCCGGTGTTTCGCTCTGCGGTGGCCGATGTGAGTTCTCGCTTTCTCGCCAAAGATATGCACACGGGGGCGCGCTCAGTCATAGAGAAAGAGATTCAAGAGCGCATGGTCACACACCTCGAATCTCGGGGCATCATCGTCGAGACTGTTCTCATTAAGAACATTCATCTTCCCGAGAACCTAGCCCGGGCGATCGAGGAAAAGCTTCAGGCTGAGCAACGCTCTTTGCGTATGCAATTCGTATTGAGTCGGGCTCGCCAGGAGGCAGAACGCAAGCGCATTGAGGCTGAGGGAATTCGCGTTGCTCAGGAAATCATCTCGAAAGGATTGACGCCCGCAATCTTGCAGTTCAAGTCGATTGAGGCCTTCGTCAAACTATCCGAGAGTCCGAATAGCAAGCTCATTATCAGTGATGGCGACCTGCCACGCTTGGTCGTTCCGAATCAAATCCCAATTCCAGTGACGGACTAAGGGCCGAAACCATGCGTTTGCATCGATTAGCGACGTTCGCCTTGAGTGCACTGGTGCTAACAGTCTCAAGCTCTCTCGCAAGTGCGCAGGGAAGCTATCCCGCTCGGTACAAAACCCTTGGCAGCTATGAAGGGTACTCCCTGGCCGGCGCCGTTCTCGAAGAGTCGCGGACTAGCGTTGCTCTGAGCTGGGCTGGGGATGGCTACCAAGAAGTCGACGCGAGCGCACGTGGCGCGCATCGATTGCTGGAGAGCAAAATCAGCGTCCGAAGCGGTCAATGGAACGTTTCGTGTTGGACCACCGCGTTTTCGTCAGAGCTCGCCTGTGACCTGCAGAGCACCGACCAAGAACGCTACTTCTTTGTGATGCCCAAGAATCAGAAGCTTGGGCTGCTTCTCGACGGTCGCACAGGGGAGCGAGTAATGACTGCAAAGCACGGTTTCTCTGCATTCAATGCCAACTTGGACTCAGACACCCGCACCTTCGGGTTTCGGCGAGCCGCAGATGGAGAGTATCTGGCTGGGTGGAAGACGAAGATACGATTGGGGCTTCCGCAGGTACTGCGCGTCACGTCCCCCGCCAGACCAAAGGAGTCGGAGATCATTTCTGTCCTGTTGCTCGGCATGGCGCGCACCTGGGATGGCAACTTTGGTGAAAACTCGCTGAGCCAAGTGCAATCCTTGGCTCTGGATGGCTACCTGGTGAAGCACCGAGCGGCGTTTCCTTTGCCTATCACGAACCAACTTCTTCGCGGCCTAGAGGGGCTCGTGCAACAAGGATTCACCGAACACGCAAAGCTGGTTCGGCTGTTGCTCACGCAAGGAGAGTTCGAGATCGATCAAAGCGCGGGTCCCTTGGTGAAGCGAAAGCCCTACACGCCTCGGTTGGCGACGGGGCTCCGATTTGGCAGTGCCTTTCGCTCGCAGACCGATGGCGAGTTGGGCGAGTTGGGAGGATTTGACGCCACGATGCAAGGACTCGTACGCCTTAACAAAACCTACCTCGGTGTGGAGTTGGGTTTTGGATCCGCCGCCGCCGGGTTGGATATCCCTGGCCTACGCTCTACGCAATTTAGCCTTGGCTTGCGAGCTCATCAAGTTGTTCCCATCGCCTTCGACGCCGAGTTGGTTCTGGGTGGCACAGTGACAGGACACGCGCGCTTCATTGAAAAGTCGTTTTCACAAGACAGTCTCGCTTCAGAACTTCAGCTAGGAGTTTCTCTGGCGCCAGTCGCAGGACTGCAGTGGTCAGCGTGGAATATAAACAATCTGGGGAGTCGCCTGGTGCTTTTTGTAGAAGCCGCTCCGACATGGTCGTGGTGGACCGCCCCCGATGAAGCCTCGAACGATCTTGGCCCCGCCGTCAATGACGTGCTGGACGCTCGACAGTTCACCATATCGACCAGTGCCGGATTTCGCTTCGAGTTGTAAAGCCAGACGGACCGAACTCGCGGCCGCCAAAGCCCCTGGCGTATCCGCAAACACGATCGCTTCTCTCATGCGGCGCTCCGATGATAGAAGCGAAGCAAACCGCCTAGGCGTTCGCGGCATTGGATCGAGGCTGTCATGTTTTCGTTTGCTGGCGGGATGATGAGGCGACCTTCAAGCCCCTGATGTGGACGTTCCCGATTGGAGTGCGTTCCGGTGAGAAAGCCCTCCTCGGCATCGAGCAGATTGCGGACCGCTTGCATCATCCAAGCGCCCGTTGGCTCGCTGCAGCCAACCCGCGACCATGGCGATGACGAAGTGCAGGGACCGGAGTTCCACGGCCAAAACCTAACTCGACCCTTCGAAAATGTCGGCGTTCACCGTCATAGGTCGAACGCGCAGGTCTGCGGTATCATAGGCCGATCGAGTTTTCGTACAGGACGCGGCCGGAGCCTCAGCTATACAGCGAGGTACGTGCCATCGACACGTTGATACGTAGCGATCAACCCTGTTGGCTCTGAGCTCTTCAAGAGCGACTTCTTGGGGCGAAATCCATCGCTCATGGGAATGCTCTCCACGACCAAGATGGTCGTAGGCATTTCACTGTCCGTCGCCTTGGCGAAGGCTTGGTCAAGGTCAGCAGCGGTAAGAACAGCGTTTTCACGCAACGAAATCGACGCTACGAGTTCTTCGTAGGGCTCATCACCTTGTGCAAGTCGCCCGTAGACGGCCGCCAGAGAAACAAGCTCGGTCTCGTACAGGGCATCTTCAATTGGGATGCACGAGATGCGCCCTTCTCGGGTATTCACGAGGTCGGCGATTCGAGCAACGAACCAAAAGTCGCCATCGATATCACGCTTGAGCAGGTTGCCCGTGGAGTACCAGCAATCGCGAGGCGAGAAGACATTTCGCAAGACCCGCGACTCCAAGAGCGTGTCGGCTTGCATCGGCGAAATCTTGGTGAGCATGAGCCCCGCTTCGCCCGGCGGGCATGGAACGCTGTAGCCACCAGCACCGCGAACAAGCTCTCCGCTTTCGCAGTCAAAGCGCACAAGAGCAACGCGACTACTGCCCGGCATTGGACTGCCAACCGCACCCGCCTTTTGTCCCGACGCGTTTGCTAACACCGCATGGGTTTCGGTCGCCGCATAGAATTCAAGAATGCCGATTGGACCAAAGCGCTCGCTCATTCGCAGCCAAACGTCGCGGCGCATTCCGCTGCCAGCAAAGAGCCGGATCGGGTGTCGGTTCTCACTGCGATCGTGAGGTGCATCGACCAGTTGTCGGCACATTTCTCCCGCGTAGAAAACCACGGTTGCGCCATAGCGGCGTGTCTCTTGCCAAAACGTTTCTGGCGAGAAGCCCTCTGCCAGGGCAATCCGAGCACCAGAAACAAGGGCCGAACCAACAGAGACCATGGTGCCAGCTGCGTGATGAAGCGGCAGGCAACAATAGACCGTATCCTTCGCAGTGAGCGTTGCAGCAGCGCCGGCGCCATATGCCGAGAAGGCCCAGCGATGATTGGTAATATGGAGCGCGCGCGCTTGGTCTCCCGCCGATGAAATAATGATCATGGCAAGGTCCCGCGCACGGCCCGGGTTGGGCTGATACCAAGAGGGGAGCTTGACGGCATTGGGCTCAATTTCCTCCATGTCCACAACGCCTGCGGGCAATCCGTCTCGAGCCCCAGAGCCGCCACCGAGAACAAAGACCTCGCCAGGAAAGACCTCACTGCCCCGTTGAGCTCTCGCCGGATCCACAATGAGCAGTGCTACTTCGGCCCGCTCAAACGCATCGGCTAGGAGCGCATCAGAATATTTCGGATCCATCAGCACGGCGACGGCGCCGATACGATTTAACGCAGCGACAAGCGAGAGGTAACTTGGTCGTCCCTGCATTAGGACGCCAACACGTTGCGTAGGCATCACACCGCAGGCAATGAGTCCCTTGACGATATTGTCGACGCGGTCGTTGGAGTCGGAGTACGCAAATGCCCGGCCCTTCCACAGGAAGAAGGTTCTCTCGGGAATCGCTGCGGCCTGCTCTTCGAGCGCGAGCGCAAAGCTCACACGTGTTCCCGCATCAAGTGTCCGCAACCTCGATAGCCTGGGAATCTGGTAGCGCAGATTCGTTGCAGAGTCGCTGAGGTTCTCAGCGATCTCGGCAGTGCGCCCCCAGGCCGACTTGGCAATCTTGGAAAAGACATCGAGCGCCAAGTCGAAATCGAGCACGTCATCATCGAGGGACTCAAAGTCCTGCTCGTGCCCCTCCTGTGCGCCATTCTCGCGCAGAGCGTTGGGCACCTCGCCTTGCCCATCGCGCCAACGCACCCACTCAACGACGGTTGGCCAGGTGAGGCGCAACGATTCGGAGCCGACGACCAATCCGAAGTGACCAGCCAATACAGGGACCTCAGAGATTTCCGCATTCGGCGCGGCTGCGTGGATCGCGCGCACGGCCGCCGGTGAGGCCATCTCATCGCGCTCGCCCACAAAGCACAGAATCGGGCACTCAATATCAGCCAGTGAGACGGTGCGCCCATCGATGACAAAGCCGCCCGTCGCCATGCGATTGGCGACAATGAACTCATCTACGAACGTGCGAAACGCGGGCCCAGGCCAGGCAACGAAACCGTCACCGCGGAGAAAGAGACGCTTGGCTTCGCGCTTCTCGAGAGCCTGCCGATCGTGCAGCTTGCCCAGAAAATCACCGAATTGGCCGAGCTCCTTGCGCATTCCAAGCATTTTAAAGCCAAGGCTTGTGAATGCTCCAGGGAGGCCCTCAACCCGCGCAAGCGGTCCACCAAGAACGGTGCGCATCGTCTGCGTCACCTTTTCGGCAAAGGCGTCGCTAAAGTTGGGAACGCTTCTGTGAATGTCTACCGGGCTACCAAAGGTGATAACGGACGCGATGCCCTTGGTGCGTCGGTGTGCCGCGCATTGGTACGCGAACATGCCGCCTTGTGAGTATCCCGCAAGGTGCACATCGCGCCTGGTGAGCTCTCTGATGCGATCAATTGCATCGCCGACAGCCGTGACATGATCGTCAAGAGTTCGCGCAAGCCCGCCCTCCTCGGCCTCAGGCGCGCGAAAGTCGGTGACCCATACGTCAACTCCTTCGCGCACAAGGGTTGCCGCAGCTGAGAGTTCTTCTGATATATCGTAGATCTCAGCAGTGAGCATGAGAGGCGGAATCAAGAGCAGCGGGGCACTCACGCGCTTGTTGGCTGCCAACGTTCCTTGGTACCGCCGCAGCGAGTAGCGCGCGTCAGAATGCAGGACGTCGTATCCGGCGCTGTACGGCTCTGAGAGCCGTCCTGCTTGAATAAGCTCTAGGGCATTTTGCGCTGCAAGCGTTACTCGGCGAACCGATCCTTGCCACGTTTTTTTGTTCCAGATTCGTCCCGACACGGCGAGGTCACCATAGCAAACGCGGCCTGCGTACCCACACGAAAAGCTATTGCTTCGCAATGGGCAGGCAGGCCGAGAGCCGCGGGCTGGGCCTTAGATCAGGTCACGCCGTAGGCCATCATGCCGTTTGCGACCTTCAGGAAGCCGGCGACATTGGCGCCCTTCACGTAGTTCACGTAGTCACCCTCGGTGCCGTGCTCCACACACTTGTCGTGAATGTCCTCCATGATCGTATCGAGCTTGCGATCGACTTCCTCGGACGACCAAGACAGCCGCTGTGCATTTTGGCTCTGCTCCAAACCAGAGACCGCAACGCCGCCTGCATTGGCGGCCTTTGCGGGTCCAAATAGCGTTTTCGACGCGAGGAAGACATGCATGGCCTCAAGCGTGCTTGGCATGTTGGCGCCCTCAGCAACGCAAATGCAGCCGTTCTTGACCAAGTCTTCGGCGTCCTCTTTATTGAGCTCGTTTTGCGTAGCGCAGGGCAGCGCAATGTCACAAGGAATCTGCCATGGCCGTTTGCCTTCAAGATACTGAGCACCGAATTTTTCGGCGTACTCACTGATCCGACCGCGGCGAACTTCTTTGAGTTCTTTCACGAACTCGAGCTTCTCCTGCGTGATGCCATCCTTGTCGTAAATGGTTCCGCCAGAATCGGAAAGCGTTATCGGCGTTCCACCAAGCATGATGACTTTCTGAGCGGCGTAGGTTGCCACGTTGCCTGAGCCAGAAATCGCGACCTTCTTGCCTTTGACTTCCAGCCCGCGGGTCATAAGCATGTCTTGCACAAAGTAGACAGTGCCGTAGCCGGTTGCCTCTTTGCGAATCAAACTTCCACCGAAGTCGAGGCCTTTGCCCGTTAGCACGCCTACGAAGCGGTTTTGCACGCGTTTCCACTGGCCAAAGAGATAGCCAATTTCGCGGGCGCCGACACCAATATCGCCTGCAGGAACGTCGGTGTCTTCGCCGATGTGACGACTGAGTTCGGTCATAAGCGATTGGCAAAAACGCATCACTTCGCTATCAGACTTTCCCTTAGGGTTGAAGTTTGAACCGCCCTTGCCGCCGCCCATAGGCAGTCCAGTCAGGCTGTTCTTAAAGATCTGTTCAAAGCCCAAAAACTTGAGCACTGACTCTGTCACCGACGGATGAAATCGCAACCCTCCCTTGTATGCACCGATGGTGTTGTTGAACTGAACGCGCCACGCTCGGTTCACGCGGTAGTTGCCGGCATCGTCTTGCCAACACACGCGAAACGAAATCACCCGGTCGGGCTCCGTCAGGCGCTCCAAAATTTGAGCCTCTTGGTACTGCTTGTTTCCGAGAACTGTCGGCATGACAGTTTCCACAAACTCCTCAACGGCCTGATGAAATTCAAGTTGATTGGGGTTGCGCTTCCGCAGCCCAGACATGAATTTCGCGACGTTTTCCCCAGACGTACCTGTCAGTATCATCTTGGGATTGTACCTAGCTTCTGCGGAAAGCAGAAGCGGATGCCTCGAACAACGTCTCGAACAACGTCTCGAACAACGTCTCGAACAACGCCGAGCAAATGCCGCAGCGAGCTAGAGGTTCTGGCTGCTCTTCACAAGAGCATCACTGGCTGGTGGTGACCAGCTATGTGGGCGCTCGATATACGGCACGCCAATGGACTCAAGGAATTTCACAGGTGGATGCCCACCGATCATCGCGAAGATGACGTCGTTGGGAACGGTCGTCTGCTCTTTATTGGTGCGGTGTTCGACCATCGCAGTGCCCTCTGCAACCCCTTTTACCGCTGTCGACCACAGCGCTGTGACCTGTCCACTTTCGATTGCTGCGGTGATGAGTTCGAGGTTCTTTGGCTTCACGCGATCAAACTTTGCACTTCGGCAGGACAGCCAAACCTTGTTGGTGTCTTTGAGTGCCATCACGACTTCAATTGCGGAGTCCGTTCCGCCGACAATCAGAACATTCCTACCCTGGAACTCCTCAGGGTCGACCAGGGAATTGCGGACCTTCTCCATGTCTTCGCCAGGACAACCAAGCTTACGAGGGTTGCCCATGGTTCCAATCGCCAAGATAACGCGGGCCGCCGTGTAGCTGCCTGCTTCATTGCCCTTGGTATCCGACACGGTCACCGTAAAGAACTCACCGGTCTTTTGGACATTGGTGACATCTTGCTGGAACGCAATAGGCATCTGCACTTCGGCGACTTGTTGCTTCCAATGCGCGAGCAGGTCTTCTCGATTGGTATCCCAGTGATGCAAGTGACCAAGCATCTCGATCTTATTCGGCTCCGCCATCACGGGCTTGCCCTTGTGATAGTAGTTGCGAATTGTCCAAGAGAACTCGCGTTGCTTCTCGATGACGATGTAGCTAAGGCCCTGCTTTGCGCACGTGAGAGCGGCACTGAGACCGGCAGGGCCACTGCCAGCAATCACAACATCGTAGGTAGCGCCGGACTGTTGTCCAAGGCCAGGTGCGAGCCCATGAGCCAGAGCGTGGTGCACCACAGCAGTTCCCACGTTGGAAGCGTTCTTGACCTGTGGCGTGCCCGCCGCTTGGCCGATGAGGTACATGCCCTTGACGGACGTTTGGTACCAAGCGTCGACATCCGGCATTTTGATCGATGGCGGCGGCTTGTCGGCATCGTGCATGCGAAGCGCATCAAAGGCACACGCCGTCTCGCAGCGCTTGCACTGAATGCATGCGTCGAAGTTAACAACCGTTGACTTGTGATTGACGAGTTCGAGAACCGATGCCGGACAGGCTTGCACGCACAGACGACAGCCAACGCACTTGTCGACGTTGATCGAGTGCACCAGTCGCTTAACCGTTTCGACAGGGTACTCATTGAGTTTCTTAACGAGCTTCTCCGCGTCTTTCTTGCGACGTCCACGTCGGAAGGCTGCCACGAGGAAGAGTGGCGCAACCAGGACGATTAGGTATCCGGCAGCAAGTGTTGCCGAACGCTTTGGTGAGACCTTTGCAACCGCCGGGGCATGAAGTGGGTCGTCATCACTGAGCCGTACAAACCGCGCGCCCACAGCGTGCTCTTGCTCGTGACAAGAGAGGCATTGCTCCTCGATAGACGCTGTTGCATCGCCGCCCGCTCCAGGAGCTTCGTGGCATCGGAAACATGACTTGCCAGGGTCGACCTCGACTTCGGTAAGAGCCCCCTGCTCGTCGACTCCGCCGTGGCAGGAGCGACAACCGAGTTCTTCGCCACTCGCGGTCTTTGGAAGCACCGCGTGTTTAATGTGAAGTTCTTTTTGGCCTAGGGAAAACGATGACAACGCGGGCGCATCCACAAGATGCGTGTCGGACTTTGAGAAGTCCTGCTCGCCATGCGGATTCTCATGGCAGCCCTTGCACGACTTTGTCGCTCCCAAGAGATTGGGTGGGTGACCGTCAACGGCGCGAGGCTGTGCCTTGTGCTCTGAATGGCAGCGTGCGCAGTCGGCACCGGGCTGATGCCCATTGCTGCGACCATCGCCCGAAGGCGCAATGCCACCATTGCTTACAAGCATGTGTGCTGAGCGCGTGGTCTCAAAGCCCTCATGGCACGTTGTACAGGTTGCAGTTCCGTTGCTGCTGCCAGCGTCACCACTGCCGTGACAAGCGCGACAATCGGTAGGTAGGCCGACATCTTGGGCTCGGCTCATGAATCGCTTGCTCGAGTGAACCTCGGAAAGCGGATGATTCTCTAGGTGCCCTCGGGAATCGCTGAGCAGTGCAAAGACGAGCAGAGCAACTGAGGCCACCATGCCGATGGCGACCATCGGACGAACCAGAGGATTGCGCTGTAGATCGGAACTTGGCCGCCAGGCGGGCGCTCCTTGATGAAAACTATCTTTGCGCTCTTTGACCAGAGCATCGACGTCTGGAACGTCCATGCTGAACATGGTTTTGTACGCACTTTGACCAACGCCGCCGCCTTCCATGGCGTCAACCTGAGCCTTGCCGAGGTCGAAGGCGGTTTCGCGGGCAACCTGGACAGCGGCTCGCGCCATCGCCTTGTCGATGACATCAAGTGTGATGCGCTCGCCACGAATGCTTACGTCAATAAGAGTTTGTCCGATGCGGATGACCTGCCCGTTGAGCAAGTCTTCGCTAACAATGCGTCGATCGTTTACGTAGGTACCGCTCTTCGAGGCGTCTTCAATGACAAAGCCATCCTTGTAGAGAATCCGTGCGTGGACAGGCTCGACGCGGTCGTCATCACCAATGAAGAGGCTTGTTTGTGGCGACGATCCGATTTCGAATCGATCGGTGCTTTCGACCGCTCCACCAACGACAAACTTGGGATTACTCTTAACTTGGTAGGCCCCATCAGCCATAACCAGTTCGCCGAGCAGTGTGACGCCACCATCGATGGGCGCGACACCACCGGCAACGCGGAACTCGGCAATGCTATCGCCGACAGAGATAAGGTCGCCGGTGCGAAGCTGCTTGGTTCCGACAAGCGGCTCGTTGTTGAGCAGCGTGCCATTCGACGACTGCAAATCGGTGATGTGATACTGATTGTCGATCCGGGTAATACCGAAGTGGATTCCCGAGATCCGAAGATCACTTAGGGTGACAAAGCAGTTTGGCCGACGACCAAACATCTGCTGGTCTTCCTTGAGCTCGAACTCCTCGCCTTCCCGCGTTCCCACGAGGAATGCGAGTCGTGCGAGAACGGTATCACCCGCGGATTTGTCTTTTCCTTGCGCGCCCCAGTCGTACTCGGAGTCGTCATCGCTTTCCGAATCGACGAGGAAGCGAAACTCGGATTTACCAACGTGAACGGAATCGCCATCGGAGAGGAGATAGTTCGAAACGCGAGCAGCGTTGATCCACGAACCATTGGTCGACCCTTGGTCTTCGAGGACAAAGCCCTGCGCTGTGCAGCGAATGACGGCGTGATAGACCGAGACGTCTGGGTCTTTGATTTCGAGCGTGTTGTCGGGAGCCCGGCCGATCGAGACTAGCTCGTCACCGAGCACAAGTTCGCGGCCCGAGTGAGCGCCTGCGACGCTGATAAGGCGCGCTTTGCAGAGCTGAATCTCAACTTCGGTGTTGCCGATGCGAAAACGGTCTTGAGGACTCAGTCGAGCGGAGGTTTGCCCGGCGGCGACGTTGAGTTGGACACCATTGACAAAGAGGCCAACCGGGCGACCGGTCGTTTCAACCGTATAGGTCCCAGCAGACGCCACCGAGAGCACGCAGTGGGTGTCGGCCAAGTCTGGGTCATCAAACCCAAGGTCGCACTCCAGTGAGGAGCCAATAAGAATTCTTCTGCTGGCGGTTACGAGTTCGCGTCCCGCCCAAGGACCACTGTGTACGATGAGCTTGAGCATTAACCAATCACCATCAACATCGCAGCGATGTGGGCAACGAGAAAGACAACCAACATGCCGGTGATGGCGAGGTGGGCAACGAGCCAGTTTTTGAGACTGCGGTGCAAGCGAATTTGCACTCGCACGTCACCGTGGGTGCAGAGGTCTTGCATCAGACGCTCAAGAGTTGGACGCGATCGCATGTCAGCACCATCGAGGTTGACACGCTTTGTTATGTCGAGAAGCAGAGCGTTGCGGTCGTAGTTCTTTGAGAGCCTAGGCTTCATGGCAAGCGCCCGGCCCCGCACCGAATTTGCGACCGCTTGAAGCTTGGCAGGTAGTGAGTTTCTCAGTTCGTCGATGGACGCCGAGAGGCTGATGTCCTCTTCGAGCAAATCCTCGATGAGTTTTGCTTGGTCGTCTTTCTCAAGACGCGTGAGCTTCGATGGCACCGTCATATAGATGTACTGGCCGAGAACTCCCGTGACGACCTCAAGCCCAAAGAGCAAGAGCAAGAGCGCCGTGAGAACGCCGGTAATTTGAAACCCTGCGTGGGCCAATGCCGCGGCAAATCCCACCACGCCAATGACCATGTGAAATTGCGTCCACCACTCGAGTGGGCCCAATCCGACATTGCGCATTTTCTTGCGCGCACCATAGAACAGCGCCACACCGATCATCCCGGCCGAAGCGATTCCGTAGGCCAAGCCAAGTGGACTGCCACCGGTGTGCGGCCCTCGTGATTGAAAGAAGAGTCCGACAACGCCGGCGAGCCCCAACATGCCCAAGACCAATGAGACAATGACAAAGGTCGTGGACCTTGGCTTGATGCGCTGCTTGCTCTCGTCCTTCGATGTGGAAGAAGCCGCTTCTTTCATGCGCAAGTGCGCCTGCTGTTCGGCAGACATCACCATCGAGAGTTCATCGAAGTAGCGCAGCGGATCAACGCGGAGAATCGCGCCTCTTGGGCACTCGTGAACGCAGTTGGAGTAGTCGTGGCCGCGACAGAGGTTGCACTTGATCGCCTTCTTGGTGATGCCGTCCTTCTGGTCCTTTTCAGGCAGCGGCATCATCGAGATGTTGCCGTAGGGGCACTTGCGAGCGCAGTTGTCACAGCCGATGCAGTTGTCGTTGATGCCTACATCGCCATCGGGAAAACGCTGAATCGCGCCAGTGGGGCAACCGATCATGCACTCGGGATCGCGACAGTGGCGACACGAACCGGGCACCAAGATGTGCTCGTGCTTCTTGGACTCGAGAGACTTGCGCCGTTTGAAGATCGGGCCACGCCTGGCCAGGCGTGTGTAGTCGTGCCGCGAGTGACAAGCGCGCACGCAGTTGCCGCAGCGAACACAGCGATCGAGATTGATGATCAGAAGGGATTCCGCCTCGACCCCTTCTTTGAGCATGGACGCCGCAAACCCCATCACGGTATTGCTGTCGGCATTCATGTCATCGCCCATGACGCTCTTGCCGAACTTCGCGTAGATTTCGGGGGCGGTTTTTTCGAGGGCGTCGAAGAGGGTGCGGTCGAGGTAGATCATCTCTACCTGTCCAAGCGCGACTAGGTCGTAGCCTCGGCGCAGCATGTCACCAGCGCCGACAAGGTCGTGGGTGTTGAAGTACGCGAGGATGGAAAGATCACCAGAGGAGCTGGGACGCACCGCTTTGAGCACGCCGTCTTTGACGATCATCACGGTGTCGGCAGGATCACCCAAACGACACACCAAGTCGTTGCGCGCAAACTTGCGCATCGTTGCGCCTTCGATCAGTTTTCCGAGTTGCTCCGGTGGCAACAGACCAAAGAAATCGTGCATGCCCAGGTAGCTGGAAATTGCGCGCTGGTGGTAAATCGTTTCGAGGTCGGTGAGTACCTGTGCGTAGCGTCGCGTCAGAAGCTCAAAGCGTCGTTTCTCGATTTCGAGAAGTGTCGACTGCTGCTCGCTGTGCACGGTGGCTGAGCGCTGGCCACGGCCCAATAACGCGAACTCTCCGAAGAATTCCCCCGGCTGACCAAGGCGACCCAAAAGTTTCCTTGTGCCGTCGTCAAGTTGTGCTGAGATAGAGAGAGACCCAGTCATCACGATGAACATGGAGTGACCGAAGTCGCCCTGTTCAACAACCGGTTGCCCGGGCTGATACGTGCGCACAACGGAACTCTCTACAAGAGTTTCGAGATCGTGCTCGTCTACTCCTGCGAGAAACGGCACACGCCGCAAAAGCTCTGTTTGAGGGCTTCCGCCTCCCCCCTGCTCCGATACAGCCATCGTCCGCTGCCGACGCTATCATAGGTCGAGGGCGCATCGCGCTTCATTCCAGACCAAAGCTGTGCCTATCATTCCCCCATCGATGGCTCTCCGATCTCATAGAGTTGCAATTGTCGTGATGGCGCTTGCCTTGCCCTGGATTGCGATCAGTGTCGCAGACGACAAGACACCCGCGAAATCAGCTGCCGGGAAAACAACCTTTAGCCACACCTCTCACGAGGACAAGCTCGACGTCACGAAGTGTGATGCCTGCCATCAGGCTGCTACGGCCGAAACACGAGCACCTGTGCCGACAACCCGAAGTCATGCGCCGTGCCTTGCTTCCGGTTGTCACATCGATGAATTCCTGAGCACGGGCCCTCGCACAAAAAAAGAAGAGCCAGAAAACTACGCAAGCGCCACCGAGTTTTGCGGAGTCTGCCATGCAAGCAAATCGGGTGCTCCGCCGAGCCGATTCGCCAAGGCCAAGGCCGATGCTCTCTTCGAATCCAAGGTGGGCGCAAATTTCCACGTAGAGATGAATCACCGCAAGCACACGACTCGCACAAGCTGCAGCGGGTGTCACAGCGTCGATCCAACCAGCTTTGAACTCGACAAAGCCGGCCCGGGCCACAAAGAGTGTGGGGGCTGCCACGACACAGAGCACAAGATTCCGATGTCGGACTGCTCTGCGTGCCACGCCTCACCAGGGCCAACTGAGTATTTCACCAAGACGCGAAAGTCCTCGGATGTTCGGGTTTGTGCCCCAGACACCGAGTCTAAAACTCCATGTTTCAAACACGAGCGCACGGAACACCGGTTTGCCAAAGACAAGCCTCTCGAGTGCTCGTCGTGCCACTATATGTTTAAGAAAAAGACCCACGGCGGCAAAAGCTACGTGAGTCTCGCCGATGTGAAGTCGGCTCCCATGATGGACAACGCCCGCGACCTCGCCCATAAAAACTGCGGTGCGGGAGGGTGTCACAGCCGGGATGTTGACGATAGCCAAGGCAAAGCACGCTGCGGCGCCTGTCACTCCAAGAAGTTCATGTCCAGTAGCCTCTTCAACTAGGCCTACACGCGGTACAACGCACTCGTGCTCTACGTCTTTGTCGGCATCGGTGCGCTCGTCATCATCGGGATTTCGCTCTTGGCGATGCAACATCTTGCGCCTGCGCCAAACCAAGATTGGCTTGACCTAGCAAAGCAGCGCAGAGCTTTGGAAGCGAAACTGGGCACGACGATTGTCGCGTATGGGCCCTCCGAGTCCCATGAACCTTCGTGCAGCCACCCAAAGGCTGGCGACATTTGGGAAGCGCTCGCAGAAGGCAAGGCTGAGCGAGCGCTAGCACTTGCCGAAGAAGCCATGGCTACGGCTCGGGAAAACCCTGAGGCCCGTCTGCTCTTGGCAGCCGCGCTCCTCGCCAATGGCGACTATGCAGCGGCGGGTGCCCAGGTCCAAGCGAGTGAAGACATGGGCGCGGAAGGTTCGCTTGTGAGCTACCTCTCGGGACGCATCGAGATTGAACAGTACCTTCACTCCATCGCAGGATCGTCCGGAACCCACGGCGGAGAACTACTGATGCCGGCAGAGCTTCTCGCGCTCGACCTTCATGTGCGACTTGGCGACAGTGGCGATGCCAGTGCGCTGTGGATGCCAGGACAAGGGGAAGTGACTCAAGAGCAGGCGCGAGAATTCGTACTGGTGCACTTTGGGGCCTACTACCGGATCCTAGACAAACTCTTAGACGTCACAACCGCGGAACCCTTTGGCGATGGCCTGTACCACGTTGGCAGGCTCGCGATTAAGTGTGGGTTCTCGGAGGACGGCGCGGAGCTGCTGGCTTCCTTGGAGGACAGCATGGTCGGCAGCGCCTACAAAAAGAACTACGACCGAGTCATGGCAACGTTGCGTGGTGAGAAACCTATCGTGAAGGAAGCCAATCTCGACACGGGGCGCAAGGTCGTCAAACTCAACGTGCTCAACTAGCCTCGCGGTACGGGGCGTGCCGTCGCCGCAACGCGCCGCCTCAACGCCTGGGGCACAGAGCGCGAATATCTGCACAGTAGCTCGCTGGCGCGCAGACCAGGCGAATCCCGTAGCCAATCCCCTCAACGACGCGCACGATATCTCCTGTCAGTTGATGCTCCGAGAGGCTCCAATCATCGGCGCCCGGAAGAAGAATGGTGAGGTCGATTGCCTCGCCCAACGGCAGGACGAGCTCACACGCCAAGAAGAGCCCGGTCTCACTGAGATCACGAGTGACTCCATGCGCGCGGCCGGCAGAGGACGACACCGTTGCGCGAACCGCGATGGCAACATCGGCGGCCACGAAGGCCCGCTCAGCAACCCCGTCAGCAAGCCCGGGGGGATGATTGCAGTGATCGACCTCCCCATCGATTTCCGTGGTCGCTGGTGCGACGAGTAGTGACGGCTCTGAGGCCAACAGTGTTGTTCTTAGCACCTCTAGGTTCGTGACCGTTCGACGAAAGGCTGGGTCATCGCCTGCTAGCCAGAGGCCTCGGTTCACAATCCACATGGCCTCGTCCTCGGAACGTGGATGGGCGAGAGCCTGACCGAGAAGACGAATTGCCGAGGGCCCGCTGCCCGCCAATTCGAGTCGGTCAGTGAGTAGCCCAAGCATCGCGACAAGCTCTGGCACGGACTCAAGCTCCTCCTGATAGACAATTGCGATGGCTTGCTGGAGCAAGCGAATTCCCGTTGCTTGGCGCACGCTTCCCAGAACCAGCCGTGTCCCCGCCAGACGATATGCCTCGACCTTCTCGGCAGCCGTGGCAGCGCTGTTGGTTCGCATGCGATAGAGGACGCTTAGCCGGTCCCACTCCCCAGCCTTCAGCCACATGCGTTCGAGGATCGCAAATGCTGTTGCTTCGCCAGGTTTGGCTTCGAGAGCACTGAGGAGCAACGTCTCTTGCTCGCGAGGGCGTTTCCCGATCGCCGCGACGCGAGCCGCGGTGAGAAGAAGGTTCGCCTTAGCCGTGGCATCTCGCATGGGATACGCTTGCGCTTCGAGACGGCGGAGGAGTTCCGAACAACTTGCATCGTCGGTGCCAAACGCCGATTCGAGGGCCTGGATGAGCTCACTCTCAACACCTGCTCGCAAAGCTCTGCCCACAGCGTTTTGGGCGGCACTCATGTCTCCAGCATCGATCAGTGCAACGGCGTGCGCTTCGAGAAGGTGGGGGGCGGGCGCCGCTGCGTAGCGAAGACTGGCAATGCTTGAAATCGCTGCGAAGTCGCCGCACTGCTGAGCCAGTTTGATCGCTCGCTCACAACACTCCTCTCCAGCTCCAGCCGCAAAGGCCTTTGTGTAGAGCGAGATCGCGAGTTGCGATTGCGGCACGATGGCTTCGCAGGCCGTAGCGGCTTCGACCAATGCTTCGCTCGAGGCCGGTCCAGAGCTCAACTCTTCTACGAGTTCTTCTAGTGCGAGAGACCAGTCATCGCGCTGCCAGAGAAGCTGCCGATATTGCGAAGAGAGGGGAAACAAAACGGTAATGGATCCGGTGCAGCGCTCGGTGGTTGCGCCAGAACGCTGTCAACGTTCCGGGATAGTTCTGAACAGGCCCTGAACCTGCCGCCCCAGCGCCCAAACTCCGCACGCTATAACCCTCGTAATATAGCACGGTTGGAACGTGCCCTCGACGGATCACATCTCCCACCTAGGCCTCCATGCAGCGGTTTTTCTTGCGTGTTTCGCCCTTCCCCACTCTAGGTGTGGCCACAAGCTACCGATACACCTTTTGAGGCTGGTGGCACGAGGAGTATGAGTTGAAGTACGACGACAAACGTCTATTGAGAATGCGTATTACTGGATGTCCGAAGGACGGTGATGAGGCAGTCGAAGACCTCAAGGACGACCTTGAAGAGGAATATGCCGATATCTACGAAGCCGACACGCTTGCCCTAGGCACTTGGATTGGCTGTGGCCATCAAGTATTCGACGTAATCATCCACTATCGAGATCCTCGTGCAGGTGAACTCACACCGCCGCGCAGTTGGTGTCTTGAGGTGTCTGCGATGAATCGGCGGGATGCCAAACGAGTCGCCACAAAGGACTTTCGCCTTGTTGAGAGTCTTTCCAGTGGCCCATGGCAACGCGAGATTCTGGCGATTGAAGTCATTGGCGAGGATGCTTCTGAATTCGCGAATCCCGAGCAGTCTCCTCACCTCTCGTAACGTGATAAAACAGCTGCTGTGGATGAGTTGCAACGTGAGCCGCGTCGCGGCGCCAGAATCGCAGCAAGCTTCTGGATCGGGATCGAAGGCATTGACAGCCGTCCTACCCTTCGTCAGGGCAACCTGAGTGCAACGGGTATGTACTTTGAAATCCCGGAGTCTATTGGGCCCGCAGGTTCGGTACAGTTCCTTCACATCGAATCAGAAGATCACCGAGTCGTAGTACAGGTTCTGGCTCGGATCATACGCACCAGTGCCATTAGCGACATCGTCACCGGCGAGTGCGTCGGCCTCGCCATGGAATTTATGCCCGCGTCCTCAGAAGGGCGTACAGGGCTTGAACGCCTAGTTCGCCACGTTGTGGAACTGGGCTTGCGACAAGAATCGAGAATTGATCATCGCTTTGACGTCGACGTGACTGGCGTACATCATGGCGACCGAACCAGTCTCCAACACCTGAGCGTTCAGAAGCTCACGCTGGAAACTGACTGGCGAGCCAACGTAGGAGATCCAATGCTCCTGCAAATCCGCTCACCGCACGCAGGTGCGCAAACCTTCCCGCTGCAAGGGCAAGTCACCAGTGTGAATCCGGCCGAAGAGGGATACCGGGTCGAAGTTCGAATCACAGGTCTCTCCGAAGAAGCCGATGAGCAGACCATGCCATCCGCCAGCGTTCCCTCCGCCGAGCTCGATAAAGAAGTGAGCATGTTCACAGACTTGATCACCCAGCCTGTCGAAGACTTCCACCTGCCTGCACCGCAACACCTCTCTGGGCTCCTCTCCCGCATCAAGCTGCCGACGATTCTCGGTTTGATGGAAATGGAGCGGATGTCAGGAGAACTTAGGTTTAACGGCTACGATCAGGGTGAGCTCGTGCTCTTCCTCGACAAGGGAAAGCCTCTCGACATGATTGACGTCAGCGGCACCGAGGCGCCCCCACGCGATCTCCTAACGCGGCTTATGAGCTGGCCCGAGGGAGAGTTTCACTTTGTCGTCGAGGAGATCGAACGCGCAGATCGCTTTGGCACCAGTATGACCAGCCTCATCCTTGATCTCGCCCGTGCTGAGGACGAAGCGACGCAGGATATCGATATCGAGATGACAGAAGCGGACTACTTCTAGACCGATCTCAAACGCGGTCTCAAACGCCGCATGAACTCAGCTCACTACCCCTGGAGCTACTGGTCTGGCTAGTGGATCCCCTTCATTTTTTCGAAAAGGCCTGGACACGCAGCGGAGATTCGAGCAACTCTGCTGCAAATTCTATTGGGGGATAGAACACATATGGACAACGAAGTAGTACGTGAGGATAGCGACTCTACGCAGAGACGCACGTGGACCGCAGCGGAAGCAGCTGCTCACCCTGCCCTTGGCATGGGCTCAACTGACTCACTCTCACGCATGCCCCGCGGGAGCCAAGCCCCAACACCGGCTTCCTCGGAAACCGTTGTAACGCCGGCGCCGCAGTTTGATGGATCGGGCGAACGCCTTGACGCATCGGAGCTGGTGGTTAGCTCGGAGTCCGAAGAACGCCACGACGGCGACGACCTTGATGGCATTGTAGAACTCAGTTCAACCATGCTGGTCGAGGACAGCGAATCCTCGGAAATTGAGATGCTCTCAGACGACCTCGTTGAAGAGGATGTCGTTGAAGAGGATGTCATTGACGACGACGCAATCGAGGGCATCGCATTGCTCGGGGCCGAAGATGTTATCGAGGAAGACGTTATTGAGGAAGTCGACTCCGACCTTCTCTCCTTCGTCGAAGCCCGCGGTGAGATCGACGAAAAACCCCAGCGCGCACCTGCCCCGATCGAGGTTTCCTCCGTGAGCCTTTCGGCTCTGCACGAGACTCTGCACAACCAAGCCGTTGATAGCGGAATGGCCACCTACAGCACCGGCGTTCCGATTCACTCCCTCGACAGGGACTCGAATACAGGCAAGACGCTGCAGATTGTTAGGCCCGAGGCTGCTGAGAGTTTGTTCACCATCAGAAATATTCTGATGGGCACAGTATTTCTTGCTGGTATCGGCGCAGGCATCTTCTTTGGCCTTCCCACATCCTCTTCTTCGGCGACCTCTTCTTCGGCGACCGCACAACCTGCTGCCTCGGCGACAGCTGCGATGGTTGTACCTGCAGATGCCTCGGAATCCACGCAAGCCGCTGCAAGCTCCGCCGTGGGCCTTCCCGTGGTGGCCCCGCTTGTAGAGAACACCGAAGACCCAGAAGCTGGTAACGAACCTGCGCTGGCCCAAACGGAAGTAGCTGACACCGAAGCCCCAGAGCCCTTGGCGGTTGCGCCTCTTGAGACGCTCGCTGTGGCTTCCTCAGAAGAACCCTCAGAAGACGTTGCGCCACCAAGCAATATTGACGTTCGGCCACTCGATGTCGAGCCCGTTGTTGCCGCGGCCCCTGAGACCGAGACTGCCCCTGAGACCGAGACTGAGGTCATTGCACCAGTCACCCGCAAGGCATCCCGCCGTGCTCGATCCAACGATGCCGACGGCATCGCTCCCAGAACCTTTGGAAGCGGTGACCCGGGCGTGCTCATGCTTGGAGCCAAGCCTCCGTGCGACATCTTCATTGATGGAAAGAAGACCGGCTTAAAAACGCCGCAACGTGTGCTCCGTCTGCCTCCGGGCAAACACAAGATCACGCTCATCAATCAAGAGCACAAACTCCGCGATAGCTTTCGCGTGTCGATTCAGTCTGGCAAGAAGACCCGCATCGTCCGCGATATGACTAGTAAAATTCAGTAGTTGCAGGTATCCCCAGGAGGGGGTAGCTAGATTCTAACTAGCTGGAATACTATGGGATTTCGCGCCGGGACTGAACTCCGGCGAGGATTTCCTTGAGCCAGTTAGAACGTCAACTAAATCTTCCTTCGGTCGTCGCCATCAGCGTGAGCACGATGCTCGGCAGTGGCCTCTTCGTACTGCCAGGACTCGCGGCGTCAAAGACCGGCGCTGCGATCTTCTTGGCGTACATCTTCGCAGGCATTTGCGTGCTACCGGCGGCCCTATCCAAAGCCGAGCTCGCCACGGCGATGCCAACCTCGGGCGGTACCTATGTGTATCTCGATCGCGCCTTTGGGCCACTGGTCGGGACCATTGCCGGCATTGGCCTTTGGCTCGCACTTCTTCTCAAGAGTGCGTTTGCGCTTGTGGGCTTTAGTGCGTACTTGGTCGTACTCGCCGATGTTCCCATCAAGGCGGCGGCGCTGATCATGCTCGCCTTCATTGTCGTACTCAACCTTCGAGGCGTTCGCAAGGTTGGTCAAGTGCAGTCGGTTGTCGTGTCGATCGCCGTTGTTGCCCTTTTGGTGTTTTTCTCAATGGGGCTTTCGCAATATGACCCCCGACGGCTGCAACCGCTTTTCAGTGAAGGTGGCGGTGGTTTCTTGGCGGCCGCGGCATTTGTCTTTGTCTCCTATGCTGGCATTACCAAGGTTGCGGCATTTGCGGAAGAAGTTAAGAATCCAAAGAGAAACCTCCCCTTAGGTATTCTTCTGTCACTGCTCATCGCAGTTGTGCTCTACGGCATGATTTCCTTCATCCTTGTTGCGGTGGTTCCGATGGACCAACTGCAAGGCGATCTGCACCCCATTTACACACTCGCCAATACTGTAGGTGGGAAGCTCTTTGGCACCATTGCTGCTGTGATCGGTGTTGCCACCATGGCGTCGATGGCAAATGGTGGCCTGCTCGCTGCGTCACGCTTTCCGTACGCGATGAGCCGGGACAATCTGCTTCCGAGCAAGCTCAGCTATCTCCACAAAACGCACCTAACTCCCGTCCTGGCGATTTTGCTATCCGCGGTCGCCATCGCTGTCGCAGTCCTCTTTTTCGAAATTGAGAAGATTGCCAAGCTTGCGAGTGCGTTCAAGATCATCATCTTCATGTGGGTCTGTGCGACCGTTTTGGTGCTCCGCGAAGTTCATCCAAAGTGGTACAAGCCCGCGTATCGCTCTCCCCTGTACCCCTTTACGCAGATCGTCGGGATCTTGGCATGCCTGCTGCTGCTGGTCGTACTCGGCCCCGTGGGCGTTGCTGCGGCCGTCGGTATCGCGCTTCCGGGCGCTCTCATCTACATGCTCTACGGTCGCAATCGAACCAATCGTCGCGGTGTCATCAGCTTGCGAGGAAAGAGAGAGGAGCTTCTAAAACGACCAACGCGTGACATGCCTATAGCGGAGTTGGACTTTGAGGAAGAAGCCCAAGTTGTGGTTGCACTCTTTGGTTCGGAACGCACCCCTGAGTTGCTCGTTGAACACGCAGCCGCGCTTGCCGACGGTGGCTTGGTTGAAGTGGTACTGCTTTCGGAATTGCCTGAGCAGACCGCGCTCGATGCGGTTCGCAACGATCCCAAACTCGCTTCCATCGAGCGTCGTATCGGTGCCGTGGCTGAGGCAAAAGAGATCGATTTGCACTTTCATGCCTTAGCGAGTCGAGACATCGTCAAGACGGTCTACGACCTCTCCAACGCGGTGCACTGCAAGTGGCTCATCATGAACTGGGGCGGCCGATCAAAATACAGCCTCACCTTCTCGAACCCACTCGGCTGGCTAAAGAGTCATTTGCCCTGCAACCTCGCTGTGTATCGAGACTCAGGCGTGCGCTACTTCCGACAAATTCTGGTGTACACAGAGCCTGGCCCCCATGACGCTCTCGTTGCAACCACCGCAGACCGCCTCGCAACTGAGCACAACGCAGAGCTCACCTTCATTCGGGTCCTCCCCTTGGAAGCTACAGAAGAGCAAGTTGCTGGCGAGCAAGCCTACCTCGACCAAATGTGCCAACTCACCAGAGAGCCCACTACGTCGCAGGTTCTGCGCGGTCACGACGACACTCGGGCCATTTCCAAGTTTAGTGCCAGCTACGACCTTCTCGTGACCCACGAACCCAAGTCGTCACTCGTTGGACAGCTGCTGGGGCTTCAGCAAAATGACCTTACGGATGCAGCAGCCTGCTCTGTGCTTCGGTTGCAGACACCAAGAGTCGAGACCCACCATGCAGTGCGAACAACAGCCGTACCGGCCAAGAAACTGCGCATGGCGGACTTGCTCGAGCCAGAGTGCATTCAGGCAGCGCTTCCAAAACAAAAGAAAGACGCTCTTTTCGAGACGTTCGCGAATCGCTTCGGTAGTGCAATCCCGCAACTCGACCCGGCCCAGGTTCTAAGTGAACTTCTGAATCGAGAGCGAAGTCAGAATACCGCGGTCGGCCATGGCGTCGCACTCCCACACGCTACAATCGCCAGCGCTACCAAGACCTACTTGGGAATTTTCACCACCGAAGAACCGCTTGACTATCAGGCCCCCGATGGCGAGGGCGTTCAGTTCTTTTTCGTGACGATTGGACCGGCCAGCGAGCGACAAACCCACTTGCACCTGCTGGCGATGGTTTCGGGAATGGCTCTAAAGACCAATCTATTGGAACAGCTACGAGAAGCAAAGACACCAGAAGATATCTTAGCTGCCGTAGATGCAGCCGAGGCACAACTCGTAGCCGAGTCTGCGTAGGCCTGGGCTGTAGGGGCTCAATACGAGCCCCTGGCATGCAGCGCTGCTATACGGAGTCCGCGGCCGGATCGCGATAGAACGACCCAGGGAAGTGCGTCGCGGTGGATTGGGTTGCTGCCTCGGAACGCGCTATCTGCGCCGCACAGACCTTGAACTCAGCGGTACCGGTCACCGAGTCACCCACATCATTGGTCAGCAAGTTCGCGCGCGCTTCGGCGAAGTGTAGCGGCATCCAAATACACCCCTTCTTCACCTGCTTAGAGATGATGACGCGACACTCGATTTCTCCTCGCCGAGTCCAGACGCGAACCATTTCGCCATCTCGAATACCGCGCTGCCGAGCGTCAAAGCGATGCATCTCAACAAACGCTTCGGGTTGTTTGGCATCCGTTCCCGGATCACGGCGCGTCTGCGTGGCCGCGTTGTAGTGGTACAAGGTGCGGCCTGTCGACATGATGAGTGGGAACTCTTCGGTCGGTAGCTCCAGGGATGGGCGATAGTAAACCGCCTGAAACTGCCCCTTACCGCGCAGTACGCCGCCCTCGTGCAGAAACAGCGTGCCATCGCTACCTGCATCGGTGCACGGCCATTGAATCCCCAGTGCTCGGTTCGTAATCCGCTCATGAGAGATGCCTGCAAACTGTGGAGCGTCCTTGGCCATCTCGTCATAGATCTCGGAAGCGTTGTCGTACTTCCAGTCGGCGCCACACGCATTGGCAAGTGCTACGAGAATCTCCCAATCGGGCCGTGCCTCTCCAGGCGGTTCAACCCCCTTGCGCACAAGCTGTACTCGCCGCTCCGAGTTTGTGAAGACACCATCCTTTTCCGCAAAGCAGGCAGCGGGAAAGATCACGTCTGCATACCTCGCAGTCTCGTTCATGAAGATGTCCTGCATCACCACGAACTCAACCTTGTTGAGACCGGCTTCAAGACGGCTCACATTGGGTTCCGATAGCACAATGTCCTCTCCCATAATGAAGAAGCCCTTGATCCGGTCGCCGGCCATCTTCATCAGCTCGTTGAGATTGTACCCGGGCTTATCCGAGAGCGTTACGCCCCAAGACTCCTGATACTTGGCCTGCGCCATCGGATCGTCGACGCGTTGATAGCCGGGGTAGAACACCGGGGAGGCACCGGCATCGTTTGCCCCCTGCACGTTGTTCTGTCCACGGAGTGGGTTTAGCCCTGTTGCTGCGTAGCCGAGGTGGCCTGTCATGAGAACGAGGTTTGACAGCGCGTACACATTGTCGGTTCCGTGACTGTGTTCGGTGATACCGAGTGTGTAGTAGATACCAGCCTTCTTGGTTGTCGCGTAGGCCCTGGCAACCTTGCGAATCTCGTCCGCGGGAACACCCGTGATTTCTTCGCCCTTCTCGGGCGTGTACTCCAAGACCGCGTCGCGTACCGACTCAAAGTGTTCGGTATTCTTCTCAATGAACTCTTTGTCGGTGAGGCCTTCCTCAATAATGACGTGCGCCATCGCATTGAGCAGCGCCACATCGGTACCGGGATGCAGAGCCAAGTAGGTATCGGCAAGCGTACTCATCCAGATCGCACGCGGATCAGCCACGACCAAGGTTGCACCTCGGTGCACCGCACGCTTCATTTCCATCGCAATGATGGGGTGTGCCTCAGAAGTATTACTACCAATGACAAAGAGAAACTCTGCATCGCGAATCTCGCCAATCGAGTTCGTCATTGCACCAGCACCGAACGTTGTGACCAGACCGGCCACGGTAGGAGCGTGTCAAGTGGCAGCGCATTGATGCACGTTATGCGTGCCAAAGACTGCCCTCGATAGCTTTTGAACGAGGTAGTTTTCCTCGCCCGTGCATCGCGATGAAGAGACAAAACCAAGGCTATCGGCTCCGTGCCGTTTTGCTACGCCCTGGAGTCCATCGGCGGCAATGCGCAGAGCGTCCTCCCAGCTGGTCTCTTGAAACTGTCCATCCGCATCGCGCACCAAGGGCTTCTTTAGGCGATCCTTGTGATCGATGAATTGGTAGGCAAAGCGCCCCTTGACGCAAAGGTTGCCGTCGTTGGGCAAGACGCCGGCTTCGGGCGAGGTAATTTTGGCAACCACGCCGCGTCCATCGTTCGCCGTTCGATCGATGTTGAGATCCATTTGGCAACCGACACCGCAGTAGTTGCAGGTCGTGCGAACCTTCTCGAGCTTGCGTGCGGGCAAGAGCGATAGTGCCAGCGGCTTCTTCTCCGCCATAGCGCCAGTAGGACAGACGTCCACACAGCCACCGCATAGCTCACAGGTTGTATCGAGGAGCGAGCGCCCATCTGCCGTCGCGATCGTTGTCTCAGATCCGCGCCCAGCAAGCGTGATAGCGGAAACCGATTCAACCTCTTCGCAGTAGCGAGTACAACGCGCACAGAGAATGCACCGATCCGCTCGATACTCGATGTAGGGATTGCGGTCTTCCAGGCGCTGAAACCGCTTGTGCTCCATCCTGGGCCACGTTGTTGGCGCTCCAACTTTTGCGGCTAGGGCGTGAAGCTCTGATGGGTCGGAAGAATCATCGGTCTCAGAAGCGTCGACGTTGTCGGTCATGTAGAGGGCGAAGAGCGCTTTCTGATGACGTTCGATGCGAGCATTCGCGGTGGTTACCGACATGCCTTCGGAGGCCTTCGTTGCGCACGAGGGCACGAGGCGCCGAATACCCTCGACTTCGACAAGGCACGTTCGGCAGGCACCAACGGCCTTGAGCCTCGGATCGTGGCACAGGCTGGGAATTTCTTGCCCCATTCGACGTGCCAGTTCAAGCACGCTTTCGCCCGGAAGAATCTCTACCTCGTCGCCATTTAGCTTCAGTGTTTTACTCATTATCGCTTCTCTCCGCCAAAGGCCTTGGGAAAGTGCTGCAGCGCCGAGGTGAGCGGCAATGCGGCCGCCTGCCCCAGCCCACAAATGGACCCCTCATTCATCTCCCAGGCAACCTCGGCAACCTCGCCTAAGGATTTTTCTGAGGGCGTTCCCTTGAGGTCTCGGTCCAAAGCCTCTCGCAAATAGCGGGTGCCAATTCGGCAGGGCGCGCACTGGCCGCAGCTTTCGTTTTCAAAGAAGATCAGTTGCTCGCGAACCGACTCTCGAATGTCCGACTCGGTGTTTAAGACGACCACGCCGGCCGACCCAAGCATCGAGCCAATTTTGGCGAGCGCTGAAAAGTCGAGTGGGCACCCTCGCTCGGTCGCCGGCAAGAACCCGGAACTTGCACCGCCCGGAGAAAATGCCAGGAGCTCTCCTACGTATCCACCGGCAGCCTGGGCGAGTTCATCCAAGGTTGCACCTAAGGGAAGTTCGTAGGTACCAGGAGTCTCAACGTCACCACTGATCGAATACAATTTGCTTCCCGGCTCGGTCGCTCCCAGCGCCTTGAACCAATCGCCGCCACGCATCACGATTGACGGCACGCAGGCAATGGTCTCGACATTCTGAATCAGGGTAGGTTTGCCCCACAGGCCGTTTTCGTGGGGAAACGGCGGCTTGAGCCGAGGCATTCCGCGTTTGCCTTCGAGTGCCTCTAGCAGTGCGGTTTCCTCTCCGCAAATGTAGGCGCCGTGCCCCGAGTGCAGATGAAACTTCACATCCCCCAGAAGCTTGCTCTCAGAAAACTTCTCAATAGCGGATTCCAGAGAAACCCAAGGCCCAGAAAACTCACCACGCAGGTAGAGGTAGACATCGTTTGCGCCAAGGCAGTGCGCAGCAATCGCCAACCCCTCGAGAACGAGGTCGGGACGCCGAGCCATTAGTTCCCGATCTTTAAACGTGCCAGGCTCGCCCTCATCGGCATTGAGTACTACGTAGTGTGGACTTGGTTTCTGCGCTCGCACCCCGCGCCACTTGATTGCCGCAGGAAACCCCGCGCCACCACGTCCCTGGAGCCCCGACTCGTCGAGTGCAGCAATCACATCATCCGCTCCCATCGCCACAGCCTTGGCAAAGGCCTCCCCAGAAAAGTTCTGAGTTCCAGCTAGGTTCATCGGCAGTTGCGAGTTCTCAGGCCCAACATTGCCTCGCCAATCGTCGGCCAACTCGGCGCCTTGCAGGTTTTGCCAATCGCCATCGGCCGTTGCGAAGTCATCGGTCGTAACCTCGACAAGAACGCTGCGATCTTTGAGCACTGCGGGGGCCCTGTCACATGCGGCGAGACACGAGCATTCCGCAACCGGCATGCCGGCCTCTTGCGCCAGCGCCAGAAGTTTCCGACCGCCACGCATCGCACAGGAAAGGCCTGTGCAAACTCGCAGCTTGGTGTCCGAATCACTGAGCAAGTGATAGAACGATCCAGCTCCGTACACCTGCGCCTCGGGAACCCCGAGCTCCGCGCTGACCTTGGCTGCAGCACCGGGCGCTAGACCGCCAGCCTTTTGCAAAGCCTCGAGAAGCTGCTCCATTTTCTCATTTGCTGCCACGATTCCAAGTACATACTACGCGGCTAAGCCTGCGCAAACTGGAAGATTGCTTCGGGGCGACACGCTGGTGACAAGCGACCGATCCGGGCGCTCAGGTCCCGGGATCTTGGGGCCTTCAGTTGGATCATTTGCCCCGAAGGCTCACCTAACCTACTAATTTTGCTTGACTGTAGGTATTGGCACGCGACTCGCACAGGTATCGTCCCAAGATGTCTTCTTTCGTACCCAAAGCGCTGGCTTCGTTGCTTCTTGGAGCTGCTTGCACGCTCGGAGCCGCCTGCACCACACAGGTCGGCGGTCCCGACGGTGAGGGCGGACTTGACGATAAAGAAGACAATGTCGATGTCATCGGTGCCGACGCAGCTCCAGCCCCCGACGCCTTTGTCCCCTTCGATGGCCCGTGCGGTGAAGGCGATGCGTCCTTTGAGACCGGCGATGGCATTTGCTTCGAATACTTCTTTGAGAACTCCAGCTGGGCCGGCGCTCGCCTCAAGTGCCAATTCCTTGGCGGCGACCTCGCTCGGGTAGACGACTCGGGCACCAACGGCATCCTCTCCTCACTCGTCCCCACCGCATTCCCCCAGGCTTGGCTTCTCGGAAGCGACACGGCCAACGAGGGCGTTTGGACTTGGGATGGCGAGCCTATGACCTACGGAAACTGGCGCGCCGGCGAACCCAACAACGGCAACGGGGTTGAGAACTGCTTGGTCCTTGTATCCAACGAAGGCGGCGCTTGGGACGACAACAACTGCAATGATTTGAAGAGCTACATTTGTCAACGATAGGAAAGAGAAGCACGATGTCAAAACGCACCCAATCCATTCGAACAACACTTCTAGGTCTCACTCTTCTCGGCGCTGCCGCTTGTAGCCCGGAGATTGGTGGAACCGGCGAACCAGGTAGCCCCGATGCAGGCACCTTCGTTCCCGAACCTGAAGTGTGTGATGAGGCGGTTGCGATTACGTTTGAGCAGCGCCAAGTCACTCCTGACATCATGCTTGTTCTGGACCGCTCCGGTTCTATGAACAATGCCTTGGTCAATGGCAGCAACACCAGCAAGTGGGACGTCATGCGCAACGCCATGGCAACCATCGTCGCAAACCATGGCGCCAATGTGAACTTTGGCCTCTCGCTGTATCCCACCAACAATGAGTGCAGTGTTAACGGCGCACCTGTCGCGCCAGCGATTAACAATGTTGGTCCAATCCTTAGCGCGATGAACAGTGGAGGCCCAAACAATGGTGGCACTCCAACCCACCAAAGCCTCCAAAAGGCCCGCGACTACTTTGACGGCCAGCCCGTCAACCCAGATGGTCGTATCGTCATTCTTGCCACCGATGGCATCCCAACCTGCAATTCCTCAACGGGCGCATCCGTCAATGTCATTGGCGAACTCGGACAACGCAGCATCAAGACCTACGTACTCGGCTTTGGCTTTGGCGAGGCGGATGTCAGCGGACTCTTAGAAATGGCGCTCGCCGGCGGCACCAACCAACTCTACAGCGCCGACTCCCCCGACGAACTCAACCTTGCCTTGGATTCGATTCTCGGCGACGTAACCGTTCCAAGCTGCGAGTTTAATCTTCAGCAAACACCAGCCAACGCCGACGACATCAACGTTGTTATCAACGGTGTCGAGCTTGGTCGTGACGATCCAAACGGCTGGAGCTACGACGAGACCACTCGGACGATTACGCTGAACGGCGCCGCATGCGAGTCTGTGCAGAGCGGTGGCACCAATGGCATCGAAGTTGACCTCGGCTGCGAAGGCCAAATCATCGAGTAACGCCTCTTCCCCCAAGCGCTAGCGCCGCCACGTGCCTCCTTAGGAACTTTACCTAAGAAGAGTAGCACCGGCGGCGTTTGCCGTTTCGGGTGCTACACAATCTTGTAGGTGCCCGAGTCGATCCCGTCGATCGTCCAGTCGCCAATCGAGTAGCGAATGAGCCGCAAGGTCGGAAAGCCCACCTTGGCAGTCATACGGCGAACCTGCCGATTGCGCCCCTCTTGAATCGTTAGCGAAAGCCACGACGTTGGAATGGATTTGCGCTCTCGAATGGGAGGCGTTCTAGGCCACACGCTCGGCTCGTCTAAGCGGGACGCGCGCGCAGGCTTGCTCATGCCATCTTTCAGGCGCACGCCTCGCTGCAACGCATCCAGAGCCTTGTCGGTGGGCACGCCTTCCACTTGCACCCAATACGTCTTGCTCGTCTTGTGTTTCGGCGATGCAATGCGATCTTGCAGCGCACCATCGTCGGTGAGTACGAGCAACCCTTCCGAGTCCTTGTCCAAGCGCCCAGCTGCATAGACGTGAGGAACGTCGACATAGGTTGCCAGCGTTGCAAAGCCCTTGTCGCTAGTGAACTGGCTCAGTACGCCGTACGGCTTGTTTAACAGCACTACGGTCGACATCTTAGGCCTCGTGGGTTTTGGCGGAGTCGGCCGAGAGTCGCAGGATCTCTGTGAGTTCCGCGTCGGTCAGATCTCGCCACTGTCCTGCTGGCAAGTCGAGCTTGACGTTCATGATGCGAACCCGTTTGAGCTTTGTTACGCGGTAGCCAAGGTGTTCACACATGCGGCGAATCTGCCGATTGAGGCCTTGGGTAAGAACAATTCGAAAGTGGGTCTTGCCCTCGCGCGTAACCTTGCACTTGCGAGTCACCGTGTCGAGAATTGGCACGCCATTGCCCATGGCGTGCACAAACGCACTATCAATGGGTTTGTCGACGGACACCTCGTACTCTTTTTCGTGGTTGTTCCGCGCCCGCAAGATCTTGTTGACGATGTCCCCGTCGTTTGTGAGGAAGATCAATCCTTCGCTCGGTTTGTCGAGTCGGCCGATCGGAAAAATTCTCACGGGATAGCCGATGTAGTCGATGATGTTGTCAGGCTCGACCTGCGTGTCAGTTGTGCAGACAATTCCGACCGGTTTGTGAAACGCCAGGTAGACGCGTTTCTCTTCTGACGGCGAGACCAACTCGCCATTGACCCGCACTTCATCACCTGCCACCACCTTCGTTCCCAGCTCGGGCACGGCGCCGTTAATGGTGATGCGGCCCTCGGCAATGAGTTTGTCGGCGGCCCGACGCGAGCAGTAGCCCACCTCGCTGAGATACTTATTGATCCGTGTCTGCGGCAAATCGCTCATATAAGAGGAGCCGATCATCGGGGCCCAATGCACGAAAGTACAGGCCTAGGATCACAGCTATCACCATGATTTCTTACGAAACCATAGATCCCGAGAGGTAAGACCACCAATAAAAATGAGTTGCATTTTTCTCAGGATTCTTCTAAATGTCACTCCACTGTCACCGCATACCGTTCATTCCGGTACATGTGCGTGACGCAACCGACAACACCTAACGATTTCAAAATTTCGCCACCAAGGAGCCCGACTTGAGCAAACTATCCCCACTTTATCGCTGTCTCGCACTTTCCTTCCTCTTGGCTGCCTGTGGCGGTGGAGCTACTGACACCGAAGGTGAAAACGGCGCAGGAGCGGATGGTGGCGCAGGCGCTGAGTGCGTCGCGACTGCAGACGTCGAGGCGAGCTGTTCCGATGGAGTGGACAACAACTGCGACGGCAAGATCGACTGCGAGAACGTCGAGTGTGCCTTTGAGTCAAACTGCACCGGTGGCGGTGGCGGTGGCGGTGGCAATACCGAAGGATGCGGCGAAGCAACCTTTGGCGGCGACCCACTTGCGATTCCCGACGGCGTTGGCATGTCCTATGAGACAGCCGTGAGCATCACCGGATTCGACGATGGACAAACTCTTCTAACATCAGACGGATTCGTTTCCGCCTGCGTGACCATGGAGCACTCTTGGCTGCGAGATCTTCAAATCGAAATGATCTGCCCATCGGGAGAGCTTGTTGTTCTTCAGCAGTTCCTTGGAACCGAAGGCGGCGAAGTCTACATGGGCATGCCAAACGACAGTGATGGCACCGACCCAACACCTGGTGTTGGCGCTGAGTACTGCTGGAAGGCAAACGCGGCAAATGAGCCAATGCTTGAGTGGGCGAACAACAATCCAGCCGATCTCTTTGAGACGCTCACACTTCCTGCGGGCGACTACCGACCAAACTCTTCCTACGACGATCTCGTGGGTTGTACGCTCAACGGCGACTGGTCAATTCGCGCCACGGACGACTGGGGCATCGACAATGGCTACATCTTCGAGTGGAGAGTCACGTTCAACGAGAACATCATCCCCGATTGCACTGACTGGATCGATTGATCCACTCGCGCAGCGGTAAGACTAAATAGCGACTATAGAAGCGGCGACCGATGTAGATCGGTCGCCGCTTTCTTGTATTGCAGGCCACGGGAAACTTGTTCCTTGGCAGTTTGCCCAGATGCCCCTACAGTTCGCCCCATGAGTAGCCTCCTCCGCCTCCTCGCCCTTACCTCTCTCCTCACTGCTACCGCTGCGTGTAGTGGAGGAGCCGATGGCGATGGCGACACCGGAGGACAGGGCAACCCAGATGCAAGCTCGTCGGAGACCGATGCAGGAACGTCTGGTGCAGCCGATGCGGGCAGCACAGGTGGCAGTGATGCAGGAGTGTCTGGCGACGTCGATGCGGGTCCTGGCGATCCCGATGCAGGCGCAACGGCCGAAGGCGAACTCGACCTTCGCTCGGTCTACGGCGTCGTAAACGCGGACGACGACGACGACACGGGCAACCCGGATTGGTTCCAGCAGCCCTTCGCCAGCGACAACGATCTTTCAAGCCTTCCGCTCCCCGACTACCCCGGCCACACAATCGAGCTCACCCTCAGCGGTGAAACTCAGTACCTCCGGGTTTGGAATGCCAGCAACCAAATGCTGCTCGGCACCGACCTTGACGATTCGGTCACAACCCAGGTCACCGTCCCCGCTGATGGCTCTACCCTTCGTGTCGAGTTTGGCTGGTACCTCGCCAAAGGTGCACTGAGCGCACGACTTGTGAACAGCAGCGGAACCGCAGTGGACACCGACCTCATCGACCTTTGGTCCTCGCCACTCATTCTCAACCATCACCTGCAACCCTCAGAACATGTCTATGTAGTGAGCACGCCGAACGGTGGCGACAACAACGTGGCCATGGTCAACAGCTATCAAGCGGTGCTCTCGTCAAATGCCTTTACGGCGGTGCCTGGCAACCAAGTTGGCTTTGACATTTGGATGCAAGACGAATTCGAATTTGGCACCAGCACCGGCGACGACGGTCAACGCATGGACACGGTGGTCGACTCAATTCGCGATCGCGGCCTCGACCCATTGCCCGAGGCGCTCTTCAGCGGCCCCGAGTACTACGTCGGAACATGGGGCAACGCCAACGCCAACAGCTACGACTCCTTTGGCAACCTCGAGGTCTCGCCCCCGGTTACCGTCAACGGCGTCGAGTACCCATTCGGCCGCGTCTACTACGGTGACATTGGCAACCAAGGGCCAAACGGAACCGTTGGCGCATTCCTCGAAGAGCAAAAGATTCAAGACCCATTCACCGTCAACACCTCTTGGCTCTGCGTCGGCCACATCGATGAAGTCACAAGCTGGATTCCCGACCCAAGCTCGGCTCTCGGCTACAAGCTTCTCATCGCCGATGTTCCCTCGGCCTTTGCTGCTCTCGATGGCACCAACCAAAACCTCTCGGGTAGTCGATACGGAGCAAGCGGTTTCTTCAACACCAACGACTTCGAAACCGATATCGCGTTCCGCAACGAGAACATGGATATTCAGGACGACTACCTAACACCAATGACCAACGCCTTTAAGGCCGCCACCGGAGTCACCGATGCAGACATTATTAAAGTGCCTGCCCTCTTTGAAGATGTTGGCTGCGGCATGGCAGCACTCATTCCAGGCACCGTCAATCTGATCGTTGCCGACGACGCGCAGTCGGATACCCATCTCTTTATCCCCAAGCCCTTTATCGATTCTCTCGAAGATGTCTACACCTCACTATTTCCCGCTGGCTCCAACATGCACTTCGTCGACGATTGGTTCAGCTACCACGCACTCCTAGGTGAAGTTCACTGCGGAACAAACGTGGAACGAACGCCGCTCGCCAATTGGTGGGAAGAAGCGCTGCACCTCGTTCAGTAGCAGTAGCAGCAGCGCTTTAGCAAAACCAACCCACCTACCGTTCGACACAACTCAGCCCGGAGACACGAATCATGAGCCGCTTTCTAATCCTCGCCCTCGCACTTCCCCTCAGCCTTGCTGCTTGCAGCGATTCTTCGACTCCGGAGAGCGCCCCCGAAACCGTTGCGAAGGCCGCTCCGGCCCCCGCTTCTGCTCAAACAGAGACAGCGCCCGAGGCACCCGCTCTCGCCAGTGCTGAGCTTGCAGAGCTCATTCGCACCATGGAACCGCAAGTAGCTCGGAACGGCGGCCTGCGTTTTAGCGACCAGAACCTTGTGCAACCCGCTGCCGCCCCGCTCTTGCTCGCCCGCTTGCAGTCCGGCGCCGATAGCGAGGCAATCCGCAGTGCACTAATCATCGCGCTTCCGCAAACGCAAGGTGAGTACGCAGCCGAAGCGGTTGCGCTGCTCAAGAACGAGCGTAGCGAAATGCTGCGCGCCGCACTCGTCGATTCCCTGCGACTTGCCGGCGACAGCAAGGCTGCCCTCGAAGGCCTTGCGTTGGGCATGGTTGACTCGGCACCAGCCGTGCGAACTCGCGCAGCCTTTGCCATTGGTCGAAGAGCCGACGGTCTCGATCTGAGCAATCTCTTGGTTGCTGCTCTCTCCGATAGCAATGTGGAGCTGCAGGCCACGGCCGCGCGAGCTCTTGGCAACCTTGGAGCTGTTAAGACCTTCGACAGCCTGGCACCACTCACGCAAAGCCGAGATGCCGATGTTCGCCTTGAGTCACTTCGGGCGCTGGGACGAGTGGATGCGGATCGTGCGGCCGCTTTGCCAGAGCTTGCCAAGCTCGCCCAAGATAGCGACGAGCGCATTCGCACCGCTGCTACCAAAGTCGCAAACAAAGCCTATTAGTTCGCACGGATTGTGCGTCCCAAAAGCTTCTAGGAAGAGTACCTAGAAGCTCATGCGGCCCCAGTTGATTCCGACGTGAAACATAAAGCTCACGTCGGTACTCGCTGGTGCGGTGGCGCGGTCACACGGCCCGCCACATGTCGCCTCGTCGTTCGTCTCAGGCCCTTGGCCAATGAGGGTTCGCAGCGCAAAGTACGGTCCCAAGTAACGCGGATGGTCACTGTGTTTGTCCATCACGAAGTTTGTTTGCCAACCGAAGCCCAGGGCCAAGTCGGGTCGGTCCAAGACGCCACCGCTGCGCCAAGAAACGTGTTCCCAACCAACACCCCCCTCAAGCCAAAGGTCACTGGTCACAAAGCTCTTGGGATCACCCAGCGGCACCAGGCTGTAGCGCGTCGTAAGGCCAACGCGGGTCATCGTGCCGCGCTCTTCGGCCCGAACGCCGAAGTAGTTTAGCTCTCCGAGAATGCTGAACTCTCCAAAGCGCACGCCCGTATTTATCGCGAGGCCCGTGGCATCGGCGTGGGTCGTCCCCATGTTGATACCGCCAACCAACATGCCCACATCAAACTCAAGACGCTTGGGAACGGGCTTCTCCGGGGGAGCCGCAAGGGCCAACGTGCTTGCCTCAGAGGCCGTGGGAGCCGAGGCAAGGAGAGCAGTGGCCGTGAGGATGGAGGCGAGAAGAAGTGGTGTCTTGCGAGTCATGCTGGCAAAACGCCCCTCGCCAGCGGAGCTTACACACCAAACGCGGTTTTTAGTCGGCCGTGAACCCTTCGGCCAACTCGTCGTCATTGGGACGAACCGTTACGTACACGAGATAGGCCAGGGTCACCACCATGATGACCGCCCCTACCCAGCGAATATTGTCAGCGATGGGGCGCGCCTGTCGCATCATATCCCACTTGCCAAAGAGGTAGGCCCAGTCATGGGTATCGCCACCAACAAGCGGCAACTCTTCGACTGGAGCGTCGTGCATGTAGCGAGCGATGTTGATGAGGTTCTCGCCAAACCACCAAGTGCAAGTAACCGCGGCAAAGCGCTGCCGTCTCTTGAACCAGAAATACAGGCCCAGGCCAACAGGCCACATGAGTTGCCCAAGCGTACCCCCGAGAAAGTGCAGCGTCCGGCCGCCCCAAGAGAATAGGTAGTGACCGGCCTCGTGAAAGACCAAGTTTACCCCGTCGATAAAGACCCACTCCGACGATAGCAAGAGGTGCGACGCTGTGAACCATGCCAACAGAACCAGAACCGGAACGCGCGTTAGCGTCCAATAGAGCCTGCGCGTCGATTCTTCCTTATCAGCATAACTCTTAGGCTCGCGAATCCCCGAGAGGTGTTGCGCCTTGGCGATAAACTCGGCGTGATGCGTCACCGTTGCCTTGCGCTCTTCAAGTTCGAAGCCGTCAGACAGTTCGAGGGCGACCTCTTCCGTGGGAGCGGGGGCGAATGGGTCGTCGTGCGTACTCATTCCGGTAGTTCTCTCAGCGTTTGGCCTTTTTGCAGTAGCGCCTCAGCCTGCGCCTTGCGGACCGTCGGTGATGCCGTCACATCGTACTCGTCTTTTCGCAACTCTCGCCCCAGAATATCCTCAATTGAGCACAGGTAGCGCAGGCGGTCGTACGCAACAGGCGCGTCGAGTAGCGCCAGAAGGTCGTCCAAGAATCGCAAGCCATGCTTGCTATATCCAAGCGCCGAGGCGGCGGTGAGACGGTGAATGCGTTCTTTGCTTGCGAGCCATGCCTCAGCGGCAGGTGTGTTGTGGTCAAGCTCGGCAAGTGTTGGCATGTCTGCGCCGTAGTCTTCTCGAAGCGTTTGCGCGGCCCATCCCACGCTCTTATCGAGATGACAAAGGTTGCATGCGTTTACGCTCGTCGCCAGCATCTCGGTATCGATGGGAGAACTAATGCGATGGCTGCGGATCAGTTCGTCAACACCTTGCACGATGCGCGGCATGTGGCAATCGAGGCACGTCACCGCAGGATCGTGCCGACTGTGGCTCCTGGCCAATGTTGAGTCTGCGAGATTTTGATGACAACCGATGCATGCACCGATGTGTTTGTCTTGGTCGGCGGCGAGAGCGCCTGGGCCGGGCACATGAGGGTCGTGGCAATCCGTACACTTGATCTTGCTGGCACAGGCACCGCTGAGCAGATCGAGTGCCTCGCTTGAATTTCTCGTGCCCGCGCCGTTTGGATAGAGCGCCGTTGGCGTGCTGTGGCACTGGGCGCAAATCGCATTGATAGTTCGTGCGTCGTCTCGGCTGCCCGCGATCGCCGGTGACTGAGAATTTCTCGCAATGCCCTCCCCCGCCGGTTCAAAGCGAATCGACTTGCCCAAGATTGCATGTTCGCGGCCCCCAAAGTGACAGGACTCGCAACTGATACCGACGCTCACCAAGTCTTCCACAGGCAAGAGATTGTCCTCCTTGGCGGGAGCCCCCACCGAATCGGTGTAGAGCAATTCAATGCCACTACCAATTTGCTGCGCGCCCTGAAGCCGAGCCAAACGTTTGTCAAAAGCGTAGGTGTTGTGGCACCAAGCGCAGCGTCCTCGCCACGGTGCTTGCTCAGGGTCAAAGACACTCGTCGACAGCGCGCCACTCTCGTCGTACTCCGCGCCGTGCCACGAATCGAAATACTGTTGGTGCAACCATCGCTCTTGACTAAGAAGAAATCCGAAGGGGATACGAATCTCGCGGGAATAGATCTCATGGCCTTCGGCCTCGGGTCCAAAGTCTTGCACCCCAACGTATTCCTGCATGTACCGCGAGCCAATCGTGCGGGTGATTCGATAGCGCCGATACACCGCGCCTTCGCGGGCAAAACTCATCGCGTAGTCACGGCCTCGGCGCCCAAACAGCACCTCGCCGCCGGCATACTGCTCTCGATGCTCCTCAAAATCACCGAGCACGGCCCCCGACTCCGTGACGAGCCGGTTCATGCGCCGGTGAAGATTGCCCTCCCACTGGGCATAGCGTTCGGCATGGCATTCGCCGCAAACCTGAGGCCCCACATAGTCCTCTTGGCGCACGTTGCTATAGGCCGCCGCCCCCTCCGCGGTGGAGGCTTGGGGCGCGTCTTTCGCAGTTTTGCCATCGTCCCCATCGGTCCCGGACCATTGCCACGGGACCACAAGCACCATTGCGATGAGCAACGCCGCGCCCCCCACAAGTCGTCTCCTGGTGCCCATCCACCCAATCTTCCCCCCTTTTCCCAAAGTGAGCGTGATTCGCTTAGGCGGATTGGCTGCATGTGCGCCGAAAATGAGTAAGGATGCGGGCGTGAGCCTCGACTACCTCAAAGAACTCCTCACCAAAGGCAACGAAGCGGCCGATAAGACGGCCCGCAGTAAGAAACTCGCGTCCGAAGCGGCCGAGAAATTACTGCGTCCCATCGAGGAGCGCGTTGAAAAACTCACCGGTCCCGAGACCCGTGCCATTGGTGGAACCTCCAGCGCAAAACCACAGTTCATCGTGGAATATCGCCTTGAACTTCCCGTGCGAAAGCACTGGATTCCGCAGCTGCGCTTCGCTCTTGAGAACGAGAAGAAGAAGCACGCCGAGATCGAAATCGGTGTGACGATTGGGCAAGCATGGACGGACCCCAAGACGGAAGAGCACTACCCAGCTCACATCCGCTGGGGTGCATTCTGTCTCGCAGCCGACAAGGTCAAGCGTGTCCAAGGACCGCTTCGCATCATGAATCGCGCGATCGACGAGAGCCTCGAAGTTCTCTCGCCACGCCCCGTTACAAACAAGACAGCCGGCATTCTCTCGATCGTTGGCAAGACAATGACCATCGACGAGCTCGAGGGAATTGAGTCGTACGACGCCTTGGCCGACGAGATCGCAGCCGACATTTACAAGCTCTACGGCGTCCTCGTGCCGCCGCCCGTTGAGGAAGAAGAACAAGCCTAGGCTTTCCTTCCCTCCGATCCCGAGCGAACTCGGGCCGATGCGAGTTTGCCTATGCGAACTCGCATCTTTCGTTTCGGCGAGTTTCTTAGCTTGCATAAGTCTCCGCTGCTCACAATGCGCTACCTTCTGGCGCAATGAGCGAGACACTCGAGACGATTGCCAACGACCTGCACTCTCACTTCACAAGCGACGCCAACGCGAGGCTGCACGCCGGGCTCACAGACAACCTGGGCACCTTGCCGGACCCATCTCTGGCCGCTTCGGCAAAGACGCAAGATGACGCCAAGGCGCTTCTTGCTCGTCTCGAAGCGCTCGACGCCAGCGCCCTCGAGTTCGATGACGCGCTTGACCTCGACCTCGCCAAGCTCATGGTCGGTTTTGAAATCCACGACCACAGCTACCTCTTTAACGGCAAGACCAAGCGCCAACAGATGCCCAAGGCTGGTGACGACATTGGCGACGGCATCTTCCTTCTCTTCATCAACGACCCGCGCGACGCCAAGGACCGCCTTGATGACATTGTAGGTCGCCTAGAGGCAGTGCCTGCGCACACCGAGAAGATGCTCGCTCGTTTGGACACTCCCGTGGCGCGCTGGGTGATGATGGATTTGCAGACGGTCGAGGGGCTTCCAAAGCTCTTTGCAACGGTCCAGGGCTGGGCAGAAGAATGCCAATACCCAGAGCTTGCGCGCTTTAAGACCTCGCGCGCCACCGCCGAGGCCGCACTCATCACATACTCAGAAAAACTCGGAGCACTGCCAACCACTGACCAACTCCACGTGGGCGAAGACGTCGCCAGGAGCATTGTCAGCCTGCGCGGAGTCGACAAGAGTTTTGCAGAGCTGCACAACATCGCGACCGCATTCTTGGCAGAGACCTCCGAGACCATCGAAACCCTTCGAGCCAAGCTTGTTACCAAGTATGAACTTGCAGAGGACACCACCACCGAAGACCTTCAGCAGTATCTTTTGGGCAAATACAAAGTTGATCTGCCGACGGGCAACGTTGAGGACATCTTGGTGCACTACGAAAAGTCCCGAGAAGAGATTTTGGCGTTTATCAAGGAGCGCAACCTCTTCCCAATTCTCGACAACCAGGACATGAAGATTATGCGCACGCCATCGTTCATGGCGCCGAGCATTCCAGCGGGAGCGATGATGCCACCGCCCGCCTTTCGCAAAGGCGTTCGCACCAGCATGGTCTACCTCACGCTCTCCGAAGAACTCGTAGACGAGCACACCCACCTTGGCATCCCTGGCATGATGGTGCACGAAGGCATTCCCGGCCACCACTTGCAGCTCGCAACTGCAAGCGCGCACAAGAGCATCATCCGCCGCCACGTAGAAGCCAGCGAGCACGCCGAAGGCTGGACCACCATGCTTGAGGACTACATGATCGACATCGGCTTTAAGGCAGACATCGCCGACGAAATTCGCTTCATCGGCAAGCGCGACCTCAGCCGCATCGGCGCCCGTGTCGCCATCGACCTCTTCTTCATGACCGGCGAGAAGAAGTACCTCGACGTTGGCGTCGACTGCGACCTCAGCGCCGGCGACCCCTTCGTCGCTGCCGGCGAGCTGCTCCGCGCCGTCACAGGCTTTGTCCCGGGCCGCGTCCAAGCTGAGCTCAACTGGTACTCCCAGGAGCGCGGTTATCCCCTCTCCTACCTCACGGGCAACCGCCTGGTCTGGGAACTCAAAGCCGACCTCGCCAAGGCCCAGAAGGGCAAACTGGAAGGCCTAGAGCTCGACCGACGCTTCCACGACCTCTACCTGCACAGCGGCAACATGCCCGTAACCTTTCTGCGCCGCGTCTTTGAGCACGAAGGACTGCTCTCGTAGCTTGTCTGGGAATCTCTCGTGCCTCGGATGTTGTCGAGGCGCGGGCGGGTGTGGTATCTGACCTGCGCTCTGCGAGAGTGGCGGAATTGGTAGACGCGCTGGTTTTAGGTACCAGTGTCCTAGATGTGGGGGTTCGAGTCCCCCCTCTCGCACTTCACTTGGCCCTTTGAAGCTCGCTTCAGGGGCCTTGTTTCGTTTGAGAGGACGAGCGCAACATGCGCTCTAGCATCAGCTTTGCTGATGCGGGGACTCTTGGATTCGCCTGGACAATTCCACTGCGTTGAATTCTCCAGTGCGAATGGCGAGTCCCGTGGCGTGGTATCGGACTGGGGCGGAATTGGTTGCTAGTCTTCGCAAACTATATCGTATGTGCGTGGGATGTAAGAACAATTCTCATGACCGATGAAACGTTCCTCGGTCGGGGTTTTGTAGTTTCCACCGCAGCGCTTTTCGAAAAGGCAGGCTTATGCGTCCTATGCGTCGAGCGTTCTCAAGGTGTACACTGACAGTGGTGGAAACCTGATAACGGCATACCCTCACTGAGACGATCATGATTAGAGCGCACAGACTCACAAAGGACCTGCTTGATTTCCTTGCATTGAAGATGCGGGCGAAAACCTCTCGGGAGTTTTTGCAGGCACTGCAGGCATGGGTGGGCAAGAACCTAGGTGTCTTCCCTGATGAAAGTGTGAGTGCTTTTAGGCTAGAATACTATGCGAAAATATCGCTCAGCGAGCTGCCCATTGAGCAAACCAATCTCAGATTCGAAGAGGAACTTGAAAGGTTAGGTACTGCGCCTCCATCAACAGCAGATAGTCTGGCGATGCGCATAAGAGACATTCTATGGTCGGGCGTGACATTGACATTGCCTATGGTCTGCGACCAATGCCACGCGGATTGGCTGCGTGTGCTTCAGGAGATATGTAGTGAACGACTCGTGTACGTTTGTGACAGATGTGGTTGGGCGGAAAACGGCGATGGAAGATGGTCTGGGCAAAGCGAACTCATGCCTGCTCACACCCAAGTCTTGCGCGCACAGGGGCTAATATAACAAAAAATTCCCAACAACCCCCAAAAACACATCAACAACCCAACACAACAACCCGAACCGAGGAACGTTTCGTCGAGCAATGCTCAACCTCCTGGTGTGACGGAATCTTGCCGACAGCCGACAGTATCAGTCGGCCAAGTCGTCCACTTTTGCCTACCTATGCTCCGCACGCAGCGATAAATAAATAAACAAAAATAATAAAAGACAGCCACTTTATGTTTGACATCAACCCTTTACCCACCGCATTCTCTCCCCATGGCCACCGCCCGCTCTGAGCAAGTTGACCTCTCGGTCACGCCCTACTACCACTGCATGACCCGCTGCGTCCGTCGCGCATTCCTGTGCGGCGAGGACCACTACTCGGGCAAGAACTTCGACCATCGGAAGGAGTGGGTTCGGGACCGTCTGCGCTTTCTCTCGTCCGTCTTCGCCATCGACGTGTGCGCGTACGCGGTGATGAGCAATCACTTGCACTTGGTGCTGCACGTGGATGCAGAGCGGGCCGAAGCGTGGTCCGAGGCCGAGACAGTTACTCGCTACACAACGCTCTACCCGATGGCGGAACGTCGCTGGGAGGCCAAGCTCAGCCAGGCTGAGCGCAAGAAGCTATTATCAGAATGGCGTGAGCGCCTCACGTCCATCAGCTGGATGATGCGGGCCCTCTCCGAATTTATCGCATGCAAGGCCAACCGGGAGGAGGGCACTCGAGGCCGCTTTTGGGAGGGCCGCTTCAAGAGCCAGGCGCTTCTCGATGATGCGGGCCTACTCACCTGCATGGCCTACGTCGACCTCAACCCAGTGCGCGCCGGGCTGGCCAAAACCCTCGAAGCCAGCGACTTCACGTCCATTCAGGAGCGTCTGCAAGATATGGCTAAGAAAAAGTCTCAACGCAGAAAGCAGAGCGCTCCCAAGACCCTGGCGGCGATGCACGGCCAAGCACCAAGCAGCCTAAGCAAGCACATCTTGCCTATGAGCATCGAAGACTACATTGGGCTACTCAAATGGACCGGCTGCGTCGTCGCACCGGGCAAGCGAGGCAAACTCGCGGCCGCCGCACCCACCCGCACAACCCGCTACAAGCCCCGCAAGATTGCGGACGAACCCACCATCCTCCGCGAGCGTGGCATCAGCGCCGAAGGCTGGCTCGCGGCGATGCACAATCACACCCTTGGCACCACCGCCTTCCTCGGATCAGTAGAATCCCTAGACGCCCTCGCCATCCAGCGTGGGCGCAAATGGCTCCGCGGCATTGGCCTTGCGCGGCAGATGGCTGCGTAGCGGCCTCACGTGCTTGGAGCTTCCGGAGCCCGGAGCTTCCGGACCGAGAGTCCTTAGCTATGCGTACCTTGAATTTTACTCTACGTAGATGTCAACGTAGTCGAGCACAAGAGAATCGCCTGAGGGATACGCGTGAATTCGCGCCTGCCCCGCACCAAGTGCTCGAAGAGTCACAAAGACATCTCCCAGCTCAAAGTCTTCAACTTCCACGACAGACGAATCGCTCGAGACGATTCGGTATCCATCGAGAGAATCGTGCACTAGAACTGACAGGCTCTCCTCTTCTCCAACCACCAACGCATTATCGAAAATGTCGATATCGAGCGGATGAGACTCATCCACGCACTGTGCTCCTCCTACATCCTCGCAGCCAATCGTGTCATCGGTCTCACCATCAATGTCTGCGCATCCGTGTGCGAGAAGGCCAAGCACAACAAAGCCACTCCACCCCAATACTCGAGTTTGCATGGACCGTAGATACCACAGGTGAGACGCCGTCCTGGTTGCGATTGGCTAGCATTGGCTGACAGTGATTCGCCCAAATGCGGCCATGAGGGTCACACGTGCATTTGCTCACGCGGGGCAAGCGAGCGCGAACTGCTATTCCAAGTCACAGCGGCCAGGAACGTGAGTTTCAGGCCGTTGAGAGCACTTTCATTCGGTCTAAAAGTGACAGCTTTGTGTACTGCCTTGGGCATGCGCCGAGCCAACCTAAGTGCGGAGAGGCCCCGTATATTTCTTAGGCGGGTTAACGCCCCGCTAGCCGAAGACCAAGTGTTGGTAGCGAAAGACGACAATGCACTCCTGGCCGTCAACAAAGTTAAGCTCGTCTTTGGCGAGCTCGCCTGATTTCCACGCGCCGGCCTTGTTCGCATCGAAACAACGACCAAGCCCCCGAGCATCACGTGAAGGATGCTACGGTCCCTGTCATGCCCTTCCCCAAAGTCACGAAACGATTTTGGATTATCTCCGCCGCCGCAAGTTCGCACGAGTTGACACAGGAGGCGTGGCTTCAGCGAATCGAATCGGATTCGAGACTCACAACGCGTGCGTCGCGTCGAGTTCCCAATCCGTTTAAGCCAGGAGAAGAGATGGTCGTGCATCCCAATCCTCTCAATGCTATTGCAGTCACTGACTCAGAGACTATCGGGCACTTGAGCTGGGCGGAAGATGAGTCAAACGAAATTGTTGCGACGTGTCGAATGGAGAAGAGTCACGAGCGCATGCGGCGATTGGTGCACGAAATTGCCGAGCAACTATCCTGCGAGGTCGAAGAGGGATGCGAGTAAGTACGGTCCTAGAAGGCTCTACCGATTGCTGTCCCAGCGGCCCGCCAAGACGGCGAATTCTGAAGGGCGTAATACCTAGGATGATGCGTTTGTGCCGTAGAGCGACATAGACTAGATGGCGGCCTGCTCATCGCAGATGACGCGATGGGTGGGTTCTTCGAAATCAACGGTGGTGGACTCCCCGGCCCATCGGGCAACGTCTTCTACCTGGCACCCGACACGGGAACAGCGAATGGCAATAGCGATCTAAATCTGACGCCCGTTGCCCCACCAGGTCTCTAGCTCTTGCAACACAACGCAATGAGTTAGGGCGCAGCGCGACGATAAAAGCGGAATGAGGTATGCGGCGCCTCGCGGAGGATCGCATGTAGGATAAGGCTATGAAGCTTCCTGTTCTTGCGCTCGTTGTGTTCACTCTGTCGCCCTGGGGCTGTAAGAAGTCCGAAGACAAGCCTCCTGCCCCAGACAACACCGAAGCGGCAACGCGGAATCCCGCTCCGACTCAATCCGCACCGCCGAATGAACCAGTTGAGCGCGTGACGCCCTCGAAACTCTCGACCGAGAACATCTGTGAGATGACGAGCACGTACATCTACGCCGCGCTTGCTATCGACTCCGTGCAAGAGGCCGTCATTGCGAGTCACCCAGTACCCAAAACGAGCAGGCAGTACGTAAAAGTGAGCTGCGTCCAGTGTGTCGGCGAAGACTTTAGCTACGGAATGTGCCCCGTCGAGTATGGGTGGGAGTGCCAAGCGGCGACGCTTGGGCTCGACGGCCTCGATGCAGGAGGCTCGCTCTCCCCACGCGACCTACGCGTTCTGTCGGTCAAGCCGATCAAGAGCTCACAGCCTCTAATGAAGAGGGTCGACTTGCTGCTCGAACATCTCGACGACCCGGCTCGCACCGCATTCGGAGACAGAGACGCAATACGCACCATCGCCCAGAAGATCAAGGAGTCCGCAGCGACTCTTGAGAAAGTCGCCATTGGTAAGAAGTGGCAATCGAGCGGCCTCAATCACGCCCTCTTGCAAGTGGGCGAGACCGACACAGTCATCGCAATCGGTCCTAACTCAGTTACGTATTTGGATCCAGAAACCGCCCGCTTCGGACAAGGGAGTTGCGCCCCACCGCCAAAGGGCAAGCGGCCCGAAGGTCGCTAGGGCCTCACACTCCAATCAGGAAAGCATAGCCGCGCCTTAGACATTACTCGGCTTGCCGTCATGCGGCCCGAGTTCGCGCTTTGGAACGTCGTCCCACCAGTGGCTCCAAGGCATCTGGGCTCGGCGCCCTTCGTTTAGCGGGTAATAGATTCGGTTGTCGGATTTGCTTGCCTGGCCACCAACCAGAAGTTTGGCGTGGGTGGTGCTGTTGTTGATGAAGGTGTGGCAGATGCCTGTGCCCGAGGGAAAGGCGGCCAAGTCGCCTTCCTTCATTGCATGAAGATCACCATCAATCCAAGCCTCGACCTCTCCCTCCAAGACTAAGACAAATTCTTCCTCCTTCTCCTCAGCGTGAGGATACGAAATTCGATGTCCCGGCTCCAGGCGCTCCAGATGAAGTCCGATGGTGAGCAGCCCTGCAGCCTTCCCGATGGCTCGGCCATGGGCGAGAATTTCGTTGCTTCCGGGATACTTGCCGGCCTCTTCGGGGACGTCTTCCGTGGAGATGATAAATGGTGGACGAGTCATCATCACAAGCTATCGAGAATCCTCAAGCATGCGCAAGATGGGCCTACGGCGCACTGCTCGGGCGAATTCGGGGGTGCGGATTGTGCGAATAGACCACCGTCGGCTATCGTTGTAGGGACCATGCGCCTTCCGCTAGCCCTTCTCACAGTCCTTGGATTTCTCCTCCTAGCCTCGCCCGTCTTCGCCGGCGCCAATGACGCTGAGCTTTCCTGCAAGGGCAAAGCAAAAGACAAGACAAGCTATACGCTCGAGGGAATGGTTCCCCACGACAGCGATACGTTTATTCTCAGTCTCAAAGATGGCAAGGGGCGCGAGATTCACAGCTGGGACTACGATTCTTCGTATGGGAAAGTGTGGTCGGTAAGTCGAATCGTCGACAAGCTACTCGTCCTTGAAGTGCACAAGGGCCCGTTCTTTCAGCTCGTCGCTATCCCAAAGACCGTAAAGGTCAAGAAGGGGAAAGGCGGGCATGGACTCGACGCCACGTTCAAAGCAGACGTTCGATCCATTGACGGCAAGCGCTTCTTTGGACTCCAGATGCGCTGCAACTACCACTACTCGGTCTAGATAGGTCGATCTCGAGGGTTACCTAACGACGTCGATGCGAACCTTGCGCCCGGCTTTGGGATACGTGAAGCGCTCCACGCGTCCATGGGCCGCTTTGCACTTGGCGGGGCTCTTCGTTGCGTGCCAGGAACCCATGATGATCGAGAACGCCTTCTTGTCGGTCACACAACCTGGAACGGTTCGGTCTGAGAGACCAAGAACCTTGCGCTTGCCACGAACATAGTAGGCATCGCTTTGAAAGTCTGTGCAGCTCGCGGGCTTGATGACACTCCAGCCGCTAAGGTGCCACCCTGTGTACGTATCAACCGTGGCTGTGGCGACATAAACTTTTATTTTCGACTTGTTGCAAATCGAGGTCTTGGGCAATGGCGCTCGGTCGGCCGACGCCTCACTGGTCCAACACAAAAGAAGTGCGGCGCAGACTAAGGGAATTTGTATCGCGGCTCGCATCGTCGTCAACTATACGCACGACACCGTAGTTCGATTCACAAATACCTGCGCGAGCGCTCAGCGGCAGTTGATTCGGCCGGTCTCGCTGTCGAAGACCGCTGCAATTCCGGCAGAAGGCTATTGGTCTCCGTCACCGTCCCAACGGTCAGGTGCGCTCCGAACTCTTACGTTGCGCAGGTCTAGCCTCCTGCAGAAAGCCCGTGCTTGCTCGGTCAGTAGGGATAAGGGACACTTGACCGGTTGGGTGGACCTGCAGTGACGGATCAGAGCAAGAGCAAAAAGGAGCTAATTGCAGAGCTTGAGCGCTATCGAGCATTGCGACTCGAGCATCGCTTGGCCGAAAGTGAAAAACTGCTTCGCCTCACCGGTGACCTGTCCAAGATTGGCACCTGGCGAGTCGATGTTGTCGCCAACACGCTGCACTGGTCCGACGAGGTCTATACGATTCACGGTAGACGTCGCGACGACTTCTCACCGGACGTCGATTCCGCCATCGAGCACTATCATCCTGACGATCGCCAGTACGTCGCGACTTGCGTGCAAGAGGCCATTGAGCACCGGCAAGACTTTGCGTTCGAGCTAAGAATTATTCGGGCCGACGGTGAGATTCGCAGAGTGATTTCCCGAGGGCGCCCCGAGTTCGGAGACGAGGGAGTCCACTCGATCATCGGTATTTTTAGAGACGTCACTGAAGAGCGAGAACTTGAGGCGGAGCGATTTCGCTCGCACGAGAGCCTTCGGGCCCACCTCGAAAACACGCCGCTTGCCGTCATCGAGTGGGATACGGAGTTTCGTGTTGCGGCCTGGAATGCGCGTTCAGAAGAAATCTTTGGCTATACAAAGGACGAGGCTATGGGGCGGCACGCCACCGAACTCATCCTCCCTGCAGAACTCCACGAGTGGGCACATACGCACTTTCAAGACACCTTGCGCCTCGGCGGAACGTCTACCCGAGTGAATGAAAATCGCGTAAAGGGCGGAGGTTCGATTACCTGCGAGTGGTACAATACGGCGCTATTCGATTCGTCGGGCAACCCGATGGGGCTTGCATCGATTGCTCAAGATATTACCGAGCGCAAGATTCTAGAGGCACAACTCATTGAATCGCAAAAGATGGAAGCGATTGGAACGCTGGCAGGCGGCGTGGCACACGACATGAACAACGTGTTGGCTGTGGTGCTCGGACTTTGCTCCGTCATGCAACGCGAGCTCGACGCCAAGAGCCGACATCGCCAAGACATTGATGATGTACTCGCCGCAGCGAACCGAGGGCGAGAGATGGTCAGTAACCTACTCGGGTTTGCGCGCAAGGGAGCCTATACGCGAACCCAGTGGTCACCAAAGCTCGTTATCGAACCCATGGTCGAACTGCTAAGTAAGACAATTCCCAAGGAAATCTCAACGTCATCAGATGTTGCTGCAGGGGTTGAGGATCTTGTCGGTGATGCAAATCAGATTACGTCCGCACTCATGAACCTGTGCATCAACTCTTCGCATGCGATCGAAGGACAAGGCCATATCTCGGTGTCGGCCTCCAACATTGAGGTGCGTGCAGGAGACTACGACGAGCACCCTGGCCTAGCCCCTGGCGCCTATGTTGCGCTGCGAGTTAGCGACAACGGCAAGGGTATGGATGAGGCGACGCGCAAGCGTTCCATCGAGCCCTTCTTCACGACAAAGGACATTGGCAAAGGCACCGGACTCGGCCTGTCGATGGTGTACGGCGCTGCGGAGCATCACCATGGTGCACTCGTGCTTGAGAGCGAAGTTGGCAAAGGAACAACAGCCACCTTGCTTTTGCCAGTCGCCGAATTACCCCTGGTCGTAGAAGTGCAGCGCTCGGAACACAAGAATCGGCGCGCTGGCACGGTACTCATGATCGACGATGAAGCCATGTTGCTTAAAAGCGTAGAACGCATGCTTGGGGACAATGGCTCAACCGTGCTGCTCGCCCACAGTGGTGCTATCGGTCTCGACATCTTTCGACAGCAACGCGACGAAATCGACGTCGTTCTGTTGGACCTTTCGATGCCTGAGATGGGCGGCGCCGACTGCTTCGACCTGCTTCAGGAAATTGACGCCTCAGTGCCGGTGGTGATTTGCACGGGCCACGGCGATGAGCGGCGCGCAAAAGCCATGATCGACGCCGGAGCTGCGGGCGTGCTGCGCAAGCCCTTCAACGTACAAGAGCTTGAGGACAGTTTAAGCGACGCAATGGCCACCTAGGTGAAACGCTCAATATCACGCGGACCTGATGTCCTATGGCTCTGGGTAAGAGTCTGTCTTTCGACACTCGCCGGCTAACTCGTGGGCCCGTTGGTCCCCTTCTTCGAAGCCCTTGGAGTAAAAATCAACAAGGGATTTGCGGTGGCCGAGGCAGTCGTCCTCGCTGACCATGCAACTCACGTCCCGATCCTTCTCTCGGAACAGAGCATTGTCGAAACACCAGAGGCTACTTCGGTGCGGCTTGCAGCCCAAGGATTTGCCCATCTTGTCCCATTGGCGACTCGATTCTTCACACGCGTCCGTGGTTCGAAAACACGTCGTCGAGAGGATCGCGGCATTGTCGGGATTCTCCGAAAACCGATGACAGAAAGCAGTGGGTTCCGACAGTTTCTTGTCCGCACACCCCAGCATGCAGAGAAGAGCCAGGTTGACAGCTAGTGCTGCACGGGTGCGACTCGTATAGGACATGGGTCTAGGACTCGTGTTTCTTTGCTTTGTTGTCATGGGGCCTTCTTCGCACTGGCGAGTTTGGAAATCGTACACCTGGCTCGTCCTCCGGGACATACCCACCGGGGAGACCACCAACGGTCACTTTGTCATCCGCGACAACGAGGGTTTCATAAAACCCTGCTAGACCTTCCGTGAGCCAGCGAGGATAGCGGTCCACTTGTGCCGCCAGAAAGCGCCATTACTCAGGCCATACTAGAAAAGCAGGTTAGTGTCGCCTGGCCTTCCGTCATCGCGATACCCGTTGCACTAGCGACTTTCCTTGCCGCGTGCTCGCAGCCTCAACGATGTTCTCGCTATGCTCCTCCTGTGCAAGCCGCCATGACTGGATTACTTGTTGGAGCGGTGCACGCCTTCCTCCTGAGTCTCGCGCTGCTCACCAAGGGCAAGAACGCCCACGCGAGTCGATACCTCGCAGCCTTGGTCTTCTCTCTCGGGGTCCTGCTGCTCTCGTCCGCAGCATCGGTGGCGGGCTACATGCGTGCGCACCCGCACCTGATCGCTCTCGATGCACCACTGCCTTTGCTCTTTGGCCCGCTGCTCTACCTCTACGTTCGCGCGCTCACCGGAGATCACAAAGGCAGCGAGCGGCGTTGGCTGCACGCCGTGCCCTTTGCCGCCTACGTTGCGTTTCTCGCCATCGGCTTCTGGTGGCGCTCACCAGGCTACAAGCTGGCGTTTCTCGAGGCGCTGATCGCCGGCGATGAACCACTCTACGTAACGGTCTCAGACCTGGGGAAATTTGTACTCGGCATCGGCTACACAAGTGCGGCACTGCGACACCTGCGCCGTCATAGAATTCGTATTGAAGAGTACTTCGCGCATTTGCGGACTGTCGCTCTGCTCTACCAGCCAAAGCTCCCACATCCGATTTCTCAGAGAATTACTGAGAGCTGCCCCCGCCTCACAGCACAGCTTGCTCAACTACGAAGAGAGTGTGTTGCGAGGCTGCCAAGCTCTAGAGCTCTACGCGGTGTAGCCAGTTGATCCGCCGCGATGTGTGGTTCCGCCGGTGCCGAATAGACGGCGTATCCCTAGGAGCGTCATCGAAGAGCAAGAGCGGCGTCCAAGCTCTCGAATCGAGATCAATGTGAATCACAGGGCAGAGACTACTTCTGTGCTAGCCGCTTTTCTACTGAAGAGTGACATGTGCGGCGAGACTGCCCTCTGCTAGGTCAGTGCTGGAGGCAATGGTAGCCTGGCCCCATGACCGAGCACGACACCATGCTCACTGAGACGATTGCTCGCCACTTTGACGATGCCCAGATTTCCGAGGATGGGATTGACCTCGGCGTGGCAGATTTGCACATCAGTTGCTGGGTCGATGGTGTTAGAGAGATTGGCGATAGCCGCTCTGCAAGCCTCTTCTTCCAGCTCTGGGGAGGGAAGCTAGGAGAAACACCTATCTTCACATCTATGAGCGGCTACGGTGATTCCGTTGAGGAGGCGATAGTCACGGGTGGTTGCAACTGGGGCTGCACGTTCGGGCCAGTTTTTGTTGCAGCATTGACCAACACTGAGCCGGAAGAAGCGGAAGTCTTGGAGGCGGTTGTTCATGGCAGAGAGATGAGAGCCGTGGTTGATGGGCTGGATCGCGGCATGTTCCAGACAGGCGAAGAGGAAGAGATATTCAAGAAACTCAGAGTTGTTCGCGAACATCTCGGCGGCACTCCGTGGCTCATCGGGAAGGTGCTGTCCTCTGACACGCTACCCGCGTTGCCCTCGTCGCAAGCCACTATTGTGGGGCTCTTCATCTGCGAGTCTGAGGATCGTCGCACGGTCGAGATCAAAGTGAACGGGTGCAACTGGCCCCCTTCGCAGTCTTTCTTGGATGAGGTTCCGTTCGCGAGTGGTCCAGGCTCCACCTTCCTTAGAGAATTCGCCGTGCTCGTGCCTTCGACGGATAGCCCGCCGTCTAGGGATTTGCTCGGTTCGACATTGGCTGGCTTGAGCCAATCCGTAGACGAGAGAACTCGCAACCTTGTAGCTTGGCCAGGATGGGAAGCTCATGGTGGCCAACTAGGAGAGCCCACGAGCAAGCTGGCGGTGGACGAATTTGAGAGTCAGGTCGTCGCCCTCCCTGATACGTACCGAGAGTTTCTTTTGGGAGTTGAAGAAGCTGGCACAGGTCCAGGCTACGGCCTCATTTCTCCTTTTGGCGAAGCGCAGAGAGCTATGGCCAAAGGGAAGTTCAATTACGTGGATGGGCAAGAACCCACGACTCCACCCGAAGGCTGCCTCCTTCTCGCCCATGCCGGATGCGGGAATGCTTGGCTATTGGTTGTCGCTGGCAAACATCGGGGCGAAGTTTGGATCGATCCAGTGGGCTCAGACGCCATTGCTCGCCGAGTCGCTCCAGATTTTGGAGTCTGGTATCAAGACTGGATTGATGCTCTTGTTCGCAACGATTCAGTGTTTTCCCAATGGGACGCAGCATGTTGCGCGACTCCATCGACGATTTCGGCTTTTCTGGAATCGAGAAAGTCGGAAGGGATTGACTCGGACGCCGCGATGGAAGAGCTAGCCGAGTGTGGTGAGGGAAGCATGAGTATCGCAGCCGTTGGCGACCGCTACTTCAATCACGGTGAACAGGTCGGCCCCTGCCAGCCTTGTGTCGAACTCACGCTACGCATGGGGATGCGCCCTGGGCTGTTCAAGCCTGGTAAGGCTCCGAAGCAAGCACGACCCGGAACGGTTCCGAAGCAAGCACGAGATGAACCTAAGCTGGGCTTGCTAGGTCGCCTCGCGAAAAGACTTACAAAATGACCGAACGCCCTCTGGAAGAACTCGTGAACTCAGAGGATTCCGCAATGCGGATGATCTCTGAGTGGATCTCGGATTCAGGGAAAGCCGCGCAGGTGCTTCCGGCATCAGAAAACCTCGGAGCGGATGCTCTGGTGGCACTTCAAGTCACGACAGCATCCCCGTTGGGAGCACTGGCCTATGAGACAGGCGGGATTATCATCGACGATGGCTGGCTGCGGCTACTTGGTGCTGACTCTCCAAACCTCGGGCGTGGAATCGTTGGCTGGAACCGGATAGGCGAAGAGCGACATAGACTAGATGGCGGCCTGCTCATCGCAGATGACGCGATGGGTGGGTTCTTCGCAATCAACGGTGGTGGACTCCCCGGCCCATCGGGCAACGTCTTCTACCTGGCACCCGACACCTGCGAGTGGGAGGACCTGAGCATGGGGCACACCGACTGGGTGCATTGGGCCATCACGGAGGATCTGAGCGGGTTCTATGAGTCGGTGCGCTGGGAGGGGTATCAGGACGAGATAGCCTCGCTTCGTGGCAACCAGTGCATCATGGTCTACCCATTTCTATGGGCGGAGGGGCCGGCCATTGCAGATCGGTCACGCAAGCCAATCCCTGTTGAGGAAGCCTGGGAATTACACGCGATTGAATTTTCCAAGCAGCTAGGGACGACAGGCAACAATGACGCCAGTTGACTTTGACGACTCGGTGCCGGGCCAGGTGAAGGAATCAAAGGACGTGGTTTGCCGAGCTGTCCTGCTCCGCCAGATCGCCTTGGCTTGTCTATTGGCCTGTGTCTCGGTCATCGCCAACACTGAATTGGGACATGGCTTCTGGTCACCTGAGACCTTCGTAATCGCCTTCGTTCAGCTTGGTAGCCTTGCCGTCTTCCTTGTGATGTTGGTGGTGCAGCTCGCCAAGAAGCGGTGGATAGCAGCACGCGGTTATGCCCTCTTCGTCTTGGCCTTCGTGGTCTCAATTAGAATATCGGGGCGCGTAGACGAGCACCACGAGCGATCAGCTAAACGGGCGGCCCTGCCCATCATGCAGGCCCTCGAGACGTACAGGGCAGATGCTGGTCGGTACCCGGAAGAGCTTCGGGCGTTGGTGCCTCGATACCTTGCTTCGGTCGGAGAGGCTCCGGTGGCGTTCATTCGGACTCTGCCCTATGGCTATCGCCCATCCGAGGACCAAGCTTCATTCAGTATCTCGTTTCCAAAGCCACACGGCTACTGGCACTACTTTGACTCTGAAGACGGGTACTGGAGTATGCATGACTAGGACACTCGCCTCTACGATGCCACTGCCATCTTTGGCTTGCTGTGCCTCTCGTTTGCGACTAGCGGAACTGTGCCAGAGTCGTCGTTGCGTTAAGGTCGCTGCATGGGAGAGTTCTTCGACAGCCAGGCTGCGGTAGACGCAGTTGAGGCGGCGTTAGTCGGTGCGGAGCCCTTCGCCGCAGTTCCGCTGCTTGTGGGGCAAGTCCCTTTCCTCGAGCCAGAAGCGGCTGTGGATCTCCTGCGGCGAATCGTACTCCAGGTCCATCCTGGGACATGGGGTTTTGAGGATGAGGTGATGAAGCGCTGGCCAGCAGAGGCAGTCGCTTTTGCACTAGAGCAGATTCGCGCTTTGCCGTCGGTACCATTGCGAATCGAAGCACTGTGTTACGTGGCATCATGTCTCACGCTCAGCGAGAAGCGTGAGGTGCTCGACGGGATTCTTGATGAGACCTTGCCTCGACTTCATCCTGAGCACCCTGGCATCAGCAACAGTCAGCTAATCGCCAGATTCGTTCGCACACTCCCTGAGGAATGGCAGGAAGAGTGGATTCGAGCTTGGGCGCTAGATGACGATGGTGCTCCGAATGTATTCGACGAGTATTCCGCTAGATGCGATGTCGATCGTCTTGCGGAGTCGAATATTCGGGACATGTGGTCACGTATCGACCACAGTTCCGAGTCGCCACACGACATTCCTGAAGACTATTTTTGGCTTGCTTCAATTCTGCCCGCCGATCTGCGCATGCGGGCCTTGGAGCGCATTCGAGCTTGCAAGGACCAGGATACCCGTCTTCACCACCTTGTGGATTTCGACGAGGAGCTGACCACGGAAGAGAGACGAGAGCTCGTTGAGGTCGTGCCGAATGAGTACATTCGCGAAGAACCATGGGCTCAGGCAGACCACCTTCGAAGTGTTGCCCACCATCTACCAAAGGTCGCGGAAGACCTGCGTCACCGCTGGCTTGAGGCGGTGCTGAGCTTTGATACCGACTACCGTCAATGGGGCCTAGTGGCGCTTCTGCCAGTTCTAAGCACTCCCAAGTTGGAATCGGCAAAGGAGGCACTGGTCTCGGCCTTCATTGCAGAAGGCGGTTTCGTCACGAACGATTGTCGATGGGAACTGATTCCTGATGAAGTCTTCGCGCCGCTAGTTTATCGACTTCGTGACGATGAGTGTGGATGGCGGAGAGATCAGGCTATCAAGCACATCGTGGAAGAGCGAGATGAGGCGCTTGTCGAGCGATGCTTGACGCCATTGCTTGAGTCGCTACCAAGCCTGTCAAAGGACGCATGTCTGGAGGCCATGCTCGCCATGACTCCATGGCTCGCCAAAGTCACGGATGGCTCGATTCCATTGGCGATAGGTTCCCTTGCCATCCCCAATGCGTTGACGCCGGCGAACCCAGGCTACTGGAGGGAGCGCGTATCAGATGACTAGCAGAGACCATGTTCTGCGAGGCAGAAGGAGCGTCTGCTTGTGGTGCTTGAAGCCGGTATTGGGATTGGGAACATGCAGCCGATGCCAACCTGAGAGCGGGGACCGTGCTTCTCAGCGCTGTCCAAAGTTTCTAGCACACACTGCCCAACAAAATTCGCGCTCTGCGGACTGCGTGCTGAAAAGGGTTCTTAACCCTATGTTGTTATTCGGTGACGCTGGTTTTTGGGTACCAGTGTCCTAGATGTGGGGTTTCGAGTCCCCCCTCTCGCGCTTTACTTGGCCCTTTGAAGCTAGCTTCAGGGGCCTTGTTTCGTTTGAGAGGACGAGCGCAAAAGCGCTCTCGCATCAGCAAAGCTGATGCGGGGACTCTTGGATTCGCCTGCAAGATTGCGCTGCGCTTCGCACTAGCGTGCAGCTCCGCGGAATCTGGCAGTGCGAATGGCGAGTCGCCTGCATTGCGCTTTCCTTTATCGGGGAATGCCCCTATCGATGTGTCTGATGACGAGAAATCTTCTAACTTGTGAGCTGCAGCTGAGCCGATGTGCTTTCACCCGCGAGCCACCTGGCACCTATTAGGGGCATTGAGTGGTTCCATTGAGCTAGAGTCGAAGCCATGAAGGTAACGAGGCCCGTTTGAGACTGGCGCTCTCAGCACTTGTGTTGTTCGTTCTGGCAGGCGCCTGTGGGGCTCAGAGATCTTCGACACCCACAACTTCTGACAGCAAGGCGCTGCAGCGTTCGGGAGAGCCGTACCAAGTGAGTCAGTTGGATCGCCCAAGCACTTTCCACTACATCGTCCGTGGTAACTCGCAACGAATGCTGCGTCGGAGCTTTCGCAAATACGGCCCGAAGCGTTGGGCGGCCTACACGTCGACGCATCTACGTTGGCGCTATCGCTATCAGTACGCGTCCGATGGTTGCCGCCCCGGTATGTTGACAGTCCGCCTAACTGGCGAAATAGAACTGCCCATCTGGCCCGGCCGGTACCGGGCTGACACAACGCTATCGTTGGCCGAAGAGTGGGACCGTTATTCTGTGGCCCTTGAGATCCACGAGGAGGGACATTGGTGGGCTGGACTCTATGCTCGCGAGCAAATACGCCGCTACCTTGAGCGGCTCCCTGGCTCGTCCTCTTGTCGAGAAGTTGGCCGCCAGGCTGATGCGATCGGGTACAATATTCTGAAGTCCATGCGCGCCTACAATCGAGCATATGACTTCGTGACCGGTCATGGGCGAACACAGGGGGCAAGACTGTCTGCAACAAGTCCAACATCACCAGGTACCACCCAAAAACGAGTGAGACGCCCTTTTCCGTCTGCTCCGGTGACCTGGCAGATTCGACAGTTTCGCAAACGCATCGAAGAGTCGACTCCCACTGAAGCGCTCACGATCTGCCTCGTGGCAGAACGAGCTTCTCACGACGAAGAAATCACTAAGCGAGTCATTCGCGAGTGCGAGGCCCGTCTTTCCCGATACGCATCCATCGTAAGGTCTACAGAAACTGGGAGGATTTGCGTACCTCCAGACGGATACGGAGCCAGCGCTTCCCACTACCAAGGTAAGACGTACTGCCTCGTTTGGCCGCGAGAAGGGGCAGAAGAGATGCTCACCCCTTCGGCTCCTGATAAGAGTAACTCCGAAGCGCGGTGAGATTGAGCTGCTCGAGAGGTAGAACTCACGACGGATCGCGGCAATCCCATTCGTTTGATGCAGGCGAAGTGTTGGGGCCATCATCGTTAGCGACACACACCTTTGGCGAGCTGACACGCAATCCCGTGGGCTTGACACGCAATGCTCGTGCTTTCCCCTGAGTCGGCGGTGCGCTGGTTCTCGATCCTCAGAGCAACTCTCAGAATCGGCCCTTCTAAGTGCCTGGTGACACGTGCTGACACGGAGTACTTCTCTTTTACTATGCGTACGAGAAATATATGTACAAATGGGTTTCCTGCAAGACTGCGTGTCGCGCGTGTCAGTCGTTCCACTAAGCATCAGTAGTCCTCGCGGTCCCAATGCCGCAATACACTCGTTCTTGTCGCCCGTCTATGCGGGGTTGCTTCACTCGAAGATTTGGCACTACAGCCCGCAAGTTGCGCCCGAAAATTCTTGAGTCCCCGATGCGCATTCCGTTGTCTTCGGCCCAATCCGACCAGCGCTGGAACAACGCCTTGACCGACACCTGCGCGCATGGTGCCTCCTCGCAGCACTCACGAACGAATGCCGCGACGGGGCTCGCAAGATCTTCAAGTTCCTCAACGGCTTCTGTTGCCGCATCGGGCTGCACAAAGTACCCACGAGCACGAAGACGATCGAGGCCCCCTAGCGCCCAGTTTAGAATCCCTGGTAGTTCAGCGGTGAGCGCCGCCTCAAGCCCACGGTCTTCGTTGCCATAGAACGATCTAGTCATAGGCAGAATCAGAAACCGGGAAGCAAGTGCACCACTCGCATCGCTGAGTTTTGGTAGCTCGTTGGTCACAATGACGAACCGAACGCGAAGCCTCGTGTTAAGTAAGGGCGGTACCGACTTCACCGTATCGCAGGTACTCAAGAGCAATCTCTTTCCCATCAAGCAGGCCAACTTGGTCAAACGTTGAATTCTCCGGATCACGCTGCTTCAGTTCGTGAATTCGTTGATGCGCTAACTCTAGCGATGTTTCGATAATGTCATCAGGAGTGTTCACAGACAGCCCTAGACTACCATTGTAGAATCCCTGCTCTTGACTCGATGACCAGTCGAGACAGCCTTGTCTGCTATCTTCAATCCCGACATGCCACAGGCGAACCAAGCTGGGCCACTCCCAAGGGACCTCATTGAGCGGCTGCTAGCATCTCAGTGTCCCGCGCTGGAACTAAGCTCGCTTGCTCATGTCTCCACGGGCTGGTGTCACGACGTATGGCGATGTGGTGACACCCTTCTTCGCTTCCCACTGCATCAAGAGGGAGATGCCATGAGTCGCAACAGGGGGCTTCTTGCGTATCTAGGCGAGCGACTTGATGTGCAGCTTCCTGTGCGAACACACCAAGGCCGCCCCACGGCAGAATACCGTGGGACCTTTGCAGGCTATCAGTGGATTAAGGGCGAGAGCCTAATGCGCGCGAGAGTTGGTGAAGAAGACCGCGGGCCCATCGCCCGATCTTTGGCCACGCTGCTGCGCACTTTACATCCGCTAGGAGCGACTACCGCTAAGAGCTTTTCTGTAGCAACTACCGACAGACAGAATGAACTATCCTTGCGTGCCGAGATCGCGCAGAAGCGAGCGAGCGAACTTGCCACGAGCATCTATGCGGACATCTCCGCCGAGGCTGCAGCGGAGATGACTCCGGCTCCGGACCGGTGCCCGACTTCCGACTATCGACTTGTCCATGGAGACCTTCACCCAGGGCAGATTCTCGTCGACGGTGAACAGAACATGGTAGCGGTGATCGACTGGGACGATATTCGCCTGGGAGATCCTGCGTACGATCTTCAGATGGTCTACTCGTTTGTTCCACCATCGTCTCGGTCGCACTTCTGGGACAGATACGGACCGTTCGCAGGGCATCATCGCGCTCGGCATCTCGCTCTCTCGTATGGGCTCGCGTTCCTGGCCAGGGCCATGCGAGATGGAGACTCCGAGCTCGCACACACCGCCGCGTCACAGTTGCGCAACGCACTTGGCTGACGGTCGTCGGCCCTTTGGTGGTTGAGTTTTAGCGTGGCACGCGAAGGAGGACCGAGGACAATCACTCCACGTGGTCAAGACACTCGAAGATTGTTAGAACTACCGAGCCAGTCTCACGGGTGTGACAGGGCGTAAATCGGATACATCGATCCGCTGTACGATTGGGAGCAATACGAATGAAATCAAAGAATGCCAAACACCAAAGCTATGCAGCAGTGATGAAGCAACTCAAAGCTGCCGGCTCAGCCCAGACACGCAAGACCTACGCACGCCATGGCGTGAAGGGTGACTCTTTTGGAGTGAGCTATGCGGTGCTCAAGCAACTCGACAAGCAGGTCGCCGACGATCTCGAACTAGCGGAAAAACTGTGGGCGTCTGGCAATCACGATGCTCGGATTTTCGCTTGCTGGGTTGTTGATATCGAGAAGGTCACCAGCAAGTTGCTCAACGCATGGGCCAAGGATGTGGACAACCATGCTCTTGGACACGAGCTTGTGAGTCTTGCCGCCTTTACAAAATTTGGAGCGAAACGGAGCGCGGCGTGGCGCAAGGCGAAGGCCGAGATTCGCTCTTCAATGGGCTGGGGCATTGTTGCCAATCTGGCGATGCAACCAGATCGTCCCGCTTCGGAGGGAGGCCTCACCGACGACGACCTGCGCGCATGCCTTGAAGACATCGAAGCCAAGATTCACAGCGCCCCAAATCGCACCCGCTCCTCCATGAATTCCGCCCTAATCGCCATCGGTTGTCGCTCGACCACCACCAAGGAGGCACTTGCAGTTGCTCGCCGAGTGGGGACTGTCGAGGTCGATCAGGGCGACACTGCTTGCAAGACTCCGATCGCCCTCGACACCATAAAGAAGACCGTGGCGCACTACAAAGCGAAGGGCAAAAAGCCCACGGATGGGAGCGGCGGCAAGAGGCGCCGACACTGCTAGGGTCACTTTAGATCCGCTTGAGTCGCCGAAAGTCCAGCTCGCAAACACCGCCACCCACCGCTTTGCGATGCACGGGGCGCCTGCGAACTACTCGTAGGCACGATAAGCAAACCGGAAACTAGCGGGGCTTTTGACAGCCGACGCCGTGATAGCGCTGCATGCCTGCCTTGACCGCTTCATCGACTGAGAGTCGAGGCAACCAAACCGGGCTCTGTGGAAAGTTCGCCTTTCCGGCCTGCAGGTTCATTCCGAGCATGGACCGCAGCTCGTTGGCGCGGGTCGCTGAAGCGGTGATATTCGCTTCCGCCTTGTTTCGATCCACAAGAACGCGGCTGCCGTAGTGCGCAAGCCACTGCTTTGCAATCGGCGGCCTTACAGCTTTGGACACATTGCCCTCGGAGTCTTCGTGAATGTAGTCGGGCTCATCCTCAATGTCGTCGAGCGTAATCTTGGTATTAAACTCCAGGTACGCGGTATCCACGTTGCCTGTCATAACGTTGTTTTTGAGGAGTACTGTTGTACTTCGCGGATTGTGCACGATGTGCCGATCGGCGAAGGCAAAGACATTGTTCTTTACCGTCGCGCGAGCGGACTGATCGAAGTCAATCGCATTCCCAGAAAAACTCTGAGCCACAGGATCGTGCTTCCACGTAAACAGAACCGTATTGTTCTCAATGGTGAAGACCGGCCCTGCTGGGTCGTACTTTTGTCCAGCAAACTTAGATCCGACGTAAATCCCGGTGCCAGTATTGTTGATGATCAAGTTATTGCGAATTGCAATCTTGCTCTTCTTGTAGCCCGAGATTGACATTGCCCCCATCGTCGGAGCGCTGTTCATGACAATGGTATTTTGAACGGTGATATCCCAAGGCGTCTTGTCGAACATGCCGTTCTTTGATGCCGAGATAACGAGTGCTCCACTCTCTGGGGAAGGATTCTGGCCGGTCTTGGGGTTCGCCTTGCGGATCAAGAGCAAGTTTTTATCGCTGCGATAGCGATTGCGCGCGCCGTGGTCGAGGATCAGTCCATCCACCAGAATTTTCCCGGGGTAGCCTTCTCGAGGGGAGACCTTCATAAGGTCGATCTTCAACGCTGGCGTCATTTGATAGTTCTTTGACTTGTTGTCCCCAGAAAAAACCGTTCGGTGTTTTCCCCACGGATCGCGCGTTGCGAAGTCATCCGAATATCCACCGATGATACTCACCGGCACGGTAATGACGTTTGTGCCATTGTCGCCTTTACCCAGATAGGTGCCCTCGGCGATGTGCACAACGTCACCAGGGGCAAGCCGGGAAATGATATTCCCCAACTGCTTGGCCGGCTTCTCCTTGGTGCCCTTTTTGCCTTTTCCCCGATTGATGGACACGTACCAGTCGCGAGCTTCAGCCTGCCCCGACCATGCCAAGGTGGCGAGTGCTACTACTGCAATGGTTGTGATCGTATGTTTCATGATTGCAAGTCCTTCTTCGATTGTTGAATAGCCGGCGTTCCGACGCAGCGACACCCGATCGTATTTCATTTTCCGAGTGCAAGCACTAGCTGGGCTTCCGCGTCTCGCTTGAAATCCTCGGTATGCATCGGCCATTTCCCAAACGAATTGAGTGGGGGCCGCGAATGCACATAGGACGCTGCCTGATTGCGCCATCGCCATGCGTTGCGCAGCCGACTTCAGCGTTCAGGGGTCTGAAGCTGGAATTCAATGCGGCGGTTCTTTGACCGGCCCTCTTCGGACTCGTTGTCGGCAACAGGCTTGCTAGCTCCGTGGCCAACCGTAGCAATGCGATGCGGCTCAATACCGTGATCAACCAGGTACCACTTGACCGCGTCGGCCCGGCGTCGACTTAGCGACGAATTGATTTCCTTGGTGCCGACAGGATCGGTGTGCCCACTCACTTCAATGCGAAGAGCCTTGTACTCCTTGAAGACCTTGACGGCCGCTGAGCCGCCCAACAGGAGCATTCGCGCGCCTCCCCGCGCGCTGCCGCCAGCGAAACAAGCACACAAGAATCCGCTATGGCGGGCAAAATTCCCCTGACCGCGAACGGGCCTACTTGCACCTTGGCTGTGCGGAATGAAGGAACGCCAATTGTTCCCCAAGCCCCTGATGCGCCAAGCAGATCCATGGGGAATTCGTCGTGTTGGCGCGCAGAAGATCACCTAGTAATTCGACATTTTCGAAGCAGCACCCCGCACGCGCTTGCTGTGGATCACTTGGTACCTCTCTTGGACTGAGATCAAGATATGAGCGCGGCGACAAGACGATTTCTAACGGTGTATTACGGCTACGTCTTCCTCTTCGATTTTGTCCTGTGCTACGCCATCTACACTGCCTACTTCGAACTCAACGGCCTGAGCTATGCCCAGATTGGCGTGTTGCTGGCGTTTTGGTCGGGTAGTGCGCTGGTGCTTGAGATTTTTACCGGTGCCCTATCGGACTGGCTTGACCGTCGATGGTTGCTGATCGCGGCCCCTGCGATCAAAATCGCAACCTTCGTATGCTGGGCTTTGGCCGACGGGAATCTCTGGCTCTATGGGCTGGGATTTGCCTGCTGGAGCCTGGCTGGCGCTCTGGTCTCAGGCACCGGTGAGGCGTTGCTACACGAGCGCCTGCAATCCGAGGGCGAAGAGAGGGCGTTTGGCCGAGTCTATGGACGGGCAGTAGCCGCGCAGTCGGTTGGTATTGGTGCGGGATTTCTCGGTGGGGGATTTGTGGCGGCGACTGACATGACGTTGACTGTATGGCTATCCATTCCGCCTCTCGTTGTTGCGAGCTTGCTGGCATTCCTGCTGACAGACATTCGGCGCACTGCCGAGCGCGAAGACGAGCCAGGGTATTTCCAAACCATTCGCTTGGCTCTTGGGGAATTCCGCGGTGCGCCAAACCTTCGCTTTGTCACACTCTACATCGCCCTAGGATTGACCATCTTTGGCGAGCTTGAAGAGTTTGATCAGCTCTACTACACCGCGGTTTCTCTGCCGACGTGGCTTTTCGGCGTAGCGGGAGCAATCGGTCTCGGCGTACGTGCACTTCTGGGTATGCATGCACATCGTCTCTCAAGAATGAAGTCACTTGCCTGGACACTACCGATTCTCGGCGGCGCTCTTTTGGTCGTCGCCGCTCTGGGTGCCAACGTTTATTACGTTGTGGTGCTCGAGGCAGCCTACCTTGTTGCCATACCCACCGAGATTCTGTCCAAAGCACACTTTCAGCATCTGCTCGAATCGCAAGCGAGGGCTACTTCCACGTCCGTCCTGGAATTCTCTCAGAATGCTTCTGGGCTCGTGCTCGCAGTCGCGTTTGGGGCGCTCGCCAGCGCCGTTGGCATTTTGCCCGCCTATGGTTGGGCCGGCATTAGCATCATTCCTACCTTCCTGTTGATCTGGTGGAGGCAACCTGCCGGCTCGCGAGTGTTTTGACACCGGGGCCATTGGCAACACCTAAAGAATCTCAGGCTGGATCACACGATGAATTGCGCAATCGGTGCGACAGAGACCTTCACGTGGACTCCCGAGGGGGAAGGCAACCACGCTCATGTTCCGAACCCCAAGTATCTTTGCGCTCTTATCTCTCTCACTCCTGGCGTGCGCTGGCGCATCGACGCCCGCGCCACGGGATACGCTTTTGGCCGAAGAGATTCCCGCATCGGTTACCGAATCGAAGAGTGGCGATTTTCTCGTCGATCCGGCGACGAAGCTGTACTGGTCCAACAACATCTCGGTGGTGATGGAGTATTGGGAGACCGAGTCGTATTGCGCCGCTCTCGGCCATGATTGGCGACTTCCCACCCTTGGAGAGCTGCAATCCACCTTCGAAGCGAAGGGCTCGTCTCTGGCGATGAAGACAGCCTTCAAACGAGGAGTGCCGAAGGACGGCGTGCTTTTTAGTAGCGAGGAGATTCCCCGGATTGACGATCAGAAGCAGCCTTGGGTCGTGCAGATCGAGAACGGCAAGAGCTTTGCCGGGCATGCCCACGAAGGCTACGCGCGCTGCGTTCATGGCCCAAAGAGTCGAGAACAAAAACCCTTTGCCATGCCACCGGCTCCGCATATGGGCGAGCTCTGGTGGGAGCGCGGTGATGCGTGTCCCGAAGGTTCGGTTGCCCGAGGAACACCGGGGCGCTCGATCGCTTGCAAGACGAGCACAGGTCAGACAAACGGACGCTCTACTGCGTGGACTCGCGAAGGGCGAAGCGACGGCTGGTACCGCGGTGAAGTACTCGATGGCAAAGCGGTAAAATGGAGCGCGGACGGAAAGAAAATCTCTGAAGTGGGGTACCGGGATGGGGAGCTTCATGGACAGAGCACCTTCTGGCATGCCAACGGAGAAAAGGCCCGAGAGTCTACCTACTCCAATGGAAAGCTCGACGGCAGAGACCGCAGGTGGCATGGCGATGGGCTGCACGCTTCGGACCTGAGCTACCGGGCCGGCGAGCTTCACGGCCCAAGCATCTACTGGCATACCAACGGCGAGAAATCGAGTGAAGCGACCTTCGCAAAGGGAAAGCTTAACGGAAAAACTCTTAAGTGGAGTTCCACGGGACTTGAGACTTCAAGCATTGGCTATCGGGCCGGTGAGCTTCACGGCCCAAGCATCTACTGGCATGCCAATGGCGAGAAATCGAGTGAAGCGACCTTTGCAAACGGCAAGCTAAACGGAACGTCCACAAAATGGCGTATCGACGGGCTCAAAGAGTCCAAGTCGACATACCGCAATGGCGAACTGCATGGAGTTAGTGTCTCTTGGTTCCCCAATGGCGAGAAGTTCTCCGAGTCGAAGTTTGCGAATGGCAAGCAGCACGGAACAACAACAATTTGGCAGAAGGATGGCCTTAAGACCTCAGAGAAGAACTACCGCAATGGCGAACTTCATGGAGCCAGCACGGTGTACTTCGCCAGTGGTGAACCATCGAGTCGCTCCACATTCGCCGAGGGCCTGATGCACGGCGTCCACCAGCGATGGGATGAGCGAGGAAACCTGCTAGAGAAGACGCAATACGCCAGCGCCCGAATCACCGAGCAGTTGCACTATGACGGCGGTACGCTTCGCAATGGGCCTGTTGAATCGAAGCATCCCAATGGTGTCGCAAGCTATGTTGGCGTGTTTAAGGATGGCCGAGCCCAAGGCAAGCACTACGGCTACCATGCCAACGGCAAACAGCGTTTCGAGCGCAACTACAATGCAAAGGGCATCCTCAGTGGACGCTCTGTCGACTGGTTCTCAAACGGCAAGACTCGCGAAGGAAGCAACTACGTTCAAGGTGCAAGGCATGGAGAGCGCGTCGCATTCACCGCCGATGGCAAGGTCAAAGAGCGCTTGCGCTACAAGCACGGGATTCCCGTTCTGAAGTAGCCTCCGCGCTTTTCCACAACGCTAAGACCAAGCACGGTGGGCTAGCGACGAACTCGGATAACTTCGATCGTTGATGACTTGTAGGAAACCTGCGCCCAACCAACGTCACCATTTGGGAAGACAGTAAGCGTCGAAAGATAGTTCATCGGGGCCTTGGTCAGTCGCGGCGCTTCCAGAACATTTCCCTTCTTGTCGACGACCGAGAGTATCGCGTGAGAAACGGCAGACCGGTCGCGATTTTTGATGTCACGATTGTCCCAGGCAACGAGAAAATTTTGGCCGTACTTCGCGAGTAGCGGTCTCTCAGAAACGTCGGCCGTCTTCGCCAGCCACTTGGTGGAAAGCACCTTTCCCTTGTGGTCGAAGCGAAGCAATACCGGGTCTCGCGGTGCGTCCCAAGTTGTCGGATACGTTCGTGAGGCAGAGATTGTGGTCATGTGAGCACCACCCGCATGAACAAAGCCCGATGGCGACCCAGCAGCAGTGGTTGAGCCAACCCGACCTTTCTTTGCCTCCGCACGCATGGCCTCACTGGGCCATACAACGGCTTTGTCCTTGGTCTTGCGATTGATGTAGTAGACGCCAAAGGGATACGCGTCCCCCGAGGTGATGGTCTCGAATTCGCCGGTGCCAGCGGCGACGATCCCCAAGACGTTGCTGTGACTAGCACTCCAAACGTCGCGGCTCTTTGGTTTCTCCTTGCCGCTCGAATCGAGAACGACAAAGAGGTCGCCCTGGTGGGTGTTCGGCTTGCTCGGATCCTCACTGAAGTTTCGACTGATTTTGACAAACGCACCAATCTCTCCGCGATTATAAGCAAGCGCAACGCCGCGTGTTACCGAGAAGCAGTGCCAGAGTTTTCCCGGGCCGACTCCTTCGCCTCCAACCACTCGGGTGCGAAATTGCTCCCTACCCTGTGGGCTCAAGCGAACAATCTCGAGGGCGAGTGGTGTTTTGAAGCAGTTAAACCAGCTCTTGCCGGGAATGTCTCTCGCTACGGCGAGGGCAACGCTGCCGTCGGGAAGCGCAATCGCCTCGGTGAGAATGTCACCTTTGAGAACGACGTCGGTGCCGACCCGTTTCATGGTCTGGTCAAGAGGAGTGAGATGCAGGTCGGCCTTGTCCTGCCACGCGAGCCACGCCCGCCCATCGGGAAGGGCAATCAGGCGCGCCCAGCTCGCCAAAAATCCATTGACCTCCACCGTGCTGGGTGCAACGGATACGGAGGTTTGTTGCACTCGCTGCTCCAGCGGTACGATTGGAAACCCGTCGCCGAAGGCTGACCCCGGAGCAAGCACCAGACCAAGCAACGTAAGACAACTAGCGAGCGCCCCCTTAAAACCCATAGTGAAGCATTGCTGTGACAGCGGCTGTGGTCAAGTTTCAGTGGGCTGTAGCTCGCACCGCCTCGAACCAGCATTCGCGCGCTCGGTGATCCGGCGACGATCTGTCAGTAATGCGCTACAAAGCCGGGCATTTCTGGTGACCACCCTGCTCGTCTGAAGTCTCCGTCCTGCTGCCTGGGCGACCTCGTTCACTCAGAACAATTCGCAGATATCGCAACTAGTACTACTCACATGACATTGACATGACAATCGCGGTTCGCCCAATGCGTATAGTCACGGGGTGTGGATTCGGGCCGGAACGCACAAGCGATTCGAAATGCCTACCGAAGCTCGCCAAAGCTTTTGCAGGAAACGCTCAGCCAGAGCCCTGCAAAAAGACACTCTGTGCAAGTCGCGACACACTCCGCATTCCAGTGTTCGTCGGTGGCAAACCTCTTCCGTGCTTGGAGCCCCTTGCTGCTGCGACGGAGTCGGAGACGTTCGGCACGCTGGTTCACAACTTTCTCAAGGCCGATACCGTAGTTGATGGATTTGCGTACCAGTTTCGCAATTCTAACGTCACGACGGCGCGTTTCGGGAGAGCTGGCTCATCGAGTAACTCAAGGGAGTAGCAGCGGACCAGGAAGTAATAGACGTCTCGTGAACGGCGAACGGCAGCCTCAAGTTCGGCCGAGGGAATTCGTCCAGGTGGATTCCGGCCGCAGCTGGAACGAGTTTACGCGAACCCAAAAGCGATACGGAGGAGGGCATAGCTAGGCTAGTCGTATGACAGGCGTTCCTCGAGGCTGGTTTCGCCCGACCGGCATTAGCTGCTATTCTGTCAAGCCATGTTGGCATTCAGAACTACACTCACCCGCCTCGCGGTCCTTTCCGCTGCTGGACTACTAGCCAGCGTTGTCTCCGCCCAGTCGGCACAAGCGGATAAACGAGGCAATTGTTCGTCCTTTGTGACAGGGATTGTGATTCCCTATTTCGACAACACCTATGGCGACATTTGGTTTTCGGCATCACAGAAGCTCTTTGCGATCGAGCGCAAGACGGCACAGTGTGAAGACAACAGCGAGGATGGTGCTGATGTCACCATGACCAACTACAGTTTGATTGAATTGCGGGGTCTTGATGGTTTGAGCAAGGAGTGGTTCGTCGGCGGCAAAAAGATGCTCTTAGAACAATTCGAGTCAGTCCTTGAGTTCGAAGAAGAACACGGGTGGAGTGGCAAGAAAGTATCCCCCCTCAAAAAATGGAAGGCGAAATCGAAGGCAGCGAGCTTCAAGAAATTAAAGCCTCAAAGTCTGAGCCCAAACGGCAAATGCGCGGTCTGGAATCAACACTCCGAGACAACTGGCGACCTTGCGATTGCGATTCTCATGGGAGACAAAAAGCTTCTAGAGATAAAGAAGGAAGGGCCCTTGTTTGCGACCAGGCAACAGGTTGAGACCTACTTCGTTCCCGAGACCAAGACCTTCTTTGCCCACTTCCAAGCCAAAGGGATCCCTCGAGACATCGATGAGGAGGAGAAGCTGACACGTCGCACAAGAAAGCAAATTGCGGCAACCGAGGGGTGGCTCGAGACTGTCCACAGTCCAGATGCAAACTCCGTTCTCGCTCCGTGTTTCTAGTTCTTCAATGATCTTCGCCAATCGGCACGCTTCCACTTTGTATGGACCAGGGGTACTTGATTGGCCAAGGTGTGTGTGAAAACAGTTCGTGAAATCCTCGCAGCCCCTGGCTGCGCCTGTCTTTCAGATTTCTATTCCCGCGGCGGGTTCTGCGTTCTCTTGATCGTATTGGCGTCTTGTGGTTCCACGCGCGCTGCCCCGAAGGCTGGTAGCGCAACATGGTCTCAAGTTCCAACGGCATCGAGTCTTGTCGATGGTGAAGAGATTCGACTGGAAATCCTAACGGCGCGTGCACCTCGCGAGCCTCTGAGCCATTGTCGTGCCGAGATAGATCGTCGTTGTGCTCTTGCCTTCGCGCGGGCGTAGGCAAGAAATCGTCAGCGTCTTCATGCGCTTGTCGGTGGCGGCAAAGAGGATGTTGGTTCGAATCGCTCGAGAGCACTCGACAGCAGGTGAGTTGGGATTCTCCGAGATATGCAAGTCGCGGGTTTTCGTCTCTTCGGGGGTTTAGTTTGTCGTGGGTTCCGCCTGTGACGATCGGATTATCACCAAGAACAGGAGCACCGATGAGTGCTTCTACCTGGTCGGCTGTTAAGCCTCTGGTTGGAAGCACAGCTGCCGGTCACATCAGTCGCGGTTTGTTGCCCGATGCGAGCCGAACCGCCAGGCCCCTATCGAGCGTCAAATGTAACCAACGTCCCCTACGCCGCAGGGTATGAGAAGACACCGGCTGAGGCAGCGCAGGCGCAGGAGCCAGTGCCCGCAATTTCCCCCATGGCCTCGTAGAGCTTCTCTGACTTCTGGGCTACCGCGGGCTCATCTAGCCCTTTTGCTGAGAACCACCCGTTGTAGCTCTCCTCGTCATGGTCGCATTCGCCCTCTTGTGTTTCCAGCCAGTCAGTGAAGGCGCTCCATTCAGACGGTGATACCAAGCCGAAGAGGGAAGGATTCTCGGCACCCGGATGCTCGTCACCTTGGTCGAGGACACCTTCGAGCGATGTGGACGCGGGGGTCGGGAGGGTTAGCCATTCTTCTACGCCAGCATCTCGCTGCTGGATGCGAATCTGCCAGTCCTTGGCCTCTTGTTGCATTTCTGCAGATGCGCTTTCGGCGAGCGTCTGCAGAGCCTCTGCGGATTCGGGAACCTCCATGCACGCAATCTGGCAAACGTAGTGCGAGAGCATATCGCCGCTAACCAGCTCATGTGCAGCAACGATCACGGCAAGCGCCTTGGCAGTGGCAAGTTGTCGGAGCTCCCAGGCAACGTCCTCAAAGCCCTCCGAGCCAATAAGGCTACCGAGATACTCATACGCTATGTCTGAATCGTGCAGGGCGAGCATGAGAAACGCGAGGTTCATGCGCTCCTGTGCTTCCCAAGTCTTCCACGCAGCTTCGACCTCAGAAAAATCGGCGCCCAGCCGCAGCATGAGATCCGCTGCAGCGAGAGCTTCAAGCGAATGCGGGCTATCGAGTTGTGGCCGAAGGGCCCCTAGGAGCGCTTTGACATCGAGGCCTTGCAGGCTGTCGGGCGTGATGCTCTTTTGCTGGCCGAGCGACGCTCGAACCATCATGCAAGAGTGCTTGGCCATGGCTAAGAACATCTCCGTAGAGAGAGTCCCGTTTTCGCCGGCCTCTTTTAGCATCTCAGCGAGTGCCGTCGAACCTTCTTCATCGTAGAATGAATCGGTGTTGACCGCATCGTCGCCTTCGGCTTCGTTGATGACCTGCTCGACCGTTTCCTCGAGAAGATCCATCAGATCGTCGTCGTCTTCCACGGCCGACTCGACTCTCTCGCTCACGAAGTCGCGATAGCCAGGTGGGCAGAAGAGCGTGTTTGTAACGAGGTCCCGCATCGACGGTTCTAGATCGCTTAGAAGGGCGTCGCTACAGGTCTGATACTTGGCCCATCGTGCGAGTTCCGCATCAAAGGCTTCTTGGGTTTCCACGCTCTCGTCCATATACATCGTCCCTTTGAGTTGCTGTCCTGCTCACGTACAGTGCGGTAAACGCACGGATTTTCGCTGTGTGAAAAGTTAGCAGACACCTTTCGCTGCCTGCTCACCAGAGAGCCTCTTTCCCCCGTGGAGTCGCAATCATTTTGGATGTTTCTAAAATGCTGGTTGGTTTGAGCTTCCCCCGTTTCTTTGGACACCGAAAAAGGGGTTCAGACGCTGGGACTGGCTTGGCGATGTTGCAACGACACGAGAAAGCAACCTGAAGATCCGAAACTGGTTCAAGCGTCACTCAGTGCCTCACGATTGCCTTTGGTACTGGGCGAGCGGCGCCCCGAAGTAGGTGTAGTTCCTAAAGGGGGCATGAGGTGGTCGCCAGCCGCGCGGACGCTTCGTTCCAGACGAAAAAAAGAGCCAGTGAGAATTTCACTGACTCTTTCGATTCGAACCGTCTCGCGACTTAGTCGCCGGTGCGAGCTAGTCGATGATGATTAGACACTCGGGAATGATGTCGGGGTTGAAACTGACAGCCCATTCGAAAATGTAACCGTTGTCTGCGCCCCAGTCGTCAATCGCGCGAATTGTCCACTCGCCGTTGAGAGTGCATCCGACAAGGTCGTTTGCAACGCTTCCATTGGGTCGGTAGTCGCCGGCGGGCAAAACACCAACCCCAGGATTGTCATTGGCCCACTCAAGCATTGGTGGATTGACCGCGTCGGCCGTCCAGCAATACTCGAAACCAACTCCAGGATTCGGGTCGGTTCCATCGTTGTCGTCCGGTGTACCCATGTAGATTTCTCCACCTGTGGTTCCCAAGAACTGCTGCAGAACCATCACTTGACCGGATGGGCAGACCATTTCGATTTGCAGATCACGGAGCCAGGAGTGCTCCATAACAACGCAAGCGGATACGAATCCGTCAGCACTGTCCAAGGTTTGTCCGTCGTCAAAGCCGCCGATGTTCAGGCTCGTTGCGTACACGGTTCCGTTGCCGTCGGGGATTGCCAGTGGGTCGCCACCAAAGCTGGCTTCCGAACAATCGTCTGCAATTCCACCATCATGTGTTGGCGGGACGACGCAATTGGAGTCGAACGAGCACTCGATGTTCTCGCAATCGATCTTGCCATCACAATCGTTATCGATGGCATCAGCGCACCGAGTCTCGGTCTCGGCTGTCGGGACACACACCTCACCCACATCGGCATCGCTGCCAGTTCCACCGCCGCCGCCCCCGCCGCTGCCACCCCCACAACCAAGCAATAAGGCGGAAAGGGCAATTGATACATGTAGTGACGAAGACGAAAAGGTCAATGATAGCTCCTAGTGTGAGGAATCTGCATCGTGCCGCAATACCAGGCATCGCAGCAAGGCAAATTGGGGCTCGCCCCGCCAACCGAGTAGTTTTATACGGCGCCGGGGCTCCCATTCCTGACGGATGCGATACCAGCAGGGAAACCGGAGAACGCTTCGCGATGTCGCTTCAGTAGGCTCCGTCGGTGGCATCGCAACCGATTGGCCGGGTTTTGCGGAAGCTGGTCGGGGCGGGAGAGGCGGGTCGCTAGCGTCGCTTGCACCCGGCGGCGGCGGTGTGGGCAACGTCGGAAGCTCGGCGAGAGTGGCTGCTTTGGTTGTGGTCAGGCTCAAGTACGAGGCAGACCACAGGGCCATGGCGGGAGCGGAGAGCGGCGGCCCATCGCCCGGGCCCTGGTTAGGTGACGTCCTGGTCCGCATTGCTTGCCTCGGAGCTCACTCGGCGCCGCCAAGTCCGAGAGACGTTACGTTGCCGCCCTTGGTTCCGGCAATCCAAAGCCCGTCGTAGGGGGAACCAACGAGCAATTGCGTTTCTTCGTCATAGTTCATGCTCACGTCCGCAATGCAGTCTTTGTAGATCGTAAGAACTTCACGTAGTGGCGACCCGATGCCGATTCCCAGCTTGGTCTTGAGCCTTGATGGCGCTTGCATCGACATCGAACTCAGCCGCAGCGCGCTGGGTCCCGAAGACTCCGCCATCGAGATGGAGATGCCCTTGCTTGGATAGTCCCATGTCCAAAGGATGTCGCCGGTTGCCATTTCTTCCTCCGGGCCTGCGACCTTCTCGGGCTTGCCGAGTGCTGCAAGAACATCTTCTTGGCTTGATGTCCGTCTGAGTCCGCCGAGGGCTTCGTTATGGGCGTTGACCTCTCCCTCTTCTCCATCGGCGGAGCCGGTCTCCCGATAGCACAGAGTCGTTGGGTCGACAGGCTCGATGTCACCCGCCGTCGCCGGACTCGCATCAATGAGGACGGCAGGCTCGACGATCGGCGCCCCCGCGCCTTTCGTTGTGCTGCCCTGGCTGCAGCAAATGAGTGAGGAAGCGAAGAAAAGTGAAGTGGCGGCTCGCATGGGGATTCTATAACAAGGTTCTTGGCAACAATGCACGCCACCGACTTCCCCCGCTTGGCGCTCCTCGTATCAAGACCTAGGAATCACCGAGTTTTGCTGAGACGGGCGTTTCCCCCGCCTTTCGCTCGTTGGCCTGCGCTTCCTTCGCGGCTCGTCGAATCGTGAAGTCGTAGCCAAGCGCAATGCCTCCGCCGACTGCGAGGATCACGGCCACCATACGCCCGGAGGCGAGGCCAACTACGAATAGTACCAACGCGATTCCGTAGATAACGATGTAGCCATCCGAAAGCGGGTATGTATTTTCCTTCTTGCATTCAGCGCATCTGAACGTAAAGAACCCAAGGAATGTTTGTTTGAGTTCTTGTTCTTGCCCGAGATGGCAGTGAACACAGACAACATGCTTGGGTTTTGTAGCCATTCGAGGATGGTACCTCAGGCGGCAGGCTATCGTCGTTGGGTGCGAAGCGCTAAAGAACAGTAACTTCGCAATCAAGTGTGTAGCCATCTCGCCCGTGCCATGGCTGGGTCATTGTCGAAGCCCGGCAGAGCTCTAGGAAATCACAGTTTTAGGCAGGTTTGCCCAAGCGGTGGTGCGGGGACCGCTAGCATTTTGGGCGACTTGCTGTCATAGGTGAATTTCTGATCGGAGTACCATTCCGTAGGCTCTGTACATTGATACGTGGGGCTCTCGTCGATCGGATTTTGACACACTCCCACGCGGACGCGGTACGTAGTCTTCTTGTCCTTGCGCATGGTGATGGTGTCATCTCCATTGCTGATCGTATATCGACCCTCCGAGTCTTTGCCTGAGAGGCGTATCATGAGCGGTTGCTGGTAGATGCCTCCGTCACACTGCTTGAGTCCCGTAATCGTAACCTGCTCAAAGCTCTTGGTTGAATCGCAGGCATAGCCACTCACAAGAAGTGGTAGCAGTAGCATCGTCGATTTGTACATCGAGCAAAGGTGCACCGTGGTGCAGAATATCGCAAGTCGAAACGCCAGCCCCGAGAACTTCGAAGGAGAGGCACAGTGTCGGAGGTTCCCTGGCGTGGAGTGCGCCATTTGATTGCGGCTCGTATCGGAGTTGGGATCCGAGAGGGCGTTCGCAGGCCACAGCGCATGCCAGGCAAGGTTTGGCAAAGCGCGGCATGCCAATCCAGAACTCACCGTAACTGCTGGTGGCCGCATATCTCATGCAAGTTTCTCCGTGATAGTGCTCCCGATGGTGCCGTGTATCCGGGTCGATGGAGAAACGCTCGGCAAGGATGGAAACTCGAGACAAGGCGAAGGCGCCACCACGGCCAGGTCGGCGTAGGTTCGTCGGCGTCGCTCTACTTTTCATCACTCTCGTGGTTGCGAGCCCCGCTGCGAGCACTCAGAACATCTCTGAGCACAAGAACACCTCCAGCAAGGACGCAGATGCAGAAAAGGCTCCCGACCTAATCATTATTCCGCCCAGTGATCCAACGGGATTTCGAGTGGCCCGAACTCTTGCTGTGCTGCTTGCAGACCGGTTGCGCAAGTCCAGTGGCGTGTCAGTAGCAGTAGGCACCGACGTGGCTTCGTATTTCCATGGCGAAATCACGATCGAGAGCTTTCGAATCCGCGCGAGGCGACACCATGTGCGGCGCTACTGGGATGGCTTGGCCATTGCCAGCTTCACAATCTGGGACCCACGTCGCGAGACGATTGTGTTTAACAAGCAGGTGGTCGTGAAGGTGTCAAGAAGGCGTCGGCACAGCAGTCGCGCCGAGGTCGTACGACTTTTGCTTAACCAAGCAGTTGAGCAGTGGGACGTGGCGTTTTTGTCGCTTCCCTCTCCGCAGCTTCGAACAAGGAAGAAATCATGATTCGCACCGTACTGTCGCTTCTACTGATCTCCAGCCTCGCCATGGGATGTGGCAGTGCCTACACCATTCTCGACCGCTCGACCCTCGAGGTCTCGCCGAACTCAAAAATTTCGGCGCGCAACCTAGTGCCAAGAGCTTCCGAGTATCCCAGTGTTGTCGAACAGCTTGCTCTGGCCCAAGAGGTCTATCAGAAGCAGCTGTTCCTACTCAAAGAGCGGCGCAACAAGCTGCGTGCTCGCAAGCGCTACTTCAACGCGTTTTCCTTTGGCACGTTCGCGGCCTCTAGTGTCGGTATTGGAGCTGCATCCATTCAAAGCTCCGAGGCTGATGCAGGCTCCAACCTGCAGAAGGCTGGCTATGCCGCCCTTGGTGGCTTGGCGGTCGGGACCTTGTTTCAGGTCGCAGGCTTTATGCAAGAGAACGCGAGTTCCGTGGATGGCAAGGTTCGCCATCTCGAGCTCTTGTACGACACGATGATTGAGCGCCTCAGGCAACTCACCTACCGGGATGGTGTGCGCCAAGGAGAAGCCAGCTCTGGGCCCGACACCGCTTCGGACATGGGCGCGGCCATCGAATCCTTCGTAACCCAGGCTCTAGCCATCAACATCAAGGGGTAAGTATGCGCCGACTTGTATCGATTGCCGTTCTCGTAGTTCTCGTTGGCAGTGCCCGAACCTCCACGGCTCAGAACAACTCTGATTATGGAGTTGATTGGAATACCGACGGTGTGCTGACAGCAGGGGCTCTCGCCGGCGTCTTCTTCATGATGCTGGTTCCCGTCGACCCGGAGAATCGTTGGCACAAGGAGCTATTGGGCCCCTTGGACGAGAGAACAAAGGACAATTTCTCGCGCAACGCGGCTCACATCAGCGATGGGCTGATTGCGACCACGGTTCTCGCTCCTCTCATACTGGAGGCATCTCGGGGGTTCGACGAAGAGGCAGGTCGTCGTACGCTTCTCTACGGAGAAACCCTAGCGACGAGTCTATTTGTGAACTCGGTCGTGAAGTACACGGTGCAGCGCCCTCGGCCCTACGTCTATCACAACGATCCGAAGGTCAAGGCGTGGTCGGCCAAGCAGAGTGACGCACAAGTCTCATTCTACTCCGGGCATGCAAGCATGTCGTTCTCCGCCGCAGCAGCAGGTTCCATTCTGTTCTCCCTCTCGTCCGACAGCCAAGGCGCGAAGGCCGCGGTGTGGGGCACCGAGTTGGCGCTAGCTAGCGCGACCTCCGTCATGCGAGTTCGAGCCGGCAAGCACTTCCCCTCCGACGTGTTGGTGGGGGCGTTGGCCGGAGCTGCTATTGGCGTTGTGGTACCCGCACTGCACACAGGATCGGTCTATCGTCCAAGCGCTCTGGAGTGGGGAGCAATGGCCGGCGGCCTCGGCGTTGGAACCTTGCTGGCCAAAGCCTTCCCGCTAGGCGACCAAGTTGATCCTATCGGTCGATTCCAAGCGCTCAAACTCGCGCCCTTGGCAACCGCACACGGCGGTGGGCTCTCGCTGGCGGCGAAGTTCTAGGTCGAAACCGACTTCCGAGTTTTTTCTTAGCACTGGAGACGCCGAACCTGTAGCCCGCGTGCTCGGCCATTCCGGTGCCCTGGCCGAGGAGCGCGCCGCACAAGGGGCCTCGTGCCCGATAGACTAGTTTGCGTCGTCGGCTAGCACTCCCAACATAGAGTTCCGAGGCACAACTCATAAAACAATACGTAGGTCTAACTCTTAAAACATATAGCCGACCGTCCAACCAAAGCCCAGCGTGACACGTGTCCACGCGCCAAGGCGATCCGAAGTATCGGTTTCGGTGCGCACGGAGACCTCAAGCGAGGGTGTCATTTCGATGCGGTCACGCCAGACAAAGCGATAACCAAACGCAAGGCTCTCGGCAATGGTCACGGCGCCGCCAATCGTTCGATTTTCGACCTCGTCTTTGACGCGCGTGTGCATGAGGTCGAGTCGCCCTCCGACATATGGACCGGCCATCGCACCGGAGGCAAGTGTCGAAGACCAAATCGGGCGGCCGGTGAACCAATAGCGAAGCTCAGCACCCACGCCATAGGAATAGGAGCTGTAGTCGCCAAGTCTGGCGTTCAGTCGCATTGCCCCCGTAGCAGATAGGCTCAGGCGATGCTTGGCGAAGGTGTAGTGCTCAAACTGACCCGCGAGGCCACGCACGGCCAGGGACGGAAGATGCAAGGATGCCGACCGCTTCAGGAGCGAAGGGGCATCGTGATTTCTCTCCGCGGTCTCACCCCACGCGAGCGTCGGGAGCAAGGTCAACGCAACGATGATCGCGGCCCGACTCATGGAGCACCAATCGTTCGTTCGAGAAAGTCAGACATCACGGTCCACGCCTCCGGTGTATCAATCGAAGAAACCACGGTGTCGGCATGCCCAATATCAGATCCCACGTTCGTGATATGCCCTCCCCCTTCAATGATCAGAATGCGAGCCTCGATGCCTTCCGCGCTGAGTGCGTCTTGCATATCTTCGCTCTGCTTGACGTCAACAAAGAGATCCGCGGTGCCGTGAATCATGAGGTAGGGCGGCGTGTCGGCGTCGATATGAAGAATCGGCGACATCACATCGTAGTGTTCAGGAACCTCCTTTTTACTGCCCCCGACAAAGTCGGAGACGACACTCGATGATGGCATCGCGCGCATGTCGTGAATGCCTGCGCCGCTTATCACGGCGTTGGGCGGTGCAGCCGGTCCCGCGCCGCAGTCAGGAGCGGTCTCGTCAAGATCGTAGGTGGTTCCCAACATAGAGACCAAGTGGCCTCCGGCGGAATAGCCTGCAATCGCAACGCGATCCGGATCGAGCCCATACGCATCGGCATTGGCGCGAAAATGCGCCAGGGCACAAAAGCAATCCTTCACAAGGTCGGTGTACACGCCTTCGGGTACGAGCCGGTAATCGATGGTCGCCGAGACATAGCCGGCGCGCGCCAAACGAATTGCGTGATCGGTATGCACGTCGCGATGGAAACTGCTCCAACCGCCACCGTGAATCCACAACACACCGGGGCGAGCTGTCTCGGCGTTATCGGGAAGGTAGACATCCATTGTTGTCGAGTCCCCAAAGCGCTCGTCGTAGACAACGCCCTTGACCTCGATGACGTTGGAGCAACCGATGGCGGTAGCCACTACGATGCTCGCTAGAACCAAGAAACGCATGGTCTGAGCCTATCACGCACCGGACTGCCAAATCGCGCGGTCGTTTCAATGCGAGCGTCTGCGAATCCTGGGAATGCGAGCGTTGAGCAGCGATTCGCTATCGTTGGGCTCGATGACGATATCGGAAGCCGGGCCTTCGATGAACCCGAGGGTCCCAGCATCACAGAGGTACGCGCGGTTCTCGTCTTCGTTCACGGGTCTTCCATGTCGCCTTGCGGGCGCAAGCCGACTAAGAACTTTACCATTCCTTCTCCATCAGTTTGTCCCGGAGCGAGAACACGCATACAGAGCCGGCCCATCGCCTGGGGCAATGACTCGGACGTCTTCGCCGGCGCATTCGTGCAAAATCTGTGTCGCGCTCATCCAGGAACAATCGGGAGAATCTCGACAAGACTTGCTCAGGAACCAAGGGGTAGCGTCGTGCGATGGGGAACCTCCGTTCGCACCTGCATCCGTCGATCCCGAGTCGCCGAGAAAAGAATCGCATGCAGAGTGATCCACTCTCGGGTGCGGCTCGTACCTACTGTGTCTCCAACCGGCAACGGATCCTCCAAGAAACTATGCTTCACAACACGCTTCCTGCCTCTCTTCTCGCCCTCACCGCGGTCTTCGCGTCCTGTACCGCCTCGTTTGAAGGGCAAGCCTCCGGCGAGCGCCAAGACGAGGGCCCGGCCCAAAGCCAATTCCTTGGTTGTGAGGATGAGCCCACACCACCTCCCGAGGACCTCGGTCTCGATCCTTTCTATGAGAAGTATGTGGATGCGAACGGGGTCCCCATCGTCGCCTCGTTCGCGGTCTCCGATGATGCTTTCCTCATCGCATGCGAAATCGTGAGTCACATGGTTTCCCAGCGACCAGATCTCGTCGCTGCTCTCGCTTCAAACGACGTTCGAGTTGGCATTATTGCGGTGGGTGATGGCACCACCGACATGCCTGAGCACAGCAATCTCGATGCAGATTTTCCTCTCGCCGATGGCGAAACCTGGAACGAACGAACTCGAGGTGTTGGAGCAACCCACGCTGCGCCGCTCGCCTCTGTGGGCGAAGAAAACCTCCTGGGACTAACGGCCGATCGCTACCGGGGACAAAGCATTCTGGTGCACGAATTTGCACACACGATCTTTGACCTTGGCGTGGTCACCGCGGATCCCGACAAGGCCGATGAGCTTGCTCAAGCCTTTGCTCTAGCAAGTGCTTCCGGGCTCTACGGGACGTCCTACGCGGGAACGAATGTGCAAGAGTATTGGGCCGAGGGCATGCAGTCCTGGTACGACACCAACCCCAATAATGATGGCAACCCCGTCGAAGATCGCGATGACTTGATGCGCATGGACGCCAATCTTGCGATTCTCATTGGCGAGGTTCTGCCGGATGACGGATTTGTTCTGAGAACCGCGAGTGAGTTTGGTCCTGGCTCCGGTAGGGATCCAAGGAATCCGATGGACTGAATCGAGTGACCAGAACCGAGCGGGAAGCGCCGTAGCGCCCTAGCGCTCCATGGTGGGAGCTTGCTTTGCTGGATTTGACGTCGTTCATAGTGCCTCCCGGTTGTCGCGCCCCTTCCTTTCCGGGATGATCGCAGGGATGCGTTTTGCCATAGCAGTCCTCGTTCTGAGCGCTTGTGGAGCCGGAGTGCAAACTCAAGCCAACGAAGCCGACAGATTTCGTAGTACGGGAGAACCCCTAAAAGCGATTGCCTACTACGACCATGCCCTGGAAAATGAGATTCCCGAGGACCATCCGGAATACGCCGCAACCGTTGCGAAACGGCGAGCAGCGATTGTTGCGTATGCCGATCAAGAGGCGAGAGCATCTCGAAGCACGGAAGACCTAGACAAGCGCCTGCACGACCTCAGTGTTGTTCTCAACACTGTACGCAAACTCGATTCCAAACTCGATGTCTCGAAAGCCGAGACCTTCATTTCAGAGTTTGATGCGCTCCTAACCACTCTGGCCGAAACGGCCCTGAAGGAGACAAATCCGGGACTGCGCTTTCGGCGACTCGAATGGCTTGCGGAGTCCGGGCCCAAGAACAACGCAGCTCACACCATTCTGGAACGAGAGCGCCAGGAGCAACTACAGCGCTACGATGCCGCCATTGCACAGGCGGGACCGGCCCTTGGCTATTTCTACTCCGCTTCCGCACGTCGAATTGATCCATCGCGTTCACTACAAGAGCGCCCCAAAACTCGCCTAGCTCTGCAACCAAGTTCTCCAAGTGGACAATGCCTCAGAGATTTGGGCAGCGCCCAGGCGATCACCGAAGGTGAGTTTCCCATCTCATACTCTCTTCACGGCCTCACCTGTGATCCTTCGAGCAAAACTTGGCAGCAAGAAGGCTCCTACTCATATGTGGTGAAGGTGCCCAAGACTTCGCAAAGGCGGGTGAAGGTTTCGGAGAGCTGCTTCAACAAGACTGCCATACGCACGCACAACGTCTGCATGGAGTTTTCCGAATCTGGCACCAGTTGCATTCAATGGGGAACCCAACGAGTCACCGAGGTCGTAGGGCGAGACTGCCAGCCGGTCTACGAGATGCGCGAGACGACAATCATGGTTGACGAGACGCGAAACGGGACTCGAACCGAAACCCATGTGAACAAGGAGTATACGCTTCGCTTCGAGGTGCGCTTTGCGGTCGGCGATACGGTCGTGAGCAAAACGCTAGAAGCGAAAGCCAAGCAAAGCGACCTAGCGTTTGAAACAGAGCATGGCTCAAAGGTCATCTCAATCTCTGATCAGAGCGCACGCGCCGCGGCGCACAAGCTTGCCACGCAAAAGATTCTTGAGGCGCAGGTCGCAGCTGCAGCGCAACTTGGTAACCAACGCTATGCCCGTGCCACAAATGACGAAGACCGAGCAATCGCTGCCCTGCTCGGTGCTGGGGATGCCGAGCCGTGGGCGTTGTCGAAGGTAGGCCTTGCTCTCGACGAGCTTCCAACGATTCTCAAGGGCGAGAGAGTTCTACCGGTGCTTCTGATGGACACAGCTGAGATGCCTAGTGTCGACATAGGTAGCGTTTCGGGCAACGGTGGGCGTCTGAAGTACGCCGACGCATGGAAGGGCGGAACCAACGTCTATCTAACCGAAGGTGGCGATTTGCGTCTTGGCAACGAAAGTGAAGACGTGGCTTCGAAAGACGCAATGAGTCTTCGCTACGAACGTCGTTCGGGCCTTGATGACTTCAAATTGTCATGGTGGGGCGTCTTGCACGTGGGCTCGGGCGAAGCTGCCGACAACCTCGGATGGGGCATTGGCCAGCGCACGTTCTTTGGTAGCTACGACAACGCGACGTCCACCGTCTATACGATTGGCATGCACTACGAACAACAAAAGGCCGAGGGAATCGTTTCCTATCGCGCCCTTGCTATGGACGTAGCTCTCTACTTCCCCATCACACGATACTTCAGTCTCGACGCCGCTCTCGAACTCAACACCGTCAAGCTCTACGAAAAGAGCAAGAGCATTGACCATGGTTCCCCAGTCTTAGCAGGCGCAAGTATCTACTTTGGAAGACGCCTATCGACGGGACTTCACTACGCCAAACGCTTGTTCTCCGATGTGCCCGACAAAATGCTCTTAACGCTAACCTTGAGACACTGAAAGCTCATGACGAACAGTCCCGCTCCAACTGCGCCGCAAGTGGCACAGACGCTTTCCTCAACAACGCTCTGCACAGCTTGCACGTGTCAGCTATATTGAAAGAAACCTCGGCGCTGCGCTCGGTAACAGCGGACATGAAGACGGACATCTTGCGACAACTCTTGCGGGCGGAATACGGCCTACAAGCCTCCGAGATTTCCCCAATCGAGCGCGGCTACACAAACCAGAGTTTTCGGATTCTCGCGGGAGACGAGTTCTTTGTGCTGCGGTGTGGCTGGTTGCACAAGGCGAGCGCCCAAGCGTGCCGCGAAGAGCGTGTGCTCAATTGGCTGGCCCAGCATCCGATGGAACACCTCGAGGTACCGAAAGTCCTTCCCACCACACGAGGGCAGCCCCATGTCCGCCTGGATGGGCGCACGTTTCATCTTTTTTCGCAGGTGCCGGGCGAGGCACTCTATAGCTGGCAGGACCACTGTGTCGAATCCCACTTGCTTGCGCTAATGCGTGCGCTCTCAGGCTTGCAACACACCTTGCGTCCGCTTGCTGCTGACGCGGCGATGCCACCACTGATGTGCTTCGAAGATCAGCTAGCAGAGCTGCAGGTGCTCGCATCTACTGAGACGATTTCTGCGACAGCTCCCATCCGAGAGATGCTAGAGCAGAGCCTTTCAGACTTTATCTTACGAGCTCGCAACATCATTGCCAGGGCAAGAACACACCCGAGCACCAAGGAGCCACTTCAGTGGTGCCATGGTGACTTTCAACTTGAGAACGCCCTCTTTGCGGGCGAAGATCTTGTTGGCCTTGTCGACTTTGATACGGTTCGCGCATTGCCACTCTCAATGGATACGGCCTTTGCGCTTTTTAATCTCACCCGCGACGGTGCCTGGGAAGAGGGATTTCGCTGGGACTCGGAGCGATGGCGGCGAGGCGCAGAGGGGTATACCGGGCAACTGGCGAGCACTCTCGTAGATCGTGAGTGGCACCAACTCTTTTGCCTTGACCAAGCTCTGCTGCACCTGCGCGCTGGACAGCGATCGATTTGGCGACTCGACCAGGGGATTGGCTTTGTAGGGGCGTTTCGGGAAGTGTTGGCCTCGTGACGACTCCACGGCGAACGCTCTTTGCCTGGGATGGCCAGCGATTGCAGCAAGATCACCTCGAGGCGCTGCTTGAGGCAGACGGGAACGGTGACGAGATTGTGGTGGCACTACTGCGATCCGAGCAAGGGCTAAGCCATGCGCACCCCTTTACCGGTGGCCAGCGCATCGAGAGAATCGGTACTTTTCTTAAGCCTCGCCTAACCGCTCCACACTATCTTCTACCGATCAAATCAGGGCATCTCTCTGCGGCACAGTTGGCCATCAGGCTGCGCTACGACGTGCCGGCCTTCGACCATCTTGTTACCTCCGACCAAGACTTCGAACGCGCAGCCAACACATTACTGGGCTGCACAACTCGATTCATGAAGCCTGGGAAGGGTCCGGACTTGCTCGCTGCGAACACCGCCACCACGCTGCGCCGTGGGCTCTTCATCACTCGGGCTCAGCCCTTCCATCTTGGGCATGCAGCATGCGTGCAGAAAATCGCTGGGGAGATGGATGAAGTTATCGTGCTGGTTGCCCTTGCCGAGACTTCTCACAGCCCGCGCAACCCGGCCACCGCTGGCGAGCGCCTAGAAATGATTCACCCCTATCTTCAGCGCACCCTCCCCGGCCGCTTCCATCTCGCGGCGGCCCCCTACGCCCCCCACACGGCCTGCAATGTCAGCGAATTGACACTGCTCCTACCCGCGTTTGAATGCGTCTACAGCAATAGCCCCAGCACCCAGGCGCTGGCGGCTAGCGCTCAGGTGCCGTGGCGTGTCATTCAACCCAATGTCGATGTGAGCGGGACCCAAGTGCGCAAGGCCATGCTCGATGGACAGGCACTGGGCGGGCTGGTGCCGTCAGAGGTGGAGGACGTGCTTGGCCGACAGGATGTTCGCGAGCGTCTGCAACTTCTGGCCTCAGAAGAAGTACGATGGGAGCACTAGACGATGTGTGGCATCGCCGGCATTCTCTTCTCAAAGCAGGATCGCAGAAGTACCGAGATGCGGCTACGAAAAATGCAGCGAGCCCTGGCCCACAGAGGCCCTGATGCCAGCGGCACATATATTTCCCCGATGGCGCAGCTAGCCCATACCCGACTAGCCCTGGTTGATCTAGAAAGCGGCACCCAGCCAATGAGCGATGCATCCGGTCGCTACCATCTCATCTTCAATGGGGAAATCTACAACCACCAAGAGCTACGGCAAGAGCTCGGGGACTATCCGTTTAAGACAAACTCCGACACAGAAACCCTGCTCGCTGCGCTCGTGCGCTGGGGCGAGAACTGCCTGCCCAAACTCGATGGCATGTTCGCCTTCGCCCTCTGGGATTCGCACCTCGGAGAAGCGCTATTGGCGCGTGATGCACTCGGTGTGAAGCCACTGGTCTATGGCCAACGCGGCATGGAGTTCGTTTTCGCTTCGGAGGCCAAAGCGCTCCTGGCTGGTGGGTGGAAGCGCGCATGCGACGAAGAGGCCATTGTCGAGTACATCGTGGCCCCTGCCTTCAGCGGTGTTCGAACCTCCGTGTTTGAGGGATTGGAGCACCTCCCCGCGGGCCATTGCATGCGTATTGGACGCGACGGGGCGCAGGCGAGTCGCCCGTGGTTTGACTACCAGATAGGAGAGGGCGCAGGCGCCGATGTAGATGCCATGGCGACACAACTCAGAGCATTGCTGCGGCAGAGTGTCACTCGCTCCCTGCGCGCCGACGTGGATGTCGGTGTTTTTCTTAGCGGCGGTCTCGACTCAAGCTTGCTGAGCTACTTGGCATCCGAATCGCAACCGGCTCCTATGGCGTTTACTCTGCGATTTCAAGACCCTGACTCCATTGACTATGAGAGTTCCTCGATCGTCATTTCCGATGATGCGCCCTTTGTGGCCCGGGTAGCGTCCGATCTCAACATGGAGCTAGTGCACGCAGATCTGGCGCGAGACGAAATTTTGCCAAGCTTGCCGCGTTTGGCCGCCACGAATGATCGAATTGTGGCGTGGGAACAAGAGATTGGGCAGGATGCATTGGCTCGTGCGGCATCTGGCCTTCGCAAAGCAGTGCTGGTCGGTGATGCTGCAGACGAAACGCATTTTGGCTACTTCTTCCTTCTTAGCGACGAAGCGACGCGAAGCCCCCTTGCGCTGCTAGAACGTTTTGGAGCCACAGCACGTGCGGCGACGCTTGCTGAGCCGCTGCGAAAACGCCAGCCTCTTGAAAGGCTTAACGAGGCGTACCAGAACATCTCTCAATCGTCTGGTGCGACATTCGAGGGCTCTGTGGCGCAGCGGCAACGGGCTGCCACTGCACTCATTGTCAAGTTGTGGCTCGGCCGACTGCTTCACAATGGCGATGTGCACACCATGGCACACGGGGTTGAAGCTAGGGTTCCCTTTGCCTCGATTGCACTATTGCGCTTTGTTGCCGCGGTATCTCCAGAGCAGGGCTTTGCGAATTCCCTTGAGAAGTCTCTCTTGCGAAGCGCTGCGAAAGGAGTCATTCCCCGGGCAATTGCGACGCGAAAGAAATCCGCATTACCCGTGGACCCGCGCCTTGGACCGTTCTATCAACGAGAACTCAAGAGGCTCTTGGCCCTTGAGCCAGACTTCGCCCATCATTTCCTAGACGTTGCGGAGGTACTCAGACTCTGCGAGAAACCATCCGTTTCCGAGACGCTGCGCTCTCAACTGTTCACTCTCCTCAGTCTCCTCCTTTGGAAGCGCGCCCACCTGGGGTAGTGTCCACGTAGAGAGATGCGAGTTTTTCTGGCCACCCTTCCCGAGAAGGGACACATCAATCCAATGATTGGCGTTGCCCAGCAACTCTGCGCGCTGAACGTCGAATTGCGATTCTACTGCCCCGCCGATTGCAGTGCCCAACTTGCCGCGGCGGGCTTGGGCCCTCAACTCTGTTCCCCCATCACTAGCAGCGTTTGCTGGCCAGAAGAGCATTGTACGCGAGGCGCTCGTTTTGCTGAACGCTCGCAAGATCCGAGATGGCTCCATCGCTGGATTCGACGGCTCTTGCTAGAGACGGTCGACGATGAGGTGGAAGGCTTGCGGGCGCTTCTACGAGCGCATGGCATCGATGTATTGGTAGTAGACCCGATGTACTACGCTGCCATCATCGCCGCCCAATGCGAAGGCATTCCCTGGGCAGGGGTTTCGTCCTCACTCAACCCGGTTACGCCAAACCACTGGCGAAGCCCACTTGTGGAGACGATTGCTGTACTCGGCGATGAGCGAGAGGCACTGTTTTCCCGCCATGGCACCTGCCCGGCGTTTCGAGTCTGTGATGCCATCTCACCATGGCTCAATATTGTGTTTACGACAGGGGCCTATGCACCTCCAACGCTGAGCGACAACTCCCCCTCCTTCTGCGTAGGTCCGACGTCTCCCCTGGGATCCCGAGGCGATGATGTTGCATTCGCATGGAATCTCTTAGATGCAAAAACTCCACTCATCTACATGTCGCTCGGAAGCCAGAACTTCTCTCATGCGAATCTCTTCGCGTCTGTGGTTGACGCCCTCGCAAGTGAACTTGAAAGCGGCCAGGTGCAATTGGTGCTGGCGCTGCACGACTTGCTTGATAGCGACTTTGCCCGCTCTCTGCCTCCGGGCGTCATCCCGATTCGCTATGCTCCACAACTGAGGCTCATTGAGAGGGCGGCGCTTGTGGTGAGCCACGGGGGCGCCAACACGGTCATGGAGACGTTGCATCAAGGCGTTCCCTTGCTGCTACTACCGTTGCTTAACGATCAGCATCTGCAGGCAAAGTTCTTAGAGCGAAGCGGAGCGGGAATTGTCCTGAGTCCAGCCACTATGACGGCGGCCTCTTGCAGGGCCGCAATCAACACTCTGCTTACCCCGAGCACCCCGCACAGAAGCAAAGCTTTCGAGATTGGCCAGAGCTATCGAGCTCACAACGGAGCCAACGAGAGCGCGCGTCTAATCGTTGACTTGGCGACTCGAAAGAAACCTCTGCTGCCAGATGGATTTCTCTCATGACACGATTTCTCTATCTCTCTCCCCATCTCGACGACGTGGTCTTGAGTGCAGGAGGCGCCATTGCCAGCCGCCTTGAAGCCGGTGATGAGGTCGTTGTCGCAACGGTTTTCTCTGGCCCCCCCAATAGTGAGGAATGCGAAGAGGCCCTCCTATACAGTGAGCGACGTGCCGAGGATCAAAAGGCGATATCACAGCTGATAGCGCAAGGAAGTAGCCCGTGCGAAGCCCACTACCTTGGCCTAGCCGATGCGCCGTTTCGAGATTCCAGGTACTCATCGTTCGATGCGATTATCAACGGGCCGTCATCAACAGACACCGAAACAAGAGGAACTCTTAGAGCTCGACTATGCGAAGTTGTGAAACGCGAAGCACCTGATGTACTCGTGTCCCCACTCGCAGTCGGCCGACATATCGATCACAGGCTAGTATTTGAAGAGTGCGCAGCCCTAAACTGGGAGGGTGAGCGCCGCTTCTATGAAGACCGCCCATACGCCTTTGTACCGGGCGCCGTGAATCGCCGTTGGGCGTCTGTCGGAGCACACCCAGAGTCGTTCCAAGCGGAGCAGACACTCAAAGCATACCCGCAAGGGAGCTTCCTGGCGGGCTATCGCAACGATGCTGACACGCAACGCGACACGAGGGAGGTGCAGCGTTGGCGCTGGAATAACAATCTGTTCGAGCAAACGAGGATGGTACCGACCGAGCGACAAGTGCGGCGAAGAACCCTCGCGATTGCCGCCTATGAGTCGCAGCTGGCCGCCCTCTTCGATGCGGTTCCCGAAACTGCCGAAGAAGCGATTGATGCACTCTACAACGACAAACCTGAAGTCGAATGGCGAGTCTGCGCGCCGCCTCTACCAGCTGCTGTTGTAACGTTGCCTGCGAAGGAGAGCTGATGTCCATGTCCACCCCACCCATCAATTTTGACGTCTTGGAAAAGAGCATCTACGCCCAGGGAGCCGAGGAGGCGATGCTCGGCCAAATTTTCGAGCGTATTGGCACCGAGAGTCGCTACTGCGTGGAGTTTGGCGCCAGTGATGGTTTGCGCAATAGCAACACCGCGCGATTCCTTCTCGAAGATGATTGGACGGGCGCCTTCATCGAAGGATCGGACTATCGCTTTGGACGCTTGCAGGACAACTGGGCGAGCAACGAGAGGGCAGCACTGCTGCAGGCGACCGTCACGCCAGAGAATATCGAGTCACTCTTTGAAACGCTGAACGTGCCGGCCCGCATTGATCTATTATCGATTGATATTGATGGCAATGACTACTGGCTGTGGAAGGCAATCGACAAGGTTCGTCCGCAAGTTGTGGTGATTGAATACAATCCGTACTACGAGCCTCCGAAGCGCTGGGTGATGAAGTACAACGCCGACCATGAGTGGGATGGCAGTAGCTACTACGGAGCGAGCCTCGAATCGCTATACTGGTTGGGAAAGGCAAAAGGCTACGAACTTCTCTGTTGCGACAAGCAAGGCAACAACGCCTTCTTTGTGGAGCAGGCCAAATTCGACTCGTTCGAAATTGAAGACAATCGCCCCGAAGTCCTCTTTCGTCCCGCCATGTACAAGCCGCGTTTTCTGGGCAAGAACACCTTCGTGACCGGCCATCCCTATCGATATGGACCGGGGGATGAGATTTGAGCAGCGACGAAGAGAGCGCCTCTAGGGCTTTGCATCAGGCAGCGGAGGCCTGTGGAATCGAGATTGCGACGAAGCCCCGTACCGGGAATTCTGCAACCGGTGAGTTGGCGAAGTGGAAGACGAAGCATGTAGCCCGCGTTGAAGGTCGCGATGGATTGGCCTACGCCTTCAAATGCTTTCGCTCCTCCGCTCTGGCGACAAAAGAGTCATCCATATTGCTCCACCTGGCCGGTGACGCTGCATGCAAGATTCAAGAGCTGCAGCGTTGCATCAATGGCGATGCCCTGACGGCGACAGACCTCGGACCGATGATGGTGACTCGATGGATCGAAGGCGCAAGTCTATCGTATGAGCAAATCGATTCAGAGGGCTGGGCCGTACTGGGCCGAAGCCTCGCCGACTTACACAAACGTCTCGAAGGATTTGAATGTGGCGCTGCGGAAACGCTATCCGATCAATTCCTAGCCCTGAGTCTCGGATCTGAACGTGCCCGCATCGTGCGCGATCGCAAAGCCCTAAGCTCTCTGCGGGTGCCAACGAAGGCCATAACCCTCCAAGATGCGAGGCTCCGTCTCTTGGAAGAACACTTAGCTCCTTGCGTCTCAAGGTGGCCAAAGTCTCCCCCTCAGCTCATTCACAATGACTACAACGTGCACAACTACATCTATGGCGAGAACGGCGAACTGGCTGTAATCGACTGGGATCGCGCGCTCTTTGCTCCCAAAGAGTACGAAGTGGTGCGTTGCCTCAACCACTTGCCTCTGGAAGCCCCCTCGTTGGCATCAGCGTTTATCTTAGGATATCGTGAAACAATGTCCCTCGACGAGGATGCACTGGAGTGGGCGATCCATGCGGCGATGGTCGCTCATGCATCGAAACACTGGCCGAACGAGTTGGCATTGGCTGGGGCACCCGCAGCGATCGAACGCCTGGTCGCTCTTGAGAAGATCGTGAGCCGGCTGGCCGAAAACGGCACCGGGCTTCGTTCCTTCTTTTCTGGCTATTCGACCAAGAGTCACTAGATGCAACAAAACAAGACAAACGTCATCGTTGATAGCAGCGGCCGGAGCCATACCTTCCCGCCCAAGGTAAATCTCGACTACCAACTCAAAGAGGGACGAGTGCAAACACGCTCCCTCGAAGCTCATATCGTCGATCACTGCAACTTGAGCTGTGCTGAGTGTTGTTCTCTGTCGCCACTCCTGCCCAGATGGTTTGCTTCGCCAGAGGATCTCAAGCGCGATTTAGCGATTGCTTCTACGTTCTTGGCCCCGGCCATCTTCAAGCTCGTTGGTGGGGAACCTCTCCTGCACCCGCAAATCGCCACCATGGCGAAGATTGCTGCAGAGTCGGCGATCGCACCCAGAATTTCTCTTACGACCAATGGTCTCATGCTGGGTAAGATGGAAGACGATCTATGGCGCAACCTCGATGCCATGACCGTCTCCCTCTACCCACAGCCACAGCTGCCCAAGTCGCTCATTGCAGGTGCGCAAGAGCAAGCAGCGCGCTTTGACGTGGAACTGAACTGGAAACAGCAAGACCAGTTTGTCCTTATGAATACGGACGGCCGCAGAGCGGATACCGAGGAAACTGCGGCAATCTTTACTCGATGCTGGCTGCGCGAACGCTGCCATATGATTCGAAACGGGACCTTCTACACCTGCACCCGCCCGCCCCACATGCAGACATTGTTGGGCGAAGATGCGAGTTTTTCTGAAGACGGTTTTTCGCTGACCGCACCAGAGGCGGATGCTGATGGGCTACTCGCGTATCTGCGACGCGAACACCCTCTTGAGGCGTGCGCCTACTGTCATGGGGGCGATGCCAAGATGGCACCGCATCGGCTCGTTGCGCGCTCGGAGCTTCGGCAAATCAAGCGCCGCAGCGCCTGAGAGGTAGTGCCAGAGTCCCGGAAACGACACCCGTTAGACGAAGCAACGAAGACAAAGACGTGGTGGCACCGCGTTCAAATTACGAGCAGCGTTTGAGGAAGCCGCCGGGGGCGAGAGTCATGAGCAACCGGTCTTCAATGCTGTGGTCGACTTCAAAGCTCGTATCCTCCTTCAAGAAGGCCGCGACAGCTGTCGCAGGGTTGTTGCCCTTGCCATACGGACGTCCATCAAACATCTCCTCGGGCATGTACTCCATGATGGTGTCAAGGACGACTGCGTAGCTGCCCGGGCTCACGAAACGGGCAAGGTTTGTGAGCTCTCCAAGGACATGCTCTTGCGTATGAGTGAGATCGAGAACGAGAACCACGGGACCTGGGCACTTCTCGACTCGGCTAGCGACGATCTCCGCAGCTTCGGAGCTTGTCGAAGAGCACGTCACAATCTCAATGCGTTTCCGAAGCGCATGATTCTCGATCGCCGCCAACCCTTCGTCGCGAGGTGCCGGATCAATTGCCAAGACCTTGGAGTCTCCTCCCAAAAGCTCAAGAATCGACGCGAGAAATATCGGCCCTCCTCCAGCAGCAATTCCCGTGTGGACCACCGTCTGAGGCCGCACCGAACTAAGAATTTCTTGGAGAGCCACCATATCGCTTGGAAGGTGAAAGAAACGCTCACCGAGCCACTCGTGCTTAAAGAGATGCATGTGCTGTGCTGCCTGCGTTAGCCACGCGACGCTTATCTCTCGCATTTGCTCAGATGGTCTCATTCTCATCTCCTCAGCTTCGCTCAGACGCGCAGTTTGCGCCACGAGAGTTTAGCAGCACTCGATCAAGCCAGCAGTTCGTCGTCCAATCCCCCTGTGCGACGGCCAGATCAGCAGCTAGCGCCCGCTAGTCGATGATCCGCAAGTGATTGCCAAGTTCGTCAACATCGTCGTGGGAGCCAGGCATGCTCTCGGCGAGGACCGCTCCGGCCTTCTCGATGGCATTGCACAGGCCTTCGCTTGCTTGCCCTTTCGCAAGCCCCGAGATGACGGTGTCACGCAGCTTGTCCCAGGTTTCGTTGTCGATGGCCTCCGTGATTCCATGGTCGCCGATGACGGAAACCGTGCGCTCAAGAAGAGAGACGTAGATCAAAACGCCGGTGGCGGCGCGTGTGCCTCTGACCCCAATATCTTGGAACGCGATGCGGGCTCGGTCGTGCACGTTGGACTGCATCTCGGTTCGGCTTGAGAAGAACAAACTGAGAGCGGGAAAGAAGGTTGCCACGGCCGCGCCAAATGAGAAGCCAACCACAATGATGCCGAGAATCGGCACGAGGCCGAGGTTGAGAGAAAGCCCCCAAGACTCGTCGTGAGCACCCTGAAACGCGAGCCAGGCGCCCGCTACGCACAAGAGCGCAACCACAACACCGATAAGATCCTCGCCGCGATCGTAACGACCAGAACGTGTTGCGATGCAGACAACCACCTCAGCCGAGGTCTTGGACTCCGCCGCTTCGATGGCCGCTGCGACACGGTCATGGTCACTCTTAGTTAGTAGTTTGGATGCGCGCATGATCTACCAGCTCCCCGTCGATCCGCCGCCGCCAGATGAGCCGCCGCCAAATGAACCGCCGCTATAGCCGCTTGAGTTGGTTGAAGCCGCAGCCCGGAGGAGGAGGAACAATAGGGTGAAAACGCCCGCCCAAAACACCCACGCCCAGCCCGAGGATCCTCGTCGATACAGTGAGATAAAGGTAAAGGCGGCCAACAGCACCAGCGCAATCATGGCTGGGTAGTACCAAGAAGGCTTTGGCGGCGAGGGAATCGCGAGCTCGCGTGCCATGGCGTCGAGACCGCGGACTCCCGCAACAATACCCTCCGAGTAATTCCCGCTTTTGAATTCCGGAACAATCAATGTGTTCATGATGAGATCCGCGTCGCCATCTTTGCGCCGTCCCCAGTCGGCACCAAGCTCGATGCGCGCCTTGCGATCTTCGACGGCAACCACAAACAAAATGCCGTAGTTCCAATCTTCCAAACCAACACCCCAGTGATCAAAGAGATCTCGGGAAAAGCTCTCAATGCCACCGTACGCCTTGTAGGAGGCCAGTGATGGAATTGTGACCACGATGATGGGAACCGCTTTTTCGGTGAGCAGGCGATCCGCAATCTCGCGAATCGCATCGGCATCGCTATCGCTTAGGAGATAAGCGCTGTCTGTGATGAAGCCGCGCTCCGTGGGCCGCTCTGGAAACAGATAGCCGTCGCCCCGCTCCTGGGCCGAAGCCACCGTTGCGGGTAGAGCCGCCGTCAACGCGACAACAACAATCAACCAGTACCGCGTCCACCAACCCACGCGCTGAGTCTACCGCTCCGTCACGGGCGTCTCAATGCACAGCAAGGCCTCAATGACAGTGCGCGCTTCGCGATACGTATTTGTTGATGGCAGTCTTTCGTTCCTCAGAACCGCAAGGCTGCCAGATTCGGCTTACGCCCGCAGGGTGGTTGCCTTAGCGCGTGACTGACAAATCGTAGGTGTTGCATCCATTGTCAGCGCTCGGCGATCGAAAGATGAAGGCACGCACGAAGACAGTTTGCGGGGACGCGAGATCGTTGCGAACGCTGACCGCTTCACCGTCAGAGATCGAAGTAGAACTGTCCAGCAACTCACCGTGTGCATCAAAGAGTTCCAGATCCAAATCAGCGGTCGCATCGAGAAACGAAATCGCGACGTCGAGCGTCTCCCCGGGCAAGACCTCGGTTTGAAACCAGTCATCCGTGATTTGGTTTAGAATCAGGTCGACGCCCGATGTAAGAGAACCGGCATCAGCCCGCGAGTCATTCGGTTCCCTGGCGTCATCATCCGGGCACGTCGTGACTCCAAAGACGTAGGGGGCGCAGAGGCCGTCAAATGGGAACACACGGGCTGTAAACGTACTTGCTGCTCCCGTCGCATTCGTCACGGTAATGGATTCTGAGTCGCGGATTCCGGAGGAGTTTCCGACCTGGACCCCGGCTTCGCTAACTCTCATATCCAAATCCGACTGGTCGTGAGTAAAGAGAGCGATCACGGATACCGTTGCCCCCGCTGCAACACTGAACTCATAGTGGTCATCATCGGCATCCTCCGCGGTGAGTTCAGAAGAGAACGAGAGAACCGATGCGGTTGCGGCTGTATCGTTGTCTTCAAACGCATCCGGTGTGCATGTGGCATCTACGACATCGAGTGTGTACCCGGTGCATGCCACAGCGCCGCGCACTCGTATCGTGAAGACTCTGGGGCTTGTTGTTTGATTTCCCAGCGGCAGTTCCGCCACTTGGCCAAACTCGTCAAAGACCGTCACGGCAACACCTCCGGTGGCGACGAGGTCGACGAGTTCGTCGCCAACTACGGCGAGGGAGTACCAATCTTCATCGCTTTGTGAGGCTGAACCGCTCACGGGCCCGGCACTTGCCACAAGTAGCCCTGCGGTGTCCCAAAGATCGTTGGGCTCCGATGCGTCGAAGCAGGTTGCGCTTTCGGTGAGTCGATACTGCGTGCAATCAGCGGAAGTGACTTCGATGAAGGCTGCAAGGGAGGCAGCCCCGGCCCCATTGTCGATGGTCACAGTCCCAGCGATTTGCACGTCGACATCGGCGTCAAGCACGAGCCCGCTTGCGTCCAAAGCCCGAATGGTGACAGCGTCGCCAAAGACGTTCTCGATGCTGACCTGGGTTGTTTCGAAGGCAGCTACGGTCACTGAGAAAATGTCTGAGGAGGATGGCTGCACCCAGTGCACAGCGCCAGAAACCAGGAGCGCCGCGGTAGCAATGTCATCGTTTGGCTCGATTTCGTCGTCGTTGCACGATGCATCCAAGGTGTACGGAACGCAGAAGGCAGCACTGTTGACTCGAACGTCAAAGGAGCTCGGGATGTCAGCGGTGTTCTGGGCAGTGAGACTCACGGTGCCACCGTTGCTCACGCTCTGTTCGAGAAGAGTTCCCTGGGCATCAAAGAGTTCGATGTCGACGCCCGCTTCGGCAGCAAAAGAAACCTCGCGAGTCGCACGACGTGCTACGTCAAACGTGAACCAATCCTCGTTGCCACCGGCGGCCTGCCCAGCGATGGACGCAAGCGGCGTTGCGGTTGCCGGCGTTTGATTTGGTTCAAAGCCATCATCCCCTGCACATTCACAGGTGGGCTCTGCACCAATGTTATTTGTGCACGTGCTCGCTAGTGGATCATCGCACCCGCCGTTGTCGGTTGCGCACTCATCGATGTCAACGCACCCGCTCGCTCCATCACCGGAGAACCCCGCAGGGCAGGCGCCGCAAACAAAGCTACCGATGTCGTTTGTGCAGGTCGTTAGATCGTCACAACCTCCGTTGTTGCTTGCACACTCGTCGATATCAGCACATCCACTCGTTCCATCGCCGGAGAACCCCGCGGGGCACGCGCCACAACTGAAGCTGCCGGCGTTGTTGGTGCATGTGGTTAGAACGTCGCAGCCGCCGTTGTTGGTTGCGCACTCATCAATGTCAACGCACCCACTCGTACCGTCACCCATGAAGCCCGCTGGGCACGCGCCACAAGCAAAGCTACCGGCGCTGTTGGTGCAAGTCGTCAGAGCGTCGCAACCGCCGTTCTCTGTGATGCACTCGTCAATGTCTAGGCACGCATCGCCATCGTCGACGTAGCCAGTTGGGCAATCGCCACACTGCACGCTGCCTTCGGTATTTGTGCACTCGGCAAGCGTTGAACAGCCGCCATTGTCGGTGAGGCATTCATCAATGTCGGTGCACGAAGACGACCCATCGCCTGCATATCCTGATGGGCAATCGCCACAGGCAAAGCTTCCGCTCGTATTCATGCAGAGGGTCAGGGCATCGCAACCGCCATTCTCGGTTGCGCACTCGTCGATGTCGGAACAAGTCTCTCCATCGCCTGCAAAGCCATCAGGGCATGCGCCACAGACGGCGCCATCGTCGCTCTCGGTGCACGAAACACCATCTGCGCACTGCAGATCATCGCAAGTTGCTGGTGGAACGGAGGCTCCAGCGCAGCCGAGAAAGAGCAAGGCGACGAAAGCAAAATGAAACATCCTCATGGCCGGCGAACGTAGTTCTACAGAAGCGCGCAAGCAACACAAAGCTTGGCCATACGTGCCTGAGGTCGCCAGCGAGGCAGGCTGGCCCATAATGGCACAGGCCTTCGCGTCTACGGCGCGGCAATGGTGAGCAGAAACTCACCAGACTTCTCTACACCACCGCTGATGTATGTGTCGACCACAAGGAAGTGCTCGCCAGCGGGTACAAGCAGATCAAGAGTACGATCGTCTCGGTCCACACAAGCAGATGCTTCAGAGCTGCCCGATAGCAGATGTACGTCAACATCAACATCACCGCGATCGGCGACCGTGATGCGCAGCGTTTGTGCCTGAGCGACATTGAGTTGGTACCAGACCTCGCTGCCTCCTTCGTTAGAGCTTCCGCAGCTATAGCTATCGTGGTTGCGTTCGTTGCTAAGCCTGGTGTCCGCAGCGTGGGTGATCGGCAAGCTGGCTAGCGGGATTCGATAGGGCGCCGCACGAGTTCCCTCCCCTTCCCACGCCGGCGCAGTCTCGTCAAAGTAGTCGACGGAACCATCGAGCACGCGCCGGACTCGATCCAGTGCCTCAATCGTGACGCGATTTCGAACGTTGTAACCCGCCTGCATGCCGCTGGCGCTGAAGTCGCAACCACCGCCGGTTCCGCGCGGATGCAATCCGTCTCCGCTGAGTCCATACCCTGGCAGGGACAGAAGTTCTCTGTGTAGATCGACCAAGGGTACTTGTCGTGCCTGAGCTACGGCGCGCGCCATGGCGTTGTAGAACGGTACCCGCACATCATTGGCATTGTAGTCTCGCGGGGGAATTGTGCTCACGATTGGAACGACGCCGCGTTCAATAAGCAGGTCGACGATGCTGAGTAGGTTTCCGCCATAAGCATCCAGATTGCCCCCCTCAGCGTCGTTGGTGCCATACATCACTACGGCTACGCTGGGGTTGATGGCCGCAAGCTCACGCTGAAGCGGCGAGGGACTTCCTGACAGTGTCATGTTTGAACTCCAGCCCACCCCAGCGGCCAGTGATGTGCGATCAAAGCCGCCAAAGTGCGCGATCGTCTGATCGATTTCCGAAGATACGCTATCAGAATCATTCTCAAAGCAGTGAAAGAACTGGTTACTCACCGTAATCGAATCGCCAACCTTGGCAACGGCCTGAGAATCCGCCGTTCCGTTGGCAGCAATGGCCCGTAGTTGGCCTGCCACATAGGGCGTAATTGGGCTTTGGGTCGTGCCATTCGGATAGCGAACCGCCGTATTGGGTTCGGCTGTTGGGCCCGCATCCATCCCAACATCAGCACGCGGGTCGTCCACGTCGCTGCCAGCGTCTGCGCCAAGAGACTCCTGCTGCACAGCGCATGAGGCGAATACCGCCGGTAGGGCCAGAATCAAAGCGATGTACTTGCGCTTCATAATATGTACTAGGGACAATTGCCCGATGTAACGGTCGCATTCGTCGAGGGCACACCGTCGCCCGCAACATCGGCAAAGACCAGAGGAACCGACTGGCAACTCGTCGCCGCTCCGCACTCTTCTTGACGCATGACATGAGCGTGGGGCCCCGATGAGTATCCCGTGGATCCCGACAGTCCGATCGCCATGCCCGAAGGTACGAATTCCCCTTCGGTAACAAGTACCTGATTGAGATGTTTGTAAATCGACGCCGAGCCATCACCGTGGCCCAAGACGACATAGTTGGCAAAGGGAAAGCACGAGGAACCTCCGCCGGTGTAACAGGGTTCGCCAGGCTCGGTTTCGGCAAAGGTGTAGAGCACAATGCCATCGGCCATAGCCACCAAAGGCGTGTTGATCGCAATGCCAAAGTCGAAGGCGTAACGTGCTCGTCCACCGTGGCTGAAACCGCCATTGTTGCCTTGGGTGATGCGGGTGCTCGTTCCGCATTCGAGAGGAAGTCGGTAGGCATCGGGAGGTTGCAGCACGGGCGCCGCATCGGTTGTGCAGCTGGCAAATTGGGCAGAGACATAGCCCGAGGTGAGCCCAGCCTCAATTGACAGCCAAGTCGGATCGCCCTCGATGTCCTGACCGTCAACCTGCTCTATGACCTCCACGATCATATTGTTCGCGAGGCTGCCAATAGGCTCTCCGGTGGTGTTGGGCATGGAGCGCACGTTGAGGCGATTGCCCGGCATTACCGAGATGCGAGCTCGAGGGCATTCCTCGGCGGCTGGAGCCCCTGCGTCGGCAGCAGGCTGTTCTACACCATCGCCTGCGTCACCTCCGCCATCAACGCCAGAATGCTCACCATCCACATCCTGCGCGCATGCGGAAGCCCCTAGGCAAAGAGCGACACTAAGAATTTCTCGTATCATAGCTACGAGACTCGCCTTCGCACGAGAACAAAGCCGAGCATGAGCCACACCAGGAGCATCCCGCTCGTTGGAGCCGTCCTGCCCACAGAGCATCCACCTTGCGTATCGCCCGTAGACGTTGGGTCTTCGTCGCCACCAGGCTCAGTGCCTGGCACCTCCGGATCTCCCGGGCCATCCGGCGGCTCTGGACGCTGCGCTTGCGGGTGGTCAATCATATAGACCGCGGGCCCATCGCCCATGAGGGTCACGGGAGTCCCCAAAAGCGGAGGGCCTTCAATGAGGCTCTCAAGTTCGCCGCTCGTGTCTTCTTCTACATCCGCAAAGGAGAAGCGCCACGCTGCCATGGCAGTCGGGCTCGGAACGTGACGCTTAAAGTCACCATCAACGAGGTAGACCGCGTTTCCGCCGGGAGCAATCAACAAGCGAGGCTCCGCGGGGAACGGCTCTTCTTCCCCGAAAGCATCCACCCACTCTTGCCCGTAGTGCAAAACATCCTGCCCGTCGAGTTTCCAGTTTGCGAGCACCTCAGGAGAGGTGATGTGGCGCTTCACACCTTCGAGAATGGTAGGCACCTCACGGGATACGCAGTGTGCCGGAGGACCTGAGCCCTCGGCTTGCACGCCCCAATGGGTAACCACGCTGCGCTGAGAACCATCGCTGGGCGAGCTAATCACGCCCTGCCCCTTCACCACCATTGTCGAGGAGCCGCCGCCGTCCTGATTGAGAGCCGAGTGCGCACCGATCGATTGCATCAGAGCTGCCATCTGATTGCAGGTCATTCCGTTCGAGCCTGAAACTTCATCGACGACAGCCATATACATGATTTCCATCGATTCAGAAAAACCCGTAGCACTTCGCGCGCGGCGAATTCCGCAGTGAGCATTGGGATTGTCGCGGAGTTGGCCATCCCAGAGCAGCGTCGGTTGGCCCGAGACCACTTCACGCATCCAGAACTCGGGGCCACCACCATCGTCTTCCATGATGGAGTGCAGAGCCGTATTGGGGCCGAAAGCGACAAAGCCGTAGAAGTTGGGATCCAAAGTACCAGCGAAGTGCTGTCCATTGCCCATGGCCAAGCCGCGGGGAAATGTTGTCTGAGGTAGGGAGGGAAGGAATCCGTCGCGCGCCCACCAGTCGCCATTGATCGCCAGTTCTGCATCCACCAAGTTGGCATACGAGCTGGTGGTCCGGGGGCCTTCGCCAGGCGCGGTTGCCCGCATTCGAACCCCCGGCTTGCACAAATCAATTCGCGCAGCATGCACGCGTGTTGACCCACTCATAAACGTATCAATCTCGATACCAGGGTGAACTTCTTGCCACTCTTGCGCCTCGGCAGTGCCTGCGAACATTGGCAGGGCGAGCAAGGCGATCATTGTTAGGCTCTTAGTCATACGAATAACTCCTAGGTCCCCTAAAGAACGATACGACTCGTGTTTCGTCGGCGCCTACCCAAGGCGAATAGTGCCAACAAGAGAGGCCAAGCGCCCGTGGGTCCCGACGGGGAAATGCTACAGAACGAAGCAGTCACTCCAGCGTCGTCTTCGCCCTCAGGGGTGGGCAGCGGCTCGGGTGTTGGCTCTTCTGGGATGCCTTCGCTCTCAGGCGTTACGCGGAGGGCGTCATACATAATCTTCATGCCACCAGGCTCTTCCGCCCAAGGTTCCCCCGTGTTGTCGGCGAGCTTCACCTCGTAGACTTCGGCGGCGTCAAAGGCAAAGAGCCCAAGCGATATCCATCCTTCGGTGGCACTTTGGTCGACAACGACCGTATCCATGCCGTCACCATGTTGGACTTGGTAGCCGGCCTGTTTGCTCTGCCCAAAGATGCCGCCGTCGGAAAACACCAAGAGTTCGTAGTTGCCCGCCTCAGCAAAGTGAAGACGCCATGTGCCCACGTTGCTTGGCGTGTCATTGTCGGTGGCTTTGGTCCACTGCAACGCTCCACCGTGCCCCGTACTCTCATCTCGCCAGAATTGTGACGGGCCTGCAGCGCGGTAACAGTCATCGTCTTCTTCAACGGTTGCACCGTCGGCGGGAATGGGACCACAGAGTTCTTCTGAGCTACTTGCCCAAAAATCTGGACCCATTTCGCTTTGGAGGAGCAAGGTGCCATCGCGGTATTTCCCCATCTGGGCCGAGCACCCTTTGCACCCGTTGTAGCGCCAGGAGACAAAGTAGATCCATTCCTCAAAGAGCGGGTCACCAGCGACGATCGGGATAGAGTTCATCCAATCGAGGGCTTCTTGTTCCGAGTTTACGCCGTCGATACTTTGAATCGCACGCGTCACAAGAAACGGCACGACGGCGGTGACATTGCCTTCCATCGTGACGATGTCGGCGCCGTAGGTGTTTATCGTTTGGGTGAAGGTGCCCGAATCAAACTGAAACATGCCAAGGCCGCCTTCCTCAAGGGAACACGGGCCGTCGTACCTTCCAGCAATCACAGGGCCTCCGTCGCAGCTCGATGTTGCCGGCCCCTGACATGCCCAAGTGGCCTCGGACCAACAATGAGCAAAGCCGGTTTCCACCTGGCCAATGCCCGCAAGCAAGACGGCGTTGTACATGCCCGCCTGGGCTGCGGTGTCGCGAATGCGCACGGCTCGCTCCATACGAACCGCTGGCGAGATCTGAGCCGTGGGCCAATCCGAATGCGTGCTACTGAGAGAACGCTCGCTGCGAATCGACGCGGATGCGTTTGCTGCGAAGGCGAGCAAACAGAGCGAAGCTGCGAGGGCGATGGAGGCCGGTGCCTTGGACATGCGGTCACCAATCGCAACGTTCGTGCCCAAAAAGGACTGTGGAGTTCTAGTAGCTTAGGTGCATCGAGGACGAGGAAACGACTCCCACCTGCATGATTCGGTTTGCAGTTTGTAGCTGCTAGCACTCGCCCCTGGGACAAGAGCCCGCTGGTGAGCAGCGGTTGGTTGCGCGCGAAGCCCGCGCTACGACGTGGGCGAATCCAAAAGCAGCAGGTCGCCAAGGCCAGTTTCAAACTGGCTTTGAATCAGGCGCAGCACGCTGTTTAGTTCATCGGCGGTTATTTGTAGACGCTCGACCAATCGGTGGCGGGTTGCGTCGAGAAGAGTCTCTTGGGCCACAACGATCCAGCGAGAGACGGTCGCGCGATGCACTTTGTAGAGCGAGGCGAGTTGCGTGCTCGGTACCCCCTCGACCACATGTTGCCTAAGCAAAATTCGCTGCCGGTCGCTCATGCCTGCAACGGCTTCCGCAAGGGCGTGGCGAAAATCATCGCGGTATCGAGTCTTGAGGTGTTCGAGTTCGGCATCGCCTGGAGGCAAGAGCTTGTCCCAAATCTCTGTCGATTCTACGGGGAGCTCTCGACGTGTTTTCCTCCAACCGTTTTGAATGGTGCGAATGGCAGCCACTCGGATCCAGGATTCCAAGCGACCAGCGCCGTTGTAGTCGAGGATGCGTGGCCCTCGTTCGCTGGTTCCAACAAAGAGTCGCTCGCGAACCTGCTGAAGCGCGTCTTCCGCATCTTCCAGGGACTGCCCAGCTTTGGTGATCGATGGCAGGACGCCGGCTAGCACTCGCTCTTCCAAACGCTGGAGTGCCCGCGGATTTCCGGTGCCGCACGCACAAGCCAAGGCCAAGTCTGCGAGCTGCAGCGACGAAAGTGCATGTGCCTCAATCGCGCCACTGCGAATCTTGCTGGCCAAGAAGATCGCGAGGTCCGATACCGCAACATCAAAGCTGTCCTCTGCGGACGCTGCTGCACGCCACGCTTGGTCCAACGCTTCAACATATTTTGAACCCGTTGCCAGCTCAGTGCGCAGCGGCTCGTCGAGGTGTGTCAGAATACTGCGAGCCAACGAATCCAAGATGCTGCAAGGGTACCCAAAAGCTGTAGAGTCCGAGTGTCTGAGCGACACCGAGTTGGCGGTCTACATTGACGGGACGCTAGAGGCATCGAGAGCGCGTCATGAGGCACATTTAAGCCAGTGCAACCTGTGTAGCGAGCTTCTAGCTCTGTGCGCCCTAACCCTGGAGCAGCGCGCGGAACCCGAGCAGGAGCGCTACCGAATCGAATCTCTCGTTGGCCGAGGCGCTTCGGGAGCTGTCTATCGAGTGTTCGACAATGCGCTGGACCGCCACATTGCGCTGAAGTTCTTGCGTCAAGACACCGGTGCCGACGAAGTCGAAGACTCAGAGACACTCACCCTTGAGGCGCGACTTCTCGCCAAACTCGCCCATCCCAACATCGTTGCCATCCACGACATCGGCAGTCTCGATGGCAGGGCCTACGTGGCAATGGAGCTTGTCGATGGCACCACCTTGCTGCGATGGCTACACGGTGAAACCCGATCGACGGAGCAAATCGTTGATGTGCTTGTGCAAGCTGGGCAAGGACTTGGAGCAGCGCACAAGGCAGGCGTTGTGCACCGCGATGTCAAGCCCAGCAATATTCTAGTCGGCGACGATGGCAGAGTCCGCCTTGTCGACTTTGGTCTTGCGAGCGATGAGTCGGCAGCAACACTTGATGCCTTTGCAGGAACGCAACGCTACCGGGCTCCGGAGCTATCGCCCTCGGTTGCAGCCACTCCGCTCAGCGACCAGTACAGCTATGCTGTGACCGCGTATCAAGCGCTCGTGGGGGAATTGCCCGAGGTTGGTGCGCAGTTCGATGTCGCTCTTCTGCCAAAGCCGCTTGCAGGCGCTATTGCCAAAGCCCTTGCAACAGACCCCGCCGATCGCTTTCTCAACCTAGGTGAGTTTGTCGCCGCATTAGAAGCGAGTCAACGTTCTCCCGGAAGGCGTGCGGCGGGCTTTGCTGCTCTTGCACTAGGCCTTCTTGGCTTGGCACTCGCTCTTGTCTTGGTTAGCAAAGCCTCTCCAGCCACCACAGCCGCCGACTCGCCAGAACGTCCCCACAGCGCGGAGGCGCGCGCGGAACTCGATAGGCTCGGTGAAATTCTTACCTCGCTCAAGAACATCGCGCGCGAAGGCAAGTACGCCGACGCCTTGCATAAGAGTACGGCCGTGCTTGCCAGCGCTATCACTCTCGACCATCCCCCGTTCACGACGGGGCTCTTGCTGTTTCGCGGCCAGTTGCAGACGCTGCTAGGTGAACTCGACGCCGCCGAAACAACCTACCGAGAGGCCGCGTCCTCTGCCGCGCGTGCCAAGGACGATGGACAGGTGGCCGAGGTTTGGATCAAGGTCGTCGACCTCTTGGTGCTGCAAAACCGATTTGAAGAGGCGCTCACACTCGAAGCGGTTGCTGTGACCAGTGCAGAGCGAGTCCCAGAGGATACGATCATGCAAGCGCGACTACAGCGTTCCCTCGGCGCCATTTACTTTGGGCTAGAGCGACATGAAGAGGCGCAGGAGTACTTCTCTCGGGCCTTAACAACGTTTCGCACAGCAGGGCCAGAGGCGCCGTTGTGGCTACCTGCGATCCTTGGAAACTTGAGCCTCACCAAGATGGCGTTGGGAGATACCAGCGGCGCTTTGGTGGACATGAAAGAAGCCCGGGACCTCGCGCTCGAAGGCAAGGGACCCGACCATCCTGAAGTGGGCTACCTGCAACTGAACATCGCCTCCCTTCAGAGCGATCTAAACCAGCTTGAAGCGGCTCGACAAAGCGTAGCCGAGGCCATACGAATTTTTACTGCGGCCTTTGACGCGGGACATCCAAACCTCGCATCCGCGCACGAAGTTCTCTCCAACATCGCCATGAAGGCCAAGCAGTACAGCACGGCACAAGATCACATCGAGACGGCGCTGCAAATGCGCAGCACGAGCTTGGGTGAGGACAACGTTGCGGTCCTCACAACGCTTCATGCGGCGGCGACCGTGCATATGACAGTGGGAACTTCAGCGAGCCTGCAACGGGCGATGAACGCTCTATCGCGAGCGCGGGGCATCCACGAAAATCTTGGCAAAGCCGTGCGGCACCTGCGTCCTGAAACCCAGCGACTCGAAGATGAGCTGGCCGGCAAACGCGTGGCACGCTGAAATCTTCACCATAAGACACGCTTTTGCGCGCAGCTCGCCAGCGACTCGTGTCTATGGGCAGAGCGAGTCCGCATTCCCTGAGATTCGACGTACTTGGAAACGTTCCATCCCCATCACACCGAGTCGGTGCAGTTCTTCTGCGCGCAATTTAACGAGGTCCACTATGAAACTTAAAACGCGATTCCTCCTCACAGCCTTGCCCATTCTTCTTAGCACTATGGCTAGCTGTACTCTCAAGGCGGGCAACGCTGCTACAAGCACTCCGCCGCCGTACGCACCGCCATCGACAGCAGGAGCTCCGATGGCAGGTCCAGGCTGCACCTTTCCGGCAAATCACTGTTTGCCCGCTGACATCCTCTTTGTGGATGAGAGCGAGTACAACGGGAACTACAGCATCGCCTATGCCGCCAAGCAGACAGTCGCGCCGGGCCCCACCGGAGAAGCGACCTTCGTACGCAGCAAGGACGGCGCGGAAGTCATCACGAAGTTCGTCTACGCCTCTCGTCCTGCGGGAGCTAGCGACTTGCATATCGGCCGATTGGCACTGGCATCACCGCACAAAGAAGAAGGGGTGATTCGCTCACCCAGAACAACCGAAGATGCGCTCAAGGGGCAATGGCTCGTGGTTCGGATTCTCGATGTGTCCTCCATTGGGCAAGGCTATGTGCTGACAACCGGAAATCGACGCGTTGCTATCGACGGCATGCGGGTCATGGACGCCGACGCCTCTGCAACCTTGAACGTTGCAAGCGATGTGGACAAGCACTTCCTAAGCAGCTCCCACTACCACATTGCCAAGAAGCCCCTTCCCGAGAAAGGATACGATCTGATTCATGTGGGGCTAGCCATTGCGCCACCGGCGGCGACACGCCAAGGCGAAGGGCACTACTACAATGCAAAAACCGGCAGGCCTCTGTGGACAGCGCACGCATGGCTCTCGCGCCCTGCCACGCAACAAGACCTCACCGTTGGTAGACACGTTATCTATGCGAGCAAGCGGAAGGGCGGCCTGCATGTTCCGGTCGCTTCGCGGCAAGAAAGCCTGCACCAACAGTGGTATGTCGCCAAGCTCGTTGACACAAGCCAGCTCTACAAAGGCGTTGTCACCACCTCCCAGGGGCACGACGTCAGTCTCGAAGCGCTTCGGGTATTGCGCTAGCTAGAAGCGCCCGCCGACGGTGAGCCCGTAGGACGCCGACGTGTTTCGGTAGTTGTAGTTTTCAGAAGAACTCTCATGCCCTGAATGAAGATTCCCAACCTCACCGCCAAGGTCGGCCCAAATGCTCAAGTTCACTTTGGGACCAACGCCCATAAAGAAGGCCGGCCAAAATAGCAACCCCAGAGCGCGCACTCGCATCGAAGCCATCGCACCGGCTCCGTACTCGATACCGAATCCCACCAAGTCGAAATCCGTATCAGTTAAGAGATTTTCTGTGAGTCCTGCACGACCGTAGAGCTGAAAATGCTCGCTCATGGGAAGAAAGCGCTTTGCTCTCACGCCCCATCCCAGCAAGCCCGCGTTCGATCCGACATCAAGACTTCCACCGCCGCGCCCCATGAGCTCATAGGCCCACAGAGAGTTTCTAGGCTGATAGCCCACCCCAATTTGAAGCTGTACGACCTCGGACGTGAGTGCGCTGAGTTCACCGTTGACCCGCGAATATGTGAATCCCTCGAAGACATAGACAGAGGAAGGCTTCTCAATCGGAGCCTGGGCCTGGGCCTCGGCATGGGTGGTGACGAGCAGGCCAGCAATGACGAATGCAGAGAGGAGGAGGCGCATACACTCTTCTAACAGCAATTCGGGTGCCAGCCGCAGCCCCAAGCGCTTTCAGCCTCTGGCAATGCGGCACCATCCACTGCGACTCAGAATCGCGACATCTCTGTCGGGTTTTCGTCAGACCAGCGGTGGTGCCCGGCGCAGCGCTTTGGAGTGCCCAACGCCAGGGCGCTAGACCGCTGTAAAAACACGGCTCGGGCTCAGTATACTGCGCTCAGCGAAACCTTCTATTCGTCCTCGAGTAGCCCACGCATCTCCGCCAAACGAGAACTCTCGCCCTGGGAAAGCTTGGGATACTGGAGGCCTAGGCCTCCGAGCGCTCCGGCCACAATGCCGGCGATCGTCATCCGCATGTAGGGCTTGCTGTCTGCGGGAATCGCGAACCACGGAGCCCAGGGGCGCGACGTTTCTGACAACGCAGATTCATAGGCGGCCATGTACGAGGGCCACAGCTTTCGCTCATCCAAATCGCCGGCGTTGAACTTCCAGTTCTTGTCGAGGCGATCGATGCGTCGCAGAAAGCGATTCTTCTGTTCGTCTTGCGACACATTGAGGAAGAATTTGAGAATCAGGGTGCCGTTTCGAGCGAGGTGTTTCTCATGATCCCGAATGGATTCCATGCGCTCTTGCCAAAAGCTCTCATCGACCGTGGTTCCTGAAATGCCAGGGATGTTTTGCCCCCCCAAGTACTCCGGGTGAACGCGCACGACGAGGACTTCCTCGTAATAGCTGCGGTTGAAGATTCCGATGCGGCCGCGCTCCGGCAACTCTCGAGCGCTGCGCCATAGAAAGTCGTGATCCAGTTCGTTGGCTGTGGGTTTCTTGAAGGACACAACTTGGCAGCCAGCCGGATTTACCCCAGACATCACCGTGCGAATTGTGCTGTCTTTGCCCGCGGCATCCATGGCCTGGAATACGAGGAGAACCGAGTGGTGATCTTGGGCGTAGAGGACCCGCTGGAGATCGCGAATGGCAGCAACCGAAGATCGGAGCCGCTTTTCACATTTCTTGCGTCCCAGTTTTTCGGGTGGCTCTGTGCTCGAATCGCCAATGCGAAAGCCTCCATCGAATGGCACGAGAAAAGGGCTATCGATTTCAGGAAGATGCACGGCCTAAGGATACCCACAGCAAGGCTTGCACCCAAAATCACTCTAGCCGCGTTGCTCGGTTGCTCGCATTTTTGTGCGACTTGGCGCCGCCCTCAGCCTCTAGGGAGTACGGAGCGCCCGACGCGCCAAAACCGGAGAAAATCATGAAAACAGCCACTAGCCTCGCCGCCCTACTCGCTCTCACCACAGCATTTGCCTGCTCCAAAGATGACAAGAAGGGTGAAGCAGAACAAGCAGCCAAACCGGCCCCACAGGAAGTAAAGGGGACGAGCGATACGCCAACAGCGCCCGGTGCCAACACCGCTCGCAAGGTCGGCCTCGACACGGGTGGCAAGTCGCTCGGCGGCGAAGACGTGCAACTCAAGAGTCTCAAACTGGGCGGAAGCGGCTTTGAAGGCGAGTTTAACGAAGCACTCGACAGCTGGACCTTTGAGAAGTGGGAGCCACAAAAGGGCGGAGGCAACGACAACGTTGTGAGGCTCTACGTGGACGCGTGGGATTCGGAATGGCCTGCGGACGTGGAAGCCTTTGCGACCAAACTGGGCACACCGGACTTTCTCGACTATGGCTCCAAGTGGCCAAGCATCGAAGAGAAGGCCGCGTTTGAGGGCGGTTGGGTCATCACGGGTGAGACAAGCGATGATGAAGATACGGAGAAAGCGTTTGCCGTACAGCTAACAAAGCTTGGCATCCTGTGCCGCGGCTCTGTCAAAGCGACCGCGAAGGATATTGCAGCATCTCGCACAGAAGCGATCGAAGCATGCAAAGCGGCAACGCTCTAACAAGCCTTCGGTACACGCCACGCGAGCGTTCTCGGGTGGTTCCGAAAAGCAGCCGAAGCCGCAGCTAGCGGCTCCGGTTGCATCGCGTTCGGGCGCGAACCAGAACTATTCTTACACGCGAACTTTCGGTTCCACAACCTGCTGTAGACGTCCGATCGGCTGCGGTGCAGGCCCCCGAATCCCAAGCAGCTGAAGAGCCAAAGGTGACAGTACGCGCGAGGCACGTAAGATTTCCTCGAACTACCATATGCATTTCATCCGTGGTGCGGTGCTGCTACCATCGCAACATGCACTTCGCGATGGCAGCTACTGTGTGCCTCCTAACTGCCTGCACAGGCGGAGCGGGCGACGTTGATCCGGGCGGCCCTTGCTTTCCGTGCTTATCAGACGCGGATCTCTTTCGCCCCGATGCCGACCACGGAACCATGACAACCCCACACCGCGTCAATCTAGATGGGATTCTTTTCACCCACCAAGACACAACGGCCACAAGTACCACCCGGGCGTTCGACGCGTACGACTGTGGCCCAACACTCGATCAGAGCGGAAGCGAAGTCTGGTACGACGTGTCGATCGACCACGATGTTCCTGTGCGCATCACAATCACCCACGAAGCCGAGGTCAATGTCGATCTCTACCTACTCGTGCGTGGCGAATTTGAACTCGAGACAACATGCTTAGCCCACGGTGATGAGAGCATTGAGATCACGATTCCTCCGGGAACCAATCAGCTAGTCGTGGATACGCCTCGGGTTGACAGCGTCGAAAGCCCAGGTTCCTACGCGCTGGAAATCGCGCCCACGTCGTAGCAGCGTGCAAGAGATGCGAGCTGCCCCACGCCTCGTTCGACCGCGAGGTAGTTGCAGCGAACTGCCAATGACTTCAGCTGGTTGGCGAGCTGGCAGCCTCCCTCCGAACTTTCCGTGCTTTCTTCCTAAGAAATCCGCTCCTGGTTCGTTAGATGGAGGACGGACTCGCCGTCCATTTTCATCATGGCAGACAAGAACTCGACTTGGATTCGTCAGGCCCTCGATCAGTATGAGGGCCAACTCTTGCGCTATGCCGCAAGGCTTCTCGGCGATGACGAGGCGGCCCGCGACATTGTCCAGGAAACGTTCTTAGAACTCTGCAAGACCAAGCGCTCCAAGGTTGAAGACAAGCTGGCCCCTTGGCTGTTTCGGGTCTGCCGAAACCGTGCCTTCGATATGCGCCGCAAGGAGAAACGCGTGCAAGCCCTAAGCGACGAGCAGTCCCAAAACATAGAAAGCCCCGAGCCGAACCCTCAAGAGGTGATCGAAAGCTCACAGGGCGCACAAGCCCTACTCGGCATGGTTCAGAAGCTGCCTGACAATCAAAAAGAGATTGTCTTTCTACGATTTCAATCCGGCCTTTCCTATAAGGAAATATCTGAGATCACAGGTCACAGCGTCTCCTATGTTGGAGTCTTAATTCACACCGCGGTTCGAAGCATCCGCGACACTCTCGGCTCAAAGAAAACCGGCTCAAGGAAGACCGACCAAGCATTGGAGCACGCCCTATGAGATTTGATATTGATGATGCTCGTCTCACCGCGTACTTGCTTGGTGAGCTAGACGCCGCCGAACATGCCGAAGTCGAAGAGCTTCTCGCAGAGGACGCCGAAGCGCGTGCCTTTGTAGAGTCGATGGGAGGCGTCACAGAGGCGTTACAGGCCGAGCTCTCCACCACCGAGGCAGCAACCATGGAGCTTGGAGACTTGCGCAGGGCTCGCATTGCAAAGGCGGCATCCGGCGCGCGTTCCAAGCGTTGGTTGGCGATTGGCGGCGTTGCAGCGGCAGCCGCTGCAGTGGCACTTATGATGGTCACCGTCAAAGGTGAGGAGCGCGCCGAGAAGACCGACTCTGCATCGGTTGCCCTCAATTCTGTGAACGACGTCGCAAAGGAAACGCGATCGAACGGCACAGCTGCAGTGACAACACCTGCAAGCGGCAGCACGCCTCCCAGTGGCGCGACGGGCACCGAGGCGACTGCTGGCAACACCGCCGCCACCGATACATCCACGGCGATAGCCCACCCCACCTCGGTTGTTTCTCCTGCGCCGCAGACAGCGACCTCCACCCCGGTTCCCACCACCACAGGGCTCGCCCCGCTTCGAGGCCGCAAGGGCAGACCGGGGCCTATGAAGAGCAATGAACTGGCGTGGCGCTTGGACGCCGATCGCAATGCAGCACAAGATCCCATCGATCCAGAGACCCGACGTCAGCTCGAGTCGTTGGGATATTTCGGTGGTGAGAATGAGGACATTGGGTACTACAGCGCCCCAGCGCCCATCGTCGAGAATGCCTTTGTCGCTGTCGCCGCCGAGCCTCTTTCCACATTCTCCATTGATGTCGACACAGCCAGCTACTCGCAAATGCGACAGAGTTTGCGTGCGGGTCGAATGCCAACACCAAGCTCGGTTCGTATCGAAGAGCTTATCAACTATTTCGACTACAAGTATCCAAGCCCAGCGCGTGGTGAGCCGTTTGCGGCCGTCACAGAAGTTTCCGCGGCGCCATGGAATACGAAGCACAAACTTGTGCGCATCGGCATCAAGGCGCGCGAGGTAGTGCAGGACCGACGTCCTCGCGCCAATCTTGTCTTCTTACTCGACGTCTCCGGATCGATGAGTTCTGAAGATAAGTTGCCACTTCTCAAGCGCTCCCTCGCCATGCTGCTCACAAAACTCGATGCCGAAGACCGCATCGCAATCGTGGTCTATGCCGGCGCCTCGGGACTTGCTCTACCCTCGACATCAGTCGCCAAGCAGAGCAAGATTCTCGGAGCCTTCAAACGACTCAAGTCGGGGGGCTCGACCAATGGCAGCGCAGGCATCGAACTCGCCTACCAAATTGCGCAAGAAAACTTCGTAGAAGGCGGCGTTAACCGAGTTATTCTGGCGACTGATGGCGACTTCAACGTCGGCACGACAAGCCGCCCCGAACTCATCAAGCTTATCGAAGCAAAGGCTGCGAATGACGTCTTCTTGACCGTTCTCGGCTTTGGAATGACGCACTTCAGTGACGGCACCATGGAGCAGCTCGCCGATCGGGGCAACGGAAACTACGCCTTCATCGACACCTTGGCTGAGGCCAAGAAGGTCCTCGTCGATGAGGTGCAGTCGACGCTGGTAGCCGTAGCCAAGGACGTCAAACTGCAAATCGAGTTCAACCCAAAGCGCGTCTCTCAGTATCGTCTCATCGGCTATGAGAACCGGGTGCTGGCCAATGAGGACTTTAACAATGATGCCAAGGATGCCGGCGAGATTGGTGCAGGACACACAGTCACCGCTCTCTACGAAATTGTTCCTCCCAGTGCGGCCAAGGTCGATAGCTTGCGATATCAGACCGCGACAGCGGCAAGCGTTGCGGCCGACAGCGGTGAACTTCTCACACTCAAGTTGCGCTACAAGGAGCCCACAGGACACGTCAGTAGGAAGAAGGAGATTCCGGTCCTCGACTCCGACAGCCCCTTTGGTGCCTCGAGTGTGGACTTTAAGTTTGCCAGTGCGGTTGCGGCCTTTGGCATGATCTTGCGCGGCTCATCCCACGCTAACGATGTCAAACTCTCACAAGTTCTCGACTGGGCAAGTGAAGGACGCGGTGATGATGCCCACGAGTATCGCGCCGAGTTTCTTCAACTCATTCGCAAGGCGATGCGGCTACAGCGCTAGGGCCAAACGACGCAGAGAGCAACGAAGCCGAAGGCGCCCAGAGGGCGTAAGGCCGAGTGAGGGGAATCCATGTCAATGAATCAGACACGAGCTCACTTCATCTCAGCGGTCACGAGCGTTAGCTGCTCGGCGTCCAAGTCACTATTCGCCAGCACCTCTGCGCGAAAATCTCCTTCGGTCTCCACATACCCAAGCGCGCACCCTACATGCAGGTAGCCCGGGCGCGTAAGGCCTGGGGAGTCATCGACTTCGCGCTCCACAACGACTCGCAGCGTGCCCTTTGGCTTGATGGTTTCGCGACAACTCAGGCACGAGGCTCGCCCACTGGGCGCTGCCTCGATACGCGGCATCAGATTTTTTCTGGCAGCGATCTTCGCCGCCTTGCGCAGTTCTTCAATATCGGGAATCTCAGCGCCGTACTCGACGACGGCACTCTCAAATGACTCGGGATTGAGAGCAGCACCGCAAGGCAAGTGGTACCAAGTCCATGAGCCATCGGTGTCAAACTGGTAGGAGATGATTCCCAGTCGCAACTCGTCTTTCGCGATGCCCTCTCGACATTTGCGGCACTTTGAACGACCGGTCTTGGCGGATTCGATTTTTGCGTCAGACATACGCCAAGGCTACCTCGTAGTTTCGAAGAGAGGAATTGCCGATCGGCATCATATTTGTGTCCCGAATCTTGCTCCAGCAAGCGGTGTCGCCACCGAGGTGCGTTGTGCGCGCGGCTTTACTACACTCGGGCCGTGCTTCTTCTCGGAAAACGTAGCTGGCTCGGGCTGCTCTTTGTTCTTCGCGGTACGCCGCTCGCTCGCATTTGGCTGCGCCTGCTCGTGGTGGTCTCGGTAGCGGTCGGCGTAACTCTGGTCCACGAAAAGTATGGAGTCTTCGACTCGGCTCTCACCACGGTCCCCTTTTCGCTCGTTGGCCTCGCACTCGGCATCTTCTTGGGCTTCCGAAACAACACCAGCTACGACCGATTTTGGGAAGGGCGTAAACTCTGGGGCACGCTTGTAAACACGACCCGGACTTGCGCAAGGCAAATTCAAACCCTGATTGGCAAGCCCGACTCAGACGCCAGGGAAATCACCGAGACGCATCGCGAGCTCACCCACCGAGTCATCGCCTACGTGCACTGCTTTCGCCACCACTTGCGGGACGAAGCACATCCGGGAGATGCCGCCGTATTCCTATCGCCTGACGAAGCGAAGGAGCTCGAGAACCAGAGCAATCCACCGCAAGTAATTCTGCACAGGCTGGCACAGCGATATCGAGAACTGTGGCAACAGGGCGAGATTCACCCACTGCATCTCGCGCATCTGGATCAGAGTTTATCGGACCTCACAAACCTCCAAGGCGCCTGTGAGCGCATCAAGAGCACTCCCATTCCCGCGTCGTATACCGTCCTCATTCACCGGCTTGTGGCATCGTACGTCTTTGCCCTGCCATTTGGCCTTGTGAGTACCATCGGCCCCTGGACGCCTGCTGTCGTGGCAATGGTGGCCTACGCGTTTTTGGGACTTGACGCCATTGGCGATGAGATCGAAGAGCCATTTGGCACCCACATCAACGACCTTCCGCTTGCGACGCTTTCTCGAATGATCGAAATCAACCTGCGAGAACGCCTGGAAGAACGTGACCTCCCCAAGGCGCTGGCACCCATCAACGATGTCATGCGCTAAGACCAACACGCTCACGGTGATACACCGTGGCACGCCCCTCGCACTTTGGACCATCGTGACTCAGGCATTTTACGTTTCCAAACCGCTCGCCCTTGCCGTCCTCCTCCTTGGGTGTGGAGGCAGCTCGAGTTCCCCAGCGCAGGATGCAGCATCGAGTTCCGACGCAACGGCCGCCGATGCGGGCGCAGCCCATTGTGAGGTTGCCACGCTGGCCCTGACAACCGCACTGGATGAAGTCGTCACAGACACAGACTTCACGCTCCTATTGCGGGATTCCCAGGGGCGGAGTTTTGGCCACAGCATCGGCACCTCCAGCCCTGAAACGCTCTACGAGAGCGCCTCGACCTCAAAGTGGGTCACCGCAATTACCATTCTGCGCCTGGTCGATGCTGGTGTCATGAGCCTAAGCGATCGGCCGCAGGACTACCTGCCGTTTTGGACATCAGACGCGGCAAGTCCACTTTCAAGAATTACGCTTGCTGACCTCTTGAGCTTCACATCAGGACTTGAAGAAACCGCACTATGCACGAACTTGGGCGCGGCAAATTTCGGCAACTGCGTCGAAACCATCTACGATGCAAATCTCGCGAGCCCCGTAGAGCCAGGAACGGCGTTTTATTACGAGAGCAGCCATATGCAAGTCGCAGGGCTGATGGCAATTCGAGCAGCCGAGCTTGCTGGGTGGGCAGAAGTATTCTCAGAGTTTCAGTCGTCCACAGAACTATTCGCAACAGCACTGTACGACCTGCCCTCCGTTGCCAATCCTCGTTTGGCTGGAGGCATGCACTGGAGAGCAACAGAGTATCTCGAATTCTTGGACGCGTTTTTCCACGACGAGTTGCTTTCCGCGCAGCTGAAGACGACGGTCTTGGCGGACCACACGAGCTCCGTTGAGATACGGTATTCCCCCGCGCTGGAGAACATTGGCGAGGACTGGCACTACAGCTTCGGCTTCTGGCTCGAGTGCCAGTCGAGCACGTTCGACTGCGAGGGCGTGAGGCGCATCTCATCTCCTGGCGCGTATGGGGCGTATCCGTTTATCGACTATGGACTCGGCTACGTTGGCATTTTGGCCCGAGAAGGAGCGCTGGGGTCCTATCCTGAGGGCAAGAGGGTGCTAGATACCGTCGAAACCGAGTTGCGAGACTGGGTCAACTGCCAGCTCTAGTTTAGAGTCTGAGCATGCACAAGCTCACGACAAGGAACTCTCGTTTGCGATCCGCTCGACAGCTCACAGGCGCGAGCGCGAGCGCCTTGGCACTCGTCTTGACACTCGGCGCCGGCTGTGGAGCGAGCGACTCCGAAAGTGCCGATGCAAGCCCACAGGGGACCCCAGACGCCGCTGCTGCGATTGATGCCGCTATCGCCGACGCAGGTCCCACCTTCGATGCCGCTGACATCGACGTCGATGCAGCCGTGCCCAGCACTTCGCAACGTGCGCTCTGGTTTGGCGACCTCACAGCCAACAACGTCGACGAAGTGCGCATCTACGATGGCACAAGCGGGCTCTCAACGTTTGCCATGGCCGGCGTGACGGTCATCGACGACATTCACACACTTGCGGTTTCACCAAACGGAACCCAGGTTGCGATCGCCCTTGAGCACGACGGTGGAACTCCCACGCTCTACGTTGCAAACATCGACGGCACCGGGACGCCAATCGCAATTTTCGATGCGGCGGACGCTGCCGTTCAGTTCAGCGATATCGCCTGGTCGCCCAATGGATTGCAACTGGCATACATCGCCGACGCACTTCTCGACGGCCAGAAGCTCGTATTCGCGGTACCTGCGGACGGAAGCGCGGCTCCCACCCTCGTGAGCCAGAACCCAGGCAACGCTGCGCAAGACGCCCAGACCGTTGCCTGGACCGACAACGCCAACGTTGTCTACCGCTCCGACCTCGCAACTGACACCGTCGACAACTTTTACATCAGTGACATCACCGCAAGCCCAATTGCCCCCATCGAGCTCGTACCAGAAAATGTCTTAAGCGATGGCGCAGAGGTCCGCAACGCTGCTGAGTTTGCAGGCGGCAAAATCTATTTCAAAAGCAACCACGAGGGCACCTTCCAGCTCTACCGTGTTGATCCAAACGGGGCGAACCTAGAAATCGTGCCTGCCCTTGCAGCCCTAACCAATGGAGCTGGCGCCGCAGAGGGCGGAACCTTCGCAATCTCCCCCGATGGCGCGAGCATCGCCTTTAGCGCCGATTCGCCAACAGCGTTTCTCTACCAAGTCTTTGTAGCGCCACTCGACGGGACAGCGACCTTGCAGTCGAATGTCACCACCGTGAACCCAACGCCAACGTCGACGAGAGGGCCTGTGGGTCCAACCGCCATTCAGTGGAGCGAGGACGGCACGATGCTAGCTGTCAGTGCAGATTGGCCCATTGACGCCGGTGACCTCGATAACGACACGGCCGGATTCATTGTTCCTGCGACGGGCGCGGCCGGAGGGGTTCGAATTTGGGATGTAGGCACCGTAGGCAACAGCCAAGACGTATTCGAATTGGCCTTCACCTCGGACTCATCCACGCTTTTTGCCCGGGGCGACCTCAGGACGAACAACGATACAGAAGTGTACGTTACGACTGACCTGACGACGGCCGACCAAGATGCAACCACCACACTCACTCAGGACGTTCCCGCGAGTGGGGATGTCATTGGGCTGCAAATTATTCCGTAGTTCTCGGAATACATCACTGAGCCACAGCGTTCCCAACGCCTGACGCAGTATCGCGTCCAAGTTGGGAGGACGATTGTGAACGGGAATAGACGACTCTTTGTGTGGCTAGTGGCGCTGTGCGTGCCATCGATGGCGATCTTCTTTTCGATGAGCACGGTGGCGAGCACGTGGGAACGAGTGCGGACCAAGCCAGAGAAGCGAACGCTGCGGGTCACCGGTGCAGCGACCAAGCGCATTATTTCTGACCTCATCGAGTGGGAGGCCGGCGTTTCGACGCAAAACGTCGATAGGACTCAGGCGTACCAAAACTTGCGCAAACACGTAGAGTCCGTAACCACCTACTTGCAGACTCAGGGAATCGCCGAGAGCGAGATTCGAGTTTCATCGGTCCACACACAAGAGCTCGTGGAGCATGAGCAAGTGACCGAGGGCGAGCAGCGATTCTCGAGACGCGTGCACAAGGGTTGGTCGACACGGCAAAGCATTTCCGTAACGTCGACAAACATCCAAGTCGTTGAGCGGGTCTCCCGAGAGGTTACGCAGCTACTTGAGCAAGGGGTCCCTGTCACCTCCCACGTGCCGGCGTACCACTATACAAAGCTCGATGAACTCAAGATTGACATGCTTGCGAAGGCATCGGAGAACGCTCGCGTTCGCGCAGAGAACATCGTTGGCTCTGGCGGCGGTGGCAAGCTCGGAAAACTCTGGAACGCTGATATGGGTGTTATCAACATCAATCCGGCGAATTCGTCGGCAACGTCTTGGGAGGGCAACAACGATAAGAGTTCTTATGAAAAGGACATCATCACGATCGTGCACCTCACCTTCCAGCTGTAGCGCTCGTGCCCTGCCCCGCCTTGGGACAGCAGGAGAGACAGCGGCGGGCTCGGAGACACGATCTGGGCTTGCCGAAGGAGCCGTACCCAAGAGATACCCTGACGCTTACCGAAGCGGCGCTGTTCAGTCAGCGCGAGGCGCCCTAGAGTGGAGAGGTGAAGTTAAGAGCACCATTAACGGCTGGCACAACCCTGCTTGCGGCCACCCTTTCCCTATCTAGCGTAGCGTTGGCCGACGAGGCCACGACCACCGAAGAAGCCCCAATCGTGATGACTGCCCCCAAAGGCAGTCTGAGCATCATGGCGCATCTCGATGTGAATCTGAGCAAAGACGCTGCCTTTAAGCCCGTCTCCATCGCTCCTGACATCTGGTATGGAGCCACCGAGAAACTCTCGGTCGGGCTCACGCACAGCGCCCTCGCGACCTCGGGATTCTGGGGCGGACCTGGCGCGGGACTCTGTCTCACAGGTGAGGACAACGGCTGTGGCAATACCTTGTCCAATACAGGCCTTCAGGCTCGATACGACCTGTCCTCAACCATGGAAGGACTCGCTTTCGAAGGCGGATTCATCATGCGCGACTTCGACCCATTCGTTCTCGGAGGAAAACTGGGCGTCGTCATGACCAAGGACATCGGCTCGCTGCAGCTGGCCATTGCGCCAAACTTTCAGTTTGGTCTCACGGAGCGCGAAGCGTTTAACAAGGAAGTCCTGAACGTTCCAGTTTCGCTGATGTACGGACTTAACGAAACCGTGCTTGTGGGAGGCCAAACAGGCATCTCACTTCCCCTTTCCAACACGGGCGACACGTGGCGCCTCCCCGTCTCTCTCGTTGGCCAAGCACTCCTCTCAGAAAAATACTATGTATTCGGAGCATTCACTCTTCCATCGATTGCCGGTGGAGACTTGTTGCCAACCGGAATTGATAGTCGAGTTCTCACCCTTGGCTTCGGCGCAGCACTCTAGTCCTACCGAGTTCATTATGAAAAATCTAAGCATTATTCTTATCGTTGGAACCATGGGACTCACAGGAGCTTGTTCGGGGGCCGCAAATCCTCTCTGCAAACCTGCCAATGCCGTGAACGCACCTGCCCACCGCTGTGCAGCCGCCACAATTGCGGTCGCCGAAGAAGTTGAGGAAGTCCCAGAAGAAGTTGCTCCGGCACCAGAGGAAGAATCTCTCGTTCGAGTGAGCGACGACAAGATTGAGATTCTCCAGAAGGTGCAGTTTGAAACCGGAAGTGACGAGATTCGTTCCGTGAGCTACGCACTTCTCAACGAAGTCGCTAGCACGCTCAATGACAATCCCGATATCACGCTCGTTAGCGTTGAAGGCCACACCGATACGGTTGGCAGCGCATCGATGAACAGGCGGCTATCAAAGGATCGCGCCAAATCGGTCGTTCGCTACCTTGAAGACCAGGGCGTTGACTCGCAGCGTTTGCAAGCCGAGGGCTATGGCCCCGACCAACCCATTGCGGACAACGAGACCGACGAGGGACGCGAGCAAAACCGGCGCGTGGAGTTCAAGATCCTCAGCCACGAGTAGCGCAACGTTGTGTTTTGGCTCGGCCCCCACGACAACGGGGGCTACGGCTTGGCGACCACAAACGGTTGCACAGCCTGAGGCTGCTCATTCACCCAGCTAAGGTGGTCTGTGTAGCCACCGCTAAGCGCCTTCGTTCCGCCTTTACCCGCATGCGCGCCTATGATGTGCGTGCGATCGGTTGGGATCCCTGCGCCGGCGTATGCGAAAATGTCTGATTCCGCGTTTCCATATACGTAGTCGATTTTGTATCCGGTTTCGGCAAGCGTCTTGAGGTAGTTCAACTTGAACTCGCCAACGCCACCCTCGGTTGGAAGCGCATCGCGGCTTCGGTCGGTTGTGTGCAAATGGCCCGGTGCACAGCCTTGGGCATCCAGCCACGCACGAGTGAGGCCCGCCAACCAGTACGGCCGGCCGGTCATGTAGACAACAAGGTATCCCTTGGCTGCCCACGCTTTGGTTAGCGCTGCTGCATCGGGATACGCCTCTGGCGGACGCTTGCCAGAGTAGAGTTCGTCGAGATACTCGTTCTTCATCTCATCAGCGAGTTCGTCGTCGCCAATGGTCAAGGTGCCGTCGACATCAAAGACCACAATCCGCGTTCCATCCGGGGCGAGCGTGAGGCGAGATCCAACCGTCGAGGCATCACCGCGCATCACTTGGGTCACGTTGTAGACGCCGGGATGTGTCGGCACCGAGTCGGGGCTCACGGCAAATGCTGTGCGACCGTCGTCGTCGGTAACAACAGTTCCCAGTGCATCGTAGCTTGCACAGGTGTCTAAAAAGACAACCACCGTTTCGTCTTCAAGGTCTTTGCTCACTCGGCCGTAAGCAAACTTCCCCGGAATCGTCACCGCATCGTCCGGCTTCACCATCACGTCTTGTGCGCTGTGGGCTACACGTCCGAGTTTGGCGATCGCCTTGCTTCGCTTGTGCTTAAACGATGAAGCGGGCGGCGTCCCAAAGTTGCCACGGGTGCAAACTCGAAACGTGCCCTTTGTGGTTGGTGGTAGCGTCGGCTCGGAAGCCGGTACCTTCGCAACCTTTGCCTGTGTGGCTGGTGTCGGTGGAGAACTCGGCTTCTCCGTGCAGCCTCCAGTAAAGAAGGCAACCGCGACAAGCGGGAGACAAGAAACCGAGCGTGAGATTGAGGGGCGCATAGCGGGGGTCATAGCGGGGGTCAGCATAGCCGATTCCCCCCGCGGCAGACCTCGCTAGAGGTCTACGCGCCGACAACGACTACTCGCAGTAGTCGTATTCGAATGACTCGCAGGTGCAGTCCGCGCTACCGCTTGTGCAATCGGCGCCCGATGGAGATGTGCAGTTCACACCCTTGTACACGGCTCCGCAGGCAGCGTTGTCTGTGCAGGCAGCTTCATCCGCGTTGAGGTCCGAACACTCGAACGGCGCACCATCGGGACAATCTTCTTTTGCCAAGCACTCGCCTGTGTAGCAGCCGTTAAGAATGCCGGCGGTGGTACCGACAGGGCAGATCGGAGCAGCTTCGTCGCAACCAATTGCGCTCTGGCATGTAACAACCTCGGGCACTGGCTCGTCGGAAGGCACGCAGGTATCGCGGTAGTCGCACTCAAAGCCTTCGGCACACTGGCTCGACTCCTCGCAAAAATCGGTCTCTTCACATGTGCCATCGTCGGTGCAGAAACAGCCGGGTCCGCATTCTTCGTCGGCTTCACAGGAGCTCGGTGTCACATCCGTCCAACACTCTTCGCCACGACAGTTCGAGGACTGGCCTCGACGTCCTCCATCTTCTTCAAAGTACAGGTTGCAACCCATTAGGGAGGCAGAAGAAAAGAAGAGGGCAGAGAGCAAGAGGGTGTTTCGGAGCATTGTGACGAGTCCTGCGGGATTTAATTGGGGGAATTTACACGGGCGTCAGCATTGGCGCCGCTGCATGTATACCTATGACTATCACAGACTCGCGGTTTCCCCGAATGGTTGCTCGATGACAGCACCTCACTAGGGTGCGACCACACAAGGTGGATCGTTTGCCCCGGTGGCCTCGCAAAAATCGGTAGTCTTGCGAGATGGATGGTGGTCTGACGAAAGAGGAGGTTGACGAGCATGCATCGCGAATCGAGCGCGATGGCTACACGATCGTCAAGAACGTGCTGAGTCTTGATGAGATCGACGAAATCTTGTCTGACCTCATGCACTTGGAAGCGGAGCTTGGGATTGAGCCGCACAAGAACGTCTTTGAAGGGACCAAGACCCTGCGCGCCTACAACCTGATGGTCCATGGCGAATTCTGGAAATTGGCGGTCCACAACAAGGTCCTGCCCATCATTGAGCGCATTTTGAGCCCGCAATGCCTAATTTCATCGCTCTCCTCGATTGGCATTCTTCCGGGGGAGCGAGCCCAGCCAATTCACGCGGACGATCAGGTTATCCCGATTGCAAAGCCCCACGCTCCCGTCGTTTGCAACTCGATGTGGGCCATGACCGACTTCACCGAGGAAAATGGTGCCACGCGCATCATTCCCGGCTCTCACAAGCGCGACCACAACCCGAACTTTGGAACGGCGTACGAGAGTTCGGCGGCCGTGATGTCTGCTGGAAGTGTGATGGTTTACGACGGTGCGATGTGGCATGGCGGTGGCGCCAATCAGAGCGAGGCGAGGCGCACAGGCATCGCAATGAACTACTGCGCCGGGTTTATTCGCCAGCAGGAGAACCAACAGCTGGGTATTCCGCGGGAGCGCGTTCGGGAGCTGCCCCCAAGGGTGCAAGAACTCATCGGCTATAGCGTCTACCGCACGCTCATTGGACACGTGGATCACGGGCATCCAAACAAATTACTGACCTAGGGTTTGCCCCGATCGCTGGGGGGCCAGTCCCTTAGCCAGAGAACAATGCTTCACAGTGTGGCGCTGCAACCTCACCAACCACCCGAAACAAGGGAGCAACCTTTGCTGGCATACCCCTTGTAATGAGGTCAGACAGCAAATGCTCCGATCCTTACTAGTTACAGTCGCAGTGGTTATAGCGACCTCCCAGATGGGCGGATGCATCGTGCACAACCACTATCGTACGGAAGCGCCACGCCCCACTCCCGAGCCCCAACGATTTGCGGCTCCTGGTGTGGCGGCCACCCAGCCCCAAGCCCGCTATGCACCTGCGGTCAGCCAATCCGCACCGCGATGTGAATGTCGGCACGAGGTTGATTCGTTTGCTGCTCCAGCCGCACCTCTAGCCGAGAGCAGCTACGGTCCTGTTCGGCCTCGCGACTTTGCTTCCGATGATCCTGCAGACTGGCTCGAGTAGAACGAGCAACTCTCAAGCGTGGCTAAAGGGCCTGCGAAGCTCAACTCCACCGTTCTGTACACTTAGATTTCCAACCCGTGAACCCCTCCATGCGAACAATTCTTATTGCCTCCATTCTTTCACTCTCGGCTCTGGGCTGTGGTGAGTCCTTCGAGATTGCCGACCAGCCACTGCAAGGCCAAGTGGGTGGAGCGTCTTGGAGTTTTGTGAAGGGCGATACCAACGCCTTTCTCTCCGACGAAGATGGCTACTTCGCGACACTCTTTGCCGAAGACTATGAGGCCTGCGGGTTTTCCCAAGGGGCGGGCAATAGCCTGATCCTTTCGATTCCCACAGCAACGGGCGACTACGATTTGGGATTCCAGCGCAACATGACGTTTGTCGTGGATGACAATGACGGCCCGCAAAACCTCGTCGCAACCGAGGGGCGCATCGTCGTGGACGAAATCACTGCAACGACAATCACCGGCGGCATCCACGCGCGCTTTGATGGCGACAACGAAATCGACGGAACGTTTACCGTCTCGATTTGTTCTGAGTAGTTCTGTGCTGAGTCGTCTTGTGCTGAGTCGTGGCGTTCTGAGTCGTGGCGACGAACCGTCGTTCAGCCGCATCCGATTCGCGATGCTCTGGAGTTAGGCTTCGAGTCGCGCGCTTGTGGAGTCGTGTGGTTCGGCAGTCCTACCTAGACGTCGCAAATTGCAATGTTCTCTGAGCCGAACCTTCGATTCGTTTCCGCTGCGGAAAAGGCGACACACGAAAAGAATGGAGTTCTTTCGCGGTGATTGCCGAGCCTCAAGTCCAGTTGCCTCCAAAAGAACTGTGCGCGGAGCCTAGGTGATCCCCTGGCTGGGAGGCGCGGAAAGTGCCTCAAACCCGGCCTCTGGCGAAATTTGGTGCCAGAATAGCTCGCAGTCGCATCGTACTGGCACTGACCAAATTCCCGTCTTACAGATTTACTGCGACAAGGCAGTACTCAGCGCCTCAAGACAATACAACCCACAAACGGTGGAAGATAAGGATAGAGAAGATGGAAAACGTTAAGTATGCAATTTTGGGCTGCGGAGTCCTCGGCCTCCTCGGAATTTTTCTACCAATGGTTTCAATGGGTGGCGCATCCATTAGTCTTTGGGAGGTTCGTGCTTTTGATGCGGGCCAGGTGTACCTCGTACTCGCCGGTTTCCTAGCACCAGCAGTTATGGGTGCCATGGCGCTAAAAGGCGGTCTACTCCGCTGGCAAGCAGGCGTAGCAATCGCGGGCTTTGGCCTCTGCGTCCTCAAGCTTCGCCCATGGGGTGACGTCTTCGGTGGTGCTATCGGCGCAAAGCTCATGATCCTCGGAGCCTTCTTGGGACTTGCCGCTGCAATCGCAGCAATCGCAAAACCTTCAAACTAACAACCCGAGAGCAACGCTCTCACTACAGCCGTAGGCCTTTGACCTTGGCAGTTCATTTGAGCTGCTATGGCCAAGGGCCTTCGTCATTTCGGGCCCGCGGGAATCGTCGCTAAGAAGAATTCGATACCAGCCCCAACGCGTGTGCCGCACGCAAGAGCACAATGCGCAAATGGCCGTCTTTGAACGTGTTCCGATGTTCGACGGCTTCTCTTAGAGGATGCCATGTCAGTTGTCGCTCGACGCTTTTCATACTGCTCACTTCGACCGCCAGCGGATGCACAATCTCCGGTGTGAGACCAATGCTCGGATAATACGGACCGCCGAGGTGCCACATGCGTGGGCAGCCTAGGCCGTACTCTTCTAGCAATCGCTGACCAACCCACGACTGTGCCGGAGTAAAGCCCATGATTGACGTTGGCAAGCGCCATGCGGGAGCCACGAGCAACTGGCTATTGCCGCTGAAGCCTTGTGCTGCAGGCAAGTCATCGTCATCGAGGCCAATCCAAATGCGGCCCTCGTGCTGTGCCAGTAGTGCGGTCGCAACCGTGTTGAGCGACAAGGTGGTGGGTGCCACAAACTCTAAGGTCGCTTTGCTAAGAATCGTTCTATTGCTATCGAGTTCCTCGAATTCTGCGCAGACAATCTCCAAAAAGCCGCTGCTATCGCTGCTTGTCGCCTTGTCGAAGACGCGCCGAGGTGAGGCGTTTTCGGCGAAGGCCGCAGCGGAGGTCGCAGCGGAGGTCTCGGTGAGCAAGGCTCCGGGCGCGGCAACGTCCGAGAGTTCAATTGTCTCGCCAAGCCAAGGGCCGCAGCGCTTGCCTCGCGAGAGCAGCAGGTCGTACGCATTGAGTTCGAGCCGCGCATCGGGAAGGCCACCAATCTGCGACGCCCGCAACACCTGCTGCGCCTCAATGGCCAAGACACGCCCCGCCGTTGTAGAGCCCGTTTCATTGCCAAGCGGCTTTTGGTTAAACGTTGGTTCCACTTCCACAAAGCAGGCGCGAACTTCTTCCTGGATGCCACCTGGCGAGGGATAGTAACTACTACCTTTTCTGAACCCTCGAATCTGTTCGCTTGTGATTCCTGCATCTCGCTGCAACGCTTCCTCGACCGTCATCCCCATGGGTTTGTCGGTTTGAACCACCACAAGAGGTTCAACGACGTACCCGGCTGAGTGGCGGTTGTCCAAAGAGGGAGTTCCCAAGGGCGCGGCACAAATAATCGGGCGCGGGTAGCTCGCTCGCGCGAGTACAAAGCAGTCTCCATCGAGCTCAAACCACGGAATGATGTCCAGGGTGCGATTTGGACGGCGAACCAGGTCCATCACCGTGCCAGTTCTGCGATCGCGATAGTGCTCAAGCTGCAAAAACCCCGCAGGCTTGCGCTTCTCGGCCTCTCGGAATCTCACGCCCTCGTTGTCGGGAACCTTTTCCCCAACGATGATGTAGTTGGTTGCGGGGAATTCAAGCATCGCTCCGTCCTCGGTGCGCCACTCAAACTTTCCCTCAAAGCGATTGCGAACAATCCAGGGGTTCCAGATGGCGGTCGAAGCCAACACGCGAAGTCCCATGTCGGCGTAGGTCTGCTCAAACTCGGATTGCGTGAAGTATGTATAGGCCTCGAGTAGCTCGCTATCCCAATCCCTTCGATAGTCTTTGCGAAGCACAAATTCGACCGCATGACATGCCGCGAGCCGATAGCGTTTCCAGCCCGGCTTGAGGTCGGGAGCGTCAACCGGCTCATAAGAAAAACCCGGAGCGTCCGATAGCGGGCGATAGGTCGCAGCGAAGCGCTCAAAGAGCGCCGCCGTGGAGAGCGAGTTCAGATCTTTGTAGGTATCGCGATCCTCATCGGGCAGATCGAGAAGCACGGTCTGCTCACGAGGAGCGACAAAGTCACGCACGATGAGTATGCCGCGCTCTGTGAGTTGCTTTGCCTGGGTCTTCAGAGCTTCGGCCGCTCGCGCTGGCGAATATCCATTGAAGGAGGTCACATGGTGAAGGACCGACGAGTTGAGGATTCCATCAACGCTTGCATCCGCAAAGACGGGCTTCGCGATATCGCCAACCACGAACGATAGGTTCTCCAGTGAGTACCGCTCTTGCGCAAGCTCAACCATCGTTGGCTCAACGTCCACTCCAACGACTTCGAGAGCCGGATACAGCGCAGCCAGCGCCTCGCTCCCCGTACCTGAGCCCATCCCCATGTCGGCGATCTTTCCTTCCGAAAGCAGATGCGCCGCCGTCAACGCAACCTTCTGCCGCATCGAGGTATCCATGCCTCGCAGGTAGCGCTCGTACGCCCCTCGATCGCCGCGTCGTTGTGCGCTGTAGGATTCTTTCTTAGGCATTTTCGTTCTAGACACTGGCGTAGGGCACCGTTTCCTTCGAGGTCATTTCAGGCTCATAGAATACACCCCCGTTCCGCGTGAAAACAGAAGCTGGCCTGAGCGTTTTGCCAGGGCGATGTCGCCGCCGATCAAGTCGTCGTCAACTTCCTTCACCCCCATGGCGCCCTTTCGCGCGCGAAACACCTCAAGTCGGTCTTCCTCGGTAACCGAGACACACACGCCCGTATCAAGAACCACAAAGTTCAGCCCCGCCTGAGCCACATCCTTCACAACGCGCACATCAAATTGTTGGTAATCGGCATCAAAGCGAATGATGAGGCGGTCGAATCGATGTCGGTTCTTCTCCCTGGGGCGTCCCATGACCATGAGAACCCCGGAGTCGAATGCTGCGTCGATGATTCGATAGCGATCGAGTTCGACGATGTGATGTTGATAGGTAATTCCCGATCGGGGAAACACCGAAACATACGTCGATCCCAGAAGACTCTGAATTGCCACCCCGGAGAACAACTGTGTCGCCTTGGGAAGAACCGTCGCTACGAGTTTTCCTGATGCCAGGATCTTGTTGCCAGAGCAGGTCAGCGCAAGCTCCATGATCGCGCCTCCCGACTTGAAATAAACGCGGCCGTCGTAACTAGTAACGTCCTCACCGTTCATCCCAAACTCGATCGGCGTTTGCGTTGTCAGGTTCTTCAAGATTAGGCTCCCAGCGCGCTCTGAAACGCCAACAACCTGGTTTACCCGGGGGCTAAACCCAATGCCATCGGGCATCTCGGTACTGTCACCAACCTTGCGACCATCGAGCCATAGAGCTTCTTCGGTTGCCACCACCATTGCGCCGCCATGCGCCCACACTCCTGTCACGCGAGTGCCAAACGCGTGCAATTCCTCCACACGAACAACACCACTACCGCGCAGCATTCGAACTTCAGGAACAAAGACGCTGCGTCCCGTCGCATTTGGCGGCGCCACACGTTCGCCCTTCTCAAAGACCGCCTCGTACCACCGCAGCATAGGATCCGGAATCGAGTTAAACGCGTAGGCGGCCTTGGGGACACGAACAGCGGAGTTCAAGACAGACACATTCGCTTGCATCCGCTCGTCCAGGCCTTTGAGCGTTGGGTGCTTGCCCTTGTATGGATGAATTCCAACGAACATTTGAAAACTCACGACGGCAAATGAAAACCAATCGGTGAGTTCGGTGAACACTCCCTTTGCAGCATGACGGTCCCGAATCGACTCCATGATCGCGTCGGCAGGGTATCGGGTGGTCTGGTACGAATCGACGTCGATAAAGTAGAGATGCTCGATCGTCTTGTCCACCAAGAGATTCATTTCATTGAGATCAACGACCAAGACACCAGCCTTGTGAATGCTCTCAAGCCCCGTGCGAAACGCCGTAACGAGTCGCAAGACTTGTTCACTCGTGATTCCCGAGCGCTCTCGAAAGGACCGAGGAAAGAGCTGACAAAGCGAGTAGGCCTCTCGTATGTAGCGCATGGTGTACCCAATCGGCGCGCCGTTCTTGTCGCATACGATCTTCTGTGGACGAATGACATTGGAATCAGCAAGAGCCGATAGCTCTCGCAGCTTGCCTTCGGGCACCATTCGACTGGCATCAGAATATATCTTAATTGCCACATCACCCTTTGCGTAAATCGACCCTTGTCCTCCCTGCCCAACGAAGTCTCGTCGGCTGAGCGTCACCACTCCTTCCCCTCGAATCCAAACCTTCATGGGGTATCCCCCATATAGATGCCGGCTACGCCCAAATCGTCAAAGTGCTCCCACTTCTCCTTGGCGCAATGGTGCTGCAGAAAGCGGCGACACCGACGCACCATGAATTGCCCCCGAGTGGACTTCAGTGCCATGAGCTGTTCGAGTACCGACAAAGATGGCAGAGACTCTTTGCTGCAACCTGAGACATTCTGAAACGACTCGACGCCATCCGATAGGAGTACGACAAATTCGTAGTCTTGCGGGCACAGCACAAAGCTCCAGGGAGCAACGCCCACAGGCAGTGTCTCGACCCACTCAAGTGCTCCAAGCGTGTGGGTGATCTTGCGTGTGCCATATCCTTCGTGCAGGTACTGTCGCATTCGGCTCTCCTTTAGGAGATAGGAGAGATATGCGGGCGCTCCGCTGTCATCAATGGCCCAGGTTTCAATCCGGCCGTCTCGCCGCTTCGCCGCTATGGTTCCATCTCCTGCGGCCCACACACGGACGTTGCCACTGTCTTCTTCCCATGCCGCCAAGAGCGTCGCATCGAGGCATCCGCGGTCGATGCCGAGTTGATCGGCCGCCGATGCGGCCCTCGAAACCAGCCACTCGGCGTTCGAGCAATCGCCGTACACGTCGAGCGCATGCATAGCGGCACACGTGAGCAGCCGAGCTCCAAGGTCGCTGTGTGCGGATGAGGAACACCCATCCGAGACAAGAGCAAAACATCGCTTCTCTGCCAAGCCAAGCCCGCGCCGAGTTACCCCGGCGCGAGCGTAGTCCTGGCAAACGTCATGACTAGTTCCGATCGCAAAGAACGCATTGCTGTGCATGGGTCTGCCTCCATAGAGCTAGAAGGTAAGAGATTGGCCAGCGCTTCCACTCCCAAGCGCTTGCGACTGCGAGGAAATCGACTTGGAAACGAATCCACCAAGCTTTGCGAGTTCCTTCGAAGTCGCCTTGCCGATCGATACGTACTGAGTAAATCCGGCCTCTGCCTTCAATTCTCGAAGGTAGTCGTTGAGGCCACCGGCCTGTGTGTTCACACCGATGAGAACCGAGACAATCGATTCGAGCGACTCGCTTGTCACTCCCTGTTTGAACGCATCCGCCACCATGGTTCGCCCCATCTTCGACCGATTGTCCATACCGTCGGTGACGACAAAGACCGCAGCATTTACATCAAAGTCTTGCTTGGTAAGTGCAAGCCCGTACTGCGTCGCCGAGAGAATCCCGTTGTACGTTGCATCGTATAGCGCGGTCATGCCGCCAATCTGAATGACGTTGGTGTAGTCGTCCTCGTTGCATTCCGTGAGCGGTTTGTAGCCGTGAACTTCGGTAACGGTGTCATCGAAGATCACAAGCCGTAGCATCATGTTGTCAGCTCGAGGAGAATGGCGGCACGAGCGCACAACTTCCTTCACCGCGGCTTCGATTTCATCGCGAAACCCCGAGACCGATCCGCTGACATCTACGACGATGAGTCCCAAGGTGTATTCGCTCGCTCCAAGGTCTTCGATTCTTCGAGCTGAGAATCCGTATGCGGATCCACCAACGTTGTGTGTGTTCATGTTCTTCTGAGTAAAAACGGGCATTGTATGCCTCCCTTTCAGTTAGGCCGCTAGGCGCAGAAATTCTGCCGTGGTGTTTGTTTTCATTCCCTTCGCGGTTAGTTCGCCAAAGACTTGCCGCAGCTTGTCGGAGAACAGGGTCGTCCCCGGCGGATTGGGAACCGGACTCGTACTATCCGTGAGCCATACAAGCTTCTGAATGTATGAGGCGTCCGAGAATGAATTGGCGATATCGCTGACCGTATTCATCACGCAGTGCGTAGACGCCTGGCCCGCGAGCAGAACCATATCTGCTTCTTCCAGTGTTTGGATGAGACCGGTATTAACCTGCGTCGTTGGATCTTCTGGGTCGGGAACTTCTGCTTGCACGGCTGAGAAATGTTCTGTCCAAGGATTGGACCCCTTCGTGACAAAGTCCGCCTGTGCAAACCTGTCTTCCCAGTCGTGAATGGCTCCAGCTAACTCCGGGGCCACGTTGTGCCCCTCGTCGCCAATGAGGCAGTGCTCTGGCCAGATTGTGTGCGGGTACCGGCCACTCGCCTCCAGAGCGCGCAGATATAAGAGCGACCGCTTTAGGAATGACGGCATGGTCGTTGTCCAACGACCGGCCTCGACGTCAGCAGCCGAGATTAGCGTGAACGGGCCGGGATGAGCCCCGGAGGCGTCCTTCCACCAAATTGGATGCGCAATATCGACTTTGCGATGGCTATCGAGAGTGACGTGGATATCGTCGAGCTTATCTTTCATTCGCAGAACCAATCCCGCAAGGCGCTTAACGTCCTCGTCGGCTCCGGGAACGTAGAGGCTCCCGTTTGGATCGCAGAAGTCATTTTGCGGATCGATGATGAGCAGGTGAATCTTCATAACGCTTTCTTCCTTTCTAGTCAGCCACGCGATTCGCGATTGCGAATGCGCCGCTGCTAAGTGATATTCTTAGACATCTCCGAATTACCGGAAACCGATTGCAAGGCACCGCTGTTGCGTGAACCCGCACCTCGGAAGTGAAATCTTTGTAACTCGCGCACGAAGCGCGCAGTCTGTGAGCTCAGGGCCACCGCCTCGGCTGAACTCCTTGGCCTATCGCTAGCTCTGAGCCGCTCGTATCCGTTGGGAGCCACTTCCCCCTCCTGGCCGATTAGGCCCACTGGGCCGCTTCCCGAGATTTTCCGAAACACGATTGGTCGTCCCGGTGTTGATATTTTCCCCGGCACACTAAACTTCATTGCCGGTCGGCTTCCTGAGGAACTCAGCTTGTAGACAGCTGCCACTCGGTCGCGAGACAGAACATTTGGCAAGGCAGCTCCAACAAGGTAGCCACCAACACCGTAAAGGCGCTTTGCTGGCGCTACGTTTAGGAGCGTGGCGACTCGTTCAAGTTCAGAAACTCGCTCGGGCTTCATCGAGTCCATAAAGACAAACGTGGGAGTAACTCCCGCAGCCACAAAGGCCCCGAGTTGCGCTTCAAGGTCACCTGAATCAAATCGCACAGAAGCGTCTCTTGCGGGCTCTTCGCGCATAACGGCGATCGCATCGGGAATGCCGACTTCGATCGCATCGTACGTATCAAAGAGGTAGCTTGGGGTTGCAGCTCGCATGTCGCGTATTGCTCGATAGCCATCGATATCCCGGCCCCACCGCTGTTGGTGTTCATGTCCCGTCGTCCCCACGGGAGTGAGTCCGAGCTCTTTGGCCAAGAACACGCTCGAGGTGCTCCGGATTCCGCAATCGGCAACCTCTGCAAGCGCCTCTTTGTGCCACGCCAGACAATTGGCACTGCGCATACCTACTTCGAATACTCTCTCAGCCTCGCCGCCGACTGACCGCACGAGACGCTCAGCATTATTCTTAACCGTGATACGGCTAGAAGCACTCCGCACGGTAACGGTCACGCTATCAGTTCGATTGAGCGACTTCTCAACGAGCCGGATGATTTCCGCTTCTGCTTCAGACCTGCAGAACAACTCGGAACATTCGCCTTCGAGCAACGCTGTGGCAATTTGAATTGGGTAGTGAAGCCAAACCAAGAGGGGCTCTAGCCAAGACGCCAAGAACGAAGGTGCCGTCACAGAGACGATCGGCTCCCGCTCGCGTACCCAACTCCCCTTGGGAGCTGACCAAATTCTTGGTGTCGCGCGCAACGCGGCCTCCATCGCGCCCGTGAGCGCGTAGCCAAAGTCCTTGAGGTAGGCACTGTCTTCGGGAGAGGCCGCCAGAGGGCAGAGGTTGCGAACCACCTCAGCGAAGTCGAACGGTATGTAGTACCAACCTGGCCTTCGAAACGAGAGATAGAAGGTTTCCGGGCGAAGCGGAAAGCCCGCTTGCGCCATTGAGAACTTGTAGCCGTCGGTCATCAGAACAGAAGGCCTGCTTCTTCCAAGCATTGCTGTGACCAGTTGTGTCTCCAAAGATGTCGTCATATCGTTCCCTCCTACGCTTAGTGTATATCGTACACATAGCTTAGTGTCAAGAAGACACACTGAAACACAGGCCAACGGAGGGTCGCTCTTGCCTCCAAAAACCCAGTAAACACCTGTAACTAAAGGCTAAATTTAGCTGTAGTTCTGACTCTTGCCCCAATAGGCAAATACACGTCGTCCCCGGATAGCCGCAGGGCTTTTCTGTTCTACGAACGCCTCGCAGTGATATGTAGCGGTCCAGAGGGCGCTTTGTCGCCGATCCGGCCGCCGCTTCTCATTGGAGGGGTGCTACGAGCCCATCCTTTGACTCAGAACACTTCGTAGTCTCAGGAGGACGAAGTGACTAGGAACCTCAGGTGCCTGAGGATCGCCCGACGACAAACCAACGAGGATCCTGTCGATTGGGTGCGTCTGCCTGTGCGCCAAATCGATGTAAGAGTATTTCGCAACCATCTTCGAGCCGAGCACGGACAATGTCAGGCTCTTCTTCGATAACGGTTGCCCAGCAATCGTCCCTAGGAGGCTGGACAGCGCGTCCAAGCCCGCGATACCGCCAGGTGAGCTGAAGCCGCTCACCGAGTTCATAGGTTGGCACCTCCCCCGCAATTCTCCATCTCCCGGCAGTTGCATCCGTCGAAGCAACCTCGAGCTGAGCGGCTTCCAGTCGGTGCTCATCGCCATGCGCATCCCGCACAAGCCAAGCGTCATCATCGAGCCTCGCAACTACGATCGCGAATCGACTTGGAATCGCTGGGTCTGCAGATTGTGTATGCGGGGCATGCCTGATCCATTCAAGCTGAACTCGAATACCAGCCACAAGATTCTCTCGCCCTGCAACGGTTCGAATTTGTTTGCCCATCAGTCCAAGTGTCGCACGCTCCTGCGATAGGAGGTCCTTGCTCATTCATCGATATTGCGATGATGGTTGCTCCGAGGACACCCCTTTAGGGAGAAGGAGCTGCAGCCAGGGCTTTCGTTAGGACAGCATCGTTAGAAGCGGCCTCACTCCATGCGCACTGAATGGGAAAACTCGCATCCAGACGTTGCTGCTTGAACGCCCAGGTGCCACGAACCTTGGGACCGTCTTTGTGCAGCCATGGCACCAAGGTATAGCCAATGCCGGCAGCGACAAGCGCCACCATCGAATCCGCCGTGCCAACCTCGGTAATTCTTCTTGGCTGCACTCCGGCTTCAAGCAATGCCGAGTTTTGAATCTCGCGATGCCTCGTCCACGGTGGATAGGCAATGAATTCCGTATCACCCATCTCGGAGAGCTTCATAGACTTCTTGCGTGACGAGGTAGAAGGCATGACCAGATACCCGTGCGCAACTGCCACTACACGGCTCGTAACCCCCTTTGGCAGCTGTTTTGGCAAGAAGTCGACAATCATATCCGCCCTGCCCTCCACAAGCCGGGACAAGTCTGGTCGGTCGGTCTCCGTCACGCGGATCTCCACATTCTCCTCATGAGCTCGTATGTTTCGAAGCCAATCTGGGATCAGTTGTCGCAAGACCAGAGCGCTTGCTTCGAGCCTAAGAATTCCTCCGCTACCTCCCCGCAGCATCCCTACGAGTTCTTCTAAATCATCCAAGAACGGCGACACCCGCTCAAAGAGCGTCCGCCCTGCGGCTGTCAGCTCAACTCGGTCTTTTGCGGTTCGCACAAAGAGTGCAACTTCAAGTTCCTCCTCCAAACGCCGGACTTGCTGAAACAATCCGGGCTGGGTAATCGGGTACGGAAACGCTCGGGCCGCTTTTGCGTAGCTTCGGTGCCGAGCAACCCACACCATTCCAACCAGTCGGTTTAGCCCAATCATTAAGCTCAGCTTATCAATTGGCTAACTATTAATACATTTGAATACTTACGAGAATTGGCTACCACTCTCGTATGCACAGCTCCAAAGAGATGACCTCGGCTGGGACACGTCTAACGAGGAAGAGGAACGCAGGCGACACGGACTACTGGCAGTGTCCGAAGTGTCTTTTCGAGGTTTGCCGTGTCTGTGGAGAGTGCGCAATCTGCCAGCACGATTGCTTCTGCTATCGCAAACCCAAGCGAGGGTGCCTGCAGAGGCTGACCCGAGCGGTGCTCGTCGTCCCAGAAGGCATCGCTTTTGGCTTTCTGCTTTGGTACGCGTTCAACGACCTATATCCGCAGCCAGCCAAGCCCGCCAAACGTCGTCGCATCCTGTGGTGGCGGTCAACCGACCGCGATTCTGATTCTTCTTGAGGTGAGAGGACGCTCTACGAACCAGCGCTCCGCATAAGATTCACAAGCTCGTCAACTCCCAAGGACCCCGCCGACTCATTGCCCGAGATGAGATCCTCGGCCAGTTGTCGTTTGCGACCGTGCAACTCGAGAACACTCTCCTCAACAGTTCCCTTTGTAACCAATCGATACACAGTGACGGGCCGCTTTTGGCCAATACGATGCGCTCGGTCACTTGCCTGGTCCTCGACCGCTGGGTTCCACCATGGATCTAGGTGAATCACGTAGTCCGCACCAGTGAGGTCAAGCCCAACGCCACCAGCCCTTAGGCTAATCAAAAAGACGTCGCCCTCGCCTTCTTGAAAGGCGGCCACCGCCATCTTTCGCTTGGCTTTGGATGTCTGTCCATCCAAATACTGATACGAGATATTCTTACTCTCAAGGCTACTGCGGGCGATCGCCAGGTGCCCCACAAACTGGCTAAACACGAGAATTCGGTGACCGGCCTCTCGAAGCTCTGTCACAAGCTCCATGAACATGTCTTGCTTGGCGCTGCCAAATTCAAGGGATTCGTCGACGAGCCGCGGATGGCAAGCGATGCGGCGCAACTTCATGAGAGCCGCCAATATCTGCATTCGCTGGTGTGCAGGACGCGTTCGCCCGGCTTGAATTTCTGCAAGCATGGCATCTCGAATCGCCACGTAGTATTCGGCTTCCTCCGCCGATGGTTCAACCTCGAGCGTAATCTCCGTCTTGGGCGGAAGCTCGTCGAGCACCTGCCCCTTGGTTCGTCGCAGCAAAAAGGGCCTGAGCAACTTGCGCAGCTTTGCGCTGGCTTCCTTCGATCCATCCTTTTGGATGGGCTTGCCGTACGCCTCAGCAAATTCCCTAGCCGTGCCAAAGAGACCGGGGTTCGCAAAGTGCATGATGCTCCAAAGTTCGCCCAAGTGGTTTTCGATTGGTGTACCAGTGGTGACCACGCGAAAGTCGCCCTGCAGGCGATGCGCAGCTCGCGCTCGTAGCGAACGCGGGTTCTTAATCGCCTGCGCTTCATCCAAGACAATCGCCTGGAATTTGCGAGAGCTCAAAAGGTCAACCTCAGAGTGAAGCAGGCCATAGCTAACAATAAGGACATCGCCTGGCCCCAGCGCGGCAAAAGCCTCGGCGCGACCCGTGGCTTCAAGCTCTCTTGGCTGCAGGGTCGGCGCGAAACGGCCCATAAGGGTAATCCAGTGCGGCGCGACCGACACAGGTGCGACCACCAATGCGGGCCCCTTGCTTGCTCGATCAACAAGAACTGCCAGCATCTGAACCGTCTTGCCGAGGCCCATGTCATCGCACAACAGCGCTCCACCGCCCCAATGCGCAAGACGGGAAAGCCACTCGAACGCCTCCACTTGGTAGTGTCGTAACTCGCCCTCAAACGCGTTGGGAATGGCAACCTGGAGGTCGGCAGCTTCGCGCACTTTGGCGAGACGTTCGCTTGCGAGTGTCGCACCTTGCACTCCGGCGAGTTGGCCAAGATCGCGGAGCCAGACGCTAAGTGCAAACGCACTCGCGGGCGCCATCGTGACACCAGTTTTTCGAATCGCCCCAAGCGACGACATATCAGAGAGCTTCTGAGACAACTCTTCGCTTAGTGCAAGGAAGCGTCCGTCGTCGAGCTGCACGTACTTCGTTGCTCCAGCGACCATTCGTGAGACTAGGTCGTGAGCCTTGAGCGTGAGCTCTGGTGAAACCTCAACTTCCACGTCAGCAGTTAGCCAGGCTTTTGCGTCACCAAACCGAACTCGAAGCCCACCCATGTCTGCGGAAAGGTCGAACCGCATTGGCTCGCCCTCACTCCAAAGGCAAATCACTTCGTCGCCAAGCCTGTGCAGCTCCTCAATCAGCTCTAGGCAGCGCCCCAGGCCCTGTAGAACGAGTTTACGGTCCTGCAACTCCGCACCGTGCAGGGTTGGACACGCCGCAAAGAGCGCTGTCTCACGCTCCCTCTCCTCATCGAGATTGCGAGTCGTTTGCGTAGCCACCCCGTCGATTTCGGTAACAACAACGGTTGTTCCATGGCCCACGTCAAACACCGGGCCAGCTTCGCCAAACGGCCGTACGGCCACACGAATTCGCAGAGTGTCACTATCGCGACGCAGCTGCAGTACGATCGTCGAGTTCGCCGCAACCTGTGCCACTCGCGACCCCTCTGGGATGACATCGGAGTGCAGAGAAATATTCTTAGAGAGGTGCCCCAGAATCCCAGCGAGCCTGCCCTCGGCATCGGCTGGCAGTATTGCGGTAGGCGCACCGAGCGCTTCGCATAGGCGAACATGTTGGGCGTCCACGGTATACGCAAGGAGCCGCATGCCTTCGCGTTCGGCCCAAGGGCCTTCCGATTGGCGCCAAGGGTGAGGCGATACCTCGATCGCGTCTTCGCTGCGCACAACGCGAATTGTAGGCTTGGTTCGAACCACTTCGGCAGGGTCAAGACCGTCCTCCCAAAACACACGAGGATGACCTACCAGAGCGAGAATCGAAGCGAGTCCAAAGCGGTAGTCGCCACCCTCTTGATAGCCACCAACAACGCGACTTGCAGCGCGGATGACGGCACGATCATCAGAGTCGATCCACTGCTCTTCATGCTGGCCAACAAGCGTTGTGGCGATCGCTTTGCGACCTTTCGTAAAGCCCTGGCGAGCCTTGCGTTGGACTCGAGCTTCGAGCGTGATTTCCGTCTCGTCGGTGCCTAGCACCCACGCGAGTCGCTGCTCCGTCTCGTCTTTCCTGGACGCATCCCGATCGAGTCGTGCCGCCAGCCCAGAGAGTCGATCCAGACGACGCTCCCAGGACTCCTTTGGCACGAACATCGATGCCAACGTGCACGCAGAAGAAGCGCTGTCGGCCGAGCAGAGCGCATTGTACTGCTGGCGGACCCACTCGAATCCTCGATCCTTAATGTCGGCGAGAACCGCCGTTCGCTCTTCCTTCAAGACTCCATAGGGAAGTTGCTTGATGACGTTCCAGCTCACGAGCACGTCTCGCACGAGCCAGGTAAGCGGCGGCCACAGATCGCGTAGGCCATCGTGAACACTCTCTTCGAGTGGCGACTCGGTACCAGCATTTTGCCAGTCCACAAACTGACGTAAGAACTCTTCGGTATCATCGAGTTCACGGGATTGGCGATTCCCAAGGCCACTAACCAACAGTTCCCCCATCGCAAATTGGGCCGGCGTGCCAGAAAGTGCACACAGCGCCGCCCAGCTTCCTAGAGCTCCCCGCAGAGCCGGATAGTTTTGGCGGCCCGCTGACAGAGCCAACGCTCGGGCCCCATGCGCCTGCGCCGCTTCCACGTTGCCACTGCACAGACTCACGAGCGCCAGGGCAGCATGCAATTGACCACTCGGATCGGCTTCTGGATCAAGTCCAACAAGAAGGTCGGAGTCCGGCGCGATTTCTCCGCGCAACGCGCGAATCCCGATGCGGTACGGGTCTAGAGATGACAGCGGAGAACTCCAAACAACACCACACAGGGACGCGCGAAGCTGCAACGCGTTCTCGGCCAAGTGCAGGAGGTATTGTTCGCGAAGAACCGGCGGAACCATGGCAAACACTTCGGGCGGTGGATCTGCACCAAAGAGCCGTCCCCAATCCATGTCGCTCGCGTGGGCCATCGTGCTTATGAAGCGGGCCGGATCTCCAAGATAGAGCGAGACCCGCGCGCTTTGGCTTATGCGGTTTTCGTCCTGCCACGATTGCATCGGAAGCGTCTCGTGCAATCGGCCAAGGACAATGGGATCGGCGTGTCGCAGTACCTCGTGTGCCAAGACTCGTTTGAGAAGATAGGTTGTTGCGTAGTCGCTCTCACGGCTTTCAACAAGGCCTACCTCCGCCCAGTCTTTGAGAATGCGCTGCCAGAAATTGGGCCGACGACCAGGCGGCAAGAAGCCACGAGGCGTGCTCAGTATCTCGAGTTCTTCGAGTTGAACAGCTGTGCTCCAGTCTCCAGCCACCGCCAGTACCAACAGCAAGCTGCGGTGCTCATCGGTGAGTGCACTGAGCGAGAACGTTGTCGCGGCCACGGGGGCACTATCCCCAAATCTACCGACTAAGGCCAGCCCACAGGTTCAAGACTATGCCCTTGATCGGCAACTGCGGTGAAAAGGCACTATCCTCGACTCATGGATTGGAACGACGTTCGTTACTTTCTGGCGCTTGCCCGCCTTGGCTCGGTGCGGGCCGCCGGTTCCTCGCTGGGCGTGAGTCACTCCACCGTCGCCCGCCGCGTCGAAGCGCTCGAAGTGCAGTTGGCCGCACGGCTCTTCGACCGCAGCAGGGACGGCTACACCCTCACCTTGGCGGGGGAACAGATGATTCCTGGCGCGGAGCGTGTCGAGCGCGAAATGTCCGCTTTGGAGTTGGAAGTTGCGGGCCAAGATGACCGGCTGGCAGGCCCCGTAAAGCTGACCTGTTGCGACCAATATGTCTCGCAGATGATGGTTCAGGAACTCACCGTGTTTTGCGGAGCCTACCCCGGCATTGAGTTGGGCATTACCACCGATAGCCGCACCTTTGACCTTTCCAAGCGCGAGGCGGATATCGCCGTGCGTACGCTCGCGGTTGGCGCAACGCCTCCAGAACATCTCTTAGGCCGAAAACTCGTTGGAGTGTACACAGCAAACTATGTTGCCACAGCACATGCGCATCGCTTGGACCCGGAGGGTACGGATACCAATCCCCGCTGGGTGGCCTTTGAAGAGCGAAAATACTTCGAGGCATTTGTCGCCGAATCGAGCTATCCAAAAGTGCCAGTTTGGGGCGCGTTCTCTTCTCTGGCTTTGATACTACAAGCCACACGAGCCGGCCTCGGAATTGCGATGCTGCCATGCTACGTCGCCGACCGAGATCCATCACTTCGTCGCCTTGAAAAGTCGGATGTACAGCATGTTGCCAACCTCTGGATTCTCAGCCACCCAGACCTTCGCGAAAACACGCGTTTTCGGGCCACACGCGATTGCGTGATTCAGGCGCTCTGTCGGCAGAAAGCACTCTTCTTAGGACAAGAGCCTCATTCCGGGACGACGTCGGAAGCAGCGACCGAGGAGTAGAAGTCGACCGCGGTGCACTCGTGCGCCCGTCTGTCCCAAAATCGCAACGCGCGTTGTCACTGAAGTGCCTCTAGGCTAGAGGCGATTTCGAACCATGCAAACCAATACAATGAACAAGGATGCGCGCTTCTGGGACAGACTCGCAGAGCGCTACGCAAAGAAACCTGTCGACGACGAAGCGGCCTACAAGAAGAAACTCAGCATCACACGAGACTACCTGCGAGAGGATATGAAGGTCCTTGAGTTTGGGTGCGGAACGGGAAGCACGGCTCTCTATCACGCTCCTGCAGTCAAGAGCATCTTGGCCACTGACATCTCTTCAAAGATGCTCGCCTATGCTCACGAAAAGGCTGCAAAGGCCAACGTGCAAAATGTGGAGTTTCGCCTCGCCACGTTGACGAGCCTGGCCCTCCCCGATGCGTCCTACGACGCCGTACTGGGACTCAACATTCTGCATCTCCTCAAAGACAAGGATGCTGCGATTCGCGAGGTCTATCGAGTACTCAAGCCTGGTGGCGTCTTCATCTCAAGCACTGTCTGCCTTGGCGACTTTATGCGCTCGATGCGATTCCTCGCGCCCATAGGCCATTTCTTTCGCGTGTTGCCAATTCTCAAGACCTTCGGCGCAGCTGAGCTAGAAGCCTCGCTGGCTGAAACCGGGTTTAGCATTGACTACAAATGGAAACCGAATGAGGCTCGCAGCGCGTTTATCGTTGCGACCAAGCCCAAGTCTCTTGGGTAGATGCTCAAAGCAGCGCATGCACTCGACGCCGAAGCTCCGGAAGTGTCTTGGCAGAGAACCAGGGATTCTTCTTAATCCACTGCTTTGAGCGCCAGCTTGGATGTGGCAATGCAAAGAACGTTGGAAGGTACTCCTCGTAGTGAGAAACCGTTGCCGAAAGGGTCTTCTTGCGTTCCCCTGCCAAATAGTAGCGTTGTGCATACATGCCGCACAAAAGAGTTAGTTCAAGACGCGGCAGAACGTTTCTTACTTGCGAATGCCAGGTTGGCGCACACTCGGGACGCGGTGGCGCATCACCGCCCTTGCGACTGCCCGGATAGCAGAAGCCCATCGGCACAATTGCGAACTTCTGTCGATTGTAGAATGTCTCGCGATCCACACCGAGCCACTCGCGGAGGTGGTCGCCTGATGGGTCATCCCAAGCGACGCCCGACTCGTGCACTTTGGTGCCTGGTGCTTGGCCAACGATCATGATGCGAGCGCGTTGCCCCAGTGCCACGACGGGCCTGGGCCCAAGAGGCAAATCGCGACAAACCGTGCAATTGCGAATATCGGCCAAGAGGGGCAAGAGGGTGGCCACAGCCCATCCTAGCGCATCATCAAAAGAGCCGACGAGTTTCTCGACACACAAGCAAGACGGCGAGACTGGCCGTGGGAATCGCTTGGGATCGAAAGGCCCGGAACTACCAGGGAGGTGACAAACACCGAGGGCATCTCGACACGCAGAATGTCCCTACCGAGAGAGAAGTTGCGCAATCCGCATCGAAAGCGGGATGCTGATCAAGAGGACGACGACAGACCAAGGCCCCGCGTCCAGTTGAGTCCTTTCCCGGGAAGCGGAGTCACCTTCGGTCGCAGCTGCAATCAACGATGTCGCTCTGCGCGAGCACCACTGCTGCCACAACGAGCGATTCAGAAGCCGTGACAGCCCATACGAGAGCGTTCTGTGGGAGTTTGCTGCCGACAAAATGCCCATACATTCCAATAACTATGCAGCGCACGAAACTGAGGGCGGGTTCTCGTGCGGTCCCCGGGTGCCAGCTTCGCTACACTCTGCGCACCGATGGAACACTTCGATGTACTGATCGTGGGCGCAGGTATCTCGGGGATCGGTGCTGCCTATCATTTGCAGACAAAGTGCCCTGGCAAAACGTACGCCATCCTCGAAGGGCGCGAAGCACTTGGCGGAACCTGGGACCTCTTCCGCTATCCCGGAATTCGCTCCGACTCCGACATGTACACGCTTGGTTTCTCATTCAAACCGTGGACCAAGGAGTGCGCCATTGCGGACGGCAACGCGATCCTTGAGTACCTCATCGAGACCGCTCAAGAAAACCATATCGACGAACACATTCGATACTCGCAACTCGTGCGCAGTGCCGCTTGGTCAAGCGAAACGGCTCGGTGGATCCTTACGGTCGAGCACAATGGCGCCATTCTCCAGTATTCGTGCGGATTTCTGTTTACCTGTGGCGGCTACTACAATTATGAGAACGGCTACACGCCCGACTTTCCCGCGATCGATAGCTACCAAGGCGTCGTGGTGCATCCGCAGCACTGGCCAGAAGATCTGGATTACAAGGACAAGCGCGTTCTTGTGATCGGCAGCGGTGCCACGGCCGTAACCCTGGTGCCATCGCTGGCGAAGACCGCGGCGCATGTCACGATGCTTCAGCGCTCACCAACGTACATGATGGCGAGGCCATCGCGAGATCCGCTTGCAAAGCGCATACGCCGCTACCTGCCCGAAAAAGCCGCCTACAACCTCATTCGCTGGAAGAACGTTGGCATCACGATGCTGTTCTACAACCAGTCCAAGAGCCGTCCTACTCAGATCGCAAAGTTCTTAATCGATTCGGTGCGCAAAGAGCTCCGAGACGGCTATGACGTCGACACCCACTTCACTCCACGCTACGCACCCTGGGATCAACGTGTGTGCCTCGTGCCCGACGGAGATTTCTTCAAATCGATCAACGACGGCCGTGCTTCCATTGTGACGGATGAAATTGAGACATTTACTAAGGATGGAGTTCAGCTTAAATCCGGTGAGACCATCGAAGCCGACATTGTCGTAACAGCCACGGGCCTAACGCTGCAACTCATGGGCGGCATCGATATCAGCGTCGATGGCAAGGACGTTCAGGTGTCTGACAGCATGACGTACAAGGCGATGATGCTGAGCGACATCCCAAATCTTGCGCTGTGGTTTGGCTACACCAACGCTTCGTGGACGCTCAAGTGCGATCTCACCTCAGAATATCTCTGTCGCCTCATTAACCATATGGACAAGCATGGGCACACAACATGCGTGCCTCGTCGGCTTGATCCCCGGGTCGAAGAGGCGGCCTTTGTGCCGCTAAACGCTGGCTACATCGAGCGCGGCAAACACCTCTTGCCCAAACAAGGAAATCGAGCACCTTGGAAGCTAAAACAAAACTACGCCTTCGACATCGCAAGCATTCGATACAGCGATGTCGATGACGGCGTCATGGAGTTTTCGTAGCTAGAACGCCCTCGAAAAGGCGCCCGCAAGTAGCCGCTGCTAGCGAGGGTCGACGACGCGTCCAACAAAGAGAAGGGCTCCACTCTCGGTATCCTCGATCGTGAACATGAAGGGGCGGTCAACAACAAAGGCCATGGGTGGCGCCGGAGCTGCCCCCTTTGTTGCCATGACAACCGCAGTCGCTGCAGCGGCCTCGGTACCGCTCTCGTCGACTTTGACGAATGCCTTGTGAAACGCACCAGAGATGTACAGCTTGTCTGCGCCATTCTCTGGATTTGCCATCTTGGTGAAATCTGCACCCTCCCGGTCGAAGGCGAGCTTCATTCCCAACGTCTTAAGTGCTTCCTTCAGCGGCAACTCAGCATTGGCAATTTCAAACGAGGGCAACGCGAGATTCACCTTCTCGCTTCGCTGTCCAAGCTTCTTCGACCACTCCTTGTAGGTCGCAGCGTCTAGGTCTTGCTCGATCTTTGATAGGCCGTTCTTCGCGGTAGGAAGAACGATTGTCATCGCGAGGTTGCCACCAGCATAGGGCATGCGTAGGAGCCGAGCACCAGTAACACGCGCAACGCCAAACTCGGCCGTTTGATGCATCATCGGGACGTCGGCCTCTTTGCTGCCGTTTACAAAGAACGCTTTCTTCCGCGTGTCTTCTTTTTCGAAGGCGCTTTGCCACTTGCCCAAGAAGTAGATGGCGTTGGTGAGAACCAATCGCGTGTCCTTGGTGATACTCATTTTGGGCAGAAGATCCTCGATGCGCTGCTCCGTTTGCTCGAGCACCCAGTTGTTGATGTGAAGCCGCTGGGCTTCCGGATCGGTTCGGAAGGATAGGTTCTCCAAAGGCGCCTGATAGGTGTTTTTCGCAACCTCCAGAAACGGCTTCTCAAACGTATATCCCGCCTCGCCGAACAGACGATTCACAACGTTCAACTCGTAGCTAGCCGTGTCCGCGTTCCACGAGTTCAAAAGCCCCGCCGCAGAGGACTGCAATGCGTCGTCGGCTGGAAGGTGCAGCACTTCCTTCATCTGGGCCGCGGTTGCGCCGTTTGCCCCCGCATAGGTCATTGCAAACGCTAACGAGATACTCGCCGGAGAAAAGGCAAGGTTGCCTTCTCGCGCGCTCTGGGTCTTGTACAAGTCAAAGGCCAGCGCGTTGCTTGCTTCCGCAAGCGGGGCTGGATCACCGGGTTTGGTAAGCGCAGCGCTGGGCTCCACATCGACTGCCGGCGTTGCGGGTGGATCCGCAGGCTTGTCCGCGGGGGGTACGGTATCCGCGGGAGTCGTAGGGGCTTCATTGCTGGCAGGCTTGCTCGATTCACAGGCAATTGCGCCAAGAAGTATTGTGGATAGAAGTGCTGTCTTGAACATCATCGGATTCCCTAACTCGTGAACGCCACGTAGTGTTGATTGGTTCTGTGGGTAAACGCAGCAAGCTTGGCTGCGGTCTCAGTGTAGCGAGAAATATTCTCAAGCTCATTTCGCAAACTCAAGTTTCGCTTGAGGAGGTGAATGCTTAGGCCGCTGCCTCGTCCAATGCGATTGGGTCGCACCGCAGGCGGCTAGGCTTCGTCGGCGCGCATGCTTCGCACGACGAGAATTGCGACGTACACAGGCACGCCGGCAAGCAGAGCAATCCCTCCATACATAAACGGCTCGATTTCGCTTTGCGCAGACTTGAACAGTAGCAGGCCGCAGAGCCCCAGCGCCGCGATGGGAATGACGGGCCCCAGGGGCAGTCGAAACGCATCGCCCTCGTCAGCAGAATCGCGTTTGCGAAGCTTTATGAGCAGCGCTGCCAGGCACGTCGAAATGTATTGCGCAAAACGCGCGACCACCGAGACGGTTGCAAGCGTTACGAAATCGGAAATGCCAACCGCGATCGCCGCAGAGACCACGAACATGGCAATGAGCGCAACATGAGGAACACCCTTGGGGCTTACCCACGAGAGAACTCGCGGCAAGTGGCCGTTCTCCGAAAGGGCGAAGACGCGTCGTGGTCCCACAAACACTTGGGCGGAGTTCACTCCGATCATCGAAACCAAAATGCCACCAGCCACAACACCCGCCCCCACGTTGCCCATGAAGAGCTGAGACGCGGCCTCCACGGGTGCAGCATGCCCAGCGAGCCCTGGGAGTGTTCCGGTAGCCACCACCAAGACGCCAACATAGACAACAACGCAAACCACCAGCACAGCGATCAGTGCCAACGGAACCGCTCGTCGCGGATTTGCCATCTCGCCCGCCGGCACCACCAATGCTTCGAAGCCCACATAGGCGTAAAGAATGAGCAGCGTCGCTTCAAAGAAGTTTGCCTCGTAGCCCATCGGAGCGAACGGCGTGAAGTGCGATGTGTTGATGTGGGCGAGTCCAACTCCAACGAAGAGAGCAATTGGCAAGAGCTTCGCCAAGGTGAAGAAGTTTGAAACTCGGGCACCCATCTTTGCTCCCAGCAGATTGACGCCGGTGAGCACTCCCATAAAGGTCACCATCGCGATGTTTCGCCACGGACCACTCTCGAGCTCTGGAATGTTCGCCGTGGCCGCAGCGGCATCAGCCAGCCCGTTCACCATCGCGGCCCAAGAGGTGAGCGTCACCATGAGCACCATCCAACCTACGAAGAATCCCGTCGTGTCCCCAAAGGTGCGAAGCGCGTATAGGTACGCACCGCCCGTACCTCGGAACTTGCTTCCCACCTCAGCGAAACACAGTGCAATGAGCAGCGAGAGCAGTGCAGCAAAGAGCAGCGTGATGATCGAGGCTGGGCCCATAAGCCCGGCAGCTTTCCCAGGCAGGAGAAAGATGCCAGTGCCGATGACGCCGTTGATGCCCAGTGCAACAACATCGGTGAGCGATAGCGTTCGCTTAAGTTCCTGCCCCATGAATCCTCAGCATCGTACGCGACGCAGCCGAGAAAACGCAGTGGCGCTCGGGCAAAACCCGAAAACGACGAAGGGCCCAGACCACGATTGTGGCTGAGCCCTGTCTTCTGCGCGGTTGTGAGCTTATTTGCCCGTTAGCACGTAGTCAGAGCTTGAGTTCCATCCTCGCACCATTACGTGCACGCTGGTTGGAGTCGTAATCTCGACAGTGCAGCTCTCGTTGGAGCCGTTCAAGAACGGACGGCAGTCAAAGTTGCGAGTGCTCGGCTCTTGTCCAACGCGGATGTAGAGATCGGCGTCTTGGTTGCCGGTAAGCTCGAACTCGTAGGTGCCAGAAGCGAGAACGGGAGTCTCAAATCGGTGCTCTTCGTTGGCAACAACGGTTCCACTCTCATCAAGACCCGACCACACATCGATTGGGTCGGTTGGGTCTTCGCCAAAGCCCGGGACATACTCATTATCTTGCTCACCCGAGACGAGGACAACTTCGGCAGAATCGATGTTGCGAAACATGCTCTCGTAGGTCTTTGGGTCGTCGTAGCTGAGCAGTCCATCGATGAGCGCCATGGAAGCGCTTGGCATCGAGCGAAAGAAGCTTGGCATCGCATTGGTGACGATGTCCATGTACTTCGTGCCATTGGGATCGTCTGCGTTGGCAGCTGCGTGTGCATCGGCAAGCGCCGAGTCGACATAGGCGTAGGTGTCACAGCCGTTGATGAAGACGATGGAGTACTGCCCGGTTTCCCACTGACCTTTGCGGGCCATTGCGCGAACGTTCGCACCAAGACCTGCGTGACCGTTGTAGGCAATGAGGTCTGCTGTGCCCGTGAGTTCTTCGTAGCGGTCGTTAAAACTAGCTGGTGCCGTTCGAATGTTGTCGACCAATAGTGCGACGACTTCGATGCTCTTGCCATCACCAAGATCGGCCGAGAAGCTAACCTCAGGCATAGCTACGCCGGGGCTGAAGGGAATGTCCAATGGCGTCGAGACAAAGCCATCGTTGTTGTCGAGTGCATTCTCGATGGTGCGAGCAAATTTGTTGTAGGCCGCGATTCCAGCGTCCGAGTTTGAGGTCGCACCGTCTTCGTACTTGCCAAAGATGGCGACAACTTTGAGAGCATCATCTTCCCAAACCTTGTGGTACTCGGGAAACTTCCCAGTGGTGTTGATAGAGCTGAGAGAAACCGAGGCGGTAGTCTCAAGAAGATCTTTGGAGGCAATGCTGCAGCCCGAACGCTCGGGCCGGTAGTAGTACCACATGCTGCCTTGGTCGACGTCGTGCGCGCCAAAGTCAACACAGCGCTCTCCATAGGCTTCTGCGAACGCGTCCAAGGCACTGAAGCCCATGTCGGCAGGGAGTTGGAAGTCGTACGAAGAAGGAATAGAGTTTTTCTTACCCCAAGCAACGGGAATGGATGCGTGGTAGCTGATTCGCTTGCGGCCGTTCTCGTTATCAACGGTAACGTCAGAGATTTCCAACTTATCGAGGCGCCCTACCGAGTTGTCACCGTTAAGATGGCCAATCGTGTAGAGCAACTGATCTTCGATCTTCTGATTGGGATTGAAGGATGAATCGGAGAGAAACGATCCGTCGAATTCGAAATCGAGGAAAACGGCTTCAGCACTTGAGTCGGCTTTGCCGTTCCCTCCTTTCACGAAGTCGCCCTGCTCAGGAACAATCTCTGAGCTACATGCAGCGAGCGCGAGTACAGCGAAGAGGGAGGGAAGGAGTGCGGTGCGATTCATGACCATTGCTATGTAGGCCCTGCCACCACATCTCACAATCGCGATATTCTGTGGAGCCCATTAGCAGAACCGAACGCTCCCAGTATTTCGGTTTAGTATCAACAGCTTACGAACTAGCCAGCGCCCCATGGAACGGCCCGCATTTGTTGCTGGCCACGGATCTTCTGGGGCTCGGAAAGTGTGCCCAACGCCGCCGAAGCAAGTGCCTCTGCCAATTCCGTGGGTGTCGCAAAGCGTTTGCTGGGATTCTTTGCCATGGCAATGGCCATCACAATGTCGATGTCTTCGGAAAGCTCCGCCACAGCCGAGGGCCTTGGCGGCATATCGTAGACGACCGAGTGAAGAACAAGCGGCAGCTCCGCTCCGCCAAACGCGGGGCGTCCTGTGAGCGCGCGATACATCACGACGCCGAGCGCATACACATCACTGCGCGTCGTTACCGCCTCGCCCTTCGCTTGCTCCGGTGACATGTAGCTCGGAGTGCCAACAATGGCACCCGCGGTGAGCGTATCCCCATCGTCCATAAACTTCGATACGCCAAAATCGAGCACCTTCCAAGTGCGCTTGCTGCCATGCTCGTGAAGGAAGAGATTGCTCGGCTTGAGATCTCGATGAACGATGCCAACGGCGTGTGCCGCCTCCACTCCTTTGGCGACGGCGGTTACAAGTTCCAAACACTCCTGCAGATCCAACGACCCCACTTCTCGGAGTTTTTCTGAGAGAGAACTTCCTCGAAGACGCTCCATTGCCAGGAAGGGGACTTCTTCACTAGGGTCTGAGACAGCGAGAACAGCCACGACGTTTTCTTGTCGCAAAGCCTTGGCGATTCTCATCTCTCGCAAGAATCGCGCGATGAGATCGGGTTGGCGCATCGCATCGAAGCTCAGCATTTTGATCGCCGCAAACTCCCCATTCTCAACATGGACCCCTTCGTAGACCTCGCCCATGGCACCTCTTCCAAGTACCTCACCTAGGCGAAACTGCCCAAAGACGTGCTCACTGAAGCGTCCTGCACCTCCGACGTTTCGCGCTAACGCCAACTCCTGTTTTGCCTCATCAAGTAAGGCGGCTCGCCTGGCGTTGTCCGTAACGGCGGCATTGAGTTGCTCCAGGGTTGAGACGGTTGCCTCGCGAACACCTCGCGCCATTATGAAGGTCGCCAGCAACACGACCTGTGTCGCGAGCGCAATCCCTATGCGCTCCGCTGTTGAATCCTCTGCAAGGCGCACAAGCCCCACCTCGGGAACAATGTCCATGATTTGCAGAACACTCAAAACGCCGTGGCCAACGGAAATGTAGATATGCGAGAAGAGCGCCGCCCGAATGTTCTCCCCCAAGGCCAAGAGATAGGCGCCCAGGGGAACGATCATGAGAACCGCCGATGTAACCCCAAAAAAGTAGAAGCCGGCTATTACGGCATTGGCGGCGATGACACTAAAGAGCGTGCCCATCCAATCGCGGTACTGACCGGCATCCTTTGTGATGCGCAAGAGAACGAAGGCCGTGACGGCCGTAAGTGCAGAAGTGCCCGCAAGGAGCCAGGTTGCCTCAGGGTTCTTGCGCAGTACAGGCGCAAGCGCTGCGACCATCACGCACATCAGTGATGAAAAGAGCATAAACGCGCGAACCCGATCGACCTCTTGAAGCTGCATCGCGTCGCTCGTGGACTCGACGGCCGTAACGGAGGATGTGTCCTCGCTTGACAGGGACGTCTTCCCAGAAGTGCCCTCAGAAGTATTCTCACTCCGAGTGTCTGCGCCCTCGGTCCCGCCCTTGCCCACACCAGGGCGCGGATCTACGTCTGTAACCGAGCCAACGAGAACCGTCGCAACGGTTTCATCGTCAAGATTTGCTAGCTTCGCTCGTGAATCGTCCTCCCCCAACGTGCTACGCCGCTTTTCTCAGAGCTTTGCATTTGGGGCGAAGGGAGCGAATGACACTGTCAATCTCTTCCATCTGTTCCTCGTCAAAGTCGCTCGGCTTTAGACTCTTGATCGCCGAGAAGAAAGGAGCCCACCGCTCGCCGCAAGCCTCGTAAAGAGCTTTGAACTCTGCCTGTCCCGTATTGTAGACCTTGAATCCCAAGAGCGATGCATTGTTCGGCCGCCACGATAAGTCGAGATCATATTGCAGTGCCGTTGTGATGCGCAGTTTTTCGGCGAGCTTATCTTTGTCGGACTTGTCACTGGCATATAGGACTTCCAAGGCCGCGTACGCTTCGACAAAGCGAACACCTCGTGCCTGCGATTGCGTGGCCTCTTCTCGATAGACTTGGACTTCTTCTGATGCCTCGCCAAATCGCCATGCGAGATACTCGTCCGCCATCGTATCGCCCACGAAGTTGGCGATGCTCTCATTGAGCGTAGCTTGGTCGTTCACGAGCAAGTTCGCATGGGTGAGTTCGTGCAAGAGAATATTACTTAGATACCGAAATGCGTCGTCCCCCGGAGTGAGCATGGTCGATAGAATCGGATCGTCTAACCAGCCGCCGGTGGAATACGCATGCACCGGGCGAATGTAGACGTCGAGGCCCCGCGCCTTTAGGCGCTTGCGAATCTGCATCGCTTCCTTCTTGTCAAACCAGCCGAGATACGGAAAACTTCCTACGAGAGGAAAGTTCCAGATTTCCGCTTTGAGTTCCAGAGGCTCGGCGGCAGCCAAGAACCAGACAACTTGGCCCCGATCCACTTCGACGAACTGCTCATAGTTGCCCTTGCGAGCCAGTCCCCGCTCCTTTGCAAACTTCATGATCACTTGGCTTTCCCGAAGCAAAACTCTAGTTCGCTCATCGGTATCTGGATCCGAGATCACATCGCCAATGGGGCGCGACAGGCTCCAAAGCTCTGCCTGCCCAATCCCTGCTTGCAGGACATAGCGTGTTTGCATGCAACCACTCAAGAGGATCAAGACTAGTGAGACAACGACCGTGCGCATTACGTTTCATGCTAGCAAGGCTTGCCATGCTAAGATGCACGACGGCGACACAAAGCGTGCGCATACTTCAGACTCTCGATGGCAGACTCTCGACGGCATACTCTCCTATGACGCAAACACGGTCCAAAGCGATTTCGAGTGCTTCGTTGCTCTCTCTGGCTCTTTGGGCTGCTGCGTGTACCGCTCCTGACGTCGATCGCAGTTCGCAAAGCCTCGCGACGGACGGGCGTTGGCGGGCTCCGGCCAACATCCTCGCTGATGGTGATACCCAAACCGTCGCATACACCGGCGCAGGCCCATGGTTTGAAGACGAACGAAGTTGTCAGGGCACCTTCACCGATGGCGGAGCTGTATTGCGAGACTACTTGCTCGCGTACTTTCCACAAATCGATGTCATCGGTGGGTACTCGTGCCGCCCGATCGTCGGCAACCCTGATCAAACCTCAGTGCATGCCACAGGGCGCGCACTCGACTTGATGATTCGCACCACAGCCGATAGTGATGCAGACAATGACCTTGGCGATCCAATCGCCCACTGGCTCATTCAAAACTCTGAGTTCATCGGCATTCAGTTCATAATCTGGGACCGCACAACATGGGGCGCTGAGCGGCAAGCGGGCGACAAGGAACGAGCCTATGGAGGTGCCAACCCACACCTCGATCATCTGCACATCGAACTCAGCACTGAAGCGGGTGCCATGGAGACGGCTTGGTTTGCCAGCACACTGGAGCCGCCGGTACTCGACAGTTGTCCACCCATGCCCGCTGAGGGCAGCATTATCGACGACTCGGATCCGTGCACTCAGCTTCTTGGGCCTGGGCAGTTCTGGCGAATGGAACAAGACCAGGGCTATGGCGATACCGTCGCGTGGACCAACGCCATTGAACGCGACGATCGAAGCAACTGGGCTCGCTGGCAGATTGTGCCCAGTGCAGCTGGCGAATACGAAGTGGAAGTGTACGGTGGCTCAGAGTTTTCCGTACACAAAGAAGCGCGCTACGAGCTTGTGCACGGCAACCAGCTTAGTGAGTTTTCCGTAGACCAAAGCGCTATCGAGGGCTGGCACTCGGTTGGCACATTTGAATTCTTGGAGGGTGGCGGACAAGGGCTCGAGGTCTTTGACAACAACGCATCACCGGTTTCCGACGATCAACATGTAGCCGTCGATGCGATTCGGGTTTCCGCCGTTGGCGCCCCAAAGCCCGACCCTGGCGAGAACCCCGACCCTGGCGAGAACCCGGAACCAACCGACGGCGGCGGGCTCATCGGAGGTTGCACAAGCAGTGGCAACTCTGGGGCTCCCTTCTCAAGCGGATTGCTACTGTTTCTCTTCGGAACTTTCTGGGGACTCCGCAGACGCAATCGGCAAGCCTAGGTCGTCTAGCCAAGTTTCGTCATCGACGCCAAGTCCGTCGGCGATGCGATTCATGTAGTTGAAATACGCACACACTTGGACAGCGTCACTAATGGCTTCGTCGCTGTACCCATGGCCTCGCAGCGATACCACATCGAATTCAGAACATTTCGCAGGTGCTAACGTTAGGCGTACGCAGTACTCGAGCAGCGCCACGAGGGGCTCTTCCAGTTCGGCGTCACGCCAGTTGATAGCAAATCGCGTGATTGCATCTTGGTCTTCGACCTCCGACCGGAGGTCATGGAGATGGGCCTTGATTCAGTAGTGACACTCATTTACTTGTGACGTCACCACCGCAATCATCTCCCTTTCGACACGAGTGAGAGCCGAGTCGCCATACATGATCTGCCCGTAGAATCGCATCGAATCGCGAAGTGCTGGAGCATTAAGGCTCTGCACGGCGGCAATCTCCCAGAGCCTGCCGGCCGCCTTCGTCCGAGTATCAAAGACCCGATTTAGCAGCCCATCCGCATCTCTGGGATCAATCTTTCGAATGTAGGCCATTGCCAGAGTATTTCGCCCTGGTGGGCTATGGTCAATGCGGCCTGCGTAGTGACAGGGCTGGCGAAGCGTGGGACAACAAAATCTGTGAAGCAGCCGTTCCAGAACGCTCCCGATGTGGCAGCCAAGATCTCAATACGGCAACACATGAGCATGCAGTTCGGCCATGGCGCCGGGCAACTCTCTCGGTTTGGAGGAAGTCGTCGATTGCGAAGGCAAGGGCGCAGACTTGCTCGAGTTGTCGCAGTGTTCAGAAACGCCATCTTTGCAGGCCGCGCCACGAAGCTCGGGACTGCCGCACTCCTCCTCGCAATCTCAATCATTGGCCTGCTGCTGTGTAGCCCCGAGGCCCGTGCACAGGACAGCCGTGCACAGGACAGCCGTGCACAGGACAGCGGTGCACAAGACAACGTTGTCCTTGTGAACTCCACGGCGCCTTTGTTGCGGGCCACAGAGCGAGCGCTGCGACCTTGGAAAACCTCTGTCACAGCCCTAGACTCAGAAGAAGTCTCACCGAGTGAGTCCATGCCCGGCGCTCGCGATCGGGCTCAAGAGTTGTGCGACGCCCATCAGGCTCAAGCTGTGGTGTGGTTAACATCAAACCAAGAAGGCGAAGCGCTGTGGGTCTACGACCAACAGAGCGACAGGGTTGTCGTTCGCAAGCTGCGCGTTCGTCTTCCTCTGGGAGATGCAGATGCTGCAGCCGTAGCACTTTCGATCAAGACGCTGCTGATGCACACCACGGCCGCACCACCCGCCCAACGCTTTGGTGCAAAAGAGCAGGAGAAAGAGCCCCGACCACGGCATGCTCAGGCAACGTCCCAGTGGATGGCGCACGGCGCGTTGTTGGCTCGCAGAGGCGTGGGCGAAGGTCACTCTGATGCACGTCTTGGGTTCGGGCTCTTTCGAAATTTCGAGCCTCTTCAAATCGGCGTCATCCTTGCGGCGGGTCCCGGATATGGCGTTGATTCGCCAACCTTCCAAGGGCATGTCGTGAACGCCTCTTTGGCGATGGAAGTGCGTATTCGCAAGGCCTCGGGTGCCATCACTTGGATGGGCCTCGGCCAACTCGCCATGCACCGAACGCACCTCGATGGCACTCTTGCCGCAGGCGGAAGTTCGGTCGAAGACACGCGCTACAATCCAAGTTTGGCATTGGGTGGTGCACTCGAAGTGCCTCTTGGTGTGGCCCGCTTTGGCCTGGGCTTGCGCACCCGCTACTACACGCGAAGCCAGCGATACTTGGTCCAGAATGCGCCTGTGCTTGATCTTCCAACGGTCGACGTCGAAGTTGGCCTGTTTGTCGGTATTCCCCTCTAGCTACCCGTTGAGCCGGCGCCTGCGAATTCCTTGAATGCCCCAAGCGGCGCTCTCAGCTCGGGCAAAGCAGGCCGATTGCGTCGAGGCGGCACTGCACCACAAGGTTTCTGCCACCTTTTGAGCGGCAACCCGCACTATGAAGAACCAGACGAACGTCTTCCTCAACTCTTCGAAGGATTTTCTCTACATGAACCTACAACGCCCACTTCTCGCCTTAGCCCTCGTCCTAGCTGCCGCATGTGGCTCATCAGACGTGGCTCTTGATAGCGATGCCGATCCAAACGCCGTCACAGACGCTGATCCAAACGCACCCGATGCGGATCCAAATGCGGCGGATGCAAATCCCAACACTCCGGGGTGTTCGGCGACAGGCAGCGAGTGCAACAACTGCATTGATGACGATGAGGATGGAGTTATCGATGGAGCGGACCCGGAGTGCACAGGCCTCGAGGACAACGATGAAGGCAGCTTTGCTACTGACATTCCCGGCGACAACATCGATGCTATCAAACAGGATTGCTTCTTTGATGGGGATAGCGGCAGTGGCAACGATGGTTGTGACCTGCACGTTTGCTGCTTTCTCGAACCGTTTGTGGACTGTTGCGAGGGAGATGAGACTCCTCAGGCGGATGGTTGCATCGATTTCACTGGCCCCAAATACGATGCGAACGAATGCACACCGACACAACAGTGTATTGACTCGTGCTCTCCACTAACGCCACCAGGTTGTGACTGCTTTGGCTGTTGCACGATCTGCGAAGGAGGCAACTGCCAAGACGTACTTACAAACCCTGCAGTCTATGAGCAGGAAAACTGTGAGGGGCTCGACAATCCAACGGAAGGCCAGTGTTGTGAGTCTGAAAACCTCGATGCCTGTTACAGCTGCACCAAGTCCGATGAGTGCGGCCCCGGTGGCTGCAACGATGACCCTAACGACTGCATTCTGTGCCCTGGACAAACCGAGGCTGACCTTCCTGCTACGTGTGACGAAGCAGAGTGTCCTGCCACCAGCACAACTTGCACAATCACCGAAGACTGCGGAAGCGACGAGTACTGCTCAAATGGATGTTGCGTAGCGAGCATCATCATCGACTAAGAGCGAAGGCTACAGAAAACGAAAACCCTACGTGACCTCACAACCAAACCCTGTGCCGCCCCAGCAAGATGCAGCAGCCGTTACGCACAACGATGTCGCGCTGGCGGCGCGCTGTGCGGCCGGGGACCGAGCCGCGCAGCTTCAGCTTTTTCGCGATCACAAAGGTCGGGTGCACGCGATCCTCTATCGCGTTCTCGGCAGCAACCGCGATGTTGAGGATCTGGTGCAGGATACCTTCCTGGAGGTCTTTCGCTCGATTGGCTCGTTTCGCGGGCAAGCGCGCCTGGGCACATGGATTTCAACCATATGCTCCCGCACAGCCTTTGCTCACTTGAGTCGCAAGAAGCCCGGAGCCGTCGACCTCGATACCGTCCCAGAAATCGCGTCTGAGGCTCCCGAATCGGATGACGTTGCCTTTGCGCGAGAGGCCGCTCGACGGCTCTACGCTGTGCTCGCAAAACTTGATCCCAAGTACCGCATCGCCTTTGCACTGCACGTCATTGACGGCAGGAAGATGCAGGAAGTCGCAGAACTCACAGAAGCCACGGTCGTAGCCACGAAGAGCCGTGTGTGGCGCGCGCGCAAAGAAGTATCCAAATTCGCTCGCCGAGATCCATTCCTAGCAAGTTACCTAGCCTCTCAGGAGTCGCCATGAAGAACTCGTTTCAAACGCCGCCACCGATTGAGGAGCTGTCTGAGATCAGCTGGAAACGTATCGAGCAAGGACTCATGACGTCGCTCGACAGCGCGCCGGTCGAACCGGCGACAGCCTCGACAACAAAGCGCGCACGAATCCTCGTTCCGTTTGCAGTCGCCTGCCTTGCCGCGGCAGCAGTCGCTTTCTTTGCACTGGCCAGAGACAACAACACCAAGCCCAAGGCCGCTGAGAATACTTCTCAAATATCCACACAGGAATCGCCCACCAGTATTGTGCTACTAGGGGCTCAACTGGAAGTCCACCCGCACTCAGAAGTTGCCGTTGAACAGTACGGCGGTGATCTAGCGTTCCAACTTCATGACGGTGGCATTAGCCTCAGTGTCGAACCGCGCGACCACAAGGCGCCAGTCACCATCGTCTCCGGAGATGTTCAGATTGAAGTCGTTGGAACCAAGTTTTCGGTGTACCGATCCGCTGCAGACACCCAGGTTGTTGTTGACGAAGGAATCGTTGCCGTGAGCCGTGCGGGCGTGAGGCAACTGGTTCGAGCGGGAGAGCAATGGCCATTCGAAGAAGCGTCGGGCACGGCGAGCGTTGTTGCGCCGAAGCCAGAGGTCGCCACCCACACGGTTGCTCCGGTGAAATCACATGAACCTGCACAGCGAGATGCTCGGGCCCTATTTGAAGAAGCCGCAGACAAAGAGCAGTCCGCGCCGAGTGAAGCAATTCGACTGTATCGGCGCGCAGCACGTGGGAGCGGCCCCTGGGCTGCCAATGCACTGTTCGCTCAAGCTCGGCTCTTGGTAGCCCAAGGCAACCCAGACAAGGCCAAGCAAGTGCTACGACGATATCTAAAGCGCTTCCCCGCGGGGGCAAACACTACCGACGCGCGGGCACTCCTTAAAGGACTCAATTAATGCGAAGTATTCTTATCTCAGCAATGTTCTTATGCGCGGCAACCAGCGCATGCAACAGCGACAACGATGCCGATGCCCTCGGCATCGGGGCTGAATGTGTTGCAACCGAAGAGTGTGAAGAAACCACCGAACAAGAGTGCTTGACCGATTTCAAGGGCGGTTACTGTGGCATCAAGGACTGTGTCGACAATGCCGACTGCCCAGATTCTTCCGCCTGCGTCACCCATGACGACGGCCTCAACTACTGCTTTCGCACGTGCCTCGACAAGGCGGAGTGCAATGCGAATCGCAGCGCGGATCAAGAATCCAACTGCTCGGCTAGCATTGTCTTTGTCGAAGAGCGCGACGACAATCTCAAAGCCTGCGTGCCACCTTCAGGCTAACTGCGAGAGCGCCTCAGCCACAGGGCTAGCAGTAGAGCTGCCATAAAGCCAAAGACGGCCGCAAACCAGAACCGATTCAAGGTGTTTGGCTTGCTGACTTCTGGCGTTACCGATGAAAAGGTTAGGTCGCTGTGGCCATCTCGCAAGAGCTCAAAGAGGTATCGACGGGCCTGGGTCCACGAGGTGCCATCTTCTGGAAACGTCACGGCGTCGGTCGGTGCGACCTCGTCGACAACGCGTGGCAACAACGTTTCAAGCAGGCTATCAACTTGCTCGCCAAACCCGGCTTCGCGAGCCATGACCAAGTACTCGACGTCTTCGATTCCTCGCCGCCAATTCTTGAGGCGAATGGATGCCAGGGGACCAGCAACGCCGGCATCTTGCTTGGGAAACAGCAAGTCGCGGCCCGGGTACATGAGCAAGCCATCCCCATTTACTCGATCGCCATGACGGTTGGTGAAGTTCAGCGCGTTGGTAGCGACATCCACAGCGCCCCGTTTGCCCTGAAAGTCATAGTAGTACGTTGCCTCCCAGTAGAACCAACGGGCGATTCCAAGTTTGTACTGAATCCATGGATTCACTCGAGTTGCCACCGCAACGTCATCTATCGCAAAGCTCCCCGTGTGCGGCCGCTCGCCATTGTAGATCCAGATCTTCTTGCCAGCAGCGCGGCCCTTTGCGGCGTTCTTTCGCGAGTACATCCCGGCGAGTAGGGCAAAAATATCGGTATCGAGCTTGGGCGTGTACATCGTTGTGACGAACGACTCCATGGGGCGTGACGCTTCGACGCGTCGATTGATCTCTGCTCGTTGGTCCGAGTCTGGTTCGTCCATGACGTACACAAATGCGTCCACAACATCAGTATACTTCTTAGACTTTTGAACAGCGCTCTCAGCTTCGACTTGCGAGAGTTCGCCCCCATATGCATGCAGCACAAGGACATCGAGTCCCTTGCCCTGCCCTGGCCCCTGATACCCACGTTCTTTGGTAAATGCTGCGCCGCTGAGCAGCTCGTCGAGTTCATCATCAACCTCTGAGTGCTGGCCGAACAGCGAAATTCGATGTTGGCGCGCGAGTTGGTAGTGACGGAGGCGAAGCTCTCGAGCGTCCGCGGGAGAGACCGACTTTACATCAGAGAAATACCGAGCCATGACGCGTTCATCCTCGTCTGTTCCAGAAAACCAAACCATGGAGCGGGCTCGAACATCATCGGGCATCGTTCGGTCTAGCAACTCGATCTCAACCTCGATGTTGCACGGGCTCCCACAAGACGCATCGCCAATCACCGCAAGTCGTCCCGAGTGCTTGCCAGCTTGCGCGGACGGTGGAATCCAGAGATCAACCCAGAAGACCTGTTGTCCCATTTGGGGGATGACCACGGAATCTGCTTGTGACAGTGGAACCAAGCGATCCGGAATCGCCCCGAGCGGAACCTTCGGTTCGGCAGCACTTCCTGGCCGCCAAACCAACCCGTGCGAGCGTTCGCGAACTAGGACCGTGTCCTCGCGAAAGACTTGCATCGTGCCGACGTCAAGACCTTCAAATTCCAGTCGCACACCGCGAGCACCGTTGGCTCCAGCGCGCACAACAACTTGAAACGAGAGAGTCTCGTTGCGCATGCCGAAGAGCTGGATCGGCCCTGCAGCCGTCAGCGCTGATTCCTCGCGGACCTTCTCACCATCGCCAAGGCTCCACACCTCGGCGATTTGCGCGCGTCCCAACGCAGGGCTCGCGACCAAGATGCATGCTGTCACCGCTATCGCGAGTGCCCTAGAAGTAACCACGCCGAGTCGTACCGCAGCTCGTTGGCTCTGACTAGTTTCCGGGGCTTGCAGCCAACCAAACCAAGGCGGGAATAGTCAGAGTAGTCAGATCGGTAGTCTAGCCGAGTACAAAACCCACCGAATTCGAGGCAATCCAATGAAGCTACCAAGCACACTTTTCTTAGCGGCCTGCACGATATGGGGCAGCTCCACGTTTGTTGCGCAAGCCCATGCACAGTCGAGTTCCTCCAGTGCACTGAGCGTCACCACGTCGAGAGGACGCCTCGGTGCCCAAGTCATAACAATCTCCGAATCACTTCGCCGTCACTTCGCAGCACCGGCCGATGCAGGGCTGCTCGTCGACAGAGTCTTGCCGAAATCGCCGGCCGCAAAGGCAGGCTTGGCCACGGGCGATGTGATTGTGAACGTGAACGGTTCTTCCATCGCCGAGGTTTGGGGCATCTTCAAAGCGCTGAGTCGCGCCAAGAAGGGCGACAAGGTCAACGTCAAAGTCATTCGCAACAAGAAGCCAAGAACACTCCAAGTGACACTGGACGACGACGCCATGGGCAGCTCCATGGGTTGGGGCACCGGAGTGAATCCGTTTGGTGTTCCCGACAGCAGATTGGGCCCCGAAAACCTGGGTAAGGGAGAGTGGAATCCCGGCTCCATGTTTCGAGAAGGTAAGAACTTTCCCTTTGGCCAAATGCAACGAGGACCACTACAACAAGGTGCCGAAGCCGAATTGCGCGAGAAGGTTCGCAACCTTGAAGAGCGACTCAACGCACTGGAGGGGCGCAAGGCGACACCCAAAACACCTGCCACAACGAAACCATCCCCCAAGCAAGGCAAAGGAGCTGCTGGGGGGACGGGACGGCGAAGCTAGGCTAGCGAGCTAGCGGCGATGATCGCGACGCCCGGGCCTCGGCGCGCGCTTTGAGTCGCGACGCTGCTGCTTGCGTTGTTGCCGTTGCTGTTTGCGATCATCCCGACGACTGCTGCGGTCGGTAGCACGCTGATGCGCACGGTCTTGCTGGCGACGAACCCTCTCGTGTTGACGTTGCACCCGGTCATGTTGAGCTTGAACACGCTCGTGCTGGCGCTGAACCCGATCGTGCTGGCGTTGCACTCGATCGTGAGCGCGCTCCACGTTTCGCTGAACTCGTTGATGGGCATTCCAGACGCGTCGCTGGTTTTGTCGCTGACGAGCGAGGTCGTTCACTTGATAGATCTTGTGGCGGCGCACAGCAGGACGGCGGGCTCGTTCCCAATGCCCATTGATCCAATTTCCTCGAGCACCACGATGGGCGGCAACCCATGTGAAACCGTTGCGATTGTTCTCGCGCCAGCTCCCTGTCACCCACGCATTGCCATTCCAAAACCCCGGTGACCAAGTTGAGTTTGCGCGAACCTGAGCGGGCTGCCAGTGACCTGGGTGCCATTGACCGTAGCGCCAAGAGCCGGCTTGCCAACGAAACCCGGCACGTGCCGAATCGCGCCAAAACCCTGCGACCCAGGTGTTGTTGCTATCCCAGTATCCTGCGACCCAAGTCGAGCGGTTGCGCTGTTGTGGAGCTCGCGTTGGCGTCCAAAATCCAGCAACCCACGTGTTGCCACGAAAGTGACCATCGGTCCAAGAGAAGCCGCTTCGCGATTGTGGTCGCCAATGTCCACTCACCCAAAAGCCATCGGTGCCGCGGTGTCCTGCGATCCAAAGATGATTGCGCTTTGCACGAGTGGAATGCCAACCGGCATCGACCCAGACATTGCCCCGGTAGTGGCCGTCAACCCAGTGAAGGTTCGGCCGGTTTCGCAAGCGGTAAAAGCCTTCGCGTTGCGTACCATCTTGAAGCACTTGGCCGTCAACCCAGACGTAATCTAAGTCGGGTGCGTTGATGTCAAACTGAGCGGATACCGTCGCGTTGAAATTGTCAAAGAAGCGTGGATCCTCATCGAAATCGCTATCAAAGTCAGCGTCGAAATCGCTATCGAAGTCAGCGTCGAAATCGCTATCGAAATCGGCGTCGAAATCGCTATCGAAATCGGCGTCGAAGTCTGAGGGAATCGGAGCAGTGGGCGCAGGTTGAGGAACCGGTCGATAGCGCTGCGCCGAGGCTTCGGGGGTTTGGGAAGCGGTGGCGCCAATTAGGGCGAAGGTACAAGCGAAGAGCAGAGTTCTCATGAGTTGGGCTCCTTGTGGGACAGCAAGAATAGCGTGGGGGGACTTTTGGACGAAAGCCTGGCACCGGTATTCATATCTTGTGAGTACTGCGCGGCAAAAATCGAACGATCTTCCAACGATTGACCGAACCAATGCTGGTGACGCGTCGCACTACGTATCGGAGCCCGGCGCCAACACCGACGCAAGGCCTAGCTGGATGCCGCTCTGAATCAACCGCAGGACACTTTCCACTTCGCTCGCGCCAAGCTGCAAGTGAGAAATCATGCGGCTCTTGGTCTTCACCTCAAGCTCCGCATGCGCTTTGTTGACCCATCTCATGACCGTCGTCTTGTGCACCCGATATAGGGCACCAATTTCTTCGAGGGTCATCTCGTCCAAGTAGTAGTGGCGAAGTACATTGGCAAGCCGATCTTCAAGCTCACCAATCGACGCCCGAAACGCTTCGCGGAATGCCGTGCGATACAACTCCTTCATGTATTGAAGTTGCTGATCATCATTTTGATCGGGCATCGCAATGAGAAGTTGTTCATCGCCTGCGGGTACGGGCGCTCGCCCGATGCGGCGCAGCTCATTTAATCCAGTGCGCAATCCGGTGGCATAGACCCATGAGCGAAGAGCACCAGTGCCCGCGTAGTTGCCAATTTTGGGTGCGGCTCCGTTGCTACCTGGAACCAAAAGTTTCATGCGCACTTGTTGACGCAGTTCATCACTTTGCTCTTGGCTCATCGAGAGCTTTCGGCCTGCTGCCGTCACGAGACCGAGCAAGTCTTTCTCAAAGCGATTCACTGCCGTTTCAACGCCGAGGGCGCAGCTGCGTGCAAGCAACAAATCCGCGGCGTGTACCGCAGCGACCTCTTGCTCGGTGGCTCGAAAGCCGGGCAAACGCGCGGCCGCGTAGCGCAGAAAACTCACCTCGGATTCGAGAAGGTCTGGATGGCTTTCTCGCGCCTCTGCAAGCATCACCTCGATCGCAACTCGCAAGCGCGACTCATCGTACGTGGCATCGTCTGCCAGGGCTCCAACGAACTCGGAGAAAAGCGGTGAAGAAAGTGTCTCGCTGGGCAAAGAAGTCACGGGCCTTTAGCGTGAAGCAGTATACGCTTAGTTTGCGCTGAGCTGACAACCATCACGCACGTTGTCGGCGCACTCGCGAAACATCACGCTTTGTCCTGCCTATCACCCGAACTTGCTGTCGACTTTGTTGCCGGGGCTCTGCCGGAGAGTCCAGCGCGTGAGGTCGAAGCGCATATGGCACGGTGTCACGATTGCAGGCGTCTGATTGTCGAGATTGCAAAAGCGGGGAACGCCCCCGATACGGAAGTGGACCCACCAGCGGTTGTCGCACTGGCAAACACCGTTCCTCAAATAGCGACGCCCGTGCGCACGCCGGCGTGGAAAAACCGTAGCAAGCTAACGTCTCCGGGCAAGCGCAGTGCTGTGCAAAAGTCTCCGACGATCGAATTGCGCCGCGGTCTACAAGTGGGCCGCTACACATTGCTCTATCCGCTTGGCGAAGGCGGCATGGGTTCGGTGTACGCCGCTTTTGATCCCAAACTCGATCGGCGTGTCGCTCTCAAGTTTCTGCGCACGGATCTCCTGGGCACGGGGCAGCAAGCGCATCGCCAGCGCCTTGTTCGTGAAGCGCGCGCCTTGGCGCGGCTCTCTCATCCCAATGTCGTTAGCATCTACGATGTAGCCGAAACCGACGGCAGCGTCTTCCTCGCCATGGAGCTCATAGATGGCACCAATGCGCGGGTTTGGAGGGAGCTTGGCAACCGCTCGCAGGCTCAGATTCTCAAGATCTATCGCGAGTCCCTCAAGGCACTCCTGGCCGCTCATGAGCAAGGGATTATTCATCGCGACTTTAAGCCCGATAACGTCATGGTTGGTGCCGATGGCATCGCTCGCGTAACCGACTTTGGCCTGGCGCGCGCCGCGATGCTCGATGTCGACGTGCTCCTGGCCGATGCCGATGCCAAGGGTGTGAACTGGGAGACGCTAACGCAAACCGGCTTGGTTCTTGGAACACCGCGCTACATGGCTCCGGAACAGTTCCGAGGCCTGGCAAACGAGCTAACGGATCAGTTCTCATTTTGCCTATCCATGTACGAGGCGCTCTACGGCCACTATCCACTTGGCACTCGTACGCCGCGAGAGCTAGACGCAAACAAGCCGATATCAGAACAAATCTTAAAACCCCTTGGCCGGAATAGAATTTCAGAATCGCTCCAAAAGATTATTCTGAAGGGCATGTCTCCCGATCCGAATCAGCGGTGGCAAAACACGGCGGAGATGGAATACGAGCTTGCTCACGCTCTCGATACCAATGGCCCAGGACTGCGTTGGGGAGCAATGCTTGGAATTGGCCTCGCTGCTGCGGGAGCGGCATTTTTCTTCGCGCCATCACCTCCACCTGCGGTACGAGTCGCAGAGGACAACTACGACTACGCCGGTGAAATTCGTGCACTCAAAGCACAAGTGCAACGCATCGAAGCCGTGGACGCGGAGCTCGCCCGTAGCCACGCGAGAATCCGCGAGCTCCAATCCGAACTTGAAGATCGTGAACGAGAACTCAGCATTCGAGATCTCGTCGAAGAAGAAGCGGCGCTGCGGCGAGCAACGCGTTTGGACGCGCCCACACCACTTGCGATTCACAGCGTCGAACGCTCGGTCACGACCCGACTCGCGGATGTTCTGGCCTGTTACGAGACCCAGGTTTCTGGCGATGACAAAGAGGAAATCCGCGTTCGCGTTGGTATTGAAACCAACGGCGTCGTGCAATGGGTCGTTCCTCCCTACACAGGCAATCGCAGGGCGAGCCAGTGCCTCAAGGCCGCATTAAAGCGCTTGAAATTTGCGCCAAGCGAATCCGACACCACAGCCACACTTTTTCTCAGTTTCTTTCGACTCGACTCGGGGCTCCTCGCCGTGAAGATGCGAGCAAAAACGCGCAATGCCGTACTTGGCCAAGTCACCGTGGACGCAAGCGGCAAGGTGATCGTCGACTGTGACCCCAATAATCCTCTCTGCGGGCTTTAGGTCTTTCTCGTACTACGTATTTCTCGCACTTTGTAAGCGCGTGTGATGCGCTTTCCCACACGTGTGACCGAGTTATCATTGCTATACTGGCGTTTCTCTACATCTTGAGATTCTGTCCTTGAAGTACTGCAACACATGCGGCGAAGTCTACGCATCCAGGACAGAAGTGTGCTCCGCGGATGGTGGCCAGCTCAGTGAGTGGAACCGGTCTGCGTTCTCAGGCAGTGACTCTCAGACAAGTTCTGTGCGCCCACAAGAGGACTCGCAAATCACCTCGGTGCGCCCACAAGAGGACTCGCAAATCACAGAGGTGCAAAGCCCCGAGGAGGATCATACCCATGTGGAGATTCCAGCTCCCCAGGTTGGCTCTCGAATTGCGCGCGGAAAAAACCAGCACGGCACAAGTAGCGCCGAGGTCGGCGAACACACGGATGTCATCGACACCAAGGCTCACGAAACGCTCACGGACTTCAGCACCTCAGGAGACCTCAATAGCAACGTCGGCGAGCTTGTTTGCTATGACGACGAAGTAGCAGGGCCTTTCGAGGGCATGCTGATCAGCAACCGCTATCGACTCGAGGCGCAAATCGGTACGGGCGCCTTTGGCGTGGTCTTCGATGCCTTTGACAAAGACACCGAGACTCGTGTTGCCATCAAACTGCTTTCGCCTACCCTATCGGAAGACAAGAGGGCACTTGCTCGCTTTCGCCGAGAGGCCATTGCTGCCAGCAGGATCCAACATCCAGGCATCGTGGCCATTCACGACTTTGGCATTCAGGACGAGGGCATTAGCTATATCGTCATGGAATATCTCGCAGGTCGCGACTTGGCGACGCTGCTCGAAGAGGAGCCGTATATCTCAGCCCAACGCGCTGCGGGCATCATTCAGCAGTGCGCACAAGCCCTGGCCTCCGCACATGACGAAGGCGTGCTGCATCGCGACCTCAAGCCGGCAAACATCTTCCTGGTGCAAAATGCCGATCACAGTGAGCGCATTAAAATCCTCGACTTTGGAATCGCCAAAGATCGCAGTTCGAACCCTCGAACCGCCGATCTCACATCCGCATCAAAGGTTGTGGGAACGCCGTATTACATGGCACCCGAGCAAGCGCAGGGCAAACAACTCGACGCTCGAGCGGACATCTACTCCCTCGGAGTGATCTTATTCGAGCTACTCACCGGCAGACGTCCGTTCGAAGGAGCTTCCGTCTACGAAATTCTCCTAGCCCACGTCGGCGCGGAACGAGTTCCACCATCTTCGATTCGCCCAGAGCTTGGACGAGAGCAAGAGCTTGAGAGCATTGTTCTCAAAGCGATTGACTCGAGTGCGGAAAAGCGCTTTTCCTCAATGAAGGAATTCTCGGCGGCGTTGCGCACCTATCAGAGAGTCTCGGCGGAGGCACACACGCTCGGTCCACACCACAGTCTCCATGACGCGCCCACACCGATCACCGAGACAGGAGAAGAGGGCTTTTTCTTAGGGCCCGCAGTACCAGCCAGGCGCGCAAAGAGAGCCGTCATTGCATGGGCAGCGGTTCCACTCGCACTGGCGGTCGCTGCATTTGTGTTGCTGCGTTCGAATGGCACCACCGCCACCTCCACCTCAGCCAGCCCTTCCGAGGCTGTCGTAGAATCCGCGCCCCCAGTCGCAACCGAGACGACTGCGCCCGTGTCGGCAAAGCCCGTGTCGGCAAAGCCCGTGGTTCCCAAGGACGAACCAGCCATTCTTTCAGATGCGCCGGTGGTAGAAGTTAGCGATCCTCCCCGCTCAAGCTCAAGGTCGAGCAAACGCCGCAAGAATGACAAGAAGAGGTCTTCTAAGAAACGGCGCCCCAAGGGCATCGAAGAATGGTAGTTCGACTTCTTAGTAGCATCCTAACGCTGCTGTGCATCCTCGGCCTCGCGACCACGTCTTTTGCCCAGAACGAAGATCTCGCAAAAGTGGAGTTCAAGGAGGGCTTCAAGGAACTGCAGAAGAAGCACTACAAGGCTGCCCTTGAGCACTACGAAACATCGTATCGGGAGTCGCCGCGTCCGCGTACGCTCTTCAATATCGCGCTGTGCCATGAAGGTATGGGCAACTGGGATCAAGCCATTGCAAAGTTTCAGGAGTTCATTCAGCAAGCGGAGGCACGCGACGCGACGTTCTTGGCGGAAGCCCGAGAGAAACTCAATGCCCTGCACAGTCGAACCGGTGCGCTGGTGCACGTCACATCGAGACCGACGGGAGCAGCTGTCATTGTCGACAATCAAGTTCGGGGCCACACCCCTCTTCGCGTTCACTTAGCCTCGGGACAACACATCCTAAAAGTTCGCAAGCGTGGCGCTCGAACCAGCTCTCGACGCATCGTTGTGCACCCTGGTGAGAACATTTCTGAATCGTTTCAGCTCGACTCGGTGGGCCACGTGCGATTGCATGCCAAACCGCGAGACGCACTCATTCGTCGCAAGGGAGTCGACGATGTCGGCACAGGGGTCTATGAGGCAGATCTGAGCCCGGGGCGCTACGACTTTGAAGTGAGCCTCGCTGGATACCGAACGCGAGCCCTATCAATCAACGTGAAGGCAAACGACCGGCTCGACAAGAACGTTCGGCTTGAGGCCCTCTCCGATACCGCAGAGCTGCGCATTCAGGCCGATAGGCGGGGCGCACGCGTGAGCATCGATGGCCTTATTGTCGGTTCTACACGGGACCACGACGGCTCAGGGCCAAGCCTGGAACGTCGTCTGATGGCCGGCTATCACGTTATTTTTGTCGAGTACGAGAATGAAGAGTCCTGGCGAAAGCGGGTGCACCTCTCCCCTGGGGAAACTCTGCAAGTGAATCTCCGCTATCAACTCGGCTCCGGTCGCCAAGTCGCGAGCTGGGGCTTGACCACGATCGGTACCGTTGGCTTGATTGCCGGAGTCACGATGGGCGTGCTTGCAATCTCTGATATGCGCAGCGATTCCGACGAGCAAAGCAGCAGAGGAAACGACCGAGCCATGAGTTCGGGAATTCTCTTAGGTGCCGGCGCTGCAGGTCTTGTCAGCGGGCACTACTTAGGCAAGGGCAGCCTTGAGGCCTCGCTCGAACGAAGCCACGACTAGGTCCACCCCAAAAGAGGGCGCGCGTCTCTCGCTTACTAAGACGAACTCTTAGGAGGGCGAATCGCAACCGCTCGTAGCTGTTTTGGTTCCACCAAGTCTCTCAGCAAGTTGCGGATCGAGGCACCTTCCTCAAGCGGATGACGAAGCGGTCCATCGAGATTTATTGCGTAGTGGTTACGACGCCCAATACGCTCGGCTTCAACAAAGCCGGCCTTCTCAAGTTCTACTAGGATTCGCTGAACGGCGCGGACGGTGAGTCCCACCTGGTCGGCGATATCTCGCACGCGACTATCCGGGTCGCGGGCAATGCAGATCAATACGTGAGCGTGATTGGAAAGGAAGGTCCATTCTCGAAGTGACATCGGGTCTCCTGTTGTTGTCGCTTGACAAGCGTAACATGTTTTCCTATACATGAACTACAAGTCATGTTTCAAAAGTCATCAAATGAGAAGCCAGCCCCAAATGCGACTGCGAACTCCGGTGTCTTTCGAGCCACCGTACAAGAAGTCGCCCGGGAACTAGGCAGCAGCACGGTCGCATCCGCTGTAAATACAGGAACTTGGAAGGCTTTAGCGAGCTTAAAGCTCACTCCGGCAGAGGTCGCCGAGAAGCTGCGCGACTTTCACCTACAGGCCAGCCCCATCTCAGAAGCCCAGGTCCAACGCTGGGTCCGGCCCGGCAATATTGCTGTGGGTGTGTCGATTGACGGCTTGGTTGTGATCTCCAGCGGCTCAAGAAATCGGGTGCGCGAGGCGTTTGTGGACGCCACTGCGGTTTCGCGACGATGGGTACCCAAGCGACGACTCTCACGAGAAATTGGTGACCAACCATTTGAGTGGTTGGCAGTTACCAAGTCACAAGACCTCGATGACATGACGAGTGGAAAAGAAAGGCTCGCGCCATGGCGGCGCTTGCGAGCTCTTGCACGCATAGAACGACGAGACATTTCAATTGTTGCAACCTACGCAGCGACCCTGGGGCTGCTAACCCTGATTATTCCTGTCGCGACCCAAGCGCTCGTCAACACCGTCGCCTTTGGAGCCATCATGCAACCGCTTGTCGTTCTTACGATAGCGTTGTGTTTTGGTCTCGCGGTTGCGGGCGGCCTCTCCGTATTGCAGGCCTATATCGTCGAAGTATTTCAGCGGCGCGTCTTGGTGCGGTTCGCAGAAGATCTCGGAGCGCGGATCCCCAAGGTCACACACCAGGCTCGCGACACGCACGACCTTGTAGAGCTCAATAATCGATTTTTGGACGTCATTACGATCCAAAAGTCAGCTACGGAACTTCTCTTAGTTGGCCTTGGGCTAGCTCTCCAAACCGGTGTCGGGCTCCTACTGCTCGCGTTCTACCACCCCGCCCTTATGGTCTTCGCATTATTGCTCTGCGGCGGCATTGCGCTCGTCACCCTGCTCGGTCGCGGCGGCACCGAATCAGCCATTGCTGAGTCCAAGTCCAAATTTGCGATCGTCGCATGGCTTGATGAACTCGCGCGCGCGCCGCAGCTATTCGCCGGTGGACAGGGCAAGGTTTGGGCTTCCGAACGAATCACCGAGAAGGTTCACTCGTATGTGAGTACGCGACGCAATCACTATCGCCATGTCTTTGCCGTACTCGTAGGAGGCGTGGCACTCCAGGTGATTGCATTCGTCGCCCTGCTTGGCGTTGGCGGGTACTTGGTGATTGAGCGCCAACTGACACTCGGGCAACTTGTTGCTGCCGAAATCGTCGTTGGTGCCATCGCCGTTGGCATCGGCAAACTCGGTCGTCTCGCCGACAAGAGTTTCGACCTAGTTGCCGCAACCGACAAGCTCGGCGCGCTTTTGGATCTGCCTCTTCGACAAGATGGCAACGATCCACTTCCGACCACGAACGCAGGACTGCTTCTATCGACCCAAGCGCTCTCAGTTGACAGCCACACAGGGCAAATGCCGCCATTCTCGTTAAACGTAGAAGCGGGGCAGAAAGTCCAACTCGTCGGAGATCCAGGTATCGGCAAATCACGATTGCTTCAAACCATCGCTGGCCATCGCAAGGCTCGAGCAGGCCGAATTTCCTGGGACGGTCGCACAGCGCCAAGTATGGACGCTCTCGCAGACACGGTCTTTCTCGCCTCAGAAGATGCACTCATCGGGGGCACAATCATTGAGAACCTGCGACTCGGCGATGCTCTCCTGAGCGAAGAACAAGCCTGGGACGTACTTGAAGAGGTGGGGCTCAGCGAACTCGTCGCTTCACTCGGTGGACTGAGCTTTCGGCTCTATCGTTCGGGGGCAGCACTCTCTTCTTCACATCGCCGCCGGCTGATTCTCGCAAGAGCTCTTGTCGTGTCACCACGTCTCCTTCTTGTTGATGGAATCTTGGACTTCATCGGCGAGAACAATTCTTACGTTATCGACAAGTTCTTAGGGGCGAAAGCGCCCTGGACTGCCATCGTAGTCACCAATGACCCTCAGGTACGGGCAGCGGTGCCTCGCGTTGCGAACGCCAACACGGGAGGAACAGTTTAATGCCTAAAAAGATCGCACCACTAACGCGCTCGGCTCTTGCGGAATGCGGCGAATTGGATGGGTTGCGGACACTTTCACGTGTCGTGCTTTTGGTCTTGGCCGCTCTTGTCATTGGGGCGTTTGTGGCGCCTTGGACTCAAACGGCCCCAGGCCAGGGACGTGTCGTCGCCTACTCGCCAGCGGATCGAGAGACGCCCATCCGTGCCCCCATTAGCGGCCGAGTTATGCGGTGGCTTGTCAACGAGGGAGACGGAGTTACCAAGGGCCAAGCGATTGCGGAACTCGCCGATAACGACCCAAACATTCTCGCGCGGCTCGGCAGTGCACGCGACGCAACGCTCTCACAGAGCAGCGCCATCGCATCGGCAATGCGCGTTGCCGAAGGGCAAGTGGACGCGCTGATCGATGCGCGCGAGGCTGGCCTCGAACTCGCGAAGGCAAAAGTACAAATCGCGAGAGAGAAGAAGGAAGAAGCAGAACAGAAGGAAATCGCGGCAACGGCCAAGAGAGAAACCGCAGCCATCAACCTTAAGCGCCAGCGTAGCCTTAACGAAAAGGGGCTCTTGTCGGATCGAAATTTTGAACTTGCGGAACTTGCTGTGGCCACCGCCAACTCGGAAGCACTACAAGCTGCGGCCTCGTTACGGGCGTCAAAACGTAGTGTTGGAGCTGCGGAAAGTTCGTTGGCAGAAACACAGCAAAAGAATCGCGCGAGCATCGAGAAAGCCCGTGGCGAGCTGGAGAAACTGCGCGCTGAAGCAGGAAAGATCACAGCCAAAACAGCGGAGGCCGAAACCAAGTTAGCGCAACAAGAGCAAATGACGATCCTCGCGCCACGGGATGGACGGATACTCTCGATCCGTGCTCGCGAAGGTAGCGACTTTGTCAAAACCGGAGACGTGATGGCCGTGTTGATTCCCGACACGCGCAACCGAGCCGTAGAGCTTTGGGTTGATGGCAATGACGCGCCTCTTATCACGCAGGGACGCAAAGTTCGCCTGCAGTTCGAAGGTTGGCCTGCGGTGCAGTTTGTCGGCTGGCCTTCTATGGCGGTTGGCACTTTCGGAGGAGCGGTTTCGTTTGTCGATCCATCGAGTCGAGCCAATGGTGATGTTCGAATCATGGTCATTCCTGACCCGGAATCGGATCCGTGGCCCGAAGCCCAATACCTACGTCAAGGTGTCCGCGCACGCGGCTGGATCTTGCTGAATCGAGTAACCGTCGCTTACGAGTTGTGGAGGCAGTTCAACGGCTTTCCGCCCTCCATCGAGAACGCCCCCACCGGTACCAAGAAGGTTGGCAAATGATGTATCTCAATCGACTCGGACTCACAGTGGCACTCACAGTGGCACTTCTGAGTGTTCCTGGAGTGGTCTTTGCCCAGCGAGCACTGGATGTCTCGGAGGTGCTTACATCGGTCGCCGAAACGCATCCGAAAATGGCAGAGGCGCGCCAGGCGATCGAACTCGAACTCGGTCGCAAGCTAACAGCCTTGCGAACACAGGAACCGCGAGTAGCAGTTTCGGCGAGTGCGGTGCCAGCGGGCTACTACGACTACTGGACACTCGCGTCTACGATTTCGCAGCGAGTGCCTTCAACGGGCGTCAAGCTTGTTGGTGGCTACCGGCTGGGTCAAGGTGACATCCCTGCGTATTACGGTGAGCGAGAGACACGGGATGGTGGCGAAGTCTTTGCCAAAGTCGCTGTACCGCTCCTCGCGAATCGAAGCATCGACAAGGACCGCGCGGAGATTGCAAAGACAGAAATCTCGGCATTGCAGGCGCGCTTTGCGATGGAGTCGTCATGGCTGGAAATCGCGCGCAAGGCCTCACTCGTGTACTGGGAGTGGGTTGCTGCCGGGCAAAAACTCCGCATCGCGGAGGACTTGCTGCGTATCGCCAAGGAGCGAGCTGAGCGCATCCACAAACAGGCCGAGAGCGGCGCGTATCCCCGCATCGCTGTAGTCGATGCCGACCGCGTCGTATTGTCGCGCCAGTCAAAACTGCTCCAGGCTCGCGGGAAGTTTGCTGGCGCTCAGCAGAAGCTCTCGCTGTTCTATCGAACGGCCGAGGGCATTCCAAGCGCTCCAGGCCTGGGCCGGGTCCCAGACGAAATGCTGTCGCCTCCGAACATTTCTGATTCCTCGATTGAGTCCTGGATTGAGGCAGCGGTGGCGCAACGTCCGGAACTGGAAGTCGCCGAGTCGGAAAAACGCAACGCCCGAGTAGACCTTGCGATGGCACGAAACCGGAGCCTGCCAACACTCGATGCCAATGCCTTTGTGGCCCGCGATATCGGAAGCGGCTCGGAGTCCCTTGGGAGAACCGATGTTGGCATTGGGCTGACACTCTCGATTCCGCTTTTCCAACGTGAGGGGCGTGGCAAGAGGCGCGAGGCGAACGCCAAGCTGGCGATGATCGAAGCGAAGCAACGCGGCTTGCGAGACATGATCGCCATGTCGATTCGCAAGAGTGCAACCCTGGCCATTCTTGCAGCAGAGCGCCGCGTCGTTGCTGAGGACCGTTTGAAAGCGACCGAACAAATCGCAGAGGCGGAACGGGAGCGAGTTCGCCAGGGCGCTAGTGATTTGCTCACCTTGAACCTCCGAGAGCTCGATGTCGCAGCGGCGGCGAACGAAGTTGTGGACAGCCAACTTGAGGCACATCGCGCGTCGATTGAGCTTGTGTACAGCCGAGGGGCCATCCGCAGATGATGAGCACCAAAGTTCGGCTCAGAGGTCAAGTCTCGCAAAGAGCCCGGTAGAGTTGCCGGACACCAGGCCCCTGGCAAGGCGAGTGGCCGATCTATCTATCTGAAACCATAGGAGACACATGTAGGTACACCACTTGCACAACCGGACAGCGTGCGACCTCAACTCCCCTACCTCGTAGCATCCCTCCTCCTCGCCGCCTGCAACTCAGCAGGAGAAGCCCCCTACTCCGGGCCCAGCGGCGGAAAGGCTGACTCGGTTACCAACTGCGCCGCCGGGCAAACCTGCGTGGACATGACCTCGTTCACCGTCGCATTCACCAACCCCATCTGCGACAGCTATGAATACGATCAACCTGTTGCCAATGCGCGCAACACGGGCGAGATCTTCGCAAAGCCGAAGAATGTCTTTTGTACTTCAGAAGATTCCTTAGCCTCTGGCACAAGAGCCGAGAGCCCACAGTCTCGACTCAAAGCCTTGGTGGAAGACACGAAGAGCGGAGATGAACTCTTTCTCAGCTTCCTCTCGTTTTCCGATGATGTGATTGCTACGGCTCTGTGTGACGCAGCCGAGCGCGGAGTGGATGTAAAGTTCGTTCTCGACAGCGATAACACCCGGGCACAGACGCTTCGAGGCTGCGGTGCAGACGTGATGATTCGAGGACACCTTGGGAGTGTCGGCTTCCAGCACACCAAGCTCGTCATGGTGAATCCGCACAGCGCAAACGGCCCCACCGGCAGCGCACTTACTGGCGACGACGCAGTCCTTGCCCTTGTTAACGACCTCTCCGTCGGGTTTGACGAACTCGACATTGACGCTCGACTCAACGCGCGTGCAGCTCGCAACATCATCGCGCACCGCGATGGTGCGGATGCTTCTCCGGGCACTGCCGATGACAACCTCTTTGATGACATTGACGAACTCGATGACGTTTCCAGCGTCGGACCTTCCGCTCTGGGGGCACTGCTCGACTACGCCACGGCACAGGGCATTGGCGGCGGCGCTGATACTGTCAGTATGGTCTTTGGCAGTGGCAACCTTTCGTCTGGCACCCACCTGCACCACGAAAACTGGAGCTTTGCCGAGGTCGCTCGCGAGAGCTACTTCGTTCAAGACCACGTCTGCCTCGTCGATGCGCTGCTGGATCCAACCGAGGAAAGCACCAACGGCAAGGGCGCCTTTCGCAACGCAATGAACACCTGCCGCGACCAGATCACCGTCGAGCAAGAAGACGACCTACAAGCGTTCTTCATTCCCGCCCTAGAAGACCGCAGCCGTATTCGCGCTCTAATGCAAATCGAAATGCTCAACGCAGGTTCGGTTGATATCGCAGCACACCGGTTTAGCTGGCGACAGCTTCTCGATGCGATGCACTTCCAACTACAGGACCAGCCCAACTTCGAAGCACGACTTGTTACCGATGATGACGTCTACTGGCTTCAGCCCCTCGTCGGTGCTCCTGCGGTTGTCGGTTTCAACACTGAGAACGAAGCGGAAGCGATTAGCGCACTCATCGAGTCTGGTGGCGGCGCAACGGGCGACTTTGATGACGATAGCCGCTTCGCAGTGAAGTTCATGGAAACCAATCACCGTGGTCGTCTGCTGCACCACAATAAGTTCATGATCTTCCGCAACGACGCAGGTCAAGCGACCTCAGTAATCTTCGGAGCTCCGAACTTCACCGGCACCGGTTTTGATTCCAATCTCGAGAATGTCTACTTCGCAAGGAAGCCTGAAATCGTTGCTGCCTTCGACCAGCAGTTCCAGCGATTCTGGGGCGACTCAGCAGTCACTGCACAGGACCCAGAGCCACCACGCGCAACCGCACCGGCAGACATGCCAATCGAAGATATCGCCCCGCTCACGCCGTAATTCGCAACCAATGCCACGAGCGCCCACGGCGTTCTTGGCGTCCCCAGCCCTAGTACTATGGAAAGAGTCGTTCGCCTCTATCAGCTTTGGACTTGGCTGCCGCACTTTCGAGCCGTTGCCGAGACCGAGCATCTGCCGACGGCCTCAGCCGCACTCGGACTTAGCCCATCGGCCTTGTCTCGGGCGTTAAAGCAGCTCGAAGCGTCTGTTGGATGTGATCTCTTTGTTCGCGAGAAACGCTCCATCCGCCTCAACGCACAGGGCAAGGAAGTATTGCAAGCCGTGCGTCTTGCGATGCGCGGAATCGACGACGCTCTCACCGCACTAGAGCAAGATGATATGCCGATTGTGCTGCGGGTTGCGGCTCCCGGCCCGTTCCATGGCGCACTCCTCTTAGACATCGTCGAGAGGCTGCGCGAAGAGCACCCTCGCCTTCGAATAGAACTGGCATCCTGCGCCGAAGCCGACATCATGCCCAAGCTGTGTCGCGGTGAAATCGATTTGAGCATTCACGAGAGCGCGGTGCGGCACGAAGATCTTGAGAGCGTCGAACTTGCCACAATTCCCAAAGTGCTTGCCTGCGCGCCCTCTCACCCACTCGCATCGAGTGACGCGATTGATGCCAAGTCCATTGCACCCTATGGATTTGCAGCGCCTCCGGAAAACGAACGAGGAATTCGCGAAGATGGCTGGCCTCACGCGCTCGCCAGAGATGTCACATTGACCGTCTTTCACATGCAAACCGGCATCGACGCCTGTCTGCGGGGTAGCTATCTTGTGGTCTTGCCGCGCCCCATCGCGGTCGCCAATGGATTGGTTGCCTTAAATCTGCTCGACGTCGCCCTGCCAACCAAGCCTCTCTTTGCCACCTCGCGAACGCCGAGCGAATCGCAACCCTCCGAAATTGGAAGTTTTCTCAGAGAGTTGCAACTAGCGTTCGCGGACTGATTTGAAGTTCGTTGCGTCCGGCGCAATGACTCGTCGCAAATCTTAGTCTGGAGTGCACGATGGGAGCGGTGTAGTTAGAGCCCACACCCGGCGCGAACCAAGCGTTCGCTCCAATACCGCCGATATGAGATCGGCCGATGACTCCGCCTGTGGGCGGCAAGGATACTGCTATGTCTAGAACTCAACTCCTATCTCTTCTGTGCATTGGATCCCTCGCTCTGCAGGCCTGCGCAAACCAAAGTGACGAAGCCTCCGAACCGGGCTTCGATGAACTCGAAGATGGACTCACACTTCCGGGAAAAGCCGATGGCCTTGCCGGCTCTATCGAAGTCTTAGGCTACGGCGTTAGCATGCGCGGCGCGGCTGCCCGAACGCTCTACAATCTGCTCGATGAGAACGATGCCATTGTCCGCACTCGAGCCGGCAGCCGAACTCTGTACGCTGCGGGCATGGGCTGCATTACCAATGGCCTCTCCACCTACTGTCTAGTCCTCGGCAACTCAGAAGCCGTGAACGGGCCATACGAAGCGATTCTGCATGGATCTGCGTCGGCCTCTGGTGCTCGCACGCTGCATGAATTGATTGCTGATGGCAGCAGCGAGTCCTTTGTCGAAACTCCTTGGTTTGCTTGTGAACAAGCCGGTGGCGCAGTTTGGTGTGGTGTAGAGACTTCCGAGACTGTCACCCTAGCCTTTGCAGGCCTCGAAGACTCTGGAGACGACTTTGTGTACGAGGGATGGGCCGTGAACAATGGCAAGGCGTACACAACAGACCGCTTTCGCAATGGGCCCACCGTTGAGCAAAGTGTCCCTAGCTCGATTGCTAGTGACGCGCTGTACGTCCTCACCATCGAGCCGCGACGCGGTGATGAGGCCGCACCTGCCGCAACGCATCTGATGGCAGGTGCACTTGAGCTTGGTGGCGCAACGGACATCGGAACAGAGCATGGCGCAGCCCTGGGCACCGACTTTGCGAATGCAGAGGGCGCATTCATCCTCGCTACGCCAACAAGCGCCGATACCAGTGATGAGCGACAAGGGATTTGGTTTGTGGATCCAGTTGCCGGTGCGCCCGCGCTAGCACTGCCCGAGTTGCCCGATGGTTGGGCCTACGAAGGCTGGGTTGTGGGAAGCGAAGGCCCTGTCTCGACGGGACGATTCACCGATGTGAGCGGCGATGATTCAGACGGCGCCGGCCGAACTGCTGGCCCCGGCATGTCACCGCCGTTCCCTGGGCAAGACTTCGTGTCGCCGCCGATGGACCTACTTGGCGCAACCGTTGTCATCTCGGTGGAGCCCGAGCCCGACAACTCGGAGGCGCCATTCGCCATCAAGCCGCTGATCGCTGGCAGCGTGGAGGATGTGCTCGCACCGACACTGCAAACGCTGGGCAATACCAGTGACAACCGCCCGAGTGCGACTGCATCGTTTGGACTGTAGTTCCCGCGCTCGGCTAGCCCCAGCGAGGGGCTAGCAGCGTTGCCAAGTGCCACTATGGAGTTTCGACAAACTGGGTATTGTTCGTAGTTTGCATCGAAACTCTATTCAAAATCGGCGAGCAGAGGCTCCGGGTTCACATTGAGCCCGCGGTCGCCAACAACAAGCCGAACCTCCAAATACACCGACTCTCCCGCCGCCGTGGCTACCACCGTATCTCGAGTCACCGGATCGCCTGCCTGCACGCTAAGTCCTCGGAGGTTACCCAATACGGAGAGCGTATCTCCGTGATCAATAATAAGAGATGTTCCGAGTCCTCGGATTGCTCCGCGATAGCGCACTCGGCCAGCCGCTACAGAAAACACAGGTTGGCCAACTTCACTCTCGATACGAACGCCTCGGCTCCGCAGCTTGACTCGATGGCTTGGCCCTTTGCGCTCACCGTAGCTCTCGACGATTGACGAATCCTGAACGGGCCATTGCAGCGTCTTTGGTTTTGGCGCAGCAGCCGGACGAAGCCGTCCTTCCGCAACCAGACGCGCATCCGCCCGATTCGCCATGGAGATTTCTTCGTGCAGCAAATCGATTTCTCGAATGTCGCGCATCGCGACCCGACGAGCGGCGCCCACCCATCGTGCACTCTCTCGACGAGCTTCCGGTTCAAACCACAGTCTTGGCCAATTGGCCCGAGAAAGCTTGTAGATGGCCCGGAGGCGGCGTTTCATCTCCCCCTGCCGAGTCGTTAGTTTGGTCGCGAGCAGGTCCTGCGTCTTGGTCAGAGACGCACGCTGCAGACCAACATTCTCAGCATAGTTCGCAAGCGCAATCCGATCGCGCCGCTTCGCCCCCGGTGCGGTTTGCCCCGAATTTGGTGCAACCAGAGCCGTCGCTCCCGCAAGGATTGCCCCTGCGAGGAATAGGCGAAACGTTCTCACGTCCTCGCCTGCGAATAGTTCGTAAGCATGCCACCGACGACACCCAGACTCACTCCAAAGAGACCTAGTTGTAGAATGTCTTTGGTCGCCAGGAAGTTCAAATCAATCGCGCCAAATGAAGACGAGAGAGCGGATGCAATGAGCGGTGCCCCTGTTACAAATAGCGCGTACAGAAGCAGCGTTGCAGTGGCCGCTCCCAAGAGCCCCAAAACGGCTCCTTCGATAAGCGTGGGTCCTCGTCGCAACACGCCCGGCGCCCCCATGAGGCTCAGCACGCGAAGTTCCGACGCCCGTGCATCTGCAGAGAGACGCATCGTCGCAACTACCGTGAAGACCCCAATCAAACTCGCGAAGAGAACGAGGTAAAGCCCAGCTCGTTGCACGCGACCAATGAGCGCAGTGAAATCATCGACCCAGTTGCCCAAAAACTCCACATCTTCAACACCGGGAGTCGCTTCGAGACGCTCCATGACCGGGTGCGCCGACACCAGGTCTCGCACGCCTTCCATAAGTTGCACTTCCAAGGATGCCGGCAGAAAGCTCGCTTCGATTCCCTCTAGTAGTTCGTCGTGCTGCCCGAGCGAGAGCCGCAAGTGTTCCATTGCTCGTTCCGGCGGCACATAGTTCACACTCTGGACTGCAGGCAGATCGACTAGGGCATCAGAAATCTTCTCAGCATGCTCGGTGCTTGTGCCTTCATCGAGATAGACGATCATTTGAACCCCAGCCCCCCAGCGCTCGCTGAGTGTACGGACGTTGCGCTCGGCCATGTGAGCCACACCCACGAGCACCAAGGCCACCGTCATGACGCCGATGGTCAGAGCCGCAATCAAAGGACGACGGCGAATGCTCGCCAGGGCCCGCCCAAAAGCATAGCCAAGAGTTCGGAGGCGTCGTTTCACCGCCGGCCGCCCTTTTTCTGCTGGACGAGTTCTCCCGTAACTAGGTCTACGAGCTCCGAGCCCATTTCCATTGGATCGTCGAGGATTGGCTGCAAAGCAGAACGAGCATCCCCGCCACTTTCCATGGGTCTGCGTATTCGTCTTCTCGCAGCTTCCACTCTGCGGCGCACGATCGTTCTATATCCAGTCTTCATGGTGTGTCTTCTATTCTCAGGAGCCGCTGCACAGGCTTCGGCGCAAAGTATTCACTCGCCTCGAGCACTCACAGGAAACGGCACAACATTATCGGCCGATGAGAATTCTTCTAAGATCCGCTTCGAAGGCGGATTGCTAAACAAGGAGGTCATATCACCGGGAATAAGCTGCGAACACGAGAGCGCAAGATGACGCCAACCGGGCTGTTGGGCGTGCGCCAAGAAACGTGGATCATTGGTCGCAATGACCACGGCGGTTCCGGCTTCGCGCATGTCTTCAATAAGCTCAACGAGCTGCAATACTCGCTCTGCGTCCAAATCGTTGGAGGGCTCATCTGCGACAAAAATCTGCGCATTGCGCACCAAACCGCGAGCTAGGGAAACGCGTCTGCGCTGGCCTGTGGAAAGCTCCGAGACCTTGCGCTTCTTGACATCAGCAAGGTCAACCGCATCCAGCGCCTCTGAGGCACGACGCTTTGCCTCACGTCGGCCCGTTCCGCACACTTCTAAGGCAAGGCGAACATTTGCCAAGGCACTCATGTCACCGATGAGCTCAAGCTCTTGAGGCACGAAGGCCAACCGGCGACGCAAGAGTGCTGTCGACGTGGAGCGCATCCGAGCAACATCGTGATTGAAGACGCGAACCGAGCCTTCATCCGCTGTAAGAAATCCCCCAATCAAACTCAGGAGGGATGTCTTGCCAATGCCCGACGGCCCAGAGATGAGCACCACTTGGGATGCTTCAATGCACACAAAGGCGCCTTCTAAGATTGCCTCACCACCGCGGTGCAAGCTCACCTTTGACAGCTCGATCATGCTCTATGAGTACGTCGCATAGAGCTTGGGGGCAAAAAAACGGCAGTTCTGAAGCCCATTGTCTTCCCGTGCTCTGTAGTACAGTCGAAGCTCATGCCACGGCGATGCAACCGAGCGGCGATTTGCCTGAGTTTTGTGCTCCTCGCTGGCTGCCAGGACGATCCCAAAGCACCAAAGGACGATGGGCGACTTGAGGCGCTTCAAAATCGCGTTCTCGGTCTTGAGTCGGAGCTGGCCAAGTTGCATTCCGAGGGCACGGTGGTCGATGCAAAGCGCGTTGCACAAGAACTTGTCCTAGCTGGCGACCCAACCCTTATGGGCCCACCCGGCCCCCTTGGCAATCGCGGTATTGCCGGACCACCAGGTCCCGAGGGCCCGGTTGGTCCGATTGGCAGCCAGGGCCCTATCGGACTGATGGGCAGCAAAGGGGAACCTGGACCTCCCGGCCCCAAAGGGCCCCAGGGAATTCAGGGATTGCAGGGCCCACAAGGTCTACAGGGCCCACAAGGTGCACAGGGCCCCGAAGGGCCTCCTGGGCCGCGTTCCGCGGTTGGGGCAAAAGAGGACCTGCAGCATCATGAAGCCCGCATTCAAGTGGGCCCCGGATTGGTCGGCTCCGCGGTTGCCAAGTGCCCGCATCCCACTGACATCATCGTGATTGGTGGCTGTTCGGCGAACCCGATGTGGCGAGCGGCGCTCGTCGCCAGCAGCCCATTCTCGGCATCGAATACCAGCAGTCAGGCCGGATGGCGCTGCGACTACCGAAACCAGAGTTCGGAATCGGAAATCACGGTGACGGCCGATCTTTGGTGCGCCAGGCCCAAACCCTAGAGCTTCGTTAGTAATTTCCCATACCTAGTCTGCGTGGCAATTACCAGGGTTTGAATCCTTTTCACCTAGACTAAGCCTAGGAGATCACTGGAGATGCTCTCTTTTCCAGAGTGTCGTCGATAATGCTATTCAGGATATGCACCTACATTGTATAAGGCGCCATCTTGACGGGTGTCCAAGCAGAGAAATCGTTTCTCGGTCGCTACGAACTTCAGAAGAAGATCGCGGTGGGTGGCATGGCCGAATTGTACCTCGCGCAAGTGAGCGGCGTGGGTGGGTTCCAGAAGCAGGTCGTCATCAAACGAATTCTGCCGCAACTCGCGGAGAGCGAAGAACTCTTTCGCATGTTTCTAGACGAAGCGCGCATCGCAGCCACGCTTCAGCATCCAAACGTCGTACAGGTCTACGATTCCTGCCAAGAAGACGGCGAATACTTCATGGCTATGGAGTACCTCGACGGGACAGACCTGCGAACACTTCGCAAGGTATTGGCCGACCAAGCGCTTCCTCTGCCTTGGGAGCACGCTCTTCACATTGTTACCAGCATCGCCGCTGGCCTTCACTACGCTCATGACAAGCGTGGTCTGGACAGCAAACCGTTGGGCATTGTTCATCGCGATGTCACGCCACACAACATCTTCCTCACCCGCGAAGGCGGTGTGAAACTTGTCGACTTTGGAATTGCCAAGGCGCAGGGCCGCATGGCGCAAGAAACCGCGCTGGGCACGCTCAAAGGCAAGCTCGCGTATATGTCTCCTGAACAGTGCCAGGGCGAAGACATCGACAGACGCAGCGACATCTACTCCCTAGGAGTTATTCTGTTCGAGCTCACAACGGGCCGTCGACTTTACAAAGGTACAACGGAGTACCAACTCATCAAAGAGATCGTCGAGACAGACATCAAGCCCCCATCGAGCTTCATGGAGTATCCAGCAGAGCTTGAAGCGATTGTTCTTAGGTGTCTTGAGAAAAACCCTGATGAGCGCTATTCGAATGCACGGGACATCCAGGCTGCTCTGGAGAGCTTCTCTCGCGAGTACCAAATCATGTCTTCGGCTCTTGGGTTCTCGACCTTTCTCGAGCCCCTCCTCGCAGCCGCAGCAACTGCAGCCGAGCAGCGCTGGAAACATCGCAAAGACGCCATGCCGATTCGCGCAGGGGCACAGGCCACGCCAGCGCCGGGGCCAGCGTCCGCATCGCCTCGTTCCGCATCGCCTCGTTCCGCATCGCCTCGTTCCGCATCGGTTCCGCTTCCGCGTCCTTCCACGACGCCGCATCCAAGAGATGTTGGAGCGATTCCCAGCATTCCCAGCCTGATCCCTTCCGGCGAGGTCCACACCTTCATCAGTGATGAAGAGAGCGAGCGGACTGTCGTTGCCTCGATGTTCACCGAGGACGAGAGAACGGTTCGCGTCCCCACCGACACCCTTGAGCGCATTCGCGCTGAAGAGCGAGAAATGCTGGAGCAAGAGCGCGCCCTCGCAGAGGATGATGCGATTCCGCGATTTGCGCGCGGAACAGGCTCCGGGGATCACAGCGTCTCGGCCAACGTCGTAAGTCGTGAATCCTCAAAGATCGTCGTCAACCAAGACGACATCTTTGATAGCGCAGAACTTGAGAGTGTTGATGACCTCGATATTGTTGTCGAAGAAGCCGCGCCTCTTGCCATGCCAGAGCCGGTCAAATTGGCCGCTGCAAATGCGTCGGTCGCTTCGGCACCCATCGTCGCCCCAGAGCCTATCGAACGAGCCCTGAGTCATACCGCCATCGTCCCTAAGGCCGCGTTTGCACCAGCAGAACCGGTGCGAGCGATGTCGTCGCAAGCCGAGACATTTACCGACCTCTCCGACCAAGACCTTCGGGTCACCAAGAAGAATACCGGACTGTGGGTTGCGGGTGCCCTGGCGGTTGCGGTTGTCGGTGGAGGACTTGTTTGGTCGCAACAGAGTTCTTCTGAATCCGCGCAAAGCGCTCAGGCTGTTGTGGCGCCACAGGCTACCGTTGGAACGTTGCGCGTCGGCGGAGCCGAGGGTGCGAATGTTTGGCTCTTCTTGGGTCGGACGCCGGTTTCTGCGATGGCTATTAATGGCGAGAGCTCGCACCGCGTTCGCATCGAGCACGAGGGCTACCACAGCCTCGAAGCGACGCTTGGTCCCGATAGCTGGAAACGCGATGAGAGCGGCACGCAGTTTGCGATCGGGGAGTTCTCACTCTTGTCGTCTGGTGAAGAGCAACTGGCGACAGATGCTCCAACAGAGGCCGATGCCACAAACGCAACGCGCCCCGCGAACCTTCAACTCGCTAGCACTCCGAGTTCAGCAAATGCGTGGCTCTTTGTGGGCACCACCCCAAACGTGAGCCTGGGGAACCTCGACTTGGCCGGCGAAATTCAGCTTCGGATTGAGCAAGGCGATCAACCTCCACAGTTTCGAGTGCTTCGCGCCGAAGACTTTGATCTCGAGGGAAACGCGCTCATACAGGTCAAAGCGGCTCCTCAAGGAGAATCGACAGAAGCGCCCCTCGAGGCGCCGGAAGCCGCTCAGGCAACAGAGCCCGAAGCTCCAGTGCGCAAGTGGCGTCCTCGCAAAGATGGCCCGCTGGGAAAAGCGCCTGGCAAATCTGCCAAGCGCTCACCGCTCCGCGGTCCCACGCCCGATTGGGCGAAGTAGCTACCAGCAGATGGTTGAGTTGCTGGGTGAGAAAAACTCTGACCAGCCGACATCGAGAGGAGTTGCGTTAACCGCCGCACCAGATTCGTCGTAGACGCGAAGGCCACGCGCATCCGTTGTATTGTCATCGACAACCAGATGCCCCGTTGGACACTCGGTGATATTTCCAATATTGGTTCCAAGCCCAGGCAAGCTCACCGTGCTGACAACACCACCCGAGACTTCGCGAATGTCTGCAGCGGTGAAGCCCTCAACGTTCACGAACATGATTGCATCGCCGTGCGGAAGAACCTGCCGCGGATACGCATTCAGTTCTACGTTGCTCGTTAGGCACCCCTCAAGAGCGGGCGTAGCACCTGTCGAGATTCGCTCTACACATCCCGCATCATTGCTCCCACCAAAGATGGCGCCGGGCGCAGTCGAGAAGATGAGGTCTCCGGAGTCTGTTTGAACGAACTGCGCAATCGGATTGCTAGCGGTCAAGTCAAAGACCGTCTCGAGGGAGTCATTGGAGGTGTTGAGCACCGCAACTTTGCCATTGCCTCGGGGCGCAAACGTCGCGCGGTCCAAGAGTTGGCATGAAACGTAGAGTCGTTCGCCAACCGCAATGATGGAGTTGCAGTCGGGCTGTCCATCAACAGCGTCGAGGGAAGCGAGATCGAGCGTCGCTTGAATGCCGGCTCCCAAGTCTTCGAGGTCAAACGCCAAAACGCCAGTCGCATCAAAGGCGGCGACGTAGAGCGTTGTGCCGATGATCGCCGAGTCTTGTGGATTTGAACCGGCTCCGGTTGAGACTTGCCCCACGAGGCTGAGGTCTCGGTTGAGAACCGTTACCGAGTCCCCGCCAAAGCGATCGAGAATCACGAGACGATCGCCATGCACGCGCAAAACGGGGTCGCCGCCGGCAACACCGGCCACGGCGTTCACGGTCACTTCCATTTCTGGAACGGTGATTGTGGTGAGCACTCCATTGCCCGCGTAGTCGCCACTCACCGCTACGATGGTTGCGGTGGGTGTCTCTGGGGTGGCGTCAAAGGGCAGTGGTCCGGAATCGCGAGGAGAGAGTCCAGCGTCGGCACCAGCGATGCCGTCATCATCATCACTACCGCAAGCAGCCAAGGCGAGGGCACAAGAAAGGGCTATACAAATTTTCATGGGTTCTGTTGTTCTCTAACGTTTAGTGGTTCCACTGCAGGTTTAGGTAAAGCGAACGCCCGGGCAGTGGAAAGCCGTGCAAGTCACTAAGAGCGCGAGGAGTGGAGCGAAATTCATCGCTCGGAGCGGGATTGAGTTCGACAGATTGCTGGCGAACATTCGCCGCATTCTTGACTTCAAATCCGATCAGAAGTGTTCTGGTCGCTGCAACCTTGACGCCGGCCCCAAATAGCGAGCGCCCAGGCAATTCGTAAACATTGAGTTCATCGACAAAGTTTCCACTTTGGCGAAGCGCATCGCCCCAAAGGACCAGTAGATGGCCCCAGGGCTTCCAAGCGGCATCAACACGACCATAGAGCCTGTGTCGTGGGCGCCCGGGCAATTGGTTTCCATTTGCAGCACCGTCGGCTTTGTTGCTGGAAGCGAGCAAGCTGTAGTTGCTCGTGACCGTTACCGCGCTCAAGAACCGGAATGATGCGACAAGCTCGCTACCAAGGGTTTTGGCACCATCGATATTGATGGCCTGAGCGACCAGGCCATTTCGATTCACGAAGACGATCGGGTCATCCGCAACCGATGTAAAGCCCACCGCCTCTACGTAAATGCGATCGATGGGGCCAAGCGAGTCCAAAGGAGACCACACAACGCCCGCATCTCCCGTGATGCCAACTTCCTCCTTTAGTTCGGAGTTTCCGAGCAAGAACCCCCGGTCACCAAATGCCTCAATAAGAGTGGGTACGCGCAGATATCGACCTGCGCTCGCCTTCACCGCAACGCTTTGACCAAGCCGCAGACGGGCGGAAGCCCGGGGGCTGAGAAACCACTCGCTGCGGGCTGGCTCGGATAGAGACATCTCCGAGGAGAAGACATCCCGACTCGGCCGTGTTCGCAATACGTCGGCACGAACGCCGGCATCAAAGAAGAGACGATTGCGAACCGCTTCGAAATGTTCTGAGAGGGCAAGGCTCGAACTCTGGCGGTTTCCGGCACTGGGAGGCAGCACCGACGCACCGACAGGGTCGTCGCGAAACCAATCGAGGCGGGCCGATAGGTTGGCCAAGATCTGATGAGATGGTGCTGCATCGACAACAAGGTTTGTGGAAGCACCCGTGCTTGTTGTGCGGTACACGGAATCTTGCGCTGCGAGTCCAATCTCGTCGTTTGGGTCCGCGAAATGCTGCCGTTCTACACTCGCAAAGCCTCGTGCCGTAGCAACGCCGCGCCCTCCGAATAACTCGGATCGAACATAGCTTGCATCGACGAGTTCGTGCAGTGTCGTTAGGCTCGCGTCCGCCGCCTGCACATGCGAATCGCCCGGGAGCCCTTGCGATTGCAGGCTCGTGCGACTTCCAAACGTCCATCGCCCGCTTCGCAGCCGCCCCAAGAGATCAATTCGGTCATAGCCGTTGTTCTGACGCACCTCGGTCGAGTCGTCGGCAGCATTCAGTGGAGTGCGTCCATCATCGAAGAAGGAGAAGTCACCATCCGCGCCGCTGTAGCCAACCGACACTTGATATGCCCTGGGGCCAAGGCGTTTGCCACCGAGCCACCGAGCGCGAAGGTGCTGTGCGCCAAATGACCCCATACCGGCGGAAAGCTGTAGCGCTGGCGAACCTGGCCGCACGCCGAGCGCAGTCTTCAGGTTCACGGCTCCACCAACGCCAGCGCCGCCAAGCTCTGGGGGAACTCCGCCACGATACAGTTCTACGGTTTCAAAGCTCCCGAGCTCAAACTGTCCCAAGTCGGCGGTCACCGAAGCAATTCGCGAGAGTGGAAGCCCATCAACAAGTACGGCCGTGTGGCCCGCATCCGCTCCTCGTACCGAGATCGAGGTAAAGGCACCGAGGCCGCCCATGCTGCGCGCGGTGACGCCGACGCTGCGCGCCAAGACCTCCCCCACCGTGCGACGCTCGCCCTCGGATTCCTGCACCCGAACAACGGTGACAAATGCAGAGCGATTGAGCCCACCCGCCGAATCCTTGTGATCCGTTGCCTCTCCGCGCAGATCGGCGGCTCCTTGCGCCCGAGGTCGCTCGATGACAACGATCGTCTCAGAGCCTACGCTGGGAGCAGAACTGGCAGGCTCGCTCGAAGCTGCGCTGGGAGACTCGCTAGGAATTCGAGGCGCTTCTTGTGACCAGGCACGGGGCGCTGCGGCCACGAGGGTCGTAAGAAAAAGTATGTGGGAGAAGGTTCGCGTCAAGTTCTATCCCTTCCCTCCGAAGGTTGTGTCTTGTGGCGAAGAACCGGTCTCCTGGCTTCTGGTTCATCCTACTAACGGCGCCTTCCTAGAGTTGCGTAAACGCTCGTCCAGTGGCTCGTGCCGATTTCGTCCCAGTTACAGTAGCGGGGGCTGCGTCGGATTCGAACCGACTTCCCGTCATTCTTTGCGCTGAATATGTTTGTTACTCGGTCCGTGTACTTCGCGCACCACACGCTGTCAAGGTGAGGCCCCGTGTTGTGATGAGCGAGTAGTCCAACCCGACGGAATCGCTTGCAGAGATCTAGGGTGCTTGCGAGAGCCACTCGTAGAGTTTGCGCCACGGAGCTCCTGCATCTGCCAACGCAATTCCCACACCCGTCACATCGCTGGCGTCAGTTGGAACGAACTGATTGGTCACCACTCCCTCCGCTGCGAGTTGAACGGAGTCTCCTGCCCCAAGCGTGACGTGGACCCGGGTACCTTCGGCAGGAGGATTGGCAATCTGCACAAAGAGCCCCTCAGGACTCAAGTGTGTGCCGATGGCGTGCATGGTGCTGCCGCCAGCCTGTCCCACAACCACAAGCTCAACACGGAGCCCATGCGCAAGCCTTCTCCACTTCCTTCGCTCCCCCTGCCCCATCAACACAGTGTTCTCCCACAAACTCAGGTGGGTCAAGACAATGGCAGTTTCCGCGTTGCGACTCTGGGGGCTGCCTGCAAATCCAGCGACTTCGCCGCCCTGGCGCTCCTTGACCGCTTCGTTCGTTCCAGGTCCAATGGCAACTGCTTTGAAACTTCGCATTGGCATAGCTGCTATCGTCCTCGCGATCGCAGGCTTTACGCTCCTCAAATCATCGAACGAGCAAACCACAGACGCTTCGGTGGTACGAGCGCGGCTTACCGATGTGCGGGCGTTGCCAGTGGGAGCTCCCGTCACCCTCGCGGGTTTGCCGGTGGGAAAGATCGTCAAGCGCCGCATCGGCTCAAGCTACGCAGAGATCGACATTCAGTTCGCATCGCGCATCGATCTGCGTAAAGACGCGACACTCTTTAAGCGGCGCATCTCCCTTCTGTCTGGGCCTTCTCTGGAGATTGATCCGGGGTCGTCGCCAGAGAAGCTACCTGGGAAGTATATCGAGCGCATTGTCGAGAGTAGCCAGATTGGCGATGTCTTGTATGAAATCTCGGAAGCACTTCCGGGGGTAAGCGAAGCTGCCGAAGATGGCGTCTCTCGAGCCGAGCAAATGCGTGCGCGCGTCAACGGGCCGTTCAAGGAACGCATCGAAGAATTCGATGACGCCGCTGAAGACATTGCGAGTCGCGTGCACAGCCAGTTGAGCAAGATGGACCGTGCCCTAAAGCGTGGCGAGACCATTCACTTTGACCCACAAGAGGCGATTGAGCCGGTCTTTGACCGTGCAGAAGAACTCACGGCAAAGGCACAAGACGGCATGGGAAAGGCGCGCGCATGGGTCACCGACAACGCCGCACTTGCCCGCACAAAGGTAGAAGAGACGAAAATCGACTGGTCCGAGTTCTCGGGCCCGATCGCAGAGATTGACGAAGGCCAAGGTACGCTAGGAAGACTTCTCAACGACAAAGAAATGCACGACGACATTGTGGAGGTCACCAATGACACTCGAGCCTTTGTGAAGTCGGTTGTGAATTGGCGGACCCAAGTAGGGCTGAGGACCGAGTTTGGCGTGAACGCGCGCGAGCCAACTGGCTACGTCACTGTGAAAGCGGGACGAGCAGATCGCTATTACTACTTTGAGCTGGTTCGCTCGTCTCGAGGTGGTGCAGCAGAGGCTTCGATCGAGTTTGACGGCACCACCAACTCTTGGAACCGAAGCGTTACCATTCCCGACAAGCTGCGCATCACGGCGCAATATGCCAGTCGCCTGGGCCCGGCCATGCTGCGATTTGGTTTCAAGGAATCGACCTTTGGCGCAGGCAGCGATGTAAAGCTCATTGGCGACAGGCTTTCCCTTTCGGCAGACGTTTTTGAGCTCGGCTACACAAGCTTGCCGCGAGTTAAGCTCGCCGCCAGCCTGCGCGTCTTTGGGCAGCTCTACATGCTTGCGGGGCTCGATGATGTGCTTAACCCTGGCAGAGTCATCAATACCGAAGGCGCCGAGGACACCAACAATCTCTCAGAAGTATACCTAGGAAGAGATTTCTATTTGGGAGCTGGGCTCGAGTTTTCGGATCGGGACCTTGGCACATTGCTGCGAATCGGTGGAACCGCTCTGAGCAATTCGATCCTCTAAAGAACGAGGCGCCAGCAACGTGACGCCTAGCTAGCTAAGAAGATCCATCGCCAGGACAAAGAGCATGATCGTGCTCGCCATGCCCTCGTGTTCGACGTTGGTTTGAATGTACTCAAGAAGTGCCGGCTGCTTCTTCTTGAGCGTCTCTTTGCGGTCCCCGGATGCGACCCGGTCAAGGATCTCAAACGTCATCTCGCCGATCGTCCGGTTGTGCGCCCGCTTGAAACACTCGGCCAGTAGAGCGGTATGAAAAATGGTGTTGACGACCTCTTCGGCACCGCCGAGTTCGTCTGCGCTCGCACTAATGTATTGCGCCGCCGCCCCTTGGGTTTGCACAAAACCACCCACGAGCACCGCCGAGTAGTTCGGATCACTCATTTTCTCCGAAGCCTCCGCCACAATATCTTCCACAATCTTTGTTGGTATCCGCATAGAGCAAGTGCAGTGTACGTCGGCTCGAGCGAAGCATGCTACTACGTAGGCAAGCAGCTCGTGGCCCTAGCCTAGCAGTTGTTCGCGATACCAAGAGGCACGAGTGAAGCTGAGTGGAACATACAAAGTCGGGCTCTCGAGCCTGGCAGTGTCAGTCCTGCTGCACTTGCTGGTCGCCACACCCATGTTTTTGACGGGTCAGCGCGCCGCGACCAAGGTGTCGGTGGAGCCGTCCATTGAAGTGGATATCGAGATTGCCCCCGCAGTTCCGGAAGCCTTCCATCCGGAGCCGGAGCCGGAGCCGGAGCCGGAGCCCGAGCCCGAACCCGAACCCGAACCGGAACCCGAGCCCGAACCGGAACCCGAGCCCGAACCGGAACCCGAGCCCGAGCCCGAGCCTGCTGCGAGAATCGCAGACGCAGGGCCGACCTACGACGCGCGAAGGCGAATCGATGCGGGCACCGATGCCGCCTTGCCAGTGGACGCCGGGGTGGACGCCGGACCGGACGCCGGACCGATGCTAGATGCCGGAGTGGATGCCGGACCGAGTAGCGACGCTGGCATTCCCGCGGACGCCGGAGCGTCACGTGACGCAGGAGACCTCATCGACGGTGGCCTCATTGCCATCGCAGCTCCAATCGATGGTGGTCCGATTGGCAGTGATGCCTCCAACGCCGTTGCCGCCACAGCTCTCGATGCCAGTGTTCCGACGCCAACGCCAACACCAACTTGGGCCACTGTACGCATGGGTTCCTATGCACCGCCCGGTGACGCGATTTCCGTCATGCTCCGACTCGATAGGATCCGCGGCACCGAGTGGGCCGAGCGCACAGCAGCCATCCTCGCACCAATGCCTGACCACAAGCTCATCATTGGCCAGCGCAACGTCAGCTTCGCCGACTCATTTGACATGCTCTACATCTCGACCTCCAACCCAGCTGACGTCACTGCGACAACGGTTGCCTGCACCGGAACGCTGCAAGACGCAGGGCTAAGAACATTCCTTAGCCACAAAAACTCCAAAGTCGATTGGACGGCTGTTGGCGGTGGTGCTCTCGGTACGATTAAAAGTAGCTTTCAACACCAAAGCGATCCTCGGGTGTACCTAAAGACTGGGCGCAACAGCGTTGCACTTGTGAATCCTCTCAGTCTGGGCAATGCATCGGCACCGCGAGTCGGTGACCTGGACCTCATACCGCAGCCACAGGTACTGCCAGCTTGGTTGAAGTCACTTCCCGAACTGGCCAAGGCAACCAGCACGGACGATACCCCGTATGCGATCGTTCACATCGCCTCGCTCCCGAACGCGCTGGCCATTCCTCGGGGACCAACGCTGCGCAGTCCCAAGAGGATGTCGCTCTACCTAGAACCAGAGAATCAGGGATTTGTCTTGCGGGGCAAGGCCATCTTCGGAAGCGCAGCTCTCGCTAAGAAGTTCACTGAGGACGTGGAGGCCTACCGCACAAGCGCGATGGACTCAATTCTCAGCAAGACGCTGCTGAGACAGTTTCAGGTGTACAACCTGCTCGTCGGCTTGCGACTGCGTCAAGAGGGGCCCAATGTCTCGTTCGCAAGCAGCCTGAGCATTGCGGATTCACGGGCAATCTTTGACGTAGCCGCCGACTGGTCCAGAGGCTTCTTTGGTCGAGCCCAAGCGCCGCGCTAACCTCCAGATCCCTGCGAACCCGCAATCCACACGGCGAATAAGAAATCTCGTGCTGACTTGACGATGGTCAATTCCGGATATTCTGAACCAGCGACAATCAGAACCGAGTGATCGCCCGGTAGTGGGCCACAGAGCAAATAGGAGGGCACCATGGCCCAAGACGAGAAGATACTGCGCCTGGTAGGGGAGATGGAACGGGTATTTGATGACGTCGTACTACCACACACTCTTACGCCGCAACGTGCGCTGCCACCGGATAGCACGCTGGCAGACCTGATGAGCGCATGCCGTATCCACTGCACGCCTATCGACGAAGAGATCCAAGCAAGCGACTGCTTCCATTGCGATCGTTTTATTGGATGTCGCCAAAACCAAGAGGGGACGGTAATCCTAACGTGTTGGGGTCACGAAACTCGGGTCCGCCTCGCCCGCGGAACAAAGCGTATGGCGGTTGTTCAGGTGTTCGACGAACACCACGTCGATTGATTGACGGTGGCGAGGGCGATCCTCTTGCCACCGCTTCTCAGGCCATCTTAGGGTTGTGGTGCGAGTTGCCGTAGTCGTGCGAATCCATGCCTGAGAGACCCGATCTTGAATACGCCATCCCGATCCTGAGCAAGGCATTGCGAGGAGCGGAGATTGTTGGCACTGAGCTTCACAAGCCGGCAGTTCTGCGACTGGCGTTTGAAGGCAGCCTAGATGACGTCCTGGTGGGTTCTCGAATCAAAGGCCTGTCGCGACACCTGCACTTCATTCGCTTCGAGCTCGAAACCGCAACCGACGCGGAACTCATCATCGCGCCGATGTTGGCCGGCTGCCTGAGTATCCAACCTGCTACGAAGGGTAAGAAACGCGACCGGGCGCTGACCTTTCATCTGAGTGGCGATCGCGACCTTCGATACTTTGACAACGTTCAGATGGGAAAGATCTACGTGATTCCCACAGGACGTTTCGACCTAGTACCAGGCTTCGAACCAGCTGGAGTGGACGTGCTCGACAAAGCCTTCACGTTTGCGAAGTTCTCGGAGATCGCAAAGAAGCGCCGAGACCAAGTGAAAGTCTTCTTGCTCGACAAGAGTGCGCTCGACAGCTTTGGCAACGCGTATGCGGATGAAGTGCTCTTTGCGGCGGGCATCCATCCAAAGACCTTCGTGCGCAAGCTGAGCCAAGCAGATCTGGAGCGTCTCCATGCGGCAATGCCCAAGGTATTGCGCAATGCGACAAAAGAGATACGCAAGCGCGCTCCGGCAACCGATGAAAAAGTGCGTGACTTTCTGAGCGTTCGAGGTCGGCACAAGCAGCCGTGCCTCGTTTGCCAAACACCGATTCGCAAAGCAGGCGTACGGGGTTTCGATGCCTACTTCTGCCCGACGTGTCAGCCTGAGACTCGCAAGACCGGCATCGTGAGCTGGTCGTAGGGCGGTGCTATCAGGTGGCCAGCGCTGGGGCCGCTTTGCCTCCCCCTAGGCTAGTCTGGCGACAACAAACGCCACCACTCAATGTGGGCAAGTGTAAGAAAACACGTGCACCGATCGCGGAACCAAGGTTGGCAAGGGGTTTGCTCTAGTCCCCTGCATGACCCACATCGCTCGCAACATTCTCTTCGCCGCCGCCCTCCTTCTTGCGTTCAACGGCACAGCCGACGCCCAACGCGCCGCGAAAGCCACCAAAGCCAAGGACGGTCGTTCCGCACGCGCTGCGGTCATCAAAAACTACAAAGCCAAGGGACGCTCGACCAATATTCGCGTCACCAAATCAGGCATGTCCAAGAGCGGCAAGAGCATGCAAGTGCTTGTTCACTCCAAAGGCAGCGGCAAGGTTCGCGCACTCAACGTTCGCAAGAGCAATGGAGCCGCCTACGAGACGAAGACGCAAGCCAAGAGCCAAACGTCTGCACGCTCTGCTGCAAACCAGAAGCTTCGCCGTCAAGACGGAACCTTCTCGGGCGTCAACAGCGCTGGCCTCTCCCAATCGGGCAAGTCCTACAAGTTCAACAGCGCCACCGACCGCCGCGCAAAAACGGGCGACAAAGCCTACGTCAACGTCAAGACTGGCAAGGCGAAGTCCGCAGTCAAAGGCAAGTAACTCACTCCGCTCTTAGAAAAACTCTACCCAAGACCAATCGCGATTTGAGTCATGGCTCGGCACTCCCCGCCGGGCCATTTCTCGTTTCGGGCGGGAACTTCTTGTGGCAAAGAACGGCATCGGGTGACCGCGAGCACGGAGGCCCAATTGCTTCACCTTGTGCATGCTGATACATCCTCAGCATCGTGAGAGGTGTGCGCTCTAGACTCGCCGCGGTTTGTGTGGCCGTGACGACATGCCTTGAACCGGGTGTGGCCGGCGCGGATGTTGATGTTGCCGGCGACAGAAAATGCGTGAACCTGGACGCACTCGCACCGCAACTCGAGCGTGCGCTGGCGCGGTATCAGCCCGAGGGTGCCGATGACGTAACCATTCGCGTGCGCACAACTCGTCTTGCCCCAGCTGGAGCCCGCGTTTCTCTCGTCATCGTACTGCCAGACAATTCGCTTGGACTTGAGCGGGCGTATCAGCTGCCTGCGCAGGACTGCTCAAGTGCGAACGATCTTCTGGTCGCGGTGGTTTCCGATTTCTTGGAGGAGCTGCCCGCAAAGATTTGGTCGGCGCCGTCTTCGAACGAGCCTTCGAACGAGCCTTCGAACGAGCCTTCGAACGAGCCTTCGAACGAGCCTTCGAACGAGGCGGAGAACGAGGCGGAGAACGAGGCGGAGAACGAGGCGGAGAACGAGGCGGAGAACGAGGCGGCGGCCCTCGTGGCAACTCGTCGCACCCTGTCCCTTGCGATGGTTACAACCGGCCTTCTCGCCCTTGATGTCTCCAACGGAGATGCGCTGGCGCTGCTGCAAGGAGAAGTCGGTGCCGAGGCGTCGCTCGCAGGACTCACGCAAGCATTGTCACTTGGCGCGTTGGTTCGAGGCAGTACCAAGCGCGAACTCGGAGCCGGGTACTTTCGCCCGACCGCCCTATTGGCTGGCATCGGAATCTCTCGCGGTCAGTCGTTTCGCTATGGCCTTCGATTGCGTGGCGGGACTGTGCGGGTGGCGGGAAGCGGCTTTGACGCAAACTTTGCCAAGTGGCTTCCTTGGACCGAGGTTGGCGCGCACCTGGGCTATCGCTCGGGCTGGTGGGAAGCTCGTTTGACGGTGTTTGCATCGCCCCTGCGCAACGACATCGCGGTCGAAAATCGCGATGATTCCATATCGTTACCGCGCTTTCGGCTGGGCATCGGCGTCGCCTACGCACTTGGTAGTAAAAAACTTTGAAGCTTTCGGTGGGCCGCGGGAAAGAAGAGTCGGTGCCCCCTCAAACCGCAAGAGTCGACGCTGACTCACTGGACGTTGCAGCCCTCTACGAGGAGCACGCAGGCTTTGTTGGAAGAGTGCTTCTGCGCTTTCTAGGCGAAGGCACCCACGTGGACGACATCCTCCAGGAGACCTTCATCATTGCCTTTGAAAAGCGCAAAACGTTCGATGCATCCAGAGCGGCCCCTTCGACCTGGCTCTATGGCATTGCTGCAAACTTGTGCAGGCACCACAAACGCAGCGCGGGTCGGCAAGGCAAGTTTCACCAACGCCTCGGTCAGGAAGAGATGCAATCGGATGCTGGGCCTGCCATGGAACTTGAGCGACAACAGGACATTGCCCTTGTGCAGGAGGTTGTCCAAAGCCTGCCTTTCAAGCAACGAGAGGTCTTTGTGCTGTACGAAATTGAAGGGCTTAGCGGCAAGGAAATCGCCACGATGTTGCAGGTGCCACTCGGTACTGTGTGGACCAGATTGCACGAAGCGCGCAATCGATTTAGGGCGAGCGTGACCAAGCAACGTATGCGCCGAACGAGAGAGGCAACGTCATGAAAAACGGTTCAGAACCGACGGCGGATCCAACGCCTCTCTCGCAAGAAGGCGGAGTTTTTGCGGCTTTGGGCGAAATGCGCAGCGCAGGACTGTCCGCTGAACGGTTGGCTAGAGGCGCCGATTCGCTCTCCAAGCACATGGCGAATTCCAGCGCAGCGGCAGCAACCACCACGACCGTACTGAGCAAGCTCGTTCTTCTTGCCGTTGGAGTCTTCATGATCGGTGGAGCTTGGTGGGTACTAAGAACAACACCGACGAATAAATCTGAGTTCGTTGCAGCCAGGCCTATCGCTGTTCTCGATGCCGGCCTGTTGCCGGTGGACGCATCCGTACCAATCGAACTCGATGCAAGTACCGCCGATGCGAGCCAGGTCGAGAATGCGTTGCCACCTGTTGACGCTTCGGTGGCAAGGCGCACTCGAGAGGAGCCACCCAAGAGGCGCGAGCCGCCCGACGCGGCACCACCGCAGAGCCTGCTTCCAGATCAGCTGCTCCTTCTCAAGGAGGCCAAGGCGCTCGCTCGTGCCAAGAAGTTCGATTTGGCCCTCGGCAAGCTGACCGAACTTAAGACGCGCTTTCCAGACACGCCTTTGCGAGCGGAAGCGGATTTACGACGTGCCATCGTCCTCAGTGCCTCGGGACGAGTCGCAAAGGCGGAGTTGGCCGTACGAGCCCTCTTGAAGGATTCACGCCACGCGGGCCGGACCGCTGAGTTGCACCATATGCTCGTGGATTTGCTCGTTCAACAAAGGCGTTGCGAAGCTGCGCAGGCTTCACTCGACACTGCCATCGCTGCCGGCTTGAGTACTTCGAGACGCCAAGCAGCAGAAACGGGACTAGCGCGGTGCAAGGCCCTCAATAAGACGAGCGTTCCAGAGACAAGCGATCAAAAGTAAGACCGTGTGCGCTTTTTCCAAAGTTCTTGAGGCACAGTGGGCAAGAAGGAATATGAACTCCTCATGGTTGCCCACCCTCGCGCTTCTCGGTCTCTTCTTCAGTACAACCACCGCCTGTGACGCTGTTGTTGGTCGCGAAGACGACAATACGAACGCTGATGCCACCGTGGCGCTTTGCGAAGAACTCGGAAGAGAGATCTGTGAGCAAGCCTGCACCTGTGGCGATGGCTCATGCATTGTTGCGACAGGAACGAGCGCTGCCCCATCTGCCTTGATCTATGACGACCTGGCGCAATGCGAGAACAACTTTGTAACCTTCGCGTGCCTAAATCCGCCGAACCCGAATTCGTACTACCAAGACTGCATTGGCGCTGTCGATAGCTGTGAGGAACGCACGGTAGATGGTGCTCCACAACAAGCCGCAACGTTGCCAGACAGCTGCCAAAACCCCAACGGCTTTGGGATTCTCTGCGGCAGTGCAGAGTGCACGCGTATTCCTCTCGATAGTCCCGACAACGAAGTCTGCTGTGTCTCCATCGATGGCGATACACACACCGCGAGTTGCCAAGAGCCGGAGCTCACCTGCGACGGTCCAAGCCTCGGAATGACAGTCGGCTGTGACGGCCCGGAAGACTGTGGCGGTCTCGCCTGCTGCGGAAACCTCACGGCGGGGTTCGCATGCACGACAGAGGAAAGCTGCCCGGAAGACATTGCACAGCTTTGCCATCGCGGTGCGGACTGCCCTGGGGACTCTCAGTGCATCCCGGGAACCGTTGCTGGCTTTCCGACGCCGGTGTGTAACTAACCGTCGCGCCCGACTCACGCCTTGCTGCCGACGTTGCGTAGTCACGCGTGCGCGGCAGTGTTCTACCCATCTCTCGAACTCCGAAGAAACCGTTCCCTATGCACACCTCCATTCAAATCGTCCTTTGCCTATCTCTGTCCACTGCCTGCACCATGAGCGACCTTGCCCCGAATGCTGAGGTGGTGCTCACCGGTACAACCCAGGATGACTCTGGCCAGGCACTGGCAGGCCAACGCGTCGCATTGGTGAAAGAACCAGATGTAGGAGAAGTTCTAAGTGGAATTCTCTTCGGCCCGGTCACCATTCTCGCTTGCTTGGGTCAAGAGCCTCCACCAATTTGCCAACAGGCCCAGATCGACCAAACCGACGACTCGGGAAACTTCCTGTTCTCCATGCTCGGCCAAGACACCCAAGGTTCGATAGGCAATGCGAGTACGTTCACGGCAGCAACAACCCTCCCCGCGATCAATGGGCAAGCAACGGGCCCCTCCACGTATCAGCGCTTTCAGATCCAAAGCGAACAGATGTTCCTCCCGCCCATGCAGCTGTGGACTGCAGCCTTGGAGTTTGAGAATACCTCTGAGAGCCTTCTTGTCACGGTTGTCGATTCGCAATCGCAAGACACCAATCTCCGCTTTGAAGCGGGAGCCCCTTGGGGGGCGCCAATATGGGAAGAGGAACACTACGTTGGAAGTAGGCTGGACTCTCGAATTTTTGAAGATGCCGAGATGCATGTCGTTGCGGTCAGAAGTACCGAGGACAGGCTCGCAGGCGTCACGATCGAAACCGTGGCTCGCAGCGCCGCGTATCAACTTGTAGGCACGGCCGGCGCCCCTCCTTCGAGGGGAGCGAGCTGCTCGATTCGCGATCGAGCGGGAGCCATGCAGGAGTTGAGTCCGTGCCCGCTAAGCGACGGTGATCTCGCTACCGCCTACCGCCTTCTCGACGATGCCTGCGAGGACAGCGACGGCATGCCCTGCTCCGACTCGCTTGCAAACCAGGTGGCCGTTTTGGATCTCGGTGTGTTGGCGAGTGCGCAATTCCTAGTTCTTCGATTGGGCTATTACGATACACACGTAGAAGTGAGTGAAGATGGGGAATCCTGGTCCTCTGTTGGCGTTCCAAGCCGCGGAGACACCAAGGTCAACTTGCCAAGTGAGACACGACTGCGTTACGTGCGCCTAACGTCCATGAGCTCGGTGTCCTCACTTGTAGGTCTCTCCGAAATATCGATCTGGTAGCGTGCGACGCCATACGAGCGGCAGCGATACGTTTGCTGTCCACGTGTAGTATGCTGACAGCTCGTGAAGAACGATGACGAAGATGTGCATCCGGTCGCAGCCGATCTCGAAAAGTTCGAAATGCTGGCGGGCGTGAGCCTAACGGTTCGTCAAGACCTCTTACATGAAGCCGAAGAACAGCACCTCGACGAAGGTGCTGTCATCATTCGGCAGGGCGAAGCGAATAGCACCATGTTCCTCCTTCTCGAAGGAGAGTTGGCGGTGCACCTCGATGCTGTCGACAATGAACCGCTGGCAATCATCTCTTCGGGAGAACTCGTAGGTGAGCTATCTCTACTTGATGGCAGTGTGGCGTCGGCTTTCGTCACAGCTCATAGCTCATGCACCGTACTTGCTGTGGGTGAGGAAACATTCTGGCGACTCACAAAAGACTCGCATGCCTTCGCTCTTCGTCTATTGCTCAAGCTAGCTGAGCGGCTTCGAGCGAACAACAATGCCGTGTCCTCAAGCGTCAAAAAGCGCCGCATGTTCGAACGAGCGGCTATGTTCGATGGCCTCACAGGAATCCACAATCGACGTTGGCTGGACGAAACGCTACACAGGCTGGTCAAACGTCATGAACAAGACCGCGGCCACCTGGCCGTCTCGCTCATCGACATTGACCATTTCAAGAAGTTCAACGACACCTATGGCCACGATGCGGGTGATCACGTGCTTACAGCGGTGGCAAAGTCGCTAGCCGCAAACCTAAGGCCAACCGATCTTGTGGCGCGCTTTGGGGGAGAAGAATTCGTAATCATCTTTCCAGAGACATCTCTCGCCGACGCTGCAACGGTCGCAGAGCGAGTCCGCAAGGCCATCGGCTCCGAGCCTATGGAAACCGATGATGGCACGAAGCTGCCCAGTGTCACGATTTCGATGGGAATCGCCGAACTGGAAGTCGGTCAAACGGTGCCCAGTCTTCTCAAGGTCGCCGACTCGGCTATGTACCGAGCAAAACGAGCGGGCCGCAACCAAGTACACACCGGAACAAGCATCGACATAGAAGTATGAGTAACTCACCAGAAACAAGTCTCACAGTCCGTTTCGAAGACAGGCTCGCACTCGATGCTCTTCCTTGGTTCGAGGCCGATGGCCAGCGCATCGTGCTTGCTGATAAGAGCATCGGCCCAGCGATCGACATGCACACGCACTATGCGCTCCCTGCCATGTGGCCTCACTCCTACAATCTCGAAGCGGAAACCGATGACTCGCACTTGTTGCTCGGCTGCTGCTCAAACCACAACCTCGACATCTATGCGAATCAGAACTTTTCCAAGAAGGAGCTTCGGTCACTGAAGCTTGATCTCGTCTTGGGAGGAATCACTGGACGCGGTTCGAGGAAGCACCACACGGCTCCCAATCTCGCGCGTGATATGACCGACATTGGCGTGAGCCACTCTTCGGTGCTCGCCATCGACATCTCCGTACCGTCGAAACATGTGAAGCAAACCATTGCCATCGGAGTCGAGCGTTCTGACGTGACGGTGTTTGGCAGCGTGCATCCGCGAAGTCGTAAAAAGAAGGTCAAGCTTGAAGAACAGCTCCACGCCGGCATTCGGGGCCTAAAGCTCCATCCGGCAATTCAGTCGTTTCACCCAAACGACGCCCCGGCTCGAGAGCTCTACAAGATGGCTGGCGAGCACGGCATTCCAATCATTTGGCACTGTGGCCCTGTCGATATCGAGACCAAGAAGGCGCGAATGCTCTCGCAGGTTGCGAACTACGAAGCGCCGATCAAGGACCATCCCAACACCACCTTCATCCTTGGGCACTCTGGTGCGAAGCAATGTGAAGAAGCCGTTGCATTGCAGATGCGCTACCCAAACGTCTACCTGGAAGTTTCGTGCATTAGCCTCGCTCAGATGGACTATGTCTTAAAGAACGCCGACCCCAAACGCATCATGTTTGGCTCCGACTGGCCTTTCTATCACCCAAGCCTGCAAATGGCGAAGGTGCTGATTCTCACCGAGGGCAACCCCAGCCTGCGCAAGAGCGTTCTCTACGACAACGCTGCCCGCCTACTCGGACTGTAGCGAAGCGCGACGGCGCCCGTGATTGAGCGCCTCAACAGCACACCAACGAGTTTCTGAACACTGAGTTGCGAACGAAGCCGGCAAACGCTGGGACTCCGCTCACCGCAGCTTCTGATCGTCATGATTGCGCGCCCAATCAACGAGCGAATGCAGCTGCGAAGAGACTCGAAATCGAGTCATCGAGAGTAGTTCTTGCGAACTGCGTAGCGTGTTCCCACTAGTGGGACTCCAGCTGTCTCCGCATTTGTTGCGAGTGCCTCTTTGTAGACATACCATTTCGCAATATGAGAACAACTCGCTGCTACATCAAGACTTCGAACGAGACGCTGGGTTTCGATGGCGCTCGATTAAACCGGAGCAAACCGTTCCCTCTATATCTCCGCGAGATCGAGAAGTACTGTTTTGGTAGCAACACATTCCACGTAGCCGTAAACGGAGAATTCTCAAAGAAGCGCTGCACCTACGCGCTCTACCTTGGCGGAGATCGGGAGACCCCTAGCCGCACACAAACATCGCGTCCAGTCGATTTTGAAAGGTCTGTAAGTAACGGCGGAAACGGACAAGTCAACCAAGCGAAGTTCGTAGCCGCGTTTCTCCCCCCGAGCTTAGTCAAGCCTTCAAGAGCAGGACATGAAGGGCTCCTTGAAGAGGTTGCGGGGCCGCTCTTCACGGTCGTCGATCACAATAGCGCACATCACGTAAGCTACATACTCGCTGTTAAGGCCTTTCGAGCTCGTCCAACAAATCGACCTCGCATTATCATCAACTTCGACCAGCACTCCGACTACGGAACCGCAAACCAGTTCGCGGGTGATCTGATGACCTGTCAATCGTGGGGCCGCGAGCTTGTACCAGCCGCGCAGAATCGCAAAGTACGCGACGGGGTCTACGGCACGAAATACATCGTCATTGGTGAGAAGAAGAGCAGCAACAACACGTTCATTCAGATCTACGAAGACAGCGGAAAGACATCGCTTCCCGGTGCGCTAAATGCCGCAGCCATTCCCGCAATTCTCGATGCTGCGCTCGCTAAAGAGCGCCAGCGTCGAGGGGGTGACCTCTCTGGCGTAGATGTCTATGTCACCGTAGATCGCGACTTTATGCGCGGAGCAATGACTCCCTACAACGAGAAGGACTACTTGCCTGTGCCCGATGTCGGCCGCGCAATGGTAACTCGAACGCTCAAATATCTTGGAGACAAGTTTGCCACTCTGGTGGGCTTCGACGTTCACGGCATGCCCGGCTTTAAAACCAGCGGCTGGCTAAACGACGTCATCAATGAAATTTCCACAGCGCAAGGCGAAGGACGGCAGGTTACCCAAGAGGTCAAAGAAGAATTCCAAATCACGGCTTCTTGCGCTGCACTGGCAACCGAGCTTACGCGACTGCAAGGCAAACATCGCATTACAGCAGAACAACTCACAAGGCATGCCCTAGACGAGGTATCCAGCGCGATGGGCACAGCAGAACAAGGCAGTGCTGAATTCAAGGCCGCGGTTACGCTCTATCGGAAAATGGTCGCAACCACAGTTGGCCTGGCTCTCAAGATCAGTCTCGATGATGTGAAGGCATATTACGATGCCGTGAATGACTACGTGAATCTCGATACGTAACGAGCAGGTTGGCGATCGCGTCTTCGGCTGCGAGTTTTACTTAGCAATCAGTCTCGCTCAGACAGACTATTGTCTTGACGACGGGTCGCGGCAGCCCAGGCACTCACCGTGCTTGGGAGCATTGAGCGACTGCACGCGCCCCCAAGCACTAGTTTGGCGACTTCCATCCCAACTACTTCAATGATGGTATTGGCAAAGTCCGCACCGACGCCCTTGGGCACGCCCTGCCCTAGGCTTGGTAGCAGCCTTTCGCAGCGTGGGCATCGCCACCCCGAGAATCACTCAGTCTGCGCGCAAATGAGGGGTCAGCACCTGCAGGCTTCACTTGTTTGGCGCACTTAGCGCGGCACGGCGTTCGCTCTACCAAGAAGCATGAAAATACTCAGCGCCTTGGAAACTCACATTGGACGACGATCGAATAACGAAGACAGCGCCTGCAGCGAACCGGCCATAGGGCTCTATGCGGTGGCCGATGGCATGGGTGGCTACGAGGGAGGCGAAGTTGCTGCAGAGATTGCCATCGACTCGCTTCGCGGCTTCGTCCGCAACAACAAAAGCGATCGAGATTGCACCTGGCCCTACAAGCTCAGCATGGAGCACAGCCTAGAGGAGAACCTCATGCTCACGGCAGCCCGCATCGCCCACGAGCAGATTGAAGTGCGAAGGGTCGGCGAACTTGCAGAGATGGGATCGACGATCGTTGCGATGCTTGTGCACGGTAACCAGGCTGTGCTTGTGCACGTCGGAGACTCTCGCATCTACCGGCTGCGCTCGGGAACCCTCGAGCAACTCACTCGGGACCACTCACTCTACGAAGAACTCCGAGAGACAACGCCAAACTTACCTAGTCGCGAAGACTACCCATATGGCAACGTAATCACGCGGGCGCTTGGACTTCGCGGGCAAGCCGATGCAAGCACAGTCACGATCGACGCCGGCGATGTCTTTATTCTCTGCAGTGATGGGCTTAGCGACGTTGTAAGTGACGAGAGCATTCTTGAGGTCGCGAAGAACACAAGCGACGTCAACGAACTCTCGCGCACGCTTGTGTCAATGGCATACGACGGCGGTGGCCGAGACAACATCACAGTCTTGGCCCTTCGCTGCGAGCAGTCTTCGATTAGCGCAGCCCGTGCTTTTTGAGCAAGGTAGCCAAGTGCTTTCGATCCAGACCAATATCGCGCGAGGTTTGGGCGACGTTGCTGCCGCTTCGGGCAAATGCGTCGGCCAAGTACTTGCGCTCAAAGGCATGCAAGACTGCATCCTTGGCCTCCGAGTAGGGCAAATCGCTTCGAACCGTAAGGCCATCTTCCTCGCCTTGATTGCCGCCGGCGATTCTAAGACCAGAAAAGTTCGTAGCACCAGGACTCAGAGCCAAAGCGCGGTCAACGACGTTTCGCAATTCTCGAACATTGCCGGGCCAGGCTTGCGTGCTCAGTCGATCCAAATTTGTGCCACCGATTGGACCGGTCGAGAACCCACGACTTGCGCACAGCGCTTCGACAATCATTGGAATGTCCTCACGCCTCGATCGAAGCGGCGGCATGCGGACACGCAGAACCGAGAGGCGATAGAAAAGATCGGCGCGAAAGTTTCCCTCGGCCACCTCCAGATCCAAGTCGTGTCGCGAGGCTGCGAGAATGCGCACGTCGATAGAGGTCGTGCTATCACTGCCCACCGGTTTGAGTTGCCTCTCCTCGATTACTCGCAGAAGTCGCGCTTGCACTGCAGGCGAAATGCGCCCCAATTCGTCGAGAAAAATCGTGCCCCCATTTGCCTTCGCGAACGCGCCTTGTCGGCGATGGGTTGCTCCTGTAAAGGCACCTCGAATGTGACCGAAGAGTTCGCTCTCGAGCAGGCTCTCGGGCAGCGCTCCGCAATCGACGGCAACGAAAGGGCCTTTTCGACGCTCACTCGAGTCGTGAAGTGCCCGAGCGGCCAGCTCTTTCCCCGTTCCGGTTTCGCCCTCAATGAGTACGGTCACCGCTGCTTGCGACGCAAGTTCGAGAACCGCAAAGAGCTCGCGCATAATAAGACTTTCACCAACCAGTTCACCAAAGCGACACGACTGACTTGGCTCGACCTCCAGTGCCGACGAGGTTGGCTGAATGCGCAAGAACGTGTGCCCAACCTTAAGCGTGGCACCAACCGGCAATGCTGCAGCAGTTACCGCACTTCCCTCGTAGTACACTCCGTTTGTACTTTTGAGGTCCTCCAAAAGATAGCCACTTGTTCCGCGTTCAAGGCTCAAGTGTTCTTCGGAAACGCGTCCATCACTAAGCGTAAGATCGCAAGACGCACCGCTACCAACGACGATTCTCCCCTCGAGGCGAATTGCCCGCCCTTGATCCAAGCCTTCAACAACGACAAGCTGACAATCGTAGCGCTCGGAAAACTCCTGAGTTTCCGTATAAACCGTGGCGACTCGATTACGCATTGTGATTCTCTATTTGCGATTCTCTATGAGTGAAATCCCCAAACACATTGGCAGATACTCGGTTGAAACACTCATTGGCGAAGGAGGAATGGCAAAAGTGTATCTTGGCCATGCCCACAGCGCGAGTGGCTTTAGTCGGCCCGTAGCCCTGAAAGTACTGCAGCCGCATCTGCGCGGCGACGCTCGATTCGAGCGCATGCTTATCGGTGAAGCAACCTGGGGCGGCAAGCTCTACCACGATGGCCTCGTCCCAACCTACGAGCTTGGACTGCACGAAGGTTCCTACTTTGTCTGCATGGAATACGTGCCAGGGTTCACACTCGCCGAACTTGCATCGAGAATCACCATCCCACAAACGATGGCGCATTTCATCATCGCGAAGATTGCTCTCGCCCTGCACTACGTCCACACCTACGCCAATGACGAAGGCACGTGCCTAGGTCTTGTCCATCGTGACGTCACCCCGAGCAACGTGATTGTCTCAAGAGCGGGACACGTGAAGCTTGTGGATTTTGGCATCGCAAAAGCCACCTCACAGTCATCCGAGACGCAGGGCAATCTGCTCAAGGGCACATATGCCTATATGTCGCCCGAGCAGATCGATGGCGACACCCTCACGGCACAAAGTGACATCTTCTCGCTGGGAACGCTCTTCTACGAACTGCTAACTGGCACTCGAGCATTTGATGGCGAGTCGGTTCACGAGACAATGCGCCGAGTTCGAGACTCCGAATGGAGCTGGCCAGATGCCAGGCCCGACACCGCCAGTGTTCGAATCGTCGAACAGTGTTTGCAGCGCGATTGCCGCCAGCGTTATGAAAGCGCGAGAGACGTATACCAGGCGCTCCTGCCTCTGCATCACCTGTTTAGCGTCTTTCAGATTGCTGACATATGGCCAACCGAGCCTTGCCCTTAACGAGCCTGCCCTTAACGAACCCTGCCCTTAACGAGCCCTGCCATAGGGAATATTCTTACAGGTAGGGTAAGCTAGCGACTAGGGAGCGAAGCCCAAGGCAATCTCTTCCAAAGAGATGCATCCGCGACGAAGACCGAGACAGACATCCTCGAATTGCGCTGGCTGGCTTGGTTCACTCAGACAGCGGCTTTCGAATAGTTTGGCGCGTTGCTCTGGATCTGCTGCACCGTCCAACCACTCCGCCTTTAGGCCGTCCCAGTCGAATTCTGTGCAGTCGCCCCATGTCCCACCGGCGACCGGCAGTGTTGGAACGCAGAATCCGACGACCGGTGGCGCCAATTCTGAATGGCCTAGCAGCGAAAACGATTGTAGGAATCGGCACTGGTGCGCACTGGCCTCGCCGTTGGTTCCTCCGAGCTCGTTTAGCGCCTCTGGTGAGCAGTTGCCGTTGGCTCCTGCAACTGCCCCAATGGCGCTCGAGTGTGAATTCACGGGCGAGCAAAAGCGCGTACAGAGAAAGCCTGTGGAGTCGTCTGGGCTGTTGGGGAGCAAGGGAGTAAACCCAGGGGCGCAGCCGTTGGTGAAGCAACCTCCCAGCCCAGGGCCATAGCAGTCGCGGTTCTGCGTTCCCTCTTGAGCCTCGGGGAGGGCAGCGGCACATCCATTGAGTGTGCATACATCTCCGTCGTCGCAGTTTGCGTTGACAAGCTCGCCATCGAGTTGTGACTCATTGCTTGGATCGCATGCGTTTACACACATGCCAACATCGGCGGTGTCTCCAAAGTAGCCCCGGAAGGCAGCACACTGCTCACCCGAGCCAAAGGGTTCTTTTGCACTGCGGCAGCGATCTGGCTCGAAGGTACAAATAGCCCGGCAAGTTCCACTGACGCACTCGGTTCCACTGATGCAATCGGAATAGCCTCCTGGAAACGTAGCGTCTCCACGGAGGCAGGCTCCACCCAAGGGCACCGTCCCTTCGGGCACGCATGCGGTTCGCGCGAGAAATGGATCGTCGCTCGCAACGATCTGTGCGCACTTTTCTCCAGCCTCGCATCCATCTTGGCTAAGCGGATCGCAGAGTTCTTGCTCGCTTGCATCGGTGGGCAAGCCAGCGTCACCACCACAGAAGCATATTTCGTTCCCTTCATCGCCGCCCTGACAGGCACCAAGGACGATTAGGCAGAGCACCGTGAAGAATCGCAAGCGCATGATGCGTCGATACTAACGAACTACCGAGGCCTCATAGCCTCACATGCACTGTCAGAATGGAAGCGCAGTGGCCGCATCCGAGATGTCGGCACAAGGGCGATTCCTCTCGGAGGCACTAGAACAGCCTCCTGGCCGAAACCGAGAAACGCCCCAGGCACAGACCAAGGGCGCCCAACGCAAATACGAACTATTCCTATTTTCGATACATGGTCATGACGCAGGCGCCGCCGAGACCAAGGTTGTGTTGCAGCGCGATCTTCGCCCCTTCCACCTGACGTTTGTCGGCGGTACCGCGAAGCTGCCAGACAAGCTCAGTGCACTGGGCTAGCCCCGTAGCACCGAGTGGATGCCCTTTTGAAAGAAGCCCACCCGAAGGGTTTGTTACGAACTTGCCGCCGTAGGTGTTGTCGCCATCTTCGATGAACTTCTCGGCGCCGCCTTCGGGGCACAAACCAATCGCCTCGTAGGTGAGCAATTCGTTCGCGGTGAAGCAGTCGTGAAGCTCTACGACATCAACATCTTCGGCACCGACTCCGGCCTTCTCATACAGATCCGCCGCAGCCTGCTTGGCCATGTCGTAGCCGATCATCTTGATCATCGAGTCTTCCTCGAACGACGACGTGTAATCCGTCGTCATCACCTGAGCCGCAATGTAGACAGAATCAATCGCACCGTGTTTCTTGGCAAAGGCATCGGTACAGAGAATCGCAGCAGCAGCCCCGCATGTCGGTGGGCAGCACTGGTAGCGCGTTAGTGGATCAAAAACCTCTGGCGCATTCATCACTTCTTCGAGCGAGAGTACGTTGCCGAAAAGCGCGTACGGATTGTTGCTAGCGTGCTGGCGCGCCTTTACAGAAATCTTTGCAAAGGTCTCCTTCTTGGTTCCGTACTTCCATCGGTACTCGCGGCCGGCGCCACCAAACATCTGCGCTGCAGGCGGAGCCTGCGTAAACCCTTGGAGCTTGCTCATCACACCCGCGTGTTGATCGAGGGGGTTGGTGCGGTCGTTGAATTTGGAGCCGAGAGCGCCCTTCTCCATCTTCTCAAAGCCGACAACCAGAACACATTCAGCCATGCCACCAGCGATGGCTTGTGCGCCCAGCATCAGGGCAGAGGAGCCTGTTGAGCAGTTATTGTTGACGTTGAACACGGGGATGCCCGTGATGCCAACTTCATAGACAGCGCGCTGGCCGCAGGTGCTGTCGCCATAGACATAGCCCGCATACGCCTGCTGAACCTCGGGATACTCAACCCCCGCGTCCTTGAGTGCTTCGCGAATCGCCCCCGCCGCCATGACGTTGTAGTCATCGCTAGCTCCAGGCTTTGCGAATTTGATCATGCCGACGCCGAGAACATTTACCTTGTTTGCCATTCTATTTTCCTTTGCGAGAAGTTCTGATCGTTGTCGGCGTTACGCCAGCGTCGAGAGAAAGCCCAAGCGATGGGCAACCTGTACATCTCCGTCAATGCGGAGTTTTCCGTTTTGATAGAGTCCCTGAATGCTCTCGGCCCCTGAGGCGAGAGTAGCGAGGTCAGCGTCCGAGATGGTGAAGGTCACGTCTGCCGACGCAAGCGTCCCGGCCTTTGCAGTTCCGGCCCCTTTTGAGAAATCAACCGCCCAGCTCATGTCAGGTCCGGTGATGTTCCACTGCATCTTGGCCGCAACGTCCGAAACTATCCCTGGATTGTCCGCTGCGAAGCTTGCGAGTTTTTCTAAGATCGTCGGCCCCGAGGCCACTGCGGCCTTCGAAACAGGAGCTGCCTTGACTGCACCACCGCCAGCGGCCTTTTCAGCGCGCGCCTTCTTTACGGCTTCTTTGGCCTGCTCCGGATCAATCTTCTGCAAGAAGGTAAGCTTCTGCGACGCCATCACGTTGCCGCTGATCTTGAGTTTGCCTGCAAAGTAGAGCTTCTGTGCGTCAAGCTCGCCCGAGGTCATGCCCATGAAGTCCGCGTCGCTCAATTCGAGCGTGCATTCGGGCTTCTGGGTCTCGCCCTCGTCCACACTGCCCTTGCCGTTTTTGGCATCCAGGGTCCAGACACTCTCCGGATCCGTGAGCTTGAACTGAAAGACCACTCCCACTTGTGAGGTGATATCGGGATTTCGCTCCACGTAGTCACGCATTGCGACAAAGATGTCTGCGCTATTGGGCTCGCTACTCTCCGGTGCTGCTGCCGCAGGAGCCGCCCCAGCACCTCCTCGCGCCTTGGCCGCATTCATGACGAGCTTCGGATCGAGCTTGGAGAGAAAGGTGAGCTTCTGCGATGCCATGACGTTGCCGCTAATCTTGAGCTTGCCACCAAAGTACAGCTTCTGTGCATCAGCCTTACCCGTACACATATCCATGAAGTCGGAATCGCTTAACTCAAGCGTGCACTCGGACTTCGCGGTTTCCCCCACGCTCACGCTTCCTCCATCGTTCTTGAGATCTACGGTGTAAACGCTATCTGGGGCGGTAAGCACAAATTGAAAGACCGTTTGGATTTGCCCGGCAACGCTGGCATCCGCCTTTAGGAACTCGCCAATCGCCGTAAACACATCGGCACTAATCGGCTCTGCATTCACAGGAGCCGCAGCACCCGCGCCAGTAGACTCAGTCTTTTTCTTAGCTGCAATCGGCTTTGGAATCTCGCTGTAGCGCTCAATCGCCGCATTTGAAATCACAACTTTGTCACGCTCTTTCACCTTGCATTGAAAGACCACTCGATTCTCGCCGTCTTTCCACATCTCGGTGACCAGTGTTTCGCCGGGGTAGACGCTGTTGGCAAACCGCACGTTGATGCTCTTGAAGAAGCGCGGGTCTGCATCTGGGAAGCAGGCATTGATGACGTGACGAGTCGCGTGACCAAAGGTGCACAGGCCGTGCAGAATCGGCTTTTCAAAGCCAAAGGCCTTTGCCATACCCGGATCTACATGGAGTGGATTCCAGTCGCCGCTGAGCCGGTAGAGAAGCGCCTGATTCGCACCAATGTTTTGCTCGGTGACGAAGTCGGGCTTGCCTTCGGGAGCAATGTTCTTAGGCTCCGAAGGTCCGCGATCCCCGCCCCAACCGCCAGCACCGCGAATCACCGCGGTGAGCTCGTTGACCATCATGAGATTGTCGTGCTCGTCGTAGCTCTTGGTTTCGTAGGTCACAAGCGCGTTTTTGCCCTTGTCGTAAATGCTCTTTACGTTCGACTTGTGGGTGAGCTTCGCATGCGGCGGCAGTGGCCGAACAACCTCCGTGTACTGCTCTCCGTGCAGTAGGCGATCAATGCCGAAGTTGAGTCCAGGAGCCGTTTTGCCCTCCTTCGCCATCGTGATGATCTGATTGACAGCGGGAATCACCGCGTAGCTTGGAAGCGCCTTAAAGCCCTTGCCGTGCATCTCGTACACAAGCTGCAAATCTTTATCGTTGTTCGGATCATCGCCGGCCCCAACACCGAGCGCGTAGAGCGCCAAGTCTCGCTCGTCGTAGCTCGACGTGGAGGGCGCAAACTCGTAGCCGAGAGCCTCATCAACATCGATGAACTCATTGCCTCCGCGGCTCTCGCCCTTGGAGATGTTGCTCATGATGGGCTGCATCGACTCGTTGATATCAGCGGGATGCGTTGACTTGGAAAAATCCGTAATCTCAGGCCAAGCTGCTTTGATGGTATCCGGCGTGATGTTCCGTCCTACGCGATACATCTTGCCTTCGCTGCGTTCCCAGCGAAGCTTGCCAAAGAAGCCGCCACCAACTTCAAAGAGGCTTCCGTTTTCGTCGCACTCTTCGTGGCACAGCCATGCGACGAGTGGAGATACGTATTCCGGCTTAAGAGCTTTTATGAGATCTTCAGGGAGAACCGTCTCCGTTAGCCTCGAGCCTGCAAGTGGAGCGATCGTATTTGAGAAGATGTTTCGCCCTCCGCCTTCGCGAGCAAGGGTATTGGCAAAGCCGGTTACGCCAAGTTTGGCCATCGAGTAATTCGCCTGTCCAAAGTTTCCGTAAATGCCAGCTGCCGACGCCGTCATGATGATGCGTCCGTATTTTTGCTCACGCATGTGCGGCCAAGCGGCGGCGGTAACTTTGTACGAGCCCTTAACGTGAACTTGGTAAATCAGGTCCCAGTCCGCCTCAGACATTTTCGCAAAGCTGGTATCGCGTAAGATGCCCGCGTTGTTGATGATGATGTCGATGCGCCCGTAGGTGTCCATCGCGGTCTGCACGATCTTGTCGCCGTCCACAACCGAGTCGTAGTTCGCACAAGCTTCACCACCAGCGGCCTTGATTTCGTCAACGACGATGTCAGCGGCTTTGCTGCTCTGGCCCTCACCGCCAATGCCGCCACCAAGATCGTTTACAACGACCTTCGCACCGCGTGCTGCAAGCATCAGCGCGTGGCTGCGCCCAAGTCCATTACCGGCACCGGTGACAATGGCCACCTTGTCGTCGAATCGGAGTTCTTTTGACATACTCAGTCCTCGTTATTGCTGGTGCGATAGCCAGCGGCTGGGGGTCCTATAGAAGCGATTGACTGTACCGCTTAGGGCAGCGCCAGGCAGGCAATCGCGGGGCTAGGATACTTCGTGTCACGAAATAGTTGTGTTCCTAGACTAGGTTTTTTGCGCAGCGTGTCAAGGATCTTCTTGATTTGGGATCCGCTAATACCTGTGCAATTCCAAACACTAAGAAATACTTCTTGCACTGGCGACACAATTGGTTCAACCATCTATCCAATGCAGTTCCAAGCCATTGAGAAGCAATCCGTGAGCAGCGAGTGCCTCACGGCGCTGCGGCGAGCCATCTTGCGCGGCGAGCTTCGCGCTGGCCAGAAGCTGCCCCCCGAGAGGCGCCTGGCCGAGCAATTTGGCGTGAACCGACTCACCCTGCGCTCAGCGCTCGCACAGCTCCTCGCCCACGGCCTTGTCACCGTAAAACAAGGCAGCGGATACACGGTTGCCGACGTTGCAAGAGTTGGCGGCCCCGACCTGTTGCCAGAAGTGTTGCGGATGGCTCGCGAAGATGGCGAGCTCATCGAACTCGTACGCGATCTATTGAACGTGCGTCGAGCACTGGCCGGCTCCGTCCTATCGCGTCTTGCCGAGAAAGCCGATGAAGAGGCACTGCGACACATCGAAATTGCCGTCGATGCCTTTGCTGCGACAGCTTCTGGCCCAGCCGACGTGCATGCGTTTGTCGAAGCAGACTTTGTGATCGTGGCCGCCATGATCGAAGGCACGGGCAGCGCCATCATGCGCATGTGCCTAAACCCGGTCCTCGCCGCTATCACCCACATCCACGAACTCGCACCCGCCATGTACATCGACCCATCCGACAACCTCGCTGGACACAGACTTCTTCTTAGTTGGTTAAGAAACCCCAAGCTCGCAAACGTCGCCACCATTATCGAGGCTCTGGAAGTGCGCGACCGTTCTACGATCGCCCGGATGCGCGCCCAGTCGCGGCAAGTTCAAAAGGACACGCAATGATACGAACGCCATGGTTCTCCTATCCCTTTCTCCTCACACCAAAGCGCATTATGCGCAACCTCGCTCGTCGGGACGAGGCCAAGCTCATCGAAGATGCGATTCCCAATGCGTGGCAGCTTTCGCTGGGTGTGATGCGTATGTGGCACCGTTCCATTCTTCGAACCGAAACCGTCGGCACATCGCCAACGGGCGTCGTGCGCTCAACTTGGCGAGCCAAGCTACTGCACAACCGAACGATGCGGCTTCCGTTCCTCCTCCTAGAAGGTGCGGTTGCGCCCTTCGATATGACTGGCCTTGCTTCTGATAAGGAGCGCATCATCAAGCACCTGCTCGGCGCGCATCACGACGGCAACCAGTTCATTTTTGACATTGACCTACTGCTCCCTCACAACGGCGCACTTGCCGAACTTCGCGCCCGCGCCGCCGATGTGGTTGAGAACGATAGCCGTCGCAACCAATGGCTTCGAGACCTAACCGTCTTCGAGGGCTATCACGAGTCATTGCTCGCTGCGGTGGATAGTGCCATTGCTCGGGGGATTTCACTATCGGAAGAAGAGCGCTGGGACGCGGATGTAAGCCTCTCGGGATATCTGAGTTGGTGCGCGCAGCAACCATCTACTCCAGCAGCGACCATTCGAGCGGTGGTTGAAGGCACGTTCGCCTTTGACTCGGCGCCTCACACCGGAGCCATGGCATGATCCTCTCAGAAAAAGCCTTAGACATATGTTCACAGTCTAGGACTGAGCTCGCGAGCATTTTTGCGGCAGCGGCTCCCGTCAATCCACACGCGATCGTTGGCTATCGCTACCGCGGTGTCAGCCTCGGGCTGCCCAGCTGGATCGAGAAACTCAGTTGGAAGAAGTTTGCGAAGACCTTTGTCCAAGGCAGCAGCGGCAACGTACACGGCTGGAACCTGCGAATCGAACAAGACGCTCTTGATGCTCCATGGCGTCCACAATTGAAGCGCGGCAAAGAGTGGCGTTTTGGCCCTTTTGGGCTCTGTAAAGATGCGGACTCTCCCCACGTTGAGATTGACTACAGCCTTGGTACCCGAGGCCTCTCCCCCTTGCGACGCCTGCGAGATCCTCTGAGAAGCCTCGACGCGCATGGTAATGTACTACTCGGGCGCTCCCTGATTGACATCGGAATGGCGAAGCGACTGAGCACCCCGAGCTGGTTTGTCTTGGAACGCGATCGACCGGTGTAGCGCCCCACCGAGGCTTGTATTGGCCACCCACAACCGCCCCTGCTTCGCACAAGGCCAGAGCTGTCAAATTCAGGCTTTGGGCGTTGTCTTGTGGGCAGCAATCCTTGCGGCTTGCTCGCGCAGCTTATCCTTCTTGCTCTTGCGCTTGCCTTTGATCGGGCCATTTCCCACGTCGGGATTGGGAGCAGTTTTTACGAGCGCAAAGCCTTCGACCTGTTCGCGTTCGACACGAATATTGGAGCGCTTCTCGATGAGCTTGAAGTGGGCCTCTGTGTCCTGATCGATAAAGGAAATCGCCACGCCGGACTTCCCTGCCCTACCGGTTCGCCCGATGCGGTGAACATAATCATTCGGCGAACGCGGCAGATCGTAGTTGACCACACAGGCAAGCTCGCTGATGTCGATTCCTCGACATGCCAGGTCGGTGGCGATAAGCACCTGATGCTTCTTGTTGCTGAATCGCTTCAACACCTGTGTGCGCTTGGCCTGCTCAAGGTCTCCATGAAGCGCAGCCGCCGATACTCCCATGCCACGCAGCTTTGCGGCCAAGTTGTGCGCAGAGCGCTTGCTAGCGACAAACACAAGCACCTGTGACCAGTCCTCGGTGGCAATCAAGTGCGCCAGCAGTGGACGCCGACGCTCGCGATTCACCTCGATCACGCGCTGGGTGATCTGCGATGTCGAATCGTCGTGGGCAATCGTGATGCGAATGGGATCTTTGAGAAACTTGCGACTCAGTTCGACAATTTTGGGCGCAAGAGTCGCCGAGAAGAGAAGATTCTGGCGCCCCACCGGAAGTTCTCGAAGCAGGGATTGGAGTTCTTCTGAGAACCCCAGATCGAGCAATTTGTCGGCTTCGTCCAGCACCAACGTATGCAGCGAAGTTAGATCGATCGCGTCACGCGAAATGATGTCTAACAATCGCCCCGGCGTTGCCACAACCACATTTGCTCCATCGGCAAGGCACCGCAACTGCCGTTCAACACTCTCACCACCAATTAGGGAAATCGTTGAGACGCCTTCTGGAGCATAGCGACTGTATGCATCAAAAGAGGCGGCTACTTGTTGTGCCAACTCGCGGGTGGGGACAACGACCAACGCCGAGACACCGGACTTGGAAGCTGGCCCTTCGCTCAGTTGCTTGATGATTGGCAGAGCAAAGGCGGCCGTCTTGCCAGTACCGGTCTGCGCTTGGGCCAGAACATCATGGCCCCCGAGCACGACGGGAATCGCTTGCTCCTGGATGCTTGTCGGGGTCTCGTAGGAAAGGGCCGCTAAGGCGCGCAGAAGATAGTCGGGAAGATCTAAAGAATCGAAGAGCATGGCCCCCATTGCGGGGGACCATACAGCATATTGCCCGAGCGCCGAGCGAGAGCCCGCAACCTGAGCACAACAGCGTCTGCCAGGCCCCTGGGACCACTCTCGGCGACTTGCGAGCAATTGTGGCAAGCCCAACGGCGCTCGGGATTACCAGGCCACGTCGGTACAAAGGGCCCGAAGCTGGCAAAAACTCGGTAGTATTGTTGGCTGATGATCGACCTGCAAGAGCTAACCGCCACGCGAATCGATGCTGCGCTCTCTGGCAACGCCGCATACAAACGTCTTGGACCGAACCAATTCTTGGTGAAGCAAGGGTCCACGTTCGTCATGATCACAGCCCAGCTCATGGATGACGGGCAGCCACAAGTGCGCTGCCTTGCGCAACTCGTAAAGGGCGTCAACATGACGCCCGAGCTGGCCTACGAATTGTTACGACTCAACACGCAAATCAACTTTGGGGCCTTTGGGTACTCCGCACCGGCTCAGCTGATTCTGCTCACCAACTCCCTCCTCGGCGGTGAAACCCTGGATGCCGCCGAGATAACCTCGACGTTAGAAAGCCTCGTTCGCGTTGCAGACAGCTACGACGATTTGATCATTCAAAAGTATGGCGGCCAGCGAATGACGGACCTGTTAGAGGCCTCCGAACTCGGCAAGCTCTTCACGGATCCAAACGCCAGCGCCTTCTAGCCCTTAGGTCGCGCTCGTCGCGTTTGAGCGCTGGGAAATCTCTACTCCAAGCCTTTCGAAGGGAGCATTGAACCAGAGCAACTCTCGCTCTGAGTTCGTGCGTCACGCAGCCCGGTTCGAAAGCGTCAACCTAGAGTCGTTCCAAGCGCTGCACTCCTACAACCTCAAGCGATTGGGGATCTTGCGCGAAGACAACGACACCAAGATTGGCTTCTTGCCACTCGCCATCGATCGCAAAGACCGCTTCTTGATGACGCAGGCCTTGGCGAAGAGTTCCCAACTCTTGAAGGTCCCGAACCACGAAGTTGTTCTGCAAACTTCGGCCACGATTCTCGCCGCGCGCAACCGTGGTTTCCAGGCCGTTTTCGTAGAGGGCGACAATGAGCTGCGCTGAAACGACACTCTCAAGCGAGCTGTCGATCGAGACCTTGACTTTGTTGCGCTCAGCGAGCTCGAAGCCGCCCTCAAAGGTAACCACAGAAGAGTTATTAGATTGCCTGAGCACCTCGCCCCGAATCGCTGCGAATTGTGAACCGACGGCATGCCCAGCACCGTTTACTACGAGCTGCGGCGTATAGCCTCTTCCATTCGAAACTCTCTTCGCGTACCTCTTCTGCCTGGAGGACCAGCGCTTTGATGAGAATGGATCGCGCCAACCAATGTAGTTCCAATAGTCGACATGAAAGGACAGTGGAATGATCTTCGCATCGAGCTTGGCGTCGAGTTCGCCAAGGAGCTCGTCGGCCGGGGGACAGGAGCTACATCCCTGGGACGTAAAGAGCTCTACAAGAATCGCAGGCTCTCTCTTGGAAGCGTTTGGAAGAGGTGTATCGGGACGAGATGCAGTGGGCCGCGGAGCGTTTGCCCGGCTCTCCGCTGAGACGCCCTCGGTCTTCTCTGGCTGGGAGATCGCCAAAGCGCTGTCCTCCCGACTGCCCTCAGGCGTTGAGGAGCATGAAGCCAAGAATGCCGCAATCCAGAGAACCCTCATGGTCTCTCTACGTATCGCCAGCCCTTCCGTTACAAACCTGCGTTGCCAAATTTGCAGCAAACACCCGAAGAAGGTTTGAGAATCACCCAGGGCGAAGCCCGAGACTGGATGCGCCAGGCCTTTCCGAGCCCCAGGAAGCAGAGATGCGCAGAGCTTCAGAAGCAACAGAGCTTCAGAAGCAACAGAGCTTCAGAAGCAACACGCGCCCGGATCAGCCAGCGTCTTCAGCTTACCAGCGCTCGTTTTCATGGCACGCCAAGTTGGAGCATCGACGATTTGCCGGATCAAAACTCCCACCAGTGGGAATCAGAACATTCCTTAGCCCGTCGACATGCAGTGCCGGGGCGATGATTTGCCTATTGGCATCCACCACAGCAGCATGGCACTCCACACAGGCAAGATCTTCATCGCGAATGTGCTTGTCATGTTCGCCACTCATGCCCCCAGCAGCCTGTCCAGGATTGGGTGACTGATGGCACGAGTTGCAGTCCATAGGGCCCCCCAGAGTCCAGTCCATAGTTCCATTGCTGCCGCGGCCGTTCCCGTGGCAGTACAAGTTGCTACACGTACCGGTGGCGAGTTCTACGGTGGCCGTGGGGTTGAGGGCATCAAAGGGAACCTCGGCAACGTTGTCTCCATCGATGTGCAGCGGGTCGCCAACCGAAGTGGGAACCACGTGGCAGTTGGAGCAGTTGATCTCGCGACGCCACGTTGACAGCGCCAAGTGTTCGCGGTGCGCTCCAACTCCTACCGCAGTTCGAGCCGTGTTGCCCGCAAGATCAGTCGGCGGCGCAGAGTTTCCCACAGAGCCATGACACGAGTCGCAGGCTCCACCACCACCGGTTGACACATCGAGAACACCATTGATGTGAAGGCTTGGATCGAGGAAGACTCGGTTGTCGGCCACGCTTACGCTTGGGTGGCAAGTTCCGCAATTCTCATCGGCTGGGTGTGGTGCAGGGGGTGGCGCGCCGTGGCAACTGCCGCACTCTCTAGCCGTTGCGTTTACAACATTCCAAATCGGGGTGTTCAACGTGCCGCCCGAGAGGGTTGAGCCGTGACAGTAGACATTGCTGCAGCTTCCATCGGTGTTGAGTACGGGCTCAGATCCGCCAGTTCGCGCCAACGCACCAAACGTTAATTCTGCACGGTTGTCGCCATCGTCAAGGTGGCCAGGGCTCTGCACTTCGTCGGGCACAAGATGGCAGGATGCACATAGAACGGGCGCATGAAACGTCGACGATTCCGAAGCAGCGAGGTGGCTTCGGTGTGCACCAACACTCATATCCGTCGTCGCGGTTCCGCCGTTGATGGACTTCGGTGGCGCAGGACTCTCTGAGTCCCCATGGCACTGAGAACATTCCTCATCGAACGACTCGCCAGGCGTTGGAACTCCAGCGGCGTCTGCGTCGGGTGAGGTGTACGTAAACTGGCCTTCCGTGGAACATGCCGCTGTCCAGAACAACAGCAAAGGGATGAATGCCGTGACGACAGCTGTGTACAAGAAACGCATTGCTGCCCTGTTGTGCATCCGCTGTGCCATGCGGAAAACACGCACCAGCGCCTTCAAGTGCTTGAGGGCAAAGTCCGAGTTGTTCGGAGGTCAGGCAGCGTTGCGCAATCTTCGTACTACAGGCGCCAAACCTGAGGCACCACAACAAGGCCCACGACAGACTAGGTCGACTGCGAAGCGATCCATTCCCGCAGAGTTGCGAGTTGGCGTACATAGATACCGAGCCCGCAAAGTCCACCACACAAAGCCAGCGCCACGGCATGCAACCCACGCAGTTCGTGCGCAGCAGCATGCTCGCCGTCCCCCCGACAAAGAGCAAAGAAGAGCGACACCACAACGACAAGCAAAGCGGGCCCCCAAGACGGGCCTTCCCATCGGCCTGTGCGCTCTCCCACCAAATACCCAAGGACGCTAAAGGCGGCGAGTTGTTCGACTCCGCTGAGAATTCGAGCTTGCTCGTGGTTCGCGTGAAGCGGCACATCAAGAGCAACCACGAGGGGCAGATGATCGAGCAACAACGGCGATAGCAGATAAAGGCCGAAAATCGGCATAGCGCGAGCCAACGTGTACATTTCAAAGCGACGTCCACCGCTTAAGAACAACTCTGATGAGGCTAGCGAAAAGGCCAACAAGGCAACGACAACGGCGCTACACAGAGTCGGCAACGGCCATCGCATAAGGGCAGGAACGGAACCAACCAAGTACCAAATGCCAATCGCGAGACCAACCCAAGCTTGGCCATGCACGGTCTGCAATCGATGCTTCCACACCGATGCAAGGAGGATCGCTCCGGTGAAGCCGAGCAGTGGGGCGCCCAAGAGATCAGCCGATGAGGTCGCTGTAAGGCCCGTGAGCCAGAGCAGGGGCACAAGAAGGTAGAACGCCCCCATGAGCGGAAGCTTCAAAAAGAGTTGATTGACTGCTCGGTCTTTCACAGAGTTTTGAATCGCCGTGTACAGGATCGCACCAATGGCTGCACCCAGCGCATTGGTTGCGAGGTCAAATGGACTTGGGTATCGCATCGGGAGAAGCAACTGGGTTGCTTCAATGAGTAGGCTGCAACAGAGCCCAAACCCCATGCCATGAGTGGCGGCGTTTCTCTGACTTGAGCGACTCGCCTGGAATAGGAATCCAGGAATCACAAAGAGGAAGACGTTGAGAACAATATCGGAGGGGATGCACGCAACGGATATCCGCAGCTCGCTCGGCCACGAGAATTGAAATGGCGACAAGGTGCAAAGCGCCACCACCACTAGCATGTAGGCTAAGAGAAGTACGCTCAGTGAGCCCCGAAGGTTTGCTAGTGGCAAGTGCACCGCACGTGAGAGAATCGGCTCAAAGAGCGATAGGTTGAGTGCCGTTTTTCGTCTTCACGTGAGCGAGGTGGCAAGCGGCTCCGGAACGTGGGCTTCGCAACGCCTTCGTGATTCGCGCGAGTCCGAACTCGGCGCCGCGTGCAGTGCCCGAGCCCGGAACTACAGGCTCTCTTGCAGAGCGGCCTGGATGACCTCAAGGCGCGAGCATGGCAGCGATTTCGCCATTGTCTCAGCGGCATCGCCGTCACAGAACCCGTCCGAGTCCGTTGGAATTCCATCGACGGCCTTTGCGCGCCTTTCGATGGTCACGCCGTCATCCGCGATCAGAAGTCGATCCTCGAAAACCTCACCGCTGCACGTATCGGAGCCACTAATAAAGTATCCAGAGCTCGTCCAACCGTCGCTATCGCTCCCCTTCTCAAAGGCAAATCCCCCCAAGTTGATGGTGTCGTCCGCAGCGTCAGTGCGACAGGTATCCAAGTCCAAACACGTGGCGACGCTTACGAACTCTTGCCCGAAAAACTCTGAGTTCTTTACATAGAGAAAGTCATCGGAATTATCGGCGGCGATCGAAGCCCCTTCCGCGTCACAACCGTCGACGTTCTCTGTCCAACTCGCAATTTGATAGATGCCGGAGGCGGCGGTCCCGCCATCATCACAAGCAAAGAGAAATACCGCGAGTAAGGGAAGAATGAAGCGATGCGACATACTCCATCATAGCCCAAGACGGCGCCCAAGACGGTTCCCGTGGTGTTGATGTCATCACGTCTGAGCGCAGCGACGTCGAGAAAACGAGAGCGCAGTGCAAACATCTGCCCTCACCAACGAAGGCCCCCTTCGAGGCGTGGGTGTGAGTTCTATCGCAGTCTTCGTCCAGCAAAAGGCTCCCACGGAGGTCTCCTTCGATGAACCATGTGATTGGCGAAGCGGCGTGCTTGTGAGAGAGTTGCCTTTGTGGCCGTGCGAATTGACAAGTGGTTGTGTGCGGCGCGGTTCTTCAAGACTCGCACCATTGCATCCAGCGAGATGCAAATTGGGCGCGTCCTGCTCAATGGCAATCGAATCAAGGCGTCCAAACAAGTTGGCGTTGGCGACGAGGTACAAATCTCCAAAGGTCCCTACGAATGGACTGTGACAATCCTCGGATTGGCAGAAAAGCGACTGTCGGCGGAGAAGGCACAAGAGCTCTACGAAGAGCACCCGGATAGCATTGTTCTCCGCGAGGCAACGGCAATCGCGCTCAAGGAAGAGTACGAGGAGCAGAAGTGGGCAGAGAGGCATGGGCGGCCCACGAAAAAGGAACGCCGCGACATGCAAAAATTTCGAGGCAAAGACTCGTAGCCTTCGAGTCGTAGTCTTCAAGAAAACAAAGCGCCGCCAACGTCAGACTCAAGCTTCGCAGCGCCCATGCGCTCGACGATGCCATGGAGATCTTCGCGTGTTTGCTCTCCCGTACCTGCAACCACTTGCGCGTCGCTCGAGTAGCGAACAATCCCCAAACAAGTCTGTACGCAAGCGACTATAGTTGCGCGAGGGCGCGGTGGCACAAGGCTGTTCGCAGTGGCGAACCGTGGTGGAATCCTGACATTCTTGTCGGGGATTGGGCATTGTGGGCAATCCATCGCCGGCGGAATCTCAGATCATCCGATAGTTGCAGTTGGTTTCGAAGTTGGTCCCACGATTGCTCTGCCCAGTAGCTACATGAAGACTCTCAACCGCGTCTTGGCCTTGTTACCTGTGCTCTCTCTTGCGGGCTGTATCAATGAGCCTGCCGACGACTCCGAAATCGACACTCTCAATTGCACTCTCTCGACGTATCGAATCGTCTCAGCAGATGTGCCGCTCAACGCAGTCATGGCAAACACAGCGGCACTAGATTTGGATGCCGACGCTCTGGAAGACAACGCCGGCGGAGGAGCTCTCGCGGCGTTCCTTCAGCAATTCGACTCAGCCGATGGCCTTCCCCTTTTAGTCAATGAACGCCTCGCCTCCGAGGAAGCCCCCTGGTTCATCGCTCTCAATCAGTGCCCCGATGGGCGCTACCTGTTCTGGACGCTGCGCGGTGAGGACTCCAACGGTGACGGCGTTTACGAGCTTTCCAGCCGAGAAGCTCCCCCTGCACAGGGCACGCTCGTCGGCTCCTCCATTCAAGTTTCGGGCGGCGGCTTTGGTGAAATCCCCGTAGGGATTTTTGCGGATCCGCTTGGGGAAGCGCGCGAAATATGGTCATCAGGCGCGGGCTTAGCCGCAGAGTTTTCCCTAGAAGACGGGAATGTGGTCGGCAAGGTTGGACTTGGTTTGGCTGACAACTACTTCGAGATTGTTGGTCGCCCCATGGCCGCGTTCTTCACGAGCCGCCTGCAGGCGGGCACATCAGATTATGCGGTCGAGTTAGACACAAATGACGATGGGATTGTCTCCCTAGCCGAGTTCGAAATCAGCTCCATCGTCCAGGCAACGCTACTAAATCCGGACCTCGATCTGCTGATCCGAGATTCCTACAACCCCGGCCGCGACGGAGTTGATGACAGTCTCTCCTTTAGCTTTGCGTTCCGGGCCGAGCCTGCTGTTGTGCGATGGCAGTAGGGCGCTTGTCGTAGAGTGGTGGTGGCAAGCGCCGCCCTACTCTGGGCTGCAATTTGTCACGCTTGCGGCTCGGTAGTTCTTCGTAAAGATTTCGACCTTGGCCTTTGGCGCCTTGGGGTTTGGGTCCGTACCAAAATAGAAATGTGCCGCAAGTACGAGGTCATTCTGCTTCCCCAACCCCAATAGTGTTCGAGCAATGCTCCACGTTGCGGCTGCCCCCGGCACAAGCGTCGTATCCTTGCGCTTCTTGCGCGCTCCAACCGGGCCATCGTAGAGCCTCTCCATCCGGTACTGGCGGAGCCCTTCTGGATTGTCCGCACTGTGCAACGACAAGACGATCGCACGATTGACCCCTCCGCTTGGCAGGTTGTGGGCTCCAAGAGCGTTCTTGATCGAAACCTGGTACCCGGCATCATCCCGACACAGCGCGACCTTTAGGGCCTCGGCAACTTTCTCTGGAACATAGGCGCCCGGAAAGCGGTGACTGCCTTTTTGCATGTGGCAATCGATGCACTCGGCTTTGCTTCCGCTGTCTCGAAATTCGCCAAATGTGTTCTGCATAGGCTGCTCGGTGTAGCGCACCAGGTCGCCTTTGGCCGTGAGCACGGGAAAGTTAAACTGATGGCACCCCGCACACATCGATGGGCTTCCGAACTCCTCGCTCACCTGCGTTTTGTGCGGAGATAACTTGGCTTGAGATCGGGCTTGTAGGACTCCGTCTTGGACATGGCAAGCGATGCAATCCACTCCTTGGCGGCGGGCTTTGGCGAGTTTTAACTCCTTCGTACTTCTCGGTGCGTGACACCCCATGCACCACGCACCGGGATGCGACTCGTATTCGAAGTCAAACGCCGGATTGCGGCCGGCCTTGGCATGCCGGCTTGTGCGCCAAGCGGCGAAGGCCTCTTCGTGACAGCTCTTGCAGCTTCGATTGGACTCAAGCGCTGGTTCCGTCGCAGACGTTTCTGCCTGCGCTGGCCTTGCGACCTCCAGGCCGCAACCCGCCAACACAGCCGAGAGACAGCACACGAGAGCGAGTACACGCAAGCTACTGCTCGTACACATAGTATCCGCTTGCAAAGAAGCGAACCACGCCTTGCTCAGGAATGTTCTTAAACTGAAACGATGCGGCTTGCCCTGTGCTCATCGAGAGAGTTTCCCCGTCGCGCTCACAAAGGAGCGATGTGCAGGCGTCCGGGAGAACTCGAACTCCATCGACCATCAACCAAACGCCATCAACAAAGCTGCGTTCGTTGGGTTTTTCTTCCGCGAGGCGAACCTGCAATGCACCATTTGCGACAAGTTCGCGGGGAACTTCGACAAACTCGTTAGCCCAAGCGGCTTTCCCAACTCGATTTCTAAGAATTTCGCCTAGGAACAGCGACTCATCGCCTGCGTAGACATGAGGGCACCGTCCCTCGGTCTGACACGAAGAGCGCCGGTCGGTCCATCGCTTGACGACCTTGCTCTCAATCTTGGTCCCATTCCACACGAAGCGTTTCTTGGTAAGGGCTTCTCTCCCGTATTTTTTGACGATGTCCTCTTCGCGTTTCTCGTCGTAATCAAGCACCGCTGGTTTTTGACACTCCGACTCAACAACATCCCAAGAGCCATTCTTTGCATAGGAGTGTTTCCCATTGCTCATGGAATCCCAAACCGGCACGGTTTTGCCTTCCAAGGCAGCGAAGACTCGAGTGGAAATGGGTGCCCATTCACCATCAAGGGGCTTTGTGGAGATACGCAGTGCGTTCTTTGCCGTCGCTGGCAAAACCTTCGCCTCAATTGTTCCCGCGACAACCCCCTCCTCCTGAAAGAGCACTTGATCCCCCACGAAGACCTCAAGGTTTTCACAGTCGATGGGCTCCCAACCCATTGCAAAGGCATCACAACGGTAGTGAACTGCGCCACCCTGCCAATCCTTGGCCGCAATCAGCTCCCCACTCAACTCGGCAGGCCACTCAGAGTTCTTCTGAACCTCAAAGACCGCATCGGCAAGCTTCAGGCCCAAATGCTGGTGGTGAGACGCAAACTTCATGCTCAACATCAGCATTCCATCATTTGAGCGATAGGTTCCAAGGGATGCCCAGTCGCCATACGGAGCGGCCTCAGGCGCACCTGGCACTTGCAACGTCACCGGTTCACCTTCCAACGTCAGGCGCACGGTAGCTGGATTGCATTCCTTGTTGAGCACACGGCAGTGCGCCTCGAGAAGGACTCGTTCCCGATTGGCTCCGGCTTTCGAGGTGAGCTTCTTCGACTGAATCGTCCCAACCTCGGCGTTGGGCGCCTCGGCGTTGGGACTGCCCTCAGGCTGCGCCGGCACCGCGCGATTGGTCGAAGGTGCAGCACGTTCATCGGTACTAGCAACGTCGCGAATGCTGGTCTCAGGCTCGCTGGCCGGAGGCGTTTGAGCAGCCTCGCAGGCACTAAGTGCCAAGATACACAGTCCGAAACTCGTTCTTTTCATCTTTTCCTTTCGTGGAAACAACGTTGTGATTCTATCACCGCTTGGGCCCATCCAATGCCCTAACGCGCGGGTGGCACCGCTCATTCCACTACCGTGCAACCGCAATCGTCACGCGTTTGAACGCCATCGACGAGGAGTGATAAACGCGACAGAGCTGTCGCGCTTCAGCCCCTTCGAGGGCCAAGCCCACGCCAGACTGTGACGTTCTAGCGACTCCTACCCCGGCAACACAGATGGCACGCCGGTTGCTCTTGGAACTCTGCATGCTTGCACGCACCCCCAAACTCGCCCTGTCGCTTGGTCTTGTACTTATTGGAGGCCTAGTCGCGGCTTCGTGCAAAGGAGGTCCCGACGATCCTGAGATCTTTGATGCGGGCCCCGTGGTCATCATTGATGGTGCAGTCGTGACTCCCGATGCAGTCCCCGCAGCAACCGCCGAAGGTCTGGATCTTCTCTTTGTCATCGACAACTCAAATTCGATGCGAGAAGAGCAAGCTTCGCTGGTGGCGAACTTCAGCCGCTTTGTGAATGTGTTGCAAGAACTCGACAGTGGGTTACCAGACATTCACATCGGCGTCGTGACGACCAATGTGGGCGCCGGCCAATTCGGCATTTCTGGCTGTGAAGGTGAAGGCGACAACGGCATCCTTGTCAACACCCCTTCCGGTGCCTGCAATGCTCCATCCGATCGTTACATCAGCGACATCGCCAGTAGCGATGGCACACGAATACGAAACTATGACGGAACTCTCGCAGAGACGTTCTCGTGCATCGCAGAGGTTGGCGTCACAGGCTGCGGTTTCGAACAACCTCTGGAGGCAATGGTCCGCGCTCTCGATGGCAGTAACCCGCAAAACGCCGGATTCTTGCGTCCCGAGGCGCTTCTAGCTGTTGTCATCATTTCCGATGAAGATGATTGCTCTGTCTCCAACGTCAACATGTACAACACGGATCTCGCCCAAGACAGAATCGATAGCGAACTTGGATTTCTATCCTCGTTTCGCTGCTTTGAATTTGGCGTGAGCTGTAACCCCGATACACCGCGTGTAGCCGGAGCACGCAGCGATTGTGCTCCACGACAAGACTCGCCCTACATGGATGATGTAGGGGTGTATGCAGATTTCCTGAAGGGGCTCAAAGAGAACCCCGGCAATGTTGTTGTCGCAGGCATTGTTGGCAACGCCTCCCCCGTTACCGTTTCGCTCGTCGATGGAGAACCTCGCTTGGATGCCTCTTGTTCGGCGGGGCTTGGTGGTGGTGCGGCACCCGCGATTCGCCTCACCGCGTTCTTAGAACAGTTCCCAGATCGAAACACCGCCACAACGATCTGCAACGACGACTTGAGTGACGGCCTGGCCGGTATTGCAAACCTCGTTTCCAGCGTCATTGGCAACTAGCTCACGGTACGGTTTCGTTAAACGTCTTTAGGATCGGAGCGCCACCTCGGATCGCAATGCGGCACACCGCTGCTTGATCGAGGTGGCAGTTCCAAGAGATTCCAATATCGACGCCGAGGGCCCAAGCGACCGCCGACTTCATTGGTGAGACATGGCTCACCACCACAATGTTCTTGTGTTGGGCGCGCGTGGCCAGCTCGTCGCATGCGCTTCGCACGCGCACATCAAGAGCGGCGAGCGATTCGCCGCCTGTGGGGGCGTAGTGCAAATCCTCTTGCCAATTCTTCCATAACTCCGCTGGTACATCGGTGAGCTTCACGCCTTCAAGCTCGCCATACGAGAGTTCGAGAAAACGTTCGTCACTCTCTACGGGCAACGCAAACGCGCTGGCCGTTTGCTGTGCCCTCTTGAGCGGGCTGGCAATCACAGCATCAACGCTGCCCATCGAACGAACCAATTTCGCAACGGCGACAGCCTGCTGGCGCCCCACCTCATCGAGATCCTGATCTAGGCGACCTTGCAGGAGCCGAGCTTTATTTGCAGCAGTACGGCCATGACGAACGAAAATGAGCACAGCGTAATTGTGCCATAGCCGTGGTTCCGAGCGCCTCGCCTTGCTGCATGTGGGATAGTTCTGGCGTATGAGAGCCGTTAGTGTGAAATGCCCGAACTGCGGCGCCCTGCTCAACGTCTCAGAAGCCGCCACGACGGTTGCTTGCGAATACTGTCACACGACTTCGCAGATTCGTCGTAGAACGATGTTCCTTGAGCGGCAAGAACAAATGCCGGCACGCAGTGCGGGACTCTCTGTCGCGGTTCAAAGGCACACCGGGCGCTGGTTCATGACACTTGCACTTGTGCCTATGCTTTTGGGCGTTGCCGTCGTGGGGGCGATCGCCTATCGACGTGGTGCATTTGGCGGAGGAGGTCGCATATGGCATCAGCTCGGTCCAATTCAAGCCATGGACGTAAACGGCGACGGCTTCGTGGATCCGATTGGATTTGCTATGCATCCGTTTGCCAGCGACGAAAACACCACGCTGCTGGCGGTATCGGGCAAGGACGGCTCCGTGCTGTGGGAGAGCAAGTCGCTCGGCGCGTTTAGCGAAGTCGCCTCGTCCAACATCGTTGCTACAAAGACAGCCCTCTTTGTCGCCCGCGATGCCGGAAGACTTCGGGGGTTCGACAGCAAAACCGGCAATGCAACCTGGTCGACGCAACTTGCAGAAAAACCAAAGACGTTCTGTGCGGGTGAAGACTCGGGGCATGTTGTTATCGAAACTGCCGATGGCGCATGGATAACCCTCGACATGGCTACGGGCACAACATCACCAGCCATCCCGACCCAGGGCTGCCCTCGAATTGCCGGTGGCACGATTGGTTCGCCCTCCAGGCAATCTAAGACAATCTCTAACTTTGACGAGATTGAGAGCGCGGCTACCATGAACGTCGAAGAGGTCGTCCATCACATTGGCTCCGATGTCGCCATTGGCTTTGGAGTCCGACTGCAAGGTACCCGAGTCCCCATGGTGGGCGTATATCGGCTCGCAGATGGTGCAGAGGTCTGGAGTGCGGAGGTCCCTGCTAGCGATCCACTCTCCGCAGACACGGGTGCTCCGACAGGAAAAGTCACCAAGGATCACATCGCCCTTGTCTACGAGCAAGGCGATGATGCGAGACGAATCACGGTGTTTCGAATTGCCGATGGGCAACGACTTTGGGATCGAGAAGTCCCGGGCCACTGGGGCGTAACAGGCCTGGCGATTGTCAACAACAGCGTCTTGGCCTCCAGCGCGGGGCTGTATAGCTTCGACCTGGATACAGGTGCACTGCAGTTTAGCGCCGCAGTGACTCCAAACCGTTAGTTAGCGTCGTGGTGGCACGCGTCATGGGCCGCTGCTGGCAAGACAACTAAGAATTGTGCCAAGGATCAATCCTTGGCAATCGATTGAAACCTCGCTCGCCCGGACTTAGCATGCAGCAATGATTCAAACCAACCCCAGGCGAATGAGCGCCTCGGAAAGCTCAGTATTTGTGCGGGCTGGCGGCTAGCGATGCAGATCGATCGAATAGGGCCCACCGAGCGCCCACAGGGCGACAACGCTGGTACACAACGTTGGCGAGATTTGCTGTTCTTGCACTGGGAGGTCGCACCGGCTTCGCTGCAGGCGCTTCTGCCGGCAGAGCTTGAGCTCGATTGTTTCGAAGGCAAGGCCTATGTCGGGCTGGTGCCTTTTGCGATGCAGGACGTTCGCCCCTCGTGGCTACCAGCACGCCTTGCCTTGACGTTCCTTGAGACCAACGTCCGAATCTACGTGCACCACAAGGGCCGCCCCGGCGTCTACTTCTTTTCCCTTGAAGCGGCATCGTGGTTGGCGGTCAGGGCCGCTCGTGCAGGATGGAGCTTGCCGTATTACCATGCAACGATGCGATTGGAGCGCGTCTCAGAGAAGACCATCCGCTACGCAAGCGCACGCCGAAGCGCACAAGCACCTGGATTGCAGCTGGAATACCAACTCGGGGAGTACCTCAGCAAACCCAAACCAGGGTCGCTAGAGTTTTTCTTACTCGAACGCTACCTGCTCTTTTCAAAACATCGCGGGCGACTTCAATGTGGCCAAGTTCACCACTCCCCATACCCGGCTCAGCATGCGACCCTGCTGGCCCTTGAGGAAACGCTGGTCGCGGCAGCGGGAATTGAGAGACCCGAGGGCCCGCCACCACTTGTGCACTACGCAAGTGGCGTCGATGTTGAAGTCTTCGCGCTGCGCGACGTCGATTGATGGCAACGCCAGCGCTGGGCGGCAGCGCGAACAAGCCGGCTTCTTGGCCTTGTTCGCAACCGCAATCGAGCGAGACTCAGGCCAGCATCGCTTGATGCGCGGCGCTCAGAGCCGCCACCTGAGCGGCAGCCCTCTCACGAGCTTCGCCCACAGCCTCGCCCTCAACCACAGGTTCACACACCTCGTAATAGCACTTGAGCTTGGGTTCGGTACCCGATGGGCGCATGATGACTCGTCGATTTCCCTCTAAGAAATATACCAACACATCACTGGCGGGGAGTCCCATTCCCCCACTCGCAAGGTCGTGGCTCTCGACAATCGAGAAACCACCAAGTGACGTTGGCGGCTCATCGCGAAATCGCTTCATGTGGGCAGTAATCTGTGCCTTTCCATCGGCGCCGGGTAACACCAACGACTTTTGGAGAGTTTGGAACACGCCATGCTTGCGATAGAGAGCATCCAAACGCTCCTGCACCGTAGATCCTTTCGACTTGGCCAGGGCAGCCAACTCGCAGAAGATTGCGACCGCGCTCACCCCATCTTTGTCGCGAACGAGCTCGCCGATCGAGTAGCCCAGGGCCTCTTCGTAGCCCATGACGAATCGAGAGTTGTCGTCTCGCCGCGCATCAATCGCCGCATTGGCAATCCACTTAAAGCCGGTGAGTGTCGTCTTGTAGTCAACGCCGCGGTCTTTGGCGATAATGCCAAGCAGTTGTGACGAGACGAGCGTGGTGGCAACCATGCGGCGATCGTCTGTCGGCCCTTCGCTAAGGAGGTAGTCCGCAAGGAGCACACCAACTTGGTCTCCGCTCAACATCGCGTAGCCATCGCCCGTTGGCAGCGCTACCGCCAAGCGATCGGCATCCGGGTCATTGGCCATCACCAAGTCCGCACCAACCTTCTTCGCTAACGCAAAGACCAAGTCCATTGCGCCAGCCTCTTCTGGGTTGGGAAACGCAACCGTGGGAAAGTCTCCATCGGGCTGCTCCTGCAAGGGTTCAATGTGAACCCGTGCAACTCCGGCCGTTTCGAGTGCAGCGCGAACAAAACGCGCTCCGACCCCGTGCATTGCCGTGTAGGCGACCGTTAACGGGGTTTTGGCCAACACCCCCGGGTGCAGCGCTAGTGTTTGCACGCCATCGAGGTAAAGGCCGACCATGTCATCGTCGATATCGACAAGAGAGCCGGCAGCGCGTGCTGCGGCGAGGTCGCCAAGAGCGAGTTTGTCGATGGTACCAATCGCAGCAATTGCCTCGGCGATTCCCGAATCCTGTGGAGGGATAATCTGCGCCCCGTTCTCCCAGTAGACTTTGTAGCCGTTGTACTCAGGAGGATTATGACTTGCCGTGACCATGACGCCGGCCGCAGCGCCATAGTGCGTTACGCCGAAGGCAACAACCGGCGTCGGAACAACAAAGGTCGAGAGGTACACTTTGAAGCCCAGCCCCAGTAGGACGGCCGCCGTATCTTCTGCAAAGACGCGAGACTTGTGGCGCCCATCGTATCCAATGACAACGCCACGCTCTTTGCTATCAGCCAGGTTGTCGGCTAGGTAATTTCCCAATCCGGCACTTACTTTGTGCACCAACACGCGATTCATGCGCATCGGTCCGGCTCCAAGGACACCTCGCAATCCAGCCGTTCCAAACTGAAGGCTTCCGCGAAAGCGCTCAGCGAGCTCTTCCGAGCGGGAGGCATCACCAAGAAGTGCTTCCAGCTCGCTGCGGGTTTCTGCGTCGGGATCTTGAGCTAGCCACTCACGGGCATTCGTTTCAGTCATCCGCACAACTGTAGAGCTTCACAGCCGGCCTCGCCAAACGCCGCTTGTCGGTAAATCGATTGATGCGATGACCGCCCGGTTCCCCCACGGAACGCGGGCTGGCCATACACATCAGAGACAGCACAATCTCACTTCCCCAGTACAGAGGCTGTCCCAGAACAGATGTTCGTACTACGGGTGTAAGCAAACCGCGTACCCGTTTCATCGCCGCGCAACTTCAGAGACTTAGTGTTCGATTGCAGTCTGCACTGCCAACAAGACGTTGCACTGTGGGCGAGGGACTGCGGACTCTTGGGGGCACTTGCGTGGGTACAATCCAGCCGTGGCAGACACGAAAAAGCGCAAGCTCCGAACCTTTGCGGGGCTCACGCCCGAGCAGTTTCAACATCCCTCTGACAACAAGGCCACCGACTCGCTAAAGGCGATTCCCGGTATCGACAAAGCGGTCGCCAAGGTCATGGAGTACGGCCTCGAACGATTGGCCTACCTCGACAACACCGCGAGCAACGTGCGCGTAAGCGAGAAGATGTTTCCCAACATGCACAAGTCGCTCAAGTGGGGCTGTCGCATTCTCGACATTCCGGAGCCCGAGTTCTATGTGAGCCTGAATCCCGTCCCCAATGCATACACCTATGGGCACACAAAGCCCTTCGTTGTGATGACTTCAGGGCTCGTAGACCTGCTCTCTCCTGAGGAGCGCTTCTTTGTAATCGGGCATGAACTCGGCCACATCAAAGCGGGGCACGTTCTCTACACAATCATCGCCCACAACATCGCAGCAATCATGGAGCGTATCGGGCAAGCAACCTTTGGCATTGGCTCACTACTCGGCCAAGGCCTTGTCTACGCCTTACTTGAATGGCACCGCAAAGCTGAGCTCACAGCCGATCGCGCGGGGCTCTTGTGCGTGCAAAACATGGACGCCTGCATCGACACGTTCATGAAGCTCGCTGGCGGCGCTACAAGTCTCGCATCAGAGATGGATCGGGATGAGTTTCTTACACAGATTCGCAGCTATGAAGATGCAGATCGCTCGGCGCTCAACAAGGCGTACAAGATTCTGCTAACGGCAGAGCGCACCCATCCCTACGCGATCCTCCGGGCCAAAGAGCTAGATCTCTGGCATGACGATCAATACGTCGAATTGCTCTCCAGCTTCGCGAGTTAGTGCCGATCCACTCTGTGGCCCCATGATCAGGAGCCTGAATGGAGTGCGTTCTTGAAGTCTTACCTGTCTGTTATCGCCCTTACGACCCTCTTGCTCGTCATTGGCGATCCCGCGCCGGTGCATGCGGATCGGCTTCCCGAAGCAACGTCGTGTGAGATTGCCCTGGAATCCTCTGCGTCGGAGAAGATCTTCGATTTGAAAATTGAACTTGGGCGCACCAATGCTCTCTCTCGAGATGAGTTCAGTAGCATTCGCGACTCGCTTGATGCGCTGCTTGCAAACGCAACGAGCCCAGCTGCCAAGGCGTGTTTTTCGCAATACCGTGTGCAGAAGCAGCGTTATGCGGCATGGTTTGCCCAACAAGCGGGTTCGGTTACGCGTGAGGCGAAAGTTCGGCTGGGACGCACCTGTGGTCGTCAAACCGATATGTTTATTCGATCGCATCGCAACAGAATCGATTCCGAGGTGCGGCGCAAACATCTCGCAAAGGCGGCACAACTCGCCACGGAGATGCAAAAGGGAATCGAAGGCGACCCTATGATTCGCGACTGCGAAGGCATGCAAAAGCGCTTGGGAGTTATTCTTAACTACTACATTCCTGGCATCCAAAACCAAGCGGCATTACCACAAGTTCTTTCTCGACTCGGAAAAGCTCACCACGCGGTGCGCTCGACGTTGGATGAGGCCAACAGTGCTCTACAAACCTCGGGCCGCACCATGGTGCTAGCTCCCATCTCACTCGAATCCGAAGAGGGTAGAGAAGCGCTGCAGAGCCGACTCGCTCAGTGCAAGACTTACGGAAAAACTCTGATCGACATTGGCGCTGCCGCCGATATTCTCGTGCCCTCGCCTTCAGGCGAATCACACGCATTGCAGAACGTTCGAGCATTCTGCTCGCAGGCTGCAGCATCACTCGAAACCACCATTCCAAAACTCATCGCTCACAACACGCGCTTCCGAGAGGCCGAGCTACTTCGCTGGCGGCGCACCAACCTCAAGACTTGGAGCATGGAGAAGGTCTTCAACGCCAGAGGGCGCCCGATCGCCGACTCGAAACGTCCTGGTGGAGCGATTCTCTGGACCTACCAAGCCGAAGCGGGCAAGTGCCTCCGAATTCAGTTCACTCCTGCAGGCAAAAAGGTCGGCGAGGAGACTCAAAGCTGCCCCGTGCTGTCCTCGAAGTAACTACCGCCAGGGTCCCGGGCCCCCTAGATTCTCTGGCTAGGGCCTTTTGAACCGGGTCAGAGAGCCGATCCTTCGTTCAGAGCATACATGTAGTTACAGGTGTTTAAGGCACAATGTGCAGCATACTGCGCGACTTTATTGCGGCACACACTGTGCAATCTTAGGCGACAACTAACGGGTAGCCAATTTGGCCCCCACGGACCTCGCCATGAAGAACCTAAAACTCGCCCTCGCCCTCGCCACCTCCACCCTCGTAGCTCCCGGCTGCGCCTCCGATGATCCAACAAGCCAACTCAGCGTCAGCTGCAATGATGGCAAGTGCGATGGATTCGATTCCATTCGCTCACTCATCACGGATGCCAAGAAGCTCGACCTCGCCGACCTTGTCGTGCTGAGTGCCGGTTTTGCCACCGAAGAACTCAACGACCTCCTGGACGTCACCAACTACGCCGGCGTCGAGCTCTCTCCAACCGAATTCTACGCACTCAAAGAACGCGTGGACCAAGACCTCACGCTCAACGACATCGATGAGCTTGTCAGCGGATTGGCAGCACGCTTCGGCGACTCTGAACTGTCAACCGAAGTTAACCGCGTTCGTGCAGAGCACCTTCGCGATGGAAGCTCAGACGATAAGTATTTTGCTGAGAGCTCCTTCACGATCAAATCCGACTTATCTCATGGTTGGAACTTCACGAGTCGAGGCCTAGAAGCCGATGGAGACCTCGCTTCAGCGATTGGATTCGATTTAGGTGGAGACCTCCAAGCGCGTGTCATTGGCGCCTACGATGGTGAGATCGACGGCATTCGACAAGCTCCGCTTTCCGCAATTCGCACAGCTCGTGGCTTTGTCTTTCCTCGCGAGGCTTCCGACATTCGCGACATGCGTCCTGGTGAGAGCTACGCACTCAAGGGCGAAGGCACCATGGGCATCAACATCGGTGCAGGCGTTCCGATTCTCATCGCGGAACCAAGCGCCGTTCTCACCTACAACGTCGTTCTCACTGCCGGACTTCGCTCGCAGCTAAGCGGTCAGATGGATGTTCAACTTGTGCGTCTCCAAGGCGATGAGGTTGTCATCGACGTGGGCATGGAAGTAAGCAGCGTTAAAAGCGCACGCATTGGATTGCGTGATGGCTGGGGAATTCAAGGACTGGTCGAACAAGAACTCGACATTGCCGGCATCAACGTAGACCTCGGCAGAATGGTTGAAAAGGCCCTTCAAAAGCAGCTCAACAAGAAACTCAGCCTCATCCACGCAGAAGCATCGAGCACCAGCAGGAACACACGCATGAGTGTGGCCCGCATGCGCTTTAGCCTCGACGCCTCTGACCCGCAGGGCGCGCGTGACGAAGCACTTGCGCAAGCGTTGAAAGGCGATATTCGCCTGGCCCAAGCACTCGCCAATCGCGGCGACTCCGGTGTTAAGGCCGAGTTCGACCTTCTTCGCTCTGGCGTCTCATCGACCTCCCACGCGGGAATCGAACTCTTTGGAATGAAGTTCTTCACGACGACACAAGAGCAAGAGGGCTCGGTCGTCATTCAAACTCCTGGCGGCGCAACAAGCCTCATCTTTGAAAGCCTTCACCGGGACGGTGGATGGTTCTTCACCTCACATGGCTATGGACGCACAGGCCTCGCTGGCCTCATCTACGACGCCGAATCCGGCGGCGCAGCGCGCGGCGAAACCAATCTCTTCATCTCGATTCAAGAAGGCGACAACTTCATGGAACGCGATCAACTCCTCGACCATATCGATGGACTCATTCTCACGGTTGGTGGCAAGGCTGCTTTGAACGCGATGGAGGGCCACACCAATGCCCTTGAAAACTTGATTCTTGACCTCTGCCCGGTTCCAACCGTTAGCGACGATGAGAACTTCGACGAGCAGTGCAACATCGACGTGCTAGCCAACAACGCACAAGTCGCACAGCTTCGCAGCACAGCCCGGAATGCGCTGGAGCAAAACATCTCGCATCTTGACCAAGCGCAACGCGATCTTGTGATGCAGGCTGGTGACCTCAAAATCGCCGCCCAAAGCATCGAAGACGCCAACGCTTCTCTCATTGGTCCAACGGCTTCGATTGTTCTCGACTACCGCCTCGATGACGGTGCGCTGCAAGACATCTTCAGCAAGCACAGTGGCGCCGACCTTCAATCGAAGGTGCTCGACTTCCTTGAGACCACCCAGGTTGATCGTGTTGATGATGACCTCGTACCAACCCGCGAGTCACTCCGCTCACGACTGGACGATGATACCGAGCCTATGATTGCAGCCTTTGACGAGTACCGAGATTCGTACCTTCGTCTGCTGAGCCTCTCGAATGCTCGCATCGACTCTCTCGGCGAGATTGGTGCACAGGCTCTCGAAGTTCGATTCGAAGTAGATAGCCGGAAACGTGCCGACTACGACTCGGCCACAAGTCGCAGCTTGGCCCATGCTCGCTCCGAGCTTATGACAAGCTTCTTCGACGACCTCGTTGAACTTGCCGACGACATTTCAGGTACCGGCCAGGGAAGCGCACCTCATGAAGAGCAAGTTGTCGCCTACGGCCTCTTGGGGCTCACCGATGCAAACCGACTCGACTTGCGCGTTGACTTTGATGTCGACACATCAAGCGGAACGTTTGGAACCCGCAAAGAACGCTACGACGCCGCTGGCGTTGAGAACTTCGACGTTCGTGCTCGCGGCGCTCTGGTTGAGGAGATTGGCGGAGGCCTCTTTGATATCGACTCGCTCATAAACCTCCAGTAGCAAGTCTCGCTCGCGCTTCGAGGTCAGCCAATCGGCTGGCCTCTTGTGCGTTTCGGGCCGAGCTGCGAGCCCCACCACAGCGCCAACGATCAAACCCGGCCCCGAGCGCCGCGTACTAGCGATCGTCGGAGTGGATCGCGAGTGTCACCAGGACGTTGTCGGTTGTCCCGGGCATTGGGGACAGCGTTACGCCAACCTCGTCGACAGAGCCTGCAGAATCGCGCACCGTCGACTTCAGGACCTGACACATACCGCGGTGCACACATTGCTTGATGTCTGCCAATAGCGACGGAAACATCACGCTCAAGATCGACTTTTCAAAGCCAATCTCATCGGGTGGCGGACCTCCCCCGAGTCCAGGGCTAAGAAATTCTCTGAACCGCTGATTTGCGGCATCGAAATCTCCGCTCAGCCGCATGACGGCCATCGCGTGTGGCGCAACATCAAAGGCAATCTCGGCAGGTGACGATACTTTGTTTGCAGACTCGCCCTTGGCGATTCCCGCCCGGCGCCGATGCCCGTAGCCCAGCATGTCCATGAGCGTTTGGAGCTCAAAAATGAACGCGCCCATATCCGAATGCCGATCGTTGGGATCTTTCGCTAGGGACTTGAGAATGAGATTCTCCAGGCGCTCGTCGATTTCTCGATCGCAAATCTCCGACGGCAACGGAGGAGGCTCCTGCACATGAGCGCGCATGACTTCGGTAAAGTGCCCGCGAAATGGCAACCGTCCGGTCACAAGTTGATACAGAACAATACCTAGGCTGTAGATGTCGGAGGAAGGTGTCGGAGGTTGGCCCCGAACCGTCTCCGGTGCCATATACGGCGGCGTCCCGCTAATGGAGTGACCAACAGATTGACTGCCGGTTTGGGCATGTGCGAGCCCGAAGTCCAGCAGTTTGATGCTCCACTTGCTTCTCTGCTTTGTGGGCATCTTGCAGAGTAAGATGTTCTCCGGCTTGATGTCGCAATGAACGATGCCCTTGCTGTGGATATAGTGAAGAGCGTCCGCGATCTGCGAAACGAAGTCACACGCCATGCGTATCGACATGAGCTTCTTGCGCTTGAATCGGTCGCTAAGAGGAGCGCCATCAAGAAGCTCCATGACCATGTAGGCACCCATCTCTGGGTCTTCGCCAAAATCAACGACCGACACGATATTCGGATGAGAAAGCGAACTCGCCAAGCGCGCTTCCCGAAGGAATTGCTTTCTCAATCGAGCATCGGTACTCAAGTCTGCATGGATTTGCTTGAGAGCAAAGACGCGCCCCAGGTTGCTGTGGCGCGCGGAGAAGACGCGAGCCATGCCACCTTCGCCGATCTCTTCCTCAATAAAGTATCGGCCGCCAATTGCGTTGCCTTTGACGTCGGTGTCTTCGACCACCGGGGCATTGGGCTCGGTGGGCGGAACAAGAGTCGACTCCATTACCTCTGTTCGACTTGAGGTTTGCGTCTCTGGAATTGGCGTAGCGATGCCGGCACCGCTCCCTGTGTTGCCGACGCCGACGAGCGTTGCCCCACCAGACTCTCTGCTTTCGTCCCCCATTACCCCTTTAGCCTCGCTGCGTTACCCTACCAGCTTCGCTGCCAAAACCCGCCTTCGGGCACGCAGTTTCCCTTGAACTTCAAGGAGGTTACAGCAAATGTGCAATCGACCAATTCTGACGGAACGGGCACTTCCCTCCAACTCATACCCGTTCCCAGCGCTCGGTAGATTGGTCGGACGTCTGCGGGAGTGGCGACCATCAACGTAGCGCGAGCTTCTTTGAATTTTACCTAGGGAAGATCATGAATCGTAGTGACAAAGAGATCCGCAGGCTGCACGTCGATCCAAGATCCACCGGCATTCGTCACGTAGGTTCCACTCATCTTTAGCGTTCCCATGAACTCTCCGGCAAGAACAACTCCACCACTGGTTGCAACCATGCCTTTTGGTTCTTCGGTCACAGGGCTAGCTTGCTGGTTGACGCTCACCGCCGTGCCATCAGAAGAATACCGAACGAGAACAATGTCTCCGTTCTCGCCACTATCAACCAGGGTTCCTTCAACATTCACTGTTTCCCCAAAATCAGCGGTCATGAGCAAGGCAACGACGTAGCTATCGCTACCGTTCCAGGACGCGAGGTGTCCGCGATCGACCCGCCCGCTTCCCATGCTGCGATTCCATTGCAGGACACCGGTGGCAGAAAGCTTCGCTACAAACGCATCTGGTGAGGCAAGCCCTGAATCGATGTTAATGCTGGTGTCGATCGACTGACCACCAGCAATCGACGCCGTCCCCTGAAGCTCGCCCGTTATGAGCACTTCGTCGCCATCACCAATCGCCACACCGCGAACAGTGTTGGTTCCAACCCCGGCTCCCACCTGGACCGCCCACAAAGGCACCCCAACCGCCGACAGTTGCGCGACAAATCCGTCGTGCTTGGTACCGGGTGCAGAAAGCGTTGTACCGCCAATCGTTATGGTGTTTGTGAACGAGCCAGCTATGACCACTCGATCGTTGCTGTCCACGGCGAGGCTATTCACGACCTCTTTGCCCAGCCCCGTGACGACATGGTGCCAGTCCAAGTCGCCGTTTGAATCAAACCTAGCGATTAGGGCGTCGCGATTGTTCGATGCTGTCGGGTTGCCACCAACGAGCCCAATGTCGACGGTGCCATCAAAGTCACCACTAAGAATAATACCGTCCGCTGAGTCGATTGCGACTTGAACATTCGGCAGGTTTGCCAAACTCGAACCAAAGATGGAAGCACTCCCTTCAAAGACTCGAGACCAAATGTGAGTTCCGGTAGCAGATGAGTACTTCGCAATGAAGTAGCTGAAGCCACTTACCGTCACATCACCATCGCCAAGATCAATGGAATCAGATACGTGCCCAACGACAATCACATTGCCGTCTGAGTCGATGCCGACGTGCCGAGCCATGGCTTGCGTCCCGGCACTGTCGATTGCTCGTGACCAAATCTCACTTCCGTCCGCAGCCAGACTCGCAACAAATAGGTCGCGGTCGGTGTCGCCGCTCGTTGAAAGTGCTCCGCCTCCAAAGTCCATGGCGCCCACGAAGCGCCCGGCCACAGCGATCGTTCCCGTTTCGTCGTTCCGTGCAAGGCCACCCGAGTCTTCGTGACAGCCCGATCCAAATCCTCGGGCCCAGTGACTCGCACAATCGTCCAAGCACTGCTCCGCTTCTCCTTCTTCGCAAATACCGTTTCCACACGATGCTTGTGGTGTCCTTAGGAAGGCTGTGATCACCCTGCTATAGCCTGTTCCCGTAGGCACCTGGCCGCACTGGTGGTAGTCGCTGTAGCAGGTTGTTGGTAAGCCAGAATTATCCCAATCCGAACACGCGGTAAACGAACTGCACGCCGCGTTGTCGACATCGCATGCGAACGCATTAATGTTGCAATCGGCCACGGTCTCAATTGGGCAGCCATCTCCAATCGCGGAACAGAACCGGTCGGTAAGTTCCCACATCGCGCTGCCGCTGCCGCCGGCGCAGGCATACGCCTGGCCCGCCACATCCGCGCCTTCCGTGAAGACGTTGCCGTAGAACGAACCCTCGCGCAGTGTGAAGGCCTCGGCCACTTCGGTCGGCACTTGCAGCGCGGGGTGGTTCCCCCGAAGCGATAGTTCAACGGGAAGGCCGAATTGATTTGTTCGAGCAAGCAAACACGCCGAGACCCATTCTTGGCACTCGACGTCGCATGCTCCGGTCTCCCACTCAGGCGCAAGCCCCAGTTGCCCCGTGAACTCCCAAGGCTCCCCGCCGATCTCAAGTGTCATGCTCGACGACGATGGCAGCGCACAGGAATAGGCGTACGCGAGGATTTGTCGATCAACTTCGCCCAACGTTTCGCCACTCGACGCAATCGCATCGGAGTTGAGAGCACTCAGGGCTTCACTGTCGATACTCACGGTCTGCAGCGGACCGAGATTGAGCCCATTGAGAGCAATGCCACCAGGTGCGGCGTTGAGGGTTAGCGTGCGCAAGTAGACCGAGGTGTCGATCTTTCGAAAGGAGGTTCCACCATCGGCATCACCTGGCCCACCATCAGACAAATTCTTACTGGCATCGCTTGCCGAGAGACCAGCATCGATCGCACTCCCTGCGCCAGCGTCGCCAGCCGGCGGCGTTGTTGGGGAAGAACAGGATATGAGAAGAATCGAGACCGTGAAAAGAAAACTGGAGGATTTTGCAAGTTCGAACACGGACTTTCCATTCTACCCGAAGCGCGGTGTTCCCCTAAGCATTGGATCCGGATCCACCGATCTTTACTCCGACAGAGGGGAGTAGAAACCGACACCTCGCCCACAAGGTGATAGGCTCTACGCCGGTGCGGTGCCAAACGTGTAATCGGCGACTTCTGCCCAATGCGGCCTGTATGGAGCATGCAGAGCAAGTCGCGCCAGCGGCTGAAAGCATTGATGACGCGCCCCCCCAAATCGGTGGCTACGAAAACTTCTGCATTCTGGGATTCGGCGGTTTCTCGAGAGTCTGGAGTGCAAATCGCACAGGCCATCCACAATCCGTTGCAATCAAAGTCTCAATCACACGCAACGATCCCCGTTTTTCGAAGGAGGCGGAAGCAATGCGGCGTTTGGGAGCGGGAGTGTGCCCCGAACTTATAGAAGAGGGCATCACCTCTGGGGGATTTCCCTACATTGCGATGGAGCAAGTCGATGGTGTCTCTCTCGGCCACTGGCTCGCGAGTTGTGAGCATCGCGTGCCACCGCTGCGGGCGTCAATGAAGCTCTTCGCCAAGCTCTGCGCCCTTGTGCAAACGACACATGAACGGGAACTCCTTCACCGAGATTTGAAGCCCGAGAACGTAATGGTGCTGAAGGACGGCAGTCTCCGGTTGCTCGATCTCGGCTTGGCCCGGGGAATCTACGACACGCCTCACCCCGACGAAGTGCTGCAACCGTCGCTCACACAAACCGGCGCCATGCTCGGAACGGTTGCCTACATTGCTCCCGAGCAGAGCCTTGGCCGACGAAATTTGGGTTTCGCTGCGGACATCTATTCACTCGCGGTCATCGGCTTCGAAATGCTCACAGGACGCCTGCCATTCTGGGGCAGCCGTTCAACAATTCTCCAAGCCCACACCTGGCACAAACCGCCTGCCGCCTCGCAGTTCGCTCAAGTTACAAAGCCCGTCGACGACGCGATCGCCCGAGGCCTTGCCAAGGATCCGCGAAACCGCTGGCCCAGCGCATCGGAGCTCTCTGAAGTATTGCAGGCCGCGGTACAGCAGATTCCGGAGAGTGCGCCGCCTGCCCCACCGTCATCCGAGACGCCATCGAGACGGGAGATGGCACTCCTTGCCATTGAAGGAACGTTGTCACTTCCTGCAGCGACCAAGGCTGCTGCGAACGTGGGTGGGCAAATTGCGAGAACCACCGACTCGGGATTCGTTGTCGTCTTTGCTTCGGCAAAATCGCTAAAACAGGGCGTTACGGCAGCTCTAGCGCTAGCACATGAGAGTTTTGAGCATGCGACAAAGTCCGTCGTGCACGTTGCCAAACTGCGCTCGCGCAAAGGCAGTCGAGGCATGATGGTAATGGGTGACGCCATTAAGAAATACCAAAGCTGGCAGTCAGACTTTGGCCCCGGCCTTCATGCGACCCCCGAAGCTGCCCCCTACGTGAATCACTCACAGCTGGCGAGCAAGTCGTCTGATGGGCGGCTGGTTCTCCGCGGTCGCAAGACGTCACCACCAACACACACCGGCATCGCAGTGGACTGGCACAGCATGTCGATGGAAGTTCAATTCTGGGGCCGGCGAAGCATCATTCGTGCGGTTGAAACCGACGCCCGCACATGCATCGACAGCGGCCTCCCAACGATCTCTACGGTCACCGCAGAAGTGGGCTTGGGCAAGACACATCTGGCCCGCCACCTGCTCGCTCGTGTCGGAGGTTGGAAGCACCTGCGGGTCATCCAGATTCGAGCGGCCGCGGAGCACGAGCACCGGGGCGATGCGCTGCTACAGCGCTTCGTGCGGGAGGCGTTTCAACTCTTCGCTGCCAAACCGAGCTTTGCCGAGGTTGAAGCAGCCTGTTTGAAAACATTGCCTGCGCAGCTCGCCCGCGACTCGGCGCCCGTTGTCGCACGCGCCATCGAAGCAATCGACGCAGACGAATTTGACAAGCTCTCTCCGTTGGTTGGGGCGACCGCAATCCGCCAGGCTCTCGGTCGTGCAATCGCTGAGGCCCTGGTTCACACCGCCAAGCAACATCCATTGGCAATCGTAATTGATGATGCGCATCGCGCCGACTTTACGACCCTCGATGCAATCGAGATGGCGACGCTTGGCGCCCCCAATGTGCCGATTTGGGTTCTCGCCTTGGCCTCGCCCACACTCTTAGAAATTCGTACAAACTGGGGAGCGCGTGCTGGAGCGAGTGTTGTTCATGAGATGGATGCGCTCAGTAGAAACGCAGCGCTGGGCATGCTCAAGCAGCTGCTTTTTCCCGTTGAGTTCATTCCCGAAAGTACGCTCACAACACTTATCGATCTGACGCACGGCATCCCACTTCACCTTGAGGAGGTCGCAAACGCACTCAAGCGAAATGGAGCCATTCGAAAACGCGAGGGCACGGAGTCGTGGTTTCTCGCTTCGGATGAACTTATGAAGGCCTCGCAAACACCGCTGGGTGAGCGACTCGCAGCCGCATCGCTCTCGGGAATGCGTGAAGACGTAGCGAAATTTGCCCAACTGTGTGCCGTGGCGGGTCCAAAACTTGGCGTTCGAGCTGTCGACCTCGTTCAGGGCGCCCTGGATGCAGAACTCGGTTTTAGCTCGCTGGCTCCGAGTGCAGGAATTGACTACCTTGTGGACAAGAAAATCCTCAAGCGAAGTGGTGCAGATCGATTCGAGTTTCGCCACCCAATGACTCGAGACGCACTCGAAGCGCAGCTCTCGCCGGCACTTCAGCGGCTCTTGCACGCCGCACTTCTCAGCACGCTTCCTGTCGAAGCAACGCCACCCGCCGAACTTGCACGCCATGCGGAACGCGCGGGCGAGGCGCAACTAGCGTCCGAAATGTACCTAGCGGTTGCCAAGGCTGCAGAAGCCAAATTTCGGTATGTCGAAGCGGAGCAAGCCTATACCTCGACGCTATCGAATCTGCAAAAAGACGATACGCGAACGCTGTCGAAGGCACTCACAGGGAGAGCCCGCGTGCACTACTGCGTCGGCCGCCATGATGACGCGCTTGCCGATTTGGAGTCAGCCATGGTCGTCGCAACCCAAGAAGCCGATTCGCAAGCCCTCGCGGAAATGCTCTTGGAGAAAGCCACCATCCTCGACTGGAAATTCCAATACAAAGAGTCAGCCGAGGCCGCCGCGCGAGCAAGTGCTCTGATTGCCAACCTCAATGATGAAGCTCTCGTTCTCAAGTGCGACCTCGCTACCGCGCGCAGCCACTTTCGGGCGCAGGACTTCCCAAGTTCGATTGCCGAGTTCGAGGCAACGATCGTTACAGCAGAGAGTCTCGAAGACCATACGACCCATGTCATCTCCTTGGCGCTCCTCGGTGCAGCACTCGTTGCGGTTGACCGGCTTGACGAAGCCCAAGTTTGCCTAGACCGCATGATCGATTTGAGCCAACGTGTTGGTGACCGCCTCCATCTTGCTGTGGCCTACGCCAATCGCATGCTTGTGTGGATGGCCCGCCACGATTATGAGCACGCTGTTGGCGATGCGAGTTCCGCAGCCTCCGTGGCCAACGAAATTGGCTCCTTTCCCGTTATATGGGTATCTCAGCATTCCAAGGCACAACTTCTTCTCTGGCTTGGGCGCCATGACGAAGCCGCCGAAATTGCCAACGAAGCGAGGGAGCTTCAGCATCGATTTACCAATACTCCCGATCCCTCCGACACAATTCTCGTTGCGCGAATCAAGGCAGCGAGCAGTGACGATCCTGTCGCAGCATCAGAAGAACTTAAATACATGACCGCACAGCACGCCTTTGATGCGCTTGCGCCGCTGCACCAAAAACAGAGTCGCATGTTGGAGCTGTGGCAGTCTGGTGGCGACGCAAACGCTTGGAATGAGCTTCTATCGAGCGCCAAGGGCATCTTTGATACAAACGAGATGTTGGAGTTTCTCTTACTCTTCGCACGAGCTGCGTTTCGTGAGAGAAGGAAGGACGATGTACTCCTTGCGACCACCATGGCGCATGAGCTCGTTGATCCAAAATCGCACTGGCTGCGTATATTCGGTGCGCTGCAATACACCAATGAGGTATAGAATTAGTCTGTGTCGTACACGAGTTCGGAAGAGCAGTTATCCGCAAACCGTGTTGCCGAAGAAGTTTTCGATTCGGGAACTCGTATTGGCAATTACCGCGTCAATGCATTGCACGCTACCGCGGGGTACTCCTGTGTCTATCAAGCAACAGATACTGTTACTGGTAAGACTGTCGCGATTAAGGCACTACACCAGCGATTGGCTCGAAGCGCGAAACATGTTGAACGCTTTCGCCGCGAGTATGAGGCCCTAAGAACAATTCGCCACTCCAACATTGTCGAGATGCTCGACTTTGGCCTGCTGGACGGCGCGATGCCGTACTTTGTGATGGAGTGGTGTAGCGGTCCAACACTGGAGACGCTTCTCGCGGAAGGTGGCTTCACCCTCGAAGAAGCCTTGCCCATGTTTCGCCAGCTCGCCGATGCCTTACAAGAGGTACACAACGTTGGCGTCATTCATCGAGACATCAAACCTGCAAACATCATTGTTCTGCCGCGAGCCGGCGAGATGCCACAAATAAAACTCATCGACTTTGGCATCGCAACCCCATCCAACTTCGTTGAGGCAGAGAGGACAAGTCTCACGAGCACCGGTGCCTGTATCGGCACCCCGCACTCCATGGCGCCCGAGCAGATTTTTGGAGCAGCCTTGGATGAGCGCACAGACGTCTACGCGCTGGGAGTTGTGTTGTACGAACTGCTCACAGGAAAGAAGCCGTTCCAAGCGAGCTCCGTTGCCGAAGTTGTGGACATGCACCTCAACGTGGCTCCGCCCAAGGCCAGCAATCTCGCGCCGGTATCGGCCGCCGTCGACCAAGTGATCCAGCGGTGCATGGCAAAAGAAATCGAGGACCGATTTCCCAGTGTGTCCGCGGTGCGAGCCGCCCTTGAAACGGCAGCAGAGGCACAGAAGGAGATGCCAGTCATAGGCGCCAAAGAGCGCAACGCAATCGGGGTGCACGTGGACTTCGATTTCTCGGCTGATGAAGACGACGTTGAGGACGAAGACTTCGATAGGCTCGATGCCTTGATCGAGTTCTCCCACGACGCGTGCTCTGCGGCGGGCTTGCGAGTGGCACTGGAAACAGGAAACGGCTTTCTTGCAGTGGGCCTACTTCCAGACGGCCCAGAAGTGAGCAACCGGGTTCGCCTCGCAGCGGTATCCTTTGCCCGCAAAGTCTTGGCAGAGTTTCGCAAGAGTGACTCGCAAGCCATTTCGCTCTCGATCGTCGTACATGCGGCTCCAATTACCGCAGAGCTCTGCGGTGGGGTGACGTCTTTCATCGGCGGCGACCTGCTTTCGATCGCAAGCTGGAGCCCCGAAGACCCAAGCGAGACGTTCCTCGCGACCTCGCATGCGCTTCGTGGCCTCGATATTCCCGCCGAACAACTTCCTACGCGCCCAGGCTACTTGCGACTCACTAGTGCTTGATCCATTGGAATCGTTTTTCGCTCGCGACGGGAGTCCGTCTTCTGGCAAGGCGAGAACTAGGAGTTTGGCTGGCCAAACGACGCAGTGAGCAACGATGAGCCAAAGGCGACTAGGTGGCGAAATACCGAGTGAGCGGAATCATTGTCAATGAATCAAGCACTAGCTAGCGAGTTCTAAGCCGAGCTCAAAGAGGGCTTCTCGCAATTGCAGCGTGGTCGGCATGTCACACAGGAGCGCAGTCCGTCGGTCGCGTTCCCCAACGAACGGCTGCTCTTGTGAATCCATCACGACGATCGGAACCGCCGCATGCAAGTCGCTGTGCCGAATCGCATCGACAAGGGCAAGCGCACCCTGCTCCGGCAACTCTGAACTCACACAGACCAGAGATGGCGTGGTCTCACATGTCGCCAGATATTCAATCGTCTCGTCTTTGGTGCTGAGCAGAACCCGCTCCAAATTCACCTCAGAAAATAGGATCGATGCATCTTGTTGACTACGCATGGTCGGCGCTACCACAACAATGTGCCCATCGAGGCGGTTTGGAGGATTGAGCAGTTTTTCGATCGCCCGGCGCATTTGCTTGACGGTGAACGGCTTCCCCAGGAAGTGAGTACTTGTCTTAGAAAGTGACTCAGAACCCGCTTCTGGACCAATATGGCCCGAGATGAGAAGCACCTTAAGATTCTTGTTTTTCGCAAGTAGCGTCTCGGCTAGGTCGGTGCCAGTGCGCCCTGAAAGCATGACGTCGGTTACCAATAGCTCAGGAACGCTCGACATCGCATCGTATGCAAGCAGTGCTTCCTCCGCTGAACCGGCCTCGACAACGGTTAGCCCAACTTTCTTGATCGACCGAACGAGGTACTTGCGGACAGAAGGTTGGTCTTCCACGACCAGGGCGGTTCCGTAGTTGCGCCGAAGCTTTATGCCTTGGGTCGTTGTGAGCGATCGAAGCGGAGCCGAGGCGCATGTTGGCAGATACAGCGAGAAGGTAGTCCCTCGCCCCTTGGCGCTAACCACCGAGAGTGTGCCGCTGGCTTGACGAGCCAAGCCAAAGCATGTCGAAAGCCCCAACCCTGTTCCATCTTCGCCTTTGGTGGAAAAGAAAGGATCGAAGACGTTGCCCAATACTTCCTTGGGAATTCCGCCTCCGGTGTCAGCAACGTCAATGACGGCGTACGGGCCATCATCGAGCCCTTCTTGGCCCCGCACATCTTTGATGTAGACCCGAATTTCAAGCTCACCACCGTCCACCATCGCATCGCGCGCATTGCTGGCTAGGTTAATCAGAATCTGGTGCAACTCGCTTAGCTCAAATCGAACATGCACATCATCTCGGTTTGGAAGAATCGAAATTCGAATCGATGCAGGAAGAGTTTTTCTTAGAAGCCGTTCCATCTCATTCACCGAACGATTCACTTCGATGACAGAAGACTGCACAGCGCGCTGTCTTGAAAACGATAGGAGCTGCGTCGTTAATTGGCTCGCACTCTGAGCTGCGTTGACAACTTCTTCGAGGTCTGCCCTGAGCGAACTTCCCAGCTCTAGCTCGTCACGCACGCCACTCGCAAAGCCGATAATCGCTGTTAGCGCATTGTTAAAGTCGTGTGCGACTCCACCTGCAAGCAGGCCCAGTGCCTCCATCTTTTGCGATTGGCGATTGACCGTTCGTGGATCGCTTAGAATGACGCACGCCAAGTCGCTGTGTTCAGGAACACGAGCGACTTCAACCTTAAGAGGAAACTCCTCACCGCGTTTGTTCCCAAGAGCATCAACGCGAAGTGATTCGCGCCCGGCAGTGCCCCAGAGTTTCTTTTGGCTTGCGCGAAGTCTCTCTGGAAAGAGCGCAAAAACCGAGCTGTGCAAGAGAGCTTTGTGCGTGCGTCCAAACATTTTGGCGCTACCGCTACTCGCGTGCACGATATTCCATTCACTGTCGACAATGAATACTGCTTCACGACTCACTACCGTCATTATGGGGGGATTCGGCACATTCGCATCATTTCCTTACAAATGAGCCATTCGCCCCACCACCCTGTAGTAGTTTGACCACCCAAACGCATTATGCCGATAACTCGGCAGCGCGAACCGGCCTGGGCTCCACACGTCTTGCTCTTTCCCAAGACAGCGAATAGGGTGGCTGGGTAACTAGGGGAGTTCCTGTTAAAGGAGCTGAGAGGCTGTTAGGTGCATTGCACACACGGCGACCCTTCGAACCTGATCCAGTTCACACTGGCGTAGGGAAGGGTACAACGCAGGTGATCATAAACGCACAACGGCTGTTTGGAAGAAGGGTTCCCTTCTTCTTTGATCCCCGCTTTTCTCTCTCTTCGTGAGCGACTGGGTCTCCTATGCAAGGAGTCTCATATGAAACAAATCGACAGCACCGTAACGGTGTCCCAAGGGCCATTGCCGGCATCGCGCAAGGTCTATCACTCAGGCGAGCAGTACAAATTTCTGCGCGTTCCCATGCGAGAAATCGCTCTTCACCCAAGCTCTGGCGAAGCGCCCGTTGTTGTTTACGACACCTCGGGTCCCTATTCCGACTCAGAGTTTGTCTGTGACCTTGAAAAGGGTCTTCCGCGCACCCGAACGGCGTGGATAGAGGCGCGAGCCGATGTGGAATCCTACGACGGCCGGTTAGTGCAGCCCGCGGACAACGGCTTTGTGAATGCCGAGAGCGTGGTTAGCGAGTTTCCCAACAAGAACCAGCCGCGGCGAGCCAAGGGCGACGTTGCTGTCACGCAAATGGCTTATGCGCGCGCGGGAATCATCACGCCTGAGATGGAGTACATCGCCGTTCGTGAGAACATGGGGCGTTCCATCCCCTCCGAGACCAAGGTCGACGGAGAGAGCTTTGGAGCCAATATCCCCGAGTTCATCACCGCGGATTTCGTGCGAATTGAGGTGGCGGAAGGTCGCGCGATTATTCCGTGCAACATCAATCACCCCGAGTGCGAGCCGATGATCATTGGCAGAAACTTTCTCGTAAAGATTAACGCCAACATCGGAAATTCGGCGGTCACTTCCTCGATGGCCGATGAAGTGGAGAAGATGGTGTGGTCCACGCGATGGGGCGCAGACACTGTCATGGACCTCTCGACCGGTCGCAACATTCACAACATTCGCGAGTGGATTCTGCGCAATGCGGCGGTACCGATCGGCACCGTTCCCATCTACCAAGCCCTGGAGAAGGTAAAGGGCGTCGCCGAAGACCTCACGTGGGAGATCTTTCGAGACACGCTAATTGAGCAAGCAGAGCAAGGGGTCGACTACTTCACCATCCACGCGGGCCTCCGCATCGCTCACGTTCCGCTAACGGTCGATCGGGTCACGGGCATCGTATCTCGCGGTGGTTCCATCATGGCCAAGTGGTGCTTGCATCATCACAAAGAGAGTTTTCTCTATGAGAACTTCTCTGAAATTTGCGATATCGCAAGACGTTACGATGTATCGCTTTCGCTGGGAGATGGCCTGCGCCCGGGAAGCATTGCCGATGCCAACGACGCAGCACAGTTTGCAGAACTGGAGACCCTCGGCGAGCTCACCAAGATTGCCTGGGAGAAAGACTGCCAAGTGATGATTGAGGGCCCGGGGCACGTTCCTATGCACAAGATCAAAGAGAACATGGTGAAGCAACAGGATTGCTGCGGCGACGCTCCCTTCTACACCCTGGGACCGCTAACGACCGACATCGCGCCAGGCTACGATCACATCACATCGGGCATTGGAGCAGCCATGATCGGCTGGTATGGCACTGCAATGCTCTGCTACGTGACACCAAAGGAGCACCTTGGCCTTCCAGACCGTGACGACGTTAAAACCGGAGTCATCACGTACAAGATTGCCGCGCACGCCGCCGACCTAGCAAAGGGACACCCCGGTGCACAACTGAGAGACGATGCACTCTCGCGAGCGCGCTTTGAGTTTCGTTGGCAAGATCAATTCAACCTCTCTCTCGATCCGGAAACTGCCGAGAAGTTCCATGACCAGACCCTGCCTAAGGAGGCTCACAAGGTCGCTCACTTTTGCTCGATGTGCGGCCCCAAGTTCTGCTCCATGCGAATCTCACACGACATACGCGAGGAGGCGCGCAGCCAAGGAATGCAGGAAATGGCGCTGAAGTACCGAACTGACAAGGGAGACCTCTACATGCCCGTGGTCAAGAGGACCTAGTGCTCGATTCATTGACATTGATTCCGCTCACTCGGTGTTTCGCCTCCTGGTCGCATTCGGCTCATCGTTGCTCACAGCGTCGTTTGGCCCGCCAAACTCCGAGTTCTCGCCTTGCCAGAAGACGAACTCCCCGCGCGAGCGAAAACCAATTCCAATGGATCAAGCACTAGTGAAGGTGCTGGTCATTGGTGCGGGCGTCGCAGGGCTTTGCTGCGCGCTCGAACTTGCCAACGGAGGCGCTTCGGTCGAGGTGATCGATCGGAGCGCCGGGTTGGGCGGGGAGAGCTGCTCGTGGTTTGCCGGGGGCATGCTCGCTCCGTGGTGCGAGGGCGAGAGCGCAGAGCCACTTGTGGTTTCGCTCGGCGCTCGCGCCATTGACTGGTGGCAAGCGCAAGGAGTGGGGCTTGTGCAAAACGGTAGTCTCGTCGTCGCACAACCTCGCGATCAGGCTGAGCTCACGCGTTTTGCCAGGCGTACCCATGCACATCGGTGGCTTGACGAATCCGACGTCGCAACCCTGGAACCCGACCTCGCAGGGCGCTTCTCCCGCGCGCTGCTGTTTCCGCAAGAAGCACACATCGATCCACGTGCAGCGCTCGCGACTCTCAAAACTACGCTGGGCACCATGGGGGTTCCCATCCACTACAATCGCGACAGCAAGGACTACACGCACCGAGTCGACCAAGTCGTTGACTGCCGCGGTCTTGCCGCCCGAGATGAGCTGGCCGACTTACGTGGCGTCAAAGGGGAGATGCTTCTGATTCAATCATCAGAACTTATCTTAAGTCGACCGATTCGACTATTGCACCCACGTATTCCTCTCTACCTGGTACCGCGCGGGAACGGTCTCTATATGGTCGGATCCACGATGATTGAAAGCGATGATCGCAAGCGTATTACCGCGCGCTCCATGATTGAGCTTCTTCAAGGTGCCTACGCCCTTCACCCGATTCTCGCCGAGGCAGAAGTCGTAGAAATCGGCTGCGACGTGCGGCCCGCCTTTGCAGACAATCTTCCGCGCATTCGCCGCCGAGGAACTACCGTCTACGTAAACGGCTTCTATCGTCACGGATTCCTACTGGCGCCTAGCATCGCCCAATGGACAAGAGAGGTGATTTTGAACAATGCCCACTACCCGGAGGTCATGGATGAACATCCACTGCAACGAAGAACCTGCTGAAATCTTGTCGGAGAATCTCGCCTCCGCACTGGTGGAGCTGGGATACGAGTCCACCCACATAGCAACCGCCGTGAACGGCGAGTTTGTGCCGAAACGTTTGTGGGCATCTACGATTCTACAGTCCGGAGACCACGTCGATGTGGTGGCTCCCATGCAAGGAGGCTAACGATGAACGTATATGACATAAAATTGAATTCGCGCCTACTACTCGGAACGGCGCTCTACCCCTCTCCTGCCATCATGCTCGAAACGATTCGAGAGTCTCGTTGCGAAGTCGTGACCGTGTCACTCAGGCGAGAATCGGGGCAAGGTCGCCATGGTCAAGACTTCTGGTCTCTCATCAAGCAAGCGGGCGTGCGGGTCCTTCCCAACACGGCTGGGTGCTTTACCGCCAAAGAGGCCATCACGACCGCGCACATGGCGAGGGACGTCTTCGACACCAACTGGATCAAACTCGAAGTCATCGGCGAAAACGACACGTTGCAGCCCGATGTTTTCGGACTCGTCGAAGCAGCAAAGGTCCTGTGCAGCGAAGGCTTTGAGGTTTTCCCGTACACCACTGACGATCTTGTTGTCGCAGAAAAACTCGTATCGGCAGGCTGCCAAGTCCTGATGCCTTGGGGGGCACCGATTGGCTCGGGACAAGGACTCAACAATCCAAAGGCACTGCGCCGCATGCGCGCGCACTTTCCCGATGTGCCTCTCATTGTCGATGCAGGCGTCGGTCTCCCCTCTCACGCTGCAACAGCCATGGAGATGGGCTACGACGCTGTTCTCCTCAATACGGCGGTCGCCAAAGCGGGAAACCCCGTCGCGATGGGACGGGCGTTTGCACTCGCCATCGAAGCCGGCCACATGGCGTATCAGGCAGATCCGATGGAGGCTCGCGATATGGCATCGCCTTCCACGCCAGTGCTTGGAAAGGCGCTGCTATGAGCAGCCTAGACCGGTTCTATTTGATTGTCGATGACCTGCGATGGGTTCGTCGACTCGTACCGCAAGGCGTCAAGCTACTTCAACTTCGTATCAAGAATGCGGACGATGCCGAGCTTCGCCGACAGGTGCAAGGTGCTATGGAACTCTGTGAGCAATACGATTGCCAACTCGTACTCAACGACTATTGGAAACTTGCGATTGAATTGGGATGCGACTTTGTCCACCTGGGACAAGAAGATCTCGTAGATGCCGATGTTCGCGCCATTCGAAACGCAGGCATTCGACTCGGAGTGAGTACCCATGACGACGACGAACTCGAAGTGGCCCTGCGCACTGCACCAGCGTATGTTGCGCTCGGCCCCGTCTACCCAACCATACTCAAGAAGATGCCTTGGGCACCGCAAGGACTTGGGCGAGTGGGTGAGTGGAAACGCCGCGTAGGCGATGTCCCGCTTGTGGGCATTGGTGGGCTAACCGTTGAGCGTGGGCCGGGTGTCTTGCAGGCGGGCGCAGACATTGTCTCGGTCGTTACCGACGTGAGCCTCAACGCTGATCCAGAGGCGCGGGTGCGCCAGTGGCTCGAAGTGACCCGCTCGTGAGACGCGTTCTGGTCATTGCGGGATCCGATTCGAGTGGCGGCGCAGGCATGCAGCGAGACCTCGCCGTACTCGCCGACGAAGCCGTTCGCGTCGCAAGCGTCGTCACTGCGATCACCGCGCAGTCCAACGCAAAGGTGCATGGTGTACACGTCGTGCCGCAGGCAATGCTCGCCATGCAGCTTGCGTGCGCGCTCGAGGAGCCGGTAGCGGCAGTCAAGATCGGAATGCTTGCAACCGAGCGATGCGTGCTGACCGTTGCAACGTCGCTGCGCGCGCACGGAACCGCAAGCGTGATTCTTGATCCTGTGCTCGCTGCATCGTCAGGGCGAGCGCTCTTGGAAGCGGACGCTCTCGATGCACTTCGACTCAAGCTCTGCCCGCTGGCTACCCTGGTCACCCCCAACGTTTCAGAAGCAGCGCTTCTACTCGATGCCCCGGAGGCAAGAACCGAAACCGAGCGGGCAGAACAGGCGCAGAAATTGAGCGAGCAGTTTCAGACAGCGGTGCTCCTTAAGGGCGGCCACACAACCGGCAAACTCGTTGTCGATCTACTCGCTCGGCCCGGCAGCAAGATCATCGGCTTTGCATCCGAGCGCGTCCCAACCACCATGCGGGGAACCGGATGCGCTCTTTCCAGCCTCATTGCCGCAAGGTTGGCCAAGGGCAGCGACTTGGCCGAGGCCTGTAAGAGCAGCAAAGACAGCGTCGGAGCGCTTCTCAAGCAACAGCTCTGGTAGTGTTGCTCACGCGATGTTGCGTGATTGCGAATGGTGGCCACAGCTTGTGGCATTCCTACTTGGAAGCGCGGTCTATACGTGGCTTCTCGCTCCAGGCGTTTTGTGGATGGATGTCGGTGAGCTCGCCGCAGCCGCTGCAACTCTTGGCGGAGCACATCCTCCAGGCCATCCAGGTCACAGCTTGCTTGGCAAGCTTGCGTGTTTTCTCCCCATCGGCGAAGTGGCAACTCGGTTGTCGTTTCTCAGCGCGCTCGCAACCGGTGCAACACTCGCGGGCCTTGTGCAATTGATTCGTGTCTTCTTCCCTGAGCACCGACTCATGCCGCTCGTGGCAGTGGTTCCGATAGCCGTTGCCCCCGGAATTATTCTTAACGCCACACGTCCTGAAGTCTACGCCCCTGCCTTTGCCCTACTCATATGGTCCGCGGCGTACGCTCTAGCCTTTATCCGCAGCGCGTCCCCGTCCACGAGGCATGCGCTAGTTTCAGTATTTCTCTTAGCACTCGCTGCGGGATTCCACCCGGCCATCGCGCTAGCCGCAGGCCTTCCGATTGCACTTGGCCTAGTGCTCGCGTGCAAGAGGCGCGTCCTGCGCTTGCTACCACCCGCGATGTCTCTCATCGTACTGGCCGCGATGCTCTATCTCTATCTGCCGAGCCGAGCCCTCGCGAACGATGCTCCTTCCCTTGTCTGGGGCGATCCGTCTAGCGCTGGCAATCTCTGGGACCTGATGACAGCCAGCGTCTATCAGGGGAATTTCGCCCAAGGGTCACTAGGGGAACGCTTTGCCGCACGCCTTGCTCTACTTGCCGAAGGGCCAGGCCTATTGATCTTGGTTCTTGGCATCGCCGGCTTGGGCTTTGGAGCACTCACCAAGCTTCGTGGCGCTGGCACGCTCTTGCTACTCTGTCTAAGCGTTGTCGTCGCGGGGGCCCTGCAATCGAGCTTCAATCCCGATATGCGCGCATACCTTGCTTTGGTCTTGCTCGCAGGCGCTGTCGGGCTCGCCATCTTGGCGATGGCGCTTTTCCGTGCCCTGCCCTTGCCAGAGAAGCGCCCGTGGCACAGCGCCGTACTCGCTGCGCCGATGGCCTTCATGGCGCTTTGGATGTCAGTGGGCGGCCCCTTGCAGCAAGATCGCAGCGAGGATGCGATGCAGCTTTGGGATGAAAGCGTTGGCATGATGCCGCCAGGGCCAGGCCTTTACTTTGCCGGCGGGGACCACACCCTTTTTGTCGCCTGGTATGAGCGTCTTGTCGGCGGGGCACGACCCGATATTGTGATTGCCAGTGCAGAGCTGGTTCGCGACCTATGGTTTCTTAAACACCTTGAAGGCATGTCCTCAGAACTTTACTTACCCTACCTAGATGACGGCCTGAAAGGCAGCATCGCAGAGCGGCTCTACTGGGAAAACGCCAAGCGTGGCTACGACGTATGGGGCGACGCCTTGGCTCCAGAACCTATCGCAGCATCCGCCGTAGGACGCGCCTTTGCATTTTATGCGGAAGAAGACGCAGCCCTGCCAAGCGAGACGCCACCTTCGCCTCTGCGCTTCTCGGGACGGGTTGGGACCAAGGTCGCAGCGCTCACGGCATTGCGTCGAGCTCAGTTTGAATCCTCGCAAGGACGATTGGCCGAAGCCGCCCATGCCCTCGGAGTGGCAGAACTGCTCGGGGAGCTGCTTTCCCAGGAACCCCAGCGACCTTCGCTCTTGCCACATATTCCGAATGTCGAGCAACACTTTCTGATTGCGGATTCAGCCGTGACGCTGTTTGCAGAGGACTTGGCGTGGCAACTCGGCGGAGAGCAGCTCGCCCCCGTTGGCAGGGGTCAAGAGGAGCGGATTCACCTTGCTTGGCGCAAGCTTCTGTCGGGCGACGCAGCCAACGCAGAACACCTCTTAGACAGTCTCGATAGTGCTGGCCTGGCAAGCACAACGTCTATGCTCGTCGCGATTGGCGAGCATCGCCTCGCAGAGGAACGGCTTCGAACGCGCATCGCAGCCACCCCCAAGGATGCTCTATCGCTCTCAGCCCTTGGTTCCGTGTTGGGCAACAAAGGCGATGCAGCGAGCCTCGCGGAAGCTTCAGTCCTCTTTCAGTCAGCCTTGGCAGTAGATCAGAAAAACCCTGAGACTTGGACCCGCACAGGGCTTGTGCTGATAAAGCAAGGGCAGCGAGAACTGGCTCGAGAAGCATGGTCGACGGCCCTGCAACTGGACCCGAAACGCAAAGACGCCGCAGCGTATCTGCGACGTCTGGATGCGGAGCGGCCGTAGCCTTAGCTCGTTTGCTGCCACGTTGCCTTCGAAGGATTCCTACGAGATTTCTCTCCTGCGAATCCAATCAACAAAGCGCTAGGTTGCGTCGTCGCAAGCGAGCCAAATCGACAGATTCTGACGCTCTTCGAGAGTGGGCGTTGGACCGCCGGGTGGCATGATCTCGTTGGTTGCATCTGGGCCCGCCCCTGTCGTCCAATCGATGTGATCTTTGAGACTCTTGGCTTCCACCAGGGTGTCGAAGTTGTGATCAGAAGGAGCGCCCTGTCGATCGTCGCCAACCACATCGCCGCTGTGGCAACGCTGGCAATACGATTCGAAGAATGGCTCTGCGAAATCAGCAAACGTGAGCGACGTGCCCTCGGGTGGACAACTAGTTCCCGTCGGAGGACCAAACTCAAAGTCGTCATCTCCCCCTCCACATGAGCTATCGCCATGGGCGAGCAACAAGGGAGCGGTCATGACCGCCAGGAGACAGGAGAGAAGAATCTTTGAGTTCATGGCTGGTTACTCCAAGTTGTGGAACACGTCATTAACGTCATCGTCTTGCTCCATGGCATCGACGAGTTTGAGAACTTCCGTGGCCTGCTCTTCGTTGAGCGCAGTCAGCGTGTTGGCGATGAATTCGAGACCAGACTCTACAACCGTTGCGCCCTTATCTTCTAGCGCATTTTGCATGTCACCAAAACTCTCAAATTCACAACGCACAATGAGAAGCGGATCACCTTTGTCGGTTTCACCATCACCCATCTCTTCCAAACCAGCATCAATCAACTCAAGTTCGAGTTCTTCGGTGTCCAATCCCTTTGGATCCAGCTTAAAAACGCCGACGCGGCGAAAGCCAAACGAAACACTTCCCGTGTTGCCCATGTTGCCGCCGTTCTTGTTGAACGCGACCCGAACGTTTGCAACCGTCCGTGTGGGATTGTCTGTGGCAGCGACGACCATGATCGCAATTCCGTGTGGACCATAGCCCTCGTAGATCACCTCTTCGTAGTCTGCGGTGTCCTTCGAGTGCGCTCGTTTAATTGCGCCATCGACCTTGTCTTTGGGCATGTTCACGGCGCGAGCATTTTGAATTGCGCGACGCAGTGCTGGGTTGCCATCCGGGTCGGGGCCACCGGCCTTCACAGCGATCGTGATGTCTTTTGCTGCGCGGGAGAAGGCCTTTGCCATCTTGTCCCAGCGCGCAAACATGGTGGCCTTACGAGTCTCGAACATGCGTCCCATATCGCTGCCATGAGAACGCGTTCGCGACGCGAAGTCCAGGCTCAAGGACAACACTGCCCTGCATTCCGTGGGGATTCGGAATGCAGGGCAGGAGGGCTGAGCGCGTGTTTGCTAGGAACCGGCCTTCACAAAGCCCATTGGCAATGTGGTTCGCCCGATGTGCGCGTTGCCAGCGGATGATTGCTGTGGGCCCGTTTGCTGGTAGCTGAGCGGCGGTTGATACGCTGGTGGTTGATACGCTGCCTGGGCGTACGCGGCTTGTTGGTGCTGCGGAGGCGAGGCAACCGGCTGAGCGTATGCGGCTTGTTGGTGCTGCGGAGGCGAGGCAACCGGCTGAGCGTACGCGGCTTGTTGGTACTGCGGAGGCGAGGCAACCGGCTGAGCATACGCGGCTTGTTGGTATTGCGGAGGCGAGGCAACCGGCTGAGCGTATGCGGCTTGTTGGTACTGCGGAGGCGAGGCAACCGGCTGAGCGTATGCGGCTTGTTGGTACTGCGGAGGCGAGGCAACGGGCTGAACGTATGCCGTCTGTTGTGCTGGCCACTGCCCCGCTGCGTTGGCTGCCGCAGGCTCAACACCAACGTTCGCCGGAATGAGCGGTCTAGCATCGTTGCTCTCGGGTGAAACGAACTTCTCCTTCATGCCTCGGAATTTCTCGGAGACGCCATCAAGCTTATCGACCCACGCTTGATTTGGAATCTGTCCTTCGATCGCTCGGAAGTACACTTGCATCAATGCCGTCATCAGCAGTGGTTCAATGAAAGCCTTCTTGATGCTGTAAACGAGCAAGACTGTAACGAGGAACGACAAGATTGCGGAACCAGCACCGGGCATGAGACCCGCGATCCATACTGCAGGCGCCCAAGCCAATAGAAAGAATACAAAGACAAGTGCGTAATTTAAGAGAGCGAGGAAGAACGCATTCTTGAGGATATTTTTGTAGTTTTGCGCATAGAGCACAACGCCGTCACGACTCGTTCGCCAGACATCCGTTGACCTTGTGCGAAAGCTCAAAGCCAGAATCACTTCATCGGCAAAGGTCAACGACGTCCTAAGAACTGTTCCGACCAATGACATGGCCCCTTCCATCCCGGGGATGAAGGATCCGATGCCAACGAGAACACGATTAACAACGCCAAGAATGCCGCTGATGACTTGGTCAAGCACAAAGAACGCGCTGGCCTCTACAAACCGTTCACTGACAATGTCTTTTGCATACGCAAACTGCCCCTTGCCCGATGGAAGAGCGCGACCTTCCATGAGTTCGACGAGGACTGCAATGTGCCCAGCCTTAACGAGGTAAAGGAAATACTCGCGCAAGAAATAGACGACAGTTCCCGAGGCTAGAGCACCAACCCCAAAGCCTATCCAAGCTCCGACCTGCCACATCGACTCGGGCACGAGGAGGGCGCCGAGCACGGGCCCGCCAATACAGCCAATGAGCAGCAGTAGTGAGCAACCAAAGTACACCGCCGTGCGAAGGGCAATGAAGGGCAACGTTTGAAACATGAGGCCGAAGCTGCGGCCGAGCTTGAAATTCCACATAGTGTGTTTGTTCTCCTGGTGTGTGTGCCGCCCTTATCGGGAGGCGAATCACCAAGTTGCGTGGAATGTTGCGCTGTCGGGAAAAAATGCCGAATCGCGGCGGTGTGCAGCTACCAAGAGCTCTTTACCGCGACTCCCGTGTCGAAAAGCGCACCGCCAAAGCGGTACTGCAGGTCTGCCTCGTCGGCGATTTCTTTTCGCACACTGCGCTCCACCATGTGATGAACCCGAGCAAAGATGGCGATTGTCCCCCCGCGGTATGAGTAGCCCAGTCCGAGACTGAGACTCGCCACCGAGGCGTCTAGAAGATTCGCCCGACCAGCAGGATCGGGCGTTGGCGCGGGGGTCTGCCGATACGATAATCCGCCACGAAGCTGCAGGTCGCTACGCAACGCTCGCTCGACGCCAATTCGCGGAACGATGATATCAGAAAAGCTCGGCTCCTCGTCGGGTGGATAATTGAGCGCCGCAGCGATGCTTTCATCCGGGTCGACGGGGCTGAGGTGAATATACGGGCCAGGATAGGCCGACCAGCGATACCAGGTGAGGTCGGCGGTCACATAGGCAAGCGCGCTGTCGTACGCTACGCCGATGGAAGCTTGCATCGGCGAGTACCAGGCAACACTCTCAAGCAATAGGTCGACATCCAGAAGAACACCAGCCACATCGACGGTGGTGAGAGCTTCGGCTTGAAGTTTGTGAAAAAGTGCTGACCGAAAGCTCGCCCCAAGAGTTAGCGACTTGTTGACGCGATACTTTGCACCTGCATAGGCCGCAACGGCTGGCTCCAGTGTCCACTGAAGATCACCGCTAAGCTCGTCCTGTCCAGCAACTACCGGGACGGATATGCCAACGCCGAGCCCACTATTGACCAACAAGGCGCCTCCGAGGCCAACAGAAAACTTCTCATTCACGCGCATCCCAAGACCGGCAATCATCGACACCTGCTCGAGTGCGTTCCCGTACAAGGCGTACTCGGGCTTGCTGCGCAGCGAACTCTGATCGAGAGTTTGTGCGGTTTGCAGCCCGGTATCGAAGAGAAACCCGGCGTGGAGACGTGCTGGCAATTGCACACAGCCGGAGATTCCCATCGCTGTTCGATCGCGAAGGGCCCCGTCTTCCGCACGCGGATCGTCGCTCTTTACATCAACGGCATAGACCAGATGCGAGAGTTCAAAGTTCACTTCGTTTTTTGCGCAGTCTCCGAGACCTGCGGGATTGTAGTAGACCGAAGACGCATCTTCGCTCGAAGCCGTCCCAGCCCCTCCCATGGCCTTTGCACGAGCCCCTTGGCCAAGCGCATCTTGCACGGTGTTGGCGGTTGCCGTAGGCCCCATGACGAGCAAGGCACCCGCGCAAATCAGCGGGTAGATGCTACGGCGCACGGCGCTTTCGGAGTAGGTCGAGCATGATGTGTAGGAGTGAGTCAGGATCTCGCAAGAATCGCACCGTCGACTCCACGGTCGCTCCGAGTTCTTCTGGGCTCGGGGTTGCGAACTCGCCAAGAACGCACGCGTTCTCCTCGTCGATTCGGGCGTAGTTCTCCGCAACGTCGTAGAGTCGATTCGCCGGTGCCGTCCTCCCGGGCGTGTTTCCCGGGCCAAGAGCGCCGCTGACAATTCGCATCAGGACCTCGCGTTCGTCCGCGATGAGCAGTGCATCTAACGCCGGGATGAGGCCTGTTCCAACGACATCCGGGTCCAGCATTGCCGAAGCTGCATTGGCCAAATCCCCTGCCCCATCAAACTCTGATGGAGACTGCACAAGTTCGGCAGCAACTCTAAGAATTTCTCGGAATGGAGCGATCGCCACGTCGCCCCGCACAGGGCGAAGAAGTCCGACACCGAATGCTTCGACGGGATCCGCCAGCCCTTCCCTCTTCGCTGCTAGGGCGACTCTGAGAAGGGAGGCCATTGCCGGCGATTCGATCCATCCAGCGAGCTCTCCCTGATACTCATCGAGATAACACTGGTATTGCGCTGATGAGAGATTGGCGGCTTCGGTGAGAAACTCAAGGCTACTCACTAGCAGCGGCACAAGACTCGAATCGCGAAGCTGCAGGCGGTCGTCTACGGAAACCGTTCGCGTGAGATACGAAGTGAGATGTGAGGTAACCCGATCCAATTCCTCTGAGGCACCGGCCACCTCACTCTGAGCCGAGACTTCTTCCAACGCCAGAACAAGCTCTGCTGCGAGCGAGGTGCGAACGTTGCCCGCAACGGTATTGATGACCAAGCGGTCTTCCAACAGACGCGTAATGCTGTCGATGAGAACATCGGCGAGCGAGCCCTGTCCGTCGACGGCCGGAATGCCCACCAACTGCGCGTTCAAGTCAAAGAACGGCTCCATTGCGCCCGACCGCAGAATCTCCGCAAGCACAGGGAGCATGGGGCGCAGGGCACTTGCCGTGTTACCGCTGTTGTCCTCGTCCCCTTGCAGATCCCGCGCTAGAACAGAGAAGACCGCGATCAGTGCTGGAAGCTGCCCCTCTTCTCGAAAGCTCTTGGCAACGGGAAGATAGAAGTCGAGTGCGCCACTCTTTGCGAGGTCGTCGAGGACAAAGAGGTCTGTTGCGTCAACGTCGCCATCACCTCGGCAACCGACAACAAAGAGTGCGCTATTGACGACAGCCTCGCCAATGCTTCCGGTTACGCCAAGAAGCCCCAGGAGATCGTCGATGAGATTGCAGACCGTCTCGGGCGCTAGGCGCGACATCAGATCGACAATGACGTGGGTAACGCTCTTTCCGCCCGTAAACGGAACCGACCCACAGTCGGCGGCGTCAAGTAGCTCGATGCTCCGCTCAATCGACGAACGATTGTCGACTTGGACTCCGCCATCGAAGAAGAACCTGCGTCGCGAGAAATCCACTCGGGGTGACTTCGCACTGGGTTCGTCAGCAGAGCACTCGTCAGCCTTGATAAGCGTTGTGTGTTCTATCGAGAGGGCCAATTCATTTGGGAAGTCCCGAGCGGATGCCCCCAAGTCGTTTACCAGTTGCATGAGCATGCGAGGCATCGCCGCACCACCGGATCCTTGAATCTGAAAGACATCCGCAATGACCGGCAAGAGCTCTTGTCCAAGATCAATCAGCTCAGCGCCTTCTACGTCAATTTGCGCATCTTCGAGTGCCTTGATAATGCGCCCGACTGAGACCAAAACATCTTCGGCCAGCACTGGGTTTTCCAAGACGAGGTCACGCCAGGTTTGCAGAAGCAAAACGGGTTTGTCGTACTTGGCAATCTCGAGAAGTGTGTACAGAAGCCTGTGTAGGCCGGTGCCATTCGCCGAGTACGAATAGCAAGGCTCAGAAGTATTCGCACACGAAGTTTGCGCACCCAAGGCGGCATCGAGCACGACCAGGGAATCGAAGAAGACGCCAGCCTCGGCGGCCTCGCCAGCAAGACGCAGCCCGTGAGCAAGTGCCGTGCGTTTTGCGTCGTAGTAGCGATAGTAAAGCGATCCGTCAGTGGCAAGAAGACGCCCTTGCGCATCGTAGGTCTGCCCAAAGCCAAATGGCGCGTCTGTGGTTGGACTGGAATCGCTAGCTGGCAGCGCATTGCCGGCGAGATCGACTTCCGCAACCCAGGCAGGCCCTCCTGCAACCGGCACCGAGGCAAAGCGTGAGGTGTCGAGTAGCCGCTTAGCGGCACGGCTCGCATCAAGCCCCGAACACATACTGGTCGACTCGTCGGTCGCAAGGCCTTCCGCAACACCGTCGAGCAAAGAGCGAAGCAGCGACTGCTCCGATTGCAGCGGATCGGCAACCGAGCCCATGGAGGCCAGGGCATGAACTGCCGGCGCGAAGCTCGGATCAAGAATGACAACACGCGCAAGTTCGAGAATGTGTTGGTCTTGAAGCACGCGATTCGAATCCAAGAGTTGCGACACCGCCTTCAAACCTCTGCGCTCGGGATCGAAGTCATCGTCAACCAAGGTTTCCAATGAGGCCGCCACAGCTTCAATAAGCGTCTCAAGTTGCCCATCGTCAAGCGCGGGAAGAACGCTGCTCGACATGAGACTCGGAAGGTCCTCAAGCACTGACTGTGTGAGCGTCTCGTCAATGCCCCCAACCATCAGGTCTCGATCGGCTCGCAGCGAACCCTGATACGCCTCGCTGCACAGCTCGCTATGGCCGGCATTCGATAGGGCAACCGCGTAGGCAAGCTCGCCAACGGTCGTGTCCTCAGGCGCGTCAGCAAACTCGACGGTCGTCGATTGACAGGCCCCAAGCGCAACACAAGCCAGCGCGTATCTTCCCCATGATGCCACCTGTGGGAATCCTCGCATAAAGCAGCAAGGTCGCCTAGCCCGGAATCAGGGTGCCAATTCGCGGCGACTGCGAATACCATAAGGCGTGCGCTTCTCCGCCCGTCAAACGATCTCGTCCTCTCTGTCTGCGTCTGCGCTGAGCGTTGCTATCGCCTTCGCTTCTGGCGGTTGTGGGGGCTCGGATTCCGATGGAGTTGATGCGGCTCCTGAACAAACCTTTGATGCTGGGCCCGCGGACGCCGCCGTGGGTGTTGTTTGCCAAAACGCACAAGCGAGCTACGCAGGCACACTCAACGGCCCAACCGCCGAGGACGACGGCCAATCCCTGGTGTTTTTTGGTCAGCTCGACGCCACCGACGATGGACTTCGAGTTGCCGTTGCCAGTACGGCGGCAGCGAATGGCACCGTGCAATTCCCGGATCCAGTTTGGAGTGTCGCCGTATGTCTCGATGATGCCAACGGCGATTGTGGAGATCCGCTCGTCGCCTACTCGGGAACCATGGTCGTTACTTCGGTGGAAGACAGGTTTCGAGCAAGCCTCGACGAAGTCATCTTTGTTGACGATCTTGAAGCTCCCACCTGCTCGGCAGCGCTCTCGCAAGCGTCCTTCGACGTCGCAATTCTCGGCCCCATCTAGCGCTTGTTTCTAGATGCCGCCGGTGCAGCCATAGGAGGATCATTTTCGCAGGGTGAGTGCATTGCCCGTCCACGTATAAGAAGTTCTCCCAGCACGACCCAAGAAGGAGCAACATCCCAACGCGTCCATCGCCGCTTGAAGACGATACCCATACGCTTTCAGAGGGCGTCTTCATGGTCCCAGCCGTTCGTCCGACCACCGCGAAGGAGCCTTCGGTGCAATACTACCGACGTTATGAGAATCGCGCATATGAGTTCATTCGTACCCCTGGGTCGTCGACCATTACTTCCTTCGCTGTTGAGCGCTTGCCTGCTCACCGCCTGTGGATCGGCATCGCAGCCCACCGAAGAACCAACGCCTCTATCAGCTCAGAATGGGCCCGCGGTCGCAAGCAGCCAGCCCAGTATCAACTGCGATGCTGTCGACTACTTGACCGCAACGCACAGGCTTGAATCTCTGCCCGTCATCCGGGTGCGGGGAGCGTGGTCCGAACCTCTTGCGAGCTGTTTCAAAGAGGAGTGGCTCCAGGGAGATTTGAGCCTTCAGCACACACAATTCCTTGCGGGGTCGGACGCACTCACAGCAGTGCTGAAGCGCTCAAAGCACACGTATCTCAAGGTGGCCCCAAGGACCGCCGAGCACTGGCAACTCATTTCGCAACTCAAAAACCTAGAGACGCTAGAGCTCTTTGAGATCGAAGACTCGGCATCCCCTGGCAGCGCAGGGCCGATGAACTACGAACAACTCGCAGAGTCTAAATCCCTGCGCAACCTCGTCGTACATGCACCCGTCTCAAATTCAGACCTCTCTGCATTTAGCAAACTCACCCAACTTGAGTCTCTGAGGATTGAGAGCCTGAAGGATGTGGCCTTCACGACCGTTGGTGCCTCGCACTTGAGCACGCTTACCGAGCTTGGTGGCCTTGCGGTTGCTGGTCCGGCTGATGCCGCTGCGCTCAAGGCCCTTGCGCCGCTGTCGAATCTGCAGGGACTGGCCGTGAGTTTCGGTGCAGACTTCTCAGACGCAGGTGTAGGCGCACTATCGGCCTTTTCAAAGCTAAACCGCACCGCTCTGAGTTTGAGTGGCACGAAGGTCACCGGCGCGATGCTCGACAACCCTGTGTTCTCAGGCCTGCAGATCCTAGATCTTGGGCAAACGGCCGCAAACGACAAAAGTATCGCAAGCATCGCGGGACTAGAAAAACTCTCAGAACTGGATTTGGCTGAAACTGCTGTCGGCGATCGGGGGCTAGCGAGTTTTTCGAAGCTAACCGCACTCTCAACATTGAATTTGGCAGAGACCGCGGTTTCCGACCGAGGGCTGGCAAACCTGGCCAAGCTAACGAGACTCACACACCTCGACCTAAGCAGCACCAAGCTAAAGAATCCCAACTGGAAGCCCCTTTCAGGGCTGACCAACCTCACAAATCTCAAACTCACCTCGACGAGCATTGGAGATTCGGGCATGCGAACCATCGCATCGTTGCCTGGGCTCCAGTACCTAGATCTCGATGGCACCAAGATCGGCAACGGTGGGCTGGCCATGGTTGCCAAACTCCCAAATCTCAAGAGGCTTGATGTTAGTGGCACGAAGATCGGTGATGCGGGACTTCGGCATGTGGCATCACTTGCTTCCCTGGAAACGCTCAAGTTGCGGGGTACTAAGGTGACCGACAAGGGCCTTGCCTACACAAGCGCGATGCAGCTCCGCTTCATGACAGTAAACAAGACTCGCGTTACCGATAGAGGTCTCGCAAGCATTCCAGTAACGCTCAAAGTACTCTTTGTCGACGATAAGCAATTCTCGGACACGGCGATTGCCGAGCTCAAGAAACGCGTACCGGGTATTTCTGTGAACGTGCAGCCGGTAGACTAGCTACAGGCTGCAAGTCGGGGGTTCTCCTCTCCCGAGGTAATGGCCCCCCAAAGGCATCGGTGGGGGTCTGCCTCGACCCGTCGACAAGGCGATCGGCAGCTTGCCGAGTCCAAGCGGCAAGCACTGGACGCACTGCTGGAGAGACGAACGTACGTTCCCTGGAGCGCTCGTTTTGGGCGAAGCCGATTCGCGGCAAAATCTGCGGCTGCCTGCCCTGGGCGCGCAGTCAATCAACCGCACGCGTCTCGCGTGCGGGGTTTTAGCGGCCAAGAGTTGGCGCAAGATTCGCACAAGGCATGGGTCCCGCTCCAAGGACGGGAGAAACGACGACGTAATGCCGCGAGACGTAGCCAACCGCTTTTTCCTCTATGGCCTCCTATTGCTCGCAATTCCTGCCCTCGCTTGCAGTGGCGACGCCAGGATCAACGATGCACCGGATTGGACACCGGCCGACTCCGATGCGGAGGTTCACCCAACCCGCATTGTCTCGCCGCCGAGCACCGGCACGCTAAAGACCGAGGCTATCGAAGTTTCCGGTGAGCCCGTCGGAATTGCTTGTGCAACCTGTCATGGAACCGGCGAAGGAACCGCCGAGTCGTTTGCCCAACGCACCACAAATGCGCGGGCCAAAGATAGCCCACGAAGCATGCACACCGAGGTGGTGCTTGCCCATGGCGACCTTGTTTGCGCGAGCTGTCATGAAGCCGGAAGCCCGGACCAACTGCATATCGCCGCAGGTGAGAGTTTTTCTTTAGAGGAAAGCATGCGCCTGTGCTCGCAATGCCACGGGCTAATACGAACAGCCTACGACAATGGCGCCCACGGCGGCATGCGGGGCTATTGGGATTTGCAGCGCGGTCCTCGTGAGCGCAACGACTGCATTGCCTGCCACAACCCACACAGCCCAGCGCATCCGCAAGTGATTCCGGTCGCCGGGCCCAAAGACAAACGCGTTTACCGCAGAGTGCACGAAGGCTCGATTATCGACCAGCGGTTCGGAAAGGACCAACATGAGTAGTATTGGCCGAAGAGGGCTTTTCAAGGTCGCAGGAGCTACCTTAGGCGCTGCCGCGTTTGCGAAAGCCGCTGCCCCCTTGGTGAAGTTTGCGTCCGGCATGAGCATGGACGAGTTTCTCCAGAATCACTATAGAGAGCTCTCTGCCAAAGATATGGAGGAAGTCCTCCGGCGGCTGGAAGCCGAGACCAAGAGGGACTACGGCGCTGACGTGAACATCACCGATGTACGACCGCAGAAAGGTGTGCAGTTTGGCTATGCGCTCAATCTCTCAGTCTGCAACGGCTGCCGAAAATGCGCGGAAGCGTGCCATCACGAAAACAATCACGATCGGGAGAGCAACAACTCCTACATTCGCGTCTTCGAGATGAAGAAGGGCAGCTTGGATATTGAGCACGGCGATGCTCACTACCAGCATGCAACGCCCAAGGACGATAGCTACTACATGCCGGTGCAATGCCAGCAGTGTGACAATCCGCCTTGCGTCGACGTTTGCCCCGTAAAGGCCACGTGGAAAGAAGATGACGGCATTGTCGTCGTTGACTACAACTGGTGCATCGGCTGCCGATACTGCGAAGCAGCATGCCCGTATCACGCTCGGCGCTTTAACTGGAAGAAGCCGCAGGTACCTGCGGAAGAAATCAATCCCAACCAAAGCTACCTTTCCAATCGAATTCGCCCGCAAGGAGTGATGGAGAAGTGCACGTTCTGCTTGCACCGCACTCGTGTTGGCAAGCTGCCTGCGTGCCTTGAAGCATGCCCAACGGGCGCGCGGGTGTTTGGAAATCTCTTGGATCCAAAGTCCGAGATTCGCTGGGTCCTCAAGAACAAGCGTGTCTTCGTTCTCAAAGAAGAACTCGGAACCAAGCCACGTTTCTTTTACTTCTTCGACGCATAGAACCATGGCCGTTCAAACAGAAAAATCGTACTTGGGCTTCTTGTGGAGTTGTCTTCGCGTCTCGTTTACGGGTGGCGCCCGCTTCTACGCATGGATGTTCCTTCTCTCTGCCATCGGCCTCGTCGGATTGAGCGCCTATGGCACGCAGCTCAACCAGGGCATGGTGGTAACGAATATGAGCGACCACGTCTCGTGGGGGCTCTACATTGCCAACTTCACGTTCGGGGTTGGGCTCGCTGCTGGCGCCGTTTTGATGGTGATTCCCGCCTATCTCTACGGCGACAAAGAGATGCACGACGTTGTTATCATCGGCGAGATTGTCGCGATCGTCGCGATGCTGATGTGTCTGATGTTTGTGACCGTTGACTTGGGCAACCCGCTTCGCTTCTGGCACATGATGCCCGGGATTGGCGAATTCAACTGGCCCATCTCGATGCTCTCGTGGGATGTCCTGGTACTTAATGGCTACCTGCTCATCAATCTGCACGTAACAGGCTACTTGGTCTACATGCGCTACCAAGGCAAGAAGCCAAATCCAAAGTGGTACGTGCCCTTTGTCTTCCTCTCCATCTTCTGGGCGATTTCAATTCACACGGTAACCGCGTTCCTCTACAGCGGCCTAGGTGGACGACCATTCTGGAACACGGCAATCCTCGCCCCTCGATTCATCATTTCAGCATTTGTCTCAGGCCCAGCCTTCATCATTGTCATCTTGCACCTGCTGCAAAACGCCAAGAGTTCGGTGCTGCCCTCCTTCAAAGTCTCGGATGCGCCGATCAATACACTTACCAGCTTTCTGCGCGTTACCGTTATCATCAACCTGTTTCTCCTGCTCTCCGAAGTCTTCACCCACTTCTACACGGGTGGCCACCATGCGATTTCTTCTGAGTATCTCTTCTTTGGACTCGGTGAAGCCAGCGCACTGGTCCCTTGGATTTGGACAGGCATAGCCCTCAATGTTGGGGCCGCTCTACTCCTGCTCTTTGGCAAGGATCACAACGGTGTCCTTAAACGACGGCTCTTGCTCCTCGCGTGTGTGATGACGTTTGGTGGGGTTTGGATTGAAAAGGGCATGGGGCTCATCATTCCAGCATTCGTGCCCAGCACGCTTGGCGAGATTGTCGAGTACACGCCAAGCCTCACCGAGTGGAAGATCACCGCGGGCATCTGGGCCTTCGGCATCGGTCTTCTCACCATTGCCGTGCGAGTGATGTCCTTCATGTTCAACCAAGGCAAGGAGCAGGAAGAATAATGCTTACCGCAAAACAATTTTCCGAGCGCACAAGGCACAACCAAACTCTATGTCTTGGCATTGTGTGTATCGCCGAGCACGAAGGTTTGAGTGTCGCTCTTGAGCAGCTTCAAACTCACGGCGCAGCCACCTTGGGCGAACCGCAAGGCAATCGAATTCCCGGCTGTGTCTTTGTTCCTAGAGGACAAGACAAAGAACTACTCGCAGAGCTTGAGAGCCTTAACGGCATCATGAAGGTCGAAGTGGCCTACGCCCACACGATCGAAGAGGACGAAGTACAATGACAATCAATCGCCGCGAATTTGCGAAACTCTCTGCTATGGCTGCAGCCACTGCGGCTGCCGCAGGAACTGCTAGCTCCGCTCTTGCCCTACCCGTTTTGGGCCAAGACGGTGTGAGTTGGGATAAGGCTCCGTGCCGTTTTTGTGGCACGGGTTGTCACGTTCAAGTTGGTGTCAAAGCGGGCAAGGTTGTTGCCATTGCCGGGGATCAAAAAGCCGAGGTCAACAAGGGCCTATTGTGTGTCAAGGGCTACCACGTTGGCATGGCGCTGTATGGCAAGGATCGCCTTACAACCCCAATGCTGCGCAAAAACGGCAAGCTCCAGCCAATTTCCTGGTCACAAGCGCTCGATGTGATCGCCGACCGTGTTCAGAAAGATCCCAAGGGCTTCGCGTTCTATGGCAGTGGCCAATGGACCATTCCCGAGGGCTACGCCGCACAAAAATTCATGAAGGCGGGGCTAAGCTGCAACCACATCGATCCGAACGCTCGCCTTTGCATGGCATCTGCCGTGACGGGCTTCCTCGCCGCATACGGTGTTGATGAGCCTGCAGGTTGCTACGACGACCTCGATGCCTGCGATGTTCTCATCACTTGGGGCAACAACCCTGCCGAGATGCACCCAGTGCTCTTCTCTCGCATCATCGATAGGCGTTCCAAAGGCGAAACCGTTCGCATCATTGATATTGGAACACGAAGAACTCGAACCACGACGCACGCAAACGACTACCTTGAGTTCACGCCGCACACCGACCTGGCAATTGCCAACGGCATCGCACACCTCCTCATTAAGAATAATACTTACGACGCCGACTTCGTTAAGAAGCATCTCGCGTTCAAGGCGGATAGCGATCCCATTGGCTTGCATGGCCGCAGCATCGAGTTTAGCGACTACAAGAAGATGCTCGAGCCGTACACGCCCGAATACGTAGAGAGCCTGTCTGGTGTCCCTGCAGCCAAGATTCGCATGCTCGCGGATCTCTTTGCGGACCCCAAGATTCGCATCACCAGCCTGTGGTGCATGGGCATGAACCAGCACACCGCTGGCACGGCCATCAACACGCTCGTGCACGGCATTCACCTTCTTTCCGGCCACTTCGGAAAGCCCGGCGATGCTCCCACAAGCCTTACGGGACAACCCTCAGCGTGCGGAACGGCCCGCGAAGTTGGAACCCTGGCACACGCTCTTCCCGGCGGGCGCATCGTCAAGAAAGACGAACACCGCAAGCAGTCTGAAGACTACTGGCAGGTCGAGGCAGGTCGCATCGACGCGAAGCCTGGCTATCACACGATCAAAATGTGGCAGCAGTTTGTGAAGCCCGCAAGCGAGGGTGGCGACGTGCACACCATCTGGGTGCAGGTCACAAATCCCGGCCAAACGCTTCCCAATCGCCACGCTCTCTTTGAGCGAAAGGCTGGCGACGATAGCTTTCTCATTGTCTCCGACGTCTACCCTACAGCGACAACCGAGACCGCCGATCTCGTTTTGCCCTCGGCCATGTGGGTCGAGAAGAACGGCATGTTCGGCAACTCGGAGAGACGCACCCAACAGTGGTTCAAGATGGTTGATCCTCCTGGAGATGCTCGCGACGATGTTTGGCAAATCATCGCGGCCGCCAAGCGACTCTACGATCGCGGCTTTGCTGGCATGAAGCGAAAGGATGGCTCGTTCCTCTTTGGAGTCAAAGACGAGAAAGGTCAGGAAGTTCGCTCTTGGGAATGGTCGCGCTACTACGATACCAATGTCGATAAGGCCCTGTTCGAAGAGTACCGGCTCTTCACACGCCTCAAGCACAAAGACTTGGCGCCATACGATGAGTACGTAAAAACTCGGGGTATGCGATGGCCCGTTGTCGAGCAACCCGATGGGACGTGGCGAGAGACTAAGTTTCGCTTTTCCGAATTCGACGACCCCTACGTTAAGAAGGGTTCTGAGATCGATTTCTATCACTCTCCCACCAAGGACGGTCGTGCCCAAGTGTGGTTCCGCCCGTATGCGCCGCCTCCCGAAGTCCCCGATGCGGAGTATCCGCTCTGGCTCTGCACTGGACGCGTTCTTGAGCACTGGCACTCAGGAACCATGACAATGCGAATCAAGCCCCTGCAACGGGCTATGCCCGAGGCCTACGTCGAAGTGCATCCAGAGGATGCGAAAGCGACAGGCATTGGCAACGGCGACTGGGTGCAACTTGAGACTCGCCGTGGAACCCTCAAGCTGCGAGCTTGGATTGGCGGCCGAGGCAAGGTTCCCAAAGGTACGATTTTCGTCCCGTTCTTTGATGAGACGAAGCTCATCAACAATCTTACGCTTGAAACGTTTGATCCATTCTCCAAACAACCGGACTACAAGAAGTGTGCAGTCCGACTTAAGAAGGTCTAGGGCATGTCTTCGGTAATCGACAAGAAACGGGAGCGGATTCTCATGATTTCGATCGTGGGCGCCGTTGCCTTTGTCGGCTTTGGTGTTGGGATACGGCAGCAGGCTGCACCGGCCGAGTATTCGAGTTTTTCTGAGGAGAAGGACCCACCGGGTGTCTTGGCCGCGCGTTCCAACAAGGAGCTAGCAAAGGATCCGTGGCGCGCAGACGCTCCCAATTGGGCCCCAGCACTCGGAGTAGCGGCCGACCCGATCACGCCGCGAAACCAAGAGGCCTATGCAGCAGCACTGGATGCGCGAACCACCGCTCGCGCCTTTGAGGGCGCACCACCAACCATTCCGCATCCAGTAGGTCAGGGCAGCGCTCGCGAGTGTATGGTCTGCCACCAGAGTGGAGCGCAAATCGGGCCAGCAGCAGCACCGCCCATTCCACACGAGACCTACACGGTATGCACGCAATGCCACGTACCGCAGTCCGGTCCCTTGCCCGCCCAAAGTCCTCCGAGTTATTCGGAGTTGGCGGCCAGCGACTTTGTTGGCAACCGAGCGGCGCCCTACCCGTATCGCGCGTGGGAAGGAGCACCTCCACAGCAACCCCATCAAACCTTCATGCGAGAAGACTGCAGCTCGTGCCACGGACAAAACGGCCAAGCCGGCCTGCAAACCTCACATCCTGAGCGGCAGAGTTGCCAGCAATGCCACGCTCCTTCTGCACAGGTGGACCAACGCCGATGAACAAGTCTCTTCCAATTCTGCAATCTGCCCCCGCCGCTGAACAACCTCCGTTACCAACGCTGAACGAAGCGAATCTTGACTGGGATGAGCTCGATTGCGTGCTCGCAGATCTAGACGATTTCGCAAGCATTTTGAGCATCGTGGGCAAAGAGGCGGGTCACGAAAATACGCCTCGAGACAAACGCATTGGCATCCTCAGCGAAGCGAGAGACCTCTTCGTCGCTGGCACCTTGGTCGCCCTGCAAGTGCGCTACGAGTTTGCCGACAAGACATGGTTCGACACCTTCCTGCGCGAATCGACGGGCGCACGTCTTGTGCGCATGCCCGAGCAAGATCAAGGACAGCTAGAATAGTTCTTACGGTAGCCGACTGCATCAACAGAGGAGCCACCGTTGGCGAGCCACCGTTTGATGTAGAGTTCAAACCACTCACAGTCTTCGAAGCGCGCCGCCTTGAGAAACGAGCTCAGGTAGAGGACTCTCTTCATTTTGGGTAGCTTTGGGCTCTTGCCACAGCGCTTCAGCAATTCGGTTTCCATAAATGGTATCGCTTGCAGTCCATGCGCTTGCAGGCGCTCGGAGAACACCGTTGCCATACCAACGTTGTAGTCCGATGGGTCGCAGGCAGCGAGCGCAGCTTCGAACTTAGCTCGGCGCGCGACCGCGAAATTGTACTTGAGACCAAGTTGCTCTTGAATCCGTTTCTCGATGTACGACCAATTATGCAGTTTGGGAAACCTATCGAGGATCTTCTGAAGCTCACCAACGCCCTGCTCGACACGCCCGCGCTTGATGTGCCAATCCGCCAGATCAATCAAGATGTGTGATTGCTCGGCATCGAGCGAAACGGCCCCCGGAGGCGTCGACAAGGCGAGCTGGGCCTTGGCCAGTGCGAGCGCGGCCTTTTCGAGTTTGGGATCGAGGTCGGCGGGAGCAGGCATGATGCGAAAACTCTTTTGCGCGCCGACTGCGGGAGCGCGGCCGTGCAACAAGAAGTTGATTAGCATCTTCGCTGGAAAGCTCGTCTTGGCTTCGAGTTTGAGTGCGCGGGCGAGCTCATAGCTATCCTTGGGAAGCCGTGCATAGAGCTGCCCGAGGCGCCCCGATAGCTTGCTTGTCTCCTCGACCAGACGTCGCTGGTTCTCATAGTAGGCACGGACAAGTGCGAGAGCGCGTCCCGCACCTTTGCGCGGAAGGACGCGCGAGGTGGCCTGTTGGCCCAATAGCAGGGGATGCAGAGCAGCAATCACTTCCAAGCCCAAAAGCGCGCGGTACGCCAGGTAGTGTTGCGCTTCTTCCTTGTTTAACTTCGCAATCGAATGCGAGGCAATGTACGCCTTTGCTTCTGCGAACAACGCTCCCTTTTCTCGGTACAGCTCCTTGTCGCGGCGTGCAGAGGACTCCGCCATTTTGCGAATCAAGAGGGCGTGTTTGCTGCGAGCAAGACCAAACGCAGGTGCCTTCGTAACGAGCTTCTTCATCAAGGTCGCGGCTTTCGCATCATCGCCCTGGTCAATTAGCGCAAGGCCCTGTGAGTACGAGAGCAAGGCTTCGAGATTTGGAACCTTGGTCGGCGGCAGTTTCGCTGAGAAGAATTTGTGGTTGAGCTTGTTCATAAACTCGCCCACCAAACGCTGTTCTAGTTGAAAGACGTCGTTGTGTGGGCCCTTCACCTGGGTAGCGAGCACAACGTTTGATGTCGTCACATCGATCATCCGCATATCAATGCGCAGCAGTGGCTTGACCTGCAGGAAGGATCCGCTGAGCACGTAGCGAGCTCCAAGCCCCTTGCCGATTTTCACCGCCGTCTTTGGGTCAAAGAATTTGCTGCGCTGCAATTTCGCTTCATCGAGCAGGGCTTGCAATTTTTCGCGTTCCACAACCGTCACAGAGCCCGTGCTACTGAGATCGGTAATCAACATGTCCGCAAAGCCCTTCGACAAAACATCGAGACTCTTGTCACCACTATTGTTGTCGAAGTACAGCACTGCCACAGCAGGCATACGCGAACTCTCAGCCATGGCGGATGTGGGTGCCAAAAGCACGACGAGAGCTATGAGGAAGATGCGCAGCACGGCAATGAGTGTGTCAGAAGATGACGCTGGGAAGGCCGCAGTTCTTCATGTAAGGTGCAAGATACCGATGCCAGCCCTGCAACTACGTGGATTCTTTATTGGCCTCTTGAGCTTAGTAGCGCTGGTGTGCACCCTTCCCGGTAGCGCAGGCGTCGCACAGGCACAGGGCAAGAAAAAGATCGTTGCCCCGGTAGTTGTGGCCAAACCACGGATCGCGGTCTTGTACTTTGACTACAGCGGCAACGATGTGGACATGGGCTTTCTGCGCAAAGGCATGGCACAGATGCTCGTAACCGACCTGTCTGCCAACGAAGACCTGCAGATCGTTGAGCGCGTTGATTTGGAAGCCGTACTCAAAGAGCTAAAGCTCGGCCAAACCAAGGCAATTGATCCCTCATCGCGAAACAAGATTGGCAAACTTCTCGGGGCCCGATACTTGATCACAGGTGGCTACTTTCAGTTCCGCAACGCTCTTCGAGTCGATGCAAAGATCATTGATGTAGAGCGCGGCACGACGAAGAGTTTTGCCGCGCAAGCCGCCCCCGATGACTTCATGCAGATCGAGGCCGAACTCACTCGCAAGCTACACGCTGAACTACTCAAGCTAAACAAGGCGCATGCGAAGGCCACTCCCAAGTCGCGGAAGCTGACAGCCAAGCGCAAGAAGTCGCCCAAAGTTGCAGCTCGCACGGTCGCTCGTTATGGACGCGCTCTCGATGCCTTGGACAAGGGCAAGAAGAAGCTCGCGGCATCCGAACTCGAAACCGTCACTCGTGAAGCACCGCACTTTAAGCCCGCGATAGACGACCTGCGCGTTCTTCTTCGCTAGCGAGCTCGCTACTACGGCGCGACATCCATTTCCCACCCAGGGGTGGGCGGAGTGGCTGTCTTTTCCTTGCAGGGGGCGCGGGAATCACCGAGCTTAGAAGCTCGACAGTACGCGTCTGCCGACTCTAGGGATTTTTCTAATTTCTCAAGCGCAAAGCCCAATGCATACCAAGCGTTTGCATTGTCTTCTTGCGCCTTTACCGCGAGCCTAAGATCGACGACAGCGGCCTCAGGATCGTCGAGCTGAAGCGCACATTGTCCGCGCAAGTATCGAGCAGCGGGCATCTCCGGATCTTGCTCGATGACCAAGCTGAGCGTCCCCAGCGCTGCTGTGAGCTGCTGCGAGTCGAGTTGAGACAGTGCGAGGTTGAATCGCGCATCGATGAAGTCTGCGTTCAACTCAAGCGCCTCCTGCAGCTTGCCAATCGCTTCGGGATGATTGCCCAAATAGGCTTGCGCTGTGCCCTCGGTTGCATGTGCAGCCGACAGGGTTGGGCATGATCGATGCGCCAAGCGGGAATGGCGAATGGCTGATTGTGCATCGCCCATTTGCAGACTCGCTCGCGCGCTCCACAACTGCACCTCCGGACTCATATCATTGCCCAAGGTTTCCATTGCCCGAACCGCTGCGGCATCTGTTGCAAGGGCGCCCCCAGGTTTTCCATCCTTTAGAAGCTCCGTGGTGCGCAGCAACGTTGAAATGACCGCTGGATCTAGCGTCTTGCAGCTCTGTGGCGTTTCCGGTAGCCCGAATTTTGCGAACTCGGCATCAAAGGCAACGCGGTCTGGATTGCCTGCTACGACCTTGGCTGCAACCGTCTCGGCATCAGGTGCATTACGAGTTTTTATGAGCCACCAACCGGCAATTCCGCCGAGAACCACTAGCCCGCCAATCACGCCAAAGACCCGTCCAGAGGGCCGTTTCGACGTTGTCATTTCTTCTTGAGAGAGGGCGCGAGGGGCCACGGAGTCTTGGTCCCACGTTTGCTGCTCTGCATCCGCCATCGGTGGAAAGAACGTGTCGGAGAGCCCACGCGCGACTTCGATTTCTTCCGACTGGGTAAACTTGGTTGGCGTAGCCCACTCTTCCAAAGCGTCGTGAACCTCGCGCATGCTCTGCGGCCGCGCCTTGGGATCTTTCGACAGACACTTGAAGATTAGCGCCGTCATCCCTTCGGGAACATTGGGCACATCAAGCGGCGCAGGTTCATCGGCAATATGGGCCATCATCATCTGCACAGCAGACGTGCGCGGGAACGGCCAATGCCCGGTTAGCATCTCATACAGAAGAACACCTAGAGAGTACATATCCGTTGCTGCGTCAACGTGCACTCCCTTGGCTTGTTCCGGTGACATATACACTGGAGTCCCGATAATGAGACCGCTCTCCGTAGCCTCCAAACCACCGCATTCGGGCTTTAAGCGCGCAATGCCAAAGTCCAACAGCTTGACGTAATCGTCACTGGCTTTGCGACGAATGAGAAAGATGTTCTCGGGCTTTAGATCGCGGTGAATCACCCCGTGTTCGTGCGCCGCACACAAGGCATCTGCGATTTGTGCACAAATATGTGCTGTGCGCGAAATCGGCAACGGCGCCGATTGCTCAATCAAGTCACCAAGAGAGCGTCCCTCGAGAAGCTCCATGACCATGTGCACTTGGCCCTCGTCACTGCTGTAGAAGTCGGTGACCTCGACAATGTTCTCGTGGCGAATGAGGTTGACGGCTCGCGCTTCGTTTTCGAATCGCTTGAGCATCGACTGGTCGAGCGACAGTTCGGATTTCAGGCGCTTGATGGCAACTTCGCGACCGAGGTCCACATGGACAGCCCGCAATACCTCTCCCATGCCACCAGATCCCAATCGCCCAGTAATGCGATAGCGCTCGGCATTTTGACCGCGGATATCGGAAGCGCCGCCCACCACAGGGAGGATACACGGTTAGGCCAATGCCGGCCTCTCAAGGCACCGCTCTGTGATACACATCGGGGGTGAAGAGTAGGTTGGCACCGAGCTTTGGATTTCTCCTCGTCTTGGCGTCCTGCGGCGGCAGCGCAAATGCCCCGGTTCCAAACGACCCAGCTGTTGATAACTCCAGTCGCGAACGGCTTCAGCGAGCAGCGCCTGTTGAGAAAGTGGAGATTGAGATCGGCGCCGAGCGGTCTGGGCACTCACTCGTGGTCAAGGTCCATGGCGTTGGCAGAGGGCACAGCAGCGGCGGACTGCTAGAAGATCCCAAGGCGTGGCACGTCACTGCGACGCATAGCAAATCGCCTCTGCGGCAAGTGCTGGCCGGCCCCGCGAAAGTCTCACGTGCCCCCACAGGTGCAGCTATGGGCGACCAGTGGAATATTGACATTCACTTTATGGTCGCCTTCGCGCTGCCAGATCGGGCGGGTGCGGTGGAGGTCCATGTGCAGGCCCCGACCGGTGAGACAACCATGCAAAAAGTCGATGTCCCAGCCCCGCTAGAGCGGCTCTCGCTGGCCCCATCGCAGCGCTAGCCGCCGGTAAGCGACCTGGACCCACCTTTCATTTCCACACCCCACATTCACCCTGATTTCATACAGTTGGAAGCGATCTTTTTCTGATTATATGAATAATTTGTAAGGAGAATTACTTCCCTTTCTCCGTATGAGCGCGTAGGTTTGATCCTGTGCCGCGCATTAGACGAAGCGTTCTTGCGTAGCCGGTCATTGTCATGAACTGGGATTTCACATCGAAGAGAGAATCGCGCATCCGCGTGATTGGCGGCGTTCTGGGGAGGGCGTCCGCCGACTCAACTCGTACAGCGTGGGGCGTTTGTGGCCCACTGAATCACAGGAATTGATGCATATCTGGGGGGATAGAAGTTTGACCAGCTCGAAAGCAACGCGAGTTATGCCGCAGGGCCAGACCGCAACCAGTCAGGGCCCTTGGGCTCTGGCGCTACCTGCCCGATCTGGGGGGATCGAACGGAATTAGTTACGGTTGCTTTGGCTCGGCGAGCTCGCCGGCACTGGCTACGCAGGGAAATCTGCGTAGCCATTTTTTTTTGGGGAAGAGATGATCCGCTACGCCACATAGAACCCTAAACAAAATCGAGTGATCACCGAATCACGTTGGGAAGCCCGCTGTACTTTTGCAGGGTTCGCGTCTTCGGTTGTTATGAAACTCGCGCACAGCACTGCCACTCCCATCGACTCGGCCGACGATGCGTCGCCCGACGATGCCGAAACGTTGCGAATCGCCTCTTCGCTCATGGCCGGGCTCGCCGATGCAGCCATCGTACTCAACCAAGACTGCAACGGCATTTCCGCCAGTCGCCCCTTTGCGGAGCTCGCGGGAATGCGCGCAAAAGCTCTCGAACGCGCATTTGCTCGCGGCAGCTCGCTCTTCTCGTTGTTTGCTTCTCTCGAAGTCCCTCCGGAGGCTCTCACCGCATGTCTCTCTCGAGGCACCCGCGCGTGCCTCTTTGACGTCTCAGGCAAAAGCCACGCCGGCGATGAATTTGTCGTCATCGCAACCCTTATCCCCATTCGGGCACTCGATGCCCGAATCATTGGAATCGCCTGCGTGATGCGCGATGTCACTGCCGAAGTGGATCTGCAACTCAACTACAAGAGTCTCTTGGCCGCCGAGCAAAAGCGCGCTGGACAGCTGGAATTCATCGTTCGAGAACGCACGATGGATCTGCAGAGCGCACTTGATGAAGTTACCGCGCAAGCGACTGCTCTGGAAGAATCCAATGCGCGCGAGCTCGCCCTACAAAAGTCGGTGTTCGCTGGACGCCTTGCGACGGGCCTGGCACACGAGTTCAATTCTCCGCTGGCGTGTGTGCTCGCCAATCAGAGCTACTTGCGAAGCCGAATGGAAGGCATCGCCATGGATTTGATTGGCGCTCCACCGGAATTCACAAGCTTCCTCCAAGAAGCCATCGAGATACTCGATGAGGATGCGGGTTCAATGAAGCGGCTGAGTGCCACGGTTGGAGCCTTGCAAGGCTCGTTTTGCCAGACTACGAACTCTTCTGAACAGGAGGGCATCGTCACCACAGATGTCGGGGCAATTCTCTTGGATGCTCAGCGAGCGCTCTCTGGTCTCGGCGTAGGGTTCGACGATGTCACATTTGCCATCGGCCACACAGGATCCATCCTGGCCCACGCACCAGAGGTTAGCTTGGCATTGGTCACCCTAGTCCAGTTCTTGCGCAATCACGAAGCGGCTCCAGAGAGCCAGGAGCCGGGAACTATGCCTATCGAGGATAGCACCGTGGGAAATCGCCACGTCACAGTCACAACCACACTTGACGGCATCCACTGCATTATCTCGCTCGCTTCACCCGAGCTGCACATTAACGTGGATGAGGCGGAAACCGCATTCGACCCAAGCCTCGTCATTGGCGATGGCAACCGAGTAAAACTCTCAGTGGACCTTAGCGTGTGTGCGGCTCGCATAGCCCGAAGCGGCGGCAGCGTACAGTTTGCAACAGAGGACACGAGTGGCACCGTGATTGAAGTCCATCTTATGCAAGCGAATGACGATCAGCGGGAAGAGTAAGATTCCCTCAGCATGCTACGAGGACGCAGCAGCGGCGAGCGCGTGTCGATCCAAAGATTTTATGAGACGCTTTGAGTAGGCAACGAGGTGCGCCATGCTGTCTCCGAAAAAGTCTGGTCGTAGTTGCTTGCGCAATTCGGGATTCAAACCACGGCCTCCAATCGCGACCCGAATTCCCTTGTCCTCGGCGGCCTCGCACAAGTCTGCAAGGTCCTTTCCCGAGGTTGGTGGCACGCTAACTGAGATGGCGATCAACACCGCATTTCGCTGCAACGCGGCGCGCAGGAGTTCGCCAGGAGGACAGTTTGGTCCCAATAAGATGCTCCGAAGCCCCGCCGATCGCAACGCTAGACTGCACATGGTGGGAGCGATTGAGTACGGATCGTCGCTAAGCCCCGCGCACACCGCGACGTGTTGCTGAGGGCTCGTAGGAAAATGAGCGTGTGTTGCCAGCAGAGCCTGCAAGCACTCCTGCGTTGCGACGTGTTCTTCGTGAATTTGCAGCGCGCCTTGTGACCACTCATGACCAATTCGATGAAGCGTTGGTGCCACGACCTGATCGCAGAGAGTTTCGACTTCTCCGAGTCGCTCAACCAAATTCTGCGCAAACTCAACGGGCCTGCACTCCTTTGCTGATATTAAGAATTGTTCGTAAAATCGAGTTGCGAGTTCTTCGCCACTGGGCAAACGTCCGCCCTGCCCTGCTGTTGTCGCTGGCCCCATCGTCACGATCGTGAGCCCCTCGGCTCGAGCAAATTCGAGCAGAGCGCTTCGCTCGATTCGACGATGCCCTCCAGACGTTTTTGAAACCGGGAGCGCCCCGGAATCGCCCCATCTGCGAACGGTAGATTCGCTCACTCCGAGCAACGCCGCCGCCTGTTTTGGAGTTAGTAGGGTTCGAGACATTGGTAGATTATATGCAGTAGACAAAGCAGTCTATCAAGCAATTTCAACAACTAGAGAATACCGCACCACCAACGAGTGACAGCTTTGACAGATTTTACTTGATCCCAGCTTCCGCCAGGGCTAGTGTTAAGGACATGGAATCGACATGGAAAGAACAGCACCCATCCACTGGCCCCGAAGCCATTGAGGTCTTCTTCGATGGCGACTGCCCCCTGTGCAAACGAGAAATCGCCTTCCTTGAGAAACGCGATGCGCAGCAACGAATCGTTGCCACCGATATCGCAAATCCGTCGTTTGACGCATCTCAATTCGATCGATCACACGTGGAGTTCATGGCCACCATTCAAGGTCGCCTGCCCAATGGTCAGTGGATAACGGGTGTAGAAGTCTTTCGGCAGTTGTATGCAGCTGTCGGATTCACCCGTCTTGTGCGCATGAGCCGCATGCGCCCAGTTAACTGGGTTCTCAATCACGCCTACCAGATCTTTGCAAAGCACCGGCTTCGACTCACCGGAAGGTGCGATTCGTCCGCGTGTTCAATTCCATCCTCTGCCCAAGGATAGCCACTCGCTCGAAAGGAACGAAACGGTATGCCAGGACAACACCAACGCTCACGCATCGGAACAAAGTGGACCTGCACCAAGCCGTCCAACGGTGAGAAACACTTCGAGGTCGTCGACTGCAACGCTGTGCGAGTAGCGCTTCGCTGTATTGTGACGGCCTCCGTACGAACGACATCGCACGACGACCTAAAAGATGAGACGAATTGGCAGCGAGGTTGGCTCTAGGGCCTCTCAAGGCCCTACTAAAACTTCTTAGACAGCCCGATGCTTAGATGGATATAGCTCTGCTCGTAGAGCCCTGCATTGAATGGTGATTGGGTCTTGAACTGCTCGGCTACAATCGGCTGATTTGGATCGGGGCTATTGCGCTCCCCCGTTGGCGTCTCAACACCGGTTCCCGAGCAACCAAGATTGTCTTCGGAAGGATTGCAGCCACCGTGGTCAACCAGTCGCTGTCCCTCGTAAACGTATCCAAGCCCCAAGTCCAACGTATAGCCGCCCCGCTCCCATCCAAGCCCTGTTGCAAACGTGGTGCGTGGGAAGCCGTCTTGGTCGAGACGCGTCCAGCTGACCGGCGCGGTTTCCGTATCGTGCGCGATGCCCGCGCGAAGGTTAAACGACTGCCCAGCCTGGAACACCGAGTACGAGCCGCCCAATCGAAAGGAGAATGCGTCTTTGAAGCCGTGCTTCGACTCCGACGGATTGAGCCCATCGGGGAGCGTTGGGGTCGTGACATCGACGACGGCTCGCGACGTACTCGTGGCGGACCAGTTTTCCCACTGCACGTCGAATTCGAGGTCTGCTCGCTCTCTGCCTTTTCCGTCGTGGGCAATCCACCGCGCTCCCAAAGAGGCAACCTGCGGTTGTGCGAGTTCAAGACACGCGATCGACTTGGCTACGGTGCCGCCGGGACCACATCGATAGGGGCCCGAGGTCTTTGGTTGGAGTGGGCTCAGCCCATTGATCAGAGTTCCATTGCCCGGAGTTGCGGTCGCCGTCCCTTTTGCATTGATGCGTGTTGATGAGCGATAGTTAAAACCGAGCTCAACATCCTCGCGCAGCTTGTACTGCGCCCCCAAGCCAAAGGCGGGGATGAAATTGTCCTTCGCTTCGATCGCAACGTGCGAATCAAAACCTTCCCACTCCTCGAAGTTCCGCACACCCCAAAGTGCGGTCTGTGCTTTGACTTCACCAAAGCCCCAGGAGACGCGTGCGCCAAGTGAGAGTTTTTCGTTGACGGTATAGCCGACCGCCAGCGAGGGGAGCAGAAGCGCCGCTTGTTGAAGCAACGTATCGTAGCGCTGAGGGGGAGGAGGCCGATTGGGATCTTGTCCTGGGAAATACCCATCCACGTAGTCGCGATCTGCGGAGCCCGCGCTCGGAGCAAAGACACCAGCGGCGAAAACCAATGGGAGCCCAAGGCCAAGGTCGCTGCTCACTGCCAATAGGGGCACGATGGCAAAGTCACCGAGGTGCACTCTCCCGTGCCCTTGATTTTCGACACGCGCGTATGGCTGCCCTGAGTACGGCAAACCACCCATGGGGCACTTGGCATCTGTGCAGGCTTCGTAGCTTCCCTGTCTTGTGAATGCTTGCTGAAAGTTTACGAGGTTCAAGCTGAGCAACAAGGTGGTTCCCGTGAGCTTGCTCAGACCTGCTGGGTTATGAAAAATCGCCGATGGATCGTTGGCCTTTGCGACGAAGGCACCAGCGCGCCCTTGGGCACCAGCGCCGTATCCAGGAATGGTAGTGCCACCCGCCTGCGCCCCGGTTGGCATCAGTAGGAAGGCACCGACCGCAATACCGACAAGACGTGTTCGAGAGAACCAAAGTCGCCGCGAGGGTCCCGCTTGGTGTAGCCGTAATGCGCTACCGGAAGTAGAAGTCACAAGCGGAACACTACAGGAACTTCTGCCATTGTGAAGTTGCCGGGAACACACAGCGAAGAGCGTGGTCTTACAACCCTATTCTCAAACCAGTATCCATCCGGGCCCCGGAACTTTTCTTAGTGTTCGAACTGGCGACTCGTTGGTTCGAATCGCCCACCTGCCAAGACGATTGCGAGAGGCTCTGGTGTCCACAAATTCTTGGCTAGACAGGGGAGCAAACCTTCTGTAGTTTACCTCTGCGGAAAGGGTGGCACTCGCCATCGTCAGCAAACACGCTCAACTCCTAGCGCTCAACTCCCAACGAATGTAACGACTGGTATCAAAGCCTCCTGTTTGACGAGCCTTAGCAACGCTCAGCCAAGCCACGTGTTGCCGCAGCACTTCGTTCGTTGCGCAACTTCTCGTTATCATTACCAGTGCGGTAGATGCGTAGCATCGCCGTGCTCTGGAGCTGAACCATGCACCGCGTTAAGTACCCGCGGACCCGGCATTTGCCGTGGTCTCCGGGATCCACCTCAGACGACCTCTTCTCCGACTCTCTTCGATCTCTTCACAAGCAGCGTGTCATCGTGACCGAGAAGATGGATGGCGAAAACACGAGTCTCTATCGTGATGGACTCCATGCGCGCTCCATCGATGGCCGCCATCATCCCTCGCGAAATTGGGTCAAAGCCATGCACGGCGGCATGGCCCATCTGATTCCCAAAGGCTGGCGTATTTGTGGAGAGAACCTCTACGCCCTTCACTCCATTGGCTACACAACACTCCCAAGTTACTTCCTCATGTTCTCCGTTTGGAACGAGCAAAATCAGTGTCTCGGTTGGGAGGAAACCGTTGATTGGTCAAAGCGTCTCGGTGTTTCGCATGTGCCTGTACTTTACGACGGCGTCTTTGACGAGGCTCGCCTGCGGGCCATGTCACCAGATACGAGCATCTCGGAGGGATACGTTGTGCGTCTTGCGCGCGAATTCTCGTTCGAAGAGTTTCCCGAAGCCGTAGCCAAGTGGGTGCGGCGAAATCATGTCCAGAGCGAAGAGCACTGGATGCACAAGGCGATCGTTGCGAATGGCTTGGCCTCCGACGATGGAGAATCCTCATGAGCGACATCATCCACGAAATCATGGGCGGCGCTTCGCCTTCGATGGACGACATCGTCGTGCGTCTTGGCGATCGCTTGCCCCTCTTGCACGAGTTGGAAGGAACTCCGCAAGACGCACAATGGCATGCGGAGGGAAATGTTCTGATCCACACCGGTATGGTGCTCGAAGAAACTTATAAGCTTCTTGCCAACGAGCTTGCAGGCATATCACTCGAGAGGCGCGCAGCCTTGATATTGGGTGCAGCGTTGCACGACATCGCCAAGCCCAAAACAACTCGTGAACGAGAAATCGACGGGCGCATGCGCCTTGTATGTCCACGCCACGAGCAAACAGGTCGTGCGTATTTGGCGCTCTCGCTTATTGGCTGCATGCCCTATCCGCTACTCGATCAAGTCATGTCCCTCACGGGCTATCACAATGCGCCGAAGCTACTTGTGGTGCGGAACAAGGGTGCTGGCGCGTATCAGCGGCTTCGTCGGGTTGTTGACCTTGAGCTTGTGTACTGGCTTGAGGTTGCAGACATGCGCGGTCGCGAATGTGCAGACAAAGACAAGCAGCTGGAGCTCCTTGAGCTGTTCTCAATGTTCGCCAAGGAGTACAAATGCTGGGACAGCCTGGCCTCCTCCGCGTGGTCTCGCACCATCGGCAGGCAACTCACTGGCTATCCCCTCGCAACCATCGACTTCGTTGCTGCAAACGCTGCTCTCGACGTTGAGGCAGGAACAATTTCCACGCCAGAGGAAGCAATCGCAAAATCGTTTGGCTACCGAGATGCATACCCCGAAGTGGTTGTAACCGTGGGGCTCAGCGGAAGCGGCAAGACGACGTGGATCGCAAACAATCTTGCGGATCATGAGCCTGTATCACTGGATGAGATTCGCTCGTCCTTGTCTCGCCGCGAGGATCAACAGAATAACTCTAAGGTGCTTCGCATCGCGAAAGAGCAACTCCGTGAACACTTGCGCGCGAAGCGACGCATTGTATGGGACGCAACATCCCTTCGAACCGACTTTCGCAGTGGAGTCATCGACCTTGCCATGGACTATGGAGCACTGGTTACCATCGTCGCGTTTCTGTGTCCTAGCGACGAACTCGCTCGGCGCAACAAGACCCGCGCATGCCCAGTTCCGATAGCGGTGCGCCGAAAACAAGCGTTGGGGGCCCAGTGGCCCGAAGTCACCGAGGCACATCGGTTCTTAACGATCGACGGAAGTGGCAACCTGCTCGCGGCCCGCGGTTGCCCGGCCGGGCTGCCGTACGGTCTACAAGGTCTCGCAAATGGCCTCTGATATCCCAGCCTATCCAAGGACGCTTCACCTTGGACGCTCGGGTGGCGGAACAAGCAAACACAGCGCATCCATCGAGGCATTGTCGGGAGCACACCTGACGGTCGAAGAGAAAGTCGATGGAAGTCATGTGGGTCTCTTCTTTGATGAGGATGCAAACTTGGTGATCTTTCACCGCAACAGCCGGCTCGACGAACCACCATCCAACCCGGAGTTCAAACTCCTCCACAGGCAAGCACGCCTTGGAATCGATGCCCTTTGGGATGCACTGCAAACAAGGTTCGTGCTCTACGGAGAATGGGCGCTACATACCCACAGTCTTTTCTACGATGCCTTGCCAGCGTACTTTCTTGAGGACGATGTCTTTGATCGCCAACGCGGTGCCTTTCTCGCAACAGCTGCTCGACGACACTTGCGCAGCAAACTTCCCGACGACTTTTCATCGTCTGTAGAAGTTCTTGCGGAGGGAGATTTTGATGAACGATTTGGAACAGAAGCGAGCATCACGGAGCTCATCGGCCCATCTCGCTACCGATCGAGCAATTGGGGATCCGCTCTCGCAGCCACACATGACAAACGCACAGGCAATCTCGCCTCCCACACGTTGGCGGAAGGGCTCTACATAAAGGATGAGCGCAATGGCATCGTAACGGCACGATACAAGTGGGTTCGCGAGAGTTTCATTACCAGCATCAAGAACGCAGAAACACATTGGCGGTCGCACAAACCACTGCAGAACCAATTGCGAGGGCGCCGCGAGGCTGGCGACTAAAAGCGTCCATCCAGCATCGGCAATAGCAGCGGCTGCGACGTTGGTGTCGAGTCCTCAAAGAGTTCTTCGTAGCCTCTATAGATGGAATATCCCATCACGACGCTGAGACCGAGATGCACAAGCCTGCCAGAGAGACGCTTGAGCTCTGTATCCAGGCCAAGCATGTTGTAGATTTTGACCGTGTCGTTGTGTTTGGAAAACGCCAAGATGTCGCGGCTAAAGTCCACCCAGAAGCCTGTGGCGAGTACGAGGACCGCGGTGCGGCCGTAGTAATTGTTCGGAAGCGAGTCGGTTGCATGCATGAGTGCAAAGCCGCCAAGAAGAATCGAGTTTGAGGCCTTTGGCGCCATCAAGAACATGGCTCGCTGGCGATCGGTGCGCAATCCGCGAACGGTTGTGTAGCCGAGATAGAACGTCCCTGTCTTTGGGTGAAACCCGGGAACCAAACTAAAGGCCACAAGGTCGGCACCAAGGGCCTTTGCCATTAGCGCGTGGCTTCCCTCATGCACGCTCAACTCAAGAAAATAGGTCGGCACAGCCATCGCCATGCCTGCCAATACAAGATTTCGATCACTGGGACGATCCTCCGCAGCCGCGACCTTGGGCCCAGCCCAGACCGCCGTGGCGATCACGAGAAACATCATGAGCCTGCGCATGCGCCCACTCTAACGCAGGGATGAATGACCTGCTATCGAACGCATCGGATAGGCGCGCTACAGCCGTGCGTAGACTCTAATCGAGTCGTCTTCACTTTCGATGGAGTTCTATTGCGTCTCGACCAGATTCGCTTGAATGGCCTCGCCGCGCATCGTCTTGATCTCCGCAAAGTTGCGACGCACGGTTACCTTCGACGCCTTCCAGTGAAAGCCTCGTGGTCGTGTCGTGCGATCCGCATTGGGGTGCTTCAATTGGGGCACAATGAAGGCCTCAATCAGCCTCTTGCTTTCGGTATCCCGATGAACCGGACTTGAGACGACCTGTCGAAACACGGGTGTATCGCCATCGCGATCGTGGAAGACGGCGATCTCGCACCCAAAGTGCACATCCCCGCCCAAGAGTAGAACTTCGCGTTCCGCCGCGCCCCCCTGCCAGTTTCGTAGCGCTGACAACAATCGATGCTGCTCGGCCTGGTACGGCGCATGCCCCCAGTGTCCTCGAATGTCGTCCTGGATTACTCGAACCACCAAATCCTGACTCAGGCTGGGCGGAAAGAACGCCAGAGGCACGGGACATACAACTAAGAGTTTTTCCACGCCCTGCAACGTCGTGCTAGCGGGCGATAGAGCCCCCAAAATCTCTTGCCACTGAGCTCCTCCCAGATACGGGTCTGACACGCCAGGGCTTGCATCTGAGCGATCAAACATTTCAAAGGCCCGACCACCGCGGACGTCGACAAAGAGTGCTGCTGTATGCCCCCAGACTTGAACATGCCCCTCGTGTTGCCCAAGCGGCATAGGAGCATCCAAGGCGTGCTCGTCCCACAAGTGTCGTTGATACTCTCGATACACCTGCCATCCGCAGCGAGCCACCATATGCTCGGTAGAGTTCGGATCCGCAAAGCTCCGTTTGTCGCCCCAATCGTCGGTGACTTCGTGATCATCCCACAGCATTAGATTTGAGGCGTTGCGAAGGACGGTCTGGACAGGAGGGTGGTTCCAAGCAGCCCGATAGAGCCCGCGATACGCCTCGCAAATCGATGGCAAGAACGACTCACGCAAGCGACCAGGCACTCTCTTGAGGTACGTCGACCAATACGCAAAGACGTCATCACCATAGACTTGGTCGCCGGTGTGAAGAACAACGTCCAGCGCATCTTGGCGTGCCCGCTGCGCGAGTTCATCCCATGCGCTCGTCTTTAGGTCGTGGTTGAGGTTGTAGCAACTCACGGTCGCAATCCGCAGGGTCTTCGAACCGATGGGACGAACCTTGGCAACTCGCGCTGCGCCGTTCTCAACCAAGCACTCAACGCGGTAGGTCCGCCCCACGACCAGTCTCGCAATCTCAAAAACGGTGGCAGTATTGGCGACGACGTGTACAGAAAATCTCTGATGGTCGCCGCCACTCGACTTTACGATGACGTCGACCGACGCGGTTCGATCAAACTCGACAAGAAGGCGTGCCTTGGATTCGGTGACGCGACCGACGACGGGTCCCACGGAGATTCGAGTCATGAACTGTCTTTCGGTGTTGAGGATTGGACTGTCCGCAACGTCAACAACGCGGGCATTCTGGTGGCGATGCTGTCACGGTTTCTTGGAGCTTGTACAGTCACAGAGCCAGGGCACGAGCCGAGGCCATCACGAAGACCAACTCGTGCTCTCAACGGTGCTTGCGCAGCCAAGCATCAACACCCTTGGCGGCCTCTGGACGTGTCGCCTTGATGTCGTCTCGCCCGCGGACTGCGAGTGCGAGCGCTTCTTTGCGCTTTGCCGGCGAATGCCACATCGAGTACGCCATTAGAATGCGTGCTTCGGCGATGCGTTGCGGTGCCATTCCCGCCTGCTCCTGCGACACCACGGCGCGCGACAAGAACTTCATCGCCTCGGAGTGATTGCCTAAGTTCTGATGCGCCTCGCCCATCCCAGTTAGGAGATAGGCCGAGTGTGCGTGATCCGGCCCAAGCGTCTTCTCGTGCACCGCGATTGCCTCAGCGTATCGCTGCACCGCCTGCGCCCATTCGTCTCTGTACGCGTGCAGAAGTGCCATGTTGCCGAGAACGTTCGCGAGCAACATGGGTTGGTCGTCTCTGTTCTTTAGCATCGTGTACGCATGGGTGTTGTGTCGCAACGCTTGATCTAGATTGCCCAGCGCTGATGCGGATACCGCAACTCCAATATGAATTGCGGCGAGGTCTGGATGATCCGGCTCTACCGCGCGCTTCATAACCTCTAGGGCTTGTGCGTACCGTGCTGCGGCGAGTTCGAACTTGCCCGCGTTGTAGTACAGCGACCCCATGTTCACGAGTGCTCGTCCCACTTCACTGTCGTTCGGCCCGTAGTGAGTTCGACGAATATCGAGAGACTGCTCAAACAACGTCTGGGCCTCGTCGTACTTCCCTTGATGCAAATACACCACACCAATTTTCGTTAGTGCGCTTGCGTAGTCTGGATGCGCAACGCCAACCCCCTTTGCAACCAATCCCTTTGCGATCTCAAGTTCGACAATGCTCTCGTCAAACTTTGATGCAGCGGCCAAGATTTGCCCCAGTGTCATCCGCAGGAGAGCGACCTCCGCATGCCGGTCGCCGAGCGCCTGAACGCGAAGTGCAATCGCCCGGCGAAGACTCTTCTCGCCCTCCTCAACGTTGCCCGCGTCATTCTGCGAAATGCCCAAGAGCGTGAGTGACTCGCTTTCCTGAAGCTGCGTTCCCCCCTCCATCGTCTTGCGCATCTCAAGCGCTTTCGTGTGGAGTTTCTGCGCGACTGCGTGCTCGCCCTTTCCGGAGGCAATCAATCCGCGCGTCTGCCAGAGCCTTGCTTGCTGCGCATCATCGCCACCTAAGCGACGCAATGTCGTCTCAGCGGCCTGCAAGTAGGCTTCACCGGCTTCATGTCGATCGAGCTGATACCCCTCAACTTCGGCCAGCAGTATCCAAATCGCCGTGGCCAGGGCATCGTCCCCAATCTCCGCTGCGGCGTTTCCCGCAGCCAGTAAACTCTTCGAAGCATCTAGCGCCTGCAAAAGTTTGCGCTGCGAGTTCCCCAGAAGTGCACCCGCGTGGGCCTTTACATAGGGCGATGGATCCCGTTCCAAGAGACTGGTCATCGCAGACTCTGCACTCGCATACTCGCCCAACAAATACTGGGTGCGTGCCTTCGACAACTCGTCCTGAACTGCATCGCCTGGCGCTTGGCTCACCTTCAAGTTCACGAGCCGCTCGGCACTGCAATCCGTGGGAGAGGTTAGGGCGAGCGCAGACCGTTTTGCATGCTCAAGCACGGCGACATTGGATGACTGCAGCGCTTGCGCAAGGCTCTCGAAGTCGCGGCGAAGACGGGACAGGCAAACCATTCTCTTGTCGAGCATCGTGCCGCTTTGCGTACCTTCAACTCGGGTGGCGCGGCACGTTCCCAATTGCACGTGGTTCCACACCGCGTCATAGGCTTCGAAGCGACTCGTGAGCTCGCTTGCCAGTGCTCCAGCGTTGGGGTCCATCGCCAGAAACGACGCTTGCAAACCGTCACTCTGCTCGGCGCTCCAAAACGTCGCAGCGCGGCGGCATGCTGGTTGCTCGGGGCTTGCGAGACGAAGGCCGAGCAACAATGCCGCAGCGCTCACTCCAGCGACCGCAAGGCCGACGCGTTTGTTTCGAACCGAGCGGACTGACGATTCGAGGGCAAGATGCAACGCCTGCATCGACGGAAAGCGCGCAGCGGCCTCAATGCTCAGTCCCCTGCGCAGTATGGGACGAATTGGCCTTGGCACATCCGCAAACTGAACACGATCCGCGCGATGGCTCTCTTCCAGAGCGGTGCGATTGTCTCCCATGAAGGGACGTCGCCCAACCAGTGCTTCGTAGAGAGCCACGCAAAAGCTAAACTGCTCACTTTGTTCGTCGCCAGCGGAACCTAAGAGTTCTTCTGGAGACAAATAGACCAGCGTTCCAACAAGAGAGTCGCTGTCGGCGTCGGTGCTATCACGAGCCCGAAGAGCAAGCCCAAAATCCGCAACTAAGGCCTTGCCAGAGTCACTCATGAGCAGATTGGAGGGCTTGATATCGCGGTGCACCACGCCGGCCTTATGGGCCGCAGCAATCCCCGCTGCGGCGCCCGCAAAAACACGCACGATGGTTCGCCACGTTCTCGGTTCTTCAGCGAGCCATTGATGCAGTGTTCCCTGCGCACGCTCCATGGCGAGAAATACCGTGTCCCCGACGTTCCCAGAATCGTAAATGGTGAGCACGTTTGGGTGCTTCACTTGCGCCATCGCCTGGGCCTCGGCAACGAGCAATTTCGAGGCGCGCGCGTTGTTCCGCAGCCGAGGGCTTAGAACCTTGAGCGCCACCTCGCGCTCAAGCTTTGGATCCCGAGCCAAGAACACCACGCCCATTGCACCGGCACCGAGATAGTCCAGCAGTTCGAATCGACCAAGTGTCGCGCCGTCTCCAACCTCATCGTCGCGCCCCTCCTCCGCGTCCCCGTCCCAGGAGGCAAGCGTGCTGCGAGCGTACTCACAAACCAAGTGGCGACAATCTGCGCACCGATCGAGCTCGTCCTCAACCTCCCGCATCGCCTGCGGGCCCAATTGAGCCGCGACAAATTCAACAACTTGATTTTCGGTAAGGCAAGGCATGGCGCTACACTGAGAGAGACCGTTGTCCGCAAAGCCCACAGACGCGAGCCATCGTTTTTTGGCAGCACTCTCAACACCCGAGCTCCGTTACGAACTCGAATCACTAGGGAATACGATCGACTCGCAGTGGGGTCAAACGCTATTGCAGTGGCCCGGCCTTACCGTGGACGACGACCAGTTCTTTTTCTCCTGGGCCAAGCGCGTCTGTGAGGCAGAAGAACCCGCGGCCGCACTTCGAACCATCCGAGTTCCTGAACTCTATTTGGCCTTCGCGTGCGCAGCTGGATGCGCCAAGGCGATCGAGGCGTTTCAGTTGCACTATGTCCCTGCCCTGCGCACAGCCCTGCGCCGCATGCGAATTGGCGATGCCCTCGTCGACGACGTTCTACAAACGGTTCAGTTTCGACTTCTCGTCGGCAGCGAGCACTCTGGAGCGAAAATCGAGAGTTTTGGCGGGCGCGGCAAGTTGGCGAGTTGGCTCCGAGTGGTGGCCATGCGGGAAGCTCAGCAGTTGCTCGACAGACAAGCCAGAGAACTGCCTGTCTCCGATGCGGAACTGGCTGCCTCTTCGCGACAGTCTCCCAGCCTCATCCCGGTCGCAAGAGATCCGGAACTCGCGCTCCTCCACCAACAGTTTCGCCATGAACTTGCAGACATCTTTCCGTTGGCAATCACCCGCCTGGAAAGTCGACAACGAGCATTGCTGCGGCTCGACATGCTCGACGGCCTAAACCACGGGCAAATCGCAAGCATCTATCAAGTACATCGCACCACCATACTGCGTTGGCTACACGAAGCAGAACGCGACCTCTGTGTGGCTGTGCACGACTTGTTGCGAGAGAAACTCGAATTGGCGGAAGGTGAATTCTCAAGCCTGTTGCGGGCAGTACGCAGCCAACTGTCGGTATCCGTGGGACGAGCGCTTCTCGAGCATCAAAGCGTTTCTTCGATTTGAGTTTTTTCGCGGCAACCATGCACACCTAGCGACTCTCGTCCCTCCTTCTACGCGAAAGGGCACTGGCGCCCTGCGGAAGTGAGTCCTGTGTATCTACGAGCCCTCCCCTATTTGCTCGTTGCCCTCTTGGCATCGTGCGCAACAAACCTATCCTCCTCGCAAGACGCAGGACCCACCGCAACCTGTGGTGACCAGCGATGCGACCTTGGCGAGCGAACAAGTTGCCCTCTTGATTGTGATGAAACGGATCGCTGCGGCAACGATCAATGCGACCTCGGTGAGACGCCGGAACGCTGCGCGGCCGATTGTGATTGCTCGCTCTTTTGCAGCAATGACGGAGCACTTCACTACTGCGACGAATCGGGTGGCGACGCGAGCTATCAATGCCCAAGCGCTCTTGGTTCCTCCTGCCAAGATCAGGGCGTAGCGGGCTGCTCCTGCGGTGATATCCCCAGCACCGGTCGATGCTACGAAGATGCCAGCATTGGAGTTGACCTGGCGTTTTGTGAAGGCGGCGAAGCCATCCTCTACGCTTGCGGCGCCGGTGCATACTGTGACGACACGGGCGACGAGGCAGGCTGCTATTGCGATAACGAGAGTGACGGCATTTGCCCCGATGCCGTGTGCACCGACGACATTGATTGCAACAACTGCACACCAAGTTGCGACGCCCAAGGACTCGTCAGCGAGTGTGGTTCCAACGGATGTGGCGGCAGTTGCGGATCGTGCACGCCTTCACAGTCCTGCGTAACGGAATCGACCAACGGTTGGCAGCACTGTGAGAGTAGCTGCACCCCCGATTGCTCGGGGAAAGAATGTGGCTCCGATGGCTGCGGGGGCGTTTGTGCGCCGGGTTGCTCGGGGAACGACGTCTGCAGCGCCGGCACGTGCGAGTCGAGCATCGTTGGGGAGAGCATCAGTTATCAAGTCTCCAACTCGGTATCGCGCAACGTGAATGGGCAGGGCAACGATCCGCAAACAAATGTCTTTTGCTCAATGAACCAGAGTACGAACACCATCACCATCGTGACCAGCGCAGGAGACTCGAGTCTTGAAATGATCATCGAATCGGACCCAATCGGCTTCTGTCTATTCGGGACAAGCGACTTTTCACAATACAAGTTCGTTGACCATGCCCCTGCAGACGCCGTCGTCTACAAGATTGACGCCCTTGGCAACACAAGTGGTCTCACGCTCTCGTGCAACGCGTCTGGGACAAGTGCGACGCATCTGAGCGCCACCTTCTCAAGCGGCAACCTCTTTAAGAACGGAAACTCAAGCGTTTTCCCCGGCGATAGAGTCGAAATCTCGGATGGATCAATCGAATGCGACCTCTAATAAGACTCGTACTTATTCTTAGTGTCTTCGCCACTACGTCTTGCGGCATGTTTGTGCAAGACAGCGTGACCTTTCATGGCACGCAGTGTTCGGATTCGCGATTCTGGTACATCACAGACGCACTGGCGACAGGAGCATTTCTGTACCTGGCCCAAGAAAACGATGCGCCTTCCGAGAGCTATCTGCCAGCCGCGGGCCTTGCCGCATCGGGCTTGGCTGGCTGGTACAAGCGAAAGAACTGCCTAGAACATCAGGGCCGCGCAACCCCCGAGCAGTGGGCGCGGGATGCAGAGCGGTCCCGCCAGAGTGACGAGGCTCAGCGACGAGCCCTGGGCCATCTCAGAGAGCAAATGGCCCAGCGCAATCAGCGGCAGCCACGGGATGCGTCGCGACAGTCCACAAGCCACGCGGTCACAAGGCAAAGTTCGACATCATCTGGCTCCGGACCAACCATACGCATCGAACGACACATGCCAGAAGATGAAATGGGCAAGACCTGCACGTCTCCGAATAACACCGACAAGTCGTTCCCCACTGCGGGCACCTGCAAGTACGGTGCACTCTGCTCATCAGGTCGTTGCACGATGCGCTGCAAAAGCAACGACGACTGCCCGAGCGCGAGGTTTTGTGGTTGGAGCGATGGCGCGACGAAAACGCAAATCTGTCGATAGGTTCTAAGGTAGTCTAGTGTCGCATTGCCTTTCGCTAAGAGTCGTTCAAGAAGCAAGCCCGTCCTTCTTGTTTGTGAATGGTGCTGATGTAGGTTTCTAGTTCGCAGCAGTTTGGCGCTTGCTCGAAAAGAGAAGTCTCCCGCAAGTTGCGGCATCTCAGTATTTCTCGTTGCGGTAACCATCGATATGGTGGTCGGCATTCGAATGAACTGGCGAACATTAAAATGGTGGGGAGCACTTCTCTTAGGACTCGTATTGCTTACGGGTGCCGAAACACGTGCAGAGGCGCAGAAGGAGGTGCTTACACCGCCTTCTGGTAGCAACTGCGAACTGCTAAAGACGTGTGAAGCAGAGTGCAAAGGAGGCAACCAATCGAGTTGCACCCAAGCTGCGGAGCAGTACCGCGAAGGCCGAGGCGTGGTGGCAGACCGCGCAAAGGCTGCTGCGATTTACAAACGCTCGTGCGACGAACACGATCATCCCAGATCGTGTATGGAATACGGTTGGATGGTTCGCGAAGGTTGGATGTTCGAAGTCGAACGAAACGCCAACGTCTTTCGCGAGTACGCGGTCACACGAACCAGAGCATACAGTGCCGCAGCTTGTGATTCGGGCGACCAAGACGCGTGCTTCGTCCGAGCCCAAAACGAGAAACGCATCTTAGACAAAGATGGTTGGCCCGATCCGCTCTCCAAGGAGAAGGGCGCCAAGGCGGAAATCAAGCGCGTTGAGAGCATTGCCAGCGGGTTGGTTCGCCGTGCCCGAGAAGCATGTCGGGCGGGCCATGCTGTGGCCTGTCAATGGACTCTCGATGAGATCAAGGACGTCGAACGACATGGTTTTCTCGCGAACAAAGTCACCGAAGAAGCACTAGAGAAGGAAACTGCAGCAGGGTTCCAAAAGGCCTGCACACTCGGTGACAATCTGGGTTGCATCCGCCATGCCATGGAGATTTATGAAGGCATCGACGATCCGGCTACCGTGGCCAAGGGAAACAAGATCCTTGAAGGCGCTTGTGATCGGGAAAACGCTGAGGCCTGCTTCATCCTCAGCGTGCTCATACTCTTTAAGACTTCGGAAGGGGAAGAAGCCCCAGACGAAGCGGAAATGGCCAAGCGCCTTGGTGCCGGCATGGCAGAGGTGGAGAAGTCATGTGAGCGTGCCGATGGTGAAGCCGGCCTAGAGCTCTGTCCCGAGATCGCCAACCTCTTCGCCATGGGCGACAACGAGGAAATGGGCTTCAAAGATCCTGCTCCCAAGCGAGCAATCGCCCTGCATGCCAAACGCTGTGCAAATGGAATTCTCACTGCCTGCGAATCACTCTTGGAGATGGGCGCGGAAGAGGAGCCGTCCCTAAACCCAACCTCCGCACAAATGATTTCGGCCAACGAGAAGATTTGCCAACTAACGCCCTATGGGACGACTTGCGACCTGTGCTCTCAGCAGGTGACGGATGGTCCGGTTGCTTCGGATCCCAAACACCAAATGTGTCGCATGCGCCTCGCGTGGAAAGAACGCCTCGATTGCGATGAGGGCAAGGAAGACCGCTGTGAGGTGCTTGCGAGCATGTACCAAAGCGGAGATGGCGTGGACAAGAGTGTCGCCGAATCGATCGACTACTACCGCCTCGCCTGCGACTCCGCTCTCAAGAGTTCGTGCTCAACCCTTGAGGTTATGTGCCGCACGACCAAAGAACTGGAAGGAGACGAGCGCTGCAAGCAATCGCTCATTCATACCGACGTCTTCTACGAAGCCGAATGGCAGTTTCGCCAAAACGGCAGCGCAAACATTCTTGGCGAAGGCATCGCGACCACCGACGATGTGGGCAAGGTCTCGGTAGGGGTGCAAGCGTCGGCCGGTGGTGGAATTTCTCTTAAACGCGGAAGCCTAGACGCGGACCTTGTCGTGAGCATTGTTCTAGACCGTGCACGACAAGCGGCGATTCGGCTTGTCGTCAGCGAACTGAAGCGTGCTGGCAAGGACGAATTCGTCCCAATCTACTTGGAGGATTTGCTCACCCAGGCATCGCTCTTGCTCTCAGATCAATCGAGTATGCGGCGAGAGAAGTTCCAGGATCTCGGTATGACGGTCGTGCGAGCGTTTGTCGCCAGCAACCTCACCAAGACCCTCTTTGCCAGCGACAGTGTCCTTCTTGAGAATAAAGCATGGCAACGCTGGGCCACCGAAGCCGAGCTTGTGTGGAAGCCGAGCAAGTTCAACAAACAAGATCGCGCAAAGCTTCGCGGCTACCTCACTGACTGGGTGTACTACACACTTTCAGAAACGCCGCTCTTTGGCCGCGCCACAGGTGACAACGTGCATATTCCGGACTGCCCGTTTCGCGGCAAGTCGACAAAGGTTGCATGCCAGCTACTCATCACTGCTGATAAGAAACCCAATATCAAGCGTCTCGCAACGTTGTTGCGTGTTCAGGATATGCTTCAAGGCTTGAGCCTGGCAAAGGCACTGCGCGAGGAAGGTTCGATTGACCTTCGCCGATTCATCGAAGCCATCGGCAGGTCGCAGACGATCGCCAATCTAAAGTCGACGCCGGGCTTGAATATCCAGCAGTGGAAGAAAGAAGTTGCCGACGCGACCGAGACGCGACTCAGAGATCTTCGGTTGCAGCTTGATGCTGCCCAGTCGGCATTCAGCAGTGACGGCTGGCGACGCATGGGGAGTTCAAAAGACGTGCACGAGATGCGAGAGAATGCCTTGCGAATGGTCGGCGAGAACTCTCCCTACCTCGCGCTTCTCGATGCGGACAACGTCAGGGAGGCCCGCGGCATCCTGCACCTGTCCAAAGATATCGAAGCGAAGTTCATCGCGATCGAGAAACTCGAAGACCAGCTCAGCGCTGCCGGAGGTTTGAGCCTGGGCGGGGGCGTCAACGTCGAACTCGTAGAAGCTTCCTTGGCCGTTGCGCGACGCGAACTCTCCAAGGCCGGTCAGGTGCTTCGGCGGTCTATCGAAGGTTGGGACGACGCAGAAGCACTACTCGCCAAAATAGCCAAGCTGCGGATGGAGCTCGATGCAACTCGTCCTCTCATGTTGGAGTTTCGGCGTTCTCTCGTCGAGATCGAGACGATGCTTCGACGCTACAAGCCACCGCGCGTTCCCGGCGCAGACGTAACGATCGAAGTTGAATCCAAGTTTGAGATTTCGCACGTACCGCTCCATGCGCTTCCCGATCTTCGGAAGCACTTTCAAAATGTGGCGACCACGCTTGTCCAAATCGATAGGCAACTTGGGCAAGTGTTTCCAGGAAGCGCTCGTCCAAAGCTAAAGTTCGCTGTGAGCGCCGTTGTGCGGCTTCTGGGATTCTTTGATCTCATGGAACGAGTCGCGCGCACCGCACGCCTCAACCAAACCTGCGGCGACGTGATCAACGCGTTGCGACTCCTTGGTTCATTTGAGGACAACGAGTTTAGTGCACCGCTCTTTGATGTCATGGATCCCGTGCTACAGGCCATCAAGACGCACGAACCAATGGACGTGGATCAGCTCTTTACGGTGATCTCCAAAGTGCGCCTAGACAGTCTTATTACTTCTCTTGCGAAGGATGCAGAGAAACCCTGCGAGCGCAAAGAGAAGGGCTTTGAGTGCTGGACTGTCAAAATCATTCACTCTCTGCAAGAAGCTGTGCAGCGGGATGGCCAGTCGATCAAGATCGATGGTGGAGCGTTTGCCAAGCGGCTCGCATCCCACGGTGATGATTTCCGTCGGCGCCACAAATGGCGCGGCTACTTTCACTTGACGGTTGGCCTTGGAGGGCTTGTCTCTGACTCCTATCAAACGGGTGATATGGATGAGACCTCACGTAGAGTTGTGCCGCTCATTGGCGAACAAATTGGCTTCGGTTGGGCGAGCCCAACATTCTGGAACGATGCGCTCACGTTCAAGTTTGGTGGGTATGGTTCAGGCATTCTCTACAGGGCTGCGCTCGATTCTGCCGAGTCCAATGCGATTATGGTGAGCCCATTCGTAGCACTCGACTTCTACGATCTCGTTGAACTCTACGCAGGCCCCATGATGCTCTTCTATCCACCACAGGACGACAAGGGAGCTGCCGTTCGGTTTGGCGCGTCGGTCGGCCTAACCGTGCCACTGAGCGCCTACTTAGAAAAACTCTAACCGACGACGGATTGACCGCCGAGGCAATGGTTGATACCAATCCTGTATGAACCATTGCCTTCGACTGTCTGCTGCAGCGTCACTTTTATTGTTTCCCGCGTGTAAGGACAAAGGTGATAAGGCAACGTCTGAGAGCCAAACAGCCAAACCGAAGGAAGCTCTGCCGAAGGAAACTCTCCCTAAGGAAGCTCTCCCTAAGGAAGCTCTGCCAACGACTCCAGAGACCAACGAGCCTGCGCATGATGCCGCGCCAGAGGCACCTTCCGCAGCCATGTCTGCGCCGAGCCAAACGGTCTACGCCGCAAAAGGCGGGACCATTCTTGAGGTACAAAGCGATGGTAGCCACAAGAATCTTGGCGCCTTTGGCCCGGTGATTTGGTGCGAGGTTGATTCTGCGGCGAACGTGGTCTGGGGCTTGGGCGATAGCGGATTGCAGGCCTTGGATCTCAAGGATGCCAAGCTTCATACAATTGTCGCCGGCAAAGGAATCGAGAGTGTTGAAATGCGCTTTGCTGCCGGCGCCCCAGTGGGAAATGCTGACGGCATTGAATCAAACGCCGCACTCATTGTGAACGTGAACGAAACGCCAACCGCCAAGGGCGAGATTATCTGCGACGGAGATCGAGTCCACTACTGCTACGACGACATGGAAGACGATGATCAAAGCAAGTGGGTCTTGTCCCAGGACGCAAAGGACTCTCTCAGTGCGTACAACGCCTTCAAGCTCGGTGATGCCGCCTTTCTTACCTCGGTCGCGGCACGTAGCAAAGCTCGAGGCACTGTCAAAGCACCCATCCTAAAGGCTCCAGAGAAGCCCTCCCTCACGATTTCGAAAGATGGCTGTCGGGAGGATCCAGACAGTTGCGGCGAACTCACGTACATCGGTGGCCAGCGATTCTGGACGGTCGTCACGGAGAACGATCGTGGCGATTTTTACTACGAGGCATCACAACTCTACGACAGCAAGAACAAAGAGTTCGTCGATTTTGGAGAGAACAAGCGGCAGGCAAAGCCCTTTGAGATCGCGAGCGGAACTGACCTTGTTGTGTCACCAGACGGACTCTTCGCGATGACGCTTGGTGGTGCCCTTATTGACCTCGGCAAGGCGGACGTCGTCAAACAATTCGGCGAAGATGTTTTGCCGTGTGGCTGGCGATAGGTCAGGCACTGGCGAACAAATGCCTCTCCGATTCGAGAGGCCATCTAGGATTCAAGCGCTCGCCGAATGCGAGCGTTTTCCATTCGCGCAAACCAAGGCAGCGCACACCCTTGTGAATCGCGTTTGGACTAGTCGACCGAGATGCCGTGTTGTTCGAGCGCGCACAGCATTGTTTTTCGCGGCAATGAGAAATGACCAATCTCACCGTGGTGCCACAAGTCGCCATCGGGATGCTCGTCTCGCCCCAGTGCCGTTGTACAAGCCGATTCAACAGCAGACTCATTGTGTGGTGATGTTGCAAGGATTGCCTCAAGCCCCCACCTCGGGTCGAGAATCTGCGACTTAAAGACCTGTTGGAAACGCTTTACGTTTGAAGGAACGGTTGTCGTCCAGTTTTTTACGTTGCCGGCTCGGTCTTCCCAACGCCAGCCCATGCTGGTCGCAACCGGGTCAAAGGAACCCAAGAAGGCAATCTCTGTGCCCTTGTGACTACCGTCGCCAGGGCAGCCATCTTCGTTGAGAGCACGAGCCACATGGTTGGCGATTACCGAGCCGCGGCTGTAGCCCATGAGCACGATGTCGCAAGGTTCAGTGCGCTTGTCGAGGTGCTGGCACACGGCACCCAATCCACGATCAACTCGCTCCGCTGAATCCCCAAAGACAATTCCTGGAACGCCTTCGATATAGGCGCGTGTTGTTGTCGCCGAAACCAAACCAGCGCGAAGGCCATTGGCTCCCTGTGCCTTGGGACCGGGAATCATTTTGTAGATTTTGCCGATAGAACTATTCTCATCGGGCGAGTACAAACCGGAACCATCGAAGCCAACATAGAAGATGCAACTGTTGGCTGTTGGCTGCGGCAGGTGCGTGCACTCAGTTTCCTCCGTGCAGTACAGCTCGGCTTGATCATCAGCCTTCGCCTCGTTCGCAGGGTCATACTCTTCGACGGCGGGCTCACAAGCTGCGACGGTCGCGAGCGTTGCTGCCATGAGTATTGACGCTAGAGATTTTGTTACCACCGACATGAGTGACTGTGTAAGTGCACGAAGCAAGCCAGCCTGAACAGGCATAACCCACTGAAACTACTATGCTTAAACCAACTCTGAGGTGGGAGCTCCCCAGGCCTAGAACGCCCCAGTTCATTCGTACTGGGACTCACAGACCTCGTTTGCGGCACTCACTCGTGCTCGTGACGATGATGTAAATCGGGTCGGTGATCGTGTGTGTGCTGAGTTGCGGCGTGACGATGCAGATGGCTGTGCCACGATGTCGTTGGAGCGGATGAACTTCCGTGCGCATGTTCATGATGACCGTCGTCGTGTCGATGCCAATGTGTATGAGCCATCTCGGTATGACGGTGGGGATGCTCGTGTTGCTCGGTTTGCCACAACCAAATCGCAATGGCCATGAACACAACAGCAACCAGTTGCATGGGCTCCACGGGTTCGCCAAGAACGGTCCAAGCCAGGGCAATTCCCCACACCGGCGCCGTTGAGAAGATGAGTTGAGAACGCGTAGCACCCAGCTGCTGTGCACCCGCAACATAGAGCAGGATGGATGCGCCATAGGCGAGTGCCCCAATGCCCATGGCGACGCCGATCGTTGGCAATTCGATCTCCAACGTTGATGAAGCTAGGCCAATGCCCGTGTTCACGAGCCCTGCGACGAGGCCTTTCACGAAGGTGATTTGCGCTGGAGAAAACTGATCAATCACGGCGGTGAGATTGTTGTCGAGGCCCCACGCTACACAGGCGAACGCGACAAAGATGCCAGGTACTACGGCGCCAAGGGACGCTCCTGAGAGGCCAATGCTCGCAAGGACAATGAGGCCAACCGCTATCCAGGTGCGTCCCCCCAGATGCTCTTGAAAGAAGTATCGAGCGAGCAAAGCGGTCGCTACAGTCTCGAGGTTGAGCCAGAGTGCAACGGATGCCGCACTTGCCATGCTGAGTCCCGTAAGAAGAAGTATGGGGCCGACGATGCCTCCAAAAACCACGGCTCCTGCTAGGCGCGCGATACTGCGACGTGGAACGTTTCGAAGCGCTGCCAGGTTTCGCAATGCCCACGGAGCCACCGCAACGGCCGCACCGAGATAGAGAAGCCCAGAGAGCAGTACCGGGCTGACGCGCTCAAGCAGAGGCTTTGCGGCAGGAGTTGACGCTCCAAAGAGCACCGCGGCCAAAACACACCAAATCAGTGGCCCTCCTGTTGGTGCAGCAGAATTGCTGCGTTCGGAAGTACTGGTCTCAGCGGTAGATTGGTCTGTGGACATGATTGGCTTGCCTACTGGCAACCGGGTTGGCAGTTTTCATCGTTCTCTTCATCACTCTCAAGTTGAATCGTAACGTGTCGTATCTCGAACTCTTGATGCAATCCTTCGCGAATGTGATTTAGCAATTCACTGGAGACTTGGCGCTCGGTCGCCACAACGACATGCGCCGTCAGGCTCACTTCACTGGTGCTCATGGCCCGAATGTGCAAGTCGTGTATCGAGACCACCTCTGGACAGCGTTGAATCCATGCGCGCACGGCAGCAACGTCAACACTGGTGGGAGCAGCATCCACCGACAAACGCAGTGCATCGCGAAACAAGCCCCAGGTGCTAAACAGAACTACGGCGACAATCATGAGACTAATCACAGAGTCCATCCAAGCCCAGCCGGTAAAGTACATCACGACGCCACTAAGAAGAACTCCCAACGTCACAAGTCCATCGGCAAACATATGCAGGTAGGCACCGCGAATATTTAGATCGTCGCGGCCTCGCAGAAACAACAGCGCCGTGCCAAAGTTCACAACCAAACCGACGCTGGCAATCCAAATGATGGTCGCGCTTGGCACAAGAGTGGGTGTTTCGAGGTTTGCGATCGCTTCTCTTGCGACGACTCCCATCGCACCAAAGAGAAGGAGCGCGTTGAACAATGAGGCGACGAGTGGCGAGCGTTTGAGCCCAAACGAGAAGCGTTCAGAGGGTGGCCGCTTTGCCAGACTTGCTCCAACCCATGCGATCACAAGCCCCAGAATGTCGCTGGCGTTATGCCCAGCGTCGGCGAGTAGTGCCATGGAGCCGACGCGCATCCCGACGAACGCCTCCACCAAGACATAGACTAGATTCAGAACTATGCCGATCGCAAAGGCGCGCCCAAAGTCAGGTGCCGCGTGATTGTGGTCTTGGCTCACGTCGCACCTAGTATCTCACGAATTCGCCACAGCGCTCGCTAAGCCTGACCGCCGCCAATCTCTTGACGGAGTCCAGTCCGCAGGGAGGCAAGAATTCGGGTACCTCGTTGCCCACCAAGCTGTGGCAGAGCCCTCAAGACCAACCTGGGCACCAACATTTCCCAGAGGGGGACTGTCGAGATTGCGGACTGCAGAGTCGGCCGATCGTGTCCTGCCAAACGTGTCTTGCCGAATCTCGCCCTTGTGCACACGCTTCTCTTCTGCAAAAGTTCTTCTGTCGCGCAAACGTTTCACGCGTCAGTGCGGCCCTCCCCTAGTTACATGCGCAACAATCGGTTTTACCGTCTCTTCAGAACCACACTGACACTCGTTCTCGGTGTGTGCCGGTATCTCTGGCTCATGTTTCGCGAGCGTATGCCATGGGGAAAGCCCAGCGAGGCAACCTGGAATCGCGCCCACAGGCGAACTGGAGAAGCGATCTACAACCTCGCCACGAGTTTGCGTGGCGGCATGGTGAAGTTCGGCCAGATTGCCGGCTCGCGTGCGGACTACTTTCCTGCGGCCTTTGTCGAGCCACTCAGTGGCCTACACGACCAAGTGCCAGGACGCCCATTCTCAGAACTGCGTTCGTACGTCTCAGAAGAACTCGGAAGCTCCGTGGAGAGCGTATTCGCGGAGGTCGACGAAGAACCGATAGCAGCGGCATCTCTCGCGCAAGTGCACCGCGCACGCCTCAAAGATGGCAGTGACGTAGTTATCAAGATTCAGTACCCTGAGGCTCGAAAGATCTTTCCGATCGATTTGGCATCCATGCGCCGCTCACTTCGCGTCGTCCACTGGCTCAACAAACGAATCGACTTGCGATCCATTGCCAACGAACTCTCGGAATTCGTAACGATGGAACTCGACTTCACCCGAGAGGCACGCTCAACGAAGCGCGTGCGAGAATCGTTTGCCGCTGATGCCCGAATTCGAATTCCTCATGTACACGAGGAGCTCAGCACCGAGCGCCTACTTGTTTTGGATTTCTTGCCTGGGCGACGTATCGGCGATACGAAGGCACTTGAAGAAATGGGCCTATGCCTAAAGGCAACCGCTGAAAGAGTCGCCGACATCTACTGCACCATGATCTTCGAGCACGGCTTCTTCCACGGTGATCCGCATCCGGGCAATATGTTGATCGAAGCCGATGGAACGGTGGGACTCATCGACTTTGGACTCGCCAAGGAACTACCGAGCGGCTTTGCCGTTGGCGTGGCAACCATGATCGTCAAGAGCATGTCAGGCGACGCAGATGGTTCACTCGAAGCTGCGCGCTCCATCGGCTTTGAAATCGGTGGACAAAGCCCCGAAGATTTCAAAGCGCTCATTATGATGCTTATGGGCGATTACGGCGCGGCAAACGTCCTTGGTGCACTCAAGGCGAGTCCTCTTGACCGCGTCCCTAGTCACTTCGCAATCATCGGACGAGTGTTCCTGTTGCTCAACGGACTCTCTCATCGGCTTGTACCGGGTGAGCGCATCATCGCAAACGCGATTATTCGAAGCCTAATGGCGGTGGCTGCTCAGAATCGCGCCAAGATCGCGTAGACGGATTCCCACGCGCTCGCCATCACTGGGAACTCTAGGGTAGGCTAATCCAGTTCTTGGGGCATGGCATTTCATAGGCCAGTGAGCCCGTTTAGCTTGTTTACGAAGGGGAGAGATATGAAGAATCTTACATTTATGGCGGCGCTTCTACTGGGCGGAATGCTTCAGACTACGGGCTGCATCATTGTTGACGACGACGATGACAACGGCGGCGGTGGCAACCCAGCCGATGCTGGCATCGACGAATTGGGTACAGCGGCCATGTCGGTTAGCTGGACACTCGATCCGGGCTGCCCAGACGATACCTCTGCTGCCGAAGTCATCGCGCAGAACCGCTCGACTGACGAAGTCTTCGTCGACATCTACAACTGCATTGATGGCGGTGGCCAAACGGCTCAGTTGCCTCTGGGCGCATACGACGTTTGGGTCGAAATCACCAACGATGCAGGTGACGCTCTCTTTGCCCAAAGCAACGCCGTTGATGTCAACTTGGATACCGACGGAGCCGTTGAAACGGTCACAATTCCCTCGTTCCTCGTCAATGATGGCTTCTTTGGACTAACCTGGTCCCTCGTCGACGCAGGTGGAGCTGCTCTGACATGTGCAGAAGTATTCTCAGGTGGTGTCGACATCGTCGCGACCAATGCCTCCACCAGTGAAGCCGTTGTTGATGTCTTCAACTGTGAAGATGGTGCCGGCGTAACTGCCCCCGTTCCCGTTGCAAGCTACACCCTTGTTGTTGATGTGCTTGACGAATCGGACGCTGCTCTCGGGACCTCAGTCCCTCGCGACGAAGATATCGAGTTCGGCAACCAGCTTGTCGACCTCGGCAACTTCGAATTCACGTTCCAGTAGCGGCTACGTCGCGCCACGCGCATGCCTCACAAGGGCTGCGTGTGGCACCGACATCAACCCGATTTCGGGCGCTGATGCACAACCAGCGCCGAGCACGTCGCGTTGCGAACCACGGTTTCCGCGACACTGCCGAGAAAGAACCTCCGGATGCCTCGTCGTCCGTGACTCCCCGTAACGACCAAATCGTACGGATGATCAGAGTTCTTCTGCCACTGCACAATCCCATTGGATGCCTTGCCTCGAATCGCTTCAAAGGACAGCGTGATGCCTTGGCGCTGATGGGCTGCGAGGAGCTTTGCACCGCGCTCCACGACATCCAACTCCATTTCTTCGCCTAGCGCGCCAATCACACTACCTTCCGTCTCCGAGCCAATTAGCGACGATACGATCGGGGAAAGATCCCAGAAGTGCACGATGTCGACCGTGCCTCCTTGCCCAGCGAAGTCGATGGCGACCCGCAGGGCAATTTCGGCATGTGCGGAGAAGTCGGTCGCTAGCAAAATTCGCCTGGGTGCAACGGTTTCATCCGCTCCTTCTCGAGTGACAAGCACGTTGCACGTTGCGAGGCGCACCACTCTTTCGGCTACGCTGCCAAGCAAGAAGTGTTTGGCAGCGCCAAGTCCGTGTGTGCCAACCACAAGCAAGTCTGCCTCGCTCACGTCTGCCGCCGTTGCGAGCGCTTCAGCGGGCTCTCCGTCAACCACGATGCAACTTGCGTCGGCGCCCTCCGCTCTGACTTCGGAAAGCAACTGTTCCATGCGAGCCTCGGCCTCTTGCGCGCGAATCGCAACGAGGCGCCCCCACTCCCGCACGGAGGGCAAGCGCGAAGCGGGACCTGCGACGGCAGCGGGACCGACGTGGATGAGTACAAGCTTGGCACCGCTCTCCTTGCAGAGCGACACCGCCAGTCGCACGGCGCTCTCGGCGTCTAGCGAGAAGTCCACGCCAACCGCGATGTTGTGAATACCCAAAGTTTGCCCGACTTGGCTCATGCCCCTTGATGCGCTGCAACCACCGCGCCCAAACACCTTTGAGGAAACGAGAAGAAACGATGCAATTTGTGCTTCCCGACGCCCTCTCAGCGCAGTATTTACTTGGGACCGAGGCCAGCCTCGCTGACCGGCCATGGAGACCCAAACGTGGGGGCTCGATCGTCTCCGCGACCGCGCAAAGCACGTTGGTGCTGGCGCTGTTTCCGACTCTTGGTGGTGCCTTTGCTAGCGACAGAGTTTGCGATATTCGACTAGCCCACGCGCGATTCGCATTCCCACTTCCTTGGCCGTTTTGGCGTCTGCAATTAGGTCCTGGCGAATCTCAAGTTCGAGGTACGGCACCTGCAAAGACTCTCCGTGCCTCTGAGCCGAGTAGATCAGACGGTCTGGGGGTTTTCCTGAGTACGGCGCATTGAGCGCGACTTCAAAGCCCTGCGCAATCAGCGCTTCTTCCATGTGCCAGGCGCGCTCATCGTAGTCATTAAAGAGCACGCCAATTTCCATGGGGCGTGCCTTGCCCAGATACAAAGGTGTAAACGAGTGAACCGATAGAATCTCCATCGGCGTCGGTTGCTCGCTCCGTGCGAGTCCGATGCGCTTCACGGCATCGTGATAGGGCTCAAACCAATCCCGCAGCCGCCGTGCGCGTTCGTTGGCATCGACGGCGTTGTTGAAACGAATCTGCTGCCCATCGATTTCTGTGAGAATGAGCGCCTCGGACTTCGAGTCGCGATTTGGATCGACCCAAAGTCGGGAGAACTTCGTAGCAACCGCTTCGCCGCCCAGTGTTGCGACAAGCTGCGCGGTCACATCGCGAGCTCCGATGTCCCATCCCCAGTGTTCCTCAAGGAGTTTTTGATCTCCCTCCGAAGGTTGCACGCCATCGGGAAGAGCATTGCTCGCGTGCTCACACGTAAAGAGAAACGGGCCCGGTCGATCCGACGTGCCGAGAAGCTCGAAGGCTTGAGTGCTCATGTGAGCATCATGCCAAAAGGCGCTTGCCCAGAGAGTCTCTCGGGCAAGCAAACGTCGCTACAGCACGATGTTACCGATTGCGCAGGCTGTCTCGAATCTCCGTTAGAAGCTCGAGTTGCGGATCCACCTCTGGTGGCGCTTCCGGTTCCTTGGGTTTGCGGTCCTGATACATCTGGAACGGCTTGACCACGAAAAAGTAGACACCGAATCCAAGGGAAACGAACGCCACAATCGCGGTGGCGAAGCTACCCCACTGTAAGACGGAGCCATTGATGGTCACAGAGAGATGGTCGAACGATGGTTTGCCAAAGAGGATGCCAACAAGCGGCATGATCATGTGCTTGACCAACGATGCAACTAGGTCTTTGAGCGCGAGCGCCATAACAAGACCGACAGCCATGTCGATCAGTGTTGGACGCATAACAAATTCTTTAAAGCCCTTCATGTGTAGCCACACTACACACAACGATAACCATCCTCTGGGTATGGCTTGGTTAGTTCTTGGGTCTGGCTTGTGCGCTAGCGTTGTGCAGCAACATCGTTTGCCAACTCTGCTCGAAGAATCTTGTGCATGATGAACTGCCGGCTGTCATCGATATCCAAGTCGTGGCAATTCAGTAGCGTCATCGTTCGCTCCAGAACAACGCTCTCCACACGAACAACTCGCTCGGTGTGCCCTTTGGCCCCGTCGTAAACGATTCGCATCGGTGCATCGCGAAGCCATGCGAGTTCAAGCACTGCACGCACCTCGTCCTTTGGCCATCGGGCCGGCACGCCAACCCAAGAGAGGCTCGCGGTGAGTCGCTCGACGTCACGCTGTCGCGCCGCCGGAAGTGCCCCCTGCACCTTGTCGATCGCCGAGCGCAATGTGTTGACGAAGGGAATCAGTCGGGCGCGCTCAAGCCACCGCCCGGCCGTCACCAAGATTGCCGCCTCCCGCGCTGTGAAGTTCACCGGTGGCAGGGTGTAGCTCGCGTCCAAGGCCAGGCCCCCGCCGCGGCCCCGCTCCCCAAAGATCGGCAGCGACGAAGCGCGTAAGCTGTCTAAATCACGATAAATTGTCCGGATGCTGACGTCAAATCGCTCTGCCAACGCCTCTGCGGTAATCCCGCTGCGGCGCGCTCGGAGCACCTCGGCGATGGCAAAGAGTCGGTCAGTTCTACGCACAAATCAAATATGACATACAGCTGACATTATGACCAGGCAGGGTGTTGTTCGAACCCCAACAACGCCGCCAAGCGCGGCTAAGGAAACACAATCATGTCCAAAATTCCCCGCCCTCACGGGCACCATGTCCTCACTCCTTCTTCCGTCACAGCAGAGACCGCAGCGGTAATTTCCTTCATAGAACAAGCATTCGCCGGCAAGGTCGTCGATCGCTACGACGGCCCCGAGGGAATCATTCACCACGCCGAGCTTCTCGTTGGCGACTCGGTCGTGATGTTGGGACATTTGCCCCCCAACGACGCGCCCCGGCCCGCTCAACTTACGGTCTACATGGATGATGCCGACGAGGTCGCCAGTGCCTACAAACGAGCTGTCAAAGCAGGAGCCGAGACCATCGACCAGCCGTCGACCAAGCCGTGGGGCTACCACTCGGCCTGCGTTAGCGACGTGGGCGGCAATCGGTGGACCATCTGTGCGATCGTCGAGGCATTGAATCACGACGAGATTGACCAACGCATGCGCGCACTTTCGGAAGCGTAGCAAGCGCGGCTCAGGTGGCATCGGGTGCCTTTGATTCGATACCCTGCGATGGTCGAGCTTCCCTGCCCGGCCATCCGCCTCCATGCTCAGCGCAAGCAATCGTCAGAAACTCGGCCTCTGGTCGGGCGTCGGACTATGTGTTGCGAGCATGGTTGGATCCGGTGTTTTTCTTAGCTCTGGATACATGGCTCAGGAGATGTCCGCAGGCCCGATCCTTCTCGCGTGGGCCGTTGGCGCTTGCCTCGCCATTCTCGGCGCTATTTCGTACGCAGAACTCGCGCGACAAATCCCCCGTTCGGGAGGCGAGTATCGATACCTTCGCGAGTTCTTACATCCAGCCGTCGCCTACATTGCAGGTTGGGTGACCCTCATCATCGGCTTTGCGCAACCGGCGGCAATCAATGCCCTGGCGGCCACAACATTCTTGGCCACTCTCATGCCGGTGGGCAACGCAAAGGTTCTTGCTGGTGTCGCGATCGTTCTCATGTCGCTGGCTCACGCCTTTGGTACGAATTCTTCTAAGTGGGTGCAAAACGGTCTAGTGGTCGTAAAGGCACTGCTCCTGCTCGGATTTGTTGGCTTGGGGCTAGTCGCAGGAAACCACAGTTGGCCAACATGGCAACCTCCGTCGGGCGAGACCACCACGGCGGCGTTTGTCGGCAGCCTCTTCTACATAAGCTACGCATTCTCAGGCTGGAACACGAGCGCCTATGCGGCGGAGCGTTTTGCACGACCAGAGAAGGATGTTGGGCGAGCCATGATGCTCGGTTGCTTGCTCGTCGCAGCCTTCTACATGCTGGTGAATTGGATCTTCGTTGCCAACCTCAACCCGGGTGAAGCTTCGATCGTTATGACATCCGACCAGGCCACGCTTGGACACGCGGTAACACGGCAACTAGCCGGTGAAGCGGGGGCGCGTTTTATGTCAATTCTGGCAATCATGGCGTTTCTCTCGGCGATGAGTGCCATGTTGATGATTGGTCCGCACATCGCAAGCACCATGGCTTCCGATGGCGCTCTCCCAAAAGCCTTTCAGTGCCGTGAGGGAGAAACGCCAAGAGCGGGTCTTGCGTTCCAAGCCGGAATTGCCCTCCTCGTTCTCTCCGTACACAACCTACAAGATGCACTCGAATCCGTTGGTGCAACGCTGATGCTCTTCTCTGGACTCAGCGCTCTCTCGCTCGTAGTTGCCCACGTTCGAAAGCGCTTGCACAAGCCGGCACTACGAGGGCGCTTGGTTGCTGCAAGCCTATACACGGCGTTCTCGGCCTGGTTGCTGTACTTTGCATTTCGAGATCAAGCTGCGCTATTGCCGTGGCTCGCTGCGGTGGTCCTCTTTGCGCTCTTGGTCTATCGACTGAGCAGCGCCACGGAGAAGTAGTCGCACAACAGGCGACACCGGTGTGAGGACTTGCCAAGGCGCAGCGTCCCAACAACGCGCATGTCCCGATTCGAAGCCTAGAGCCCGATCGCAGGCACATTTGCCGCCCCTCTCCGTGTGCGTTCGCCGTCCCTGTGCGAAGCTTTGCGGATGCGATCGCTTCTGGCCTTTCTTCTGCTCGCTCCTACACTTCTTGCCTGCGGAGGCGCCTCAGGACTCAAGCTAAGGCGCATCGATTCAAGTGTCCAAAAGCCCTCGAACATTGCGGTCTACTTCACTGTGGAGACCCAAGACGGGTCACCGGTGTCGGGGCTGGAGGCAGACGCCTTTGAGATCTACGAAGACGGCAAGCTCGTTTCGGTACACGAGTCAAAGCAAACCATTCTAAACCCGGAAGTGGCTACCGAACACCTCACGCTCTTGCTGGTCGACATGAGCGGTAGCGTTACCGAGTCTGACGATGTTCCAACCATTGTTGCGGGTGCTAGCAGCTTTGCAGAGCGACTCGGGCAGTACCAAAAAGTTGCGATTTACGCGTTTGACGGACGAAAAGAAATTGTCCCGATCTCAGAGTTTTCCGCAAGCAGCGGCCGCGTTGCCAATGCCGCCGAGAAGCTCGATGGGTTTAACTCGAAAGATCCATCGACCAATCTCAATGGAGCCGTTGTCGAGGCACTTGGAGTCCTGGACAAGAAGCTCTCACGCAGCAAAATGCCGTTGCGCTTTGGCACGCTGGTGGTGTTCACAGATGGCAGCGACCGCGCATCCCGAGTGCCAAAGGGCGAATTGCAGGAGGCACTAGATGCCACGGAACACGAGGTCTACGTCATTGGTGTGGGAGCCGAAATCGATGAAGACGAACTCCACGAGATCGGTTTCACCGGCGTTGTAATTCAGCCGAAGCGCGAGCAAATCTCGAAAGCCTTTGAAGAGACAGCGACACGAATCGAGTCGATGAGCCAGCGCTACTATCTACTGGGATACTGCAGCCCTGCTCGCGCAGGTGAGCATCGCGTAAAGGTTGTAGCCAATGGGCTTGGTACATCGGGCTCGCTCTCCTACGAGTTTTCCGCAGAGGGGTTCCGCCCTGATTGTGACCCGGAGAAGAAGCCCAACTTCAGCCTTACCCGCCCTTCAGAATGACAGATTCGTGATGGCGATCTGGATTGGGCGGTTGTCAATTTGCCTCGCCATATCGACAAAGCGCTCACTTGCGGCAGTTTGATAGCCCGCAGTGGCTTCAATCACCGCTGGAGGAATGGTCTGGTAGAGCAGCTCGGCAGTAGCCTCGAGTTGCGCATTGCCTCCAGCCGAAAACCGATAGGTCACCGTGTCGGTTCCCGGTGCAAAACTAGGATCTCCGTCGACGCCAATTGGTCGTATTCTAGCGATCTGCGAATGCGTATCAGACCATCCCTTCGGTAAAATTCTGTTGTCTTTGAGCACCGCACTCACATCGAGTGCTCGCAAAGTTGGCAAGCCGTCCGCATCGACCAGGACCTGCTCATAGATTTGCACTTGACCACCGGAGGTGATCTCGTCGGTGTGCAATGCAGCAACGGAGTCGGTATCAGCTACGCCCACAATCCTTCCACTCGCATCGTAGCCACCAGATTCAAAGACTACCTGGCCCGACAGGTCTCGAACCGTGACATGCAACCAAGCCCTTCGCGTGGGATAGCCTGTCGGTAGTTTGTGGCCTGCAAGGTTATTGATTCGGACCTGCAGCGACGCCTCCTCGCCTTCAACCGTAGCCGCCAGAAGTTCCAACGAGGCAGCTTTGCGCAAATGCTCCTCGCTCAGCTCCGCATTTGCCAACAGGGCTTCGTCGGGTACGTTGCTTCCCACCCAATCGCTAAACGTTGCCATAAGGCGCAGCATGTAGCTGTTGCCACCAATGAGCGTGTGTTTGCTGTAGCGACCTCGGCGATTGAGTCCCTCGGGATATTTCGCAATCGCGGTTTCAATGGGTGTGCCGTCTTCGTTGGTCCGTGGCATGTGACAGCCCTGGCAAGACGTACTAAGAGCGCCACCAATCTCATCGTTGTAGCTCGAATTGAGCCACTCCAAATACGGAGCTTGCTCAACAACTTCTTGCCCCTCTACCCCGGGAACGATGACGGTATGGCAGGTTGCGCACAACGCGGAGCTCTGAATGTGATCCGATTGCACAGGGGTATAGCGAATGAACATCTCCATGGGCTCTGTGTCGGGATTTGCATGCGGACCGTACATCTTGCGGGCAAAGTCGACGGTGAAGCCGCCACTAAAGCTGCTATCGCGACCAAGGTCGTTATCGCGTATCTGATGACAGAGCGAACAGGTTATGCCGTCGCGCCCGATGGAGGCGTTGGTGGACGTGCCGCTCGTGAGTTCGTGAAAGCTAATCTTTGGCTCGTCACGCTCGCTCGCAATACTACCCGCGGGCGCATGACATCGAGTGCACAGTGCTTCAATGCTCTCCTTCTCCGCGGGATTTTCCAAAATCTCTTTTTCAAAGACCGCCAGATAGAATGGGTCGCGGGCTGCGAGTGCCATCATGGATCCTCTCCAGAGTTTTACCGGCGAGACATCGTCTCCAGCCGCATCGCTCATCGCGGTACTCCCGCCATCTCCTCGAAGATGACACTGGGCGCAGAAGGTGCTGCTCGCAAACTGCTCGGTCTCTACGGCCTTGGGTTGCGGAAGTGCGGGCAGTGGTGGTGGCGCATCAAACACGGCCGCGTCAGGCGCTACAGGAGCCGTCTTGCAAGAGACTGCGATGACGCCGACGACAACAACCTTCCAAGGACTCATGGTTCATCAGAGTACCTCTTACATGCCTCCTCGAACGTGCACCCCACCTTTCGGCCCAAGGCACGATTTGCGCGATCCTAGGTCGCGAGCATCATCGCCACTTGCATGCTCCGGTGAACCCGCGAGCACGACCTGAGCGCTCGCTAGAAGGATGCGCCCACGAAGCTTGCTGGGAGCTCTCGGAGTCCCTGTCCAAGCTCAGCTTCAGCCACCCATCGGCCACTTTGAAGCTCGCTGCCATCTGCAGTGGGAATCACACGAGCCTCTCCGCTTTGAAGGCGCAAAATTTCCGCATCAAAAACGGTGAATTGATCGCGAATCTCTTGGGCCGCACGATCGAGAGCCCCATCGCACAGTCCCACAAGGTCTGCGGTATGTCCCACACAGACGCCAAGTACGCAGCGATTCGCCACTGACTCGGCCACCGAAGGACAATCGATTGCCTCGGCAAGGAGCCCGCGAACGTTCGTCCCAAATTGCGACTGCACCCGGCTCTCGAATGCTCGATAGGCGGCATCGCCAAAGAGCAGTCCAAAGCGATGCTCACCAAATCGCACCGTGTGCCCTTCGGCATCGGCAGCGCTGGTGACCGTTAGCTCGGCATGGCCTGCACCAGGTAGAGAGTCGATTTGGGGAATGTCTTCTTCGACAACCTCATCGCCAAAGTGAAACCCCAAAGACGTTAGCGTGTGAGATGCCACGGCGTTTCCCTCTGCATCCAATGCACCGATCTCCAGTGAGCTGTGTACCTCAACATCGGCAAGGACAACTCGAGTCCAAGCCATCAGGGTCTGAAACTCTGCATTGCCATCATCGCCAATCGCCTCAGTCATCCATTCACCAATTCGGTTCGACAGGGAACTTGGCAGTGCATCAAAGAGTCGTTCGGCAGCGGGGACTCCCGCCGCGTCGGCCAAGGAGATTAGGGCACGTCCAGGATCGCTGTCGAGGTCTGAGAGAAGTTCGTAGGCCGGTTCCGGGGCAAGAGCTCCACTCGTGATCGAGAAGTTGCTGATGAGCGAAAACTTCGAAGCCACCGCTAGCGGCGATGCATCATCTCCATTGTCACTCGCACCCTCACCCACGCCGCCACCATTTTCGCTCGTGTGAGGTGAGTTGGAGAGGGCGGCACAGGCCGGCAAAAGACAGGCAACCAAGAGGATCGTGGTTTTCGACATGGTCACTCCTAGAGCAATGCCCACGCCAGGCGGCTAGCGTTGCGGATTTACAGCGCTACGCCGAGGGATGCCAATACGAGTTACGGCAGAGATACCAGGGGGTGTGAATTGAGGGCACAGTCTTCACGACGCCAGTCCCTCTCGCAGCGCGTCGACAAGCTTTGCCACACCGGCATCACAACCGGGGAGCCGCGTGAGGTGCACAAATCCGTGCCCTAGCGTGGTGTGCGTCTCGACCGTACACGCAACCCCTGCGTCCTGCAGTTTTGCGGCGAAGGCCAAACCTTCGTCGCGCAAAACGTCAAATCCCGCGGCAGCGACATGGGTTGGCGGAGACTTCGCAAGGTTGAGACTTGCAGCGGGACTAATGCGGGGCTCGTCGCGTGATGCACCATCTGCATAGGTAGCAAAAAACCAATCGATGGTGGTCTTGTCCAATCCAAAGCCGTCGGCAAAGAGGTCTTTTGAACGCGTGTGGACTCGTGCGTCTGTGCCCGGATAAATGAGTAGTTGGAAGGCAATGCCCTCAACCTCTTGCGAAACAACCGCAGCGAAGTTTCCGCCGGCGCTATCGCCCGCCAATGCAATTCGGCTCGCATCGATGCCAAGTGCCTCGGTCGACTGAACCACCCATCGCGTCACGGCTGCGCAATCGTTTACTCCGGCAGGAAACGGGTGCTCCGGGGCCAATCGGTAGTCCACGGCAATCACCACGGCGCCAAGCTCGCGGCAAAATCGTCGGCACAGGCCATCGTGCGTTTCCAAGTCACCAATGGTGTAGCCACCGCCGTGAAAGTACAGAACCGCGGGCAGTGCTCCCGATGCATCCGGCCTATAGATGCGAATTGGAACTGCGCCCTCGTCGGTCTCAACGGTTTGGTCCAGTGTTTCCTTTGCGGGTGCCTCGGGCTTTTCAAGCACGGATGCAATATGCCGATAGGCATCTCTGGCGCCAGCAACACTGCCAAAGGTTTCGAAACCGCCCTTGCGTTTATTGGCGGCGAGAATCACCCGCAGATGTGGATCGAGAGTTTGTCCATCCACCTCAACAGTACCGGCGATACGCTTCGCCATGGGCGTTGGCATTTTCGCGATTGTCAGTGCCGCATACTTCTCAATTCGATTGGAGAGCTTCACGGTCGCAGTCTACAACACCCTATGCGCCGGCACTCAAGCTTGCATCGACGGTGGCCCTGAGATGCTCATTCTCCAACATTGAATCGAGGTACGACGTCAATACGTCGCTATCGCTGCCGGTGAGGACATTCATCGTCCTGCCGATCTTGAGTGCCCCAAGAACCTTGTCGGCGCCAGTTGCAACAAGGTCAGCGCTGCCTCCGAGAAGCCCCAAGGTTCCAACATCAAGTCCCATCTCGGCACACGCCATCAGGGTTTCGCGCCTGGCGAGTGCAAGCTTCTCAGCATCGTCCTGCTCTTGCCCCGCTCGGTACGTGGCTCGCGCATCCAGATAGCGTTTTGATGGGCCGATGACAGGTACCATCAATATGAAGATGCGTTCGATCTTTGCACGCTGGCTGACGTTCGGTGCGGCGGCGACAGCACCCACGAGACGGTTGACGCCCGACTGAACCGATCCCAACGTACCATCGCTCGCAGCCATGATGGCCTCGCTCGCTTTGCGGAGTTCTGCCACCGATGTCTCGCCAAGCGCGCGCCCCTCGTCGAGTGTCGCCGTAGCGATGTCCAAGGCCGACTCAGAGGTATTCTTAGTTTCAGCGATTACTTGCTGTCCCAGGAGCCGTCCCCGATCCAAGTAGCTCGGACGAGCTTTCTTTGTGGCCTTCGGCGCCGGCTTGTCAACCGGTTTTTCAACGTCGAGAATCGGATCATCCTTCGGCGCCTCGGAGCTACTTCCACGACAAGAGGCCAACGACAAAAGTACGAGTGGAGCCAAAGCAAGTAGTCTCATAGATTCTATCGTACGTTGTAGCAGAGCCCACGTGACTTCGTTACTTCGATCCAGGGGATGCAGCGATCGCCGCCCAAAGCGCCGCGCCAGAGTATTGGGGCGAGCCCGCTGCAGCGCGTTCTGCTTCGTGAACCAATGCTACGACCCGTTCATTGACCGGCGCCGGCACTCCATGTTGCTTGGCAAGTGCCACCACTTCTCCATTGAGGTACTCGACCTCGGTGGGCCTGCCTCGCACTAGGTCCTCCCACATGGAAGATCGCGCCTCGGGATCCACGTTCATCTGGGCGCGCGTAACGAGGCGCACGATCGGAGTTGGCATCCGCAGTATCTTGGGCATCCACGCGACGGGAATTCCTCTTAGCTTGGCAGGCTTGATGCCACCCGCTCGCAAGACCCCAATCCCTTCCTCAAGAATGGCAGCAACGATCCGCCGATACTCAGCTGACTGTAAGAGCACTGGGGTCGCCGCACCGGATAGTGCGCTAACGGCGTTGTTGAGATTGAGAAGCAGCTTTGTCCACTGTTCAGGCTGAAGATCGGTGCTCTCAAGCAACGTGAGACCAGACGATCGAATTGCCGCTACAACACGACGCCAATTGGCGGCGTCGCACGAAGCGGTTCGCAGCGGACCATCCATTGTGCGCTGGAATCGCCCTTCGCCTTGCGATACGACGTTGAAGTCCACGATACCAGGAAGCACATCGCGCTCCTCGAGGTGCCTACGAAGAACTCCTACATTGCGCACGCCGTTTTGCATACTCACTACAACCGTATCGGCCGAGAGGACCCTTGCCATGTCCTTGGCCACGTCTTCGGTATGTGCACTCTTGACGCAGCACATGACAACCTGGCAATCACGCAGCGCGGTTACGTCTGTGGCAAACGAAAATCGCTCGGGCGAGACGGTTGTGTGCTTCCCACCCAGATCTTGTAGATGCAGGCCCTGCTCAGCAAGCTCAGCGCCGACTCGCTCTCGCCCCACAAGCACAACGTCTACGCTCTTGTCCGTTGCCAGCATTCCCCCGAGAAAGCAGCCGATGCTTCCGGCGCCCATAATTCCAACCCGCACACGAGCATTCATTCGCACTTCATTGCACAGGTTTGTGGGTCCGGCATAGTAGTTCGCCCCAGGAGTGATCCTGAGCCTGGGCGACGAGCGCTGTGCCAGCTACACTTCGGGCATGAAACGCTTTCCAGCCTGGGCCGCTCTTGCAATCGCCTGCGCAGCTGGCTGTGGTGACACCGGTGGCGATCCTTCCGACAACAGCCCGGAGGTTGCCTTGGTGAGCCCGAATGGCGGCGAATTCGCTCCCACCCAAACCGTCTCTTGGCGAGCGCGAGACAGCGACGATGGTGACATTCTCACGATCGACCTTGAACTACTGATTCTCGATGAGAGCGACGAAGTGCAGTCCTCTGAAGTTCTGGCCACAGGGCTTGAGAACTTCGTTGGTGTCGAATCAGCAACCTTCGACTGGCAGCGTGATGACGTCGCGCTCGTCAACAGCTCTGGAACCCCGATTCGGTACGCAATTCGGGTCACTGCAACCGATCTCGCTGGAAACACGAGCAGCGACGAAAGCGACGAGGCCTTCACATTGCTCGACGCTGGTGCCCTTGAGAATCTCGACTGGGATGACGTTGGTCCCATCTTCAAGCGCTACTGCAAACGCTGTCATGGAGAGCCCGCCGCTTCTCTTGGCATCGAGTACTTCAGACTCGATAAATACAACGCCGAAGATCCAGAGCCGCCCGCCAATGACGAGCAGGGAGTATTCGAAATGAGGGTATCGGTCGAGCGTCAACTGCTGCAACTTGGCAACATGCCTCCATTTGGCAACAACCAGCCAAGTGACCTCGACAAAATGCGAATCCAGAATTGGCTCGATGATGGTGCTCCTCTTCGTGTTGAGTAGGCGTGTTGCCCCCGACTGACGCCAATACATCGCCCCCGAAACCTCGAATCCAGATGGCTATTCTCCAAGGTAAGAACAATTCCATGAACACTCCAATTCTTTCTACTCAGGCGCTAAGCGAGCTACTTGGCTCACCATCCTTGCGCATCATCGATGTTCGCCCGAAGCCCAAAGAAGGACAGGTCCCCTACGAGAACGGCCACATTCCCGGAGCCATCCATTTTTGCTTGGAAACGGTTCTCAGTGGCCCCTCTGGCCCAGGAAGGCACCCGCTTCCCGACCCCCGCGTCTTTGCAAGTCACCTTGAAGCGGCTGGCATCGGAGAGAACTGCAACGTTGTCTGCTATGACGACGCGAGCGGGGCATACGCAGCCCGTCTTTGGTGGATGCTAGACAACCTCGGTCTAGACAGTGTCGCCGTACTTGATGGTGGCTATGCTGCCTGGCTCGCCGCGGGTGGCGATGAAGAGCAGCACGCGTCGACCTACGAGGCAGCGACATGGAATCTCTTTGAGAATCGCAATCCAACCTATGACAAGGATGCCCTGAGAGCCGACCTATCAAGCTTTCACATCCTGGATGCACGTGCAGCAGAGCGCTACCGAGGCGAGACAGAGCCCATTGATGCGATTGCGGGTCACATTCCATCAGCAGTGAGCGTTCCATTTGCCGGCAACCTTGAGAACGGGCGCTTTCGAAGCAAAGAAGAACTCCTAGAACGCTTTTCAGCGCTGGTACCCAATGACGGCAAACCGGTAGTGCACTCCTGTGGAAGTGGAGTTACTGCCTGCCACAATATTCTCGCGATGCGGATTGCAGGATTGGGCAGAAAGGCCCTGTACCCAGGCTCGTGGAGCGACTGGTCGTCTTCGGGGTTTCCGGTAGAAACCGGCGAAGGCTAGATCAGCCCAGACTTGCGACAGTGGTAGAGAAAGGTGGTTCGCTTCATGCCAAGGCTGCGAGCCGCCTGGCTTCGATTTCCTTCGCAATCGATTAGCGCATCCTTCAGCCGCATTCGCTGACGGGACTCGATGCGCTGCTCCCAGTTGTCATCATCGCGAAAGAGTGGCGCAGGTGGCGGCGTAGAGACCGACGGGCCCCCGAGAAGTGAGGCCTCAACCAGCGACTCGTCGATGACGTCACCATCCGCGAGAATCTTCATGCGATCGACAACGTTGCGCAGTTCTCGAACGTTGCCCGGCCATGGGTATTCGCACAGAGCGCGCATGGCATCTTCGCTAACCTTCATACCGGCTCGAGCGATGCCATTTGGCCTAAGAAATTTACTAACAAGCGCTTTCGTGTCTTCTGGACGTTCCCGCAGAGCAGGCAAGCCAATCGGAAACACGTTGAGTCGGTAGTAGAGATCGGAGCGAAAGCTCTGATTCTCCACCAGCTCGGCCAATGGTTTTAGCGATGCAGCGATAATGCGGACATCTGAATGTACGGTCTCCGTGCCGCCAACTCGCTCGAAACACCGAGCTTCCAAAACGCGTAACAAGATCACTTGCAGGCGCGGACTGATGTCACCGATCTCGTCGAGAAAGAGTGTTCCGCCCTCGGCAACTTCAAACTTGCCGCTCTTGCGACTATCGGCTCCAGTGAAGGCGCCGCGCTCGTGGCCAAAGAGCTCGTTTTCGAGGAGCGACTCAGACAACGCCCCACAGTTGACGGCCACAAAGGGCTGTCCCGCGCGGGGACTGTGGTCGTGAATGTACCGAGCGAGCACCTCTTTGCCGGTGCCGCTCTCGCCCTGCAGAAGGACGGTGACCGCTGTAGATGCAACCTTAGTCGCACGCTGCATGACGCTTTTCATGCGACGTGACTCAACCACCAAGTCCGTTTGAACTTGCGACGCGACCTTGATGCGAGGCGAAACCGCACGGTTGACCGATGTGCCCGCCTCAAGGTTGCTCAATCGCTTGGAAGCCTGCGCCAAAACCACCAAAACGTCTTCCTCACGCCATGGCTTGAGAATGAAGCGATAGACCAACCCGCGGTTCATAGCGGAGATGAGCGAGTCCATGTGCGGATAGCTCGAGATGACGATCGTGACGAGGTTTGGTTGGAGTTCACGAAGCTTCGCCAGTAGCTCAAGCTCTGCATGGCAACTCACGTCGCAGGCAATGACCAACAAGCAGATGTTGTTCTCAACCAAACGCCGTTGTGCGTCCTCCGGAGACGTTGCATGGAAAACCTGGTACTCGGAGCCAACCTGCCTTCCAATTAGGCGGCTTGTTTCCTCAAGGTCGTCCACAACGAGCACTTGTCTCATTGCCATGGCACTAGTCTAGCGAGCCAAAGCGGCCCGCTTCAACGACGCAATGAGCCTTCTGAGCCGATCTGGTACGGTCTTTGGAGGTGCGGCGTTAGAAGTGTGGGGTAGCTTGCCTTTGATACAACTTGACTCTCGCACGGTGGAGTCGAGCTCACAATCGCAGCCCTACAAGTTGAGTTCTACAGAAACAAAACTCAAAGTTCCGGCTTCTACTTCAACGTCGACTGTCTTCACATCCGCATCATCTGGTCCGCGAACCGTCAGTGTTATTCTGTTCTCTTCAACAGGCACTCCGGTTAGAAGTGCAACGCCCGTCGTGCTTGTGAACCCAACCGTATCCCAAACAAACGCATCTCCAAGGTTGTAGTACGTTTCACCGACGTGACCTTGTGGAGGCACGATGGAACTGCGCTCGATCCGCTCACCATCGTTGCCGATGACAGCCACAAGGACGTAAGCATAGGCATCCATCTCCTGGTCGCCGCCATTCATGACTGCCAGATACCCTTGCCATGGCCCTAACGAGATAACCGGTGCAATCACATTGCCGACGTTTGCAGCCAAAGCTTCGACGAGAACAGGCACGCGGTCGTCACCAAGAACCTCAAATATGCTGTCGCGAGCATCGGAGGGCAAATCGAATCCAAAGAGCCCATCGGTGCCCGTAATGACCTCTTGGTCAAGAATTCGCTCTCGCACCGAAATGCCGTTAACGCTGCCTGCTGGCGGACAGGCCCATGGATAGCGCAAATCGATCACACTGCAGACTCGCCCCTGGATGTCGGTCGTATCGAAGGGGCTTGCATCGGCAATACCCGCATCAGCGGGTACATCAACCGGATCAGCACCTGAGCAAGCGACTAGCGCAAGTGCGAGCAATGGCACAGACCTCATAGCCACTAGCTTAGCAGCACTCCGAAACGAGAAACGGCCCCACCCAGATGAATCTGAGGGGGCCAAGCGTTGAGTCATTCTCGTATTGAGGAGGGAGAAGCGACTAGCGCCAACAGAGAACAGGGGTACGAATCACAAGAGGATCGAAGCCTGCTTCGGTTGTGAGAAGAGGAGCACCGAGGATGCCGTCTGCAACTTGCTGCTGCATCGAATCTACGTCAGTTGCCACTTCGTACGTGCCTGCGTCAAAGTTCGGTCCGGGGAAGACGAAATAGACGTCCCACTTGCCATTGAAGCGGCTGCGACGAGCAAAGCTCGAGCGGTCGGCAATGTGATAGTGGTCAAACTGGTCGAAACCATCAACGTGGTGGGTTCGGTCGGCTGGCGCCGGGGCAAGAACCGCATAGAGATCGGGACGATCGTCGCTTGGGTAGTCTGTGTAGGACTCATCGGCGATACCACCGAGTCCCAGGTTCCAAATTGCGTACTGATCAGCATCGGGGAAGTTGGTGCCAAAGAAGTACATGCTGCACTCTCGCTCATTGGCGTAGATGGGTTCTTGGTCGATTTCGAATCCGCCGAAACCAATTGCAGTCATCTCGGCTAGAGGTGCCTCGCCATAGAGAAGGTCAAATGCCTCCGTTACGCGAGCATTCTCGTCCTCTTGGGTGAGGGGACGGCTTTCGTCAAAGTCTTCGACCTCCCCTGCGCAAGCAGAGCCAAGTCCAATAGCAGCAGCAAGAATCAGTACGTTTGTGGATCTCATGTAAACCTTTTGTGAGGGGGTTGCCGAAGTTGACAATTCCTTAAGCAATGAAAATGCCAAGAATCCATAGTGTGTTCTCCAACACCTAGAATCGGCGACCGTCGAGAACCGTCAATAGTTGACGGAATTCATCGCCAATGGTGACCAGATCTAGGCGATTCAGCACCCAGGCTATGGAAAGCTCCTAGGAATAACTACTAGGACCGTAAAGGGTGACAAGAGATCACGAGAACCTACATCGCACATGTCACACAAACACGGATACAAGCGGTACTCAGAAATGGCAACTCCAGTGCATTCTCAAGCAGAGAATAAGAACAATACGGAGGCGACATTTTAGCAAGACCTTGTTCAACACAGATCAAAACCAATGAGGGCACCGCGTGCCAGCCCGCAAAGACTACATTCGCCTACGTACCAGCGTTCACATCGAAACGCCTCCCATGTTGAACTACACCATCGCAGAAGTAGTACATCGACACCACGCCATCCCTCTCATTGGCCTCGAAGGCAATCAAACCAGCAATGGCAACTGACACCAACCGTCCAGAACAATACTGAGTGACGCCCGAGCACGTCGTCAATTCGCTGGATCATTTGGGCTTTCGCCAACCGATGGGCCACAAGGCAGGTGCTACGCTTCTCACATGCGCCCACGTTCTCACTTGGTTCATCGATTGTTTGCACTCGCCATCGCCGCGTCGCTGTCAGTGGGGTGTGAGTCGGTAGAGACCAACAAGGAAGGTGCGAAAGAACCCGTGCGCCCTATTGAAGCAACTCCGCCAGAGCCAACCGTGAAGCCCACCGCATCCAGACCACAGCCCAATGCACTTCTTGATCTTGACGCCGAAGAGGTACACATCGGAGACCTTATGGAAAACGAGGTCCTCAGCCCCATGCGGCCATCCGAATACTGCCTAGACGATGGCAAACTTTGGAAAGGGTCCAAGTATCGGCTGGGAGACCTCAACGTCTTTGGCGTCGACGCGGAACTGGGGGCACTGGTCGCATCAAACCCTGTGGCCGTCTTTGGCGCAAAGCGACAAGGTCTGGATTCGGTGCTTCGCGAAGCGGGCCCCTGCCCGTCCCCATACGAGCCGGTGCAGGTTCAGATGCGCAGCGACTGGGTTCCGCCAGAAGGTGGCCCAAACGCAACTCGCGCGCACCTTGCGACCCTGGCATACCTTGAGGGAAGCCGTGTTCAGGCGATCCACATGGCTGAATTTACCGAAGGAGATGCGACGACAGTTACCGTGCGCCTGCGAAACCCTTTTGTTCAGAGTTTTTCTGGTCTCAAAGTAGAAGCGCACTATGAAGGTGGGCCCGGCAAGCCAACGGCGACGATGGTCGAGCAAGTGATGGCGATCAAACCCGGCGAGTGGGCGGAACTGAGCATTCCGAGAGCACTTAAAAACCCGGGCCCACGCACCAAGGCGGGTTCTGGCTTGCACAGCCTGGAGCTATCGGGACGAATCGGCAAGGCGGAGATCGACATCACACTGGTCGTGCCGCACCTATCCCGCTAAGAAGAATCCCGCTACGACGATCGAAGCTTTGCCAAGGTCGGCAAGAGCACGCCGCTAACAATCAAAGCGCCTCCCAAGACTTCGCGACTCTCAGGAACCTTGCCGTAGGCGAGGAAGACAAAGAAGAAGGCGAATACCGGGCTGAGCATGCCCCACAGTTTTGTCTTGGCGGCCGAGATATAGCGAAGTGAGTACATCACCGCCAAACGCCCTATAAAAGGTCCACCGGCTGCAGCTCCGATTGCGAGAAGCGAACCTTGCCAGGGCATTCCGAGTGCCCCCGCTGCGGTGTCAGGCAGAAGCGCCATCACCAAGGTTGCCAGCCAGAGACGCCCGGCGTTGAGGGAAACAGGATCGAGATTCTTTATCACCGCGCGAGTCCAAATCATCATGCCGCCAAAGGAAGCCACCGTCGCGAGACCACCAGCAACACCAACAGCGCTGAGATTCTCAGAAGACTGTCCAGGCAATGCGTAGAGCGCAACACCACCGGCGGCCATGGCGGCGCCAAGCAAGAGGCCGATTCCCACACGCTCACGCAAAAAGATCCATGCTCCCAGAGCGACAAAGAACACCTGCAGTTGCAGGATCGTACTCGTGACGCCAGCGCCGAGCAGGGGCAAGGCAACCGCCAGCCCAAGGCTGCCTATCACGGTCATCGCTGCCAAGAAGACTGCACTTGCGACCCATTTGCGATTGGGGCGTGGCGTGTGCCGAATGCGAGTGATGGTGAGCAGGCTGTTGAAGATAGCGGACCAAAAGAGGAGCGCGAGAACGACAGAACTGCGAGACGCGAACTCCGTCGCAGCCCCGAAACACAAAAGGTATGCTGCGGTGGTTACCGCAGTGACGGTTCCAAGTGCAGCCCCAACGGCCTCGCTTCTACTAGTGTGTACGTCGTCCAGAGCGCGATGATTAGCCCAGACGAGCCAAAAGGCAAACCTGCCGCGCGGTGCAGTGCGTTTCGGAGCGATGCATTGCTGGCTACCAGTCCCAGAGAACTCGCGATAAGGTCGGCGCATGGCAAATCGCCCGCCCCTTGAAGCGCGACTCACAGCACCCGCCACCAAAGCAAAAGTCTCGGTCACCCGCTGTCACGATGCTTGGTACGTGGGCTGTGAATCCAAAGACCTCAAAAGCAAGCCACTAAAAGTCACCATCTTGGGCATTCCCATGGTGCTCTTTCGCTCGAGCACGGGCACGCCCGGGGCTCTTCTCGACAGGTGTCCGCATCGCAACGTTCCACTCTCGATTGGCGAAGTCGATGGCGACATTCTCCGCTGCTCGTACCACGGCTGGGAATTTGCCACTGACGGTTCTTGTACGCACTTGCCGTGCTTCACTGGCGAACCAAATACCAAGGGGCACGCTGCAACCGCGTATCCTGTTCGGGAGCAACAAGGGTTCATTTGGATCTACGCGAACGCGGACGAAGAGCCAACGATTGAGCCCTTTGACATTCCCTTACTCGACGACTCGCGCTACACCCACGTCTACCAAATCGTGGAAGCACCGGGAACGATGCACGCGACGATCGAAAATGCTCTCGATGTCCCTCACACGGCATTTCTTCACAGAGGGCTTTTCCGAAGTGCGGGCGCTGGCAACAAGATCGAAGTCGTCGTGCGGCGCTGGAACGATCGAGTCGAGGCTCAGTACATCGGCGAGCCGCGACCAGAAGGCCTTGTGGGTCGCTTGCTCGCCCCCGGTGGTGGTGAAGTTGAACACTACGATCGCTTCTTGCTGCCCTCTGTTGCGCAGGTGGAATACAAGATCGGCGAGGACTCGCACATCTTGATTACCTCCCTTTGCACTCCGATTGGTGATTTTGAAACCAAGCTGAGCACGATTATTAGCTTTCGCCTGGCCCGCCTCCCCGAATGGGTCGTAGGTACTCTTCTCAAGCCGATTGGCAAACAGATTTTTAAGCAAGATGCAAAAATGCTCGCTCAGCAAACCAAGCTCATCGAGCGGTTTGGGGGCGAGCAATTTGTGTCGACCGAGGTAGATGTACTGGGCGGAGAAATTTGGCGGCTACTCAAGGCCGCAGAACGCGGCGATGCGGCTCCCAATCTTGAAGAGCCCACGGTTAAGCGCCTAACGATGGAAGTATAGGAATACCAGATGAGCGACACGGAAGAAGATGACTCCCACAAGACCCCCTTCGAACTGATTGGCACCGAAGCCGTCACAAGAATTGCCATGCGGTTCTATGCAGTGATGGCGGAAGAAGAACGAGCTCTCGCGGATTTGCATGAATGCGACGAAGACGGAAACATTGTTCGACCAATGCAGGAGAAGTTCGCGCTCTTCTTGGTTGGATGGCTGGGCGGTCCCCAGCTGTACATCGAGCAGCATGGACACCCACGCTTGCGAATGCGGCACCAACACGTGAAGATCGACAAGGCGATGCGCGATGCCTGGTTGCGCTGTATGGCGACCGCCCTCGATGAAGAGAAACTAGGGCGCCCGTTGCGCGAGTTTCTCGATGAAAGGTTCTATGGGATGGCTGACCATCTCATCAACGTTTAGCGCCTGCGCCGCACGGCTCGCAACCCCAATGCCGCTGCGAGGAGAAGCAGAACAGCCCCGCCAACAAGAATACTTCGCAATCGGTGTTTTTCTGATGGCGGCGGTTTGCACAAGTCGTTGAGACCGGCGCTGTCATCTCGCTCAACAAGAAAACTGAGCTGGTATCCCTGTGCGACGGGCCCAGCCCCTCCCTGCCATTTGTGACCGGCTCCTACCTCACGTCCACCGAGGCGGCTCTCTGCAATTCGAATTCCCGGTGCCGGGTCCAATCGAAGTTCAGACTCCCCGGGCTTGGCCAACACAAGGCCATCCACAAAGGTGAGGCGATGCACCTCCTTTGGACCGGACTGCTGCAAACAGACAGTGCCCACGAGATCGGCAGAGAAGGCCCCTCCACTCGTCGTCGCTCGCCCGATTCCCAGATCAATAGGCTGCCAGTGAATTTTTGCACCGTTGGCACCCAAGGTGGCGGCTGTTGAACGCACGACGTCTGACTGAAGTGCACCGGCATAGGTCGCAACCTCTGATGCCGAGAGCACGCCATCTCGGTCCGTGTCCATATTTCGCCGCAGGTCGGCACTTGGCTCACGTCCGAAGAAGATCGTGTACACAATGCGAACTCGGTCGGCCATGGGCGCCAGCTTGTAGTAGCGATTGTTCACCGTCTCGGAAGAACCGATGTGCGCATGAACTGCGCGTTCGAGCGAGCAACAGCCCAGCAAGCTCAGGGCCGTGACTCGAAGACTTTTGGCAATCGTCACACGTGTATTCTAGGGGGCGGCACCGGCAAGAAAAACAGATTGCCGTGGGCAAATGCCGCTCCGCATGACGACTCGGGCCTCCAATCCTGCCAGAATCGACAGTTCGGGCATGGCAGAGCATGTACAAAAAGCGGTACGAGGCGCCGCATGGACGATCGGCTCAAGCTTGGCCGCTCGAGTGATTGGCGTGGTCGGCACGCTGCTCATAACGCGCTACCTCGATCCAGACATCCTGGGCGAAGTGACCGCCGCCTCCATTGTCGTTGTCAGTGCGAACCTCTTTAGTAACTTCGGACTGGGCAACTACGCCATCGCAAAACACAAAGATGGCCCCGACGTAACGTTTGCATGCACCGTTGTGTACTTGACCCTTGGCGTCTTGGCGTTGGGGGCTGCATGGATTTGGGCCGGCTCCTTTGGTGAGACGGTGAACGCCCCAACGATGGGCCAGTATGTGCCAGGGCTCGTGATCTCCACCTTCATTCGCCGGTTGGGACACATGCCAGATAAAGTCTTAGCGCGGCAAATGCGTTTCGGCCCCATCGGCATCTCCATGGCTGTTGGTGAACTCTCCTATACAGTCGTATCCGTAGCTCTTGCCATGAACGGTTGGGGGGGAGCCGCGATCGTTTGGGCCAACGTTGTGCAATCGACAATCATGACCGGCATCGTGATGTCACAAGTGCATTGGCGCGAGTGGCTTGGGCCGCACAAGATTCGGATGGCTCGCCTAAAAGACCAAGCGAAATTTGGAATCCCGCTAGGACTCGTGGCAGCTGCCCATCACGCCTCGACGACGTGGGACAACCTCATCTATTCGCGCTACTTCGGCGTGCGCCAAATGGGTCTCTACAACCTCGGCTACAAACTTGCGGCGATGCCTGCAGAGCAGATCGGCGAACAGATCGGCGGCGTGCTCTTTCCCTCCATGAGCAACGTCGACGGCGATGCCAAGAGGCGAGCTCTCATTCGCTCCATCGGCCTTATGGCACTTCTCGTCTACCCTCTTAGCACCGGCATCTTTGCGGTCTCCGAATCGCTGGTCGCCGCGCTTCTCACCGAGGAGTGGCAGGGCGTAGCTCCCGTGCTTTCTGCGCTCTCGCTTGTCACCGTCGTGCAACCCATCGGGTGGGCAGCGGGTTCGTATCTTCTTGCCAAGGGGCACAACTGGGCGCTCTCGGCTCAGGAGTTTATTAAGCTCTTTGCGCTTGCTGGTGGGCTCATGCTCTTTGCCCCGTATGGCCCCGTGTGGGCATGTGCAGGTGTTGGCCTTGGCTTCACCAGCCAAGCGCTCATGTACTTCTACATGTTGAATCGCGATGGGGTGTCGATGAAGGCGCTTGCCTCTGCGGTCTTTCGTCCAATCCTGCCCTGCCTGCCCATGATTGCTGCGGTTTATGCAACGCGATATGGGCTCCAGAGCCTTGGTATTGAAACCCCAGTGGTTCTGCTCATGGGCGAAATCGCCGCTGGTGCCATCGTCTTTGTGCCCTGTGCATTTCTCTTCTCGGGCGCGATTGCTCGCGATTTCTTGGGGCTCGCAAAGTCAGCACTGGGCCGCTGAGCGGGCTTCTAACGTTTCTCTGAGACAGCTTCGATTCGCTCGTGTCTCCCCTTCATGAGCGCAATTTCAAGACACCTTGCCACACTCGCAAGCCTGCTTCTCGTGGCTGCCTGTGTGCCCCCAGACACCGAGTCTCGCCAAGAAGCAATCTCGGGAGTCTCCCAGCCCCCGATCATTACCGGCGTATATCCAAAGAGCCCCCGGCCCGGAGACACCATCAAAATTCGAGGCAAGGGCTTTGGCAAAGGGCTCGATGCCAGTTGGATTTCGGTCGCCAGCAAGCCTGTAAACGATAGGCCTTCCATCGTCTCTTGGTCCGATACAGAAATCACTGCGACGCTTGGCAGTCGACTCTTGGGAGACATTGGCATATCAATTGTGCGACCGGGAATCACCTCCGATCTCTTTCCCACGAAGGTGACGCCAACCTGTGCTCACGCGGCACCGTTTGAAGTGCTCGTGCCATTCCCATCCGTTGGATCAAGTTCTTCGTTCTCCGTTGCCAGTGGCTCGGACTGCAACCTCGCAACGGTTGGGCGTTTCGATGCGGGAAAACTCGCAGGAGGATTTCTTCACATCACCGATGAGGCCGGAGTTGCTCAAGACGGCTTCCCAATTCTCGACCAAACCATAGACGAGTGGCGAAGCATCGAGGCCAGCACAGGCAGCAACTACTTTTTGGCAGGCACGACGCAAAAGGGCGGTATTGCACTGGCTCTTGTCGATGCGGCGGGCCAGTACCTTCCTGGATGGCCTAAAAACCACCTTCTCGATGTTCCCGCCAGAGTCTATGGCGCTGTCGAAACCCTCCGCGGGATTGCGGTTGTAGGAGCCCTTCAAAACGACTCCAAAGAAGTCGCTTTTGCAGCGTTCTACGATCGTGGCGGAGACTTTATCAAACTCATAGAAATGCCGAGTGACGATGGCAATAGCCGTACCTTGGGAATCACAAGCACTCGAGGTGGGTACACCATCGTAGGAGATCAAGAGCGCACACATAATTTCGTTGGCAATCGAGATGACTCGTGGATCCGCCGCATATCGCACGATGGCGTCATCCTAGAAGAGCACGTTGACGAGCAATACCTGCCAAATCGCTATCACGATGTCGCCGCCACAGCCAACGGCGGAGTTCTCGCCGTTGGTGAGCAAGACACGAGCGCTTATGCAAACCTCTTCTCGATTCCGTTTCTTGGCTACCCGGCGGCGAGTGCTCCGGGCCCAAGCACCTCAGAATCCTTCTTAGGAGTTGAAGCGTTGCGAGACGGTTCCATCGCCGTCGGGACAGACAAGAAAGATGGCCTTCTCACACGACTTCACTGTGCAGGTCCTGGCAAATCGGAAACCGTTGACATGGGTGGTGACGAGCGTTTGGAGGACGTTACTGGCCTTTTTGACAGTGACCTTGCCGAAGTGGAGAGCGGCTACGTAGCAGTCGGTTCTACAACCAGTGTTGTTGGCATCCGCAGAGCCATGATGGTGCGTCGTGATCCAATCTCGGTGGACGCTCCAACCGTCGCTCTAACGCTTGCAAACGGAGTCTCCAACGTTCAGCTGGGGCAATCCAGTACCAAGGTTGTGATGAATTACGAAGTGACCAATGCCTGGCACTACGAGATTCTAAAAGTCGATGGCCCTGGTCCAGAGCCGAGTTTTACGGGCGCCGTTTTGGAAGGCGCTGCCGACTCAGGCCAGATGACTCTTGAGTTCGATTCCAAGGAGATCGACCTCTGCCTCAATTCCGCGTGTAGAACTACGATCTACAAACTGCGAGCCTACGGCGCAGGCAGCAAAGAGTGCGGCACCGTCGAGATTCGTGAGCAGGTTGTAGAGGTGGACTTTCAAGTAGCCCCAGCCAACATTCCTCTCTTGTCCGCAAACACGATTGTGGTTGAGACCTACGGTGCGTTTGACAGCGCTCCAAACCTCGAGCCCGCTCACCTAGACATCACCGATCCCACCAATGTTGTGAACCGCTGTTTCGCTGGAATGGGTGTTCCCTATAAAGAAACGAGAAACGCCGATCCGATATCGCTTGGCATCAGTGGCGTATTCGGCCAACCGTTAGACGAATCGAAACCGCAGCTCCTCAGCTACCATGCCGACGAGCAGGGCAATCCAACGACGCTTGCGATGTATGGATTGGCAAACGCGTTCTTCTTCGATCGCCCGACACTCCGCTACCAAACAAGCTTGGCCCCACAACAGTGGCTTGGACATTTTGGCGGCTGGCACACCGGAGACGGTGGCATGGCAATTGTCACTCCTTCATATCCGCTGAGCATCGCAAATCAAGACTGGAAGAACCCAGCGAGCACGCCACCGGAGGATTGTTCTCCAAACGATGCTGCATACTGCGGTGCACAGACTCCCTGGCATGCACACCCGGCATTGTGGGATCTGCATATTCACCTTCCCATCGACGGCTCACTTCCTCGGATCGTCTTCACATCAGACCAAGCAAACCTTGTCGACCCGTGTAAGGAGATTCCCGATACAAGCAATCACCCTCCATTGACCGGTTGCACGATGGGAACGCCGACAATGCAACTCGTTAGCCCGTTCTTCAACATCGATGGCAATGGTGAGCCAATCCTGAATTTTTGTGACTAGTCTTTTGACGAAGGTTGCAGGCGCTGCGGACGCATCGTGGCGATGCCAGCACGATGCAGCACGTAGCCGTATCTTCACGCACTCGACTGCGCTAGCGTACTCCCATGACGGTTCGCGTTGAACAGGTTGGTCCCATCACGACGGTTGTCCTAAGCCGCCCCGAACGTCGCAACGCAGTCGACCGCGACACCGCACAAGAACTTGCGGATGCCTTTCGGGCCTTCGACGACAATGACGATGCCAAGGCTGCAGTGCTTTGGGGAGAAGGTGGCCAGTTCTGCGCAGGAGCGGACCTCAAGGCATTTGCCGACGGTGCTGGGAATCGCATTGAAGTTGATGGAGATGGACCGATGGGTCCGACGCGCATGCAGCTTTCCAAACCCGTAGTCGCTGCCATCGAAGGGTTTGCCGTCGCCGGCGGACTTGAGCTCGCTCTTTGGTGCGATATGCGCGTCGCCAGCACAGATGCAACGCTTGGCGTCTACTGTCGCCGCTTCGGTGTTCCTCTTATCGATGGCGGCACGATGCGACTTCCTCGAACGATAGGAATGGGACGTGCTATGGACCTCATACTAACGGGTCGCTCTGTGGACGCCGACGAAGCATTGGCCATAGGTCTCGTGAATCGCGTCGTTCCCACTGGAACAGCACGCGAAGCTGCAGAGGCGCTGGCTCTTTCGATTGCGAGTTTTCCCCAGATGGCAATGCGCGGAGATCGAATCAGTGCCTACGGACAATGGTCACAAAGCGAGCAAGACGCGCTCCGGGCAGAACTCGCACACGGGAAGCGCGCACTCACCGAAGCCCTTGCGGGTGCAAAGCAATTCGGCGCAGGTGCAGGACGACACGGGAGCTTCGAGGAGTAGGTACAATGGAAACACCCTCGATTTGGCCGTTTCGCAATCGCCCTGAGGACGCAGGCTTTCGTCCCTACTCCCTAGATGGAGCACGACTCTTCTTTCACCCAGAGAGCGGCACAAGCATACGAGTTTGTAACGACGCCACACTCGATGAACGGCGCCGTGCACCACGGGTCGCGATGTTTGGCATCACAAACGCCTGCAACCTATCTTGCGACTTCTGTTCCCGCGACATAGCTCGCAAGAGCAAATGGACTGTTGATAGCGCCTTTGAAGCGCTTCAAGGGCTTTCCGACGCGGGGACCCTAGAAGTCGCCTTTGGGGGCGGCGAACCATTCGCGTTTCGAGGCTTTGCAGAACTCGTCGAAAAACTTCGCAAGCAAACTCCACTCGCTCTTCATGTCACGACGAACGGCACCCTACTGACAGATGACACCTGGCCAGCCTTTGCCAATCGCTTTGGTCAAGTTCGCCTTTCGATCTATGACGACGCAACATGGCGTCGCTGTGCCAACGTGTTCGCGAAGACAGGACAACGCTGGGGGCTCAATCTGCTCGTCGAGGATTCCGCTCTCGATTCACTCGCAGCGCGACTCGAAGAGTTCGCCAAAGCCGGGTGTCACGATGTCTCGATACTCTCCTATGTCGGTGAGGCGAAGGAGCGCAGTCTCAGCACGGCCGGTAGGCAACAACTCGCGCACATTCTCGAACGCAGCCCCGTGCCTTGCCGACTCTCGGTATGCATGGGGGATTCCGTGCCTATTGACCGACTCTTTGCGGGAATCGACAATGACGGCGACTGCGGCGCCGGCTACGACTTTGTCTCAATTACCCCAGACCAAGCCGTGCAGAGCTGCTCGTTTCAAGAGCACTCGGTACCGGCAAATACGGCAGAAGAAATTCTCTTAGCCTGGTCGCTACAACGAGCGCGCTTCGCCCAGCCCTCAACACGGCGCGGTTGCGCGCGAGTACTCCCGCTTTTGGGTACACCGAAGGCGCTGCCACCGATCGCCATTTGGCAGGGCTTTTCGGGCAACAACAGTGGAGAGTGCATTCTTGTCGCAAAGTTTTCCACGAGCGAAGATGCGGAGCGCTACCTTGCGGATGTCATTCCCGGCTTTGCCGTTGAGAAATCGTACTCCCCGGAGTGGAAGGCTCTCTTTGCCAAGGAACGGGTAGCAACCCCGCTGATGAATTCTGAATATGAATGCGAGATGCCGGCCGAGCTGTCTGCGATCGGAAGCAGCGTTATCGCGATCGGCTACGGCCTGGGCGATAACTTTCCAGAACTGCGTTCTCTGGCTTGGAAACGGGGCGCCTTTGTCGTTCCCGGTGGCATCCATGTACACGACTCCGCAACCGCTGTCCTCGCCGTGCGAGCGCGCAACTCTGACGACGTACGAACGCTTGCCGCGAGCCATCCACTGCTACGGGCATATCCGCATGGTGATGTTTTGCTTGCCACCATTCCCATCGGCACGGACGACAAGCAGGCGGTGCAGACACTCGATGAGCTAAAACAGTTTGTGACGAATTTGGCAGAGGATCGAAAATTCTCGTTAGAACTTTTCTACCAACAGGTGGATGAGGACGCGATGATTCAAGTCAAGAAACACCTTGGCACCGAGCCCGCGCGAGAACAGCGACTCTGGGTATCACTATCCTCTTGGGACCTCGCAACCGGCACCAAGGCGGCGAGTGCCTTCGCCAAGACGATGAACGATCAACGCAGCACCGTGGTCGGGCCTTGGCTACTTTTCGATCGCGTGCGTGGGCGCAAGCGTCTTGCGGTGATGGCCTATCGCGCAGGTGCTTCCGTCCAACCTCTGGAAGGCGAGAGCATCCAGATCTCTGCAAGGTATTGGCGAGCGCGGCCACCGCGAAAGGGGGGCAAGGCAAAGCAGCGCACCTTGGACATCGAAGAACTTCAACAGAAGCTTGAGCGCTATATGCCAACAGGCCAGAGCTTTGCGCTGCATGCCAATCAAGACGATTACTATCATTCCAGTCGCGTTGTGATTCGCACTTCCGATCCTGCACCGGTGTTGTTGGCGGTAGGGCGCGCGCACGATGATCTAGGATGCATGTTCAGCGTCCATGCTAGCGACATTGACCCACTTGCCTGGAGCATCCGCCGCATCCTCAAAGACGTAGGTATGTAGCGTTCCTGGCCTATCGAAAGACGTGCTAGATTGTCACCGTCGTCATGTCAGAACTCGGTCCCATCGCAGCGCAAGACCCAAAGTTGCGCAAGGTCCTGGGCGCCTACGATGTCTTTGCGATCGAGGACTTCCTCGAATTGGCTCTGCCTCCCGAATGGTCGGGCATTCGCGCACGCATCCTAGAAACCGGTGCGACGATGAGTCCAGAGCCATGCCGCTGGGCTCCGCGTTGGTCGCAAATCCCCCCCACAAAACGCGTGGGCAGATGCGACGACGAATCACGCATGCGCTCCGTCATCTTTCGCGTTCATGACTGCCTTCACCAACTCTGGGGCTTGCCGCATCCCGGCGATCTAAACTCTGCGGGCGACTACCAATACTACAAACGCGCGCAGATGTGTGGCGAGGTCACTGTCCTCACCCTCTGTGAGTTTGTCTACGCAAAGTGGCTCTATGATTCCTTCTCCGAATTGGGGGCATGGATTGAAGGCAGATGCGCCGTGCGAATGCTCGACAAGGCTCTGAAAGGCAAGACAACGACGCAGGTCGCTCACAGGCTCGACGAGTTCTTGCACAAAAAGCGCATTGCCCGCTGGGTTCGAGAAGATGAGCACGCAAGCGCATTTGCCGAGTACTACACGCCAATGCTGCAACGCGATCGAGAGAATATCGATGCGTGTTGGGCCGCCATGCAAGCCGAGCCCATGTGGCCAGCGGAATACCTGCGCAACGCGCCCAAGGCACGATTCGCCGACACACTCAATGGTAGCGAGCTTATTGCTTGGATGATTGCCGACTTTGAACACCTGCTTTGGACATCGGCGGAACCAGACTGGGCGTTGGTGAACTGGAATCGCGCGCGACGTAGCAAAATCAAATTGCCGACCGCGTGGCCCGGCGAGGCGGACTAAAGAGTGTTTGCTGATCTGAATGCCGAATTAGAAAAACTCCCAGCTGTGGCTGTCGTGGCAGTCGGCGGGCTGCCAATCGTTTTGGAAGACGACCAGTACACCCTCTGCGGTTCACCGATCTCCCCCGAGTCACTGCGGGGCCAACTCATTGCAGGATTGGGACTAGGTGCCGTTCTGACCCACCGCAACCCCAACAACAAAACTCTCACAGAGTTGGGTGAGCTCTGCCTCGGCTACAAGCATCTGTGGACCGCCCACGTTCTGCTTCTCACACTCTCTTTTGATGGCTGCCCTCTTAGCGTTCGCAATGCCTTTGCGTTTGACCGGCGCTTTCATCTCTCTTGGGTCGAGAGCGAAGTGAGTGCATCGCTGTGCACCTTCACTGCCACCGCCAGCGTTCGCGAATGGCATCGCCTCATGGGCTATGCAAACGAGACCTCGTTTAACGACGAGCAGCGAGCTTGGTTTGCAAACGTGCAAACACTGCTCGCCAACGTTGTTTCGTAACTCTCTAAACAAGTTCGAAGAGGAAGACGCGTGCGATCGTCACCATGGACGACCGCACGCCAAAGACGTCTTACTGCACACCAAAGCCGTGTCCAGAGACCTCAGGATCACCCGCTACAGAGAGAGTTGCTTCGCGAATTTGCGTCGCAATGTCTGAGACACCCGTCGGAGAGTAATTGAGCATAATGGTGTTGGTCCGTGAGTTCTTTGCAATGTCTTGGACAGCGTCGTAGTGCTGCGTCACAAGCAATAGAGTCATAACTTCTTCCTCGTTCACACCACTCTCTTTGAGCGTTTCAATCGACTCACGAATACCTCGAGCAATTTCCTGACGCTGTTGCGCCAAGCCTGTTCCCTGCAGCTTCTTGCTCTCCGCTTCCGCCTCGGCGATCTTCACCATTCGGATCTTCACCGCCTCGGCTTCGTTGTCGGCTGCCTCCTTCTCTCGTTCTGTCGCATTGATGCGATTCATCGCCTCTTTCACGCTGTGCTCTGGCTGCAAATCCGTAATCAGCGAATTGTCGATCAGGTAACCAAAGCTGTGCATTGCCTCGGTAAGGCTCTCCTTAATCGATAGAGCAACCGAGTCCTTGTTGGAGAAGACTTCATCGAGAACCATTTTGGGAATCTCGGAGCGAACCGTATCGAAGACGTACGATTCAATTTGAACCGATGGGTCTTCCAGGCTGTAAAACGACTCCCGAACCCTGTCTGGCAATGTATGAAACTGCACCGAGACTTTGGTGTTCACAAAGACGTTGTCTTTCGTCTTGGTTTCAATATCCACATCGAGTTGCTGAATCTTTAGGTTCTGAACCGCGACGACTTTGTCGAGGATCGGAATTTTGAAGTTCAGTCCAGCCGTTCGGATGGAATGAAAGCGCCCCAACCGTTCCACGATGACAGCGGTCTTCTGTCGAACGACGAAGATTCCTCCGATGGCGAGGATGAGGATGGCTACGGAGCCGGTACCAATGAGAGCGATCATAGTATTTGTCATAATGATTTCCTTTGTTCGCTGCTCATAGAGCAAGGCGCACGCCATAAACGCCAATATAATTACAGCGTCTTACAAGCAGACGGATCGACCTGCTGGACATCTTGCCACGGCAAAAGAACAAGCTGCGCCACCACAAGGCATCGCGCCGCAGCCTTGCTTGCGACGGTCAAAGCCAACATCAGGGCCCGGCGCTACTGACCTCAAAATGCAACTGAGGCCTATGATGCAGCCATGAAGCGCTTGATGATTTTCTTGGTGATGGGGTGTGGTGCTACGCAGGGAGACGAGCCCGAGTTGCCGCAGGGAGAGGGGCAGAAACCGCTGGCTGTGGCACCGCAGGTGCAGCCCGTCATTGACGCTGGAGTCGCAAAGCTCACGACGCCACTCGAACGACGCCTCTATCCTCAGAAGTATTCTTCGTCATCGCACCTGGAGAACGACTGGAATAAGTTCCAAGAAAATTACTTAGCGGCATATCTTGGTGACGACAATCCAGAAACAAGCTGGACCGAAGGCAAGCAAGATGTCGGTCTTGGTGAGCGCATCATGGTTGAGCACACGCCTCTCGACGACGCCTCGAACGTTCGGCTCGAGATTCGCAACGGCTACCAAAAGACACCAAGGCTCTTTGCTCGAAACGCGCGCGCGAAAGACATTGTCGTGACGCTGAAGCCAAGCGGCCTCACCAGCAAGCACACGCTAACTGACTCCGAAGGTTGGCAAAGTATTTCGATGAAGCAGCCGACGGGGCCGCTGCAAGGATACGAGATTCAATTCAACTCGGTATACAAAGGTTCGAAGTACGAAGACCTCGTCGTATCTGACATTCAGACGTATGTCACCGCGCTCACGCCTGACAACCCTGGCTATGAAACGAGCAAGCAGAAGCGCCTTCTGGAATGGGCCGCCGATCGCAAGCTCGCCGCCAAGACGTTTAAGGAAGCCGCCAAAGGCTCCATGCCGGTTGCAGCCCACTACAAGGCAAAGACCATTGCGAAGCGGAAATACCAGTGCAGTGAGGACACCGGTGAATGTCCGCTCCCCTTCCAGCGTGCGTCCTCCATGTGGGGTGACGGCAAGCCCCTCTTCGGCTCTCTGGAAGCTGCTGCAGAGGAGAACTTCCAAGGTTGGAAACAAGTCCGAATATCAACAACCGATAAGCGCCCGATTCCGCGGGCTGACAACTTTCGCTTTCCCGGGAGTTGGTGGGGAGATGTGCTTATCTACGAAGGCGACGAAGCTGCGATTTTGCTTCCTACACCGCGGCTCCTAGCATATTTCAACGCCAAGAATCTCAAGCGTGTCTATGCAGAAGCCGACGCAATCGAGCCAAGAACAGCGATCAATGGCAAGCTTCCCGGTTGCAAGCGCGAGGGACGTGACTCGCATTTCTTCTTCACACCTGAGACCGAGGGTCCGCTGAGAACTCTTCTTATTGTCACCTGTGGTCTCTACGAGGATCGAGAAGGATACACCACAGGAGAATACTGGCAGGTACTCAACTACGAGGATAGTGGGGCGCTGAGTCACCTCTTTGACTTCTACTCTGCCACCCAGTTTTCCTGGACCCAGAAGAATGGCGCACCGTTTCTGAGCACCGTGACCCGTCTCTCGACAGCGGGCGCAGATGACACGCGCTTTACCGCCAAATAATGTTTCTCAAGCTTCTACTCCTGTTTGAACTCTTCTCACAGGGCAGAAGCCCCATAGAGACGTCGCGGGTTGGAGAAAACAACTCCGCCGAGCAGTGCCGAAGCTGTCATGTTGCTCAGTACAAGGAGTGGCGTTCGTCGCGCCACTCGATGGCCTGGAGCAATGACTTCTTTCAATTCGACTACCGCCAAAACAAACGGCAGTGGTGCCGCAACTGCCACATCCCCTTGGTGGCACAGCAAAAAAGCGATCCTACCGCGATTGCGCTGCGCGACGAGGGCATCAACTGCATCACCTGCCACGTGCGCGGCGATACCTTCTTCGCCAAGTTCAAACGCAAGACATCACCGCACAACACCAAGGCACTGCCAACATTCGGTACGGATACGTTTTGCGAGGGCTGCCACCAGTTCAACTTCCCAAGGTTTGGCGACCATGGTGAATTTAAGAACTATACGCAGGAGCCGATGCAAGAAACAGTCTCGCAGTTTCGCGAAGGCCCATTCGCAAAGAGCCACACGTGTCGTGATTGCCACGCAAAATCTCCAGGCGGCCACAGCTACCCCGGAGGGCACGACCTCAGCATGCTTCGCCAAGCACTCGCGTTTCGGGTCTGCAAGCGCGATACGACGGTGCATACACGTCTCACCAACCGAGGTGCCGGACACAATGTTCCAACCGGAGATGTCCATCGCCACATTGTTGTGAAGGCGTGGCGCTCCAACGCACCAGAAAATCTCGTAGAAGCGTTTTACGGCCGCCGCTTCAAGCCTGTCCTAGACGGTGGCAAGATCACCATTTGGGACTCGTCATTGCCGCCCAACACCTATCGAGATTGGAAGTTCTCCCCCGATGCGTTGGGAGGAGCCCAGGACGAGCCTATCAATATCGAGGTGCGCTTCCTCTACGGAAGCCACGAGTCGTACCTACCGCCATTCTCCGAAGCACCCCACAGCACTGTGTACCGAGTCCGTGCGCCACTTAGCGACCTCACTTCTTGCAGTGCTGTTAGTCCCGGTTAGTTCTTGGCGCGAAGCACCTTCTTTCGGAAGTGCCCCACGTTCTTTCGCGCGACACCACACTTCTTCGCCAACCAAGCCAAGTAGGGCCCAGATACGCTGAGTCTCCACCCAAACAGGAGAGACCGCGTGCCCTTCAAGAATCAAAACAAGAAACGAACGTTGCTAGCAAGCCTTAGTGTCCTTCCCATGGCGGCTCTCACCATTGTCGCCTGCAGTAGCGGCACCCGAGTCCCCGTGCATTCCGGAGTTGCAGCGCTACATGCCGAAGAGCACCCAACGTGTGCCGACCTGAGCGCCTCCACAGGCCCCATGGGAATCTCGAAGATTGCTCACGTGCAAATTATGGCGTGCGGCGTTCGCACCGACTACATCTGCAACGTCGACACTCTCCCGGCCCAGGATCTCGTGGCTCACACCAAAGCTCGCTGTGCGCGCTCCGACTCCCTTCGCGGAGCCGCCATGCGCACCCTGGATAGAAGCCAGCAACCAAATCAAAACACTCGGCAACAACCGAGGGTTGTTCCCAGGCAACCCCCCATCCGTCACGAGCGCATTCCCCCCAGATCCGCTCCATCGAAATAGGGGCGGCCAGAAATAGCCCACAAAGGGCAGAGAGAGGCCATGACAATGCCACACCCCCGGAGTCGTTCCGAGGTGTAGACTGAGGGCGTTTTGAACAGGCCCGATCCCACAAAAGAAGAACTCCTCTCTGCGACCCCAGGTTCCATCGATACAGAGTCGTTGCGCTTCGATGGAATCCGGGGCGATGCTCGACAGCATCTAAGCCGGGTGCAACTCGAAGCCGCCTTTGCCGAGTTACCACCCGCTCCGCGCGATCACGGAACCGTCGGGCTCCTTGTTTCGCGACCTGCCGTGGGTGTGCGAGACATGCCTCAGCAAGCCCTGCTCACCGTTGATGGTGGCATGCCAGGAGATCGATGGGCGACCGATGATCGCTACGGGCCGGCGTACCAATTGGCGACAACCCAATTGGACCGGGCGAGGGTTATCGCCAACGGCCAACCGTTGGAGCTGCACGGCGACAATCTCTATCTGGACCTCGACTTGTCATCGGAAAACCTGCCGACGGGCTCTGTTGTGAAGATGGGCAGCGCCCTGTTGCAGGTCACGGCTCAGGCGCACAATGGTTGTAAGAAGTGGGTGCAGCGTTTTGGCCTCGATGTGATGCAGATGAGTATGGATACCGCACATCGTGCCTCGCACCTCAGAGGCATTTACCTCCAGGTCATTGAAGCCGGCACGGTGCGGGTTGGCGATGCGGTTGTGGTGGTGAGTCGCAAAGAGAGTTCTCCATAGCGCCGCCTCTCGAACATTCTCAATTTGAAAGCACATATCGGAGTGCCCGATTCACCACGGATCCGCTACGTTGGCACGATGGCAAAGCAGGGCGAAACAGACGAGCGCACGCACGATCCGCGTTGGAAAGACGTGCTCGCTCGATCCGTCAAGGCTGACCATGCATTCGTCTATGCCGTGAAGACCACCGGAGTCTACTGCCGAGCCTCGTGCGCCTCTCGCCACGCGAGCTACGAGAACGTGCAGTTCTTTGACACCTCTGCCCAGGCCGAAGGGGCCGGATTTCGCGCCTGTCTGCGCTGCGAGCCCCAACTCGCCCCTCGTGCGGAGCGGCAGCAAGACGCTGTTGTCGAGCTGTGCAGGTACATTGAGAGTTGTGAGGTGCTTCCGACGCTAGAACAACTCTCAGCCAAGATCGGCAAGAGTTCCTCTCACACGCGGCGCCTTTTCAAAGAGGTCACAGGCATTACGCCCAAAGAGTATTCGACATCTCAGCTGCGCACGCGCATGCAAAAAGCCTTGGAATCACAAACTTCGATTACCGAAGCAATTTTCGAAGCTGGCTACAACTCAACATCACGCTTCTATGAAAAATCTCACGAGACACTTGGCATGACGGCAGGAGAATATCGAGCGCGTGGGGAGGACCAAGAGATTCGGTTTGCCGTTGGAGAGTGCAGCCTTGGAGCCATACTTGTGGCGACAACTGACAAGGGAGTCTGCGCGGTCCTACTTGGCGATGACCCGGAACAACTCATCGAAGACCTGACTAAGAGATTTTCCAATGCCAAGATTGTTGGAGCCGATGCAGATTTTGAAGACATTGCAGCAAAGGTAATCGCCATCGTCGAAGCTCCGAGTCAGCACGCACTACCGTTGGACGTGGGCGGCACCGCCTTCCAGCAACGAGTTTGGCAAGCTCTAGGGAAAATTCCGTCGGGCAGTACAGCGAGCTACTCAGAAATTGCTGACGCAATTGGTTCTCCGAAGTCGGTGCGAGCGGTTGCAGGTGCCTGCGGTGCAAACGCCATCGCCGTGCTGATCCCTTGCCACAGAGTTGTTCGCAAGGGCGGAGGCCTTTCCGGCTACCGATGGGGCGTCGAGCGAAAGCGCGCCCTCCTCGAACTGGAAGCAGCAAGCCTGCGCAAAACGAACGCGTGACTGCACCCTCCCCTGAACGTCCCGCAGGAAAGCGAAGAACGCCGCTCCTGAGCTGCCAAGTGTTCCTCCTGGCAAGGGCCACGAACTCGTATTAGGCTGCTCGCAATGACCTCCTCACTTTCGGATATCGTGATTCCATCTCTCAGTGCGAGACTGGGCACCGCGCTCTCACTCCTAACCAAAGCGCAAGCGCACGCAGAAGCCAAGAACATCACGCCTTCAGCTCTTATCGAGGCACGACTTAGGCCCGATATGTTTGCACTTGCCGGCCAATTCGAGGCAATCGGCGACACAACCCGCCGTGGTCTTGAGCGGCTTACCGGCCAAGAGCCCTCCAGCGTCGGATCTCCCGCTCCGACCTTCGAAGCACTGGGCGCCTACCTCAAGGACACCCTGCACCGGGTAGAGCACACTGACAAAGACGCACTTGACGCACACGCCGCGCAGAGCCTCATTGTTGGCTTTGGCTCCACAACGAAGATGGAATTCACAGGCCACAGCTACGCCTATGCATTTCTCCTCCCAAACACCATGTTTCATGTATCGATGGCGTACGCGATTCTTCGCGAACGAGGTCTTGAGTTGGGCAAGCTCGACCTGCTCGGGGCATTCGTCCAACAGTTCGATATCAAGCCAATCGCATAGCGCCATGCGCAGCACACAGGCGAATGCCCTCCCGTAGAGTGTCGCTCTTCAAGCGGCTCGGCTAGGCTACTTCTCTTGTCACGTGAACCCATCTGGACTCGGGCGTTCGTGCTCGCCTTTGTGGGGCACTTTGCGTTTTGCCTGGGGCTTTGGACGTTTGTACATCTCCCGGGCTACCTCGAGGGCATGGGCGGTGGCCAAACTGAGATCGGCATCATTATGGGTGTGCTCTCGGTGTCGGCGATCGTGTTTCGCCCAACCATCGGGCGGCTTATGGATCGCCGCGGTCGAAAGCCCGTGGTGCTTGGCGGTGCTGCCATCAACCTTCTCGCCGTCTGTGCGTATCTCACCGCAGATAGCTTGGGCCCTTGGATTTACGTCATTCGAATCGTGCACGGAATCGGGGAGGCTGCGCTCTTCTCGGTCTTCTTCACGATTGCCGCAGACATTGTGCCCGCGAGTCGGCGTACCGAGGGAATCGCAATTTTCGGTGTATCGGGCCTATTGCCACTTTCGCTCGGCGGTCTGATCGGCGACGTGATCTTGGGGCACTGGGACTACTCAGTATTATTCTTATTCTCTGCAATCGTCTCGCTCATCGCGCTGCTCCTGTGTACTGCGATTCCTGAGACGCGCCCTCCCCGCCAAAACACCGGCACGCCGACAAGCCTCCTTGAGATTTTCCTGGCTCCCAATCTCATCCCTCTGTGGATTCTTACGTTTGGATTTACCTGTGGGCTCACGTCGTATTTCACCTTCTTGAAGACCTACATTGGCGAGACCCAAGTTGGATCGGTTGGGCTTTTCTTCTTGGCCTATTCGACGGCAGCTGTCGTTTGCCGACTCTTCTTCTCCTGGATACCGGAGAGAGTCGGCTTGCGACGAATGCTCGTACCGATGCTCTTCTCGCTGAGCGCCGGTATTCTCATGCTTGCGTACGCGCAGAATGCCACCACGGTCGCCGCAGCTGGCGTCTTTTGTGGACTCGGCCATGCCTACGTATTTCCGATCGTCTCAGCCCTTGTTGTGAGCCGAGCGGACGACGACAACCGAGGCGCAGCAATGACGATGTACACGGCCCTCTTCGACCTTGGTGCACTGGTCGGAGCCCCGCTCTTTGGCCGAATCATCGAGATGAGTTCCTACCAAACCATGTTCGTCACAGCCGTCTCCTTCGTGGTGGTCTTCTCGATACTCTTCTTCATCGTCGACCGCCGCCTCACCCAAAGCAGCTTCTAGCAAGTGCTCTGCGGCAGCTAAAACCATCTAAGATATCGGCATCTTAGAAAGGTCCCTTGCAAAAGTGCCGTCGACAACCCATCATTCAAACACTTACTTGATTGTTTGATCGATGCCACAACCAACAGCAAAACGAACTCGCGCCTTCAAGCGCAACGCCTACGAACACCTTGCGGCGGTAGGCAAAGCACTCTCCAATGCCACCCGGCTTGAGCTCTTGGAACTGATTGTCCAGGGCCCCCGAAGCGTTGAAGAACTCGCCTCTGAACTCGGGCAATCCGTCGCCAATACATCGCACCATTTGCAGGCGCTAAAGGCAGCAACACTTGTGCAGAGCGAGCGCGATGGCAAGCGCGTCGTGTACACGAGCCGCGGCTCTGATGTTGGGCACCTGCTCGATAGTCTGCAACAGGTTGCCGCAACGCACTCGGCCGAGCTAGCTAGGCTATCCTCAGAATTTTTCCAAGACGCCGACGTTCAGCCTCCGATGGATCGAAGCGGCCTCTTGCAACGCATCTCCAACAATGAGGCCGTGCTACTCGATGTGCGTCCACAACGGGAGTTCAATGCAGGGCATCTCAATGGTGCCTTAAGCATTCCCTTAGGCGAGCTCTCTTCGCGTCTAGATGAGTTGCCATCGGACAAGACGATCGTCGCCTACTGCCGCGGTCCGTACTGTGTCTTCTCGGCTGATGCAGTGCGAATCCTTCGAGAGGCGGGACACGAGGCAGTTCGTGCCGAGGTTAGTGCTCACTCTTGGCTCGGCCTAGAGGCAAGCCCTTCGCCGCTGGCGTTGCAGGGAGAGCTATGAGCACGCCGCCGTTACGTCATGGCATTCGTGCCAATATCGGACAGTTTAGCCTACTCGTTCTCGTCAACGCACTTGTCGGTGCGATGATCGGTATGGAGCGCAGCATTCTTCCCGCCCTTGCTGAGCACGAATTCTATCTCACGGCGCACTCAGCAATTCTCTCCTTCATCGTTGTCTTTGGCGTGAGTAAGGCCCTTACAAATTACTTGGCAGGCCGGCTCTCGGAGTATTGGGGACGCAGAAAAATTCTTATCCTTGGCTGGTGTTTCGCCATACCCGTGCCATGGCTTCTGATCTGGGCTCCCTCTTGGAACTGGATCCTGATAGCAAACGTCCTCCTCGGAATCTCGCAAGGGCTAACGTGGTCAACGACCGTGATCATGAAGATCGATCTGGCCGGCCCACGACGGCGGGGCTTTGCCATGGGACTCAACGAATTCGCCGGCTATGGAGCGGTTGCTGTCTCTGCCTTGGTCACAGGCGCGCTCGCGGCCGAATATGGCCTTCGCCCGGCTCCCTTCTATCTGGGGTTTGGGTTTCTTGCATTCGGTCTGGGGCTCTCACTCTTTGCGGTTCGAGAGACGCAAGGCCACGCGGAGCAAGAGTCCAAGGCACATCGAGGGGGCCAGGACGCGGACCTCAGCCCATCAGAAATATTCCGACGCACGAGCTTCAGTGATCCCAACCTGAGCTCCGCCAGCCAAGCAGGTCTAGTAAACAACCTCAACGACGGCATGGCTTGGGGGCTATTTCCTATCGTCTTTGCTGCTGCAGGGATGTCCCTTGGCCAGATTGGCACGCTTGCCGCAGTCTACCCTGGCGTCTGGGGATTGGGGCAACTCGTCACAGGAGCCCTCTCCGACCGCATTGGGCGCAAAGGGCTCATCGTTGCTGGCATGTGGACGCAAGCACTAGGCATTCTCGCAATCGCCTATGGCAGCACGTTCGCATTTTTCTTAGCTGGTGCTGTGTTGCTTGGCGCGGGAACCGCCATGGTCTATCCGACACTACTCGCTACCATTGGCGATGTGGCGCATCCATCGTGGCGAGGCTCAGCTGTTGGCGTCTACCGGCTTTGGCGCGATATGGGGTACGCCGTCGGAGCGCTCCTTGCGGGCCTTGTTGCAGACTTCTTCGGGGTTCACGCAGCCATGCTCAGCATCGCTGCCCTCACCTTTGCATCGGGACTCTCAGTGGCCCTGCGAATGCGTGAGATGCGTAGAGCTGCCACGTCTGCAGTCCAAACCGTGCCCTAACCGCGGACCAAAGGTTCTTGACACCCCGTACGCGCTTTGTTAACACTGTTAACAGTGAGCGACACTAGAGAAGCAATACTCAAGGCTGCCCATGCCCTCTACCTTCGAGAGGGATTGGCCGGTTTGAGCATGCGCAAGGTGGCGAAGGACGCCAATATCTCGGCCCCCGCGATTTATCGCCACTTCCAAGACAAAGAAACCATGCTCTTTGAGCTCGTCGCCAAGGCCACGCACATCTTCATGACCTACTTGAGCCGGGGGCTGAGCGGAGAGGACGCCCGCGAGAGGCTCTTACTCGCAGGGATGGGCTACATGGACTTCGCCCTCGAACACTCGGGATACTATAGAATCATGTTTATGGCCCCAAAGGAGCATGTGGGGCTTCAGAAACTCGCCGAGCAAGCAGCGTCAGACTTCGCTCCAACGTTTCAGTTCCTAGTTGACCGAGTGAGCGAGTGCATGGTCTCTGGAGAACTCGCCACGGACGATACTGAGAAGATTTCGGCGATTATCTGGGCGAACTGCCATGGCCTCTGCGCATTGCGACTCGCTGACCATTTCGAAATGATTTCCGAAGCGACGTTTCGGGACATGTACCAACACTCGATTGAGCATCTGCTGGTAGGCCTCTCCTAGGAGCACCTGTTTTTTTGTCTAACAGGTTAACGCCGTTAACTAAACACGAAAGAATCTATGAACATCCACAACTCTCGTATGCGCGCTGAGCTCCCTGCTTCGCAAGACACCATTGTCGTATTCCTTATCGGAATGCGAGTGAACCGTTGGTGGAAGATCCACAAGTGGCTACCGGCAGCGAGGGCCATGCCCCGCATGCTCAAAGAGCTGAGAGCCAATCCCGAACTTGGATTTCTTGGCGCCGAGGAAGGCTTCGGCCGAACGACACTGATGGTGCAGTACTGGCGCAGCAAAGATGACTTGTATCGCTACGCGCGAGACCGCAACTCTGCACACTTGCCTGCATGGCGCGACTTCAATCGCAAGGTTGGCACCAACGGTGATGTCGGTGTGTGGCACGAGTCCTACGAAGTACAGCGATCAAGCATTCACAGCATGTATGTAAACATGCCGGCGTTTGGCCTCGGCGGTGTTACCGACCTCATTGACACCAAGCCGCATCCCCTCACAGAGAAGCCAGAATAACTCGTAGCGCCCTCCAGCATCGCGCGCTCCTAACGACGCGATTATGCCGCCCCACCGCCATCCGCTTCGCTGTGATCTTGCCGTGGCGAGCCGACACGATGGGTACGGATAAGAGGGATCGGCTGGGGCAATTCCCTCAACTCGCCCCAGAGATTCTCTGGCCTGGTGGAATCGTTCCTCCATGAGGCCTCGTCGGCCAAGCCTTCTGCGTATACTGCTCCTCTTGGCGGGGCAATCTTGCTCCGATTTGCAACTTGGAACAGGGGAGAGCAACGATGAAGGCATCGGATCTATTTGTTAAGTGTTTGGAAGCCGAAGGCATCCAACGAATTTTTGGCGTTCCCGGCGAAGAAAACGCCGACTTCATGATCTCGCTTGAGGAGTCGCCAATCGACTTCGTCCTGTGCCGTCACGAGCAAGGCGCAGCGTTCATGGCAGAAGCCCACGGTCGTCTTACCGGTGAAGTAGGAGTTTGTCTTGGCACTCTCGGGCCTGGCGCGACCAACCTCATCACGGGGGTCGCCGATGCAAACATGGATAACTCCCCCATGCTTGTTCTCACAGGCCAGGCGCACAGCCGGAGGCAGCACAAAGAGAGCCACCAGGCGATGGATGTGATTGCCATGTTCAAGCCCGTTACCAAGTGGGCCATTGGTGTAAATAACCCGGATACGATTCCCGAGATTGTTCGCAAAGCCGTAAAGGTTGCGACAACCGAGAAGCCGGGCGCTTGTCATATCGAGCTCCCCGAAGACGTCGCCGAAGCAGAGGCGACAACCAAACCCATCCTTCCCAGAAAAGTTCGTAGGCCGGTCCCGGATGAGAAGGTGATCCGGCAGGCTCTCGAGCTCATTCGCTCTGCGAAGTCACCCGTGATTCTTGCGGGCAATGGCACCATTCGTAAGCGTGCCTCCAAGCAGCTGCGAGTATTTGCAGAGAAGACCGGCATTGGCGTAATCAATACCTTCATGGCCAAAGGCGCCGTCGACATGGACGCCCCAGAGTGCCTCTATACGATCGGCCTGCAGGCTCGCGACTATGGCTCACTCGCCATCGATCAAAGTGACCTCGTAATCACTCTCGGCTACGACATGGTCGAATACGAGCCGTTCCTTTGGAATCCAAATAACGATCACCGCATTTTGCACATCGACTTTGGCCCCGCCGAAGTTGACCAGAACTACCATGCCGAAGTGGAAGTCGTCGGCGACTTGGCCCACACACTGTGGATGCTCAATGAGCTCATGGAGAAAGAGGGCGTTCCAAAATTTGATCTCGGCTATCAAAAGGAAGTTCGCGAGTCACTGACGGCGGAGTTCGCGGCACACAAGGACGATGACACGGAAGGCAGCATTCGCCCCCAGAAAGCCCTTTGGGACGCACGGCAAGTTCTCGGTCCAAGCGACATTCTGCTCTCCGACGTGGGTGCGCACAAGATGTGGATCGCGCGCTACTACCAGTGCCACGAGCCCAACACCTGCCTCATTCCCAACGGCTTCTGCTCGATGGGCTTTGCACTTCCGGGTGCAATTGGTGCAGCCCTTGCCTTCCCCGAAAGGCGCGTGATGGCCATTTGTGGCGATGGCGGCTTCATGATGAACGTGCAGGAGATGGAGACCGCAGCGCGACTCAACCTCGATGTAACGATCTTTGTTTGGGAAGACTGCGCCTATGGCCTTATCGCTTGGAAGCAGCAAAGCCAATTTGGCAAGCACACCGACCTCAGCTTTACGAATCCAGATTTTGTGAAACTCGCCGAGGCCTTTGGATGGAATGGCTACCGTTGTGAGAACTCGCGAGACTTGGAGAAGACACTCGAAGCCAGCTACAACGACGATGGCCCTTCCCTTGTCGTCATCCCAATCGACTACCGCGAAAACACGCTTCTCTCGAAACGCCTTGGTGAAATCGCCTGCCCTATCTAGGAGAGCCCCATGCAATTAGCTAAGAGTTATCCTTACTACCTAGCCAACAAGGCTGTCTCGCCCAACCAGGATTTGGTGGTCACCAACAAGTTTACGGGCGAAGACGCAACGCGGGTTGCGATGGCCGATACCCAGGCCATCGACGCCGGCATCGCTGCCGCTGTCGAGGCCTTTGAGCCGTTCGCGAAGTGGCCCGCCTACCGACGCCAAGACGTGCTCATGCACTGCGTAAAGCGCTTTCAGGAGCGTTTTGACGAGCTTGCCTACAGCCTGTGCATTGAGGCTGGCAAGCCCATCAAAGACAGCCGTGGCGAGGTAAGCCGCCTGATTGACACTTTCCGAGTTGCGGCAGAAGAATCGGTGCGCATCTACGGCGAGGTCATGCCACTCGACATCAGCCCGCGAGCCGAAGGGTATCGAGGCATGTGGAAGAAGGTACCGATCGGCCCTTGCTCCTTTATCTCGCCGTTCAACTTTCCGCTCAACCTGGCGGCCCACAAGGTCGCTCCGGCCCTCGCAGTCGGTTGCCCCTTTGTGCTCAAACCCGCAAGCCTAACGCCGCTTGGGGCTATCATCATGGGAGAAGTTTTGGCCGAGACCGACTTGCCCGAAGGCACGTTTTCGATCTTGCCGTGTCGCCGCGATGGCGCTGCGCTCTTTACCGAAGATGAGCGGCTAAAGCTTCTGAGCTTCACTGGATCGCCGGGCGTTGGTTGGGCATTGAAAGCCAAAGCCGGGAAAAAGAAGGTTGTGCTCGAACTTGGAGGCAACGCTGCCGTGATCGTTGATGAGGACGCCGACATCGAAGATGCTGTCGAGCGCATCATCATTGGCGCCTTCTACCAAAGCGGCCAAAGCTGCATTGGTGTGCAGCGCATTCTCATCCACGAGTCGATCTACGGCGATGTTAGAGACCGCCTGGTTGCAAAGACCAAAGAACTTATCTCAGGCGACCCGCTCAACGAAGACACCTTTATTGGGCCGATGATCTCGGAAAAGGAAGCCACTCGGCTTCACGGTTGGATAGAGAGTGCTGTTGCCAGCGGAGCGACCTTGCTGTGTGGTGGCGATCGCGAAGGCGCCATGCTGCAGGCAACTCTGCTCGAAGGTGTCGCCAAGAGCGAAGCGCTCTGTGCGCAAGAAGCCTTTGGCCCAGCTGCCGTACTTACGAAGTTCTCTGATTTCACACAAGCCTTGGCCGAAGTGAATGACAGCGTCTTTGGCCTGCAAGCCGGCATCTTCACCCGCGACCTGTACAAGGCCCAGGAAGCCTGGGACACCCTGGACGTCGGCGGAGTGGTGATTGGCGACGTGCCCTCGTGGCGTGTTGACAACATGCCCTACGGTGGCGTCAAAGACAGCGGCCTCGGCCGCGAAGGCATCCGCTGGGCCATCGAAGACATGAGCGAGCCAAGGCTCATGGTTATTCGTACGAAGAAGTCGTAGCGCTCTCTGCTGCCGGCGCCGGGCTCGACTCCCGGCCGCCGGTACAATTGGCGGCTGATTACCTGAATCGCCTCATGGCATTCCACTTGCTCTAGCGGCCAAGGCGCTCAGTGAGAGCCTGGTCGAGCACTTCGCATATCTTGTGAAACTTGGCTTTTTTGCAGATGGCGCCAGCACCAGCCTTCATGAGGGCTTCGTTGCCGGCGTCGTGGGCCGAGATGGCGATGATGACCGGCGGTTCCGGCAAGCTCTTTACGGCTTCAACCACCTCAACACCTTTGCCGTCATCAAGATCGTAGTCAACGAGTACAACCCCAAAGAGAGCTCTGTCGAGCGCACTCATCGCTTCGCCAATCGCTGCCACGCGGACGACTTCATACTGAGTCAGAAACTCTCTTGTGACCGTCTCGGCGAACACAGCGTGGTTCTCAACAAGCAACAGATTCAATCGGCCCACCCTGGCCTCTGCACAATGCCTTGCGCACACCACTGCGGTGGTGTCGTCTTGGAAACCTGCGCTCGGCAGACGCGCGGCTTCGCAGAGGGCCTCAGCGAGCTGCACTATTTGTGTTCGTCCAACGGACTCGATAATCAGCTTCCGACTCACGTAGTTAAACAAACCGTCCGTACCTATGACGAGTGTCCCGGCAAACGGCGCCGGCCCAAACTCCACGGGAATTGCTTCCCCTGTGCCTAGCAGTGGCTTTCGATACTGGCTTTCCGTCAGAACAACAGTCTTGCCGCCCTCTACCAACCACGCCTCCGAATCGCCAACACTTGCTCCAAACACCATGTCATCTCCCATGACCGCCATGACAGCAGCGCACTCACCTGCAGCACGATGCGCACGAAGTTTGGAATCCAGAGCACAGAGGAGCTGCGAGCACACTTCTGGTGTGAGCCTCTGCTGCGAGCAAGCCACTCTCAGAAACTCCACGCAGCAATCAGCAGCGATGCCACCACCACCTTGCCCACCACCACCTTGCCCACCGGCACCGTCCGCGATGAGCACGATGGTGCCCTGTGTGTGCTCGAAGTAGTTGACGCGATCCTGGTTAGTCCCGCCGCCGGCCTTGGTGCTTGTATGGAGAGAAATCACCACTGCCATGATCGCAAGCCGCGTGCCTAAGTCGGACCGTTTGAAAACAGGCGCTGCATTGGGGGGAACACAAGCCCATTGCCACTCTGTCTGATTCGCTATTTCGCAGATGCCAACCTGTCACGCGCCACAGACAAGATGCCCGGCTGCGGTAAAGCCCGATACTGTGGGCATGTACAATTCGGAATGGAACCGAGCGCAACGTGAAGGCAGAGACTAGGCGGCTGTACGACTTGTGGACCTCAGGGGAGGAGCTTACGGCCGGCCAAGAACTCTATGAGAGCATCCCAAATCACAACAGGCCGTTATGGGCCGCCGCCATCCTGATGTTCTCGATTGCGGAGTCCTCGCTAGACCTCGCCCCGGTAAACGATGTCCTGGAAATCGCTCAGGACGAACGCCGCTGGTGCGAAGCACACAAGGCGTTCGGGGCCGTGCGTGACATGACTCTCAAGTCCGAGTCCGCTGGATACTCGAACGAGCATGTTGCACTACTATTCATTGCAGAGATCGCGGCAAAGGTTACCTACAACGCCTCGGGTGAGCCGGCGCCTTTCGATGCAGACTCCGGTGCCTGGATGGCAAAGAACTTCCGTCACTTCGTAGCAGTCTGCCACAGCGCGACAGAGCAAGACTCTTGGAAGCTGTTGGCTCCTTCCACGTGGAGAAATCCGAGCAGCTAGGCCTTTGCGGCAACGAACTGAGGCAACCACAATTCATGAGCCACAAGGAAGACGTCATCACGGAGGAAGATGACGTCCTGATTGTTTGTGGGTGAGCACATGCAAGCGCGCGCCAGCGTTACCGAATGAATCTGATTGCCCCTCTGCAACCGATCGGGCATGGTCCCTCGCATCATGCTCTCCATCATTCGTTTGCTCGCGGCTCTTGGTGTTCTTGCACTCGCTGGTTGCAGTGGTGGGTCAGGGGATGGCGGTGGCAGTTCAGAGGTTTGCCGAAGTGAGTACCTCTGTACGAATGGCGCTTGCGAGTGCACAACGGCCGGCTCCAATAGCGAGAGTTGCTGCAGTCCGAATGAGTGCGCGGAAACCGATGCCTTCAACTGTGAAGCGGTCTGCGAAGTTTGCACCGGCGGAGGCGGAGGCGGAGGCGGAGGCGGTGCCGACTCGTGTCAGTACGCCAACGACGGCGAGTGTGACGAACCGAACCTCTGCGATGTCGGAACCGATACCACTGACTGTGCGAACGGCGGCGGTGGCGGCGGCGGTGGTGGTGGCGGCAGCGGTGATGTCTGCGAAGTCACAACAAGCCCATGTTGGGACGACTGCAATACAGACCACGGCACCTGTGCCGATCGCTGTGGCCCTGGCTCAACCTGCTGGGCCGAGTGCAATACCGATCACGGCACCTGTGCCGAACGTTGTGGTGCGGGATGCTTCTGCTGGGATGAATGCAACACCGACCATGGCACCTGTGCCGACCGCTGCGGCGGCGGAGACACATGCTGGGCGGAGTGCAATACCGATCATGGCACCTGTGCCGAACGTTGCGGTGCCGGCGAAGTTTGTTGGAGCGAATGCAATACCGACCACGGAACCTGTGCTGCCCGCTGTGGTGGTGGAGACACGTGTTGGGCCGAGTGCAACACTGACAATGCGACCTGCACCGACCGCTGCGGACCAGCCTGAGCGAGTCCCTCGCGCAGAAACGTTCGAACGAGTGGAATCGTACCTTCACTCCTCGGCCCTCGTGCAGCAAAACCCATACTAAGAACTTCACCAACTTCGCCTAATCCACGCGATGACACCATTCCCCATGCGCATCTTGTTGGCGGCCTCAGCTATCCCCGTTCTCGCACTAGCGAGTAGTTGCGGTTCGGTGCGGAACAACGTAGAGAGCCCGGCGGCAGCGATTCGTATCGAGAAGCAAGCGCCAAGTCTCGATGAGTTCGAATCGCTTGGTGAGGTCTTCTGCGAAGCGGGTACAACGTTTGTCAGCGTGGCGAGCAATTTGCGAGCATGCCGAAACGACCTTAGAAACGCAGCGTACAAACTCGGAGCCACCATGGTCGTTGTCGAGTCTGAGCTTCTCGGAGTTGAGGGATGCGAGAGATGCGTCAGTATGTCGGGGACGGCATACAAAAAAGAGAGCCGTGCCTCAGCTCAAGAGCCGCAAGCAGACACGCCAAAGGCCAACGCATCAGACAGTAGCGGCCCGATCCGCGACGATTGGGACGATTAGCGCAGCGAACCGCCAAGGGGTCGCAAGGCTCTCTCCGATGCCACGGCGTTCGCTAGCAGGCTCTCTTGTTTGCGTGTCGTACAGGTCAAGCTCCCATTGAGGCCTGCCAGCTACGGCTTCGATCCTGCTGCCTCATCAGGCGCTGGTGGGGCCGGAACCGCTTCGGCCGGAACCGCTTCGGCCGGAACCGCAGGGGCCACCGCTGGCGCCTTCGCCGAGACCAACTTGAACTCGACGCGGCGATTTGTCTCGCGCCCAGCCGCCGTGGCGTTGTCGGCGACCGGTGCATCTTGCCCGTATCCCTTACTGGTAATCCGGTCAGCCGCAATCCCTTTTGAAACCAAGTAGTCCCTCACGCTATCGGCGCGTTGCTGGCTCAGCTCGGCATTGCGCTCTGGCGTGCCCGTATTGTCGGTGTGGCCCTGAACTTCAAAGTGCAAGTCGCCAAACTCGAGAAACACGGCGGCGGCGGCGTTGAGAACGGAATTGGATGAGCTGCGAATCTTAGCCGAGCCACGAAGAAATCGAATACCTTTGATCTCTCCAGAAAACTTCTTAACAACTTCCGGTAGCTCATCTGGGCAACCGTCGGCATCTTTAAAGCCGTTTGACGTTTCAGGTTCATCGGGACATTTGTCTTCGCCGTCAGCAATACCATCGTCATCGTTGTCGGCCTCAGGGCAACCGTCATCGTCTTTAAAGCCATCGACATCTTCGGCCACAAGAGGGCAGCCATCCGCGCCATCCTCAATGCCGTCACCATCGTTGTCAGCTTCCGGGCAACCATCGTCGTCCTCAAAACCGTCGACATCTTCCTTCTCATCAGTACATTCGTCCACAAGGTCAAAAATGCCATCGCCATCGGTATCCTGATCTTCAGGACATCCGTCCTCGTCCTCAACGTCATCGAAGTCCTCCGCTTCCTGGGGACAGGCATCGTCTCGATTGCGGATGCCATCGTCGTCATCATCCAAAACGACGACCTCATCAAAGCCGAACTCCTTGTAGAAACCAATCAAGACTTCGGCCTCTGTCGTTAGCCCACTTGTATCGCTTGCCGGAGGCATGAGTAGTCGCGCATCAAAGCGAGCCCCCCAGCCGTCTTTCACGGGGTACTTGAGGCCCACGCCACCATGGAAAACAAAATCCGTATCGTTTGGAAAGGCCGCGGAGTCATCGGAAATTGCACTGCTGCCACCAACGCCAATAAGAGCGAAGGGGCGAATGCGATCGTCGCCCAAGTGAAAGAGAGCGTGCGCGCGATAGCCCAAAGCGATAACACTCGCGTCGGAGTCCCCTGGACTTGTTGGAGCGATGGCGAGCTCCGCCTCAAGATCGAGGTTGCGGTAGATGCCGACCGCTGCCCTGAGCCCAAACGTAAACGCAGAGTCTAGGCCCTCTTGGCTGCTGTCGTCTGCGACACCAAGCTCATTGAAGTCTGAGAAGTAGTGCCCACCGATAAAGCCGCCGGCTTCAAGTTCTCGTTCGGCATGTGCGTCGCCCGCAAACGATGCGACAAGGGCCAGAGAACAAAAGCCACCGAGTAGCGAATAAGATGATTGATTCTTGATAGGCATGGCGTCGAATTCTCCAGCAATCATATGCGAAGAATGCGCAGAAAGCTGGGCTACCGCGAGTTGCGCCCGCAGAGCGTCCCGAGCCCGGCATCTCGGGAAATCGACACGTAGGCACCGCGCCAAGTGATAGGGTCCGACACAACTAGGCAGAACGGAAACGTAACTATGATTCATCGACCTTTGTGCATTGCTCTCCCTCTTCTTCTTTCTCTTGCGACCGCATGTGGCGGCGACAGCGGAGACAATGGTGGCAACCCCACTGATGGCGGCGGCGAAGCCACCCCTGATGCCGACCTCAACGTGGAGCCCACGGCGTTTCGCATCACCAAGCTCGCGCTTCTCGACCCACACCCGTTTGCAATCAATCAGTCCTTCGACGTCGTCGGCGTGGTGAACGATTCGATCACAGCCGCCGTGGACGGCGATGCACCTCCAGAAGACGGCGTGCTCGACCTCAACTTGGCTCTTGTCTTCCGCCCTCTGGACACCACAGCGGCCTCCGCACCCATGGCCATTACGTTCCCCACGTGCTCGGCCCCGCTCGCCAGCACGGTGTGCATGGAAGAGGCAACGACTACCGTAATCAACTCGGTCGCGACCAACCAAGCCTCCGACTGTCTCGACGCACTTCCCGGGACCGTAGCCCCGTACGATCCACCGGTTGTCGCCGTTCCCGGCCCCTGCTTTGTCTCAAGCGCTGTCGATGTGACGGTGAACCTTGGAACCGTTACTCTGCCGCTCAAAGGCGCGCAGGTCGCAGCGACCTTCGATGGTGCAGAGCCCACCACTCTTAGCACCGGTCTGCTCCGTGGTTTCGTCACCAAAACAGACGCAGATGCCATTCTCATTCCCGATACGGTGGCCCTTGTGGGCGGCGAGCCACTCAGTACTCTTCTTACCGATGCCGACATGGACGTAGAAGCGGGTACCGACGGTTGGTGGTTCTACATTTCTCTTGAAGCGGCCACAGTCGACTACACATTCGCCGAGTAGCGCGCCTTTGCTATCGGGAAGCGGTTTGCTTCGGGGGCGCTCTGCGAGGACTGAGGTACCATGCTCTATGCTTCGCAGTGCTTGCTTGTGGAGTCGCTTACTCGGCACCGCCGAAGCAGTTTTCCTCGCTCGGAATGAAGCAGGTGCTCGTCTGCAAGTTGCACCTGGCTGCTTCGTAGAAGCAGTCGCAGAGCCGGTTTAGCCCCGCAACGCTTGAACACTCCGCGTAGTAGGAGGAGGCAAGGGTTTCAGCCTGGCTGCCGACGTACTCCTGCTTGCTATAGGCCGCCCCGCAGTCTCCGGTAATGGTGATATTGCAATTGCAGCTTGGGGTACCAAAGCCATCAATGACGCCGCCTACAGTGATGCAGTCGAGATCAGTACCGCATTGGCGGCCCATCGATGCAATTGCGGTCGTGTGAGCCTCTTCGTATCCGCGACAGCTGGCGAGACGTTCTTCCTCTTGACTAGCATCTACTCCTGCATCGGCGATTTGCGAGGGGCCGCTACCGCCGGTGCAAGCAAGGACTAGTGAGAGCGACGCGAATAGCAATGAGGCACGCATGATGGCCCGGGTGGATGCACACGGGGGGCCACCACAGCCTGAGCGATTCCAAGCATCTTGCCCTCGCCTTCCTAACCTGAATCCGGTTTCCAGGACAATCGTGTCACGCTCGACAGCATTCCTACGACCTTTCGGATTCGTTCGAAATTCCAAGATGCAATCGAATATCGTTGAGCTTCGAGTTGAGCGTGCGCTGATTTACGGCCAGATGCACGAGCATGGCAGCGATTACGATTTCGAGAAGGGACGAGTACACCCAACGAGTGTAGCAGAACAATTCCTATCGCCCCAGTTCGAGTCTCAACACTGGACGGTAGAGTCGAGCTGGCACTTGAGTCGTCGGCGGTGTTGCACCAGGAGTTATCCCCAGGAGTTTTCCCCTCGCGCGGTGCGGGCTCCGCAGAAGGTTTACGAGCTATCCGCGACTCGAGCAAACGTGAGTACCTGGACCGATAGCGGGCCTGTGCGAATGCGATCCACAAGCTCGCGAGTTGCCTTCTCCGCATTCGGCGCCTGGGAACCAACATCAATGGAGACGCTGCCCCCGCCAATTGGGGTGGCGATGGTCGCATCAAAGATGACCCGTGTATCCAAACTCAGAACCACCTTTCGGCCGACGTTGTCGGCTGTGATCTGCGCGAAGACTGCGGCAGCTTGTTCGCGAAAGGCAATCAATACCTCGGGTGCGTTGGATTCGTCGTTCCAATGGATAGACGCGTCTTTTATGCCCAGTCCGTCTAGGCCGGGCGTCGGCGCCTGCAAGTAGTGGGTGCGCCACGTCAAGTCTGCATCGGCACTGTCGCCTCCCAAAGGTCCAAAGCCAAACCAATGGGCGGCATCGACCTGAAACCCGCTATCGAGCCCATTGAGATACTCTTCCAGCTGGCGCCGTCCGGTGGTCTCAGTAGAGCCCCTAGCTGTGAGGTAGCACCGCTCAACGCTGCCCTGTCCGTCGACGGACCACTGGTCGATGCCTGTGCCGATGCCGCTTGCTCGGGCGTTCTCATCAGTAGAAACGTACTCACACAGTGCCTGCATGAAACCAACTCTGGAGATCGAGAAGGAGAGTACACCGAGCGGTGACTCCAACAGGGAATTGACTTGGCTCACAAGCAACGCAAGTTCGGAGTCGTATCCAATGTCGACGACAACGTCCTGCTCCTCAACAGAAATCGAAACATCGGAAAAACGCTGAGACAGACGCCACTCCAAGAGGCGCGTGGCTTCGACTGGCGAGACGGCCTTCCCCTGCAAATCTGCCACTCCCAGGGTAAAGCGCACAACCTGTCGCGCAGGCCGCGCCGCGCCGGCCTGCGTTTGGTCTGGCGTGTCGACAACAGCGTCCTCAACGACGGCGGGCTGAATCGCGGCCTGTTGCGTCGTTTGCGAATTATTCTGAAATGAAAGTCTCGGAACCGCGAGAGCTAGTACCGTCGCTGCAGTCGCCAGTATCATCCCGCCCAGCGCCCAGCGCTTGCGCCGTTGCGACTGCACCTGCCGAGCGTGCAGCTCACGAATCCAAAGGGGCTTGTGGGCGGGGCTTAAAGGAACAGATTCCAACTCGGTCTCGATTGATTTCGTCATAAATAGGGTAGCCTGACAGCGCTCACAGTTGGAGGCATGCTCGTTATGGGTGGGACTCAGTACATCGCCGAGAATTAGGGATTCTTCTAACGCCTCACAGATTTCGGTTTTGACGGTCATGCCTGGGCCTCCTTGGACTTCACGTTCTTGCGCAGTCGAGCCAGCCCTCGCTTTAGATGAGTCTTAATCGTCTCTCGCGACACGTTCATTGCCTCGGCAATCTCCGCGACCGTTCGTCCGTCCGCGAAACGAAGAACAATGGCCGTGCGCTGTTTCACGGGTAGCTGCATCAGTCCCGGTAGCACGGCCTTTGAAAAGTCACTGGCCTCGGACATCTCGGAGGTCTTGACTGCAGAGCGACCGATGATGCGCAGTGCGCCGTCCCGAACCTTCGCTTTGCGCAAACGGGAAATGCAATCGTTGACCAAGATGCGAAAGAACCAGGCTTTCGCGGTGTCTGTGGAGCGAAGCTCTTCCCATCGTCGCAGTACCGTCACAAGAGAGTCCTGCACGGCATCTCTCGCCTCCTCATCATCACCGAGCAAGCGATAGGCCGTTCGGTGAGCGGAGTCCGCGTGCAACTCGACAAACTCGGAGATCCACCGATTTCGGAGCACGTCAACAGTATGGGTTTCGGAGGACACGTCTTGTGTCCTACGGATTGTACTTGCCATGTACGCCAGGCTTTGCGAGGTCGTGCTCATCGGACGACACTAAGACGCTGCGGTTGCCCGAATGGGGGACAAGAAACGCATCGAGACGTTGTGGATGCCACCGTCTCGATGGATACGCCATTGCAACATGTTGTTGTTGCTAGGGTTTTACAAGAGCGCGGAGTTGCCCTCCGCACATTGCTGGTCACTGGCAGAGGGCCGTAGCACCAATGCCAGCATCCAGTATGCGAATCCTCAGCGCGCGTTAGCTAGCGTTGACAGCGGCGCGCATGGACGGAAACTGCGAGTCAATGGCGCCTGTAATGATCCGAAGATCACTGTTCATTGCTCCCTGCTTGTTGTTCGCTTCGCCCGTAGCCTCTGCGCCCTTCTTGAGCTCAGCCTGGATCTTGTTGAGCTGAAGTACAAGAGAAGGTTGGCTCGCCAGATCGGTAACCGATTCAACGTGAAGCTTTAGGCCACGTGCATTGATGCCAGCACCACGACCATCGAGAAACGCGTTTGCGGCACTGAGTTGAAGCATGATCTTCATATTGGTTTCGATCGTTGCCCATCGCGCCCTATCGCTCAGGATTGGATGTTCGGTAACCGTTGTCTCAAGCGTGCATGAGCCGGGGCGCAAGCTAAGGCTTGCCTTTGCTTGGCAGTTTGCTTGAATGCCCGCAGAAGCGTCACCGTAGGCTCCACCGCTGCCTGCACTCCCAGATGCGCGCGCATTCGCGCTGGCCGTACATTCCGATACGACGCTGGCGCTGAAGCTAGGCGGTTGGCACACGAGCGTCGACTCAACCTGAATCGCATCGCGAATGAAGTTGGCAATCGCGTTTGCATTGGCTTCGACGCCCAACGCAGCAGCCAAGTCGATCGTTGCGCGGCTGTGTCGCGCGTACGCATCGTTAACGGCAAAGAGGTAGCCCTCGGCCTCAACAACCCAGGAAGCGTACTTGGCTGGCATTTGAGCGAGCGGGACTTTGATATCGGCGCTGGCGCTGACAGATACGGAGGCGCTACCGCCAAACCCTGCTCCACCGCATCCGGCTGAGAGTGCGATGGTCGCAAGAAGTGCTGCAAATCGATTTCTATTCATGATGGTTTTCCTCTCGAATAATCTAAGCGTAAGCAATCTGAGGTTGTGTGTTTGATCACCCTCGTGTTGTCCGAAATCTACAGTCAGGCGCGATTAAGTTCCAATGTAAGGGTCAGTTGCTTCAGTCATTCGACGAAAGCGCGAGGTGGATATTCTGGCTTGCGTGCAACCAGGGCCAATTCCAAGTAGTTCCGCGTTGTGCAATCGCCTCCCCGCCGGATGGCTTGCCCAACAGGGGCCTACACGAAAGCCCCGAAACGAACGTGGAGATCGTCACTCTCCCAGAGTGATGCGGGCGCCTTCCTCAAGGTGAAACTGGCAGACATCTAAGAAAATATCTTACTTGGATTCATCGGCGTCGGATGGCGGCAGCAGTGTCAGGACCGAGTTCCACTTCGAACGCTGGCTCAAATCGTGTGGCATTGCGCAAACGCGGGGAATACCGAAACCGCTAGTGTCGACTGTGTGTTGCCCAGGGCAGCTCTTTCGCGATTGCGCGTCCACACGTCACTTTGCTAGGGTTCCGTGGCGATGAGCGAACGAAAGTCTCTGCCAATACGCTTGGTTGCTGGCGTTGTGGTAGCTGGTGCTGCCTCGTTGGCAGCAGCAACTACCGACTACGCCGCAATGCCAGAGGGCGAGGTGCTTGCCTCGCAAATCACTTCGGCTGTGTTGACCTTGGGTGGCATCGGGCTCGCGTTCTGGGGCTTCCTCATCTGGCGACGCGCGCCACGAAACCAAGCCGACAGCTAGCGTTCCCCTTCCTGTCTCGTCGTCTCGTAGAAACGTCGTCTCGTAGAAACGTCGTCTCGTAGAAACGTCGTCTCTAAAAGAAGTCGCCATCAACCTGCGGCGGTGGTGCCTGGGTTGGAAGCTTCACCAACCGCCTCAAGCTACGCGCCATTTCTAACGCCTCGCGCATGGTGCCGCGCTTTTCGTCGCCAAGCCTGGACCACTTGTACACCAACCCATCGAGTTCCTCGATGAGACCGAAGAGCCGCTCGGCATTCGCAAAACACTGATTGATGATGGCGGGAACGCGCTTTGGATCGCTGCCCGACAAGGCAATGGCCTCCTCGAGTTCGACAAAGATCTGCTGACGCAAGTCAGCATCGTGTTTGAGGAGCACGTCGCGCTGAGACACCACCGCCAAGGAGTCGAGATACTTGTCGAGCCCTTCACAGTCGAGTCGATTCCCAGCGGCATCTCCGTGAAGAAGGCGCTCGCCGAAATCGACGAATTCTTCTTGGTCACCCGGGCGCAAGAACGAAAAGATGTCACCGTTGATAAAGCCCCAAAGAGACTCGCGCAACAGGTTGTAGCTCATATCAACCACCATAGAACTACTCTGAGAGTCCTGGATAGCCCGATTGAGTTCCTGCACTTCTTGGCGCAACTCGGTAGTACTGCGCCGCACCGCCAAAGCGGTTCCCAAGGTGTCCCGGTACCCGGGAATCATCCGATCCGGATCAACGCGACCTAAGAATATTCCGTAGACAGCAGTCATCATCGCGAAGACTCCGTCCATCAGAGAATTCGTTGCATCGTCTAAGTCGCGAAGTGCTTGGCCTTTCCGATCATGCTTCAAAGCATCAGAAAACCTTCGATCGAGCTCCTTGAGTTCGGACCCCAGCCCATACTGCATCGAGTCCATTTCACCCGCGAGCTCAAGCCAACGATCTTCGTCTGGCTTGCTCGTACTTGCAGGCTCACTACCCGATGCCCTCGCCTTCCCGTGCTTCTCCAACACGGCCGCGACCGCGTCGGAAAGGTCTAGGGAATCGCCACTGGCAAATTCGACATCGATATCTTGATCGACAGCACCACTGCTCCCCGTTGGTGCCACACTTGCGAGATAGGCCAGAAGTCTTCGTACGTGGCTGAGAACTGCATCGGAGATAATTTGCAGCTGGTCCTCGCCGTTTTCGCGCGAGTACAATGCAGAATCTAGTTCGCCCAGTGAGCGCACTGCCGCACTTCCAAACTCGACAAGCTTCTTTACTTTTCGTCGAATACGGCGATCGGAGATCCCAGCCAGTAGCTCGACGAGAGCAGAGTTATCGGAGGATTCAGACACCAAGCAACAAATATAACTTGGCAGGCCCACGAGGTGAAAAAACACGCAATGCGCTACTTATCGATGTAGGCCTAGGACCTCTGGTCGCAGCCTTAGCTCGCGCTGCTCGCCACGCGCACGGGTGTATCGTTTTCGAGCATGAGCTGGGGCGTTTTGACCTTTGCGCGGCGAGCTCGAGGTTTCTTGGCGACCCGTTGCTTCGAGGTGTCGAAGACAATTGCATCAAGTTGACCGGTTAACTCCTCGTTGCCAGTGGCGAAGATCCGAGCATAGGCGTGGGCCTGGCGCGCCTGTTCTCGAAGACTCTGCTGCTCAGCGTGAAGGGCCTCTCGGGCAATGGTCAACGCCTCGCGCAGACGCTCAACCTCACGCGCTCGACTCGTTACTTGCTCTGCCGCCTTCTCGAGAACGGCCGTATCGATTCCAGGAAAGCGAATGTCCGCAAGCGCCTCGCTGAACAGCTGGATGAGAAGTGTAGTTGGGGTGTCTATGGACGCGGGGCTTGTGGATTCCGGCGTGGTTTCGATCGTCATGCAACTAGATGAACATACGTTCAGTGCTCGGGTCAAGTTTCTCACTCTCATCCAGCGGCGCTCTGAACGCTAGGTTGCTAACTCACCAATTGCTGAAGCCGCTCAGGATCATCGGTCTCAATCCAGTCGACACCCAACTCCACCAAGCGGTCAACCTCCACCCGCTCGGATGCCAACGCAGAGATGGGTTTTCCGGTCGTAGAGCCCACAGGAAACATGGTGTAGGCACCGACCGCCACTCCGCGCTCATGCATGGCAGCGACATTCTTGGCAGTCACCAGCGTGTGCTCCACACCAACAACATCAGTCTCGGTAATAAACCTCGACCAATGCTCGCGGAGAACACGACGAAGGAAGAGGTTGGTTCTGTCCTGCCCGAGCATCGTTTGCACGGGCCCCAAAACGCTCAGCATCCCATCATCAAAGCAGAACCCAATCGGCTGCTCTGGCGCCCGTCTGCGCGTCGCCGCCAACTTTCGCAAATCAAACGAGGTAACCACTACCTGGGAATCCAATTGGTGTTCTTCTATTTCGCGTGCTGTAACCGTGGCGACTCGCGTACTCCACGCGGGAGTGTCCAGCTTGAGTTCTACATTGAAGAGCAGCGTCCCTCCAAGCTCTGCGAACACTTCTGAGAGCAGTGGGATTCGTTCTTCCACCTCATAGTCAATCACTACGTTGGATCCATGGTGGTCCACTCCCATCGGCAACCGCTTTCGAATTCGCAGACATGAGAGTTCATCCCAAGTGCTCTTAGAAACCCTGCATGCTTCTCCCGTAAGGCGACGCAAGTCTTCGTCATGACAAACCACCGCATGGCCATCGCGTGTGAGTCGCACATCGAGTTCCACAGCAGGAATCCCGAGAGAGGCCGCACGGCGAAATCCCGCAAGCGTGTTCTCTTGATGGACGGAGGGGACACCGCGATGCCCCACGACAATAGGCCGGGCTTTTTGGGAGTCTAGAAAAGGGTTTGCCGGCTTGTGTTCTCTCAAACTAGTGCTTGATCCATTGGAATTGGTTTTCGATTGCGACGGGAGTTTGTCTTCTGGCAAGGCGAGAACTAGGAGTTTGGTGGGCCAAACGACGCTGTGAGCAACGATGAGCCGAAGGCGACCAGGAGGCGAAGCACCGAGCGAGCGGAATCAATGGCAATGAATCAAGCACTAGTCCTTGATCCATTGGAATTGGTTTTCGATTGCGACGGGAGTTTGTCTTCTGGCAAGGCGAGAACTAGGAATTTGGTGGGCCAAACGACGCTGTGAGCAACGATGAGCCGAAGGCGAGGCGAAGCACCGAGTGAGCGGAATCAATGGCAATGAATCAAGCACTAGTCCCGATCGGTTTAGAGGGTTTTAAGGTATTCGAGAATAGCAGCACGCTCACTGGCACTCATGCTATCGCCGTAGGTGTGCCCAGAGCTGCTGTAGCCCGGAATGCTTGTGTCATAGACCCGCTTTTGCGATTGCCGTTTGTCTTCGTCGTTTGCGATGGCAAAGGGAAAGCCAAGAGCGTCCTCCAAATAGGCACTGCGGCTTCGAGTGTCGACCCATGCGGCAGGGCGCGCCGTTGAGTCGAGCACCATGGCAACGGTTGGCACAGATCCATTGTGCAAATAGGGTGCTGTGGCCCAAATGCCATCGAGAGGTGGTGCGACGTATCCATGGCCGGGCTCCAACCGAGAAATCTCGCCGTAGAAACTCTGGGCGAACCACTCGAGATAGGGAGCGGCAAACTGCGCGCTACCGAGCGCTAGATAGGGATCCGTGCCCACCTCGTCCAGGTGCACCAGAAGATTGGGATAGGTTGAAGCGGCCCCGTAGGTGCCGTGGCAACGCGCGCATCGGGCCCGAAAGAGCTTCTGACCGGCACTCGCCTTCTCTTCGTCAATGGGAAACGCATAGGCTGGCGCCTCTAGGGAAAGTACGTAGGCACGCACATCCGGAAAGTATGCATCGATGGCACGAGCGCGTTCGACGGAGTCGGTGCAGAGTGCGGAACTCGTCATCATGATTCGCGCCTGGTCACCTCGGCCCGCGCCGGTGTAGAACATCGCATTCTTCTTCTTGAGATGCCACCAAGCCGGGACATCCACAGGCGGCACATCTTTGGAGGGCTCCTGCAAGAGTAGATCTTCAGACCATGCCAGCGTTTTGGGATCGCGATGGGCGAAGAGCGCGGCCGCGACAGAGTCGGCCGGATTGGGCCCTGCCACCTTTGTACGAATGTACGGCGCGATCGCCTTTGCGCGTTGTACAAGCTTGCGCAGCTCCACACCGGCCTCACCGGTTGCAGGCACCAAGCTTGCCAACTGCAGTGGCATCGTCGCATCGGCGCTGTAGTCGACCCGAGTCTCGCCAAGACCCACTACGAGTTTTCCCTGCAACATGGACGCGTGGCACGACAAACAATTTGCCGTCGCCATCTTTGTGCCATCGGCAGTCGTATAGCCGTTGAGAAAATAGGGCAAGCCCTCCGACGAAGCGGGCCGCCCCGGCAACTGCCACCGTTGCGATGGCGTTCCAAAGAACCGCTGTACCAACGATTGCGGCACGCCGCATCCGACGTAGTTCTCACCAACAAGTGCCCGGTACCCGCTCTCTGCATTGCCCTCGCGTTGCGACTCAGCGACAAGCGAGATAAGGCGAGGCTGCTCTACGGGCTGTGCTTCTTGGACCTTCACCTCAACGTCGCGTGGCGTTGGCGTTTCCCTCGAACCACACGAGAGAAGCACAAATTCAAGAAGCACAAACCCAAGAAGGGCGATCCACACTCCCTTGCGTCTGGCTAACGTAAGAGCCCTCGTTTGCTGCACAGCGTTCATGGGAAATGGGCCCCCCGACTACGACATCCATCGTCGGCAACTGGGTTCACAAACTCCGATGCCGTCATGAAAAACTTGTGGGTAGTGGGCACAGTACTCGCCTTCACCGAAGTATTCGCTATCGAGGCTGCAGCTGTCACTAGGCTGTATGGTGCAAATCGCGTCGCACAGACCATCGCTGCCGCACAAGCCGCATGGGCAGCCATCAAATCCCATGCTGGGACCGGCTCTCCAAAGTTCCACCTGCGCCTTCGCCAACCGCAGACCTCGCGGTCTGACAATCGGTTTTTGCATGCAGCAAGTTGAAGAGACACGAGTTTCGCCACAAGAACCAGCCCCCATTGGCGATCGGCCCCACTCGCGCTCTCCCCCATCTTTGCGGGACGTGTTGCATCGCTCACTCGAAGCGGAGCGCTGCAATTGGATCTAGGCGAGATGCTTTGCGCGCCAGGTAGAGGCCAAAGACGATGCCAACGAGGCCACTTACAGCGACGGCACTGCACCAACCACAGCCGTCGTTGCCGGTTGCACACTCGTCGATGCCATCGTAGGCATCGCCATCGTAGGCATCGCCATCGCCATCGCCTCGTGTCGGCAAAGGGCTGAACGTTTCCAGCGTAAGAAGAATCCCCATTCTCCTCCAACCCTACATCCGCCCCCCGACGTCCCACATGTCGCATCGCCACTGCGCAGATGTTGCAGCCCCTCCAAAGTAGACTGCGTGATACCGTATTGAAGTGTGGCAGCGATTTGCATGGTTGGCGTTGGCGTGTACAGCAGCTTCGTGTGGACGAATTAACTACGATGGGCTCTGGGACCGCGTCTTCATCGTAAGCACAGTCGAAGACCGCCTTGCCGGGCCCGATACCATTGCCTCGCGCTTTGACCTCGATCCTGGCACCAATGGCCTCTCACTTAGAGAAGCCCTGACCATGGCAAACAACTCGGAAGGCTCCAATCTCATCATCTTCGACTCAGAAGTATTCGCTGATGGCGGCGAAGCGGCGATCGTGCTCTCCACCGCCCTGCCCACTCTCGCTGACGAATTCACCTCTGTGGATGCAAGCGGCCGCGGTGTGCAGATTGTTGCGAGTGACGCTGGTGCCTTTCGCGTTGAAGCCAACAACACGTCCATCGGCGGCATCAACTTTGTCAGCACTGGTGCGACGGCCGTAATCGCGATTGAAGCTGCGAGCAGCGTAGACATTCGCGACAACTACTTTCAAACCGCAAGCACCGCAATCGATGCCACGAATGCAAACGAGCTTTCCATCACAGGCAACGAATTTCGAGAGAGCATTGGCGATGCCATCGTGGTCGACACCGCTGCCAATCTCGTCGTGCTCGGCAACCACTTTGAAGACCTTGAAGATCGAGCACTGCGAGTAGCCAACATCGAAACCGCAGCCATCGACGACAACACGCTCTTGCACGTTGGCGGAACGCAAATGACCATTGCTGATTCGACGCTTGTGGCGGTCAATCGCAACAACATCGTTATCGACAACAAGACCAGCCAAAAAGGCGTGCGTTTTGAGCGCGTCACCGATAGTCGCATCTGCGACAACTTCATCGACCCAGGAACCGCGCACATGGTCTCGCTGGACGATTCCTCCGATAACATCATCGAAGGCAACATCCTCGACCGCGGCCACGCCGGCGTTGTCCTGGAAGGCGAGTCGGCTCGCAACATGGTCTTCCGAAACATCATCATCGAGAGCGAATACGACGGCGTCTACGTCTCCTCGACAAGCGACGACAACATCGTCGTACACAACACCATTCACAACGCATCCACCGCCTTGGTCTTCAGCAGCGACACGGTGACCGAGGGAAACAACCTCATCACCAACGACACCGACGAGGGCTTTGTCGGCTACGTGGATGTGGCCAACTACGACTACCGACTCGTGCCAGACAGCCCTCACATCGACGCTGGCGAAGAGCTTGGCTACGACTGCGTCCCGGGCTCAGGGGAACTCTACTGGGACGCTGCGCCAGACCTGGGCGCCGTCGAGACCCGACGCTAGCCAGCCGTTCGCTACGCTCGATCCGCCCCGCGCTCTGCGCGGAGACGAGGCTGGATCGGCGTTTGCTATTTCCCTTGGCTTCGCACCACCGAGACACCCACGCCGGGCGTTCTTGGCGCGTGCAGGAAACGAGACATCATGAACAAACTTCTAGCCACGTTCGCATTCCTATCCTTGAGTTGCACGTCCAACGGCAACGGCAAACCGGTATCGCAGCCAAAGCCGGTTAGCGCACCGGAAGTCACACCTGAAGATACGATGCCCGAAGAAAAACCGATGCCCGCAGATATGCTCGACATCGTTGAGCTGGCCGCGAGCGACCCGAACTTTTCTACGTTGGTCACGGCCCTACAGACCGCAGAGCTTGTCGAAACTCTCAAAGGCGAGGGACCGTTTACCGTCTTTGCGCCTACGAACGCGGCATTCGCAAAGTTGCCCAAAGAGACACTCGACGCCGTGATGGCCGACAAGGCAAAACTCACAGCGCTCTTGACCCACCACGTGGTGGCCGGGCAACTGCTCGCCAGCGATGTTATGGGTCTCACAAGCGCAACCATGCTCGATGGCAAGTCACTCGTCGTAGACACGGCAGCGGGTGTCAAGATTGGGGCGGCAACCGTTGAGAAGACCGACCTTCAAGCCAACAATGGCGTCATTCACGTTATCGATACGGTATTGATCCCAGAGTAAGACCGAGCGTTGAGGCACAGGCCAGTTGGCCCAAGCGAATCGACGAAGCGCTGGTTGTCTTTTGGCAACGCCGTGGTGACCGCATGGCCCCGGGACCAAGCGCTGAGTCGTTCAACGGCCTGGCAAGTATGCTGCGTTTGCACAACTCGTCGGCGGTCATCGAGTCTCGACGTTCGTCGAGCCGTTCGGAATGGGAGCATCCCGAACGAGGCCTTCGGCACGACCGAGTGCGATCGCGGCGATGTCGTCTCTGGTGGAGCGTACTGTGACCACGAGGCCTTCTTTGTCGTCGGCGACCGACACAGCGACCTCTGGCAGCGCTACCGGAGAATACGACATGAACGTCTCTGAGAATCCCATAACCGCGGCGCGCGCCATGTGGCAATGCAAAGCCTGATGCATCCACTGGGCAGACAGACCTGGGACTCTTCGAAACCAAAGTCGGGCACCTCGTAGCGTGCCGTTTTCACGATACGGCTCCACCTTCAGTAGGTCATCGCGATGAAAGAATGGATCGTGGGAAAGTTCTAGTTCGCCGATTCCCTTGCAGAGCTCTTTCTCCGTTTCGACAAGCCTCGCCGCTGCCTTGCGGTGTGCCTTGGCCTCTTGCAGCAAACGCCTCGCTTCCTTTGCGTGGGCCTCGGACGCAAGCGGTTCTGTGAAACAGGGGCGCATCACCGAGATGCGCTCACCACCGGAAACGGGATCCGGCACGTGGACCGCGTTGTCGAGACAAGTGTGGCCGGGGCTGCGCTGCGCTTCGCTTCGCCGACTGTCCATCGCTTGTTGTTCTTGCTCCTTCGCCCATTCCTCACACTGTTTCGCACGCGCCAGATGGTCGGCGGCGGAGAGCGGTGGCCGAGTGGGTTGGTGAGGACGACAGTTAGTCGTCAACGCGAGCACGGCCGCAACGACCAGTGGATGTGGGAAGCGCATCTGCCCCCATCGGCCCAAGCAAAACTCAAGCCAGCAGCAAAACACCAGATGCGTTGAACCCGAAACCTCGAGAGACCGGCCGTTTCCTATCGTTCCAGCTCATTCGAGCGGTGCGAACAATCTCGCTGTCCCGGGGACTTCCCCCCGCTGTCGTCAAGGTTAGGTCACCGATGAGGGGAAACCGTAGGCCTCCGCTGGCGAGCGTTTGGGGCGCAACGAGCGACGACGCCGTGATTCGCTTCGTCACTGAGGCCAAGCTCGACGGCGACTTGGTTCGAGGACTCATTGGCGAATTCGAAGGTGTCGTCGGGATTCCCGATCACGAAACAACCTAAGTATGCACTGCGACTTTTCCCTAGGAAACTCACCGACAGTCAGATGGAGTCCAGCACTCAGCCGGAGCGCGTTCCCCCTATCGTTGGGCACTAGCATCGCCGCAACGAATTGGTCTCGCGCGGCGTGGCCCGCAACCTGGCTACAATTCCCGGTGACAAAACCACCAGTCGTACCCGTCGTTCTTAGAAAGTGCGACCGCTGCGTCGGCTTGGCTCTTTGGCGGCGGAATGATGACTCGGTTGCCAATGAGCTCGTTCTCCGGCCAGTTGGCTGGCATGGCGACGCCCTCGGTATCCGAGGTGATGAGCGCTCTGGTTGCGCGCACGATCTCATCCATATTCCGTCCAATTTCCTGCGGGTAGTAGAGCACCAGCCGAACACTGCTCTCAGGATCTACAATGAAGACAGCACGCACGGTATTGGTCCCCTTGCCCGGATGAAGCATTCCAAGCTTGTTTGCGATGCTGTCGTTCGCAGCGACAACGGGAAACGTAATCTCCGTGTTCAAATTGTCTTTGATCCATTCCACCCATTTGATGTGGCTAAAGACCTGGTCGACAGACATACCGATGAGCTTCACGCCCATTTCATCAAACTGCTTGATACGGCTCTGAAAGCCGACAAACTCGGTGGTGCACACCGGCGTAAAATCCGCGGGGTGACTAAAGAGGACGAACCAGCTCCCTTTCATATCGCTGGGCAAGTTCATCGGCCCCTGTGTTGTTACGACCTCCATCTCGGGAAACTCGTCCCCCAGTAGCGGCATGTTGATTTTCTCTTCCATAGCTTTCTCCTTTTCCTTGCTGCCCCCCATAAGCAAACCTCGGACCATGCGAATAGCGAGCGTTTCTGTCCATGGCGCAGTGCTTGCACTTTCTGTTGAACATGGGGCTCATCGAATTGCTCACCATTCCCGTCATCACCTTGATTGCGATCATCGTCGTGAGTGCTTGGAGTGATTTCAGCGTCGGAGCTCTCGCCATCACAGCGCTGGCAATCGCTCTGTTCCTAGCGGTCGTATCGACTCTACTGCGTTGCACCTGGAACGTGGAGGAAGACGAACGCGTCTACAGGGAAACCGTTGAGAGCTTTCGTTGAGATGCAAATTGACGTTTTTTACCTAGGAATTTCCCCATGACTCACCAACCAAGCTCGACCCATCTATCATTGAAGACGCAAGAAGCTCTTGAGTGTGCACTCGCCGACGAACGGGAGGCCGAGGATGTCTACGCCGCTGTCTTGACCCGGCATGGCCAGGTTCGGCCCTTCTCAAACATTATTCAGGCCGAGAGACGACATCAGCAGGAACTTCTCGTTCTCTTCGAGAGGTATGGGCTCACGGTCCCAGATCGAAACCCCACCAATGTCGAAGCCCCCGAGTCGCTTGTCGAAGCATGTCGCCAAGCCGTTGATTCCGAGACTCGAAACGTCGCGATGTTTGAAAGGCTTCTCAAGGATATCGCGGAGGACGATATTCGGGCGACCTTCTTGCGTTTGCAGGAAGCGTCCCGCGATCGGCACTTGCCTGCGTTTCGGCGCTGCATGGGGCGAATCCGCAATCCTAGATGACAAGATGACCGAGCATGTCGGTTCCACTTTGACTTGCAGCCATGAGATCGGGCACGAGGATTGCTGCTAGCCAAGTGGGTTATGCGAAATCAGGTGTTGGCGATGCGACCTCACTTCGGCGGAAGGCTCCGTGAGAGCCCTCGTCGAGGGCGACTCTTCGTGTTTCCCGTGATCGCCTTTGTGACACTCATCGTTATTCTAGGTTCTATACGTTTGGCGACTGCTGACGGGGGCAGTCTCACGGTAGAGGTTTTCACTCGACGTGGCTGTCCTCATTGCGTGGAAGCGCATCGCTTCCTCACGCAGGAGTATGGGGAGCGCAGCGACCTTAGGCTCGAATTCTATGACGTTACTGAGGACGAAGCCGCGCTCCTACGCTTGCGCAAGCTTTCAGCGAAGTCCGGCGTGGTCACGCCCGGCGTGCCTGCGATTGCGATCGGTGACACTGTGCTCGTGGGGTTCGATCCAAGTTCAACACCCAACCAGATTCGAAGAATGGTGGAGCAAGCGCTCGAAGGTGATGGCAGGAGCGATGCCTGCGAACTCGGCTCGCCTGACTGTGACGTGGTTCGGGAGGAACGCAGAAACGTGACCCTGCCCCTTGTGGGCGAGGTGAGCGTAGAGCGTCTCGGCCTACCAACATTCACGATCCTTTTGGGCTTGGTGGATGGTTTCAATCCATGTGCGACTTGGGTCCTGCTGTTTCTCCTATCCATGCTCGTGAACCTAAAGAGCAGATCGCGGATGGCCCTCGTAGCGGGCACCTTCGTTGTCGTGAGCGGCATCGTCTATTTTGCGTTCATGGCCGCTTGGCTGACGTTTTTTACGGTCGTTGGCGTTTCGACGTCGGTCCGAGTCGTGCTTTCCGCATTCGCCCTTCTCTTTGGCGGGCTGAACATCAAAGACTTTTTCGCATTGGGAAAAGGTCCTTCGCTGGCAATCCCAGAGAGTGCAAAGCCCGGTTTCTACGCCCGTGTTAGGCGCGTACTTCGCGCGGAAACCCTATGGGGCTCCCTGGGAGGGATCGTGGTCATAGCCTTCCTAGTCAACCTACTCGAGTTGCTGTGCACGGCTGGCTTGCCTGCCTTGTACACAGCGATTCTCACAAGTATGGGGCTTTCGACGTGGCAGTACTATGGCTACCTGGCGCTCTACATCGGAGCCTACATGGTTGACGATGCCATTCTCGTGACGATTGGTGTTGTGACCCTTAGCAAGTGGAAACTACAGGAGCGCGGAGGACGATGGCTGAAGCTTGTGTCGGGGCTAACCATTCTTTGTCTCGGTATCGTCTTGTTGGTGCGTCCGCATTGGCTAGCCCTCTAATCCCCTCCACCGTTGCCTATTCCATTCATCCTTGATGACAGAACTCTCCAAGAAGAATTCCCCGTAAGAGATGTACTGAACCGGCCAGACGAACAAAAAGGGGCGAACCAATGCTGGCTCGCCCCTCGAATTTCAACCCTCGCGCTAGCGAGATTCGCAGCCTATTCCATCGGAGTGCCATCAACAGGCAAGAGCAGCCCGTCGATCATTCGCTTGGTGTTTAGGTATTTCTTGGCAGCGGCCTGAACTCGCTTGGATGAGACACGTTCGACTGACGTACCAATCTCAAGCAGCTTCGCCGGATCAGTCCCATAGCGGTAGTGCTTCTGCAGACCACCTCGCCACCAGTAGTTCTCCTTGGAGTCAGTCTCATAGCTACGCCGACGCTTTTCCTTGAGCTTGGTGATGATGTCCTCGCTCGCCCCACCCTTCTTCACCTCAGCAACAACCTGAAACACAGCCTTCTTAAGCTTCTCTGCGTTGGCGGGTGCACAGCCGAAGCCAATCTGAAATGCGTATCGCTGCTTGGGACGACGTGAAAGCCATCCTCCCGAGAACACGCCATAGACGCCGCCCATGTCTTCGCGAAGGACTTCACGCAATCGAATGCGCAGCACCTCACCCAACATATCTAGATCGTCTTCCTGCTCCCACGACCATTTTTGATCGCCGTGCAACGTGAGATAGACAAAGCTCTTAGGCTCCGTCCCGGCTTTTGCGCGGATCTTCTTGAGGCCCTTTGGACGCTTGACTCCAATGTCCTTCCACTTCTCGTTCCGACCTGTAGCGGGCAAGCTCGCGACATACGTCTCAATGAGTGGGCGGAATTTTGCTTCGTCAATGTTTCCCACAAAGATGAAGGTGAATTCGCCCGCGTCGGAGAATCGATCCTTGTAGATTTCAAACGCCTTGTCTTGTGAAACCTTCTCAAGCATCTCAAGCGTTGGTGGCAAATACCGCATGTGGTTGCCTGCCGCTACCGCCGACACTTCATCAAAGAAGACACTCTCAGGGTTGAGCTTGCGATTGCGAACCCATTCCTGCTGGTTGGCTTTCCAGGCGGAGAAATCGTCTTTGTCTTTGCGCGGAGCTGTAAATCGAAGATGCAAAAGCTGGAACATCGTTTCTAGATCCGTCGGCGATGCACGCCCACTCACGCTCTCTTCGAGTTCGCCAATACCCACGCGAACACTGGCAATCTTGCCCGAAAGAAGCTTGGTTAGAGCAACTTGGGAGTGCTTGCCCAAACCACCCTCGGCGACGATCGACGACGCAAAACGCGCTGATGGATAGTCAGCATCGCCAACAAGCGAGTGACCACCTGGTGAGAAACCGCTCATCGTGATGCTGTCGTTCTTGAACTCGGTTGGCTTGAAGACGACGCGCGCGCCGTTCGATAGCGTCCATACGGTGACTCCGACAGCGTCAACAGCCTCCGTCTTGGTAATGGTTCCCGCGGTGGGCTTCGTAGCCATGAGCGGCCCATCAACGACAACATCCTTGTACGGCTCAAGGGTCTTGCCCGAGACCGAGTCGACGTTGGCGAGAACAGCCGCCTGGGTTGGCATCTTGCCCTTTGCTGGGCCACTTACCAGAACAACCCGGTTTTCCTTGCCGGTCCACTCACGCGCCATCCGATTGAGCTCGTCCAGTGTGTAGGTTGGTAGGGCTTCTTGAACGATTCGAAGCTCGTGTGCCGCGCCGGGCATCATTTCATTCTCAAGAAAATTTCTTAGAATTTCCGCTGCAAACTGTCCAGAGTCGGTTTTCTCGTGTTCAAGAACCGAACGTTCAAAGCGGCGCAACACATCGGCCTTTGCACGATCAAGTTCTGATGCCGTGAAGCCATGCTGATTGACGCGTTCAACCTCCGTCACCATCACTTGAATCACGTCCTGTACATGGCCTTCTTTTGCCATTGCCCAGAGTGAGAATTGGTCCGTTGATCGAGCCCAGCCACCCGTTGATGATGCGGCGAACATGAACGGCGACTTTGGCGTCTGCCCGATCTCGCTGAAACGCTCATTGAGCATGCCGTGGTAGAGCGACTCGGCAATGTAGCGTCGATAGTCCGACTTGGTAACCTCCGGGCGGTGCGGCATCTTGTTGATGATTTGCACACTCGTATTCGTCATCTCTGGATCGGTCTCAATAGAGACAAGCGTCTCCGCGTGTGTCGGCACGGCAATCGGCTTGCGCTCGCGAGCACCGTTTTCGGGATTCTTTAGCGTGCTAAAACGCTCCTTGATCATCGCCTCCATCTCATCAGGATCGAAATCGCCGACAGCGACGACAGCCATGAGATCCGGCCGGTACCACTCCTCGTAGAAGCGCTTGAGAGCAGAGACAGGTGCGGTTTCGAGGACCTTCTTCTTTCCGATCGGTAAACGCTCGGCGTACTTCGAGCCCTGGAACATGAGCGGGAACTGCTTGTCAAAGATGCGCTCCCCGGCCCCACGACCCAAGCGCCATTCTTCAATCACAACGCCGCGCTCTTTCTCGACTTCGGTCGGATCCAGCGAGATGGCGTGCGACCACTCGTGCAAAATATCGAGCCCCTTCACCAAGCTCTCTTTGCTATCGGTTGGGACTTGCAGCATGTAGACGGTCTCGTCGAACGATGTGTAGGCGTTCACGTCGGCACCAAACGACATGCCGATGCTCTCGAGATAATTGACGATTGCCATCTTCTCGAAACGCTCGGTGCCGTTGAACGCCATGTGCTCTAGGAAGTGAGCAAGACCGCGCTGGTCCTCGTCTTCCAACACCGAGCCAGCATTCACGGCCAGTCGGAGAGAAGCACGTGCTTCGGGCTTGTGATGCTGCTTGATGTAGTACGTGAGTCCGTTGTCGAGTTTGCCGACTCGAATATCAGGATCGATCGGAAGCGACGCTTCCTTCGGGCTCCCTTCATCGATGATGGAATTTGCTGTAACGCTGGTAGAGCCTTCGTTCGGAGCACTTGAGGAGCTACCGCCGCAGCCAAACGCTAGCAGGATTGAGAACAGTGAGACGTTCGCGAGTTTCATTGATGGCGAGCATTATCGCGGCATGGGAGCGACGAGGTGCAACCAGGATGACCAGAAATATTCGCAATCGCAGGCCCTAGACGACTACGCAGCGCGTCGTTCTCGACAAATGCGCCGTGCTTCTAAGCAAGATCGCATGGTTGGTGCCGAGACCACGGCAATCCCTAGCGCAGGCTTGTGAGATTGGTTTGGCAGGCCAAGCGACCGCTGGGGTGGAAATTTCCCTACTTGCACATGCCAAGCCCCAAACTCATCGCGATCTACCGAGTGTATCGATTTGCATGCGCCTTCTTGCGAACTCCGCGATACGAAAAGCCCAGCACAAAGGTCGTTTGATCGTAACCACCCTCTAGCAGAGGGAGAATCGTTTCGGGGTTTTCGACCTGCCCGCGATCCCCCAAGATGAAACTGCCACTGATCTTCCAGCCCGTCGCGAGGTTGACCTCCAAGCGAGCGTATAGGTCTGCACGAGTTTGCGGGTTAATCGTTGGGGCCTCTGGCATCCAATACGCGCCGCCTCCACTCAACACTGGAAAGCGAAAGTCAGCTCCCGCGGTGAATCCCAAGAGATGATCCAGCACCCCACCACCGAGTCCAACACCAGCGACTGCTTCGGCAAGCCATGGTGCTTCGGCCGCATAAAACGCGCGACCTCCATTGGCTCCAAGGTGCCAGGAGAATGCGATGTGCTCGTCTTGATCCATGAACGATTGTCCATTCCAACCGAGTGCCAAGTCGCCCCAAACGCCGTCGTCAGTTGGACCAGCAAGTTGCATCAGCCGCTTCGTCATACCGACGGCATAGAGCGACTGCATATTCGAAATCGCCAAGCGCCCCATGAGCACTCCGTCGAAGAGTTGCGGGTCATCGGAAACCTCTTGTCGCTTTGGCGGGAGAGCAAACCCACCAGAGAGTTCGAGCTTCTTGGTAACGGACATGCGGCCGTTGACACCAATGCGAACAATGCTGGGTAGTGCGAGTTCGGAGGAGCTGGTTGAGGGAGACGAAAATCGAACCGTCGTGCCCAAGTCCCAATAACCGGGCAACACCGCTTGGCGGCGAACCAAGCTGCGACTCTCACTTGATGCACTTTGAATGACGATCGACCCCGCTTCGAAGGTGTTCGACTGTGCCAGCGCTTGCGACTCTTGCGCGATGGGCACTGCGAGAATCGAGAGACCGAGAACGAAGCTTCGAATGTGCATGCCTCCATACTGTGATTCCTGGCGTGGCGACACAACAAACAAAAATTGACAGTCTCTGGCTGGTGCGCAATGGGGGCATCACCATCGAAGGTGATAAACAACAGACATGGGCCATAAACCGCGTATCCGCATCGCCAACTCGCACGACGACATTCTTCTCGAGCTCAGACGCTTTGGCTTGAGCTACCCGGAGACGCACATCAAGAGCCCTTGGCCCAACCACATGGATCTTGCGGTTAAGGATAAGACATTTGCCTATCTAGGCATCGAGGGCGAACCACTTAGCATTTCGTGCAAGCTGCCATCCTCTTGCGGCCTTGCCCTAGAGCTGCCCTTCACAAAGCCAACGGGATATGGCTTGGGCCGAAGTGGATGGGTCTCGGCATCCTTTACTCCGGGCGAGCAACCGCCGCTCGAGGTTCTCAAGCAGTGGATCGATGAGAGTTACCGAGCGCAGGCGCCGAAGAAGCTCGTCAAGGCCCTCGTGCCAAGGTAAATGCCGAGGGCAAGCGAGTTGGGCTCTTGATACGGATACTTGGCATGTTGCCGTGGAACAAGCTGCGCTAAGATGAAACCAGTGGGCCAAGCTCCAAATCGCTTCGTTCGTGCAATCAACTTGGTGTTCTTTGCGGTCGGCGTTGCGGCGCTGGTGTGGATGGCACAGCGGCTTGGCATGCGCTCAATCGTTGCAATGCTTGCCTCCGTGGGATGGTTTGCGCTGCCGCTCATGCTTCTTAGCATTACAACCTTGATGCTAAACACGGCTGCGATCCGCGTTTTCATGCGACCCGAGCAACGCATGATCCGCTATTGGCGCGTATTTGTGGCCCAGCTTTCGGGACAGGCCGTAAATTCCGTGACACCGACTGGGACCGTTGGTGAAGTTCTTAAGGTCACCATGCTCATGGGGCATGCTCCCCGCTATCGCGCAGTGTCATCAATCATTGCGTTCAACGTGAGTGTCATCTTTACGAATGCGTGCCTCATGTTGCTCGCAATTCTTCTCTCTCTCATCTTTGGGGAATTCCCTAGTCGCCTAAACTGGATCCTTGGCATCACCTTCGCGGTGCTTCTCACAAGCATACTGGTTGTGCAGTATCTGTTGCGCAATGGCTTCGTTTTCACGCTGGCGAGGTTTGCAAGGGCCCTGCACCTGGTGTCGGCCGAACGTCGCGATCGCATTCACAAAAAGCTCAAAGCCTTCGATGATCAACTCATTATGTTTGGTCCCAATCGAGAGGCTAGCTACAGCGCGGGCTTTGTCTATGTTGCAGTCGCCAGAATCGTTGGTTGGTTTGATCTTTGGCTTGTGCTCTACGCTCTCAATCTGCGTCCGGGCTTGGTGTCAGTAGTCATTATCGCCGCAATGGGTACAGTCATCGACAGCATCGCATCCGTTGTGCCCCTTGGCATTGGAGCCAAAGAAGGCGGCCACGCAGGGCTCTACGAATTGATGGGTATCGGTGCCATGGCGGGCTTGTCTGCAAGTCTTGTTAGCCGCATCCGCGTCTTGGCCATTGCCGCTTGTGGCCTGCTGATCCTCTTGGCAGTGCAAGCCTTTGACAACATCATGCTGGCCCGCTCTCGGCGACGCTTGCTCGAACGAAATCGACATCGACGCAAGGCACCGTGATGCAAGGGATCGCAGACTGAGCACACGGAGTGGCGAGGGCTCGTGGTACCTTCCAAGGTATGCGCGCTTTCGCCGGGCTCTTCTTCGTACTCACAGCTTGCACCTTCGACACATCGGTCGTGAGCCAAGTGGTCGCCGACGGCTTGCTCGATGGCGCCCCAGCCGCAGAAGACTCTGGAGCACGGGATGCAGGGTTGGTTGCGGATGCTGCATCCTCCGATGCCGCGGCTTTTGACGCAGCGCTACCGCCCATTCTCTATGTTCTCTCGCCAACCGGCGACGTTGAGATCGAGGCAGAATTCGGCGGCGAGGGAGGCGGCGACTTTGACGAAGACTGCCCCGATGGCCGCGTTGTCACAGGCTTTGATGGCGACAACACCAGCAATGGAATCTGCCGACTCTCAGCGTTTTGCTCGCGCCTCACCGCCAACCCAGACGGCACGGTTACAACAAGTGATCCGCAGGCGACGAACCTGCACGGGAACTCCGGTTCCTTCTTTCAGGAAGACCCGCTCCAGTGTCCTCCAAACCACGTTGTCGTAGGTGCGAACGGTCGCTCCAACGGCATCGTCCGACAACTGGAGATTCGCTGTGCGCCGCTGACGTGGGATTACAGCAACACAACCTACTCAGTGGGAACTCCCACGCAGGTCGCCGGCAACATTGGCAGCGGTGTTGGTGGCCCATCGTCCGGAGGCTGCGAGACGGGCCAGGTTGCGGGTGGCTATGGCGGCAATGCTGGAACGTTGGTCGACCGATTCGAGCTTCACTGCTTTGAACTCGAAGCAACACCACAATGATAGTGAGGGGCATCTGGCTTGCCTTTGCAGGGCAGCTAACATAAGCAGGTCCTGCGCATGCCGCTGCCGTGGAACCCAAGTCGATCACCGCTAATGCTTGCCCCCATGCAGGGCTTAACCAATCGAGCACTGCGTGGCGTGTACGCCGAAACCGTAGAGCCTGATGTGCTCTTCACCGAGTTCGTCCGTGTGCGCCCACGCGCAAAGGCGATGGTTGCGCCAAGCGATTTCACGGAGGCACTCGCGACCTCTCCTGGGATTCCTCTCATCGTGCAGGTTATTGGTTGCGCGGAAGAAGGCGTTGTAGCAGCAACCCGGGAACTTGTGGACCGAGGCGTCGAGCACATCAACGTCAATATGGGGTGCCCTTGGGGCCGAATGACGTCAGTGCTTGCGGGTGGCGGGATGTTTCGGAGCCCGGAGACCGTCGAGCCCATGCTAAGAGAATTACGTAGAATCGTGCCTGGTTCGCTCTCCGTAAAGACGCGCACAGGTCTCGACGACGAGCGTCAGCTCTTTGAGATCCTCCCCGCCTTTGAACGAGCTGGCATTGACTTCCTGATCGTACACGCGCGCACAGTGAAGCAAAAATACAAGGGATCAGCGAATCACACCATTACCCAAGAGCTCGTCGAGCGGACATCGCTCCCCTTGATCGCAAACGGAGACGTCCGAACTCCAGAGCATGCAGAGAAGATCATGGCGCAAACCGGAGCTTGTGGATTGATGCTCGGCCGTGGTGCCATTGCAGATCCCAAACTCTTTGATCGCATACGTGGCACAGAACCGACTGTGCCTGATACCGCCCAATACAAACGCGAGATGGCCGTTCACTTCATGCGCCTCTTGGAAGAGTACTCAGAAATATTCTGTGGAGACGCACAGATCCTCGCAAAGCTGCGTGAAACCTTTGTCCATTTTACAAACCCTGACCTGCGGCGTTGGGGGCGCAAGTTGGGCAAGCGAAAACTCCTTGCGGGCGTGGCAGAGATGCTTGCCGAAGCGCAGGCCTGAGAGCTCAGGTCTACTGCGCCCAGTAGGCTTCTTCCTTGAGGCTATCTTCTCGTTCTGGCAAACCTCGAGTGAGGCGCGGCGAGTCGTTTGCCAGCACTTCGTAGCTCACCCGGTTGGCGTAGCGGCACACTTGAGCAAGCGAAGAGTACGTGAGGAACTCGCGCTTGTGCTTTGACGACGTAGGCACCGTTGCCCTGTGGTGATGATTGGCAGCGATGTCGTGCACCAGAGCTGCCAGTGCACCATCACCTGCGCCGTTGGTGTTCGCAATGCGATGCGGTCCACCCATGTAGGGCGAAATGTGAGCAAAGACGCGAACCGGCGACTCACAGGAGGCCTTGAGCATGCCCCGGCTAAACTCGTAGCGATTGAATTCGGGAATGGCGCCAGGCATCAGCGGGTAGCGAGTCTTGCGCTTCATCGCATCCTCAACGTAGCCGGCCATGTAGAGGCCCATTTCCCCCGCTGTGCAAAGTACAAGATCGGCGACGTTTAGTGCCTCGTTACAGGCAAGTAGCGCGTCGCTCTTGCCAGTGAGTGCCTCCCCTTCTTCTTCGTTCATCGCGACGACGTTGACGTGCTTGTCGATGAAGTCGAGCCAATAGTCACGTCGCTCACTAATGACATGGTGGGTCCCCAATGTCAGCACCACAGGTACGTGCGCCTCTTTCGCGAGCTTGATGGCGCGCAGTGTCGCTTCCGGCATGGGGTCACCAGGCTTGCACCGCATTAGGTACGCCGTGAGGACGAGCGCAGAAACGCCGTCAAAAACTTCCTCGGGAATACTCTCAGGACGGAGTTGATTCATCCAGCCTTCGCTAATCGCGAAGCTGCGCTCACCATCTGACGAGATCAAGGCAAGACAGCGCCCAATAGGCCCGTCCACCGGTTGAAGGTGATCAAGAAGGACGCGACTTGAGGTATTGCAGAGATATCGATAGCCCGATGTCCCAAGCCGAATGTTGTCACTCATCACGCCCAGGAGAATGGAGTCGTCATCCGCAAGCATGGAGTAATTGTGTAGCGTGTTGCCAACCGTTCCCCCCGCATGCTCAGCGGCGATCAGGCCATCGTTGGAGAGTTCCGTGTACAACCGCTCGCAGACGGCGGCATCGACGATGACGGACTGCCCTTTGACAAGGCCATATCGTTCGAGAAGTTCATCAGAGACATGCGCCTCGATATCCACCAGTGTTTGATCGACGCCCACGATCCGCGTGCGGTGTGCTGTGCTCTGTTGTCCTCCCACGGGACCGAGCACAGCTCCACGTGCGGGCACCGGAAAGAAGTGTGTGTACTTGCGTCTGCCCGGAAATTTCATCGCACTTCTGTGCTTATCCCGTACCGGGAGGCGATTCAAGGATCGCACTCCCGTGTCGACGGATCTCTTCTCGTTCGACGCTATTTTGCGCCAGAACCGCCGTCGAGATCGGAATGTGATTCCTTCGATGCAAACATCCGCGAACTCGATGCGATGTTAGGCCTACATATCGGTGCGCTCAGCGGAGTCGCCAACGATATCGTCGATTTGATCTGGCAACGTCAAGCCAATGCTTGCAGCCCAGGCGGTTCGTGATTGAAATGCTCCACCCGCAGGATCAAGAAGCCCCGCATCGGATTCGGCAAGACTTAGGCAACCTCGAAACAGCCCCTCGCACCTTGGCAGCGTCGCAGAGTTTTGCGGATCCGAAGGCGTCTCAAGACAGTGTTCATTCAAAGCAACATTGGGATCCGTTTCCGCTTCCACCGCACCGTTCCAAGCGAGCTTGATGCCACCCCAATCGAAGATGCTGCAGTCGCCCCACGTGCCTCCCCCGAGAGGATTGACGGGAACACACATGCCGAGCGCTTCGGGCAGGTTGTCGGTATTGCCATAGAAACTCTGGATGAAGCGGCACTGATGCGCACCGTTGTTTCCATTGGTGCCACCACTTTGCGCCAGTACAGCAATCTCGCAGTTGCCCGCTAGGCCCTCAACCTCACCGATATTGCCTTCGTACGAATTTGCCGGAGTGCAGTATCGAGCACACACGGAACCATCGGCGTTGTCGGGTTTGTTGTTGAGCATTGGCGTAAATCCAGGGGCGCAACCGTTGAGGAAGCAGCCGCCGGTGGCAGGCCCAAAGCAGTCCGAATTTTGCGCTAGGTCCTGCGCGGGAGCAGGAACTCCTGCACAGGAAGCGATTCCTCGGGTGGCTTCGAGGTAGCAGCCAAAGCCGTCAGGACAGCTGTCCTCCGCCACCGGATTACAGCCGGGAACACAGAGTCCAACCGAGTCGGAAAAGAGGTCGGCAAAGAGCGTGCAGTAGTCTCCCTCGCCAAATGCCTCGCCGTCGGCACGACAGGTATCCGGGGCACTATCGCAAATCGCGCTGCAAACGTCGTTTAGGCAACTTTGACCGCCAATGCAGTTATCATAGCCCGTTGTAGGCCCGGCTGCGCCGCGGGTGCAAGCCTCTCCTTCGGCGGCCTCACCTTCGGGCACACACACCGTGCGTCTAAGTAGTGGCTCTTCAGACTCGACAAGCTCTGCACATTTTTCTCCGGCCTGACAGCCAGCTTGTGTAACGGGGTTGCAGGGTTCATCGACAGGAATCACGGGAGCGTCGGGCTCCACGACGGGTTCGTCACCCCCGCAGGCGAAAAGCAATACAGCACAGAAAAGAGGTCCATAGGTTAATCTACGCATTATAGAAGAAACCCTACTCCCCTCTTGACCGCAATCAGAAGACTTCGCAACTCACCAGTTCCCACAGCCCTGATACCTGCACGCCGCAACTCGAGTCAGCAAAACTCTTAGACGACCGCAAGTAACAAACGAGACGACAGCGGACTACATTCTGCGCAAGCAGCCGTGCGCCCGGCACGTGAGTACACGAAGTCGCAATCGGTGATGCAAGGTCAGCGCTGCTCACTTTCCCCGGGCGTCAATCGCATGGCGGGTTCAGACGATGCGCCTCCCTGCAAGAAGCAATCGAGAGGGCGAGTGAGTTTGCGCAATCCCGAGAACCTGCGGCGCCTCCGTGCATCAGCCGAATCACCAAGCGCACCAGAGCCCGCATGCGCCGGGCTGATAGCCCGAGCCTATCGGGTCTTCGCCATCTGCTATTTGACCCAATGGGGATGGCAACGCTACTGAATGTGTAGAAGTGGAGAGAATGATGAATCGCAAGAATGGAATGACAAAGTCGGGACGGTCGCGCTGGGCGGCGTACTTATGGCCCTTGGTGCTGGCGTTTGGGGGAACCACCGCGCTCGCCTGCTCAGGCTCTGCGAGGCAAACAGCGCCGGCGGCCCCTGCAGCGGCCCCAGCAACTGGCCATGGAGCCGGCATGCACGGTCATGGTGGCAAGGCTGATGCCCCCTACTCGATCGACGACTGGTGGCCAAATCGCCTAGATCTGCGGGTACTGAAAGAGAATGCTCCAAAGAGCGACCCGATGGACGAGACGTTCGACTACGCGGCCGCGTTCGCAAACCTCGATATGAAGGCGTTGCGCCAAGATATCGAGACCACGCTAACGACCTCGCAAGACTGGTGGCCTGCCGACTATGGCCACTACGGCGGGCTTATGATTCGCCTCGCTTGGCACAGTTCCGGTACCTACCGCGTAACCGACGGCCGAGGTGGCGCAGCTGATGGGACCATTCGTTTTGCGCCCCTAAACAGCTGGCCCGATAACGCAAACCTCGACAAGGCCCGCCGACTTCTGTGGCCCATCAAGAAGAAGTACGGCCGCAGCATCTCGTGGGCCGACTTGATGGTTCTCACGGGCAACGTGGCTTTGGAGTCCATGGGCTTCAAGACCTTCGGCTTCGCAGGTGGTCGCGAAGATGTCTACGAGCCCACCGATATCAACTGGGGCCCGGAAACCGAGTGGCTCGCCGATGAGAGATTTTCTAAAGACGGAAAGACACTCAAGGAAAACGTTGGCGCGACTCAGATGGGTCTCATTTACGTAAATCCTGAAGGTCCGAACGGCAAACCAGACCCGCTGGCGGCCGCACACCATATTCGCATGGCCTTTGGACGTATGGCGATGAACGACGAGGAAACCGTCGCACTGATTGCTGGCGGGCACACCCTTGGCAAAGCGCACGGCGCCGCCAAACCTGGCGATCATGTTGGTCGTGAACCGGAGGCTGCTCCTGTTGAAGAGCAGGGGCTCGGATGGAAAAACTCTTACAAGACAGGAAAAGGCGTAGACACGATCACAAGTGGTCTTGAAGGAGCCTGGACCTATACGCCGGCACAATGGTCTCACGACTTCTTTGGCAACCTATTCAACTACGAGTGGGAACTCACAAAAAGCCCAGCCGGTGCACATCAGTGGACCCCAAAGGGCGAGACAAAGCGCCAAGTGCCTGACGCCCACGATCCGTCAAAGACGCACAAGCCCATGATGCTCACGACGGATCTCGCGCTCAAGGCAGATCCAAAGTACCGAGAAATCTCAAAGCGCTTCTACGAGCATCCTGAAGAGTTTGAGCTCGCCTTTGCAAAAGCTTGGTTCAAGCTCACGCACCGAGATATGGGGCCTCATGCCCGCCTACTAGGGGCAAATGTGCCGGAAGCCCAACTCTGGCAAGATCCCGTGCCCGCCGTGACGCACGAGCTCGTCAACGAAAGAGACATCATCTCTCTGAAGCGGCAGCTTCTCGACTCGGGGCTATCAATTCCCGAACTCGTTCGCGCAGCCTGGGCATCGGCAGCCACATACCGAGACACCGACATGCGAGGTGGTGCCAATGGTGCGAGAATTCGTTTGGCGCCACAAAAAGACTGGGCCGTGAACCAACCAGAAGAACTCGCAAAGGTTCTCCCGGTACTGCAGAAGATTCAAGAGAAGTTCAATGGCGGCCGTTCGGCTAGGAAGATCTCTTTCGCTGACCTCATCGTTCTAGGAGGTTCCGCAGCAATCGAAGAAGCAGCGAAGCGCGCGGGACACACTGTCACGGTTCCGTTCAAACCAGGGCGAACTGACGCGTCACAGGAAATGACCGATGTGCAATCCATTGGCTACCTAGAGCCGAAGGCTGATGGATTCCGCAACTACCTCGCCGCGGGAAACAAGCGCAGCGCCGCCGAGTTGCTCATCGATCGAGCAGATCTGCTTGCGCTCACGGCACCAGAAATGTCGGTACTCGTTGGTGGAATGCGCGTGTTAAACACAAACGTTGGCAGCACCAAGCACGGTGTGTTTACAGACAAACCAGAAACTCTCTCGAACGACTTCTTTGTCAACTTGCTCGACCAGAGTGTCGCTTGGAAGAAGGCGGCTGGTGATGAGCAGCTCTACGAGGGCCACGCTCGCGAAGGTGGAGCACTTCGGTGGACAGCATCCGCAGTCGACCTTGCCTTCGGATCAAATTCACAGCTTCGCGCAATCTCCGAAGTCTATGCGGCAGACGATGCCAAGGAGCGCTTCGTGACTGACTTCGTTGCTGTGTGGAACAAAGTGATGAATCTCGATCGCACCGACCGCAAGTAGTAGTACCTCGGCACTTGGTGGGTGACACCGCTCGCTCTCAACGCTGAGGGTGGGCGGTTTTTTATTTGTCGCAAGCGATGGATCGCGACTGCTACAGCGAGGCCTTCTCGCAAGCCACGCAGATACCGTCACAAGCCGTCGATTGCATCTCTGATTCGATGTCTCGGCTAAACTCACATCCACAGTATTCGCACCCACCGAGCGATGGCATGGCGAAGGCAACAGGCTCAACCATGCCGTCTTGGTCGCAAAATGCGAGCGCAAGGATCGCCAGAAGGACCAATGAGCAGGGAATGAGTATCATGAGAATCTTGCAGTTCCTGGGTGGGGGAGATCGAGGCTGCGGGGCGGCCTGCAATAGATACGGGCCACCGCTGCAATCGGATCGATACCCTCGGCAACTTCTGCGAAAACCTGTAATCGCAGTGGCTTACGCAACGCGTTAGATGCCTTCTTCTGCATTGCAGGACTGGATTGGCTCCGCGCTGGCGTGGATTGGCCTCGCGCAGACGTCTATCAGCCAGCGGTCTTGGGCGCCGCCGGGGACTTGTCTTGCTTGGCGGGCTCGGATGCCCGCTCAGCCTCGTCAGAAGATGCCAACTCGGCGGCGGCGTCTTCCGACAGCGAAGCTTCCGAAGACGCGGTGGGTTCCTCCGCTGCTGACGGCGCATCGACTTCGCGCGCATCTGCGGCGAGCTCGGCCGGCTCCTCTTGCTCTGTCTCGGAAGGCTCAATTGCCCCGGCCCCATCCTCAGAAGTGTTCGTACCGGCTCGCTCCGGCACTGCGGCTTCCGGCACTGCGGCTTCCGGCACTGCGGCTTCCGGCACTGCGCTTTCCGGCACTGCGCTTTCCGGCACTGCGGCTTCCGCTACCGCGTCGGCGTCGGCCTCTAGACGCGCCTCAGGTTCTGCCGCGTCTTCTTGCAGCCGCATCCGTTGCGCGTGGGCCTCAATGAGGGTGATCTTTTGCCAGATCTTGCGAGACAGTCCCGTCGTGAGATTTTCGACCTCGTTGACAGCGGCCACCGCGCCTTGATCATTGAAGTGCTGAATGTAGAGCGCGGCGACTTTACCAACCAGTGAGAGCATCTCGGTGCAGTAGTCGAGGTAGCGTTCCAACTCCACCGCGGTCATGACACGCGCAGGCGAGGACGCCGTTCCCTGCATTCGAGTAACGTCCTTCGTCAACTGATGCATGTCGATGATGTGTGCAAAGGAGCGCAACTCGTGGATCGCGTTCAGCGCGCGATTGCGCTTGATACGTGTCTCGAAGGTCATGAGAAAAAAGATCGCAGCACCGATCAAGACGACATCGTTAATGCCCGCCTCCAATAGTTGAACAAAGACCGCGAGTGACGGGTCCTTGGTTGTGCGTTCCAACGAAACGACAGCGCCAATCACCCCGAGCACAATCGCGGCCACCAATATCCCGAGCCCAATTCGAAGCCCAATGAGCGGCCGACTGATTTGTTCCGAGCGGTTTTTTGCATCCTCGGATACATCGCGCAGTTCCTCGCACAGCGACGCCAAACTCGAGTCGGGAAAACGCTCGCGGATGCGTTTGCCCAAGCGCGAAATCGTCTCGTAGATTCGATCCGCCTGAAGACTCTTCTGGCGGCGTTCGGTGTCCTGCATCGAAGACAATTGTCCTAGTTGAGCACCCTCGTCGCAAACCTCAATGGCAGCTAGTGCGTGATCCATTGGAATTGGTTTTCGCCCGCGACGGAGGTTCGTCTTCTGGCAAGGCGAGAACTAGGAGTTTGGCGGGGCAAACGACGCTGTGAGCAACGATGAGCCGAAGGCGACCAGGAGGCGAAGAACCGAGTGAGCGGAATCAATGTCAATGAATCACGCACTAGACTCGGAAATAGCGACCAAGTGCGGCTGCGATGTTGGTCAGAGCTGCGCGTCGTCCCGCATCCTGGCCGGACTCCTTCGCCTGGTTCCGAATGTAGGACGAGGCTCGGGCGAGCTCTCCTCGATCAAACCAAACGCCATCGACCATGCACATGTCAACGACAACGCCAGCCCCCGCAATTAGTTCCGTGCGGTTCATAATATCGAGACACGCAGGACATGGTTTGTAGCTAGCGTCTGGCACACCTACCGGTTCACTTAACACCGTGCCGCGATAGGGCCCCGTCGTGGTCTCTATGTCGTGACCATCCCGCAGAGCGCTGAGCACCATCACCATGGAGCTGCGCGGAACAAACAGCCCAAGACAGTTCACACACTTCTGAGTCTGTCTGCGATGCGGCGCGAGAGGCCGTGTGCAGCGGGGGCAAGAGAGGGGTTCGGTCATCGGAATTGCACGTCGGCGCCAGAGAGTACCAGACCATACACGCGCGGTAGGCATCTCGATTCTGATTCAGAATACTTCGTACACTCTCTTGTGGGCGCTTCTCTTCGGAGAAGCGTTGACGCTCGCTAGCTATCGTCTCGCGAAATCATCTCGGGAATGCTCTCACCTGCAGGATAGAATTTCATCGAGAGGGAATTCACGCAATGGCGAGTGTTCTTCTCGGTCATGCCTTCTCCACTAAAGACGTGTCCCAAGTGGCCACCGCAGTTCTCGCAGAGAATCTCTACTCGTCGGCCATCGGCATCGGTTTCACGGCGAACGGCGCCGGAGATTTCGTCATCGAAACTCGGCCAGCCACAACCCGAGTGAAACTTGTCCTTGGATGCGTAGAGACGGGCGTTGCATTGACGGCACGCGTAGGTGCCCTCGTGTTCCGAGTCGCAATACTCTCCGGAACCCGGTCGCTCAGTTCCCTTGTCGAGAAGAATGCGCGCTTCTTCCGCTGTGAGTTTGTTGTAGTCGTTTGCCATCGTTGAATTTCCTCGCAGTTGATTCGGAGAGCTCCGATATCGAGCGCAATCGTAGCTGTCCCCCGCACCTTCGTCGAGCGCTGGGCGAACTACCAAAGACCTCACCAGAACCGCCCTCTGCGCACGGTTGGTCCCAATGGCGCTTGCGTCATCGCAAAGAATCACTCACGATTTCGGGCAATGAAAGCCACGAATTCTTTGTTTCTATTGCCCGCTGCACTGCTTGCACTCGTGAGCACGGCATGTGGTGGTAGCCCAAAACCTGATGCCCCCATGACAACCGCTGATCCAGTATCTCTGCCAGCGGATCCCGTTGAGACTGCCGCTACCACAGAAGCCGATGAAAGCACGTGGGAGGGATTCTTTCCGCTCTTCCAAGCCGCCGTTGCCATGGACGATCAAATCGAGGTCTCGTACTTTGTCAAAATTGACGAAGGCATCTCGAGCGAAGAATACCTAATGCAGTTCGACATGTACTTTGATGCAGCGATGAAGAAAGTCATTGCTGAGTCAACAGCCGCTTCCTGGACACCCTCCGAAAGTGAAGACGGCGTGTACGAAGTTACTTGGTCGGAGTCTGTGGTGGATGACGCAGGCGATGAGTACGGCTCTGCACTGATCCTCTACTTCAAGAGCTTCGACGGCAAGTTCCGTCTCTTTCGTTGGATGGCTGCTGGCTAGCGAAACACTCTGCGAACGGAGACGTGCGCGCGCCCTGGGCTACTGCATATGAGCCGGGTCGGGACAGAGCGGCAGAACCAAGGCCATTGTTGTTCCCTCGGACGAACTCTGCCCAACAAGTAGGTCGCCGCCCGCTTGTTTGGCGATGCCGTAGGAGGTCGCCAGACCAAGGCCACTTCCCGCGTTGCCCTTGGTCGTAAAGAACGGCTCGAAGACGTCCTTGCACAACTCAGGGGGAATGCCCGGGCCCGTGTCGCGCACGCGCATGACGAGATAGCCATCCGGCTGCAGCGGCGCTGCACCGGCGTCAGGCCCCTCTGTAACAAACGTCAAGCCGGGCGGCGCTTGCTCCTGCCGAAGCGTGATCTCAATGCTGCCTTTTCCAAGCATCGCATCTTTCGCGTTCACGACGAGATTCACAAGAATTTGATCAAGCTGGCTCGCGTCAGCAAATACATACAAGGGAGTCTCCGCACCGTCGATGCTGAAGTCGACATTGGGCCCGGCAAGACGACGGAGAATGTCTGATACGTCAGTGAGCAGAGCACTGAAGTCGATGCGCTTCGGCTTGATCGGGAGCTTTCGGCCAAAGGCCAGCAGTTGGCTTGCAAGCGCACTTGCCCTCGACGTCGCCTCAAAGATGTGCTGCACCTCTGCGCGGCTTCGATCGTCGGTCGTAAGAAGTGTTCTTTCGAGCAGCGCTGCGGAACCCGTGACGGCGGTGAGCAGGTTGTTGAAGTCATGGGCGATAGAGCTTGCAAGCCGCCCCATCTCAGTCATTCGTGTTACATGCCGCGCTTCCTCTTCGATGCGTCGGCGTTGATCCATATTCGATATCGTTCCCGTGAGACGCTGAGGACGCCCTTGAGCATCGCGCAGCACAAAGCACTGGGCCTTGAGCCAGTGAACCTCCTCATTCGGCCAAACGGTTCGGTATTCGGTGACAAAATCGGTGGTGGTGCTCTTTAGAGCCTGCCGAAATAGTTGCCTGAGATGAGACTGGTCATCTGGATGCACGACTGCCAAAAGCGATGAGGCACTCCCCTGCCAGCCACGCTCTTGACCAAGAAGCGGCCCCAACTGCTCCGAGTGCCAGACTTCGCCCGTGTCGACAGCGACCTCCCACAGCGCCATGCTGGCCGAATGCAGTGCCTGATGAAGCTGCTCCTCGCGCGCTTGAAGTTTCGCCTCAGAACGTCGACGCTCAAACACCTCAATCGCGAGCGCGACGAAGTCTGCGATGCTGCCCGCAAAGATTTGTTCGGCTGAGGTCCAGTCGCGTTTGCCGCCAACATGCTCGTGGCAGACAACACCAATGCAATCTCCTCCCACTACGATCGGTGCATCGAGCATGGCACCGACGCCATTCGAGTCCAGGTAGTGTTCGGAAAATTCGCACGTCCTCGGATCGGTATAGGCATCCGCCGCCGCAATGACACGGCTCTCATCCATCGCGCGGAAGTAGGCGGGAAATTCGGATCGGGCGAGAGAAGGTGCCTTGCCGTGAGTGTCTGTCGAGCGGGAGTACAAATCTTCGCAGGCAATTCGGCTCTTCGCGTCGGCATAGAGCCACACGCTCACTTGATCGACGTTTAGGCTTTTGGCAGCAGTCTCAACCAAGAGCTCAATCGCTGATGTTCGATTTCCGGTTCTCCAAACTTCAGACCTGGCCACGGTGCCAAGAACTTGTGCTTGCCGCGAGAAGTCTCTGCCTGCCATATGTACGCCCCCAGTTCCTCGGTGCGCAGATGTTCCCGCACGGTCCCTTGGATCCTACCATTGCACAACAGCCGTGGCCTTCGTCGTGAGAGACGAAGTTACAGGGGCCACCCACTAGTACTACTAAGGAACGAACAACGTGGGATGATCAAATGGGAAGGCGTCCGTCGCCACCCTCGGATCGGAGAGCGCGTTGCGCATGAAATCGACAAGGTTGGCAATCTGCTCCGACGTTAGTCCCAGCGGGATCATCAGAGGATCGGTAGTTGACCCCGGCCCGGGCGGCACTCCTGGATTGTTGTACGCAGCCATTACGTCCTCCAGCGATTCGCCAAGCCCTGTGTGGAGAAGACCGCCAATTTCACGCAGGCCAACGTTTCGAAGTGTGGGTGTTCGGAATTTCCCTGCGTCGTCTGCGAGCCCAGTGGTTCTCTGAAGCCCGAGATCGGGGTTTGTCTGAGCGGCCATGTCGATGAAGCCTACGTTGTGAAAGTCCTGATTCGTAAACTGCGCAGGAGCGTTCTCATTCGGCGGCGTCACGGTGTGACAGTCGGAACATCCAGAGGTTCCTTCAAAAAGCGCAAGACCGTCTTGCTGGGCGATCGTCAGTGCCGTGAGGTCGGGGTTCTGCGGATCGGTGAAGCGATCGTAGGGCGTGTCATCTGACACCAACGTCCGTTCATACGTTGCGATCGCAAATGCAATGCGCTGCGCAGACACCGTTGCGTCACCAAACGCGGACGCGAAAAGGGCCGGATAGCTAGGGTATTTGCAGATCGCATTCGCCATATCAGGCGGCAGGTCTGTAGCCAAGGCCAGTGGTGCGACCGTTGCCATCTTGAGGTAGAGGTCATCAAACGTCCGCCCTTCGCACGACATCTCGACAGGACTGAGCAGTGGGCCAAGCGACTGGCTCTCCAAGGCTCCACCGGCTGCAATGACAATAACGTTGGTATCAGGATCCGTGAAGGCGTCGGTCGCACGTCCATCCCAAAACAGCGTCGGAGCGAACATCGCATCGAGAAAGCTTGGAGTCTTGCGATCGGTTACCTGCACATTCGCGCCAAAGATCGCATCGTCCTTGGCCACGGGAACACCGGCGATCATTTCGCATCGGCGAATGCCCATGCTGCCATGAACATCATCGCCAGTTTCATCGAGACCATCGGCTCCCGGATGCAGGGCTAGGCCCGCTCGAGTATCGGAACCGCCGGCACTCCCCTGGTGGCACGAGCCGCATGCAACCGTATCGTCAGCACTTAGCTGTTGGTCCCAAAATAGAATTTTACCTAGAACAGCCTTCTCGGCACTATGGGGATTTTCGGCTGGGTACGGCACCCCCGAATGCGGAAACGTCACGCTGGTGTCCTCTGGCAGATCACAGAGTGGGGCACTTGCAGAGCAGCTGCTGTTGCAGTGCTCTAGCGGTTCCCAAACGTCATTGTTGCCGGCGCCGTCGTCACAAGCTTCTCCGTCTGCACTATCGATCTCACCATCCCCGCAATAGGCTGCCTGCCCCGTGCACGAGTCATTGCAGTGCCCTTCGAGCGACCAAGCATCAGCATTTTCCTCACCGTCATCGCAAACCTCCTCCCCCTCAACAACACCATCGCCACACTCTGGGCCGGCGTCGGGAAGCGGAACAGCGGCGTCGATAGGAACAGCGTCTGTAGACAGGGTCGCGTCGTAGCGTATGCCTCCATCCGCACTTTGCTCGGAGTCACCACCACATCCTGCGAAGAGACCAAGAACAAGCGGAATGCACATCATTGAGCCTATGGCTGCCGTGCCAAATCCATTTTTCCCTGCTCGTGTTCGCAATGTCCCCACCTTGTCATGACCCAACATAGATGGAACATAGGGTACCAAAATGGAGACAGCACTTCTCAGGAGCAGGAGAGTCGATTCCCTCCACACATGTAGGAGAACGTCATCCTACGATGTGGCCATCGGTTCAACTCCTAAGAATTTATCGCAAACGGCGAAGATCACTAGAGAGCCGAGATGTGCTGCCGGGCTTTCGTCATCCACCGCCCTCTTCAGCAAATTCGAATTCTACTAGGTTTCTAGCGGAGAACTTCCGCAAACCACCATTCGTAGCCTGCCGACAACGAGATGCCCTCCAGGTTTCCTGTGAGCAGCCCATCGTTGAGTTTGGTCCGAGTATAGGCACCACCGATGAGCAGGCGCCCCGGGCCAAGACGCAGATCGGCTCCGACGAGCCCGCGCACCCCGAAGGTCAGTTCTCGATACGAATCGGCGGCTTGAAAATCGGTCTCGATCGTAACGTTGGCCATGGTAGGCACAAGCCCCCCCGATGCATGCAAGCCCAAGGTCCGAGTTATTCTGAGTCGAGCCCGAAGCTGCACAGGCAAGGCTATGGCGAGAACCGCGCGCTCCACGTTTCGCTCAGCGCCAGCGAGATTCGCCGTGATTGAATCCGAGTGCGCATAACTCTCAACGCCGGCAAACGCAGAAACCTCGAATAACGTCCCAACTCGCCGTATCCCCAGTCCAACTCCGAGGTGTGGCGGAGAGACACCTGCCAGGTTGCTCGCCCAGGCACCACGTGCATAGGCACCGAGCAAGAGCGCTCCGGGCGGAGGATCAAAAGGAACCTGGGAGTGTGCCAGAAGTTGATCGCCCACGAAGATGTCTACGCTTGCGGAACGCACCTTGCCTTCCGCGATGAGCTCTAGTTCAAATCGATTCTTGCGCTCGCGCAGCACCCCTCGACGTGCCCCATCCACCCGCAACTCGAAGCTCGTTGCATCTGCTAGGTTGCCGTGGCGATCACGAACAACCACAATGAGTTCGGAAACTCGGCCGTCCGCCGACGAGCGCAATTTGCCAACCGTCGGTACATCGGACTTGGCGCGAATCGAATGCGAAAGCGACGTCTTGTTGAGTGCGACTTCAAGGGCAAACGTCTTGTTCGCAGGCAACTTGTTGGGAACGGTTGCTTGAAATTGAAAACCGGAGGCGGTGTTGGTGACTGCCACCGGATTTCCCCCAAGGCTCGCAACGGGCATACCCTCGCGAATCGGATTCCCTTCGGCATCGCGAAACACCACGCTACCCGAGAGAACCGAGCCGGGAAGATAGGGGCCGGGGGCAAGCGTGATCTCGCCTGCGAGTGCCTTGCCCGCAGCGATGGCCAAACTCACCGAGGCGCTGCCCGCCCCCGCATCGCCCTCTTGCCCAACGGTCAGCTGTACATCGCCAGGTGTCTCTGGAGCTTGGTATTGGATCGCAAACAAACCGGGCGAAACATAGCGAGTGCCGTGTACACGCCCGCGGTCTGCCGTTGCACTAATTTTGGTTGAGGGCCCCGCAGGTCGCCCGTCCGCACTTGCCAATGCAACATACACCTCGGTGCTCTCCAAGATCACCACAGGCTGCGAAGGAGCAAGCGCTGCAATGCGCGGGAACTGCGGAATCCGCAAGTCGGAAACCGATTCGATGGCATAGCCCTTTCGATCGGTAGCGCGCACGACAGCGCGACGAACCCCAGGAGGAACTTCGATCGCCACCGGAGTCACTCGTCTTCGCGTGCGCTTTGGGCCAAAGGCGGTACCGGCGATGCGAACCACGACTGTTGCTCCCTTTTGTGCAACGACCCGCAACTTCGTTTTCCCAATGACGGGAACAAATGCGACGCCGGCATCCGCACCATCTCCAAGCACCATGGCGATCGTTCGTGGCGCTTTCCCCGTGGGCAGGGTGAGTCGAACTCTGCCTTCACCAAGAACCGTGGCCTCGCCGGCGCTCGTTGCAACTCGAAGGGCACCGCTGGCGGGCGAGCGCCCATTGCTTACGAGAAGTTCTAAGCCCTCTTCACCTGCAAATACTCGAAATCGGTCCGGCTTGGCTCTGAGTCCTTTTTCCGGTGGCACAAACTGCACCGAAAACTGCGCTATCGCATCTCGGTGCTCGGCGTTGCAGGTCACCGTTGTTGGTGTCGAGACTGCTGGGGCAAGAAGAGCCGGTGCCTTGTCGCCAAAAGCCGGTAGGGTGGAGGCCCCCTCGCATGACAACACGGGACGCTCGCGAAACCGCTTGAGTTCACCCGCTCGCGGTGCAGGTGAGCCCAGCACCTTGACGGGCACGACACCCACACCATCACCAGAAACGCTCTTGGCTACCTGGACCTTGAGTCTAAGGGGTTGAGGCCGTGCAACCGGTGAGATTTTCGTATTGGGAGAAGCCGCCACCGGAGACGGGCTGGTTCCCGTACCGTCGACGAGGAATCTCAAGATCGCGGCGCCAGCACTGCTCGGCAAGTCTCTCTTCTCCAACAAGACTTTCGCCTGCGAAACGACTCGCCCCGTCGCCGCTTCAACCAAGAGCAAGTTGAGCGTAAAGGAGTCGCGCTTGCGCGTGACCCAAATCCCAAGAGCCCGAGCGCTCCCCTGCTCTTTCCCGGCAGCAGCAATGCACCGATTATTGAGGCGACAGGACGTGGGGGAAACTACGAAGTTGGCGTTGCCCTCGACCGCTCTGCGAAACGAACTCGCGATGCGTCCGAGGTGGCGCTTCTCGACCGTCGCGCTGCCGGAGGATGGAGATAAGACGCTTGTGCGCTGTGCATGAGCCGCTGAAGGCGTTGCCAATAGTACAAAGAGAGCGAGCAACGACGCACAAGAGACGGCGTAGTGCTTAGTCCCAAATGCCATCGACATTGGCTTTCGGAGCCGTGCGCTGCTTGATGGTGAGGCGGCGTGGTTTCAAGAAGATCGGCTCGTTGTCTTCACCTACGTACACCCCCCAGGTGTAGTCGCCGGCGGTTAACTCGTTCGTCACATGCTCTTGTGCGGTTGTCGTCGTTTCGAACACAGTGCTCCTAAGCGGATTGCTTCCCCGCCCAACAACGAGGCGATACGAATCAGAAGAACCCGCAGATTGCCATGAGAATCCAATGCTAGGCACCTCTACCTCGTATGCAACCTTGGCCCCACTGACGGGTGCGAGCAGGAGATCGCGCGGAGGAGCCTTCTCGCAGAAAATACGCCTCGTGAATCCGTGTTCACCGTAGCGGTGCTTCTTATCCTTTGCCGCAACACGCCATGCATAGACACCCGACTCAGGCGGAACAAACTGGCTCGACGTGCTGGTAACAATATTGTCAACAATGACCGACTCAAACGACAAGTCGCGAGCAACTTGCACGCGATAGGTTGCCGCGCCCTTGACCTTCTTCCACGAAAGCTTGATCGACATATCCGACTCGTAGAAAAAGCGTGAATCCACGCCGGGAGAAACGCTTACCGGAAAGCCAATCATCTTGGTCACAGGAGAAAACCCTCCACGCCCGATCGCGGCACGCTCTCCTTCACGCACTTCCTCCGTGGTCTCGCCATCGACAAGATTCATGTCCCCTTGCATGACCGCAATCTCGGTGCCATCCATGCCCTTGGAGAGCCGATACGAAACTTCGTCGGACTGCGCTTCCAACCGAACTTCGCCGCCCTCCCTGGTAATGAGCAGTGGTTGAATCGCCTTTCCGCTACCACGATTCATTACACCGTGCGCAACGCCAGCCTCAAGTGCGACCAGAGGCGCACCGCTCTTGGAAAGCGCGCTCAGATCCACAATGATCGTAGTGTTCTGCTCAAGATCAAGCGCGCCGCTTCCCAAAAACTGCACTCGCGTCGTCGACTTTTGGCCTGTGCGAATCCAATCGCCTGCCCGATACGTTGCGCCAATCTGTACAGGTGACCAGTGTGCCTCACCCTCACGTCGCACTTGCACCTCCCCATGAGCGCGAGCGCAGGTGGCGACAATGGCTGCCAGCGCTTCCTCTACGTTGGTCGCAGAAGCGTCGTAGGACGCAACAGGTGGCGTTGACTCCACGCTAGGAACGGATTCGGAACTTGTGTCCTTGCCGCTTGAACACGAGAGGGACATGGCCAGGAGCGCCACGCTCCCCAATACAAAGCGTTCCACTGGACCACTCTATCATCGCTACAAATGACAAGCCATAATTCATAGTATGGTTGGGCTGTGGCGTCACCAATTCGTAAATTTCGCCTGAAGCTCAAGTGCAAAGACCACGCTGAGTACGCCAGCAAATTTGCAAAGCGCTTCGATGGCGACTTCTTTATTCCAACCGATGCGCCCGTGCCAGTCGAAGAATCGGTCGAAGTGCACCTGGTCTTTGCCGACGGTACTGTTGGGATTCATGGCAAGGCGCGCGTGGTTCGAGCTTCGGAAGAGCGCAATAAAAAGGGTCTAGTCATTCGCTTTACCGATCAGCACACACGTAAGACGGGCCCCTTCGTGGCGCAGGCAAGCGCTGAGAAGATTTCGGACTTCGACGAAGAGACTCCGACACGACAATCACAACTCTCCGAAGAAATGGCCTCCGCACTTAAAGAAGAGCCAGAGGAACCAGAGATCATCATCGAGAACCGACCCTCGGCACTTGAGCCAACGGCAACTCCGGAGCCCGCGGTCGCCTTCGAGGCAAGCGCGGAATCAGATTTCGGCGATCTCATGTCGGACTTGGAAGACGAACCACCTTCCGCAGAACCGGTGGCCGTCGCGGCAACAACTCCGGTAGCTGAAGCACCAGAGCCCGCCGCTGCCGTGAACGCGACGCCTCCCACGCCAGTGAAGAGCGAGAGCCTGGCGAGCGACGTTGTCGAACATGCCACAGCTACAACCTCAACCGTTTCGTCAGCAAAGCTCTGGATTGCAGCGGGTCTGCTAGTCGTGGTTGGAGCCGGAGCATTCGTCGTTACCCGATCCGCAGACTCGGCGCCTCCCGCAACACAAGCGGTGGAGACGCCGGCTGCGCCAAGTGCGGCAGACATCGCCGCCAAGGAGCTGAGCGCCAAGGTCGACGCCGCGATTGCCACCGCAGACAAACGCGCTGCCAGCGGCCGTCTCACAGGTCCCGACAGTGCGCTTGAGAGGCTTCTCGCTGCCAAGACGTTGGCCCCAGGTCACGCGAAGATTCAAACGCGGCTCGCTTCACTCGCTGATAAGTTTGAGCAGCTCGCGACCTCCGCTCTTGAGGCGGAGAATCTTGCCGAAGCTGCAACCCATCTTCAAGCTGCTCTGCTGGCAGATCCGAGCCGCTCCGAGCTCGCGACTCAGATGCAGGAAATTGAAGAGAAGGTACGCAACGAACAAGAGCCCTAAGGCGCTTTTGCTTGCAGGCTAATCTGCATCATCTCAGGCATGCTGCCAATGGTGACTTCTACTCGGTAAATTTCGTAGTCGTCGTGTCGAATCATGATTTGGTGCAAGCCCGGGGCAAGTTCAACTGTGCCTGCCGCGATAATATCTGAGGCGATTCCCAGTGGCTCCCCATCGACAATCACCTCTGCATCGCTTGGCTCAATATCAAACTGAATGCCCGTGATCTCTGCCGGTGCGGCATCCATCGCAGTGGCGGGCTCTGGTGCCGCGACTTTTGGATCGCTTGATCCGCATGCTCCGGCGATACCCAGCGAAGCGAAAAGCACGATCAACAAAGAACCACGATTAATCATCGGCACAACCGTAACTAATGACAAGCTCCGGCGCCTGCCCTGACTGCAAGTCATCGCAGGCGGGCCCATAGAGCTGAATCTGATTGTTTGCTGGCACGTAGTCCCAACCGTTTTGATGCGCTGGGTCGCGTGGAAGCGATTGCTCTCCAACGTAGACAAAGAGTTGCTCGGGGTCAGGTGGGACTCCCGAGAGCGCATACGTGCAAGAAGCAGCCTCACTGCCAATTGCCGCAAGCGCAGCAGCAAGTTGTGCCGCGTCATCTGCTTGGTAGTAGGCAGGATCGCCGGATTGTGCAGTGCCACCAGCATTGGCGATGCCCGTGAGTTGCCCAGTGTCTGCCCCGCTACCAAATCCAACCGCGAAGGTGCGAACATCTTGCGGGAGAGTGCGCAGTGCTGCGGTCGCGGCCACAGGATCGTCACAACTTGATTGCCCATCGGTGATGAGCAGGACGTAATTGCTCCCGGTGGCTGCTTGGAGGGGTGCGTAGCTCGCAACAAATTCCAAACTCTCGGCCGTGGGCGTTCCCATGTTGCACGTGCTCGCCCCGGAAAGCACGGCGTTGATTCCGGCTTCGGTGTTGGCGGCCGGATCGACAAAGACCCCACCTGGACCGCAGAGCATGCCTGTGGAGCATGTCTCGTTGAGTCCGGGATAGAGCATCAAGCCAAAGTTTGCATCGCCCCCAAACGTCCCGAGAAGGTCGGTTACGGCTTGTCTCGCAACATCCCACTTCGTGCCAGCACCAGCGGGCAGCTGTTGATTCATGCTGCTGGAGCGATCGAGCACGATTAAGATCGTTGGAGTGACGCGAATGCCAAAGAGGTCGCCACCACATCCGCAATAGCCTGCGGTGCACTGCTCACCCAAGATGCAGCCATTGCGGTCGTTGCTTTCGTCGCATTCTCCGCCACTGACATTTGGGGCGCAAATTCCATCGTCGGCGCAATACGCTGCACCGCCACAATCGCCGTGCTCTGCACAAGGTAGGTCGATGGCGCAAACATCTTGCGTTGGATCGCACACGGCTCCGTCAAGGCAATCCGCGGAGGAGGTGCAGCGCACAAAGAATGCATCGTCCAGCCTCGCCTCGCGACCATCCCCAAAGGTCACCGTCAGCTCGTGATGTCCCACGAGTGCAGTCTCTGGAACAACAGCATCAATCTGGCCCTCATCCACGAGTACAAGATCTTCGAGTTCAGAGCCTCCCAGGGATAGCGAAATCTCCCCGTCTAAGACATTATCTGAAAGACTACTCTCGATGGCGATATGCAAACCGCTGCCCTCGAGAGTTACCGGAATGCGAGAACCGCGAGCGCCTTCTCTAGGAACCATCGAGCCAATCTCGGGTGAAGGAAGGTTTGGAGGCTCTGAGCAAGCCAACGCCAAGAGAATCGGAGCAACCCACAGAAGAGTAGGAGCGCGGCAAGTCGTTTCGTCTTGGATACTCACGTGGGGGCCTACGAGTCTACCTCAGCGGGTCTACTGATCCGAGAAAACTTGTAGATGTCTCATGGCCGTGCGCTGGTCACGAATTGCGAAATCCCAAAACCACGAGGATGCACGGACCGCGCGCAATCACACTCATACCCGCCTCCTCGGCCATGTGAATGGCTGCATCGCTCTCGGCACCTGGCTGTAGCCAGATGTGCTGAATGCTAAGTTCGATCGCCTCGGCAATCACACGTTCGGTGATATGGGGCGGAGTAATCACGCTCACTCCGTGGATGGGCTCGGGCACAGAACTGAGCGTTGCAACGGTGGGCGCGCCTTCGATCATCTCGCCACGCGGGTTGATCGCAAAGACCGCTCGACTCGCTTGCTGAAAACAGCGCAGCACTTTGTTGCCATACTTGGCTCGGTCTTGTGATGCACCAACAACAGCGTGAGGAGTTCCAGCGAGGAATGCATCAATCTGGGCATCGATAGAACGCGACATGCCATTAGCCTGAGCCAGATTGGCGGCGAGCGCTGCTCTTGCATCCCGAAAACGGCAGCGTGATGGTCGGAATTCGCCACGGTCACAAGAGCTTTGGAGGACGGTGGATTCTGCAAGGCCATGCGCGTGATGAACCCGTGCACCCGCTTTCCGGTCCCATCCACTGGCGGTACAGTCGCCCAATGCAAGGCTTCGCGTTGTTTCTGCTTCTCATCGTCACGGCGTGCGCAACTCGCCAGCCAGCGGATGCACAGCGTTCCGACACCGCGCCGTCATCGGCGACAGGCAAATCGCCTGGTCCAACAACGCCCACACCGAGGACCGAGACCGATGCGCAAGCGTCGCCCCTGGTCGCTCCCGACGAAGAGGCAATCGAAACCACGATTAACGATCGATTTCTCGACCCCAAACTCGATGTTGATCGATGGAAAAAGAGCTTCGAGGGCGAGTCCCGAGAGGTATTCGCAGCGCGAAATGAGGTGCTCGCAGCTCTGGATCTAAAACCAGGGCAATCGGTGGCAGATGTTGGTGCGGGCACGGGATTCTACCTTTGGGCGTTTGCCGAAAGTGTTGGTCCAAAGGGGCATGTGTACGGCGTAGAGATTTCCCCTCGCTTCCTGGATTCACTTCGCAAGGATGCTGCAACTAAGAATATCACCAACGCCACGATCGTCACAGGTACAGAGCGGTCGATCGAACTCCCGGAAAACTCGGTGGACTTGATCTTTGTCTGCGATACCTATCATCACTTTGCGTATCCTCAGACAACGCTGGCAAGCATGCGCCAAGCCCTTCGTCCGGGCGGGTCTCTCGTCGTGATCGACTTTCATCGCATCACAGGCGAGAGCTCAAAATGGACGCTGCAGCACGTGCGCGGGAGCGAGCAAGAGTTTCGAAGCGAGATCGAGGCAGCGGGCTTTGCATTTGATACGCGTCACGAAATCGCCGGTTTTCAAGACAACTACATGATTCGCTTTCGCGCTGGCGAATAGCCCGCCATGCGGACCTTCGCCTGCTCGTTGGCAGTGGCGTTCGCGGTATCGAGACTGCACCCAAAGCAGCGGTTGATGGAATAAACGCTGCCAGCCTAGGTTTTGTTGATGGTTCGTATTTGCGAGAATTCTCCCATTCGACTGACGTCGATCTCACCAGGTATCCAACATGAAATTACATATGAAACTATCTCTCAGTCTCTTCTGCGCTCTTGGAATGAGCGTCTCCGCTTGTGGAAAGAAGGAAGAAAAGGCAGAAACAAAACCCGCGACGACCGCAGGTAAAGCCGATCCTGCGGAAACCGTCGTCAAGACGCCGACTGCCCCGATCGAAGCGGCAAAACCTGTGACGCCAGAGCCGGCCATTGCTCCGGTCGATGATGCTCCGGTGGCAAACGCCAAGCTTGAACTTGCCAGCAAAGCCATGGGCAAGGACTTCGAGAAGTCTCTCGGAGATGGAACGATTACCGCCTTTGGTACCGACTTCCCAGCAAAGGATCTCTGCAATGAGAGTACGATCATGAATCCCGACACGGTTGAAGTCTTCGAGACCGGTTCCCCCGACCAACTCGTGGTTCTGTGCGCAGGTAGCCTCGACGGCGAGACAAATGTCGTCACGCTTTTTGAGAAAGACAAAAAGCCACGCACGGAGAGCGTTTCTCCACCGGAGAGCAGCCATCGCGTGGAAGACGAGAAACTCAAGACAACGGTACAAGCACTGCTAGACGCCAAGTAGCAGCCGCGGAGAACAGCCCAGGCTCCTTCCTGGGTTGCTCCCTCCTAAGGCAGCATCTACAGTCTCCCCGTGGGGCGAACGGTTAAGGGGATAGGCGGCAAGAAGCCTTCGCAACCGGATTCCCCGTTGGCCGAAGCGGCGACCATCCTGCCAGACGCTGCCATTGCGGAAGCAGCGACCATGGCCTCCGACGTTGCGATTGCGGAGGCGGCGACCATGGCCTCCGACGTTGCGACGGACGATATTGCGACCGTGGCATCGACCCCTCGTGCCAAAGGAATCGACTTTGGCCCGTCCTCCCTGGTTCCGGTTCTCCGCAGTTACTACGAATTTATCTCAGAGTATGGACGTGGCGGTCTCGGCAAAATCTCAGAGGCCCGAGATCGGCGCACTGGGCGGATTGTCGCGATCAAGGAAATGCTTCCCTCTGCGTCAAACGCCGGAGCGCGCTTTGCTCGCGAAGCTGTCGTTACGGCGAATCTGCAGCATCCTTCGATTGTTCCCGTATACGAAGTAGGGATGTGGGAAGAGGACGGCGGCCCTTTCTACGCCATGAAGCTCGTGGCGGGACAGCCGCTAGAAGAGGTGATGCGCGCCGCGACGTCGCCCAACGAGAGGCTGGTACTGCTTCCAGAAATCCACGCAGTCGCCGAGGCAATTGCGTATGCGCATGCGCAAGGAGTGATTCACCGCGACCTAAAGCCTGCCAACGTTTTGGTTGGCGACTTTGGGGAAACCGTTGTCATTGACTGGGGCTTGGCAAAACGCCGCGGCGATACCGATGACACCCTTCCGGGAGCAACGGCATCTCCCACAAGCATGAGTCTCACACTGGATGGCGACGTCATGGGTACTCCGGCCTATATGTCTCCCGAGCAAGCAGCGGGCAAGCCGGTGGATGAAACGACCGACGTGTACGCGGTCGGTGTAATTCTGTACGAACTTTTCGCAGGGAAAGTCCCATTTGCGAACGCAAAGACTGTTGCTGAACTCCTCCACGCGGTGAAGGAGGAGACGCCACCGAAACTGGCATCCGTTGCACCCGGGACCCCACCCGACCTCATCGCCATCGTAGAGAAGGCCATGGCGCGAGCTCCCGGAGATCGATACGCAAGCGGCCGTGGCCTTGCAGAAGATCTTCGAAATTTCCAAACCGGAAAACTAGTGGGAGCCCGCGCGTACTCGTCTCGTAGCCTACTTGCCAGGTGGATTAAGCGCCATCGTCTTCCAGTGACGATGGCTGCAGTCATGCTCGTGACACTTGTTGTCGGTGCAGCGGTATCGGTCAAACGCATAGTTCAAGAGAAGCGTGTGGCGGTTCGCGCCACTGTTGCGTCGAATCACAGCCTTGCTTCGGCCTACAACCAGATGGCAATTCGCCAACTTGAGCGTGGACGTTCTCTCCGTGCGCTCACCTATGTAAGTGAAGCTGCCGAACTCAGTAAAACGCTAAACCCGACCGATCGACTCGTAGCAGGGATGGCGACCTTGCCGTTGCAACCTCTCGTCGACACCGTTATCGGAGACGGCCGACCGCTCATTTCCTTGGTTGAGAGTTTCGACAGCACACGCGTTGTTGCAAGCACCAAGCAGGAAATCCGTTGGTTCGATACCAGTACGTGGCAACAAGTTGCGCGCTCCACAACCAAGAAGGAAATCCGCGGGGCGCTATTTCTACCCGATGGGCGACTCCTCCGCATTACGGACGACGCGAAGGTTGAAAACGAAGAAGGTGAGTCGGTGACTCTCCAGGAAGGAGCCCTGACAGCAATTCTCTCGCCGGATCAAAGACAAATACTGATTGGCACCAGAACCGGTGAGGTTCATATTCGCTCCACAGCCGATGCGCTCGAGGCAGTTCGATCATGGAAAGCAAGCGAGAGTCCTGTTTGGCGCATCGCCGCCGACCCGACCGGGCGTGTCGTAGCAACAGACTCCGACGACGTTGTTCTATGGGACGCCCAAACTGCGACAGAGATTGGCAGACTGCTCGCTTCGGCCTATCCCGTGTTCTCTCCTGACGGCAGCCGTGTGGCCGTAATATCGGAATTTGGCTATGGCTTTGTCCTGCACATCGCACAGGCGAACTCAGCGAGCATCGAACGCAATCTCGACCACGGCACCGACGCGGTGACCAGTGCCCTCTTCTCAAGTGATGGGAGCGCCATTATGACCACGGCGGGCTCGCTACTGCGTTGGTGGGATGTAGAAACCGGAACTCTTCTGTATCGCCGAGATGTTGGCGAAGAAGCGTGGTTGGTGGCAGCGACGCGCGATCTAAACTGCATCACGGCAAATCGCCTTGGTCGGATCGAATCCCACACGCCAACATCAAGCGTGTCACTCCATGCTACGGGTGCTGCACCGAGCGCGGTTGTCTACAACCTAAATAATGGCACTCTCATGTCGAGTGCCTACGATGGCAATATCTATCGCTGGAAGCTCAATGATCAAGCGCAGGTTGTACCGCCTCCAAAGGCATCTGACGAGGTTCGCGATGTCATCTACGCGCCTTCGAATGACGCGATGCTGGTTATTGGAAACGATGGAACGGCTGAGGTTCGCAACCTCGCTACCAACGTCACGTCGGCGATCGAATCAACCGTTGCACTGGCCGCGTTCTCACCTGAGGGCAAGACACTCGCGCTGGCCCACAATGATGGCACCATCACCGTTCGCGCCCTCACCGCCGTTTCCAGCCCCACAACACATACGCGAGCCTCCGATGCCTCGCGCATTGTCGCTCTCTCCACATCGACGAACGGGCACTTCCTTGCTGCACTGGGTAGCAACAACTCGATTGAAATCTGGAATTTGAAAACGGGTACCAAACCCTTTGAGGTGGAATCCTCGGTCCTCATAAAGTGTCTTGAGTTTTCTCCTGACAATCGGTGGGCTCTCGCCTGCGCCGCGGATGGGCAGAACCTTCTCTTCGACCTTAAAACAGACAAACAGACAACGATTGCGACGAGTCATCTTTGGACCAATGCCGCCACCTTCGCGCCAGCAGGCGACGCGTTCATTCTTGGCGGAAATGTGAAAGCGGGCGACAGTGGCGCGGTTGTTGTTGTGACCCCCGATGCAACAGGCCACCGCGTTCAAGAGCTATCCGTTGTTGGCATGTCAGCAAGTATCGCCACCTTTAGCCCAAAGGGAACTCGGCTCGTACTCGGCCTATCCGATCGCATTGAAGTGTGGGACTCATCTGCGACAACCTTGGTCGCGACATTACCCACCGGAGGAGAAACTCTTAGTCACGTGGTCTTTGATGCCGAGGAAAACATCCTCATGGCGGCCTTCGACTCGGGCGACATCGTCTTGTGGGACATCGACTCGGGCATGGAAGTTATGCGCAAGAGTTGGAGCGAGGAGGCGTCGGTAACCTTGCGAGCCGATGCGGGGCAGGCGATCATTCGCACGGAAGGCGAAGCCGTCATCTGGAGCCCTCCATACTTCTCCGGCGACATGAATGACTTGAAGCGCATGGCGGAGTGTTACAGCGCATGGCGAATCCGAGATGGCGCTCAGATTTTGTCCAAGGCATCGCCCGCCTTGTGTCGCAAGCAGCCCTAGCGGCAGAGACTCATCTGTGCGGTGAAGCACTGGAGTTGTCCAAAACGTCGAAGCAACCCGAAAACCCGCGCCAAAATGGCAATGGGTTTGCGCAGCTGGAGCGGTAAACCACTGAAACTACGAGGATTGTGGCGGCACATTCGATGCACTACTGCGTTGGGTGGTTCCCTCGGTCATAGGCGCGCTTGCTCAACGTGTCCAAGGGATGGCGGTCCTGATCATGACGTTAGCGCTTGTCGCAGGCTGCGACGAACCTCGCGCCACACAGGCTCCACTGCCAAACTCGCACCGGGAACAGGCGCCAGCCTCACGCCTCGCAATGACAACGGCACCATCCCTCGAGCCTGCCCTCTTGCCTAAAGAGCCAGGGCCCGAAGAGGGCTTTGCACAAGCCCAGATCGTTGTCCGCATCGTTGATACGGATAAGAACACCTCTGAAGGAGTGCAAGTCCGACTTCTCGATGGCAGCGGCAACGGTGGGCTCGTTCGCGAAACCGATGCAGCCGGCATTGCAATGTTTGATGGGCTCACGGCTGGCGCGTATCAACTTTGGGCGTCGACACCGGGATCCGCTTCATCGTTACTCACTGTTGAAGCCTATCCAGAAGATGAAACTCAGGCACCGACCGTTGTCACGCTGGCTCCCGCGATGCATTTATCGGGCACTGTCCGCGCGCCAAACGGGCTCGGCCTTCGTTCGACCATTACCCTAATCCCCTCAGGGCATGACCATGCCGTCATTAAGAGCGAGAGCAATGCCGCGGGTGAGTTTGCTGTGCCGAGTCTCCCCAAGGGCGTCTGGGAGATCGAGGTCAACTCTGAGAACTTTTCTCAATCCGAGATTATTCGAGTGCATGCCCTGCAAGCCAAAGCGCATCAGACGATTGAACTGGCACCCAAAGCAGCGATCTCAGGACTTGTGCTTGACGAGCACGGGCACAACGTTGTTGGCGCACAAGTCCGCGTCACCGAGATTGGCCGGCGACAGCGGCCGAGAGCTGCGCAGATGCCATTGGGCCATCGCATTCGGTGGGTTCATCCACTACCAGGTGTGCGACAACTCCCGGTTCGCCACACAAGACGCTTTGGCGCTGAACGCAGCGGAGTCCGACCTTCAGAATGCGGCAACGGCCACTGTGGGGTTGATTTGGGCGGGGTGCGAGGCTCGGCGGTTATCGCCGCCGCCGCCGGCCACGTTGTGGTCGCCTCCAATGACGACCGAGGCAAGTCGGGTCGCTATGTCGCGATTGAACACAGCAATGGGTTTAAGACATTTTACATGCATCTCGATTCGGTCGAGCTTGGTATCGAAGTTGGTGATGTAATTGCTGCGGGGATGACGCTGGGTACGTTGGGCCGAAGTGGCATCCGACACTCAGAGCCCCACCTGCATTTTGCGTTGTCAAAAGAGGAGAACGAGCAACCCTATTTTCTTGATCCCGAGCCGATGCTTCGATTCGCCGTTGTACTTCCCGCTCCTCTCACGACACCTGCGCAGATGACTGGATTTCTGCAGAATGGAACCGACACAGCGGAAGCCTCTCTCGCTCCTGCTGCCGATCGTTCGAATGAGGACGGCAGGTTCTCACGAAGAGATCTCGCCGCCGGCGACTACCTAATTACGGTGAACCACCCGAGCCTTGCACCCGGGCAAAGCAAAACACTTACGCTACGGCCAGGCCAGTCCATGGAGGACGTACGAATTATCCTTAGAGAAGGGACATCGTTCGAAGCGAGGGTCTTTGGCCCCAACGGCCCCGTTGCAGACACTTGGGTCCGGGCGTATCAAGGTCAGGGGGAATCGCGACAACGCGTAGCGCGCTCTGGCGTTGATGCGGAAGGTCGATTTCGACTGCGGCCCCTGCTTGGCGCCATCGATCTGGAAATTGGGGCTGCGGGATTTGGCGTGATCCACAAGACGGTAACGCCCAAGCAAATGAAGTCCGACGACCACGTGTACGAGCTCTCGCTCTTTGATGCCGAGCTCCAAGGACAAGTTCGGGCTCCGAATGGAGCATCTCTGGGAACAGCGCACGTACAAATCTTGTCGGGCCCCGCAGGGCGTGGTCGTCGAGTTTCTACCGATGAGTACGGGTTCTTTCGCTTTGAAAGCATTCCCGCCGGCTCGTATCGCCTTCGGATCCGAGCAGCCAACCTACCTGAACTCGAGGTTGAGATGCGCACCGGCAAAGATTCAGAGTTTATCTTACAGCCGGGAGCTACCATCGACATCAGCGTACGAGACGACCAGAACGAGCAATCCCTCGCCGGCGTTCGCGTTTCGCTGAAGGGGCCAGAGGGACGCACGACCACCGCTCTCACGGACCCACTCGGAAGCCTGCAACTCAAGGGTCTCGTGCCAGGAAGCTGGGTCGCCACCATTGATAGCCCCGAGTACTCGCACCACAGAAAACGTCTTGTGATTGCCGCAAACGACGAGCCCACGGAGGCCCACATTCTCCGGCTCCGCCGAGGCGCACGTCTCAAAGGCATTATTCGTGACGCCGATGGCGAGCGCGTGGCTGGAGCACGAGTCTGGCTTGGGCAGTCTGAAGCGGTCTCGGATCACGATGGCGTCTTTCAACTCGATCGCGTGGCCCCAGGGGCTGTGACCTTGCAGGCAACACATGGGGAAGAGTCTTGGGCGATGCCGTTGCAGCTCGATCCGGGAGATGAGCTTGTCACGTTAGAACTCGACCTCTAAGCGGCCCGCTTGTCGTTGGCGAAGGTCTGGACATCCCACTTGCCCGCACCTGCGCCCAAGCCAGGGGCAGCCTAAGACGAGCCCTGGCGTGGTAGAATGGTTCCCAATGCCGATGTCTCGAATGGGAATACTCTTAGTAAGCAGCACCCTTGCGTTTGCCTCTGCTTGCACTTCCGAGGATCTCGCAAGCGACTCAGATGCGTCGTCCCAGCCGCAAGATGCGAACCCGGGAGCCGCTGATGCCGCCGTCAATCGTGTGGATGGAGGTTTGACGACTCCCGATGCCACGGTAGCTTCCGGCTGTAGCCCAGACGCCTTGCAGCTCATCGCACTTGTTAATGACTACCGAGCCGAGAATGCGCTTGCAGCAATACCCGCTTCCACATCCCTGTGCACGGTTGGCGATGCGCATGTCGACGACCTCATAACCAATGCTCCGGATGCGCAATCCTCGTGCAACATGCACAGTTGGTCGGATCAAGGCGCTTGGTCGCCATGCTGCTACACCTCGGACCACGCGCAAGCACAGTGTATGTGGGACAAGCCACGAGAACTCACCGCGTACACAGGCAATGGCTACGAAAACGCCGCTGGCGGCGGTGGAACGATCACGCCGGCCCAGGCGCTAAATCTTTGGAAGAACAGTTCTGGCCACAACGCCGTACTACTCAATCAGGGTATCTGGGCAAACCAAGACTGGAAGGCGTTGGGCGCCGGGCTGCGTGACGGCCGCGCGGTACTGTGGTTTGGCAGCGCAGTCGATCCTGCTCAACAATGAGGTTGCTACCTTGCCCGGCCTTGAGTTTCCACTACGATGGCTCGCCCAGCAGATCAGTTCTCGCCGGCACAACAAGCCACCAGGAAGAAGACAGGTCCCAGTGTCACTGCAGCGGACTCACTTTCCCTTGTCATGCGCCTCAATTGCAGCCCGCTGCTCAGCTGCGAACTCTTCTGGTGTCGTCATGCCTTCAAAACCCGTTCCTTCGTCCCTCCACGGCGTCAAGGCGAGCTCTGGCCACCACGGCTCGGTAAGCCACCGAAGAGCCTTGACTCTCTCTACCGACATACTGTGTGCCAAGGACGGCGCACTTGCCGGTTCGAGCCCCTCTTTAGCCCTTCCTAGGACTGCGAGTAATTCTGATATTGGCCGAAGGTTGGATGTCTCCACGCGGGCTTTGAGTTCCTCGGCGCTACTTGGCAGTTTGGCGAGGAGACGCGAAGCACCGTAGTCTTCGAGAGGATCTTCGTCGTGCCAACCGAGCGCCCATGCGAGCGTTGAGGCTGCGTGGTCACGCCAGGAGAGCTGTGCGAGAACTGCAGGCTGCAGCGGACCTCCCTGGGCCACCGCGAGAAGAAGCATCGCCTCGGGGTGCTCAAACCACTCAGGGCCGTCGTCTAGAAATAAGGGGTGTTCGACACACGCTGTGTGCCGCTCGAGGTCCCCGTTGCCAAGAGCGTCAGCGGAACACGCGCAGAGCGTCAGCGTGCATATGCGCCGAACGACGTCCAGCGTAGGTCGGGCCTTGGGTCGCCACTCATTGCACCGAACCGACAAACCAAAGCCCTCGAGGGCGGCAGGCTTGACTGGAAATGGCCGCATCGTAACGGCCTTGAACCAGGCTGCCCCAATTGGCGTCACGGGAACCTCGGGCCAAGTCTTAAGAGCCAGCTCTGAGTCGATGTTCTGACTGCTCCACTCACCCAGAATCGAAAGCATCTTGGAGTACGAATCACTCATCATGGGCCTGGTTTACCCCAGGATGACGCAGCCAGGGTCGTTTGCGATGGCGATTCTGGAGTCTCTCGCAGCAATTCACTCGGGTTCAGAGAAACTCGTAACGTTGTGCGCAGTTGACGACCCGCAAGTTCGAGGGTAAGACCGCCAGCGAACCGTGAGTGAATCAGAGCATTTCGACGACGTTGTGATTGGTTCTGGTATGGCCGGCCTTACCATTGCTTCCTTGCTTGCGGATACTGGCAGACGAGTTGCCGTCTTGGAAGCGCACGACACGCCCGGTGGCTACGCTCATACATTTGCGATGGGCAAGTATCGCTTTTGCGCCCAGGTTCACTACATCTTCGGTTGTGGAGAAGGGGAGCCAATTCATCGCCTTCTCACGCGACTTGGCCTGCAAGAGCAGGTGACCTTTGAGAGGCTTGATCCCGAAGGCTATGACCAAGTCGTGGTTGCCGGAGAGCGTCATCGCATCCCGACGGGGTTCAGCAAGTTTCGCGATAGGCTTAGCCATCGCTACCCAGAAGCTGCACGTCCCCTCCACAAGTTCTTCAGAATTATTCGCAGTCTACGAGAAGAGCTTGCACAGCTGCCTAGTTCGATTGGGCTACGAGAGATTGCCACGGCACCACTGCGATTTCCGCACATCTTGCGCTACCGCAACTGGAGTCTTCAACGTCTCTACGACTCCCTCGGCATGCCTCAGCGATTGCAGGCAGTATTGGCAGGCCAAGCAGGCGACTACCTTCTGCCGCCAAACCAAGTTTCTCTGCTGCTGCATGTCGCGCTTGTTAGCAACTACGACCGGGGCGCCTACTACCCGACCAATCACTTCTCGAGCCTTGTCGACGGCCTCGCCAACGCAATCGAGCAAGCCCCCGGATCGAGTGTCTTGCTCAATACCACCGTCACGGAAATCGAGACCAATGGCACGCGCGTGCGCGGTGTGCGCACGGCAGATGGCAGGCGCTTTACCGCTTCGCGTTACATCTCAAACGCAGACCCAAGCATCACTCTCAAGTTGGCGAGCGGGCTCTCCATGCCAAAGCGTGAGGAAGAGCGTTTCACCTACGATTACTCCTCAAGCAACTTCACCCTCTATCTCGGAGTTCGCGACTTGGACCTTCGTGAATATGGATTTGGCAATCACAACGTTTGGCACTATCCGCATGAGGACATCAATGCCATGTACCGGGTGCAAGGTAAGGACAACGATCTATCAAACCCTTGGCTATTCCTGTCGACGCCCACCCTGCACTCTGGCCGCCCAGGACTGGCCCCTGAGGGGCACCAAGTCCTTGAAGTGGCAACGAGCTGCAGCTACGAATACTTCGCAGACCTCAAGCGCAGAGATAGAAAAGCCTACACGCGCGCCAAGGTACAGACGCGAGATCGAATTCTCTCCGTCATCGAGGAGAACTACATCCCCAATCTTCGAAAGCACCTGGCAATGAAAGTCGCGGGTACTCCCACGACCAACGAATTCTATGTGCGGGCGCCAAAAGGCAATGCCTACGGGTCCAATCTCACACCAGAGAACATGTTTCCCAGAGTTTCGAATCAATCGCCCCTCGCGAATCTGTGGATGGTCAACGCATCGGCGGGGTACCCCAGTGTTGGCGGCACGGTTGGAGCCGGCATCAGGCTCTACGAGCAACTTGAGGGCGACACGGTCTAACGTTCACTCTGCCCAGGGCTTCATCCTGCCTCCAAGCAGCCCTTTTTGAGATGCACCAAAGAGGCGTGCCGCAGATTGGGAATCGATTGCGCCGAGGCAGCGAGCATTCGCGATGACATGTCTCTTGGCACCATTGCGTACGCGCTCGCGACGCGACAGCATGCAGTGCATGTTCTACCGCCCTGAAGATGGCCATGGCCTGCCCCACAATCCATTCAGCGCGATCGTGGCACCGCGCCCCATTGGTTGGATCAGCTCACGTGCCGCAGATGGCAGCGACAACTTGGCGCCGTACTCCTTCTTCAACGCCGTCGCCTATGAGCCTCCCCAAGTGATGTTCTCCTCGAATGGAACCAAAGCCGATCAGGATGGCACAAAGGACACCGTAGCCAACATTCGAGCAAGCGAGGTGTTCTGCGTTAACGTTGTTGAGTACGCCATGCGCGATGCCATGCAGTTGTGCTCGGGACCGTGGCCACGAGACGTCGATGAGTTTGAAGAGGCCGGCATTGTGCGAGCCGATTGCGAGAGCATTGCGTGCTCGCGAGTTGCATCCGCTCCAGCCAATCTCGAGTGCAAGCTCACGCAGATTGTTCAACTGCCCGGGAAAGCGAACTTTGTTGTCTTTGGCGAAGTCACCGGCGTGCACTTGCGCGATGACTGCATGAACGAGGGCATGTTCGATCTGACTCGATTCGAACCCCTCGCTCGACTTGGCTATCGGGACTACACACGTGTCACCGAGCTATTTCCTGTCCTGGCCCCAAAGGGCTAGTGCTTGGACACCGGCGGGCGAAACCTGGGGCGTTATTGACCCACAGAAGCGATGGATCGCCCGACGGATGAGTTTTCTTCAGAAAAATCTTGGAATTTCCGCTGTAGCGTCTAGAGTGCCGTCCATGAGTGGGAAACGCCAACTGGCGCCTGTCGGGAGAGGTCGGGTAGCACTATTCAATTCGGTAAATCGAAAGCAAATCGCTGTGGCGGTTGCCGACGCTACCGAGGCATTAGCCATCGACCCCAGCGCTGCCGAGCGCGAGCGCGTCAATGCGCGGTACCGCCAACTTGGTGGCCTCGGCGAAGATCCGATTCCAGCGACACCACCGCAACGGTACCAGGCCCGTGGCCGGGTTCGTCTGCGAGTCAGGTAGCGGCAAGCGCCCCTCGCCTTCCGCTCGTCGGGACGTGTGCGCAAGACACTCGTTCTCACGGCGCGCCACATACTGTTGTACAAGGCACATTGCCATAGTGCTATACGCTGCCGCATGCCTACCGACTTCGCGACACTCTCCCTCTCTCCTGCGCTGGTAGCAGTGGTCGGCGAGCTCGGCTATCAACACCCAACGCCGATTCAAGCCAAAGGCATCCCGCTCCTGTTGGCAGGCAAGGACCTCATTGGCCAATCGAAGACGGGCAGCGGCAAGACGGCAACCTTCTCACTGCCAATCCTGCAATCGCTTGCTGTCGAACGTCGCGAGCTTCAAGCATTGATCATTTGTCCAACCCGCGAACTCGCAGCGCAGGTGGGCCGAGAGATGCGGCGGCTCGGTCGAAAGCACCAAGGGCTCTCAGTTCTTGAACTGGTCGGTGGCCAGCCTGTGCGACCGCAGATCGATGCGCTGACTCGGGGTGTTCACATCGCAGTGGGAACACCGGGACGCCTTCTCGATCACGTGAAACGAGGCACCTTGGATTGCGCAAACCTCAAGACCGTCGTGCTCGACGAAGCCGACCGAATGCTTGATATGGGTTTCGGCGCCGATGTCGAGAGCATCCTCCGCACACTTCCGGACACTCGCCAAACCGTACTGTTCTCGGCAACGTTCCCAAACAAGATCGAAGCCATTAGTGCCGCGTATCAGCGCGATGCTGTCCGTGTCACCATTGAGGATGCGGAGGACGAGGACGCGACACTCCAACAGTACTTCTTGGAAGCCTTGCCATCAGAAAAACTCTCAGCGCTCTACTGGACGTTAGAGCGATTCCCTCACGAGTCAGCGCTGATTTTCTGCAATTTCAAGGCAACGGTTTCCGAACTGGAGCATTCACTCTCCATGTCTGGCATTAGCGTCGACCGGCTAGACGGCGACCTCGAGCAGTTTCAGCGCGATCAGGTACTCGCGAAGTTTAGAAACCAAAGCACTCGAGTTTTGATCGCCACCGATGTTGCCGGACGAGGAATCGACGTGCAGGACCTAGAACTGGTGGTCAACTTCGAGTTGCCCGCAAAGACGGATATCTACGTGCACCGCATTGGCCGCACAGGACGAGCCGGCAAGGCGGGCGTGGCGGTCTCTCTCGCGAGCAAGCGCGAGCTATCGAAAATCCAAGCGATTGAACAGGCAACAGGATCCCCTGTGAAGCGCCTAGAACAGCCAGCGGGTCACGAAACGGATGTGCGGGCCTTGGCTGTTGATGCGAAAATGGCCACGGTCCTTATCTCCGGCGGTCGCAAAGACAAAGTTCGCCCTGGAGATATTCTCGGTGCCCTCACAGGCGAGGCTGGTGGCCTAGACGGAAACGATATCGGTCAAATCGAAATCCAAGACCGACTCTCGTATGTTGCGATTGCCAAACATCATGCGGCACGTGCGGTGAAGAGCATCAACGACGGCCGCATCAAAGGGAAGCGCTTTCGCGCATCACTCGTGGCATGAGTATCGAGCAACCCAACTACCGTCTGCACGGCATTACGCTCAAGGCGATTGTGGAAGACCTGGTTTCGCGACGGGGCTTTGAAGACCTCGGAGCTCGCATCAACATTCGTTGCTTCAACTACGACCCGAGTATTTCGTCAGCTCTCAAATTCCTTCGAAAGACTGATTGGGCGCGTAAGCAGGTCGAAGACCTCTACCTCGAAGACCATCCCGAACTCTAGCGATCGACGCCCGCATACGGCCATCAACATGCGAGCTGGGCCTACGCGTTTCTCCGGATGCGCGGTTCAGACCACACTTCACCCTTTGGCGCGGCAATATTCGCTTTGGCAAGCTGGTTTCGAGCCCATAATTCTGCAACGTGACCAGTGCTTGCGTTGCTGCAGGGCCAAGGCAGGTTCGTCACAAAATCAAAGACGGTAAGAATTCCTCTTAGAATTGGATTGGGACAAATCCGCACCTCGCAGAGCATAAACTGCTCAAAGAAATCCATTTGTTCCCGGATGACATCCGTCACCTGATTGCGCAGCGAGGTGCTTGCTCCGACGGGATTGTAATTGGAGAAGTCGATGATTAAGGCGTACTTTTGCCCCGGCTGGCACTGCTTTCGAAACTCGTCGAGCAAGTCCCGATAGGCCTCAATTGTCAGTTTTGGAGGATAGCGGACGATCCAAATCGGTGAATGGTCTACTAGTTCGATCATCCCCATGCCAACGCAGATGGTACTCCCAATTCTGCTAAGCAGTGAGCCAATCGACCAGCGCTGAAGTGACGATCGTGAGGTATGCAGAAAACTTCGCATAGAGCGGAATTGATGCGTTGCTCAACTCGGGACTAAGCTACGGTGCCGACACGGAGCGACAATGGAATCAACAGTACTTACAACGGTGGTCCTTCCACTAGCCCTATTCGTCATCATGTTTGGTATGGGCTTGGCTCTTTCGATCAGCGACTTTCGAAGGGTTTCAAAACATCCCAAGGCGTTCGCAATTGGAATCTCGGCGCAGATGATTCTATTGCCGATTATTGGCTTTGCTGTTGCCACCGCGCTTTCCCTCCCCCCGATGCTTGCCGTCGGCCTCATGATTCTGGCGCTCTGCCCAGGCGGTACAACCTCAAATCTCTTCGCATATCTGGCGAAAGGCGACTTGGCGCTCTCGGTCTCCCTCACAGCGGTGGCCAGCCTCATTGCCCCCTTCACGCTGCCACTCATCGGAAGTTGGGCGATCACACACTTTATGGGAGACACCACAGCGGTGTCGCTGCCACTCGGAAAGACCGTACTTCAGCTCGTTGCAATTACGATCCTCCCGGTTAGCATTGGCATGCTCGTCCGCGCTCGCGCACGAACCTTTGCAGACCGAGCAGAGGGGCCAGTAAAACTCTTATCCGCGTTGTTCTTAGTTGCAGTTATCGGTGGAATCATGCGCAACGCATGGTCTGAGCTTCCATCGCACTTTGCTGATGCAGGCCTGGCGGCGATTGTTCTCAACCTCAGCACGATGGCGTGTGGCTTTGCGCTGGCGCGAATCACCCGCCTCAGTAAGCCTCAATCCGTGACCATTAGTTTGGAAGTTGGCCTGCAAAACGGAACCACCGCGCTCCTTGTCACGGGCGGCATTCTGGAGAATCCTGTCATGTCGATTCCCCCTGCGGTGTACAGCCTCGTCATGTTTGGCACCGGGATCCTCTTCTCCGTTCTCATGACTCGAGGTGAGGACAGCTAGCAGAAGACGGGCGTGTTGCATTCCATTGCCCTCAGAGGATGCGGCACGACACCGCCCTCTTGTACGCTCCGGGCTTGAGTGAACTAGACGTACTGGAGCACGCCGATACCGACATCGGGATGATTTACCTCGGCAAGCGCGAACGCGTTGGCGGGCCCGGCTGGGTTTACGACATCATGATTGAGGGCCAACTTCTCATGAGCAACGTGAGCCCCGTGTCTGAGATGCGCCTATCGACAAGCGGATGCGCCATGCACACAGGTGACGGCCCTCTTCGTGTCCTAGTGGGTGGACTCGGGCTTGGCCACACGGCCCAGGCGGCACTTCAAGACTCGAGAGTTGGTAGCGTTCGAGTCGTCGAGAAAATGGATTTCATCATAGACTGGATGAATCGAGGCTTGCTCCCTGTTTCAGAAGAATTCGCAAAGGAAGACAGACTCTCCATCGCCCAGGGTGATGTCTATGCGGATGTTCTTGGAACCGCCTCGGAACCCTACGATTTGATACTCATCGATGTCGATCACGCACCGGATAGCCCGCTATCGCCTGCGAGTGAACCCTTCTACACCGTAGAAGGGCAACGCCAGGTGGCAAAACACCTTGCCCCCGGTGGAGTGCTCGGAGTCTGGTCCGCTTGCGACGATGACGCATTTGCGAGCGTTCTCGCTGAAGCTTACCCGGAGTCTCACCGCGAGCAGGTCGAGTGGCCGGATGATGAGTCCCCCGAACTTCGGTATCACAACGTCCTTTTCTTCGCACGGACACCAGAATAACACGTAGAGCACCGATACAGAGAAGGTCTCGACGCCCCTAGCCACGAGGCTATCCGAGATCTTGGCGCCTCCAGTCAAATGACTCTAACCAATCGGTACCTCCGAAGCCGTAGGCTCGGAAGGCCTCGACGACTTGCTCAAACGTTGCGAGATTGATGGTCTCATAGTGATTTGAGGTATTCACCAGTTGGTGTTCTAGAACGTACCCATCATCGCCGCACAGAGTCTGCAAGTAGGTTCCATCACCCGTCTCCATGATTGCGAATGGATCATCGTCATCAGGACTGATCTGCGCGAGCAGCGCTTCGATTTCATCTATGGTGGGATTGCCTTCATACTCGCTTGAGGGGCAATCCAAACGCGGCGTTGAGTACTCGGCAGCTAGGTCGATGAGAATATGCCCGAATACTTCTGAAACGTCCGGGTCGAATACGATCACCATCACGATGTCGCGTTGCTTGCGAGGGTACGCCTTTAGGTGAAACAAATGCCGTGCCCCATGCCTGTAACTGGCAATGATGTCGGCGTTGCGAAGCTTCCGTTGTTTGAGCCCAGCGCTTTGCCAAACATCGGCCGCATAGACAAGAATCTGTTCCGCGGCTTGATCTACCGAGATAGCAGAGGCGGCGTTCGACAGCAGCCTCAAGTATTCAAGCTTTGTTAATAGCCGAGGTTCTTCGCTACTCATGGGGTGAGCATGCCACAAGTCTCGAAGCGTCTAACAAAGCTCATCAGCGCGCAGGTGACACTTTTTGTACTTCTTGCCACTGTCACACCAACACGGCTCATTTCGCCCAGGACAGGCAATCCGTTTTGCTTGCTCGGCTACTGGGGGGCGTTCGTGATTGCAGTCGGGACCGTGTACGTGCGGCTCCGGCTTCGTTTCAGAAGACATGCGTGCGTGCATACCACCAACTGTCCGCAGAAGGCAGCGCGTTGTTTCCCCACGCTCACGAATCCGAACGGCCGCGTCCTGGCCCTTCAGCGGCCGCATGGCCATTGCCCTTCTGATATCCTAGATGACGCTATGAGCAGCGTTATCAATTTCTATAGCGTCAACGACGAGTACGGCGAGTTCTCAAACTTCGCGCTCTACCCGATCACCCTGCAAGGAAAGTTGTGGCCGACCTCGGAGCACTACTTCCAGGCGCAGAAATTCGCCGCCTCCAAAGACCAAGGCGAGATTCGCAAAGCGAAGAGCCCAATGACCGCAGCGCGCATGGGCCGTGATCGCAAGCGTACATTGCGTCGCGACTGGGAGTCCGTAAAGGACGGAATCATGCGAGACGCCTTGATTGCGAAGTTCACGCAACACGCCTCACTTGGAGAACTCCTCATCGCCACAGGTGATGCCAAACTCGTAGAGCACACAGAAAATGACTCGTACTGGGGCGACGGTGGTGATGGCAGCGGAGGCAATATGCTTGGGCGCCTCTTGATGCAGGTTCGCTCGACGCTTTCGATTGAAAGCTAGTTCGAGCTCAAGAACGCGTTCGCGTGGTCTGTGATTTCTTCCTGGGAGAGGGCCCTGCTGTAGAGGGCCATTTCGTCAAAACTGGCATCGTGTGACTTGCCGACAATGGAGCCAAACCCAGTTTGGAATCTACTGACTTGTCCTGAGAGGATCGGCAGCATTCCCTGGCCGTCCATCACCCCATTGACGAAGATCGAAATGCGGTGGTCAGATTGATGCACAAGAACAAGGTGATACCAATTTCCAAAGTCGAGTAGAGTTCTTCCTACGATTTCTTCTCCCCCAAACGACGTATTGTCACCGTCAGAGCAACCAGATTCGTGGCACCACACTTTTAGGAATACGCTGCTGCCAGTGTTCTCCGCGGTACCAAAGCGAAATCCAAATTGCTCGTCCTGCTCCCGTATAAAGATTCCGCCATGCTGTTCTTCTGGTTGACTCTCCGGTCGGAATAGGAGTTCGACGCTAAAGACGTTCGCGTCGTCGATCGCCTCGCGGGGAACAATCAGACTGCCATCGGACGTAGTGCCAGTGCGAAATGCAGTTCCCAGGGCCGGATGGGCTCCCTGGATTGCAAGCTCTGTCGAGTCCCGGTAGGCCCCATGGAATTGCTCTATCTCATCAAATGCCCGCCGGCCTTGCACCGGGTCATCGGTGGAGGGGCTATCCACCCGATCCTCAACTCGCCAGTAGGCAATGGGGGCGGCGTTCAGGATGACTTCAGGGTACGAACCCAACGCACCATCGATGCTCGGATTGACGCCGCCGCCGTCATAGGACGCACTTGGTTCTCCCTCGGAAAACAGTAGCGAACAGGACGAAGCAATCAGTGCTGCTGCCAAGCTGAGCCCCAATCCACCCGTGTGCACTAGTGCCCTAGTCGGCACGCTATCCCTCCTCTGCGCCAAGTCCAACATGGTAGACGATGGAGCTCGGGAAGCACAACGAAAGCCGGCATGAGTGGCGTGCAAGTTCACCTCCCGAGACCACCACGTTTGGAGGTGATGACATCTCTAGTCGATTTCTATGGCGCAGAGTTCGCTGCAACCATCGCCCGAGACGGTGTTGCCATCGTCGCACTGCTCCCCCACGTCGGTTTGCAGTACTCCATCACCACAGGCAGAGCCAAGCCCTTGGCAGCCGGGTGCGCAAGCCGATACCGCCCCACCCAGGTTGAGTCCGTCGTCGCACGTCTCACCAAACTCCGTATCGACAACACCATCTCCACAGTGAGGTTCAAGAGTGCAGTCGGCGGAGCAACCTCCATAGGCCGAGCCGTCTCCGTCACCATTGTTGCTGCCCTGATCACACACTTCTTGGGAGGAAACAACTTCGTCACCGCACAGGTCGGTGCAGTCCGAAGGTGCCTGGTTGAAGTTGGTCAGAGTGAGCCGGTACTGAGAACGAGTCGTGTGTCGTTCTGCTTGGAACACAACGGCCTCGTAGATACCTCCAGCGGTAAGCCCCAAATCGGTAGCGGTGGCCGCAACGCTTAGATCCACAGAGCCGCTCTCTCGACCATGCACGCCGCCAATATCGACCGCGAGGCGATTGTTGATAAAGACCCAAACGTCATCGTCTCCAGAAAAGGCCAACACCTCGTCACCGGAAAACTCAAACCACCATCGAGTTTCCGTCGTGAAGTGAAAGTTCTGCTCGCCTGCTCCATTGCCGTCTGAGTGCAGTACTTCGCATGGAGAACCTCCACAGTCTTCCGCGTCGAAGCCAATGCCCGTCGCCGGGTAGAGGGATACAGAATCGAACTGGTAGGCACCACCGCCAGAGCTTGGCAGTGTCAGTGATGTAGCGAAGGTTCGATTGTAGTCCGCGTCGGAGCGATACCATTGCGCAAAGCTGGCATCAGAGAAGGTGACGTCGTTCGCCACACGAACGGGCTTGCCTTCCACATCCAATGCGTCGGCAACCATTCCCGTTCGGGCACCACTGAAGCACTGAAAATCGCGATGACCAAAGGGTGCAACAGCACCTCCTTCATCATCGGCAAGTCGGCGGTCTCCGGTGTCTACATCGCAGGCGGCAACAAAATCACGGATGGTGACCGGCAAGTCGACCTCTGGTGGATCCGGCAGCGGCACTTCCACGCAGGAGAACCCTTGCTCCACGACACAATTGAAATCACAGCCGTCACCGGGAAGGCGATTTCCATCATCACATTCTTCTGGATCGAAACGAATGCCATCGCCACAGACCGCGAGACATGTGCCATCGGCGCACTGAGGCTCTCGCTTACAAAATGGCGTGCAACCATCGCCCACTGCCACGTTCTGGTCGTCGCACTCTTCTGTGCCTTGCACCAAACCATCGCCGCAGTTCGTGGCGACGCACATATCACCAGGAACGGGACAGTGCGATCCTTCTTCTAGGTTGCACTCCGCATCGCAACCATCCTCGGGATCCGTATTTCCATCGTCACAGAGCTCAAAGCCGGCAACGAATCCATCCCCACATGCGGTGGCAACGCATGCCGTGCCAGCCATTGGGCAACTCCATCCCGGTTCGACTTGGCACTCGTCACTGCATCCATCTTGTGGATCGGTGTCTCGATCGTCACAGGTCTCGTTGCCTTCAATTCGCCCATTGCCGCAGATGACAACTTGCACACAATCCTGTCCCTCTGCCGGGCAAACAAACGTGTCCTCGACGACGCACACAGCGCTGCAACCGTCGCCGTCAGTATCATTGCCGTCGTCGCATTCTTCGTTGCTCGCTCTTATGGAATCACCACAGCCAGCGGATGTACCGCCATCAACAACACTGGCGTCGGCAGCGTCTGTCCCACCATCGGTGCCTTCGGCGTTGGGCGAACCTCCGCAGGAGTACAGAGCTAGCGCTACAGAAACGAGGAAGACCTTCGATCGCAGGGGGTACATCAATTATAGATTCTACGTCATTGGCCTGCCACGATTCAATGTACGCCTACCTGGGTGGGTGTAGCTGCAAGAACGACGATGAATACGAAGCCACACCGACCACCAGAAAGATTCTTAGATAGAAGGCACGACAAACCTGCGACCAGAAGACATGCGATACAATCGCCTCCATGAACGCTTTGGTCTGTACGTCGTTGAGTGCCTTCCTCCTACTTGGATGTTCAGAGAAGGACAAAGCAAGGGAAACCGGCGACCCACCTCCAACCGATACGGCGGCCGCATCGCCTCCCGCGACTTCCGTCGAACCCACAAAGACTCCTGCTCTACCGGTGCTACCAGCGGCAAAGGCACTTGGCTGCAAAACCGTTGTTGAGACGTTTATCCAAAAGTTTCCACGTGAGGGTGAGGATGTAGCAGAACGCACCTCGACCATGCTGGCAACGTGCGAGAGCGACTGGACGGCGGCGTACCGAGAGTGTGTTCACTCTTCGACGTCGAAGCACGCGCCTCTCACCTGTCAGACGACCGCTCGGGATACCGAGTGCAAGCTTGCAGTCGAGCGTCTCAACGACTTGGCCGAACTGACGAAAAAAACCGATGCCGCTCTCGCTGCAAACAAAGATGCGCTTGTCGGTGCGTGTAGGGAACTCGCTCCTCCGGCGCGCATGTGTCTCTTAGAAGCCACGACGCTTGCCAGCTATCGCGAGTGTAAAGACATCGCGATCTTTGCAGAACTGGCAGCCTCGCCAGAACTCGAATGGTCGCTCGATGGCGTGAACGCGTGGGCCTGGCCTGCGCACGACAAGGGCCGTGGTGCCGAGCGCCTCAGCGCGCAGCCGGTTGCGATCGACTCCCAGCTTGTTCGCCCAGTACTGCGAATCCGTTGCAATGAAGACAAGGTAGCGGTGAGTCTCTGGGCCAAAGTCTACTTGGCCGAAGGAAAAACGCCTCCAAAGCTCAAACTGGATTTGCAGTTTGATGACGCCAAGGCGGTCTCGCACAATGCAACCATCCAAATGGCCGAGCACATCATACTCTCCGATCCAGAAGCGTTCTTAGAAGGCCTTAAGGGCAGAACATCTCTTACGGTGAAGTTCTCAGGCCCAAAGAAGGAGCCGGTGGCAATCACCTTTGGCGTCGACGCTGTTGAGGCCGTGCAAACTCGCCTCGCAAACTGCAAAGCGTAGCGAGTTTCACGAGACGGCCGTCGACGGCTCGCACCAAGGCGAGAAGGGTAGAGAGGCTCAGGGCACGAGGTCCGCTACCTCGCGCCCGACTGGCTCAGGGCACCACCGTCACGACGGCGGAGTTCACTTGCCCATTGAAGTTGGCTGTTACGGTTGCAGTACCCACTGCCTGCGGCCTTGCGACGCCCTGGAAGTCAACAAAGACGGTTGCGGTGCTTGAGCTCGTCCAAATCACCAGAACATTTTCTTCAATCTGGGTCCCGTCGGAATAGGTCGAAGTCACCACAAACGTATGCGTCTCCGCCAGTGTCAGCGTTAGGTCGGGACCAATATCGATGGACTCGATTTCGCCCATGCGAACCGTGGCATCGGGACCGATACGGGCATCGGGAGCAATGCTTGGGTCGGGATTCAATTCACAAATTCGAATCGATGAACACGTTTGTCCCGGTGGGCAATAGTTATCCGGACCACACTCCAAGTCAGTTGGATAGGTCGGTTCGAAACATCCAGCGAGCCCCATGACGCCCGCCCCGAGAGCTAAGAATAGTACTAATCGGCTCATTAGAACGTTCCCATCCATGAAATCGACATGCTGCGACTCGTGATCACTGGAGTGACGCGTGCACGTTGCGCTTCCTTGGCAGAACCTGCCCGCTTCGCCCCCATGTAGTAGAGAACCCCTCCGCCGATAATGCCTACAGCACCGACGACAGAAAACACGAGAGCCCGAGTCTCCGCTTGCTCGCCATCCGCAATGAGGGCGCGATCCTCGTCGGTCCAGGCCCCTTCTTTATTGCTTAGGTCATCACTTGCGGACGATGCATCGAGGCCGAATTTGACTCCCAAACCGACAGCGAGAGCACCAACGAAGGCCGTTCCAAGCCCTGCATAGCGAAGCGTGCCACCCTCGTTGGAAGCTGGCTCGCTCTTGCGCTTGACCACGGGCTTAGGTTTCGGGGCTACCACAGCTTCCGGTTCGTCCTCCTCCGGTGGCGGCAGCGGTTCAACTTCAACCTCCTCCTCTCCGAAGTATTCTGATGGATCAATCTCTTCGTCACCCGCGGGCTCATCACTGGCGATGCTCTCGCGCAACTCCGCTACGCGCTCCTCGGCAGCCTCACGATTGCGCCCCGAAGGTTCAAGCTCGAGGTACCGCTGGTACCCTCGAAGCGCCCAGCCCATCTCTCCGCGCGCTTCGTAGATTGAAGCCAATCGAAAAACAAGCGCTGGTTCTTCGCTCAGCTTGTAGGCATCCAGGTACGCACGCGCTGCAACCTTGTAGCGCGCCATGCCGCGCTGCCTTGTCTTGCGTTTCTTTGAGAACCGGTCTCCCAGCTTCTGTGCTTGCTGGGCCTTCTTCAGCAAGAGGACTACCTTCTTGCGTTCCTTCCGGCTCAACTCGTCAGCAACGGCCGAAGAGCTTGCCGCGACCAGTAGAAGGACCACGATCGAAATGAGTCGCCGCGCTTTCACCGCCATGACGCTAACTATAGCTGGGCCTTGCAAGGTGACTAAATAGAAATGTCCTGAATTTGGGCTTCTGAGGGGCGTTCTGACGAACTTGTGCTGTCGGCGAGTATCCTACGAGTGTGTCTTAGGTCGCGCTACAACTCATCAAGTGGCACTTCGCACGTATCTCTAAGCTTGCACTCGGAGCACGGCTGCCCAGTCCAAATCGTGTTGAACATCTCCTGCAGTTCATCGATGACATCATCGTCAGTGGTAGTAAAGCCGAGTTCAAAGTTGCGACGGCCTACTCCTTTGGCGCCCAAACCTGCCCCCGTCCAGTTCGCGCTGCCCACATACGCAAACTCCGCGTCGACAATCACGACTTTGAGATGGCTTCGTGGACACATGCGAAGTTCCATGCCGCCTTCCACGAGAGTCGGCAAACCATCAAAGCGATTGCGAAATGGTCGTGACGGCAACGAGGCATGCAGAATGCGAATGTCGACACCCTTGATTGCCAAGCGCTCGAAGTCTTCTAGAACAGAGTGGTACCGCCCACCACGCGCCTGGCGCCCGCCTTCCACCATCAGCTCTTTGAGATTTGCGGTTGCGATCCACACCGAATGCTTCGCTTCCAAAACGGCCCGCACAACAACATCGTAGTGCGAGCGTCCTGCAATCAATGACATTTGCGAGGGGGTTAGGTCGCGAGTGAAGTCCATCCGCCATCAACCTAATGCGAGAATCAGCAATCGGTCCACCACATACTCCAAGAGTCTTGCCTAATCCTCTCTCCGCGCAGGGAAATCGCGCAATGCCCTGAGTCTTCTAGGTATAAGATACGTATGGGAACCTTGCAGCGATGAGTGTTCGACAACTGGCTCGCGAAGCATCGTTGTTTATGAAGGAGCGGGGCGAAGCTGGCAAAGCCTATGTCCCACTGCTCCCGGGATTCGCGCTGCTACAGAACACCTCCCCCACATCCTTCGACTCGCTTCTCTACGATCCCGTCGCATGCCTAATCCTACAGGGCAAGAAGGAGACGTCGCTGGGCGGAACGACGTACAAAGTCGCAGCTGGTGAGTCTCTCATTGTCAGCCACAATGTTCTTGTCTCTTCTCGGATTACAAGAGCCAGCAAAGCCGAGCCCTACCTTGCCATGGTCTTTGCCCTCAACCTTGGCACCATTCGCAGCCTCTACGATCAAATTGAAGTTACAGATGACGACACCTCCAACCCGAGGGCGATTGCAACCACCAACGCGGAAGCTCCCTTGATCGGCGCCCTGCAGCGCTTCTTCGCACTTGCGGACAATCCGACGGAAGCCAAGGTCATGGCGCCTTTGCTTCGCACGGAGATTCACTTCCGACTTCTCATGGCAACCAATGGCGGGATGCTGCGCAGCCTCTTGCGACACAATAGCCATGCAAGCTCTATCGCGAAGGCCATCGAGAAGATCCGTCAAGAATACCGCGGGCCACTAGCTGTTCCGGATCTGGCAAAGGTCGCGGGCATGAGTGCTTCGTCGTTTCACAAGCACTTTCGCGCGGTCACAGAGAGCACGCCACTGCAGTACCAGAAAGATCTGCGGCTCATGGAGGCTCGGCGGCTAATTGCTGACGCTGGATTCTCGGTGTCGGCGGCGGCCTTTGAAGTTGGATATGAAAGCCCAAACCAGTTTAGTCGCGAGTACGCGCGAAAGTTTGGTGCGACGCCACGAGAACATCTCTCATAGGCTTGCTTTGGACGCGCCGGCACGGCTTGTTAGCTCCTGTGATCGAGAATTCTTCTTAGGCACGCTCGTACTATCCTACGATCGGACTCTCTTCATGGGACGACTGCATCTCAGCCTTGGCCTGTTTCTTTCCCTCGCTCTCGCCGGGGCGTGCCAGAATGATTCTGGCCCAAGCGATACCTGGGGCGTGAGCTCCGATGCGCGACGCCCGAGCGACAGTGGGATTTCTTGCATGGCCGAGGTCAAGCATCACCTGAGCTGCAACCCCGTCACGCAGGCGGGCTGTGAGTTTGGCTATAAGTGCGCACTCCTGCTTGAGTCTGCAGAGCCGTTCTTGAGTCGGACCGCCTGTGTTCCCGAGGGCGATGCCTTACCGGGTGAGTCGTGCACTCGAGGGCCAGCCGGAGTCTGTGCGGGCTTCGATGACTGCATCGCGGGATTCCACTGCACTGAGAACACCTGTGCTCGCATTTGCGATGTAGGCCCCCCGGAAGGGTGTCGAGAGGACTTTGAGCCCTTCGGCACAGGCTCCTATTGCACGAAGTTCGAGGGCGTGTTCAGCGATAGCATCGGCGTTTGTGTGAATGCCTGCAATCCGGCAAACGATCAAGAAAGCGACGCTGGCACCATTGCGAATTCCGACTGCGAGCTTGGAGAACTCTGTGTCTACGATCCGACACGCGAAGCCGCCGTCTGCCTTCCACCGGAGGCAACCGGGTTTTAGGCCCGGCTGCGAATGACGACCAACCGTTTGCTACATATTCTTAGCAACGCGTTCGGCGTCTCTGAAGGGTCCAGAGGCCGCAAAGCGCGAACAGGAGCCACACACCTTGCCATGGCCTATTCCCCCCTGCTTGGCATCCGCACCCTCCGCTGCTGGTAACTTGGCAACGCCCCTCAGACGAGCAAGTCTGAGAGCGCTCATTGCAGTCAAAGTCCTCGCGACAATCGAACGTGCATAGCCTGTCATCTCCGCAGTACTGACCGTTATCGCAATCGATCGAATCAATGCAACTGCCTTCGACCGGACCGGCATCCGGTCGCCTAGACGTATCATCTTTGAAACACACTCTCACCGGCATGGCACCAGCGCTTGCGTCGTTGCAGGCAAAGCGATCGGGGCAATCGTTGTCTACTTCGCAATAACGTGAGCAGTATCCCGACGAGAGATTTGCAACGGTGAAGAGACAGAATTCTTCGCAGTCAATCTTGTTGTAGTTGCAATCCGCCCCAATCGCATCGGCCTGTGGCGAACAGAGTGTGCCTCGCTCGTAGGATTCACAGAGGTCGCCCTCAGCGCAGTCCCCGACTCCAGCGCATTCATCGCCTGTCCTTGGGTAAAGTTCGCAGAGCCCCAGTTTGTCGTCAGCTGACAGCGGTCGCTGTGATTGCCAGGGTGTCCATGAGAAGTACATGGTGTCCAACGCGCTCTGCGTGTGACTGAGCCCCGAGAAGTGTCCCAACTCGTGGGTAAGCACACCTTGTACATCCTGAATCGCGGTCCCCACACTCACCGGACCAATCGCCCAAGTGAAGCCCTGCCCGTTAAAGGCGACGTCTGCCGTGGGCGTCTCTCCCGGTGCAAAGAATAGTGATGTTGCGCCAGCGGCCTCCTCGCCATAGATCCAATCGGCTTCGATCCATAGCACTACGTTGGTATCGTCAACCGCTATGCCTAGAGCGGTATCTCCGGAGTAGGCGTAGGAGAGACTTGAACACGGCACATCTTGCCAGGTGGCGAATGCGGCAGTGATCGCGGCTTTGGCTTCTTCTAAACTCAAGTCATCGCTGCCGACTTCATTGATCGAATACGCGACGGGAATCTGCTCGGGCTTCCACAACATGCCATTGTGAGTGAAGTGCACAAGCTCGGTTTCGTCGGCGTGTTCCGCGAGGTGCGAAGGTTCATAGTGCAGGCTCCGCGCATTTGCTATCGCGGGCCAGAAGCCTTGTTTCCAGCCATACACCCGGTACCGCCCCAATCCCGCCTCACGCAGGAAGAAACGCGCCTGTTGGCCAACGGAGTACTCCGGCATGCCGACGATGACGTGCCGCATTCCCTCTAAGGTTCCTCCCGGCTGCACAATTTCTAACGACTCGGCATGCACACCCTTGGTCGTTCTTGCAACATCCACTGAGACCACAGTCTCAAAACCCGTATGAGAAGAATTCCATTGCGTGCGAATGGCCGAGACATTGCCTTCGACAATACGATCTGCCCCATCTTCGAGCGCTGCTTTGTCGAAGCGCGTTACGACTGAGGCTGCGGCAGTCCCCACAAGACTCACAGCGAGCAGGCAACCAATCGCTGCGAGTTTGATCCTCACGAATTAGGCTCGGCGACGAAACAGAAGAACCATCATGAACAGCCCCGCAAGCAAGCCGAGGGGTGCGCCTCCACTGGTGTTACAGCCCCCGCCATCACTTGACTGAGGTTCTACACAGCGGCCAACTTCATCACAAGTGAAGTCCCCGTTGCAGTCGATGTCGACGCGACAATCGAAGGTACAAAGTGCGTCATCGCCGCAGTAGCTGCCATTGGTGCAATCACTATTGAGCGTGCAGGTATCGTCGGTGGTTGCTCCCGCATCCGGAGTCCCCGACACCCCCGCATCGGGCGCACTCGGCCCCGCATCGGCCGTAGGTGTTCCGCCCTGCTCCGTAGCATTCGCGCGAATTACCCAATCCCCTGTGAGTCCAACAAGATTCGACTGAACCCATCCGATGCCGTCGACTTCGATGAAGTTCTTTGTAGCAGCGATCGAGCCATCATCATCTCGAGCGATGGACGGAAGCCCTGCATGTTGAAATGCAATGCCAACGCGAAAGTCTCCAGTGACCACAACATTGTCAGCACCCAGATCGATTTCGCTGAGCGCGTTGTCGGCCCCTGTCACCTGATAGTCGGCCGTGAAGAGCACCGCGCCAGGATCCGCTCCAGCACTGTCGGCATAAATGTTGAGCGTCACGGTTTGCGTTGCCACCGCCCCCCCAAAGAGAAACTGCACGTTGTCGAGTTTCCACGGGTTTGCAGAGGGAGGCGTAAGCTCCACAGCCCCCTCTTCCCCCGCCACAAAGCCCGCCTGGAATCCTGCGGCGTCGCCCGCAACAAATCCGTCGTTCTGAAGCGTGTCGGCGTTGGCGATCGAAGCAGCTCCAAGAGAAGCCACTCCAAGAATTGCAGCCACTCCAAGAAGCGTCGTTATTCGTGCACTCATACTTCGAATACTACGACCAATGAGACCCAAGACAAAGCCCTGTGCGACCGGGCCGAGAGAGTGCACATACCACCTTGGGTTTGCCTTTCTCTTCGCAAGCGGTGGATGATGTAGCTGTGTACATCGCAATTCGAGGGGTTCTCTGCCTCCTGGCATTTTGGTTGCCCCTGGGATGTGGCGGAGATGGCAACACTTTGGACACAATCTTCGTCGATGAAACCGCCGCTCCAGGTGGCGATGGCAGCGAAGAGAGCCCGCTAACGAGTGTGGGCGAAGCTCTCACCGTGGTCCCGGAGAACGGACTGATTTACGTCGCATCGGGAACCTATCAAGTCCCTGCGACGTGGATGTTTCCAACAACCGTACGGGTCTTCGGAGCACTTGAGACACCGACCGTCTTTCTCGCCGACAGTGGTGACACCATCTCGTGGCAAGGCTCAGAAGATCACCAACTCACGGTTCGAGACATCGAATTTCAATCTGCCTTCCACGTTCGCAACACAACGCTAGATCTCCGCAACGTGACCGTCACGGGTATCGGTCCTGCGTTGAGTCTCATCGACGCAGACGCAAGTATGCTGCAAGTCGACATCAGTGTTTCGCGCGCAGCAGACTCTGGTGACTACGCGGATGACGCATTCCTTGTGCAAGACTCCACCCTAGAATGGACGGAGGGGAGTGCTGTCGATGCACCCGATCGTGGAATCATTATCGACGGCTCCGCAGTTTCGCTAAATTCCGTCGATCTCACTAGCGGTTCGCGGGCAGCCGTTCACCTCGTGGCAAACTCGGAACTCACGGCCACCAACCTAACCATTGAAGATTCTGGGCTTGCAGTCTTTATTCAGAATAGTTCTCTTCTGCTATCCGAATCGGAAGTTCGAAGAACCGGGCAAACATCAATTCTTGGTGGCACCGAGAGTGTGATTCGCGTAGAAGACTCGTTGTTCGAAGACAGCCCAGGTGGCTTCGTAGCCACAAGTCTGAACGCTACGTCGCTACACTTGCAGGGCAACATCTTTCGCAGAGCCGTCGCCGACAATTGCATTACCGCCAGCGCGGGTAGCCTCCTCGCAGAGGACAACGACATCGATACGTGCGCGGGGTCGGGAATTTCGGCTCTCGGCGTCGACGTCGAAATCCGTGACAATCGCATTGAAAACATTCTTCCGGATCTCATCATTGGCATCGTGGCAACGGGCGTATCGGTCACCGATGCAACCGGGACAATTGAGCGCAACACAATCAAAGACACCATGGACAACGGCATTAGCGTTGTCGACTCAGTCGTCGTTGTTGACAGCAATATCATTGGCCCTGTGAACGGCTCCGGGATCAGCTATGTCGATGGACCTACCACCATGTCGCGGTTTTCAAACAACACAATTTCCGAAGCCACCGGCGCCGGCATCATCGTGCTAAATGCAAGCGTCGACATCGAGGGCAATACGATCGCCGATACAAAGCTCAGTAGTGAAACCAGCTTTGGCGATGGCATCGTCTTTGGCTCCGCAGCCAATGTAACGGTCATAGGCAATAGCATTGCGGGCAGTGTGCGCAGTGGAGTCCTCTTCTTTGATGGCGCTCTTGGAGTTGTTCGCGACAACAGCGCATCTGGCAATGGTCAGTACGGCATAAGCGAGCTTTGCATAGGCGACGCCAACCAAGTCGTTGTTGGCCAGAATACGCTCACAGGCAATGGCGCCGGGGCATCGCAACTCTGCTCGATGTAGCGCAACGCCTGCCCCATACCAATGCTTCGTCTTGTCTTCAGTGCAATCGCCTTTCTCGGGCTGCAAGTTCTTCTCTACTACTATCTTTGGCGGAGGCTCGCGGTAACCACTCAGCTCTCGCCGAGGTGGCGCCGAAGAATCGCGTGGGCCCTGGGCTCGCTGGGCGTGATGACCATCTCGACGCTCCTCATCTCTCGGCTCGCCTCCCCGACCATTGGACAAACGCTCGGATGGCCGGCATTCATCTGGATGGCGATGCTGCTGCTGATGGCAACGATGTTTGCGGCGACCGATGTCGTGCGCGGGCTTATCAAGGGAAGTGGCAAGCTCAAGCCAAAGCCCAGGGAGGCAGCGCCGCCCGACCCGGCAAGGCGTGCATTTGTCGGGCGAGTGCTCGGCGGTGGAGTCGTGGCAAGTACCGTCTCACTCACCGGTGCAGGCACTGTGAGTGCTCTCAAGACGCCCGGCGTCAAAGACGTGAAAATTTCTCTTAAGAATTTCCCTGAGAGTCTTAACGGCTTCGCCATTGTCCAGCTCACAGACATTCACGTGGGCAACACCATAGGCCGAGGGTTCATCGAAGATGTGGTTGAGCGCGCCAATGCCGCAGATCCCGATCTCATTGTCATCACAGGAGACTTGGTTGATGGAAGCGTCGCAGACCTTGCCGATGCGGTGGCACCGCTGGCCGACTTGCACGCTCCGCACGGAGTGTTCTTTGTAACTGGCAACCATGAGTACTACGCAGGCGCTGATGCTTGGATCAAACACATTGAGAGCCTCGGCATTCGTGTCCTGCGAAACGAGCGAGTCGCAATCGGCAGTGAGGAAGACAGCTTTGATCTGGTCGGGGTTGACGACTACAACGCGGGCCGTTGGGACGGTCATGGGCCGGATCTGGCGAAGGCTGTCGCTGGACGAGACACGAAACGAGAAGTTGTGGTGCTTGCACACCAACCTCGGCAAGTGCATGAATCGGTCAAACACGGCGTAGGGCTTCAGCTGTCGGGGCACACCCACGGCGGGCAAATCTGGCCCTGGCACTATCTAGCGATGGCACAACAGGGCGGCCTACTTGCCGGGCATTCCCGACATGGCGACACCCAGCTCTACATTAGCCGGGGCACCGGATACTGGGGTCCACCTGTGCGCGTCTTTGCTCCTTCCGAGATAGCGCGAATTACGCTACGACGCACACAGAGTCGAAGTTCCTAGCAAGACTCTTATCTGGCGTAGAAACATCGATCGCAGCTTTGCCCGTTCTCGGTAATGTTCGAACGGCGAAGAAGTACGTCTGTCTTGCAAACGGTGCACGTCGTCCTTGGCTCTTCCGCTTGGCTCGCGGTACCAGAGCGGTACGGGCCACTGCCATCGGGATTGAACGAGCCCTGTCGCATGGTTTTCTCCGACTCTAGATCGTCGAGAGCATCGTCCATCCGCGTGGCAAGTCGATCGCGATCAAAGCCAAGCTCGGTCACTGCTTCGGAAAGCACTCGGACCATCGTGCGCAAGCGAGCGAGCTCTTTCGACTGTGCCATATCGAGGGCAAAGAGCTTGCGAGTTTGGCCACTGAGAAACTCATCGCCCGCAGCCTGCGAACCCAGAATCATGCTCATGCCTTCGGCATTGTCGTTGATAGCCTGGCGCTCGAAGTAGCCAACGTCGCCCAAAACAGCCTCCCAGAATCCAATTTTGCTCATGGCGCAAGCGTAGTCGCAGTTGGCCACAGAGGAAAGCGAGGGCGACATGTGCTCTGGGCCTGCTAGTCGCCGGTTCCAAAGCCGCCGAGAATCGAACCTTCTCCTTGGCTGGCATAGGTGGCGTTGGCCAAGACCCGCCCGGCGAGTCGACTAAAGGGAAGCGATTGCAGCCAAATGCGTCCAGGACCGGTGAGCGTTGCGAAGAAGAGCCCCTCGCCTCCAAAGAGCGCTGACTTGACACCACCAATCCACTGAATGTCATAGGTAACCTTTGGTTCGAAGGCCACCAAACATCCGGTATCAACCTTAAGAGTTTCACCGGCGGCGAGTTCGCGACTTAAAATCGTGCCACCCGCGTGCATGAAGGCCAACCCATTGCCGACGAGTTTTTGCAGTAGGAATCCTTCGCCTCCAAAGAGTCCAGCTCCAAGCTTTTTCTGAAACGCCGTGCTCACCTCGATACCTTTGGCGGCACAGAGAAATGCGTCCTTCTGGCAGAGAATGGTGCCTCCCATCTCTTGCAGATCAACCGGGATGATTTTGCCTGGATACGGAGCCGCAAAGGCCACTTTGCGACGGGTCGTGTCGGCATTGCCGTAGAGCGTCATGAACAGCGATTCGCCTGTGAGAACTCGTTTACCGGCCCCTACAAGCTTCCCCATAAACCCGCTCTTTTCGTGTTTGACCGAACCATCACCAAAGATGGTCTGCATCTCGACGCCCGGATCCATGTAGAAGAACGAGCCCGCTTCGGCCACGCACGCCTCCCCTGGGTCCAGCGTCACTTCGACGTACTGCATTTCCTCTCCGAAGATATCGTAGTCGATGACATCAGCCTGGCCAGGAGCGGGGCTCGAAGGCGGGGGCTGCGAAGGAGGTTGTGCGTGGAATGCGCTCGCAAACTGGGGCACGGCCGTGATGGGTGTCCAATCGGCCAATCCCGGGCCGTGAACATATGCGCTCTGATTGAGTTGCCCGGCGCGGATCATCTCGAAGACTTGATGGGGCGCTAGGGGCCCCTGTTGCTGTCCCCCCATTCCGATATACCAAAGTGCCGAATCATGCATTGCCCAAGGTTGTCATGAGACTCGCATGGTGAAAACCGAGAAACTTGAGAGAAACCGTCAACACACGCTGTGCTCGCCCACGAAATTGGGCAAGGAAACGGCCGCTATGCGTACACTTGCGCCATGTCACTAACGCCGATGCTGACAGTCACAGATGTAGAGGCGACGTCCTCGTGGTTGCAAACGATCTTCGCTCTTACAAGCGTTCACGGAGGTGCCGAGTTCGACATGCTCGCCGATAGCGAGGGCAGAGTCGTCATGTGGCTGCATCGTCACGATGCGGACCACGATCATCCGCAAACCACCGGCTTGGATATGAGCCGCGTTGGCGCTGGAGTCGTCTTCTACCTACAAACTGACGACATTGAGGCAACCAACACGCGCGCCGTCTCTCTTGGCGCCACGATTGTCGAAGAGCTACATCTCAATCCATTGGCTCACCATCGAGAGTTTACGGTCAAGAGTGCCGATGGATACCTCTTTGCCGCCCACACCGCACTGCTCTCAGAGCCCAGCAGCTAACACGGCAATCGGAAGCGGAAGCGCGGGCTCTGAACCAGGCGATTACTACTACTACTTCTTCTTAGGCTTCTTGCGAACCGAGAGCGACTGAGACTCTTTGCGTTCAAGGCACTCCTTCGCCGACGCCCACCACGATGGGCTGGAGTCCTCAAGTGCCGATTCATTCTTCTTGAGGTACGAGTTTAGCGAGGCCGCATTAACGGTCTCCTTGACAAGTTCGGGTGCGCCATCCTTAAGAAGAGTTAGCAGTTGGTCTTTCTCTTTGCTAATCGTTTTCCAGCTCACTTTGGCAGCCGAGGTGAAGGTGAAACCACTGTGAGTGACTTTGCCCTCCGCGGCCAAGAGCGCAGCCAGTTTGTCTTCCACCTCGCCCAGGGCGGTCTCGGCAGTTGCGAGTTGGTTCTTAAGTTCTTCTCTAGCGCTGCGAGAGGCCAGCACTTCATCACATAGGGTCTCAATTTCTGTAGCCATGGGGAGAGTCTGCCACATGGCCCTGTCATCCTGCCGGGCATCGCGGCCCCCAGCGCCAGGCGTTCCCTCGGCACGACACTCGGAGCCATCAATTCCCATGCACGGGGTCGACTGCTTTCTCACACATGTCGAGTTCGCCGCTCAACCCTGTGGTTCTGCGCACCGTTGCGGCTAGCCAACCAGCAACTCGCCTTCGGCTCCCTCGGTGCCTCCTCGCAGATGCCCGTTGCGCAGGCCGTTGGCAATCGTGCGCAGAAACTCGCCGAAGGATGTCGCAAGGCGGGTATGGGTATCTCCTTGAACCATGTGCATCCAAACCGAGCCGTGTCGCGCCGCGACCTCCCCACTACTCACAAGCTCCAACGTCCCTGCGTTCGCCGCCCGACGACTCTCCGAAGAAGTAGGAGTAGTTCCTAGGAGTAGTGAGCTTGAGAAGATTCTTTCCGAGCTTGCGTAACGGGTATCGTCTTGCACTTTGGTAGCTTGTCACGAGAGCGGCAGTCCGGCGCTACGATGTACCCCAAGCGATAGTGGTGCAATCGGTGGGTGATTCGGGCGGCCTCCGGCGCGAGCGTTGAATATCCACAAATCTTGGCTACAAAACCCCAAAGCCAGCAACATATTTGCCGTCAGCTTCCTTTAGACTCAGGGCTCGAATGGAAGTGCAAGAAGTGTTTGCGGCAGCCCCAGCCACTCGTGCTCTGGCCGTATTGGCCCTGGCTGCAGGCGCTGCCGCCTGTGGTCGCATTGGCTTCGACGGTACGTCCCCACAGGACCTCGTCGATGCGGATACATCCATGCCCGATGCGACGACCACACTTCTGGATGCAGGCGCAACGAGTGGTTACGAAACGGGCTTTGATACCTTTGACGATTGGACAATTTCGGGAGAGCCCATGTGGGAGTGTGGCGCGCAGACCGACGATGCCTTTGGCCCTGCTAGTGGGACCTCGGGCGATACAGTTTGTGGCACAGGAATCAATCAAAACTACGAGGCGACCAACGCCGTCGGCTTTCTCACCTCGCCCATACTCTCGCTCTCGGGGCTAGCGCGCCCGCAGTTTAGCTTCTGGATGGACCTTGAATCCGAAGTGAACACCTGTGGTGGAGACTTCAGCTGCGATGGAGCCTACATCGCGCTGAGTGTGAATGAATCAGACTTCATCCCAGTGCGTTTTGGGGAGCAAGGCCTACAAGGATTGCTTCCCAACGCCATTGCGATTGGCCCGGGCGGAAACCCGGGCTGGGCCGAATCGCAGCCCGAAGGAGATTGGGCCGAGGTTGTGCTCGACCTTCTCGCACTCGACACCCCTGGCCTCGACACCATTGAACCAAGCGATACACTGCAATTTCGCTTTGCCTTTGTCGCAGATGCAAGCATTGGCGACCTGCCGGGTTGGTACATCGATGACGTGCGGCTCTTTGATGCCCCGGTCGTTGCGCCGCGCTCCCTGCCATACTTTGAAGACTTCGAATCAGCGGACGGCTGGACTACCAGTGGCGGTGGTGACATTTGGGAAATCGGCCCCCTCTTACAAGGCTCGCCTGGCCCCGGGAGTACAATCTCGGGTTCGAGCCTCGCTGCCACCGGGGTCAATCAAATCTACGAACTTTCCCCAAATGGCCCTCGGCACACGCAGAGTTTCCTGACCAGCCCGCCCATCAGCCTCGCCGCCGCATCTGCGCCGCATCTAACGTTGTGGATGGATCTGGATACTCAGATCAATCAAGATGGCGGGCATATCGCTCTATCGGTAAACGGCGGCCCGTTCTCACCTGTCGTCGCAGGTGACGTAGGTCTAACTGGGGTCAACTATACAAATGATGGCAGCCTTGCTGCCACAAACTGGCCCGCAACCGACGGCTGGTCCGGGCTAGCGCCCGTCGACGATTGGGTCCGCATCGATGTGAGTCTCTTCGAACTCACAAGCCCTGGTCTCGACGAAATCGCCGCCGGCGACTCCATCGAGATTCGCTTTGGCTTTCTGGCTGGGCGAAACGATTCATCGAGGCCCGGCTGGTACATCGACGATGTCGAAGTCGCCGACCCGTAGTCTTCCGCCCCGAACGAACTTGGGAATACGTGCCCTGCAGCGCAAGCGGACAAACCTCTGGCGCCAGTCACCGTACTACAATTCATCAAGCTCAGAAAAACACCAGCCGGCGAGATGAGCCAAGTCCACTGCATGGCCAAACGGATTTCGGTCGGGCTAAGCGCTGGGCATTTCCAAACGACAAGCCGACAAGAGTTTTGCACGTCGAAGGAATCGGCGGCACGGGCTCATGGAAGAACGAATGCGGTGCTCCCGATGGAGCGGTCACAGTGATAACGATATCGCAGATGCTCCGTTAGACCTCAGTTAGGCAAGCCATGGGCCTCAAGCTCGTTTGAGTAGTCGGGGCAAGAGTCTGCGCCGTATTCGAGAGCTCCCAAGAGCGGACCAAAGGCGAAGAGGTGCCATTGAGGAAACGCCGTTTCGGCGCATCTAAGTGTCGGAATTTGCAGTCGGCGCGAACCGTTACGATCTGCAAAACATGGCCATGTACCCCATTCTCCGCTCCGACAACTACTCCAGCACATACACCGCCCCGCTTCCCTGCGAGCCATTTGCAAGGTCGCCTCCATCGGTGGATACCCCTGTGAGATTCCCCGCCTCTGTTCGTGCGCCGGTAGCGAGGATACCGTTGCTCATGCTGATGCTATACCCAAATTGGTCGCTAGCATCGGTGTTTGAAGCTTTGATGTACGCCTCTTGAGACCAGCTACCAGCGTTCTCTCGAAAGAGATAGATCGCTCCTGCTGCGGTTGCCCCGTTGTCCACGTCGCCAATGCCTGTATCGACTCCGGACGCAGCTCCAGCTTCAAAAGGAGCCGTAACAGCTAAGGCGTTTTCAGATCTGGCAAGGTCACTTCCAAATAGGTCAAACGCATCGGGGTTTGAGGATTTCACATATGCACTTTGCGCCCACGTCACCCCGGAACGCTCGAAGATGTAGACGGCGCCGCTGTGCTGGAGGCCATTTGCAGTGTCTCCGTTTCCAGTACTAACCCCCACTCCAGCGCCGTCTTCTCGCGTTGCACCGACTGCCAACGAGTCCCCTTCGAGCATGACGCTGAATCCAAAGAAGTCGCCAGCTTCCGAGTTGGAGGCCTTGAGGTATGCCTCTTGGGACCATAGGTTCCCTGACCTGCGAAAGACGTAGGCAGCCCCACTATCTGTTGCAGCATTCGCTAGGTCTCCTGGGCCATTTGAAACGCCGGTACTTCCGCCGTCTTCGCGAATCGCGCCAACTACGAGAGTGTCACCAGACAGAGAAACACTGCCTCCAAACCCGTCCTCTTCATCGGGGTTAGACGCCTTGATATAGGCCTCTTGGGTCCAGGTTGTGACATTGCGGCGGAAGACATATGCTGCGCCACTCTGTGGTGCCGCGTTGAGCGTATCGCCAAGACCCGTATCAATCCCCGCCCCGCCGCCGCTCTCACGGATCGTCGTAACAACCAGCGTGTCGCTAGACAGTGCAAGCCGAAATCCGAAGTTGTCTGATCTGTCGGGATTGGACGCCTTGACATACGCTTCCTGAGCCCATCCGAGGTTTCCTCGGCGAAAAACGTAGACGGCGCCGCTAGAATTCCTCTGATTCTCCGTGTCTCCGGGGCCAATGGAAATGCCGCCGGCAGCTCCTTCCTCGCTAACAGCCGAGACAGCCAGCGTGTCTCCAAAGAGGGCCAGACTCCCACCAAAGGAGTCGAGCTCATCGGTGTTTGAAGCTTTGATGTAGGCCTCTTGTTCCCAACCTGTGGGGCCTTTGCGAAATAGATACACAGCGCCAGAGCCACTTACAGCATTGTCCGTGTCACCGGTGCCGTCGGAAACTCCAGCACCGCCGCCGTCTTCACCAATGGCACCGACTGCTAAGAAATCTCCCGAGACAGCGACGGCGAAACCAAATTGGTCAAAGTTCTGCGTGTTTGATGCCTTGATGTAGGCGGCCTGCTCTAGCAACGAGCTGCCTCTAGCCAGCTCAACCGTATAGATTCCCTCCTCTCCTCCGATCGCGACCACCTTCACAACAATTGTATTGACGCCGAGGTTCAAACTGATTGGGGCTGACGCCACACCGCTCTCGACTGCGACATCGTTGACGAACACGGATGCATTGGCGTCGAGCGCTGTTGCGGTAATCGCTACTTCGCTGGTCGCAAGTGGCACCTCTGCCGCGTAAACCACCGCTGCCGGTGCCACGTCGGCATCAAAGGCTGGAGAGAGGCTTGGAATGTCTGAAATGGATAGCGCGACCAACCGTGGCAGGATGAGTTCAACCGCGCCGTCAATCACTACGTCTGCGTCGATGATTGCAGCATCTGCGTCGGCAACTAGAGCTGCATCACCCGGTTCCGATTGGCCACCGTCTGCAAGATCGCTTGTGGATCCGCAGCCAAAACCGAGGGCCCCCACGGCTAGCAACAGTGCCAGCGCGCGAAAGACAGGTCTGAGAGCTGGCATGGCTAGCAGGCATGCAACCGTGTCGGTGTGCCGGCTTCTGGGGGCAACGCGGGGGATTCTCGTGGACGCTCGGCATTCCATTGTCGATGCGAATAACACGCAGGCCAGACAATCACCAAGCCTGCTCTCTTCACACTCCTTCAGGGCCTGGAATGGTCGCTGTCGAAACCCTTATTTGAACTTGGGCGCTTGAAGCAGAACTTTGCGAGCGGATGCTCCTCTGGATCGCTGGCATGCTGTGTGGGAAATCGACCACGCCACATACCGCTAATCGCGACCAGCTCGTACCCGTCGGTTGGGGATACACAAAGATCAGAGATGCTGTCAGCGTTGGACTCGGCATCGACATCTGCCGCACCACCGTAGCCAACATCCTCAATGAAGAGCCTTCTGTCCTCTTCCAGGTAAACACGACCACCTACCACAAGGACGGCAATGACCGATTTCGTCTAGAGTTAGACGCAGGCGCATTATGGCATCTGGGTGGCGTGCAACTTGGCCCTACAATAAATGCCGGCTTCAATGAAGCCAGCGGGGCCGCGGCAGATCATGGTTTCAGTATTGGAGCCAACGGACAACTCCGCCGAGAAGTCCACCCACAGATCGACATCGAAGGCAGCCTTGGGTACTCGATCGAAGACCTTCGCGGGGCCTTCGTGGCTGGACTTGGCGTGCGAAAGAAGGGATTGGCATTGCGGCTTAGGCTTCGTCATTCCAATGTCGCCGACATCCGATCTCGGCCCTTTGGAGCTCCTCCTGACGATAGGGGCAAGCAGCGAGTCAATGAAGTCTATGTGGGCTTTGGCGGGGACAATAAGATTTTCGTTTGGAGCGTGCTTGGTCTCGGCACTCTAGTCGGGATCGCTGCGGCTTCCGTACCCCTCTATTGCGCTGTCGACGGGTGCTCGAACTAGAAAGGGTGGACCGAAAAAACGATCCACTCACAGGGGCTCCTAACTTTTGCCCCTGTGGGACTGACTCCCACTGAACACGCCAGTCTTAGCTGGATGCACTTCTGTTCGAAAATTCGATCGGGGTTTCTTCCTTTGGCGGCTACTTGGCTTTTAGGCCGGCGAGGATCTTCAGACTGCAATCCAGCTTCTCTTGCTTGGTGATCTGAAAGTCGGCAAAGGTGTAAACGCGTTCCCCGATTTTCTTGTTCGAAGCAAAGGCGAATTTCCCGGGCTCTGTGGTCCATTGAAGCATCCAGTTGTCTTCGTCGGTCTTCTCGTTCTTGACCATCTCCTTAAGAGCGCCGCCTTTGTTGCCCTTTTCGATATTCATAACCATGTTGTCGTAGGTTGGTGACGACGCAGCCTTCTCGTAAATCGAGAGCCCGCAGGACCAATCGGCGGTCGAAATTCCGCCCATGGCGGAGACCTTTGCATTGCCAGGTACGTTGGCAATTAGACCGAGCTTCGGGAGTTCAAGATCCATCCAAACGTTTGGGTCTCCCTTTGCGGCCTTTGCCTTGCCCTTGTCTGCTGAACTCTCTGACTTCTCAGAGGACTCAGCCCCAGACTCTTCCTTCTTGCCACAGCCAACCGCCGAAACAAGTCCCAATCCACACACGAACACAAGGGCTTCAATTTTCATGCAAATAGGGTAGCCGCATCTTGCAGGTCTTCCCAGTTGGCGAGGCCTCGATCTGGCCGTACACCTTGCCCAGGGCCATCGCCAAGGCCCGCTACGAACTACAGGCGAGTTCTAGAAGCGCCTGCAAGAGAATGTTCGCTCCGACTTCGATGTGCTCAGCATCAGTGTGTTCTCGAATGTTGTGGGAGATACCGCCTGCGCTCGGAACGAAGATCATGCCCGAAGGACAATTGGGAGCGAACATTTGCGCATCGTGGCCAGCACCTGATGGCATCCGCCGTGCGGTGTGGCCAAGGTCCTTTGCCTTGCGCGCAACCAAGTCGACGATGCCAGCATCAAAGCTGACGGGCTCAAAGCGCGCCAGGGTTCGCATCTCCACGGTCAAGCCTTCGCGTGCTGCCGCCTCGTTCACAAAGGCAAACGCGCGAGCCTCTGCGCCTTTGAGTACGGCCTCATCGGTGTGGCGCAAATCCAACGTCATGGTCGCCTTGCGGGCAACTACGTTGATGAGGTTTGGCTCGAGTTTTAGAAAGCCCACCGTACTCACTTGCGGCGCTCCAATGTCAGACGCGATCTTGCGCAGCTCGACGGCAATCTCGGCAGCAACAAATGCCGCGTCTTTGCGCATGTTCATCGGTGTTGTGCCGGCGTGATTGGAAACGCCATGCAGGGTCACCTCGGTCCAACTAATTCCCTGCACTCCAGTTACCGCACCAATGACGTCGCCCTCTTGTTCAAGAACGGGCCCTTGTTCGATGTGCAGTTCCAAGAACGCGCGCGCGCGAAACGCACACGGCGCATCCCCTGCGTAACCAATGGCGGCAAGATCATCGCGCACGGTCGTTCCATCGATACCAACCGTATCGAGGCTCTCCTGCAACGAGAGCGCTCCCTGCTGAACACCGCTCCCCATCATATCGGGAGCGAAACGCGCCCCCTCTTCGTTTGTAAAGAATCCCACGGCAACGGGATGTCTAGGAGTTATTCCGGCGTCGACGAGACACTGCACAACTTCAAGCCCAGCAAGAACACCGAGGTTGCCATCGTAGGCACCGCCAGTGGCAACCGTATCAATGTGCGATCCCATGGTCACCGGTGGGCCCTCGTTCTCACCGGCCAGCGTGGCCATGACGTTGCCGATTTGATCGATGGAAATCGTCATGCCGAGTTCCCGCATCCATCCCACAACAAGGTCGCGGCCCGCCCTATCACTCTCGGTTAAGGCGAGTCTGCAAACACCGCCATCCGGTGTTCCTCCAACGGCAGCGAGTTCAGCAAGGCGAGCGCTTAGACGCGCAATTTTGATACGTAGGGCTTCGGTACTCATAGTCAGATCCTGAAGCCGGACCATAACGCAGGAGGCTCGCTAGTAGATCGAAATCCCCAAACTCATCTCGGTTGCCGACTCGCCGTAGGCGTGGGTTACGCCTGCGCGTCCCGTCATGGCAAGGCGCGTTGTTATGTCGAGCTGCATGAGAACACCGCCGCTGTAGAGCTCACTGCTTCCGCCCCCGGCAGAGAGCGTTCGCACTCCAGTGCCGATTTGCGCAAAGCCACCGGCGTGAATGCGACGACTTTGAAACGGCAAAAGTTGAGCTTCCAAAGCGGCGCGCGCTTCAAATCGAGCACTGGTTGGCATGGCTTGCTTGGACTCGCCCCAACCGAATCCGATGTCCGCATGCAGTCCAAATTCATGAATCGGAAAGTACCCCAACTGGATGTGACTAATCGGGCCTGGAGTTGCCGATGCTCCCATCTCTCCCACAAGTCCCGCTCCCAGAAAAACACTGTAGGCCCAACCTTGCCGATTGAGTGGAGCGCGTCCCAAGGCCTGCCAATCCCCTTCGGATTTGCGAACGTAGGCGCGGGTTGCCCACTCCGCCTCTTCCACAGTTAGATCCTCAAGTGCCACTTGCCGATAGTCATTGCCCTGGCCGTAGAGGTGAACCGGATGGTTGCCGCCAATCTTCGCCCAGCCGTCGTAGCGCGCGCCTTCACTGCTCGCGGCAACAACAGCAATGGCGGCGGCGCTCGCAACCACAACAACCGCGAGAACGGCGGCGGCGTCACCATCAATTCCGCTCAGTGAGCCACCGCCTTTGCTACCACCGCCTTTTGATTTGGGAGCGTGGCTACTACCACCGTGCTTGGGCGGAGAACTGTGCCCTGGACGCGAACCACCTCCGCCACTTCGAGGACCTCGCGTACCTCGTGGCCCCCGCGTACCCCGCGCTCCCCGCGCTCCGGGCCCATGTCCGTGCACGCCTCCGATGTCGATGTGCACAGTGCCGCTTGCATCGCAACACGTGGACTCCGCTCGGGGCGCCTTTGGAGGCTGCTCCGAGGTAACAAACGTTTGCACCACTCGAACTCGCTCCCCGCGCTCGCTCGGAGCTTCGTGAGCAAGCCGCATCAAGTCCTGTTTGGGAATGCTGTGATTCGAAGAAAGGCAACCACTGGCAAAAAGCAGAACGCCCACGAATGCTGTCAGGCTCAGAGACGAATGCATGGAGTCTGCTTGAGCAAGTCGCATACCCACTTAAGACGCTGCAGTGCCTTGATTCGTGGCCAGACTCTGTCTTCTGAGCGCACAGCTGTGGCAGCCGTTTCACACCTCGCAGCACTCGTCGGGCATCACGGTAGGTCTGCCGCCTTCGCCGATGTCTCCGTCGCGGAGGACGTCGCGCGGGATGTTGCGCGCAAGAGGGACGGCAAAAAACACGCGAGAGCTCCAGCCCGCAAGAGATACATCGCTAGGAATGCCAGCCACACGCCTTGGTTTCCCAACGCTCCTCGCAAGAGCAGGTCTAGGAGCACGTAGCTCAGGGCAGAGACGACTGCTGCGCATCGAAGCGCACTGCCTTGGGTCGCGCCGAGAAAGAAGCCATCGAGTTGCCACGCAGCTACACCAAGCAGAGGAATGAGTGCGCAATACGGCATGAAACGCAGTGCGATCTCACGTGCCTCAGCGTCTCGAATTACGGTGGCAATAATGGGCGGCCCAACCGCGAAGTAAGCCAGTGAAATCAACAGGCCGAATGCGAGGGCAAGCTCGCTTGTGATGCGCATGGCGCGTCGAAGACGGGCTCCATCTCGCGCACCAAAGGCCTCCCCAACTTCCTTCTCGGCGACGAAGGCAAAGCCATCTAAGACAAAGGCTGCGACGGTGACAAACTGCAAGAGCACTTCGTTGCCCGCAAGAACGTCAGTCCCCAAGGTTGCGCCCGAACGAACAAACCAGGCAAAGCTAAACAGCAGCGCCAAGGTGCGAATCAAAATATCGCGATTGGCGGACACGAGCGCCAGCAGCTCTTTCCCTTTGAGCAGCCCGCTCTCCAATCGTCTCTCATTGCGTATCAGATAAATACCGAAGACAAGGGCAACCCACTCCGCGATGGCGGTCCCGACCCCAATTCCATAGGGGCCCCAATCGAGTTCCGCAACAAAGTACAAGTCCAACGCACCGTTGACACCATTCATCACGACTTGCAGTGCCAAGAGAGCGCCGGTGCGGCCCGTTCCCAGAAGCCATCCGGTAATGGCGTAGCTCATCAGAAGCGCGGGCGCGCCCCAGATACGCCCAGAAAAATACGCACGGCCCAAATCTTCGACGGGCGCCCCAACGCCAAACGGAGGAAAGATGAGATCGGGCAAAACTGGAGAGAGCCCCCACAGAAGAAGTCCAAGCGCCGCACCCATGAGGAGTGCGCGCTGCAACACGGCTCGTGCGCGGCCGTGTTCGTCAGCGCCGATCGCTTGCGCAACCAATCCGGTCGTCGACATGCGCAGAAATCCGAAGGCCCAGTAGATGAAACTAAAGGCGACACTTGCGACTGCGACGGCTGCCAGATCAGTCTTCGTCCCGCGCAAGCCCATGACCGTGGTGTCCACGACACCGGTCGCGGCGATGGCAACTTGCGCGAGCATTACCGGGATGGCGAGACGAATCACTCGCGTCCGGCTCAATGGCGTGTTGGACATCTAAGAAGGCGCATACTGCCCTACTTACCGAGGCAACGCACGATGCTGAACGGCGTGTCTTCTCGGCCCCGGCTGCTGGCCTCTCTGCGGAGGAGCATGGAGAGCCATGCCATAACTCCTTTAAATTCATACAGTTGGGTGACTTCGAAAATTGCTGCTCTTTTGAACGATCCACTTTCCGTTTTGGCCCGTATCCCCCGCGAGCTTCACATCGAAGCCGCACCGATTCCCCTTAACGAAAGAGACAGACACTTATGAACACTACGCATTTGGCGCGCGCTGCGCTCGTACTAGCACTCGGCGGGGGCTTGGCGGTCCAGCAGGGCTGGGCTGCCGACCACCTTGATCCTCCGGGACGTACCGACCCTGATTCGGGCGGCACGGATCGAACCGCAGACATCGCTGATGTCTATGCGTGGCACACGGCGACAACCCTAAGTGTTGTTCTTACCTACGACGGCCCCAACGCACCCGTCTCGGCACAAGGTCTCGCTTGTGATCGCAACGTTCTCTACGGCATTCATATCAGCAATGATGACGACCTTGAAGCGGAGTTTGACATCACCGCCAAGTACGGTCTTGACGATGCGGGTCGTTGCTTCGTGACATTCGCTGGAGCACCTGGCGTTGGCGGAGAGCGCATTACGGGTCCAACCGAACGCGAACTGCAATGGCGCGATGTGCATGCCTACGCAGGCTTGCGCGACGACGCCTTCTTCTTCGATCTACAAGGCTTCCGCGAAACGCTAACAACCGGCGATATTCGAATGACCGACGACCGCGATTCGTTTGCCGGTCTCAACACCTCAGCACTCGTACTTGAATTCCCTCTTTCGGCAGTGAGCCCCAACGGCGAGGACTTTCGCATCTGGGCTACCACGTCACGGATTGGAGGCTAACAATGACTAAGACAATCAAATCAACTAAAGGGCTTCGCTTGTTGCGAAACGCCACCATGGCACTTTGCATCTTGCCAGTAGCACTCGGAGCCTGTGGCGGTGACGATGATGACAATGTCGGCGCCGGCGCTGACGGCGGCGATGTCATCGTGGACACCGATGCTGGCGGAGAAGAGCCAAGCCTCTGCGATACGTATTGCGATCTCATGACCGACACCTGCACCGGCGACAACGTGCAATACGTCGATACCAACGATTGTGTTTCGTTCTGCGAATCCGCTGGTTGGCCCGACGGCGAAGAAGGCGACATTAGTGGCAACACGCTGCAGTGCCGCATCTACCACGCAGAAGTCGCAGCAGGAGCCGAGCCAGCGGAACACTGCCCACACGCAGGTTCCACGGGTGACGGTGTTTGTGGCGCCACCGTTACTTTCCGCACCGACGCTCCCTCGAGCTACCTGAGAGTCGATCGAATGGGTATGCCTGCGGTATCGACGGTCTTGATTTCTTCGGCAATGAAGAATGCGTACAACGATGCAGACCCATCGGACGACGCGGATCTCACGTTCCTAAATGAGCTTGCTGGCCAACTCACTGCACTACATGGTGCGCTCGATGATGACTTTGCAGGACTCAACCTTTCGACTTGTTCGATGGTCGAAACGGTGAATGGACTGCCCGAGTGCTTTGGCCAAGAAATCGCTCCTGGTGTCTCGGTTGCCAGCCTGGCAGTACCAGACACACTTCACATCAACCCCGCGAACCAAGCAGGCTTTCCCAATGGACGAATGCTGACTGACCCGGTAATTGATGTGACGCTCGGTGTGCTCTTTCTTGAGATGGGTGCAAGTTGTGGAGCTGCGGCATGCAGTCCTACAACACTCGCATCCCCACCACTCAATCCACCTGCGAACGACGTTGCCTTTGACACGACGTTTCCCTACCTCGCAGTTCCTCACCAACCATAGCGTTCGCGCTTAAGGAGACCACCATGAACAAACGAACCCTACTCGTTCCTCTTCTGGGCCTTGGCTTGGCACTGAGCTACGCCAGCCTTCCCTCCGATGCGCCCGATGCGCCAACAAGCACGTCGGAATCAGCCAACTGTGAACACGCAAAAGGCGTAGCAACAGTAGTTCCTGCAAGCTCGTTTCAGACCGAGCTTGCTCGCAAAGAAGCGCAGATCGAAGCGCGAAAGAAACGTGCAGAAGAGAGCGCGAGTTGGATCGATTGGGAGACGGTGGCTCTCCTTGAAGCGGAGCGAGCTCGCCTTACGGGCGACTACGAAAGCTACGTCCGAGCAGAAGCCGCATTGGATCAAGCATTCGCTGTCGCCCCCAAAGGCGTGGGCCCGTTTGAGTCCAGAGTTTTTCTGAACTTAAGATTGCACCGGCTCTCGCGCGTTGAAGCAGACTTACAGTCGATGGAGTCGGCTGCCGTTCTCACCCAGAGCGATCGCAACCGCATTCGCGGATTCCGCGCAGACGTTGCCTACTACTCGGGTGACCTAACAGAAGCGAACGATCTCTACAGCCAGTCCGTGAACGAGAACCCCAGTGTTCGCTCCATTGCATCACTGGCTCGACTTGCCTGGAAGACAGGCGAGTTTGCCGAGGCCGAAGAATTGCTCGCAAGAGCCACCGAGTTTGCAGACAAAGGCAGCAAGGCCGACCGCGCTTGGCTCAAACTCATGCACGGCCTCATGAAACTCGACCAGAACCGCCTAGATGAAGCGCTCGCCTTTTACGAACAAGGCCTTGAGATTCAGCCTGGCTACTGGTTGCTCGAAGAACACATTGCAGAGATACACCTACTCAAGGGCGATGAACAACGCGCCCTGGCCATGTACGAGGACCTCGTTGAACGAACCAATAGCCCAGAGTTCATGGATCAGATTGCTTCGATTTGGCGCGACCGAGGAAACGCGAGCGAGTTTCAACGCTGGCGAGATCGGGCTCGCGACATCCATCTAGAGCATCTGCGAATTGTTCCAGAAGCCGCAGCAGGACATGCGCTAGACCACTTCTTGGAGCTTGAGGACGATCGACAGCGCGCACTTGAACTCGCACTCGCCAACCACTCCACCCGTCCTGGCGGAGAAGCGAAGGAGAAACTCATCTCGGCCTACTTGTTAAATGGAGAGACCGAGCAGGCTCGAGTTGTTGCAGAGCAAATGGTAGCGAGCGGCTGGAAGACAGCCGACGCGATGGCTCTGGCCTCCCTGACTCACGAACTTGGCGGCAACGCCAAGCGAGCAAAGCGCGAAGCGAGTGAGGCCATTGCTCTGGCGGATGACGCGATGGAGCGAGTTTCTTGGTTGCGAGACTCCATGCTCTAAGAGCGATTCGCCAGAGGAGAGATCACAGAGTCCAAAACGAGAAAGAGAGCCCTAATGGACTCTCTTTCCTGTCGCTAGCGAACGTTTCTAGTTGCCCGCCGAGCCGCCACCTTCTGCAGATGCGGATGCTGACATCGAAACAGAGACATCAACTTGTACGTCGATCGAAGACTGCATGCCGGCGACCATTCCGACGGCTCCAGCAAGCTGGCCGCTCACGCACGTTGCCTCGGCACCAAGTGACGAGTACAGATCCTTCGACGAACTAGCCAAGCTCTTGGCAGACGTTGCCCACGTTTTGAACGCTGCCGTAACAGGCCCCTTCATCTTTGCGCTGATCATCAGAATACGAGGCATGCCTTCTTTGAGGGCTAGAACAACTTTGTTCACTTGAGCCTTGTCAACGACAGCATCAGCGGCGAATTCGATCTTCAGTTCTGGTTTGGTGCACTTGGCTTCAGCGTTTGCAGAAACCTCGGCTTGCGCTTCGCACTCCGCACTCGCATTCACGTCAGCGTGGCCTTCGCAGCCACCAGTACACTCGCCCTTGCAAGCACCGTCACATATACCGTTGCAGTCGCCGCCGGATCCATCAGTGCCGGCGCTGCCTTCGCAGGTACCGTCACATGCGCCGTTGCAGGTTCCAGAACAAGTTCCCTCACAGGTTACACCAACGTCCGCACTCGCTTCTCCTTCACACTTAGCAGCAGCCGATGCCGCCACATCGATGTTCACCGTGCACTCTGCCGGAGTGTAGTCAATGGTCAGCTTTGCGTTCGCGCTCAAGCCAACGGAGAGACCGGCTTTGATCCCCTCGGCAACTCGGTTGCAGACATCAGCGGTGTTCCCGCTCTCATCGATTTCGAGCTTCTTGGCCATCAGTTTACAGCTGGCCTTCATCTTGGCTTCGCCGTCATCGATGACCCCGTTAAGCTGCACGGTGGCCTCCAAGAATCCCTTGAGTTTTGCGCCGACGTCGGTCTTTGCGTAGCCGCCACAAGAACCAGGGTTTACCCCCTTACTATTGCTAGGAGCTCCTGGAATGCCACCGCACCCAGAGAATAGAGAGAGACCAATTAGGAGTGTAGGTAGTATTCTTATTATCTTCATAGTGATCGAAATCTTGGTTGTTGTATATTGGGGCGCTATTGAAAGTAAAAACGGAGATGGCCGGTAAAGTCGACGATTTCCAAATCAATGTCGGGGGAAATTAGCAACGACGGTCGGTACTCCAAAACGAGGTCAACCGGAATCACATTGATGTTGAGTTCAAGACCAAGCACGCCCGAGGCTGCCAGGGCAACGTTGTCATTGCGACTCGCAATGCCAGCGCCTACGCCATAGCTCCAATCGAGATTGAGCAAGGAGGAAGCGAGAAGTGGCCCATTCTCAATAAGAACGTCGCCACTAGCGGCGAAACCACCGACATCCTTAAACCTATCTCCACCGGAACCGCCAACGGAACCCACGTTGAATTGAAGCGCCATGGACTCCGCTGCGAAGTACTTGAGAGAAAGGCCGTTGGCAAACGTTCCGGATCCGAGACCTATGCCCAACCGCCCCGGTGCATGAATGGGCTTTGCATCCGCATTGCTTAGAAAACTAGTGCTGGCGAGCGCGATAATGGCAAATAGAAGAATTCTTGGTTTCATACGGATACCTCTCGTTAAGGAGTAAGTTCTTGCTAGCGGCTCAAGGTGAAACTGAGCAAAGTCAGGCAAGAGATAGTGCAGTGCCCAAGAGACGATTGGCTGTCGCGATTGGTCACATCTTTCTTATGGAGAAATCACAAGAGCGCATATGAGGTCAGTTCACGCTCTGCATAGATTGCTCTGCGGACACAGAGAGCAACAAGCAAACTGCGCGCACGTGCTCGCGAGGCCTTGCGCCACTCTCACTTGACAAGCCAAATCCGCAAGCGCAACCCTTCGGCAAGCCGCCCGTGACACTACACCCCGCAAGGCGAGACTGGAACGACTTAGAGGATGCCGAACTTGTTCGCCTCTACAGGGATAAGAGTCTCGACGCCGCTCTTGAAACCCTAGTGCGACGATACCAAGTACGACTCTTTCGAGTGGTGCTCGGCATCGTCGACAATCGTGGTCTTGCAGAAGAACTCTGTCAGCGCGCCTTTGTCAAAGCTGCACTCAAGATCGATCAACTCAAGAATGATGAAGCGTTCTTTGGCTGGTTGCTGACGATTGCCCGAACAGCCACGATGGACGAACTTCGCTCGCGGTCCCGTCGCAAGACGCTTCAGTCAGAGTACCAACAGAAGGAAGCCGTGGCGGATCCATCGGGGCAGCGAGAAGCGCGTAGCACGGTTAAGGCCGTCCTTCAGAAAATGAGTGCTGAGGAGCGAGTGGTTATTCTGCTTGCGGATCTTGAAGGTCAGTCGATGCAAGAAATCGCAGAGGCTCTCGACATTTCGGAGTCGGCCGCAAAGATGCGAGTGAAGCGAGCTCGTGAACAATTTAGAACTTTTCTGGAGGCCGAATCATGAGTCGACAAGAAGACTTCGACCTTCGCGCCCTCCTTCGTGAGGCGCTCCAGGATGAGCCCTCCAAGGATCTCTCAGAGGGCATTATGAGCAGACTAGCGGCCGTCAAGACGGCGATTGAGCTCTCACGCTTGGTCGGGGTCGCGCCGTCCAACTGGGCAGAAGGCAGCGAGCCCACAAAGAACGATGATGAAAACGGAGATGACGAAGAATGAGCGAAACTAAACTAACAGCCGCCACGGACGAATCCACCACGAGTACGCTCGAACAATTCGTGCTCTCTCCGCTCCGCAACCTATGGGACGAAGTCGTCCACCACTTGCCTGCGGTGACTACTGCCATCATCGTAGGCTTTGTCCTATACATTGTCGCTCGACTCTTACGAGGCGTGCTTGAGCGCATTCTGCGACTCACAAAGATTGATAACTCTCTCGAGGGGACGCGGTTTGCCTCCATCCTTCAGGCATTCTCGAAAGACCTTACAACCTCAAAGGCCATCGCCTATTTGGTCTATATCGCGACAATCCTTCTTGCTTGGACAGCTGCGGCCGACATCGTAGGTCTCACGGTCGTGCGAGAAACCCTCCAGTCAGTCCTAAGCTTCATGCCAAAACTTGCTTCTTCATTGCTGGTTTTGGCACTCGGAGGCTTTCTTGCCAGCACGGCGCGCAAAGCTGTGGAAGCACTTCTAAGCGAGGTACACAGCCCATACGCTCGAATCCTTGAGAGCATTACAGAGATATTCTTACTCGTCATCGTTGGCACCCTCGCCATTCAGGTGCTTGGTGTTGACACCTCGATGATCACTGCCAATCTGAGCCTTCTAATGGGATCTGTCCTGTGCCTTATGCTCTTCCTCTTTGCTTGGTCCATGCGCAGACCAGCAGAGGAAATCATCGCAAACTACTACTTGCGTCGCCTTCTACGACTCGGTGATCATGTGCGATTCGAGAACGCAGAAGGCACTGTCACCGCATTCACACCGTTAGGAGTTCTGGTAACAGACGCGGAGAAGAAGGACACATTTGTACCCGCCAGAAACCTTCTCAATGGCCTCACTAGAGAGGGCGCCAAGCCACCAATTGATTGACAAACACAGGCCAATGCAAGGATCGGCCGAGACCGCTATACTTGCCGCATGTTGAATGCGCGATTTTTGACGGCGACTCTCTCGGTAGCCTTGGCCACGGGTTGTGGATCTGAGAAAACATCTGAGCCAACGTCTGCGGCAGCAACAGAACCAAAGCAGGCAAAGGCGTCGGGCCTGAAGCCAGCGGCAACGCCGCTCGAGGCGCCAGAAGCAGCGCCGGTCGAAGCAACGCCGGTAGAAGCAACGCCGGCAGAACCAACGCCGGCGAAAATCGACGCGCTTCTAAAACTAGCCGCGGCCGATGGCTTTAAGGACATGGATCTGCAGAGCGATCTGTGGACCGCTCTCTATCAGCTTGAGCAATGGCATCTCATGACCTTCCCCGACTCCAAGTCCATTCCGCCGGGGCTCAACATCGAAACTCATGACGGTAAGAAGTGGGTGATGGCGTTTACCGATACAGACCGTCTGCATGACTATGCCAAAGCGCGCAAACAGCTAAACGCCGACGGCACCATGCTTGGAATGTCAGTGCCAAGCCAAACGTCCTTTGAGTTCTTTGAAAGTCTGCAGGGAATCGAGGGCGTGCGATTCAACGAGGGCGACGTTGGTTGGTTTGCCCCCATGGGGAACTTGCGGGCCATTCACACCCATCTCAAAACGCTCGGCCGCTTGTAGGCCGAGCAGAGTGCGGGCCGAGCAGAGTGCGCTCAGGCCTTCTTCCGCCAGCCCTATTTCTGCTGCAGGCTTAGCGAGCTGTAGGAGCTATCGTCCGTGGTCCAGACGACGATGCGCTTGCCTTGGCGAAACGTGTAGATGGTCTCGTAGTCGCCTTGCTGCCGCTTTGCCTTGCCGAGTTTCTTCTTGAGAAGCGATAGCGCACGGTCCTGTGTGTCGCTATCAATCGCGAGGCTGATCGCCACTTCAACGACCTTATCGTCCTCCAGCTGAAACCAAGCAGCAACAGACTCGCTGCCCTCTTTCAGGAACGGTAGCGCCATGGATGCTTCGCCATAGCCGTAGTCGGGAAGGTTGCGAACCTCCTCCTCACTCAGGCTAAAGACATCTCGCTGCTCAAATGCAAAGAGCGCTTCGCTTGGGGCAATCAACTCTTCGAGGGTTTGGAACGACGTGAATTCAAGGAGCCCTTCTTCGTAGTCGGTTTCAAAGGAGACCCGCAGCGATTCTGATGGCACGTACCAGAGAGTTTCTCCTGAGTCGCCACTGACCAAACCTGGGCCCCATTGCTTTGACAGAATGCCGACCGTGCTGCCGTCATCGGGAAATCCGATTTGAAACGTCTGAAGTTTATCGGCAACAAAGTCCATGGATGTGACTGCATCGTCGAACCCCGGGATGCCCTCGTAATCCCAGTCCTCGAATCCCGGGTAGGCATCAGAAATACTCTCAAGGCTCGCCCCGATGGCAACCTGATGAATGGGACCGGAGAGTGTAGGCACCGTTGCGTCACCACCGTCAAAGAGCACACGATCAAAGAAGTCCTGGCTCATGACGGAGACCTCAGCTTCCTCGGCGAGCACATCGACCTCGTAATCCGAATCGTAGTCGTCGTAATCGTAATCGTCGTACTCGTACTCGTCCGCGTATCGCGCGTAGTCGTCGACAGCCGCCCTGGGGGAAGCCGTTGCGTCTTTGTAGACCGCAACACCGAATGGGATGCTCAAGAGGGCGAGAAGGATGGCAGTGTTGCGATGCTCAGCTTGCATATCGGGACCTTTGGGCGCGCCGCGGATGAGCGCATATCAGCAAGAGTCGTTGAGCCTTCGAATGTCGCATGTCTTTGCCACTATGTCTGTGCGCAGGAATGCGATGTACCGGTAGCCCGCTCCCGCTTACTAAATAATTACAGAGTGTTAGAGTGGCGATCGCCAGACCTCCGACAGGCATCCAAGTCCTTTGTGGTCCTAGGCTCGTTCCGACTCCTTCTAGAGGTCACCTCGAGTGACCAAGAAACCTAGAGCCAATGGCCGATTGCGAGTGACGAAACCACGACTTCAAACGTCTGGAACGCAAAGAGGCTGGATGAACAAGGGCGAAACAGAAGTACGTGGCATTCGAGTATTGGCCGGCGCTGAATGGGAGCCTATCGAGCTCCTCTCTCTCACCTTGGAAGGGGGCTATGCACGAACCGATGGTTCCAATTCGCACACCATTTCTTGGAACGAAGTCAAAGAGACGCTACTGATGTTCGACGAAAACGAACCGCGTTCTTGCATCGTCATTGAGGTGAATTGGGGGGTCTCCGAGGTGCTTTCATTCTCGGTGAAGGACACAATAGACAATCGCGAGAGCTGGCATCACTATGCCGCGAAGCATTTAGGTTCGACAGGCTATGGACCGCAAGACCGTCGCCTGACGTAGGAACGAGCGGGGGCACGGAGGAGTATCGCAACGATGCTTCTACGTGCCCTCAGACTCAATCCATGGTTGTTGCGACTCTGTTAGTGTCACATCGCCAACGATGAATGACATCACCCAATTCGAGCGCGACGGATACGTTGTGATTCCCGAGGTGCTAAGCCCGGGCCACTGCTCTGATTTGTTGCGTGAGACGATCGAGTGCTTTCACTCGAGCACTCCGACTGCAATCAAGCAACCCGACTTCCGACGCCATGTTCCCCTGCCCCTGAGCCAGGTCGTCAACGATGCCCTCACGCTGTGTATTGAGCACACCCACGAGGTGCTCTCACCGTTTCTCAAGAACGAGCAGGAACTTGTCGAACTGAGTTCCATCACAGTGTTCCCGAACGCTGCAGAGCAGGCGCTACATCGCGACGAAGCCAATGACGGTCACTATCTGGCATCGGTCTTTGTCAACCTTGCGGCGACCTCGCAAGAGGCAGGAGCCCTTCTGTTGGTTCCCGGATCTCAAGAATTGAACGAAGGCGGTAGCGGAGAACCTATCGCGATCGAAGTGCCGCAGGGCTCGGCCGTTGTCATGAATAGCAAGCTCCTCCACGCCGGCGGCGCCAATGCCAGCGCCGACCGCTTTCGCTCGGTTTTCTACTTCACCGTTGGCGAGCCAAACCTCTACGGTCCTCCCTACAGCATTCTTGAAGGCGTGCGAGATCAACACATCCAGCTCGACGAGCTCTTACCGCGGGATGGACAACGGCGAACAGGGCTGTCCTCGGAGAGCCGACCGCAGCTCACCTCCAACTGTGAACTTCTTCTCCCGCTGAGCGGAGACTCAGAAGAACTCGTATTGTCTCGCGACGGTTCGATTGCTCGCAGGCTGCCAATTGAAGCCAACCAAGAGTTTCTATTCGATGTCATGCAGCGCATCGAGTGCCATCCCCGAGAACTCACGGTAAGCGACTTGGCGTCGATGTGCTCGGTAGAAGAAGCCACGTTACTGCGGGTCCTGGCCGACTGTGCGCGTGACGGCTGGGTTTGCTGGTAGGGCTGGTTACTCGAAGAATTCCCGAATCTCGTCGGCGCGGCCCAGCGCATCCTTGTACCCAAGATCGATGAGACGGCCGATGAACTTCCCGTCAAAGAGCAGGTAGGATGCGAGATCGGATCCCGCCGCAACGCGCGTGCGAGACGCTTTGCCGAGCAGCCAACGTGTCCCTGGTCCAAGGGACGACCCCTCCAACTCGTTGGCAACGTAGAGCGCGGCCATTTCGCTCAGGTCTCGGGATGGCCTGAACACCAGGGAATTGATCTTTCGATACGAGGCGCCTCGCGTGTCAAGCAAGAGTTCTTGCACTTGCGCTATGACGTGCGGCTCGAGTGTCTTATCGAGAACATCGAACAGGGAATTGAATCGCTCTAGAACCTTTAGGTCGTAGGTGAGTGGATCGAGAAGCAGAGCGTTCAGAAGTTTTCCGATGAGAAAGGGCAAGCTCGGATAGTCTTGGGTTCTGTCGCTCCCCCCACTGAGCACGCTATCGGACGGAGGCGTTGCCGGAGGAGAGCTGGGCGCAATCACAACAACCCGATCTGCACCTGCACGAATCGCCGGCGCGATGGGAGTGTTGAAGCGAATCCCGCCGTCCACAAAGTAGTTGGCCCCAATCCGCCGCGCTGGATACATCAAGGGCAAGGCACACGAGCCCAAGACATGATCTGCTGTGATGCGCTCACTTCGCGGCACTCGGCGCGGATCTACCGAGGCGCGGAAAACGGTATCGGCACTATGCTCGACAAAGATGGTGGTTCGCCCGCTGCCAATTTCAAGAGCGGCGATCGCGAGGGCCGAGAACTCCCCATTGTCGACGTTCTGATGAAGCTGCGCAAAGTCGATTCCGCCCTTGACCAATTGCTCCAGGGGACGCGCATTTAGCAGAGAGCGCCCAATGCCTCGCTCCGCTGGTGTTTTCCCGAAGAATCGCAGCACCTTGTCAGACACACTTCGAGGCGTCGCAAAGAGGCCAAGCGGTTCGACACTAAGAAATTTACTAATATCGAGATTCCAGAGTTCTCGGAGCCTATCAACACCAAGGTCGGAACGATGGGCATTCGCCGCCAAGAAGGCCGAGTTGATAGCGCCAACCGAAGTTCCGGCGAAGATGCGAAAGGGCGATCGGTATCGAGGCCCAAGCGCGTCGAGAATCCCCGCGACCACACCAACTTCGTACGCGCCTCGAACACCGCCGCCCGAGAGCACCAACGCAGGCCCTTGGATACGAATCGATGAAGACGTTGTCACCCGCAGTTCCCCGTCTCTTGCATCGCAATCACTATATCGAGAAGCATCTTGATCCTGCTAGTGCAGCCCTTGCCAGCTTTGGCTCTACATGCAGAACCGAATTTTCCGCACGCGTGGATCCAATTCCCGAGTTGTTTCGATTGATGTGGAAGGAACCCACAGGGCGCGGTAACGCTGTCTGCACGTCTTTGACTTCCATTCGCCGCCGCGGTACTGAACCAGACTATGAACTCCACGACAATACTCAGTGTACTCCTGCCCGTTGTGGCGCTCTCAGGCGCCTGTAAGAAAGACGAGGCCAAGGACACTCCGACTGACACCAAGGCAGCGGTTACTCCCAAGGTGCAAGACAGCAAGCCCGCAACAACAGCGCCGGTTGTCGCCGAACCTACGAAAGCCGCATGGACCGGCGAAGACACGGCAAAGGCCATGCAGGACTGCTGGAAGGCCTTCAATGCCAAGGATGAAGCAGCGTTTGTTGGGTGCTACGCAGACGATGCAGACTTTGCCTACGTCGATTTCGCCCCGGCGATGGCGATGAAGGGTGCACAGGCAATTGGCGGCGTCATCAAGATGTGGTGGGGGGCGTTTCCCGACGCAAATGCAAGTGCACAGCTCCTTCTCGTGAACAAAGAAAACTTCGCATCGATCGTATTGATGACCCAGACGAACACCGGAGAGAAGGGCATGATGCCTCCAACCGGCAAGAAGGTGATTGCCTTTGAAGCACAGATTGGTTCGCTCAATGCCGACGGCAAGATTGCTGCCGATCATCACTTCAGTGATCAGTCCACGATGGCTCACCAGATGGGAATGTTTCCTTCGGAGAGGTCGCCAGACTCCGAGACGGCGTGGCCCGAGCAACTGGTTGTAGTCGCAAAGGATGATGATAAGGAACGCGCAAACCTTGAGACCATCAAAGGCTTGGGCTCCCTTGTCGACGCAAGCGACGTTGATGGCATTCTTGCCGCCGTTACTGACGACGTTGAATTCCGCTACGTGGGTGACAAGACGACCTACGCAAACAAGGCCGACTACGAGAAGGGCATGAAAGAGTACATGGCCATGGTCAAGGTCACAGGTCGCGATGTCACCTCAGCCTGGGCCGCTGGCGACTGGGTCTTCACGGTCAGCACCGTGAGCGTCGAACTCCTTACAGATATGCCCGGAGCCGAAGGCAGCAAGGGCAAGCCTGTGAAAACCACACAAACCGAGTTCTTCATGCTCAACGAAGGCAAGATTCAGAAGCATTGGATCTTCGAGAACTCGCTGCAGTACCCAATTCAGTTGGGACTGATCGACCCAAGCAAAATGGGCGCACACTGATCCCCTCGCGTCCCGAATCGAAAAAAGCGACGAGCAGAGGAAAAAAATGGATTCCTCTGTCCAATTCGCGGCTGCTCGCCCGTCACAGGGTGTCGGTCGCGATGACCGGCCCAATTCCTTGAAAGAGAACGATCATGTCAAAGCAAAACTACTTATGTGTTCAGCGAAGCCAACCAGGACAAGGCGGAGACAGCGGGCAAAAACCGTCTCCTGCGCAAATGGAAGAAATGTACGCAGCCTTCAACGCCTGGAAAGAGAAGTTTCAGGACAACATTGTTGATATGGGCGGCAAGCTTGGCAGTGGCAAGATGGTGACGGCTGACGGTGTCACCGACGGCCCGTTTGTTGAGTCGAAAGAAGTCATCGGCGGATACATGATTGTCTCGGCCGACAGCCTTGAGCAAGCGATTGAAATCGCCAGCGGCGTGCCAGGACTTGTGAGCCCCGGTTCGGGTGTTGAGGTTCGAGAAATCCACACGCCTTGAGCACACCCCAGCTCGTTGAGCACTTCTTCCGGCATGAGTACGGCCGCCTGGTCGCAACACTCACCCGACGTGTAGGAGTGCAAAACATCGAAGCGGTCGAAGACGCCGTGCAGTCTGCTCTCATGACTGCGCTCGGCGCGTGGACCGCTTCTGGGCTACCCGAGAATCCTTCGGCGTGGGTGTTTCGCGTTGCCTACAACTCCATTGTCGACGAGCTTCGAACGCAGGCAGGCCGAAGACGCATTCTCGAAGAGAGCACGGCAACGCAGGCTACGGAGCCTTCTCGAACTCCCGAAGTATTCTTAGAAAGAGAAATCGGCGACGACCTCTTGCGCATGCTCTTCGTTTGCTGCGACGAGAGCATTCCAGAGAATTCACAATTGGTGATTGCTCTAAAAACGCTCTGTGGATTTAGCACTAGAGAGATTGCACTGCGGCTGTTCACGAGTGAGGCGAACATCTACAAGCGCCTGGGGCGCGCACGCGATCAATTGCGCACCAACCCTCCAGGAGAATTGTCGGAGGAGCAGTACCGCTATCGGTTGCCAGCTGTGCACAAGATTGTCTATCTCCTTTTTACCGAAGGCTATCTCTCGTCCCACGCAGAGCTCGCAATTCGACAAGAACTGTGCGGAGAGGCGCTACGCATTGGAACAATTCTTACCGAGCATGCGGCAGGGCAGACGCCCGAGACCTATGCGCTCGTGGCCCTTATGCACTTGCATAGTGCGCGCATGCGAGCGAGACAAGATGGTACCGGCGGCCTCTTGCTTCTTGAGGAGCAAGATCGAACCCTCTGGGACCAAGGGGAAATCGCGGAAGGACTCTCGTGGTTGGCGAAGTCGGCTAGTGGTGATGGCTTTAGCCGGTACCACGCTGAAGCAGGCATTGCGGCGGAGCACTGCCTAGCCACGTCCTTTGCGGAAACTCGATGGGAGCGAGTGGTCGAGTGTTACGCCTTGCTTGAACGCATCGCTCCTTCGGCACTTCACAGGCTCAATAGAGCCGTCGCCGTGGCTGAGTGGCAGGGTCCACAAGCAGCCCTCGTCGTCCTTGAGGGCGCGGAGCCACCGACCTGGCTCGCGGGCTCCTACCTTTGGGCGGCCGTCCTTGCCGACCTACACCGACGCTGCTGCAACGACGAGTTGGCGGAGCGCTATCGCAAGCAAGCACTCGAGTCCGCCCCCTCGGTCGCAATTGCCGATGTCTTGCGACGGCGCCTCGGCCCTGCGACTGGCGCTTGACCATACGGAGGTTTCGACCATGCGCGAACCCTGCGCTGGAAACCCGGCGGCGCGTCAGAAAAACTATGAGTCTTGGCCCTCAAGCGGAGAACAGGCGCGCGTTTTCGGCAGTCGGTGCGAATGAGTAGGTGACATTCTTCGCCACCCGAGTTCGATTGTTGGAGACTTTGCGCGACTCAGCGATGGAAACAGTCGCGAGGGGGAAATACAGCATGGTGCGAGCAACAACAACGATATCGATTCTTCTATCTCTTTTCTTGATTGGCTGCGGCGAGGACGATCCTCCTGGCCCCGGTGGTGGTGGCGGCGGTACGAACAATCCCGATGGCGGCGAAACTGGCCCTCAAATCGATGGCGGCATCAATGTGCCAGATGCAGCAATGAATGCCGAGGGACCTCTCGTTGTGCTGCTCACACCAAGCCAGCCTGCCATGGGCGACTTCTCAAGCGATGCAATTCTCACGTCTGGGCGCTTCACGGCCCGCTGTGAAGCGGCAACCAATCCGAGCACCGGAGACCGGGTTGATACGACAACCGTGCGTATCTCGGCATCGAGTGCCTCTGGCACTTTTGAGGCCGACGGTCTTCCAACCGGAGTCGCGAACGAGTTTGCCGCTGACCTTGTCATCAACGACTTTGCCAATGGCCCCGTCAATATTCGCTGCACCGCATCGGATCTTGCGGAGGAGCCTAGGGAGAACTCTGATGCAATCGATACGTTTCTCGACCTTGGTCCTGTTATCCAAGTTCTCACGCCGATTGCCAACACCAGCTATGCAAACCAGACCGATGTGGTCTTTACGGTAAGCGATGCACCGGTTGCGGCCGGCGACACCCTTGCTGCGGTCGACCTGGCGAACGTCGAGGTCGCCATTGCTGGCGGCACCATTAGCGGATTCCAAAACGTCGCGGGAACCTTCACCGGAACCATTGTCTTTGACGATCCTGCCTTCGATCCCTCGCTAGAAGGTTCGCAGACACTCACGGTGCGCGCGCCAAATCAGCGAACGAGCGAAGCGGTAGTTCGGGTTTCCGACACCATCTTCAACGTCGATAGCGATGGCCCGATCATCAGCCTCAACACGCCACAACCAGGCGAGTTGGTTGCTGGCATCATGAGCATCTCGGTGAATGCGGATGACCCAACGGGGATCCTCAATTCCAGCGTTGTTGCAACCATCGCCGGTATTCACGAAGTGCAACTCAATCTCGTCGGCGGCGATGAGTATGCCGCGCTATTTGATACGCGCCTGCTTGGACCGATGGTCTTTCCCAACGTGATCGTGCGCGCGCGTGATGCAACGGGAAATCAAAACTCCCTTGGCTTTGTTATCGGATTGGACAACGAAGCTCCGACGCTCTCGCTGGACTCACCCAACCTTCGAGAGTCGCAGGTCACAGGTGGCGTTCTGCAGTGCTCGCAGAGCTTCGACCCCTTGGGAGATGACTCGGTTAATGATGGCGAGGCTGTCGCGCAGCTTTTTGAACTTCGAGCGAGACTCGAAGATCGAGCCAACTTTGCATCAAGTACCTCTACAGTCATCATCCCGCTCGCGGATGTCGATCCGGCCTCTGTTGATCTCTTCATTCTCGACGATGAAACCGGCGCCCTGCTTGTCGACACCGATGGCGACGGCATCTGCGACGAAATCAATCCGCTCTTGGTGCCAACCTCGGTGCCCAACAGCAGCAGTGAAGTTGCCGCGATTCAACTTCTTCCGATTCCCGCTTCCGGTGGATCGTTCTTTGGTCCCGACGAAGCCCCGACGTATGCCCAGACAAACAACAACAATTGCACCGCGAAGAATGATGCCAGCGCGCCGGATCCGCTCTGTTTCTCCACGCCGCTTACCCGCGTGCTTGCAACCGAAACAACTGGGGCACCAGCCATTTATGGCGTGCCACCAGCTGCGGGCCTGCAATGCGTTGGCAACGCTCTCGATACGGTTGCAGCAAATCTGAATGACGGCTGGGCCTGCCTTGCAGTTCGCGGTTCAGATGCACTGGGCAACTTGAATGTCTCGGCGCCGCTGCGACTATGTATCGATGCAGATGAGAACGGCAGCGATGGTTGCCACACCACCGGAACGGTGAGCTTTACCGGAGCGCCAAACTGTACCGGTACCTACGACTCGCAAACCGATACCGTGGATGCGAGCGCCCCATGCACCTTGCTTCCGGAGTCGTTCTTTCCTGAACAGGCTCTGCGCCGCATCGATATCTAGTGTGACCTCGCACGTCGCGCTACACTCTCTTCCCCAGTGGGCACCAAGCTCGCTGGGGATTTTTTTGCGAGACGTAGCATGGCGCAATGGCATCTAGACGCCCTCGAACGGGCACTCACCCAACGAGGTTGGTCGAGCTCAGTGGTCGTGAGTCCCGAGTACCCGCTTGCCGACGGCGTATGGTCGCTAACACGCGGCCCGGTGTCGGTGACGCTTGAGTTCGGATGCTTCGACGGCATGGGGCAACCACTGCCCTCCGCGGCCGCCTCCTACGGCTTTGCATTGCTGGGCCATCCATCTCGAGGCTTGTACTTCTTCAAGAAGTCGAGCCCAAAGTGGAAGCCCGCCCTGCAAGAGTTTCTCGACTTCCTAGACACGCTTGAGCCTGATCCTGGCGCGTAGCACTCCTCGCTGCGAACCACTCACCAAAGGTCGAGCTGCTCTCGAATGCGCACCCGCGAAACTGTCGGAATCTGTGCTTCGGGCATGTTCTCAGCCAAATACTCCACGAGTTCGACGCAGTTGTCTTCCGACTCTTGGTGTAAGAAAAAGTAGGATTCGCTGAGCCCCTGCTCTTGCAGCTCGCGCATCGCACCAATCCAGGCATCGAGCCTTGTAAAGTCGCTTTCCGCCAAGGCGTCACCAGAGAAGCGCACAAAGAGATGTGGATGCGGCACACAAAAGTGCAACACGTCTCGCCTGCCAGCGGTGTCTGAGATAACGATGAGATTGTTGGTCTCAACGCCGAGTTCCAATAGCCATGCAAGCGCACTCGGAGTCTCAAACCAGCCAGGATGGCGCAGCTCAACGGCGGTCTGTATCTCTTTGGGGAAGAGTCGCAAGAGATCGCGAAGATGGCGCCACTGGGTTGGGCCAAACTCCGGAGGAAATTGGAAGAAGCAGGAGCCAAGGTTGTCGCCAAAGCCCTCAACGGCGCGAAAGAACGCTGCCAACTCCGTGCGTGGCAACGCTCCAACACTGTGGGTGATGTCGCGCGTGGCTTTTGGGCAGAAGCGAAACTCGGGGCCAACCTGTTGGCACCAGCGTTCAATGCGCTCGGCCTTGGGGACGCCGTAAAAGGTCGAGTTGAGTTCGATGCAATTGAAGTTGCGCGCGTAGTGTTCCAAGTAGTCGCCGGGCTTGGTCTTGGGTGGATAGATTTTTCCCAAGAAGCCCTTGTGCGACCACACCGGTGCACCGACAAAGAGCCGAAAGTCCTTCGAGCGAGCGGAGACTCTATTGGCACCGGAACGCCAACCGAGCCGGGCATCCTTGACAAGAGGCAGTGCGAAGTCGACGTTGTCGACGTTCGATAGGCGACCGAACTTCACGAGGCGTTGTACGAGTCGCTTGTGAGCGCGTCAAGCCAAGCATGCAAGCGAGACGCTGCGATCGATACCGCCCAAACAAACTAGGGTGCTTCGGCGGCAGTCTGGCAGCTTTCGTATCCAGAGCAATCCTTGTGTGTTTGGGCACAGGCGATCTCTGGTTTCAGGTTCAGCAAATCTTCACCACCAAGCGCTTCAAGGCAGAAGCCCGTCGCCATCTTGCGCGTCATTTCAACCTCGCTCGCAGGATAGCCACCGCACTTGATCTCCATGTCGGTGTATTTCTCGCATTTCTCGGCCTTTTCACTGCCACAACCTAGAACCAATAAACTCATCAACACAACAAAGGCCTTCATGATCATGAGAGTCCACTGAATTGCATTCGTCGCACATCGTTGTGGTGCGACTCGCATTCTTGCTCATGCCACCGTTCACGCAGGTTGGCGAATCTATCCTCAACACCTCCGAGGGGCGGCAGTGCCATCAGCGCTACGTTCGCCAAACACGCGCTTCTCGAAACAACATCGAGCATTGCTTGATCGTCTAAGAGTTTATCGCAAAACACCAGAAGATCGATTTTGAAGTCACACGGAAGAGCTTCAAGAGCTCTCACGCCCTGCGCAACCTGAACAGCAACACCTCTTTCGGTTAGGCCTCGCACAATCGCAGCAGGGTTCGTCATGCCTTCGACTAAGACAAGAACATCGAGTTCTCTGTCGTGGTGGCTAGATGCATACCTGAACATACCTAGGTAGGTTGCACTCGCTGTGCCACCCACGGAACGAGCTAAGGTGCCACAACCTGGTCGCCAAGCTTCGCCCCGTACCGTCTTGGGACTCCGATGTTTCAAGTCGGGAATGGAATGGCGAAGTCCAACGAGTTTCAGCCGTTTGCGACCGGCACGGCTATTGAACTAGTGGAGCGCATGAATGTTCGTACACCAGTCCTAATGGGAATCTTCTTATGTGTCGCAAGCCAGCAGGCACTTGCCGAAGGAACCGAGACCCTTGGGACCTCCCAAGCGCTTCGGGCACAGACGCAACTACACCTTGATGTGCTTGAGCCGGGCGTCGAAGCCGTCGTCTGGAGTGGCTTGGGGACTCTTACAATAACGTCTCCCACCGGGTCCGTGCTCGCCACCCTCGAGAGTGAGGAACGCGTTGAGTTGGCGGGACATGACCCGGGCACCTATGGCTTGGCGTTGTCGCAGGACCAGATTGCGGGCGGATCTTGGGGAGTGGAAGTTCAAAGCGGTGGCGTCACTGCTCCAGGGCGACTCTACTCAACCAACTGGTACTTCAACGCCGGCTCATTCGCTGAGTCTGCCGCCACCAACAGCAGTTTCTACGCAAAAGTCCCAGGTGGTGCACCAGGCTCAAGCGCCGTCATCGAACTCAAACTCGATGGTCTCGCAGGGTATGTCTATGAGATCAACGCGAACCGCGTTGGTTTGGATGGCGCCCTCGGCGGTAAGAGCGCACCGGGTACAGGAAATTCGGTGACACCTGAGTTCCCTATCTACCTGGCACCGCCAGCGACTTCCGATTACCAACACAGTGTCGCCGATGTTGCCAACCTCCGCTACGTCGGCGGAACAACCGTTGACGTGCAAGGCCAGCCCATGGATGCGTGCAACCAGATTCTTCCCGGCCAGAGTACGGGCCAATTCATCTTCGAGAGCACAGTGAATGGGACCTACCATCTTAAGTGCGACCTCAATCAAGATGGAATTTTTAGCAACTCAGAAGATGACCTACTTCTTGTTGGGCAGAGCGCTCCGGGGACAAATGTGGCGGAATGGGATGGCACCTCCCTGGGCGTGTCCATTCAATCTGGCGTTTACGAATGTCGAGTCCAAGTGAACACCGGTGAGTTTCACTACGTTGCCTGGGACATTGAAACTAGCTACCAAGGCATGCGGCTCTTTCAAGTACTGCAGTCTGGAGATCGAGAGGGGCTGGCGATGTACTTTGATGACAGCCTCGTTATTGCCAACGCGGTTGCCATGCCCAATGGCGTGGTTGGCAGCGCCCAAGGCGGTTCCGATGGGTTGTTCTCCGGGGTCTACTCGCAGCCCGCAACTGCCAATGAGAATGCTCGAGCCTGGGGACACTTTGCTGGTGATGGACGCGGTAACAATGCCTACGTCGATACGTACGTTTGGCTAGATAGTTCAACGTCTGCAGATGTTGTCGTTGAGGCGGCGAGTTCCGCCGATTCGGATGCCGATGGTCTCTCCGACTTTGAAGAATCATGCGTTGTTGGGTCCGACCCGACTAACCCCGATACCGACGGTGATGGACGGCCCGACGGCGAACAGTATGGCTCAAGTTCCTCGACTGCGAATGGCGGACTTGAGTCCAATGGTCGCATGAAAGAAGCCCTCGCCGCTCGGCAGATACAGCGACGCTACACCAAGGAGCTAGCTCTCATATCGGAAGAGCTGTCACCGTTGCTACCAGAGCTTGGCATGCGCAACAGCATTGCGGTGGCTGCGAGCCCCGAAGACCTCATCGACTACACGAATGCAAGCATGGTCCACGGGGCAAACTACATCGACGACGACAATCGCATGCTAGGGGGAATTCTTATTCTTGAATCATATGGGGAGACCTACGAGCACTCAAAGGCAATCTGCGACCGCTCTAAAGGTTCTATGCTGCTCGATGTGCAGCCCAAGACCGTCACGGGCTTCAATGTCATAGGTTCTCACTTCGTCAATCGAGAAAGCGGCACCGTAGACCGCGCCATTACACTCAAGCTCTACGAAACCGGTGCAGCAGACGCCTATGTTGTGCATCGTCACTGGCTGCGCGACAACTACCCACAACCCGAGGCGGAACAACGGATTCTAAACGTGCAAGTCTGGGCGCGCCATCCGGGCGACGAAGCTCGTCTCACAACGATGCTCATCGAGCACCTGGAAGGCCAAGGGCAGATTTCATGGGACGACAAAACGCTGGCCGTGCCACCCGCCTTTGTTCGCACAGGGAACACATTTGGTGGCACCTTGGAACTACTTCCCCAAAGTCGCGAATCAGGCCAAGACCTTCAAGCGATTGTTTGGTCAACACCAGACACCAGCGGTGTCGTCCAGCGAACAGCAATACCTCTGCAATCGGGGGTACTCGCAAGCTTGGATCTCCCACTCTTCGGAGAAGCCACGGTTCAACTCGTTGCGAACGATGTCATTGTCGACCAGCTCTGGCTTTCTGATGGCACCTGGGCGGTGCTGGGCGGAACCGCGAACTCCTGCCAGGTAATGCGTTCATCGGGCCACACCGGTGGCGGACACGAGGTGACCGAGCTATCCGGCTGTGCATCCGCTTCAGGCAGTACAGACACGACCCTTATTCGAACATTCAGCCAGGATAAGAACTTTTCCAACTCCAACACCATATGGATGTACCTTCAAAACGACGAGCCAATCGAGTTCTGTCTCGACTCGCGCGTTGGTGTGAGTCAATGCACAACGCTCGCACCTCAATCCAATCCCACATGGGTTTCCGTGGACCTCACAGAACTTGAGCGGGAGAGCGTCTCGTTTCTTCGCCTGCAGTCCCCCAAAGGGGGCAGGATTGCGGTCGCGGGATTGAGCATCGGCTCGCGAGCTGAGTCTTCCGAAGAAGCAAACGCTGGCGGATGTTCAATTGGCGGAAGCTCGCAGGGGTTTGGTGTTTGGCCGCTCTTCCTGCTCGCGATGGGGCTGCGAAGAAGGCGCCGACAAGGTTAGTCTGTGTTGTGACCGTACTGCTTTAGCTTCCGGTACAACGTCGTACGACCTATTTGCAGACGCTTGGTAACTTCCGCAATATCGCCATCGGTGTCTTTCATGGCCTTCTCGATGGCCCAGCGCTCGAGTTCCTCAAGCGTCATGCATCGGCCTCCTTCACCAGAAGGAGGCTCGTCCACTCCCGATGCCCTTGTGGCTGTGTTCTCGTTCACACGCCGAGGTAGGTCATCCAGCACGATCGTATTGTCTTCGCAAACAACCCCTGCTCGCTTGATGACATTCAGAAGTTCTCTTACGTTGCCCGGCCAATCGTACGCGTGCAAGGCAGCAAGAGCGTTCGGTTCCATCACAAGCTCCTCCTTGCGGCTTGCGGACTCTTTCTCAAGAGCATGCCGAACCAGCAGGGCGATGTCTCCACTCCGAGCGCGCAAGGGCGGCACATCGAGTTCAAGGACCGCGATTCGGTAGTAGAGGTCCTCGCGGAAGCGTCCTTCTCGAGCCATCTCGGCGAGGTCGCAGTGTGAAGCAGCAACCAGTCGAAAATCGGATTGCTGGCTCTTGTTTCCTCCAACACGCTCAAACTGGCGTTCCTGAATCACCCGCAAGAGCTTTGCTTGCAGGCTCGCCGAGAGCTCCGCCACTTCATCCAAGAAAAGAGTCCCGCCATGAGCTTGTTCAAAACGCCCAGCCCGAGATTGCGAGGCTCCTGTAAAGGCTCCCTTCTCATGACCGAAGAACTCACTGTCCTGTAGTGTCTCTGGAACCGCCGCACAGTTCACCGCTACGAATGGGCCACTTGAACGAGCACTATCGTCATGAATCGCCTGTGCGATGAGTTCCTTGCCCGTACCACTCTCACCGTGAATCAAGACCGAAATGTCACTTGCCGCAATCTTGCCCAGCAACCGAAACATCCTCTTCATCGAGTCGGAAGCCCCGATCATTCCGCCCTGACCTTTACCGGAAGCTTCGCGTTCTAGATCCAAGACCCGCCGAGACATCTCGTGATGTTCGGAAGCATTGCGAACCGCTGTGACAAGCTTGTTTCGATTTGGAGGCTTTGTAATGTAGTCGTAGGCGCCCTCTTGGATTGCTTGCACAACCGACCCCACGGCGGTCTCTCCGGTTAGGATGATGACAGGAACACTTCGGAGTCGACTATGCACAATCGTCAGCGCTTCCATGCCACCAATGCCGGGAAGACCAAGATCGAGGCAGATGACGCTCGGAATACATGTCGAGAGAGCCTCGAGTAAACTCTCTGCGTCGGCAAGTGCACGGACTTCAAACCCGGCGGTTGTTAACCAGCGTTCGACAATGTCGCGAGTATCCGCGGAATCATCAACGACAAGAACAAGAGGTCTGCTCGATGAATCCATAGGACCATGTTATTGTACTTGTTTGGGGGCCTTGTGGGTAATCTGACGAAGCACCGTGCACGTGTAGCTGCGCCGAGGACTGGGCAAGAGAGCCCAAGACATTGCGGTAGGAATAGAATCGAGGGTGTTTCTTGAAGGGGATTGTCTTTACAGAATTGTTGGAAATGGTCGAACAACAGCATGGGTTCTCTGTTGTGAACAAGATCGTCGAAGCTTCCGCGCTACCGTCACAAGGCATTTACACATCCGTTGGCACCTATCCATGCAGCGAACTCGTGCTGCTATTGCAGTCGCTGTCCACACAAACCGGCGAAGCATTCCCGGACCTCCTCACGACCTTTGGCAATCACCTCTTCACTCGATTTGTTGTCTCGTTTCCGGCGCTCTTTGCGGAATATGACGACTGCTTCGGCTTTCTCGAGCGCCTCGACACCGAAATTCATGTCGAGGTTCGGAAGCTCTACCCCGAGGCCGAACTCCCTTCCTTCGACTGCCGGTACCAAACTGCTGACGTGCTCGAAATGGAGTACCGGTCGCCACGTGGCCTTGCGAACTTCGCGTTGGGGCTACTAACCAAGTGCATCGAGCATTTTGGGGAGCCCATAGAGCTCCTACAGAGAGAGTTGGCCGAAGACGGTACGCACTGTCTCTTTGAACTTCGGCGTTCCAGCACCAATGTCTGAAGACCTCCGACTCGAGGTTGAGCGTGCGCTCTTTCGCGAGCGGGCTGCCCGCAAGCAAGCAGAACAACTCTTAGAGAAGAAGAGTCGGGAGCTATACGAAGTCAACCAGAAGCTACTCGCCAACAAGGAACAGCTTGAGCGTGTCGTCGCCAACCGCACTTCTCAGCTCAACAAAGCATCGGCTCGGCTCACCGCGCTAATCTCGGGTCTCCCAGCCGGAATTCTTGTTGAGGACGAAGATCGCCGGGTTGTTCTCGTCAATTCGATCTTCTGCAATCTCTTTCTTCTCGACGTAGACCCGCAAACCCTGATCGGCTCCACGTGGCGCGGAACGGAGAAGAATGCGAAGTTCCTCTTCTCCGACCCTGATCGTTTTGTTGAGGTTACACGCGAACTCTTAGCGAACCGAGAGCGCAAGGTGGCGGTTCGCTTCGACTTGCGCGACGGCCGAATTCTTGAACTCGATTTTCTCCCGCTGCAAGAAGGGGACGTCTCCCGCGGAAGTTTGTGGATGTACAACGACGTCACAGACAGACTTCTAGCGAAAGAAGCCCTAGTAAATGCCAAGAAATCCGCTGAGGCGGCCAACAAGGCAAGGGGGCAGTTTTTGGCCATGATGAGTCATGAAATGCGCACTCCGCTGAGCGCGATCATTGGCCTGAGCGACCTCACCATTGAAACCGCTCTGGCGCCAAAGCAGGCAACGTACCTGTCTCGAATCCACGCCAACGCAGATTCGCTACTGCATCTCATCGAGGACATTCTCGATTTTTCCAAGATTGATGCGGGCCAAGTTCAGCTCCACGCTGACGAATTTGATCCGACCGAGCTTGTGCATGAGCTTGGCGATCTCATGCTGGAGCGCTGCTACAACAAAGAGGTTGAGTTGATTGTGATCGCCGACCCGCAGCTACCCAAACGCGTAACAGGCGACAAGAATCGAATACGACAAATTCTTATAAATCTGGTCGCAAATGCGATCAAGTTCACGCATCGGGGCCACATTCTCGTCCGAGTGAAATGCAGTCCCGAGACGCAAGGCACGCTGCTCTACGAAGTCATTGACACGGGGGCAGGAATTCCCAAACAGCTCTGCGAGAAAATTTTCGACCGTTTTGTCAAACACCGTCGCAGCCACGAACAGAACATCCCTGGTACCGGGCTTGGGTTGAGTATCTCGCGATCCTTGGTTCAAATGATGGATGGCGCGATTTTCGTGGAGAGCACCGAGGGAGTTGGCAGCCGGTTCTGGTTTCGAATCCCTCATACGGTGACGGACCCAGCACCAGCCCATGCAACCAACGTATGCAATACGCAATCGATCATGGTGATTGATGACAATGAGACTGCGCGAAATCAGATGGGGGATTTGCTAACCGAGCTGGGCTACCAACCGGAGTCATTTGCTTCGCTAAAGGACGCACGACTGAGCATCGAGAAGGGACTTCCAGACGCTGTCTTTGTGGACGATGAAATGCCCTGCTCCCTCGAAGTACTCGAGACACTCAGAGGAAACACGAAACTCGTTGCCTTGTGCGCAAGCGGTGTCGTTGAGCTTGAACGCCTTGAGAGCGAAGGATGGGCGGCAGCGCTCCCAAAACCGTTGTCCCGACAGACGTTAGAGGAGAGCCTCAAGGAGCTACTGGGTCGTGGGGAAGCCGGGGCACAGGAGACGGCCCCTGTTGCGCCAAGCGCGACCCTTGAGTTGTATGTCTTGATTGTGGAAGACAATGAAGACAACCGTCTCATGCTTACCCACACTCTCGGGGGCTATGGGTATCGCGTCGATGTCGCCTGCGACGGTCTTGAAGCGATCGCGAGGTTTTCAGATCGTGAGTACGACGCCATCATCACGGACCTCTCGATGCCAAAGATGGATGGATTCGAAATGGCAGCGCGCATACGAGACTTGGAGTCGCTCTCGGGACTTGGCCGTGTTCCCATCGTCGCGGTGTCCGCACATGCGTTGCCGGGCTATCGAGAGCGCTGCCTTCTTGCTGGCATGGATGGCTACCAAACCAAGCCTGTGGACGTGGACACGTTGGATAGAACGGTGCGTGGGCTCGTCGACACTCGCCCCGTTATTCTCGTCGTTGATGATTCAGAAGATCACCGAACGCTATTGCGAGCGTACCTTAAGAAGAACGATGAGTACCGATGCCTCTACGCTGAGAACGGCGTAGCCGCCCTCCAAGAGCTTGAGCGAACTCGCGTGAACGTTCTACTTCTCGATATGATGATGCCTGAAATGGATGGCTACACGGTCGCAAGAAGCCTTCGAAGGTCTACCTCATTCGAGGCCTTGCCAATCATTGCCATGACCGCACACGTGGGCGAAGACGAGATGAATTCATGCCTTGAAGCAGGCTGTTCGAGTTTCCTGCAAAAGCCTATACAAAAGGCCGAACTTTTTGGAGTCATAGATAGGGCACTCACGTCCCGAGTCTCGACAGAGTCTCAGCAAGTAGAGTCTCAGCAAGCTTTGGCGCCACAAACGCAACTCGTGCCAACGCCGCCCAACGTCTCACTGGAAGTCTTTGTCCAGGCCGACATACTCGACATGATCCCGCGCTTCTTGGAGAACCGAAGAAACGACGCTGAGAACATTTCTGATTTCCTCCGAGATCTCGAATTCGAGAAGATTCAGCGCATGGGCCACGATATGAAAGGAAGCGGCACATCCTACGGCTTTGAACAGCTTTCGGAGTACGGCCGTCAACTTGAAGATGCAGCCAAAGAGGAAGATGCATTGGCGATTGAGCGTTTGCAGGACGAGCTCGACAGCTACCTAAAACGAGTGGTCGTTCACATCGCTCCAATCGATGGGTGATGCCCAGGGTCTGCAAGAGCGACGCTATTGCCGCCCGAACGCACAACCTCAAATGGCTCCACATATCGAGTGCCTGAGAATCGGCCCCAGTATCGTGCCGTTGCCCTGATAAGGCCCGGGTCCAGGTAGTCACACTTGCTGGTTTGTGTCTCGTAGCAGCGAATCATTTCGAGCTTTCGCTTGAGAGAGCCACTGATATCCTGAAACTGCCTTGGAGAAAACTCGATCGTGCTCGATGGGCTCTGATAACAGAGTACTTCTGAGATCCCTCGGGTCGCGACTAGAGTAGCCTGGTGAACCGCACGGTGATCTTGATGGGTGTCGTTGAAGCTGTGCGTGTACACGACGTCTGGACGAAATATTTCGATGGCACGTTGAATCGCAGTAATGGTCTCGAATCCAGGGGAGAGCCTTGTGTCGCAAAGTGACTCCATATAGAGGTCACACCCGATAAGGTTCGCGGCAGCTTTCGACTCAAGGGTTCGCAACTGCGCCTCGCCGCCAGCTTCGCCACCAGTCAGGGTCAAGATCGCGACAGCGTCTCCACGACCCACGCTTGCAGCAAGGGTACCTCCACAGCCAATCTCCACATCATCAGGATGCGCTCCGATCGCCAGCACACGGCGCTGCCCAAGCGCACGTGTCTGCTTTGCGTGGGCAAGATCGGCGCGCACACTCTTGATGAGAGCATCACGCGCAAGCGGCTTCTGCAAAAATGACTTCACGCGATGTTCGATGGCACGAGTTGCATACTCAACGGTCGGATTTGCCGTCATCATAGTTACCGAGATGAACGGTCGAAGGAGGCGAGCTTGCGCTGCCACCTCGAGCCCACTTATGTCGGGCAGCTCAACATCGAGCAACATGAGGTCAAAGTCCATTTCGTGGAGAAGAGCAAGTGCCCCTTCCCCATCGCATGCGACCTTCAAGTCTACGTCCATATGGTGGAGCAGCCAGCGCCCCATTAGGAGAGCCTGATCGGGTGCATCTTCAACGAGTAGAATTCTTGGTTTGTTCATGATTGCTTGCCTCGGTGTACTGCCAAAGGCGTGCCAGCCGTGCGAGCGGCGAGACATCTAAGAAAAGTCCGTATGGTGAGGTCTCACTATGGTTTCGCATCCCGCTTCGAAACATGCCGATACCGTTCTGGAACAAAACCAGAGGGTCCCAACCTGGAATTCGGCCCTATGCGCGCTATTTCAACGGATTACCGTTGGCACGAACCTTGATTAGAGAGAGTTGCATGACAAACCGAATTCTAGTGACTGGTGCTGGCGGCCCTGCAGCGATTTCTTTCTTCAAAGCCATCAAGAACCTTGGTCTTGAAGTGCATATGGCAGACATGGACCCGTTGGCAGCGGGGTTGTATCTCGTTGGACGAAGCCGGCGCGCGATTGTTCCCGAGGGCGCTGCGGCAGATTTTGTGGACTGTGTTCTCGCTACCTGCGTTGCACGCGATATCGACGTCTTGGTGCCTACATGCGACGCCGAGCTTCTCACCCTAGCTAAGCATCGCCTGCGCTTCGAGCGCCATGGAGTTCGTTTGCTCCTTGCCTCTCGCTACACCCTTGAAGTGTGCCTGGACAAGTGGTCGCTACTTCAGCTTTGCCGCGGTCATGTTGTGATTCCCAAGAGCACGATTTTTGATGACTGCTTTAGCCCAAAAGGGTGGGCGTTTCCTCTGATCGTGAAGCCGCGAACCGGAAGCGGTTCACGCGACATCTACATCGCTCGCAATCACAAAGAACTTGCGCGTCTCGAGCGAGGAAATGGCTGGCTCGTTCAGGAGTTTCTCAGCGGCAAAGAGTATTCCGTAGACGTTATCGCCAACGCCGAGGGCGAGGTTTTGGCCGCTGTGCCCAGAGAGCGCACCAAGATTGATTCGGGCGTTGCCGTCGCATCACACACGGTTAACGACCCAACTCTCATCGAAGCCGCAAAAACGGTAGCCCGCCTTATTGGCCTCAAACACGTAGCAAACGTGCAATTCAAGCTGGATGAGGAGGGCCGCCCTGGGCTACTCGAGGTCAACTGTCGCTTCCCTGGAACCATGGCCCTCACCGTCGCGAGCGGAATCAACATGCCGGCACTAAGCCTCATGGAGTTCTTTGGAAAGAGTATTGACCCATCGGAACTGACCTTTCACGAGATCGCAGTGGTTCGATATCTCGAAGAGGTGTACCTCGACGTTGCCGACATGAAATCGGTCCCGATGTCCGCGCCAATGATCGACGAAGTGGCAGCGTAGGCATCATGATCTCGGTGCTTTCAGCGGTGTGTACGTTCTTTGTCCTACTGGCGACAGTGCCCGTACTCGCAGGCCTCTACCAGTACTTGCTTGTGGGCTTCTCTATGCTTGCAACACACCTGGAACGAGTGACGCCGAACTACCCGCGAGTAAGCATTCTTATCCCAGCCTGGAACGAAGACGCAGTTATCGCCATCACCATCGATAGGCTGATGAAGCTCTCCTATCCTGTCGATCGACTTCGCGTATATGTCATCGACGACGCTTCCACAGACGAAACACCAGAACTTGTCATAGCAAAGTCCAAGCAGTACCCGGGACGGGTCATTCACATCCGACGGGTGGCGGGCGGAGAAGGGAAAGCACACACACTCAACTACGGTCTTGAGATCCTCTGGCGCAGCGAATGGACAGAAGCGGTGTTGATCATGGATGCCGACGTAATCTACACCCACGATAGCCTGGCAAAGATGAGCCGACACCTCTCCGATCCGAATGTCGGCGCTGTGACGGCTTACATCAAAGAGGGCAGCGCAAACCCCAACCTAGTGCAGCGTTTTGTGGGTTTTGAGTACATCACCGCCACTGGGGCTTCTCGCCGCGCACAGAACGTTTTGGGCTTCCTCGCGTGTCTCTCGGGTGGCGCACAACTACACAGTCGGGAAAACCTGCTGGCCATTGGCGGAAAGATTTTTAGCAATACACTCGCCGAAGACACCTTCACAACGTTTCGAACGCAACTCCGAGGGCGCAAAGCCATCTTCGAACCCAATGCAATTGTCTATGCCGAAGAGCCCGATGATCTAAACGGCCTTTGGAAACAACGTCTTCGATGGGCGCGGGGCAATGTTCAAATCACACGAGTCTTTCGCCGCTTATGGTTCAACCGCGACGCGCACCCAGCCATGGGCTCGTTCTCTATGGGCGTCTTGTGGTTTTCGATCTTCCTCATGCCGGTCTTTCAAATCTTGGCAGCCACCTCGCTCATCGTTCTGTACTTCTTAGACCCACCCTTGGCGTGGAAGCTCTTTAGCGGGTTTTGGATTCTCGCTGCGGTGGTCTACATGATCGTCACCGTCTCGTCGTTTGTTGTCGATCCAGAGTCGGGGCGCAGGACCTGGGTCGAAGGGCTGATGTTTCCCGGCATCATCTCTTTGGGAATCATCGTCTATTCGCTCTACCCGCCGCTTTTCGGCCCCATCCTAAGTGTTTTACCGGACGCGGATACCGTCATCGGAACCGGACTTCGAGTATTCATGTACGCTTGGATTGGCTTGGGAATGGCGGTTTCGTGGGGGGCAAAGGAGCTGGAAGTGCGAGGGGGAAAACTCGGGACGTGGCTCGCGCCCTATGTGCTTCAAGTAGGTGGATATGGTCCGTTTCTCTGCGCTGTAACCTTTGCTTCGTACATCAAGGAGCTCCTCGGTGCGGAAATGAAGTGGGACAAGACGGTGAAGACAGGAAAGGTCGCCTAATCGACAGAGCTTGGTCTCTTTTGGAACCGACAGAGTTCTAAATTGGGACAGAGGGTGAGGCTGCGAGGCGTCTCCCAATGATCTCAGAGCGCTATCGCGGATTCGGCACTGGCACGGCTCTGGCAATCCCTATCGTCAAGGTGCACAGGAGCACCGGTAGCGAAGGGAACCAGGATGATACGTCTCGATGAAGACATGCACGTGCACTCGACTTTTTCTGATGGCAAGAACACGCCATTGGAGAACCTACAAGTCGCAGCGCAACGCGGGCTGAAACGACTTGGCTGTGTAGACCATGTACGGGAAGATACGACCTGGCTTCCACAATTCGTGGACGCAATCGAAACCCTGCGCTCGGAAACCTCGATTGAGGTTCTCGCGTGCGTAGAAGCAAAGATTCTCGATGTAGATGGCAGGCTCGACGTTCCCAGCGACCTGGCTGGTGTTGACTGGATTTACGCAGCTGACCATCAGTTGCCCTTTGGAGACCGCTGCTATACACCCAGAGAAATTCGCACCGCGATGGCGCAGGGCGAACTTGACTCCAGCGAAGTCGTCGCCTCTCTGCTGCGGGCAACTCGCGGTGCCATTGAGTCGTACCCGAACGTCGTTATCGCGCATCTCTTCAGCATTCTTCCTAAGATTCGTCTATCCGAAGAAGAGGTGCCTCTCGCACAGATTGAAGAGCTCGCGCGCATCGCAAAAGCTGGCGGCGCCTGCATCGAAATTGACGAGCGCTGGAAGTGCCCTTCCCTTCGAACGGTGCAGGTCTTTGAGCGAGCAGGAGTGCCTGTGTGGGCAAGCACGGACAGCCACAAACGTGAGCGCATTGGCCTCTACAGCTACGTTCGCGCGCTTTCCGAGGGCAAGGCAGCGGCATGAACCGACTCGCAAGAATCGGTATCCTTGCCACTCTTCTGCTCTTTGCATGCCTCACAACTGCAGCAGCAGAGAGCAAGATCAACACGGCACGTGAACACCTTGCGAACCAGGAATTGGATCAGGCCTATGCACTATTGGTGACCCTTGTGGATACCAACACTGCAGAAAGCGATGCGTATCTCTTCCTCGGCGTTCTGGAGCGCGACCGTGGTGCGCTTCAGCGAGCCATCAATGTCTTTGAGCAAGGCGTCTCAAAAGGCAGCGCAGACGCCGCGCTGCTGAGCGAACTCGCCATGACCTATGCTTGGAAACAGCGATTTCGCGAGGCACTGCAAACCTACGAGAGAATTCTTGGGAAGACTCCAGACCACCGCGGAGCCTTGCTTGGAAGCGCTCGCGTTCTTGCCTGGGCGGGCCGGGACTCCAAGGCGATGTCCATCTACAAAGCGGTTTTGCAGGACGACCCGAGCGACTTGGAAGCGATGCGCGGACTCGCCTTTGTGCACAAGGGCCGCTTAGAGCTGCGCGAGGCCAAAGCGCTCTACCAAAGGGTTCTTAGCGAATCTCCAGACGATGCCGAGTCGCTCGAAGGCTTGCGCAGCATTCAACAGACAAAGCGCCTGCGCCTCGAAGCAGCCTTCGGTGTTGCGAGGGACGCAAGTGGTTCGCTGGCTCCTTCAGGCACGGCTGCAGTGCAATATCGCTACGATCACAAGAGCACTCTGCGGGCCCAGTGGCAATCCTCCGCCTCGGCGTTTACTGGCGCTTCGGCGACAGACTTGGCCGACGCAAACGAGCATCGGGCGAGCATCGGAATTTCTCGCAAGCTCGGCACCTGGGTGTCGGCCGACCTTGGGTACCAGGTGCGAATGAGCGAAGACACCGTTCACGCCATTCAGCTCGCAACTGGGCTCAAGTTGAGCGAACACTGGAATCTCGATTTGGGACTGCGACCTGGAATATCGAACTCGGGAAACAAGGAACTTCTCCTTCGAGCAGGTACCCAATACACGATTAGCCCCCGTCTCTACCTCATGGCACAGCTCTTTCGGAACTGGTCAGCGCAGGAAGGCGCCTCCAGCGTGCTCGTTGGGAGCGTTGGCGCCGCAGCCACAAAGCGGCTCTCGCTGCGAGCAAGTGCGGCGAAGGGATCGCTCACCATCGGCTCCTACACCGGCATCTCACTTGCAGTACAACAGAATACTTCTAACAGCCAACATCTCTTTCTCCGGGCCGAAGCAACACTCGAACCGTTCACCAGAGAAAATCTCATCGCAGGTGTAGGCAGGTCGTTCTAAATGCATATCGCACTCCTCATCGCACTAGCCGTTGGCACTGTCTCAAGTACTGGGACGGAGCGCGAACCTCTCATTCGCACACCATTCGAACGACCAGTTGTGCTCTCAGGCAAGAGCAGCTCGGCCTCCACCAACATTGTGGTCGAGTCCAACGCAGGCGACTCCGAATTGAATCTGGTGTGGAGCGTCTCCGACCTGGTCGATCGCGAGAACTCACTCATAACGGTCTTTGTCGACCAACAACCAATTCGAACCTCTCGGCTATCCTCCACACCTGGGCGCGAAACTCAGCGTTGGGGGATTTCCCTTGGACAGCTAGAGCCGGGCCCACATCAAATCATGCTCAAGACCCATCTTGAGGTAGCAGGCGACCCCTGTCTGATTCGCTTTTCCAAAGAGGCCTGGCTTCGAATCGAGTCGGCAACCAGCATCGCTCTACCGCCGCGAGCCGAAGAAGAGTCGGGCTCTGGGCTACGAAATTTACCAACCGTCTGGCAAGGGAGCGAGCGGCTCGTGCAAGTGGTTCCGCCACAGAACATGAGCGCAGACTCCGTCCTAGCCGTTCTGGAGGCATCTGCGCAATTGCGAGTGTGGGGCTTTGCACCAACGCTCGAAACACAGCCAAAGCGGCTCGTGCTCGTTCCCCTGGAGGAGGCGAGCACCCAAGACCAACTCGCGGAGCAACTTCGCTCTGCCCCCGAGCACGCCCAAGCGATTGCGGGCCTCGAAGCGCAAGAGGTGACCCTTGTTGCGAAATCCGCTGTCGGACTTGCGGACGCAATACGCCAACTTGCAGACGAGTCGAGCCGAGCCCTCTGTCCAAAGCAGGGCGCATGTCTGTTCTCGGGCAGCGTGCCGAGCAACAGCGACGAGGATAGCGACAACGGAACCGCGAACGACGCCATCGTGCTTGACCTAAGAAAACTGGGCTACAAGCACGGCTTCGCGAGTGAAGGCAGCGGAACCCACGTCTTGCGCTTTGTATGGCAGAGACCTTCCACTTGGAAACTCACGCAGCCCGCCGAATTGCACTTGGACATGCGCTTGCCCGAGACCTCTCTCGTCGACCACGAGACGACGACCGTTAGCGTGCGGGTCAATGAACAACCCGTCGCAACATGGCATGTCTATGACAAGGGTGCACCACACGATGACCGCGTTGCAATGAAAGCGAAGGTGCCAATGGACTTCGCTACCGACGACGCGCTTTCCTTCGAAATCATCGTGCGCATCGGCATCAAGGATGGAATCGCATGCGAGGCCATCAACGACGAATCGGTGTGGTTGGTGCTCGAGGGGACAAGTCGACTTCTCGTCGAGCGCAATGAGAAACGCTACGAGGGAATCGCAGCATTCTTCCGAAGCACAGAAACCCAGCGTCCTAGTCTCACGGCAACATCGATGACCAACTGGCAGGATGTCTTGTGGCTCGCAGCAATCTTGCAACCCTTCGTCGACCAAACCCGCTCCCAGCGATGGCGCTGGTCCGAAGGGCAAGGCGAGCAGCCTCACATCGACATTCGGTCTCTCGAACAGCAGTCCAGCAACGGTGCCACTTGGATCAAAAACCCCGCCGGCGCTTGGTGGCTTGAGACGGCATCCTCTAAGGGACTTCCGCTGATTGCCGTCACAGACTCGGTTCGACTTTCCGCGACCTCAGCGGGCCTTGAGATTCGACTGGGGCAACTCACAAGTGAATCGCCAACTCCACCGGCGTACACGCAGCTTGTCGATAGCGATGCACTCTGGGTGAAGCCAACGTGGGTGAGCCTGAAAGGCGATACCACCACCTTTGAGGTTCACAGTGTGAAGGGCGCGGAACCCTCCGCGAGTGAATCACTCGCCCGACTCAAGAGCCACGAAGAGCGCACGCTGCGAACCATAAACCTGTTCTGGGCCGGACTGGCTGGCTTGCTCTTTCTTGGCACAATCCTCTACTGGCGCAGAAAACCAACCACGTTGGCAACAGCAGGAAACATTGAAGAGATGAACGATAAGGATAGCGCGTAATGAACAAAGCGAATCAAACGCAGACGCTCAAAACCGAACTCTACGAGAAACAGCGCAGCGTACGAAGACTAAAGACCCTGTCGGTATTCCTCCTTGTCCTAAACTTGGCGGGACTCGTCTTCTTCCTTCTCATGTCAGACCAAGGACGCTTTCAGTTTTAGACGAGCAATGTCCAAGAAACCTCACATAGCACTTGTTAAGAGTTCTTCCAACTCCCTTGGCGAACCCTCCCCAACGCGACCCAACACGTCGCTTGCACATCCCATTGCGGCATCGTTGCGAACAGCGCTTCAGATGCTTTTGGCAGAACCCGGCTCGCTCGTTCCCGCCGATGCAGAGCTTCTACAGACGCTTTGGCCACTAGAGGGCGAAGCCCCGTCCGTCCTAGAACTTGGGCAGGCCCTTGTTGAGCTTCTTGCCCAACGAGAATTTCGACAAGTAATTGTGGGCCGCGATGCGCACATTGCGAGAGTGGGGAATGGTTCAGGCTCGCCCCTCGTCGCGGCAAATCAATCAACAAACGTCACTGGAGCGGAGCAAGACAGCGGGGAGATCGACTTCGATTTGAAAGTCGCACTAGACGTTGAAACGGAGCGACAGCTACTCTTTCGAGTCCTGGTCGTGTTGGAGTCAATCGGAGCACTACTGCTCGCTCGAGAGGCGGCACTCTGGTGGGCAGGCGTATAGAGCAAAGGGCAAAATCGTATGAAAATGTCAGATGTATACCTCGGAGAAACCGCTGCGTTTCTCGAGTCCAAGGGATACCAGAAGGAAACCCGAAGCAGCATCTACGGATCGCCAGAGGACCCCGAACACGCGAACAGTGTGCAACACATCCTGCGCAAAGGTGACGAGGAGCATTTTATTCTTGAAGTTGTCACGCATCCGTCTGCACCAGACCGCTACTTCCTCGAGATTTGCAAGTTCCACACGATGCGCTCACAGAGCTTCCCACTGGACTCCTGGAAGCACTTCCCCGACCGGGTTGAGTTCAAGTACTACGTGTTGGACGAGGCGGGTCTGGGGCTAAGTTTTATTCTTAGTGTCTAAAGGACTTGCAGCCGTTTTCAATTCCCACGACTAGAACTTGGGAATTGCCTTGTTGGCAGTTCGCGCGGCATCACGCAAAGAGTCAACGACATCGTTGCGAAGGGGATCAAGTAGTTCGTAAGCCCTTGGTGGCCTGCGCGAGAGAAGCAATGTTGCACAGGCGGCTTCGCGAGTGAGTTGGAGGGCAAAACTCCCAATCACCTTCTTGCCCCAACCACCTGCCCGCAGCCCGATGAGGAGGAGGTCGTAGTTGGCAGACTCCTGAACCAGAGCCGCCACCGGTTCATCTGCGCGCAGGATTTTGGTCTCAATGGTTCCGGGCATGCGCAAATCGGCCGAGCGTTTTACCTGCCGCATCGCATCTTCTTCCTGCTTGGCGGTGGCGTCCGTTGGCAAGATCGTTATGAAGGTGACGTGTCTGGGCACGGCTCGTCCCAAACTACCTAGGAGACGCGCACGCAGCTCGTGTCCCGCCCCACGGCCAGCAACAGGAACTAAGATACGTTTGGCATTCGAGCAATGCCAATGGATCGGTGCATGCATCAGGGCAACATCGCAATCGACGCCATTGATAAGAACTTCCAGTTGCGAGACCGACTCCTGATCGAGCTTGCCCAATCCGAGTAGGAGACTCGCACAGCGGTGTTCTTCGGCGATGCGTCGAATCTCTTCGAGCGGCTTGTGAGCGGCTGTGATGAGAGCCTCGGGCTTGTGGCCAGAAGCAAACGATTCGGCCAGTGCATCGTAGATGATCGTTTGTGTATCGCGCAGCTGCGCAGGGACGGCTCGGTCATCAGAAGTATCCGCAGGAACAACACTGAGCAAGAGCACCCGTCCAACGTTGCGCGCTGCCAGTGCATTGGCAACCGAGATCAGTGCCGGCGTCCGCGCGGGATTTGCAATGGGCACCAAGACAAGCGGGCTGTGTCCGCGCAAACTCACAAGGCTTGGGTCCAGAGCAATGGCACTTGCGTCGGCGATTTCCGCAAAGCGCGCGAAGAGCGACCAGTACAAGATGCCACCGAGCCCCAACCAGACAATGAGAATTCCAGCCGCATCGGGAACGACGATGGCCTGAAACCCTGCAAGCGCCATACAGGCAACGCCACCAGCAATGGGAACCGCAGGGAACCAGGGCGTTTTATACGGTGCGTCCGTGGTGCCACCGCGTCGGCGAGCTAGGTACACCGTGAAGTGGGCCAAGGCGAAGCTAATCAAGAAGATCAAACTGGCCGCAGCTCCCGCGGCGGCCAGGTCCGGAATCATAAAGATGATGGCGATCAGTGTGAGCGCACTCGCGGCGATCGCCATGACCGGTGTACCGCGTTTGGGATGGGTATCGCCAAGCACGGCAGGAAGCGTGCGGTCGCTTGCCATGGTTAGCGCGATTCTTGAGGCAGCCAACAAGTTCGCATGCAACGCGCTTAGCGTGGAGAGAATCGCGGCGATAATCACAAGCCAAAACCCGATCGGTCCCATGAAGCGCTCGGCGGCAACGGGAATCACTCGCTCTGGATCTGCCGCAGCAAGTTCGCCGATGGTCTGGCCTGGCTCAACCCCAACGGAGGCGACGAGGAGTAAGAGCGGTACGTAGATGATGAGCGCGCATCCGAGGGATAGGAACATCGCGCGCGGAATCACGCGTCCCGGATCTTTCACTTCACCGGCCACAGCAGCAACGAGATCAAATCCCTGGAGTGCAATGAACGTGAAGCCCATTGCCATCACGAGCCCCGATGTTCCACCGGAGAAGAAGGGACGTAAGGCCGATGAGGTTGTGGAAACCGGTTGTCCAAACAAGGCCACAACACCTGCGAGCACTAGGATGCCAAAGACCACGACTTTGCCGATGGTGGCGAAGTTTCCGCCGCCATCACTTTGGCGCACGAGGCTGAGTGAGTAGGCCAGCGTTGCAACGCTTGCGAGCAAGAGAGTCATGCGCCGACCAAAGAGCCATGCGGGCGGATCTCCGCCCCAAGACGCATACACCTCTCCAATCGCCAGTGCACAGAACGACGCAAAGCCAAGTGCGTAAAGAACTCCGGCAACAATGTATGCGAACCAAAGAACCCAGCCCGTCGCAAACGCCGATCGCAGAGAGAGAATCTTCTTTGCAAATGTGTAGGCGCCACCCGACTCGGGAAATGCGCTGGAGAGTTCCGCAAAACTCATTGCCGTGAGGAACGCCACGATTCCATTGATGGCAAAGGCGACGACCGCAGACGGGCCCGTGCTTGCAAACGCAGTTCCGGCAAGAACAAAGATGCCACCACCGACAATCGCTCCGACGCCAACCCCCGTTGCCGACATGAGGCCCAAGTGGCGCTTTTGATCGCCGCCAGCGCCTTCCAGCTCAGCGTCTTGTAACTCTATGCCTTCGGTCGACGCCATGCGAATGCGCCATTGTAGAGCCGACCGAGCCGTACTGCCACGAAAGCGGTGATGATAAGAACCCACCGGCGCAGGGCATGCCACGTGGGCTTCTCCGCGACTTTCGGTATAGTCGCCAAGGATGATGGGCCGCATTGTGACGCTTGGGTTTCTGCTCTCTGGCCTGGCTAGTGGAGCCGCTTGTAAGAGCGAGGGCTACGAAGCCTTTTGCTACGGAACTGCCGGTGCCGCCGTAGACGGAGACGGAGCGACCAAGGTCTATCTTTGCTACGAAGCTCGATCGACCTGCGAAAAACTCCAAGCCAAGAAGGCAAAGATCGCCGAGGGACAGCCAGATCTAGGGTTCCAAGTGGGCCTCTGCGAGAAGACGACGACCATGTTTTGTGCGACGCCAACGTCCGCCGGTGAGCAATCGGTGTGTGGGCCGTCTCAGGCTACCTGTGACTCGGTGGTAGCCGCCGCGCGCGCCTCGGGACGACTCGCAAGTGAGTGCAAGAAGATGAGCCGCGCCGAACTCGATGGCTTGCGAACCTCGGAAGAGAGTCGCCGCAAACGCCAGCCGTAAGGTTACGCCGAGTCCAAACCGCCGACACCTCGCAAGCCCGGCAAGTCGAGGATTTCGATTTGCCCGTAGGTCGTGCGAATGAGGCCTTGAGACTCGAGAGTCTTGAGATTCTGGTTGATGGTCTGCCTTGAGCTGCCGAGCATTTGCGCGAGCTGATCTTGCTTGAGGTCGATGCTGCGTTGGCTGCGTCCTTGCCACTGGCCGTAGCCTTCTGCCATCCAGCACAACCGCCGTGCAACGCGCGTTGCGATGGGCAAAAGCGCCGTATCTTCCATCGTTGTAAACGCCAAGCGCAATTTGCCCGCGATAAGGCGCCCGAGGTCTCGCCAATAGCGGGGTTCCGAATCCAAGAGGTTGTGAAGCGCAGCCAGGGGAACTTCGACAAGGGTTGTTGGGCCGTCTGCACTTGCATCATGCGTTCGCGCCATTCCGTCAAAGACCGCCACTTCGCCAAACCAATTGGGCGATTCAAGAACAACCAGCAGTGCTTCCTTGCCTCGTGCACTGGTGCCACTCACGCGAATGCTGCCGTCCACAACACCATACAAGCCGGCGCAGGCATCACCTCGTGAGAACAAGCGCTCGCCGGCGTCCAGTGTTCGCAAACGCGCCAACTGCAGAAGTTCGTCCTGCAAGCCCGCGGGCAACGAGGCAAACCAGCGCCCAGAACGAAATAGCTCCAAGCAATCTATGGCCTTTTTCCTCCCCACACCTCACCTTCCGGCCTTTCTTGCCCATCTGTCAAGCAGACGACAATCTCGCCGTGGGTTGTGCTCCATGATGCTTGTCCCCCCGCAAAAGGAGCCCTTATGAAGAGCCTGGTCGACCATCTAAGCAACTACGCAACCTACCATCGCGACCGCCGCAACATTGCGACCCACTTTGTAGGGGTTCCTATGATCGTCTTTGGCGTGCAAGCGCTGCTCTCGCGCCCGGCACTTGCCGCGGGTGGCTTGGTTACCCCGGCCCTTATTGCAACTGTCGGCACGCTGCTCTTCTACACGTTGCTCTCGCCGCGCTTCGCACTGGTCATGGCAGCGCTGCTCGTTCCCTCGCTCTACGGCGCCGGGGCGGTCGCGGCACAAGCGACAAAGAGCTGGCTAATCCTCTCGCTCGGTGTCTTCGCGATTGGATGGCTCATTCAATTCGTCGGGCACATCTTTGAAGGCCGCAAACCAGCATTTGTGGACGACATCATTGGGCTGCTTATCGGGCCCCTCTTTGTTGTCGCAGAAGTCGGCTTTGCACTTGGACTCGCCGGGGGATTGCAAAAGCGCATTGAAGAACGAGCCGGCGCGACCCACGGAGGCGAGCGCACCAACGCTACGCCCAATCTCGGATAGCGGGCCCTAGCTCTCTCGGCCCATGCTGGCTAGGTCGTAGTCCACGCCGTTAACGCTGAGGTTTTTGAGAGCAGCGTGCAAGCTGGTTGGCTTGAGTTCGTCAAAGCCCAATCGAAAGCTCTCGACGCTGCCCACGGTGATTCCCGCGGAGAGCCGATGCCCCGCGACCACAAGGCCCCGAGCAACGGTTCCAAGCCCCTTTGCCGTGAGGCTCAGTGTCGTTGGCAGCACCCGGTCTTCGGGATCTGGATCAAAGTGCAGAGAGCCAGAAAGTGCGAGCTCATCAACATGGGCACGCAAACTGCCCTCTCCGCTCTGAAGCACAGCGGTTTCGTCCAACGATAGATTGACGGCGATGTTGTCAAAATCGAGACGATGCAAACGGACTTTTGATTTCTTGGAACGGTCCGAATCTTCGTCGGGTTCTCCAACCATATTTGCCTTCAGAAGAGTTCCCATACGAACGAGCTGCTGTTTGGCCAACTCGACCTCGCCTGCTTCCAGGTCCCATGTCACGATGGGCTTTTCCAGCCCGGGAAGCAGCGGAATATCGCGTTCGAGGACAAGCCGCTTGCCTCGCACGCGAATATCGAGAAACGTATCCTCGAGATCAGAGAGGCCGCGTTCGAAATCGCGATAGTTGATGAGTCCGCCATCGACGGGAATGCGAAAGTGATGCGTGGCAATTCGCTTGCCGATCACGGGGAGTGTTACCGAGAGAGTCGCATCAACGTCGAGCTTGCCATTGACCGTGTCAAAGACATCCGGGTGGAGTCGTATGCCCGGAACGGGGAGTGCTAGGTCTTCGGGCAAAATGGCAGACGTTGCTCCCTCGGCGTCCTCTTGCTTGCGCAGTTCTGCAACAGCGATCTCAATCGCCCCAATGGCAATTTGATCGATCTGAACGCGCTCGTGAATCCGCAGACCGTCAGTGAGATCGATGACTTCGATGTTGATGGTCGCGGGACCGCTTTGAATGTGCAGGTCGCGAGCGCTCGCCTGCTTTGCTTCGATGTGTGGAGCTTTGCCATCGTCCCAACCGATCTTGAGATCGCGAATGGTCAGAGTTCCAAGACGCACCAACAGGGAGCCAACGGTGACCTGCGCGTTGCTGAGACTAAGAGTCCCCACCGCGATTCGACCACCGCGACCGTCGATTTTGACGTGCAAGCCTTCGGCGATGAGATGCGCTGTCGCCTTTACGGACTCAAGTTCCAGCGAAATACGCTCCGAGTCCAAAATCGAACTACGCAATTCCCCGGCAAATCCATTGCGAATGCGCCCTTCGCAAATCACGTGTTCAATCGTCGCGGGAAAATCCGTTCGCAACACACCACCTCCCATGGGAATTTCCAGGTGGGCAAGCAGTTTTCGAATTGCCACTTCATGGATGATGCTCAGCCCATCCTGAAATTCCAATTCGCCGGTGCCATTAGAAATATTCTGAAATCTGAGAACAGTGGGTGGCTGTTTTTCGTCACTGAGATCAAACTCGTCACAAGCGAGGTCGGAAAGTCGAAGTCTCATCTAGAAACGATCCTTCCAGCGGCGAAGTCCGGCAAAGAGCTCCGCTTCATCATCACTGGCAACCTCACCTTCGCGACGGGCAGCAGCTTGCACTTCCGGCTCCGCACAGCGAACAAATACATTGGTCGACAACTCGTCGGCAACCGTAAATCCCATCGTCGCCTGACCTTGTTCTCGCTGTGCCATCGCCGCTGCGAGTCGAGTCGCAATTGCGGCATTGCTTGGCTCCGCAGCTTGCGCGAACTTCAAATTGCTCACGGTGTATTCGTGGCCACAGTAGATCTGCGTTGCCTTGGGCAGCGACGTGAGACGCACCAAGCTCGTGTGCATTTGTGCGGGAGTGCCCTCGAAGAGCCGACCACAGCCCGCGGCAAAAAGCGTGTCGCCGGTGAACACCGCCGCCGGGGACTCAAGGAGGTAGCTGATAGCGCCCGTGGTGTGTCCCGGATTAAAGAGCACCGTGGCTCGGACTTCTTCTCCAACCTCGACACAATCGCCGTCGCCCACGAAAACCGTCTGCCCGGGAATTCGGCCTTTGTCAGAGACATGGCCAACGATGGCGCAGCCAGAAAACTTCTTAGCGATCTCAAGGTTCCCTCCAACGTGGTCATAGTGGTGGTGGGTGTTCCACACTGCCGTCACGTTTGCATTCATGGCCGCGATCGCCTCCAAAACCGGCCCCGCCTCAGAGGGATCGACAACGGCCGCTTCTTGAGTTTTTTCGCAAAGCAGCAAGTAAGCATAGTTGTCGCTGCGGCAGGGAATGGTCACGATTCTCATAGCCCCCGGAGGGTACTCGACTTGAGGAGTCCCACTTTGACCTACCCCGATCCGCGACTTTGGTCCCAGGGCTGGGGGGCTCGATGCCCCGATCGCTGGGAAATAACCTCAATAAAAACGCATGAATTTCGCATTTGTAAGTGGCACGTACTTTGCGATCTACAATGGGAACATGTCTCGCACGAGTTCAAGCTCTCACCGTTTCCCCAAGCGCCTCGCACTGCTGGCCTCCCTGGCTCTTGGCTCAGCCCTCGCTTTGGGTGCAGGCTGCACCTTCGAACCACCGGGTTCCGTGCTCGGCGGAGGAGGCGGCGGCGGAGGAGGAGGTGGCGGAGCTGATGGCGGCGCCGAGGCAGACGCAGACATTGGTGGCGACGAGACAATGACCATCACGTTCACAAGTGAACCCGTGGGCGGCAGTCAGTACGCTCCGGCGAATGTCGTTGCCACATGGATTGAAGATGCCAACGGCGCATTCGTGCAAACCATCAACCGGCAGTCGGCTGTGCGAACCCAGCACCTAGTTGCGTGGACACAGATGTCGGGCGGCCTTGCTGCCGACCAGGATGCGGTTACGGGCGCAACGCGATTGGATCACAACACGCCAGTGACAGCGACGTGGGCAATTCCCGCCGCGCTCCCCGATGGCATTTACACCGTGCGCGTTGAGACCTGCGATGACAACTCCGCAACCGCAGAGCAAAACACCCAGGGAACGTTCACCTTTGAAAAGAATGGCACGGCCAGCACCCAAACCCCCGTTGGCCTCGGCTACAGCAACGTCACGCTCGACTACAGCGGCCGACTTTAGACATCACTAGAGACATCCGCTAGACATCGCGAGGATTAGAGAAACCCTGAGAGACGGTAGTTCGGTGCGTGCGCCGGACTCACCGAGGTGGTCTCCCATTTCGTAATCCCCGTATCGACGAGTGCCGCATCTATCCCCTGGGTGCGAGCACCGACGATATCGGTCTCAAGTTGATCGCCAATCATGACAAGCTCCTTGCCAGGGCATTTGCGCTGCACTTCGCGGAACATCAGTCCAAAGGGTTTTCCCAGGCGCGAAAACGTTGGTCGCAACTGTGGATACCGCTGGGCCAATGCGGTCTCAAGCAGAAGAGCAGCAGCGCCGCTGGTAAACCCAAATCCACTCTCGCCGGATGGGTAGATGACGTCGGGATTTGGAACGATTAGCTTGGGAATTTGCCCCCGATCCAGATGCCGACAGAGGTTGCTGAGAATCGCATCCATGGTTTGCAGGAATGGATAGCCAGCGTCGTCACAGAGCACCACAGCATCGATGTGTGTGTTTGCATCGGGGGCAATCGGAATTCCCCCAGCGTCCCGAACGTAGGTAAAGCTGTCTTCGGGGCCAAGCACCATGCACGTTGCGCCTTCGAGCCCAACGGTTTTAAAGAACGGCTTGAGGAGTTGTCCCGACGTGAGCACTTGCTCCGGGGTCACGTCCAAGCCATAGCCCTGATAGAAGCTCGCAGCCGTCGTTTGCAGTCGAGACGCATCATTGGTCACCACCATGAAGTCTTTGCCTGCATTCTTTACGTCGACAAGAAACTGCGCAGCTCCCGGCATGGCCCCTGCTGCGTGAACCAGGACTCCGTAGGCATCGAGCAGAAAGAAGTCGTACCGCTGCAGAAGTGCGCGCGCGGTTGTCTCTGGGCAGTGAATCTGTGAAAGGGGGACGGGTGGTGGCAACGTCGGCATACTTGCGAATTCCTCATGCGCGTTATAAACCCCAACCTAAGGTCATGGGTAGCACCGCATCCACAGGATGGCTCTATGTAGCCGCATGCCTCGCAGCGCCAGCTGTTTGGGGCGTGGTCTCGGCGTGGATCTTCGGCCGCATTGATGCCAAACGTCGGAAAGCGGCAGGAGCTGCGGAGGCCGAACGATTCAGGCCGCCCGTAGACTACTCAATCTAGCATCATGGATTTGATGCTCTCAGTTGGTGGTGTTGAAGTCGCCATCGTCTGGCTAGCGACGCTTGGTGCAACCGTCGGTTTGATAGCCGGCATGTTTGGCGTCGGTGGTGGATTTCTTCTCATCCCACTTCTTCATGTTGTCTTGAACGTGCCGCTGCCCATCGCCATTGGTTCGGGCCTTTGCCAAACCATCGCAAGTTCATTGGGCAGCCTGCTGCGCTATCGAAAGCTTGGGCATGCGGAGACGCGCCTCGATCTGCTCCTGCTTGGCGGCAGCATCCCAGGCGTCACCCTCGGCACCATGATTCTCCAAGCCCTCACAGATATGGGCTCGCTCACCATCGGCGGAAAAGTGATACCGCTCATTCAGGTCATTGTGAGCATCTCGTTCTTGCTCGTCTTCTTCAGTGTTTCTCTTATGCTCTGGTTCAAAGCGCCGGCGTCAAACGACGACAGCATCCAGCCGGGCCCACTCTCCAGAATTCGCGTGCCACCGCTCGTGAGTTTTCCCATCGCTGAACTCAAGGACATCTCCGCTCCCCTCACCTGCTACATCGGCCTTGCCCTTGGCACCCTCAGTGGACTTCTGGGAATTGGCGGCGGCGTCATCTTGATGCCAATCATGCTCTACGGCTTTGGCTTCAATATCCGCAAAGCCGCCGGCACCGGAATCGTCGTCATCCTTGTCGTCTCCACCATCGGCACGGTCCAGCACGCCCGACTCGGCCATGTGCACCTTGGTCTCGCCATGATTCTCATGATTGGCTCGGCCTCCGCCGCCCAGATTGGTGCTTCGCTAACGCAACATCTGCCGGCCAGCACCCTCCGCCGCGGGCTGGCTCTCATCATCGTGGCCGCAAACATTGCATTCGCCTACAAGGTGTTTGGCTAGAGCGTAGGATTCCGGACGTGAATGTCGTAGCTGGTGCCAACGCTGCTAGCTAACCCTCGAAGATCGTGTCGCGTAGCTGGTGGCCCCGGCATTGCTCTTGGCCTGTCTCATGTTTGCTCGACAACTCGCCGTTTGCCTCGTCATTGCCAGCGTTGTTGTTCTCGTGCACTCCTCAGATGCGGAGGCGTGCAGCATCGCGTCCGATTACGCAAGCGAGCCGGAGGCCGTACAGGCCTACGATGCTGCCCTCGCGCCAGACGCTCCCATCGTTCTCGAGGCCTACGTGAGCCACGACTATGAGGAGAATGTTGGATGCCCAGGAAACTCCAGCTGCGGCGATATCCACGGTTTGCACCTCATTCTGGGCGAGATTCCGCAAGAGCACCTCATCCGAATCACCCACACCGATGGCTCACTGGCATTCACCACTCGTGGCTATGCCGACGAAAACGGAGCGCGCAATATCTTCCTTCCGGGCTATGCCGACGTAGACGATACGATTGCGCTGTCGATCGCTGTTATCGACGATGCCGGGTATCCGTCCATCGAGGTCGCGACCGACGCCTACAGCGAGCAAGACGTTCCCGGATGCAGCTCGGGCGGCAGGAACGGCGGCCTGGGCATGAGTGCTCTGCTGTTGTTAGCTCTTGTCATGGGGCGACGACGGCGACACTTGCCTATCATCAACTTCCGAAGTTAATACTTTTTCTTAGTCACAGATGTGAACATCAAGAGCCATAGACACACGGCTCAAATCGACGGGACCCCTATGAAAGTTGCCATTTTTGCCGCAGTACTAACTGCAGCCTGCGCCAGCGTATTTCTCCTCGGCGAGGATACCGCCGACGCCTGCGGCTGTGTCAGTTCGCCCGTGCCTCCCGATAACGGCATTGGCGAGTTTGCGATCAATCAATCGTCCGAGCAGATCATCTTTGAAGTAGAAGAGGGCTTTGTAACGGCGCACGTCTTGATTCGCTATGCAGGCAAGCCCGACGAGTTCGCCTGGGTTGTACCAATCCCGTCAGTTCCAGAACTTTCCCTATCCCCAGAAACCGCCTTTGGTTTCCTGCAGCGCGATAGTTCGCCGCAGTTCTCGATTGGCTCCAAAAACGAGTGCCCGGTGGCCGAGTGGACATGCGAGTACGCCGACATGCCGAGCTGCGAGTCGCCTTCCGGTGGCTGCAGCGGAGGTTGCAGCGCGGACGAAGACAACGATTTTGGCGGCCCCGCGTTTCAGGATGCCGGTGCCGGCTTTGCCCAAGATGCCAGTGGCACAACCGGAGATGAGCTCCCTGTACAAGTCATCGAGCGCGCCGTCATTGGTTCTTACGAAACGATCGTCTTTGCGGCGGGTGACGTGGATGGCACCATGCAATGGCTCGCCGACGAAGGCTTCATCGTCAACAGCTCGATGGCGCCCTTCATTCAGAGTTATACCGAAGCCAACATGCTCTTTCTGGCAAGCAAACTCATTCCCGGTGCCAACACCTCCGACATCAAGCCTCTCCGCATGCGCTTTGCCTCTGATGCTCCCATGATTCCCCTACAGCTCACTGCGGTCGCAGCCGAGCCCGAAATGACCATTACTGCGTACATCTACGGCGACGAACCGTTCGTTCCCAAAGATTTCGACAGAGCCATTGTCAACCCAGACCATCTCTCGGTCGACCTGCAAGGGCGCAACAACTACCCCATGCTGCTGAGCCGTTCGGTAGACGACGCCGGCGGCAAGAGCTTTGTCGCAGAGTACGTTGGAGAGCCGATTCGAATCGACTTTGACCAAGGCACTGGCTGTTGCGACTCGGGTTTTGACGTCTGCAATGTCGCCGATGACGGCATCTGCTCATGCCCCGAGAGCAACTTCGATCTCGCCGATTGCAGCAACGGTCCGGCGCTTGTCGAGGGAGCGGATCTGCTCAACGAATTGGCGAACAAGTACCAAGTCCTCACTCGTCTCACCACGCGAATGTCAGCCACGGATATGACCTACGATCCGGTCTTTGAGCCCGATGCCGAAGCTGCCCAGTTTGGCCGCCTAACCCTGGCCAACGACATTAGTACCCTTGGCAACTGCGAGTCCGACATCATTGACACCGCAGGCTATGAAGAGGTTCAAGAATTGCGCGACTGCGCGAGCTTGTACTGTGGTCTGGGAACCTGCGTTGCAACCGCAAGCGGCGTTGGTTGCGATTGCGAGCAAGGCACCACAGCGCGCCGGTTCATCGATATTGATGGGCGTCCGTCAACAACCTGCGTTCTTGAAACCGCCCCGGTCGACCTTGCCGAAGGTGGCTTGGAATTGCCCGACGCCTGCGCAACTGTCGACTGCGGCAATGGAACCTGCATCGATGTTGGAGGCTTTCCAACCTGCCAGTGCGATCCTGGTTCGGCCGGTCTGCAATCGGGACTTGAGGCGGCGCCGGTGTGTGAGCCGATCGTGAAAAGATCAACAAGCCGTGGCGCCGAGAACTTCAGCGCCGCCCTCGGCGACGTGCTCATCTGCGCTCCCGCGCCACCGAGTTGTGGAATCTACGGCTGGAACGTGCGCGCAGACATTGGCAACAGCAAGCGCGGTTTTGAGTGCTCGTATTCCAATCCCTCGCCGGAAGATACCCAACAGGTGGCATCACCAAGCTGTGCCGACCTCGGTCTTGATGAGCCCTCCAGCGGATGTTCGACGCAGGGTGCAAGCTCCAATTTGGCCGGGCTCGGCTTTGGCGCACTCGTATTCTTCTTAGCCTTTCGGAGACGTCGCACGAACGCCGACGTCGCAGAAGGGCCGGGGCTCCACTAGGCGAAGAGCGCTGGGGCCAACGGCAATTCGCAGTGTGGTGACGTCGCTGCTAGGGTTCGGGCGGCCATGAGCAATCCCTCCACAGAATCTTCCGATGCGATTGTCTTTGTTGCTGGCAGCACAGGGTACGTGGGGCAAGCCGTTGTCGAAGAGCTTTGCGCGCTTGGCATTCGAACGATTGCCCATATCCGCCCCGGCTCGTCTCGACTGAAACTCTTGGCGCCGGCCATGCAGGAGCAGGGTGCCGTCGTGGACACAACCGCATGGGACGTCGATGCACTAACCGAAACGCTGCTTCGCGAAGCCGTGACCCATGTCTTCTGCCTGATCGGAACAACTCGCAAGCAAGCGAGTGCCGAGGGCATCTCTGGTGACATTTACGAGCGGGTCGATTTAGGGCTAACTTCGATGCTGATCGCTGCAGCGGCCAAGCAAGAGGCTCAGCCTCGTTTTGTGTACTTGAGCTCAATCGGCGCCAAACCCTCGGCAGGATCGAAGTACTTGCAGGCTCGAGGCAAGGTCGAGGCAACGCTCAAAGAGTCTGGGCTCGCCCACATCATCGCGAGGCCTTCATTTATTACAGGCCCGGACCGAGACGAGTCGAGGCCTGCGGAACGCATTGGGGCGGTTGTGGCCGACGGTGCGCTTTCCCTGGCAGGGCTGCTCGGCGGCGGCGCACTCAAGCGCAAGTATCAAAGCACGTCGGCGAAAGCGCTCGCAAAGCGCCTCATCAACCACGGCCTTGGCAAGGACAGTGGAATTTTTGAAGGTTCCGACCTTTCTCGAACTACAGAATAGTTCGTATTTGCTCAGATCGAAATCTTGCCCGCGCTTCGGGCAATACGTTTTTACGGCGATCCGCCAACCGTTTGCGCCGAACCAGAACTTCAATCAATAGCGCGCAGAGAACCGGGACAAGCACAAGACCGGCATACCCGGGCAACACCCACACAAGTCCCGGGAACGCCCCGACCTCGCTTGTCGCAGGGCCCCAATATCCAAAGATTAATGCCGGCGGATACAGCAGACTCCATGGCGCTAGGGAAGCGAGCGAGTAGTTTTTGCGACTGCCTTGCCGCACGGCGATACGCAAAACGAGCAACTGGAGCGTTAGGTAGGAGGCGCCAACAAACCACAGCGCCTCTCCGATCCACTCGCCGGATCCGGGTGGGAAGAAGACGATGCCCACGCACAATGCGGTGAAGACGACCAACACCATTAGCGTCGGGCGCCAGGAGAACCGCAACGTCTCCGCCAAGGGTTGCCACAGTTTTGCGTAGCCTGCAGAGAGCAGTGCGCCGGCAAGCGTTATCAAAGGCGCGGCCAAAAGTATGCCCTGCCCGTACTCCATACCCGTTGCTTCACACCCGCCGCAAAGCAGGGCCCAAAGCCATAGGGAGCGCCGTATCACACCTTAGAGTTTAACAAAGGTGCAGGTGCACGCGCTGCAAATAGGTAGTGGTGTCCACCGCCAACCCGGGAGTACGTGCCTGCTTCCACCTGCGCTCTAAACGTGGCCGATCGACCTAAGAAAACTGCGTAGGCCGATGCAAAGCGCTCGGCCGAGCCCCCGCCTGCGACATAGAGCTTGTAGGCATCATCCCGATCCCAGAGCCAAAAGCCGCGTTTCTCGTGGCCCATTTCCTCTTCCAGCTGGCCACGGACGAGGTCGCTATACGGCGGGATGACGGCGCTGGTCTTTTCGTTCTGAAACACACGCAGGTCACTCACGCCAAGCCGGATCAGAAGTTCCGGAAGCACGTCTGCTATGGAATCGTCGCCACGACCAAGATTGGCGCGCCCGCGCGAGCAACACACAAAGAGATACGCCATGTCGGTCAGGTCTTCGGGGGACAACGCTCGGTTGAGTGTGTCGCTCGAAAACTGATTTGGCAGGTTGCTCGGCTCGGCGAGCAAAAGTCGTCCACCGGGTTTGAGCACTCGAAGCATTTCGGTGAGCACGATCTCTGGCGAAGAAACGTGCATCACCAGCGTTTGGCAGGTCACCAGATCAAACGAGTCGTCCTCAAACGGCAGCGTTGCTGCATCAGCCTTTTTAAACTCACAACGCGCGGACATGCCGAGAGCGTCTGCCCGCTCAGTTGCGTGCGTTACCCAATCCGCTTCTTGGTCGACGCCAACCAGCGTCGCCTCGGGGTGAAGCAGCGTGAGAATTCGGTGCCCCCAATGCCCTTGGCCGCATCCAACGTCCAACGCCGTTGTGCACTCGCCAAGGTCTAGTCGCTTCGCAACAAGCTCCAAGTAATCGAGGCTCCACCACTCATCGCGAAGATCGGAGAGCACAGAATCGGAATGGCGCTTCTTGGTCATGATGCGCGACTCGTACCACGTCGGAGTCACGTGCGCGCGCGATTTGGAGAGCGAGCAGCCCCCGCTCAAGCCCTACGGCACGCAGAGGTCAGACCCGGCGGCCTCTGGTGTCCAATGCAAACGACTGCCCGCAAGATCCAGCGTCTCGATCGAAAAGCGAAATCTCTCGTCCAAATCGCCGCTGGCAATGAGGTCATCGATAAGCTCGCGACCGACAGCGCGAATGTGCACAACGACATCGACTTCGTCGGGTCGCGGATTGGCCCCCATCGGGTACGAGCGCGTCTTTGAATGGTCGTAGGCCGGGTCGGTCATATCGAAAGTGACACTGGGCGGCAAGAGCTCGCTCTCGACACGAACAATGTCCCAAAACATATGCTCCGATTCATCTGCGGCGTTAAACCCGAAGTCCTTCATCTGCCACAGAAGCGCATCACTCTCAGAACTCACCGGTTCATCGTCGGCAAAAACGCCCGAGGTGACGACGTCCGCATCGCCAACCTTTGCAACAAACTCGACCCACGCCATTCGATCTTGTGTCGCACCACTTGGGAACATATGCCCACCAGCGACGTTCGTGAGATTGAGATCCATCGCGTTGGTTGCAGGGTTGTAGCAGAGGCGACTCTGCACGGTTGTGCGCAATTCATCCTCAATGAGAGCTCGCTGCTCGGTGATTCCAGGCCATTCGATAATGGCCAAATCAACCCCGGGAAAGGAGTGAGAGTGGCGCTTTCGCGATTTCACGCCATCGAAGTCTGCGACCACATCGTCGCTGCCACCCATGTGGCAATTAGAACAACTCTGATCGAACGGCTCGTTGACGAAGATGCTCTCTTGATACTCGGCATAGGTGCGTTCGAGATGCAGGTTGTCGGTGACAATGTCGTGGCAACTCCCGCACAAGCTCGACGACTCAGCGCTGTCACGGTCGTGCAGTGGGGAGTACTTGGTCTTGTGCACGCCATTTTCCAGGGCATCCGAGATGCCGCCTCGCATCACGTTATCGGTTGCGAGCACTAGTGGATTGTTGTGTGTGCCCGTTACTTCTTTGACAGTGTGGCAGAAATAGCATGTGACCCCTTTGAGATGCTGCGGCAGCTCCTCGAGGTTAAGCCCATCGGTCGTCGCACCTTCGCGAACTGCCATCGGCGCATGGCACTGCACGCAGAAATCTCCCAAGGCGCCATTGGTCTCGCGCTGGCCACGGCGATTCATGGCCAAGAAAATTGGGTCGTCGCCGGCATAGGCATGCATGCTCGACTGCCACTCTTCAAAGTGTTTGGGGTGACAATCCTTGCAGGTCTCAGGATCCATCAACTCGGCCTTTGACAGGTAGTCATCACCACACCCAAGTACGAGCGACGCGCTCACAAGGGCTATCGGAAAGAGGGTGGGAAGTTTGGTTCGTAGAGGCATTCGCTTACCTTTTTGCCCCGTTTGCAACCCACGTTTCGACAGCGCAGCGCTCAGCCTCGGACAGGGGTGCTCCTGGAGGCATCACACCGCCGCCGCCTTCGATGCGAATCACTAACAAACTGCATGCTGCGTCCCCGGGCAAGACCCGTCCCGTGTCGACGAGTTGCGAATAGGCTTGGTCAATGTCATCGAGGCGCAAGTTGCCTTTCGAGTCACTGCCGCTGTGACACGCCCCACCACTCACAGCGCATCGAGGCTCGATGGTGCGCGCAAAGACCTGGTCGTAGGTGGGCTGATAGAGCGGTTGGCAGTCTGCCGCCTGGGCCTCCACGCAGTCCAGATCACCACCAGAGCAGCCGGAGCACCCTGTTTGCATGAACATTGCGGCAACAATCAGGCCCAAGGGGGCCAAAGCGAACTTGGGAGCGGGGCGCAGCAGAGACACGGCGGCACTGTACCTTAGCCTGTGCGAAACAGCCCTATGTGAATCTTGCCGGAGTCCGCGGTATCCTTGGGATCTACCTCTGATGAGTCCCGACGACGAACCAGCCACTGTGACAGACTCGCCCTCCGCCAATCGCCGAGAGCGACGGCGAAGCTCGGCCTCAGTCCAGGGAGCGCCAGCGGAGGTGCAAGCCATGGTGCCCAAGCCGTTTCCTCGCCAAGGTCACTTCACAGGTTCGAGTTACGCTGGGGCGCCGGTCGGTGCGAGCCAAACCTCGTCGGCCCATCCAAGCGTTCACCTCGATCAGGCGACCCGATTGCACCGCTCTCGCTTAGTGCTCTTCGGCGAAGACGTCGGTCTAATGCGCACATTCTCCTCGATGATTGGAGGACTCTGCCTGCTCCTTGTCATCGCCCTGCCCTTCTTGGGCGGCGACCCGATCCTGCGGGCGGTACTTTGGGGCGGCTCCCTCTTCAGTATCTTCACATCCCTCTGGGTGGTTATCGTTCTTAGGGACGTCACTCGCTACGACCAACGGCTGCTCAACATCATGGCGCTCCTGAGCGTGCTCATCGCCTACTCCGGCGTGCTCTACCTCGGTGTGCACTCGCCGGCAGCTCTGGTGGTCTTGCCCGGTATCTATTTTGTCGCGCGAAGCCAAGGCCCGATTGCGGCGTGGGCCATGTACTTGGTCAGCGCTTCGATGCAGCTGCTCTTGGCAACGCTCATTCTCACCGAAACGATACGCGATCCAGGACTTATCACCGCGAGCGAATCAGAGTTCCACATGCGCGTCATTGCGCAGGTACTCACCCAGCTCGTGATGGCGGGCATGTTCATGTTGGCGCGCAGCGGACGCGCCGGGACCCTGCAAGCGATGGACAAAGTCATCGCCGCAGAGTCCAAAGCACAGGAGCGAGAGGCGGCCTTCATCGAGGTTCGCGAAGACTTGGATCGAGTTCTCGGTGCCGGCGGAATGGGGCACTACAGCGATCGAATTCTCGGCCGCTACAAAGTTGGAGGCATCATTGGACGCGGGGCCATGGGCGAGGTCTACGAAGCCATTCAACTGGATACCGGACAGCTCGCTGCCGTCAAACTCTTGCACCCGCACGTTCTCGCAAAACCCAGCTCCGTCGAAAGATTCTTGCGAGAAGCGCAAGCGGCAAGCGCACTGCGAAGCCCTCACGCCGTTCAAATTCTCGGGGCATCGGGGCCCGAAGAGCGGGTGCCCTATCTCATTATGGAGAGGCTCACAGGATACGACCTTGCGCATCACCTAAGAGAAGTTCGTAGGCTCTCGATGCCGGAAGTTGTGGCATTGGTTGAGCAAGTTGGATCGGTTATCGACTTGGCAGCAGCCAAAGGCATTGTGCATCGCGACCTCAAGCCGCAAAATCTCTTTCTCGCAGAGACGCCCACCGGGGCCACCTGGAAGGTACTTGACTTTGGTGCCTCGAAACTCGCCGAGCACTCGGGAACGCTCACCCAAGGTCGGGTGATTGGGACGCCCGCATATATGTCGCCACAGCAAGCAAAAGGACAAGATGTGGATGGGGCGGCTGACCGTTACTGCCTGGCCGCTATTGTCTATCGCGCTTTGGCGGGACGCCCACCATTCACTGGCAAAGACTTGCCGACCACGCTCTACAATGTTGTGTACGGCACGCCACCACAGCCGAGCGTGCTCGCCGACATCGACCCAACCCTGGACCTGGTGCTTGCCGTTGGCATGGCAAAGAAGGCCAAACATCGTTTTCCCGATTCGATGTCGTTTGCCAAAGCGCTTCGCGATGCCAGCAACTCCCAGGTTGATGATGCCCTTAGGCGCCACGCCGAGATGCTTCTACTCGAGAATCCCTGGGGCATGTTGCCCAACCAGGACGACGACTAGCAGGACGACGACTAGCAGCGCGACGACTAGCAGGACGACGACTAGCAGCGCGACGACTAGCAGCGCGACGACTAGCACAACGACTAGCAGCGCAACGACTAGCAGGACGACGGCCCCGCTTGGCGGCGGCCCGCGGCGGCCCGCTACTCAGTCGGCGTGCAGCAGATGGTCGTGGGATCAACCCCAGTCACTTCGCCCGTGACCGCTAGACTTGCTTCGATCGGAGCGCACTCGACGTCGCTCGGATCTGGCTCGTACTCGAAGGGTTGATTGTTCCAAACCGAGCTCGCCACACATCCACTCCCTTGCGAAACGCTCGGCCCATCACACGAGTTCACAACGCCTCCGCAGCTTGTTCCGGCCGATGGCAGCTCGCATTCGCAAGCGTCACAGTTTCGCCCGTCGGCCAGGCTCACAAAACTCACCGTTTTCTCGGTGTAGCCGCTATCCGCTGGGCACTCGTGGTCGCCAACCTGGTAGATGCAACTCGTCTGGGCAAAGCCCTCGGGCGCGAGCGCGGTACACGCGGCAGATTCGCCGCAATCGCCTACGATTGTCTCGCCGGGACACATGGCAATCAGCTCTTGGAACTCGGCCGCAGGAGTTGCAGTGCCCGAGCCTTCCACGCAGCTGCCTCCGGTGAGAGCACCCGGTGTCATCCGCACATTGTTCTCGCCGAGAATGCCAACGGTCGTTGGCGAGCAGAGTCCAGGTTGTAAGCCTTGCGTTAGGCAGCCACCGCTACATATGGCTAAGCTGCATCCAATCGAGGAGCCGCCAACAGCCTCCATCGTCGCCTCGGTACACGACACAGATTGGGCGGTTGTGCAGCTGCACTCACACTCGCCCTCCGCCGCAAAACTTCCGCCTCCAACGAACGAGTCTTCTTCGGCCGCACACGCAGCGAATGCCTCGCCATTCCCGAGCTCCGCGCTCAACATCGGTCCCAACCAATCTGCCGGCACATTGGGAACACATTGATGCGTTGCTGTTGGGCAGCTGGGGGAGGCGTCGGGGCTATCGATTTCCGCGCACGCACTATTCACGCATTCAAGCCCTGTTGGGCAAGGCACTTCCTCGGAACAGAACTGCCCATTGGTCGTGGTTCCACAGCCAAATCCCAGCCCCGAGAGCACGAGTAGGCTGGAGATCAAAAAGCCTCTGCGTCTTGCACCACCGCATGAACGTTTCATGCCTCCCTTTTCCTGCCTTCGGCGCACCATGTCAAGATTCGATTGCCAATCGGACAAGAACGATTGAAAAACTGAACGTAAGACAAAATCTGAGTAGCGGCCTGTCTTCAGGAAAGCACGTCAGAGAGCAACTCAGAGCGTTTATCGCCGCGATTCCGGCACATCCGATTCGCCTAACGAAACTGCTTGGGATCAATCCCGAGGCGCTTGCACCACTTCTGGATTTGTTGTCGCTTTTTGCCGATCGCATTTCCGACCTGCGTCACGTTGCCCTTGTGAGTTGCAAGCAGTGCAATCAGTTGCTCATGCAGCGCTCTATCATCGTCACTAAGCGCCGAAGGAGATGCGTCTGCCGTGACCGTCGATGGCATAACGAGGCTGGCCAAATCATCGAGTTCAATTCGATTCGACTCCGCCAGCACCGCGGCTGAGATCAGAGTCTTTTTGAGTTCACGAATGTTTCGCGGCCAGGTGTAGCGAAGCAGAGTGCGACCCGCATCCGGTGCGAAACAGAGTTCTTCTGAGCAGTTTGGATCACTCGCAAGAAGCGTTGCGACAATCGAACCGATTTCAGCCATGCGCTCGCGAAGCGGAGGGATGGTCGCAACAAAGGTCGAGAGGCGTGCATAGAGATCTTCTCGGAACACGCCTTCGCCAATGTCGTCGAGAAGACTGCGATGCGTAGCAGCAACGACGCGCAGATCAACCGTTACGGGTCGATTGGCACCAACCGGCATTACCTCTTGTTGCTCGAGTACCCGAAGTAGAGACGCTTGCCCTTTGGGAGAGAGTTCACCGATCTCATCGAGAAAAAGTGTGCCGCCACTAGAGGTTTCGACAAGGCCTTTTCGATCGGTGGTTGCGCCAGAAAAGGCACCCCGTTTGTGACCAAAGAGTTCGCTCTCCAAAAGTGTGTCGGGAATCGCCGCGCAGTTCACGGCAACAAATGGGCCTTTGCGACCACTGGTTTCGTGGATGCCTCGCGCGATGAGTTCTTTCCCGGTGCCACTCTCTCCATGCACGATGACGGAAGCCGTCGACTTGGCAATTTTCTTAAGCCTGCGCATTTGCATCCGCAAGTTCGGCAACAAGGTCGCCATGCCATGCACATCGGGAGTCGTTGTCTCGTCCAGCAGCATCGACTCCCGCACGTCGCAGTCTTCGGCGTCAACGTACATGAGGAAGCTGCACCCCAACTCGATGATGTCGCCGCTCGCAAGCGTGGTGGTGCTCACCGGTACACCGTTGACCTGCGAACCGTTCATGGAACCCGCGTCCGCAAGCTGCACGGTCGCCCGATCGGAACTTAGGCTGAGGCGCGCGTGAGTTGTCGACATCCACGAATCGGGAATCGTCAGCTGCAGCACTCGTCGCCCGTCCACCATGGAACGAGTCCAAGCGCGCTCTGGGCCGCGTCCGAGTACCACCTCGTCGACATCGAGCAAGACGTGACGCGAGGAGCCGCCAAGCGGCCGAGAGCCCTCAAGCGCAAGGTAGAGCATCGGCACACGCCCCTTGGGAAGGCCAGCGGGGCCTTTGCCGTCGAGCGGCAGTGTTTGAGGTTGGGACACCACCGCGAGATGGTGACAGAAACTCCCCCGCCTTGCAGAGCCCCAGGTGATCAGTTGTAGCGAATTTGCTGAGACGCCTTCGGTTTTCGTGCAGAACGGATATGTACAAGGGTTCCAGGCTGCTCTTCGGTGGCGTTTGCCGAGATCCAGCCGGCCGGCACCTGCGGCTGCACCATACCGTAAATGTGTTGTGCGTCTTTTGGCGCCAGATTCACGCAACCGTGGGACCGAGGCGCACCAACCCGGTCGTGCCAATAGGCGCCATGCAACGCGTAGGTCTTGTGAACGTACATGACCCAAGGAACACCACCCACGCTGTATTGCTCGTCGGAAGTCTCACCACTGGCCATGGTCTTTTGCGCAACCTTGCGCTCAATGCGGTACTTGCCGACGGGCGTGCGATGTTTGCGAGTCCCGGAAGAAATCATGGTGGCGTACATCGGCACCTCTCCGCGATAGACAACGAGAACCTGCTCCTGCAAATCGACATCGATCCACAGCTCATTGCCTTTCACTTCGCTTGGCGGACTGCGGAACGAGGCCTTGCGAGATTCGTTGCGCAGGATCCACTGGTTCGTCGCGATTTGCACAAACTGGCCATCACCAGACTCTCCCAAAACGTCGACCAGGGTCTTGGGCTTCAGCTGAGAGACAACCTGTGCACCGAGCGAGGGAGCCCCGTACACGGCAACATCGGCATCTTTCTCGCGCGGCCGAGCCCACGCAATCGACAGATTTGTCCCCCCATCCGTTTCGATTGTCGTCCCTTGGTAGTCGCTTGGCCGATACTTGCGAATAAACCGGCTCTCGATGAGTTTCCCACCGGAGGTCTGCCAGAACTTCTTGCCATCAATCCTGCGAACCCGCTTGCGAAGAACACTCATAGGCCGCTCGGGCGCAGCCCCCTCTTCCTCGACTGCCGCTTGGTAATTGTCGTAGATCAGTACTTCAGACTTTTTCGCAACACGACCGTAGCGCCCCACAGGAAGAACGCCATTTTTGAGCCGTGGCAGCATCGCCGTCGTGAGCTCTTTGCGCGTCGGCTTGCTCTTCGCACAAATCCACCCGCGTGGTGCGATGAGTCGCCAGCGATATTTGCAGCCACCGCCTCGCCTCGTCTCCAATACTTCAACCCGAGTCCGCCGGGAAATCTTGCCAATCTCTTCCGCCGATTTGCTTGGCGTGGCATAGACGATCGCGTCCTTGCGAAGCTCGACCGCCCCGGCCTTCGCAGGGGCGACATGGCCAAAAAGACTGACGGAGACGAGGGCAAAAGCGAGGTGGGTCGGGCGCATGCCCTCTGTAAGAGCAACCTTTAGACCAACCTCAAAACGCCGCAACCCCCTTGAATTACTATCAACATCCGAGACGCCCGCCCCGAATGCGGTTGCGGCAGCAGTTGCACGTGCGGTTGCACTCGCAGCCCTTGCAGACCGGGCAAAGCCCAATGCTACGTTCCGGATGTGAAGGCCTACTTGGAGCAAATTCGACACGTCCTTGAGCATGGTGAAGAACGGGAAGACCGCACGGGCACGGGTACTGTATCGGTTTTCGGCATGCAAACTCGCTACGACATGCGCGAAGGGTTTCCACTGCTTACCACCAAGAAGGTGCTTTTCAAAGCTGTGGTGTATGAGCTTCTGTGGTTCTTGCGCGGCTCTACCAACATCAACGATGACCTCACGCAGCACACCCCCATCTGGGATGCATGGGCCGATGAGAACGGCGACTTGGGCCCCATCTATGGATACCAATGGCGCAACTGGAACGGTCAGGGCATCGATCAGATTCAGATGGCCATTGAGCAGATTAAGAACAATCCCGATTCCCGTCGAATCATTGTTAGCGCGTGGAACCCATCAGACGTTGCGCGCATGGCATTGCCTCCGTGCCACACCATGTTTCAGTTCTACGTATCGGGCAATCGACTCGACTGCCAGCTCTATCAACGCTCGGCCGATTTGGCGCTTGGCGTCCCCTTCAATATTGCGAGCTATGCGCTACTTACACAGATGATTGCCCACGAGTGCGGGCTGCACGCAGGGTTTTTTGTGCACACCATTGGTGACGCGCACATCTACAAGAACCACATCGAAGGTCTCAAGCGGCAACTTGAGCGCACGCCAAAGGCACTTCCCACAGTCAAGATCGCGGACAAGAAGCTCGACGAGATGCGGTTCGAAGACATCGAACTCGTGGGTTATGAGCACGACCCATTCATCAAATTTGCCGTGGCCGTATAAGCTTCGCGAAGCTTGTGAAGTGCTTGGCTATGATTCGACGGCGATGCGATGTGGACACTCCACATCGCTACCGATGACTTCGCGTCTCATTGTGAGCGACTTCATATCCACGTAGATCGCTTCGTTGAGGCCAAGCGCGTCGCCAACCCAAGGCGTGAATACGCGAGTCGCGGCCTCGGCCAGAATGTTCCCCATCAGCCCGTTGATGGTTGAACCGGAGCAGTTCCACGAGGTGCGAAGCTTCACTTCGTTCTCGTAGAATTCTTTGTATTGGGTTGAGGGCTTGACCGCACAACTGTGGCAAGGCGTTCCCTTCTCTACCCATCGAAGCGGGCCAACGAGGCCTTCTTTGCCAATGTAGCCCGCTTGAATCACGGGCTTGTGGGTAATGAGTTCGTTCGCATCGCCAACAAGGTGGGTTTCGCCACAAAAGAGAAAGAGGTCACCGCGCTCCCACTGGCTCGAATGGGTTTCAAAGGGATTGATTGCGTGCACCTCAACCTCAAGGTGAGGATGGCGATCCAATAGATAGTCCCGAACAACATCGACCTTCAGGCGACCGACGTCCTTTGTGCTCAGCATGAATTGCCGATTGAGATTGCTTGCGTCGACCGTATCAAAGTCGGAGAGAATGAGGCCCCCGATGCCAGCGCCGGCAAGCGCCTGCGCTGCCTGCATTCCGATGCCGCCAAGGCCAATGATGGCAACGCGTTTGTCGGCGAGCGCCTCGAGACAGCGCTCGGGATACTCACGTGTGAGCTGTGCGTAATAGGCGAGCTGACGAGACGCCCAAACTCGGCCCTTTAAGATCTCGCTGAGAGGCCTTTGCAGGCGAACAATGAGGCCTTCGCCGTCGAGCACGGAGACCAAGTCTTTCGCGTGTTCGAGATCGGAAATTTCGGTTTCGGTCCGCTCACCATCCATCGCTTGCAAGAGTCCAACGCCGATTTCAGCGGGACCTGGGAAGGTCATGATCCGGTGATTGTTGAAATCCATCAGCGACAATTGGTTGTCACTATTGGAAATATGCGCCGGAGGGAGCAGCCAGATGTAGTCGTTCATGGCGGTACAACGATAGCGGTACAACAAATGTAGCGGTACAACAAACGTAGCCGTACAACAAATGTAGCGGTACAGCGAGCATACCGGCACAGCGAATGTAGCGGTACTTGCAAATGATTGGGTGGGCAGCGTTGCTGCCTCACCCATCATTCAACAAATGAACTCATTCAACAATGAGCTCATTCAACAACAAGCGGGGAGTGCTAGTTGAGGGCGATTCCGCCTGGAGGTGTTGGATTGTTGTTCCAACCGCCCCATCCGCCATTAACCTCTTTGAGGTCTTTGTCGTTGAGCTTTACAGGAGAGTTCTTAGGGGATTGTTTCTTGGATTTGTTCATGTTCAGCTTCTTTCGTTTCGTTTGGGGGATAGTAAATTTGGGACAGTAAAGATGTATTTGCTTCAGATAAATCGAGTTCAGCAGACGATCAGGTATCCGCTCACACCTGGTACGCGCAGACATGAAAGAACGTTTCCATCTCGTCCACCAAGTCCAACCTGTTCGGGTACACCCGCTGGCTTTGCGGCAGCTGGCGGTTCCGCAACCACGGCTAAATGTGACTTCGCGCGTCGAACTTGAGAGGTCTCAACTTTAGAGGTCTCAACAGAACCACCTTCTACAATGGACGCAAAACTCTTAGGAATTTTTTCTACAGATTCCAAAACACACTCCTCGTTTCAGGGAGACGTCGCAAGGACGCCACGGGGGACTTCTGAACGCACTTGGTGACATCACCGAAGCAAGGACACGAAAGCACAGGCTTGAGATCGGCGCAAGCTTTTTCAAGAATAGTCGTCTACGAAAAACTCGCAAGAGCATCTTTTTGCTTTCGCAAACCGCAAAAAAAACGCACAACGATTCAACCAGAAGATCTCCGAATTTCTCAAACCTCCGCGCTTCTCAGTCCCCTTCTCTGCAACAACTCTGTCCCAAAACGAATCACCCGATGAAAACACTGTTGTGAACGTTACTAGTTTTACTTATGGCGACTCTGCGGACCGCAAAGGCGGCCCCAAATGACAGTCACACCCGTCCAGACTGGTGCGGTTCCTCGTCTGTTACTCGTTGATAGCAACGAGGTGCACGTCGCTTGGCTCATCGATCAGCTGCTTGGTGCCTACAGCATTCACCGAGCAAACCGTGGCCCAGATCTGATGGCGACGATCAAGACTCTGGCTCCGGCTCTCATAATCCTCGGCGAGAGTGGCGACGATGATACGGAATTGCGATCAGAGCTAAACAAGCCCCAATCACCACTTTTGATGCATTTTACGGAATCTCCGCATACTGGAGAGGAGGGCGATGCACGGCTCCAACTCCATGGTGGTATGTCCAAAGAAGTTGTCCAAAGACGCATCCAAGATACTCTTGAACGCAACCAAGTGGAGGTTGCGGATAGCGATGACACCTCTGCCGCAAAGATGACTGCCGGCGAGGCGGCAGGAGTGCAGCGACTCCTTGAAGTGGCTCGCGACTTTGGTGCGCAGAGCGACCTCGCTGGAGCTTCGCGAGTGTTGGAGCGCACGCTGCTTGAGTTTCTCAAGGCCGACCGCGCGCACTGCCTCTTCTACAGCGCCGACGACGCGAGCCTCTGGACCGAAACCGACAACACATCGTGGTCCAGCGCACGCGACGTTTCTTCGGAGACCGGCATTGCGGGATTTGTGGCTCGCACAAATTCTACGACGCGAATTGCAAAAGCGTCGGCCGATGCTCGATACGAGAAAGGCACGGATGATCCGGAGGGTGTTGGAGACGAGAGAATTATCGCGCACCCGCTCCATGACACAGGCGGCCATGTGCATGCAGTTCTTCTGGCGGTGCGTTCATCGAAGCAAGAGGAATTCACCGAGCACGATGAGGGAATTTGTCATTGGCTAACAAAGCAACTGGCGCCACTTACCGCCCAACTCGCGATGCAACTCGAAGTCGCGCAGGTCTTGGAAGAAGCGCAGGGACACCGCATCTATCGGCAAGAAGCTGCTCTTGCGAATGCTACCGCTGGAACCTCAGGAGACGTTGTTCGAGTGTCCCCGCCTTGGATCGGTTGGTCGTATTGGGGACTGGTTGCGGTGCTCTTGGGCCTGGGCGTCTTTGTTTGCCTAGCAGAAATTCCCGACTACTCTTCGGGGCCGGTAGTGATTCGAGAGTCCGGCCGCACGGAAGTGCTCTCCCCCGTCTCAGGCAACATCGAGAAGGTCTTGGTGTCTTCTGGGCAACGCATTGAGGCTGGGCAAAAGTTGGCAACGTTCTACTCGCCCGAAGAGAGCACGCAACTCAAGCGACTCGAATTGGAGTGGCAGGCGTCGCTGCGCGCATACTTGGCAAACCGCTCCGACCTTGCAGCTCGCAACGCTGTCTCTTCGTTGCGCCTGCAGCGAAACCAATTGCTGGACAAGCTCACGTTGCGAGCCCCGCATGGAGGAATCGTCAACGACGTCCGCACGTCCTCGGGGCAACACTCGGAACGGGGAGAAACCCTTCTCAGCATCTCGCAGCCCGGCGAAGCGCTCAGCGTTATCGCGTTTCTCCCGGGAGCCGATCGGCCACAACTCGAAGCGGGCATGTCGTTGCGCATGACACTGCAGGGCTATCCACAAACGCAAATCGAGATTGAAATTGAATCGGTGAGTCGAGACGTTATGGGGCCAGCGGAAGCGAGCCGCGCGCTGGGTCGCGGGCTCGTCGATTCGATTGCTCTGCCCACTTCGGTTGTCGTCTTGCGCGGCACCCTACAAACTCCCAGCTTCGAGGTCGACGGCGAACAGTACGAGTACAGCCACGGTATGTTGGGCCTTGCCGAAGTGAAGCTGCGTTCCGACTCGGTACTCCGCACATTGATCCCCGCATTGAAACGAAGATGAGTAGTAGTAGTAGTAGCGAGCCGTCACTCTTCGACAAGCTGGCCCACCGAGGGCGTGGCAAGGTGCCCTATGTGCAACAGCTGCACGCGACCGACTGTGGTGCGGCTTCGCTGGCAATGACGCTCGCCTATCACGGCAAAGTGGTTCCGCTTGATGACTTGCGCCATGCGATGGGTGCCAGCCGCGATGGCGTGAGCGCGCATTCGATTGCTGAAGCGGCCGAAAGCTATGGCATGCACGTTCGCGGTGTGAGCTTGGATGTCGATGGCCTCGCGCACCTCGCGCCTGGAACCATTTTGCATTGGGAGTTTCGCCACTTTGTGGTCTTTGAAAAGGTCACGCGCAAAGGCGTGCAAATCGTGGATCCGGCGGGCGGGCGCAAGTTCCTAGACCATCAGCGCTTTGGCAAATCCTTCACCGGTGTCGCCCTCATTTGCGAGCCTGCTGAATCGTTCGAAACCGGCGGAGTTCGCAAGACGCAAGCGAGACGGTATCTGCAGCAGCTCTTCGGTCAGAGTCATCTGATTTGGCGCGTGGTCATCACGTCGCTTCTGCTGCGCGTCTTTGCGCTCTCCATTCCCATTCTCACCGCGATGATCGTCGATCGGGTGGTGCCGCGTAGCGATTCGGAGCTGCTATCGATTGTCGCGTGGGGCCTGCTTGCGATGGTCGCGTTTCAGCTGCTGTCGGAACTCATCCGGGCCCACCTGCTGTTGCAACTTCGAACCAACCTGGACACTCGAATCACCCTTGGCTTCTTGCGACACTTATTGTCGCTGCCCTACGAATACTTCCAACTTCGGCAGGCTGGAGACCTGCTAATGCGGGTAAACAGCAACTCGACGATTCGTGAGCTGCTAACGACAAATACACTAACGGCGCTACTCGATGGGGCCTTTGTCTTTATCTACCTTGCGGCGATTGTCGTATTCGCTCCAACCATTGCACTCTTGGTGTTGGCCTTTGCTGTGGTGCAAATCGCGCTATTTCTTGTGGCCCGGGCCAAGGTCGCGCTCTACATGGCCGAACAGCTAGAGGCCCAAGCGCGCAGCCAGTCGTACCTTGTGCAAGTCATCCAGGGCGTCGAGACCATCAAGACAGCGGGCGCAGAAGGACAAGCCGTACAGCACTGGTCGAATCTCTTTGTCGACGAGCTGAACGCTGGGCTTCGCCGCGGCAGACTCGACGCATTGCTAAGCGCGTTTATGAGTGCCATGCGGCTTGCCGCTCCGCTCGTCATTCTCGGCTACGGCGCAACGCTGGTTATCTCGGGCTCGATGTCGCTTGGAACGATGCTCGCCGTAAACGCCCTCGCCTTGGCGTTTCTCACGCCGCTCACCGACCTCATCAATTCGGCGTTCCAACTGCAGCTACTCGGCGGCTACTTCGAACGACTGGAAGATGTTCTCTCGGCCGAGCCCGAGCAATCCGACGACGTCCTTGCAGCGCCAAAACTGTCGGGGCTTGTCGAACTGAGCGATGTCACGTTTCAGTACGGGCCAAACTCGCCCACCGTTGTTCGAAATGTTTCGCTGCGGCTCGAACCTGGAACCTGCACAGCAATCGTCGGGAAGTCTGGCTCGGGCAAGTCAACGTTGGCGTCACTGATGATGGGCCTCTACGAACCAACCGCCGGTCGCATCCTGCTTGACGAGCGCAATCTGTGGGACCTCGATGTAAAGAGCGTTCGGCGCCAGCTAGGAATTGTTCCACAGTCGCCGTACATCTTTGGCAGCAGCATTCGCGACAACATTGCACTCATGGCACCCGACGCAAGCCTTGATGATGTTGTTGCAGCGGCCAAACTCGCTTGCATTCATGACGATGTGGTTGCCACGCCCATGGCCTACGAGAGTGTTGTCACCGATGGTGGAGCTTCTCTCTCCGGTGGGCAACGACAACGCATTGCGCTCGCGAGAGCACTTGTGCACAAGCCTGCCGTTCTCTTGCTGGATGAGGCCACAAGCTCACTCGACGCCGCGAGCGAACTTGACGTCATGAACAACCTCGCCCGATTGCAGTGCACCCGCATCATCGTTGCGCACCGCCTCTCCACCATTGCGTTTGCCGATACGATTATCGTTATGGAAGACGGCTGCGTGGTCGAACGTGGAAGCCACGCGGAACTCATGGCGGAAAATGCAATCTATGCCACGATGGTGAAGGCACAGAGCACAATGGTGACGGAATGAAACGCCTTGCATTGATAGCACTTGTACTTGCAGCGTGTGGGCAAGACTCAGAGGGCAACGCCCCGGCTTCAGCAAGCGATACGCGATCTCCGCTTCGCACGCCAAGTGTCGTAGCGCCAACGATGACAACCCGTGGGCACATTGGAGTGCTTGTCGCGAAGGAGAGCGTCAACGTTCCATCGCAGGCCGGGGGCATCGTTCGCTCCGTCTTGGTGGACATTGGAGACTCGGTTGCAGCGGGTGAGGCCATCGCAACCATGGATACGCAAGCCATGAAGAGTGCACTAGCGATCGCAGCCGCCAATGCGCGGGCATCGAGCGCGCGGGCCAAACGGCTCCGTGTGCAAATGGAAGCCGCACAAGTCGTTGCGAAGCGACACATTGAGATGGGCGCCGGCATTGTTGCGAACCAAGAAATCGAAGCGGCAAAGACCAGAGCTGCCACCGCCGTTGCCGCCTATGCAGAGGCGGCCGCAGAAACCTCGGCGCAACAAACGCGGGTGAGTCAGCTCCGACGTCAACTTGCCGAGACAACCATCAAGGCGCCCTTTGCTGGCAAAATTGCACAGCGACTGGTAACCCCGGGGGCCGCCGTGAGCGCGGGCGCACCCATTGTCCTGCTAATCACCGCGGAGAGTCTGCGAGTGGATTTTGTGGTTCCACTAGGGGAGCAAACTCGCTACGAAATTGGCGATCGTATCGAAGTTGCGCTCGATGGTGATGAAGAGACATTCGCCGCCATCGTGAGACGAATCGCGCCGAATCTCGACTCCGTGACGCAAATGACAACGATGCAGGCTGAACTCGCAGAAGACAGTGAACGAGTGCGAGCACTGCAAGCCGGCGTCGGCGTCTGGGTGCACCCGAAGCCCGTTGCGATGGATCCCGCGGTGACGCCAGAACAGTGAGTCGAGCCTCTGGTTGGTGGTACCCTCGGCGCCGTGATGGTTGAAGCAATCAAGGCACTGCAAAGGTCTGAATCGAGGCTCTGTGAGTAGTCTGCCGGCATTCAAAGCAATCGCCGCGATCGACGAAGGACGCGGGCTCGGAATGCGTGGCGACTTGCCATGGCACCTCCCGGAGGACCTAAAACACTTTGCGCGCTCCACGACGGATACGCAAAGCGAAGGCGCCCAGAACGCAGTGATTATGGGGCGCCTAACGTGCGAGACGATTCCCGCAAAGTACTGGCCACTGAAAGGCCGGCGCAATGCAGTGATTACCCGAAACCGCGAGTGGAGCATCGACGGCGCAGAGGTCTTTGAAGACTTGCCAAGTGCGCTTCTCGGGCTCGCCCCCAAGGTCGAGACGCTCTTTGTCGTCGGCGGTGGTCAGATTTACAAGATGGCAGTCCAACTCGAAGCGTGCGAAGAACTCATTCTTACGCGGATTCACAAGCGTTACGAATGCGACGCGTTTTTCCCCGAATACGAAGACGCCTTTGAACTCTACGAGAAACTCGGAGAAGGAGAACACGATGGCGTATCCTACACATTCGAGCGCTGGCGGCGGAAAAGCAAATGAGTCGCCTTACCTACGAAGAACTCGAAGCGGCGTGGCAAGCCTTGCCCAAAGCACCTCGTGACAAAGGCACCATCGTCTTGCTCGTTCTTCGGCGGTCGGTCGCACAACTGGCGAAGCGCGATAGGCCACAGGGATACAATGTTCTGCGCGCTCCCTACCACCAGGAACCGAAGCGCATCACGCTTGATCCTGCTGAGGGAATTGTTGGCGATCGATGGCATCCAAAGCGAAACAAAGTCGGGGACCAACTCTCACTCACAAGCGTCGCCGTATCGCGTCTAATTACCGACAGCGACCAGAGCCGCTTTCACCTCTCGGGTGACAACCTCGTGGTGGACTTTGATCTCTCGGCTGCAGCCCTGCCGGTTGGCACTCAGCTCTCGGTTGGAAACGCGGTTATCGAAATCTCCGACGAGCCTCACACCCCCTGTAATCGCTACCAGGCGCGCTTTGGCAAAGATGCACGGCGCTGGGTAAACGACCCAGCGCACGCGGAGCGACACCTTCGAGGCCGCTATGCACAGATCATTTCGGCTGGCGACGTTGCGGTAGGCGCGAGTATTTCTCGCCTCCAATAACACCGAGCGCTGTGAGCCCTCACCGAGGTGAGGGCATTTCGCATCTAGACCGTGGCGATCGGATCGCCCTCGGCTAGGCTGGAACGTCTGGACAAGTCACGACCGCACAATGGCTCTCATCGGAGCCATCTGCACAATCCGGTTCGCCCCCATCACACTCAAAGCCAGCGGGTACCGTGCTGCCATCATCGCATCGGTATTCTGGGGCTGGCGGACAACCAACTTCGTCGGAGCCGTCCTCGCAGTCGGCTTCGCCATCGCATTCGTAACTCTCTGGCAGGAGGGTGCCATCCGTGCACTCAAACTCAACAACCGGTGGACAACCAACCTCGTCGGAGCCGTCCTCGCAGTCGTTGAAATCATCGCATTCGAAGCTGAGGGGAATCTCCTCCCCGCTATCCGCGCAAATGAATTTTGGTTCGAGCGCATCACACGCATCTAGGCACGACTCAAGCTCAGGTGAGGTCACATCCCGGCAGATGCCGTCTTCAATTTCTTCACAGCTCGCTGCGAGGATGCAGTCAAGTTCGCAACGATCAACTGCCGAAGGTCCTTCGTCGGGAAAGGCATCGGAATTTGACGGCCCGAACTGACCATCACTAAGGACTCCGCAGCCTTGGTACTTGTTGGCAGTCTGGTCCACATATGCGGACCAAGACCCGCTCCCATCACTGCCTCCGCACGCTACCGAGAGGAAAGAAGCTGAGATTGCTATTGAGAGAAGTGTTTTCATTTTTTGGATTCTTCGTAGGAATTGTTTTGAGGGCACATCATACCCGAGTCATTAGGCCAAAGCACCGAACGGCTTAGCGATGCAGCGTCTTGGCCTCGATAGAAACCGCGAACGTTGGAGCCTTCCGGTTCGAGATTTGCCAACCATTGTGCTTCGCGGCACGTGCGCCATCGCCTGGGAATTGCATCAGAACGTCGCGCTGGCGTGCCACGGAGGCAATTTCCCGGAATACCAAGGCCATCCTCAAGCGTATGCTTTCTTGAGATGAATCGCATCGCTCTTGGAATGCTCCTCCTGCTCGCAAGTTGTGCACGCCGTCAGGCGGCGCCAACGATTGTCACGGTTGCCGCGCCGTCGCCCCAACAAGACGACATCGAGCCGCTCCCCGATGCGCTTCCCACCACGCCTGGGCCCGCACTCGATACCACCGGCAGCGATACCTTGAGCCTCAAGCGAGTCGCTTATTCGAAGCTACCGGGTTGGCGCAAGGACAAACATGGCGAAGCGATCGTGGCGTTTGCTGCATCCTGCGAAAAACTCTCAGAGCTCGAAAACTCAGAACCTGTCGGCACCGGACCATACGGCGGGCAAGCCAGCCACTGGCGCAAGGCCTGCGCAGCAGTTCAGAACATCACCGAGACCCAGCATGCAAAAGCTCGAGCATTTTTTGAAAGTCACTTTCACGCCTACGCAGCGGAGGGCAACGCGGGGGCCGAAGGACGCATTACCGGATATTATGTGCAACCACTTCGCGCCTCGCGAAAACGCGGTGGGCGATACCAGTTTCCTCTCTACAAGCGCCCGGAAGATCTGGTCGCGGTAAAGCTCGATGACTTTGTGGAAGACGGCCGAAGCCGCAGGGTTTGGGGCCGTTATGATTCCAAGAGCGGGCGCCTCGTGCCCTACCCAACCCGGCGTGAGTACGAACAAGAGATTCAGGGGCGACGCGATGCGGCGGTACTACTTTGGCTCGACAGCCCGGCGGATGCCGTTTTGGTGGAGATCGAAGGTTCGGGGCGGGCCACCCTCGATGATGGCAGCGTTGTGATGGTGGCGTTTGATGGAAAAAACGGTCGGAAGTCACAAAAGCGCGGCGTCGCCCGGGCCCTGCGAACCTTCGAAACCAAACACGGAAAACGCCGATGGAGCAAAGACGACATCGTTCGGGTCGGCAAGATCGCCAAACAAAAAGACTCCATGGTGTTCTTCGAGATTGAGCACCGCGATGGAGCCATCGGCAGCCAAAACGTGGTGCTAACTCCCGGGCGCTCGCTCGCCGTTGACCGAGCTATCGTTCCCCTCTCAACCCCCATTTGGGTTGATACAACGGCTCCTAACTCAGCAAAATCCCAGCATGCAACGTGGCGGCGATTGCTCATTGCACAAGACACGGGCGGCGCGATTCTAGGCACGATACGCGGTGATATTTACTGGGGAGATGACGATGAAGCCGTTGCCATTGGGCGCCGCGTCAACGGAGCTGGGCGCATGTGGCTCTTGCTGCCAAAGACGCTTCCCGGCCCCGTCATGTAAGAGTCGATGAATCAGGCACTAGTGTCTCAGGGCGACCTCTGCCAAGATGCGGCCGTTCCCATGAAGCCAACAGCACCACTCGCCTTCGCATTCTCTCTCGCGCTCTCCGCACTCGCCTTCACCGCGTGCGGCAGCACCGACAACGCTGGTAGCGATGGCGGCAACTCCTGCCAGTCGGGGGAAACTCGTTGCGATGGCGATGCCTATCAAGAGTGCTCCGGCGGAACGTTTGAAAACTCCAGCATCTGCGCCGGCAGCACCGTCTGTTCCGAGAGCTTGGGTTGCGTTGAGTGCCGACCCGAAGACGCGCAAACCTGCGTTGGCGATACGGTTCACGCCTGCAATTCCGATGGCACCCTCGGCGGCTCGCTTCAAGAATGTCCTGCAGGTCAATGTTCAGGAGGCTCTTGCGGCGGTGGCGGAAACAACTGCGGTGGCAACGGCACGGAGCTTGTCTATGTCGTGGACGATGCTTCCAACTTTATGAGCTTCGATCCAACACAGCTCATCCCAGGCGGCGCGCCCTTCACAACCATCGGCACGCTAAACTGCCCCGCAGGAACGCCCCTCGGTGGTGGTATCGGCGCAGCAACACCGTTCTCCATGTCAGTGGATCGCAACGGTACGGCTTGGGTGCTCTACAACAGCGGCGAGATTTTCCATGTCTCAACCACTGATGCAAGCTGCCAAGCAACGAGCTGGCCTGTCGGTAATGGCGGCTTCGAACTCTTCGGAATGGGATTTGTCTCAGATGCTCCTGGCTCCGATGAAGAAACGCTCTTTATCTCCGGTGGCGATGCCGACAACCTAGTGAATGGCAACCTCGGCTCGATCAATCCAACGAGCCTTACCCTAACGACACTCGGTGTTCTTCCGGCCGCAGAGCAAAGCCCAGAGCTCACGGGTACGGGTGACGCAAAACTCTACGGCTACTTTCCGGGCGCGACATCGACCTTCGTTGCAAACCTCGATAAGACCAACGCCGCGCGCGGTGAGTCGTGGAATGCCACCAGTCTAGAGGGTGGAGCAAGCGCATGGGCCTTTGCGCACTGGGGCGGCAAGTTTTACATCTTTGCAACGAGTGGGCTCCTCTTCCCCACCAACGCCGTGTACGAACTTGATCCTGCGACAGGCATCAACACGACCGTCATCAACGCATCCGCATTTCGTGTCGTGGGCGCAGGCGTCTCCACCTGCGCACCAACACAGATTGACTAGTGGCTGATCCATTGGAATTGCTTTTCGCTCCGCGAAGGGAGTTCGTCTGCAACGATGAGCCGAAGGCGTCCAACGGGTGAAGAACCGGGTGAGCGGAATCAATGCCTATGAATCAGACACTAGTGGCATCTGCCGTAACGATTCGCGTCGCCACAGCAGGCGATGCGAAGACCATTTTCGACTTCATCGTTCAGCTCGCGATCTACGAGCGTGAGCCAGATGCGGTCGAAACCACAGCTGAGGTGTTGCGTGCACAATTGGCGAGCGACGCGCCGCCCTTCGAATGCCTCATCGCCGAAAGCAGCTCCGGCACGCCCGTCGGCTTCGCACTCTTCTTTCAGAGTTACTCAACCTGGCGAGGCCTTCCGGGCATTTACCTAGAAGACCTCTTTGTCCCCGAAAGCGAGAGGGGTCAGGGCATTGGCACCATGTTGCTCGCCGAACTCGCCCGCCTCACGTTGGCTCGAGGCGGCGCACGGCTCGAATGGTCGGTGCTGGATTGGAACCAGCCGTCCATCGACTTCTACGAACACCTCGGAGCCGAGATTCGAAGAGACTGGCTGCCATGTCGGTTGAGCGGCAAGGCTCTCGAAACGCTAGCGCACACGCGGTAGCGCCAGCGCGGCTGCGCATTTCAGGTCGGTGTGCTCGAAAGGCATTCTCTTGGAGGCCGCGATATTTGGTGGTTCTGGGAGTTTTTTCGTCTTCGGCGAGAGTCGAAGTCGCGCACATGCGGGCATGGCAGCGCATGTGATTGGCCCTGCCATTGCACTGCACTAGCGCAGGGTATCGACGATGTGGTGGAGGCGATCACAAACTGCTCTCAGACGCGCAGTAACGCGGACGATGGCTCGCGTGCGCTCAGTATCCCACTTCGACCTTCTGCGCGAGCGCGAACGCTTCCTGGCGGTATTTGAAAACTCCATTGACTGCGTGGGGATTGCAGATGTCGATGGCAAGCTGGTGTACGCGAACCGAGCCGCACGACATCTCGTAGGATTGGGAGCCGATGAGGACATCAGCAACACGACGATAGCGGACTGCTGGCCACAGGAGTTCTCAAGCAACATCGTCGTGGATGCCTATCGCGAAATTCGGCGGACGGGCTCGTGGAGCGGAGAGCTGATGTGGCGCGGGCGCGACGGAGGGGAGATTCCACTGCTCGCCACCGCAATCGGTCACAAAAACGAGAGTGGCCAGTTGGACTACTACTCGATGATTGCCCACGACCTGCGCGGCTTCGAAAGCAGCCACCTGCGCACGACGCGCGAGCAGCTCAGGGTAGAGAAGCTGCGGGCTCAGCGCTATCTAGACGTCGCCGGTGTCGCTTTGGTGGCACTCGATCTTGAGGGTCGAGTTACGATGATCAACAGGCGCGGATGCTTGCTCCTGGAAGACGCCGAAGAGAACATTCTCGGCAAGAACTATTTCGATTGGTTTCTAGAGGGAGAGGCCCACGAGCAGTGGTCGTCCTACTACACGCGTCTCGTGGACGGCACGGAGACGCATATCGACGATGGCGAGTTTTGGATCCGAACGCATCGCAATAACAGGCGCTTGATTGCTTGGCACAGCTCAATCGTCAACGATGAGTCGGGCAACTTCGTTGGTGTCATAGGTTCTGGTGAGGACATCACCGAGGCTCGGCAAGCCGAACAAGCGTTGCAGGCTAGCGAGGCTCAGCTTCGAATTATCACTGATTCACTTCCCGTGTTGATTTCGCAGATTGATAGCGAACTTCGCTATACCTTCAACAATGCGGCGTATGAGGGGTTCTTTGGCGTTTCCCCGGAATCGCTTAAGGGTACCTACGTGCGCGATCTTGTCGGCGAGAAAGCATTCGCCGATTGCGAGACGCACATCCATGAGGCGCTCACGGGTGTGGCGAGCAACTTCGAGATGCAATTTACCGGAGCCGACGGCCAACCTCTTGACGCCACCGTGCACCTGGTCCCAGATGATCACGGCGGTGGTGAGGTCGAAGGCTTTTACGCAGTGATTACTGACATCACGGAACGCAAGCGGCTGGAACGAGCTCTTCGGCAGTCGCAGAAGATGGAAGCGGTGGGCCTCCTCGCCAGTGGAATTTCGCACGACTTCAACAACCTTCTGATGGGCATACATGGCTGCTCGAATATCGCGCTTGAGCGCCTCGATGCGGACAGCCCGGTTCGTATCTATCTTGATGAGATTCGCTCCGCAGCAGCGAGCGGCGCGAGCATTTCCCGCCAGCTTGTTGATCTGAGTCGCCACTCAAAAGCTGAGAGCGCCGACACCGCCCTCGACGCACTCGTAGCAACCAGTGAGCCCATATTGCGTCGGCTCCTGGGTGCCAACATCGAGCTGCGGCTCGACCTACGAGCCGGGCTGGGACAAGCGAATTTGAGCAACGGCCAGGTCAAGCAGATCCTTTTGAATTTGGTAGCGAACGCGCGGGATTCCCTCCGCGATGGCGGGACGATCGATATCGAGACACAAGCTGTAGAGCTTGGCACCGAGGACGCTCGGCACATCGGTGTCGAGGCGGGCCGCTACCTCGAGCTAAACGTACGCGACAACGGAGCGGGCATGGATGCGACCACCGTAGACCGCATCTTCGAGCCGTTCTTCACGACCAAAGATGTGAGTCGGGGCAGCGGCCTTGGGCTCTTCACCGTCTACAACATCGTCACCCAACACTCGGGCCATATTGATGTCGCCAGTACGCCAGGCGAGGGCACAAGCTTCACCCTGTATTTGCCGCAAACTGAAGTTGAGGAGAGGACTGAGGTCGAGGAGAGTCATGCGCTTCCCCGTCGCGGAGGTGGCGAGACAGTTCTGGTCGTGGAAGACGATCGCCTAGTGCAACTCGCTCTTCGCGACTACCTGGCGCGATGGGGCTATCGGGTGATTGAAGCAAGCGATGGCAATGAAGCGGTGCAAGTGGCACGCGAGCATCAAGGCCCGATTCCGCTGCTTATTAGTGACATGGTGCTTCCCGGTATGTCTGGATCGAAAGTCGCGAAGGCCGTTGTTGAGATTCATCCTGAAGCCAAAGTGATCTACATGTCCGCGCACTCGCCAGAAATGCTCGTAGAAGCTGGCCACCTAGAGCTCGGCACGGAGACCCTGCAGAAACCCTTTGGCGAATCGGAATTGCTCGGTCGCATCAGAGAGGTGCTCGGTCACACAGCGGCATCGCCGACCAGCCCCGCATAGGTGGTTTGCTGCAGCGCTCATCATGGAGCTTGCTGTCCATCATCGATCCAAGCCTGCAGTACATCCTGTTCATCTTGGCTAAGGCAGTTCGCATTGCCGGCATCGAACACCGGATCGCCGGAGCAACCCGCACCAAATGGCATGGAGCCGTTTTGGATCCGCAACAGTGCCGCGGCCCCCTTGGTACCCACAAGGCTGTACGCTGGGAGTTGGGAATCGGCGTATGCCTGTCCGATATCGGCGGCCCCCATGTTGTGTTGGCCCTCTCCGTTTGTTGTGTGGCAAGGGTCGCACTTAGATGCAAAGAGAGCTTGGACCGGTGCATACGTCACCAGGGCGACAGCGGCGTCGGGAACTTGTGGCGGGGCGGCGTCGGGAGGCGGAGCGGCATCCGGCTGTGCCGCGTCCGGCGTGAATGGCGCTGCGGCATCCGATGGCGCTGCGGCATCCGGTGGTGCTGCATCCGGCGTGAATGGTGCTGCGGCATCTGGCGCTGCCGCGTCGGCCCCAACGTCCACCGAGCCATCGCCGATCATCGCATCCGAAATCATCGCATCCGAAATCGCACCATCAAGTGTCTGCATGGCATCTGGCCCCAGCCCCGAATCAACCAGCGGCACGACTTGGTTGGCATCTGACATCACTGCCGAGTCCTCCTCGGCCGCCTCACCACAACTGACAACCACGATCGACACACCCAGCATTGCGACCCTCACGATTCTCTTGTTCATAGGGTCTCTCTCGATTGCAACCGACACTCCAAGGGTCCACAGGGCATCAGAGACGGGTTCTTGCGGCGCGATGAGCAATCCTGTGCGCAAGTCCCAACGTCGATCCGAGTTTTTTCGCGCCTGGGGCCGGCAAACGGCAACTTCTACTCTGGTGGGGGCATATCCCCCCGTGAATATTGCGAAGGCCGGTAAATCAATGCGTGTTTTGGCCGAAGTAGCTAATGAGACAGCTTGGCCTGTCCAGTGCAACACAAACGGGGAGAGGTAGATGCGAGACTTACTTGAATTGGTTTTCGAATACCGCCGGCTATTGGCCCGGTCGGAGGCGATCGCGGGATCGCTCAAGCCGCACAATTCAAAACGGCTCGCCGCCCTTGAGAAGCTTTTTGGCCAAGAGCCCAATGTCCGTGGCGAACATCCCAGGCGTCATGCCCGTTGCGATGTTCGGCGCCCGGCAACGCTCCGTGTTGGTGATCGGGTGCAGTCCGTTAGCCTTGTAAACCTCGGCGGTGGCGGGGTTTGCATCACGCCGGCCCCCAATGTTCAAACAGGCGAGACAGCGCTCCTCCGTATTGTGGCGGACGATCAGAGTACGGTCTACCAGTACCAAGTTCGCGCCAATTGGTCCACGGGGGGTGAGCAAGACTCCTGCATGGGAATGCCGTTTGTCGGGATTCCGCGGGTCATCGAGAGCCATCCGACCGGTTCCCGGCGCGCAGACACAGCCAACCCCGTCTAGGGCTAGCAGATTACCGCGCACACGCGCGCAGCTAGCCACCCCCCTCTGTATACTGCTCGGCCTAGAATGGCAGAGACGTCGCAAGAGCAAACCAGCGCCGGGAGATTTGGCACCTTTGGAGGAGTGTGGACGCCCTGCGTGCTCACCATCCTTGGTGTCATCATGTTCATGCGCTCTGGCACCGTTGTCGGGCAGGCGGGCATTTGGAAAGGCTTGGCGATTCTCGCGATCGCGAAGGGCATCACCACCCTAACAACCCTCTCGCTTTCCGCGATTGCGACCAACACCGAAGTTCGTACCGGTGGCGTCTACTACATGATTTCTCGGACCCTCGGTCCAGACTTCGGTGGTGCCATTGGCATCACGCTCTTCGTATCGCAAGCCATCTCAATTGCCTTCTACGTCATCGGTTTCTCAGAGGCACTCTTTGGCCTGATCTCTCCAGAAGGCTCGGAACTCGCTGGCACGCTAGCGACCTACTACGTTCCACAGCTCACCTCATCGGTCGTTATCGTGCTCATCTTTGCCCTGACGTTCAAAGGTGCCGATGTAGCTCTCAAAGCCCAATACGCCATTCTCGCGGTGTTGCTCCTCTCGGTCTTGTCGTTCCTCATTGGCGGGCTAACCGCCTTCGACATGGACACCTTCTCCGCCAACAGCGGGGCTCGCACAGGCACAGAAGAACTCCCAGGCATTGGTTTCTGGGTTGTCTTTGCGATTTTCTTCCCGGCGGCTACCGGCATCACGGCGGGCGCCAACATGTCCGGAGATCTAAAGGATCCGGCGAAGTCGATTCCCAACGGCACTCTGCTCGCCATTGGCTTCACAGCACTGGTCTACCTCTGCCAACTCGTGCTGCTCGCGGGGTACAGCGATCAAGAATCCCTCGCGGCGGATCCCCTTGGAACGCTCACCAACATGAGTGTCTTCGGGCCACTCATCATTGCCGGTGTCTTCGCTGCGACACTGAGCTCTGCTCTCGGAAGTTTTCTGGGAGCCCCGCGCATCCTGCAAGCGATGGGCAAAGACGGGCTTCTCAAGCCGCTCGAGTACTTTGGCGTCGGCTACGGGCCCTCAGATGAACCTCGTCGCGCAACCGTCATGAGCCTTGGCATTGCCCTTTGCATTGTTTGGGCAGGCGGCCTCGATGCCATTGCGCAGGTCATCTCGATGTTCTTCTTGATTGCCTACGGCATGATCAATCTCTCGGCGTTTGTCGAGGGGCGCTCAGGCAACCCAAGCTTCAGGCCGCGCTTTAAACTCTTTGGTTGGCCTGCCGGTCTAGCCGGCGCTATCGGCTGCGCCATTGCCATGATCAAGATCGACGAGACCTATGCAATCGCTTCCATGGGCATCGCCGCAGCAACCTACTACTGGCTTAAGGGGCGTGCAAAAGGCGACTGGGGCGACGCAAAGCGTGGATACATCTTTTCCCGTACCCGCGAGAACCTACTCCTCTTAGAAAAATCCCCACCTGACGCCAAAAACTGGCGCCCTGCCCTGGCAGTCATCACCGACGACTGTGAACGCGACCGAGCCATGATTACCTGTGCCTCTTGGCTCGAAAGCGAGCGCGGCATTCTCTCTGTCCTCGAACTGAGTGAAGACTCGGGTGAGCTGCACGACCGCCACATCAAGCGCCGTGATCGCGCCGCCAAAGTACGCCAAGTGCTGCACAGTCGCGGCATCGTCGCCTTTGCCGATTCTGTCGTGGTGCCCGATATGTCTGACGCACTCGATGTCGTGATTCAGAGTTATTCTATCGGCAGCCTTCGCCCCAATACCGTGATGTTTTCGGTGCCGCCTCCTGCCCAGGAACATCGCCGAGGTGAGCTCATCGACATGATGGCCATCATTGCTACGTTCAACATGAACGTTGTCATGTACAAGGGGGCTCGCGTTGACGAGAACATCACCCGCAAGCGCATCGACCTTTGGTGGCACGGGCAACAAAACGGCTCTCTCATGGCCCTCTTCGCGTACCTCACAGCCAACCACTCTGGGTGGCGCGGTGCGAAGATTCGCATGCTGCGAGTTGTGAGAAGTGCCGACGAGCACCGGCAAGCCGAGAAGGAACTCGCCACCCTCATTGCCTCGGCTCGAATGACGATGGACGTCGAAATCGTCTTGAGCGAAAAGCCCGTCTTCGAAGTTATCGGCGATCGGTCCTCTTCTGCCGACCTCGTGATTCTGGGGCTCGCCGAAAAAGACCTCTGGGACTTCAAAAGCTTCCTCGCCAACTGGGACGAGCTTCTCGCAAGGCTGCCACCCACCATCTTCGTCCGCTCAACCGGCGAAGTGGACCTGATGGCGTAGCACTCCTGCGCTCTAGGGATTCTTCGCAGACGCAGCTCTCGTCACAACCTGTGGTCGGGATTTGGGAATAGGGTGTTGCAAGCCGCTAATTTCGGGCCAATTCCTATTTAATTCAGTGTGTTAGGAATGGTTCGAATTTTGCTTTTCTCCCGGCCATGCAAGCAGTACTTCTACGTGCAGCGCTAGTAACTTCCGTGTTGCTAGCCGGCTGCTCCGGCGATGACGACACAGGGGATGGGCCCGACACGCCGCCCGTAACCGCCCTCTGTGAATTCTCTCCTCCCGGCGACGCCCCCACCGTCGCAGAACCAAACGTCACCAACACACTGGAGTACACCCTGGAGCTTGAGCGTTGGGGAATTCGCAATGATGGCACCGAAGCCGTCGCCAACACCGATGCCTTTCAAGAGGCGCTCGATTGGGCAGAAGCCGAAGGGGTTGGCCACTTCATCGTTCCCGCTGGCGATTACCTCATCGGCAAATTGGGCAACGACATCTACTGGGCGGGCATCGTCATTCCCGGCAATATGATTTTTGAACTCGATGACGCGGCGACCATTCGCATGGACGCCAATGACAAACACAACTACTGCATCCTTGCGGTGCGACGCGCAGAGGACCTCATCATTCGCGGTGGTCACATCGTTGGCGAGCGCGATCAACATGTGTACTCGGGCGGAACTGCGCACGACGAAGGCCATGCGATTTGCATCGAGGGCAACTCCGAACGCATCTTGGTTGAACAGATTGAGCTAACCGAAGTGACTGGCGATGGCGTGCTCATTGTCGGTCAAGGTGATGCGGGAAACTCCTGCTTTGACATTACGATTCGCGACAGCGAAATCCACCACAACCGGCGCCAGGGCGTTTCGATTGTCGGTGGTGTTCGGGTTCGCATTGAGAACAATGACATCCACCATATCTCAGGGACCTCGCCGCAATTTGGTATCGACGTGGAGAGCCTGGCGTTCCGCAGCGCAGACATCGTAATTCGCAACAATCGCTTTCTGGAAAACCAGGGCGGCGACTTGGTGAATACCGACGGCACCAACCTCTGGTTTGAAGACAACATCTGCGACCAAGGAGCCCTCGAAGAGCGGCAAACCGATGGCCCCATTGTTCACTGGGGCAAGTCGGATCAAGTCGTTCGAGGCAATACCATCACGGTAACCGTGGGCAGCAGCAATGGCCGTTGGGGGCTTATCGGCTACTCAGGCAACGATCCCGACCGTGAGGGGCGAGGGACACGCAGCGGCAACGAGCAGCCAAACTACTTCGAGAATAACACCTTCATTGGTGGCGGGCTGCACATGGCGAAGACTGGCAAGTTTGTCGTTCGAGGCAATACCTTCATGGAAGCGACCATGCTTGGCTACAACGTAGACTGTGTTCGCATCGAGGAGAACGACGTCACCGCCGAGCGCGAAGGGTATAAGTTTCGCAATGTCGCAGGTGAGGCCTTTGGGAATATTCTGAACGAAGAACCGAGAGAATTTCTTATGGCCGACGATTCTCCCTACACAAATTCTCCACCGCACCTCTGGTAGTTAGGCTCTCGACAATGAACGGTTTACCAATGACACGTCTGCAGCGCGTAGTACTTAGCATCGCGCTTTGCACACTCTCCTCCGCCTGTGGAGAATCCGGCGATGGCGATGTAGAGCTTGGCCCCAGCACCGGAGGCTGCCCCGATATTGGCGGAAGCATGGTCCGCATGCCGGAAGGCTTTTGCATGGACCGCACCGAGGTCACTCGAGGCGCCTACTTCTCTTGGCTTGAGAGCGAGCCAGGAGTGGACACCCAATCCACGGCCTGTGAAAGCAACGATGACTACCTTCCCACCTGCCTTACAACGGGCGGCTGGGGACTCGACCGCTACTTGGAGAATCCCGTCGGATGCGTCGATTGGTGCGATGCCAAAGCGTTTTGTGAAGCTCACGAAAAGCGCCTCTGCGGTGCCATCGACGGCGGGCCCTCTCCGATGGACGACTACGACAACGCCGCCAGCAATGAGTGGTTTGCCGCATGCTCTGGCGGTGGTGAGAACGACTACGTCTACGGCGATGCCTACCAAGCCCACGAGTGTTACGAAAGCCCGGTGGAAGGTTGGGGCTCCACGGAAGTCGCAAGGCTCGCCGGCTGCACGTCTCCGAGTTCCGAGCACACAGGCGTTTACGATCTGGGCGGCAACGTCGCGGAGTGGGAAGACTCATGCGACGCCGAGAACGATATCGCTCGATGTCGAATTCGCGGTGGCAGCTTTAAGCACAATGCCAACGGCATTCGGTGCGACGCGGGCTCAACACTCTCCTTGTCGCGCCTGTCCACCGACGATGCCGTGGGCTTTCGGTGTTGCGCCAACTGAGTCCGCCCACAGGCTCGCTACAACATCAGGTGATCTGCTGCGCCGTCTTCCACAATTACGCCGGGCGGCCCTAACGTTTCCAGTAGGTTACAACTCACGAATCCGGGCTCGACAGTGGTCTCGTGGTACCATCACCTCTGCGACCGATGCAGACTGATCCGGATTCCCTCATCGGTTCGACCCTTCAGGATCGCTACCGAATTGACGCATTCCTCGCCGAAGGGGCCATGGGAGCGGTGTATCGAGCGCAGCGCCTGGGGTTGGAGCGTGCGGTCGCAATTAAGTTCCTTGGGTCCAATTTCGCTTCTAGCCCGAAAGCCAAGCAACGGTTTGAGCGCGAAGCACGGGTGATGAGTCAACTCGACCATCCAAACTGCGTTTCGGTAATCGACTTTGGCGTTGCCCCGGCTCCCTTCATCGTCATGGAGTTTGTGACTGGTGAAACTCTTAGAGAGCTAATGGATGAGGGCCCGGTCTCGGTGAGTCGCTCCCTGTACCTCACAAAGGGAATTCTCGCCGGATTGGCGCATGCCCACGAGCAGAGCATTGTTCATCGCGACATCAAACCTGCCAACGTGATGATCACTCGAGCGGCGGGAACGGATGGATTGGTTCGAATTCTCGATTTTGGATTAGCAAAACTCCGAGACGGCGCTTCGTCAGACGTTTCCTCGGCCTCGATTGTAGTGGGTACGCCAAACTACATGTCCCCGGAGCAAGCACAGGGCAGCGATGTTGATAGCCGCACAGACATTTACGCCGCGGGCATCCTGCTCTTTGAGCTCTTGACGGGGCAAAAGCCCTATACATCCGACGTTGCTCTGCACATTCTGCTTCAGCATCGCGAAGACCCAATTCCGAATTTATCTGAGACAGCTCCCGATCGGAACTTTCCCGAGGGTCTGCAGAACATCATCGACAAAGCGATGGCCAAGGCGCCAGAAGACCGCTTTGCCACGGCCATCGAGTTTGCCGAGGCCATCAAGGCGCTGCAAGCGGGCGACATGCCTCTGCTCAACACACTGGCACCCGCAATTGTGCGCGTCGGCGACGAACCAACCGTACTGGGTCGTCCCGTGCAATCCGACCCGGAACACGCTGCCGATGCCGCGTTGCCGCCGCCTGCTCGTCGAGCCTCCAAAGGGCTTCTCCTCCTCCTCTCACTGCCGCTGGTAACCGTGGCAGTTGGCACCGCACTTGGCTATGGGCCGTTGGCAGCCTCCAGCGAATCGAGTCATGCTCTCGGCGCTCAGCCCGTGGCGGGCGCCTCGATGACTCCCTCCGCCGAAGCCCTCCTCGGTGCCTCTGCAAACGCCGAGGCACCAGACGCCGCTCCAGACGCTGCAGAAGACGTCGTCGCGGCCGTAGAGCCTCAAGAAGCCGAGCCCGACGCGGTCGGCGACGAAGACTTCTTTGAGTTTGCAGTCGAGGACGAAGAGCTTGCAGACGAGGACAACGATGACGAAACGCTCAGTCCCGAAGAACTTGCTGCGGACGAGCCCAACGTTGACCCGCCCAATGTTGATCCGCCCGAGGACGATGTCGAAGCGCCAGTCGCCATCAAGGTGCGGAGCATCGCCGACGCTCTTCGCCTTAGCCGGCAGGGAAATCGCGAAGCAGCCATTGGCGGAGTGCGGCAGCTCATGCGCCAGCAACCAAAGAATGCTCGCCTCTCGCTAACTCTCGGCAATCTGTATTTCGAGCAAATGTGGTGGAGTGCAGGCCTTGCCCAGTATCAGCAGGCCCTTCGCAAAGACAGAAAAACTCGCAAGTCACCTCTGTTAATAAAGAATGCGATCCGTGCTCTTGGAAGCTCGAAAACCCGGCGCAAGGCACAGAGCCTGCTTAGAAATCAAATTGGCAAGGCGGGGCTTTCACACCTGCGACGCGCCGCAAAACGCGACAACAGCCCGCTCGTACGAAAACGCGCCAGCCTCGTCGTTCGCCAACTCACCCGGAAGCCCAAGCGCACAAAGAAGAAAAAGAAGAACAAGCGCAGGCGTCCACGACCGAGCTGGTAGCCAGCGAGAGGTCGGGTTCTTCGGCAGCAGCGATGGAGCTTAGCCCTGAGGGCCGGCGCCAACAGGCGGATAGAGCGTCTGATGCCCAATCGGCAGGGACATCATGCTCGAGGCGGGAAACGATAGAAACGACCCGCATGACCAGCCACTGTAGGTGCGGAATTCGACAGGAAGCCATTCGCCCGCACAGCCAGCGCCCGGCTGTGATTCTCCGACAACCGAGACGGTCTCGTTCATTGGCACACAGACATCGTTCTGCGCATTGCACCAAGCGCCGCTATCGGTGCACGCGACCTTGGCGTTTCCTGTGCCCGGGCCGGTGCGGATGAAGAGGCAATCGGCAGTGACGGTTCCAGTGATAGGAAACGCCGTTGCATCGGGGGTTCCTTGGATCCCGGCATCCACAGGGTTGCCTGGTCGCGCATCAGAACGCGCCGCATCCACCACAAAATCGATCGGGCGTGCATCAACTCGGTCGCCACCACCGCCGCTTCCCGACACGCTACTTGCACACGCAGGGAGAAGCGCGAGGAACAACAAATCCAAGGGACGGAACGACATGAAGCCACAGGATAGATCAAATGCGGGCCTTCCGACTAGGACAACCTCATACAGGCCCTGCGGATTGGGCCGTGTGTCGAGCGCCGCGTGACCAAAGTGCGTTTTCGCCGTCGAGAGGACCGGCAAATGCCTCAAGAGAGGTGCTTCTGTGGGAGAATTGCCTCTCCTACCCCTCCCGATGAATGCTCTCGAGAAACGGCTGCTTGTCTTTGCGCGAACGCTTCACGCGATCGAGGACTTTGGAAGCATGGTCTCTGCTACAGCGGATGAGATCCGAGAGTCCATTGGTTACAGCGTGGCATGGATCTCAGTTTTTGATATTCCAGCCCAAGAGGCTCGTATCTTGGCCGTGCAAGGGGATAACGAAGCCGATATCTGGGCGCTGGCCCCCATAATTCCCCTTACCGATGATCCCTACCTCGCTCGAGTCTTCCAGGCTACCGAGCCACAGATTCTCGAAGATGCACAACTTGCCCTCGACGTGAATCGGGAGCTTGTCGAGCAACTCGGCAATCGCACTCTCATAAATATTCCTATGCGGCTTGTCGACCAGCCCTTTGGCGCTCTCGGCACCGGAACCTTCGGCGATGAGGGAGTTCAACTTCCAAGCGATGACGAGCTTGCACACCTGGTTGGTATCGCACAGCAGCTCGTGACAGCGAGTGCGCGGCTTGTACTCAACGTCGAGCGAGAAGCCCTGGCCCGCGAACAAGAAGAGATGTCTCGGCGCCTCTCCGAACGTCAACGCCTTGAAAGTCTAGGCGAGCTTGCCGGAGGCGTTGCGCACGACTTCAACAACCTACTCACGGTGGTAATCGCGACGGCGAGCCTTCTGCAAGCGGATGAAGCGGATCCGCTGCGCCATGCGGAGATGCAGACAATTCTCGATGCATCGACACGCGCTGGCGAGTTGACGCGGCGCCTATTGGCCCTGGGAAAGCGCCAGTCACTGCAACTCACGACGGGCTCAGTAAACGAACTTGTGTCTTCGGTGGTCAGCATGCTGCGGCGGGTGATCCCCGCAGACATCGAAGTCTTTGTGATCTCCGGGCACGACCTCCCGTCGGTCGCGATGGACGCTGGACAAATCGAGCAAGTGCTCATGAACCTCTCGCTGAATGCGAAAGACGCCATGCCCGACGGAGGGCGACTCTCACTTGAGACGGAACACGTTGTTGTCAGCGAAGAGTTTGTTCGAGATCACCCATGGGCTCGCACGGGCCGATACATCCTTTTAACGGCCACCGATACGGGCCAAGGCATGTCGCCAGAGGTACAAAATCGAGTCTTCGAGCCTTTCTTTACTACGAAAAGTTCTCACCAAGGCACGGGGCTTGGACTGTCGGTATGTCGAGGTATTATCGAACAGCACGACGGCATGATTCACGTGTACAGCGAGCCGAACGTCGGCACGACCTTCAAGATCTACTTGCCGGTAGCCGAGCGTGAAGCCCTTGCCGTTGGCACGAAACTCACAGGCCCCATACCTCGTGGAACCGAGAGAATTCTTATTGCCGACGATGAAGAGCAAGTTCGACGCGTAGTGCGCAGAGTGCTGGAAGGCGCGGGCTACTCGGTAGAGACCGTGAGCGATGGTGCGCAGGCCGTGGCGTCTTTGCGCAAGGGCGACTTCGACTTGGTGATTCTCGATGCAGTGATGCCAAACATGGGTGGGCGCGCGGCGTTTGACGCACTTCGCGCCGACAACCCCAAGCTCCCGGTGCTCTTCGCGAGTGGCTATGGAGCCGAGGAGCTGACGGCACGATTCCTATCCGACATCGATGCTCCGCTGCTTAGCAAGCCGTTTGCCCCAGACCGATTGCTGCGCATCGTGCGCAGCCTCTTGGACAACGATTCGCGCGCTAGCTGAGTCGCTTGCAGACCGCGTCAGTGAACGAGTCGGTGGTTGCGCTTCCGCCCAAATCGCCGGTCATGATGCCACTGCGAATTGTTCCTAGCGTCGCCTCAATAAGGCGGTTGGCCGCCTCGGTCTCGCCAAGGTAGCTCAGCATCATCGAACCGCTGAGAATGGTGGCTGCGGGATTCGCTTTGCCAGTTCCAACAATGTCGGGAGCCGAACCGTGGCACGATTCAAAATACGCGCCGGTGTCACCAATCGCAGCGCTTGGCACCATTGGCATGCCGCCCATGGCTTCAGAAGCAACGTCGGAGAGCACATCTCCAAAGAGGTTGGACGTAACAATGACGTCGTAGTTTTGCGGCTCGGCAACGAGGCGGCGGGCCGCTTCGTCGACATAAATCTCGTCGTAGCTAAGACCACTCTCTTCAATGTGCTTGCGGCAAATCTCGACGAAAAGGCCATCGCCAATCTGCAGCATGTTGGCCTTGTGCACCAAGCTAATGTGTCCGCGGCTGTACCCCTTGTCCTTGCGGTGCTTCGCCAATCGAATACCGAACTTGACGATGCGCTCGATCGCCTCGGGTGTCATAACGCGCAGAGAAAAGGCACCGTTCTTGGGTAGCTCATTGCCGCGACCATCTCGATACTCCGGCCACTTTGCCGTTAGGTCCGCAAGTTGCCCCTCGCGCCCCGGATAGAGCCCCTCCGTGAGTTCTCGGACGATGACGAGGTTGGTGTTGTCGCCGCCGATAATCGACGGAATGCAATCGACCGAGGTCACCGGCCGAAGGTTGGCGTACATCGCCAAATCGAATCGAAGGTAGAGGAGCGCTGCTTTCGCGTTGCCGGTGGACGTGTCGATGGCTCCAAAAAGCACGGCGTCGGAGGCATCAATCGCACGCTTGGTCTCGTCGGGAAGAGGGTTTCCCAGTGCCTTCACAGCTTCTGTGCCGTGAATGGGACGAGAAATCTCAAGTTTTAGTCCCAGAGCCTCAATGCAGCGCAGAGTGGCCTCAACAACCTCGGGGCCAATGCCATCGCCACCGAGGGCCACAATCTTGGGCACACCTACAGGCTTGCGTTCAATCGGCGGAATCCACATGTCGGGCGACAACTTCATGCTCTGGACCCTACCCGATCTCTGGGCAACGGAAGAAGCGTGAGGCGACCTCATTCTAGATATGACTTACATTCAGCCTCCTTAAACCCATGGGCGGAAAAGGGGGCCCTTGCAATGGCAAATCCCGACGTGTTAGATCGCGCTCGCCTTCATTCTGAAGACACAACAAACTCACGGCTTTCGAGAACTTGGTCCGTGCCCTTTATAAGGTCATCAAGTTTGCGGACGAAGCCGGTGGATACAACGGAGAAATACCCAAAATGTCAGAACAACAAGCAGCGGCCACCGACGGCCCACCGATTTCTATGCGCGCTCTTCTCGAGGCTGGCGTCCACTTTGGACACAACGCTGGTCGCTGGAACCCAAAGATGAAGCCATACATCTTCGGTGCCCGCAACGGAATCCACATCATCGACCTTCAGCACACAGTCAAGCTCTTTGGAAAAGCCTTCCAAGCTGTCATCGACTGCACCGCCCGCGGTGAGAAAGTGCTCTTCGTCGGCACCAAGAAGCAAGCCCAAGGCATCATGCAAGAAGAAGCCGAGCGCGGCGGACAAATGCACGTAACCGAGCGCTGGCTTGGCGGAACGCTTACAAACTTCAAGACCGTAAAAGGTTCTCTTGATCGTCTTCGCGCAATCGAAGACATGGAGACCGACGGCACCATCGGCAACCTCACAAAGAAAGAGGGCATCATGCTCGCTCGTGAGAAAGCCAAATTGGTTCGCGCTCTCGGTGGAATCAAAGAGATGAACAAGCTGCCTGGCATCATGTTCGTCGTCGATCCCAACAAAGAGCACATTGCCGTGAAAGAAGCACGCAAGCTCGACATCCCTGTTGTTGCTGTCACCGACACCAACTGCAACCCAGAGTTCATCGACTACGTGATTCCTGGCAACGATGACGCGATCCGCGCCATCAAACTCTTCACCGCTCGCATCGCCGACGCTGCCCTTATCGGCGCCAAGCTTGCTGGCGAGCGCAAGAGCCGCCAAAGCCGCGAGAACATGCGCCCTGACGAGACGGTCATTCACGTCGCATCAGGCGGAGACGGCCCCAAAGTCGAAATCTCTTCTGGTGGTAGCAGCCTGACAACAGACGCAACAGCAGAAGCGTCCGCTTCTCCTACCGTGCCTGAAGCACCTGCACCGACACCCGAGAGCAACTAGCTCTTTCTAGCGAACAGCTTCTAGCTATCTACAAAAACGGAAAACGAAATTATGTCCAACGTAACAATGGGTCAAATCAAAGAGCTGCGTGAACGCACCGGCTCCGGCATGGCTGACTGCAAGAAGGCACTCGTCGAGTGCAGCGGAGATGTCGACAACGCAATTGAGTTCCTTCGCAAGAAGGGCCTCGCAAAGGCTGCCAAGAAGGCCGGTCGCATCGCAACCGAAGGTCTTGTCACCTCGTACATCCACTCAAACGGCCGCATTGGCGTGCTGCTTGAGACCAACTGTGAGACCGACTTCGTCGCAATGAACGAGTCCTTCATTCAGTTCACAAGCGATGTATCCATGCAGATTGCAGCCATGGGTGCGCAGTTTGTTCGTCGGGAAGAAGTTCCTGAGAGCGTCATCGAAGCGGAACGCAAGATTCGCATCGAGACTGCCAAAGAGAGCGGCAAGCCCGAGAAGATGCTCGAGAAGATCGTCGAAGGCCAAATCGTCAAGTGGCTCAAAGAGCTCTGCTTGCTCGACCAGCCGTTTGTCAAGGACGACAAAAAGTCGATCGGTGATCTGCAGCAGGACCTCGTCGCAAAGCTTGGCGAGAACATCTCGATTCGTCGTTTTGTTCGCTTCGAGCTCGGCGAAGGCCTTGCGAAAAAAGAAGAGAATTTCGCAGAAGAAGTCGCGGCCGAAGTGGCCAAGATGAACAACTAAGAGAAACTCTGTTTGGGAACAATCGGTGTTTTACGTAAGAAGACACCGATTGCTCTCCTAAAGTCTCGGCGCCCAGGAATCCCTGGCGCCGTATTTTTTTATCTGCGAACGCTCGTGAACGGTTCTATCCCCCATGTCTGAATCCACAAAAGCAGCCTACAAGCGCGTCCTCATCAAACTCTCCGGCGAAGCCCTCATGGGCGATGACGAATTTGGAATCAATCCCGAAGTCATTCGCCAGATTGCAGCAGAGCTCGTCGAGACGCATGCACTTGGTGTCGAACTCGCTGTCGTCGTTGGCGGTGGCAACATCTTCCGCGGCGTTTCCCAAGCAGCCCGTCATGGCAGCGACCGAGCAACCGCCGACTACATGGGCATGCTCGCCACGGTTATGAATGCCGTCGCCTTGCAGGATGCCTTGGAAGCCCAAGGTCTGCAGACTCGCGTGCAGAGTGCCATCGAGATGCACCAACTCGCAGAGCCCTACATTCGTCGCCGAGCCGTTCGCCACCTCGAAAAAGGGCGCGTCGTGATCTTTGCAGCCGGCACTGGCAATCCCTTCTTCACCACGGACACAGCAGCGTCCCTGCGAGCCATGGAAATTCAGGCGGACGTCTTGCTCAAGGGCACCAAGGTCGATGGAGTCTACGATTCGGATCCCGTCACCAACCCAGATGCTCGCAAGTACAAGACCGTCAGCTACACCGACTGCCTCAAGAACGACATTAAGGTTATGGACAGCACAGCGTTCGCTCTCTGCCGCGACAACGATTTGCCCATGATCGTTTTCAACATGAACAAACCTGGTACTATCCGCCGAGTTGTGTCTGGCGAGGACGTCGGTACGACGATTCAGGCAAAAGAGCCCACCCGCTACGTAGAGGAGCTTTAAAATGGTTGATGACGTTCTAAGCGAAACAGAAGCGAGCATGGAGAAAGCCGTTGAACGCTTTCAAACCGAGCTCGCAAAGGTGCGTACTGGACGCGCCAATCTATCCCTTCTCGACAACGTGAAGATCGATTACTACGGCACACCGACCCCGCTCAATCAGGTCGCCAGCCTTGCCGTCGCCGACGCTCGCCTCATCACGATCAAGCCATGGGAAAAGAACATGCTGTCGATCATCGAGAAGACGATCCAAAGCAGTGGTTTGGGGCTCAACCCGGTTGCAGACTCTGAGCTTGTGCGGTTGCCGATTCCGCCACTCACCCACGAGCGCCGCAAAGAGCTGGCGAAGATGATTAAGAAAATGACGGAGGAGGCTCGAATTGCGGTGCGCTCCGGCAGGCGAGATGCCAACGACATGCTCAAAGACGCGGAGAAAGAGAAGGAAATCTCCGAAGATGAGTGCAAGGCAGCTCAGAAGCGCGTCCAAGATGTCACCGACAAGTACGTAAGTGTGGTGGACGGCATTGGCGCCAAAAAAGAGGAAGAGATTCTCGAAGTCTGAGGCGCCCTTTGTCTCTCTAGTGCAGACAGAACGCAGACTGCGGCCCAACGACGGTGTTGGGCCCACTGCACAACACCTACAAGTCCGCGAGGTCAGGTACTCGCCGGCACTTATTGAAGCAACCGCCTGGTTTTCCTTTTGGTCCTCGGGGCATGTATCCTTGGGCCTGTGGCGAATCCAGCCAGAAACGGCGAACTGGTTGGCAAGAAGCTCGGTAAGTACGAGCTCCTCGCCCTCATCGCTGTCGGTGGTACAGCCGAAATTTACCTAGCGCGTATCTCTGGCGCATCCGGGTTCGAAAAGTACTTGGTCGTAAAGTGTCTTCTCGATCACCTCGCCGACGATCAAGAGTTTGTGCGGATGTTCCTCGACGAAGCTCGAGTGAGTGCGCAACTCGACCACTCGAACATTGTGCAAACGCTTGAGCTTGGCGAGCACAGCGGACGGTACTTCCTCGTCATGGAATACCTGGCCGGCATGTCGGTCGCGCAACTCGCTCGCAAGACGCAAGAGCGTCGCATTCACGGCGGGCTCATCGATACCAACTTGGTATTGGGCCTCGCATCGCAAACGTGTAGCGGCCTGCAGTACGCACACTCCAAGATCGTACAGGGCAAGTCGCTCAACCTTGTGCACCGCGATATCTCGCCACAAAACCTCGTCATTGGATATGAGGGAATTCTAAAGATCGTCGACTTTGGAATTGCAAAGTCATCGATCAAAGAAGTCCACACGCGCACCGGCACCATCAAAGGCAAGTTCGCCTATATGTCGCCTGAGCAGTGTCTTGCCAAAGAAGTCGATCACCGCACAGACATCTTCGCACTGGGCACGCTGTGTCACGAGCTGCTCACGGGGCGCCGCTTGTTCAAGCGCAAGACCACCTACGATACGTATCAAGCCATCGTGAACGGTGGCGTGCCGTTGCCATCGAAGATAAATCCAAAACTCGATTCGGGCATTGATGACGTGATCATGAAGGCCCTCGAATACAAAGCAGAGGACCGCTACCAATCCTCGCAAGAGTTTGGTGAGGCCCTGCTTTCACTCATTCACAAACGGGGCGGGTCTGCAGGCCCAGGTGACATCGCACGATTCTTTGATGAGAACTTTGCTGAGGAGCTCGATGCGCACTCTGCGCAAATGCGCGAGCTCATCACCGGCGAAAAGAAAGAAGCTCCAGAGGCAACCTGGGATTCCGAGTTTGAAGATCTCGCAGGCACACCAGCGAAAGCGCCCACAACATCGCCCACCCCTCCCAAGGCATCCGGGCCAGGCCCGGGCAAGCCACCACCACCAGGGCGCAAGACCAAGCCGCATCCAGTAGTCCCCAACAAGCCACCACCAGGCGCCTCGGGCAAAGCCGCATCAAAGCTTGGATCGATTCCCACCATTCTTCCCGCGGCGCCCGACATGAACGTCGATGCTGGTGACGAAGACGAAGGCCCGACTCGCATTGAGTTTAATCCGGCCGATCGGGTTGCGGCCATCCACGAGGAAGCCAAGGAAATCGACGATCAGTGGGAAGCACCGACGAAGCATTCGGCCCCAGCTCCCTCTCGCCCGATTCAATCAAGGCAGAATCCACCGCTGCAGAGTCCACCGCAACAGCAGCGATCGCAGCAACAAAGCCCACCGCAGCAACAGCGTCCAATGGGGCCTCAGGGGCACCCAAGCGGCCAGGGTTCCGCGTTGCCGCCGGTTCCTTCGATGCAACAGCAGGGACATCCGGCTACACCGGCGCCCCAACAGGGCCCTCGAGACTTCTCAACGCCACCTGCCACGATCAACATCGAGCAGGTCCCGGGTGGTGCTGCTGCGCTGATTCCCGGCATGCAGCAAGCGGGCGAAGCTCCAAAGTCGACTCTCATGGGGCAACAGTCGGCTTACGTGAACCCTGCATTGGGGCAATCGGGCCCAGTTCCCATGCCCTTGCCGCACCAGGCGTCCAATGGGCATCCTCAGATGCCTGGAACCATGCAACCACCTGGAATTGCAGCATCTGATGGGGTTGTCTACCCACAGATTAGCGGCAACTTTGTGCGCCAAGTGGGAGGCCCGAACAAGGCCATCGCAACCTATCCAAATCGAAGGCAAGCCAACCGCAAGGGCGAGGGTACTCCGGGCTGGATGCACGGCGTGGTCTTTGCCGCCTTTGTGGGCCTGGGCTTTGGAGTCGCGGCGTTTATCAAAATGATGTTGTAGGCTCGCTGGGCCATGCTCAACAACGTCATTGAGGTCGTCGCGGCGATCATCGAACGCGATGGGGAATACCTCATCACACAGCGCAATGCGACGGCAGTACTTCCGCTGCTCTGGGAATTTCCAGGCGGCCGCGTTGAACCTGGCGAGACCAAAGAGGCCGCGCTAGTTCGTGAAGTGCAACATCGAATCGGCCTTACCGTCGTTGTCGCCGAGCGAGTTAGCGACAACCTTCACTCGTATGACGGCCACGATGTGCACATCACGCTCTTCGCTTGTCAGTTGCCAGCCGGCTGCGAACCCTATGCAAAGAGCGTCGGCCAAGTGCGTTGGGTGCCGAGCGATAAACTTGAAAACTACGAGTTTCCGCCTGCTGACCAAGACAGCATGTACAAGCTTCTTAATCTCTATCAGTAGGCCGCACCGAGGCAATGACGTATGGGGAGATACCGGCCACCAAAGCCCAAGGCGAGCGCATACATTACTCCTGAGGGTGCGCAGCGAATGCGTGAGGAGTTAGAAGAACTCTGGAAGGTCGAAAGGCCAAAGGTCACGCAAGCAGTTACCGATGCAGCCGCATTGGGCGACCGTTCAGAGAATGCGGACTATCACTATGGGAAAAAGCGCCTCCGGCAAATCGATAGCCGAGTGCGCTTCCTAACCAAACGCCTCGAAGACGTGACGATCGTCGAGCCCAAAGATCACGGCGATGGCAAAATCTACTTTGCCGCTTGGGTGACGGTGGTCGATGAAGACGACAAGGAAGTCGAATATCGAATCGTTGGGCCGGACGAGTCGAGCGTGGAAGACAATGCCATCTCCATGGATTCGCCCATGGGACGGGGACTCTTGGGGCGCCGGCTCGGAGACGACGTTACAGTGAAACGCCCCAAAGGGGATGCAGTCTTCGAAGTGCTAGCGGTGCGATATTCATGAGGCAGTGTTCATGAGGCGGCGAACCCTTGCTTGGATCGCAATCGCGGTCGCGACAGTTGCATGCGGCAAGTCGAGCGGTGGTGCCAAGGCCGGACCAAGCGATGCGCCAGCGCCACACGCGAACGTTGCGCCAGCGCTGGCAGTGGATGCGAGCGCAAAGCCCGATGTAGAAAAGACTCGCGACGAGGCGCTTGCCGCAACCAAGCCTGACAAGGAGTTGTCCTGCAAGCGCCAACCGTTCGCGAGCAAGATTCCGATTGCCGAAGCGTCCGGGGCGACGTGGATGGAGGACGACACGCTGCTTGTCATCGGCGACTCAGGAACCAACGGCGCGTTCTTGCGACTTCATTCGGGCGACGGCTCTGTGCTCAGCAAAGGCGCGCTGCCCCTCGACTCCAGCGCCTCCGATGACCTGGAGGGATTGTCGCGAATCGGTTCGACGGTCTACGCAATTACCTCGTCGGGCTTTATGCGTGAATGGAAGCCGAGCGGTGACGCATTCGAGCTGGTTCGTAAGAGTTATTCTGTAGCACCCAAGGGCGATACAAAACACGCCTGTGCGTCGGCACGAGATTCTAACTGTGGTCCCAACTACGAGGGGCTGTGCCTTCTTGAGGACGCAAGCGAAACAACTCCGAACGACAAAGCACCATGCGTTGGATTTGCCGCGTCGAAAGCGCGAGGCGAACTCGTGTGTCTCACGCAGGACGCCAAAGGACGGCTCGCAGTACGCCCCCAGCACACCATCCCGGTAGCAGCACCCAAAACGCTAAGCGGTTGTCACTTCGATGCAGACGGCAAATTGTGGTTTGGAAACAACGTCTTTGCCGCGAACTCGGTGGGATTTGTAGAGGGCTACCAGGCTCCAAAATCTGCAACGATCACACGGCTTGGCGCTCTCGGGCTGGGATTCGCCGAGGCAATTGCCCTTGGTCCAGACGGCCAAGTCGTTCGCTTCTCCGACACCACCGGTTCACCAAGTTTGCTTGATAAGTACATCTGCCGCTAACATGAAGCTGTGCAGTGCCCTTATTGCGGTGGCGATGCGGCCGTTCTCGACTCTCGGACCACGTCTGAGGGGGTTCGTAGGCGCCGTAACTGCGGCCACTGCAAGCGGCGATTCACGACCTACGAGAAGGTCGCTGCCCCCGCCATTAAGATCGTAAAGCGCTCGGGCAAGAGCGAGCCTTTCTCCGCCGAAAAGCTTGTGAAGATCATCCTTCGAGTGAGTCGAGACCGCCCGGGAATTGGCGAAGAAGAAGCGACTCGGCTCGCCCGAAGCGTGGAAGCTCAACTCATCGATGCCGGTGCCAAGAACATCGCCAGCAGCAAACTCGCCACGATGGTGCTCGATTTGCTTCGAGATATGGACCGGCTTGCCTACGACCGACTCGCGGCCAACTACATGAACGAGTCAGGCATATTGCAAACGACTCCGGGCACTGCTGGCTCAGAAGGTCAACTGGGACTCTTTGTGGGCGAGGCCAAGGGCGGCCAGGCAATCCCCAAAAAGCCAACCAAAAAAGATCCGACGGATTGATACAGTTGGCGCATGTCTAGCGCACCAACGCCAACGCCCGACTCACAACACATTTTTAAGGACGGTCTCTTTGCCGACCGCGTGGTCGTCATTACCGGCGGCGGTTCGGGCATTGGACTGTGCGCCGCAATCGAATTTGCCAAGCTCGGTGCCAAGGTCGCAATTTGCGGACGCAAACCTGAAAAGCTTGAGGTAGCGAGAACCGAGATTGCTTCGCATGGAAGCTTGGAGAAGACGTTCGCGAGCCCTTGTGACATTCGCGATGCAGAGCAGGTTGATTCCTTTGTCGACGCCACCATTGCAGCCCTTGGTCCCATCGACATCCTCTTCAACAACGCGGGTGGCCAGTTCCCCTCCCCGGCTCAGAACATTTCTCCCAAGGGATTTGCCGCGGTCGTCAATAACAACCTCTGTGGCACCTTCAACATGACTGCCGCGGTTGCGAACAAATCGATGATTCCCCAAAAACGAGGTTGCGTCGTGAACATGATCGCAAACATCTACCGGGGATTTCCGGGCATGGCGCATACGGGTGCAGCTCGTGCCGGTGTGGAGAACCTAACGATGAGTCTTGCTGTGGAGTGGTCTCGGTTCAACATTCAAGTAAACGCGATCGCTCCAGGGATTATTACTTCATCGGGAACGCAGCAGTATCCCAAGGCAATCTTGGACATGGCGGTCGAGAGCTGCCCCGCAAAGCGCCCTGGGACCGTTGACGAAGTGACAGCCTCCATCCTCTTTCTCGCATCACCGGCCGCTCAGTATATTTCTGGAGCGACGTTGCGAGTTGATGGGGCCCACGCACTTCGCGGCGATACCTTTCCGCTGTAGGAAGTTTCAAGCGCCAGGGCTGCGAGTGTCCAAGAGCCTATCGATCAGCAAACGTCGTGACCAGGCTTGAAAACGTGGAGGCAATTGCGCCCCTTTGCTTTGGCCTTGTACATCGCCTTATCAGCGCACCGAACCAGCGCATCGATAGTCTCTGCAGCATAGGGAAAGACCGCGAGACCACCACTTGCACCAATGCGCAATTCTAGATCGCCAACAATGATCGGCAACCGAAGGCGCCGCAGCACACGCTCTGCGACATCTTCTGGCTTGTCCTTCTCGAGGTCTTCGATGAGCACCGCAAACTCGTCGCCCCCAAGCCTCGCAACGGTGTCGTACTCGCGAACCGTCACACGCATCCGCATCGCGACTTGCTGCAAAACAACGTCACCAACCTCGTGACCATGGGTATCGTTGATGGGCTTGAAGAAATCGAGGTCGATGTAGAGCAACGCGCAGTCTTCGTTGTACCGCCTCGACTTTGCCAGACAAACACCGAGCCTATCGCGCAACGTCATGCGATTGGCGAGCCCAGTGAGCCCGTCGTAGTGAGCAAGCTCTGTGAGCCGAGACTCAACAAGCTTGCGCTCGCGAGCAAACAATACTGCTCGCAGTAGCCCATCCGGAGATAGAGATCGCGAGTGCAGGTAGTCCTGCGCGCCAAAGCGCAACGCTTGGACCGCCATGTCAACGTCTTCGATTTCGCTGGCAACCACAATCGCCGCTTCGGGACGAGCTCGCTGAGCACGAGTTACAGCGTCGAGACCTCGTGCATCGGGCAGGCTCAACTTCGTGAGCACCACATCAAAGGCGGTCTCGCGAAGATGAATCAGAGCAATCTCCAGCCGATTGCACAGCTGCACGTTGGCGACAGATGTCAGCACCTCGTAGATACGATCAGAACTTTGCTGATCGTCATCGATGACTAGGACATTGAACCTCTGACTTTGAAGTTGCGCTTCGCCCCGACGCTTCTCGTGGAGTTCATGCGCGAGCCGCAAGCTGTCAAAGAGTTCGCTGTCTTCCCAGGGCTTGGCGATGACGGAGGCAATTGCATCGTCAATGCGATCGTCAGCCTTGAGGTCGAGATCCGGCGCACCCGTGACAACCACAAAGACGGTCTCAGGGTGAAGCGCGCGAATGCGCACCATGAGCGTGAGCCCATCCATGCCCGGCATCCGCAGGTCGGTTACGACCACGGGAAACGCCTGCTCGGCGAGCATCGCCAACGCTTGTTCCCCGCCCTCGGCAAAGGACGCGTCAATCTCGCTCCGGCGCATCGTTCGGGAGAACGCTTTGCGAATTTTGGGTTCGTCGTCGACGAAAAGAGTTTTCTTCTTATCCACGTCCTAAAGCCCCGCCAAATACCAACCCAGTTTACAGGAAGACCGCCAAGGCCTCACCTGCGGAAGCCACTCTTGAGAAACCTCTGCAGTTCGCTGTCTGGAAACGACTCTCTGCAGTTTAGTGGCTAAAATTCTTCGGGGTTCAGGGACTGCAAGAGCACCAGGAAGCCAAAGATCAGACAGGGAAGCAACGCGACAATCAGCGAGACCGATGCCGCATCGCGAATTCGAGGCGCTGAGAAGAGCATTACGACAGCGCAGGTGCCGTTGATGGAGAGAGAGAACGCCCAAGCGACGCGCTTTCCAAACAAGCTAAAGACGCCGGTCGTGCCCTCGATGACGGCAAGAACAAGCAGCGCGATGTTGAGAGTCATCGGTGTGCCGGAGCCCTTGAACAGATAGAGCCCAAAGCCAGCGAGAACGACGCTGATAAGAATCGATCCAACGGCACCCCAAAATGCAAACGACGCCGGTTGAAGCACAATGCCCGATGTGGGGCTGGCTGAATCGGATCCAGATGCAGAACTCGGCGTGGGGGAACCTGCCGATGTGGATTTTGAGTTGCTCATCCGTCTCTCCTACTTGCGCTTCTTAAACATGCGGGACCAAAAGCCCGACTTTTCTTCCCCAAGAACCTGACCTGCCATGTTGTTTGTTCCATCGGGGTTTCCCGTGACCTCGATTTGCAGGCCGTCGTCGGGGAGCCCAGCAATCTTGGAGTCGGTTCCCTCGCCAAAGGAAGGCGTGGCAGGTGGCGGAAGCGGTGCCCCGGGAATTGGAGCCGTGTTCTTTGTGACAGCGGTAACCGCCTCGATGTTGCTGTCGAATGCCGGTAAACGCTCGCCGGCCGGCACCGATACGCGCGCAGACTCGGAGTCCTGAAGGTCCTTGGTGTACTCACGCCGGAACTCTTTGCGCATGAAGTCACGCAATTCGCGAACATCAAAACGATAGCCATCGAGCACGGCTTTTAAGTCGGCATGCATTTCGGCGGAGTTTGCATAGCGCTCGGCAACGTCGCGGGCGAGCGCCTTCATCACAATGCGGTCGAGCTCGGGAGACACCCGCCGATTGAACTTGGAGGGCGGGTCGACATCGGCCTTTCTCACCCGCTCCATCAGGGCAAATTCGGTGTCGCCGCGGAAGAGCTTCTCGGTCGTGAGCATCTCGTGGATGATGATGCCGGCCGAGAAAATATCGGTTCGCTGATCGACGGGCATGCCGCGAATTTGCTCGGGCGACATGTAGCTGAACTTGCCTTTGAGAATCCCGATCTCAGAGGTGAACTTCATGAGCGCTTGCGCGATGCCAAAGTCGAGAAGCTTGACGTCGCCCGTGTACGCGATGCGAACATTGGATGGCGAGACATCGCGGTTTACGAGACTCAGACGCCGACCATCGGGACCAACCAAGTTATGCGCAAAGTCGAGCCCCTTGGCAATTCCCACTCCTACATGCACCGCATGCGGAACCGGAATGCGCAGAGAGCTTTTCTGACAGCGACGAAGAATTTGCGTGAGGTCGCGGCCGCCGATGTACTCCATAGCGATGAAGTGACGACCGTCGATATTACCGAGCTCAACGGTTTCGACAATGGCATTGTCTTTGAGCATGAGGGCGAGCTGTCCCTCTCGATGAAACATGTCTACGAAGCGCGCTTCTTTTGCGAGTTCCGGACGCATCACTTTGATCGCCAAGAGCCTTGGCTCTGAGCCATCGTCAGGAGAATCCACAAGGCGTGCTCGATACACCTCCGCCATACCGCCACGGGCGATGAGCCCCAACAGATAATAGTGACCAAAGCGCACCGGATCCTGGGGAGACCCCGGTTGCAGCTTGGGTGGTTTTCTCAAACTGCTCTTGCTCATAACGACAGGAAAAGGACGAGAAGCCCTTTGGGAAATACTACCAGCCGTGTGCAGAGAGGTGTGCGTCTTGATCGCGAATTGTGCGGCAAGTTGTAGCAACAGCCCGAGCTGATTGAGGCCGCTGGCCGAAGTTGTTATGATGCTCTGGAGCGTCGCATACGCAGCGCCACCCACGGGCAGTCCCCTTGAAAGCGATCCTACTCGAACGAAACCCCCTCGTCCGCCGGAGCATTGAGCGCTGCCTGCGATGCGCGGGCTATGATCCGGTCCCGGTTGAGACGCCCGAACAAGTGGTGGAGCATCTTGGCGATGCAAGCCTTTTGGCTGCAGACACGTTCGACGCAGAAGCCGTCGTACACGCCGTGGAAGCACACCCTGGCCTAAAAACCATGCTTTGGACTGCTGAGCCTATGGAGCGCACCTTGCGCTTTGCATCGGAGCATCCAGAGATGTCGAACATTCTGGGGCGGGCCAACTTCGATACTGCACCGAGGTCGTGGGAGATGATGATGGTGCTGCGCAGGCTCGCGCGCCCCGAAGAGGACGGGCCAAAGTTCGCCTGGTTTCTCGATTGGGGATTTTCCGGTTTTCAGGAGCGTGTTGACACAACCGCCAAGCGAGATCGTCTCGTGTCCAAAGTTGAAGAGTTTGCTCAGCGCGTGGGCGCTCGCCAAAAGGTCGCAGAGCTCTTCAACGGTGTGACTCATGAGTTGCTCATGAACGCCATGTACGATGCTCCGGTTGACGCGAATGGCAATCACAAGTTTGCCGCCAATCGCAAAGCCGACATTCGCCTCGAAAGCGCAGAGCAACCTACACTCAAGATTGCCTCGGATGGGAGTCGACTTGCGATACAAGTTACCGATCCATTTGGCGGCCTAACCCGTGACAAGGTCTTTGGAGGCATTGCTCGCGGCTTGGCCGGTGGGCAACTCGATACCTCCCATGGCGGAGCTGGCTTGGGGCTCACGGTCATTCACAACGGCACGGCGATGCTCTTTTTTGACGTTGTGAAAGGCTCGCGAACCGAGGTCACCGCCCTCTTTGAGCTGGGCACCTCACATCGCGACTTTCGACTGCAGCCAAAGTCGCTGCACTATTTTGCCCGCTAACGGCTTCTTTGCTCGCTAAGGGCTTCTTTGCTCGCTAAGGGCTTCTTTGCCCGCGAACGGCTTCTTTGCCCGCGAACGGCTTCTTTGCTCGCGAACGGCTTCTTTGCTCGCGAACGGCTGATTTATTGATGTAGGCCTGTGTCGCCTGCGAGATGACCAAGAAGCAAGTGTGCGATTCGTTGAGATGATTGGGTTGTTTCGCTAAGCTTCTGTCCTAGACCCACGTTGGGTCGGAGTCCGATTTGTCCCGACACACAGTCCTGGCGATATCTCCAAATCTCGATCAACTGCGAAGAATCGTCGACAGTCTGCAACGCGCAGGTGCGACGGTCGACGCAATTCGAAATACGGAAGCGATTGAGTCGGACCGAATTGGTCACCGATATGTCTTCATCGACATTGGCGATGGCGCGACGGATGAGGCGAAAGCGGATCTACAAGTGATCCTCAATCGAACCTCCGAGCGAACACACATCGCGGTCATCACCGACAACGCACCGTTGCAGGAGTTTGCAAGACTGCTCGATGATGTGCGCGTAAACCACATCATCAGCCGGGAAGAGATTGAACGCGGAGTCTTCGTAACGGCCCAAAAGCTGCTCTCAGGAGACATCTTCGGGATCGAGCGGTACCTCCCCGAAGGCACGCCGGTTCACTACTGCCGTCTCAACGACTTTGCCGGCCGAGGCAAAGCCATTGATACCGTGCTCGACTTTGCAGAAGAGTCGAAGATTCGAAGTCGCTTGCGACAAGGCATCGGGCAAGTTTGCGAAGAGCTGCTCATGAACGCTCTCTACGATGCACCTGTCGACGAATCTGGTGCGCAGGTTTTTGCCGAGGTTGACCCACACGATCGGGTTGCGACCTGTTCTCCGAGACCTGTCTCGATTCGCTATGCAGCAACCGAAACACAGTTTGCGATTGCGGTACGAGACCGCTATGGCCGCCTCGCCAAGAATACGATTATTGCCTACATCAACAAGTGCCTAACCTCAGACAATCAGATTGATCGCAAGACCTATGGCGCTGGACTTGGCCTCTACATCGTTGCCAATGCTGCGGCCAGCTACGTGGTTAATGTCGCATACGACATCGCTACCGAGGTAATCTGCACGTTCGACCGCAAATCCAAGATTCCTCTGCGCCTGGTAGGAGTCTTTATTCATCCAGGCGAAGCCGAGATGCTGCAACAAGGGCCCACCCCAAACGAGCCGCGTTAGGGACGCCAAAAGCGAGACAATGGAACGGAAGTTTGGCCCCTACACTCTGATTCACCAGATCGCCGTTGGCGGTATGGCCGAGATCCACCTTGCAAGGACTGAGGGAATTGCCGGGTTTGAGAAGTATGTAGCGATCAAGATGATCCATCCGAACTTTTCGGAGGACCAGCAGTTCGTTCAGATGCTCATCGACGAGGCGAAGATTACGGTGCAATTGGCACACACGAACATCGCCCAGACCTTTGACCTCGGGCGGGTAGGAAACACCTATTACATCACGATGGAGTTCGTGGAGGGCTGCGACCTCTACAAGCTTTTGCGCGAGGGCTCGGAACTCGACATCGATGTTCCCATCGACGTTGCTGCCCACATCGTCAAAGAAGCTGCGACGGGTTTGGACTACGCGCACCGCAAGCGCGACGTCATGGGATCGCCGCTCAAGATTGTGCACCGGGATGTCTCCCCGCAAAACCTGCTCGTCTCATCGATGGGAGAGGTGAAGGTCATCGACTTTGGCATTGCGAAAGCAACGATGCGGGCCCAGGAGACCCAAGCAGGAGTCATCAAGGGCAAGTACTACTACATGTCACCGGAGCAAGCCTGGGGAGAACACCTAGACGCTCGCACCGACATCTTCAGCCTAGGTATTATTCTGTACGAGCTTCTCACCGGGCAGATGCTGTACCTAGAAGAGGACTTGCATGTGCTTCTCGACCGTATTCGCGAAGCCAAGATCGAGTCCCCCAATGCGCTTCGACGCGACATTCCACCGGAACTCGAAGAGATCGTCATGCGCGCACTGCAAAAGCGCCCCAACGACCGATTCTCAACGGCGGCAGAGATGGCGCAAGCGCTGGAACGCTTTCTGCGCAACTACTCGCCGGTCTGTGGAGCCAATACCGTCACGCAGTGGACAAAGTCGGTGCTTGGCGATGCTGACGTTGCGGTCGAAGAAGAAACGTCCCCCTCGATGGATGAGCGCGACATGCGCGCGCTTACGCAAGGCATCGGATCAGAACAATTACTACACACAGGTGACGACTTTAGCGATGAGAACAGCATCATCTTTCGCGCTAGCGAAGTTGATGAGCGCATGCGCGCCGCCGAAGCCGAAAATGAAGAACTCGACGAACGAGATATCGATCAGGAGACCGGCGTTGTCGATCCATCGACCCCGCCGCCCGGCATTTCAGACCGAGACATCACCGATGAGACCCACGCGCTCACGAGCCGGGCTCCAACGCTTGGCGACAACACACCTCTGCCCGAACTCTTCCCATTTGAGGGCGAAGAAGGCGAAGAGGGAACCGTCGTCTCCGGTCCCCCGGGATTTGGCGGCGACATGCCTCCAATGGGCCGAGTGGATGCTCCAACCACGCCCCGCACCGCTCCCATCAAGCCTCGCCAGCCCGCTGCACGCCAGCCCGCTGCACGCCAGCCCGTGCCGATCAAACCGGCAGCTGCGGCCCCAAAGCCATCGTTGGGGGCAAGCAAGTTCAAGCCGGTCGCCACAGCCATCGACGACTTTGACGCGGAGCAGACCCTCGCGCACAGCAGTGCCAAGCTTGCGGTCCCACCAAAACGCGAGTCGGCCCCTGCCGCCGACGAGAGCACCGGGGAGAAGACGATGGCCGCTGGGCAACCGGGCCCATTTCGCAAGTCCAACGCGCTCAACACCTCGAATCCCAAACCGGCCGTAAGCGCTCTCAAGCCGCCGAGAAAGTCGCGTAGAACCCCACCGAAGGGCATCGCAGTCCAGGGCCAACCGCAGTCTCCAGGACCAAACTCGGTACTTTCCCATCTCATCACCAACAGCAGCAACCGCGCGCAAGTTGCCTTGGGGGCGAACCCAACGCCGTCCTCCATCGCCGTACCGCTGCAAGCGCAACACGGCCAAGCCCCGATCATTCCCAAGCAACCGGGACAGCTTCCCCACGGATCGCAGCAGCAGCCGGGACAGCAGCAACCGGGACAGCTTCCCCACGGATCGCAGCAGCAGCCGGGACAGCAGCAGCCGGGACAGCAGCAGCCGGGACAGCAGCAGCCGGGACAGCCCCAGCAATACCAAGGACAGCAGCAATACCAGCAGCAGCCACCACACCAAGGGCAGCAGCAATACCAACAGCCGGGAATGCCGCAGCAATACCAACAGCCGGGAATGCCCGCGCCGTACATGCAGCAGCCGGGAATGCCGGCGCCGTACATGCAGCAACCAGGCTTTCCGCAAATGCCGGGGCTCGCAACCAACGCCCGGATGGCCGCCTACGATGTCGATGAGTTGCCCGACGCGTACATTCTGACCAATCGGAAGAGCAAAGCCAAATGGCTCCTTCCGGTGCTCGGCTTTCTGGTCCTCGCCGTCGGAGCGGCAGCCGCCACCTACTTCCTTCTCACCCAAGACAAAGAGTCGGGTGGCCAGTCCGCCACGCTGATGGTGGTCTCAACCCCTGAAGGGGCCAGCGTGACTGTGAATGGCTCTCTACTCACAGGTAAGACACCCACGTCGTATTCCAACGCAAACGTCGGCGACACCCTGCAGGTCGTTGTCGATTTGAAAGGCCATCGCAAGTGGGAGAGTGAGACCACAATCAAGACCCCCGATGACAAACTCATTGCCAGGCTCGATCCAATTCTCGTCAACCTCACGGTGACCTCCGAGCCATCCGGTGCCGAGATCTATCTCAATGGCAACGCCAGCGCCGCAGGGCGCACCCCAAAAACCTTCTCTGACATCGATCCGGCGACCGCAACATCCATCATTATTAAGAAGGATGGCTTTCGCGAGGAGCGCCGAAATCTCGACTGGACCAAAGATGTCAAAAAGGAAGTTCCTTTCAATCTCAAGCCCTAGTCCACACGCTTGATCCAAGGGCCGCTTGATCTTATGGTCTGCGAGCCATGACACAAGCAGCACGACAAGAATCCGCGGTTGGTGAGATCAGCACTCTGCTTGGCAGAGGCAGTGAATTTGAGGGCAAGCTTACCTTCGAAGGCACCGTTCGCATTGACGGTGTTCTCAAAGGCGAAGTCTTCTCTGAGGACGTCCTAATTGTGGGCGAAGGAGCGCGCGTCGAAGCGGAAATCGATGTCGGAGCCATCATCATTCAGGGAACGGTCATCGGAAACATTCGTGCCAAGCGCAGCATTGAAGTGCTCGCGCCCGGTCGCATCAATGGCGATGTCACAACCCCAAGCTTGCAAATTGAGAAGGGCGTCATCTTTGAAGGCCGCTCATTTATGGAGAGCTTTCACGCGACAGATAAGCCCAAGTCAACAGGGCCAAGCAAAGCACCGCCCAAGCCCGATTCGGCAAAGGGCAGCGACTCGACCGGCCCAAAGCCCGTCAAATAGCGACATTGCAGCGATTCTCCTAGCGTCCAGAGCTAGAACACCAGACGCGCGTGCTCAGAGCGCGAAACACGCGCGGTCTCGGCTGCGTCTGTGGCTCGTGCCAGCGCGTTTTGGCATCGAGATTGGAGAGGGATCGGAGAGCATTTTAGAGGCCCCTTGCCGAGTCATTTGCCGGGGTTGACATGTGAGATAGCGGGGTGGTAACAGCTGCCGCATTCAGGGTTCGCATCGCCGCAAACCCTTCGTTTTCACAAGAGGTTCTCATGACTCAGCCGATGCTAATAACGCTCGCTTCCGCGGCCGAGCATCCGCTCATCGACATCGATAATACCGCGTTCATCCAGTTCGCGATTTTCGTTGTCATGGCGCTCGCTTCCACCCAACTTCTCTTTAAACCCTACCTACGTATGCGCGAGGCGCGTGACGAAGGTATGGACGGCGCTCGCAAGCAGGCCGAATCGCTTTCGGCGGAAGCCGACGCGAAGCTCGCCGACTACGAGCAAAAGCTCGCCAGTGCACGTGCTCGTGCGCAGGAAGAGCGCCGCAAGATTCGCGGCGAGGCTGCAGACCATCTGCAAGCCATCACGGATAAGGCGCGCACGGCTGCCCAAGCTGCGGTCCTCTCAGCCACCCAAAAGGTGGAGACAGAGACCGCGAGTGCACGCGCTGAGCTGCTGCCAAAAGCTGATGCCCTTGCAGGGCAGATGGTTGGCAAGTTGCTCGGAAGAGAGGTCGCGTAATGCGCATTCTAACGCAACTGCTCGTCGCAGCATCCCTAGTCCTCTTTGCAGGATCGGCATTTGCCACGGTCGCCCCAGAAGCTGATTCCGCTGCCGCCGCACATGCGATGGCAGAGAATCCCCACGGCGATTCAGCGCATGCTGATAGTCACGCAGTCCACGGTGCTCCGCCCGTCAACTGGACGGACATGGGCTACGGCGACAAAGACGTCAACGGCAACAAGCTTACAAGTGACAGCGAGCCAATGGCTCCGCCACTGCTTCTCGCTCTGCTCAACTTTGCCATCTTCGCAGGCCTTCTGTACTGGAAAGCCGGCCCGGCACTGAGCAAGTACCTGGCAAACCGCCACGACTCAATCAAGAGCGCCCTTGAGGAGGCTGCAAAGCTCCAAGAGGAAGCCCGCGAAAAACTCGCAGAGTACTCAACGCGCATTAAAGATGCCGACTCCGAAGTGAACACTCTCATTGAGCAGATTCGCAAGGATGCTGAGATTGAGCGCGAGCAAATCGTTGCCGATGCGGAGAAACAAGCCGAGCGCCTTCGCAAGGATGCTGAGGATCGCATCGAGACCGAGTTCTTGGCCGCCAAACGCCAGCTCGAGAGCGAAGTTATTGCCAAGGCAACCGAAGCTGCAGAACGCCTTCTCAGCGACAAAGCCTCACCTGCCGACCACAACACCCTCTTCACCAACTTCATCGCCGACCTCAAGTCGGGCAAAGTTTCTGAAGGTAAGGGAGGAGCCGCTTAATGTCTTCTGGAAGCCTTTCACGGCGCTACGCCAAAGCACTCATGGAAATCGGCCTCGAAGACGGTTCGTACCAACGTGTCGGTCAAGACGTTGCGAGCATGGCAAACGCCATCCAAGCTTCGAGCGAACTCTCAAGCCTTCTTACCAACCCGGTCTTTCCCCGCGATGAGCGAGAGAAGATCGTTCTGGCAATCTTGCAGCGCATTGGCGCCTCCAAGACCGTCATCAACTTCTCCAAGCTTCTGCTCGACCGCGAGCGCCTAAACATCGTGCCCGACATCAGTCGCGAGCTGTCGGCCATGATCGACGAGAAGTCTGGGCAAATCACCGCCGAGGTGACTTCCGCTGTTGCACTCAATTCGATGCAGCAGAACGAGCTTAAGACCACCCTCGAATCTCTCTCGGGCAAGAAAGTCTTGCTTGAAACCAAAGAGGACCCGGCCCTGCTCGGTGGACTCATCGCCAAAGTCGGAGACCTTGTCTACGACGGCAGCATTCGCACCCAACTTCAAGAGCTTGGACGCACGCTTGGTGACTAACCAACGCATGCAATTCAAACTCTAAGCATTTTTCTAACTACCAATACCCAACGCATTCGCACCTAGGACACTTCGATGGACATCAGAGCCGAAGAAATCAGCAACATCATCCGCCAACAAATCCAAGACTACGACAAAAAGGTCGAAGTTACGGAGACGGGAACGGTTCTTACAACTGGCGACGGCATCGCCCGCGTCTATGGCCTCTCTGGCGCCATGGCAGGCGAGCTGCTCGAGCTTCACTCGGCCGACGGCACCACCGTTAGCGGCATGGTTCTGAACCTCGAGGAAGACAACGTCGGTGTTGCACTTCTCGGTGCTTCCGATGCCATCAAAGAGGGTGACGTTGTTAAGCGTACTGGCGAGATTGTATCGGTCCCAGTCGGTGACGAGCTTCTCGGTCGCGTTGTAAACGCAATCGGTGAGCCTATCGATGGCGGCCCTGCCCTCACCACCAAAGAGCGACGCCAAGTTGAGTCCAAGGCTCCTGGCATCGTTGCTCGCAAATCGGTTCACGAGCCCATGCAGACCGGCATCAAGTCAATCGACTCGATGATTCCGATTGGTCGTGGACAGCGCGAGCTCATCATTGGTGACCGCGGTACTGGCAAGACGGCTATTGCCATCGACACGATCCTCAACCAAAAGGGACAGGACGTTAAGTGCTTCTACGTCGCGATTGGCCAAAAGCAGTCGACTGTTGCTGCTGTTGTTGACCGCCTCAAGAAGGCTGGCGCAATGGAGTACACAACGGTCATCCTCGCAGGTGCATCCGAGCCCGCTCCACTTCAGTTCATCGCGCCCTACACCGGTGTGACCATGGCTGAGCACTACCTCAACAACGGCCAGCACGCTCTCATCGTCTACGATGATCTTTCCAAGCAAGCTGTTGCCTACCGCCAAATGTCACTTCTTCTTCGCCGTCCTCCAGGACGCGAGGCCTACCCAGGTGACGTCTTCTACCTTCACAGTCGCCTCCTCGAGCGCGCCTGCAAGGTCAACGACGAGCTCGGCGCCGGTTCACTCACCGCCCTGCCCATCATTGAGACCCAAGCTGGCGACGTTTCCGCATACATTCCGACCAACGTGATTTCGATTACCGACGGTCAGATCTTCCTCGAGTCCGACCTCTTCAACTCCGGTGTTCGCCCCGCAGTGAACGTTGGTATCTCGGTGTCTCGCGTCGGTGGTTCTGCACAGACCAAGGCCATGAAGAAGGTTGCCGGTAAGCTTCGTTTGGAGCTCGCTCAATACCGTGAGCTTGCAGCATTCGCGCAGTTCGCTTCCGACCTCGATAAAGCTTCGCAAATGCAGCTTGCTCGCGGTCAGCGCATGGTCGAGCTTCTCAAGCAAGGCCAGTACGCTCCGATGGCGATGGAAGAGCAAGTTGTCTCCATCTACGCCGGTCTCAATGGCTTCATTGACGAGCTTCCTGTGAGCGCAGTCGGTCGCTACCAGACCGAGGTTCTTGAGTACTTCCAAGGTCCAAAGAAAGCCATCCTCGATGCGATTCGCTCGACTGGCAAGCTTGAGGATGAGGACGGACTCAAAGCCGCTCTCAAAGAGTTCGGCAAATCATTCAGCGTCGAAAGCTAGGTTCGTAGCCAATGGCATCCCTCAAAGAAATTCGAAAGCGGATCGGCTCCGTCAAGAATACGCAGAAGATCACCCGCGCCATGAAGTTGGTCGCGGCTGCTCGTCTGCGAAAGGCGCAAGAGGCAATTACTGCCGCTCGCCCTTACTCCGAAGCTCTTAGCCGAGTTGTCGGAGACTTGGCAGAGCATGCCGGTCGCGACGCCCACCCACTACTGGCCGAGAAGACTGGCGACCGCATTTTGCTCGTCGTCATGACCTCGGACAAAGGGCTCGCAGGCGGATTCAACGCGCAAATCAACCGCAAGGTTGCCGAGCTCCTCAAAGAGGACTGGAAAGACAAAGACGTCAAGCTGCGCATCGTCGGCCGCAAGGGCAACGATTACAGCAAGCGTCGGTTCGAGTCGAACATCCTCGACTTCCGTCTCGCTCCAGCCGGCGAAACAGCCCTCGAGTTTTCGCGCGAGCTCTCCAACGAAGTTGTTGATGAGTTCCTCGATGACAAAGTCGACCGCGTCGTCGTGCTCTACAACGAGTTTGTAAGCGCGATGACTCAGAACGTGACGCTGATGCAGGTGCTTCCTGTCGAACCAGCGGAACGCGATGAGTCTGCAGAAGACGAGCACGCTGCTGCAGGCGACTTCGTCTACGAGCCCTCCAAGCAAGATCTTCTCGATCATCTCGTTCCACTTGCGGTGCAAAACAGCATCTTCAAGTCGAGCCTTGATTCGATTGCTTCTGAGCTTGGCTCTCGAATGAGCGCCATGGACTCTGCGACCAAGAACGCAGGCGACATGATCGACAAGCTTAGCCTCACTTACAACCGCGCCCGTCAGGCCGCGATTACTACCGAACTTACCGAAATCGTTTCGGGCGCTGAGTCGCTCAAAGGTTAGATACAGGACTAAAACATGGCCACCTCACAAAACTCAATTGGACGCGTTACCCAGGTCATCGGCCCGGTTGTCGACATTGCTTTCGACGCCGACCTACCTGCCATCGGAACTGCACTTCTCATCACCAACCCATCGCTTGGGCCAGAGAAGGACAACCTAACTTGCGAAGTTGCTACGCACCTTGGCGAGAAGATGGTTCGCACCATCGCCATGGACGGCACCGACGGTCTCGTTCGCGGCATGGAAGCAACCAACACCAACGAGCCGATTAAAGCTCCTGTTGGCGAAGGCGTTCTCGGAAGAATTCTCAACGTCGTTGGCGCACCGGTAGATGAGAAGGGTCCAATCGAGGCAACTCGCTACGACTCAATTCACCGCGCACCGCCCAACTTCACCGACCAGTCGACCGCGATTGAATCGTTCGAGACGGGCATCAAGGTCATCGACCTTCTCGCTCCCTACCGTCGTGGTGGAAAGATTGGTCTCTTTGGCGGCGCTGGCGTCGGCAAGACCGTTCTCATCATGGAGCTCATCAACAACCTGGCCAAGGCACACGGTGGGTACTCCGTATTCGCTGGCGTCGGCGAGCGTACTCGCGAAGGAAACGACCTTTGGCACGAGATGGCAGAAGCTGAGCTCGACGGCGGTGGTTGCGTTCTCGACAAGACTGCACTGGTCTACGGTCAGATGAACGAACCTCCAGGAGCACGCAGCCGGGTTGCACTCACCGCACTCACCATGGCTGAGTACTTCCGCGATGTAGACAAGCAAGACGTGCTTCTCTTCGTCGACAACATCTTCCGATTCACCCAAGCAGGTTCTGAGGTATCCGCCCTTCTCGGACGTATCCCTTCTGCTGTGGGTTACCAGCCAACGCTGGCAACGGAGATGGGTGGCCTTCAAGAGCGCATTACCTCCACCAAAGATGGATCGATTACGTCGGTGCAGGCCATCTACGTTCCTGCCGATGACTTGACTGACCCGGCTCCTGCAACGGCATTCGCCCACCTCGATGCAACCACGGTTCTCAACCGTGCACTCACCGAGAAAGGCATTTACCCCGCAGTGGATCCTTTGGATTCTTCGTCCACGATTCTCTCCGCAGAGATCATGGGTGAGCATCACTACACCGTGGCTCGCCGCGTTCAAGAGGTGCTTCAGCGCTACAAAGACCTTCAGGACATCATCGCCATTCTCGGAATGGACGAGCTCTCAGAGGACGACAAAGCAACTGTGGCTCGTGCTCGTAAAATCGAGAAGTTCCTCAGCCAGCCGTTCTTCGTGGCAACCCAGTTCACCGGAACTCCAGGTGCCTACGTGACGCTTGAGGAGAGCATCACCGGCTTCGAGGAGATTCTTGATGGCAAGCACGACGATGTTCCAGAGCAGGCATTCCACCTGGTCGGAAACATCGAGAGCGCTCTCAAGAAGGCCGAAGAGCTAGTCGCAAAGGCGGGTTAATCCCATGGCAAGCACCAACCTCAAAGTCAACGTGGTCACCCCGCAGGGGCCCGTGGCACAAGCCAACACCGACGCCGTCTTGGCGCCGGGCCGCCTTGGTCAATTCGAGATTCTAGAAGGCCACGTGCCATTCCTCTCCGAGTTGCACGCAGGTGTTGTGACGTTGGGCGAAGCGACCGAGAAGCAGCACTTTGCTGTTGGACCGGGCTTCCTCGAAGTCGAGCCAAACGGTGAGGTGCAGGTGCTCTGCGAGCAAGCCTGCCCGGTCGACAAGATCGACGCCGATGCGGCAAAGGCAGAAGTTGATGAGACATCTGTGAAAGTGAACGACTGGAAGGGTGCTCTCGACGCCGAGTACCGCACCTTGAAGGCGCGCCTTGATTGGGCTCAAGCCCAGCTTGATGCCCTGAAGATCAGCGGCAACTAGCCTAGAACAGGCATCTAAGTACTCTTCTTAGAGTCGCAGCGCCTTGCTGCACAGTGTCTCCGAGTAGACAACGACGGCGATTCCCGCAGGAGTCGCCGTTTTTCGTTCGAGACCGTATTCCCTACGCCAACGACAACAACAAAACGCCAACGACTCTCGCGACACTCTTCTGCGTTGATGACAAGGCCAACAACAACCGCTACAGGGTAGAGTCTCCCAATGCAGAACATGTTTGGCGTAGCCTTGTCGTCCTTGATGGCCTTCAGTTGTGCATCGACCGGAGCAACCGGCAGCACGAGTTCGCCAAAGAACCACGCCGCCCCCAGTTCGCAATCCCTGGCAGACGCCTGCAATCACCTGCAAACGCTCGCTAGCCAGCGCGATCCATGGTCGACATCAAACAGGAGCCAGTGCCAAAGCGTTCTCCAACACGACATCAGCATGTGGCAACCCAAGGTTGGAGAGGCCGTCATCCAATGCATCCTCGAATCGACGGATGCTGAAACCGTGCATGAGACCTGTCGCTTCAGTGTCATCGCGAAGTCGCTGGGACTTGGGTTCCGCGACAGCGATTTGTCGACGACGGATGCTTGCTTGAGCCTGCGAGACAAACAAGCGCGCGAAACACCGAAGAAGAGTTTTGATGGGCCGGCTTGCGAGAGCCAACTCAAGACCAACGTTGAGCGCTGGCAGCCGGCGGTGGCCCAAGCGCTTTTCCAATGCATCGTGAGCGCGCCGACCCATGAGCAAGCGAGCGATTGCTATCCTTCATCGCTCGCGCGCGAACTTGGCCTTGAGCACCCAGACAAGAGCAAGACGAGTGAAGTGTTTGCGAACCTAGGGGTTCTGCGAAACGGAGTTGTGGCGTACTACGCTGCCAATTCAAAGCTCCCTCCCGCTGTCGCTGCGACACCCTCCAACGATTGCTGCTCACAGGGGGGACAGTGCCAACCCAACGCCAGCGAATGGCAAATCCCCGGCTGGGCGGCGCTATCGTTCAAGATCGAGACGCCTCACTACTACTCCTACGAGCTCGCGATCAACGACAACGGCGGGAGCTTTACCCTCATTGGCGTAGGAGACCTAGACTGCGACGGCGTTCAGTCCAAGTTTACCTTGTATGGCCAAGTAGCGGAGGACGGCACACTGCGAACCGCGGGCGACATTATCAGCCAAGCCAAATACGAGTAGGTGGGCTCAATTGCTCGAACGAGCGCCACCGCAACCACGCCATTTGCGCACCATACAGCGCACCCGGTGATCGCGTGTAAGGGCTCCTCGGTAGAAATTGCGACGCATACCTCTACGATGGCTCTATGAACATGCAATGGCTCTCGAGACTTCCCCTTGGCTTGTTGGTCGCTGCAGCATGCGGAGGCTCCGCTACGAGTTTATCTGAGACATCACTCATTAGCGCCAGACCGGCCACGGCAGAAGCGCACGTGCAAACTCGTGGGCCCTGCTCCGAAGTCTACGTCCAGGGAGACCGAGGACGATACCGAGCCACAGGGTGCGGCGAGGCCGAAACGTATGTCTGCAACGCGGATATCTCGACGCCAGACAAGCCCATCGAGTGTGCGCGCGAATTCACGTCGCGGGCGATGTCCCTCCGCTATCAGTGGCGTCGCGCGCAACAAAACGAATCCTACTTCTGGCCCAAAGTGTCAGGCGTGCGATTGGGGCGCGGAACGATTACCGGCTCGGGACTGTCCTACGGCTCGGTCGAAACGGTTGGCGCACGCACACCTGGCGCTCCCGCGATGCCGCTGCCTGCGCCGCAATAGCTGAGGGTCGCCACGAGATACCGGTGCGTCACTTCAGAGGTTTCCTGTCTTCAGAATTTTCCTAAGACACGCCGCTGACTCGACATCGGCAGAGCCAGGCCGTTTGCCGCTGCCCACTCGGTAGACAGCCAGCGTAAAGGACCTGGACGGTAGCTGGCTCGAATCAGGGCAACCCCTTGTTTTCTCGTAGGTGAGAAGCTGGCCCACCCCTTGCTCTAAGGAATATTCGAAAGGATATTCCCATGAACGAAAACTACTTATTCGAAGTCTACATTGTCTACTCTGTGGTCGCAGTTGCCCTCACGATTTGGCTGGCTCGCACCCTCTTCCGCACAGGCGCAGTGTTTCTCGCCGACGTCTTTGCCGACCGTCCCGAACTTGCGCAGGCGGTGAATCAACTGCTTGTGGTCGGTTTCTACTTGCTCAACTTGGGCTATGCCTTCTACATGCTCAAAGCGGAAGGCGCAGACACATCGTTCGCCGCTATGGAGGTCCTTGGGCAAAAGCTAGGGTTCTTATTGCTCAGTCTCGGGGCAATCCACTTCGGCAACCTCTACCTCTTCCACCAAATTCGGCAACGTTCACAAATCGCAACGATGCCACCACCAGTGAGCCCACACATGAATCTCACTTCTGGCAGAACCAGTGCCTAGGAAATCGATGCCAAACAACTTGGCCCCAACTTCCAACGCAACCGGCCCTGCCAAAGGCAAGTGTGCCATCACCAAACTAACGCTGCTCTACGACCCCGAGTGTCCTCTTTGCCTGCGCTGCCGCCACTGGATGGCGGCGCAGGAGAGCTTGGTGGAACTGGAGCTCCTTCCCACAACCTCAGAAGACGCCAAGCTCCGCTACGGCGACGTGCCTTGGCTTGGCGAAGAAGTCGTTGTCGTTTCCGACACAGGCGACGTCTGGGCAGGTTCTGCCGCTTTCGTTGTTGCTCTCTGGGCGCTTCGCGACTGGCGCCTGTGGTCGTATCGTCTCAGCGGATCTATGCTGAGCCCATTGGCCGAGCGATTCTTCCTACAGGTGTCTAAGAACCGTCACTGGCTTGGCAGCCTGCTTTCCCACGAAGACTGCCCCGACGGGCATTGCCAACTACCGCCCACGACACCTCCATACCGATGACTGCCTTTGCCGCTCTAGCGCTCTACCCACTTCTGGCCATCACCAACACCGTGGCCATTACGGCGCTGCGTTTGGGCAGGAGACTGGGCACGGGCTTGCTCCTGCTCTCCATGACGCTCTCCTTGTGGGTTGCTTGCCTGGTGGCTCTGGAACACCCAGAGTCTGCCGCGTTTGCAGAACGCTACCTACCTTTGGGCATCATGCTCGCGGGCCCTGGAGTGCATGCGGCGGCGGACCTCATCCCTGTGCGCAAGCGCTACCTGTACCTCGCCTATGGCTACGGAGTTGCCGTTGCACTTCTGGGCGTTGTCATGCCGCGAGCCTATTACCAACCCGGCTTCGCAGGCCCTGGCACCCTATTCTGGCCGGTGGCGGTCCTCTCTTCGATTGGCGTGGTTTGGTCGGGTGTGTGGATGCTTCGAGCGGCCCTCGAGGCCCGGGGCCTCATGCGGCGAAGGCGACTCGCGCTGGCACTGGGATCGGTCTTCGCAGCCCTGGGTTCCGGTGCTGCAACCGCCGGCTACATCTTTGGTGTTTCTAGCCTCGCTTGGGCAGCCCCGCCCCTATTGATAGCAATTCTCTTAGTTGCCTACGCGATCCTCAGCGGCCAAGTTGGACGTCGAGAGCTTGTCGCCCAAGACATTGCGTACAGCGTAATGACCGCTGTGCTCGGCGCTATCGGCATCACGACCTATGTCTACATGTTTCCCTACTTGGCTCCTGGGCAAACGCTGTTCTGGCTTCTCTTCATTAGCTTTGTAGCCGCTCTGCCACTCGATCAACTGCGCACTCTTGGAGTCGAAGCGATGGGCAGAAAACTGTTTAAGAACCCGATCGGACTCACCGATTTGGCGGATCAAATCACCGCGACCAAAGCGCGAGCCGACCACGCAGAGGGTCTTGCAGAAATCGGAACCATGGCCAGCGCGGTAGCCCACGAACTCCGCAATCCACTGGGCATCATTAAGGCGCAAGCGGCATTGCTCGAACGACGTGGCGCCGATGCAAAGAGTGTCGCGCGCTTGCGAGAGCAGGTCGACCGAGCATCGCACTTCATTGACGACCTCTTGCACTACTCGCGCCCTAGACCGCTGTGCATGGAAACGGTTTCGTTGCGCGACCGAGTCGGTGCGGCGATTCTCTCCGTTCGCGAATCACACGCTAAGAACTCTCCCAACATCCGATTCATCGCAGGCGCAGACGACGATGAAGAGCTCGAAGCGGATCCCAACGCACTCTTGGATGCCCACGTTACGGTGCTGGAAAACGCCGTCGCCGCAGGTTCCACGGAAATCGTTGTGGAAATGCAGCCAACTCCAGATGCTATTGAAGTTCGCATTACCGACAACGGCCCAGGAGTCCCGACGGAGCTTGCAACGACCCTCTTTGAACCGTTTATTACGGGCCGTGGCCGTGACACCCAATTTCCCGGAACTGGCTTGGGGCTCGCGATCACCAAACGATGGCTAGAGAGACACGGAGGCGAGATTCGCCACGAGACGCCTCCCGAAGGCGGTGCGTGCTTCGTGTTACGCTGGCCCCGTCAGGTGGCGGAACATGGCTAAAAGCGTACTTCTCATCGATGACGACAATGCCTTCCGCGAGGTCTATAACGAATTACTCGTAGACGAAGGCTATGTTGTTCACGAGGCTCGCGACGTTCCCACTGCACGGGCGGCCTTCGCGAAGCACCAACCACGGCTTGTCGTACTCGATCTCATGCTGCCGCCATCGGGAAGCCCTGAAGCTGGCGCTACACTTTGTGACGAATTTCTCTCGGCATCACCCAAGTGCAAAATCGTCACCATCTCGGGTACAGGCGATACAAAGATCGCACTGTCGACAGTGCGCCGCGGAGCCTACGACTTTCTCACCAAGCCCATCGAACCCGATGTGCTCTTCGCGATTCTTGCCCGGGCGCAGGCGCGCTTCGCCTTAGAAGATCGCGTCGAGAGTCTTGAGGCAAGTCTCGCAGCTCCCGCCGATGGCTCAGGCCTCCTCGGAACATCGGCCGCGTTTATCGAAGCTCGCAATCTGTGCGAGAAAGTCGCACCGACCGAGGTACCGGTCCTCATAACCGGAGCGACTGGAACAGGCAAAGAGGTCTTCGCGAGGTACCTGCATGAGCGTTCGAGCCGCGCAGACGGGCCGTTCGTAGCGATCAACTGTGGAGCCCTCAACGCCAACCTTCTCGAGAGCACCCTCTTTGGGCATAAGAAGGGCGCCTTTACCGGTGCCATCCACGACAGCCAAGGGCTGTTTCGAGCAGCAACCGGGGGAACCCTCTTCCTCGACGAGATTGGCGATACCGATCCCGCGTTGCAGGTAAAACTCTTACGCGCCCTTGAAGCTCGAGAAGTCCTATCCGTAGGTGCAACAGAACCTACTGCCATCGACATTCGACTGGTTTCCGCAACGCACCAACCCCTCGCACAGCGTATTTCAGAGGGCGTCTTTCGCGAGGATCTGTACTGGAGAATCCGCGGCATCGAGATCGAACTCCCTCTGTTGGCCAAACGCAGTGGCGACCTCGATCTCTTGGCAACCCACTTTCTCAATCAAGCGCGAGCCCTGGTTCCCGGTGCCGCTTCAACCGTGCTCTCGTCCGAGGCACTGCACGCCATGGAAGCCTACGCTTGGCCTGGCAATCTTCGAGAACTCCGACACGAAATGCAGCGCGGGCTGGTGATGTCGGGAACTCGGGGAGAAATCCTGCTCAGTGACCTATCCCCTGCCCTCCGCGGCCAGGCGAGCCCGTCTGCCAAAGGCGAGAATGCGACGCTAGACGCGAAAATCGCCGCCCTTGAGCGCGCTGAAATCGTCTCCGCCCTAGCAGCCACATCGGGCAACAAGAGCCAAGCGGCAGAACGCTTGGGGGTATCTCGCCAAGGCCTTCTCAATAAGATCGCCCGCCACGGCCTTTGATCGAAGGCCTAGGTGCAACCGATGGTGCGAAGTTCCTCAACGTCGAGAGGTTTCGTGAGAACCGGGCGGTCCACCGTGACTAAGAATTTCTCTGTACTCGGAGTTAGCACGCCACCCGTCATGAAGGTCACCTTGGATGCCAAGTCGGGTTGCGTGGCCTTCAGTTCGGCATAGAACTGATCGCCGGACATCAGGGGCATCATGATGTCGCACAGGATGACGTCGAAGTCGTCTTCTTTGCAGTGTTTGAGTGCACGTTTGGCATCCTCCTCCGTTCGCACGGTGTGTTGGCTCAACATGCGGCGAATCGAGCGAAGAACGGCTGCATCGTCATCGATCACTAGAATTCGCAGAGGCTTTGCACTCTCGTCGACCGCAGGTGGAGCGGAAGTGGTTTGCTCTGCAACCACTTCAGGCTCGTCACCAGCACGCGGAAGAACCAAGAAGAACGTTGTGCCTCTGTCTGCAATGGACTCAAACCGAATACTACCCTTCATGCCCTCGATGAGGCTTCGACTAATCGCGAGCCCCATGCCCGTTCCTTGCCCAATGTCTTTGGTTGTAAAGAAGGGTTCAAAGAGCTTCTTCTGTACTGCGTCGGGGATCCCTTCTCCATTGTCTTGAACTTCGATGCAGACCCCTTCGTCACAGCTCTTTGCCGAAAGCGACAGCGCATTGTCCTCTACCGCCCCGTTCATCGCATCGATGGCATTGGTAAGTAGATTGACGACCACCTGAACAAGCTGCGCCTCACTTCCTCGAGCTCGCAATCCAGGCTCGCAGAACATATGAAATTGGGCGCAGTATCGAACCCGGTTGCTAACCATTTTTGCGGCGGTGTCGAGCGCGGCGGCAACATCCACATTGTCGAGTCGAACCTTCTCCGGTGTGCGTGAATACACCTGCATATCTTTCACGAGGGCCGATACGCGCATCGCGCCATCCAGCGCATCGCAAATGAGTTCGTCCCTATCGTCTGCATCACAATGCAGCTCTTCTTGAAGGGCCTGCAGATTGCCAATCACATAGGTCATCGGATTGTTGATCTCGTGTGCTACGGCTGCTGAGAGTTTTCCCATCGAGGCCAAGCGCTCGGTGTGAATCATTCGATCGTGCAGCTGCTCACGCTGCTGCATCTCGGCCTTGAGGGAGTCGTAGGCATCGCTGAGTTTCTTGTTGCCCAAGCGTTCGCGACTCGCGACGATCGCAATGGCCACGCCGATTACAAGAATCGCCCCTGTGCGATCTGCAAGGCTCCTGACCGCACGCTCGTCTTCGGGAATGAAGTTAACTAGAGGCAAACCGCTCCCTTCCGCGATCCAGAAGCCAACAGCGATGATTAGGACAATTCCCGTAAACACCGCTCCCGTCCGCATATTCGCCAGCAGTGCCGCGAACACGGGAATCACATAGAGCCATGCGAAATTGGGCCCGTAAAAGCCCCCCGTCGAGTACGCACTCGTGGTGAGCAAGAAGCAGAAGGCCGTCACACCGACAACGCCAGCACTCTCCGGCTTTTGTGAGAAGCGCAGCCAAACCAAACTTGCCCACGACGTGGCGATTGTCAGCGCTACCGCGAGCGCCATCCATGGAACGCCAATGATAATGAAATGCACCAGGTACAGGAGACCCGGAATGCACATCACGAACATGACGGCCGCAATGAGCCGGGCGTGGCGACGCTCCTCTTCACTCGACCAGTCAGTTCCTACAACTGCGTCGGTGAGGGCAACGACCCCTTTCCATAGTTTCTTGAGCAACGTGCAGCTTCCCCGCTACCTCACATTGTAGCAGCGCGAGGGGAGACACGGGCTCGAAACGTTATGACTCGGCTTGCGTGCCTTTTGGTCTTATGCCAAGTGCCAACGGAAGGAGTGCCAACACCGGCACAGGGGCAATCACCCACAGCGGTTGACTCAGAATGCCGATTGACGCCGCCACGGTTGCGAGAAGCACCAGCGCCACGCGCACTTGGCAGTAGCGCTGCTTGTTCTGGGCCGATAGCGCCAGAAGCCCAATATCGAAGGGCAGAAAGAAGAGTAGGGCTTCGTTGTAGCGAGCCATGGGCAGCGGGCTCAGGATTGCCAGAAGCCACAGAATAGTCCCGATGAGGGTTAGATAGGACAGTGCGGGAAGCATCGACGCCGGCCTTAAGTTTCTGCGAAACCAACCGATCCAGACCGGCGCGACAAGTATCAGGCCGAAGATCAACATGTAGAGACGAACGTGGCTTGGCTCTCGACTCGGCTCTGGGCCCTGTCGTTCATAGACAACGACCGGTGTGACGCCCATGCGATCGTGCACAACGTCTCTGAGAACTGCCGGCAAAAACATCGCTTCGTAGAGCGTGGGTTCTTCGTCGCCAATTCGGCCGAGCACATAGTCACTCGCGATGAGCAGCCCAGCGGACTCGGCGAACCCGCGCCGACTCAGCTCGCGATACGTCGCTCCAAAACTACCGTCGCTGCCGGTCGTAAGAACTCCACCGAGAGTGTTGTCAATGATGTCGCGGATGCGCGTCGTGCAATTGTCGAAATAGTGGTGGTAGATGTAGAAGCGGTTTTCCTTGAGAGAATCAAAGTGCAGCTTGTTGGCGATGGCCTTGGCCTGCTCATCCGAGATCGGTAGCTCCTGGACCCACACCGTTCGATCGCGTCGAATGTAGAGGTCGATCATTTGATCGGGCTTTGCTCTGGAGACCCAAAAACGCGCCCGTCCTCGAACAAAGCTCCATCCCAATCCAGCCGGATCATTGAAGTTTGTCGTGCCGTAGTTGTAGCAGACGTCACGACGAGGATTGTTTGGGTAGCGTGTGCAGAGAGCGGCGTGGCCAAACTTCTCAACCACAAGAGCCCCAGTACCCATCGTGTACAGATCGATCTTTGGGGTCTCTCCTCGGGTTGGCGCAGCAGGAGGCACTGGCGATTGCGGTGTATTCGCCCGAGCCGGCGCCGCAGCTGCGCCGAGCAAGAGCAGAGTGAGAAGTAGGCGTTGGAGCATAGAGGGCTATTTGTCGTCGGGCCGAGCAAAGAGCGTAGCAGGCACCGGCTTGCCGACATCAAACTGTTTCAATTTGAGTTTCAAATCGACGTTTGGTGCCTTGGTCCTTCGCGTGTGTGCGACGAGGACACCAGCGACTTTCTTATAGTCTTCGAAGCGCTCGCTGGATTTCATTCCCTGCTCCGCGTAGTCGAGTCCCACAAGCATCTTGGACTTGGTATCAATGAGTAGAATCACCGATCGTGACTCAGCACTCGTGACGCCGATGGCTGCAATGGTCTTGCCCGAGACGCTGCGTTCGCCAAGCGGACTCACCGTCGCACCCTTCTCCTTGTGCCGTAGCAAGACAATCTCAGGATCGCGCCATAGTTGATTGGACAGTGCCGCCAACTCAGGAGCGGCAAAGTCGCGCACCTGTTTGCCAGCAGGCGTCTCTTCCAGTGCCCAGCCTTTGCCCCCTGCAAGGGCCGTCACGATCTTTACCTGACCGCCACCGATGTTCATGTCAAAGCGAAACCTGTCGGGAGGCGCGATGTGCTTCTCCACCACGGCGGGCACCACACCCGTGGGAAGATTTAGCTCAGCATCAGCAATCCAATGAAACGATTTTATCGCAGCGATTTTCTTGGCACCGCCTTTGGCGGCAAGAGCGTCATCTAAGAGTTTTACTGCAGCGGCAATCGCTTTGGGATCGTCGGTTGATTTGCCCGCGTCGACAGGTGTTTCGCGCTCCCAGTTTGAAACCGGCTCGCGAAATGAAATGGTTTCAAAGCCCCAACCTGCCTCGGCCAGTTGCGGGCCCACAATCTTTGCATCGCCAACAATCACCAAGACGCCGTTCACAGAATCGAGAACACGTTTGGCAGTCTCTGCGGCCTGCTTCTTGGTTACGGCTGCGACATTCAGTGGGTAGCGAGAAACGTAGCCATCGCCAAAGCCGTGAAGGTCTGCAGCGAGTAATGCATTTGCATAGTCGCTGGCGGTCTCAAAGCGCATCGCATAGCTGCCCGAGATATTCGTAGTCGCAGCAGCAAGTTCGTCGGCAGTCGGCCCCTCCTTAGCCATATCCCTGATGACCTCTTGCATGAGTTTCACCGTGGCAACCGTCTCTGCACTGCGCGTAAATGTGGAGGCAACAAACGCACCTCGCTCCCGATTGCGATCAAAGCTTGAGGACGCCGTGTAGGCCTTGCCCTCGGCTGAGCGCACAACTTTCATCAGTCGCGACGAAAAGCCGCCCCCACCGAGCGTGTAGTTGAATGCAAGTGCCGCATAGAAGCCGGGGTCTCCGTGGGAGATTCCGAGGTTGCCCATGCGAATGTGTGATTGGGTTTGGCCGGGCTTGTCGACGAGGCGAATGCGCAAACCGCGATTCTCTGGAAGCTTGACCGCAGGCGTGGCGGGCACATCAGCCTTCTTCCAACGACCAAAGGCTCGCTCCAGGTCCCCTTGGACTTTGCTTGCATCAAAATCGCCAGCGATCGCCAAGACAGAGTTATTCGGAATGATCTGCGCCTTGTACCAGGCAAGCAAATCGTCGCGAGAAATCGCGTCGATGGTGGCGGAGCTCATGATCGTGCCGCGAATGTGCGAGCTTCCCCAGAGAGCGCTTTGAAAGTGCGCGCTAGCGAGTTGCCCGGCGTCGTCCAATCGCTGTCGCACAGAGGCCTGCAGGTTGCGGCGCACCAAGTCCACTTCGCTGGTGGGAAAGTTGGCGTTCGCAACAACGTCGGGCAGGACCGTCAGGCAGGTTCGCATGTCGCGCGATAGCGACTTGCACGAAAGCAACGTCGCCTCGTAACTCGCGTTGGCTTGAAGCTCACCGCCCACGGCTTCAATCTCTTTGGCGATGCGAGCGGCGTTTCGAAGCTTGGTACCACGCGTCATGGACTGGGCGGCGAACTCGGCAAGGCCCATCTTCTCTCGAGGGACTTGGCGCTTGCCGGCCTTCATCGCAAGTTGCATGGTGACAACAGGCAGACTGCTGTCCTGTACGGCGATCACCTGGAGGCCGTTCTTTAGCGTAAAGCGCGCGACGGTTGGCAGCACGAGCGCACTCGGAGCCCCCGCCTCTGGAGGGGCAATCAGCGTGCGCCCCTTCCATGGATCGACCTCTGCAGGCTCTGTATCAACGGTAGGGGCTTTTTGCACGGCGAGGTTATCCGTGCCATCGCCCGGCAAATCGGGGGCTAGCGTGCTCGCAGTAGAACCGCACGCGGTTGTGAGCGCCATGGCACCCGCTAGCGCCAGCGCAATACGACTTCTCGAATTCAGTTGAGACATTTACTTAGCTCCTGCAGCAGCCGCCGGCGGAATAACAACAACGCTCGATTGCGAGTCGCCGAGATAGAGATTGGCGACGCGCTTAACGTCCGAAGCCGTCACAGCTTCGAGAGCCGTGAGGTCTTCAAGAAATCGACCTGCATCACCTCGTTGAATCCATGAGTAGCCAATCTGGTTGGCGATGCCCGTGACGCTTTCCATACCGTAGACAAGCTGTGCTTGCAGCTGCTTCTTTGCCTTGCCGATTTCGGCCTTGCTCACAAAGCCTTTGCGAAGTTTTGTAACCTCAGCTGTAAGCGCGTCTTCAAGTACCTTGCCTTTGGCGGCATCGAGATACGCACCGAAGACCATCATCAATCCTGGATGCTCGCGAATTACCAGCTGTCCACCAACCTGCACTGCGAGCTTTTGCTTTCGTACGATTTGTTCGTAGAGGCGAGAAGACTCACCGCCGGAGAGAATAAGTGCCAGAACGCGCAACGCATGAATGTCGGGATGTGCAGCTTCCGGAATATGGTAGCCACGCATGATCACGCCGATCTGGGCTGGTGCAACCACTTCTCGGCGTTTCTCCGTTTGCGGTTTCTCCACAAGCTCAGGACCAAGCCTTGGTGGTTCTTCCCCTTTGGGAATGCTTGCAAACCACTTGTCGGCAGAAGCGCGAACCGCCTTCTCTGTTGTCTTGCCAACGACGACCAGAAGCGCGTTGTTGGGGATGTAGTAGCGATCATAAAACTTCTTAAGGTCGTCGGTGGTCGTTGCGTCCAAATCGGCAAGGGCGCCACCGGCAGTCCACGAGTACGGGTGCACTTGAAAGGCAATTTCCAGGAACCGCAAGAATCCCGTGAACAGCGGGTTGTTCTCTTGCTGCCGAATCTCCTCTTTGACGACCTCCTTCTCGGTGGCAATCATGTCGTCGCGAAACCAAAGGTTGCGCATGCGCTCGGCTTCCAGACGGACGGCAAAGTCCAAGTGCTCGGCGGGCAGCGTGTTGTGATAGGCCGTCACGTCTTCCGTTGTGAAGGCGTTCACATATCCCCCAAGCCGGCTCAGGTGCCGCGCATGTTCCTCGGCGCGAAGGTTCTCGGTGCCCTTGAACATCATGTGTTCAAACATGTGTGCCGAGCCGCGGCGGTTGCGCGCTTCGTCCTTGGCGCCAACGTGGTACCAAAGCTGAACGGTCACCGATGGCGCCTTTGGCATTGGCAAGAACGCGACTTGCAGACCGTTGTCCATCGTCCAGGTTTGCAGTGAAGGAAGGCTTGCCGCGGGCCCTTTGGCCTTGGCGGCCTTTGGTTGGGCAGAGGCCAACCCCGCAGATCCGGCTAGGAGCAGCGTGAAAATGGCAATAGCTCGTAACATTCCGGCACCCTACCCTGGTTTTGAAGACGGATCCTGAGGATCTCTCGCTAACCGTGCGGTCGGCTGTTGGCGAAATTCGGTGGAGCCGGCTGGCGGCTGCCGAAACGAAAAAGACGGGACATCCCCAGAGGAGATGCCCCGTCGACGCGACCGATACTGCTAGTCACGCCACGCGACCGATACTGCTAGTCACGCCAACCTGACCGGTACTGCTAGTCAAGTTGAACCGACCACTGCAAAGTCGTCGGAAGTTTTTTAAAGTTTTGCGTATCAGAACCTACGCGGCAGCCGTTGCCTCTTGAGGCAGGCGGTAGAACAGCGTGATGGTTAGACAATGAAATTCGGAATCGGACGATTGAGTCACGATCTTATCAACGATTTCAGCACCTTGGTTGTCGCGCATCCAATCGGTAACGTCGTCGCCCAATCGACCTCGCTCGCGGGCCTTGGTAGCAGAGAATACTTTCACACCTGAAACATAAGTCACACTCAACCTCCTTGTGGTTGCTACTATTCCCAACCAACAACTGAACTCTAGGGCCTACCAGGATTCCAGTCAACGCGGAATTTTACAAAAATGCAACCCGGCCCGTCCTATGGTTCCCGGGAGTTCCTAAACTCCAAGAAAACACTCGGCTTTTGTGTATTCATGCCGCTGGGAAATAATTAACCGGTCAAACTAGGACGGGATCGCGCGTTCCAGCCTGGCTGGAATTGCCGATGATTGTGCCGCTGATGGCCGGTTACCTTGATCTCTAGCGCCGCCCGAGGTAGATCAGCCGCCTATGGACAACTTTGGTAAACCCGTTGAGGTTGAAGTTCGCGATAGCCTCGAGAAGGCTATGAAAATCCTCAAGCAGAAAATGTCGAAAGAAGGCATCCTGCAAGAAGTAAAGCGTCGCCGCTTTCACGAGAAGCCTTCGCTCAAGCGCAAGCGCAAAGCAATCGAAGCACGCAAGCGCATCCGTCGCGAAGCGCGCCGCGATGATCGCTAGCATCTGCCGCTAGCCCTCGTCCTAATACGTATGCTCGCCATACGTACGCTCGTCTAAGACGAACGAGGGTTACCACGACGTCGACTCTACGGCGTCGACTACGAATTGACGCAAGCCGTGCCCGGCCCTCCGGAGCGCGGCTTTCGTGTGTCTGCGAATACCAACCGAGGTACTGTGAGCGAAGCTGAGCAAGAGTGGATTGAGGTTGTTGTACCTGCCAAGGTAGTTCTTGCTGATGGTCTCGCTGCCGAGCTTGTGCGAGCTGTTGAAGCTGCACGCGGCGGCGTTCAAGTGCGCAAAGGCAACGTGGTCTTCTGGGTGCACCCACCGGCGTTGGAGACCACGCTAGAGGAGGTTCGCTCGTGCTTGCGGGGCCTGGCTGAGCAAGGCTGGCTCGTCGACCCAGGCAAGGTGCGCGCCGGCAACCTGGCGCCCGAGGAAGACTGGCGCGATGCCTGGAAGAAGTTCTTCCACACCACACGCCTCACGCGACAAATTCTGGTGGTGCCGAGCTGGGAGAGTTGCGAGCCCCTGGCAACCGACATTCCCATTCACCTCGATCCGGGCCAAGCCTTTGGGACCGGTGCCCACGCGTCGACGCAGCTGGTGCTCGAGACCATGCAAGACCTCGTCGATGGCGGCTTGCTTCCACCCGAAACGGTTTTTGACCTGGGAACGGGCTCTGGCATCTTGGCCATTGCGGCAGCGAAGTACTGGCCAAGCACTCGTATCGTGGCGACGGATATCGATCCGCTCTCCATCAAGGCGACTCGTGAGAATGCCGACAACAATGGGGTTGGCGATCGCATCGAGGTGAGCACCACCGACCTCGCCGACGTGACTCCGCGATTTCCATTGGTTCTGGCAAACATCCAGGCGCATATCCTCCGCGGCCTGCGCGATGACCTCTTGAAGCGTCTTGCCCCCAAGGGGACCCTCCTGCTGTCCGGCATCCTGACAGCGCAGATTCGCCCGCTCGTGGACTTTTTCTGTGATGAGAGCGCTGGAGAGAACGCCGTAGAGCTCGTTGCAATCCGCGAATCCAAACTCAATGCCGAGTGGAGTTCGGCCCACCTCAGGCGCGGCTCTTGAGTGTTCGCATCTTTGTAGATGCCGACCGCCTGGCCGCCGGGCCGATGGAAATTCGCGGCGAGGAACACCACTACCTAGTTCATGTGCGCCGGCAAGCGGTGGGTGCCACGGTATGCCTGCTCGATGGGCAAGGCCGCTGGGCCGATGCAGAGGTTGTGGCGATTGGCGATGGCGCAACCGAGCTTGTGGTTGCAGAGCCCACGCAGATTGGCAGCCCGGCGTTCTCGCTCACCATTGTGCCCGCTCTCATTAAGGGCGAGCGCATGGATCAAGCCATCACAAAAATGGTCGAGCTGGGCGTGGCTCGCATCTGCCCGGTGACAACCGAGAGAACCGTGGTTCGTCTCAAGGGCGATCGAGCCAAGAGCCGCCACAAGCGCTTTCTCTCCCTGGCCAAGGCGGCCGCACGCCAGAGCCGCAATCCGCGCCCGCCCACGGTGGATCCTATCGCAAGCCTCACCGATTTACTCAAGGCGCCCCCAGCCGCTGAGCTTCTCCTCATCCCCGAGGCCAGCGGAGCCGCCCCCGCCCTCGCCGAGCTCTTGCCACAGGCCGTCCCCGCCTCCGCCGTGGTGCTGATCGGCCCCGAAGGAGGGTTTTCTGGGGCCGAAATCCAGGCCGCCTCGCAGGCGGGCTTTGCCCCGGTCTCTCTGGGTCCCCGAGTCCTCCGCGCCGAAACCGCCTGCATTGCGATCGCCAGCATTCTCGCCTTCCGCTACGGCGACGTCGGCAGCATTTGATTCACAGCAGACGCGCGCCGTATAACTGGGTGACCCAATGTCGAAGAGCGAAGCTGTGTCACAGCAGACGGCAAGCGAAGAGAGGTCGCCAGCGGCGCGCCCAGCTCGAAGCTCCCGTGGTGCTGCACCCAAGTTCTATGTTGGGGGCTTTTGGGTTCGCGCCCTTGCTGGTCTCATCGATATCGCCATCATTCTGCCCATCGCCCTCGTTCTCTGCAAAGTGGCAAGTGCGCTCGCCGATCTCCATATTCCGCCGAGTCGGGTGCACGGTCTCGACTTTTGGCTCGACCTTCTGCTGGCCGGTGACCCTGCCCTTTTGGGCGCAATTGGGCTCACCTTGGCGATCGCCTGCACCTACAGCATGATTTTTCACATCTCCATGGGCCGCACCCCGGGCATGCGCGTGCTCAAACTGCGTATCATTGATGTCTATGGTGACAACCCATCCATGCCGCGAGCTCTTGCACGTACCGCGGGGTACTTGCTTAGTGTTGCGAGCCTTGGCCTTGGTTTCCTTTGGATTGCCTTCGACAGCGAGAAGCGCGGTCTCCAGGACTGGCTTGCTGGGACCTATGTCGTGAAGGTGTCGTCGTGACCGACGTCGATTTCAAGGATGTCGTTGTGAAGATTCGCAGTAAAGAATTTCGTTGTACTGATTTGCCCGGCCCAAAGACACAGCTATGACTTCTCGCCTCAGCTCTCTGCTCGTACGTGATGGACTCGTTCGAGTGCACCGCATGGAACACGTTTTTCAGCGCCAAGTGATCTATGGCGGCAGCCTCGACACGATCTTGCTCGAATTGGAGTTGGTCGATGATCACAGGCTTCAGCAATACCTGAGTTTGGCGACGGGACTTCCACCGCAATCCAACGGTGCCCCAGACATCGATGCGGAGGCACTTCGCAGCGTTTGCAACGAAGACATGGCCAAGAAGTACCAGGTGGTACCGGCAGAGCAAGACGGCCGCGCACTGCGAGTCTTGGTTTGTGATCCGGTCGAGGTAGAAGCACTCGAAGGCTTGGCCGACGAGCTCGACATGAGCGTGCAGCCGATGGTGGTTCCGGAATACCAATTCCGCATGAGCTTCTCAGAACTATTCGGAGGCGAGACCGACGAGCGTTTTTCCAAACTCGCTGCGAAGCGCAGTACCGAGCCTGTGAGCGCGGCCGCCAAGCAAGTTCCTTCGGTGACGATTGGGGAAGCGCCGGCGCAAGACGATGATGTAGCCGCCGCGGAAGAGTTGGAAGCACAGGCAGAGCCACAGGTTGAGGATCGGCCGCCAGGTGCCTCCGACACCATGATCGATGCGATTCCCACCGCCATTGAGCCCGAAGCAACGAAGCCCGCTGACACCAGCGAGCGTGTGCGCGGAACTCGAGCACCGGCAGAACAGCCCGCACGCCGCCAAACCGCAGAGATCAACACAGAGGCACTGCAAGAGGATGCCAATGAAGCCGCCGAGCCTGCCGCTGATGCGCCGCACGTTGAGGCACCCCACGAAGATGCGCCTGCGCCTGTCGAGGTCGAGGCTGCCGCCGAGCCAGAGGCTGAACCCAAAACCGTATCCGAGCCTGAGACAACTCCTGCCGAGCCAGCTGCGGTGCCGGAAGCCGTGGTCGCCGAGGCCGTGGCCGCCGAAGACGACAACCCCTACGCTTCGATTACCCCGGACCAGGCTCGCCAACTTCTGAGCGCCACCGAGGACCGAGACGAAATCTTTGTCATCTTGCTGCGCGCCATGCGCAAGCGAGCGCGATTTACCTCGCTCTTCACCATCAAAGGGGACCACGCCGTTGGCCGTGTCGCCTTGAGCAAACCGGGTCTCGACAACGAGGAAATCCGGCAACTACGAATTCCTCTGAATGTCCCGTCTCGCTTTAAGCAGGTCGTCGCGAGCAAGGCGTTTAGCGTTGGTGGTCTCGAAACGAACGACCCAGAACTCCGAGCAGCGCTTGAAATGCTGGGCGGCGGCGAAGTGCCCAAGTCAGCACTGCTCTTGCCTGTTGTGATGCGCGACCGCCTGATCGCGATCGCCGTTGGCCACAACCGCGACCATGGAATTTCGGTTGGACGGGTCACCGAGCTATTGCCACTGGGCACCGCGACCGCCGATGCGGTGAGTCGCATTCTTGCCAAGATGCGCTCGGCGAAGGGCAAGGCAGCACCGGCTGCCGACACCAAGAAGACCGAAGTCATGACGGTGCCACCTGTGCACATTGATGGAGCTGTCGACAAAACGGTAAAGACCGAAGCGGTAACCGAAAGCAGTGCAACGCTGCCCGTGGCCGATGAAGCCATGCTGAAACTCTTCGACCGCATCGAAAACGGCAAAGCCAAAGTGGTGAAGAAGGCGATTGCCGAGGCACTGAAGAAACAAGACCAGGTGATTGAGCACCTGCAGTTTGGATTTCCCGGCAAGCTCACGCGCCCCCGGGAGGAAGACGCCGAGCGACTGCAAGCGTCTGAGCACGGGCCTATTCTCGACCTCGTCATCCAAATTGGTCCCAAGTGTGGACCTGCCCTCGCCGAAAAAATGCGCGATGCGGACCGCGAAGTTCGCTACTACGCCACACTCTGCGCCGCCGAACTTCGGCCGAGTGATGTCATCGATGAACTCGTCGAGCGCCTCTTCGATGGCGACGTCAGTATCCGAGCTCTCGCGGTAGAAGCGCTCGAAGGCTACCCTCCCACTGAACTGCACAACGCTCTCGAATTCGCCCGCAAAGCGCTTCACAGCGAAGACAACCCGCGCGTAAAGGTTGCCGCAGACGGGCTGACAAAGCTCGCAGACACATCGGCAATTCCCGATTTGATCGACGCCCACAGCCGAGGTGGCGACGCCGCCGAAGTAGGCCGCCGAGCACTGTTTCAGCTGACCGGCCAAGACCTTGGCAACAGCAATCGCAAGTGGCGTTCGTGGTGGGAAGCCAACCAGAGCCGTCATCGAATTGAGTGGATGCTCGATGGCCTCTCTCATAAAAACACTGAGGTTCGAAAACACACCTCGGAAACCCTTCGAAGCATCACGGGCGAGTTTTTTGGCTACGGACACGACCTTCCCAAAAAGGAACGCGACAAGACGCGCAAGCTCTGGGAAGAGTGGTGGACGAAGACCGGCAAAGAGCGCTTCCTCTAGCGCTTGAGTCATTGAGATTGATTCCGCTCACTCGTTTTTTCGCCTTCTGGTCGCCTTCGGCCTTTGTCGTTTCGACCTCGGCCTGACTCCCCTTTGCAGGAGATGCGATGCTCGGTCGCTGCGCACGAACGCACCTTGCGAGCGCACAAAAGGCCCCGAACATTTCGGAGCCTTCGTTGTCTATCGCGTCTTGCCCTAGGTCGAGCGCCCCTTTGAGAGCGGGGCGCCGAGCGCTACGCTGGAATTAGAACGGCAAGCAGGCCGGGTCGAGGAGACAGAGAAGCTCTTCGCAATCGGTCTGCCCGTTGTTGTCGTCGTCGATGCCGTTGTCGCAATCCGTCTCACCGCCGCCACCACCGCCGCCGAGGCACGCTGGGTCGATAAGGCAGAGAAGCTCTTGGCAGTCGGTTTGGCCGTTGTTGTCATCGTCGATGCCGTTGTCACAGCTGGTCTCGCCACCAAGACCACCGCCGCCGCCGAGGCATGCAGGATCCATCAGGCAGGTGAAGTCGTCGCAGTCGGTGAGCGTGTTGGCGTCATCATCGATGCCATTGGTGCAGTTCTCGGTTCCGCCATTGCCTTGGCAATTTGCAGCGGTTTGGCATTCTTGAACGTCTTGGCAATCGATGAGGTTGTCGCCATCATCGTCGATGCTGTTGCTGCAGTTTTCGCCAGTAACGCCGCCACACGATGGGTGACCAACGCATCCCGCGTCATCGCAGTCGATGAGATTGTCGCCGTTGTCATCGATGCTGTTGTTGCAAACTTCGCCGTTGCTGCAGTTACTGCCGGCCGAACAGAACGGATCGTCGCAGTCAACGAGGCCATCAAAGTCATCGTCTTCGTTGTTGTCGCAAACTTCGAATGCGCAGCCAGGCTCAGCGGAGCAATCCTCATCGGTGCAGTCGAACTTGCCGTCGTTGTCATCGTCGATGCCGTTGTCGCAGATTTCTGCAGGGCCGCCGTTGCCGCCACCACCACCAGCGCCAGAACCGTCCTCGCTGTCATCTACACAGGCGGAGAAAAGGAGAGAAACGGCGAAGAGAATCGATGTTGCGCGAAGCATGGCGCGAGATTCCCTATTTAGGGTTTCGTGATCAAGAAGATTCTGCCACCAAAGTATCTTGTCGCCGGCCAGCCCAGGGCGAGGAGCCAACGCCGCGATGCGTTAGTGGGTGCCGGGCGAGGTCGCGGCAGCAATGGCCGCAGCATCTGCGTTGTCGAGGGCTGAAGCGCCCGAGAAGGCCCAATCTGCCTCGACGAAGACCGCCGAGGGCGTTGTGGAAGCCGCTTGCCGCGAAGCAAAGCCGTCGAGGTACTCCCAGGCAGCGCCCGTGCCATCGGTGCCAATCACACCATAGCTATCGACGATGGTGGCATCAGAGCCATTGCCTGTTGCTGCGCCCTGAAAGAGCACGATCGTGTCGTTGCCGTTGATGACAGCACCAAAGCTCATATCATCTGCATCCACGCCATAGACGGTGCGAAAGCTGCTTGTACCTGCGACGTCACCATTCTCGAAGCTCACGACAAAGCTGGCCGAAGGAGCAAGGGTGCCGCTCAGAACAGTGCTCGCACCTGTGTTGAGAGTGAACGAGCCGTTGCTAAAGACTCCGAGACTAAACTCTGAGAGGTCGACCGTAGTGCCACCGAGATTGGTTAACTCGACGAACTTTGGCAGGCCGCCGGGAAGGTCAGCGTCGACGATCTCGGTGATGAGCAGCACCTCACCAAGAATGGCGGCGTCGGGTGCGGCGTCGGGCGTCGAGGTGCTGGCATCCGCACTGGGTGTCACGGAGGCGTCAATGCTGCCCGAGCCATCGGGAGAGCTCGGATCTGCATCTGCGCGGGTGCGTGCATCGAATCCCCCACCGTCGGGGCCGGCGTCGTTGTTGGCGGACGCACATGAGCCTAGGAGCGAGAGAGAAAGGAGAAGCGGAACGGCACGTGGGGGCATGGGTTCGAGGCCACCCTGACATACCGGCTTGAAAGGATCAACGAAGGATTTGTTGCGCCGCGTTATGTACGCAAAACGTCACATGGGCAGTGCTTGGTGATAGGGGCGGTATTGCGGGTGGTGGGGTTTGGGGTTTGGGTTCGGGGTTTGGGTTTGGGGTTTGGGGTTTGGGTTTTGGGGTTCGGGGTTTGGGATTCGGGGTTTGCGGTTCGGGGTTTGCGGTTGGGGGGTTGGGTTCGGGGTTTGCGGTCTTGTTTTGATGTGACGGTGCAGCCTGGGCTGCGGTCGGGCACCTTGCTCCTGCTGCGGTCGGTGCTCGCCGTGTGGCGTTGGTGGTGGGCGCTTGATGAAGCCGTTTTCGGGTTGAAGGCGACGGCTGTGCAATCTCGCCGGAGCAAGGCACCCAACCTTGCCCGCGGCTCGCGTGTGCCAAGGGGCGCGCTTTTTGCGGAGGGTTGCTGTGGCTTGCTGGTGTTGGAGGGCTCGCGTGTGCCAAGGGGCGCGCTTTTTGCGGAGGGTTGCTGTGGCTTGCTGGTGTTGGAGGGCTCGCGTGTGCCAAGGGGCGCGCTTTTTGCGGAGGGTTGCTGTGGCTTGCTGGTGTTGGAGGGCTCGCGTGTGCCAAGGGGCGCGCTTTTTGCGGAGGGTTGCTGTGGCTTGCTGGTGTTGGAGG